>Ga0233448_1000001_pt1 | contig 860313 bp, 844 predicted proteins | sample SI_124_October20_2_FD_183015 | JGI IMG/M metagenome (GOLD analysis project Ga0233448, IMG submission 183015) | Seawater microbial communities from Saanich Inlet, British Columbia, Canada - SI_124_October2016_150_MG | ecosystem: Environmental > Aquatic > Marine > Inlet | place: Canada: British... | reverse complement strand
GTTTTGCAGTAGGTCTACAAGGTGGCGGTGTTACAGCTGTTGACTCTGATGCTCAAACAGTAACTCCAACTATCACAGGTGCTGATGGTCAATCTATGACTTTGGCTACAGGTGGTACATTGAATGTTGCTGTTTCTACAGATCCAGCTTCAGCTGCTGTTGTAGCTAATTCTACTGTAGAAGTAGGTAGAGTTACTCTACAAGCCAAATATGAAGGAATGAACTTTAATTATCTAGGATTCACTATTCAGGATCCTGATGGTGGTATTATAGGTAACCAAGACGAAGTTACTTCATTGGGATTATACACTGAAGCAGGTGTACAAGTTGGTAATAGTGTTTCTGTAAATGCAGCTAACGCTACTATCACCCCAACTGGAATGAGCTTAGCCGTAAATGAAGAATCTACTTACGTAATTAAAGCTACATTTGCTGGTCTAAGTGATGCATCTCCAGCTTCTTCTGCTGCTGGTGTTAGAGTATTACTATCAAATGTTGATGTTGACGGTACTGCTGTTGGTTCAAGTTCTATTACTAAGAGTGGATTAGGCACTGCCTTCAATACATTCTCAGTATATAAGAGTCTACCAACTGTAGCTCAAGTTGATTTCACTGGTAGTGATAATATCTCAGGTAGTGGTACATATAATCTAAAGAAATTCAGCGTAACTGCTGATTCTACTGGCCCTATTGGCTTGTACAAATTCACCTTCGGTGTTTCTACAAGTTCTGAAAGCCTAACAGACTCTGGATACTACTTATATGAATCTGATTCATCAAGTAGCCTAGGTAATGTTATTGCTAAGGGTAGTGACATCACAGTAACTCATGAGACTGGTCAAGTTGCCATCTTAGAAGTTTACTTAGATGTTAATGATGATACTACTGCTGCTCCAGCTCTAGAACATAGAGTTATAGCGCTTGGTGCTACTAAGTATTATACTTTGAGAGGTTATGTAACTGAAGATGGAACTGCTAATAACGGTAGTATTTCTACTGTATTTGCAGGTGATCCAGCTTTCGCTGCTACTGCTCTTGAAGATACTACTGCTGTAGAAGCTGATGCTGCTGATGACTTTATCTGGTCAGACTTAAACTTTGATTTATATTCAACTTCAACCGCCACAAATATGATGGGCTGGTTTAATGGATACAGAGTTCCTGGCTTAGATACTACTTCATCTACAGGTCAGACAATTACTGATTAATTTTTTCTTAATTCAGTATACGAAAAACCCCTGTTTACAGGGGTTTTTCTTTTGTCTGAAATATTTACAAAATGTCTTTTTGATACTATAATACAAACATTATTAATTAATCTTATAGAGATTATGAGCAACAAAAAGACTATAAAAAACGTACTTATATTACTAATAGCTATTCTAGTAATAGGGGGTGTGTATTGGTTTTCTGATCAAAAAGGGGAAGAAGTACAGAAAAAAGATTTAATAGCCTCTATGACCGAATTTAAGGCTTTAAATAGAGATTTGGACCCAGATTCAGTAGATAGATACTATGAAGATTTTACCAAAAACAAGAATTTCTTTTTAGAAAATTTAGCTAATCCAGCCCTAGCCTTCCAATCTTTGAATAAGATGGCTTTGTATAAAAAATTGGTAGCTGACTACTGGGGGGCAGAAGAAATATGGCTTTATACTGCAGACTTAGAGCCAAATAGTTATTTGGTAAATGGCAATTTGGCCAATATTTATCATTATTCATTACCTGATTATCCCAAGGCGGAGACATATTATCTCAAAGCTTTAGGAGTTGAAGATATTGCTTCTGGCAATCATTATACTTATTTTAGTGATCTTTATACTTTGTATAAATTTCAGATGGATGATCAAGCTAAGGCTATAGCAATACTTGAAAGAGGAATGTCTGAATTACCTGAAGATATAAATATAGTTCTTCTGACTGCCAAATATTACAAAGATACTGACAATACAGAGCAAGCGAGATATTATTATAATGAAGCTTTAAAGATAAATCCCAATAGTGTAGTAGCAAAGGATGGCCTAAAAAATCTCTAACAAAAAATAAATGTTTCTATTATCAGCTAAAGCAGAATCTTATATAGAAAAAGTAATAAAGATTGTTACTCCAGCTATTTTTTTCTTACCACTAATATTAAATTCTGATTTTTATTTTCCTTTTGTCACACCACGCAATTTTTTGTTTAGAATATTGATAACAGTGATCTTTGGCCTTTATTTGACCTTACTTGTTTTCAACAAAGATAAATATAGACCTTTTGGTAGTAAGGTTTTAGTTTCTTATATTGCCTTTGCTTTATTGATGACCCTATCTAGTATATTTGGTGGTGATTTTTTGTATAGCTTTTGGGGCAATGCAGAGAGAATGGAAGGATTGCTGGGACTTTATTATTTAGTAGGATTTTTTATTGTTTTGACTGGAGTATATCATCGTAAGAAATCTTGGCTATTTTTGCTTTATACATCAGCTTTTGTTTCATTTTTGGCTGGTTTTGTAGCTCTCTCTCAAGCTTTGGGGATAGATTTGCTACTGGCTTCTTCAGGTGGAGCTAGAGTATCGGCTACTTTGGGCAATCCTACTTATTTGGCTACCTATGCACTGTTTCATTTGTTTTTTGCAGCTTATCTTTTTTTCAAAAATACAGACAAAAAATTAAAGTTTGAGTTGATTGGTTTTTATATTGTGGACTTAATCCTAATATATCTAGAGATCAAGTCTCAAAACAAAGGCGGTGTAGGAATACTAACTATTATTTTTAGAAATATTTATTTAGCAGCCCTATTCTTGATTCCACAAATTTTGATAAATTTGAATTTTTTCCTTCATAAGCACAAAAAAAATATTGCTAAAATTTCATATCAGACATATTTTGTGATACTGGCTTTGTTAAATTTTGTTGCTTTGTTTAATACTCAAACTAGAGGAGCCTTGGTGGGTATATTTGTTGCTTTGTTATCTATAGCAGTATTTCTACTATTTAGTAGATATGTAAACAGAAAATTCAAATATTCTATAGCAGCTTTGCTAGTTTTGTTTATACTTTTGGTGAGTTCTATATTTGTATTTAAACAGAGTAGTTTTATTCAGGCTGATCCTACATTGAGGAGGGTGGCTGGTATTTCTTTGTCTGATGCTACTACGGAGACTAGATTGCTAACCTGGCAGATTAGTATGAAAGGTTTTATGGACAAGCCTATTCTGGGCTGGGGAGAAGAAAAATTTTATGTAGTATTCAACAAATATTTTCCAACAGAAATTTTTGAAGATCTTGGCTCTCGAGTTTGGTTTGATAGACCTCACAATGTTTTTATTCAGCAATTGATACATGGAGGAGCTTTGGGATTGTTGGCTTATCTGGCAATTTTCTGGTTTGCTTTCAAGAATTTGTTTATACATTATAGGAAAACACATGATTTGAAAACTATTAGTATATTGGGTGGTTTGATCATTGCCTATATGGTACAAAACTTTTTTGTATTTGATAGTCTCAATTCTTATATATTAGCTGTGTTATTGCTAGTTGTTACTGTATTTTTGGCCAACAACAAAAGAATTGAAGCTGCGCAAGTAGCTCCTAGTGACAATAAAATGTGGATAGCTATTGCATTATTTTTTATAGTTTTGATCAATGGATATTACTTTAATATTCCAGCAGCTAGAGCAAACAAAGACTTTGTATACAATTTTAAAGCTCTAAGAGATGTACATCCTAGCACTTCTTTTGATGAAGAGGCTAATCAAGATTTGATAGATACAATGAATAACAATTATCTTGGTAGATTTGAATTTAGACAAGTCTATTCAGAGTACGCTTATTCTTTGTTGCAAGTAAAAGAAACGCCTATTTATAAAAAAGGCAGGACAATGGAGTTGGCTGAGACAGCACTACTTGGTAGTATTGAAGAACAATCAGACAATGTCAGGCATTATAGCTTTTTGGCCAATCTCTATCTAGCTGGAGCTTTGACGGATCCAATGTATGCACAAAAAAATATAAAGCTAATAGAAGAGAATGCACTAGAGCTTAGTCCTACTAGGACACAGCTCTATTATACTTTGGGTAGTGCTTATATGACATTGCAAAAACATGAAGAATCTATAGAAAGTTTTATTAAAGCCAAAGATTTGTCCCCTCATGTATTTGAATCATATCAGAATCTACTTTCAGCTTATCTGAGCTCTGATCGCACAGAAGAAGCCAAAGAGCTATTGGCTACCATAGAAGATAATGCAATTCTCTCAGCTGCGCATTATAGTAATCTAGGTAAAATATTAAACTATTTTAGCTTGCCAGAAGAGGCGGTAATATATATGGAAAGTGCTGTAGAGCATTATCCTCAAGATGGTAATCTCTTGATCCAGTTGATAGTATATTATGATGCTATGGATGAGCAAGAAAAAGTAAAAGCCGGGCTAGAAAAACTAAAAATAATAGACCCTGCCCTAGCAGATAGGCTCAATATAAATTTAGATTTATAAAAACAAAAAAGACTCTCTATTGGAGAGTCTTTTTTTGATTAAAATAATTTTAAATGATCAGATTAAAAAATCTATTGACAAAAAATACTAAAAAGTGTTAATACTAATGTAGTATTTAATCAATTTTAAGATAAAAATGTATGAAAAAAATCGTTTTGTTTTTAATTTTTTCCTTGTTATTTCAGGGATTTTACGCATCCACAACGATGGCTAGAGGACTATCTAGAATAGTTGAGGAAGAACAAACTTTTGAATTACCTTATAGAGAACCAGTACCAAATTTACCAAATTATAGAGTTTATAATACGGATGATAAAATTATTATTTCTAGTAGGGTGCCAATTGCTGGTTTACAATTTGAGACAAATGGTAGTTGGGATTTAACTAGTGATTTAGTGTCTGATGGTTGGGATATTCAAGAAAATGATGGAACAGTATTAGTATATAATTTATCTGACAAAGTAATTAGTGGATATACAGAACTTTTTAATTATTCTGGAAATCTAGAAATTGATAGAGTTATTGCTGCTGACCGTCAAGGAAGGTTAGTTAAAAAATGGTCAAATGAAAAAACAGATGTTTATAAAGCATCATATATTTCAGAAAAACAAGTTAGAGTCTATTCAGATTTTTTTAATAAAGTTAGTAGTTTAGAAGCTACAAAAGTAAATTCTGTAATGACAGCAGCAACCTCTACGACATTATTTGCTGGTAATGCTTCTGGCGTCCCAGGTCAGAATGATATTTTGTTTCATATTTCAATGGACAATAATAGCTCAGATATAGTTGGTGTACAATTTAATTTGAATGATTTGCCAAATTGGATTACTGCTTCTAGCTCTGTCTCACAAATTTCTGGTTTTGATTCATATGTAAATGATTATAATGGAGCAGCAGAAGTAATGGTTATAAATTTGTCAGGAGGGACTTTGCCCATAGGAAATAATATTCCTTTAGTTGATTTATATTTAAGTATGGACAATGATGCTGTATTAGGAGATATTGTTGATATGAATTTTTCTAATATAGTAATTAGTGATTCTTTGGGTAATCCTTTGGTAGGAGAGGGTGTCGGTGGAAGTATATCAGCTGGTATTAAAGGAGATATTAATTCTGATGGTGAAATAGATATTTTAGATATAGTTAAAGCTATTAATTTTTCTATTCATCTTGAGATACCATCAGCTAATGAGCTATGGGCTAGTGATATGAACGGCGATGGTTATATTAATATTCTAGATGTAGTGCAAATTATCAACTTAGTGTTTATTCCAATCCCAGATGGTTTGACAGTGGCTTTAGCTACTGACACGCCAGCTTCTAGTGTCGTTGTTGGCAGCGCAAGTCAATATCCATTTACTAAAATTAGTTTAGTAGCAGGCGGAGAAGATGTAATTATAGATTCTTTAACAATAGAGAGAGGTGGCGTTGCTCAAGATGCTGCTTTTGCTTATTTAGACATTTTAGATGCTGACACTATGTTGCCGCTTAATAACTATTCAAGAACCTTAAATGGTAGTCATCAAGCTGTCTTTACGGATAATATTACTATAGAAGCAAATACGACTAAAGATATTTATTTAGCAGCCACAATGACTTCTTCTTTGGCTAGTTATGCGGGTGAGATGCCAACACTTGGTTTGGCTGATATTACAGTGGTTAATGCCACTCCTATAGATGCCCCTCTTCCTATTTTTGGTAATCCGCAAACATTAAATGGAACCATATCAATTGGAAATGCTACTATTACGGCAGGAATTGATAATCCAGGAAGTTCTACGGTTATGATTGGTACTACGGACTATATAGCTACTTCTATTAGATTGATAGCTGGTTCTGCAGAGGATCTTACGGTTAATTCTATAATTATAACTAATAATGGAAGCGCAACGCCAAGTGCTGTTGTGAATGCGGAATTAAAGAATGCTTTAACAGGTGAGGTGTATTGTAGTTGGCCCGTTGTCACAACTGATGAATTAGTTTGTACAAATATAGGCGAAGTTATTAATTCGGGTCAAAATACCAGTTTTAATTTTGAGGTTGATCTAGTGGGTGAGCCCGCTTCAACAATTTCGTATGACATTGATGGACGAGCTGATGTTCTTGTGACTGGTAATACTTATGGTTATAATATTTTACCATATTACCCAAATAGTTCAGAGCCATATTTTAATGCCAATAATACTACTATTGGATATGGAACCATAATGGCAGAATCGGTTGCGTTAGAGTCAGGCGTAATAGGCGAAGGCACACCAGATGCTGAGCTTGGTAAGTTTAATTTTGTAGCTAGTGGAGAAGAAATGAGTATAAATGTTATTGGTTGGAATTTTACTTTATCAACTACTTCAGCTAGCGCTGATTATACAGACATTACTAATATAAAAATTTATGATGAATTGGATAATTTAGTGGCTGGCCCAGCTGATTTTACTACAGCTGTTTATACTGATGGTTCTTCCATTGTAAAAGCTACGGTTACTACAACAGATTCTTTTATTGTCCCAACAGGGGGCCATATATATACTGTTAGAGCAGATTTAAATAATAATTTTTCAGCTAATGATACAATCCAGGTTGGCGTAGAAATGGCATCAGCTGATATTGATAGTGTAAGTGGTTATTCGGTTATAGGACAGCCATCTGGTAATACCCAATCTACATTATTAACAATTGGGAGTTCATATTTAGCAATCTCTGTATCAAGTAATCCAGCTGCTCAAACTGTTGTAGCTGGCGCTCAAGATTTTGTAGTTGCTAATTTTATTTTAGATGCATCTAATTCTACCGAAAATATCGAAATAGTTAATATAAAACCAGTACTTCATACTACAACAGGCGCTTATCCAAACCAAATGTCTGGTTGGACATTAAGTGTTGATGGCGCAGACGTAGAAATTAATGCTGAAAGTACAACTTGTGGCCCAACTAGCTGTAATACAGCTGGTGACAGCTCAACAACAACTTTGACTTTGACTGACAATGCTTTGATTATTCCAGCTGGAGAATCTAAGGTTGTAGAAGTTAGAGTAGACGTTGGTACTGGTGCTACTTTAGGCACATTCTCAACAGGAGCTCAGAGTGGTTCTGTCACTGCTGTTGATAGTGACGCTCAGATAGTTAATCCAATATATACTGCTTCTGATGGTCAACTTATGACTCTCGTAGGTAGCGGTACGCTACATTTAGGAACATTAAGTGACCCAGTGTCAGCTATTGTAGTAGGTGGATCTGAAGTGGAAGTTGGTAGATTTACATTACAAGCTAACTATGAGGGCGCTAATGTTAATTACATAAGTTTTTCTATAGCTAATCCTGATGGCGGTGTAGTTGGAAACTATAGTCAGTTAGATTCTCTATATTTGTATGGTGATGGTGGTATCTCGCTTGGTAGTGTCGTTGTAAACTCATATAATTCAACAATAACTCCAAGTGGAATGAATCTAGCTTTAGACGAAGAGAAAACTTATATAGTAAAAGCTACATTTTCTAACCCAAGTGAGAGCTGGTCAGGACCCGGAGTTAGAGTTGCTCTAAGTAATATTGATGCTGACGGACAATCTACGGGTTCGGCTGTCACTGTAGTTGGAATGCCTGTTCAGCCATTTAACACTTTCTCAGTATATAAGAGTCTACCAACTGTAGCTCAAATTGACTTTACAGGTAGTGATAATATTGCAGGCAGTGGTACATATATTCTAAAGAAATTTAGTGTAACCGCTGATTCTGCTGGCCCAATTGGCTTGTACAAATTCACCTTCGGTGTTTCTACAAGTTCTGAAAGCCTAACAGACTCTGGATACTACTTATATGAATCTGATTCATCAAGTAGCCTAGGTAATGTTATTGCTAAGGGTAGTGACATCACAGTAACTCATGAGACTGGTCAAGTTGCCATCTTAGAAGTTTACTTAGATGTTAATGATGATACTACTGCTGCTCCAGCTCTAGAACATAGAGTTATAGCGCTTGGTGCTACTAAGTATTATACTTTGAGAGGTTATGTAACTGAAGATGGAACTGCTAATAACGGTAGTATTTCTACTGTATTTGCAGGTGATCCAGTCTTTGCTGGCACTGCCCCATTGAAAGCTGAGGTAACTGATTCTACTGCTCAGAATGATTTTATCTGGTCAGACTTAAACTTTGATTTATACTCAACTAGTACCGCTACTCAAACAATGGGTTGGTTTAATGGATTCAGAGTTCCTGGTCTAGATACTACTTCATCTACAGGTCAGATAATTACTGATTAATTTTATTTAATACATAGTAAAACAAAAAAGACTCTCTATTGGAGAGTCTTTTTTTGATTAAAATAATTTGTTGTATACTTCTTTGGTTTTGATTAGAGTTTTTTGAAGAGAAAAATTGTTTTTTATATTTTGATAATTATTTTCAATAATATTTTGATCCAAATTTTTTATGGCATCAAAAGCTTTTGTCAAAGACAGAGGATTGGCAGGAGTGATCAATAAGCCTGTTTTTTGATCTTCTATGATCTCAGCTACACCGCCGACACGAGTGGCTATAATAGGCACTTTAGCCAGGCCTGCTTCCAGTAAGGTATAAGGAAGTCCTTCTTTGACAGAGGGCAGTACAAAAGCATCAAAAGCTTTGATATATTTGTGGGCTTTGTCTTTGGCTCCCAAAAATTTTATGTAGCTTTCTAGTTCATGTTCTTTGACTTTGGTTTTTATATTATCCAATTGAGGTCCGTCGCCAATTAATATCCACTGATATTGGTCCAATATAGGAGATTTTTCATCTTTTAGTATTTTGATAGCTTCTATTAGGTATTCATAGCCCTTGGTTTTATAAAAACTAGCGATAGTTCCAAAATATTTTTTATTTTTATCCAAGTTTAGTTTTTCCAAAGCAGTTTCTCGGTCATAAAAGTCTTGAGTGTCTATTTCTATGCCGTTGTGTATTGTAAATATTTTTTGTTCTTGAGTGATTTCATTATCAATAGCACTTTGTCTGTCAGCTTCAGAAACTGTGATTACCAGATGTTGAATGCTGGTGGATATTTTTTCAGAAAATTTGTAGATTTTTTTTCTAAATTTAGACAAAGGTTCATTGAATACAAAGCCATGAGCAGTATAAACTATTCTCAGAGGAGTATTTACTAGATTGGCAGCATACATACGAGCGGCCAGAGAGCCTAGTAGCCCCACTTTTGAGCTATTGAGGTGGACCAAGTCATAGTGACCTGCATTATAAATTTTGAGCATTTCCATCAAAGCTAGATAATCTTTGGCCATGTCTATTCTTCTGACTAAATATGGTATAGCAATGGTCTTTATATCCAGTTTTTTCAAAGCTTTTAAAAATTGGGAGTCTTCATTATTTTCTTCGCCATAGGCAATATGGACCTCATTATCTTTGGAGAAGTACTTAGCTAGCTCTAATGTGTATTTTTGAGCACCACCCCATTTGCTCTGGGTGACAATGTAGAGGATTTTTTTGCCTTTTAAGTCTTTTTTAGAATTATCTTTTTGGCTAATGTTAGTCATTTTTTGAATTGATTTATTTATCAAATATTGGTATAATTTTATAGTATTTACAAAGCTAAAGCAAGCTTTTAATAGGTAAAATAGCTAAAAATGAAAATATTGATTGCCACAGGTATATTTATCCCAGAAGTGGGTGGACCAGCTACTTATGCTAACAAAATTGCTAAGGAGCTTTTGGCATTGGGTCATCAAGTACAAATAATAACATATTCTGATAAATCCGAATATGAAGTAGATAAAAAATTACCTTATTCAGTTTTTAGAATTAAACGATCAAATAAGCTAATCAATTATTGGAATTATTTCAAAACTCTCAAAAAAGTAGCCAAAGATACTGACGTGGTATATTCTTTTGATCATTTTAGCGCTGGTATTCCATCAGCTTTATATAGTATGATTTTCAAAAAAGATTTTTATATTAGAGTGGGGGGAGATTTTATTTGGGAAAGATATTTAGATTTTAATGAAGAAGACATTAGTTTGGATGATTTTTACAAAAAATCTTTGCATCTCAAGTCAGAAAACAAAAGATTCAAAATTATAAAATGGGTTTTTAGTAGAACTACAGGTATTATTTTTACTACCAAGTTTCAATTAAGTATATTTCAACAATATTATACTTTGGCAGCTGAAAAATTGTTTGTGATCAACAATCCAATAGACAAAGATATTCAGATTTCTAGGGATAATATTAATAAGGAAATAATATTTGCCGGCAGATTTATTCACAAAAATAATATTTTAAATTTAATAAAAGCTTTCAAAGATATAACAAACCATAGTTATAAACTGATTTTGATTGGTGAAGGACCAATCAAAAATAAGATGCAAAGACTAATCAAAGAACTAGATCTTACAAATAGAGTTTCAGTAGAATCAAAATTGTCCAGAGAAGATCTAAGTACAAGAATGTCCAATGCTTATTTGGCTGTCTGGCCATCACTGACAGATATTAGTCCAAATTCTATGTTAGAAGCTCTTAGTATCAATGTGCCAGTTGTCAGTTCTGTAGAAATTGGTTTTGATTGGCTCAAAGATAAGATAGAGACCTTTGATCCTAGAAAAGTGCCAGAGATTACACAAATCATAAATAATCTACTTGATCCAGAAAATTATAATAATTATCAAAAAAATATAAATTCTATTAATTATAAGTATTCTTATAATCAAGCAGCCAAAGACACTATAAATATTTTAAAATAATGAAAGAACTACAAGACATTTCAATATTGATGGTTAGTATGGATACTGGTTTATTAAAGGCTGGTGGAGCAGGTGACGTCATAGATAGACACAAAAAATATGCCCAAAATCTAAAAAGGTTGGATATTATTGTATTTGGCAAATCAGAAGATAAGTACAATAATTTGGCAGACAACTGCAAGGTCTATGGCGCAGGGAAGAATCTTTTTTCTTTTTTCAAAGCCAAGCAGCTAGCTATCAATCTTTGTAAAAAATACAAATACAATTTAATAGATACACAAGATCCACATTTGACTGGTCTCCTAGGTTTGATACTCAAAAAAAAGTTTGATACAAAACTGGAGATTCATTTTCATGGAGACTTTTGGCAAAACAAAATTTGGTTAGCCGAATCATGGAAAAACAAAATTTATAATTATTTGCAAAACAAAATTGTCTCTCAGGTAGATGCTATCAGAGTGGTCAATCCTAGGATAAAGGAAAAGCTAGTCAATGATGGTATTTCCTCAGCCAAGATAAAAGTAATAAACACTCCAGTAAATGAAGCAGAATTTGTCAAAGAGGTTGATGATAATAAAATCAACAAAATAAAAAATAAATATAATAATAAAAAAATTGTTTTTTTTGTTGGTCGCTTGGTGACTGCCAAAAATTTATTATTTTTGTTAGAAGTGGTCAAATTGTTGGGCAGAAAAAGAAAAGATTTTGTTTTACTTTTGGCTGGACAAGGAGAGGATAAAGATAGCTTAGATAACTTTATTAACAATAATAGCTTAGAAGAGTCTGCTTTTTTATTGGGGCCCAAAACACATCAAGAATTAATAAATTATTTTAAAGCTAGTTATCTTCATATTTTATTATCAACAAACGAGAGCTTTGGCAAGACAGTCATTGAAGCGGGTATGTCTGGCCTAGCTAGTTTGGCTTCTAGGACTCTAGGACCATCATTTATAATCAACAATTCTCAAGATGGTTGGCTAGTCGATATCAATGATTTGAAAGCTACTGTAGACAAATTGAATACATTATTGGACAGTCCCGAAGAGGTGTCTCTAGCTGGTCAAAAAGCCAAAGAGAATTTTGTGAAACATTATGGTCAGGTTCATAGTTTTGAAAAAGTAAAAGGATTTTGGAAAGAAATAGTAAACGAGCAATTATAGATATGAAATTATTAATGATCACTAGAAAAGTAGACAAAGATGATGGCTTGGCTGGCTTTACTTATAATTGGATCAAAAAATTATCCAAACAAGTAGTTGGTCTCAATGTAATTTGTCTAGAAAAAGGAAATATAGAAAATTTGCCAGCCAATGTGACTGTTTATTCTTTGGGAAAAGAAAATGGTAAAAATAGATTCAAAGAATTTTGGCGCTTTCATTATCTATCTTTAAAGTTAGTACCAAAAGTAGACGGAGTGTTTGCTCATCAAAATCCAGAATATGGTTTGATGGTTTTTGCTTGGACCAAAATCTTTGGCAAGACATTGATTTCTTGGTATACCCACAAGCAAGTTAGTTTTAGATTAAGATTTCTAAACTTGGTATCCAACAAAATGGTGTCAGCCTCTAAAGAAAGTTTTCGTTTACCCAGCAAAAAATTGACTGTACTTCATCATGGGATTGATACAGATCAATTTACTTTTAAAGAGAGGACAAATAAAGATACTTTTAATATCGTAAATGTCAGTCGTATATCAGCTACCAAGCGTATTGATACTATGATTGATATAGTAGCTGAGTTGAAAAATATTTTAGACAAAAAGATAATATTTAAAATTGCTGGTTTGCCTACTTTGGAAAAAGACAAAGTTTTTTTGCAAGAGTTGAAAAATAAAATAAAAAATCTTAATTTAGAAGATAATGTAGAATTTTTGGGTTCAGTGCCAAATGATCAAACACCGGCTCTATTTCAGGAAGCTGATTTGTTTTTCAATTTTTCCAAGACTGGTAGCCTTGATAAGACAGGTCTAGAGGCTATGAGCTGCGGTTGTCTTGTTTTGGCTTCCAATGAAGCCTTTAAAGATATACTAGAACCTATCAATAGTTTATTTTTTATAGATAATACAGACCAGGCTATAGCTAATATCAAAAAAATCATAGATATAGATAGCAATGAACTACGTCTGCAGTTGCGTAAATATGTAGAGCAGTATCACAATTTGGATCATTTAACTGGTGAACTAGTAAAGCTATTTGAAAAATAATGAAAGTTTGTTATTTTGGAAATTATAATAGAGAGTACAATAGAAATCAGATATTGATTAAAGGTTTAAAATTGAATGGTGTAGAAGTCTTGGAATGTAATTCTAGAAAAGCAGGCTTAGCAAAATATATTGATCTTTTCAAAAAACATCAGCAATTTAAAAATAAATATGATGTCATGGTAGTTGGTTTTCCTGGCTATCAATCTATGTGGCTAGCAAAGTTTGTCTGTAGAAAAAAAATAGTTTTTGATGCTTTTAGTTCTATTTATGATTCAATGGTTTTTGATAGAAAAAAAACTAAACAAAAAAGTCCTAAAGCATTATATTATTATTTGTTGGATTATGTTTCTTGTCGTTTGGCAGATTTAATATTATTGGACACTCAAGAACATATTGATTATTTTGTTAGACAATTTAAAATTTCTCAAAATAAATTTAAAAAAATATTGGTAGGTTCAGATGATAGTTTCATGCAGCCTCGCGCAGAAGTCAAAAATAATGATAAATTTTTGGTACATTTTCATGGTAGCAACATTCCACTTCAAGGTGTAAATTATATTTTAGGTGCTGCCAAATTATTGGAAGGTCAAAATATTAGTTTTAATATCATTGGCAGTAGTATAAAAAAACAATACCAAAATAATAAATATACTAATGTTAGTTTTTTGGACAACGTAACTCATAAAGATTTGAGCAAGTATATGAGTAAGGCAGATGTTTGTTTGGGGGTTTTTGGTGATACAGACAAAGCCAATCGTGTCATAGCTAATAAGGTTTTTGAGGCTATGGCAGCCAAGTGTCCTATTATCACTGGGCGTTCACAAGCTAGCGATAATTTTTTTATAGATAAAGATGATGTAGTTTTGGCTAAGATGGCAGATAGTCAAGATTTGGCTGATAAGATATTACTTATCAAAAATAACAAAGAATTGTCCAATAAAATTTCTGATAATGCTTATCAATTATTTCAGAAGACATCCACACCAAAAATTTTGGGTAGAGAATTATTAAATACCATAAATGAAATACTTTAAAAATAAATATATATATTATTTGCTAATACCTTTTGTATTAGCATTACTGGGTATTGGCTATGGTTTGCCGATGCATTTGATTGGAGATGAAGAAGCTCTGATTGGTGGTACGCTCAAGATGCTAGAGCTTAGACAGCCTTTTCCAGTTTTGGCTCCAGAGACATTCAAATTTTTGTATTATCCGCCGATGTTACCTTATTTGTATATTTTGGCGTCACTGCCAGTAATTATTTTTAAATTTGCAGTTAGCGGTTTTGATGTTTTGGCACTCAAAGATTATTTTGTTTTAAATCTAGATGGTATTTGGATTAGTGCTAGATTGACCACAGCTATATTTTCTTTAGGAGTGCTAGTAGTCACATACAAAATAACTAAATTAATTTTTTCCAAACAAACAGCTTATTTAGCTACTGCGCTACTTAGTGTTAGTTTTTTTCACGTTTTATTATCTCATTGGGCACGTCATTGGATATTTACAGTTTTTCTAGTTTATCTCACAGTTTTACTGGCTTTATTATTTACTAGAGGAAAAATAAAGAAACATTGGTTAATAGGCTTGATAGCTGGTATTGCACTAGGCACTACTTATCTTACTTTGGCTGGACTTGGTTTAGCGATCTTGATTTTGTGGTTTTATCGTCATCAGATTGTAAGACCTATTAAAAAAATAGTTATTAATATTGCCTTGGCTTTTGTAGTTGGTTTTTCTTTGATATTTATCAATTTGCCAGATTTGCTTCGTTTCAGACATGGAGATGATGCAGTGGCCGAGCCATTCAAAAAAAGTCTTGGAGGATTTTTGGGACATTTAGGACAGGTAGTTACAACATTATTTAATCAAGAATTTATTATATTGGTTTTGGTAATGTTATCTTTGCTGTTATATAAAAGATATTTAAAAATAAAATTATTTATTTTATTTTCTATTTTTGCATATTTTGCTGCTCTATATTTATTTTTCCATTTTGAAAATAGATATGTATATTTTATAGTACCAGTTTTGGCAATGTTGTCAGCAGATTTTTTGAGATATTTAATTTGGCAAATAAAAAATAGAAAAGTAGCTTATGCAATTATTATATTAATATTTATTTGGCCAGTGCTCAGTGTAATTAATTATACGCGTTTGATTTTGGTAAATGATACCAGAGAATTGGCAGTTCAATATATAAATCAAGAAATTGAAGATCAAGAATTTTTATTAGCCTCACCATATGTAAATTTGCATAGAAGTTTGGATAGTTTGTCTGTAGCTCAAGATTATGGACGTATCAATGCTAGAGAGCGTTATGTTTATTCAAGTTATAAAAAATTAACTAGTAATTTTGATCAGGAGTACAATTATCAAAATTTACATTTTTGGACAGAAAACTCTCAAAGTCAAGATGTTCTAGAGGAATATATCAATAAGTATCAGCCTAGCTATTTTGTGCTTGAATATTGGGATGAAGATGATTTGGCTGGTTATTATCAAAACTTGCGCCAGAATGTGAATTTGGTTAAGATATTTAGGCAATCAGATTTGGATCAAAATTATGATATAAACGGCAATTTTTGGGCTTTTAATAGCATTTTATTCAAATTAGATAGATTGGGTCCCAGAGTAGAGATATATAAGATAAAATAAATATATGAAATTATCAATTGTTTTGCCAATTTACAATGAAGAAGGAAATATTAAGATCCTTTATCATAAATTAATAGAAGTACTAAGTAAAATAGACGCAGAGTATGAAATACTATGTGTCAATGATGGCTCTAGTGACAAAAGTCTAGAGATATTAAAAAGTCTATCATCTCAAGATAGAAAGGTTAAAGTGATCAATTTTAAAAATAATTTTGGTCAGACAGCAGCCATGTCAGCAGGTATAAAACTTTCCAAAGGAGATATAATAATACCAATGGATGCTGACTTACAAAATGATCCAGAAGATATACCCAAATTTTTGGAAAAGATAAAAGAAGGATTTGATGTAGTGTCTGGTTGGCGCAAAGATAGAAAAGATGGTCTGGTACTTAGAAAGATTCCTTCTTGGATAGCCAATTGGATTATTGGCAAGATTACGGGAGTTAAGATTCATGATTATGGCTGTTCTATGAAAGCTTATAAACGAGAAGTAATAAAAGATGTAAATCTCTATGGAGAGATGCATCGTTTCATTCCAGCTTATGCCTCTTGGCAAGGAGCGGTAGTGACTGAGATGGTAGTCAAACATCATCCCCGTATTCATGGGCAAACCAAATATGGTATTGGGCGTACTTTCAAAGTCATACTTGATCTTATAGTAGTAAAGTTTTTGTCTGTATACATGAATAGACCAATTCATTTTTTTGGTGGTCTAGGTTTTATGTCTTTTACTTTGGGTATTATTACTGGCTTGGCAGCAGTGCTACTTAGGCTTTTTGGAATAAAATATATAATAGAGACTCCGTTGCCAATTTTGTCAGCCCTGCTTATTATCGTTGGTGTACAGTTGGTAGCTATGGGTATTTTGGCGGAGATGATTATGAGGACTTATTATGAATCACAACATAAAGAGCCCTATATTATAAAAGATAAAATTAATTTTGATAACTAATGTGTGGAATTGCCGGTTATCTTGGAGAAGGTAACCAAGATATATTAGAAAAGATGACAGATAGTCTTTATCATCGAGGTCCCGATGATAAAGGTTTTTTGTTTGAAGGCAAATTAGGCCTAGGACATAGACGCTTATCTATTATTGATCTTAGTCAATCAGGTCGCCAGCCAATGTCCAATGAAGATGGCTCTATTCAAATAGTTTTAAACGGTGAGATATATAATTATAAAGAGCTTAGAAAAAAATTAAAACAGCAACATAAATTTAAGAGCCAAACAGACACGGAGATTATTATTCATTTATATGAAGAAATTGGCACAGAAGTTTTCAAGCATTTAAATGGTATGTTTGCTATTGCCTTGTATGACAAGAGGCAGCAAAAATTATTTTTGGCTCGTGACAGAATGGGCAAAAAACCTCTCTATTGGGGCAAGTTTGATAATACTTTAATTTTTGCTTCAGAACTGAAGGCTCTGGCTCAGCATCCTTCATTTAAAAAAGAAATAAGCTTAGAGGCACTCAATAAATATTTGCGTTATGAATATGTACCTACTCCATATTCAATTTTTAAGAATGTTTACAAGCTAGAGCCAGGGTATTATTTGGAATACAATGGTCAGGATATAAAGAAAGAAAAATTTTGGGATATTAGTTTTAACAAATCTAATTTAAATTTTGATGAATCTCTAAAACAATTGGATGAAAAGATAAATCAGGCTACCAAAATAAGACTGATGAGTGACGTGCCGCTTGGTATATTTTTGAGCGGAGGTATTGATAGTAGCCTAGTAGCTTATTATGCTCAAAAAAATAGCAAACAAAAAATAAAAACTTTTTCTATTGGTTTTAAAGAAAAAAGCTTTGATGAATCAAATTATGCTCGTCAGGTCGCAAAATATTTGGGTACTGATCATCATGAGCGAATTTTGAGTGCCAAGGATTCTTTGGAATTTATTCCTCAAATTGCTGATCTATTGGATGAGCCAATGGCTGACCCTTCTATTGTACCGACTTACTTGTTATCAAAATTTACTAAACAAAATGTCACCGTGGCATTGGGAGGAGACGGAGGAGATGAATTGTTTATGGGTTATGATACTTTTGTAGCTCAACACTATGCCGATATTTATGACAAAGTTCCTAAATTTTTGCGTGATATGGTAGCCAAGACAGCCAATCTTTTGCCTACTTCTTTTGATAATATTAGTCTTGATTTTAAATTAAAGAAATTTACACAAGGCTTTGAAGGAAATAGAAATTATCGTCACCATCGTTGGCTCGGGTCTTTTGACTACAAACAAAAAGAAAAGTTATTTAAGCAAGATATTTGGCAAGAATTAAAAAATAAAAATGAATTTACAGATATTGATAATTATCTAGATGGTTTGGATGAAAATAATTATTATGATCAATTGACTTATCTTTATTTAAAAACATATTTTATGGATGATATTTTGGTCAAAGTAGATCGAGCTAGCATGTTCAATTCTTTGGAAGTCAGAGCTCCTTTACTTGATTATAATGTAGTAGATTTTGCCAATTCTTTGCCAGTAGATTTTAAATTAAAGGGTAGGCAGTCAAAATATATTCTCAAAAAATTGATGGAAGGCAAACTACCAGATAATATTATCTATCGTAAGAAGAAAGGCTTTGGGATGCCTATGGCTGAGTGGTTATCAGGAGATTTGAAACCATTAGCCTTGAAATTATTATCAAAAGAAAGGGTGGAGCGAGCTGGCTTATTTAATTATAAATATATTGAAATATTATTAAACGATCATTTTGAACGTAGGCGGGATAATCGTAAGTTGATTTGGACTTTGATGGTATTTGAAATGTGGCGTGAAAAATGGTTTAATTAGTATTATATAATTAATATTTAATATATGTCATCAACTGAACGTTTTGGTTACGAATGGAATAAGTATTCCGATATAGATTCTAATTATAAAAAACAATTTAAAAATTGGACCCACCCTTTAGAATCAGATTTTTTTAAAGGAAAAATAGTTTTGGATGCTGGCTGTGGTATGGGACGTAATAGTCTTTGGCCGCTCAAATGGGGCGCCAAAGAAGTGATAGCTTTTGATTTTGATAAACGTTCTGTTGAGGCTGCCAAAGAAACCTTAAAAGATTTTGATAACATAAGAGTGGATTATAAAAGTATTTATGATATCAATTGGCAAGATAGATTTGATGTAGCTTTTAGTATTGGCGTAATACATCATTTGAAAGATCCAAAAAAAGCTTTACAAAATATGACCAAAGCTTTGAAACCAGGCGGCACATTATTGGTTTGGGTTTATAGCTATGAGGGTAATGAGTGGATTGTAAAATTTGTGGATCCAATTAGAAAAAATATTACCTCTAAATTACCACTTGGACTGGTACATTTTTTAAGCTATTTTTGTTCTATTCCGCTTTATATTTTAGTAAGATTTTTCAAAGGATCTAGTGGTTATTTAGGGCAAATTTCAAATTTCAAATTTTGGCATCTTCATAGTATAGTTTTTGATCAATTGATTCCGGATGTAGCTAATTATTGGAAAAAATCAGAAGTAGAAGATTTATTTAAACAATTAGGATTAAGTAATTTAGATATACATCAGCCACCAAACAAATCAGGCTGGATTATTATAGGAGATAAATAAATGACATTAATATCAGATTATTATACAAATAAAGGAGGTGACTACAAGCCTAGTAATGCTCGAGTGAAAAGAATATTAGATTTACTTGGTGATGTAAAAGGCAAAAAGATTTTGGACATTGGCTGTAGTCAGGGAGTTTTTGGCAAAATACTCAAAGATAGAGGAGCTATAGTAGTGGGTTGTGATATTTCTGCCAAGCATATTGAAGTAGCTCAAAATGTTTTAGATAAAGCTTTTGTGTTTGATATAGAAAATGATGATTTCTCAATTTTTGATAAAGACTTTGATTTTATTATCGCCTCAGAGCTTATAGAACATCTATTTTTGCCAAAGAAATTTTTGTCTAATACAAAATCTATTATGTCAGATAATACAAAATTGATTATCACTACGCCAAATTTTTTGATGTGGAGCAATAGAATTAAAATGTTATTTGGCAAATTTGAATATACTAAAACTGGTTTTATGGATGAAGGGCATATTCATTTTTTTACTCACAATTCTTTGAAAAAAGCTGTTAAAAAAATAGATATGAGAGTAGAGGCTGTAAATAATATTATTCATCCCAAAATTCCTAGTTTGATTGGCAAATTAAATTATAATTTATTTTCTTTTCAAGTAATTTTTAAAATATCAAAATAATGAAATTGTTTTATATTTCCAATTCAAGAATTCCCACAGAAAAAGCACATGGCATTCAAATTATGAAAATGTGTGAGGCTTTTACCAGGGCGGGAATTGATTTGCATTTGATATTACCAAATCGTAAAAATCATATCAAAGATGATCCTTTTGATTATTACAAAATAAAAAACAAATTTAAAATTACTTATTTATCAAATATAGATTTGGTAGGTAAGATTCCAAGATTTGGTTTTTGGTTGCAAAGTTTTACTTTTGCCTGGTCTGTCAAAAAATATCTAGCAAAAAATAATGATGAAGCTGTAGTTTATTCTAGAGATATATTGCCATTGTTTTATATTTTAAAAAATAAAAAGTTAAAATTATTTTACGAAATACATAATTGGTCAAATAAATTAAGCTTTTTTCACAAAAAAGTTTTTGCTAAAACAAAATTTTCAGCAATTAGCAATGGCTTGAAAAAAGAGTTATTAGATTATGGTATAGAAGACAAAAACATATTAATCTCACCGGATGGTGTAGATTTAGAAGAATTTGTAATAAATATTTCTAGAGAAGAATGTCGACAAAAATTAAAAATAGATAGTAATAAGAAAATTGTTTTATATACTGGGCATTTGTATAGATGGAAGGGGGTTTATGAGGTTTTGCCTGCAGCTGCCTTGACTCCAGAAGTAGATTTTTATTTTATTGGTGGTACAAATTATGATATTAATAAATTTGATGCTAAGATTAAAGACTTAAATTTGTCCAATGTGCATGTATTGGGTCATAAGCCATATGATCAGATGCCATATTATATGAAGGCGGCTGATATACTGTTATTGCCAAATAGTAAACAATTTAAGATTTCACGTTTGTATACATCTCCTATGAAGCTTTTTGAGTATATGGCTAGTAATACGCCCATTGTAGCTTCTGATTTGCCAAGTATCAGAGAAATATTGAATGAACAAAATTCTATTTTAGTAGATACAGATGATAAAAATATTTTTTCTGAAAATATAAAAAAACTTATTAATAATGTAGCTTTAGCAAATTCTTTGGCTGAGCAGGCTAAAAAAGATGTGCAAAAATATTCTTGGCAGGCTAGAGTTAAAAATATATTAAATTTTATAAATAATGTCTCTTAAACATTTTAACAATTTATCAGTACATATAAAAGATTTGTCTTCTCAAAAGATATTGGATCTTGGCTCAGGAGATGGTAATTTTTTAATTGCAGCGGCCAAGCAGGGCTCTCAGGCTGTAGGTCTAGAGTTAAATGACGAATATATTATTAGATCCAAAAAATTAGCCGAGCAAGAAAGTGTAGATATTGAGGTGGTACAAGGTGTGGCAGAAAAAATGCCTTTTGAGAATAATAGCTTTGATTTTATAAATATTTCAGAAGTAATAGAGCATGTACAAAGTCCAGAAGATTTACTCAAAGAGGTTTATAGAGTTTTGAAACCAGGCGGGCAAGTGTATATCAGTGCTCCCAATCGCTTTAGTTTTAAAGATCAACATTTTCATCTTTATTTTATCAATTGGTTGCCCAGATTTATGAGTGATGTTTTTATAAGTATTTTTGGTAAACACAAAGATTATAGTCAAAAATCAGCAGGACTACAGAGCTTAAAAGAAATGCATTATTATACTTATGGACAAATCAATAAACTAGCACAGTTATTTGATTTTTCGGTGTGAGATATTAGAGAATTAAAAATTAGACAAATGTCTAAGAAAAGTTTTTTATTACCAATTTATAAAATAGCCAGAGCTATATATTTTGATTCTTTTCATTTGCTATTAAAAAAATAATTTATGTCAGATAACATACAAACTAGACAACATAAACAATACTATGTGCCATATCACTGGTTTATGACCGTAGATTCATTTCGTGGTAGAGATTATTATGGTTATGTAAATTATGTTTTAAATCTTTTTGATTATAATAGTAAAATAGTTTTAGATGCCGGTAGTGGCGATGGTAAATTAAGTTCATTATTAGCAGGAAAAGGCGCTAAAGTGACAGGTCTTGATTATTCTAAACGAGCTATAGCTCTAGCAACCGCCATAGAGGCTGATACTGATTTTGTTTATGGTAGTATATTAGAATGTAGCTTTAAAGATAAATTTGATTTTATTTTTTTAGTTGAAGTATTAGAGCATCTAGAACCTGGTGATGTAAGTAAAGCTTTGGCTAATTTGAAAAAATCCTTAGCTGATGAAGGTAAAATTATTATTACTTTTCCTTCTGACAATATGCCTTTGGTGGATAAGCATTTTCAACATTTCAATGAAGATAAGATAAAAAAAATAGCCCAGGAGGCAGATTTGAAAATAGAAAAAATAATAAATTTTGGTTTTACCAATAAATTTTTAAATTTAATTTACAAATTTTTAGATAATAGATATTATAACTTAAAATTATTATCTAGATCTTTCAATAAAAAAATATACCCTAAATTCTTATTACATAAAAATAATGACAAATCAGAAAGGTATATAATTATTTTAAAAAAATAGCACTAATTCTTTTTGAATAACATAAAAGAAGCGGCTAGATTTATTAATCTATAGATTGATCTGGCTATTATTGCGCCCCACAGGCCAAAGTTTGATACTAAAAAGAAAGTTAAAATGATTTGAGAGATAGAAGATATTAAATCTAATTGTAATATTTGTTTAGTCATTTTTTGGGCTCGTAGAGCAGTTTGGAACATTAAAACGGGCAGGGTTAATAGGGATAAAGAAAATATTTGAGAATACACGACAGCTTCTATGTATTGAGGAAAAAATAATTTGAAAAATATTGGAGCTAATAATATATAAATTGTAATAATAAAAGCCATGGCTATAGAAAGCTTGAGGCTTTTTTTGAAGATAGATTGTTTAATTTCTTCTTTACTTTTTTCGGCAAATTTTGGGAAAGCTAAGTTCTGAACATTTTTCATCAGGTTTTTGATCTGTTCAGGAGGGGCCATGGCAAAAGCATAAATAGCCAAATCTACGGCTCCAAGGTAATGAAAAATTAATATTTTATCCAATTGATTAGCTACGGTAGTTATAATATTTATAAAGCTAAGCTTTTTACCATAATCAATCGTGTCTTGATCTTCGGTTTTATTAAAAATATTTAATTTTTTTTCTCTTAGCAAAAATATTATATGCAATAAACTATGGGGTACAAATAAAGCCAGTAATAATAAATATAAATTATTACTTAAATAAGCTGTTATTACTATTATAACTAGGCTGATTATTTTTATTATACTACTATATTTGGTTAGTTCACCAAATCTTTTTTTGCCATGTAGATAAGAATTATAGATAGCAAAATTTTCAAACAATATTACAAAAGGCGCGGTGATTAAAAAGGCAGTGGCTAGCAATATATTTTGATTTGTATAATAGTAAATAGCTAGGATTAGACTGGCTACGACACCTAAGATAGACCATCTTAGCTTTATTTTGAGATCTTTAAACATTGACCCCTCAAAGCCTCTGGCTACAGCTCTGGTAAAGGCTGTATTTATACCTGACATGTTACTGAGTAGTAATATGCCCAATATAGAAATTACATATTTATATTGTCCGTAGATTTCTTTTGGCAACAAATTGGCAAAAGCTACAGCCAAGATAAAAGCAGTGGCGATAGAAATGACCTGTCCAAAAGTAAGCCAAAAACCACCCTTGGCTAAATAGACCATGTCAGTTTGAGTATACTTTTCACTACGACGTAGTAAGTTGTATATTTTGTCTTGGAGTTTATTTAGCATTGTGATATTTCAAAATTTCGTAATGATGTTTTATGTTTTTAAATATTTTATGATTCACAGCTTTGACCAAGAAATCATACTTATTGATTTCTGATTTTTTTATATTTTGACAGCCAAAAATTTCAGCAGACTTGATGAAGGGGTCATAGATAGCTATAGAGTATTTGTGCTTTTTTAATTCTTGGATTAGATCTTCTATTTTTGAGTTTCTAGTATCTGTAATATTTGGCTTGAAAGTAGCGCCAAGGATTAATATTTTTTTAGCTTTTATTTTGTTTTTATGTAAATAACTTACAATTTGTTTGGCTTCGTATTTGGCCATGTTGTCATTTATGTCTCTGCCAGCCAAGATCATTTGTGGATTGTGATGTAATCTCTGAGCTTTTTGGGTAAGATAATATGGATCTACACTAATACAATGACCACCTACGAGCCCAGGAGTAAATTTGAGAAAATTCCATTTGGTACCAGCTGCTTTGAGTACTTCTTCATAGTCTATGTCAGCTTTGTCTAGGATCATTTTTAATTCGTTCATCAAGGCAATATTGACGTCTCTTTGAGTGTTTTCAATGATTTTGGCAGCTTCAGCCACTTGTATACTTGAAGCTTTGTGTACGCCAGCTTTGATGATTTTTTCATAAACACTAGCTACAATATTTAAAGTTTTTTGGTTGCTACCAGATACAACTTTTACTATTTTATCTACGGTGTTTATTTTGTCTCCAGGATTGATTCTTTCTGGTGAATAGCCAACTTCAAAATCTTTGCCAAATTTTAGACCAGAATATTTTTCCAAAACTGGGACGCAATCATTTTCTGTACAGCCTGGGTAGACAGTTGATTCGTAGACTATTATACTGCCAACTTTCATGTATTGACCGACCAATTTTGAAGCACCAAGTAGTGGTTTTAGATCAGGGTTTTTGTATTTGTCTATCGGAGTAGGCACGGCTATGATAATAAAATTGGATTGGCTAATAATTTTTGGGTTATCAGAAAAAGTTATTTTGGCCTTTTTAATATCTTTAGAAGCTACTTCTTTAGTAGAGTCTATATTTTTTAGTAATTGGGCTATTCTTTTTTTATTTATATCAAAACCATTAAGCTTGCTTTGCTTACCAAAAGCTACAGCTAGAGGGAGTCCCACATAGCCAAGCCCAACAATACATATTTTTATTTCTTTATTTTTCATTATTTTATTTTATAATAGTTTTTATACCAATCAATAAATTTTTTAATACCATCTTCTATAGAAGTTTGAGGATCAAAATTTAATTTTTCTTGAGAACTTTTGATATCGGCAAAAGTATTTTCAACATCACCAGGCTGAATGTCCATCATTTGTTTTTGAGCTTTTTTACCAAGATTTTTTTCTATCAACTCTATAAAATAATTTAACTCTATTGATTTGTGATTACCTAAGTTAAAAATTTCATATGGATATGATTTATAAAGACTGGCTAAAATACCACTAACAATATCATCTATATAAGTAAAATCTCTTTTCATTTTACCGTGATTAAAAACTTTGATAGGCTTATTTTCTAATATAGCCTTGGTAAATAAAAATAGAGCCATATCAGGGCGTCCATAAGGCCCATAGACAGTAAAAAACCTTAGACCAGTACAATTCATACCATAAAGATGATGATAGCTGTGAGCGATCAATTCATTGGCTTTTTTACTAGCCGCATAGAGTGATATTGGTTTATCTACATTATCTTCTACTGAAAATGGTATTTTTTCATTTTTACCATAGACAGAGCTAGAAGAGGCATAAATAAAGTCTTTTATATTATGATTTTTGGCCTCGTCTATTAAGTTGGTAAAACCTACAATATTTGTTTGAATATAAGTGTGAGGGTGAGTAAGACTATATCTAACACCAGCTTGAGCTGCTAGATGACAAATTTTATCTATACTTGGATTTTCATCTAATACTTTTTTGACAAAATTTAAATCTTTTAAATCGCCTTTATAAAATTTGTAGTTATCAAATTCTTTTAATATTTTATTTCTAGATTTTTTTAAATTAACATCATAATAATCATTAAGATTGTCCAGACCAATGATATTTACATTTGTTTCTAAAAGTTTTTTAGTTACATGAAAACCAATAAAACCGGCTGAGCCGGTTACTAGTATAGTAGTATTGGGTTTAAAATTATAATTCATTTTATTAATATTCCTCCCTTGTCAAGGGGAGGTTAGGAGGGGTTATCGTCCTAGGCTTTTATTAAAAACAGTATTGATAGTTTTGAGTATTATAGAAATATCTAAAGCTGTAGATTGATTTTTGATATAAAATAAATCATATTGAAGTTTTTCTTTGGCATCGGCTACGCTGGCACCATAGGGAAAATTAATTTGGGCCCAGCCAGTTAAGCCAGGCTTAACCAAATGTCTTTCATTATAAAATGGTATTTCTTCTTTGAGTGTATTTACAAATTCTGGTCTTTCGGGACGAGGACCAACAAAACTCATATTACCTTTGAGTATATTTATAAATTGTGGTATTTCATCAATTCTGGTTTTACGAATGAATTTGCCAATTTTAGTAACTCTAGAATCATTTTCTTTAGCCCATTGAACTCCATCTTTTTCAGCGTTTTTGGCCATTGAGCGTAATTTGTAAACTGTAAATATTTTATTATTTAAACCAACTCTAGCCTGTTTATATATCAATGGTCCTTTAGATTCTAACTTGACAGCTAAAGCTACCCAAGGCAATATCAATAGGGAAATAATACCGAAAAAAATAGCTAAGGCAATATCAAGAATTCGTTTAGAAATAGTAAGCCATTGTTGATTTTTTTGAGTGATATTTTCTAAAAACCAATGACGTTCTAGAGAGCTAATCGGCATTTTGCCAGTAATTTTTTCATAGAAATCTGTTAAATTAAAATATTGAATTTTAAGATCTATATTTTCAAATAAATGACGAGCTACTTCAGGACTATATTTTGGATCATTTATAGCTACTACAGTATTTATTTTGTGTTCTAATATCTTTTCTCTCATTTCGCTGATGTCGCGACTAATATCAATGTTATTAATTTTTTCATTAAGAAGAGAGGAGTCTGGATTTATAATTAACTTTAATTGATAACCTAGTTGAGGTTTTTTGATTATTTCTTCAGCTAATAATAATGATTCAGTATTTACACCAATGATAGTTAAGTTGCTACTTAATTTGTCACTAGATATTAGTTTGTAAAATATTTTTCGCCAAATAAGGAATAATACAACAAAAACTCCAACCAATATTATTAGTATAGTCTGGGGTTTGATGCCAGTAATATCACCAACTATATAGAAGAAGGTGGCAGTTAAAATAGTATTGATAGCTAAGTTTTGAACTAAAGTACCATAAAATTTAAAACCTCGTTCTATTTTATTTAATTCGTATAGACCGTTAATAAAAAATATTAATATCCACATAGCAAAGACAATCGAAAAAGAGCTTAAATGTTTATACCACAGCTCAGTATCTATATAAGAAAAGCGTAGCCATAGAGTGATAGCTAACGCACCATAAAGTAGTGCTAAATCTCCAATTAATAGGATTATTTTTCGCATTATCTTTTTTAATAATTGATTATATTATAATAAAAAATACCATCTTTTGTCAATGTAACTAACTGTAGTTTATGTATTTATAATATACATAATTTATGATTAAAAACTTTAAAAAACCTCGCCCTGCCCCGTAGATTGAGCGATAGCGAAATTGTACGGGGTCAACGTAAACAAAAAAACAAAAATTAGTTTTTTCCACTTATTTTAATTTATTTTTCATTTTGTTTTATGAGCAAAATATGTTATAATTTACTAATCAAAAAACAAAAATAAACTAAAAAATGAAAGTATTTGAAACCAAAATTTATATTAGGTTTATATCTTGGTTTGTGGCAGTGTCTGTATTACCAATAGCTTCTTTATTTATAGCTGTTTATTTTTTTAACCCTGAACTTTTTAATTCAGTTTTTTCAGAAGCGTCAGAAACCAGAACAACTATATTATTCGCAGTTTTTGTAGCCTTAGCTTTAGTTTTATTACTATCTTTATTAGCGACTAAATTACTTTCAGGGTCAATTACCAGGCCTATTCAAGTATCTATGGCAGAGTTATCAAAGGTGGTTGGAGATCTTTTTAAAAGCATACAAAGTTTATCAGAACTTAGTCAAAATAATAGTGAGCTCTCACAATTTTTAATTACTAGTAGTAAGGAACAAAGAAAAGGCTTGAAATCTGGCACTAAAGCGGTATCTGATATTACTTCTTCTCTAAATCAAATAGCTAAAAAAACAAAACTAGCTGCTAAAAAAACTACCAGTGTTGATCAGTTAGCTGATGAAAGTGGTCAAAAATCTGAAGATGCCCTAGATAGCTTGGTAGTAGTTAAGCAATTACTTACTCAAAATCAAAAATTAAGCCAAGCCCTAGATCAATATGCTAAGGATGTAAAAAGTGTAGCAACTGGAGTAATAGCTTTGGCAGAAACAGCTAAATTTATTAGTTTAAATGTATCAATTGAGGCCAATAAGAGCGCTTTTAGTGAGGATTTTTCTTCTTTGGTATCTCAAATTAGAGAGTTAAATGTCACTAGTGAACAAGCAGCTGGAGCAATTGAGACATTAGCCTCTAACATGCAAAGACAAATCGAGCAGGGCAAAGATTCGGCCGATTATCAAAGGGAAGAGACTGATAAAACTATTAAAGTTGTAGGTCAAACCATCAATTTTTTAAGAAAAATAGCTACTAATGTAGCTCAGGTTGCAAAAAGTGTTCAGTCTATAAATAAAGAAACGCAAGAAACTAAAGAAGATTCAGAAAATATTAATACTGTTATTAAAAGTTTAGATAAAGAAGCTAAATCTTTAGTAGCTCATGTAGATACTGTTACCCAGGTAATTAATCGGCAATTAGTAATTACTCGTTCGCTTAATCGTTCTTCAGCGGCACTTAATTCAGTTACTAAAACTTTAAATGACTTGGTAGGGGAAAAATAATATGGCTACTAAATCACAAAAATTTATTTCATTCTATATAGGCGATCAACAATATGCCTTGCCTATTACGTATGGTAATAAATTTATTGAATTTACTAGATTAACGGCCATACCCCAATCAGATAAAGATATATTAGGTTTAATCTATCAAAATGGAAATATTGTAACCATCATTGATATCAAAAGAATATTAAAAGCTAAATCATTAAACCAAAACATTCGACAGATTTGTTTGATTTTTGAAGTTGATGATTATCACTATGGGATATTAGTTGATCAAGGCGGTGAAACTATGTCAGCTAATAGAATCTTTACTGATAGGCAAAAAAAGATTTTTAAAAAATATATTAAAACAAAAGACAAAGCCAAGGTTTATATTTTAGAACCAGCTGATATTTTGTCACAAATAAATATTTATGATTAGTGAGAAATACAAAGATTTATACTTGTCTACTACTCGACAACAATTGAAAAAATTGTCTGATCTTTTGCTTTATTTAGAAAAAAAGCCGAACAATCAAAATTTGATTGAAAATATTTTTAGACTAATTCATTCCATGAAGGGTGCAGCCGCTACTATGGGCTACAAAAAGACAGTTAAACTTCTTCATGCTATGGAATCTTTGGTAGATGCAGCTTATAATGGTGATCTTCAAGTTAATAAGAAAATATTAAATACATTTTTTGATACGCTTAATATTTTAAAAAATAATTTTACTAGTATTGACTCTAAGAATAAAGAAATTACTTTAGATAAATACATAAAATCTCTCAAAGCTCTTTTTAGCCAGTCAAAGAAAACTAAAGCTAAGGCTAGACCAAAAGAAAAACATATTTTAGGCTCATTGCCTAGTACAGCAGAACTTAATGTTTCTACGGATAAATTAGATTCCATTGGTAATTCTTTGGATGATTTATTGATTAACGCCATGAAGATAAAGAATAGAATTAAAGAGTTGGGCGATGTTGAGCTTTTAAAAACATGTGTAGATAATGGTAAGATTTTATCTGACTTAAGAAGACATTTAGAACAAATAAGAGTGGTTAAATTAAAAGACGTTTTGTCTTCATTACCTTATTTAGTGCGTGAAATAGCTAGGGAAGAGGGCAAACAAGTGGAAATTATTATTAAAGATCATGATCTTTCTTTGGATAAAGCAATTTTAGATGAAGTTATAGAAATATTAATACAACTTCTTAAAAATGCAGTTTCACACGGTATATCTACCACTCAAAAGAAGGGAAAGATAATAATAGATTTTTCTTTAGTTGGTGACCGTATGAATATATCAGTGGTTGATAATGGAGCCGGTATAGATTGGCCAGCCATATTAGATTTAGCAGTTAAAAATAAGATTGTCACTCGTAACAAAGCTAAATTAATGACCTTAGAAGAGATTAAGAATCTTATTTTCTCTGCGGGAATTTCTAAAGGTAAAATACTTAATACAACTTCAGGCAGAGGAATGGGACTTAGTTTGGTAAAAAGTAAAGTAGAGGAGTTAGATGCTTATATTAAAGTAGATAGTGTGATTAAAAAAGGTACTAAATTTACAATTAATTTACCGCAACCGCTTTCTGTGTTTAGAAGTATTATTTTTAATTTAATGAATCATACTTTTGCTTTACCTCTGGATCACATAGATAAGTTAGTGGCTCTAGAAGAGCCAAAGAGTATGGCTAGAGCCAAGACATTTACACATCAGAGAAAGAAATATAAATTGATTTCCTTACTTAATATTTTCGGAATGGAAAAGTTTGATCCATTATATAAATACGTGGCTTTAATGGAATATCAAAAAACAAAAATAGCTTTACCAGTAGTGCGTAAAATAAAAGAAGATGAACTTATTATGAAGAAAATGCCTTTGGTGTTAAAAGGTAATGAATATATAAAAGGAGTAGCCATTTCAGCTCAGGGACAGCCGGTATTGGTTTTGGATATAAATAATTTAATTTAAGAACTATGGGAGATAGCAAATTAAAAATTTTATTTGTCGATGATGATAATTTTTTACGAAAAGTATATAAGTCAGAATTGAGTGAGCAAGGATATGAAGTAATTCTAGCAGCTGATGGGGAGGAAGGCTTAGAGAAGGCTCAGATAAGTGATCCAGATCTTATAATTTTAGATATGATTATGCCTCAAAAGAATGGCTTTGAGGTATTAACCGAACTGCAAAATAATCCAGCTACTAAAAATATTCCAGTAATTATATTATCTAATCTTGGGCAGGAAGATGATATTAAAAAAGGACTTGATCTAGGAGCTGTAGATTATTTAGTTAAAGATAATATTACTTTGGCAGTGATTGTAGAAAAGGTTAGTCATTATTTAAATTCTAAAACAAAATCAAAAGCGGCTTTGATAAAAAATGGTCATTCAGACAAGGTGAATGGCGAAGAGTATTACAAATCAGAACCAAGTAGAGAAAAATAATTATGAAAATAATAAGTGACGAAAAAATTTATAAGATTATTAGCAAAATCGGTTTGATAGAACCAGAGATTTTGGATACTGCTCGTCAGGCAGCTAAAGAAAAGAATAAAGATTTTGTAGAATTTTTAATTAAGCAAGACTTGATTAAATCTAATGAAATTGGTCAGTTGGTATCTAATGATTTACATGTTAAATATGTAAATTTAGGTAAGGAACAAATAGATTCCATGACACTTAATCTTATTCCAGAGATTGTAGCTCGTAAACAGAATATAATAGTTTTTAAAAGAGATGAAGAGGGTGTTAAGGTGGCTATGGCCGATCCTTTTGATTATGGCATGATCAAAATGATTGAGAAAAAAGTAGGCGATAAAGTTTTACCTTATTTTTCTACTGAATATGATATAAAAGGCACTTTTAGTCTTTATAGAAAATCAATCCAACAAGAATATGCAACTAATATCCAAAAACATGCCATTAAAGCTCAAGGTGCTAACGTAGAGTCCGTGCCAGTGGTTAAATTGGTAGATGATATTTTTTCTTATGCTTATACCAATCATGCTTCTGATGTTCATATAGAGCCAGAGGATAAAGAAATTAAAATTCGTTTTAGAATAGACGGAATACTTTACGATGTTTTGACACTTAGTAAGAGTATTTTAGAATTAATAGTTACTAGAATAAAGATATTAGCAAAATTAAGAACGGACGAAAGTAGGTCTGCTCAGGATGGTAAAATTATCACTAGAGTAGAAGGTGAAAAGGTTGATATTCGTGTCTCTATTGTTCCTATTACGCATGGTGAAAAAGTAGTTATGCGTCTTTTATCTTCTAAAGGAAAACAGTTTAGTTTAGAAGATTTAGGCATGAGCGGAAGAGATTTGAAGCTGGTTCAAAAGGCTGCTAAACGTCCTTACGGTATGATTTTATCTACTGGTCCAACTGGTTCTGGTAAAACTACTAGTTTATATGCCTTAATTAAGCTGCTTAATAGTCGTAATGTAAATATTTGTACAATTGAAGATCCAGTAGAGTATGATTTAGAGGGTATAAATCAGATTCAAGTGAATCCTAAGACTAATTTAACTTTTGCTCAAGGTTTAAGATCATTGCTTCGTCAAGATCCAGATATCATCATGGTTGGTGAAATCCGTGATGAAGAAACAGCTGGAATCGCAGTTAATTCTGCTATGACAGGCCATTTAGTATTATCAACTCTACATACCAATGACGCAGCCACTGCTTTACCAAGATTATTAGATATGAAAATTGAGCCATTTTTAGTGGCCTCAACAGTTAATGTAATTATGGCTCAGAGATTGTTACGTAGAATATGTATGAAATGTATTATTTCATATACTTTAACAGATAAAGAGATAGAAGATCTTAAATCGGAAATAGATATAAATAAATTTTTAGATACTCCAAAAATTAGTGACATTAGATTCTATAAAGGTAAAGGGTGTAAGGCATGTAATGATAGTGGTTATAGTGGCCGAGTTGGTATTTTTGAAGTTTTAGAAATTAATGACAATATAAAAGAGTTAATATTAGCTAGAGCAGACAATGAGCAGATAAAGAAAAAAGCCATGGAGAATGGTATGACCACTATGTTTGAAGATGGTTTCAATAAGGCTGTAGCTGGTAAAACAACTTTAGAAGAAATATTTAGAGTTACTAAACAGTAGAGTCAAAATAAATAAATTAAAATAAAATTATATGTTGTTTTCTTATAAACTTTCGGACAACAAAGATAAAATCACCAAAGGTACTATTGAAGCATCTAATCGTAAACAAGCCAGAAATCAGTTGGTACTTAAAGATGGTGTTTTAATATCATTAGAGCCAGTCGGTAGAGCTAAAAGGCATAAATCAGGCAAAGGCCAGATTCTATTGGGTAGAATTAAGCTTTTAGAAAAAGTCATGTTTGCCAAACATTTGTCGGTAATGATAAAAGCTGGTATGTCTATTGATGGTTCTTTAGAGACGCTTAAAGAAAATGCCTCGCCTTTGATGGCTAGAGCTTTGTCACAAGTATTAGTAGATGTTAGAAAAGGCAACCCTCTTTCGTCAGCTTTAAAAAAATATCCTAAAGATTTTGATTTGTTATTTGTTAATATGGTTGCCGCCGGAGAAAAAGGTGGTAATCTCGCCAAAAATTTAGAGCTATTATCTATACAGCAACAAAAGTCATATGAATTACGAGCCAAGTTAAAGGCAGCTTCTATGTATCCGACAATTATACTTTTAGCAGTAGTTGCTTTGACTGCAGTTGTATCAAAGTTTGTTTTACCTAAAATAGTTGGGTTTTTTACTAGTTTGAATGTGGAATTACCACTTAGTACTAGAATATTAATTGGCAGTGCAGATTTTTTATCTCATTATTGGCTGTGGTTAGTATTGGGCGTTATATCGCTAATGACAGTTTGGAATACCATGCTTCGTTTTCCTAATACTAGATTGATATTACATAAATTCATTCTTCGTTTACCAATTATTGGTAAATTAGTGTCCGATATGAATTTAGCTTTATTTTGTCGGACATTATCTAGTTTGCTTGGTAGTGGAATTACGATTGATCAAGCTTTGCAGATTGTGTCTCAAACAATGACTAGCGAAGTTTATAAACGAGAGATTATAAATATTTATCAAAAGGTATTAAAAGGCACTGCTTTATCTGATTCTATTAATAATAAAAAATATTTCCCTAGCATTATACCTCGGATGATTAATGTTGGTGAAGAATCTGGTAATTTAAGTGAGGTTCTAGATTATTTAGCTGACTTTTATGAATTAGAAGTAGATAATACAACTAAGAATTTATCTACTATGCTAGAGCCAATACTTTTGGTAGGAATTGGTTTGGTGGTTGGTTTTGTGGCTATGTCTATAATTAATCCAATTTATGACTTAACTAGTAAGATTAGTCCTTAAAAAGTGAAAATAATAAATAAAAACAAAAAAGGTTTTACACTGATAGAAGTATTATTAATAGTGGCTATTTTTACTATTATTTTATCTTCATCTGTTTCTTTAAGTACCACAAAAGTATTTGAAAGTGATTTGATTGCTAAATCTTTAGAAGTTTCAGATATAATAGAAAGAGCTAGAAATCATTCAGCTACAGGTTTCAGAGGTGATGTTTGGAGTATTAAGGTTTTGGATAGTGATGCTCTTTGTCAAAATAGTGGCGACTGTATTTTGCTTTTTAAAGGCAGGCTGTTTGCTAGTCGAGATACTAACTATGATCGTTTCGTAGAATTTGATTCAGATATTACAGGCGTATATTTAAATGCTGATCAAGAAAATGAATTTTATTTTGACTATAAATCTGGTTGGTTAGCTACTACTACAGCTTCATATCTTGACCAACAACAGATAGTTTTGAATAGTAATGTAGGGAAACAAAAATCCGTAGTAGTTCAGTCTACTGGTACAGTGTATGTATTTACATGTGGAGAGGATAAGGTTTTTGATGTAGAAGGTAATGGATATAATACAGTCAAAATTGGTACGCAATGTTGGATGAGTGAGAATTTAAATACAGGTACTATGCTAGCTGCTGCTACTGATGATCCGGCAGATAACGGAAGTATAGAAAAATGGTGTTATGATGATACAACTAGTAATTGTACTAGTCGTGGTGGTTTATATGACTGGGATGAATTAATGGGGTATATAACTACTTCAGAGGCTCAAGGTATCTGTCCTGGTGGTTGGCATGTTCCTAGCGATCCAGATTATGAGACTTTAATAGCTAATTATCCTGCGCCTAGCGCTGGTACAGCCCTTAGCTTAAGCGGGTCATCAGGATTTAATATGTTTATGTCAGGAGAAAGAGATGAGACTTCAGATACTTACGATAGTTTAACATCTTTAGCTGTTTTTTGGACCTCTGATGAAACTACACCAACAACAATTTCCTGGGCTCACTATAATGAAAATGGAGCAACTATGAGTCAAGAAGCCAAGGCTCAAAATTGGGGATTTTCATTACGTTGCTTAAAAGATTATTAAAATGCTTAAAATAAAAATTAACAATCAATCCATTCGACTACGCTCTCGTTCGAGCCTGAGCGACGAGGTCGTCAGGCCTCAGAGCCGAATGGCAGGACATTCTGGTTTTTCACTAGTTGAAGTAATTGTCGCTATTGGTGTTTTCACTGTTTTAGCGGCTGGGATTTTTAATGTAGTAACTAGTTCCTATAGAAATTTTTATGGAACTGGAGATAAGCAGTCTATTGCTGAATTTGCTCAAGAGGGTATTGAGGCTTCTCGAGCTATTCGTGATAATTCTTGGCAGGATATAGAAGATGTAGTTGCAGCTGGCGGTCAAGGAGTAACCAAAGCTTCTGAAGGTTATTGGCAATTTAGTGGTAGTCCAGATACATTAGGGGCTTTAACTAGAACAATAGCTATATCTAACGTAGAACGTAATGTTAATGATGAGATAGTAAGTTCTGGAGGTACAGAGGATCCTAACACTAAGAAAGTAGTAATAACTGTAAGTGGTTCAGGTATTAGCGATTATGTATTAACTACTTATTTTACAAATTGGTCTTATAAGACTTGGGAACAATCTGATTGGTCTGGAGTAGGTGATAGAGAATTTTGGTCAGATTTAACTATGGCTTCTTCATCATATAGTAATATTAATACTTCAACTGTTGGTGAACTGGTTTTAAGTCAAGCAGCAGGCCCAGGAGCTATATATGGTGATTGGAGTAGCTTTGCTAGTTCTAGTGTTTATAGTTTAGTTGCTTGGCGGCCAATTTATGATATGGAATTTTCACCCGATGGAAATACTTTATATATAATTGGTAGTACTAATACTGATATAAGAGCTTATGATATAGAAAAAATTCGGTCTGGCACTATGACAGAGTTATGGCAAAATAGTATGGACATAACTCCATATACCATGCAAATAAATCCAAATGGAGATTATATGTATGTAGCTAATTCTGATATAGACGTCAATGAAACTAGTACTGAGCCTTGGGTAGAAGTAATAAGATTGTCAGATGGTGTTAAAGTAGATACAGAATTTACTAATGATTATATCCATAGTGATAATGATAGCGCTGAAAATGACATGAGAGCTTATGATATGCTTATAAATGCAGATGCCTCAATTTTATATGTTATTAGTAGTTATGGTGGTTTTTATTCATATGATATCTCAGCTGATGGTTCAGAATTAACATCGAAAATGGGATCAATAATGAATGGAGGTGACGCAGAAGATGATAGTAAGGTGAGTCGCTATTGGCGAACTTGGGGCTATGCCCCTAATATGATGTGGTTAGATGAATCTGGTGAGATTCCATATATGTATATTGTTGGTGATGATTATTATTATGCGCTTACTAAGTGGGATATAAGCTCTAGTACCGATCCGAGTTTGGAATATAGATGGCAAGGTAGTGGTAATGTTAATGATTTTGTGTTTATTGGGGATAGTGGTAGTGGTAATACTTTTATTTTAGCTGCTAGAGATGTTGACTCTGAAGTAAGGGCTATTAGAGATACTGGTAGTGCTTTTAGTCAATTAGATACTTATAATATTACAGATAGCATGACAGAGCCGGAAGTAGAATATGATGGTGATAATTCAGTTATATTTATAGATTCAGTTACTGCTAATATGGCTACAATAGATGTATCTGAGCCAGATGATTTAGGTGATGCAGAAAAGGATATTTCAGATACGACTACTTATATGAAACTTTGGAACAGTTCGCCATTTCATTATATGGAATATCATGAAAAACTAGGAGGTCTTTTTCTTGCTGAAAGGCATTCTTCTGATAGTACAGGCTATATTAATTTTATACCGCGACCAGAAACTAGAAATACGGGTAGTGGTTATGATTATAAGCGAACAATTACTATAGAAAGTGATAAGGTAGCCGGTTCATCTCATACTAATTATCCATTTTTATTAGCTGAAAGTCAGACTTATTTAAAGGCTACAAGCTCTGGAGGGAGCATTCAGCATTCTTTAGGCTATGATATTATTTTTACCTCTGATTCAGCTGGTGATACTATTTTAGATCATGAAGTAGAATCTTATAATTCTAGCACAGGAGAGTTTATTGCTTGGGTAAGAATTCCTAGTTTAAATGCTACAGTTGATACAGATATTTATATGTTTTATGGTAATGATAATATTCCAAGTTCTCAAGAACGAGTTCAAGATGTTTGGTCTGACTATGCAATGGTTCATCATATGAATGATCTAGCGGATGATTTAATTAGGGGTAGTAGTCCAAATCAAAATGTTGGAGATAAATATGCCGCTAATGATCCTATTGAAGTAAGTGATGGTTGTAAAATAGGTCCTTGCCAGTCTTTTGATGGTGATGATGATTATATAACCCTGGGCACACATGCTTTAGATCCATATTTAACTCAAGGTACTAGTGATTTTACAATAGAATTTTGGGCTAAACCAGCTGATGATAGTAGTAATGCCGGCTGGGTTTATTTTGGTAATGGTGATATTGGTGTTCAAGATGGTTGGATACTTAGAGATGAGACTAATGATAAAATACGATTTCATATGGGAGATGATATTAAAAAAGGACTTGATTTAGGAGGTCTTTATACTAATAGCGCTTTGACAGATGGCGCTTGGCAACATATAAGCTTGGTAGCTGATCGAGATGTAGGTTATCAGTTTTATGTAGATGGTAACACAGATGGTAGTTATTCGTTTGATTCTAGCGCTTATTCAGTGGGTGAGGCTTTTACAAAATATTTAGGGCGTCATTGGCACTCAAGTGATTATTTTTTATTTGGTGATATGGATGAAGTTAGGCTTAGGCATGATGTTCGTACTCAAGAATGGTTTGATACTCAGCATGAAAATATGAATGCTACTTCTACTTTTTATAGTATTGGTTCACAAGCAGTGGCAGGCGGTTATAATACTCCAGGGACTTTATATTCTTCCATTTTAGATGTTGGTTCATCAGACAAAGAACTTAGTAGCGTTACAGTTGAACAAAATATACCTAGTGGCTGTAGTTTACAAATTACAGTTGAAGTAAGTGATGATATTACTTTTCCGACAGCTGGCATTACAAGCGAAGTTTATGAGGATGCTAGTACTAGTTATTATACAAGTAGCACCAGCAGTACTTTGAGCGGTAAAAGATATTTTAGATATAAAGTAGATGCCACAGCTTGTAATACTAATACGGAAACACCTACTTTGTATGGAGCTAAATTTAATTATCGATGATTTTTTTGAATAAACTCCTCGACTACGCTCGGGGCAAGCAAAATAAAAATGGTTTTTCTTTAGTGGAGGCGATAGTATATTTAGCTATTGTTGGTATTTTACTTACAGCCACTGTTAGCTTACATTTAACTTTGGGTGGTACAGCTGATAAGATGAGTTCTAATATTCTGGCTTCTCGAAATAGGCGAGTGGCTATGGGAGGAATTGACTATTTAATTAAAAATGCAGATGGCTTATTAAAAGATGTGGAAGGTGACTGTTCTAGTTTTGGTGCTACTCCACCAGTTTTAGCTTTATATTTTGAAAATGATAATAATCTACCTGGCACTTGTGTAGCCAATGGTGGAGGAGTAAGAATTTCAGTTAGTAATAAGCAAGTGTCTATGAGTTGTTATCCAAATATGACAGGTAATGGCTATTATCAAAATTGTGATACTTCTGTTTATCCAGTTGGTAATATTTATCAGCTTAGTTCTCCAGATGTAGCCGTGCTTAATTCTTCATTAAATTTTTCTACTTCTACAGCTACTTCTACAGCTAATAATTTTATGACTTTGACTACTAATCTTAGCGTTGGTACTCATTCTAATAATCAAATTCGTTTAACAGCTAATTCCGTGGCTACTTCCACAGTTATTATGCGAAATGAAGTGGCCAGTGGCCTGATATCGTGGTGGACTTTCGAAGGCGGAGCAAGTGTAGATTCACAAGGAAGTAACGACCTTACTTGCCCTATTTCACCCAGTACTGTAACGGGATTAATTAATGATAGTGATGACGCTTTTGATTTTGAATCATCGTCCTCTAATTTTTGTTATGCTCTTGAAGATGATTCCTTAAATTTTAATAATGCTTTTTCAATTACCGCTTGGGTTAATGAAAAAACCACCGGAGCCACTAGAGCTATATTGAATAAATCAGATGCTAGCTCTAATAAGGGCTATGCTTTATTTATAGACAGTGGAGTTCCTAAGCTTCGTATTTATGATAGTGACTCTTATACGGATTATGATGTTGATTCTTACACTCTGACAGCTGGCACAGCTTATCATATAGCGGCTACCTATGATCTAGATAATGATGAGGTAATATTTTATGTTTATAAAAAAGCGGTAGGTGGTGTTGCTACTACTACTCTTAATTCTTTAAAAACCCTTGTTAATTATAGCGGTACTTTAAATTGGAGTCTTCCTAATTATTTTGACGGAGTGATAGATGATGTGAGAGTATATAATAGAGTATTGAGTGCCGAAGAAATATGGGCTTTACAATCTCAGGGAGCTAGTTAAAATATAACTATGATAATTAATAAAATAAAAAAATCAAAGCAAGGAGCTGTAGCATTGTTATTAGTAATAATGATTACAGCTTTGACTGTGGTTTCAGCTGTAGTTGTCTCTATGACTAATATATCTAATTTAATGTCTAGTTATTTTTTTGGTGAGGCTGGGGGAGTGGAGGTTGAATTAGATGCTTGTTTAGAAGATGCGATGTGGCGTTTAGCATCTAGCACTTCGGCTACAGGTACTTATTATTTAAATGGCATTGGGGTGAATTGTTATTATGAGATAGCTAGTACTATTACAGATGGCTTAAAGGCAGTTACGGCTACGGCTAGTAGTACCACAGATAATATTGGTTATTGGCAAGATACAATAGTAGTGCAAATTAATGTCTCCAGTACGCCAATTAGTATAGACTCTTATAAAAATTCCACTACTTCCTATGATACCTTTGAATATTGTGGAAATGGTATAGTAGAAGATGGCGAAGTATGTGATGAGGGCTATGATTATGATGCTGGTTGTGGAAATGGAGTGGTTGAGTCAGCGGGTAATTATTGCAAGGCAGACTGTTCTGACTATATTACTATAGGTAGTAGTGAAGGTTGCGATTATTATTCATTGAGTCCTTGCGGGGCTACTGATAGTCCCAGTACAGATGCTGTTAATTGTTCTGGTAGAGATAATCTTTGTAATATAAGTTGTACAGCTTGTATTTCTATCTGTTTTTAATTTAAATTTTTTATAAATATATGGCAAAAAATATAGTAGGAATAGATATCTCAGATTTTTCTATAGAAGCTTTAGCTTTAGAAAAAAGAAAGAATAGCTTTAGAGTAGAATCTTATGCTCGTTTTAGGCTTTCTCCAGAAATAGTTGAAGACGGCAGAATATTAGATAAGCAGAAGTTAAAAGATGCTATTTTGAAGATGTTTGCTAATGCTAAGCCAGTGGCTTTTAATCAATCACGTAAAGTATTTTTATCTATTCCTGAATCACAGACTTTCTCTAGAGTTTTGTCTTTACCAAAACATATAAAAGATAAAAGTTTAAGTAAAATAGCTCTAGACAAAGCCGAGGAGATTATTCCAGAATCTATAGATAAGTTGACAGCTGTTGTTAAAATTTTGCCAGCTAGTGAAAAGCACAAACATGTGTTTTATTCAGCGGCTGAAACCGAAGTTTTGCATAATTTTATTAGTGTTTTCAAGGAATTAAATATTGAAGTAGCTGGCATTACTACTGAGACAATTAGTTCTTTTGCGGGCTTAAAAATAAATAAGGATAAAAAAAATATATTAGTCTTGGATTTAGGGGCTAGAACCACAATTGCTTCTATTTTTACAAAAGAATGTTTATGCTCCAGTATAAATATTGATATTGGTGGGGACAACATTACTAAGGCTTTAGTTAAAAAACTTAATATTTCTTATAATCAAGCTGAAGATAAGAAAAGGCAGGTTGGTTTGAGTCCTGACGGTGACGGAGAGACTATGCTCGTGGCCCAAGGACAACTTCAACCATTGGTAGATGAGCTAAAGGTATTTATAAAATATTGGCAAGACATTAATAAAAAAACTATAGAGCAAGTAGTTTTGGTGGGAGGATTATCACAAATGAAAGGAGCTGATAAATATTTTGGTGATAATTTAAATGTACCTACTCAATTAGGTCAGTCGTTTATAGATGTTAAAGACTTACCAGATGGTTTTGCTTTTAGTAAATATATTAATGCTTTAGGTTTAGCTAAATTAGCCCATAAAGGTACAGACATTGATTTTTATAAAAAGTTACCTAAAAATAAGAAGGATAATAAAAATGAAGAGCTAGAAGTCAAAACTAAAAAAAGTAAAGCTTCTAAATTTTCTAAAAATGATAGAATATTAATTACTATAATTTTGATTTTGTTTTTGTCAGTAATAGCTATATTTATTTTTAGAGATAAATTAACTAGTTTGATTTATAAAGATAAACAGCCAATAGTACAAGAAGAGATAGTACAGGATTCTGAGTCAGAGCAAGCTGTCGATGAAGAAGAAAAAGTCACACTTAAAATTGAAGAACCTATAGTTGTTTCTTCAGTTGAATATTTAGGTAAAGATAACTTTATTTTAGGAGAGCTATATGAGATTTCTGTAGATAGAAATATAATAAATCCAGAATTAAATTATGCAGACTTATTAACAGCCCTAAAGAGTCAATCAAATGTGGATATATTACATGAATTAAATAAGGAATATGATAAAGAAGACTATTATACTATTCCGCAATTTTTGTCCTATGAAGTTACTCAAATAAATCCACCGGAAGTTTCTTTTATAGCTGGAAATGAGCTTACAGCTACTGTATTATATAGCTTTTTAAGCTTTAAAGAGCTTGATTTAAGAAATATTTTAGTCAATAAAAATCCAGTTATCAAAGATAGAATTACCAGTATTTATTATGGAATATTACGCTATGAACAAGCTAGCGAAGAATATAGTTTTGACTTAGAGGCTATTGCTGAGTATAAGTAATCAGGTTGGTATTGGCATATATTTTAAAAAATGCTATAATATAAATGTTTTAAAATATAGTAAAAATTTAATTAATCTATAAAATTATGAAATTTAAAAATTTAACCCTTCGATTACACTCAGGACAGGCAGGATTTACTCTTATAGAGTTAATCATAGTAATAGCTATTATAGCTTTACTAGCCGCTGCTACTTTTGTAGCGGTCAACCCAGCCAAACGTATTGGTGATGCCAATAATGCTCAAAGATGGTCAGATATCACTGCTATTGCTGATGCTTTTGTCACTTATCAGGCTGATAATACAGGAACAGCAGCCACTACTAATTCATCTGGAACAGGCACATTGGATAATGATACATTCATGATTGCTACTAGTACTTATACTACACAAGCTAATGCTTATAATACTTGTGCAGCTACTACAACAGATGTGATGATCAATTTAAACGCCTTAGTAACAGGGGGTTATATCGGTAAAATTGGCACAGATCCTGAATATACTACTACTGATGATGATGATAATACAAATTATTATTTATATAATGATGCATCAGGAGCAATTACAGTAGGAGCTTGTGATACTTATGAAGCTTCAGGAGCTACTAACGCAGTTATTAGCGTGATTAGATAAATAAAACTTTAAAAATAGGCCAGATTTTCTGGTCTATTTTTTTGTTTGGAAAAATTTTCCAATTTAAGGTATAATATAAGCAACTAAATATAAATTAAAAATATGTTGAACAAATTGAAAAGTAAGTGGTTTTGGATTATTTTGGTAATTATTATTATAGTTGCTGTAGTACTTTTTAATGTACTGAAAAAAGAAGAGTCAAATTATGTTACTGAAAAAGCAATGATATCTGACATTATTCAAACTGTAGAAGTGACTGGATCTGTAGAATCAGCCGATGATATTGATCTCAATTTCAACAAAACAGGTACTTTGCAAGCAGTGCTAGTCAAGGCAGGTGATCAAGTGGTAAAAGGTCAAACCTTGGCTAGACTCAGCGCTAGCAATGAAGCATCTCAGGTAGCAGATGCTAGAGCCAGTGTAGAGATCGCCAAGTTGGAACTAGAGCAATTATTGGCTGGAGCTAGCAATCAAGATGTAGAAGTGACCAAACAAGAGCTAGCTAGTGCCAAAGCAAACTACCAGACTACTATGGATGCTTTGTACAATCTAGAGCAGACTAGAGATCAAGAAATCGCCAATATAAAATCAGAGACCATTAATACTCTAAAAGATAAACTTTCTATAGCTCAGTTTTCTTTGGATCTGATCTACGATATCATAGAAGATCCAGAAGCTGATAATTATCTTTATGTCAGTGATATAGTCTTGTTAAATAATACTAAATGGGGTTATCAATCAATAAATAGTAAATTTTCAGATATTGATAGCGTGATAGATCAGGCTAGTGCCAGTAATGACAAAAATGATATTTTGTCAGCCGCTGATAGTTTGGAAAATTATTTAGAAGATGTCTTGGCATTACTCACAGATACCTATGATATTATGGTAGTGACTGTAAACAATTCTGTTTATACTACTACAGTGGTTGATGCTTTTAAGACCAGTATTAATACAAAAACAGCTAGCGTCAATACTGCTATCTCAGCTATCCAGACTGATAGTGCCAATTTACGTATTAGAGATTTATATTATCAAACACAAATCTCTGAAAAACAAAATAGCGTAGATTCATACAAAATTGCCATGGATTTAGCTCAAGCTAAATTAAATTTTAAAACAGCTCCTCCTAGAGATTTTGAAATTTCTTCGGCTGAAGCTAATATTAAGCGGGCTCAAGCTACTTTAAATAGATATCTTAGTAATTGGTCAGAGACAGTTATTACAGCTCCAGTAGATGGGATTATAACAGAAGTTAATTTTGATGTTGGTGAACAGACTTCAATGTCCGGTTCAGTTGTATCAATGATTGGTTTGGCTACTATGCAAATAGAAGTAGATGTACCAGAGTCTGACGTTACTAAATTAGCAGTTAGCGATCAGGTAGAAATTAGTTTAGATGCTTTTTCTTCTGACGAGAAATTTATTGGTACAGTTACTTTTATAGATCCAGCCGCTACAAATATTGACGGTGTAGTATATTACACTACTAAAGTATCTTTTAATGAAAAAGATGAGCGTATTAAGTCTGGTATGACAGCTGATTTAACTATTGCTACTGATAGCAAAGAAGGGGTGTTAGTTGTACCATCTCGAGCCGTAATATATAGAGCCGGTAAAAAATATGTGCAGATATATAATGGCTCAAATTTATCAGAATTAGAAGTAACAACTGGACTTAGAGGTGATGGAGGACTGACAGAAATACTGACTGGTTTAGAAGAAGGAGTGGATGTAGTTACTTTCATAAAGAAAGACGAATAATATGATTGAATTAAAAGGTATTCACAAAGAATTTGTAAATGACGAGGTTGTCACCAAGGTTCTTCACGGCGTTGATTTAAAAATTGAAAAAGGAGAATCTATTGCTATCATGGGTCCATCGGGCTCTGGAAAATCTACTTTGATGCATATCTTGGGATTTTTGGACACTTTGAGTAAAGGTACATATCATTTTGATAATAAAGATGTATCTAGTCTTGATGATGATACTTTGGCTCAATATAGAAATAAAAAAGTTGGTTTTGTATTTCAAAGTTTTAATCTTTTGCCCAAAACTAGTGTTTGGGACAACGTGCGTTTGCCATTACTTTATAGTAATCAAAAAGTAGATCCAAAAGTAATAGACGAAGCTATTAAAAGCGTAGGCTTGGAGCATAGAAAAGAGCATCTTTCCAATCAATTGTCTGGTGGTGAAAAACAACGTGTAGCTATTGCTAGGGCTCTAGTCAACAAACCAGATATTATTTTTGCTGATGAGCCAACTGGAAATTTGGATTCAAAATCCGGTATTCAAATCATGGAAATTTTGCAAAAGCTGAGCAACATGGGCAAGACTGTTATTTTGGTAACGCATGAGACAGCTACAGCCAAATATGCCAAAAGAATTGTGAAGGTAAAGGATGGTAGAATTGTCAGTGATGAAATCAACAAAGTTATTACTGATGGGCGAACTTTAAATGGAAATTTAAAATAATTTATGCGTTTTGATTTTCGTAATTATATATCAGTTATCAAAGCATTGAAGCGTAATAAAATGCGCTCTTTTTTGACTTCCCTAGGAATAATTATTGGTATTTCAGCTGTGATTATAATTATGTCCGTTGGTTCAGGTGCTCATTCTTTGATTGCTAATGAAATACAGGCCGTGGGCAGCGATCTTATAGTTGTGCTTCCTGGGGCTAGTGAAGAGGACGGGCCACCAGCTGCTGTGATGGGGATTAGTATTACTACTCTTACTTTGGACGACGTCAAGGCCGTAGAGCGTGATGTAGAAGAAATAGCAGATGTCGCAGCTTATGTCAGTGGGGCAGCTACAGTCACATGGCAAAACAAAGTTGATGATACTAGCTTGTCAGGCGTTACTAGTAATTATATGCAGGTAGAGGCTGGTAATGAGCTTGAGCTGGGTCGTTTTATTACTAAAGAAGAATCCGACACTATTACCAAAGTAGCAGTTTTGGGAGCTTCTGTAGCCAAGGAATTATTTGGTTCTATGAATCCAATTGATGAGCGCATCAAAATAAACAAAGAATCTTTTAGGGTGATAGGTCTTATGAAAGAAAGGGGCTCATCTTCTTTTCAGGATTCAGATGACAAAATATTTATTTCTATCACCACTGCTCAAAAACTGATGCTAGGTATCAATCATATTTCTATGATGAGGGCCAAAGTAGTTGAAGGGGCAGATGTTGAATTTGTACTTGAAAAAGTCAAAAGCACATTGAGGGAGCAGCACGATATAGATGATCCAGCTGAAGATGATTTTACAGTTCGGTCATCAGAAGAGTCCTTGGCAATGCTAGAAGATATCACAGGTGCTTTGAATTATTTTTTGGCTATGGTAGCAGCTATATCACTTTTGGTCGGAGGCATTGGTATTATGAATATTATGCTTGTTTCAGTTACAGAAAGTACTAGAGAGATAGGACTTAGAAAAGCAGTTGGAGCTACTAGTTCAAATATTTCCAATCATTTTTTAATTCAAACTTTAATTTTGACCTCCATGGGTGGTCTGATAGGTATAATATTAGGAGTGTTTATTGCTTTTGTTATTAGTTTGATAGTTAATTATTTGGGCTATAATTGGGATTTTGTAATCTCGCCTTCTTCTATAATAATAGCAGTGGTATTTACTATTGCAGTAGGACTTAGTTTTGGTTGGTATCCAGCTAGAAAAGCAGCCAAACTTCATCCAATAGAAGCACTTCGTTATGAATAGTTTATGAATCCCGTTAGAAATCCACGGGATTTAACAAAAATATAAAATAAAAATAATTAATAAGTAACTTAACTATAATTTCTAAGGGGATGAAGTTAAATAATATATTCAACATAGCAGTAAGAGCTTTGGCAAGAAGTAAAATAAGAACTTTCTTGACTGTTTTGGGTGTGTTGGTAGGTATTTCTTCAGTTACTATTATTATTTCAGCCGGCAATAGTGTTGAATCATTAATTTTCAAACAAATAGAAGGTTTTGGCTCTGGTTATATCCAAACTGAGGTACGAGTACCAAAAGGAAGTGGAGGAAGCTCAGCAATGATTCAAGGAGTAGTCATATCTACTTTGAAAGAAAAAGATAGACAGGATTTTTTGGATTTGGAAAATATTGACAAAGCCTATGGGGCAGTCATCACTCAAGATATTATTTCTTGGCAAGGCGAGATAAAGAAGACTATGATTTATGGTGTAGGGGCTGATTATATTGATATTGATACTACAGAAATAGAATATGGTCGATTTTATACTGAAGATGATGATGACTCTATGGCCAGGGTGATAGTTTTGGGTTCAGAACTCAAAGAAGATCTGTTTGGACCTAGTGATGCTATAGGACAAAATGTAAAAATAAATAAAACAAGTTTTAAAGTAATTGGTGTAGCCAAAGAACGAGGAGCGGTTTTTACTCTCAATTTTGATGAGATGGCTTATATTCCAGTCAAGACGGTACAAAAATCTTTGATGGGTATAAATTATCTACAGGCTATTACCGCACAGATGGTGGATACAAGTATAGAAGATGAGACTGGTCATGAAATGAGAATGATACTTCGTGAAAATCATGATATAGATGACCCAGATAAGGATGATTTTGAGGTAATGTCTGCTACCGAAGCCAAAGAAATGATGGCAACTATTTTGGGAGGCATGACAATACTACTAGTTGTTTTGGCGGGCTTGTCTCTTATAGTAGGAGGAGTGGGTATTATGAATATAATGTATGCTACAGTAGCTGAGCGTACTTTTGAGATAGGGCTTAGAAAAGCAGTTGGAGCTAGTCCTCAAGATATTTTGCAACAATTTTTGATAGAATCTATTATTGTTACTTTCCTAGGAGGAGTATCTGGTATTATATTGGGGATTATTGTTATTTACGGAGTTTATTTCGGAGCCAATTATTATGGTATGGATTGGCCCCTGTCTATATCTTGGGTCGGAATACTACTGGCAATAGTATTTTCAGTTATTGTTGGCCTTATATTTGGTCTTTATCCAGCTCGAAAGGCTGCAAAACTGAACCCTATTACAGCTCTCCGAAAAGAGTAGAGGGCTTACAATTTGATATAAAATTTTTTCTAATTAGCACTCCTTGACTTAGAGTGCTAATTTGTATATAATGTGATATATGGAAAATAGAGGTCAAAATTTACTCAAAGAAATAATTGATATCTATATCAAAACTGCTCGTCCAGTAGGCTCACCAGCCTTGGCTGAGAGCAAAAAGTTTGATTTGTCTCCAGCTACTATTCGTAATGCTATGTATGAGTTGGAAGCTCAGGGATATATTGCTCAACCTCATACTTCAGCTGGGCGTGTACCAACCACTCTTGGCTACAAATTTTATTTAGATAATTTATTAGATGTAAAAAATTTAAATAGTAAAGAAAATCAAGAATTGTCTAGTGCTTATCAAAAAGATATGCGTGATCTAGCCAAGTTGCTGGTAAGCAAGACTAATCTAGCTGTGATTGTAGGATTTTCACCTAGTGATTTTTATTTTACAGGCTTATTCAATCTTTTTTCACATCCTGAGTTTGAAGATTATAAGATGGTGCTTTCTATGACCAAGGTTGTAGATTCATTAGAAAAAGCTATGATGGATGTTTATCATAGAGTAGATAGACCAGCTATACTTATCGGTGATGACAATCCTTTTAGCTCTGATTGCTCTGTAGCTATCACACCGCTAGAAGATGGAAAAATATTAGCAATTTTGGGGCCAATGCGAATGGATTATAATAAAATATTAGCTTTACTTGAAGAAACAGTAAAAATTACAAAATAACCCATTCGGCTTCGCTCAGAGTTTAAAAATATTTATATTAATTGAATTTAAATGTCAGACAAAAAGAAAAAAGATATTAAAAAAGATAAGGTGAATGGCGAAGCCAGAGAGGATGGTCTGGGCCATAAAAAAATAGATTATAAAGAATTAGCTGCTGAAAATTTGGCTGGTTGGCAAAAAGCTTTGGCAGATTATCAAAATCTAGAAAAAGAAATGGACAAAAGATTGTCCAATATGAACGATTTTGTTTCAGCTGGATTTATTCTAGACTTATTGCCAATCTTTGATAATTATCAAATAGCTATTTCTCATATTCCAGAGGATGAACAAGAATCATCTTGGGCTGTAGGTCTCGAACATATATTGAAAATGTGGGAAGGATTTTTGACAGAACGAGGAATAGAAAAAATAAAAACCATTGATGCTCAATTTGATACAAATTTGCACGAAGCAGTTGGTCAAATTACAGATGAAGATCAAGAAGACCAAATGATTATAGAAGAAAAAGCAGTTGGTTATAAATCAAAAGACAGGGTAATTCGTCCAGCCAAAGTAATAATTAATAATTTAGAATAAATATATGTCACTTGTACCATGGAGTCCATTATTAGACACTTTTGATTCATTAGAAAAGGGAATCAGTAATTTTTTGCCGGCCATGGATGTTTATGAAGAAAATGATAATGTAGTTGTTGAAGCAACTTTAGCTGGTATTAAACCAGAGGATGTAGAAATTAATGTCCACGACGATGTTTTGACTTTAGAAGGCAAAAGAGAAGTTTCTAGTGAAATAGAAGAAAAAAATTATTATCGTAAAGAAGTTCGCAGCGGTTCGTTTAATAGAAGTGTAGTTTTACCAGCTCCTGTAAAAGCTGATAAGGCAGAAGCTAATTTTGAAAACGGATTATTAAAAATTCGTTTACCAAAACAAAGTGAAGCTAAATCAAAGAATATTAAGATTAATGTAAATAATAAGAAATAAATTTATAGTCATTCTGGAAGGAATGTAATGACTGATAGAATCTATTAAGATAATTAGAGTAGACTCTATCGCTTCACTCCAGAGTGACAGAAAATAATAAACTATATGATAAACAATTTTAATTCACCACTCAACTTGAAATTAATCAAAAAATGTCCAATCTGTTCGTCTGATTATAAACAGTCAATGATTCAGATTTTAGATGAAAATGAATTGGGAGTACTTACATATGCTAGTTGCTCAAACTGTAAAGCTAATTTGTTAACTAAATTTAGCTCTTTACCACAAGGCATAATAGGTAATGCTATATTAACCGACCTTAGTCCTCAAGAAGTTTTAGATTTTGCTACAGATAATGATATTGATGCTGATGATGTATTGGATATACAAGCCATGCTCTCTAAAAAAGAATTAATTAAAAATTTTAAAAAATTAGTATAATAATAAAGTAATATAAAAATATGGGAAAAATTATTGGAATTGATTTAGGAACCACAAACTGTGCTTTTGCTATAGTAGAAGGTGGTAAACCAAAGATTTTGGAAAACAAAGAAGGTAACCGTACTACGCCATCTATGGTGGCTATTTCCAAAAATGGAGAACGTTTAGTTGGTATTCCAGCCAAACGTCAAGCAGTAACTAATCCAGAGGGCACTATTTTTTCAGTCAAAAGACTTATTGGTAGAAAATATAGTGATGAGGCAATCAAAGAGGACATAAAAACTGTGCCATATAAGATTGTTCAAGCTGGAGAAGGTGTTAAAGTAACTATGGGAGATAAAGATCATTCTCCTCAAGAAGTTTCAGCTATGATTTTGCAAAAGATTAAAGCTGATGCTGAAGAAAAATTAGGTGAGCCAGTTACAGAAGTAGTAATTACTGTGCCAGCCTATTTTGATGATGGGCAACGTCAAGCTACTAAAGACGCTGGTAAAATTGCTGGCTTAGAAGTTAAGCGTATTATCAATGAGCCAACTGCAGCTGCTTTAGCCTATGGATTTGATAAGAAAAAAGATCAGCAAGTTGTAGTTTACGATTTAGGTGGTGGTACATTTGATGTATCAGTGTTAGATGTATCTGCTGATACAGTAGAAGTAAAAGCTACCAACGGTGATACTCATTTAGGTGGTGATGACTTTGATCAAGTAATTATTGCTTGGATTTTAGCAGAATATAAAAAACAAGAAGGTATTGATCTATCAGGAGATCCTTTAGCTATGCAAAGACTTAAAGAATCTGCTGAAAAAGCTAAGACTGAACTTTCTTCAGCAATGGAAACAGAATTAAATCAACCGTTTATAACTACTGACGAATCTGGTCCAAAACATTTAGTAATGAAGATGACTAGAGCTAAATTAGAAGAGTTGGTTGGTGATTTGGTAACTAAAACTTTAGAACCGATTAAAAAAGCTTTAGCTGATTCTAAATTAGAAGCTAAAGATATTGAAGAAATAATTATGGTTGGTGGTATGACAAGAATGCCACTAGTTCAAAAAAAGGTAGAAGAATTTTTTGGTAAAAAACCAAATATCTCAGTAAACCCAGATGAAGTAGTAGCTTTAGGAGCTGCTGTTCAAGCTGGTGTATTACAAGGCGATGTAAAAGATGTATTATTACTTGATGTTACTCCACTTACTCTTGGCATTGAAACCATGGGCGGAGTACGTACTCCACTTATAGAAAGAAATACAACTATTCCTTCTTCTAAGCAACAAATTTTTTCTACAGCCGCTGATAACCAAGACACTGTAGAAATTCATATCCTTCAAGGTGAACGTGAAATGGCTGCTGATAATAAGACACTAGGTAGATTTACTCTATCTGGTATTCCTCCAGCTCCTCGTGGCGTTCCACAAATTGAAGTGAGTTTTGATATTGATGCTAATGGTATTTTGCATGTTAAGGCAGTAGATAAAGCTACTAGTAAAGAACAATCAATTACTATTAAATCATCTTCAGGTCTTTCAGATGAAGAAGTAGAGAAAATGACTAAAGATGCTGAGTCTCACGCTGAAGAAGACAAGAAGAAAAAAGAAGAAGTAGAGGTTAGAAACAGCGCTGAAAATATTATTTTCCAAACGGAAAAGTTTATCAAAGAAAATAAAGATAAATTAAAAGACGATGATAAAAAAGCCATGGAAGATAAAATGGAAGCTCTTAGAAAAGTTAAAGATGAGAAGGATTTAGAGTTAGTTAAAACAGCTACCAAAGACATGGAAGAGGTTGTACAAAAAATTGGTGCAGCTATGTATCAACAAAATGCTGAAGCACAGCAGAATGCTCCTGGCGCAGCTGGTGAAAAACCTAAAGACAAGAAAGAAGAACCAGTTGAAGGTGACTTTGAAGAAGTAAAAGAAAACAAAAAAGACGTGTCATCCGAAGCTTCAGCGAAGGATGAAGATAAAAAAGAGAATAAGAAATAAATTTTCAAATCCCTCCCAGCCTCCCTTTGAGAAGGGAGGAGCTTAGAAGTCCCCCTTGTCAAAGGGGGATTTAGGGGGATTTTATATAAAAATAAATGGCAAAAGATTTTTACAAGACATTAAATGTAGATAAAACAGCTAGTGCAGCTGAAATTAAAAAAGCTTTTCGTAAGCTAGCTCACGAGCATCATCCTGATAAAAATGGTAACGCTGATAATGCTGAAAAATTTAAAGAAATAAACGAAGCTTATCAGGTTTTATCTAACAAAGAAAAACGTCAACAGTATGATCAGTTTGGATCTACATTTGATGGAGCTGGTGCCAATCCTTTTGGCGGTGGAAATCCATTCGGTGGAGCTAATATGGGAGGTTTTGATTTTTCAGGCGCACAAGGAGCAGACTTTGATTTAGGTGATATATTTGGTCAGTTTTTTGGTGGAGGAGCGCCCAATGGGCGAGCTAGAAGCCAAAGAGGCAATGACATACAGGTTGATATGGAAATAAGCCTTAAAGAGGCTGTTTTTGGCAAATCAGAGGTGTTTTCTTTACGTAAGCAAGTAGTTTGTCAGCCATGTAGCGGTACGGGAGCAGATAAAGGTATTTCTTATGAAGATTGTAAGACTTGTGCTGGTAGCGGTAAAATTACTACTACAGTATTGGGTACTTTTCGTACACAAACTATCTGTCCAGAATGTAGTGGTAAAGGTAAATTAATTAAGGATCAATGTGGTGCTTGTCATGGACAAGGTTTCAATGAAGAGAATACTGATATTCAAGTAGAAATTCCCGCTGGTATAGATGATGGGCAAGCTATCCGTTTAGCTGGTCAGGGTAACGCTGGTCAAAATGGTGCTCCAGCCGGAGATTTGTATGTAACTATTCATGTTAAAAACGAAGCTGGTTTTGAAAGACATGCTAATGATTTGATTAGTGAGTATGATATTCCGTTTACTATGGCTGCTCTAGGTGGAGATATACAAGTTAAAACTATAGATGGAAAAGTAAAGCTTAAAATTCCAGCAGGTACGCCTAGTGGAAAACAATTTATATTAAGAGATAAAGGCGTTACTCATCTTAGAGCTCGCGGTCGTGGTAATCAGGTAGTAATAGTCAATGTTGATGTGCCAACTAAATTGAGTAAAAAACAAAAGCAACTTTTAGAAGAATTGAATAAAGAGCTAGAAGTTAAGAAAAAATCTTGGTTTTAATATAATTATAGATAAATTCTTTTAAATTCATTAATCTTGACTTTTTTCTGATTTTTGCTTATAATTTATCTCGTTATTTATAACAATGCCACCCTAGCTCAGTGGTAGAGCAACGGTTTTGTAAACCGTCGGTCGTCGGTTCAAGTCCGACGGGTGGCTCCACTATTTTAAAAAATTATTAATAATACTGATATGTCACAAGATAATTTAGCCAAATTGGAATGTGCCGAGTGTCATGGTATCAATTACTATAGTCACAGGAACAAGAAGATGATCAAAGAAAGGCTAGAAGTTAAAAAACATTGTAAGAGGTGTAAAACTCATACAATGCATAAAGAGACTAAATAATCCCAACCCAATCCTTGGGAAGGGTTATTTTTTTGAGGGGGTGTAGTGTCAATGGCTAGCACAAGGGTCTCCATCCAAGCCCTTCGCGAAGGGCTGGATCCAAAACCAAATAGAAGAAAGCGATTATGTATTACGTGTATATTTTAAAATTGAATAGTGGTAAATTTTACATAGGTTATACTAAAAGTATAAAAAGAAGATTAGCGGAACATAAAAATAATAAAACATATTTTGTTGGTAGAGAAAAAAGTTTTGATCTAATCTATTTTGAAGCTTTTAGTGATATTGATTTAGCAAAAGAAAGAGAGGATAAATTAAAACAATATGGTTCAGCTTATCATGGATTATTAAAAAGAATAAAAGCTTTGTAAATAATTGGTAGGGGGGAGTATTTCAGTGGCAGAATGCTGGTCTCCAAAACCAGCGACGAGGGTTCGATTCCTTCCTCCCCTGCCAATTATTTAGAAGATAAAGGGTCTCCATCCAAGCCCTTCGCGAAGGGCTGGATCCAAAACCTTTAGACTGGGTTTATATCCAGCCTTTCTTGAAAGGCTGTGACGAATCCTAGCACCCCTGCCAGCTTAAAACGCCTTATTTCATTGGGTGTTTTTTGATACCCTAAAGTCACTTTCGAACTTTTTATGTTTTTGGTATAATGAAAATATTATTAAAATAAATTTATGAAAATTTGTATTGTAGATGATGAAAGATTAATACTTGAAATGTATGGTAAAAAATTAAAACTTCAAGGACACGACGTTGTTAAATATGAAGATCCAAAAATAGCATTAGATAAGATACCAATAGATCTTCCAGATTTAATATTATTAGATATTTTAATGCCAGGGATTAATGGTTTAGAGTTGATGGAAAAATTAAGAGGGATTAGTAGTTTGAAAAAAGTTCCTATTATTTTTTTGACTAATTCAGAAGATGAAGATTATCATAAAAAAGCTTTAGAATTAGGCGCTTTATATTATCTTAATAAATCTAAGTATTTGCCAAAGGATGTAGGTAATTTAGTTAAAGAAGTATTAGATATAAAAAATGTTTTAAAATAAATTTACTAATTTTTACTCATTTCCATCAAAAAAGGTTCGAACATCGTTCCATAGCCCCTGCCACGACTTTTTAACTGAATAAGATTTCTATAATCTTGTTTTTTTGTTATAATGAATACGTTATTAAAATAAAATTATGAACTTATTTAAAAATCAAAAAGGCTTTTCAGATGTCATCACCGTAGCCATACTTGCTGGAGTAATTGGAGCTATATTTATAGGAGGAGTTTTCGTATGGAAAGAAGTAGATAAAACTAATTCTATAAATAATTTGTATAGTAAATTATCTAGAATTGTTAAAGTTGAGAAAGAGGAAAATTATCCTGTTTTAGAAACAGAAGAGGATAGTGTATCAGAAGATGTAGTAGACAATAAAAAATATAATGAGTATTTAAATCGTTGGTGTTTAGAGCCTACTTTTGGATATATAACAGATGATGATTTTAAAAAGGGTTTATTAGATAACAGATGGACAGATAAAGAGCTTGTTAATAATTTTTTTGATGGCAATGAATTGAAAATGTTAAAAACATAAGCTTCTTCTGAGAGTAATGATTTTGAGGTTAATGGTAGAATTTTCCAACTTTGTTATAATCAATTAGCTGAAGGTTTAATATACTTTGTAATGTATGGCGAGTTTGACGGCGAGAATAATAATACAATAGCTATTTATTCAAAAGATAGTTTTGTAACACATAAATTAAATGTTAGCGGGATGGGAGATATAGGAGTTTGCAGTATGACTGGTTTTATTGAGGATGACCTTATTTATTCATGTGGAGGAGGAGATGGGCCATTTAGTCATAACTCTGTATATTTATTAAATTCTTTAACCGGAGACAACACAACTTTAAAGAGTTGTAATACTGGTCCAAGTACAGAGTGTATAAATAATCATGAAAATACAGATTGTGAGATAGAGGTTAATTGTAGTGTTAATATTTTAGATTTATAGATGATTTTTCTAATTTACTAATTTTTATTCCCATTTTCATCAAAAAACGTTCGAACATCGTTCCACCCGTCTCGCCAGAGGCGAAGCCGAGGCGGATAGCCCCTGTCCTTCGGCTACGCTCAGGACCTACGGCCACGACTTTTTGACTGAATAAGATTTCTATAATCTTGTTTTTTTGATATACTAAATATATTATTAAATTAAAAATATGGAAAAAGAAAAAATTAAATTTTATATAGGTTTAGTGCTGACCTTAGGTTCAGCTGCGTGGACATTTTTTGGATCTTTCAATCCAAGTCATACAGTTATTCTGATTATTGGCATAGTATTTATTGCATCTTCAAAGTATAGACTTTTATAATAAAAATATGAAAATATTTAGTGAAAGAATATGGAAAAGACACACTAATCCTTTGAGTGGTTGGACTCGAGTAATGGCTTTTTTCTTAATTCCAATACCAATTTGGTATCAAAGTTGGTATTATTTAATTCTATTATTAGTATTTTTTGCAATTAATCCAATATTGTTTCCTGAGCCTAAGAGCAAAAATAATTGGATGAGCAAATCTATTTTAGGGGAGGAGCTATGGACAAAAAAAGGTGTTATTCAAAAAGATTTTCCTACGGTCTTGAATTTATTTAATGGTCTTTTCTTTTTTGTTATGATTTACGCAGCTTTTAATTCTCTTTTAGAAGTTGCAGTTTTTTCTACAATATTATCAAGTGTTTTCAAACTTTGGTATTTAGATAGAATGGTATTATATTATGAAAAAATAGATATAAAATAATAGAGATTTTTAATTATTTTTCTTTAAAAATGTTCGAACATCATTCCATGCGGCCTGCCCTTCAGCTACGCTCAGAATCTATGACCAGCTTAGGATTATTTTTTGAAGATGGTTTTTTGTTCATATATTGACCTTAATTATCAATGTAGTATAATTCAGAAGTTAAATAATTAAACTAAAAATACATGAAAAAGATAATAGTTATTGTTGTGTTAATATTATTATTAGAAGCTCTTGGTTATATAGTATTTACTAACTTAAGATCTGATACTATAGATCCAGTTTCAGCTCAAGATATAGCTAGAGATTTTATTAATGAAAACTTACTTCAACCAGGTGTGACAGCCGAAGTTGGTGAAGTTATAGAAGAAAATGGTTTGTATAAAATGCTCATTAGTTTGCCAGATGGCTCTAGTGTTAATTCTTATATCAGCAAAGATGGTCAGTTATTTTTCCCAGAAGCAATGAATATAGCAGAGGTTAAAGAACAAATAGCTAATAGTTTAGAAAATAATAATATTAATAATGAAAATAGTATGGAATTAAAAACAGAAATTTTAAGTGAAGGCACTGGCGATGTAATTGTTAAGGCAGGTGATTCAGTAACTGTTGACTATACGGGTGTTTTAGAAGATGGCACACAATTTGATTCTAGTATTGGTAGAGCGCCTTTTAGTTTTAATGTTGGCGCTGGACAAGTTATTCAAGGTTGGGATCAAGGTTTAATTGGTATGAACGTTGGTGAAGAAAGAAAATTAACTATTCCCTCTGACATGGCTTATGGTCCAAGTGGTGCAGGATCAATACCACCAAATGCAACTTTGATTTTTACTATCAAATTGATTTCTATAGAATAATTATAGTTTATAAAAACACCTTTCTACTTCTTTGTCGCTCAGGGTGTTTTTTATTTTGATAATTTTTTGTCAATAAAATAGGTAGTATATTACTATTGACAATATCTATAATTTATGCTATACTATAGATAGTTTCAAATGTTCTTACTTTAACTGACTGGAGATAGTCATGACAATCAAGATTTTAAACTTTGTATTCACACCTGTGCGTTTACTGTCCATACCTGTATTTCTGTGCTTTGGCACTCCCAAAGCAAATCGTATTGAAATGGCTCGTCTTTCCGACGGTCAACAACTCTTCGTTAAAGTGTCATTCGGCATATTTGTTCTCATGATTCTGATCCTGGCTTTTCATCAGTTTCAGATTACTTGTGAGTCATTACAAGTACCGCCTTTATCCTAAATCAAGTTTTCAACAGCAAGGCTTGATAATAACCCCCAGATCATCTGATCCGGGGGTTAATTTTTTACTTGATTTTTTGTTTAAAAAATGGAAGAATACAAAGTATGAATTTCGAAAAACTATATAAAATTTTAGAGGGTCAACCAAAATATCGAGCTCAACAGGCAAAAGATGCTATTTTCAAGAAATTAGCTAGTAATTGGTCTGAAGCTTCAAACCTTTCTAAAGAACTTAAAGAAAAATTAAATAAGGAATGTCCACTAGAAATTGATGGGCAAATTTTTGCTTCCCGTGATACTAAAACTACCAAAGCTTTAATTACTTTGTCCGATGGATTACAAATTGAGACAGTGATGTTGAGTCATAAAGATGGACGGCATACAGTTTGCGTATCTACTCAAGTTGGTTGTTCTTTGGCTTGTGCATTTTGCGCTACAGGTAAATTAGGATTAAAAAGAAGTCTAGAGGTAGGAGAAATGTTAGAGCAGGTTTTATTTTTTTCTAGAATACTTAATACTGAAGGTAAGCGAGTATCTAATGTAGTTTTCATGGGAATGGGCGAGCCATTTTTAAATTATGATAAAACTCTTAAAACTATTCATTATTTAAATGAAGATTTAGTTATTGGCGCTCGCCATATTTCAATATCTACAAGCGGAGTAATTGATGGTATAAATAAGCTAGCTAATGAAAAGATGCAAGTTAACCTAGCTGTATCTTTACATGCGCCTAATGATGCTTTGCGAAGTGAATTAATGCCAATTAACAAGCGTTTTCCTTTAGCTGATTTGATTAAGGCTGTAGACAAATATATAGTTAAAACAGGCAGGCGAGTAATGTTTGAGTATTTGATGATTAAAGGAGTTAATGATAGCCCAGCTCAAGCTAAGCAATTAGTTGAATTAATGCAAAAACCATTATATATGGTTAATATCATAGCTTATAATCCAACGGATGTTTTCCTACCATCTGATAAGCAGGCTATAGAGAAATTTATAAATATATTAGAGCAATCTGGAGTAAGTGTTACTCAGCGTTATAGTTTTGGACAAGATATAGATGCTGCTTGTGGACAATTAGCCAATAAAAATAAAAAATAATAAATTTAATCTAGTTTTTCGTGAAGAATTAGATTGACAGTATTAATAATTTTGTATATTATTATCGCACTATGTTAATAACTATTTCTAAGAAGAAGACTATCAAGAAGAGCAAGTTTTAACTTGTAGGTAGTTTTATTTTAGAAAATTAATAATAAATAATACTGCCTAAGTAACAGGTAGTTTTTTAATTAAATCATGTATATAAATATAATAAATAAGTTTAAGAAGTCAAAACTAGAGTTTCAATCGGAACTTTAATTTGGGTTTCTTAAGTAAGGGATTCGTTAGAGCTTCTGATTGATATGTCGGGAGCTTTGTTCTTTTCACATAAAAAAGGAGATAAAACATGAATGGAATCAAAGTTGATCACACTTCTATTGTGGTTACACAGCACCCCCAGGGTATCTGTGGCAATTGTAAGCAGCGCGATGTGCCATTGGTTCATATTCAACTTTTTGAATGTCAGGAAGTTGTTTGTAAGGAATGCTTGCCTACAAGAAGTGAGTGGTTGGTTTTTCGTTGGTTGATGGGTCAAAATGAAGCTTATCAATCAATACTTGATAGAATTGAAGCTATTAAGCGAGGACATAGGGGTGATGATTATGATAAGACCACTAATACTTTAACACTCGTTCACGATATTTATGCGTGAAAATAGTTTTTAGCTTGATTAGTTCTAACCAAGGACTAATTTTACCACCATCCTTAGTATATCTAAGGGTGGTGTTTTTCTTTTTTAAATAAAAAAGTCCTGTTATGTTGTAAATAACATAACAGGACATAATTGAAGCTAGCTCATTGAGGTAGCTAGTCGCTCTGTAATTGTACAGAACTCTTTATTCCCTTCAAGGTCTGTGTTTCCGGCACACAATTCTTTAACTAAGATCTTCGCAAAGTGCGTGTCTTCAGGATGATTAGATTCATCCTGGGTTAACCTAGATAATTCATTGCAGCTAGTTTCAATTGATTGGGCTGCAGCTTGCAAACGTCGCGGATCTTCAGACCAACTAGTCTTGATCACTTGAGCTGTAGCTATAGCTGATGTGTCGGAAGTCGGTCGTTTAACCCCTGTCACACATAAAGCGTCTAGGAGTTGGTTAAACTTAGCACCACCTGTTTGGGGGTCTTTTAAATCAATGCCTGCCTCTGTGTTCTCGATCTTTGCTCCTGCTTGTGAATTATTGATTGATGAATCCATTCTTTTCTCTCCTGGTTTTTTTGAATATTTTGCTAGTTTTTTTAACTAGCGCTCCTTCTGACTTTAACTTTAACGGAATCCTTTCCAAACTTGATGTTATTGATTTAAGGGACATTAATTAGAACACTATAATACAAAAAAGCATTTTTGTCAATATTCGGTAGTAAAAGTGCTAATATATGATATAATTATGTATATGAAAAAAATTAATATCTTTATTTTATTTATATTACTTTTACCTTTAGCTACTGGGGCTCAGGTAATAGATAGTGATAATGATGGTTTATCTGATTTTGATGAATTAAATATTTATTACACAGATAGTAATAATCTTGATACAGACGGAGATGGTTATAATGATGGTCTAGAAATAGAATATGGATATTCGCCGCGCCATGGAGAAGGTCAGAAGCTTATTCAGGTTGATTCTGATAATGATTATCTTAACGACAAATGGGAATTAGTAATGGAAACAGGCTTGATGAATCCAGATAGTGATGGAGATTTATATTTAGATGGCACAGAAGTAGCGGCTAGTTATGATCCTTTAAGTAAAAATTTAGAGAAAGTAGAAAAATTAATAAAAGTAGATATTGTCACTCAAATATTATCTTATTATTTTGGAGACAAACTTTTTGATTCATTTTTAATTTCCAGCGGATTAGATGGTATGAATACCCCCGAAGGGGAATTTAAAATATTAGACAAAGTACCAGTTAAACATTATGGTGGAGGAGATTTTGATTATCCTAATACTAAATGGAATTTACATTTTACTACAGACTATTGGCGTTATTACATTCACGGAGCTTATTGGCACGATAATTTTGGTCAACAAATGAGTCACGGTTGTGTTAATGTGGATTATGAACACATGGAACCACTTTATTGGTGGACTCAATATGATACAAAAGTAATAATTGATTAATTTAACCCCTCCCGACCTCCCCTTGACAGGGGAGGAGTAGATTAATAAAAAAGTCCCCCTGTTAAGGGGGATCCCTGCCTGCCGGCAGGCAGGCAGGGGGTTAATATTTTTTCATTTTCAAAGGCAGCTTAACTTGTTTTCCGAATAATTCTTGAGTTGTTTTTTTACCTTGCGGAGTTAGTTTGATTTGATTAATAAATAATTTATACTGCGTTTTTTCACCAAAGCCTACTAAAAGTCCCTTGTCTATTAATCTCTCTATACTTTTGGTAATTATATTAGTTCTAATCTTCTTGGCTGGGGCTGTTTTTTTATTATCATAGAATTTTTCAAAAACATTTCTAGACACTCTAAGTTTATTATTTTGTAGAGTATTTTTGAGGATATATTTTTGTAATCCTGATAATTTCATAATTATTTCATTACTATGGCTGGTTTTTTTAATTTTTGACCATAATTACTCTTATTCCATATTCTTTCATGCATATAATAAACAAAGGCTTTTAAAGCTTGTACAAGAGCAGCTTCTAGTAAACCCTTTTTCCAGTCTTGATTTATAATAGTAAGAGTTATAAAAGTTATGGTAAAGGCTAGTAAAAACCAAGTAGTTGCTTTCAATAAACTACGGGAGTGATGTTCATGAAACATTTATTTTTGTTTAATTTAATTATGCTTATATTATAGGCGTATTTGCCATTTTTAGCAAAATGAATTATACTAATTTTAGTTTACAATTTAATATAGTTATCAAGAGAGCGGGGAGAGAATTGGCTCAGTGATCCGTCGGCAACCTACCATTTAGGTAAGGTGCTAAGTCCAACCCTTTAATAAAGCAGGGAAAAGATGATAAAATCATTATTACTTTCCGTGTTAGGAAAGTTTTTTGTTGCTCACTATAAATGATAAGCAACAACCCGCCGAGTAGGCGGGTAGTATAATTTAGAGAGATCAATTTTTAAAAAACATTAATTTTAATTAGAAAGCATATGTTAAGAACTGCAGAAAATGTGACTTATGGTCACCCAGATAAAGTTTGTGATCAAATTTCAGACGCTATTTTAGATGAGTGTCTACGTCAAGATCCTGATACTAGGGCTGGTATTGAGGTAGTCGGTGGACACGGTGAAATGTTTATCACTGGCGAAGTAACCACTACAGCTGAATTTGACGCTGAAAAAATAGCCAAAGAACTTTATAAGGAAATTGGTTATGAAGAGGAATTAAAAATAAATGTTAATATTGTTAAACAAAGTCCAGATATTGCCAGGGGTGTAGATACTGGAGGAGCTGGCGATCAAGGTATTATGGTTGGTTATGCTACTAATGAGACGGAAGAATTATTGCCTCGTGAACATGTGATAGCTCATAAGTTAGCTAGAAAATTAGAAGAGGTACGTGTTAAGGGTGATACTGAGCTAGCTAAAATATTATTGCCCGATGGTAAATCTCAAATTACATTAGATAATGGCAATGTAGATACAGTGGTTATTTCTACTCAACACAAAGAGGGCGTTGATCAGAATCAATTAAGAGATTGGATTATTGATGAGGTAGTTAAGCCAATTGTATCTGATTATAAAAAAATATTTATCAATCCTGCTGGACCATTTGTGCAAGGTGGATTTGAAGCCGATGCTGGTCTGACTGGACGTAAAATAATTGTTGATAATTATGGTCCACAAATTCCTGTAGGCGGCGGTTGTTATTCTGGTAAAGATCCTAGTAAAGTAGACCGCTCAGCGGCTTACATGGCTCGTTATTTAGCTATAGAGTATCTTAAAAAGCATAATGCTGAAAAAGTGTTAGTAAAATTAGCTTACGCTATTGGTCATCCACAGCCAGTTATGGCTACAGCTGTAGTAGATGGTAAATCTATAGACATAGAGGGTTATGATTTGTCACCTAAAGGTATTATTGAAAAACTAAACTTGAAAAAACCTCAATATAGAGATCTAGCTAGATATGGATATTTTATTGATTTTGATGTTAAAGCTTAACTGCTTGACTAATATTGTTTCTATTGATACTATAAATACAATATGAATACACACAAAGCAAAACTAAATTTTTCATTTTTTTATTTTACATTTGGTCGTCTGACGATTTAGTTTTTGCATATATTTATAATATAAATAAAAATTAGGTCGCCAAAAGCGACCTTTTTTTAATTGTTCTTTCACTTGTTAATCTTCAAGATTAACTTTAACCATGACCAGGAGGTTGTTTCTAATGGGTAAAACAGACGATACCAAGACTAAGAAGCGTGGTGCTAGTAAAAAACAGGATAAGCCCTCAGCTAAGAATATGAGAGAGTTTTGTCGTCGTATGGCTGAACAAATAGCTAATTCTAGACATGGTTGTGGAATGTGACCTTAATATAATTAGGTTACAAACACCCACTCGTTTCAAACGAGTGGGTGTTTTCTTTTTGTTTGACACTAAAATTAACATATGATAAAATTATTTTTGTAAGAAATACAATATGTTTAGAAATTTGGTTATCATTATTAGCATTATTTTATTGCAGCCTATAGGCGGCCATAATTTTTAGTGTTGATATTGATAATTAAACTAAAAGCATGGATCGCCAAATATGGCGATTTTTTTGTTTTTCAATGTACATTTCATTCTAATTAGCTCAAGGAAGAGAGGTCTGTTTATGAAGGAGCCATGTCGTTTTTGTGGTATGTTAGGATGCATTGGAGCATCAAATCCTGAATGTTTGGAAAGATTAAAAGTAAAAGCTGAGAAACGTAAGATGAAAAAAGTCCCTAAAGAAGCTGTACAGCCAAAAACCATCAGGAGGTCGAGATGGAAGCGAGTATCATAACTAGCGTAGAGAAGACTAAAATCACTGATCTTACGCCTAAGCAGAGACATGATCAGCAAGTACAGATTGCTGATAGTATGAGTAAGGTTACGTGGCAGTGCCACTGCGATACTCATCCGCATAAGCATCCAAATGGATGTTGTATCTGCGCTGCCTGTTAGGAGGTACCAGATAGCTAATCCATGATTGGTTAGAACAAAAGAGCCTGCTATACGTAGCGGGCTTTTTCTTTTTTTGCAAATTCCTTAGCAATTTGACATATTTTTGATGTTGTGTATTTATTTATTCCCATTTTCATTGACTTATCTTCACAAAACAATATATATATGTTAATATAATGGGGCAAATTAATAATTAATTAACAATATTAATTGTATGGCAAAACTAACAAAGTCTCAATTGTTAAATGTCTTATCAGAAAAGACAGAAATGAGCAAAAAAGAAGTGGGTGAATTTTTAGAAACTTTCGCTAATCTAGCTTATGAGGAAGTTGTAAACAGTGGAGAATTTATCATTCCAGGAATTGGTAAATTAGTAAAGAAACATAGAGCTGCTCGTATGGGTCGTAACCCAGCTACTGGCGAATCAATTCATATTGCAGCCAAAACTGTAGTTAAATTTCGTGTAGCTAAAGCCGCTAAAGACGCAGTAGCTTAATAGATACATTAGAATTACACATAAAAAAGGACTTTCCGTAATGGATAGCCCTTTTTTGTATTGAATTGTTTTATTTATCTATTATAAACAAATATAGTATTTACGCCATTGTCTACTAATATTTTGCTATCAGCACTGCTCTCAGCTTGAGATATAGCTTGTTTAGCGCTGTGCCAGTAATTATTGACTACAAAGTATAATTTATCTACATTTGCTTTATCCATAGCTATTATAGCTTCATCTCGGCTAGCATTATTTTCTATCATTGATAAATAATTTTGATAAATATTATTAGCGCCTAGCGGCATGGAGTAATAAAAATTGCCATTATAATAGTGAGCAAAGCCATAAGTATCTATAGCAGCCACACCGATCATTTGGTTAGCCAGGACAATATAATCTTCGTTATTAGCATCTTGTTCTATCAGTTCTACTGTTTTTAAATCACTGGCTGTAACATTAAAACTTTTACTATTAGCATGTTTATCATAAATAGGATAAGAAAAATAAGTACCAAAACTTATAATTAATACGCTGATAATTAAAATAAAAATTTTTCTGAATTTGTGATTATTTTTTAAAGTGGCGTTAAATAAAAAGTATAAAGCAGTTAAAAATATTGGTAATAAGAATAATATTATTAGATAAGAAATTCTATTTATATAGTCATTCTTTTGATAGTCAATTTGTAGATTAAATGAGAGAAAAATGGTAGTTAATAAATAGTTGGCTATTAGTATTGCAGAAAAGATTATTAGTCTTTTAAAAAATAATAATTTATTTCCTCTAAATATAAAGTATAGGCCAAACAGTATTATTAGGGCATAAATCCACATTTTATTTTGTTCTAGATTATGAAACATGTCTAGTGGGAAGCTATAAGTAGATAGCCAAGTTATTCCAGGTACTTTAAATAGTGGCCATAATTTAAAATGAAAAATATCACTCCAAGCAATTCCACTTAATCGTTGGTAAATGGCAAATAAACTAGGTAGTATTATAATATTTAGAAAATAAATTAGAGGTTTAATTATTCTAGTCCATAAAATACTTTTACCTTGATTACGCCAGACAGCTAAAAGAGCAGTAAAAAGTAATAAAGGGACACCGACTAAAGGATGTATAGTAATAGTCATTACACTAATTATCAGACCAAAAAATATACTAATTCGTCTTCTATTTATTTCTGGCAAGAGAAAAATGAAAACAGCCGCTAATAAATAACTTAGGCTTTGTGGCGTGGTCATGATAGCAAAGCTAAAGCCGATAAAAGTACTCCAGATGATAGCTAAGTAGCTATTTTGCAATGTCCAGGCAAAACCATATCTGAGTCCATAAAATAGTGCTCTAGGCCAGAGTATAGCAAATAAGAATGGTAATAATATTTTATTAGCAGTAACTAGGTTGATTTGTAATATATTTTGTGTGAAAAAAGTAAGTCCGTATTGGCCAATGTAAAAAAATAAACGAGGTTGTATAGTACCTGTTTCAGCTATAGTTTTTAGAGCAGCTTGGTGTATAAAGGAATCATAACCATAACCCAAAGGATAAAGTATAATAGCTATACTAGAAATAAGTAGCCAATGTACAGAGACTAGTAATATATTTTTATATGATTTTTTATCTACTAGGCTTGCTATTAAGAATATATTACTTAATAAAAAAACCAACCAGAATTTATAACTCACTAATTCCCAAGGTGATCTAATTATTCCTACGCTAGATTTTTTAAATAAAACTATGAAAAGCAATATATTTAAAATTAAATTTGCTACTGGTAAAAAAGATCTTCTAATTTTACTAGGTTTTATATAATTTAAATTAGCATCATTAAAAAAATAATGCTTAGTACGGAAGTGATATGAGGATATTTCTATAATTAAAGGAATAGACACAAGGACAAGCAGAAATGTCCAAGTATTTATTTCGTATATATGGTAAAATAATGTGTAGACAATGGCTGTATAGGCAAATATATATATTAAACCAATTATGTTTCTCAGGCCTTTATGTATATTTTCGGCGTAGATATCAGATATTTTTTTGCTATTTAACCATAAATAAAAAACACCAAAAATTGTGCCAATAATAGAAGACTGCCACCAGTATGCATTGGCTAATATTATCAAAAGTAGTATAATCTGAGATGAAATATGTTGTTTTCTACTGAAGTTAATCATAACAAGCCTATTGTATCAGATATTTTATTAAATTTAAAGTCTTGTTAATATAAATATATGAGAATTAATAAAGATATTATTATACAATTTTTTAGGTATCTATGGATAGTAGCAGCTATAATGCTTGTTTTTTTTATAATTAGTCAATCTTTTTATACTAAACGGACATTAGAATATGATTTAGATTTTTCTCAAAGTATCAGTCAGAATATTACAGGTTGGTATCCAGAACAGCGTTTGACTAATTTATCGCTATCTTCTTTGGGTAATGCTTATGACCTTATAGCTGAGCCAGTCTACATGAAGATTTATACGCCAATTAATTTTGATAACATGAATATTACAGGCACTGTCTATCGATATAATTTTGAAGATATTAAGTTGGGATTAAAACAAACAGATGGTTCTTGGGATTATAAGTTGATTGATAGTAAAGATTTTGATTTTGATTTTGATTTAACAGAAGCGCAAATCAAAAATAATCAATTAGAAATTATTTTATCAATTCCTGGTATGACTACACCAACTAGACTTAGTTTAATTAATAATTGGCAGATAACATTAAAAAGATAGATAAATTAATCGTTTGTCATCTCGACCGAAGTGGAGAGATCTAGATTTCTCCATGCGTCTCTCATAAATTTGAGACTTAGTCGAAATGACAAGTATGTAAAGATATGAAAACTTTTGTAATTATTTCTAGAGATTTTTTTAGAGTAAATTTGACTACATATTTGGTTTTAGTTTTTTTAGAGTTAATAAATACTGGAATGGTTCAACGCTTTATTAATTTAGAAATTTACTTATATTTTTTAATGCTTCTATATATATTTAATAGAATTATAAATAAATAAATATTTAGGTTCTACAAGTTTTTATGGTATAATATAACTGTTATATAAGATATATTTTTTTGATATTACTTAAATATTTTTTCTCTTCTGATTCCTCCCCCTGTTAAGGGGGAGGTGCCCGAAAGGCGGAGGGGGTTAGAGGAGGTTAAAACAAAAATGAAAAGTAAAAAACAGAAGATGCAGGTAGTAGCCGTTGATATGGGTTACGGGCATCAAAGAGCCGCTTATCCTTTTACTGATAGTGCTTATAGAGGAATTATAAATGCTAATCATTATCAAGGAATAAGCAAAGCAGAACAACGTGAATGGGATAGTGGCAGAAAATGGTACGAGATTATTTCTCGTTTCAAAAATGTGCCAATTTTAGGTACAGCCGCTTTTGCTATAATGAATCATTTTCAAGAAATAGAACCATTGTATCCTAAGCGTGATTTATCAAAAAATTCTCAACAACAAAAATATTTTTACAAACAAGTTAAAAAAGGTTTAGGTAAGCGCTTGATTGAGGAATTAAATAGTCAAATTCCCAAAGGGCATAAAAAACCCTTACCATTTTTGACTACTTTTTTTGTGCCAGCTTATTTTGCGGAGTATTATGGTTATAAAAATGATATTTATTTAGTAGTTTGTGATGCTGATGTGGCTCGTGCTTGGGCGGCCTATGATGCTAAGAAAAGTAGAATAAATTATTTAGTACCGAATAAGAGAGTTAAAGAAAGATTGCAGTTGTATGGTGTAAGGGCTAGTAAAATATATATCACAGGTTTTCCATTGCCGAAAGAAAATATTGGCGGTTATGGTCAAAAAATATTACGTTCAGATATAGCAGCCAGACTTTATAATCTTGATCCAAAAGGGGTTTATCGCAAGAAATACGATAAGTTGATAGAAGATTATCTTGGACCAGTTAAAAATATTAAAAAACCGAAACATCCTTTGACAATTACTTTTGCAGTGGGTGGTGCTGGAGCACAACGTGATATTGGGGTTACAATTTTAAATAAACTTCATAAATATTTAAAGACTGGTAAAATTAGGTTGAATCTTATAGCTGGCGTTAGAAATGATGTGTATCTTTATTATCAGAAAGTAGTTAGTAGTTGTAATTTGGGTAAATGCAAGCACGTTAATCTGGTTTACGCTGAGGATAAAACAACTTACTTTAAAATTTTTAATAAGCTACTTAGAACCACAGATATACTTTGGACTAAGCCTTCCGAGCTTACTTTCTATAGTGGTTTAGGTCTGCCGATTATTATGTCTGAGCCAATTGGTTCACAAGAAAATTATAATAGAGGTTGGTTATTAGCTGTAGGGGCGGGAGTAGATTCTCTAGATCCAAAATATGTAGATGAATGGTTATTTGACTGGCTTGATTCAGGTTGGTTAGCTGAGGCAGCTATGGAGGGATTTTTGGACGCTCCGAAGATGGGAACTTATCATATAGAAAATATTGTATTAAAGCACAAGACTATTGAAATAGAGGACGTGCATTTATTGTAATGAAAATAGAAAGTATAAAAATAAATTATTATAAAAGCATCAAAGAAAAGATGGTGCTGGATTTTCATTCTCCTAGTATTATTATTGGTCAAAATAATAGTGGCAAGAGTAATATCTTAGATGCTATTGAATTTGCTTTGGGAGGCGATGTTAATAATGAGGCTATTTTTTATGCTAAAGCAGATATTGAAATAGATTTAAAATTTGATAATCAAGAAATAGACAAATATCAATTTCCAGAATCCCGAGCAAAATTTGTGCTCAAGAATGAAATTAGAGAATTGATATTTTCTAAGCAGAAAATACCTTATAATAAAAATTTAGCATTGGTACTTTCTTCTAATATTAAAAGATTAGACGAAGCTGCCTTTCATGATTACAAACAAATTGAGCTGGATTATCATTCCTTATTTAATCATCCAAGTAATTTAGATAGATTTAAAGAACATCTTAGTAATCATTTTCCTAAAATTTCAGCTAGTAAAAATGCTATGGATATTCGTTATGAAAATGACGGTCTTTATGAAGGTAAACGTAGAGTAACTATTGATCGTTTAGGTTCTGGTTTTCGTCGGGTGTTTACTATATTACTTTATATTTTTCATCCACAATATTCTGTTGTGATGATTTCAGAACCAGAAACTCATCTTCATCCAGCGATTATTAAAAAACTTTTCTGGGCCATGCAGAATTCTAATCTTGGTCAGATAATTTTTACTACTCATTCCCCATTATTTATTACGCCAATTAGTTTAGGAAGTGTCATCAGGGTAGTTAAAAGCGATAAAAATTTAACTAAAGCATTTTCTATTAATGATAAAAAATATAATTATCGAAGGTTGATTCAAGAACTCAATGCTGATAATTTAGAAATGTTTTTTACAGACAAAGTTATTTTAGTAGAAGGGGTTTCAGATAAACTATTAGTTAGAGGTTTAATTGATAAATTTTATAAAGGACAAAAAGATGCCAAGGTAATCCAGACACATGGTAAGGGAAATATGAGATTATACGTGGGTTTACTCAATATTTTTCAGATTCCTTATTTGGTAATTTTGGATAGAGATGCAATTAAAAGTAACCACCTTAGAGATTTAATGAGGCATTTAGAAATAAATTTACCTCCTTTGCATAATGAAGATTTAATTAATGCCCTTAAGGAATATGGTATATTTGTTTTTCCAAATGGTGATTTAGAAAAAAATTACCCACGTAAATATCAACGAGATGATAGTAAGTCTATTAATGCTCTTCGAGCGGCCAGTTTAATAACTGAGCACGATTACAAATCTAAAAGAATGATTAATTTAAAAGAAATAATAGAAAATATATAATATGTCTTGGTTATTAATTGCAATCATAGCTTATCTGATATTAGCCTTTGTTAATTTGGCTGATAAATTTATTATTGAAAAAGTTATTCCCGGTCCAAAAACTTATACTTTTTTAGTAGGAGTAACTGGTGCTTTAGTAATAATAGCAGCACCGTGGTTTTTAATTTGGCCTGGCTGGGCTTTATTTTTCTTTAATTGTCTAGTGGGTTCTTTTTTTGCTGGCGGTTTATTTTTCTTATACAGCGCTCTCAAAGGAGGAGAGGCTTCTCGTATTTTCACTTTAGTGGGTGGCATGGTACCTATTTTTACAGTTTTAATTTCTTTAGCTGTTTTTGGGGAGGTTTTTAGTACTAATCAATGGCTAGCTCTTGTGTTTTTAATATTAGGCACTGTAGTAATTTCATCAATCTCTGTTCATCATAATATTTGGTTTAATGTTAGGAAGTTTTTAGGAATTTTAGATAGTAGTAAGTGGCCTTCTATTATTGCCTCTATTATAGCTGCTTTGTTTTTCGCTTTATTTTGGATAGGTAGTAAACAAGTTTATAATACTCAAGAATTTGTTAGTGGTTTTATTTGGGTACGTCTAGGTACCTTTCTGACAGTTTTATTTTTATTAATTAGAAAATCTTCTCGAGAAGAAATTCTGGCCGAAATAAAAAATGGTAATAAACAAAAAAATAATAGGTTCGTTTATTTAGGCACACAAGGTCTAGCTGCTTTGGGTAGTATTTTACAAAATTATGCAGTTGCCTTAGGGTCTGTAGCTCTAGTGACTTCTTTGCAAGGCCTTCAATATGCTTTATTATTAGTTTTGAGTGCTATTGTCACTTTCTTTTTTCCTAAGATTATCAAAGAGGAGTATAATAAAAAGCGTTTAATAAAAAAGATTACAGCTATAGTTTTAATTATGTTTGGTCTATACTTTTTAGCAATTTAAAAAATGAAAATATTAAAAAAGAAAAAATTCTGGTTTTTAATCTTCCTAATATTTTTGTTATGGATTTTTAAATTTGCTGATCATTATCCAAGTAAAATTACCCTTGGGTCAGCCAAAGAAGATTTTTGGGGAGTTACTTATTCACCTAAATTTGCTACAGAACTTGGTTTAGATTGGCAAGAAACCTACATAGCAATTATTGATGATTTAGAGGTAAAAAATATAAGGATACCTATATATTGGGATCAAATTGAAGTAGTGGAAGGTGAATATGATTTTTCTAAATACGATTACATTTTTGACGAGGGCAAGCAGAGAAATGTAAATTTTATAGCTAATATAGGTTGGCGTTTACCTCGTTGGCCAGAATGTCATGCACCAGATTGGGTGGATCAATCTGATTTGGTGACAACTAAAGTTAAAACAATTAATGTTCTTGAGAAAACAGTTAATCATTTTAAGGATAGAGATGAAATAATAGCTTGGCAAGTGGAGAATGAGCCATTATTTGATTGGTTTGGTAAATGTCCAAAGGGAGATAAGGAATTTTTACAAACGGAAATAGATTTTGTAAAACAATTAGATGACAGTCGTCCAATAATGATATCTGCTTCTGGAGAACTTTCTTCTTGGCGCCAAGAGGGGAATATGTCAGATATTTTTGGTACTACTATGTATAGAGTAGTTTGGAATCCTATTTTTAGATATGTTCGTTATCCTATACCGGCTTGGTTTTATAAAACTAAGGCTTGGTTTTTTAATATAGATACTGACAGAGCTATAGTTTCTGAATTACAGGCAGAGCCTTGGGTGCCAGAAGGTACTTTAAGTAATTTAGATTTTAATGAATTTCATAAATCATTTTCTGTTGAACAATTCAAAGCTAATTTGCAGTTCGCAATTAATGTAGATTTTAAACAAACTTATATGTGGGGAGTAGAGTGGTGGTATTTACAAAAACAAATGGACCATCCAGAATATTGGGATTTAGCTAGAAGTGTGTTTAGGAATGCTAAATAAAGCTTAAAAATTATAAAAAGGAAAAAACACCCATTCGGCTACGCTCAGGGTGTTTTTTCTTGTTTTTGACCGCTAATTCTGTTATAATTTAATAACTATTATTAATATTTCACGCTAGTGACAAAGATAAAAAAAATAGTTATTGCTTGTATTTTCTCCTTATTTTTAGGGACAAATGTACAAGCTTTTACTCAAAGCTACACTCCGTCTGATTCAAATATGATTTATCAGACTTATTTAGATATGATAAACGTCGAGCCAAGTTGGTCTGATGAGCTTAAAGTAAACAAAGAAGTGGTGGTGGCAGTGCTTGATTCGGGCGTAGATTTAGATCACCCAGACTTAATAGCTAATATTTGGACTAATACAGAAGAAATAGCGGGAGATGGTATTGATAATGATAATAATTCATATATAGACGATCGTTTTGGTTGGGATTTTATTTCTTCTGATAATAATCCTGAACCTGATATTGATGGAGATTACGACCTTACTGCTGCCAATCACGGCACAGTAGTAGCTGGGATAATAGCTGCTACAGCTAATAATAATGGAATTGTAGGTATAGCACCTAATGCTAAAATAATGCCTCTAAAAATATTAGATTCTAATGGTATGGGTAATACCCTGGTTTTGTCTCAAGCTATTGATTATGCTGTAGAAAATGGGGCAGACATTATCAATCTTTCTTTAGTTGGAGATACTTATGGTTCAATTTTAGAGGAATCTATTATTAATGCTTATAATAATGGAGTGATGATAATAGCTGCCTCTGGTAATGAAGAAAATGTAGGATTGAGTTTAGATATAGATCCTCGTTATCCAATTTGCGATATTGATAATATAAATAGAGTTTTTGGAGTAGCTGCTTTAGATGCCAATCAGGTTTTAGCTGATTTTTCTAATTTTGGAGAAGATTGCATAGATATAGCAGCTCCAGGCACTAGTTTTTATTCTACAGCTTATTATGATTCTAATAATTCAAGCTTTAAGCAATATTATCGTGGTGGCTGGAATGGAACTTCCGTAGCCGCTCCAGTAATAGCAGCTACAGCTGCTCTTATAAAATCTAATTTTCCAGAATTAAGACCAAACGATATTTATAATATCATTAGTTCTAGCGCTCAAGACCTGCAGGAGTCTAATCCACTTCATCATATGGATTTAGGAGCAGGTTTAGTAGATATAGGTGCAGCTTTAAATTTGGCACAAGATTATTATAATAATTCTATAAATATTGTTTTAGCACCTCAAAGAGGCTTATTACCAGAAATATTATTAATGGATGCAGATGGAAAACTAAAAAATGTTTTTTTAGCTTATAATGCAAATTTTACCGGTGGTGTAAATATAGCAGTTGGCGATGTTGATGGTGATGGACAAGATGAAATTGTTACTGCTCCAATGGCTGGCGGTGGACCTCATATTAGAGTATTTACTAAATCAGGTGACTTAGTTTCTGAATTCTTTGCTTATGATGCTAGTTTTACCGGTGGTGTAAATGTAGCAGTTGGCGATGTTGATGGTGACGGACAAGATGAGATTGTTACAGCACCAATGGCTGGCGGTGGACCTCATATTAGAGTGTTTACTAAATCAGGTAACCTTATTTCGGAATTCTTTGCTTACGATGCTAGTTTTGATGGCGGTGTAAATGTAGCTTTAGGGGATGTTAATAATGATAAAGCAGATGAAATAGTTCTAGCTCCAATGGGTAAGCATGTGGCAGAAATAAAGATTTTTAATTATAAGAATATACGAAAAGCTAGTTGGTTAGCTTATGATGCAAATATGAAATCAGGGGTTAATATTTCCATAGCTGATGTAAATAATGATAATTGGTCAGAGATAGTGACTGTACCAGCTAAAGATTATGCTCCTCAAGTAAAAATGTTTAATATGCGCGGTCGTTTAAAATCAGAATTTTTAGCTTTTAATAGTTATTTAACCAGAGGAGTAAAAGTTTTAGCTGCTGATATTTCAGGAGATTCTTTGCCAGAAGTTTTGCTATTACCCACTAAGGGTTCTGCAGCTTTATTAAAAGTTTATGACCATAATGGTTTAGAAAAAGATAGTTTTAATTTGAGAGATTCAGGAGATAAGAACGGTTATAATATAGAGTTAATAAAATAGATATGGAAATTTCGGTAGTTATCCCAGCTTTTAATGAAGCCCGAGTTATAGAAGATACAATAGTTGATGTAAAAGCTTTTTTAAAAAATAATTTTAGTCATTTTGAAATTATAGTAATAGATGATAAATCAAGCGATAGTACTTTGGAAATTATAAAAGCTATAGATGGAATTAAAGTTCTTAGAAATCTTAGAAATCATGGTAAGGGTTATTCTATAAAGAAGGCCATGAAGGTTGCCAAAGGAGATTTATTACTTTTTATGGACGCTGATAATTCTACCAAGATTAGTGAGTTGGAGAATTTTATACCTCAAATTAAAGATAATCATTTAGTTATTGCATCCCGAGGTTTGGTAGAATCTGATGTTAAGCTTAGTCAGCATTTTGTTAAAAAGTTTTTAGGAATTTTAGGTAATATTTTTAGTAGAGTGTTAATTGATAAAAATATAAAAGATACTCAATGTGGTTTTAAGTTAATTAGACAGGATGTTAAATATCTTTTTGATAAATTGACTATTGAGGGATTTGCTTTTGATTTTGAGTTGATTTTTTTGGCTAAAAAGTATAAATTCAAGGTTAAAGAAATGCCAGTTCGTTGGGTAAATAACTTTGGTTCAACAGTTAGATGGTATGATTATCCAAAGACAATGTTAATTTTAATTTTAATACATATAAATAATTTATTAGGTAAGTATAAATAAACAAAAAATATTATGAAAGTTTTTATTGAAAATAAAAATATTTTGATTTTAGGAGGAGCTGGATTTATTGGCTCTCATTTATGTGAAGAATTAGTTAAGCGTGGAGACAATGTAATTTGTGTAGATAACTTTGTTTCTTCTGACGTAGAGAATATCCGTTCTCTTTTAGAATATCCAAATTTTGAATTTATACGTCATGATATAACTGAGGATATAGAATTTGGGGATTTACCAGGTCTAAAGAAATTTAAAGTAGAAGTGCAAGGATTTCAAGAAATCTATAATTTGGCTTGTCCAACCGCTCCTAAAGATTATGCTAAATTTCCAGTTAAGACAGCAGTTGCTAATTCAGTAGGTGTAGTTAATAGTTTAGAATGGGCTAAAAAATATAAAGCTCGTTATTTATTAACTTCTACTTCAGCTGTTTATGGTAAGCCGCCTGAAAATGGTGAGCCAGTTAAAGAAAATTATTATGGCTTATTAGATTTTTTAGGTCCTAGAGCTGGATATAATGAAGGTAAAAGGTTTGCAGAAACATTAGTCACGACATATCAAGATGCTTACCAACTTAATACTAGTATTGCCAGAATTTTTAGCACTTATGGTCCAAGAATGCTACAACACAGTGGTCGTCAAGTGCCAGATTTTATTCGTAACGCTGTAGATAATAAAGAGATAGAAATAGCTGGTGATGAACAATCAGTATTAACTTTTTGTTATGTTAAGGATGCAGTAGAGGGCTTAATAGCTTTAATGGCTTCTGAAATATCAGATCCAATTAATATCGGAAGTGAGCAGGCTTTGACTATGACTGAAGTAGCGAAAAAAGTTATTGAAATTACTAATTCAAGTTCTACTCTTTCCTATACCAATAAATATGCTTATACTATGCAACCAGCTATTCCAGATATTTCTAAAGCCAAAGAAGAGCTTAATTGGTTCCCATTAGTTTCTATAGACGAAGGTCTTAAATCAGCCGCTGAATTTTATAAATCCACAGCTTTCTTACATAAGCCTACTATTCGTACTATGGAAGACTAAAATCCCTCCGCCCTTCGGGCACCTCCCTTTGACAAGGGAGAATATATAGTAGATAGACTTTAGACTTTTTAACTTTTAACTTTAGACTTAATTATGAAAGTATTAGTAACAGGTGGTGCTGGATTTATTGGTTCGCATTTAGTAGACACTTTAATTCAGGATGAACATGAAGTATTGGTGATTGATGATCTTAGTACTGGTCATAAAGAGTATGTCAATAAACAAGCTAAACTAGAAGTTTTAGATATTAATGATGAAAAATTAGCTGAGATAGTAGCTGATTTTTTACCAGATGTTATATATCATTTGGCAGCTCAAAAAAATGTTAGGGTTTCTCTAGAAAACCCAGTTTTAGATGCTAAGATAAATATTCTTGGTAGTCTTAATATATTAGATCAAGCTATAAAAAATAAAGTAAAGAAATTTATTTTTGCGTCTACTGGTGGAATTTATGGAGATACAGATAATTTGCCGACTGATGAATCTGGTGCAGAACAGCCAATGTCACCTTATATTCTTAATAAACTTACCTTTGAAAAATATTTAGCCATTTTGGGTCAAGATAAGATAAAGTGGTCTGTACTTAGACCAGCTAATGTTTATGGCCCAAGACAGGATCCACAAGGAGAGGCTGGTGTAGTTGCCATATTATTGGATGACGCTATAAAAAATAAAACTTTTTATGCTTATGGCGATGGGCATAATACTAGGGATTATGTTTATGTAGCTGATTTAGTGCATGCTTTCATTAAATTTTTAGATAAAGCTGAAGGAGTTTATAATATTAGTACTGGTCAGGAAAATTCTTTGCTTGATTTAATTGAATCTGTCAAAGAAATATCTGGAAATAATATTAATGTAGAACATCGTGAGGCTATTGTTGGAGAAGTAAAAAGATCATGCCTTAATTCTGCTAAAGTAGGTACTGACTTAGATTGGAAGTCAACTTATGATCTTAAACAAGGTCTAGAATTAACTTATCGTTGGTTTAAAGAAGATAAATAATGGATATTTTTGTAGTTATACCAGCCTATAATGAGGAAAAAAGAATTAGACAGGTATTAGATGATCTGTCTCTTTTACCTTATAAAATAGTAGTGGTAGATGATGCCTCAACTGATAATACTTCTGAAATAGTCGCTACTTATTCAAATGTCGCTTTATTAAGACATAAGGTTAATCGTGATCAGGGGGCTGCGCTACAAACAGGCAATCAATATGTTTTATCTAAAGGAGCTGATCTGATAGTTCATTTTGATGCTGACGGACAATTTTTAAGTAAAGAAATAGCCGATGTGATTCGTCCAATTTTGGAAGAGAATTATGATATAGTTTTTGGCTCAAGATTTTTGGATAAAAAATCAGACATACCAACTTTGAAGAAAAAAGTAATTTTTCCGTTGGCTCGTTTAGTTAATAGAGTTTTTTTAGGCATTAAAACTAGCGATCCACAAAGTGGTTTTAGGGCTATGACTAGAGAAGTTGCCGAGCGTATTAATATTGAACAAGATGGTAAGGCCCATTGTTCTGAAATTATGGCCAAAGCTTTTGAATATAAATTAAAAATAAAAGAAGTACCGATTACAGTTATTTATCATGAGTTTGGTCAAAGTATGAGTCATGGTTTTAAAATTTTAAAAGACATTTTATTTTCTAAAATAAGCAAATGATGTATTTACAAATTGTAGTTACTATTTTTATAGTTTTTATACTACTTAAATTATTTTTGCAAAAGCAAAAGAACAAAATATCACTGGTAGCTTTTTTAATCTGGCTACTTTTATGGTTTGCAGTTTTAATCGTTTTTTGGTTGCCTGATAGCACTACTTATTTAGCAACTTGGTTAGGTATTGGTAGGGGGGCTGATTTAGTAGTTTATATATCTATTTTGGCTATATTTTATATGATTTTTAAAATTTTTGTTCGTTTGAATAAAATGGACGAAGAAATTACAAAAGTAGTAAGAGAGGATGCAATAAAAAATGTTAAAGAATAAAATTGTAATAATAATAGTTTCCTATAATGGTAAAGAATATTGGCCAGATTTAATGCCTACTTTACTGGAAGAAAAATATCAAGATGTTGATGTGGAGATTTTAGTAGTGGATAATCATTCTGATGATGGCAGTGCGGCTGATTTAGCTAGAACTTATCCGGGAGTTAAGATTATTAGAAATGAAGAGAACCTTGGTTTTGTAGGGGGTAATAATGTTGGTTACGAATATGCCAAAAAAAATAAAGCTGATTATATTTATTTACTAAATCAGGATACCGTAGTTACTAATGGATTTTTAAGACCTCTCTATGATTTTGCTAAAGAAAATAAATTTGGCTCTCTACAATCTAAACTTGGATTATGGCCAGACAAAGAAAAGATAAATACTATTGGTAATGTTATTCATTATCTAGGTTTCGGTTATGGTAAAGATTCAAATCAGATAGATAAAAATAAGCAAAAGATTTCTAAAATAAATTATGCCTCTGGAGCAGGAGCTTTTATATCTATGGAAGCCTTAGAAGATTTGGGTTATCTCTTTGATGAGACTATGTTTATGTATTTAGAGGATTTAGATCTTGGCTGGTCTATGAATATGCTAGGCTACGATAATTATTTAATTCCTAGTAGTGTTATTTATCATAAATATGAATTTAATCGTAGCATGAGACAATTTTCTTGGTTTGAAAGAAATAGATTATGGATTATGCTAAAAAATTATAAGTTAGGTACTTTGATTTTGATTTTTCCAGCTTGGTTTATTATGGAATTAGGTCAACTAGGCTTTGCTTTAATTAATAAAAGATTTTGGCAAAAAATAAAATCCTACGCTTTCTTATTTTCAGCAAAGCAGATTAAGCTTTTGACAGAAAAGAGAAAATATATTCAAAACAAAAGAAAAAGAAGTGACCGGCAAGTGGTTAATAAATTTAGTGGTTTGATTTTATTCCAACCACTTAATATGATTTTGTTGAAAATCGCTAATGTATTTTTCTTTGCCTATTGGCAAATTATTAGATTATTTATTTTTTGGTAATAATGAAAATAGCAGAAGTAACATCAACTTTTCCGCCTTATAAGGCTGGTATGGGTAACGTGGCATATTATAATGCCTGGTCTTTGACTACCCTAGGACATGACGTAACTGTTTTTACTACTAAGTATAAAAACGGTATTTCGCATGCCGATGAATATCCTTTTAAAGTAGAAAGACTGGGAGCTTGGTTTAAATATGGGAACGCTGGTATTTTGCCGCAGCTTTTTTATAAACTACCAAAGTATGACATTATCCACTTACACTATCCATTTTTTGGTGGAGCTGAGATTATTTATTTTTTGGATAAAATAAAAGACCTTAACCTAGTAGTTACTTATCACATGGATGTTTTCGGTAAAGGTTTGATGTCTAAATTTTTTGAATGGCACCGTAATAACGTTACGCCAAAAATATTAGACAGAGCTGATAAAATTATTGTAACTTCATATGATTATGCTAGAAATTCTGCCATTAAAGATAGATTAGCCGCTGAACCAGAAAAGTTTGTAGAAATTCCAATTGGTGTTAATCACTTACTTTTTAAACCTCGTTATAGAAATAAAGACATTATCAAGCAATATGATTTGCATGGTAAAAAAACAATTTTATTTGTTGGCGGACTTGATAAGGCTCATTATTTTAAAGGTATTAATATATTGATTCAGGCTATCAAAAAAATTAAAGCCAGAGATGATTATAAAGTAATTATTATTGGCGAAGGAGATTTAAAGAATACTTATCAGAGCATGGTTGATAGTTTAGGTTTAGGTAAAAAAATTATTTTCGCTGGTTTTGTACCCGATGATTTATTGCCAAAATTTTATAGTATAGCTGATATGTTGGTTTTGCCATCTATAGATAAGTCAGAGGCCTTTGGTATTGTTTCTTTAGAGGCAATGTCTTCTAGAGTGCCAGTGATAGCTAGCGATTTACCAGGCGTTCGTTCAGTAGTAGATAAGCAAAAAACTGGACTCTTAGTAAAACCAGGTGATGTAGATAATTTAACTAATATGATTGAATATTTATTAGATAATCCTAAGATCGCCAAAGAATATGGTAAGGCTGGTCGAGAAAAAGTATTAGCTCATTATACTTGGGATAAAGTAGGTCATAAACTAGATCATTTAATAAAAACTATTTCTAAGTAAAAATAAAAATTATTACTGTCATCTCGACCGAAGTGGAGAGATCTAGATTTCTCCGTTCGCTACGCTCAGTCGAAATGACAAAGGTAAAAATATGAAGATTTGTATAATTTCCAATCTATACCCACCGTTTATAAGAGGTGGAGCAGAAATAGTAGCTGCTATGCAGGCTGAAGGTCTTAAAGATGCTTGGCAGCATGTTTTTGTTGTGTCCAGTAGACCATCACAGGTTAAAGTGATTGGAAATTCTATATTTACTAGCAATGCTTGGGCTACAACAGTTGATACCGTCAATGATACAGATGTTTATCGTTTTAATCCAAATAATATTTATTATTATTTAAATGATTTTAAATATCCATCTTTTATTAGATTGCTTTGGCATTTATTTGATACTTTTAATATTTTTTCATATTTTAAAATTAAAAAGATATTAGCTAAAGAAAAACCAGACCTTGTAATTACTCATAATTTAATGGGGATTGGATTTTTAATTCCAAGGTTAATAAAAACCATGAAAATAAAGCACATTCATACTGTTCATGATGTGCAATTAGTTACTCCATCAGGTTTGATAGTTAAGGGAGAAGAGAATGCTCTCAGTCATAGATTTTTTAAAATGATAGGTTATCCTAAATTGATGCGTTATTTAATGGGAAGTCCAGATATAGTAATTTCACCCTCTAAATTTTTATTTAATTTTTATAAAGAAAGTAATTTTTTTAGTAAATCAAAAAAGTTTGTATTGCCTAATCCAATTAAGTCATTACTTAAAGTAGAAAAAAAGGCTAGTCCAAATCTCAGATTGATTTATTTAGGTCAAATGCACAAAGCTAAGGGAGTTTTGGATTTAATTATAAACTTTAAAGAAATAAAATTACCTCATATTAGATTGGATGTGGTAGGAGTAGGGGAGGATTTGAAAAAAGCCAAGGTTTTAGCTAAAGGAGACAAACGTATTAGATTTTATGGTTGGTTAGATCATAAACAATTAATACCTATACTAACTAAAGCTGATTTAATGATAGTGCCTTCACTTTGTTATGAAAATTCTCCAACTGTTATATATGAGTCTCTGAGTATGGGGCTGCCAGTCATTACTAGTGAAATAGGTGGTGCTAGCGAGTTAATAAAAGAAGGTTTAAATGGTTGGACTTTTCCAGCTGGAGAGTTTGATATTTTGAATAAAAAAATAATTTCTTTGTATAAACAAAGAGAAAAAATATCAGCTATGGCAAATAATTGTCGGCGTAGTGTAGCTAATTATACTTTAGAAAATTATAGTCAAGTTTTATTAAAAATCATAAATGATGAGTATAAGCAAAAATCATAATAAAATTTTAGTTGTTTTATTTTTAGTGTTTCTATTAATTTATAATTTCACTAATATTTTTGTTTGGTGGCCAATGTTAGCTGAGACTGGTCATTTAATTTTCAATTGGCCTGACGCTACTGCTAATTATTTTTTTGCTGAGCTATTTGCCAAGACTAATCAATTTTCATATTTTGAGCCTCTCAATTTAGTAACAGATAATTTATTGCACGCTCGTAGTTTTAATGTGCTAGATGGTAATTTAGTACCAATTACTTTCTTGCCAGCTTTAGTGATGTTTGGTGCAGCCTGGCGTATTTTAGGTGAGTTTGGTATTTTAGCTTTTACACCGCTTTTAGCTGCTTTGTCAGGTTTGTTGGTTTATAGGTTAGTTTATTATGTATTTAAAGATTTAGATTTAGCTTTAATATCAGCGATACTTTTTTGGTCACTAGCTCCTGTTATATTTTTTGCTAATGTAGTGATGTTACCAAGTATACTGTTTATATTTTTGCTTTTAGCTGCTTGGTGGGCTATAGCCACAGGTTTAAGATATAGAAAAAAAGTTTATTGGATACTTGGTCCATTATTTTTATCTCTAGCTGTTTTTGTTCGTCCGACAGAAATTATTTGGATAGTTTTACTATGGATGTGGCTTATCTATTTAAATAAAAAAAATATTAATCATAAAAGATGCTTTGGCGGTGCTTTAATTTTCTTGGCCGCGGCATTTGCATTTTTATCTTTCAATAAACTTACCTATGGCGGATATTTAAGTACTGGTTACTTTAATTTACAATCCGGAGCTTTATCGTCAGAATTTAGTAATCAAAATTCTTCTAATTTATGGGATTATATAAAATTATTAATAGCCCCTTTTGGATTTAATTTAGCTTTAATTTTTAAAAATTTCTATAAATATTTTATAAATATTATTCCAGCTCATTTTATTTTAGCTGTTTTAGGATTTGTAATTTTAATCTATAAAAAAGAGATTAATACTCTTTGGAAGAAATATTTAATGTTTACGCCATTTATTTTTATTCTAATATTAATTTATTACGGCTCTTGGGATTTGGCAGATCCATTGGTTAAGGAATTAAATAAAATTTCCATTTCTTATGTTAGATATTTTTTACCATTATATATTTGGATATTACCTCTAGTGGCTTATGGAATTAAAAAAATCTTTTTTGGCCCAAGTAAAATAAATAAGTTATCTTATTACATTATAATTATAGCTTTAGTACTGTCTTCTTTTAAATTAGCTTTCTTTTCTAAACATGATGGTCTTTTAGAAAATACCAGTACTTTAAAAAATTATTATACTCAATATAAAATAGTTGATGACATAATTGAAGAGGACGCTATAATAATTACTGATAGAAGTGATAAGATTTTTTTCCCTAAGTATCGAGTGATAGTGCCGCAAGGTGATTTTGAACTATGGTCTAGAGTCAAAAATATAGTAAATCAAACGCCAGTTTATTATTATACTTCAAAAACATCAGCCGAGCTGTTAATTGACCAAGAGATAGCTAATAAGCTAGACTTAAATATAGTAGATATGGGTGAAATATGGCAAAAAGTACATTTTGATTTTAAGCTCTATAGAATAATGAATAATTAAAATAAATATATGAAAGACTGTATTTTTTGCAAAATTATAAACGGAGCATCGCCAAGTTACAAAGTCTATGAAGACGATAATTTTCTGGCTTTTTTAGACATAAGACCATTAAATCCTGGACACACTTTGGTAATCCCAAAAGAGCATTATCGCTGGGTATGGGATGTACCTAATATAGGTAATTACTATGAAGTAGTTGCTAAGATTGCTAACATTATCAAAAAAACTATGGGAACTGATTTTGTTTTATCATTTGTATCTGGTGAAGAAGTTCCTCATGCTCATGTTTGGTTGATACCTCGTTTTGAAAATGATGGTCATGGTGAGTCAATTAAAACCGATAATATAAAAAAAATAGAGCCAGAAGAAATGGTAAAAATAGCTGAGAAGCTTTTTAATGAATTTAAAAAATAAATTAATATGAATCTATTAGTTACAGGTGGAGCCCTTCGGCAAGCTCAGGACGCCTCAAAAAATATTAATTTTATATTTATATGAATATTTTAATAACAGGAGGCGCTGGGTTTATCGGTGCCAACTTTATACATTATATATTAGATAAATATCCTGATTACAAAATAGTTAATTTAGATCTTTTAACTTACGCTGGTAATTTGGAAAATGTAAAAGCCGCTGAAGAAAATAAAAATTATAAATTTATCAAAGGTGATATTGGTGATTATGATTTAGTGACCAAGATTGTTAAAGCTAATAAGATAGACATGATAGTTCATTTTGCAGCTGAGTCTCATGTAGATAATTCTATTAGTGGACCAGATCCATTTATTACTACTAATATTTTAGGCACTCACAATTTACTTAAGGTTGCTAAAGAAAATAACAATATTAGATTCCACCATGTGTCTACTGACGAAGTCTTTGGTTCACTTGGCGAGACTGGTAAATTTGATGAAAGTACTCCTTATGATCCGCGTAGTCCTTATTCTGCTTCTAAGGCTAGTTCAGATCATATAATACGAGCATATTTTCATACTTATGGTTTGCCGATTACTATTTCAAATTGTTCAAACAATTATGGACCGTATCAACATAAAGAAAAATTAATTCCGCTTTTTATTTCTAATTTGTTAGAAGATAAAAAAGTACCTCTTTATGGTGAAGGTAAGAATATTCGTGATTGGCTTTTTGTAACAGATCATTGTCAGGCAATTGATTTAATTATTCATCAGGGAAAAATTGGAGAAACTTATTTAATTGGTGGTGATGCGGAAAAAACAAATTTAGAAATTACAAATTTATTAATCAATAAATTAGCTAAAGACGAATCTTTAATTGAGAGAGTAGAGGATAGACTTGGACATGATTATCGCTATGCTATTGATTTTTCTAAGATAAGCAAGGAATTAGGCTGGCAACCAAGTGTCAGTTTTGAAGAGGGAATAGATAAGACTATTGAATGGTATAAGAATAATAATGACTTATAAAAATTACAATTGGGAAATATTCGCTACAGATTATAATTCTTCTTTATTTAGAAATTATATAGCTATTAAGAGTCTATTTCGATATCCAGAAGAATTAGGAGTGGCTAGGTTATTAGTTGGGATTATTTCAAATAATGATGATATTGAATATTCTACTGATATGAAAAATTGGGAAGAAATTCATGTACAATTAAAAGAAAAAGCATTAGCTGATGCAAATTTTGTTGAAGAGCTTATAGATAGATCACATCAAGCAGGAGAAAATTTTAATAACTGGGCTAAAGAAAATATTTTTGAAGTTGATTTATCTAAAAAGAGTGGACAAGAATTAGTAGATTTATTAGATCAATTTATAGATAAGCAAGGTTTGATGTATGTTTCGGGAAGTGCTTTACCGGTATTGGATTTTGGAGATTTTAATTTTGTCGAAGGTTTTTTAAATTATTATTTAAAAGAAAATTGTAGCTCTGAAGAACAAAAAGAATATCATGCTATTTTTACTCAGCCAATTGCTAATTCTTTTGCTCAAGATCAAGAAGAAGGATTACTTAAAATAATGCTTAAAAATTACGATGATCAAAAATGGTTACAAGATATTAAAGAAAAAGAATTAAGTCACATAGCCAAAGAACATCCAAAATTTCATAAAGATTTAATAGCACATACTAAAAAACACGCATGGGTTTATTATGCGTATAATGGACCAGAGTCAGAAGTAGAAGAATTTTTTGAATTTGTAAAAGATTATTTAATTAAAGATGAGCATCCTCAAGATACCATTGATAAACTTTCGAAAAAGAAACAAGACATTAGCAAAAAGAAACAAGATTTTTTTGCCAAGCATAAGCCTAGTGATCATGAAAAAAAGATGCTTCATTTAGCTGGTAAATTTGTTTGGGGTAAACCGAGGCGTAAAGATTATCAATCAAAATCATATTATTATGTTAAAAAATTACAATTAGAAATTGCTAAGAGATTGCATTTATCTTTAGATCAAATGAGGTCTACACCATTTGATATGATAAAAAATGCTTTAATAAATAATAAAGAAGTAGACATAAAATTAATAAATAGTATTAAAAAATTTCATATTGTAATTCCGAATGATAATGGCGAAGTTAGTATTTTGACTGGCGATGAGGCTGAAAAATTTAATAAAAAAATAAAACGTTCCCACCAAGGAGATTATAAAGATATTAAAGAAATAGTAGGTAATATTGCTTTCAGGGGTAAAGTTGAAGGAACAGTTAAAATAGTAAACACAATATCAGATATGTCTAAAATGGAGCGTGGAGATATCTTAGTATCCGCTCAAACTAATCCTAGTATTATATCAGCTATGAAAAAGGCTAGTGCTTTTGTGACAGATGAAGGTGGGTTAACTTGTCATGCAGCTATAGTATCTCGTGAATTAAGTACACCTTGTATAGTAGGTACAAAAATTGCTACTCAAATATTTAAAGACGGCGATATGATAGAGGTAGATGCGGAGCGAGGGATTGTTAAAAAATTAAATTAAAATAAACATATGATAAAAAACAAACAAGAAAGTCAAGAATTTATTTCAGACTTAAGACAGCAAATAATAAAACAATCAGTAGCTATTTTATGTGATGGAAATAATATTGAGAAAAGTATTCATGCAGCTTCCAAAAATAATAAAACAATGATTGATTTTGATGCAGTAATTCCAAAATTATTAAACGGTAGAGGATTGAATAGATTATTATATTTTCGTGAAGGAAAATCTATCTCATCAAAATTCGCAGATAGATTACATGAAAATTATTATGGCTCAGTTATTCCTTGTCATAAATCAGCAGACATTCCTTTGACGATTAAAGCTACACAACTTGCTTCAAAAGTAGATACTATAATTATAATGTCCGGAGATTCCGATTATGTAGACTTGGTGTCGCATCTGAAAGGCGAAGGTGTTAGAGTAGAGATTGCAGCTGTTAAAAAAACTACAGCAAGGATATTGATTGATGAAGCAGATTATTTTTATGAAATAACCAAAGAAGATTGGTTTACTTATAAGGCACCAAAAAAATATATTGGCAATAAATTGAAATAAAAATATGAAGATTTTAATAATCGGAAAAGGTTATTTAGGGACGCGTTGTGCTGAGACTTGGGAAGAGGCAATTATTAGCGATAAAATTGTTGAAACCGTACAAGACGTAGAAGAATTAATAGATATTCATAATCCAGATGTAATATTAAATTCAGCTGGCATAGTTGGTAAACCAAATGTAGATTGGTGTGAAACTCATCAAATGGAAACTGTTAAAGGAAATACAGCCTTACCAATCATTATTGCTGAAGCTTGTCAAAATAAAGGAGTTTACATGCTCCATATGGCTACTGGTTGTGTTTTTTATGGTAAATCTCCTCATAAAGGTCCTTGGACAGAGGAAGATTATGGAAATCCAGTAGCAGTTTATTCTAAGGCTAAGTTTGCGGCTGATTTGGCATTAAGCGCTTTGCCAAATATAGGTATTGCCCGTATTCGTATGCCTTTAGATAATAAGCCTCATCCAGCTAATTTAATAGATAAACTGGCTAAATATGAAAAAGTAGTAGATGTAGAGAATTCTTTGACAGTCGTAGATGATATGATAGATGTTTTTTATCAATTGTTGGAGAAAAAGGCTGAAGGAATTTTTCATGTTACTAATCCAGGCTCTATTAAGCATAAAGAGATATTAGATTTTTATGAAAAGTATGTAGATAAAAATCATAAAAATGAATGGATTACAGAACAAGAGTTAGTTAGACTTGGTTTGGCAGATAAAAAACGTTCAAATAATATTATGACTTCTTTGAATTTGCCTAAGTATGATATTAAAATGCGACCAGTTAAGGAAGCAGTAGAAGATACGCTTCGTAAATATGCGAAGCAAGTCCAAAAGTAACAAATCCCTCCCCAGCCCTCCCTTTATCAAGGGAGGGAGCCAAAATAAGAAGAAAAGTGTATGTTTATAGAATACAATGCAAGCTTAAAACAGGTAGCTAGAGATAATAGAAATAATCCCACTAAAGCAGAAATTAAAACATGGGAAGAGGTTTTAAGTAAAAAGCAGACAGGATACCTATTTTTAAGGCAAAAGATAATAGACAATTTTATATTAGATTTTTATTGCTCCAAATTACTTTTGGCAATAGAAATTGATGGTAGCGTTCATGATAATAAACAACAAAAAGATAATGATAAGATAAGGACAGAAATGCTAGACATATTGGGTATAAAAGTTATAAGATATACTAATAGTGAAGTGATAAATAATATGGATTTTGTTTGTAAAGATATAATGAAGAAAATGAATATAAGAAAAATTGAATTAAATAAATTAAGCCCCCTTGATAAAGGGGGTTTGGGGGATTTGAATTTATGAAAGGAATAATTTTAGCAGGTGGAGCTGGTACAAGATTACATCCCTTAACAAAAGTTACTTCTAAACAACTTTTGCCAATTTATGATAAGCCGATGATTTATTATCCACTAGAGACTTTGATAGATGGCGGAATAAAAGATATTTTAATAATTTCGGATCCAGATAACATTAACAAATTTTCTCGCTTACTTGGTGAAGGAGAAGATTTTAAGGTTAAAATTACCTATCAAATGCAAGATAAGCCAGAAGGAATTGCTCAGGCTTTTTTACTTGGAGAAGATTTTATAGGCAACGATAATGTTACATTAATATTAGGTGATAATCTTTTTGTCGGAGACGGAGAGTTTTTGGAAGATGCAATCAAAAGTTTCAAAGATGGTGGCCGTGTTTTTGCTAAAGAAGTTACAGATCCCCAAAGGTTTGGTGTAGTAGATTTTGATGCTGAAGGACAAGCTAAAAGTATTGAAGAAAAACCTGCTAATCCAAAAAGTAATTTTGCAGTAACTGGTTTGTATATTTATGATAATACAGTTGTTAAGAAGACAAAAAATTTAAAACCATCTGATAGAGGAGAATTGGAAATAACTGACGTCAATAATTTGTATTTACAGGAGGGTAAGTTAGATGTAAAGATTTATGAGCATTACTGGTTAGACACTGGTACTTTTGATGCTTTATTAGAAGCAGGTAATACTATTGCTAATTTAAGAAAAAATGAAGAAAAATAAAAATTTAGACAAGTTAAATAAAATATTAGATGAAGTTCGTCCAGCTTTAGAACGAGATGGAGGAAATCTTGAGTTGATTAATTATGACCAAAAAAAAGGTTTAGTTGAGATTACTTTTCAAGGGGCGTGTGCTCATTGCCCATTAGCAGATGTTACCTTGAAACATTTGATTGAAGCTGAAATAAAAGGACAGATGCCGGAGATAAAAGAAGTAAGGGCTGTTTAAGTATAAAACTGTTAAAAAAATATAAATATATGCCAGAAAAATTAAATAATTTTACTCAAAAAAAATAGCGGCGGTTCCATACTTGGAACCGCCGTTTTGACGTTTGTAGTCACTGAGGACTACTAGATGACCATGCCAGCCGGATTAATACCGACGACAGTGATAGAACCGTCTTCGTCTTGTTCAAAGGTGATACTTTCCATCGATTCTAGAGACCTAGCGTTCTCGAAGCCGAGAAAATGTGCTGCTAGGGCAATAATGGGGTCATGAAAGACTCCAACACCGATTTGTCTATCTTTCATCGTTTGGAACATGTCTCTAATTGCCAAGATAGATTTTTGACCGAATTCTTCGACTGTCTCGTTGTCATGAGCCTGTAGAGTTGCCTCTAAAAAGCTAAGACCTTCAGTACTTACTAAGTTTTTGAATTTACTCGTTGCTATTTGAGTAAATAATGCTTCGTCTCCTAAACCTATGATAGGTGAAGGAAAAATAGTAACATCTGAGAAGACCTCGGGGTTACCAGCAGTTAGATAGCAAAGACTTTCTGTAGTCCGAATTAGTGGTCCGAAGAACACATGATGAACTTGGTCTTTATAAATAGCACCAGTGGCCATGGCTAGCAACTTGCCAGCATGGGAGATGTGTTTTCCGTCTGGGGTTTTGTCGGAATGACGATGTAAGGTCAGCCTTTTTTTCGTGCTCATTTTGAGCTCCTTTTTTATAATGTACGGACATCCTTGTCGATTGAATTTCAACTTAAGGATATATTAGTATAGCATATATTTAATATTTTGTCAACCATAGATAATAGGTGTATATATTGACAAATTTCGTATTTTATGTTAATTTGTTAATAAGACAAATAAATTTGTTAACTAAACAATATGAAGAAATTATTTAAATCTCAAGCCTCTTATGAAATTTTAGATTTATTAACTAAATATAGTAATAAGAGCTTCTATTTAGTAGAAATGAGTAAAAAATTAACTAAAGATCCCGCTAATGTTACAAGAGAGTTAGAAAAGCTTATAAAAAATGAGATTGTTATAGTTAAATTAAAAAGTTCTAAAAAATACTATTCTTTAAATAAAGATTATGCTTCTTATCAGGAGTTAATTGATTTATTTGAAAAGAATAGAACAGCTGATTTTAAAGAAAATTTTGAAACTGACTGGCTCTTAGGTGAAGATATACCAAATATGTGTCCATTTTTTTCTCAAATATGGATGAATTCTTTTGTTGATGAATTTGCCAAACCTAGTGGCAAGGCTTATAAAAAAGTTGCTGCTATTTTTAAAGACTATCATTTATGGTTTTATTTTGATAAACAGGATGCTTTTGAGGTGGGTGAGCATATTGTAGAAAAATTTCAAAAAAATCCAAAGTTTATGAAGGAGGTAAATGTGGAGATAGAAAAATGGTCAGATAAATTAATGAGTTATTGTAAAAAATTACCTCAAGATAATTTAGGTAAGCTATCTAATAAAAAACTTTGGGAATTTTATAAAAAACACGAAGATATTCATACTGATTATTATCGTTATGGTTGGATTCCAGTAGCTGTAGATATGTTTGGTAATAATTTAACTGAAAAAGGAAAAGAAATATTAAAAGATATTGGAGTAAAAAAAGATAAAATTACAGAAGTGTTAATTAATTTAACTGAGCCTGTTAGATCATCTTTAATTAAATTAGAAGAAGATGAGATGAAAGAAATAGCTTCTAAAGTACAGGCAAACAATAAACAATTTGAGTTATTTAGAAAGCTGTTTAATAAATTTAAAGAAGAAGATGTAAAATTATTTGGGCTTTATACACATTCTCCAGAATATGAGCTTAAATTTGAAGAAAGAGTTAGAGATTTGATTGAGCAAATAAATTCAGAAATTATTAAAGATTTGGAAGGCTATTATCAAAAATATTTTTATAGTAAATTTTTATTCACAGAAGAGCAAGGTGTTTATAGTTTTGAGCATTATTTAAAAAAATTAGTTCGTTTAGTAAATAATGATTCTAATATAGCAAAGACCATCAAAGAAGAGAATGAAGAAATTAAAGAAAAGATTAAACAAAGAAATTTATTGGTTAAAAAACTAAAATTATCTGATAAAAATAAAATTTTCTTTGATGAATGGGGAGAATTTATGGTGACTAAAATTTATCGTCGTTATGCACAAATATTTGCTCTATATAGTATGGTTCCTGTAGTAGAAGAACTTGGTAGACGCTTAGGCTTATCTATTAAAGAGACTAAATTTATGACGACTCAAGAAATAAAAGCCGCTTTATTTAAGAATCAAATTAATAAGGAAGAAATAAAAAAGAGGGTGGAATTTTCTGTATTTTATACAAGTAAGGATAATTTAGAATTTTATACTGGCGATAAAGCTAAACAAATAGCTAAAATAATACAAGCTGAAAAAATAGAAGAAGTATCTGAACTCAAGGGACAATGTGGAGCTCGTGGACATGCCAAAGGTAAAGTTAAGATTGTAAATGTAATAGAGGATATGCATAAAATGAAAGATGGAGATATATTAGTTTCTATTTCTACTCAACCAGATTTATTACCAGCTATGAAAAAAGCAGCTGCTTTTATTACCGATCAAGGTGGAGTTACTTCTCATGCCGCTATTGTAGCTAGAGAAATGAAAACCCCTTGTGTTATAGCTACTAAAATAGCTACTAAGGTATTAAAAGATGGTGATATAGTAGAAGTAGATGCTGATAAGGGGATAGTAAGGAAGATATAGTATTACCTGATAGACAAAGAGTATATTGGACTTTTTGATTATAAAGTACTAAAATTAAAGAAATATTAATATGGATACTAAAATAAAACTTATAATATTTGATCTTTACGGCGTAATGTCTATGGGTAGTTATAAAGACACTTGTCGTTGGATTTCAAAAAAATATGGGCATAGTTTTAAGTATTGTTATGATATTGTATATCATAAACATTTTACAGATGCAGCTATGGCCAGGGTTGTTGAAAGCGAGGCTTGTAAGCGTACTGTAAAAGAATTGAATATGGAAGAAAGTGGTTCCGAGCTTTTAGCTAAGCATATGTCTTTTCAAAAATTAAATAAATCTGTTTTTGATCTTGCCTTACAATTAAAAAATAAAGGCTATAAAATATTATTACTTTCTAAGAATACTCCTGGACAATTTAAAAATTTAGTAAATAAATATTCATTGGATAAGTATTTTGATATTCAAAACACTTATGATCTTCGTTTAGAAAAAAAAGATATTAGAACAATGAAATACGTATTAAAAAAATATAAAGTAAAAGGATCGGAAGTGTTTTTTGTTGATGATCAAGAGTTTAATTTTCCCAATGCTAAAAAATTAGGAGTACATACTTATCTTTATAAAAATTTTAAAGATTTTAGAAAATATTTAAATAAACTTTTAAGTATATAAATATCATGGAATTAATAAGAAATTTTAAAAAACTTGATAAAGGAGATGTAGATTTAGCTGGAGGCAAAGGTGCCTCTTTAGGTGAAATGACCCAAGCTAAAATACCAGTACCACCAGGCTTTGTTTTATTATCAGGTGCTTTTGATAGATTTTTAGAAGAAACTGATATTGATGTAGAAATTGATGCTATTATAAAAAAGGTTAATCATGAAGATATTAATTCTGTTGAAAAAGCTTCTATTAAAATAAGGTCTTTAATAGATAGTGCAGATATGCCAGAAGATATTGCTAGTGCTGTAAAAAAAGAATTTAAAAAATTAAATGCTAAATATGTGGCTGTTAGAAGTTCTGCGACAGCTGAAGATTCAGCAGATGCTTCTTGGGCCGGAGAATTAGAATCTTATTTAAATACTACGGATAAAGATTTATTAGAAAAAGTAAAAAAATGCTGGTCTTCACTTTTTACACCGCGAGCTATATTTTATCGCTTTGAAAAAAAGTTACACACTAGTAAGGTATCGGTAGCTGTTGTTGTTCAAAAAATGATCCAGTCAACAGTATCAGGAATTGCTTTTACAGTTCATCCAGTAACAGAAGATAAAAATCAAATGATTCTTGAAGCTGGCTGGGGATTAGGCGAGGCTATTGTATCGGGTATGGTTACTCCTGATGCTTATGTAATAGATAAAACAGATTTTTCAATTATTGATATTAATGTAGCTGATCAAGCCAAACAAATTATTAAAACTCCTAAAGGTAATGAATTCACTGCTGTGCCAGTTAGTAAGCGCGATGATCAAAAATTAACTGGTGTTCAGATTGTAGAATTAGCTAAAATTTGTGCCAATATTGAAAAGCATTATGATTTCCCTTGCGATATAGAATGGGCTTGGCATAATAAAGAGTTTTATATTGTTCAATCTAGGCCAATTACAACTTTACAATAATTAGTAGATTAAAAAACTTTTTGTATATATAGGAAGTTTTTTTATTGACTTTTTTATGTAAAACTGTTGAAATACTCTGGTAGATTTTTTAGTACAAATATGGTAAAATAATTACACAATATGTCTATAATTCGCACCAGCAGAGTACTGTATAAAGACAAGTTAGCTTTTTGGCTGACTAATGTCTCATTTTTATTTATCTTAGCCACTTGGGCTTTGTTTTTTGTCAAAAAAATAAAGCATGACCCTTTAGCTGTGCTTCATTTTAATATTTACGCTGGTATTGATACTTTAGGTCCTTGGCACTGGCTTTATACATGGCCAGCTATAGTTTTAGTAATATCAGTTATAGATTTTGTTTTAGCTGTTTTGTTGTGGACTAGAGTACGTGTGATGAGTTATTTTCTCCTAGCTACAATTATGATTATCAATATTTTTATGTTTTTATTTTTATATAATATATTAAATTACAATTTATAATGCCTTCATTTGAAATTATTAAAGTTTTAGTTTTAACTACAGCAGCTTTTGCTCTATCTATGTTGCTTACTCCAGCTTGGACACATTTTCTTTTCAAGTATAAATTAGTTAAAAATGTACGCGATGATAGTAGCACACCAATTTTTTCTAAATTACATAAAGGAAAATCTGGTACTCCAACCATGGGCGGAGTTTTAATTTGGATGACAGTTTTGATTTTGGCTGTAGCATTCTGGCTGATTCATATTTTTTGGCCAAATTCAGTTTTAGCTGGTTTTGATTTTTTAACTCGTGAAGAAACATATTTACCATTAGGTGCCTTAATAGCTTCAGCTATTGTTGGTTTGGTAGACGACTGGTTTAATGTTACTCGTCAGGGTGGAGGTAAAGGCGGCGGACTAACAGTTAAGCATCGTCTTTTTATTTATACTCTAATCGCTTTATTTGGTGCTTGGTGGTTTTATTTCAAATTAGATTGGGATGTAGTCCGTGTACCGTTTTTAGGAGTTTTTGAAATGGGTTGGTGGTTTATTCCATTTTTTGTTTTTATTTTAGTGGCTACTGCTTTCTCAGTAAATGAAGCGGATGGCTTAGATGGATTAGCGGGTGGTATTGTCTTAGCAGCTTTTGCATCTTATGGCACAATTGCTTTTGTGCAAGGTAATTATAATCTGGCAGCTTTTTGTGGAGTAATCTCTGGAGCCTTACTTTCATTTTTGTGGTTCAATATTAATCCCGCGAGATTTTTTATGGGTGATACAGGGGCAATGTCTTTAGGAATTGTTTTAGGTATTGTGTCAATGCTGACGGGCTACCCATTATTATTGCCAATTATTGGATTTTTATTACTACTAGAATCTTTGTCAGTAATTATTCAATTACTTTCTAAAAAATTTCGTAAGAAGAAAGTATTCTTGTCCGCTCCTATTCATCATCATTTTGAAGCTCAAGGCTGGCCTGAGACTAAGATAGTAATGCGTTTTTGGGTAATAGCAGGTGTTTTTGCAGTCTTAGGTCTTATTTTAGCAATAATTGATTTATCTCTATGGTAAATAGTTTTAAAAATAAGAAAGTATTAGTAATGGGGCTCGGTCTACACGGCGGAGCTTTGTCAGTGGTTAAATGGTTACTTAGACATGGAGCGCTTATAACTATTACTGATCTCAAGACTAAAGCCCAATTAAAAACAAGTTTAGAAGAAATATCTAAATTACGTGGCGCCAAAAAGATAAAATATAGTTTAGGTGGTCATGATATGGCTGACTTTATAGATCAAGATTTGATTATACAAAATCCGGCAGTGCCAAAGAAAAATAAATTTTTAAATAAGGCTCGTCAAAATAATATTTCTATTGTTAATGAAGCGGTAATGTTTTTTGGTCTTTATCCTGGATCATCTATTGGTGTAACTGGCACTCGTGGTAAATCTACTATTGCTACTTTAATTCACAAAATACTTAAGACTACTATCAAAACTAATGTAGTGGCTGGTAATATTGCTACTCATCCAATGTTTAATGTGCTTGGAAGTTTGAAGGTAAATTCTTTGCCGGTAATTGAACTTTCTTCTTGGCATTTAGAAATAATGGATAATTATAAAGTGTCTCCTCATATTGCCGTAGTAACTAATGTTTTAAATGATCATCTTAATAGATATAAAAATTTTGCTGAATATAAAGAAGCTAAACAATTTATATTAAAACATCAAGTCAAAAGAGATAAAGCCGTGCTTAATGCTGACAATACAGCGAGTAAGTCTTTTGCTAAATCAGCAGAAGCACAAGTCTATTTTTATTCACTGAAGAAAAAAGTAAAAGGCACTTATTTAAAAAATAATACTTCGACTTCGCTCAGTACAGGTAAAATTTATTTTAATAATGGTAAGAAGAATATTTTAGTGATGACCACAGATAATATAAAACTTTTAGGTAAACATAATCTATCAAATATTCTAGCAGCCATTACAGTAGCTAAATTAGCTGGCATTTCTAATAAAAATATTACCAAAGCAGTAAATAAATTTAAAGGAGTAGCCTATAGATTGGAGCATAAAGGAAATATAGACGGCTTGGATATATATAATGATTCTACATCAACTACACCGGATGCTACTTTGGCGGCTATTCAGGCTATGGGTAAAAGAAAAATACTTTTAATAGCTGGTGGAGAAGACAAGCAGCTTGATTATGATAAATTAGCTAAGCAGATTAAAACAAAAGTAAAATATTTAATTCTTTTATCTGGTAGTGGTAGTGATAAACTTAAAAAGAAATTAAATAAAATTAATTATCCAAAAAATAAAATTATTACTGAAGTTGCTAGTTTAAAAAAAGCTTGCCAGATTGCTTGGCAAAATAAAGAAAAGGGAGAGGTGTTATTATTTTCTCCAGCTGCAGCTAGTTTTAATATGTTTAAAAATGAATTTGATAGAGCGCGTCAGTTTGATGCTTTAATATATGATAGGCAGAAAAAGAAAAAATAATTTTGCAGAATGGTTTTTACAACCATTTATTGCTAAAAGAGGTAATGGCCATAAGCCAGATTTTGTCTTATTAGCTGTCATTGGTCTTTTATTATTTTTTGGCTTGATATTTCTTTCTTCTGCATCATCTACTTTAGCTTTCTATAAATATCAAGATACTTATCGTTTTGTAAAACAACAAATTACCCATGGGCTTCTACCAGGTTTGTTTTTATTTTATCTAGCTATCCGTATAAATTATGATCACTATAGAAAATTAGCTTGGTTAGCCTTATTTGCTTCTTTTGGGCTTTTGCTGTTGGTATTTTTCACTAGCTTGAGTGGTGATTACAGTGCCCAATCATGGATTATTTTGGGAGGCTTTTCTTTTCAACCAGCTGAGCTAGTTAAATTATTTTTGATAATATTTTTGGCTGCCTGGTTTGAAAAACAGGGGGATAATATGAAAAGTCTAAAGTCTACTACTATTCCCTTTGTTATTATAATGGGTTTGATTAGTTTTTTAATTATCAAACAGCCTGATATTGGAACTCTTAGTATTATTGGTTTAACAGCTTTAGCTATGTATTATGTAGCTGGGGCTAAATTGACTCATTTATGGTCTATATTATCAGCTGGAGCTTTAGCATTTATAATCATGGTTAAGGCAGCGCCTTATCGTATGAATAGGATTACAGCTTGGCTTAATCCAGACATAGATCCTCAAGGTATTGGTTGGCAAATTAAACAATCGCTTATTGCTGTAGGTTCTGGAGGTTGGCTTGGTTTAGGTTTAGGAGCTTCTCGTCAAAAATCATATTTGCCTCAACCAGCTAACGATTCTATTTTTGCTGTCATAGCTGAAGAGATTGGGTTTTTATTTGTCTTGGCTTTTATTATTTTATTTATAATATTAATCCATCGTGGTTTCCAAATAGTTAGAAAATCCAATGACAATTTTGCTAAATTATTAGCTATAGGGATTAGCACTTGGATGGCTTTACAGATTTTTATAAACATTGGTGGAATTCTTAAACTAATGCCATTAACTGGAGTACCACTTCCTTTTATATCACTAGGTGGAACTAATTTAGTAGTCACTTTGATTGCCATGGGAGTTTTAATTAATATTTCAAAGTTTACTAATCAAAGATAGATGAAAAACAAAACAAAGAAAATATTATTAGCAGGCGGTGGGACATTAGGGTCAGTCTCGCCACTTTTAGCTGTGGCTGATAAATATCAGGCTGAATATCTTTTTGTGGGTAGTGAGCATGGTCCAGAAAAAGATTTTGTGATTTCTCAAGGTATAGAGAATTTTAAGGCAATTAAAAGTGGTAAGTTACGTCGTTATTTTGACTGGCAGAATTTTACAGATATTTTTCGTATTATATTTGCTTTTGGGCAGAGTTTAAAAATTATTTGGCAATTTAAACCCGATATAGTTTTAACAGCTGGTTCTTTTGTAGCTGTGCCAGTAGTTTGGGCGGCTTGGTTGATGCGCAAACCAGTTATAGTTCATCAACAGGATTTATTAGTTGGTTTAGCTAATAAATTAATGGCGCCCTTTGCTAAAAAAATTACAGTAATTTTTCCTGAACAGACTAAAGATTTTGATAATAAAAAAACAGTAGTTACTGGAAATCCAGTTCGTCAGACTAAAGCAGATTTAAACAAAGAAAATAAGTTAGTAGTAATTACTGGCGGAGGACTAGGAGCTCGTTCAATGAATGGATTTTTAAAACCATTTATTCCTAAGATGCTTAAAGCTGGTTTTGAGGTTTATCATTTATTAGGTTCTAAAAATATTGACCAAGCTTTAGAGTTAGACGGTTATTACAGCGATAAGTTTGTTAAAACTGGCATGCTTGATATTTTGTCTCAAGCTGATATTATAATTTCTCGGGCTGGCATGTCTTTAACATCTGAAGCAGCAGCTCTAAAAAAGGCTTTAGTGCTTATTCCAATGACAGACACCCATCAGGAGCGAAATGCTGCGTTTTTAGCTAAAAACAATGCTGCTGTGATGATTAGACAGGGTAATAAGCATATAATGGATAGATATTTAGATAAATTACTAAGTAAAGCCGAACTTAGGGAAGGATTAGGCAATAATCTATATAAAGTCTTTCCAAAAAATGCTGTAAATGATTATATTATATTAATAGATAAAATACTGAATGAATAAACTAAATTTAGACAAAGTAAATAAAGTATATCTAGCTGGTATAGGCGGAATTGGTCTATCAGCTATTGCTTATTATTTTCAAAATTTAGATAAAGAAGTAATTGGCTCTGATTTATTAGAGTCTGAAATAACTAAAAGATTAGAAGATGCTAAGATTGATATAAATTTTAAACAAAAAGCTGGAAATATTTCGGATGATATAGATCTATTTATTTATTCTTCAGCTTTACCAGATACTCATGAAGAATTATTAGCAGCTAAAGAATTAAAAATACCAATTTTTACTTATTCACAATTTCTAGGATTACTTTCTAAAAATTATAAAACTATTGCTGTGACTGGGACCAATGGTAAAACTAGTACTACGGCTATGTTGGGATTGATGTTAGAAAAAGCTGGACTTGATCCAACTGTGATCGTTGGTTCACTAGTACCACAATGGGGAAATAATTTTCGTTTTGGTAGGTCAAATATCCTAGTAGTAGAAGCCTGTGAATGGAAGGCTCATATGTTAGAGCTTAATCCAAATATAATAGTCTTAACTAATGTTGCTGAAGATCATTTAGATTATTATAAAGACTTAGCTGATATTAAAAAACATTTTCAAAAATTTGTAGATAAACTTCCTAAAGACGGATTGTTAATAAAAAATATTGATGATAAAAATAGTGCTAATATAAAATTTAAAAATACAATTACTTTTGGTGAAAATAAAAAAGCTGATTGTTATTTTTCAGGTTTAGAAGTAAAAGACGCTAAGCAAAAATTTAATACTAATAAGTTTGATAACATAGAGTTGTCAGTACCTGGTAAATTTAGTATTTATAATGCTCTAGCGTCTATGGCTGTAGCCAATCATCTAGGAGTTAATAAACACCAGATGTGGAATGCCTTAGCTGAATTTCAAGGTGCTTGGCGTAGATTTGAAGTTGTAGGGCAAATGAAATCAAATATTGTTATTTCTGATTATGCTCATCATCCAGATTCTATTAATTTATTATTGAGAGCTACTAAAGATTTTTATCCTGACAAAAAAATTATTGCTGTTTTCCAACCGCATCATCATAATCGAACTAAAACTTTACTTGATGAATTTGCTAAAGCATTTTATTTAGCTGATCAAGCGATAATTTCAGAAATCTACCAGGTCTCTGGCCGTGAGGATGAGGTGCAAGAAGATGTTAGTTCTATAGATCTTGTAGAGAAGATGAATCATAAGCATAAATATTACGCATCTGATTTTAAAAAAGTAAAAGAAATATTAAAAGACATCAATCCTATTAATTCAGTAATTATTTTTATTGGAGCAGGGGATATAGATGATGTCGCTAGAGAGGTAATTGATTAGAAAAAATATGAAAAAAATTAATATAAAAAATTCAAGGAAATTAAATTTAGTCGGAGATTTATATACCACAGATTCAGACAAGCTTATTATTATGTCACATGGTTTTACTGGTGATAGACATGAATGGGGGAGGTTTGATCAAATAGCAGAGGCTTTTCATAAAATGGATTATAATGTTTTAGCGTTTGATTTTTCTGGTAGCGGAGAAAGCGATGATGATTCTTTGACTGTAACTAAGCAAATAGATGATTTGAAATCTGTTATTAAATACGCTCGAGATAAAGGTTATCAAAATATTATTTTATTTGGACATAGTCTAGGTGGTTTAGTGTCTTTTTCTTGCTACGATGAAAATATCAAAGCTATTGTAACTACAGCGCCAGTGACTGATAAAGGAGATTCAAATTGGCGTACAAATAAATTTACCAAAGAGCAACTAGAAGAATTTAAAGAAACTGGACAATTAGTTATTAATAAGAATAGTGGACCTAGAGAGTATATAGTTATTGATAGACAATATTTAATAGAAAGAGAAGAAGTAAATCAGAAATTATTACTCAGAAATATAAAATGTCCAGTGCTTATCATTCATGGTGATGAAGATGATGGGGTACCACTAAAAGATTCTGAAAATGCAATTAAGGTTTTGGCTAATAAAGTAGAGCTGTATGTTATTAAAGGAGAGGGACATAGTTTTTCGGATAATATAGATACAGTAATAAATAAAACTATAAATTGGTTATCTAAAAAAGTTTAATATGAAAAAGTTAAAAATAAAAAATAGACAGGGTCAAGAAATAGTAGTAATTGTTGATAAAGTAGAAAATCAAAAAGGATTAGCTTTTGTAGCGCATGGTTTCGGTGGTTTTAAAGATCAGCCGCATATAGAAACAATGGCTAAAGCTTTTGTAGATAATGGATATACAGCCATTAGATTTGATGCTGTTAACACTTTTGGTGAAAATGGGGGTAATGTTGAAAATGCCAATCCTACAAATTATTTAGAAGATTTAGAAGATGTAATTAATTGGACCAAAGATAAAGACTGGTATCAAGAACCATTTTGCTTAGCTGGTCATAGTTTGGGCAGCTTGACGATTGCTATATACTCAGAGCTCAATTCAGGTAAGGTGATGGCTTTAGCTCCTACTTCTACTGTTGTATCAGGAGAAAGTTATTTGAATAATCTTGGAAAAGAAGAATTAGCAGAACGAAATGAAACAGGCTGGCAAATCAAGGAAAGTAGTAGTATCCCAGGACTTATGAAAAAATTACGTTGGCCTCAATTTGAACGAGAGATACTTAAATACGATATTTTGGTAGACTCAGATAAATTAAACATGCCAGTATTATTAGTTGTAGGTAGTGAAGATGATAGTACTCCACCAGAAGGGCAAAAAATATTATATGAAAAATTAAATACTGATAAAGAATTTCATATTATAGAAGGTTCCGAGCATACTTTTAGAGATGAGGAACATTTAAAACAGTTATACAATATTTTTGACAAGTGGATAAAAAATAAATTATGAATATTCAAGAAAAAGTATTATTAAAAGACTACACAACTTTCAAAATCGGCGGGCCGGCTGAATATTTTGCTGATGTTAAAAATGTAGGTGATTTACAAGAAGCTTTACAATGGGCCAAAGAAAATGACCAGCCTGTTAGGATTTTAGGTGGTGGTAGTAATATGTTAATCTCAGATGATGGTCTTAAAGGTTTGCTTATTAAATTAAGTATAGATAAATTAGAGTTTGATGATTTTAGAGTAACGGTTGGTCCAGGTGTAGTATTATCTTATTTACTAAATAAGTCTTTGGAAAATAATTTAACAGGTTTAGAATTTGCAGCCGGAATTCCTGGTACAGTTGGCGGAGCTACTCGTGGTAATGCTGGAACTTATGGAGTAGCTATGGATTCTGTAGTTAAAAAGATAAAATATCTTGACGCCAAGCATGAAGTAAAAGAAATGACTGGCAAAGAAGCTAAATTTGCTTACCGACATAGTATTTTTAAGGAACAAGCATGGATAATTTTAGAATTAATATTAGATTTGCAAAAAGGTGATGTTAAAGAATCTCAAAAATTAGTTAAGGAGAGATTAAAATATCGTCAGGACACTCAACCAAACCTTCCATCGGCTGGCTGTATTTTTAAGAATATTCGTTTTGAAGAAGTAGATTTAGAAGATTTGAAAACTAAAAATATAGAAGTTGATAAATTTGATAAGTTTAAAAAAATTCCAGCTGCTTATATTATAGAAAAAGCTGGACTTAAGGGGCATAGTATTGGTGATGCGCAAGTTTCTGAGGTTCACGCTAACTATATTGTAAACAAGGGGGAGGCCACTGCCGAGCAAGTTATTATGTTAATTAGTTTTATCAAGCAACAAGTTCGGGATAAGTATGGAGTTCAATTACGGGAAGAAGTGCAATTATTGGTCTAATATTAGCCAAAAAGACAGTTTTTGAGATATTCACCCTTTAGTTATTGACTTTTTGAAAAAAATCTGTATAATATAGGGGCATTGATTATTTATAGAATTTTTAAGTATTTACGCTTATTTAAAGGAGAATTCTTATGATGCATTAATCATAGAATAACTTCTTTTTTTATCCGCCTACGCAATTTATTTTAATTAATAAAGTTATATTGCTTCGGTGGATGTTCGCCTAGAATTTATGGCGGATAATCCACTAAAGCCTTGGCGACAGTGGGTTATATAATGATAAGCTCCATAGAAATAAATGGCAGAAAACGAGCCAAAAGTAAACAAAAAAGGATTTTTGGAGATGGATGGAGAGGTATTAGAACTTCTTCCCAACGCCAATTTTAAAGTGGCCTTAGATAATGGTCATGAGATTTTGGCTCATTTAGCTGGTAAGATGCGCATGTTTAAAATAAGAATCTTGCCTGGGGATAAAGTTACTTTAGAAATGAGTCCCTATGATATGAGCAAAGGAAGAATTACTTATAGGAAATAATACACGCTGTCATCTCGAGCGTAGTCGAGAGATCTAGATAGATTTCTCCACTCACTTTGTTCGGTCGAAATGACAAAAATGAAAAATATATGAAAGTCAGAGCATCAGTAAAAAAAATGTGTAAAGATTGCAAGGTTACTCGTCGTAAAGGCAGAGTAGTTTGTAATTGTAAGAATCCTAAACATAAACAAAGACAAGGATAAAATTAGTCAAAAGTTAGAAAGTCAAAAGTTTTAAAGATTATTTAAATAAAAGACTTTCTGACATTTAAACTTTAAACTTTATAAACTTAAATTGTATGGCCAGAATATCAGGTGTAAATATTCCAAATGAAAAGAGAGCTGAAATAGCTCTTACTTATATTTATGGTATTGGTTTATCAACTGCTCAAAATATACTAAAAGAATTAAAATTTGACGTTAATACAAAAATTAAAGATTTTAGTGAGGAAGAAATTAACCTACTTAGAAAAAGAATTGAAAAAATTCAAGTAGAAGGTGAACTTCGTCGTGAAAAAGTTGCTAATATCAAAAGATTAAAAGAAATTAAATCATATCGTGGTACTAGACATGTTAAAGGTTTGCCAGTTAGAGGTCAAAGATCAAAAACCAACTCACGTACAGTACGTGGAAATAAACGTGTAACCGCTGGAAGTGGTAAAATTGGTGGAGCTCAAAAGACATAATCTTTCGATAAACTCAAGATAAAATAGTTATGAAAAAAGTAAGTAAAAAGAAGAAAATAAAGAAAGTTATTAAAAAGGGTCAGGCTTATATCCAGGCTACTTATAATAATACTATTGTCACTATCACTGATCCACAAGGTAATACCTTGGCTTGGTCATCTGCTGGTGTTAATGGTTTTAAAGGTCCTAAAAAAGCTACTCCATATGCAGCTGGTGTTATTGTCAGAAATGTTGCTGAAAAAGCAAAAGAAATTGGTTTGACAGAAGTAGATGTATTTGTAAAAGGAGTGGGTGCTGGTCGTGAAGCCGCAATCAGAGCATTACATAGTAATGGTATAGCAATTGGTTCTATTAAAGATATGACACCAATTCCTCATAATGGTTGCAGAGCAAAGAAACCAAGAAGAGTATAATTAAGTTAGAAAGTTACAAGTCAAAAGTCTGAAAGTCCTTGTTTATAAAATATTAAAAAATTCTTTAAACTTTATGACTTTAGACTTTAAACTAAAATGATATGGCTAGAAATTTAAAACCAAGACATAAAGCAAGTCGTAGATTTGGCGAAAACGTTGCTGATACTTTAAAAGAATCAAGGAAAAATTATCCTCCAGGAATGCATGGTCCTAAAAAAACTTTTGCTAAAATTTCTGAATATGGACGTCAATTAAAGGAAAAGCAAAAAGCTAAGGCTATTTATGGTATTTTAGAAAAACAATTTAAAATAACTTTTCGAGATGCTAGTAAAATGCCAGGTGATTTAGGTCAAAATTTACTTATAACACTTGAAAGTCGTTTAGATAATGTGATCCACCGTGCTGGATTGGCTCAAACTAGACGTTTAGCTCGTCAGTTGGTAAATCATGGACATTTTACAGTTGATGGTGTTAGTACTGATATTCCTTCATTTCGTGTGAAACCAGGTCAAGTAATTAAAGTAAAAGATAATAAAGTCAAAAAAGGTTATTGGAACGCTATGTCAGAAAAGATTGATAGCGTAGAAGTAGCTGGTTGGTTATCACTTGATGGCCCAGCCATGACTATTACTGTTAATTCTTTGCCAAATAAAGAAGAATTACCAAATAACATTGATACCCCATTAATAGTTGATTTTTATTCAAGATAATAAATAAAAACTAAAAATAAGCTCTATGATTCAAATTACATTCCCAGACAAAACAAGCATTAAGGATTTAAAGGATAATCGTTACAAAGTAGTTATTGAACCTTTTTTTCCAGGCTTTGGTGTAACAGTAGGCAACTCTCTTCGTAGAGTATTACTTTCATCACTTGAAGGTTCCGCTGTAACTTCTTTTAAAGTAGAAGGAGCTCAACATGAGTTTGATTCTGTAGACGGTGTTAAAGAAGATTTAGTAGAAATAATGCTAAATTTAAAGCAATTAAGAGTAAAATCTTTTTCTGAAGAACCTGTAAAGTTAAGTATAGATGTAAAAGGTGAAAAAGCAGTAACTGCTGCTGATATCAAAAAGAATGCCGATGTAGAAATCATGAATCCAGATTTAGTAATTGCTACTATTACAGAAAAAGCTACAAAATTTAGTATGGAAATCATTGTTGAACAAGGTAGAGGTTATGTTACTGTTGAACAACGTGATGAAACTGAAAAATTAGAAATTGGTACTGTGGCTATTGATTCAAGTTTTTCTCCAGTATTAAATGTAGGTTATAAGATTGATAACGTGCGTGTTGGAGAAATGACTAATTATGAAAGTCTTACTTTAGACATAGTGACTGATGGTTCTATTGATGCTAAAGAAGCTATTTCTAGAGCTGCTAAGATTTTAGAAGATCATTTTACATTGTTTATTCAAGAAGAAAAAGAGGATAAACCAAAGAAAGCTACCAAGAAAAAAGCTACTAAAGAAGACAAAGAAGAGAACGATAAAGATAAAGAAGACAAAGAAGATAAATAATATGAGACATAGAAAAGTAGGTAAAAAATTAGGAAGAGAAAAAGGACCTCGTAAAGCTTTGACAGATAGTCTAGCTACTTCATTGGTATTGTATGAGAAAATTGTAACTACTGAAGCTAAAGCTAAGGCTCTTCGTCCTATTGTAGAGAAACTGATTACTCGTTCTAAAGTAAAATCTGTACACAACAAACAACGCTTGGGTAGAGTATTAGAAGATAAGAAAGCTGTTCAAAAATTATTGGACGTTATTGGACCAAAATATAAGGAAAGAAAAGGTGGTTACACCCGTATTATAAAAATGGCTCGTCGTCAAGGTGATGGTGCTGCTATGGCCCAAATTGAACTTGTATAAATATATGGAAAGAACAACACATAAAATTGATGCAAAAGATAAAATAGCTGGTAGATTAGCCAGTGAAATTGCTGTATTACTTCAAGGTAAAAATAGAGTAGATTATCAAGCTCACACAGATTGTGGTGAGATTGTTGAAGTAACTAATGTTGCGGGAATGAAATTTTCTGGTAAAAAATTAGAAACAAAGGTTTATCACAGAAATACTGGTTACCCAAGTGGTATTCGTACCAAAAAGGTAAAAGACATGATGGAAGAAGAACCACAAGCAGTACTTCGTAAAATGGTTTATTTAATGCTTCCAAAAAATAGACTTAGACCTAATATGATTAAAAGATTAAAAGTAAGCTAATATGGCAGTAAAGAAAGAAAATAAAGATTATATTCCAGCTGTTGGCAAAAGAAAAAGAGCTATCGCTAGAATTCGTATTATCAAAGATAATGCTAAAGGTGTAAAGATTACTGTTAATGATAAAGATTATAAAGAATATCTACCTTATTTCCAATGGCAAGAATTAGTTTTAAAAGCATTGAAATTAGTTGGTAGAGACAATATCACTATTTCTATTAGAGTAGCTGGCGGTGGAATCAAAGGACAAGTAGATGCTATTAAGCATGGAATTGCTAGAGCCTTACTTAAAACTGATGAAGATTTACGCGCTACTTTGAAAAAAGAAGGTTTACTAACCAGAGATGCTCGTAAAAAAGAAAGAAAGAAGCCTGGCTTGAAAAAAGCCCGTCGAGCACCACAATGGTCAAAACGTTAATATCAAATATTTTTTATATAAAAAACCCCAAAAATATGGGGTTTTTTTGCTTTATTTACTAGGTTTTTTGTGATAAAATAGACCTATGGTTAGTAGTCAAAAAATCACTGCAAATACCAGTTTTTTCATGATAGCCCTAGTCATTCAGAAGGTGCTAGCTTTTGTTTACTTTACATTTTTAGCTCGTAGTTTAGGGGCTGAAGGTATAGGTCAATATTTTTTTGCTATATCTTTTGCTTCTATGTTCTCAGTTTTGATAGATTTAGGACTAGCACCACTGCTTATTCGTGAAGTAGCTAAAGTCGAAGATGCTGAGCAAAGCCGAAGTAAGAAAGAAAACGCAGATAAATGGTTTCAGCAGATTTTTACTTTAAAACTTATTTTTGCTGTAGTCACAGCAGCTATAGTATTGATATTAGATTTAGTTTTCTTTTATAGTGATCCAGTTAGAAATTTAATATTTTTAACAACTGCTATTATTGTGATTGATAGTTTTACTTTGCTTTTTTATGCATTTATTAGAGGTAGGCAAAATCTTAAATTTGAATCTTGGGGTACTATTATTTTCCAGATCATAGTAATGATTATGGGTCTTAGTTTATTACGTGTTACTGATAATGTATTTATTTTATTAACAGTCCTTTTTGTAGCTAGCCTGTTCAATATGATTTACTCAGGCATTATTTTAAATAATAAATTTGCTATAAAATTAAAACTTTATTTTTCCAAAGATTTAGCTAAGCAGATAATGATGATAGCTTTACCATTTGCTTTGGCAGCTATCTTTGCTAAAGTTTACGCTTATATAGATACAGTATTAATAAAAGTTTTTTTAGGTGATGCAGAAGTCGGATTTTATAGTGTAGCTTACAAAATCACTTTCGCTCTGCAGTTTATTCCACTAGCTTTTGTAGCAGCCCTTTATCCAGCCTTCTCCAATTATTTTAAAAATGATATTGAAAAATTAAAACGTACTTTTGCTAAAGCTTTTAATTATTTAGCTTTTATTGCTTTGCCGGTTAGTTTTGGTATTATTGCTTCGGCAAATGAAATTATAAATAAATTATATACTGACGATTTTGATTCAATCTGGCCATTAAAAGTATTGATTGCTTCTATACCATTTTTGTTTATAAATTTTTCTTTATCCAGTTTTCTGAATGCTACTGAGCGTCAAAAAATAAATACTAGGAATCTGGGAATAGTAATGGTATTTAATGTTATTTTGAATTTAATTTTTATCCCAAGGATTGGTGTTTGGGGAGCTAGTTTAGCTTCTACTTTATCTACATTGTTTTTATTTATTTTAAACCTTAATCAGGTAATGAAGGTAATTCATATGCCTATTAGATTTTTTAGACCGCTATTAGGCTCTTTATTTTCAGCCTTTATAATGTATTGGGCGGTTGTTTATACCAAAGATATTGTAGGTTGGATTTTATCTATTGTAGTTGGCGCTGTAGTGTATTTAATGCTAATGTTTATTACTAGAACTATCAAAAAACAAGATTTGGTTTTTATAAAAAAATCATTTAGATTATGAAAAAGACCTTGGTTTTAACACATGAATATTATCCGTTTAGAGGTGGAGTAGCTCGTTACTGCCATAATCTTTTTAAGTTTTTTAATAATAGTGAATATTTAGTTATTACTGATAATAAAAAAGTAGAAACTAAAGATAATGTTATTAATATTAAATTAACTTATTCTTGGTTTAAACCTTCTTGGTTGCTAAGTTATTTTAAATTAAAAAAAATAATCAAAAAACATAATATAGAACAAATTTTTACGCCAAATATTTTGCCATTAGGAAGCTTAGCCTATTATTTGAAAATTCCTTATGTTATTTCTTTGCACGGCTTAGATATTAATTTAGCTCTTAAAAACAAACCAGGTCTGGCTAGAAAGATTTTAGAGAATGCCAAGGCTATAATAGTGAATACAAAAAATACTGCTGAGATTATTAAGCCACTTAAACTTGATAATTCAAAAATACATCTTATATATCCAGGTTTAGATTTTGATACTAATTATGACGAAAGTAAATTAGAGGCTTTTCGTAAAAAATTAGAAATTGGTGATAATAAAATAATAATGACTTTAGCTCGTCTTAATAAACGCAAAGGTCAAGATTTAGTTATTGAAGCTGTAGCTCAAATAAAAAATGATTATAAATTAAAATATTTTATTGTTGGTAGTGGCGAAGAGAAAAAACATTTAGAATTTTTGATAGCTAAACATAAGTTATCAGACAATGTATTTATTTTTGATAATATAGATGATGAAGAGTTAATTTATTTTTTTAAGTTAGCAGATATTTTCGCTATGCCTCATAAACAATTAGGTAGCGATGTTGAAGGTTTTGGCATGGTCTTTTTAGAAGCAGCTTCCTGCAGGCTGCCAATTATCGCTGGTGATAGCGGAGGAGTTAAAGAGGTATTTAATAGATCAGAACAGGCAATTTTAGTCCCTAGTGATGATTTAAGAGCTTTAGTGGTCTCTATTAAACACTTATTGAATAATCCGCAAGAAGCTGATAAACTAGCAGACGCTGCTTATAAACGAGCTGGGCAATTTAAAGGGGCTCAGCAACAGTCATTAATATTAAAAGGAATTTTAAAATAGTATGAAAAAATTTGATGTTATAATGCTTAATATGTCTAATTATTCTGAATGGGGTGAAGGTGTCTCCAATCGTAATTATCATATTTTGCGTGAGCTTTTAAATAGAGAAGAAATTGGAAAAATTTTAGCTGTTGATTATTTGCCGCTTAGTTTTAAAAGAGCTTTACGAACTTATAAAGAGGATTTAGTTTTGAATATTGATGATGCTAAAATAGTAAAGAGAGGATTGACTCATAAGGTTTCTAAAATTTCTGATAAACTTTATGTCTATACGGATATAGATTTTTGGCTTAGACCAAAAAATACTATGAAGCGTATTAAAAAAACTGCCATAGATTTAGGCTTTGGTGATTTTGTATTATGGTCCTATTATCCTTTTGCCGCTCCTTATTGGGATAAGATGGGGCAGAAAATGACTATTTTTGATGCAGTGGATAATTGGTTGTTACATTCTTCTTATGATAAACATACGGATAAATTAAAGGCTGCTTATGACAAAATAAAGAATGAAACGGATTTAATTTTTGTAGTTTCTAAAAATCTAACTAATTTTTTTGATGATCAGCCAAATGTGTATTGGGTACCTAATGGCGTAGATATTAAACATTATAATAAAAAGTTTGCTTTAATTAATAGAGATATTTCAGATATTGCCAAACCAATTATCGGTTATATTGGTGTAGTACAGAAAAAGGTGGATTTTGAACTATTAAAATATTTAGCAGATAAGAATCTTGATAAATCTATTGTAATTGTTGGTCCAGTTTGGGCAGAACAGGAAAAAGCTAAAGAAGCCTTGGTAGAAAAGAAAAATGTGTATTTTTTAGGCTATAAAAAATATAGTGAAGCTCCTCAATATATTCAGCAATTTGACGTTGGAATAATTCCACATAAGACAGCTGGATTTAGTGCTACAACTAATCCAATGAAAATGTATGAATATTTAGCTTGTGGTAAACCAGTGGTAGCTACCAATAATATTGGCACAGAAAATGTTGAGGATATGATTTCAGTAGCTAAAGATTATGAAAGTTTTAATAAATTAGTAAACGATGCTATTTTAAGTGATAGCGATGAGCATAGAGCCAGTCGAAAAGATTTTGTTAAAAAGTTTTCTTGGTTTAATACAGTATCTAAGATGATTGATTTAACTAAAAATAAATTTAATTAGTATGAAGCCAGATATTTCCATTATTATTGTTAATTGGAAAGTTAAAGATCTTTTAGAGAAATCTTTAAGCTCCATTTTTGCTTATCAGAAAGATTATCAAGTAGAAGTATTGGTAGTAGATAATAATAGTCAGGATGGTAGTGTGGCTATGATTAAGGAAAAATTTCCCCAAGTGATTCTAATATCCCTGTCTGATAATATTGGTTTTGGAGCTGCTAATAATCTAGCGATAAAAGAAGCTCAGGCGGAGTATATATTTTTATTAAATCCAGATACTGAAATAACAGAAGATTTTTTAGATAGAGCGCTTACTTATTTAAAAAATAATCCAAGCGTAGGTATTATGGCACCTAGGATTATAAATAGCGATGGTAGTAAACAATTGTCTATTAGGCGTCATCCAGATTTGTTATCTCAGGTTTTAATAATGTTTAAGTTAAAAAATATTTTAGTTAATAATAAAATTCTTAATAATTATTTGCTAAAAGATTTTGACTATAATAAAGAGCAAACAGTCGATCAGATAATGGGCGCAGCGATGTTAATCCGTAAATCTGTCTTTGAAAAGATAGGTACTTTTGATGAAAAGTTTTTTGTCTGGTTTGAAGAAGTTGATTTATGTAAGAGAGCTGGTCAGGCTTCTATAATTATAAAATACTTTCCCAGTGCTGAAATTGTTCACCAAGGTGGAGAAAGTTTTTCTAAAAGTAATAGTTTGAAGAAACAAATAATTTTTAATAAAAGTTTATTGTACTATTTTTCAAAACATAAGCCTATTTGGCAAAGTTTAATAATTTTATTACTAATTCCAATTAATATAATTCTGACATTAATTTATGTCATATTTTTCAAAAGAAAAACAAAATAACTTTTTTATCAAGTGGCTAGGAATTTTTATAATTTTAGAATTACTATCTGGCTTAGCTTGGCGTTTTAATAATCTTAATTGGATTATTTTATTAATAATTGCTTTGCTTACAATATTTTTTCTTTTCAAAAAACCAATATACGCTCTTTATATACCTTTAGCTGAAATTTTTTGGGGTTCATTAGGACATAGTTTTGATTATAATGTTATTAGCACTAGATTATTAATATTTGTATTAGTTCTTCTAATTTTTGTAATTAAAAACATAGGGCAATTAAAAAAAATAAAGATTTTAAAAGATAAGGCCTTACTTAGGCTTTATTTATTTTTATTATTTTTTATACTAGTCACAGCTATAGCTGGTTATTATAATAGCTATGATCTTAGAAAAGTATTTTTTGATGTTAATGCTTATATTTATCTTTTATATTTGCCTGTCTGGTATCAAGTTTATGATAAAAAGTATTTGGGAAATATATTCAATATGCTAAAAGCAGCAGCTTTAATAATAACAATTAAAACTTTAATATTACTTAATATTTTTTCGCAGGATTATAAATTTTTAGATATTGATAGTATTTATAAATGGGTTAGGGATACTAGGACAGGAGAAATAACACCTTTTAAGGATTCTTTTTTTAGAATTTTTATGCAATCCCAATTTTATTTAATCTTGGCCTGGTTTTGGTTATTTTTAAAACAAATGAAAGATTTTAAGAATAGGAATAGCTTTATATTATTAGCTATTATTTCAGCAGCTCTACTAGTTTCTTTGTCTCGTAGTTTTTGGTTAGGAATATTTGTTGGTTTATTATTTGTGGTAGTAAATATTTTTATTTATCAAAAAAAACGCATTTCATTCTATATATTTTTATCTCTAGCAACTGTAGGAATAGCTGGTATTCTATTAGTACAAGTTTTTTATAATTTACCTATTTATAAAAACATAAATATTTTTACACAACGGACAACTAGCGTGACTGAGCCAGCTGCTAATACTCGTAGTCAATTGTGGAGTCCAATGTGGCAAGTAATTAAAGAGAGGCCAGTAATTGGGCACGGCTTTGGTAAGCAAATCACTTACCAATCTTCAGATCCTCGTATTAAGAATATAGATAATCCTGAAGGCTGGACCACTACTTATGCCTTTGAATGGGGCTGGATGGATCAATTAGTTAAAGGAGGTACAATATTGGTATTATTGTTTGTTATTTGGCTAATACAACTCTATTATCGAGCTTACCTTAAAATGGCGATTAACCCCGTACTTAGCTTAGCATTAACAGCAACATTGACTAGTTTGTTAATTATTCATATATTTACACCATACATCAATCATCCTCTAGGTTTATCCTTTTTGATGTTAATTAGTATAATTTTTGGACCTTATGCAAAAAAAGACAAGAGTTACTATTAGTTTACTTACTTGGAATGGCCAAAAATATTTACCTTGGCTAATGAAGAGTTTATCTGAACAATCTTTTGTAGATTGGGAACTTTTGGTTCTTGATAATGCCTCAAGTGATAATTCAGTTGATATAATTAAAGAATATTATCCTAAAGCTAGGATTATAAAGCAAAAACAAAATATTGGTTTTGCTAAAGGAAATAATTTATTAATCAATTGGTCTAGTTCAGATTATATTTTAGTATTAAACCAAGATTTAATATTAGAGCCAAATTATATTAGAGATTTGGTAGATTTTTTGGATAAAAATTCTAAGGTAGCTTCTTGCAGTGGGAAATTAATGTATTGGGATTTTGATAAAGGTCTTAAAACTAAAACTATAGATTCTTATGGTTTTAAAATAGATAAGAAAAGAGAAGTAATAAATAGATATCAAGGTAAAGCAGAAATTAAAATTGAGAATGAAGAAGTATTTGGTTTATCAGCTACAGCGACTTTATATAGACGTAAAGCTTTAGACATTGTAGCTGGCGCGGCCAATGGAAATCATTTGCAATATTTTGATGAAGATTTTTTTGCTTATAAAGAGGATATTGATTTAGCCTGGCGTTTGAGATTATTTGGATGGGAAAATTGGTTAATAAGCACTAGCAAAGCTTATCACCATCGTAGTATATCAAAAAATAAAAATCTAAAAGTAGATCGTCAAAGCAGAGGATTGGCAAACAAATTTTCTTATCGTAATCATTTGATGATGATTTACAAAAATTCTTTTTATAAAAATCTGTTTAAAGACTTTCTGGCTATAAAGTGGTATGAATTTAAGAAACTTATTTACTTATTACTTTTTGAAAGAAGTACTCTAGTAGGTATTAAAGAATATTTTGCAAATATTCCAAGTTTAAGTAAAAAAAGAAAGTATATTATGAAATATAGAAAAGTTCAGGCTGATGATATATATAAATGGTTTGAAAAATAATATGGATTTATCAATAGTAATTTTAAATTATAAAAATAAAAATTTAGCCAAAGAACTTTTAAAAAATTTGGTAGAATTAAATTTACCTTATCAACATGAAATTATTGTAGTTGATAATGCATCCTATGATGGCATTAAAGAAATTGTGGAAGAAAAATTTCCGCAAGTTAAATTTATCCAGAGTCATAAGAATGGTGGTTTTGCCTATGGAAATAATCTTGGAATAAAACAAGCCCAAGGTAAATATATTATGATAATGAATCCAGATTTAGCTATTTTATCAGATGCTATAGATATACTTTATAAATATATGGAAGATAATATAGATGTAGCTTTGGCTGGACCAAGGTTAATTAATGCTGATAAAAGTGTACAGTCATCTTGTACTACCTTACCAGATTGGAGATTGCCAATGTATAGACGCACATCTTTGGGTGATACTAAGGCTGGCCGTAGGTGGTTAGATAAATATTTAATGAAAAATTTAGATCATTACAAAAATAATTATGTACCAGCTTTATTTGGAGCATGTTTAATCTTTCGTAGTGATGCCTTGGATAAAGTAGGTTTATTAGATGAAAGATATTTTATGTATTTAGAAGATTTAGATTGGTCTCGTCGTTTTTGGCAAAATGGCTATAAAGTGGCCTATGTTGGTAAAGCTGAGATTATTCACCTACATCGTCGTCAATCAGCCGCTCAAGGCCTAATAAAAACCTTATTTTCTAAGACTGCTCGTAATCATATCATTAGTTTTGTTAAGTATTTATTAAAATTTAAAGGTCAGAAATTACCTAGAATTTCTTAATTTTTACCTTGATTTATAAGCTAATTTCTTGTATTATTTATTATATAAGAAATTTTTAAATTTATGGTAAAAAATCAACTCCGCAAAGCGGGACAAAGGCAAAAAGAGACTAATCGAGCTCAGCTTGATGGTATCAATGATGAATATCAGCAAAGATTAGTCAAAAGAGCTACTATAAAAGAACTGGGCATAAATTTACATCCAGAGAATTTTTTAGAGCGTATTAGTAGTAATGAAGCTAAACTTAAAGGTAAAAAAGATAAATTACGATCTGGTGAGGATGTTATGTCTTCTGTTAAAAGTAATGTGCGTTTAGCCGGAAGAGTGATGACTTTTAGATCTCATGGTAAATTATCCTTCGCTCAATTGCAGGATTTTGAAGGTCGTTTTCAATTAGCTTTTGTTAAAGGTGTGACCAGTGTTGCTTCTTTAGATGAAAGCAAAATGCCTTATCATAAATTTTGGGAAAAAATGCTTGATCTAGGTGATTACATTGGTGTAGATGGGGAACTTTTTACTACTAAGCATGGAGAATTAACTTTGTTAGTAAAAGAAATCACTTTTTTAGGAAAAGCTCTTCGTCCAATGCCAGAAAAATTTCATGGTTTAGCTGATGAAGATCAGATTTTGCGTCATAGATATTTAGATACTTTAACAAATGAAGAAAGTCGAAAGAGATTTAAATTTAGATCAGATGTTATAAAAACTGTGCGAGAATTTTTTTGGGCAAACAAATTTGATGAAGTAGAGACTCCGGTTTTAGAACATAAGGCTACTGGAGCAGCTGCTAAGCCATATTTTACTCATAGCAATGCTCTTGATTTAGATTTGGTATTACGTATTTCACAAGAGTTGCCACATAAGAAAATAATTACTGGTGGTTTTGAGCGTATTTTTGAAATCGGTAAAGCTTTTCGTAACGAGGGTATAGATCCATCGCACTTACCAGAGCACACTCATTTTGAATGGTATGCAGCATATTGGGGTTATGAACAGAACATGGATTTTACTGAAAAGCTTATAAAGAATATTTTGGAAAAATTAAAAATTGACCCAGTTTTATCTTTAAAAAATAAAGAAGGTAAAATTAAAAAAGTTGATTTTAGTAAAAAATGGGAAAGAATTGATTATGTTCAACTTATTAAAAAAGATTCAGATATAGATATATTAGCAGTTAAAGATGTTGATGAATTAAGAAAACTAATCAAAAAAAATAAAATAGATATTCCAGATATGAATAACATGGGCTATGCTACCTTAGTTGATTATCTTTATAAAAAAGTAAGTCGACCAAAAATAATTGGTCCTGCATTTTTATATAATTATCCTAAAGCTTTACAACCATTAGCTAGACCAAATGATAAAAACCCAGAGATGGTTAATCAATTTCAGTTATTAATAAATGGTTGGGAAATAGTTAAAGGATATTCTGAGTTAGTTGATCCAGTTGATCAAGCAGAAAGATTTAAAGAGCAAGCAAAACAAAAAGCTAGTGGCGATGAAGAAGCTATGGAGGGTGATGATGAATATATTTTTGCTATGGAACATGGAATGCCTCCAATTTCAGGTGTAGGTTTTGGCTTGGATAGGTTTATTACTATTTTATCAAAACAAGATAGTTTGCGTGATTGTGTATTTTTTCCATTAATGAGGCCAAAAAAGAAAAATGAAAATTAATAAGTTATTAATAGCTACCCATAATATAGGCAAGTTTACAGAAATTAAAAAACAACTAGAAGTATTAGATATTAAAATAGTTTCTTTATCAGATCTAGGAATTAAAGAAGATTTTGAGGAAACAGGTGAGACTTTTGAAGCTAATGCTATGGGAAAAGCTAAATTTTATTATAATTTAGCTAAAATACCAACTATATCTGATGACTCAGGATTCGCAGTTGATGCCTTAAATGGTGAGCCAGGGGTGCATTCTAGGACTTGGCCAGGTTATGAGGCGAGTGATGAAGAATTACTACAGATGCTTTTGTATAAAATGAAAGATGTGCCTGATCAAGAAAGAACAGCTAAGGCTGTATGTGTTATAGCTTTTTATAACGGTGAAGAGGAGATAATAACAAGAGGAGAAGAGTATGGGACAATATCTAAGAAGGTTGAATCTAAAATAGAAAAAGGCTTACCATATAGTGCAGTATTTTTTTCTAAAGGTTATAATAAAGTATTTTCGCAATTAAGCATTGAAGAAAAAAACGCTATTAGTCACAGAGGGATAGCCTTAGATAAATTAATTAAAAAATTATCTGCCAAAGGCGGAGTAAACAAATAATAAATATGGATAAAAGAAATCTTTTAATCATGACTGGGGCAATATTTATAGCTTTAGTTTTGATGCTGATTTTTCCAGCTAAAAAAATTACTATGGAAGAAGCAATTATAAAAACTAATAAGGGTGATATAAAAGTAGCTTTATTTTATAATAGAGTACCAGTTACTGTAGAAAATTTTGTAAAATTGGCTCAAGATGGTGTTTATGATGATTTAAAGTTTCACAGAGTGATAAAAGACTTTATGATTCAGACTGGCGATCCTCAGACTAAGGGTGAAGAAGGTAAGGATTTTGTTTATGAACCAGACGGCAGTGCTTTACCAATTGCTGGCACAGGTGGACCAGGCTATACTTTTAAAGATGAAATTCATCCAAATTTAAAACATAATATAGCTGGAATTTTATCTATGGCTAATTCAGGGCCAGACACTAATGGTTCCCAGTTTTTTATTACCCATTTACCAACTCCTTGGTTAGATGGCAAACACACTATTTTTGGCCGAGTCTTAGATGGTCAAGATATTGTAGATGAAATAGTACGAGGCGATTATATAAAGAAAATAGTAATCAAATAGTATGTTAGATATTAAAAAAATTCGAGCCAATAAAAAAGAAATTGAAATATCTCTTCTCAAGCGTATAGAGAAGAAGAATTTTAATTTAGACAATATTTTAAAGGCCGATGATCAACGAAAAGAACTTTTAATAGAAGTTGAAAAATTACAAGCTGAGCGTAATAAAGCCTCTAAAACTAAACCTGATGCAAAAACTATCAAAGCTATGCAAACTTTGGGTGTTAAGCTAAAAAAGATTGAAGATAATTTAAGTGAAGTAGAGGATGGATTACAAATTAGTTTATCCGCTTTACCAAATATTGTAGCTGATGACGTAGTAGCTGGGACTAAAGAAAATAATAAAGTTATAAAAACTTTTGGAGATAAACCAAAGTTTGCCAAAGGTGAAGCTAAAAATCACGTGGATTTAGCTACAGATTTAGGTCTAATTGATTATGAGCGAGCCGCTAAGATGTCTGGAGCTGGTTTCTGGGCTTATACTGGTGATGGAGCTTTACTAGAGTGGGCTTTACTTAATTATTTTGCTGATTATCATCGTCAGAATAATTATACTTTTATTATTCCTCCATATTTATTAACTGAACAATCAGCCTATACTTCTGGCCATTTGCCAAAATTTAAAGATGATTTATTTTGGGCTACTAAAGATAAGCTTTGTTTAAATGCAACTTCTGAAATGATGTTAGGTAATTATCATCGTGACGAAATGCTGGATACAAAATCTTTACCATTAAAGTATTATGCTTTTTCAACTTGTTTCCGTAGAGAGGCTGGTTCATATAGAGCAGAGGAGAGGGGTATGATTCGTGGTCATCAATTTAACAAAATTGAAATGTTTCAATTTACTAAGCCTGAAGATTCATGGGCTGCCTTTGATGAGTTATTAGTTCATGCTGAAAAATTAGTAGAAGGCTTAGGTTTGCATTATACATCTGTTCAATTAGCTGCCGGGGATTGTAGTGCAGCTATGGCCAAAACAGTAGATATTGAAGTTTGGATTCCATCTATGAATAACTATAAAGAAGTATCTAGTGTTTCAAATGCTTTGGACTATCAAGCTCGTCGTGGCAATATTAGATTTAAAGATATTGATGGTAAAAATAAATTTGTCCATACTTTAAATGCTTCAGGTTTAGCTACTAGTCGTATTTTTCCAGCTATTCTAGAACAGAATCAACAAGCCGACGGATCAGTTAAAATTCCAAAGGTTTTACAAAAGTACATGGGTAAAAAAGTATTGAAAAAATAAATGTCATTGACTTGGATTGAAATAAATAAAAAGAATATTTTACATAATATTAGGCAGTTCAAAAATTTGGCGCCTAATTCTGAGTTTTGGCCGGTAGTTAAAAGTAATGCCTATGGCCATGGTTCTAAAGAAATAGTAAGTTTCCTCAAGGATAATGAAGATGTAGCTGGTTTTATGGTAGCTAATCTAGAAGAGGCCTTGGAGATTAAAAGCCTGACTAAAAAACCAATTATAGTGCTTTCTTATTTTGACAGAGATAATATAGATTTATTAAAAAAAGTAGACTCTCAAATTTCTTTACCAATTTATGATTTAGATACTGTAGATTATTTGCAGGCTTTGAACAAGGACATTTTAGTAAATGTAAAAATAGATACCGGTACAACTCGTTTGGGATTTAAAGTGGCCGATGTAGCTGAAGCTGTAAAATATATAGAGAGTCAGAAGAATTTAAATATTTTTAGTATTTTTACTCATTATGCAGAATCTGAGTCAGAAAATCAGGACTTTACTAAAGAGCAATTAGAGATTTTTGAGAAAGTTACTGAAAATTATAAAAAATATAAACTTCATTCAGCTTGTAGCGCCGCAAGCATAGCTTTGCCAGAGGCACAGGGGGAAATAATAAGGATTGGTTTAGCTTTTTATGGTTTATGGCCTAGTGAACCCACTAAAAGAAGGGCATGGATGTCTCAGGTTTGTTTACAGCCTTTAATGACTTGGAAAACTAAAGTAATTCAAGTCAAAGAATTAAAGAAAGATGATACAATAGGTTATAATAGATCATATAAATGTGATAAACCTTGTAAAGTAGTAGTTTTACCAATTGGCTATAATGAAGGTTATGATAGATTGCTTTCTAATAATGCAGAAGTATTAATTAAAGGTGAGCGTTGTCCAGTTAGAGGAAATATTTGTATGAATCTGACCATGGTAGAAATTCCGAACGATTTAGAAGTGGAAGTAGGGGAGGTAGTCACTTTATTAGGCACAGATAGTGGTCAAAATATCAGTGCAGATGACTTGGCTACTAAATGTCAGACTATAAATTACGAAATAGTCACTAGAATAAATCCAAATCTTAGTAGGTTAATAGTTTGATATTTAACGTTTTACGACACATAATATATAGGTATATTTAGAAGAGAGTATGAGTGCTTTAATAAAAACAACTAAATCATGGAAAAGGCATTTACCTCAAAAACCACAAAAGGTTCAGAGGGGTTATTATACTCGGCAAAAAAATTCTCAACAGAAAATAATTATTAGAATTATTTTTGTAATTTTTGCTATCTTAGTACTTCAAAGTATTTTCCAAATAAAGTTTTTAAGGGTTCAGAATATCAATTTAAACAATAATAATGACTTAAGCACCGAAGAGGTTCAAGAATTTGTCTTAGATAAGCTTACAGCTACAAAGTTTTTCTTTTTTGAAAAGAATAACTACTTTTTAGTGCCGATAGATGAATTAGATGTCCAACTAGTAGCGGAATATAATTTAGAAGAAGTTAGTTTAGAAAAAATCTGGCCTAACACATTAGAAATTACTGTCAAAGAAAAAAATTCTCATTTTATTTGGCAGAAAGATGACTCAATATACCTCTTAGATGCTAAAGGGCTCTTAAATCGGCAAATCAGCATTTTAGACGATAAATACTTGCTTTTAGACGATAAGCGTGATCAAAGGCCTAGTGGAGAGCAAATTTTTACAGATCAAGAGATAAATATTATTAACCAGATATATTTAAATTGGATGGACATGGTAGCTTCTAAAGCAAAGTTAAATAAAATTACTATTTATAATGATTGGAGTATTGAATTAAATACTCAAACTGGTTTTTATGTGAAGTTAGATAAAGATCAGGACATACATGAACAGTTAAATAACTTAAAGGCAGTGCTAGAAGAGAATATTACAGGAGTAGATATAGATTATATAGATGTTAGATTCGGGGATAAGGTTTATTTTAAGTAGATTATTGTAATATATTGACATATAAGTATGTTTTTTATATACTTAATACAAGTTCGCATAATATAGGTTAAGCGAAGTAATAATGTATATAGTAATGGAAAAATCAAAAAAGACAATAATTAAACATATCCCCCACTTCTTAGAATACTGTGAAGTTGGTAAAGGTTTATCTAATCTAACTATTAAAAATTATGACAGATTCCTTCGTCCTTTTCAGAATTGGTTAAATAAAAATAAACTATTAAATTTACTCCCCCATAATTTGACGCAAAAGCATATTTGGGATTATCGTTTATATTTATCTAGGTATGTTAATCCTAATTTAAAATCTAATTTACAAAAGACAACACAAAATTATTATTTAATTGCTTTAAGAAATCTATTGTCTTATTTTGCTGAAAAAGACATATCCTCTCTCCCCCCAGAAAAGGTTAAACTTGGTAAAGATAAAAAGAGTCGGGTAGTAAAATTTTTATCATTAGATCAAATTGAAAAATTATTATTATCACCTGATATTAAAAAATTTATAGGACTTAGAGATAGGGCTATTTTAGAAGTATTATTTAGTACTGGTTTGAGGGTATCGGAACTTATTGCTCTTAACATAGATGTAATTAATTTGGAAATATTAAATAAGAATAAAAAAAAGGGTCTAGAATTAGTAATAATTGGAAAAGGAAATCATCCAAGAACAGTATATTTATCAAATAGGGCTATAGAATGGCTAATTAAATATCTAAATGAAAGACATGATGATGATTTGGCTTTATTTATTAATGCATTGCAACATAAGAATATTTTATCTAAACGCCTTTCAGCTCGATCTATAGAAATAATGATTAAAAAATATTGTAAACTTACTGGATTACCTATTACCACCACACCACATACTATACGACACTCGTATGCTACAGATTTATTAGAACAGGGAGTAGATTTAAGAACAATACAGGAATTTCTTGGTCATCGTAATATCGTTACTACTCAGGTTTATACTCATGTTACTAATAAACACTTAAGAGATGTTCACCAAGCATTTCATAGTGGAAGAAATTTAAAGAATTAATAATATGAAGAAAAGCGAAAATTTAGCGTGGCATATTGTAGAAAAAGAAATACATAAAGAGATAGAATGGTTGAAAAAATCTATTGATATTATGGGTAAGGCAGAGAATTCGCCAATACCTAGTGAATATTATTTATATAGATTAATAGCTATTTTAATAGTTAGTGGACAGATTAAAGCTAGAGAAATAACTTCTGATAATTTATGGGGTGGATTAAGTTATGCTAAAATTGAGAAAGTACACAAACATGGGAAGGCTTGGCACAGAAAAATGATGGATATTATTGATAAATATTTTAAAGATCAAAATTATGATATTGTAACAGAGCCTAATTTACATAACGGTCGGGCAGATTTAGGAATTTTTAAAAAAGGTAAAAAAGATTTGTATATTGAAGTCGGTACTACCTCTATTTATAAGTTATGTCTTAATCTTCATTTTATGAAGGATATTATTATTTTAATCGTTCCATCTAATAATAAAGTAATTGAATTTGAAAAATAATATGCTTCCTTATTTTAAAGAATTTTTATTATACTTAGAAAAAAAGGATTATTCTATTAAGACTATCCGTAGTTATGAAAGGGATTTAAATACTTTTGAAAATTTTTTAGAAAAAGATATTAAGACCGAGTTTAAAAAATTAACTAAGCGGTCCATTATTAAATTTAAGGCCTACCTCTCCTCTACTTCCAGAGAGACTGCTTTAAATAAGCCTGGTGAAAAGAAATTATCAAGTTATAGTATCAATCGTATACTGTCAGCTTTACGTGCTTATTTAAAATTTTTGATTGATGTTGATTACAAAACTCCTGTTACTGCTGATGCTGTTAAGTTATTAAAAACTGAAAAGAAGTATGGGCAAGTGCCAGAGATGAGTCAATTAATTACTTTGATAGAAGCGCCTAATAAATTTGAAACTGATCCGACTATTAAGTTACGTAATAGAGCCATGTTAGAAACTCTCTTCGCTACTGGTATGCGTATTTCGGAATTACTCTCTCTTAAACGTGAGCAGTTAGATAACACCGGACGGATTTATGTAATGGGTAAAGGTAAAAAACAACGTTTTGTTTATCTGACTCCGCGAGCTATTAAACATATTAAGGATTATTTAGCCACTCGCCATGATCAAACACCTTATCTTTTTATTCCTTATCGGGGTTTAAATAATGCTGATAAGAATAAAAAGATATCTGCCAATTATTTACAAGCAAAAATAAAAAAATATAGAGAACTTCTCTCTATTAATATACCTATTTCGGCTCACTCTATTCGTCATAGCTTTGCCACTTATTTAGCTGAAAATGGCGCTAATCCGGCGGCTATCCAAATACTCTTGGGTCATGAGTCTTTAGATACTACTACTCGTTATGTCCATGCTAGTGACCGTTACGCAGAAAAAATGCATACAGACTTCCATCCTCTTAAAAAATAAAGAAAAGCGCAGAGTTGTGTTTCTGCGCTTTTTACATTTTGTTGATTTTTTCATATATCTACTTCACTGGCTTCAATTGAGTCATCAAAAACTCACGCTCTAGCCTTAGAACTAGAAGCTGTTTATCTATGTCCCCAAGTCTCTTTAGGCCTTTTAGAAACTCATTAGACTTTAGTCTTTTTACTTTTTCTTTTTTCATATATTTATTATTACCTCTTTATATTATAATTATTTTCTACATCTAAGATAGCTTCTCTAATCTTCGTATCTTGAATTAAAATATTTTTATCCATTTCACCTCGCCATTGACCATCACCATTATTATAAATCAAAATCTCATAAACATATTCATCTAATAAATCAGCAAAAACTAGTAGTTCATTTTTTACGGGCAATAATTCTGGATTAAATGGTGTTGAGCGAACCCAATCTGATATATTATTTACATTAGCACAGTCTACTGTAGATTTTTCAACATCCTGATGGAATAATAAACGAACGCAAGTTTTTGTTCCGCTAACTACACCCTCCATTTTATTTTCTATCTCTACTATTTGAGTTAATAGTTCATTATTTCTTACTTGTAGTATTTTTTCTTGCTTAGTAGCTTGTGCTTTTGGTAAATATACAAAATAGTATATTAAAATGAACATAATAAAAATCAATGTTGCGGAAATAGTGATTTTAAATAAATATTTTTTTTTCATAAATTTATTTTTTAGTTTCGTGATACATTTTATTATCACTCTCTTCTAAATATATCTCATCTTTATCATCTTGATATACCATATGCTTGATTCTTTTTTTACCTTTTTTACCATCCTTCTCATAAGGCACCATATAATCTATAGATTGAATTTCTTCTAAGTCTGATAATCTATGATGAAAATCATCTATATCTCTCCTCACCGCTCTAAAAGAAATTAAAAATATTGAAAAAATTAATATAAGCACTACAAGTAATAATAATATTATATAATCAATCATATATTTATTTTACTAATTAATATCTTACCCCTTTTAATTTCATACAATTTGAATAAACATAAGCTTGGATTTCTTTATTAACAAAACCACCAGAATGCATTTCAAGTGAAGACTCAAAACAATCTTTTCTTGCTTCAGATGGTCGCCATTGAAACCAGTAGAATGTTCCGCCAGCTATTATTAGTAAAGCGATTGCTATAGGCAATGTTTTTTTCATATATCTATTTTAATTATTGGTTTGCTGCATGAATCATATTTATACAATTTTGCCTTGCTTCAAATGTTGGCTCACTACTACATAATTCAGATGCAGTTGGCTGGCTCTTTCCATTTGATAAAGCAATCATAGCCATGACTATTATTATTCCAATTACTATCATAGCCATTTTACCCATATCTTTACCGTTTGGGTCAAAGGGCTCTTTTTTTGTTTCAGATTTTTTATTTTCTTTTAGGGATTCTTTAGGAGTTTCAATATTCTTAGTTTCTTTTTTATTTTCAATTGTTACTTTCATTTTTAGAATTCTTTTTACACTAGCCACTACCTCACTTGGCATAACATCTGCTTTTTCTGAAGTCCAGATTGGTCCTTTGCATTTTGGACATTTTTTAGGATATTTTTCCGAGCCATTTATGTCACATTTGTGACACCGCCACTTAACATTGTGATAGTTGATACCACCTCTTTGTAGTTGACTCATATTGCCTCTCCTTCTTTTTAAAGTACTGTTTTTGCGAATCATTCTAATAATAGTTTAGCATAGTACTTTATATTTTAAAAGTAGTTTATATTATATTGTTTTAGTTGATTTATATAGCATTGACAAAAACTAATATTTATGTTATTATATAGAAATCGTAATGACAGCCTCAATGCTGTTTGAACGATAAATACTAGCAATTACTTATAAAGGAAGGTGATTATATGGTATTTTGAGGGCTGACTTTATTTGTCAGTCCCTTTTTTTTGACAAAAAGAAGAAGGAGGTCTTGCAGACAGACCTCCTCCACTTATTTCAACGCCCTGTGTTGGAATAAGTGTTTAAGAAAGTGGTGGTTTACCCAAAATTATCGAGTAACAAGAAGCTAAATTACTAAAGTAATCGGCTAGTTTATGTTAATCTCGAGTAACCGAGACACCACCTTTATGAATTGATAGAACTTGAACACAAGAAGTAGATTATCATATAATTAAATATTTGTCAATAGTAAAAGCCCCTAGGATATAGGGGCTAATTTTAGAGGTAATTTTATAATATTTATTTAAGGTAGATAATTTAATGGATTAACTGGAATTCCATTAAGACGCACTTCTAAGTGAAGATGTGGCCCAGTAGAAAATGGTCCAGCTCCTCTAGTACCAGGCATACCGCCAGTAGAGCCAATAATATCTCCCTTTGATACAAATTGATCAGCTGAGACATTTATTTGATTAACGTGACCATAGACAGTAGATAAACCATCAGCATGAACCAACATAATATAACTATAACCTGTGACGCCTCCATCTCTAGCTTTAGCTACATAACCTGATTCGGCAGCCCTAAGAGCTGTACCTTGAGGAGTACCAATATCAATGGCGTTATGTTCAAAAATATACCTATAAGGATAATCTGGGTCATGGAAATAAGCAGTTATACGTTGTGAAGGTACCGGCCACATAAGTCCATCGCTATCAATGTTGTCTAATTGCAATTGACGGTTTAGTTTTTCACGAGCAATTTTTTCTAGATAAACTATGTCACTATCAATTTGTCTTTGATCTTCTTTGGCTTGACGAAGTAATTCTTGATATTTATATTCTTGACCTTGAGTAGCAGCCATTAAATTAAACTTTGATATCTTCTGTCCGTCTAGGGTGCCTATTTTACCATCAAGAATATTTTTAAGAGTATCTAATTCATATTTTTCACTTTCAAGATCTCCTTTGTCATTATTTAAAGCTAATTTTATTTCTCCAAGACTAGCTACTCCCTCAAAAAGGTTGTCTTGCATGGACTCTAATCTATTTAGATCAGCCATGAAATCACTAAAATTGTCATTGAGAATTAAAATTTCTAAAAGACTAGATTTTTGTTGTTGTCTATGTAGAGATCTGATTACTTCGGCTAGAATATCTTTTTGATCGCCTATCTCATTTTCCTTAGCATCTATTTTTAATTCAGTGTTTTCTATTTTTAGATCAAGAGTTTCAATCTCTAATCCAGCTGCTTCAATCTCTAAATTAATTTTAGCAATACTTTCATTAAGAGTGCTTACCTGATTAGAAAGGCTACTTAGTTCATTTTGTTTGGCATAAATATTCTTTTGATAAATACCAATTTGTCTATGTAATTCTTGAATTTCTGACCTTTTATCGTTAATATCTTGATTTATTTGCCATGTTTCTATAGTTTCCAAGCTATCTAGCTTATATTCTACAGCTGAGCTAATTTTTGGTAATAAAATAAAACCAAGCAGTGCTATGGTTAATATACTGGATAATATTCTAATAGTTTTTATTTTTGTTTGTAGCATGGTTTCTTAAATATAACTATATTATAGCATATTTGTAGTATATTGGCAATAAACTTAAGCTAATTTCTTAATAGCTTTTTTTACTCTAGTTAAAGCCTCTTCCTTTCCAAGAAATTCTAATAATTCTGCTGGAGATGGACTCTGTTCTAAGCCAGAACAGGCTACTCTTAGTGGCCAGAAAATATCACCGGGACTTAATTTTCTTTTTTCAATAATATCTTTAATTGAAGTATTGATAGTATCTTGATTCCATTCGCTGTGGTGAATTTTTCCTAGAGTACCTAAAGCTAAATTGATAGCTTCTTTAGTTTTAGCTAGATCTGATTTTTTAAAAATTAGCATTTTTTTATCATAATCTGGTAAATCAAATAAAAATTTACTATCTTCACCCAACTGAGACAAATTGTCTATTCGGCTACCAAATAATCGTAGTACTTTTTTAGCTTGATGGGAATTTTTACCCAGAAAGCTTTCGGCATTGCTTATTAATTGGTCGAATCTTTTATCATTTTGAATTATAATTTTACGAATATACTCAGCGTTAAACCAATTGAGTTTTGTTACATCAAAAACAGCTCCAGCTTTATTTATTTTTTCTAAAGAAAATTCTTTTATTAAATCATCAAGCATAAAAAATTCTTTGTTGTTACCTGGATTCCAACCTAGTAGAGCTACATAATTTAAAAGAGCTTCAATTAAATAACCTTTTTTAAGATAGTCTTCTACAGCAACATCGCCCTGCCTTTTAGATAATTTTGATTTGTCAGGATTTAATAATAATGGCAAGTGAACAAAAGTAGGTAAGGCATATTTTAAAGCTTCATAGATTAGGATGTGTTTTGGCAAAGATGGCATCCATTCCTCTCCTCTAATAACATGACTAATACGCATATCATGATCATCCACTACACTTGCTAAATGATAAGTTGGAAATTTATTTGATTTTAATATTACAAAGTCATCGAGGTCTTGGCCCTTGATAGAAATTTTTCCATAAACTGCATCTTGCCCAACTATAATTTCATTGTCAGGAATTTTGAAGCGGACAACAAATTTTTGACCAGCTACTATTTTTTTATCAATTTCTTCTTTAGATAAGTTTAAACAATGTCGATCATATTTTGGAACTTGTTTATTTTTTTGCTGTTTGGTTCTCATTTCGTCTAATCTTTCAGGAGAGCAGAAGCATCTATAGGCATTATTATTGTCTATTAATTTATCACTAGCTTTTTGGTATAAGGCCAGACGATCAGATTGATGTTTTATGGCTACATCAGAATTAATACCTAGCTTAGCCAAAGTATCTATTAGTTCTTGATCAGCATTAGCTATCAATCTGGCTCTATCGGTGTCCTCTATTCTAATTATAAATTCCCCTTTATTTTTTTTTGCCCAAAGATAAGAGAATAGCGCAGTACGTAAACCGCCTATATGTAAGTATCCAGTTGGACTGGGTGCAAATCTAGTTCTTATTTTTTGCATGTGTTTTCTTATTTTTTCGTTTATCTTTATATATTAACCAAGAAAATTGGATAACAGCTTTATTTATGCGTAATAGTCTATTTGGCTGTATTAATAGACGCCAAAGCCATTCTAGGCCAAAACTACGAGCAAATTTTGGTGCCCTCTTTATTTTACCAGACATGAAGTCAAATGTCCCGCCTACTCCAGCTGCTATTTTAACATTAGGAATTTGATTTAAATGTTCCGATATCCATATATCTTGTCTGGGTGCTCCAAAACCAACTAATATAATTTCAGGAGCAAATAATTTAGCTTTTTCTAAAGCCGTATTTTCGTCTGCTACCTGAAAATCCAAAGAAGGATATTTACTTTTAATGCTCATAAAAAATTTATCGGCCTTGGTCATTCCCTTGCTATAGAGACAAAACAGTATTTTTAAATCTCTGTTAACTGCTTTATCAATTAATATTTGAGCTAATTGGACTCCAGTAATTCTATCATCAAGGGAAACCTTATGTCCCATATATTGCAAAGCCTTAATAACACCAGTACCATCAATTAGAGAAATACTAGATTGATTAATAGAATCTAGGAATTTTTTATTTTTTTGACTACTAATTATAAATTCAGGATTAACAGTGGCTATCTGATGTGCTTTGTCAGAATTTAAAAACTCAAGCAATTTATTTTTTAAAATATGCTCGGCTATTACATTTACTTTTACTCCTAAGATATTATATTCTGTCATAAATCAAAACTTTGTAAGCTAGTAAATTCTGGACCCGTTTTAGTTAATTCGCTTTCTATAAGTTCAAAGTATGATGCAAAAAATGATCTTTGTATTGACCAGTCTTTAAAATTTTTAAATTCATCAAAATCAGCGGCTTGTTTTACTCTGGCCAGGGTAAGATGCGTAGAAAATCTACGGACTTCTTTATGAGCTAAGCCATCGTCAAATAAAACTTGCTCTATTTCATCATATAAGTTTTGCAATAGTTTATTTTCTTTTACATTCAAAACTAATACTTTTGGTTGACGTTCATTAAAAATTTTAGTTTGATCAATATTAATTTCCAAATCTTTTATATCTAAATCTAGCTTATCGAGACTATCTATAATATCTGGAATTTTGTCTATTGGTATTTTACCTAAAAATTTTAAAGTTAAATAAATTTGATCAGGGCTGACTTTTTTTATTTTTTCCCAAGGCAAATTTAGAGCCTCAAATTTTTTAAATAAGTCTCTAGCAATAGCCTGATCAACTGGCAGTGATATAAATAATTTTTTCATTTCCATGGTATGATTTTATCTTAAATATGCTTAAAAATCAATGGTAAAAATACGTGAATTTTGTTATAATATATAGACTAAAAATAAAATAATAATTTTAAATTTATATGCCCAATTTTTATAGGAAGAAAATAGCGACTTTAACTTTATTGGCAATACTTATCCCCAACTTAGTTTTTGGAGCAGAGGTAGATTATGACAAGATAATATCTGATTCAGACGCAAACAATTACCAATCTATGACAATGTTTGAAATTAGAGATTTTTTAAGTTCACAAAATTCATACCTAAAAGATTATACATATAGTGGAAATAACCCCTCTCCTACTCAAGTAGCCTCAGGTCCTGATAAAAAGTATATTCAGACTAGAACTGCCGCTACTATAATATATAATGCTGCTCAAGAAGCCAGAATAAACCCGCAGTTTCTATTAACTTTACTTCAAAAAGAACAAGGCTTAATAGAAAAATCTAATCCATCTGATCGAGCTCTTAATTTTGCCATGGGATACTATTGTTATGATGGGAATTATTGTAATGTTAAATATAAAGGTTTTGGTAAACAAGTTAGAGGTGCGGCTTTGCAATTCAGATGGTATCTAGATAACATTTATAGTTATAATTGGCAACCAAATAAACCAGCTTGTGCTGATGACCCGAATACCTTATTACCTTGTACTTCTAGGGGTACTGTAGTTACTCCAGCTAATAATATTACAGCTGCTATGTATATTTACACTCCACACCTTCATGGTAATAAATTATTTTTTACTCTGTGGAATAAATATGGTTTTGGTGGTTTGATTGATGAGGGAGATGATATACCAATTGCTAGTCTAGGATTTTTACCTGATGGAGCTTTAGTAAAGGCCAAAGATGGTGAAGAAGGAACAATTTATTTAATAGCTAATGGTCAAAAGAGAGCTTTTTCTAATATGACCTCTTTAATATCAAGATTTAATCCAGACAAAGTATTATCTATAGAACAAGAAGAGCTTGATAAATATGATGACGGTTCATTAATTGCTCACGCTAACTACTCGCTTCTAGAAGGCTCAGGTGGTAATAAGTATTTAATTGATGGATTGTTTAAAAGATTAATAGTTTCTGATGAAGCTTTTAGACAGTTAGGATTTAATCCTTTAGAACTTGAAGAGGCTAGCTTCTCTGAATTAGCTGCCTATGCAGATGGTGAAGATTTAAGTGGCTCCTCTACTCCTTTTGCTGAGTTGTGGCAAGATATAGATACAGCAGGAATTTATTTAGTTAAAGATGCTAAAAAACATAGAGTTATAGATCAATTTATAATTGATGTTAATTTTGCTGATATGGAGCTTAGAGAAGTAACTAGTAAAACATTAATTGACTTAACTAGTGATTCTCCAATTAAATTAGTTGACGGTACTTTAATCAAAAAAGATTTAGATGCCAGAGTTTATGTAATATCTAATGGCGAACGTCGTTTGATTCCTGACGGCGCTACCTTTAATAAACTAGGTTATGCTTGGACTCAAATTTATACAGTGTCTAATAAAATATTAAATTTTCATAAACTAGGAACAGTTATAATAAGCCAAGAATTTACCCCTGTTAAATAAATTTAATTAATTAGGCATAGGTAACTTCAATTAATATCATAAATAGTCAGATATAGATTTTATAATTAATAGCATTAAATTTAATATTTGAGCTTAACTCAAATATTATTTAACGGGATAAATATATGATTACTTTTGCTAGCTTTGTTCCTCACTCACCGATTTTAATTCCAGAGGTAGGCAAAGAAAATTTAGCCAAATTAAAAGAAACTATTGAAGCCTATAAGGATTTAGAGCATGCTTTGTATTCTTCTAAACCAGATTTAGTAATTGTTATTTCTCCGCATACTAATAAAGGTGCTGAATTTTTTACGATCAACCAACAGCCAAAATTAAAACTTAATTTTAAAAATTTTGGAGATTTAGTAACTAAGTTGGAATTTGATAATGATATTGGTTTGGGTTATCAAATAAAAGAGTCTTGCGAGGATTATTTTCCAATCATGTTAACTTCTAATAAAGAATTAGATTATGGTACTGGTGTGCCACTCCTCTATCTAATGGAGCATCTGCCAAATACCAAAATTATTAGCATTGGTTATGCAGATTTACCTTATCAAGATCATATAAAATTTGGTGAATTAATTCGTAAGCAAATTAATTTAGCTGATAAACGTGTGGCTATTATAGCTTCAGGAGATCTTTCTCATAAATTACACAAAGATTCCCCAGCTGGTTATTCAGATCGTGCTCAAGAATTTGATCAAACAATTATAAAGTTACTTAATAATAATCAAATTGATGATATTATAAATATAGATAAAAAATTAGTAAGCGAAGCTGGCGAATGCGGATTACGTTCCTTATTAATACTATTAGGTGCTATTAAAGAAATGAATTATCAGCCTGAAAAATTAAGTTATCAAGCACCTTTTGGCATAGGTTATTTAGTAGAAAATTTTGAAATAAAATAAATAATTTTAAAAAGCTCCTATTCGGAGCTTTTTTTATACTCAGCTATTAATTTGAAAAAATATCGCCATCGACCAGCCCCTTGGGCCAACTCTTTAGTGTCATCTAGGCATTTTTCTACATAATTTTTATCATAGTCTTTGCAAATTTTAAATACAGAATTTTTCTTAGATTGGGGAATGTCTAGTTCTTTTATAATAAATAAAGCAAAATCTTGCCACTGATAAGCAGTGGTTCTTTTTTTAGGTGCTTCTTTCTTCTTCTTTTTGAATATATCAGCTATTTGTTGCATATTTGTATATTAACAAAAAAATAGACTTTAGTCATTAATTAGCCCTTACATTGACAAAACATATAATATATAGTATATTAAGCTGTTTTGAAAAAGGTGGTCTATCGCCATAATTATCAAAATATAGTATATTATACATATGTTTAAGATAGCTAAATATCCAAATCCAGTACTTAGAAAAACCGCTAAATTAGTTGGTGATTTTAATGATGATTTAAAAAAGCTAGCTGACAATATGGCTAAAGTAATGTATGAAGATGATGGTATAGGTTTAGCTGCCCCTCAGGTAAGTAAAAGTCTCAGATTAATAGTTGTTGGCTTGGGTTATGGCGAATATAAAACTTACGTTAATCCAGACATTACATTTTTTTCTAAAGAAAAAACAACTACCGACGAGGGCTGTTTATCATTACCAAAAATCTTTGCTAATGTAATTAGACCAAAGAAAATTCATATAAAGTATTACAATCTTGATGGTGAGCTACAAAAAGAAAAGTTAAAAGGTATGGACGCTGTGATATTACAACATGAAGTTGACCATCTCAATGGTATATTATTTATTGATAGAGCTGAAAAAATAAACCAAGGTCAAGAAATACTAGATTCTCTAAAAAAACAACTTGATGACAAAGCAAAATAACACCACGACTTCGCTCAGTGCAAGAATTATATTTTGGGGTACGCCTGAATTTGCAGTACCTTCTTTAGATACTTTAAATAAATTGGATTTAGTATCTTTGGTTGTGACTCAGCCTGATAGACCAGCTGGCCGTGGTAAAAAATTATTAGCTAGTCCAATTAAAGAGTATGCCACTGAAAATAATATTGATATTCTAGAGCCTCAAAATTTGGATGATCATTTTATAAATGAGCTGAAAAAATACCTACCAGCCACTTTTGTAGTAGTGGCCTATGGTAAGATAATTCCACAAGAAATCTTAGATTTATCTGAATTAAAAGCTATTAATATTCATCCATCAATGTTACCAATATTACGTGGCCCATCCCCTTCACAAAGCGCTCTTTTAAAGGGTTTTCAGTCTACAGGAGTATCTTTAATGCAATTAGACAAAAAGATGGACCATGGTCCAATTTTAAGCCAAATAGAGGTAAAAATAGAGCCAAATGAAGACTATATTGACTTGTCTGAGCGATTATCTAAGATTGGAGCAGATATTATTAATAAACATATATTAGATTATCTAAATAACAAGATTACTCCTCTACCCCAAGATGATGAGCAGGCTAGTTTTTGCAAAATGATAAAAAAAGAAGATGGATTAATTGATTGGCAAAAATCTGCACAAGACATTCATAATAAAGTTCGTGCTTTTCGTTTATGGCCAGGGGCTTATACTAAGTTAGATAATTTAGACATTAAAATTTTAAAAAGTGAGGTAGTTGAGGAAAATCTTAAACCTGGAGAAATTAAATTTGATAAAAATAATCTTATAGTTGGCACTGCTGACCAGTCTTTAAAAATATTAGAATTGCAAGTAGCTGGTAAAAAAGCTATGAGTGTTCAAGATTTTATACGAGGTTATAATAGGTATTTAGATAAAACTTTCCAATAAAAAAAGACTCTAGTTTATCTAAAGTCTTTTTTGTTTTAAATTATTTTTTCTTTTCGGTAACCCAAAAGCCTAAATATTTACCAAGCATTAATCTTGTTTGAGCGTCTATAGCTGGTATAGAGCCAAATATTATCATAGTCACAGGGAATATAATCCACTGTAGTAGCATTAGTAAATATCTTAATGGTTTGGTTATTTTTAAACCTCTTTGTTTTGGTGGTATTGGCGGTAAGATAAATACGCTCATTAAGGCAATTAAAATCATACCTACCATTCCTGAACGCATTAAATTCTCTAACATTAAAGGTGCATTTTGAGTTAGAACACTAGTTAGACCTTGTTTTTCAGCTAAGTATAGAGGCAAATAACCCATAATAAATATTAACATTGGTGCGGTAGCCCAAGTGTAGACACCTTCCGTTTGATTCCAAGTATAAATAAATTTTTTACTAGTGGGCATTTTTTTATTTTTAGCAAATTGCCAAACCATATAGGGAAAATGCTCAACTCCATAAGCCCAACGACGCATTTGTTTATATTGATTTACTAAGCTACGCCAAATACCGCCAACATAGACAGTGTTCATAGATACTGGAATATGCATTGGCTCAACTCTATAATCACCATCATAATGTATTAGACATTGTAAAAATATACGCGAATCTTCAGTTACTATATTATTTTGCCAAAAACCAATATCTACCAGTGCTTGCCAACTCATTGAATGTGAAGAAAAAGTAAATAATCTTTCTGGACGAGATAAGTCAGTTAATAGCCAAAAGGTAGTGCCATTAGCTACTACTCTGGTTATTGGATCAGATTCCCAAATATTATTATGATAAAAAGCCATTGGTTGAAAAGAAGCTCGATATGGATTTTTGTGAGAAATAAATTTGTGAGTCAAATAAGCAAAATAATCAGGGTGAGAAATTGTATCTACATCAAAGGTAGAGACAATTAATTTTTTATAATCAAAACCTTGTTCATCAATATATTTTTTAATTTCATAGCCAGCGTGATAAAGATTAGACCCCTTGCCTTTAATTTCGCCTTCTAGGTTATCAGGATGAAGAGTGATAACTATTTTATGAAAAATATTTTGATATTTTTCTTTTATTTTATTAGCTATAGGAGTAAATTGTTCTTCATAACGACCTTCTCCAGCTAAAACTATTATTAATTTTTTTTGATCATACTTAGTTTTTTTAGCTAAATTATCAAAAGTAGTATCAACTACTTCAAATGGTTCTCCAGCGGTTGGTAAAAACACGACATGATAATATTCGCGCCAATGTTTATTATGAGTATGAATTAAAAATTTCCACCAATCTACTTTGGTAGTTTGTCTATATTTATGCCAAGAAAGTAACAAAAATATAAGCATGTAAGTAATGCGTAGGACAAAATAGACATCAAAAACTATAACAAAATATATACCGTGTAAGGGTGAGATGAAAGATAAGGCAATAACAGTAATAAAAGTTAGCCAAACCATCATGCCAGGTATTATTTCTAGACTTCTATATTTATAATAGTTTTTATATTCTTGTTGCATTTTTTTATAAAGTATATTGATCACTTTCTATGCCGACTGCTTCAGAAATATGTTTGAAATTATCATGCTGGATAAGATTTTCTAATTGTTTGTTTATAATATTTACGGCAGTAGGTCCGTTATAAATTAATCCAGTGATTAATTGTACTAAATTAGCTCCGGCTTTTATTTTTTTATAAGCATCATGACCTGAAAATATACCTCCTGTGCCAATTATTTTATATTTACCCTCGCTATATTTATATAAATAGGCAATTATTTTATTTGATTTATCTCTAGTAGGTTTACCAGATATACCGCCTAGCTTATTTTTATTACTTGATTTAAGATTTAATTTAGTTTTATCTTTAGCCAAATTAGAGGCAATAATAGCATCAACTTTATATTTTTTACTTAAATAAATAATATCATCCAGTTGCTCTTTGGACAAATCTTGACCAATTTTAAGCCAAATAGGTCTGTGCTTAGTATTGATGCTTTGAATTTTATCTAAAATTGGTTCAAGTAATTCTTTTGATTGTAAGCCAGTAAAACCATCCACATTTGGACAAGAAAGATTAATAGTAACAATATCAACGTGCTCTGCTAATATTTCAAAACTAGCCTGATAATCATCAGCGGCTTTGTCCATAGATACATTATTGGTTTTAGCAATACTAGCTGATATAAGACTATTTTTTTTCTTGAGTTGTTCAACTATTTTTTTCGCACCTTGATTGCATAAACCATAATAAACAACTAAGCCTTTATCTTTTGGTAATCTCCAAAGTCTGGGTTTAGGATTGCCATCTTGAGCTTGGTGAGTAATAGAGCCAATTTGAGCCCAAGCAAATCCCATAGCTGACCAAGTATTAATAGCTTGACCGTTTTTATCCAAGCCAGCGGCTAAACCAATTGGATTTTTGAAGTATAGTCCAAATAATTTTTGGCGTAGTCTAGGAGAGGTGTAATTTAGTTTAGATTTTAATAGTTTATTTAAAAGTTTTGACCTACTAAAAAAAGATAAGCCCCATAAAGTAAAATCATGAACTTTCTCTGGATCAATTAGAAATAGGATTGGCCTAATTATTTTTTGGTAAAACATTTATTTTATGTTCTATTATTTTATCACTTTTATTAAATAAGAAATCAGCCTTAAATTTTTTACCTTCTAAAAATACAGGGAACCAATATTGATCATCGTCCCACATTTTTTTGTAGGGAATGTTATCTATATCAAACCACTCGGGCTTCATTTCTTCACTTTCTTCAGGCTCTCCTACAAAATTATCGCAGTGAAAAACATGCACCTCTAAATCTTGTTCTTTGTTTTGCCAAGAAAAGTCTATCACAGCTATTTTCTCTAGTGATTTAACTTCAAGAGAACTTTCTTCAAATAATTCACGTCTAGCCGCCTCTTCTATAGTTTCTCCAGCTTCAAGTTTACCGCCAAAGCCATTAAATTTACCCATACCAAAACCTCTTTTTTTAAGACCTAGTAATATTTTATTGTTTTTGGTAATTAAAACTAGAGTTAAAACTGTTTTTTTAAGCGCCATGACATTTTTTATATTTTTTACCTGAACCACCCTTCGGCTTCGCTCAGGACGTCGCGTATATATTATTTATTTACCGTGACAATTTTTATACTTAATCGGTTTGCCATTAGCTTTTTTAGCTCCGCAGTAACAAGGATCATTACGACCAATACGTTTACCAGCTTTATCAGTTGGCTTATTAGAAGTTGCAACATTAGCAGCGGAACGATTAGCTACTTGTTTTTGGAAAGGTTGATAACCTTGTTTTTGTTCTTCAAAAACCTTTTGACTCTCCCCTGGACGAGGTGTATTAGAGCTATTGCCTACAGTATTTCTCTTCAAACTAACTTTAAAAACAGAATAAACTATTTGTTTACGAATAGAGTCTAAAAGTTGATTAAATAGGTTAAAAGATTCACGTTTATATTCTATCAAAGGATCTCTTTGACCATAACCTTGCAGGCCAATACCAGTACGGAGCTTATCCATAGCAGTTAGATGTTCTACCCATAAAGTATCAATACTCTTTAAAACAATACTACGTTCAATAATCTGCATTGGTGTCCAAGTGTCACTTTCTAATTTTACGTTGGCATTTATGTCATCTGTTAATTTGAGATATTTATCTTTAGCAATGGAATGAAGATATTCAATAACCTTATCTCTATTATCATGAGAATTACTTTTTCCATTTTGGCTTAATAATTCTTTTATTTTTGTTTCTTCTTCAGATTCTAAAGCGAAAATTGATTTAAGTGTTTCTAATATTTCCTTTGGATCAAAATCACCAGTATTTTTTTCGCCCAAAGTATGGAATGAGACTACATTTTCAATTTCTTGATTAACATATTCCAAAACTGTGTCTTGAGAAGTTTTAGTGCTTTCATGTTCTTTATCAGAAAATATTTCAAGTAATTGTTGGCGAGAGCCATAAACTACTTGGCGATGTTTATTTATTACATCATCATATTCTACTAAGTGTTTTCTAATATCAAAGTTATGTCCTTCTACTTTCTTTTGAGCAGATTCTATAGAATTAGAGATGATTTTATTTTCTATAGGCATATCTTCAGCAATACCCAACCTATCCATCATATTTTTCATACGATCTGAACCAAAAATACGCATCAAATCGTCTTCCATGGAAATATAAAATTGAGATGAACCAATATCACCTTGACGTCCACTACGACCACGGAGCTGGTTATCTATACGACGTGATTCATGTCGTTCTGTACCTAAAACATGTAAACCACCTAAGTCAATAATTTCAGCACATTTAGTTTTATCCATTGGTGAACCACCTAAAATAATATCTACACCACGACCAGCCATATTGGTAGCTACTGTAACTGCGCCTTTACGACCAGCTTGAGATATAATTTCAGCTTCTTTCTCATGGAATTTAGCATTCAATAAATTATGAGGAACGCCAGCTTTTTCTAATAGTTTGCCAAGTTCTTCATTTTTATCAATAGAAATTGTACCAACTAAAACTGGTTGACCTGCTTCATGACGCTCTTGGATTTCACGGACAATTGCTTTTAATTTACCGCGATAAGATTTATAGATTTTATCTCCTTGATCATCTCTAGAAAATGGTTTATTGGTTGGTATTACTGTAACGTCTAAATTGTAAATTTTAGCCATTTCCTCTGCTTCAGTAGCTGCAGTACCAGTCATACCACCTAATTTTTTATACATTCGGAAGTAATTCTGAAATGTTACTGTAGCTAAGGTCATACTTTCTTTTTGTACCTCTACACCCTCTTTAGCTTCAATGGCTTGATGCAAACCTTCACTATAGCGACGTCCAGGCATCATGCGTCCAGTAAATTCATCAATAATAATTATTTCATTATCTTTAATGACATAATCTTTATCTTTAGCGAATAAAGTTTTAGCTTTAAGAGCTGATTCTATGTGATGGACTGTTTCCATGCCGTGACTTTCGTAGATATTATCTATACCAAGAGATTTTTCCATTTTAGTAACACCCTCTTCAGTTAAGGTGCAAGCCTTCATCTTTTCATCAATATTATAATCTTCATTTTCTTTAAGAATTTGAACCATTTGAGCAAATTGACCATAACGATCTGTGGATTGATCGGCTGGAGCAGATATAATGAGTGGAGTTCTAGCTTCATCAATTAAAACACTATCAACCTCATCAATTAAAGTATAATGTAAACCACGCTGAACTTGTTTTTCAGTATCTTGGGTCATATTATCTCTTAGATAATCAAAACCAAATTCATTATTAGTACCATAAGTAATATCAGCCTGATAAGCTTCTTTTCTTTCTGTAGGGCGAAGATAATCTACATCAATCTTTACTTGAGCTTCTGAATCATCTGAGGAATTAGCATGACTAGGATCATAAATAAAAGCACTATCATGAGCAATAACACCCACTTTAAGTCCTAAAAAGTCATAAACTTTAGCCATCCAAACGGCATCACGTTTAGCCAAGTAATCATTGACAGTAATAACATGCACACCTTTGTCTGATAAAGCATTAAGATAGACAGCCAAGGTTGAAGTAAGAGTTTTACCTTCACCAGTTTTCATTTCAGCGATCTGACCTTGATGTAAGACAATACCACCTAAAATTTGAACATCATAATGACGCTGTCCTAAAGTACGTTGAGCAGCAACTTTTATAAGAGCAAAAGCCGGCACCAGGACATCGTCCAATTTGGTACCGTCTTTTATTTGTTTTTTTAAGTTTAAACTTTTTTCTCTGAGTTCGTCGTCGCTGAGTTTGAGAAATTCTTTTTCTTTTTCATTTATAGCATCAACTTGAGGTTGTAGACTTTTCAAAAATTTTTCATTAGCATCGCCAAACAGCTTATCTAGAAATTTTAACATAGAGGTATTCTAATCTTCCTTTTTCCAAAATTTTAAGGATTTAAATTTTTTAATATTTCTTCTGAGTTTACTAAGTCTTTTATCTTTATTTTTAACTAATAAACGAGCCAGTTTTTCTTGAACGTTATCTACTGCCGCTCTAGCGTCACTGTCTTCTTCTTTTACAAAGATTGATTTTTTATCTGCTAAATTTAATTTAACTTCTACTGTATAAACATCTCCTTTATTATGACGCTGATCTCTTTTTAATTTAACTTGAAAATCAAGAACATTTACTTGATATTTATCTAAATTATCAAATCTAGCTTGTAAATATTGTCTAAAAGGTTCCGTTAAATCAAAATTTTGGCTATAAATTTGAATCTTCATTGTTTTCTTCCTCTTGATAAGATTTATTATCCACTACTTTTTTAACAATTAAAATTACTATTAATAATAGTGCTCCGCCGGCTAACATCAAAAATGTTTTATCTTGATAAAAAGGCATAGTTTCTGCTAATACTTCTTCTTGAGCTTGAGCAACATTAGCTAATAATAGCGCACTAAAAATAAATGTTTTTTTCATAGTTTTGTTGTTTACTCCGCCTTTGGCGGATAATTATTTATATATTAAATGTACCAAATTTAGCAGCTTATCGCAATTATTCTAAAACTGCTTTGATACGTCTAATTCCAGCTGAGGAAGATTGTTCTTTTTTGATGCGGAAATGCCCTAATTTATTAGTGTTATCTACATGAGGACCACCGCAAATTTCATTAGAAAATAAACCAATCTTATATACTTTTATTTTTTCTCCATATTTTTTATCAAATAGACCAATTGCACCCTGTTCTTTAGCTTGAGCTACAGACATTTCTTCATAACGTACCTCTAAACCAAATTTAATTTGTTCGTTTACAATGTCCTCTACTTTTTTCTTTTCTTCTGGAGTCATAGCTTGAGGATGAGTAAAGTCAAAACGTAAGCGTTGTTCATTGATATTGCTACCGCGTTGTTCTACATGATCACCTAAGACATCTTTCAGAGCTTGGTGAAGTAAATGAGTAGTAGTGTGATATTTAGTAGCCATCTCACCATCATCAGCTAATCCGCCTTTAAACATTCCAGCGCTAGCAGTTCTAGATAGTTCTTGATGTTTTTTAAACTCAGCTTCAAATTCTTCTTTGTTTATTTTAATATTATTTTCTTGAGCCAATTCTTCGGTCATTTCTAGTGGGAAACCATAAGTAGAAAATAATATAAAAGCAGCTTTACCATCAATATTTTTTTGTTTAGCAAATTCTTTAAGGCCTTTAGTCAAAGTCTTACTAAATTTTTCTTCTTCTTTTTGTAATTCTGTGCGTATAAAATTTTCATTTCTTTCTAATTCAGGATAATCCATACAATAACCAGAAATAAAAAGTGCTCCTAAACTAGCTATATAACCATCATCTATGTTAATTTTTTTAGCAAATCTAATAGCTCTTCTGATTAATCTACGTAAAACATAACCTTGATCTTTATTAGATGGTGCTATGCCTCTAGGATCACCCATCATAAATACGGCTGACCTGATATGATCGGCTACTATACGGAAAGATTTTTTGTCCTCTTTGTATTTTTTATCAGATAATTTTTCTAGTTGTTTTATAATTGGCTGCCAAAGTTCTGTTAAATAATTATCATCAAAGCCATTAAGCACGGCTAGAGTTCTTTCAAAACCCATGCCAGTGTCTATATTCTTTTGTTTAAGTGCTTCGTATTTACCATCAGCAGTTTTATTATACTGCATAATTACATTATTCCAGATTTCTACCCAGCCTTTATCATTTTCATGAAATACTTTTGGAGCTGGGCCTTTGCCAGTCCAATAAAATATCTCTGTATCTGGACCACAAGGACCAGTCTGTCCAGCTGGACCCCACCAATTTTCTTTTATTTTTTCTATCCTATCTTGGGCTAGGCCTAAATCTAACCAATATTTTTCTGATTCATGATCATACTCTTGTACATCTTGATTGCCTCCAAAAATAGATACAGCTAATTTTTCTTTATCTAGTTTTAATACTTCAGTTAAAAATTCCCAAGAATATTTAATAGTCTCTTCTTTGAAATAATCACCCAATGACCAATTGCCAAGCATTTCAAAAAAAGTATGATGAGTAGCATCCCCTACTTCGTCTATATCGCCAGTTCTAACACATTTTTGGACATTTACCAGCCGTTGACCTTCAGGGTGTTTTTCGCCAACTAAGTAAGGCACTAAAGGATGCATTCCCGCTGTAGTAAATAAAACCGTTGGATCATTTTCTGGAATTAAAGAAGCAGAGCTAATCAAGGAGTGATTTTGGCTCTGAAAATATTCAAAAAAGCTATTTTTTAATTCTTGTGATGTCATATTATTATAATTCAAAAAATTTACTGTTTTTACAGTAAATCTGTATATATTTTAGTAAATTTTAGCTTAAAAGTCAAGTATTTCTCCTCCCCAAATTACTTCTGTAATTTGTTGATTTTCAAAATTTATTGTTATAGTTTTAAAATAATTTTCTACATTCTCTATTTCATAAACTAATTCTACAAACCAACAATTTTCACAGTCATTGGAGCTGGCATTAATTATTATTAAATTAAAACCATTGTCTTCACTATATTTAGGATGATTCAATACAAAATTTTCTGCAAGATCAGCTGAAGTATTTAAATGTCCTATTTCATCTGTTTTTAAAGCCTCTTCATCAATAAGTGTTGGAGATGAACCTTCTGGAGTAAATTCATGATCAACCAGATCCTCCATCTCATCCTGATTATTAATTTCAAGATTTTCTACTTGGTTTGAATTATCAATTGGTTCTACCTCGTTAGCTTCCTCAAATTTGTCATTTGGTTTTATAATATTCTTTACTTCTTGAGTAATTTGTTCAAAGACCTCTAGCTTAACAAACTCTTTTTTAGGACTTAACAAATAAGCTCCAGTTATTAACAAGACTAATATAATTAAGAAAAAAGAAAAGATTTTTATTTTAGACATAATTTTTAGATTAATATATACATTATACATTTTTTAAAGGAAAAGCCCAAGTTTAAAAACCTGGGCTGTTATCAAGGGGTAACTACTGTGCATGGACAATATGGACAATTAAAGTTTAATTGGGTTTGCTCAGAATTGAGTTGTTTTAATTTAACATTATTTACGACTTCCCTGAAAGTAAGTCGTTACTTGAACTTACGCCCATTACAATAGTAGTTACCCCCACTGGTCGTGTAATTTCCCTACAAACTACCTTATTTTTTTGCTGTTAGAAATATCCTACGACCAAAATATCTTGAAAATGATCTAATTACTATTTAATAATAGAACAAAAATAGCTTAATTGTCAATTTTTTGGCTAAATTACCTACAAATCTAAGCTTATAAAACTATCTCTTTTATGCTACAATTATGCTAATATATTTTTAAATAAACTCATGAGAGTACCAATTAGAAAAGGCGGTAAATTTACCCATATCAAATCTGATCCTTATATGACTCAGACTAAATTTGATGAACTTGCCAAGAATTTAGCTAGACTAAAAAAAGATGTTCAGCCTGAATTAGCCAAGGAAGTAAAAAGATTGGCCCTAATGGGTGATTTTTCTGAAAACGCAGCCTATCAAATAGCCAAAGGTAGATTGCGTAGTGTAAATTATAAAATGGAAAAAATTACTAAAGAAATTGCTGGTGCTAATATTATCAAAGAAAATAAAAATAGTCAGATTGTTAGTATTGGACATCGAGTAACTATCAAGTCGGCCAAAGAAACAAAAGAGTATCGTATCTTAGGCTCATCGGAAACTAATCCCGCCAAAGGAACAATCTCACATCAGTCTCCTCTTGGCTTAGCGCTCTTACATAAGCCTCTAGGAGCGACTGTAGAGCTTAAACTAGACAATATAGTAGTTAAGTATGAGATAATAAAGATAGCCTAAAAAAACCGCCTACTTAGCGGTTTTTTTATTTAGTTTTTTGTTTGCTTTGGCTTCGAGCATCACTCTCTTTGCTTCTAGTCTTTTTGGTGTTTTCTTAGAGCGAGATTTTTGTACTCTACCAACAGCATGTCTTCTTTTAGCCATATAGGTATTATTTATATTAATTACAGAAGTATATTAGCTGATTTTACTAATAAAATCAAGGCTTAGGGCTTATTAGTTATAATAAACCAGAATAAGCTCCAGAAAAAGTAGCTATTATAGTAGGCCAAGCAATTATTAGGATAATAAGTGGTATTACAAATAATAACACGCTCAAAACCACGCTCCAGAGAAACATCTTTTTGGCTGCATTTGTAATCTTATAAATCTCATTTACTTTGAGTTCCAGCTCCTCTATTTTTTTGTATAATTGTTCATCCATTACGTTGATATGGGACTTAAGTTTAATAATATTTTATACTAAAACAAGTTCTTTCTTTGCCTTATGTGTATTTCTACACTCACTGCAATATTGTAGTTGATCTTTTTTTTGAGCATTTTGAGTAATTTCAAATAATTTGATAGAAAGTGGTGTAGCCACAGAAGAGGACGGCGATTTACGTCTAGCAATGTAATTAAAAGAAATAAAATGCTGTTTAAAAATCACCTTAACTGGTGATTTTTTGTTTGTTTAGCTAGAACATCCTCTATGTTGCAGTTATCAATAAAAATGCCGGACACTATCTACTATCAGAACTTATTTTAGGGATGGTTTTGAGGAGTTTTTTATACCTGATTTACAGATAGACTAATATTAGTTATGCTTATAACATAAATGATTAATAAAAAATATGCCTGAATTTAAAGAACCTGCTATATCCTCAGCTAATCAGATGGGGCAAGGAAAGTGTAATAAAACAGAACAAGAGCCTAAGATTGTCATAAAAAAATCTAGTGAAGCTCCTCCAGAAGTAAAAGCTAACCCCTTCTATGATGCAGAGTGGTGGGGACGAGCAAATTCTCCTGATGATATATATCTGCCAGACTCTGATGAGGCCCTATCTTTTGCAATTGCTGCACACGAAATTGGCCATCTAATAGCGCGGGGGAAACGACTTGATACTGGTATAGACAATTTTGAAGCTACACTTGCCGAAGAACAAAGAGCCTGGGATATGGGTTGGGAATATATACAAAAATATCTTGGTGAATATTACGAAGACTCTCCAGAAGTAATCCCGACCATCGAACAAGCATTTCAAGAAATACGAAATATTCTAATGCAAATAACTAAACTGAGCGAAAGTATGTACTCTGGCCCTGGCTCCTTGGAAGAAAAAAGAGAACTGCTTTTATCCGAAAACGGAGAAGACATTAGAAAACTTATTGAAGATATGAAAAAAGAAAAAATTAACTTAAAGCCTGAATGGGACAGATTTACTACTATTGTAGAAAAAGCTGTAAAAGATATAATTTCTGATAATGTAACGCAAAAATAAAAACAACTTAATTAGCTATGATAAGTACAATTAATAAAAATTTATTTTCTAAATTATATGAGTGAAAAAAAATTAAAAAGAGGAATATATTCTGACATAAAAGTAATAGATTTAGGTAACAAAGAATTAATTTTTGTAGCAGGACAAATTGCTAGAGATAAAAATGGAGCAATAGCCCCAGATAATATAGAAGTACAGACTGAATTTATTTTTCAATCTATTAGCAAAATTTTAAAAGGAGCTGGCTCTTCTTTAGATGACGTAGTTAAAGCAGTAATTTATTTAACAAATATAGAAAACTTCTTAAAGATTTCAAAAGTTAGAGATAAGTACTTCGAAAAAGCAAAGCCTGTAAGTACTCTAGTAGAAATTGGAGCTACAACCAGGCCAGGATGTAATATCGAAATAGAAGTGACAGCTGTTAGAAAAAAATAAAACATTTTTAAAAATAAAAATCACCTTAACTGGTGGTTTTTTGTTTATTAATTCGATTCCCCTCAGGGTTAAATAAAAAAATAACACTAATATTAGTGTTAAATTTTCTAGAACTCCTTACGCCTGCCCTGAGCAAAATCCTGAGTTTATCAAAGGATGAGTCGAATGGGGAACCTTGGTTATAAATTTGTAATATCTATTTCTGCAAAACTACTTACAATATAATCTGCCGGATAATCTTTTCTTTTATCATTAACTAAACCTATGCATTTCATTCCTGCATTTTTAGCTGCCCGCATACCATTAACACCATCCTCTATAACAATACAATCTTCTGGACTTACTTGTAATTGCCTGGCTGCTTCCAAAAAAATGTCTGGTGCTGGCTTGCCGTTAGAAACTTCTGTGCCACTTACTTTTACTAAAAAATATTCTTCTATGCCTAGTTCATTCAAAACTAATTTAATAAATGGCTTTATAGATGCAGATGCAACCGCCAGTCTATAATCATTATTATAAAGAATCTTAATAAAATCCACAGAACCCGAAATTTCCTTTATTGTACCTTTAGCTTCTGAAAAAATCATTTCCCACTTTTCTTCGGTGACTTTTTCTAAATCAACTTGTTTTCCAAAATCAGAAAAAACTTTTGGAAAAAATTCTTCATCTGAAACACCTGCGTACTTTTCGGTTATTTCATCAGCCGATAATTGTATCCCATATTTATTTAACAATTTTTCTTCGTTGTTTGCTTGCAAATTTTGGGTGTCAGAGATGACACCATCCATATCGAATATAAAAACTTTCATAATTTAAGTATACAAAAAAACGCCTATAAAGGCGAATTTTATTTACAGGTTATAAAACTGTACGTTTGGAACTCCTTACGCCTGCCCTGAACAAAATCCTGAGTTTATCGAAGGATGAGTCGAATGGGAACCCTGGTTATACGTTTATTTATCTTTTAACCATGTCTCTACTAGGTTGACTTTTTTATTCTGACAGTCAATCTCTGCTTTCACTCCTAATGGTAAAATTAGTTGCGGATCAGTGTGACCAATATCAAAATTAGCCACAACTGGTAAATTTGGCTTATTAAATTCTTTTGAAATAATATTAATTATTTTATCTTCTAATTCTTTTTTTTCATCATCTGAGTAATCTCTTGCACGTGAAAAAATAAACCCACTTATTTGATCAAATACGCCCAACATCCCATAGTTTCTTAAAACATGATCTACATAATGTAATGATGGTTTTTCTTCTGATGTCTCAAGAAAAAATATTTTATTTTTCCAAAATTTTTGCGAAGGCCAAAATTTTGTTGCCTTCATCATTTCTAAAACTTCAATACAGCCACCAAATAGCTCACCCTGAACCCTTGTGTCCCCTTGAAGCCAGTGCCAGCCGTCATTATTTTTTAATTGATTCACTTTTCCTAAATTTTTTTTGTTTGCCCAATCAGGGTAACCATCGGAATATTTTTCGTAAGCCTTGTATTCATAATTATCTCCTGGTTCAAAAAGTATTTCTCTAACATGAGCTTTAAAATTTTCTGGCAAACTGTTCATTTGCGAAAAACCAGCCATAATTGACGGTCCATAAAAACTAATAAGTCCCAACAAAGAGGCAAACGTGTGAAGCGTTGAAGTGTCCGAATAGCCAATTAATATTTTTGGATTATTTATAATAATATCTTTATCTAGAAAGGGTAAAATACGTACCGAATCATCACCACCAATTGAGGTAAAAATAGCTTTGACCTCAGGATCTGCAAAAGCATCATTAATATCTTTTGCTCTAATACGCGGATTATCCCTTAAAAAAGTTGGCTCCATTCTAGTTGTTGGGAATTCTTTAATTTGCAAACCCCAGCTCTTTAATATCTTGAGGCCATTTTCATATACGTGTGTAAATACGCTTGGCCCTCCCCAAGATGGAGACAAGACCGCTACTGTATCACCAGAATTTAATTTTCTTGATTTTTTATATTTCATATATTAAGTATACAAAAAAACGCCTACTAAGGCGAATTTTCTGGAGCTCCTTACGCCTGCCCTGAGCAAAATCCTGAGTTTATCGAAGGATGAGTCGAATGGGGACCTTGGTTATAAATTAATCTAAAAAACTATTTACCTTGCTCTTTAACAATAAATACCAATATAATAACAAATGTAACAATTCCTAATAGATATAGATTCTCAGATCGTACTCCTATAAGATGAAGAAAGCTCGCAACTACAGCAATTAGCAAAAAATAAACTATTGGATTTCCAAAAATTTTCTTGATATTCTTTCTATCTTCTACAATTGTGGCTATTAGAACACCGCCAAAGAATAAAAAAAATAAAATTACTATTATATAATCGAAAATCATATATCTACTTTAATAATTATAGAGATATTCGTTTAAAGAATGATTTACGAGCACGCCTTGTAATATCAGAAGATTTCCTTAAGGCTCCAGAAAAATATCCTCTAAAAAATAAAACTTCTACCCGTTTACCAAGTTTTTTAGTATTTTCTAATGCGCTTGTAAAGTCGCCATCATTAGAAACAAGAACAACCGCATCACATTCCCCTAGAGCAGCATGCGCCACCATATCTGAACAAATCTGAGTATCAACATTCTTTTCTTGTGGTTCTGATTTACCTCCCTGCAAATACCCGTATTTAATTTCTACCTTGTCCAATTTATCCACTGCTGAATAATATTTACTTGCCATTGCATGCCTATTTCTACTCTCGTCACTTTCGCTAAGTAGCCATGCTGGCGGTGGTACACAATAAAAATAGACTTTACCTAATTCCCTTGAACCAACAAGTGATTTTGATAATTCTAAAGGATCATACATTTGAACCCAATAAGAATCCTCTAAAGATTCGTTTATCTTCCTAATGTTTTTAAAAACATTGCTATTATCTATGTATACATTGACTTTCATTGTGATGTGGTATTATTTTGAGTATAACAAAAGAGGGCTTTCACCCCCTCTCGTTGCTTATCCTCGCCGAAGCAAAAGATAAGGATTTCTTAATCTAAGTTTTACATGAAAGAGATTATTTGTCAAGTAGTTTAATACGTAAAAAATAACCCCTGAGGATTAGTTTTCATTTTTAGGTTATAAACCCAGGTGTCTGGAGCTCCTTACGCCTGCCCTGAGCAAAATCCTGAGTTTATCGAAGGATGAGTCGAATGGGAACCATGGTTATAAATTAATTTCTTTTTTATTACCAATTAATTCTACTTCATCATCTTTAACTAGTAGAGCCTGCTCATCATTTAAAATTTTTACTTGATATTTGGTATTTTTAATGGCATCTATAAGTATTTTTTTGTTCTTTGGATCATAATGTACAGACATTAAGAACGGAACATAATTAAGCCCTGTCAAATCTTTTAAACTATACCTTGGTTTACTGTCTGTTTTCCATGTGGCCATTTCAATGGTAGGACACATTATATAGCTACCAGCACTTGAACCCACATATACAATGCCTTCCTCTATCAATTTACGAAGTGTTTTATCAAAACCAGATTCTTTGATAACCTTCAATAGATAAAAAGTATTACCTCCTTCTATATAAATAGCATCCTTATCTTTTAATTTAGCTAATAATTCATCTTGATTTTGCCCCTCAATATCAATTTCTTCAAAATCCCAACCCATCTCAATCATACTATCCCTGCGTATCTCTAAATATGATAAATCATCAATAACTTTAGCTGCTGTCGTAATCCAGGCTACTTTTAAATCGCTACCTTGTTTACCAATTATCTCTGGCAAAAATTTGCTGACAGTTTTTCCACTTGATGTTAATAATAGAGTTTTCATAAATTAATATTATCAAAAAATGTCAACATTGGCGAATTTTATACAAACAAAAAAACAAGTATTAAACTTGCTTTCTTGTGGAGCTCCTTATGGACCTTGGTTATAAATAAAAAGTACCCAATTATAATATAATTGGGTACCCTAACTAAACACTTTGTATCTTAACTGTATTGTCTATTTTTTTAATTAATGCTTGCAATACTTTTCCAGGGCCAATTTCTGTAAAACTATTAGCGCCATCAAAAATCATATTCCTTATAGTTTGGGTCCACCTTACAGGCCGAACAAGTTGTGCAACTAAGTTTTGTTTTATTTCATCGGGATCAAGCGATGGACTAGCACTTACATTCTGATATATTGGGCAAATAGGGCACTTGAATTTTGTGCCTTCAATTACAGTCCTAAGCTCCTGCTCAGCTACCTGCATCAATGGCGAGTGAAATGCTCCGCCAACTTCCAGCTGAATTATTTTTCTTGCGCCTTCTTTTTTGAGTTTAACAATGGCAATATCTAGATTGACCAGCTATAAATTTTGATTTATCTTTTTTGATATATTTTTTAATATTACTTAAAAAGTGAACTAATCATAGCAAAAAATTCTATAATTGTCAATAATACCCAATAAAATAAGGTGTTTTGAGGTGTTAGGGACTATAAGGCATGATTAGAGCCTTTTTTGATAAGAAATCTTGACATATATCTAAAAATTGGTTAGTTTTACTTTAAATAAACATAATATATTGTCCTTTCACAAAAGAAAAAGTCACTCATTTTACAACCACAATTTTAACAATTTAGGAGGTGTGCAATGTTTACAAGCCTGACATCAGGCATCTTACTGGAGCATAGCTCCAGATTGTTTCGTACTTATAACCGAAGGAGTAGCCATGTCTAGATATCCCTACCTTCCGGTCATCCACACGGATGACGACAATCGTCTTGAAATGAACTCTTTCCGTCACGAGCTCTTGAGAAACCTAATACTCCCTACTTTCCATAGTCCTTCTACTATAGTCGTGGAAGATCCTATGACTGTGGTAGCTCGAGAAGAGCCCAAGTTGGTTATTGACCTTTACAAAAAGGGTCTCGAGACCAAAGAGCGAATGCATTATTTAGATGTTGCTTCTTCTCTTAAACAAAAGCGTGATGATGTTCTTTCGCAGTTGGCGTCTGACCACTCTAAGCTTTTGGCTCAAGCGGTTGTATCTCGTCCTGACATGAATACTTTTGAGGTTGAAACCGAAACGCCATTCGAGCAGTCCTTGTTCGATAGAGTTTTCAGAATGGGTACCAGAAATCTGAGCCTCAAAACTACCTTGAAACTCAGTTAAATCAGGAGGTCTATAATGAAGCACTCAAGTAGCACTTCGTATGCAACTCCTTGGTTTGTCTGGCTAGTCTTTCTGATTGCTTCTCCTATAGTCATAATTTGGGGCCTACATGTGGAAGAGCATACAATTACTCTGCATTGGCGTTTTGATTATGATACTCGAATGAAAATTGCACAGGCAATTCAGCTAATCGGGTTCTTGCTACCCTCTGTGGGCATTGTGGTTGCTCTTATTTTGCGACGCAAGGCTAAAAAGAAGGTAAGTTCTTTAGGTCTTGAATCTGCGAATCAAGTAGCTGGAGCATGGGAAGCTAATCGTGAATTGGATGATCTCAGGAAAATGCAACTCTCATTTACCATTCCTCATGGGATAGGTAAAATCACCCGAACTCACACCTATGTAATCAAGCGCTGGTGGGAATTCTGGCGATAGACTTTTTCTTTAATCAGAGACGCGTGCCAAGAACACGCGTCTCTTTTCTTTTTGGGAAATAAAAAAGCCCTCCCTGCTTTCGCTGAGACAGGCCGAAGTGGGATTAGTTTTATTTTTTAATTTTATAATACATAAGCGCTCCACCCAGTCCTAAAATAATAGATCTAAGAATTGGGTAGACATTATAGTTAATTAATTTATGAAATAAAATACTAGCTATAAAAACAAGTACGAAAATCATTAAAGATATAAGAATTTTTACTTTCATATTCAATTAAATAATGTTAAAAACTATTAAGATGGCAATAATAATCAGACTTGTAGCAGCAAGTTCTTTTTTAAACCTCAACTTATCTACTCTTTCTGCAAAATAAATTGCAATTGATACTTGTATTAAGGTAGCTACATATATACCTATTATAACCAAGGTTCTTTCGTAGAAATTACGCTCCAAAAAAATAGGCACAATCACAATAATATCATCTAGGATAGTCAAAAAAGATATAATAAAACCAGCGCCTATCAATTCCAAAAAACGAGCATTACTTATTTTTTTTATTTTAGCTACTTCTTTGGCGGTTTGTTTTTTGCGCTCTGGCATAAAAAGACCAAAATAAATACCAATAGCCAAAGTAACAATAATACCAGAAATAATATAACGTACGCCAGGAACACTCTTAATAGCTTCTGAAAATAAAATAGCCAAAATTATAGCTGCGGTAAGTGATAATAATGTACCAATTGAAAAAGCTACTTTACCTATTCTTGTCTTAGTAAGTGATGCAATGACTGGAATTCTAGTTAATGTATCATCAAAACTAGCTACTGCCTTTACCAAAAAACCTAAACTTATATTTTTAAATATCATGACTGTATGATAGCTTATTTTAGGGAAACAAAAAAGCCTCCATTCGACTCACTGCGTTCGCTCAGGACAGGCCGAAATGGGGCTATGTGACATAGTTGAAACCTTTTTTGATAAAAATGCTTTACATAAAATTTTTATTGCCGGCTTTCATTTCTTTTTTTACCAAGGAAATTCTTTTTTTCCTAGTTGATACTAGTTTACCTCTAAGAATCCAACGATAAATCATTTTCTTTTTAGAAGGGCTTATAGAATCAAAGGTTTGTTTAGCTGACTTATTTTTCTTTAGAGTTTCTTTGAGCTCTTTTGGCATTCTGGGATTTTTGGGAATGCCATGGTCATGAGTTGGTTTTTGTTTTCCCAGCTCATAATACTTCATGCCATTAGGCATCATCAGCCCATCTTTTATAAGTTGCTCGGCATAGCTCAAGGTATTATTTGACCAGCGGCTGTTGTGATTTCGAGCACAAAAATTTCTAATATAACGATCATCATCAAGCCTGTTGAGAATAGTATCTATCCAACCAAAACAGATAGCTTCTTCCATGAGCTCTCTATGAGTAGGTGCAGCTTTACCAGTATGTCGTTTGTAAAGCACTATTGCAATATTTTTTTCTTTGTGATGATTTTTTTTCAACCAACGACGAAAATCAACACGATTGTAGACAGTGATTTTTTTAGGCATAATTTTATTGTAGCTTATTTTAGGGAAACTAAAAAGCCTCCATTCGACTCACTGCGTTCGCTCAGGACAGGCCGAGATGGGGCTATGGGACATGATTGGAACCTTTTTTGAATAAAAAAAGGGGTAAGTCTGGTGACTTACCCCCTAGAGTAACGTAGCCATTAAGTTACCTCTTACGTAACGGAACATCGTGATAGATCCGAATCTGCTTGGGACCCGGAATCCGAGCCGTAGTGTGCCCATTGGACAGATTACCATTCCTATCCACGTTGAAAGTATCGTGGATATCACCACCCAAAGGAGTAGGGCCGTGAGGAACAATAAAGGTATTGGGACTGATAGGTTTGATGCCGCTCATTGTAATGCCTCCTGGATGAATTCTATTAGCCAATCAACTGAATGTCGACTGAACTTTGTACTGACAGAAACTTACCTCCTTCCTTGATTTTGTCAATTATTATTTAATTGACGTGAACTAACTAAATTTGTATCAGTTTATCATACAAATAACACCTAGTCAAAAGTGCCCTAGATTTAGCTAGAAAAGATTCTATCGTTAATATACCAACAACAGAGTCTTTATCTTTAACCAAATCTCTTATTTGCCTTAAAAAAACAGCATTTGACTGAGTGATAACTTCTGAAAAAACAACTGCTTTTTTATTTTGACTGTAATACAAAGCATAATAAATATAACTAACGGCAAAATACATAGTCATTAAAGCATCTGTCTTACGTCCTTGAGACAAATGAATAGCAACGTAATTTAGAAAAATATCTGAACATTCTAATAAATAAGCTACTGTGTCCTCGCTAGCATCTTTATTTAAAATTACATTTTTCCAATTTTCTAAACTAACACCATACATTAACCTACCTTTTAAAATAGGTTCAACTAAAATAGGGTCTAAATATGTTGATAACATTGGCAGCCATACATTACCAATTGTACTTATATCTATATGATTAATTTGAAAATTATCAAATTGACTATTATCATTTAAAATAACGAACAAATCAACGTCTCGGCCGTATACATTACCATAATGTACAATAGTCTGAACTATTCCAAATGGATATAGTTCTAGAATTAATCTATGAGTTGTTTCCATGAGTAAACCTCCGATTTAGTTTTAGTTTAATTTCAAAGTTCAAGTTTCATATTAAAGTATAATAATATAATAAATATGTCAAATAAAAAATTCGAAAGTGACTTTAGGGTATCAAAAAACACCCAATAAAATAAGGCGTTTTAGGTTGGCAGGGGCTATGGGACATGGTTGGAACCTTTTTTGATGAATAGTTGATAAATTAGCTAATTTATTTACTTCTTTACTGTTATAAGTGCTGTATTAAGATATGTATATTTAATTTCAATATTCGAAAAACCCGCATCTTTAAGCCATGTAATTTGATCTTCTATTGGAGTAAGCACATTTAAAAATTTATGATGATAAGCCCATTCTTCCAAGGCTTTTTCATCACGAGCATTTTCAACAAGGTGATGATAGTGTTTAGCATCATTAAGAGCAGCTTTGTTTTTATCACGATATGTTACTAAATCACCAAGTATAAAAATTCCATCGGGCTTTAAAGAATTGTATATTTTTTTAAACATTTTTTTCTTTCCTTCATCATTTTGATGGTGAAATCCAATTACAGATAGCACTATATCAAAATCAGTGCCAAAATCTAATTCTGAATAATCGCCAAGAAGATATTCAACCTTATATTTAGCAAGAAGTTTTTTAGCCCCTTTTATCATTTGTTCGGAAAAATCTACAGCTGTTAGCGACGCACCTGGAATTAGCTTTAATATCTTTTCCGAAGTTATTCCTGTGCCAATACCAAGATCAAGCACCTTTTTTACTTTATGTTTTTTTGAAAATTCACGAGTTGTTTCTTCTATTATTTTATGAAGCTCGTCATGACCAGGAATTGAACGACGAATATCATTATCATAAATTTTAGCTTCATATTTATCATAATTTAATTCATCAGCGTTAACATTTGTTGATTTTGTCATAAGCTATTTTTTTATAATTTTAAGATAAAAACTATTGACATTTTTGCTAAAATATGCTATCATTATATATTATTTAATGCTCCTTATACAATCTACTTGCAAACAGTAGCTATAGCCACAAGCCCTTAATATATTGAGGTTTTCTGGCTATGGCTACCAAGGTGGTCGCCCTCTAGCTCTAACCTAGGACGAGTTCTTCAAAAAGAACGTGTCCAAAGCAAAGGAGTTGACGATGTCAACAATTTATTCCATCGGCCAGATGAACCAGCTCGCAGATGCTCTCGAGGCAGCGGGATACACTCCCGATGACGTGACTAAGCTCCGTTCCAAGCCCGAGACTCTCAAGCAGTTCAAGCCCGTCCTGATGGGAATGGCCGAAGTCACCATCAAGACTCACGTCATCGACTGCGATGCCGACCCTTACGTGCCCGACAACTGGAATGTTGAGGAGCACATCAAGGGTGGCGAGCTTCGCTGGAACCCCGACGAGGTCGAACTCTGGCTCTGCGACGAGCAGAAGAAGGGTTCTATCGAGGGCAACAAGCTTCGTAAGAAGCTGAAAGGTCAGCTTGTCCTCAACGCCAACGTTCTGGATTATCTGCTGGCTAACCCCAAGCTCATCCCCGAGGAGTGGAAGAATAAGGCGGTGTTCTTCTGGGGCACCATCTACCGCTACTCGAGCGGCGACCTGTCTGTCCGCTACCTCTATTGGGACGACGACGGGTGGGACTGGAGCAGCGGCTGGCTCGGCCGTGGCTTCGGCGACGGCGACCCTGCGGCGGTTGCCTGCAAGTAGTTAGTCCTTGAGACTTAAGCACTTTGGCCTCCTTAGGCCTTTGTCCTTAGTCCTTTGGACTTGAAAACAGCGACCTACATCGGTTACTCACACTGGTGTAGGTCGTTTTCTTTTGCCAATTTTGTCTGCGAATGAAGAGAGTAGCTACAAAATTGAGTACCCCGCCCCCTAAGTGCCTTGGTAAATTTGTTTCTTTTTATACTGCCAGGTAGCAAACTAAGCGATGGCATACTCTAGCCCCTCTCCTACTTTATGTATTCCAGTCTCTTTCATATAAGCTGAGGGTACATCAAAAGATGTTAAAATAGCATCTTTAATATTGTTCTCTAACTCTTTTTTGTTCTTTCCAGAAGTTACTATAGAGCCATGTCGGAAGTTTTTACTGATAGCTACCCAACCACCTGAGTCTTCTTTGTAATCAAATCTTATCGCGTCATTATGTACAAAATATTTAGTTAACTCAACTAATCCCTCGGGTACATATTTACCTCTAAGAGCTTTTATCAGATAGTCTTTTACTTGTTTTTTAATATACATAATATATCAATTAACTGATTACGAATATTATCAATATTTAACAACATTTGTCAAGTAATAATAGTATAACATTTTTTGACAAAAATAAAAATAGCCTTAATAAAAAAGACTAAAATGACAACAGGTCTCGTGGAACGATGCTTGAACCTATCTCGTATAATATCAGTACTTATATTTTAATCTTACCCTCCTTAAACAAATCATAAATAAATTTAAAATCATCATATCCCCCTGGCCATGAAGCATCATATTTGTTTTCAAAATATTCTCCACCTAATTTTTCAATTTTATATAGGTCTTTTTTGCACCAATCATATCTAATCTTTTGCTCTGGGTTTTGATAATCATTAAATTTTTGACATAAAGATAGGTCTCTCTTCAATAAAGCATATTGATAATATTTTTTAGCATAGTCTTCCTCACATCCACGTACTGTTAAATGATTCTTACAGCCTTCTAAATTATCTGTTAAATACAATACATTGCTCATACATCCATAATTTCTACCATCCGTAGTCCTTTCCTTTCCGGACCTTGGTAAGTCGTCATATTTGACAATGCATGAGTCATATGACAATTTGAAACTATTTAAACAAACCTTTTTCAACTCTGTCTTTAAATCATGACAAATATTCTCATCATTTGTATATATTGCTTTTTTCATTAAAATCAAGTCTGGTATGTTATGTTGTCTAATATAAGTTTTCTTATTAAATTGAATAGTACTATCAATGTGCATAGCTGAAAATATCAACGTAGTATAAATAAATGCTCTAATTAATGATTTAAAATTAAACTTTCCTATTTTATATATAAAAAAAGTTAATATTAAAGAAATTACTATGGTAAATGCCCAAGGTAAAGGAAAAAGAACTATGGCAGCATATGCGACCGAGATAGTTAGCGAAATAGCTATCGGTATTACTGATAATAAAACTAATTCTTTTAAAAATAATTTTGCTCTCTCTTTTATCATGTATTTATTATATTAGAAATTACGCATTTAAGTATATATTATATCAATTATCTGATAAAAAATAAAGCATAAAAAAATAAGCTTACAAAAATCTTATTTATTTAAAGAATCTTAACAGGGATACTAGAATTCGAATTATATTATATTCCCACCTTTCGACTCACTTCGTTCGCTCAAGACCTACGGCTAGCTACTATAATTAAACAATATTAGCGCTTGCTACAAGCTCTTTACCTTTATAAACAGCTATTATTTGACCAGATGCGACGCCAGCTTGAGGCTTTTTAAACTCCACCTCATAAAGCCCCCTTGACAAAGGGGGTTTGGGGGATTTAATAACCATCTCTTGACCAGGCTGACGATAACGAATCTGAGCCTTAGCCTTAAGTGGTAACTTATGCTCCTTAGCCAACCAATGTAAGTCTGAAATCTGGACACTTTTGTTGTACAGAGCTTCATCATCTACATGACCAACTATTAGCTTATTATTCTTAATATCTTTTTTAACTACATACCATGGACCAGAACCACCAATATCCAAACCTTTCCTCTGACCAATAGTATAATACCAAACACCTTGATGCTCACCCAAGACATTACCTTTGGTATCAACTATATCCCCTACCTTAGGTTTTATTTTTTGTTGTAAAAATATTTTAAGATCTACTTTACCAATAAAACAAATTCCCTGTGAATCTTTACGATCAGCATTAACTAATTTAGCCTGCTTAGCAATCTGCCTTACTTCAGGTTTTTTAATATCGCCTATCGGGAAAACTGCTTTTGATAATTGCTTTTGATTAAGACCTGCTAAGAAATATGACTGATCTTTATTTGGATCTTTGCCTCTTAGTAAATGCCAGCCATTTTTATCTTCCTTCACCTGAGCATAATGACCAGTAGCTATTTTATCAAAGCCAAGTTTCATAGCTTTGTCTAAAAACAACTTAAATTTAATCTCATTATTACATAAGACATCAGGATTTGGAGTTAAACCTGCTTTATAGCTATCAAATATATAATTTACTACCTTATCATGATATTCTGCTTCAAAATCAAAAGTCTGAATAGGCACTTTTAGCTGAGCAGCCACTCGATAAGCCATTAAACGGTCTTCTTTCCAAGGACAAGTACCTTTTATATTGACCTTTTCAGAAAAGTTTTTCATAAAAGCAGCTTCTACTTCATAACCTTGTTTTTGTAATAAATATAAAGCAACGGCACTGTCTACGCCGCCAGAAAGTCCTACTAATATTTTAGCTTTCTTTTTCATCTATAAAGACTATATCACGAGATTAAGTCTTTTTCAATAAGCATTGACAAATACTGTGAATTAGCCTATAATTGGCGTTCGTCTTCGCTCTTTAGATCTTTACACCCTGTCACCAATTATAAGGAGATTCTTAATGAAGAAAGTACCTGTACTAAACTTCCCCAATCCAGCCACTGCTGTGATTAAATTGCCGAACGCTCGTCTGGCAAGATTACTTGGAGATTATTTCAATACTCAAGGCTTCAATATTAAGACGACACGTAAAGACGGCTTGCTAACTCTTACAATGCCTCATGTATCACATGACTTTAAAGCAAGTGTCCGTCAGCGCATGAGTGAGCTCTACAGCTCTTTCTGCGCAAAGAATAATCTCGAAATTGAGATTGAAGATAGACCCGACGTCGAAGTTAGTGCCTGACAGGGTGCAACTAAAAAAGGCCAGCTCTTTAGTGAGTTGGCCTTTTAACTTTGTTAAAATTACTTACCTATTTTAAATATTTTTAGTTTTTCTAAACCTTTGTCAGCTAATTTAATTCTTTCTTTAGTACGAGCATAAAGAGTAAATAATCTCTCACCTTTTTTAACATGGTCGTCAAATTCTTTATTTAAATATATACCTGCTAATTTATCCGCTGGAGCTCCTAAAATACGAGCTATGGTATTAATAGCTTTATTGTCAGTAAAAATAATACGCCCTGATTTAGGTGCATTATAATATTTTTTATGAGCGGCTAAGACTATATCATTTGGATCTATATCAGATTTACCACCTTGAGCTTTGATAATTTCTTGCATTTTCTTCCAAGCATTGCCTGACTCTAAAGCTTTCCAAGCCATACTAGCTCCATCACCTTTTTTAGCTTTACCACAAAGCTCTAATAACTCACCTGCTAAATGAATAGATTTATTAGCTAAATCAGCTGGATAATTATCTTTCTGTTGTAATACCCTTAATACATCACGAGCCTCAAGCGCAGGACCAACACCCATACCGATAGGATCTTCGGTTTGGATCATTATTACTTTAATTTTTATATTAAATCTTCTAGCAAGATATTTAAATTTTCTCTCTAATTCTTTAGCTGTCTTCATGTCCGGTATCTTGGTAGTTTTCCCAACTGGCATATCAATAACTAAATGAGTCACTCCAGTAGCTACTTTTTTAGCCATAATAGAAACCAACATCTTGTCATAAGGTTCCAGAGATAGTGGATATGATACATTAAGAATTTTATCATCAGCTGGAGCTAAATTAAGGCCACCACCCCAAACTAAACAACCGCCTACTTTTTTAACTATTTTTTTCAGCTCAACTGCATTAAAAGACACTGGTGCTAAAACTTCCATAGTATCCGAAGTGCCAGCTGGAGATGTTATAGCTCGAGAAGATGTTTTTGGTATAATTAGGCCCAAACTAGCCAGTATTGGGATTGCCACCATAGTAGTGCGGTTTCCGGCCAAACCACCCACAGAATGCTTGTCTACGACTATCTTATGAGGGAATTTAAGCATCTCTCCTGTCTCAGCCATAGCTTTAGTCATGAAATACAACTCCTGATCGTCATAATCACGTATAAAACTAGAAGCTACAAAATATGTAGTTTCAGTACGAGTAAGTATTCCATTAGAAATATCAGAAAATATCTGATAAAAATCTTCGTAATTTAATTTTTTACCTAACAACCTTTTTTTAATAGCCTTAATAGATTTAGCACGTTCAATAAATTCAATTTCAGCAATAATATTTGGAGAAATTTTCATCTTTTCCCAAATATCTTTATATAAACCTATTTGCCCAGACTTAACTCTTTTATGAGTGGTATTTGCTTCGGCAATTACAGATTGCTTTCCCCAAGTTATTCTTATTTTATCGCCTGCCTTAATACCATAATGCATAGCTTCATCTGCATTAAGCAATACTATATTTGATTGGCCAGTTTTAATGTCTAATTTTTTTATTTTTAAATAATAGGACATAAATTTAAAATTTAACAACCTTTCCAGGATCTAAATCTTTGGTACTTCCACTTTGGTCAGTACCTTCGGCTGGTTGATTATCTTTTACTTCTGGCTTTTTAACTACTTTAACTGGAACTTCTTTCTTAACTTCTACAGACTTGTTTTTAGGTTTTTCTACTCTCTTTATTGCAGGCTTTCTTCCTTTTAAAGCAGCAGCTAAAGAAGTAAACTCTTCTTCTTTGCCATTATCAGAAATTATTTTAATGCTAGAAGGTGGTGGTACTTTACCTGCTCTAGAAAGATCTAAACATTCTCGACAATATATAGGTTTTTTAGGATCTGGATCAAAGTTTATTGTGGTCTTTTTACCACAGAGATCACAAACTACATTTTTACTAAAACCTGTTTTTTTTAATGGAGGTCTTCTTTTAACAGTGCTATTTACCTCTCTCCTGATTTTATTTGGCTTAGCCAGACTTTCTTTATTTGCTATGGCACTTGAAACACTCGCAGGCACATTCACATCTTCGTCTCCTCTACCCTCTGCCCAACGAATAATTCTATCTTCTATTACTTCTCTTGGTTTTGCATATCTCTCACGAGTAATATTTATTATTTTTTCTTTAATTTCAGCAACATCTTCAGTTATAGCTATCGGAGGCAATGTTTTAGCAGAAAAAGCTTCTGAAGTAACCCCGTCAATCATTAATTTAATATAAATCTCAAATTTGGAAAGGTTTACCAAGTCTTCCTGAGTAAAAGTTGGAAAAAATTCTTTTTCTAAAAATTCAGCATCAGCTGCACCGACTCTAAAATTAACTATAGTACCTACATTACCAAATACAGCTGCTGTTATTTCTTCTGGAACTTGTTCAATGTATTGATGGGCAATAGTAAGATTTAATCTATATTTTCTAGCTTCAGATAATATATTAGCAAAAGATTCAGTAGCAAAATTTTGAAATTCATCTACATATAGATAAAAATCTTGTCGCTCCTCTTCAGGGGTATCAACCCTACTCATGGCTGCCAATTGAATTTTAGTAATCATCATGGCACCAAGTAAAGCAGAATTATCTTCACCCACTCTACCTTTAGAAAGGTTAAGTAATAAAATTTTCTGATGATCCATTATATCTCGCATATTAAAGGATGATCGTACTTGACCCAGAATGTTTCTAATTAGAGCAGAAGAAAGAAAACGACCAACCTTATTTTGAATAGGCGCTATAGCTTCGGCCTGAAATCTATCTGGATATTTAGAATATTCATCTACCCAAAAAGCCTTAACTACTGGGTCTGATATTTTTTCTACCACTCTCTTTCGAAAATTTTTGTCAGTCAACATTCTCATAACACCCAAAAGAGTTGCTCCAGGATATTCTAATAAAGCTGAAATAGCATGATGAAGTACATATTCTAATCTAGGGCCCCAGGAATCAGCCCAAATCTTTTTGAATACGCCAATCAAACCAGAGACAACTAAATGTCTTTGACTAGAATCTACTTGTTCCAAAACATTAAAGCCAATCGGAAAGTCTAGATCTGCTGGATTAAAATATATAACATCATTAATACGTTCACGTGGTACAAAATTAATGACTTTTTCTACTAAATCACCGTGAGGATCTACAACACAAACACCCTTACCATCTTGAATATCCTGAATAATCATATTTTCTAAAACAGTAGATTTACCCATACCAGTTTTACCAATAAAATACATATGGCGACGTCTGTCATCAGTTTTTATTCCAAATTTTACATTAGAATTTCTATAGTTTGTTTCAGCAAAAAGCGTTATTTTATCACTCATATATTAAGAAGTTGGTAAATTAGGTGGTGCCTGACCTTTATGTCGAGGTGCTTCAGCGGTTTTTGTATCTTTTTTAGCAAACTTTTCTTCAAAATGTTTATCAGATAAATCTACATTAAAATTAGGAGTAACTAATTGTCTAGTTAGCTCTTCACTAACTTCACTTTTACCTGAAGCTTCTAATTTATGAATTGGTAATGAAGATGGTGGTTCAGATTTTTTGGTCTCAGTACGTTGTAATAATGGAGCTTTAACAAATTTACTTGGAAAATGCCAAATAGTAGCTAGCTCTTCTGTATTTAAAATAAAATAATTATGTCCTCTAGTGCCACTACGTTTTTTATAAGCAGTCATTAGTCTTTTTCTACGCCAAGCTGTACGAGTTTTTATAAAGAAATAATTAATTTTAGTTTTAGTCTTTTTATCTGGCATGAAAGAATTGAGATCCATTGTATTAAACTGCTTGATAGAACCAAAAACAGAAGAGATTACTCTGGCTGGAGCATACAGCTCTTTTGGAGAAATATATATTAAACGAATCTTACATTCAAAGCCTGTTTTACTAGCTTTATTTTCTATTGCTTCTATAGCAGCCTTCTCACCTGGAGTAAGATGAAGCATTAAGGACGGCATATCATCTTTAGTTTTATTAGCTGGAGAGGCTGTTAAATCTTGCGGCCAAATCATAGGCTCTCCAGTAGATAAGAAAAATAAACTAGTTATTGGATCAAATACTCTATTAAAAAAACCTTTCTTTTCAGTAAATTTTTTACCAGCTATTTTATAAGCTTGTTTCATGCTACGTTTTGGCCAACTAAAGCCAGTTGGTTTAACTATAATTTGAAACCAAACTTGTTCGCCAATTTGAATTTTACTCATAGTTTCAAGCATTGAAGCTAGAGGATCTTTAAATTCTCCCGAAACAGCATCTTCAAATTCAGTATAAGTTCTAATAGGATAGGCTTCATTTTCTGCCAAAACCACTTCTGTACCCCAAATATTATGAGTATCATTTGGATAATCATTTGGCGTAGTATCTATATAATCCTCAACTTCGGTAATTTCAGCATCTGGATATTGAGAGTAAATAGAACTTTCTATTAAATCACGAAATTGAGTTGGAGTTCGTATTAAAAATTGTACATAACCATCAATACTAACTATTTCAAAAGAAAAACCAAGTTGAAACTGCCCATCTCTATATATTTCTAAAAGATTAAGTGGTCCGTGTGCACCAGAAACAGTAGAAAAAAGTTGCTCTACAGCTTTCGGGGTTTGCTCAGTGTCTTTCGGTACATCAATAGCTAAAATAACAAATTTGTTAGTGTCAAACCATTTTATACTCTGTCTAAGATGCCAAACCTCAAAAATACCTCTAGAAATTACAATAAAATAAATAATCCAGCCTCCATTTTTAAAGAAGTACCAAGCTACTGCAGTCTGGCCACTATCCATAGCGGCGTATAATTCTGATAAGTTAAAAGTTATTTCCATAATGTATTTATATTATACCCTTTTTTGAACTTTTTTTAAAGTCTTTAATAAAACAAAACACCCTCCTCATCTATCAAACGATAGATGCTTATAAAGGAAGGTGTTTTTTTAAAATATTTTATTCGCTTTTAGCAACTTTTAATGAATAACGTCCTTTTTCATCACGGAGAAATTTGTCTTTATTCATTAAGGCTAGGGTAATAGTAGTTTCTTTAATCATGCGTTTTTCAAAAACTTCTTTAGTAATTTCTTTTTTAGTTAGTGGTTTATCACTATTATTTAAAATATCAGCAATTACATCTGCAACTACGCCTGGCTTATAACCCCATTCTTTTAAGGCATAAATACCACGACCTACTAATACATATTTTTTATCTAAAATTAATTCATTGTGAATAGTAGCTGGATAAGCTGTACGATGATCAAAATTCATTTGATTTATAATATCAGCAATATTTGTAAAATGCATAGGCTTACCTTTTTTTTGTAGAACTAAATATATTTTATCATTCATTCTACGTGGAGTAATGCTTGCCCATTCTACTAATCCCCATTCTTCATAAGGATTTGATTTTAGCTTTTTAGTAACATTAATAAAGTTTATTACTACTCTATCTGTTAAATCATTATTAGTACCATAGAATTCAGCTTCTTGAATTTTTTCAATAAGCTCGTCTAAATTTAGGGCTTCACCATGACCATCTATTAGAGAGCGTATACTATCAATAGTGTCATCAAACAAATCTACATTAGCTTCAGGAGTCTTCCAAAAACCATTACTCTGCTTTGTTTCTTTAGCAAAACTAAATCTATGACTTAATAATTGATTTAATATAAATTTAATAGCTGCTTTATTATCTTCAGAGCTACCAGGAATTGATAACAATTCATCTATTAAATTATCTTCAGACATCAAACCGCCATGCTCAGCTAAAGTAGAGTTGGCAATATCTTCAATCTCTTTAAGTATAGTTTGATTGAAACTTTTATTTATCTTTTTCAGAGAAGTGTTTTCAATTTGTCTAATTCTCTCACGAGTAACACTATATTGTTTACCAATATCCTCAAGAGTCTTTTTCTCTGAACCAGATAAGCCGTGACGCATTTTTATAATTTCTTGCTCACGTTCTGATAAAGCAGTCAAAATATTTTCCAAAGTTTGATGGGGATCAAAATCAGACAGCTTTGATAAGTGTTTTGATGTAATTACTTGGTCTAAAATTCCAGACATATAGTTTCTTTATAATTTATCTGCTTTTATTTGTAATAATAAAATTCCATTATAAAGTAACATATTTCCTAAAATTAGTCAAGACCCCTAGCTTGAAAAAACCAGAGGTCTTGATTTATTAGCTAATTTTAGCCAAAATTATAATTTTTGAGATTTTCCCTTGCGCCAAATTGTCAAAAGTGGTGAAGCTAAGAAAATTGATGAATAAGTACCAATAATAACACCCAAAATTAACGCTAAAACAAAGTTTTTAATGCTATCTCCACCAAAAAAGTATATAGCCATCAGTACTAATAGCGTTGTAACGGAGGTATTTATAGATCTGATAATAGTTTGATTTACACTAATATTAACTATCTCATTAAAACTTTTATCTTGGTTTTTAAATAAATTTTCTCTAGTTCTATCAAAAGTAACAATAGTATCATGTACTGAAAAGCCAAGAATTGTTAATAAAGCTGTTACAAATAAACTATCTACCTCAATATTCATGAAATATCCTAAAGCGGCAAATATACCTGCGATTATTAAAACATCATGTACTAAAGCTATAATAGCTGCTATGCCAAATTTCCAAGAAGCTACTGGTTTAGACACTTTACGGAAGGCAAAAGCAATATATAACACAATAAAAACTAATACTATTACAATAGCTTGCACAGCTTTTGTTTTCAATTCATTGCCAATAACTGGACCAACCGCTTCAAAACGTAGTTCGGAAAATTCATTACCCTCTACTCCCTCAATCTCTATAGTAGATAAAGAGGTGTTAATTGCTTGGTGAGTACTTTCAGCTATTTCTTCAAAACGGATAATATAATTATATTCACCACTTGGTTGTAATTTTAAACTGTTAATATCTAAATCCGCTAAAGATTCTGATACCTGTTCCATACTTGGTCTAGCCTGAGAGTATGATACTTCTAAAATACTACCGCCAGTAAAATCAATTCCTAGCTTTAAGCCCCAAAGAGCCAAAAATACTATTGCCACTATACTTAGTAGGCCAGAAAACCCAAACCAAATTTTTCTTTTTCCAATAATATTATACATATAGTTATTGTTTTTTGTTTACTCCGCCTGTGGCGGGCTTATTTACACCAAATAAAGCTAATTTGTTTTCTAAATGTCTATTAACTATCATTCTCAAGAAAGTTCTAGTAATAGTAATAGCTGAGAACATAGAAACTAAAATACCAATAGCTAAAGTAATGGCAAAACCTTTAATAATAGAGGTGCCAAACCAAGCCAAGATAACACAAGTAATTATTGATGATATATTTGAGTCTCTAATAGATGCCCAAGCTCGTATAAAACCATTTTCTATAGCAGTGTTAAGACTCTTGCCTTTACGTAATTCTTCCTTAGTACGTTCAAATATTAATATATTAGCGTCTACAGCCATACCAATAGAAAGTATAAAACCTGCTACGCCAGCTAAAGTCATAGTAACTGGAATTATTTCAAAAATAGCTAATGAAAGGAAAGTGTAAATAGCTAGAGCAAATACTGCTAACAAGCCAAGTAATCTATAAAATATAAGCATAAATAAAGCTGCGGCAGCTAAACCTATAATACCAGCTTTAAGACTATTATTAACAGATTTTTCACCTAAACTAGCTCCAATAGTAGTTTGGCCAATAAGTTCTATTGGCACTGGTAAAGCTCCTAAGTTTAAATTTTTAACTAATTCTTTAGCTTCTAGAATAGTAAAACTTCCAGAAATTTGAGCATTACCATCTTTAATGGGCTCATTTACAACAGGGCTAGAAATTAATTCTCCATCTAAGAATATTGCAATTGGCTTGCCAACATTTTCTGTAGTAATCTGACCAAACAAATCTTTCCCTTTGTCATTGAATGATAATAATACTAAGGGCGCTTGAGTGTTTTGTTGAAAAGTAAGTTGCGCTTTAGCTACATCACGACCAGTTAAACCAGATTCTTCCCACACTATAGTGTCTAAATCAGCATCAGTTTTTTGGAATAAAATATGAGCAGAATGTACTTCTATTTCTCCTTGTTCATTTAATCTTTGATCTATCTTCTTTATAACATGATAACCAAATTGAGATTCTACTAATTCAGGAGCTATTTCATTAGATTGAAGTTCGTCAAAAATAACTTGATCAAATTCTGGAACAAAAAGACCCTTAATAGTATAGCCTAAATCTCCTCCATTCATAGCAGACCCAGGATCTTCACTATATTCAGACGCTAAAGCATTAAAATCTTCACCAGCTAAAGTTCTATCTAATATCTCTTGAGCTTTAACTTTAATTTCATCCTCTTCATCAATTACTGTATCTTCTTCAATAATAGGTTCGCCTTGAATTTTAAATTCAAGATGAGGAGTCTTATCAATAATAGCAATAGCTTCATTAGCGTCTTTAACGCCAGCTAATTCTACAATTATACGATAATTATCTCCACTAAAATTAGTCTGTACTATTGGCTCAGACACACCATAGGCATTTACACGACGCTCAATTACATCACGAAGTGCTTCTACACCATCCTTCTTCTCACTACCTTCCATAGCTGAAACATCAGCCTGATAGACTAAATGAGTACCTCCTTGAAGGTCTAGACCTAAATGTACCTTAAATTTACCAAACCATCCTGGAGCACTAGGCCAAACGACCATGGCTGCAAAAATGGTTAATAAAAAAATAAAGCCAAAAGTGGTCCTTACTTTGTTGGCAGTTACCTGCCCCTTGTTTGAAATTTCGCTGTATTTATTCATATATTTTTGTAATCAACAATGTCCGTATTTTAGCATATTTAATGATTTTAGCAAGAGTTATTTACCTATAACAGATTTTATCCAAATATCTAATAAATCGGCAAAATCCTCTCCCCCTGCTCGTATAGATTTTGGAGTAAGTGAATTATTAGTCATACCAGGGATTGTATTAATTTCTAAAAAATATATTTTACTATCAACCACAATAAAATCACTACGACTAATATGTCTAGCGCCTAAAGCCTGATGCATTTTAAGGGCTTGTTTTTGAAGTTCTTTGGCCAATTTGTCATCTATTGGTGCTGGGCAAATTTCTTCTGCTAATTTATCGTCATACTTACTCTCATAATCAAAGAAAGTGTTTTTAGAACGTATTTCTATAACTGGTAAAGCAAAAGACTCTTCGCCTTTGTCTATAATAGGTACTGTTAGTTCTTTTCCTTTTATATAATCTTCAATTAAAACTTTATCACTATATTTAAATGCTTCTTCTAATGACTTATCTAAATCAAATTGATTATGTGCAATTGATATACCAATTGAACTGCCTCCAGCTAAAGGTTTAATCACTACTGACTTTTTAAATTCTATTTTACTTAACTTATTTAATATTTGATCCTTAGCTGTCAAAAGACCTATTTGCTTAGCTAAATATTTACTTAAAGCTTTATCCATACCTACAGCATGAGCTTCTACATCAGAAAATATAAAAGGCAGGCCTAAAGTTTTTAAAAATCCCTGAATTACTCCGTCCTCTCCTCCTGGCCCATGAAAAACTGGAATAGCCACTTGATATTTTTTATAACTCTCTAAAAATTTAGCTATATCTTTTGGAAAATCAAAAACATCTATTTCATGTTTATCTTTTAGAGAATTTATTACATTTTTACTTGATGCTAAAGCGACCTCTCTTTCCGAACTATCTCCGCCGGTTAATACTGCTACTTTTCGCCCACTGGGCGACCACCCTGTGGGTGGCATATCTTTTATTGTCATTGTATAATTATTTATTTCTTAATACTAAAAGCTTGGATAGCCAAACCTAAATAAGGAAATATTTTAGCTAGGGTTTTATTTTCTAATTTCAAATGAGTCTTATAAAATTTCAATAAAAACTTATTATTAGATCTAACGAAATAATCGTAAGTATAAAAATCCTTAACCTTAAAACCAGCTTGATTCAATTGTTTTTTCAGAATCCAAGGCTTATAACTCTCAGCATCTGGCTCAATAACTTCTTTAGAAGCTTTATTTAGGCCTATAAGGCTAAATATTTTACTAAATGCTCTATTTATAGCCCAAGTATAGAAAAATGGATTATAAGGCTTTAAAAATTCACTATTTGGTTCGCCTAATAATACAAAGGCTCCGCCTGGTTTAAGTACCCGATGAGCTTCTTTAAAAGTTTTGGCTACTGCAAAAAAATGATGTAATGATCCATTTATAATTACCATATCAAAATAATTATCTTCATAAGGTAAATTTATTACCTCTGAACAAGCTAATTTCAATTTTGGATATTTTTCTTTAGCAATTTTAAGTACCTCTTCAGATAAATCAACACCGTAAACTTCTTGAGATATTTGAAATAAAGCATTGGACAAACGACCAGTGCCGCAGCCCAATTCTAAGCTTTTATTAATTTGCGTATCTTTTAAAAATGATTTTAAATTATCAAAATTCCAAGCATCCACAATTTTTGCGCTAGGAGGATTTATGTGCCACTGATCATATCTGTCTGCAGTCTCGTTGTAATATTCTTTTTGGACTTTAGATTTTTCACTGTATAAATTCTGATTCATTAAAATTGTTTTATAAATCTAAATCATTTACCTTTTTCCAGTCATTTTCATTCAATACTGCTACGTAGTCATTAGCTATAACATACATATAGTCATCTAAATATAAAGCGCGTTTTACATCTGGAACATTAAGGGCTCTGACAAGTTCTATATTATTATCAACGTATGAAAATACATAACCACCCTTATAAGACGGTAAGAAAAATACTTCGTGTTTTGAATCTTGTAAAAAAGCGTGATGATTATATAAAGCTTCACTACCATATTCCTCTAAAGAATATTTAGCAATTTCTTTTGGATCACTTGGATCTGACACATCAAAATTAGAAATTTTAACCTGTCCATTTTCCATACCGATGCCTAAAATATTATCTTTTGTTAATGGATGTAAATATGAAGAATAACCAGGTATTTTTAATTCACCAACCATTTTGGGATCTTTAGTATTAGATAAATCTAAAACATAAAATGGATCTGTTTGCCTAAAGGTTACTATATAACCTACATCACCTATAAATCTAGCAGCGTATATACGCTCTGTTAATCCTAAATCTAATATAGACCCTTTTATTTTCAAATTTTTATCTAAAACATAAATGTCATTAACTTGAGTATCACGACCACCTCTTCCAAAGCCCCAACGTTCACCAATAGTAGTAGCTACTCTAAGATGTCCATCATATTCGTCCATTGAAAATTGATTCAACAAATAACCTGGTACTGTGCCAGTAGCATCAATTTCTAAATTATCAATGCTTATTTTTACAATGCCCGTAGTGTTTAAGTACCTTTTGTTATTTTCATAATAGTCAGCCATTTTATTCTGCATTTCATTTTCTAATTTCAGTTTTTCATCCTTATCTAAAGATTGCATCCAATCTTCTAATATAGTCTGCAATTCATTCAATTTAGAGCTATTAGAAATATCGTAAGTACTTAATTTATTTAATTTTGTTTGTAATTCAGAAGGTAATAAATCTTTCATTTCTGTACTAATGAAATCAAACATGAAATCAAACATGTCTAAATTTTGACCATAAGCAACATAAAGTGCCTCTTTTGACATATAAACATTTGAAGTTCCCTGGTTACCTACAAAAGAGATACTATCATCAAATTCCCCAGATTCAATATTTAAACTTAAGGCAGTAAAAGTAGAATCTATTTGCCCTGGATTTACTGGATAATAAATATCAAGACAAGATACTAACATTGCCTCGCCGTTTCTAATAAATGGACTAATCGGACAAGGGTTATAAGTATTTATTCTGGTCTGAGTAAGTAAATAAATCTTATCATTATATAACCTAGAAGTTTTTAACCAAGTATTATCGTCTAATTTTATGTCCCATTTTTTCTCTGGAGTTTTAGGATTAGATATATCATAAGCTACTATATCTTGTCCTGAAAATACAACTAAGGTATCATCTTTTAAGAGTAGATCCCCTGTTAAATCAATTTCTGCACTAAGTTCTAAATCACTTGGTGGCCAAGCATTTATAATATTAGTTTTAGTCTGATTTTCAAATCTTATATTAGAATCAATCTCCACAAAATCTTCAAAAACTACTTTTGGAGAGCTAATCCAATAATCACCGCTATTATCAGAAAAGAAAATTTCTTTACCATTTGTTTTTACTATATCTGGCTCATCAATACCCATGACTTGAACATTTGTATCAGAAATTCTATCTGGACTTCCACCACCAAGACCTATGCTTTCGCTTTTAGCAAAATCAATACTATCTTCCATCATAGCTGGTTGGGCAAGAGTCCGAATATTTCCTAAATTAAAACCATAATTAGCTACATCATTTACTTCTTTTAAATAAGCTTTAAACTCATCAGCTGATTTAAATTTTTTAAAGCTAGTATCTTTAGCCAATCTATTTGTTGTGGGATTAAAGTTTAAAGGCTGATTATTAGTATCATCTATTTTAGAAACTATAATCACTAGTGCCACTGCAGATAATAGAATCAAAGCTACTAAATAAACTGGCGTAAAACCAAATCTATTAATCATAGATTTTTTCTTTCTTATTTTTTTTCTTTTTAATCTAGGCATATTTTTATTTGTTATTTTCTTATATTATAACATAAAATTAATTTGCTCCAAAACGTCTTTGCCGCTTATTATATTCTTCTATAGCTTTATCCAAATCCGCGGGACCAAAGTCTGGCCAGTCTACTTGCGGAAAATAAAATTCACTATAAACTGATTGCCAAGTTAAAAACCCTGATAAACGTTGTTCGCCTGAAGTACGTATTATCATATCAGGATCAGGTATGCCAGCTGAGTCAATATTCTGACTAATTACATCTTCCGTAATTTGATCAGCTGTGATTCCAGCCTTAAAAATTTTTTTATAGGCTCTAACTAATTCATCTCTACCTCCATAACTCAAACAAATATTTAACGTTCCTTTTTTACCATCTTTAGTTTTTTCTAAAGCCTTGATCATTGATTTTTGCATATCATCATCAAAATCTTTAAGCCTGCCAAAAAAATTAACTTTAACTCCTTGCTTGGCTAAAATATTTATTTCTTTGTTTATCAATAATCTAAATAGATCCATTAGATAAGCTACTTCTTTTTTATCTCTGTTCCAATTCTCTGTAGAAAAAGCATAAACAGTTAAAATTTTAATACCTTTATCAAAAGCAGGTTGAGTAATTTTTTTTAGATTCTCAAAACCTTGCCGATGTCCTTCAAAGGTAGGTAAGCCCTTATTTCTAGCCCAGCGACGATTACCATCTAAAATTATACCTATATGTTTTGGAATTTGCATAAGCTTATTATAGCATTATAAACAAAATAAAAAAACGCCCATAATGGAGCGCTTTTTTTATTAAATAAATATTTAAGTTAAGACAGTTTGATTATAAAGTTCACTAAGCACAAATCTAGAAACAGCATAAGCAGTTAAGACAATTACTAGTCCAACTACACCAGCGCCAATAAGTTTTTTAGCTTCATCAACTTTTTCAGTACTTCCGTAAGAAGTCATCCATTTAAAACCTCCGAACAAAATAATTAAAGTAGTCAATATTCCTAGAAAACCTAGCATAATATTAATTACTCCACCAATAGTCTCTCTTAAAGGCCTTGAACCTAAAGCAATATTAGTATGAGAGAAATCATTAAATCCCCAATCATCAAGCTGAGGCTGAGCATTAGCTACACTAGGAGCTAAGCTAGATGCTAATAACAAAGCAAATGTTAATATTTTTTTCATTTTATTATGAATTACTAGTTAATTATTTACAATATAATTATAACACTAAATTGATTTTTTGTAAAGTTTATTTTGTTCGCTTGGCTCGGGGGCCCTAAAGGGTCGCTCGCAATTTATTTTTAATATGTGGCTCGGGGACAGGGAGTCGAACCCCGATTTACGGGACCAGAACCCGTTGTCCTACCATTAGACGATCCCCGAATAATAATTAAAGCATTTCCCCACCAAAAGTATCTAACACCTCCTCTATTCCATTTTCACTTTTGCCTTTAAAATTTTGATGGTTTTGCTTATAGTTGGAATCAATCTCAAAGCTTATCGCAATTTTTTTGCCTAATATTTCATTAAAAGTAGCTATTAAATTCTTTTTTACCTCGGGCTTATCTAGTTGCTCTCTATGAAAATCATATTCCAAGCCAATAATAAGTAAATTTTGTTCTATTGTCAAAGGATGGCTAGTTTGAAGCATGGCCGATAAAGAATGATTTAAAGGCTTGGCATTATCCACCACCTTATGCCAATTAGCTTGAATTTTTTGAATATCTTCAGTCTTTAGATTAATTTTTTTTTTTAGTATCTTCTTCTGAGATATTAGTTGCCAAATCTTTAGTATCTTCTTGAGCTAACAAAAATTCTACACACGCTAGCTCTAAAGGTAATTGATCAATCATAGTTTCTTTAATAGATAACTTATCTAAAACAATATTTAATAACTTTGATATATCTTCTAAAACAAAATCTTGAGCGTGTTTTTTAATAGAATCGCTTAAATTATCATCAAAATCAATAACAAAACTTGGACCAATAATCTTATACAACATTATTTGTCTGATATAATCTATAAAATCAGAAATAAAGATATTTAAATCAGCACCCTCCTCTACTAATTTATTGATTTGATTAAGAGCAGTAGCTAAATTTTTAACACGTAAAGCCTCTGTCAAAGCATCAATAGCCTGCCAATTACTATTTGGCAAAACCATAGAAGCTAATTCATCAGTAACCTTGCCACCGCTTATAGAAATTACTTGCCCTAATAATGATTCAGCATCCCTAAGACATCCTTCACTACGACGAGCTATTTCAGACAAAATCTTTTCTGAAACTTGAACTTTTTCCCATTCTACAATCTCAGTCATTCTTTTAACAATGTCTTTGATAGGAATTTTCTTTAAATCAAATCTCTGACAACGAGAAATAATTGTTTCTGGCACTTTGTGAACTTCTGTAGTAGCTAATATAAAAATTACTTTCTTGGGAGGCTCTTCTAAAGTTTTAAGTAAAGCATTAAAAGCAGATTTAGAAAGCATGTGTACTTCATCTATAATAAAAACCTTATAGCCATCACTGTTAAAAGGTGGAATTTGTGAATTAGCAATAATATTATCACGTACATTATCTACACCAGTATGAGAAGCAGCATCAATCTCTATAATATCCATAGATCGACCAGCTAATATAAGCTTACAATTTTCACAATCATTACATGGTTCAGATTCACCATCTTTACGATTTGTACAATTTAATGAACGAGCAAAAAGACGGGCCAAGCTAGTTTTGCCTGTACCGCGAGGTCCAATAAATAAATAAGCGTGGGCTAAATTCCCACTAGATATTTCATTTTCTAAAGTAATTTTAATTGGCTTTTGGCCAACAATTTCTTTAAAAACTTTTGGTCTATATTTTCTATAAATGACTTCTGACATAATCTAAAGATTGAGATCAAGTTCGTTAGTAGAAGCCACTTTATTATTAGTTTTAATTATATTTTCTACAGCTGCCCAAGCGCTATCAGAATCTTTAGAGACTAATATAACCGCTTCATCGCCCTCTTCACCTTTAAAATATGTTACAGAGGCTAAAAGCACTTTATATATCTTGTCTCCAGCTAAAACTACAAATTCATTAGTACTCTTATCTTTAATAAGATGACCAACTAACCTTGTTCTTTCTACTGGCGATATTTGTTTAAAAATAAATGAACCGTCTGAACTTATAGTTAATTTTAGAATATCTCCTTCAACAAGTTTTGATTTAGAGGCATAATTAGCTGGTACACTATATTGCTTACCGTCTGGTCCTATCATTATTTGACCATTAAATACTCCTTCAACTATTAAGCCTTCGTCACCATCAATTTCTTTACCAACCTGAGCGGCCTGTAAACTATAATCCACTGCCTGAGAAGAAGTTTTTCCAGTTATTTCACCTAAAACTTGCTTAGTTTTAGTCAATTCTAATTCTAAATTATATACTAAAGCTTCTAAATCTTTTATTTTTTTTGATTTTGACATTTTTGTTTTTATTTACGAGCTATTTTGGCTCTCAATCACCTAATAATTTATCATAAAAATCATCTCTTGGCAATCCAATATTTTTGTTTATAAGTCAGCCATATTAGCTTTAATTTCATTTTCTATAACTGTTCTATCACGACCATATTTAAGACGTGATAATTCTTTAATAGCCTTAGCTAATTCATAGTTACCTTTTTCCGGTAAAATAGGATTAAAATTAAAGGCTGGCGGATTCTGATTATCTATTAATAATTTTATATAACAAGTATACTTCGGCATATTTATAAGATCATATTCTGTTACTACAGGAGCCATCTGTTTAGCTATAATTTCTGCATCATCAACCCCAATTCTGTAGGATACTATAGTACCAACATTACCAAAAATTGCATCACGAACACTGGTATCTCCATTTTTAACTAATTGCGCTAAAAATTGATGAGCTAAAATTAAATTAAGCTTATATTTTCTGGCTTCTGATAATATTACTGAAATACTATCCGTTACATAATTTTGAAATTCATCAATATATAAATAAAAATCATCTCTTTTTTCTTCTGGTAAATCTACACGACTAAGAGCTGCAAATAATATTTTACCAACTATAACCATACCTAATAAACTACTATTCATTTCTCCTATCTTACCTTTAGATAAATTAATTATTATTATCTTATTTTCATCCATGGCTTTTCTAAAATTAAAAGCACTCTTGTATTGGGCAATAATAGGACGAATAGTATCATTAGATATAAAAGGAGTAAGTTTACTTGTAATGTAAGGAACCATATTAGCTAAAGCGGCTTCACCTCCAGCTTTTTGAGCTTCTTTTTCCCAAAAATCTTTAACTAAATAATTTTTTGTTTTAGCTAATTTGGCTTTTCTATATTTTTCATCAGATAATATTTTTGGAATTTCCAAAAGAGTAGTTGGGATATCTTTATCATCCATTAAAAGTAACATCGCGTTTCTCATATATTGCTCAAACATTGGACCACCAGTAGCTTTAAGGTCATATAGTTTATCAAAAATGGCTATCATTTCATTAACAACAAAACTCTTTTGTTCCTCAGTTTCAAATTCCAACATATTAATACCCAAAGGTCTCTCAGTGTCAGATGGATCAAAATATATGACATCCTCTGCTCTTTCTTTTGGCACGTGAGATAAAATAGTCTCTGCTAAATCTCCATGCGGATCTAAAACACAGATACCCTTACCATTAGCAATATCTTGAATAGCCAAACTTTCTAAAAATACAGACTTACCTGTACCCGTTTGACCAATTTCATACATATGCCTACGACGATCTGCATCTTTAATACGAATCAAGGCTTCTTTTCCTCTAAACATACTTTTACCTAAAATTATACCTTCTTTAGGTATATTGCCTGGCGCAGCAGCTTTTACAGCCTCTAACCAAGCAATATTAGGTGTTTCACTAGTAGCTAAAGGTAAGTGAATAATACTAGTCATTTCTTCAGAATTTAATAACATAGACTTTTGAGGAAGAAAATGACGGTAAATAAAATGCTCAACATAAGCATCAGCTTTTTTAGGAATATGAGCTTTAAAGCTATTACCAAATTCGTAAATATTATACTGACTATAACTATTCAATATATTATTTAAAACCATAACTGACCTCTCTTCGGTCATAGTAGATACTACAACTCTAATATTTACATCAAAACCTGATTTTGATGTTTTCTCCTCCATTACCTTAGCTCTCTCCTGTTCCATAGCAGATAATGGTTGACTTTGTTGAATATTTTCCTGTGGATTATCTGAATCACGAGTTTGCACAAAACTTAAAAAAAATTTAAAAACTTTAGTAAATTTTCCTGAAGCACCACTACCACCAATTTTGTTAACTGCATCTGTATAACTAAGACCACGATGCATTTCCATAGCTATTTTTTTACCCCTAGAGTGCCAGGCTTTACCCGCAGAACGAAAAACATATTGAACTGCTGCACCTTCATTAGCTTCTAATTTACTAAGTGAGTTTGTAATAGATTCTAAAGGATCATTATCAAAATATTTATATGTTTTAATTGGCAAACTATAATCTGCTGTAAAGTTTAAAGCTCCTGCTTTTATATTTGCTTGTGTTTGAAAAATATTATAACCAGTCACTTGCTCAAAATATATTTTTGGATAAACTGCCTGCAATTGTTGAACTAAAAAATCTTTGTAAGCTTTTGGTACAGCTATATAAAAATTAATTTCTCCGCCTATAACTACAATTTCTAAAGAAAATATATCTTTACGTTTTCTGCCAAATAGTTTATTTTGCGCCTTAAGACCACTCAACGAAGTGAAAAGATTTTCTACTTGACCAAGTTGATTTTGAATATACTCTTTACTAATCTCTTCCTTTTCTTGTTTGGTATATTTCGGTATTTTTAAAAGTAAAGTCTCCAGCTCTAGATTTTTATCAGATTTACTTCTAGTACGATTAAATAAAAAATTAAATAAAACTATTAAAATAATAATTCCAACTAATACAAATCCCCCTATAATTAAATACTCAGTCATTTTTTATTTTCCTGATTTATTTTTAATATATTGTCTGTTTTGATTTTTGCTTCTTGTTCTAGATAATGTTTGTTTATTTTAGGTATAATACGAAGCCATTCAAGAATCAACATTGTTATTTCTTTAGCCTTTACTTTAGTTTTCATTAGTAAAATAGTAATCTTGGCCGATGTTTCCTCTCCCTTTATTTTAAAAGCTCTCTGAGTTCCAGCATCTAAGGATAAAAAAACATTATCCATACCCTGCGAAAGTACATTCTCCACTTTAGAATGTATTATTCCGCTAGTTACTGGCTGAGTAACTTGACTATCATCTGGTAAAGCTACTGTACTTGCGATTTGATCATTATCTGGTTTCTCCTGTGCTTTAGCTGGCGCTTCTTGCTCTTGAACACCTGATTCAAAAGAGCCGTCTGTAGATTTTTCTAAGGGAGCTACCTGTTCTACATTAATATTTTGTTGTTCAATATTTTTTTCTGGACTCATGGCTATATTATACCAGATTATGGTTTTTTATGTAAGATTTTAATTTTTTATATAATTCACTAGCTTGATCTAATGAAGATAGATAATATTTTTTATTTTTAGAAATAATATAAATATTTTTTTTATATTTTTTTATATTATTTATTTCAGATAATTTTATAAAACCTACTAATTTATAATTGTTTTTAGATTTTTGTTTCAAGTGTATTAGTCTTTTAGTAGATAATAAATAAACCATATTTTGATCTGACATTTCTTTGGCTAACCAAAAAATAAGCATTATTACCAAGAATAACCATAAAGAAAAGCCCTGATAGCCTATCTGCCACATTGGAAACAACAAGAAAAAGGCTAATAAAAAAAGGAATATAATAAAATATACCTTAGTATGACTTGTTTTTGATTTACAAATCATCCTTAAGTCTTCCCGATTAGTCAAAAATTTGCTAAAATTATCCATGTTATGAATAAAAAAACTCAAAAAATAGTTTTAATCATTATGTCCATATGTATAATATTTTCTATGGTATTATGGACATTAGGTTCTAGCTACAGCTATTAAGAATCTCTTTTTAATACCGCCAAGTAAGCCTCCTGGGGTATTTCTACTTTGCCAGACTGAGCCATACGCTTTTTACCCTTTTTTTGTTTGTCTAATAATTTTCTCTTACGTGTTACATCACCACCGTACAATTTAGCAGTTACGTCTTTTCTTAAAGCTGAAAGTTTTTCCCCAGCCATAATTTTACCACCCACAGCCGCTTGAAGTTTTATAACAAATTGTTGGCGAGGTAAAACATCTTTTAATTTATTTATAATACGCTTACCAACTTTATGGACCTCGTCTTTATATACTAAACTAGTTAAAGCTTCCACAATATCCTCGGCTACTAATATATCCATCTTTACAATTTCACATTTTCTATAATCAGCAAAATCATAATTTAACGAGGCATAGCCAGAAGATATACTTTTTAAATTATCATAAAAATCTACTAAAATAGAAGCTAAGGGAATATCAAAACGAAGTATCATTCGATTCTCATCAATATAGGCCGCATCTTTTGAAATACCTTTTTGAGATATTACATACTCCATTAAAGGACCCATATATTCTTTTGGTGTAATTACCTCAATATGCATATATGGTTCCTCTGTATGCTCAATTTTAGTTACATCCGGCATTTCAGAAGGCGTAGTTAAAACTTCCATATCGCCCTTATTCAAATAAATATTATAAGCAACCGTAGGGGTAGTTACAATTAATTCTAAATTAAATTCCCGACTAAGGCGTTCTTGAAAAATTTCCAGATGAAGTAGACCTAAAAAACCACAACGAAAACCAAATCCCAAAGCTGGAGAACTAGCTGGTTCAAATACTAAACTAGCATCGCTTAATTTTAATTTTAATATGGCTTCTCTTAATTTTTGATATTCACTACCTTCTTGAGGAAATATTCCAGCATAAACCATTGGCTTAATTTCTTTGTAACCTGGCAAAGCCTTTGTATCTTTGTCTATAGAAACTATAGTATCACCCACCTGAGCTTTTTCTAGATGTTTAACACCGGTAATTAAATAACCAATCTCTCCATCTTCCAAATGTCCTGAACTAACCCAGTGTGGCTTAAAATAACCAATATCAAGCACTTCAGTTGGCTCATCAGTAGCTACAAATTTTATTTTATCGCCTTTTTTTATAGCTCCACCAAAAATTCTAGTATAAATAACAACTCCTTTAAATTCATCATAGGTAGAATCAAATACCAAGGCTTGTAAATAATCACTCTTCTTCTTTGGTGCTTTTACTTTATCTATAATAGCATTCAATACCTCCTCTACCCCCTCACCAGTTTTAGCTGAAACTGATAATATTTCTTCTTTTTTACAACCTAACAAATGTACAATCTCTTGACTCACCTTATCTATATCAGCGGCTGGTAAATCAATTTTATTTATAACCGGAACAATATCTAAATCTTGTTCTAAGGCCAAATAAAGATTAGCCAGAGTTTGAGCTTCAATGCCTTGAGTAGCATCTACCAAAAGTATAGCGCCTTCTACAGCCGCTAAAGAACGAGATACCTCATAACTAAAGTCAACATGCCCAGGCGTATCAATCAAATTTAAAATTTTACCAGCCCAATCCATTCTAGCTGGTTGAAGTTTAATGGTAATCCCTCTTTCTCTTTCTAAATCCATCTGATCTAAAAGCTGCTCTTTCATCTTACGCTTTTCTACAGTGCCAGTAATCTCTAGCATTCTGTCTGCTAGAGTGGATTTACCATGGTCTATATGAGCAATTATACAAAAGTTTCTAATGTTTTCCATTTCTAAATAGTAATACAAATTTTCTTAACATTTTCTTGACAATATCTAGCTCATCAAGTCTAAACACTATACCTAAAACCAAGTAGCTTAGCAAGCCTGCTAGCCCTGCTCCTAATCCCTGTGTAAATATACCTATAAAAGTGTGAGTATCTAATAAAACATCTAAAAATATTAAAGTCGAATAAGCAACAGCACCTGCTAAAATAGAATTTAGAGAAATTTTCAAAATAGCCTTTAAAATTTTATTATCATCTATGTTTGGTAGTTTAAAATGTAAAAATATATATAAAAGCATCATATTAATAATACTAGATATAGAAAATGCTAAAGCTAATCCAAAAACACCAAAATATTGAGCTAATTGCCAAGATAAAACAATATTGATAATAATACTAAAAATGCTAATACTCATTGGTGTCTTAGTATCTTCATAAGCGTAAAATGACCGAGCCAATAAAGGAATTAAGCCTTGAGCAAATATAGATGTAGCAAAAATTCCTAAAGTTTGAGCGGTTTTGTAAGTTTCATCCCAATCAAAAGCCCCGCTACCTAATATCACGCGTACTAATTGAGCTCTAAGAACCACAATTAAAACTGATATTGGTATTAGCATAAATAAAATTCTTCTGAAACTACGAGAAAAATTTTGACTAAAAGACTTTGAATCTTTTTCATTGACTGCCTGAGTAAAAGTTGGAAAAACCGCTATAGCTAAAGACACAGCAAATAAAGATACAGGCAAGCTCTGAAGATTATTAGCATAATTAAAAACAGCTATACTGCCAGTAGTTAGGGTAGAAGCAATCATGGTGATTACTATTAAATTAATTTGTCCAGCCGCTAAACCAATTGTACGAGGCAGCATTAATTTTAAAATTCTTTTCAAATTTTTATCAAACTTCAAAATAAATTTATAATGCCAACCATTTTTATGTACTTCTGGTAATTGAATTAGCAAATGCATAATAGCTCCTAATAAAACCCCATAGGCTAAGCCCACCAAACCAAACCTTGGATAAAAAACCACAATACCAATTATAATACCAATATTATAAAAACTAGCTGCTAAAGAAAAAGAAAAAAACCTTTTTAGGGAATTTAATATACCTCCTATTAAATTAGAAACAACGAAGAATAATACTGAAATTAGCATTACCCTACTGAGTTTAATTACATCCGTCATTTGTCCATCATTAAACCCTGGGGTAATTAATGGCATTATCTGTGGTGTAAAAATGTAAGCTATAACCACTAATATAGTAATGAAGAGTAAAAAGAAATTTAAAACAGAATTAGATAATTTTAAACCATCCTCTTTATTTTTAAACCAAACTTTTTGAAATACTGGAATAAAAGCCGAGGTCAAAGCTCCTAAAACTAAAGTATTAAATATTAAATCCGGTAAACGAAAAGCTGAGTAATAAACATCTGCCATTTCGCTAGCCGCAAAATTATGAGCAATTAATTTTTCTCTAAGCAAAGCAAATATTTTAGCCAAAAAAGAAAAAAAGGCGATTATCAACGCACCTCCTGTGACACTATTATTAATTTTATGCCAAAGCTTTTGCCACATCTAAAATTATTTATTTGTTAAAATAAAACCAAAGTATTGATCACGATTTAATTCCTTTGTATATGTTAATAAATTATCAGTAACATTCATACTAGCCTGATCACTGGCATTATTAAAAATCAATTTTACATTATCAGGCAAAATAACTGATGAGTTTAATAAATTATTTTTTAAACCAGATTGAGATTGAACTACTAAACTATAGTTATCTAAATTAACATTTTTCTTAAACATTTTTTGCCACCAATTATTTACCAAAGGATCTCCTAAATCTAATCTAAATGGCAGCTTATATTTTATAAGTACAGTTTTAGTTTCTCCAGGAGCCAAGGTCATCCAATTAGCAAAAACAGTTTTATTTAAAGATGTGTATATTTCAGTAGCTGAATTATTATCAATCATTTTAATTTCCTCCTGAGCTAAATCCTTATCTATCTGAGCATTTTCATTACCTGCAAAATAATTATCTGGAATTTTATCAAAGCCGACTGCTTCTATAAATTCACTGTTCAAAGGTGTATAAATTCTAAGATAACTGGTGTTACCTCCATAGAGGCCACCAAATAAAGCCTCCTCCTCTGCTTTATTCGATCTAGTAATTTTAAGTGTATTTATTATTTCTCCATTAACTGAAATCCTAGCTTGATGATCAATGGTTTGATAAATATTATTATCGGTTTTACCACCAGCAATATTAGTGTTAATAACAGCTAAATAATCCTTATTATAATCCAAGCTCTTACCTGACCAGCCAAAATTAACTAAAGAATCCTGAGTAACTTTATTTTCACTATAAATTTGAATATCTTTAGAGGCTAAGGTCTTAGCAAAAACTTCTACAACTTCTTTATGCTTATCATTATTAGATAATAATTTCTCCAAAACAATTGGCACTAAATCAGCTATCACTGCCTTTGGTTGGTTTAATTCCTCGTCATAATTTAACTCTACCTCTTCTTGTAAAACATCAAAAATATTTTCTTGATTTATAGTAATGCCATAATCTTCCAGACTAACTGGCCCTAAGACTGCTAAAAGTTCGGCTAAAACATTAGCATTAATAGCTATTACACCATCTAAGGAACTTGCCCCAGCTTGTTGATAAAACCAAATTATTTTCTGAGCTGAAGTAGGAAAATCATACCACCAATTTGCATCCCAAATATTAAATCCAGAATTTATAAGTGACAAAGCTTGAGGTGCTTTAAGTCTAGGTCCTTGCCCGGCTTCTAAATCATATAAACCCCCTTTTGGAATTTCTAAATTTACAATCTTACCTTGGTAAACATCAAATAAAGCAAAGCTACCAATAAAACCTCCCGTTGCTCTTATTTCATTATTATTTTGAAAAAGCACTACATATCTTTTTTCACTGCTATGTCCTAATAAATCTGAACTTAATGAAAAGATATCATTTAATTCTTCTAGATTAGCAATAGTAGATGGTAAATAAAGTTTTAAACTATCAAAATATTCTCTAAAATTAGCTGGTAAAAGAGATGAGGAAATGCCCTCTAAATCCGCATTAGCTGATTCTAAATATGGTAAAGTTTTATTTATTTGATCATTTAATAGTACTATATACTCAGTTGGGTTACCATTACTTTGTAAGGTTTGATTTAAGACAGTAGCTGCTTCAGATATGTTTGTAGCCACACTAAGCATATTTCTACTAAGAGAAATCGGTTTACCGACTACAGGCATCAAACTAGCCGCATTAAGCATCCATCTTTGATATTCGTTCAAGACATCCTGTGCTTGAGAAAAATTATCTAAAGCACTTTGAAAGTTACCCTGGGCTTCTTGATAAGAATTTTCTGAAGCTGATATTACTCCTGATTGTAAACTAATTAGGCCTTCTTGACTAAAGTTTAATATTTTTCCTTTATCATTCTTTATCTGCCCAAACATTACCATGCCTCTGATAGGCAATAATATAACAGCTACAATAAGTGCAAAAAGTAAAGATTTGTTTAAAGCTACACTAAAACTAGTATTTTTAATTTTAGGTAATTGCCAATTAATTTTTTTAGTTGATTTACCATAAGATTTAATAAAAGAATCTTTATATTTTGCAAAATCAAATTTTGGTTTTACTGAAGGTTCAACTTTTGATTTTCTTAAATCTATAACATGAGCTGAATTAGTAGCTAAATCTTCCAAATTTTGTACCTTCTCTGTTTCTTCTATCTTTATCTCGGCTTTAACTTCTTTCTTGATACTATTTAAAATCTGAGAATATGATAAATCTTGCTTGATTAATTTATCAAGCTCTTGTAAAGCTTTTTGCTTTTCTTCCTTAACGCTGGCTACTCCAAAATCAGCGTCCAACAAAAATTGATCTAAGTCCTCTACTAGATCTTTTTTTAATTCAAAAACGTCTGATTTTTTATTTTGTATTTTTTTCTTTACCATAACTAGTATCAAGATATATTATACCAGAATTTTTATAAAAAACAAAGATGGTTCAATTAATTTAAACATTATCTATTTTTTATAGATTTCCAAAATTTCTTTAGACATCCTATGCCAAGAATACCTATCTATTTGTTTATAACCTGCCCTAATTAAATTATTACGCAGATCATTATTATTTATAATCTCAAACATTTTTTTCTTTAAATCATCTTTATCTTTAGGATTAAAATAAAGAACGCTATGTCCTAATATTTCTGGTAAAGAGCTAGAATTACTAGATAAAACTGGTAAACCATACTGCATCGCCTCCAATGGTGGCAGACCAAATCCTTCATAAAGAGACGGGAAAACATAAGCTTTGGCATTTTTATAATAAACTGCTAATTTATCATCTGGAACATAACCACTGAAAATAATATTGGGGCAATCAATATCTTTAGCTAATTTTTCATAAAAATAATTTTTTTGACCTACTAATACTAAATAATATTCTGAATGTTTTTGCCAAAACTCTTTAAAAGCTTTTATTAAAAACTCCAAATTTTTATGAGGATAAGCATTACCAATATAAAGAAAATAATTTTGTGGTAATTGAAAAGGCTCTTTTTGACTACTATCGTGTTTACTGACACCTTCGTAAACTACTTTAATTTTTTTAGATTCACTATCTCCTAATTTAAAATATTCTTTTATATCTTTGGCTGTAAAATTAGAAACAGCAATTATTTTTTTAGAATTTTTAACAGCATTTCTAATCACCTGCTTATAAAACCAATATTTTATTGTAAACCAAATAGTATTTAAAGTACTAGCTTTACGACTTGGAAATTTAGTCATAATTAAATCATGGATTGTTACAACAAAATTGCCAGAATAAAAAATTGGTACGTTAAAATGAGGAAAGTGCACTAAATCTGGCTTTAATCTATATAAAAGCCAAGGCAAAACTATTTGTTCTTTTATTCCATACCAATGACAGTCGCAAATCTTAACTTTAAAATTATCTGGTAAATTTATTCCAGGATCTTCTTTAAATAATAAAATATATTGATTATTAGTATCTAGTTTTTTTATATTATCTAAAAACTCTTGATTATAACGACCAAGCCCTCCTGATTTTGTACCAAATATTCTAAAATCAATTACTATCTTCATTTGTATATATTTTATTCAAATTTTTTATCACCCACAGGGTGATCACCCCGTGGGTGATAGCTATTAAATAAATCTAAAATTTGTTGTGCCTGATTTTCCCATTGCGGAACCTTAAAAGTTTTAGCTGAAGCTTTTAATTGTTTTATTAATTCTTTATCTTCAGTTAAAAACTTTAAAGCTTTATAAATATCACTAATATTATAAGGATCAACATATAAAGCTTGTTGTTTATTTGTCTCTGGAAGTGATGTTTTGTAAGAAACTATTACTGGCGTTTTATAAGAAATAGCCTCCATTGGTGGAAAACCAAAACCCTCATAAAAAGACGGCCAAATTAAACCCTGACTCATATAATACAAAGCATCTTTAGCTGGAGATTCTACATAATTTAAATAATGAATAAAAGGTCGTTTCTTTATTTTTTGTAATAACTTTCTATAAACCCAACCTTTAGCCCCTACTACTACCAAATGCACATCAGGATACTCTAAATGATACCTATCAAAGGCTTTTATAACACTATCTATATTTTTACGGGGTTCAAGTGTTCCTAAATAAATAAAAAACTTATCTGGTAAATCAAAATCACTTAATAATTCCTTGGCCCTTACTTCATTCATGGGAATTGAATCAATGCCTGGATTTATAATACTAATCTTATCTTCATTTAAAGGAAAAAAACGCATCAGATCTCTTTTTGTATTACCAGAAACAGCTATAATTTTATCAGCTTGTGTAACTAAATTTTCTACATTAACTAACTTATGCCAATATCTCCTTTTCAAAGAATAAAATTCTCTACTATGGAGAAAAGATAAGTCATGAACTGTCAAAATCATAGGAAAGTTTTTTGGTAAATTACAAAAATTAATATTTGGCATCCAAAATAAATCTATATCTTTAAAAAACTTTTGACAGATATTAGAGTTAATACCTGTTATTAAATTTAAATTCAATAATTTATTAGGAACTGACAAATGAAAATGTTTAACATTGGGTTGGTTAAAATCTAATTCAGTGTAAGGATCTTCTTTTAAACCAGAACTAAATAAATAATAATTATTTTCTTTATCCAATTCTAAAAGATGGGTAATGGCATGATAAATATATTTGCCAATACCTGTTAATTTTTTATTGCCTAAGGCTCTAATGTCTATACCTATATTCATAAAGCTTCAATAAAATTAAGCATTTTTTGTTTAAATTTCTGCTCGTCAAAATTTTTGGCATGATTTCTAATAATTTTAGAATCAAATTTGGACGAATCAAATCTCAATATTTTATGAGCTAAAGATTCCCAAGTTTGTTCTTCAAAAAATAAACCCGTCTGATTATCTACTACTGTTTCTAAAGCGCCACCTCGACCATAAGCTATAACTGGTCTACCAGAAGCCATTGCCTCTAAAGCAGAAATGCCAAAATCCTCTAATTGCGGATAAATAAAAGCCTTACAACGGGATAGATGATAATTTCTTTCTTTATCTGAAACTTCTCCTAAAAATTCAATATTAGAATGCGCCATTTTTTTTAATCTTTTTAATTCAGAACCACCACCAATAATTTTAAGTGGTAATTTTAAATTATTAAACGCCTGGATAGCTAAATCCACTTTTTTATATGGCCTTAAACGAGAAACTATTAAATAATAATCCTCCACCTGATTAGACAAATGAAAATCAGCTACTCGAACTGGCGGATGAATAACTACTGAATCCCTTTTATAATGTTTTTTTATTTTCTTAGCTATAAAATGTGAATTAGCTATAAAATAATTAACATCTTGAGCTTTAGAAAAATCCCAATTTTGTAATTTATTTAAAACTTTAGGTAAAAAATTCTTAAGAATTTTTCCTTCTGGTAAATTACCTATATATTCCTCTTTATCATCCCATAAATATCTAGTAGGTGCATGACAATAGCAAATATGTTTATTATTGTGCCCTGTTTTTACACCTTTAACAAAGGCTGAAGATGAAGAAATAACTAAATCATAATTACTTAAGTCTGTTTTTTCCCAAACTCTAGGCATTAATACCAAAAAATATTTAAAAAGTTTATTGATACCTGGAATCTTCTGCAAATTAGAAGTAATTATATTCTTTTGATTGAGAATTTTTTTAGTTATTTTAGGATCATTTATCAAAGTAAAAATAGGTGCCTGAGAATCTAGGCTAGCTAAAGCTACTAGAACTTTCTCAGCTCCACCTATTTGAAATAAATGATCATGAGCAAAAGCAATTTTTTTCATATTATCCTTGGTCACCCTTAATAACTGCCATAGGAGTTTTTAATAAGATTATTAAATCAAGTAATACAGACCAATTTTCTATATAAAAAATATCTAATTTAGCCTCTTCACTAAAGTCTAAATTTGCCCGGCCAGAAACTTGAGCCATTCCAGTAATGCCAGGTTTAATAAATAATAATTTTTTATAACCTTTTTTATATTTATCTACTTCGGCTGGTTCATGCGGTCGTGGTCCAACCAAGCTCATGCTAGCTCCTAAAATGTTTATAAGCTGAGGTAATTCATCTAAGCTAGTTCTCCTTAAAAATTTACCTACCTTTGTAACTCTGGGGTCATCTTTCATTTTAAACAGTGGCCCATCAACTCTTTCATTATATTGCATTACTTCTGATTTCATTTTATCAGCGTCTTTCACCATAGAACGAAATTTATACATTCCAAAAAGCCTTCCTTTATTACCAACTCTAGATAATTTTACAAAAATTGGTCCTTTAGAATTTAATTTAATAGCTATAGCTATTATTATAAATACTGGCGATAAAATTATGAGTAACAAAACAGCTATTATTAAATCAAATATTCTTTTATATACCCGACGCCAACCATCTAAAGGCGTACCTTGAATTTCTATAACTGGCAGGCCAGCTACAGAGTTTATATTAAAATGTAAACTTTGAGTTTGAAAAAGACTAGCTACATATCTAAGATTTAAATGATTTTCTTGACAATAAGTTAATAAATTAAGAGCTTCTTTTTTTTCTATACTAGAATCTGTTTGAATCAAATTATCAATTTGTTTATTTTTTATTTGTTCTGCGATTTCATTTGAATTTTCTAAATCTATTAAATTATCAAATTCAGCTACAATCTTATAACCCATTTGCGGATTTTTTTTATAAGTAGCTACAATTGCCTGACGACTGCTCTCACTACCTAAAGCTATGACTCGAGATAAGCCATAACCTTTTTTAAGAAAATAATTTCTAATAGCGAAAATTATTATTCTAGATATAAAAAGATATATAATAGTAATACCCCAAGAAAAAATTATAATAAAACGAGAAGAAAATAATTCCTTCTGCCAAAAAATAGCTAAGACAATAACAATACCTACTGTGGATACACCTGCAAAAATCTTTGGCAACTCTTTAGCTAGTTTTTTATCTTTCATGGCATAGAAACCACTTAAAGCAAAAACTATTATAGCTAACAAGGCCACTTTAAATGCTAGACCCGTAAATTCTGTTAAAGGCATTTCATAAAAAACTGGCCTTATCCCTTCTACAGACTCTGAAAACCTTAAAAAATAAGCCGATAAAGCAGCTAAAACTACTATTGTATAATCAATAGGTACTAAGGCAATATTTACAATAAAATTAGCTTTTTTCATATAGATAATCATATCATTTGCCTTGTATTTAGTAAATATCTAATTTGATATTTCTCTTGACAAAACAAGCAAAATATTGTATATTGTTGTTTAAGGTCTAAATAGACTGAGATGATTGCTAGTTATAGCGTAAAGCTATAGTTAGAGGAAAGTCCGAACACCACAAAAAAGATAGTTGGTAACGCCAACCGTTTCTAATGCAAATTAGGGATAGGACAAGTGCAACAGAGAATATTACTTCACCTATAGCTTTACGCGAAGGGTGATAAGGGTGAAAATGTCAGATAATTAGCTGACACGTCAACATGGCGACATGTAGAAAGAGGTAAACTTCTATCCGGTGTAAGGCCAAATAGGCCGCGTCTGACGCGGCGGGTAGGCTGCTTGAGATTACAAGCAATTGTAATCCTAGATAGATGATCATCCTAGACAGAATTCGGCTTATGATGTCTATTTAGACCTTTTATAGTTAAACTAAAAAAACAGCTTAATTTAATAGGCTGCTTTTTTTATTCTAATATATATTCTAAAGTCTCTTTAGCTACTTTACACCAAGAAAATTCTTTAGCTCTTTCTAAACCTTTATTAATTAAATCAGTCCTCTGTTCTTGATTATTAAATATATTTTCTATCTTATCTTTTATATCTTCAATATTATCTGGATCAAAATACAAAGCTGCATCTTGAGCCACTTCTTTAAGAGCTGGAATATGAGATACGGCTACTGGCACACCTGAAGCCATAGCTTCTAAAACTGGTAAACCAAAACCTTCAAATTTAGAAGGAAATAGAAATCCTGTAGCTGAAGCCATTAATTTAGGGTAATTTACTTGGCTAACATATCCTAAAAGCATTACATCATCTTTAAGGCCTTCCTCAGTACATATTTTTTCAATAGCAGCATAACCATAATTACCTGGACGACCAGCTAAAATTAATGGCCATTTGCGGCTAGTTTTTTTATAAGCTTTAATTAAACTTAAAACATTTTTCTTACTCTCTAACCTGCCAATGTATAATAAAAATTCATCTGGATAATCATGTTTATCAATAAATATTTGCTTATCCTCTTGGCTTATAGGTTTAAAATCATCTTTTCTATAACCTAAATGGATAACTTTTATTTTATGTTTTGCTTTTGGAAAATATTTTATAATATCTAACTTAGTAGCCTCAGAAATAGTAATAATTTTATCTGCTCGTTTAATAGCTAAAGTATGAGAAACTTTTTGATAAATTCTTTCTAATGGGTGATAAAGTTTTGGATTTCTATAAAAACCAAGATCATGAATTGTAACTATCATCTCTCCTCTACCAAAAATTGGTAAAGCATTAGTAGCAAAAAATTTATCTACTGGATTAACAAGTAATTCCCAAGCTAACCTAAAATGAGTCCAAAATTTTTTAAAAGGCCAAGCTAAAGATTTTAAACAAAAATTATCCGGTACATCTTTAAGATCACCGGCTAAATACTTATTATAATAAATAACAAAGTTATTTTTTTTATCTATTTTTTTAAACTCTTGGAGTAAATGCCAAGCATACCATTCAGTACCAGTTTTATATCTTTTATTGGCTCTAGTAGCCTCTAAACCTACTGTTTTCATACTGTTTATAATTTATTTAGCAGATAATATACTTCGCTTATAGGATTCTAAATTTTCTAAAGCAATTCCTGTACCACGAGCTACACAAAGAAGTGACTCATCAGCTACATAAGCTGACACACCAGTGGCCTGCGATAATAGCTTATCCATATTACGAAGCAATGAAGTACCGCCAGATAAAACCATGCCCTTATCCATAATATCAGCAGATAACTCAGGTGGTGTTTGATAAAGCACAGATTTTACAGCTGCTATTAAACTCTGTAGTTCATTTTGTAAAGCTTCGGTTACATCGTCAGAATTAACTGTAATGGTACGTGGTAATCCAGATACCATATCACGCCCCTTAACATCCATACTTAATTTTTCTTCTTTAGGTAAGAATTGAGCACTACCAATCTTTATTTTTACTTCCTCTGCAGTTCTCTCCCCAATAGCTAAATTATATTTTTTCTTGATATGTTCAGCAATAGCCGTGTCATATTTATTACCACCAATTCTAACTGATGTATTAGCTACCACACCTCCTAAAGAAATCACAGCTATTTCACTAGTACCACCTCCCATATCAACAATCATATGTCCTGAGGCACTACCAATAGGAATATCCGCCCCTATAGCAGCTGCGATTGGCTCTTTAATAATATAAGCTGCTTTAGCACCTGCATTTAAGGTAGCATCAATTACTGCCCTTCTTTCAGTAGAAGTAATTCCAGCTGGTACTGCAATCATAACTTCTGGACGAAATATTTTCATTCCTCCTACTGCTTTGTTTATAAAATATTTAAGCATACTTTCTGTAGTACGATAATCTGCAATTACACCATCTTTAAGTGGTCTAGCAGCAATAATAGAATCAGGAGTACGACCAATCATTTCCTTAGCCTCATCTCCTACAGCTAAAACCTTATTATCCAAAACTGAAATAGCCACCACTGATGGCTCATTTATTACAATACCTCTCTTTGGAATATATACCAAAGTGTAAGCAGTACCCAAATCTATACCAATTTTCTTTATAAACATGAATAATTATTCAATCTTTAAAATCTTACATTTTGTTGTGCCGCTTGGCAAGTCTACGTCAACTTCATCACCAACTGCCCTACCCATCAAAGCTTCTCCAAAAGGTGATTCTAATGATATTTTACCTTGAACTGGATCAGCCTCTGTACTACCAACAATAATAAAATCTAATATTTTTCCTTCTTTGTCAATTTGTACTTTACAACCTATATAAACTTTACCATCATTTTTTGTTTTTTCAGCTACAGCTGAAGTTTTTATTAAATGTTCTAATTCTAAAACACGACCTTCTACAAAAGATTGAGATTCTTTAGCTTCTTGGTATTCAGCATTTTCTGACAAATCTCCAAGCTCTTTAGCTGATTTAATTCTCTCAGACACTTCAGGTCTTTTTTTGGTCTTCAAATATTCCAACTCTTCTTTGAGCTTATTAAGACCTTCTTCGGTTAAAACTTTATTATCCATAACAAATTATTTTTATTTCTAATTAATATATTAAATATTATCAAATTATTGAGAAAAATACCACTCCATAAATTCCCTAGTAATAGTTACTGCTAAACCCCTATCACCTCCCTCTTCTACCAATACAGTAGTTACAATTTTTGCGTCTTCATAAGGAGCAAAAGCGGCCATCCAAGAATGAGGAGTTTTATTTCTATTAAACTGTGCTGTACCTGTCTTTCCAGCTACATTAACTGATACTGATTGTAAACTCTTAGCTGTTCCATCGGTAATTGTCATACGTAAACCCCTCCTTATAGTATTTAAATTATCAGATGATATAACATTAGTCAAAAGGGTTTGTGGTTCAAAAATATCTGTACTCTCTCCTATTTTACTTTCTTTAATAAAATGTGGTTCATAAACTTGTCCGTCATTAGCAAAATACGACATCATTGTAGCTGCCTGAAGCGGAGTAGTCAGTAAATATCCTTGTCCAATAGATAAATTATAAGTATCACCTAAATACCATCTTTCATCAAAAGTGTCTTCTTTCCACTGCTTAGAAGGTAAAAAACCATCTGCTTCTGCATTCAAATCAATATTAGTCAATTTACCTAAACCAAATTTCTCAGCATATTCAATAATTTTATCAGATCCTAATCCCAAACTAAGCCATTCATTATTTCCACCACCAATAGAATAAAAAAATGTATTAACTGAATCTGCTAAAGCCCAATATATATTAGTTAAACCATGCCCTCCGCTACGCCAATCTGGAAAAAAACTACCGCCTATCTGTACTCCACCCGTACTATTAACAGTAAAACTAGTATTAATAAGTTTTTCTTCCAAGGCTGCAGCTGAAATTACTGCCTTAAATATAGATCCCATTGGATAAGTACCAGATATTACCCTATTCAATAATGGTAAATCTTTATTAGCTGTGATTTTACTATACTCTTCATTATTTAATAAAGTAGTAAAAATATTATTATCATAAGTTGGTAAAGATGCCATTGCTAATATTCCCCCATCTTCTGCATCAAGTATTACTGCGGCCATTTTAGGATTATCATAACGTTCAGCATTTTTTTGCATTATCTCAAATAACTTAGACTGGGCTTTAGCATCTATAGTTAAAACTAAATCAGAGCCATCTACCGGATCAATCATTGATAAAATATTTTTTTCTCTAAATAAAGCATCTACTTCTATTTGTCTAATGCCATCCTGACCTTTTAATATTTCTTCATAGACAAATTCTAAGCCCGTCTTACCAATTCTATCATAATAATTATATCTCCTATCCTCTATATCTTTTTCTGTAACTGCTCCTAGATAACCCATGCTATGGCTAAGACCTAAATTATAAAAATATTGCCGACGAGGTTCATGGGCTACGTCAATGCTAGGTTGAGATTCTGATAATATAATTAATCTCATGGCTAAATCATAGGGTAAATTTTCATACACTAATAATTTATTTGATTTATTTTTGATATCATAAATATTAGCCTCCAAATCATCCTTAGAGACTTCTAAAATATTAGCCAGTTTATTAAACAAATCTTGTTTAGCTAATTCATCTTCGGGAAAAGCATCTTTATCTAAATAAAGAAAGAAATAGGAAACATTTTTTACCAACACATCACCAAAACGATCATACATCAAGCCACGATTAGCTTTAATAACATCAGACTTAATACGATTACCTTCAGCTACATTCCTAAAATATCCACCTTTAACAGCTTGTAAATAAAAAGCTCGGCTAAATAAAATTAATAAACAAACAGTAAATATAATAAACAGCCAACGTATTTTTTTATCCTCAAAAAACCTACCTAGTTGTTGAGTTTTATCAACTAAGCCAAAATCTAAATAATCGCCACTCTTTTTTTGTTTAATAAAACCGCCTACTTTAGAGTCACGTATTTGTCCTTCTTGAATTTTAAAAGGATTGTTTTTGATCATGACCTTTAAGCCAAAAATTATAATAAATTAAATGTAAAAATATTACTAAAAATATATTTATCCCTGTCATTTTTAATATAGGCTTTAGCAAATTATTATCAAAAGTATATAAATTCCAATTAAAAATTAAATCACTTAGCCAAAATAACAACCAAAATACTAGAAAAGAAAATATAGTAAGTAATATTATAGATAAAATATTTTTAGAACTTAGAATAGTAACTTGAAAACTTTTTAACAGAAAGATAATAATTACAAATATTATGGCATGTAAACCAAAAATTCCCGTGAAAGAATCTACAAAAAATCCTGCCAGCAAAGCAAATGTATAATGTAGCCACTCTTGTTCAGAATTAAAATAAATCAATAAAAGTGCGACTAAAAATGGCTGCAAAAACTGCCAACCATTATCATAGAAATTTAGAAATAAGAATAAAAAACTACTTATTAAAAAGATTAATATAAAATATAAATATCTCATAAATCAGTAATCACGGCTAAAGTAAATAAAACTTCATAATTTATTATGGGTAACACAGAGGCTTTCTTAAAAAGTTCTTCTTGTGAAAATTCTACATCTTCTATCTGGCCCACTATCAGGCCTGATGGTATTTTAGGATCAATATCTGCAGTAACTACTATGTCACCTTTTTTTATAGCTTGTTCTTGAGGTATAAAACTAAGATCCATTACTAATCCCAAAGAACCACTAAGTATGCCTGAAATATTTCTGTCATCACCTACTTTTACGGCTAATTTAGAAAAATGGTCTGTTAAAAGTCTAAGCTTAGAAGAATCTATTCCAGCATCTATAATTTTACCAACTGCAATACCATTACTAACTACTACGACCTGTCCATTAGCTATACCCTTATCTCTGCCACCATCAATTATTAATATATTACGATTTACTGGGTCTCTACTTAGTATATTAACCACTGCTAAATTATATTCATCTTTATTTTTTAATTCTAATAATTCACGCAGTTCATTATTTTCTTTCTCAAGCTCCTTAAGTTGATTATTAGCTACTAAAAGATTTTTATATTCTTCTTCAATATCATCAGGAGGATTTAATAAGCTTGTATTAAATTGTCCAGGGCTAAAACTTTTTCTAAAAATTACCCCTAAATCAAAAATTTGCCCGTTTTTGAATAACACAAACAGAGCAATTATAGTAATAAAAATTAAGAAAAATTTTAAATTTTGTCTTAGCATAAACTATTTAACTATCCCCATCCCATATCCTTAGTAGAAGGTAAAAGTATTTCTCTTAAATTGTCTAAATCATCCAATACCTTGCCGGTACCTCTAACAACAGCAGTTAGTGGCTCGTCAGTAATATAAACTGGCATTTTTGTTTCTTGAGCTATCAAAACATCCAAACCTTTAAGTAATGCTCCGCCGCCAGTTAAGACCATACCTCTTTCATAAAGATCTGAAACTAATTCTGGTGGAGTATTTTCAATAGTTGCTTTGATATTTTCTACAATTAATTTAATTGGCTTAATAATAGCTTCACGAATATTAGCCTCAGTTACTTCTACCTCTTTTGGTAATCCAGTTAAAATATCTCGACCACGCATAGTGGTCTTGATTGGTTTATCACTAGACATGACAGAACCTACTTGAATTTTTATTTTTTCAGCCGTTCTTTCTCCTAATAATAAATTAAATTTATCACGAGCATATTGAATAATAGATTCATTAAATTTATCACCAGCTAACTTGAGTGATTTCCAAGAAACTACACCACCCAAAGACATAACTGCAATTTCTGTAGTACCACCACCAATATCTACTATCATAGAGCCAGAAGCCTCTTGAATGGGCAATCCTGCCCCAATAGCGGCTGCCATTGGTTCTTCGATGAGTAAAACCTCTGAAGCACCAGCACCCATTACAGAGTCTTCTACTGCCTTTCTTTCCACCTCTGTTACATCCAAAGGAATTCCAATTACTACTCTTGGTCTAGGCATAAAAGTAAATGATTCTTTATGAACTTTTTCAATAAAATGTTTTATCATTTTTTCGGTAACTTCAAAATCAGAAATAATACCATCTACCAAAGGTCTGGTAACTGTAATATGCTGAGGGGTTTTACCAAGCATTATTTTGGCATCATCACCAACTGCTATAATTTTTTCCGTACGATTATTAATAGCTACTATAGATGGTTCATTAACTACAATACCTTGATCTTTAACATAAACCAAAATATTGGCCGTACCTAGGTCAATGCCAATATCTTTGGAAAAGTTTTTAAAAAGTCCTTTAAACATTATTTGTAAAATTCATTAATTTTTTTGATCGCACTATCTAAATTCAATAATTCTTTACTATGATCTTTTCTATAGATAAGCTCTAACTCTTCTTGCTTATCTGAAATAATTAACTGTATACAATTTCCTAATAAATCTGCATCTTTTAATTTTTTGCCAAAAGATATATCTCTATCATCATATAATACTTCTATACCATTTTCGCGTAATTTTTCATATACCTTGTCAGCTTGTTCATTTGTCTTATCATTTTTTGACAAATTTAGCAAATGAACATGATATGGGGTAGTTGATTTAGTCCAAATAATACCATCTTTATCATGGCTAGCCTCTACTATAGTGCCCATTACCCTACCTAAGCCTATACCGTATGAACCCATTAAAACATCCTGCATCTTACCTTCTTCATTAGTGTATCGTAAGCCTAAAGATTCAGAATATTTAGTACCTAATCTAAAAATATTTCCAGCTTCAACAGTTTTAGCCTCTTCTGTCTTGGCTCCGCACTTTGGACATTTATCACCAGCTTTAATCTCGGCTATTTCTTTATTTTGAGCCCAAGCACATTTATTACACAAAAATGTAATATCCTCACCTGCTTCAGTCTTAACCATAAACTCATGAGAAAATTGCTTACTCATAGATCCACCTGATGCTTCTACAGAAAATGCTTCCAATCCCATTCTTTTAAAAATAGTTAGATAAGCATCATGAACTTTAAAATAATATTCATCTAAATCTTTTTCATCCGTGTGAAAACTATACAAATCTTTCATAGAAAATTCGCGTCCTCGTAGTAAGCCTGACTTAGCTCTTTTTTCATTTCTAAACTTATCTTGAATTTGATAAATATAGATTGGTAAATCTTTGTATGATTTTATTTGTTGTTTGGCTAGATCAGTTACAACTTCTTCATGGGTAGTAGCTAGACCGACCTCAGACCCATGACCATCTTCAAATTGATACATAATATCTTTCATCTCAGACCAACGACCAGTACGCTCCCAAAGTTCTTTTGGTTGAAGTGCGGTCATCAACATTTCTTGACCATCAACTGCATCCATTTCTTCTCTTATTATATTTTCAACCTTACGAAAGACACGCAAACCCAATGGTAAATAATTATAAACACCAGCCATATGTTTTTCAATAAAACCAGCTTTAATCAATAATTCAGCATTAATAGATTTTTCATCTTTACTAATGTCTCGTCTAGTTTTTCCAAATAATTTTGATTGTTTCATATCTAATCTTTTATTTTAAATCTTTTTCTAAATCTAATAATTTCTTAACAGTATCTTTTAACCCTTCGGTATTTGGAATAGAATCAAGATCTTTTTCGCCACTACGAATAGCTTCTATATCTCTAATTAACTCATCTTTCTCATAAGTAACAAGCTCTTCATTTCCATCACCTTGAAGCTCTCCTGGGATTTTATCAAATAATTCATCAAAACTTTCAGACTTGGATAATTCACTTTTTATTGGATCTTTTTCTAGTAATTCTTTAACGATAGTTCTTAGTCCCTTTTTACCTGTAATATATCTAATGTCTTTTTCTCCCCTACGAACTGCATTTATCATTTCTATTAAATTCTCCTTAGAATAACTACGTTTATTGGTAATACCCTCTATACCTTCTTCTGGGATTTTATTAAATAATTCATCAAAATTTTCCATTCCTAATAATTCACCTTCTTCAGATTCTCTTTTTCTTTCTATATTATCTAATTGTTCACTCTCCTGCTTTTCATAACTCATATTTTTTTATTTAATCCTTTAATAAATTGATAATGCGCTCTTTTTCTGTTTCTAGAACTTGTCCATCATAATCTCCACTATGAGCTGTTTGTCCTGTATGACAAGCTCCTTTTTGATCAAGGTGTAATGAAAATTCCAAACCAGATTCTAATTCTTTAGTATAAATATGAAAACGCGGGAATTCACCACTACTCAAACGTCTAGAAAAACTTTTGTTATTTCTATGTGGATGATAACCAATTAATCTACTAAGAGCTAAAATATTATATTTATTGTTATTAACTAAAAATTTCATAATATTACATAAACCAAGATGTCACTGTATTCCAAATACCAGCACCATATATTTTAAAATCTCGTAAAGTAACAGCTACTAAAATGAATATCAAAACAATAAAACCACTATTATGTATCCAGGCTTCTACTTTTTCATTTAATTTTTTACGCGTAATAGCTTGGATTATTATAAATAAAGCTCTACCACCATCAAGGGCTGGGAATGGGAAAAAATTAATAACTCCTAAATTGATAGATAATATCGCTGCAAAATATACTATATTAATAAAACCAAGTTTTACAATTTGACCAGTTACTACTGCTACGGCTACCGGTCCACCAAATCCTGCGGCTAAATGACCTTTGGTAACAAGATCAGCCACTAAGTGATAAAGAGCTAATACAATACCAACTATCATTGCAATAGTTACTTTAAATCCTTGGGCAATACTACCAAAAAAACCATAATCTATAATGCCAGTTTCTGTAATACCAATTCCTATCATCAACTCCCCATCTTCTTCTAAAATCTCATGCTTTAAATTATAGGTCTCTTCCTGATCATCTCCTGTACGTACTACTAAAGCTATATCCTCTCCTCTTAAAAATTCTAACTTAGTATATACATCTTCATAGCTTTCAAAAACTTCTCCATTTACTTCTAATATTTTGTCTCCGATAGCTAAACCTGCTTTTTCAGCTGGACTATCTTTGGCTATTTGAAGTATTACTACATTTTTATCTTTAATTTCTTTACCAATAGTATCTTCAGTTAATTCCTGAGGAAAACCAACCATAAATACTATTGAAAGTAATACAAAAGCTAAAACAAAATTCATAAATACGCCAGCTGAAATAATAATTAATTTTTTCCAAGCTGGCTGGTTAACAAAACTTTTAGGATCATCCTGACCTTCGCCTTGTTCACCAGTAATTTTTACAAAACCGCCCATTGGTATCCAATTAATGGAATATTTAACTCCATTTCTTTTCCAAGAAAAAATCTTGGGTGGAAAACCAATAGCGAATTCTTCTACGTCTACTCCTAATTTTATAGCGCTAACGAAATGTCCTAGTTCATGTACTAAAATCAAAAGGCTTAAAATTAGAATAAATATAATAATTGCTTCCATAAAATTAAATTGTCATAATTTCTTTATCTTTTTCGTCGCTAATTTGCTTTATCTTGTCATTATATCCTTTAATCAATTCATCTAAATCTTTTAAAGCACCAAATCTATCGTCTTCGGAAATTTCTTTAGCTTTTTCCAAAGAAATAATTTCTTCTTTAGCTTTTTCTCTATTATTTCTTAAAGTAATACGTGAGTCTTCAGCTTTTTTATGTAAAATCTTAACCAGTTCTTTACGAGACTCCTCTGTTAATGGAGGAAAATTTAGTCTAATTAAATCTCCATCAACTACTGGATTAACATTAATATCCGAATTACTAATAGCTTTTTCTATGGCAGCTAAAATACCTTTATCCCAAGGCTTGATAACTATTATTTGAGGCTCCGGACTAGTAATAGCAGCTAATTGCAAAAGCTCTGTATTAACTCCATAACTTTCTACAAAAATATTTTCTACTAAGCTGGGTGATATCCTACCTGTTCTAAGTGAAGAAATATCTTCTTGAAAAAAACTCATTGTTTTTTCAAATTCTTCTTTATGTTTTTCAATTAAAGTATTCATATTATTATTTATCCGCCTCTGGCGGGAAATTATTTTTTCTTAATTTGATAAGCTCCTAAATATAAAAATCTATTATCTAAAGAAAATGATAATGAACGAGCACTATGATTGGTCGGTAAATCACTAATAGCCCAACTTCCACCATTGTCTATAGAATGATAAAGAGCCTTTGAAGTGGCATAAAATAATTCGTCAGTATTAACTGGATTTACCAATACTGCAAATATAGCTTCTCCTTTATTTGGTGGCGTAAGTAATTTAATCTGTTTCCAAATTGGACCATATTTGTCTATCATTACTCTATAAATAGCACCATTATTAGCATAGATTACTGCATCTTCAACACTTCTATCTAAAGTAGCTGTAATTACAGAACTTGCCTTTTTTATATCTTTTAAAGCTACATATTTATCAGATTTTTCAAAATCAATCTTTTCTTGTTTTGTTAAATATTGACAAGTAACTCTATTTTTTTCTTCTTGAGCATCCTCTAATAATTGCTCTTTACGATCCTCATCAACACCTTCTGTAATATCTCTTTTTTCTTGTGTAGTTAATTTTTTACAAGTTTTCTTAAATTTTTCTGCCTCTTGCTTAACTAAAAATTCTTCAAATTTAACATCTTCATCTATTTCTGCCCTATCAACTCTTAAATTTAAAAGATTTTCCCAATTATCGCCATTATCTAAACTCTTAAATATTCCTTTACTTTGAGTAACAGCATAGACTATTTGACTAGCTTTATCCTCTCCTACAAAAATCCTTTTTATATCATTACTAAAACGCTTTATAACATCCCAAGATTTTCCATAGTCCCTACTACGTAATAATGACCCTCCTGAAGTGCCAGCATAAATTATACTATTGTCATTATAGCTAACAGCTAAAGATTTAATATATTGACCCTTAGTTGGTTCAAAATATACCTTTTCCCAAGTACGAGAACAATCAGTAGTTTTGTAAATAGCATTATGAACAGCTACAAAAATAGTACAATTCCTTTCTTGATCTACTATTATATCATTTATAGTTCCTTTATTATTTAAAGTTCTACTCCAACCTCCGCCATAGTCATAACTATAAAATACCCCATCATGTTGTGTGCCTAGATAAATAGCACTATCGTCTAAAGGATCATAAGTCATAACTGTAACACTAGCCGCATCAAAAGTAGCTTTTTTATTCCCTACCGTAAAAATAGTATTCATTTTGCTCCAAGTAGAGCCTAAGTCACTACTTCTAAAAAAACCTCCTGTTAAATTTGCTGGGGCTTCGGATTTATTTGAAATACTAATACACCCTGACAGAAATAATGGCAATATGAGTATCAAAGCTGCTAATTTTTGTTTTTCCATATTTTTATTCAATACTTAAAAATAAATTTTCCCACAGTAATTGTGGTGATATATTATAATTTAATTTTTGTTTAGCTTTATTAATTAATAAAAGATTATTTATCAAACTCTGTTTATTAAACTTTTGTGCCAAAGTATTGATCTCTTTATCATAAATTTTATTAACTATTGGTCGATCTAACTTAATCCACAAAATATCTCTTAAAAATATTTCAAAAAGATCTAAATACTCTCTAGTTAAATTACCTAATTCATATAATTTATAACCTGGATATTCTTTCTTCAAAATATTAAACCATTTATCTATGGCCTGCATATAATAAAAAGTTCCGCCTGATAACATCTTTAATATAAAATTTGAACTTTTCTTAAATTGCTCTAAATCATCTGCCATTAATTTTAAAGCTACACCTGGCCTACCAAATGATAAATTAATGATAGTTTCTTTTTCTTCATTAGAAAATTTATAATTTTCCAACCAAGCTCCCATATCTTCTTTAACTAAAGACTTGAATTTAATTAATTGAGCCCTAGACATAACAGTAGCAGGTAAATTAGCAATGGAATCGGCTATCAAAATAATTGTAGTATTAGCTGGTGGCTCTTCTAATGTTTTAAGTAAAGCATTGACTCCAAATAAATTTATAGTTTCTGTACCGTAAATAATAGCAATCTTCCTGTGGCCACTAAGGTTAGACATAGAAATTTTATACAAAAATTCACGAATATTATCGACACTCAAATCTTCTCTATCGCCAACCTTATAAATATCTAAAAAAGTACCTCTATTTACCATTTGGCAATGATCACATTTATCACAAGGCTTAGCATCGTCAGATAAACAAAAAATACTCCTAACAAAATAATCTGTAACTGTCTTTTTTCCTAAACCAGCTGGACCATAAAATAAATACGTATTGGCCAATTTATCTTGGCTAATAGTTTCTTGTAAAAACTTTAATTGGTTTTTATGACCATAAATAGGCCACTTATATTGCTGTGACATTACATATAAAATACCATTTTCTTAGTCAAAAATCAACCTGTGAATAAAAGAAAACCGTTGCAACCATAAATGGCTACAACGGCATATATCTGACTAACTAGCAGATGACTCAGTTTGCTCACGAACGCTCTGACGCTCCTCAATAAGCAGAGTGTGATACTGGTTTAAAGTAATATCTACAGCATGCTTTTGGGGATTGAATGTACAATAAAGTTGAGCTGAACTCTTAACAGGATTATGAACCTGGACTACCCCTGAACAATCTGGAGAATAAGGACATTTATCTCCTATAACTACTATTTTCCATTTAGCCGCTATCTCAGCTTTCCGTTTGGCTACTATTTCAGCCTCAATAAGAAGCTTATAATGATTATAAGAGATATCATGCCGATGTTCTGTGTCATTAGTACAACCCAGCCAATAGCGGGGTTGCTCTGCACAAATCTCAATCCGCCCACCACAACCATGTGGACATTCATCTCCGCTCTTTAACAGCTCCCAATTAGTACTTAGATCCATCAATTTGTCTCCTTCTAGTGTTTTGAGAAATTAAAATCTCTGCAGTGAACAATCGAACTGAACTATTATAAACAAAAAACAGGTTTTTGTCAAACCTGCATTTAAATTTATTATCATTGTCATTTCGACTAAGTCATATGAAATATGACGCATGGAGAAATCTTACAGATCTCTCGACTTCGCTCGAGATGACAAAAAATTATACTGAAGATAACAGAAGTTAAACTCGCTCATCAAGAGCTTTGTTTACCAATGCATCAGCTTCTTTATTATATTCTCGTCGTACATGAGCAAAGCTTATTTTTTCAAACTCCAGACTTAAATTCCAAGTCTTAACAAATATTTTAGCTAACTCTTTATTTTTTACTTTATATTCTTTATTAAGCTGTTTTACAACTAATTCACTATCTAAATAACACTCTAGTTCTTTAATATTATTTTTTATAGCTAATTTTAAACCATGTTCCAAGGCTTGATATTCGGCTTGGTTATTAGTAGTTTCGCCTATATATTTAGAAAAATCAGCAATTTTATTATCACCATCATAAAATACACCGCCAATAGCCGCTGGTCCAGGATTACCTCTAGCTCCTCCATCTGTAAAAAGCCGCGCACTGAGCGGAGTCGTAGTGTTAACCATTGTTTTTAATATCTTTAATAATCAATTGTATCTCTCGATTTCCATTCCATTGGTTGATACTCAAATTATATACTATATCAATTTTATCTCCCAGCTCTAATGACATTTTACCCATACCAAAAGCAATTGCTCCTTTTTTCTTATTACCCTTTGAAACTTCTAGTTTAAGATGTTTTCCATCGTTACCAACCTGTCTAAGACTAGTTACAGATAAACCTGTAGACATAAATAATGGTTCAGGGTTTTTTTGACCATAGGGACGAAATTTTTCTAACAAATCAACTAAATCCCAAGATATATCCTCAAAGTCTATGCCTAATTCTATTTCTAGTTTGCTTATAAATTGTACATCCTTAAGTTTATCAGCTGCCCTTTCTTTCATTACTTTTATAAACTCTTCCTGTTTAGCTGGATCCATAGAAAAACCACAAGCTTGAGGGTGTCCACCATATTTAATAAGTAATTCTTCATTATCTTGCAAAGCTTCAATAATATTAAATTCTGGAACACTTCTACCAGAACCAACTATATTTTCATCAACTTTTGTCATTACAAAAACCGGTCTTGAATGTTCACGAGCCAACCTTCCAGCTACCAAGCCAGTTAAACCACTAGACCAGTCTGGATTATAAAAAGTTAATAATGAATCATCTTCATTTATTTTTTGAGCCTTAGCTTCACGCACAATGCGTTCGGTTAATTTTTGTCTATCTAAATTTGACTGATTAAGATCTTTAGCGAGCTGAATAGCTTTGTCCTCATCTTCTTCAATCATTAAATAATAAGCTAAGTTGGCATGATCCATACGTCCAGCAGCATTAATTCTTGGCGCCAAAGAAAAACCAATTGATCTAGTATCAATTTTACTAACATCTAAGTTAGCAATTTCTATTAACTTCTTCATACCTAAACGCTGTGTCTTTTTCAAGACCAACATTCCATATTTAACTAAAGTTCTATTTTCACCCAATAACGGAACCATATCAGCTACAGTAGCTAAAGCTACCATATCTAATAACCATTTTTCATTAATTTCTTTTTCCTTAGCAGATAAATCATTTTTAGCATGAGACAATAAAGCTTGAGCTAATTTAAAAGCTACACCTCCGCCAGCTAAAAATTTAAATGGATATTTTTCATCTACCTGCGGATGGATAATAGCCAAGGCCTTTGGTAATTTTTCAGGAACAGTATGATGATCTGTAATAATAACATCCAAGCCTTTTTCATTAGCTATATCTACTTCTTCATAATTACTAATTCCACAATCACAAGTAATAACTACTTTGCTCTTCTTAGCTAATTCTTCTACGGCTTTTTTATTAAGTCCGTAACCCTCTTTGGCACGATGAGGTAAGTATACTTCTACATTAGCTTTCAAATTTTTAAGCACTGACCGTAATATAACCGCTGAAGAAACTCCATCGGCATCATAATCACCATAAACGGTAATGAGCTCTTTATTTTTTATAGCTTTATATATCCTCTGACAAGCCTTTTCCATATCTTTAAAAAGATGTGGATCATGAACATCCTTACTATAATCCGGACTTAAAAACTCATCAATCTCTTTTTGAGTTTTAAGATTACGATTATATAATAATTGAACTACAATAGGATGTAATTCTGGAAACTTGTCTATAAATTCTTTACTAGGCTTTTGAGGTAATTTCCAAATATATGACATAAAATAAAATCACGTAAATAAACGTGATAATATTGTATCAGTAATTGATATCTTTTACCAATTTATTCTACTTTATCTTAACAACTTTAATCTTACGAACTTTCTTAGGGCTAGTTTTTTCAACTAGTTTTTCTTTTGTTCTAATTTCTTTGACCGGCTCGGCTTTTATTTCTGGTTTAGTGACTTTAGCTGGTTTTATTTTTTTTGGTTTAAAATGTTTCAATTCTTGTTTTAAAAACCACAAAGCAAAAGCCAACATAAATAAGCCAACTAAAGTTAGTAAGAAAAATGGATTATCAAAATTAAAAAATGAAGATTCTGCTCTATTAGTTTCTTGATATTCATTAACAATAGCCCCGACCTCTTGATTGAGTTCGTTTAATCTATTTTCCGTATCTACTAAATTATTTAGAATTGGATCATCTAACTGGACTAATTTTTTTATTTGCTCAGACATTTTATTGTTTTGTTTGCAATATTAATTGATTCTCCCTCGGGGGCTAATAATACTTTTGTACCCTTTGGTTTTTGCAGGCCTTTCATTATCATAGACCTAATTGTATTATTGACTGCTACTGGACCAATGAAAACAATAGCATCTAATTTCTTACTCATAGCTAAATAAGAAGCAATATAACGACGAATATCATATATATAAATATCCAAAGCTAATTTAGCTACTTTCTTCTGTTCTTTGCTAAATTTTAAACTAGATTTATAGCCTTTAACTTTATAACCACTAGCTAATAATATATTTCTAAGATCAGACATGCCGGCCAATCCTAATAATCCAGCTTGTTTATTTAATAAAGTATTAATTTTTGACAAAGGCATTTTTAGCTCAGAGGCTAAATACAACACTACGCTAGGTGGTAAATCTCCACTACGAGTTGACATAGTCAAGCCCTCATTTGGTGAAAACCCCATGCTAGTATCTTTAACTTGCCCATCTAAATACCAAGTAATGCTGCCGCCAGAACCAAGATGGCAAGTTATTAACTTTAGTTTATTTATTTTTTTATTTAATAACTTAGCTGTATAATTTGTAGCTGCTTCATGACTAAGACCATGAAAACCATATTTTCTAATATGATGCTTTTTATAAAAAGATATTGGCAAAGAATAAAGATAAGCCTCTGGTTTAAGACCACTATGCCATGATGTATCAAAAGAAACTGACATTTTAACTCGTGGCCATGTTTGCCTAACTAATTTCATCAACTCCAAAGTAATAGGGTTATGCAATGGAGCTAATTTATTATATTTAGCAATTTTCTTTAGAAAAGAATTATTTATTTTAACAGTGTCTGTAAATTCCTCACCGCCATGGACCATTCTAAAACCAATATATCTAATATCATAATCTTTAAGTAAATCTAGAATATAAATCCACCAATTTTTTAAATTATAACCACTTTGATAATTTATAGTTTCCTGCCTCGCGACAAGGCGGGTCTTTTTGTATTTCAAAACACTTATTTCGCCATGAAGAGAAATAGAGCCATCTAAAATTTGTTTACCCAATCTTTTCCCAACTTCAAAAACAGTAAATTTTAAACTACTACTTCCGCCATTTAAAACTAATAAATGTTTTTTCATATATCTAAATCGATTATACTACAAGCCAGTAAACCAGCTGCATTGGCTTCATCAGTATCTAAATGAATTCTAGTTGTATAATTACCAACTCTAGCTGTTATTTCCCTAATCTCCATGGCTCTCGGACCTTTAACAATAGCTGTTACTTTTTGATTATTTTTAATGTTCCATTTCTTAGCATCTTCACGAGAGATATGTAGATGCCTCTTGGCTATTATCACTCCTGTGGTTAATTTTAAACTACCTTTTGGACCTTTTAGAGTTAGACCGCCTGGAGTGCCTTTAAGATCCCCTGACACACGAAAGACTGGTTTAACTCCTAAATTTCTAGCATCTGTTAAAGCTAACTCTACTTGCGTTTGTTTTCTAACAGGACCAACTATACGCATCATGAATTTTCCTTTTTCGCCAATAACTTCTATTCTTTCTTCTGCGGCAAATTCACCTGGTTGAGATAATTCTTTAATTGGTTTTAATTCATAATTTTTACCAAAAAGTTTATCTAGATGTGCTCTAGAAATATGTAAATGTCTGGCTGAAATTTCTGCTTTTACTTTTTTCATACTATAAATTATATTTTTTCAAATCTCTGGCAGTCAATAATCCTTCTTGCGCACCAATTTTCATAATTACGGAATTACTATTCAAAATAGCTAACTTAAGTGCTTTTTCTAAATCCCAATTATATTTTATAAGCCCAGCTGTAAGTCCTGAACCAAATGAATCTCCAGCCCCAGTAGTATTAATACCTTTTCTTTTCAAGGCTGCTTTAAAGTATATCTTTTGTCCATCATAAAGATAAGCTCCCTTGTGACCGTCAGTAATAACTGTTAACTTTTGGCCATAATTATGCAAAACTTTTAACAAAGCGTTAATATTATTTTTAGTAGCTTTGCCTTTAACACTCATTACTAATTCCAGTGCTTCATCACGATTAACATCAAAGACAGCAGTATTTTTCATATACTTAGCTAATCCTTTAAGGCCTAATTTTAATTGATCAGTGCCTGGATTCCAAACAATCTGAATACTCTTTTTTTGACAATGATTAAAAAGATTATTTAGACCTGGCTTAAAATTACCTGACAGAGAGGTAAGATAAACCCAGTTGGTATTAATTTTTTTAACTACTGACTGACTAAGTTCAATTTTATTATTAGCACCCCGATAAGCAAAAATAACATGCTCTTTAAATTTACCAACATTAATTATAGAAGAGGTGCCAGTTTTTATATTTTTTTGAATTTGAATTAATTTGCTAGCCACTTTTCTAGACTTTAAATAAGCCAACATTTCTTTAGCAACCAAATCATCGCCAATAGATAAAATGGCTTGAGTTCTTATTCCTAAAGAGGCTAAAGATACAGCCGCGTTCATACCGCCACCACCAAAAACAAAATGCACATCTTTACTATAAAGCTTAGCTCCATATTCAAAGCCAATTAATTTTTGACGGAGTAAATCAGCCTTATTATCAATAATTACCATATCATCTGTATAAAACATAATGTCGCGGGTTGCCCCGCCTATGGTAGTAATTTTATTTTTCAACATTTTTTTACTTTAAATATAACGATTATATTCTTTAATTCTATCAACAATTAATTTCATAATATAAAGAAAAGTGGTAAACATGCCAGCTACAAAAATCATTTGACCTTTGAAACCAACATCAAAAATGGCCAACTGCTGGACTATACTTACACCCACCAAAATTCCTAATAGGATAGTCGCTAAAAAAAGAAGCATAACTAAAGTGAAAATTAATTCGACAACTTTATGTAAAGACATAAACATTACGTTTAATTATTTGATTATATTATAACAAAAATAGTCACAATTAGCGAGGAGATATTTACAAAAGTCTCTAATCTCTATTTTTAATAATATGATATCCAGCTACTGCCATAGCTACTCCGACATTCAAAGATTCTTTAATACCATTCATGGGCAAAGAAATTGTAGTATCTACTTGTTTAAGCATAACTTCAGAAACACCTCGCACTTCATTACCTAATAAAAGTGCCAGAGGGAATTTTGGCTTGAAATCTAAATAATTTATAGCTTGATCACTGGTTTCTAAAGCTATAATTTTAATACCATCTTTTTTTAATTTCTTTATTAGATAAGAAAGACTTTTATAATGTTGCCACTCTACAGATTCTTCAGCTCCCAGAGCCACTTTAGATATTTCTTTTCTAGGAGGCTGCCCACTGTAGCCAGTCAAAAACAGCCGATCTACTCCCAGAGCATCAGCTGTCCTAAACATAGTACCTATATTATATAGACTACGTATGTTATGAGCTATTATATAAAATTTATTATTCGTTGTCATGAAAAACTTCTTCTTTTTTCTCTCTCATAAAACCAAGCCAATCTTCAAAAGCAGCTACAAATAATTTGAATGGTGCTTCAATTATATAATCCATAATAAAAGCGAAAAGATTAATACTCTTAAATTTAGTAGACATCCAACGCCCAGCAGATACAACTGGTAAAGCAAAGAAGTTTATAAAAAACGATAAAACACCTTCCTTTTTCTTTTCCACTCTTAATTCTTTGGCAGTAGCTCTGATACGAATAGCAAAAAAACTAACAGCTGTTAAAAAGAATAAAAATATTGCGCCACTTAACAGGTTGAAATCTAAACGTCTTAAAAAATATATTACAGCTCCAAAAACCACAATATAAAGCACGGTATACATAAAATGGTAAAAAACCTGATAGCCCATGTTTTTATTATATTTAGTTTTGAGCTGACATAGAATAGATTGCTCGGGCTTGTTATAAATTACATTATGTAAACTTTCTAAAATCAAATCTGTATTTTTTTTGCTAAGTGGTTTGATAGTTAAGGTTACTAAAAACATCAAAACTACTGGGAATAATATATTGATACCTAAATTTACATAATTTACATGTTGAAGCACATACATTTCATATGGAAACTCAAATAATAAAGCAATCAATGATTTAGTAATAAAAATATAAACAATAGCTCTCACTGAAGCTCTAGAAATTCTATTTCTAATGCTCTTATATTTTTTATTAATTAAAATCTTAGCCTCAGACTCTAACATGTCAGGATTAGCTAAAAGTTCATTAATATTACTGCCATGAGTTAAAATCAATTCATGTAAAATTTTAAAAGTAACTACTGGTTCCTTAATAGATTTTAATATCCTACGTTGATATGGATGCCTGAGATGATGCTGAATATTCCTATAAATCTCTGGTAAATGACTAGCCATAACTTTAATAGTATCTGAATCAGCTTTAAGCCATTTGTCATAGAAAAAATTTAAAAGATGAAAAGAAATAATAGTATCATCTGATTTTACAATAGACCTATGAATAGCAATATAAAGTTGAAGATTTTTTTCTCTAATACTAAGGTCATCATCACCCTTAAGTTTAATTCGGGGCTTGGTAATCTGATACATAGCCTCAATAACTGCATCACCAATATCTTCAGGGTTAAGTAATACATCTATTTCGCAAGCTTCAACGGCGATTAACCAATCAAAATACTCTTTAACCTCATCGCCATGATACATATCATTCATCAACAAAAAAAGATCATTATATTTTTCAATAATTTTCTCTATTTCTTGAATTCTATATTCAGGAATTGTTTTGTTTGGTAAATAACGAGAACGCACTAAATCTTCTACTAAAGCTCCGGCTATATTTGGCTTAAGCATTTCCATAATGAAACGTCGTTTTATATTTCTTTCAATAGCAAAACGACGAAGTAAATGGACTTCTTTAAAGTCAACGGTATTTCTCAATTTCTCATAAAGAGCTGAAAAATGACTAGCAATTTCCTCAACTTCTATAAGGTTTTCTTCTTGAGCTAAATGCTCTTTTTGCTTATAAATCTGTTCTAATTTCTTATAAAGCAGAACAATTTCTTGCGATATTTTCATAGCTAAAATATACCATAATTAATCTTTCTTTTCAATGATTAACAGACATTTATCTTTTAAGATTTTTCTGTTATAATTCCAACAATTAATATAAAAATATGTTATTAATCTACATTATTATTGCCACTTTAGCAGTTAGCCTACTTTCTTTAATAGGTCTAGCCCTCTTTTTCAAAAAAAGATATTCTCAAAAAATTATGGAAGCTACAATTTCTCTGGCAGCTGCTGTACTTCTAGGAAATGTATTTTTTCATATGCTACCTGAAATAGTACACGAATCTCATCATTTAGGACTTGATTTTCATACTATATCTATTTGGATGCTAGGCTCTATTATATTTTTATTTTTTACTGAAAAATATTTACATTGGCATAATTGTCATCATCACCAAGATCATAGTAATGATAATCATGAACATCATGAAAAATGTGTTCATCCAATGGGTGTTAATATATTAATTGGTGATGGTTTACACAATCTAATAGATGGTATGGCCATTGCTGCATCTTTTATGTTAGATGTTCAGCTTGGTATTTTAGCTACTATAGCTATTGCCTTACATGAAATACCTCAAGAAGTTGGTGATTTTAGTTTATTACTTTACGCTGGTTATACCAAAACCAAAGCTCTTTTATGGAATTTAGCCTCTGCTTTAACAGCTGTATTGGGTGGTGTTATTACTTATTTTTATGCTCAATCTGGAGACACTCAATTAATACTAACTTCTATTGCCGCTGGTAGTTTCTTATACATTGCCATGAGTGACATCATGCCCCATCTTCATAATAATAAAAATAAACATTACAAAATACAGGTTTTGTGGTTTGTTATAGGAATTATTTTAATATATTCTGTTAATGAATTTATGAGTTTTGGACATACTCACGGCTAAGGGCTTGACAAAATAAATACTTTGTGATAACATCAAAATGTTTTACAATAATATCATTCAATGAAGCTTTGAAGAACTGTCTGTATTTGGACGCTTGGACAGTTTGGAGCTAGTAGCGTAACCGGCATTGTGTAATAAAACTCAACAAATGAGCTTAATTTACAAAAATGCCTGAATGGGTATTTTTTTGTAACTTGAGTTCTTTTTACAATATAGAATTGAAAGATGAAGTGAAGAAAGATTGCCTGTATTTGGACGCTTGTGCCCGGAATACACCGAGGCCGAGGGCAATTTGGAGCTAGTAGCGTAACCGGCATTTCAGCTGTGTTATAATTAGTAAAACGCTTTTTCTGAAGCGTTTTTGTGTTACCCAACAAGGAGGTGCCTATAATGGCCCGCGTATTTATTTTCGACAACGATCCAAACACAGCTATGACTATAGCTTTTGCTTTGGAATCCCAAGGACATGAAGTTCTAACAAACATTGATACTGACGAAGCTGGCGATTACCACACAAATCTGGATACATCTAAGGTCATCCGCAAGATGTTGAAATGGGAACCAACGCCTGATGTCATTATCATCGAATGTTTGGATGTAGATAGCGAAAAATTCCTAGAAATTTTAGCTACGACTAACGTTCAAAAAGTGACTGTTATAGCTATGACTCATCGTTATCCCAATAATACGAAGCTTCAACGCTTAATGAAGGATTATGGTGTTTCATGCATGGAGAAACCTCTAAATATTGCTAAATTTGTGGAATCCGTTGAAGAACTACAAAGTGCTTAGTTAAGCCATCAATTCTATGACACTCAATTGAAGACTCGTCACTGTATCTGCATACGAGTCTTCTTTCTAAAAAACAAATACTTTCAAATAGATTTGTAAAAATACACTTAAAATGCTATATTATTTAAGTGAGGCAATGAACTATGATTTATATTTGGACGCTTTAATCATAGCGAGCTAATAGCGTAACCGGCACAGAATACAGATTTTAGCTTTTAAGCCTCATAATTATGAGTTTTTTGTTATAAATATTGACAAAATTACTTGTAAATGCTTAAATATATAGTTATATTTTAATATAAAAATGGTTCCTTACAATATAAACTTCATCAAATAACGGCTAAATAGCTTACTTTCACTACTCTACTAATCATCAGAAAGGAGATTAGAAATGAGATTTTCACTTACGCTAATTCTCGTGTTGATATTACTATCTGGTTGTGCTTATACACCACAGTCTAGAATATCAATGAATACTATCCCTGATGGTGTTCAAGTCAAAGAAATTAATGGCAAACAATACGTTTGCTACAATGAAACAGATGGCACATTCAAATGTGTTGAACTTGAACAATTCGTCAAAAAACTCCAAGGAAATACTGGGGCTAATGCTTCAGAAAGGAGTTTTAATTCATTCGGAAATGGACGGCTCCAAAAACCTAACGAAAGGTAAAGCACTATGCGTATTCACGCTATCTTTATAGCAATCTACCTATTAGTATTCAACACTCCCAATCTTTCTGCTGATGAAACTCAAAATCGTATCCTTTACCAGGATATTGAAAAAGATATCACTTTTGTAGAATACCAAAATCCAACGACAAAAAGTCCTTGGTTTTACCCTCCTGACAATGTTAAGAGTGTTATCAAAAAGTATTCTAAAGAAGCTCATATGTCAGCCGAAGAAACTGAAAAAATTATGAGAACCGCTCCTCGCTTTCAGTTACTATTACACATGGCCGAATATAGTGAAATGGCAGTCTATCGCATAGGCATAAATATGCCTAACGACACAAGTCTGCGATTTATACCAAAAGCACTAAAGCTAACGATATTAGATCTGTATGGTCAAATAATTGAAATTCAAGAATTCTCTATTATTTTTCCTATTAGACTAAGTCCAATGGATCGATGGCATGAAAATATGTTTCAGCAAGTAAAATTGACACCGCAATATTCACATGGCAGACCTTCGGGATCTCCGATTCTCTGTTTTGTGCTTTTGCCAAAGGAATATTTTGGTTGCCATGTCTTGAAAGTGACATTTACTGATCAACCTACGTGATCTATAATAATCACTTTAATACTGAAACTACAGAAAGGAGATGTTGTATTGGACAGTAAGTAGATCTATTTAACCCCACTTAAGTACTGGAGGTACCCAAGTGAAAAAAATGACCCTGGCCACAATGGCCATCGCTATCCTGTTGGTGAGTGCTGTACCAATTATCACTACTATGGATAATGCACAAGCACTGGCATTAGCACCAGAGTCTTGCATGTTTGCCGAAGAATTCGGCTGGAGCAGACCTGGTCTAAACAGGCAATGTTCGTTCGATTTGATGAATGAAAACTGCTGTGATCCTCTCGGGGATCCCTGGTATTAATCCTAAAAAAGGATAGTACCAAAAGTAGTTTGTTGTGAACCCGTTCTAAGTAATTAGAGCGGGTTTTTCTTTATAAAATAAAAAGCCGCTTCAAAATACCGAAGTATCCAAAGCGGCTCTAATTATCATTGTGTAGAAACTATTCTACACAAAATAACTTGTCCTAAATCTTCTTCTATCCAGCTATCTGGATTTTCACTAAAAAAACCACGTCTTTCAGCATCCATACGACCTTTTACAATGGCTACTAGACCATCTCCTAAGAAGTAAACATCGTCCCTAAGTCCATTGCCAGGATAGATCAAGGAAGTTGTTCGAATATAGTGACCATCGGATGTAAAAACATCGTAAGTGCGATAAGCATCGCCACGATCACTATAACTATGACGTATCCATAAGTGACCTTGATCATCTATCCGTAAACCCGATATGATTGCCGCGTAAGGAGCGGGATACATATATCTTCCGGACAACAAATAAGTGTCGTACAACTCTTCATCCCAAGATCTAAGATAAGACTTAAACTCTTTAGTAACTACCCGTTTCAAGTGCCCGTCCTGATCATAGACCTCAATACGATATTGATCACGATTGGGAACTACGTACAAAAGACCATCACTTGATACATCAGATAAAAACTTTGAGTAATAATACTCCTGATCCTCTTCGTTAGGAATTTCTGAAGAAAAATCAGTTTTCTGAGAAAAAAGGCGTAAGTGTTCAACAGCTTCTACTCCATAGTTTCCTTCTTGAAGCTTAAATATTGAAAGAGCTCGATCTCCCCAACTTTCATGCATTGCTTCATTAAAAACAATCAGCTGTTTATAGCTATATTCAATTGCCATAACCATAAAACTAGTCTGATTATTCACATCCTGATTGACAAAATAAATACTTGAACGAGCATTATCAGCCAAATCAGTGACAATTATTCGAGCAGGCCTGCCTTTTACTAAGCCAAACAAACCAGGCTCTAATAACAAGATATTATTTGGGTGATTGCAACTTCCAGCCGCTTCACCAGAAATATCATGCACTTTGACCAATGCACCATCGATAGTGTATTGATGAACTTCTGACAAACTGGTGTCTAGAATATAAATCTGATCTCTGTCCCTAATAACAGAAGAAACATATTTAAAGATTACATCATCTTCATTCTCTCCACCAATAGACCATAACTCCTCAAGAATCAAATCATTATTATTATGATTAGACACATCACTATTAGTAACATAAATCACATCATCGTGAATTTCTTTTTGGCCAGCTTGAACTTGAAACATTGCCCCCATAACTATTATTAGGGCAAAAAAAGCTATCCTCATGAATTTCTTCATGACTCACTTCCTTTCTTAATAAAAAAAGATTAAAAACTTATCTGTTAATGTACTGAAACACTACATTCTACTATAATAACTAATTTTTGTCAATGTTTAATAATTGACAATTTGTCCAAAATATACTAATATATTACTGTTTTATAAATATTCGGAGATTCCTCCTTCGCATAAAGCTACGGTGAACAGGCGTCTAATGGTAGAACAAAAACAAAATATTATCAAAAAACGTTCGGAGATCGTCTAATGGTAGGACACCTGGTTTTGGTCCAGGCAATCGGGGTTCGATCCCCTGTCTCCGAGCCATGAACCAGTCACTCACTGCGTTCATTCCGATTCATGGCTATGCCCATAGTTGGACGAATAAAATAGAGTGAGTAATTGGTTCATGTAGTGAACTCGAACATAGTGAGTAGTTTACTACAATGTAAGAATTAAGAAGAAAAGTGATATGCAATTCTATTTTGTTTATATCCTCTTAAGCTTACGCGATAAGAGGTTTTATATTGGTCAAACAAATAATTTGGAACGTAGATTGTCTGAACATAATCAAGGTAAAAATATATCAACCTTTGTAAGACGACCCTTAGAATTAATTTTCTATGAAGCCTATCTTAATAAAAAAGACGCATTGAGAAGAGAAAAATATTTTAAAACGACCAAAGGTAAAACTACTTTAAAACAGATGTTAAAAGAATATTTACTTGCATAAGATGCTGGGCAATAGCGCAGCGCTCCGAGCCAAGAAAAAAACAACTTCCTTACGAAGCTGTTTTTTGTTTATTTAAATATTTTATTTCAAAGTCGCTTTTATAAAGTCTAGAAATAATGGATGTGGTCTAAGTGGTCGAGATTTAAATTCTGGATGAAATTGACTAGCTACAAAATATGGATGATCTTTTAATTCTATAATTTCTACTAACTTTTTATCTGGGGAAAGTCCAGCAAATACCATACCAGCTTGTTCTAATTGTTCTCGATAAGCCATATTAAACTCATATCTATGCCTATGACGTTCGGAAATCTTTAAAGCTCCATAAGCCTTAAAAGATAAAGATTTTTTATCTAATACACAAGGATAAGCTCCCAAGCGAAGTGTGCCACCCTTATCCTCATCCTTATGATGACCTGGTAAAATATGAATAACTGGATTTGGAGTTTTAATATTAAATTCTGTAGAATCTACTTCCTCGGTTCCTAAAACATGACGAGCAAATTCAATGGTAGCTACTTGCATACCCAAGCAAAGACCTAAATATGGTTTTTTATGCTCTCTGGCATATTTCGCAGCTATAATTTTACCTTCTACTCCTCTACTACCAAAACCTCCTGGCACTACAATGCCAGCAGCTTTTTTTAATTTAGCTAATTCTTTTTTATCGCCTTTTTCTAATTTACCAGAATGTATCCAAATAAGATTAAGCTTTGCTCCGTTATGGTAACAAGCGGATTTAAGAGCCTCTACTATAGAAATATAAGCATCAATGTTTTCATTATATTTTCCAACTAAAGCAATTGGTAATTTCTTTTTGGCAGTTTTTATTTTTTTAATTAAAGACTCCCATTCACTTAAATTAACTTTTTTCTTTGGCAGTTTTAATTTATCAAAAATAATATCTGAAATGTGACTGTTCTTTTCAAATAAAATAGGTACTTCATAAATACTAGCGACTGTTAAAGCCGGAATGACAGCCTTAGGATCAACATCGGCAAACATAGCAATCTTATCAAGTTCATCCTGGCCAATTTTAAGATCAGACCTGGCTAGTATTATATCTGGCTGAATTCCACGTCTATGTAACTCTCTAACAGACATTTGAGTTGGTTTTGTTTTAAGCTCTCTAGAAGCACTCAAATATGGTAATAGAGTCAAATGTACAAACATTACATTCTCGTCTCCCATCTCATGATGAAATTGCCTTAAGGCCTCCAAGAATGGTTCTCCTTCCATATCACCAACCGTACCACCTATTTCTATTAATAAAAAATCAGCCTTAGTCTCTTCAGCAGCATGACGTATATAATCTTTAATCTCATTAGTAATATGAGGTACTATTTGAATAGTTTTACCAAGATAAGCACCACTTCTTTCTCCTTTTAATACTTTGTCATAAACTCTACCAGTGGTTAGGTTTGATAACTTAGAAAGATTAATATCAATAAATCTCTCATAATGCCCCAAATCAAGATCTGTTTCTGTACCATCATCTGTCACAAAGACCTCGCCATGTTGATAAGGGCTCATAGTGCCTGGATCTATATTTAAATATGGATCTAATTTACTTGTAAAAACAGAAAAACCGGCTGATTTTAATATTGCTCCGATAGATGCAGAGGCTATTCCTTTACCTAATCCTGAGCATACACCACCAGTTATAAAAATGTACTTTGTATTTTTCATAAATTAAAATAAGCTAAATATAACTAAAAATATTATAACAAACTTTTTTAAAGATTACTACTAAACTTAACTTTACTATTTATTATTGAACTCGCCTTTTTTTATACGCTCTAAAAGACCTTTTAACTTATCCTTAATTCCAAGCTCTGCATCAACATCACCAAGAGAATCTATTTCTTCATATATCTTTGCTGCTTCTTCATAATTTTCATTAGATTCAGCTTCTTCAGCTTTTTTCTTCAAATCTTTAGCAACTAAAATCATCATTTCTTCCTCCTTACTTGTTTCACCAGCTTTTCTATAAGCTAATCTAGCCTTTACGCTATCTTGATTTACTTCTTCTTGATTAATTCCTTCTAATTTCCACATTTCCTTAGCCTTTTCTTCATCATCAGCTTTTTCATAAGCATCAGCTGCTTTATCATAATGCATTTCACTAGCATTAGTCTCTGCTATTCTTATCCATAAATCTTGTGCCTCAGATGCTTCACCTTTTGCATCATGTATTCTAGCTTTCTGGCTTAAATCAATAATCATTTTATCTAATCTATCAATTAAGTTCTCTGGAGAACCACCAGCTTTTTCATAATATATTGTTGCTTTAGTTAATAATTCTTTTATTTCATCTGTATCTAACTCAGCTCCTGATGACCTACCCATACTTTTTCTTGTTTTTACTCTTGCTATTTGATCGTCAGCTTTAGCTACTAAAACATCACCAGCTTGTCTATGTTGTCCTATTTCATCAAATACTTCTGCTGCTCTATTCCACCATAAATTTCCTTGATTATTTATAACCCAATAAGCTCCTTTTTGCCACATTTCTTTAGCTGCTTCTTCATCACCAAGTTTTTCATAAGCTATGGCTGCAGTCCACTGATCTTTTCTTCCTTTAGCTTTATATTTTTCAGCTTGTTTCAACCACATTTCTTTAGCCGCCTCTTCATTGCAGGCTTCTTCATAAGCTTCAGCTGCTAATGAATAACTTTCTCCCTCTTTTTTAAAGTCATCGGCTTTTTTACTATAAAGTTCATTAGCTTTTTCATCTTCACCAAGTTTTCTATGAATATTAGCTCTCCTAGAATCATTTTCATCTAAATTATCTAATTCTTTTTGCCACATTTCTTGAGATTTATTTGCATAAAAAGAAGTATCATTAGCATCAGAATTTACATTTGCTCCAATAATATATTCTTGTGATATATTTTTTTCTTTTTCATCTAAATTATCATTTTGATTATTAAATTTTTCTTTATTCATATTATTTATTCTGGTTTAATATTGATAAAAAAGCTAATTAATTGATTATTGGGTAGTCGTAAAAACACATTATGCTTTCCCAATTCTTTAAGCAGCTTTGGTTTTACAAACCAATTATCGTGAATCTCTAATTTAAATTTATTTTTAACTTCTACTATTATATCATTAGTTGAGATTCCTTTAAACAATGTATTTTTATCAGACACCTTTCCAATGAAAGACAAGCTTTGTTTATTAAGAGTCTTAATTATTTTTTGATAAATCTCTTGCTGAGCATCTACTTTAGCCTCTGCTTTATTTTTATCAGCTTGCCAGCTAGCTATATTTTGCTTACTAGCCAAAACAGCTTTAGATTGAGGAAGTAAACAATTAGTGGCATAACCATCCGAAACCTCTTTAATATCTCCTCTGACACCCAATGATTTTATATCTTCAGTAAGTATTACTCTCATATTATTCAAATATTAATTCTTTAGCACGATCTAATTGAGGGTCTATTTCATTTTCATAATCTTCTAGACTAAAATCAACCTCATAATCAGGCAAAATACCTTCACTCTCTATAGTTCGTCCATTTGGAGTAAGCCAACGTGCCACAGTTAACTTAATAGAAGAATCATCTTTTAACTCCATTAACTGTTGAACTGAACCTTTACCAAAAGTAGTCATCCCAACAATCTCAGCTATTTCATAATCTTGTAATGCGCCAGCTAAAATTTCTGAAGCAGAAGCAGATCCTTCATTAACCAAAACTATAGTCTTTAAATGTGATAAGCTGGTTTTCTTAGTAGCTTTATAATCTCTATCATTTCTTTTGTCAGAAAAAGTTTCTCTTACTACTACAGAATTTGGTTCTAACCAATAACTAGCAATATCAACTGAGGTAGATAAATAACCACCTGGATTATTTCTTAAATCAATAATCACACCTGTTGCATCATTATTTAATATTTGTTGCACAACTTTAGCAAAACGTTCGTCTGTATCATCATTAAAATGCGTAATCTCTACAATAGCAATATTATCTTCTAATCTGTAAATAACACTAGGAATATCTATTTTGTCTCTAATAATACTAACATCTCTTGGTACTTCGGCTCCTTTTGAAAATATAGTTAATATTACTTCTGTACCTTTATCCCCTCTAATGTAAGTAACTGCCTCATTAGTACTCATGCCAATAATATCTTTACCATCTACAGCTAAAATTTTATCACCTGGCTTTAGTCCTGCTAAATCAGCTGGTGTATTAGCTAAAGGAGCAATAATTACTACAAATCCTTCACGACGCCCAATCTCTGCACCAATACCAAAAAAACTTCCTTCCAATTCTTGAGAAAAATCCTTAGTTAATTCTGGATTAAAAAATAAAGTATGAGGATCTCCTAAGGCTTCTACCATGCCAGAAATAGCTCCATAAAATAAATCTTGATCATCTATGCCAGATTTTTCTAAATATTCATCATGAAGCAAAGTCCAAACTTCTTCAAATAGCTCGGTGTCTATTTCTTCATTATCAAAAAATATACTCTTAAGTTCTTGAGAAGTTTGTTTTATCACTTGTTCAGATGTCTGTGGCTCTTGATATTGAGTACCTGCGGCCATACCAGCTATAAAAAATGCGCACAATAAAAAAATATAGGCATAAAATTTAGGTACCTTATACCATTTAGATTTTTTATTATCTACAAATTGATTATTAGCACTAAATTGATCCATATATTAATCTTCTACTCTTTTAATTTTAGCTCCTAAATTAGACAAACGAAGATCTAATTCTTGATATCCTCTATCAACTTGATAAATATTACTTACCTTTGACTCTCCTGAAGCAGCTAAAGCAGCAATAATTAATGTAGCTCCAGCTCTAAGATCAAAACTAATAATTTCTTTACCAAAAAGAGGGGCCGGACCTATAACTACTATTCTATGAGGATCAGATACTACTAAATTAGCTCCCATTTTTTGAAGTTCAGCTACATATTTTAAACGCCCATCATACATCCAATCATGAATTAACGACGTGCCTTTAGCTTGAGTCATCATAACTGTAAATGGCTGAATTAAATCAGCTGCAAAACCAGGATGAGGCATATCGTGTAATTTTTTGATAGCCTTTAGATTCACCTTACCGCTTACCTTTATATTAGCTAATTTATAGTTTGGATTGGCTTTAAGATCTAAATATTCAATATCTAATTTTAAACCAACTTCTTTATATTTTTCAATTTCCAGAGCCATAAATTGTGGAGCTGTATTTTCAATTACAAATTCTGACTTAGTAGCTCCAGCCAATGATATAAATGTCCCAGTCTCAATTGGATCAGGCATTATATAATATTCGCCTCCTTTTAATTTATTAACCCCTTTAATAACTAAAGAATGCGTACCAGCACCTTCTATCTCGGCTCCTAAAGATTCTAAAAACCAACAAAGATCTTGAACTGAAGGTTCGGCAGCTACAATATTAATTTTAACCTCTCCTTGATTTAATACTGAAGCTAAAATCATATTTTCTGTACCAGTCACCGAAAACTCACTCAAAGTGATTTCTTCTTCAGCTGGATGTTTCTTTTCCAAAACATAACATTTATCATCCGCCTTATCTCTATTAATTTCAATACCTAGTTTTTTAAAACCTATAAAATGTGAATCTAAAGAACGGGAGCCAATCTGACAGCCACCTGGTTCTTTAGTAGTTAACTTACCAAAACGACCAACTAAAGCTCCCATTAAAAGAATAGAAGATCTCATAGCTGAGACCAACTTCATATCCATCTTAGTTGGATCTACATCTGCATTATCAATTTTAAGACTATTTCGATCCATCCAAGTGACTTTAGATCCCATGGAGACCAAAATTTGTATCATCTTTTTAACATCCTCTATCAGAGGTACGTTATGTAAGATAATTTCTTCCTTGCTAAGCAAAGTTGCGGCAATTATTGGAGTAGCTGCATTTTTAAACCCAGCTACTTTGATGGAACCATGTAAGCTGTTTCCACCTTGAATTATAAAACTAGACATAGTATAGTAATATTGAATTATTTATATAAATAATACCCTAAATTTGAATTTATAACAAGATGGAAAAAACTCTTAGAAAAATTACTGTATCCGCATTTTTTATATTATTTTTTATTTTAGCCCCTTTACTAACTGCCTATTCTTTAGGCTATAGATATGACTTTTCAAATGGTAATATTCAAAAAAATGGAGCTTTTTATGTTAAATCTTATCCACGTGGTGCAGAAATTTTTGTTGATAATGAAAAAAATAAAAGTAAGACGCCTACTCAAGTGATAAATGTCTTACCGGGTGAACATGAATTAACAATAACAAAAGATACTTATGCCTCATGGACAAAAAATTTAGACATTTATTCTGGAGAAACTACCTTTGCTGAAGATATTGTATTATTTTTAGAAGATAGAACAAAAACTACTTTAGGAAGTGGTAGTGACAAATTATTACTTAATAAAAATAAAGATAAATATGCTTTTTTAGATATCAATCAACAATTACTAATTACTGATGTCGAGCAAGCTAAAATTTTTGAAATTGAAACTCTAGATAGAGATTATGAATTAATGGATTGGTCGTCAGACAATCAGCAAATCTTACTTCGAGATGGATCAAAATATTTTAGCTTTAATATTGATCAGAAAAAATTAAATGCTATACCTATTCCCGATGTAGATAAAATGATTTGGGAAAATAATTCTGATAGCTTACTTTATCTTAAAAATAATAAATTATATAGACATCATCATAAGGCTGCCTGGAACTCTTCTGGCCAAGCAGATGAATTATTGGACATCCAGCATTATATAAATGATTTTACTATTAAAGACAAATGGTTAATCATTCAATATACTTTTGATAAAAATAATTTTATTCAACAACTTGATAAAAATACTTTAGAAATTAAACAAGTTATAAATAATGTTAATCTTGGAAAACTAGATGTATTATTAGCTGAAGATAATTATCTTATTTTTACTCTGGGTTCAAAATTATATATAAAAAATATTTTTAGAGACTTAATTGTTATACCTATTACTATTGCTCACCTGTATGGTGAAAAACTATTAATGACTAATGGTCATGAAATAATTATTTTTAATTATGAAGAGGATTGGCAAGATTTAATTGATAGATCATCTAATATTGTGGCTGATGTATTTTGGCACCCAAATGGTAGTTATTTTGTATCTGAAATAAATGACAATACTACTTTAACTGAATTAGATGGTAGGGATAAAAGAAATAATATAGAGCTTCTTAATAATCCTCGCAAAAAAAATTATGTTTTTGACAAAAAAGGTGAAAGATTATTCATTCTCACCCCTGAAGAAAATTATTATTTAACTATACAATAAATTAAACAAAATAAAGGAGGAGTCCGGTTTTCCGAAACTCCTCTTATATAGAATCCTCTGCCTTGGGATTCTATTTTTAATTCTCCAATGTACTGAAGAAATCTTAGCTCACTTACGTAAGTGAATATTAGGAATGTCTCCATAATCATCAAGTGCACCATACCTAATATTGTAACCTCTAAATTTCTGACGAAGGTCTTTAGTATCCTGAGCTTGAAAAGCATTAATAATACGCTGACGTAAATTAACATTCTGCATACTCTTAAGCACTATAGTAATATCTTCACCACGTGCCTGTATCTTTCTATTAAACCTAAAAACAAAATAAGCTCCATCACGACGTACCTCTATCTTGATATTACAAATACGTTGAACCAAACCACTACTGGTATTAACCCAAATATTACGATAAGCCATTACGAATCCTTTCGATTAATGAAATGAACTTCCTTGTGAACTAGCAAATATAATATAACATGGTCTTTTTGTCAAATAAAATAGGGATTCCTGACATATAGTCAAAAATCCCTAATTCGATACAATCCCTCTTCTAGGATTATTGTTTGAGAATACCAACAAATGGCAGATGACGATACTTATCGTCAAGATCTAGGCCGAAGCCAATCACGAAGTCGCCTTTCTCAACCCTGAAACCAGTGTAGTCAATCTTCAAATCTTTGATGATCCGAGCTTCTGCCTTGTCTAACAAGGTACAGATTAGAATTGAACGAGGGTGACGGGACTCCAGTAGATCAAGGATAGCCCGCATAGTGATGCCAGTGTCGACAATGTCCTCGACAATGACAATGTCCCTGTTAGTGATTCTATAACGAACATCAATTAAGACCTTAGCAGTCCCTGTTGATTCTTCTCCATCATAACTCTTAAAAACTGCGAAATCTTCAATCAGTTGACCTCGGTCACCAATAGCCTCGGTCAGATGAACGAAGAAGTGAGCCGCTCCACCCATGATGTTGATAAAAATCGGGGGTTCATCAGAATCTGGCAAGTCAGCGACCAACTGATCAGCCAATTCTCCAATTCTAGTCAGAAGTTGCTTTTTGGTAAATAAGATCCGTTCAATATCAGGCCGAATTGAGCTGGAAGAATTCATGATTAAAACCTTTCTGTTGGCGAGTTGTGAAAGAACTAACGAATAACAATATAATAAATGAATATACTATAAAAACTATATTTTTGTCAATATTAAAACCGCCTTGCTAAGTATGGCAGTTAATAAAAATCATGATAAAGATAACAATAATATACGTTTTTAGCAATATTTAAAAGTTATCCACATCATTATACTTGACGTTCGGTTTTTGTTCGGTGTATACTTAAGTCAGAAAGTACAAAGTTAAAAAGTAAAAAAACTTTCTAACTTTCAACTTTAAAACTTTTAACTAAAACAGTATGCCTAATCTAACAAAAAAACAAAAACAAATTTTAGACTTTATTACGCAATTTATCCAAACTAATGAATATGCTCCAAGCTATAGAGAAATTGCTGAATATTTTGGACTCTCCTCTACTGCTACGATTCATGAACATGTTAAAGCTTTAGAAGACAAAGGTGTTATTAGCTCTTCTCATAACACAGCTCGATCTTTAGAGGTAGTTAATAAACATCGTTTTGGTAAATCTATAGAATTACCTTTAGCCGGATTGATTACTGCTGGCGTACCTATTGAAGCTATTGAAACTAATGAAACTATAGCTGTACCTCAAAATATGATTAAAGATGAAAATAGCTTTGTATTAAAGGTCAAAGGCGAATCGATGATAGAAGATGGCATTCTTGATGGAGACTATGTCATAGTAGAAAGAAATTTTTATCCTCATAATGGTGATGTAGTTGTCGCTCTTTTAGATAATACTTATGCCACTCTAAAAAAATATTATAGAGAAAAAGATCGTATAAGGCTACAACCTGCTAATAAAACTATGAAACCAATCTTTGCTAAAAATCCAGCTATCCAGGGTGTAGTCAGAGGAATAATGAGAACATTTATTTAAAATACTATGTTAAAAATAAATAGAAAGACAAAAATTAAATATCGTAAATTTTTTGAGAATTATCTACTGAAAAAATATTCTGAAAAAATAAATTATCACAAATGCCCAAAATTAATATACAGAAGAACACAGCTAAAACTATTTTAAGTAAAAGTAAACTTCCTGGAACAGATTATGTAATAAATCCTTATATAGGTTGTTTGCATGGTTGTAAATATTGTTATGCTAGTTTCATGAAAAAGTATACTGGACATTTAGAAGATTGGGGATGTTTTTTAGACATTAAAATAAATGCACCTGAATTAATAGAACAAGAATTATTAAAGAAAAAACCTAAAAATGTATTCATGAGTTCTGTGACTGATCCTTATAACCCTCTGGAAAGAAAATATAAGATTACTCGCCAGATGCTAAAAATATTACTTAAACATCAAATACCAATATCTATATTAACAAAATCTGATTTAGTGACTAGAGATATTGATTTACTAAAACAATTTAAAAATGTCCAGGTTGGTTTTTCTTTTTTTAGCTTAGATAATAAAGATGTTAAAAACTTTGAAAACTTTACCTCCAGCCCTGCCAAAAGAATTCAGGCTCTAAAAAAACTTCGTCAAAACGGCATTAATACTTATGCTTTTGTTGGGCCTATACTTCCATACATTAGTAACTTAGAAAAACTATTCGCAAGTTTATCAGAAGTAAATGTAGATTTTATATATTGCGATAAGCTAAATAATGTAGATAAAGCTTATAATCGAGTACAAGAGATAATAGACAATAAATATCCTTATTTGAGCAAAACATACCCTTATATATTTAAGCAAGCAAACATTTTCTGGAACAAAAAACGACAGTATATCAGACAATTAGCCGATAAATACCAGCTTAAAACTAGGATATTATTCAAATAAATGTTTACTCCTCGTCCTTTTAGCCTGCTTCCTAGTTAGATCTAGGAAAGGGACGAGGCTTGACATATATAGAGTTTTTAGCTATTATATTACTGTTTTAAATAAATACACTAATAGTATAAATTAAATAATATGGCACATAAGAAAGCGGGCGGTTCCACTAGTCTGGGACGAGATTCCCAAAGTCAACGTTTAGGAGTAAAATTATTTGCTGGCCAAGTAGCTAAAGCTGGTGCTATTTTAGTACGTCAACGTGGTACAAAGTTTCATCCAGGAGAGAATGTAGATAAAGGTAAAGATGATTCTCTATTTTCTAAAATTACAGGTATAGTAAAATTTAGAAGATTAAAGAAAAGAAAATTTGATGGATCTCTAAAAGAAACTAAATATATTGACGTTCTTCCTGAATAAACAATCTATATTATAAAAATAAAAACCTCCTCCGCTATTTAGCGAAGGAGGTTTTTTAATACATAAATTTAAACTCGCAAATACCTACGTACAGCTATAGAAGTACTAATTATATTAAGTATTGCTAAAACAATAAACTGATAAACAAATATTTCTACAAAATTATTTCTAAAATAACCAACTAAATCAATTACCTGATCTCCTTGAAAATAACTATTCAAAGATGGCTGAATAAAATTAACTAAAGGATATGCAAAAGCTATAACTATCAAAACTGCTATTAATGCATAAAATACACTTTCTAAAATAAAAGGTAATCTAACAAAAGCATTACCAGCTCCGACTAATTTCATAATCATAATTTCATCACGCCGAGTATAAATACTAATTCTAATAGTGTTGAAAATTACAATTACTGATATTAATAAAAATATACCTGTAATATACCAAGAATATTTATTTAAAAAATTTGCTATACTATTTATTTTACCTATAATTTCTTCATGAGTATCTACATCGCTAGTCTTCACCAAATTAGAATATTTTTCTTGATTTACAAAATCTATGATGTTTGAATATTGACTAAGTTTATAAGCTTTGACAGCTAAAGAATATGAAAAAGGATTTTCTTCATCACCATAAACATCTAAAACTTCCCGCACTTTTTCATCTGGATTATTTTGTAAAAATAATACTTTATTTTGTTCAGGACTAATAATATTAATTTCCTCTACATCGTCTAAACCATCAATTTCTAAAACTAGATTTTCTACGTCTTCACGACTAACATCAGGTTTAATTTCTATCAAAATATCAATTTGATTTTCTACTGATTTTATAGTTGTTTCTTTTATATAATCCATAGATACTAATAATGTAACGGACAACACCGCCATCAACATCATAGTGATTGTTACTACCGATAACCAAAAATTTCTAAAAAATCCTTGTACAGCAAATTTAAAAATTCTAAATAAGTTTATCATAATTTTATAATAAATATCTTCCTTGTGATTGATCACTTATAACTTGTCCATTATCCAATGTAATAACGCGACTATGTAAACCATTAACCACATCTTTATTGTGAGTTACTAAAACTATAGTTGTACCCATGCTATTAATCTTTTTTAATAAATCTACAATTTCCCTAGTATTAATTGAATCGAGGTTGCCAGTTGGCTCATCAGCTATTAAAAGTTTTGGCTTATGCACCAAAGAACGAGCAATAGCAACTCTTTGTTGTTCACCGCCAGATAATTGATCTGGATAACGATCTTCCTTACCTTTAAGGCCTACTAAAGAAATAATTTGTGAAACAGTTTTTTGTATTTCTGATGATTTAAATCCACAGGTCTCCATGGCAAAAGCTACATTTTCAAAAACAGTTTTTTTAGGTAATAATTTAAAATCCTGAAAAATAACACCTAGCTGACGACGTAAAGTGGGTAATTCTCTATCTTTAATACCAATGATATCCCAACCACCTATAATAATCTTACCTGCATCTGGCCTCTCCTCAGCTATAATAAGTTTTACTAAGGTTGATTTACCTGAGCCGCTCTGCCCCACAACGGAAACAAATTCACCAGGTTTAATATGCAAACTTATATCTTTTAAAGCTTGTACCTCTTTATTATAAATTTTACTTAAATCAATTAATTTTATCATAAGAAAATTTAATATTTTTTATTTATCTTTACGGTTTCTAAATAATCATGAAAAAAATCCTCAATGTTTTTAGAATAAATAAATATTCCCCTAAGCTCTCTCATCACTTTTTCATCATTTTCTAAAATTGAATCAAGATGCCAAATAACATAACCAATTGGAACTTGAACAATCTTAGAAAATTCTCCAGCTTCTATTTCTATTATTGGCTCATATATATCAATTAACTCTTCTTCTGCTAACCAAAAACTATTTTCGGATAAGTTTATATCTTCTGAATATTCTCTAGCTACTTCATCCCAATTTTCACCATTCTCTGCCTCCAATAAAGCGTAAGCCTCTTGAATCCTTAATACGCCATCCTCATCTTTAAAGTTGCTTATTAAATAATCATAGACCTTAGCTTCTAAAATATCTGCCTTTATCAAAAATTCTTTATATTCATCAACTGAAACTCCTTGGCTTGTTATGTTTTCTTCTAATATTTCTTGCCCACCAACTGCATTTATATAATAAGCAATATCATTATCATTAATTTCTATATTATTTTCATCAGCAAGTTTAGAGAGCCAAGCCTGTTTTAATAACTTATTCCAAACTAAACCCGATATCTCTTCCTCACTAACACTTTGTTCTTGCAAAGCTGGTTGAGTTTTAATTAATTTATCTGCAAAATCTTTATTCTTAAAAAAATCTTCCAAATAAATATTGATATCACCTAATTCATCTTCTATTACGCCCATTTTAAGATTATATACTTTTGCCAGAAGCTCTGTTGGACCTGCTCCTAATTTGTGTGCATAAACAAGTTTAACTAATAACCATTGAGAGAATACCAACAAGAGAATAAATCCTAATAATACTATTATTTTATTACGCATATATTAATCAAAAAAATAATTAAACCATTTTTCTATATTCGGCTCTTGATTATTGGCTAAATTTTTATTATCTACTTTACCTATATTAGATAAATTAACCTGCCTCTCACCAGGCTTACTAAGGTTAAGCTCTATTCTAGCCTGTTTTTCAATATATTCATCTGTTTTTAAATATGAAATTAATTTATCTACTTTAGCTGTTTTATCTTCTAAATCTTCCAGCTGAACCTGAAGTGTATTTATTTCTTTCTTAATTTCATAACGTAGTCTAATTTCTTTCCCAACTTTTACGAAAGAAATCACCAATATAATTATAAGTAAAACCGAAAAAATATTGGAGCCCCATACCTTACCCTTCCAATCATCCCTTTTTCGTTTTCCAGACGAAGTTTTATGTCTAAATTGATTACTCATAAATATTAATCCTAAAACAATTATAACATAATTTATATCTTTTTTCCAAAACATCCCTTTGCCTTAGTAGAGAAAAAGTATTATAATATATACAAACAAAAATAAAATATGAAAATAGATAAAATAAAGACAAAAAAATTACTCTGGATACACATAGAAAAACCCACTCGCTCTGAAATTGAATATCTAAAAAAAGAATATGACTTCCATCCATTAGATCTTGAAGATTGTCTAGTTAAAGTACAAAGACCTCAAATAAGTGAATATGCTCACTATATATTTTTTATACTAACATTTCCTGCTTACAATAGAAAAGATAGAGAGATAGAGTCTAGTGAAGTAGATTTTTTTATTGGTTCAAAATATTTAATTACTATTTCTGACGGACGCACACCTACTCTAAAAAATCTATTCGCTGAATTAAAAACAAATGAATATAGTAGAGAAAAATATATGATGGGTACTCATCCTGTCTTTTTACTTTATGAGATTTTACATCGTTTACAAAATTATACTATGCCGATGTTAGATCATATTACTCAAGAAATTGAAGATATAGAAAAAAGGATATTTAAGAGAGAAGAAAAAAAATTAGTAATAGAGATATTACATACCAAAAGAAATATTGTAGACTTCCGTCGTATCATGCAATCTCATAAAAATATTATCAAAAAACTTATGCATACTAACGGTAAGTTTTTCATGCATGATAAAATCAATATCTATTTTACCAACATATTAGATCGTACTAAAGATATTTGGGATATATTAGAAACACTTAAAGAAAATATCAATACTTTTCAAGAAACAAATGAATCTCTAATTTCCCATCGCCTAAATGATATCATGAAAACTTTGACTATTGTGTCTGTTATTATGATTCCAGCTAATCTAATTGCTTCTATCTTTGGTATGAATGCTAGCCACACTCCTTTTATAGGTACTTTTGGTGATTTTTATATTATAATGGCTATTATATTTACTATAGTATTCTTTTTTATGATGTATTTTAGAAGTAAAAAGTGGCTCTAATTTGATAAAAATAATTATTTTTGATATAACTATCCCATCCCTTACTTAAACACTGGATGGGATTTATAATATAAATATGAAAAACTTTTGGCAAAAATTAAAAAAACCCATATTATCCATGACACCCATGGCTGGTATTACTGATAGTGCTTGGCGTCAAATATGTAAATCTTGGGGTGCTGATATAGTCCACACTGAATTTGTATCTGTGGATGCTCTTTATCATGGCAGTACCAAAACTATGCAAATGCTAGAATATAAAGCTAGCGAACAACCTGTAGTAGTCCAGATATTCGGTAAAAATGCAGATCTCTATCCTAAGGCAGCTCAGTTGGTAGCTAAGACTGGTGTAGCTGGTATTGATATTAATTTTGGTTGCCCCGCTAAAAAAGTAGCTGGACATGGTGGCGGCATTTGTCTACTCAGAGACATGAATAGTGTAAAGAATATTGTAAGTAAAACTATAGAAGCTGTCGATATACCAGTATCTGTAAAAACTAGAATTAGCTTGCGAAAAATCCAAGGCCAACCCGAAGCTGGTGATATTACTGTTTTTGATTTTATAGACGCTCTAGCCGATTTGCCTATTGCCGCTCTAATATTACATGGTCGTAGTTATGAAGTGCCTTTTACTGGTCCAGTAGATTTGGATATGCTGAAAAAGGCTGGTCAAAAATTTAAAGAAATATTTCCAGATGCTCCATTTTTAATCAACGGATCGTTTCAAACTGTAGAATCAGTAGTAGAAGATCTTAAATACACTAAAGCTGATGGAATAGCCCTCTCTAGGGCCTTATATGGTCGTCCTTGGCTTTTTAAACAAATTAAGGATTATATTGCCACAGGTGAATATCAAGAAGTAAATTGGGCCACTATAAAAGAAACTGCCATTAAACATGCCAATCTTCTCTGGGAATCAAAAAATGATCGAGCTTTTGTAGAAATGCGTAAACATTTATTATTTTATGTCAAAGGCCGACCTGATGCTACTGAACTAAGAAAACAATTAGTCAGAGTCGAAAATCCTGACGACGTAGCTAAAATATTAAAACCACTGAAATAAATCAGTGGTTTTTATTTAAATATTCTAAATAAATTATTTTAATTTTAGACTATTCTTTAATAGCTGAATCTTCTATTAAAACATCCATATCTTCATTATTCATTGCCTCTGCAGCCTGACGTAGAATTACGCCTCTATTATGTGTTAAAAAATCAACCGCACCTTTTAATTTAAACTCCATTATACTTCTACTTCTAGTATTCATAGCTAAAGCAAAATCACGTCTAAATTGTTTTTCAACTTCATCATTTAAAGATAGCCCTTGATATTCTTCTGCCTTAACTATAAATTCATCAGCAGTCATTTCTTTACTTATTATTCCTGCCAAAACTTCGCTGGTAAATTCTGTCCTATCTCTCATTTCTATCTCTGAAGCTTCCATAGTCCTTTCTAAAGCTGCATCCATTTCTTCCTTATCTATTATTCCATCTTTGTTTATATCTGCTTTAGGATAAATTTTTTCCCCAGATTCTGAAACTCTATAACCACTACCATCTCTTTCCTGCCTTACCTGAGCAATTATATCCTCTTTACTCACTGTATTGCCTCCTGATATTAATTTTATCCTACCAGAAATCTTATCTATATTATCTGATGAAACTTCTTCATAATCCTGACCTAAGTTAAAACGATATAAAATTTTACCATCCTCTTCTCTAAAACTCACACTATTATATTCAACAGTTTTACCTTCTACAGTTATTTTTTCTAACTCTGTTAACCTATCCTCAAAACTTAAATTTGTATTAGCAATGCTAGGAAAATTTTCTGATGATGTATCTATATTTTCCTTAAACTTATCAAATTCAGCATCAGACTCTGCTTTAGCTTTATCAAAAGAACCACTTTCTACTTTTAAGCTTGCACCTTCAACTACTTCCTTTTCTGGAACCTCACTCCACTCTCTATCTTGACTTATCTTAAAATTATCTATTTTGTCATCTCCTATTACCTCTACTCTAATACTACCATCACCTTCTTCAAAAAAGTGTACAAACTCTACTTTTCTCAACTCATCTAATTCTCCTACAGTATCAAAACTAAGCTTGTCTATATTTTTCAAGCCAATCAACTTTCCTTCTTTAAATTCAATATTATGATCTTCCAAAAATTTCTCTACTCCTTCTGGGATAGAAAGTTTAACGCCTGGTGGAAGATCTGGATTTGGTACAAAATTACCCTCTGGTAAATTTTCTGCTGTTTCCGTATCACTGGTTTCTTGAGCGGCTGATCCTACAGCCTCGGTTGGTGTTTCAACCTTTGAATCGCCATCCGCTTTCTCAGCTGTTTCTGAAGCTTTAGCAGCTTCTGTACTTGGTTTATCAACAGATTCAACCTCTGGCTCTGAAACTTCCGCTGATCTTGTCTCTATTTCTTCTGAATCATCGTCCTCTGAATCTTCAGTAACCGCCTCAACCTCTGGCTCTGCTGTTTCTTCTACTACAGCAAGTAAACCTTTTTTATCTAATAAATCTTGTAATTCTGAAACACTCATTTCCTGCTCACTACCATCAGGCATTATTACATTTGGCTTTCCATCACGATCCCAATCATATACTTTATAAGTATCTTCACCGTCATTAATTTCTAAATATTCATCGCCAGTTGCCGTATCAATATGAGGAATTGCTTCTACACCTCCTTTAAATTCTTGACCTTCTAATAATTTACTGACATTAGTATCAGATAATTGTCCTGCATCAATACCTGAGCTAGCTTCAAATCTCAAATGAGGCTTACCATCTTTAATTTCTAATATTACTTTATCATTATCATGCACTAAATCATTTAAATTACCCCCCTGTTCTTGATTTAGGGTAGCCACAGCATTGGCAGTTTGAGTTTCGGCCCACTTACCTACATCCTCTGGTTTTCCATCATAACCAAGCTCTTTAGAATGTTTTTCAAAAATATTTTTAGTAGATTTCCAAATAGAATCACTGCCTCTCATACCCTCTTCTGAAGAGTCAATAGTGTCTTCAAATTTTAATGGCTTTGCTATATCACCTGAATCTTCTGGAGCTGGAGGTCCTTGTACTCCTGTTGCCTCACCAAGAGGTTCTCCTGTTTCTGTTGGGCCTTGTTTAATTCCTGCCTGAGCTTCAGTAGGCTCAGTAGTTCCAGTTGATACTGGTACTTTAGCGTCACTCATTTCTCCATCTTTATTAATACTATAAAAATTTGTTTGACCATCCTTATTTGTAATCTCCAGTTTAAGATTACCGCTGGCATCCATTGAAAGATTAACATCTTCATTTTCTGAAAAATCAAAATTCGGCATATCTTTTAAACCAGTTAATGTATTATCTTCCAGTTTAATATTATTTTCATCCATAAAAATCTGTGCCTCTGATGATATAAACACACCTGCATTATCTAACAAACTCTCTGTTGGGACATCTGGGGTTTCTGGTGCTTCGATATTTCCTGATTCTACTGTAGCTTCTTCATCTTCAAAGTTATCTAATAAATTATTAATATTATCTTCCAAGCCATCTTTAAACTCACCAAGATCCACATTTGTCAATACAATACCAATTGCCCTAGACAAAGTACCAAGAGCCTGCACTCCGTCCATGACCTTATGCTCACTATCTTCTTTTTTACCTTTACCTGCTAAAGACCTAAGGGTTTCTCGAGTAGAATTCACAAAAACATCTCGCACAATTTCATTTATTCTTCTTTTTCCTTTAACCTCATCATTAACTTTATCTTTATCAAATTGCTGACTAGCTTTTTGCCCTCTTTCAATAGCAGAGGCCATAAAATATGCAGATGCTCTACTTAAGCCATATGCACCTGCTCTAGTTGCTATAGAGCCAGAACCCAAAGTAGCAACTGTCAAAGCCATATACATAGCATCTTTAGCAATTTTGGCTCCTTTTATTTTATTTTGTAAGTAAGCATCTAGGGCTTTTTTTATTTTTTCATTTCGTTCCTCTAAAATCTTTTTTTCAGAATATTCATGCTCATCCATTATTGTATCCAATCTACTCAAAAGCTCTATTTTTTCTTCTGCTGACAAATTTTCCGAATTATTTATTTTTTCTTTATAAACTTGCTGAGCATTTTCAATACTTGAATCATTGATTATTTCCATTACTTTCCCTCGTTCACGCTTTGTATCTTTCTTTTGTTTAAAATAATTATACAAATCACCTTTACCACCCACAGCCAAAGCTATATCTGTAGCAAATTTATAACCTGATATAGTAGCAAGTGTAGTATATGCACCTTTGGCTACCATTTTACGACCGGCACTAGTACTCAATACTTCTTTAGCTCCAGTATAAGATTTATTTATTTTATCTCCCCATTTAGCCCATCTACCCGGACCATTTTCTTCTTCAGTAACTTCTGAATCTTCTTCCGATTCAACAGCAGTATCATCATTTTCAACACCCTCTTCTTCCTCTGATATTTCCTCTGAATCTTCTTCCGATGCCTCATCTGATGTAGGCTCTTGTGCTACTTCAGGCTCTGAAATATCATTATCTTCAGGAGCTGGATGAAAGTCTTGTATATCAACTATATCTTTGACAACTTTGTCAATTTCAATATTTTTTTCATAAAAATCTTGGCTAATACCTGCTTTAGTAGCTCCAGCTTCTTTATTTTGTTCTTTAATATCATTAACAGCTGTTTTAAAATTTTCTAAATAAGTATTAATTTGGGTAATTTCTGCATCTAAACCACCTGTTTCCTTCCATTCTTCTATCAAAGTTTCTACTTTGGTTGTAAGTTCGGCAACCTTACGATCAGCATAGTCTTCTATACTCTTTTTACTTTCAATATTTAGTTCTTTATTCTTTGGGATGTCTTGTTTTGACATAATTTTATAATTTATAAATCTTTTTTAATCTTAGTCAAAATATTATCAATTTGCTCTTGTTCTTTTGATTCTCTTTTAGCAACTATATTAGACTTAACCCTATTTTTAACTCGGTCAATCTTTTTTAATGTTTCGACAAAAGCTTTATCTATAGCTTGTTTTTTCTTTTTATCTTCTTTGGACATTCTATTCTAATTTATCACTTAAATTTTTGATTTTATTAAGAGTTGATTGTTTTAAATCTTCTGTTTTTTTATCATACACAGCTTGGATTTTTGTTAAATCTTTTTTAAATTCTTGATCAGCACCTTGGCTATTTTGATCTAAATATTTAGCTTCTAAAACATTTAACAACTTATCTAGTTGATCCAAAGACATTTCTGGTAAAAGAGTTATCCAGGCTTGTTTTTGTTTTTCATCGATATTTAAAGAGGCTAACAAAAAAGCTAATCTTTCACCTCGTTCTTTGGCTAATTTTTCTAAATTCTCTTGACTTACGTCATTATTAACATCCATAATTTTTTATTAATTATTATAATTATAGTACCATAGTTTAGCTATAAATTTCAAGAAAATGAAAACCGGGACATTCCTTTCGAATATCCCGGTGTTGTTTCTCTTTTGAGAGAGAAAATTATAGTTTAGCTTGTAGTGCTCTTACCAGCCTTGGCGCTCAGCTGACGCAGTAGATCACTACCACCTTCAGCGGCACCAAAGAGAGTACCTAACTTTTCAGCACCGACTATACGAACTAGATAATCCATACCCATTTGAGCCTCATCACTGTCCTGGCTAAGAATCATCTTCAGGAAACGACGGACTTGAGCAGCCTGTCGATCACCTTCACCTTCACCTATTTGTTTCATGATTTTCTTAGTGATTTTAGCCTTCTTTAGCTTACGCTCTTCGACAGCGATGTCCAGTTCAGCCGCTTCGACACCTTCGGCACTCACGTCAATAATGCCTAGCTCCAAAAGCCTGCATCCAGTAGATGTTTCCATCTTCCAATCGACGTACTCCGAACAAGTAGCTGGAATCATGATACCCTCTTCATCGTCTCCGACATAAGTGGGGTCATACTTACCAACTATAGGATGCTGACGACCTTCAACTTCGTTCCATCCATCCTTATCGACAGATTTGACCTTGATTTCCATAATCGCCCTCTTGTGGTATTTTACCACCAAAGGATGATTATCAGGATAACCTTTCAAATCGCCACGACGAACCGCGAACTGATAGTAATCCTGCATCTTAGCTTGATTGTAGGTAATACGCCTAGTGATGTCCCGAAGGGCATCAAACATCACCCTAATCAGCACAGCCTTAGTAGCCTCCAATGTCGCTCTATCTTCAGACGGCATCTTGAGGAAATAGAAAGGATTAAAGCACTGAGCTAAAGCTTTGGCTATAATCTTGACAGGCACGCCTGCATTCGCTTTCTCATCCTCTACGCCAGCAAAATCCGGATCCCTAGTAGGGATATAAGGTGTCTCAATACCATCCAACTCCCAACGTGCGAAGGGAACTGCAATGATTTTAAAACGCCACAACCATGCCGGTAACAATGTAACCCAAAATCCATTAGTCAAATACTTCTGACCCAGGAGTAGGAAACGATTGTAAATCGGCCTTTTTTGAATTGCTGGAACAAGCATAGCACGAATCTGCACTTCATAACTAGCACCCAAAAGAAAGGCTGCTGGTAACAAAATGATGACCGTAAGAAGCGAGCTCGTCTTCAAGACGAAGAAAGAAAACAGAATAATCGAAACGATCAAACTCGACGCAATCTGGTAGATTAGACCACGAAGATTTAATCCTGTTTTACTTCTATGCATCTTACGAAAAAGATCCCATATGTATCGCGAGAAAATAGAAATCTTTTCCCACTGTTTCTTGTTTTTACGCAAAAGAAAATAGATAGTTCCAATCAAAAGGAGGAAACTCCAAAAGAAAGGAATTCTCCATAAATGCATAAAACCCTTAAAGGGACCCAGACACAAGAACAATAAACTATGGAACAAAGCATTGCCCCACAGACCATAGTAATTCTTCTGAGCATTTGAATCGCTATCTTCAGGATCAACATTCCAATCCATCGGATGATTGATGACTTTATGACGCCAAATTCCATGTCCAAGGATGCCCGTTCCGAGCAACAGTGACCAAAGATTTGAAGTCATCATCAAGACCTCACCAGGCAAGAAGAGTGACCGCAGGATAGTACCTGCTGCCAAACCGACTATAAGGAATATACCAACTGTCTTATACTTCTTCTTCACGACCAGGAAAATTCCCGGTACGAGAAGTGTCAGTAAATAGATGGCCGTTATCACATAACGCCACCATTGCGGATTTACCATGATTTCTTCCTTCAGCTTATAGACAGCTGAAGCATCAGTCACAACAGTCATTGTAGTAACAGGAACTTCTGTAGTTACCTGAGTAGAATCCGTCAAAACAATCGAGTTTGTTTCCCAAGGGAAATTTCCCGAAGTTCCTGGAATCATCGGCCAAGCAACAATACCTATAACAACTACAAAAGCTGTTAGCCGAAGCCACTTACCGAAAGTGCTAGTATTTTTCTTAGCTTTCTTACTCATCAAGCTTTCGCTAACGGTGAACAAACCCAGAAGGCAAAAGCCCAGAACGAGCCAACGCCAAGCACCTATAATTGTATCCTTCTGCTTAGTCTCCAAAATATCAACATATAATGGATCAACGACTCCTGTAGAGTCAACACCAACGATCAGCTCGTTAACTGGATCTGCAGCTCCTTTAAACTGCTGGATAAAATTAGAACGATTATCCATGATGTACTCTGGGAAAATTGTAACCAAAGCATAGATGATCACAAAAAATAGAAGTACTCTATATATTAATCGAGCATGGCTTCGACGCGGACCACCAGAATCATACTGATAACCTGTGACCTTATCTCCCTCTTTGTAAATCTCTCCGCAATAGAACGCTCGGTCTACAAAAACCCAAACGACTATTAGTAAGATCAATTCAATAGCAGCAAACACTGCATGATCTGGCATTATCCAATGCCAGACGTTATCGACTACACCGAAGCAAGCCAATATCCCAGTAGTCAAAGCTACAAAAACAAAAAACACAAACCACATGATATTCTCCTTTACTGAGGTTTATCTAACTAAACTATATGTCAAAGACCAATACTAACTAAGGTATTAGATCATATAATTCTATATGCCCACCTTAGTAGTGAACATATTATTATATCATATAATAAAAAATTTGTCAATATGTAATATATTAACAAATTCTCTCTAATTTTAGACAAAAACACTATATTTCAGACACTCCTCTACTTTTTCTCTATTTTCCTATATAACCAATAAGAATAGCCAACACTAAGTAAAAGTATCATAACAATAACAAATATAAAGATTATAGGGACATATCCAGGTGAAACATAAGGCATAAACAAGAAAAAAATACCACCTACAATAAACACCTTTTGAGCCATTAAATGAGTCTTTTTCCAAACCTCTTCATTAGACAAAGTCCAAGGGTTACGAATGCCCATGAACCAATTTTGTTTGACATTTTTTATCAAGAAACCAATAGCAATAAAAAGTAATCCAACCAACCAAGTTGTTAATTCTGTCATGGCTAGGTTATAGCCTAAATTTATATAGACAGATATAAAATATATAGCTGCCAAAAAAGCTATTATTAATAATCTAAAGGCATGATAGGCAGAATCAAATTTTATATAATTTTCTTTTTTGGGATCCATCTTTGGTAAAAATCTAAATAAAATATAAAGACCAATAATTAAAAATGGTATAAATACTACCAAGGTACTTTTATCACCCCAACCATCAGCCTGACCATTGATATTCCAATGAGTAATCATCCTATCTGGCAACATGCTATTAAAAAAATAAGCTGATATAGCAACCGACAAAATTATTAATAAAGAAATTATATTATAAAATTTTATTTTTTTCATAAAGTAGTATTAATAGTAGCTTTTTTATCATCTGTAGCCTTGGCGAAGGATGAATGCGAAGTGGGCTGACAATTTGGACAAAAATCTATCCTCATCCTAGCTTTCATTATAAAACAAAAACAGCGCCCGCACAATGCGGACGCTGTCTATAAATATTATATTAATATCTTGCTAAAACTTCGTCACTAACGTTTATAATATCTTGTCCTAGATATTTAGCTAATTTCTCTAAAGTATTAATATGTTGTTTTTCTCCTTTATCTAGAATGTAAACTTTCATATCGTTACCACGGAGTAAAGTACCATCAGCATAATCTTTAACACCTAGCACCTCTCCTGTCCAGTCTGGATAATAATCTAAAACAGTAGTTACAACATTATAGATTCTTTCACCAAAATGTTTATCATGTAGATACTGCCAAGTAGGTACATGCCATTTCTGTTGATCTTTAATCAAATACACTGGCATAGTTGGCACACAAGCATCTCTTAGTAATGATCCATTTGGATATTGGAACACTCCATCGATATCCAGATCACCACCTACAGAACCACTTGGTCTTAAGAAATCACAAATTAATGGATCACCTATAATCTTTTCACCTAATACCTCTTCACACTGTTCAGTAGGAGGAGTTGTAAATGACTTTTCACTTACTTCTATTTCCTTACCGCTAGTACTAATAGCCCTTACTTTATAATAATAAGTAGTATTTGGTAATAGATCGGCAATAGATAAACTATGATTTCCAGTATTAGTATCATTATTTATATTTTCAGTATAAACGCCTGATTCAGTACCAAGATCTAAAATAGTATCAGAGTTTTTAGTAGTTCTCCATGAAATGTCAAAAGCTGAACAACTGATATCTGATTTCAAATCTCTAATAGCGAAAGTAGTTCCGCAACCACTACATGGTGGCGGTGGTGTATTTTCAAGCTGACAACTAGAACTACAACCATCACCATTTATTAAATTGCCGTCATCACATTGTTCACCTACTTCTGGTTCTCCTCCATTACCACAAATTGGTTCTGGATTTTCACACATCAAGAATGGTGGCACGTAATATGTATAACATTCCGCTTGATTATCAGTTCCTATTAATTGAGCTAGTAATACTGAGTCACTCAAATTAACAACATCATCATTATTTAAGTCATACCTAGGATGTAAATCATCATTTATATAAGTTTGACCATAAAAATCAGCGATACCTTGTTTTAAACCACCGCACCAACCTACCTCTTCATCTTCGCATTGAAAATTAAAGCCTTCTTCATCTTCAAATTGTTCATAACAAACTGCATCATTAGCTTCATGATACATAGTCTTTACTAAACCTTCGTCTGACAGATTAATTACTTCAAATAAACCATCACCTTTATATACGTCAATAACTTCGTTATAAACACCATGAACAGATGAACTTGGGTCATAATAAGCTTTAAAAGCACCCATAAGTGCACTACACCATGGCGCTGGTTCTGGATCTGGTTCTGGATCAGCAATTTTACAAAGACGTACATTATCAACAAAAGTGCCATAAGTATCGCTTGGACCAATATCTTCTAAAGTTATTTCTGTATTTGTACTATCAGCAGTAAATACATAATTAGAATTTTCCCAGTCATTTTGAGTAAGAGGTGCACTGCCAACAATAGGACCATTTGTTCCTATTTGACTACCATTAACTTCAACTGAAAGATGATTCTGTTCGGCAGTAATGTTGTGACGTGCTGCAAAAGACCAAAATAATTTATATTCTGCACCTTCTTCTGTAACTACATCTTGAGTGATACGTGTTGAATGATCACCGTCAAGTTCTGCATATTGTAAACCATCTGCTGCTTCATTAGAACTCCAACCTTTATGAAGTTCAAGAGTAGTAGCTGAATTATCAGACACTCTTTCAATTACCCAACCAAGTACAGAACTCATTTTTTGCCATAAAGAGGCATTAGTAACTACTGGTTCTTCAAAACTATAATTTATAATAAGGTTATCTTCCTCAGGACATTCTTCTGGCTCTTCTTGATCTTGTTGATTTAAGAAATAAACAATATAAGTTGCAGGACCACCAATAGTAACATCTACTGATCCATCTGGTTGTTCTATACCGTTACCATCAGTACCAGTTCTAGACCAACCTGACTGCATAATTTCATCAACATTGTATGTACCATAAGGTACATCAATTGTAGCACATCCATCTACAATTCCGTCATCAGCATCATTATAAGTAATTTGTCCATCCACTATAAAATCCCAATTGAATACCATTGGATCTGTATCAGTAGGATCTGCATCACCATCTGCATCTTCTTGCTTACACATTCTTAATTCACCAGTTGGTTCATCAATTTCTTCATTATAAAAATCACGACTTAGATGAGTGTCTGGTGCATCTATAAATACATCCATATAATATCCTGTAGAAGGATTAACTGCATTCCAACCAGCCTGCAAGTACTCATACAAACGATATTCATCGCTTGGTCCTTGATAACAGATGTCTGTAAACTCATAATAACCATTAATGTCAGTAACGACAGTTACTGTATTTTGACTACCAAAAGCTTCAGTTAAGGAAATATCCCAACCTTGTAAACCAATTGATGTTTCTTGACCATCGTATAGATACTTATAGCCACTAATAGTACTATCGCAAACTGGTTCACATGGTACATTAATTGATACTGCATTACCAGGCATGTATTCCTCTGGCAAAGTATATTTAGCTGTAACAGAAAAATAATAGTCTTCGCCACAATTTAAATCTTCTTCATATAAATAAGAAGTTGGTAATGACGGCCCTACAAAGTCCTCTAAAAGTATGTCATTAGGCCCCAGAGGATAAGCTGGAGTTGTATTGATTTGAGACATCACTACTTTATAATGCCATAAATAACCCTCAAAATTACCAGTGATCTCGTCCCAAGAAATTAATACTCCACTAGGTGTAAGTTCAGCACTTATTACGTTAGGAGCTATACGAGGATCAGTAACTACTTTAGATGCTAAAACTTCTGGTTTTACCTCTTCTACTTCTTCAGCATGTGCACTTGGTGTAGAAAAATCAATACTTAGCATTGAATTTCCAAGTACCATAGTAAATACTACAAGGTAGAAAAGTCCAGTTTTTAAAACATTTTTCATATTTTTATTAAACTTATTAATATTCTTAACTGTAATAAATTAAATTACAGTTTATATTTAAATTATTATTTTTAATTTTAACAAATTATTATACCAATACTTTCTATAAGTTGTCAAGAGTAAATAATTTATAAGCCTCTACTTTTAACTTACTCTCTTTTAAAAAATAGTCAAGAAGGTCAGTAAAGCCATCAAACCTAAGGTATAAGCTATGGTACTAACATGCTGTTTTCTTACTTGTATAAAAACATTTAAAGCTAGAGCTATAAAGGCTAAGATTAGCATAATTTGATAATAGATATTACCTATATTAAACAAAGGTTTTATAAAAGCTGAATTACTTTGTTTTAAGAATGAATATTGATTTACTGTAGAACCAATTACTGGCTTTATATCCTCCCAATTAATGTCTTGAACTAAAACATTTCCAGCCTTATCCACAGCTGTTAAAGTAGCTAAAACCATTGGATTAAACAAAGAATCATAATTTACACCTGATATAACCTGATGTCCGGTCCATTTACCATCTTCACTATAATCTTTAAGTAAATCTATTCTATGATCAGCAAAACCCACAAAAGCTTCAGTAGTGTCTTCGCTTAAATAAGCAGTAGCTTTTAAAACTATATCCTCTTTTCCGCTAGGTTTATTAACCAAAATATAAGTTTGGCTTTGGTCTAGGCTTGGAACAGTATTATCTATATTAAGTGTATAATAAATTGAATCAGCTGATTTTTGTCCTTGATAAGCTATTAGTTGTAAATTATGCTCACCCTCATCAAATTTAATAGCTATATCAAATTTCTCTTTATCTATAACTTTATTAGCAATTAATTCTCCGTTTGAATAAACAGCTACTCTATTAGCTCCTTGGGCTAAGACATTCAATATATTTATATTATCTTTAGAAATATAACCATCTTCTGGACTAAGTAAAACTGGCTTTTTCAAGTCTATTCCCTCTATGACTTCGTTATTCACTTCGTCTTTTTCAGCTAAAACTAAATCATCTTGTAATTCTAGAATAAATAAATCTTCCTCTATTGAGCCCTCAATAGCTTCTTCTTCATTCAATTCAACAACTGCTTGCTCTACTTTTGTATTATAATCCTGAGCCCTTTCAATATCTTCCTTTATTTCTGGAGCAATAGGCTCTGGAACTGGTTCAGGAGTTTCAGAACTTGGAACAATTACTGAGTAAGGATCGGCAAAATGCTGAGCAGTTAAAGTAGTCTCATAACCATTATAAGCACCACTAATGACACCTACGCCAATTTCTGTAAAATCAGGATCAATTAAATTACTATAATGAGTTGGAGATTCCTGCCAAGCAACCACTATATCATTAGCATCTGAAAAACCAATAGCCAAATTTTCTCCAGCTACTCTAAAATTATAGTTTAAATCATACAACCAATGTCTAAGTGCTCTATTATCAGGACTAACATGAGCAAAATACTCATCAAATAACATATCTTCAGCTTTATTTAGGGCTGCCATATTTAATACTTGATTTTCTCTAACTGGAGCTACACCTAATTCAGCTCTAATATTATTAGTTAATTGTATAATCTTTTGAGCTTGCTGATATAAAACATCAGGAGAAAGCCAAGCTTGCACTGGAAATGATAAAGCAAAAGCTACCATAATTACTTTTATGGTTATAGCTGAAATAGCATGAAAAGCTAATCTCTTTGGATGTAGAGCGTGAGGTTTATAATTATTATTTTTATGGGGAATAAAAATATCTTTAAGCATACCAGGGCCGTTAGGATTTCTGCCTATTTTTACTTCTTCACCGTCACTCATACCATCATTATCAGTATCTGGATTAAATGGATCGGTGCCATATTTTTTTTCCTCATCGTCAGATAAACCATCAGAATCAGAATCTATTATTTTTCTGTCTTTTTTATTATTTAACATAACTTATATAGACAAATATTAATGATTAACTATATCATATATTCATAATTTTGTCAATAGGGGCAAAATTCCTCTACTTTATGGCTTTATTATAACATAAATACAAAACAAAAAAACCACCTAAGAGAAACATTCTCAAGTGGCTTTTTTAAAGTAAATTTTACTTAAAATAGGTTTAAAACACTATTTTTAACATTATAAATGCTTTGTCCAATATAGTTAAATAATTCAGACAAACTCTTAATATGACGTTTTTGTTGATTTTCAATACGATAAACTTCTGGACCACAACCTCTTAATAGAGTGCCATCAGCCCATTCAGTTTGACCTAAAACATCTTCATCAGGAGTCATATAAGTACAAACTTCTTCTTTTTCACCTAATACTTTAGGCTCAGGAATTAATTCTTCTTCAGCTTCAATCTTTTCACCTAATACTATTCCACATTGTTCTGCAGAAATAGTAGTAAAAGATGCTTCAGAATTTTCCTTTACTGCACCAGAATGCCCTTTAGTAGCTACTTTATAATAATAAGTAGTATCATATTCAAGATCTTCTAAACTCACAAGATGATCATGACTATATTCAGTATTTTGAAATTCTGAACTATAGTTTTCTGATTCATCACCATAATTCATCCAAGTTAATGAATCTAGGTTAGTTTCCCAAGTAATTGTAGTATTTTCACAACTAGAATCTACACTTAAGTTAGAAACTGTGATACTGGTAGATCCACCGCCAGATCCACTTGTTGTGGCTGGAATTGGATCAACAATAGGAGTAGCTTCACAATCAAAGTTTGTAGCGCACCAAGAATCATCTTGATTATGAGTAGCATATAAAGCTACATCTTCTAAGTCATGTACACCGTCGGCGTTTACATCAAAAGTACTTGTACACCCTGCAAACATTGCTACATCTGTTAAATTTCTTACATGATCACCATTATGATCACAAATGTTTAAAGTAGCAGGTACGCTCATCAAATCTTCTAAAGTTTCTATTCCTGTTTCTTCTGGAATAACAGCTTCACATACAAAATTGTCTGCACACCAAGAATCATCTTGATTATGAGTAGCATATAAAGCTACATCTTCTAAGTCATGTACACCGTCGGCGTTTACATCAAAAGTACTTGTACACCCTGCAAACATTGCTACATCTGTTAAATTTCTTACATGATCACCATTATGATCACAAATGTTTAAAGTAGCAGGTGTAGGAGTAACTATTACTTCCTGTACTACTACCTTAGGAGTAGCTACACACTTGAAAGTATCTTTACACCATGTGCCACTTTGGTTATTTACTGCATACTCACCTGCATCAGCTAAATTATGAATACCATCATCATTAGCATCAAAGATGTCTGTACATCCAGCAAATATTGCCACATCTACTAAATTACGTAGACCATCGTCATTATGGTCACAAATTGCTAAAGTCTCAACTTTAGGCTCTTCAGGGATGATTACAACTTCTTCAGCATTAACAATTAATGCGCCAAGGCCCATTAAAATAACTAAAGAAAAAATAACCTGTGTTCTTAAGTTTTTCATACTTAGTTTTTAAATTAATTAAATCGCTTTTATTTAATCTTCTGAATTAAAACTAATCCGGACTATACTCTATATTGACAAATTTGTCAAGATGAACAAAAAACATTTATAACCTACTTTTTTCTAAATTCTTAAAGTTATCCACAATATGCTAATAAAGTATAGAGTAGTCTATACTTTATTTATATAAAACTATCAAAAAAACACCCTTAGGGGTGAAAATGGAGCCGTCACGCAGACTTGAACTGCGGACCCCTTCCTTACCATGGAAGTGCTCTACCACTGAGCTATGACGGCCTAATAAATGACACTCTACCACTGCTTGTCACGCCGAAGCTTTAGCGAAGGCGGAAGCTATGACGGCCTAGGTTATAACAGTCCTTTGATGAGTTTTTCTTTTTTATCTTTTATCCAACCTTTAACTTGAGCCTCACGTTTCATAGCTTTTGATATAGAATCAAATTGTTCTGAGTATATAATCTTAATAGGTCGTCTTTGTCTAGTATATTTAGCGCCATCACCAGAATTGTGTTTATCTTCACGCTGTTTTAAATTTACGCAATATCCAGCATATAAACTCTTATCTGAACATCTTGCAAAATAAAAATAGTATTTTTTTATTATATTCTTTGACATATTACTCTTTTCTCATGCCCTTCGGCTACGCTCAGGACATTTTTTGCTTTGCAAAAAATGGTGGGCCGGGAGGGATTCGAACCCCCGAAGGCGAAAGCCAGCAGGTTTACAGCCTGCCCCGGTTGACCACTTCGGTACCGACCCATATAAAAACTAATAACGGTACCCTGAGCAACGCCGAATGGGTACCGACACACGAAATACTATAAATTATCAATGCGCTCAATAAAGTTAGCTATCTTTTGATTCTCTGGATTAACCTCTTTTAATTTATCTAAATAATCAAAAGCTAATTCTTTATCAGACATAATTATACTAATATTTATCAAAAAGTCAAGAATCTTAGGATTGTTTGGCGCTGAAAGTAAGGCTTTTTGAGCAGTCTCGAGAGCTTTTTCTTCTTCCTCTAAATCTGTATATACTTCAGCTAATGATAATAGATATAAATAATTATCATCTGACAATGATATAGATTTTATATAATCTTCTTCTGCCTGCTTAAGATTCCCCCGCTCTTTAGCTATATCAGCTAAAGAATAATAAACATCTGGATCTTCAGTATGAGTTAATTTTAATAAATATTCCAAAGTCTCTTTAGCTTGTGAATATTCCTTTTTAAGTCTATATACTTCAGCTAACAATTTATAAGCATCTATACTATGCTGCTCAATACCAATAGCATCTAATATAGTTTCTTCTGCTTGATTATACTCTTCATTATTTATATGTTGTTTAGCGGTAGTTAAAATTTCATCTATAGCTTGAGACCTATCTACAGAAGAACTAAGTTTTTCAAAACCACGTAAGCGAATATCCTTTTCTATATTTTTTAATTTTTTATAATACTGCTTTAAGCCACTTTTTAATTTACCCTTAGCTGGTTTTAATAATACTTTAAACTTATCAAAAATTCCTAACCAAGATCTCTCTAAACGACTTTTGAGTATAGCTTCTTTTTGTCTTTGTATTTTTACTTCTGGCAAATTGTCCACATTAATATTTATCAAACGTGAAAACTTCCCTACTATCTTCAAGATAATAAAGACTAAAGATAAAATTATTAATACTAGTAAAAATGTATCAAACATATATTAAGCTTTATTCTGACTACCAAAAATTCTAATTGTTTTTTCGACTTCTCTTTGCATAGCTTCAGTAGAAGGATTAAGAATCTTTCTAGGGTCTATAATATTACTTTCCTTAGAAATCGTACTCTTAAGTGCTTTTCTAAAGGCTAAACGTAAATTTGTATCAATATTTATTACACTAATTCCATTTTTTATAGCTTTTCTAAAAGTCTGAGGACTTAATCCAGAACCGCCATGTAAAACAAGAGGTATATTAACCAATTTTCTTATTTTTTTCAAGCGTGGTTGATCTACCCTTTCTATACCTTTAAAATGTCCATGAATAGTACCGACTGAAATTGCTAGAGTATCTACTTTAGTACGTTCTACAAAATCTTTAGCTTGAACTGGATCTGTCATTAAATCTTTCATGTTTATCTCTCCTGTCTCTAGCTTAACCATACCCTCTTTGCCCAAAATTGAGCCTAATTCGGCTTGAATCCATATTTTCTTATTATGAGCTAGCTTGGCCATTTGTTTTGATAGACGGACGTTGGTAGCATAGTCCTTTTCTGAAGCATCCATGTGTACTGAACTATAACCAATATTAATACAATCCTTAACTACTTTAGTATGTTTACCATGATCAAGATGAATAGCAATTGGTACAGACTTACCTATGGTATTAGCAATATTCGTCATCATAGAAAATATAATCTGTAAATTAGAATAAGTAATAGCTGATTCAGAAGTTTGAATAATCACTGGGGATTTTTGTTTAACTGCCGCCCTGATAATAGCCATGGTGATTTCTAAATTTGAAGTATTGAAAGCTCCCACGGCATATTTCCCCTGCTGAGCTTTCATTATTATTTGTTTAATTGGAACTATCATATATTTCTATTTAGTTTTATTTATTGCGCCTACTCTGAATTATCTGCTCCGTTGCTTCGCAAAGTCGCATCTAAATCAGAGTCTTTACAATATTAAATATTTATCTAACTAAGAATTTTTAATTAAATCAAAAAATGTTTGAGCCTTAAGACTCGCTCCACCAACTAAAGCACCTTTAAAATCTTTACTAAACTCGCCAACTGTATCTGACTTAACACTGCCACCATAAATAATATCAAAATCTTTTAAATGCTCAGGAATACTTTTTTTGAGTATATTAATTTGATTTATTGCTTCCGAAGCTGTGATAGTCTTACCACTACCACTGGTGCTAATAGACCAAATAGGTTCATAAGCCAAAATAAAATATTTATTATCTAAATTTTCCAAAACTTTAGACACTTGTCTGGCCAAGACTGTTTCAGCCTCTCCGGCTTCATATTCTACCAATGTCTCACCCACACAAATAATAGGAATCATATTATTATCTAAAACTGCCTGCGCTTTTTTATTAACCACTTCATCTGCTTCACCCATCGCTCTTCTTTCTGAATGTCCTACAATAATATATTCACAACCCAAATCTTTAAGATTTTCTGGCGATACTTCACCTGTAAAAGCTCCCTCTTCTTCATAAAAAACATCTTGAGCTCCCAAACTAATACCTGAATCTTTTAAAATCCTAGCCACATCATGAATAGCTAAAAAACTAGGGCAAAGCACTATTTTTTTATCTACTATTGATTCTCCAGCTAATAATTCTTTAAGCTCCTTAGATAAGTTTATTGCCTCATCTACATCAAGCTTCATTTTCCAATTAGCAACTATAATTTGTTTATATTTTTTCATAACACAAAATCAAAAATTGTAAATGCTCCAATTGATATAAGAGTGACTAAAATTCCAGCTAAAATTGAACCTAGGCCAATATATGCTAGCGCATGCTTTTTATTAAAATTAAATAACCAAGCTGCTAAAGATCCAGTCCATACTCCTGTGCCTGGCAACGGAATAGCCACAAAAAACATTAAAGCTAATTTACCCCAAACAGCATATTTTTTATCAAATTTAGCTCTAGTTCTAGCAAATAACCATTTAAAAAATTTATCCATTACCGACCATTTTCTAAACCAATTAGATACTGGCCCTAACCAATAAACAATAAATATGGCTGGCAAAAAACTACCGAGCACTGCCACAATAAATATTTGCCATAAAGACATATCAAAATTAGCAATAGCAAAAGGAATTGCTGCCCTTAGTTCAAAAACGGGTAGCATGGACAACAAAAACGTCGCCAAGCTTGAGTCAATATTATAAATCCAAGATATATCCATAATTACTAATAATTATACAATAAAATGCTTTTTAAGACCATGTAAAATTATCTAAAACCCAAGCTGATAATATTTTTAGGTCTTGAAAACGACCATCATGACTATCTGATCCTAAAACAACTGATATAATATTTTGCTCTCCTACTCCACCTACCTCAGCTACTAAACAATAACCAGAGGCATTAACAAAACCTGTTTTGCCAGCTTTAATATCTAAAAAGCTATTAAAAAGTTTATTAGTGGTAGTGATTTTATGATTCTTACCACTAATAGCTTGAAAATTATAAACTGCTCTAGACACAGCATCATTTATATCTTGATTATTAAAAGCAATCCTAGCTAAAACTAAAATATCTAAAGCAGTAGATTTATTATTATCTTTAAGCCCAGTAGGATCTGCAAAATCAGTATTACTCAAGTCTAAATCCTTAGCTTTGGCATTCATCTGATCTACAAAACTATTTTCTTCCAATCCGGTACTTCTAACTAAAGCCCGCGTAGCATTATTATCTGATGAAATTAGTGATGTGTAAAAAATATCACGAACTGTTACTATTTCTCCTCTTAATATTCTATTAGTGCCTCCATTAATTTCATCTTGCTCTTCTAAAGTAATTTCAGTATTCCAGCCAGGATTATTATCTAGAAATACTAAAGCAGTCATTAATTTTGTAATACTGGCAATTGATCTAACTTGATCTGCATTTTTTTGCCACAATATTAATCCTGTATCTTTATCCATGGCTGCAGCTGACTGAGCGGCAATCTTTACTCCTAGAGATTTATTATCTACCTTATGAGGTATTATTTCGGCATCATCTAATTCCACAGCCTCAAAACTAGCTGTAATACCTTCTTCATTAGCAAAAATACTGATCAAAGGTAATTGATAAGCTGGATTACTTGGTAAACCAAGTGTAAATACTAAAGCTGATATAAGTATCCAGAGGTTCATAAAATATCTTGTTTTTTTAATTCTATATAATCACCGATTGGTAAATCAGCTAGCTTTAACCTGCCTTCAGCTACTCTGACCAATTCTGTCACTCGTAGACCTTCTGCTCCCAACATACGCCGAATTTGTCTATTCCAACCTTGATGTATAACTACTTCCAAGTTTCTATCATCTAAAATTCTAACTTCGTCAGCCTTAGCTAAGCCTTCTGGTAAATAAACACCTTTTTTTAATATCGCAACAATATTTTTATCTAAATCTTTATTTACTGTAGCTACATAAGTTTTACTTACTTCAAATTTAGGATGGGTCAATTGATGAGTTAATTCACCATCATTAGTTAATAAAAGCAAACCTGACGAATCCATATCAAGTCGCCCCACTGGAACAACTCTTGGTTTTTCGGGTACTAAATCAACTACCAGCTTATCATTATGCGGATCACTAAGTGAAGAAATATATCCAACTGGCTTATTTAATAAATAATAAACTTTCTTTTCAATAGAAACTTTTTCATCATTTACTGTAATATTATCCTGATCAGCCAAAACATTAGTTGCAACATTATCTACAACTTCACCATCTATAGCAACTTGGCCAGATATAATTAATTCTTCCGATTTTCGTCGTGAAGCTACTCCAGCTTCTGCTAAAAATTTAGCTAAACGCATTGTATTTTTAGTTTTCTTGTTCATCTTCTTCGTTAGCTTCCAAAAGTTTAATTAAATTTTCATCACTATTTAATTTTCCATAATCTGGCAAATCCTCTACTGAATTTATACCCATATACTTTAGAAAATCCATAGTCACTGAATAATTTATACTTAAACTTTCCTTATCTGTACTTTCCTCAATTAATCCTCTAATAAGTAAATTACGTATAATCATTGAACAATTAACTCCTCTGATTTGCTCTAATTCCTCTTTACTAACTGGTTGACGATAGGCAATAATAGTCAACGTTTCTAAAGATGGTTTCGTAAGATCTCCACTCAATTCATCATTAAAATAATTCTTTAAGATTTTAATATTATCTGGATGAGATACAAATTGTATTTTCTTATTATTATCTAAAACATGAATACCACTGTCATCTGTATTATATTTTTCTTTTAATTTAGACAATAATTTTTTAAGATCATCATTCTTACACTCCAATAATTTATTTATTTCTTTATAAGCTAATGGTTTTCCAATAGCTAAAAGTAATGATTCTAAAACGGATAAACTATTTTTTATCATATTATTTTTGATTTCTTAATATACTTAAATCACTAAACAAACTATTTTGCTCTACTTCAATTTCTTTGCGTTTCATAAGCTCTAGCATAGCTAAAAAATTAACCACTGTCTCAGCTTTGTTTTTCTTTTTAAGCATTCCATTAAAACTAATTCTAGCTTGCGTTTTTATAACTTGCTGAAGATCTCTTATTTTTTCACTAATAGAAATCGCTTTAGCAATAATTACTTTTGGTAAATTAACTATTCTAGCTATTTTAGAAATAACCAAAGCAAAAATATCAGGCATCTCGCGTTTTTTCATATTACTAGGAGGAGCGAAGCCTTTTTCTTTAGGTAATTTGTAGGGATTAACCCGAATATAAGAAAATTTATTTGGATCAGAAAATTGCTTATCTATTAGCTTGCTAGCTTCGTAATATTGTCTATATATCTTCAATTGAGCCTCCAAAGAACTAGCATCTTCTTCATCTTCTATATTAAAATCTGGTAATAAATACTTTGATTTTAGATAAATAAGCTTAGAGGCTATTAACAAAAAATCAGCTACCTCGGTGGAAGCTATATTTTCTCCTTCTTCTATATAAGATAGATATTGATCTGTAATCGTGGCTAAAGATATTTCTGTAATCTGTAGCTTATTTTTTTCTATCAATTTTAGTAAAAGATCCAATGGACCTTCAAATTGCTCTAATTGAATTTGATGCATTTATAGGGTAAAAATAATAAAAAACGCGTCTTTATTATAACATTTAGGCTTATTTTTTTCAACAAAAAAAGGGAGTACACCGTTGTACTCCCTTTTCCGTTAACCGTAAGCGCCATGCCACATTAACACTTTTGGTTTAACGGAATTTACCGCCATAATTATCTAAAGATTTTTAAGACGGTAAATTGGAGGGACAGCTGGGATTAGAACCCAGATTATTTGATTTCTGTATTAACACTCTGTTTCCCTCCGTTGAAAAAATGTACTACTTGAGAATCTTTATTATAATATAACAAACAAAAACAAAAGTCAAAAGAAAAAACACCCCTAACCCCCTAAATCCCCCTTGACAGGGGGACTTCCTGATTTCTCCCCTTGCCAAGGAGGAGATGCCCGAAGGGTAGAGGGGGTTAAATTTATTTTTTTATACTTAGTCCTAATTCATCCAATTGTTCCTGACTAACGTCAGCTGGGGAGTCCAGCATTGGATCCCTACCATCAGAAGTTAAAGGAAAAGCAGTTACTTCTTTAAGATTTTTTTCTCCTAAAATTACCATTAACAACCTATCAAGCCCAGGCGCTATACCACCATGAGGCGGTACACCATATTTAAAGGCCTCGTAATAATGTTGAAATTGTTTCTTTTGTTCATCAGAAAAACCAATTAAATCCCAAACTTTTTCCTGAATTTTCATATCATTAATACGAACAGCTCCACCACCCACTTCAAAACCATTAAGTGCTAAATCATGTTGATATGACCTTACTTTTCCTGGATCGCTGTCGAGTAAAGCAATATCTTCTTCTTTAGGGGCTGTAAACATATTATGACTTGGTCCCCAAGTATCGCCCGCTCCTATAAATTTATCTTCTTCAGTCTGTTCTGTGAACAAAGGAAAATTAACTACCCAAGCAAAAGCTAATTCATTTTTATCATTTTTATCTTTTCTAAGATCAGGTTTATCGTTTCCATATTTTTTAACAGATTCATCATGATCTATTCTTGGCCATGGTTTTTGAGTAATTTTCTTTTCAGGAAATAAAGTTTCTACCATCTCAGTAAACATGCGTTCAGTAAGATCCATGATTTCTTCTTGAGTCATAAAACTCATTTCCATATCTAGTTGATAGAATTCTCCTGGACTTCTGTCTGCTCGAGCATCTTCATCTCTAAAACAAGGCGCTACTTGAAAATATCTATCAATACCAGCTATCATTAACAACTGTTTATATTGTTGTGGAGCTTGCGGTAAAGCAAAAAACTGCCCTTTATGAAGTCTAGAAGGTACTAAATAATCTCTAGCTCCTTCTGGAGTAGATTTAGATAAAATCGGAGTTTGTATTTCTACAAAATCATTTTTATGTAACCAGTCTCTAAAAAATGTAATAACATTATCACGAGCTATGATATTATTTTTCATACGTTCATGACGAAGATCTAAATATCTATATTTTAAACGTAATTCTTCATTAGCCTGACGCTCTTCATTGTCAATTTCAAATGGCGGAGTCTCAGCTTCAGATAATACAGTAATTTTTTTAGCTAAAATTTCTACAGTGCCCGTAGCTAAATCTTTGTTTATTTGCTTAGCTCCTCGATCTTGAACAATACCTTCAATAGCTAAAACATATTCTGGACGAATATCATTTAATATCTCTTGAGAAGCTTCATCTAATTCAGCTGGTACAGCTACTACTTGTAGTATCCCCCAACGATCACGCAAATCTAAAAAAGCAATTTTACCCATATTTCTACGGACATTTACCCAACCTTTAATAAGTACTGTCTCGCCTGTTTTACCAACTGTCTCTGTTGTTTTTATTCTATTCATATATAAAATTTAACCAATTTGTTCTCTTATATTTTTAATTTGATCTTCAATTGCCTCAAGACTTCTAACAAAAGTTTCTTTGGCATTATCATCTGGAAATTCAGCTAAATTACCACCCTCTTCTATTCTAGCTAATTTTTCAGTAATTTGATCTAACTCACCTTGCTTTGGATGAAATTCCCTATCCTCTGTACGAGGATTTTCTGGATCAAAAGTCATATGTTTATAATTAAGGTTTTAATCTATTTATTGTTCTAGGAAATGGTATTGTTTCTCTAACGTGATTAATTCCACAAACCCAAGCTACTATACGCTCCAGGCCAAAGCCAAAACCACCATGAGGCACTGATCCATACTTACGAAGATCTAAATACCACTGAAAATCCTCTTGCGAAAGTTTTTCTTCCTTGATGCGTTGAAGCAATGTATCGTAATCATCTTCACGCTGAGCTCCACCAATAATTTCTCCATAACCCTCTGGCGCTAATAAATCAACACATTCAGCTAGATTTTCATCATCGGTATTTCGCTTCATATAAAAAGCTTTAATCTTAGCTGGATAGTGAGTAACAAATAATGGATTATCAAATTTCTTAGTAAGCATAGTTTCATCATCAGCTCCTAAATCTTCTCCATTTTTAATATCACTACCCATTTCCTGAAGCATTTTTATAGCCTCAGTATGAGTAATTTTATGAAAAGGTTTTGTAATATTTTCCAAAGCTTTTGTATCTCTGGCTAAAATTTCTAAATCCGCTTTATTATTTTCTAAAACTGTAGTTACCATATGACGAATAAGCTCTTCTTGAACTTGCATATTGTCATCTAGATTAATAAAAGCCATCTCGGCATCCATCATCCAAAATTCTGTCAGATGACGACGAGTTTTTGATTTCTCAGCTCTAAAAACTGGACCAAAATCAAATACTTTATTATGAGCAAAAATTGCTGACTCTATATATAGCTGACCGCTTTGTGATAAATAGGCTTTATCATCAAAATAATCAATCTCAAATAACTCTGTAGTACCTTCACAAGCATTAGGAGTTAAAATTGGTGCATCAATTTTAATAAATGAATTCTTAGCCATATAATCGTAGTTGGCTTGAATAAGAGTATTTCTAATTTTTTGAATAGCAATCTGCTTAGCAGATCTAAGCCATAGATGTCGATTATCCATTAAAAAATCTACCCCATGTTCTTTCTTTGAAATAGGATATTCATCGGCTATTTGATAATACTCAAAATCTATAACATGAAGCTCATATTCATCTTTCTTGGGATGCTTAGCTACTTTAGCTGTCAGCTTTACAGAAGTCTCTTGAGTTACTTTCTGAACTTCGGCCCATTTATCTTCTGACAAATCATTAGAAGAAAGTATAGCTTGAGTTAAGCCACTACCATCTCTTACTTGCCAAAAAGCAATTTTGCCAGATGAACGAAAATTAGCCACCCACCCTTTGATGACTACTTCTTTATCTACAAAATCTTTTAAATCTTTAATAAAAATATTTTTCATACTTTATACACTTTTTTATAATTATAATATAAATAATAACTAAAATACCCAAATTTTACAAGCTTTACATTGACAAAACATATATAATATTATATAATATTTTGAAAACTAAAAATAGGCACTTCAGCCTATTAGTTTTGTACCTAAGATAAAAAAATGGAGGGACATCATGGAATTCGAGAAATTAGTCAAAAAATGTGGGTTTGGCTTAGCAGTTGTATTACACTGGCCAAAGTTATCAAAAGATAAAGAGTTTATTAATAAGCTTAACTTTGATCAATGGATCCAGATCTACAATGTATCTTTTTCTGATAGCAAACTTAACTTCTTAGCTCTTGAGAAGATACGTGAAGTTGCTAAGAACTTTGATGAATGGCTTGAAGTCTACAATGTATCTTTTTCTGATAGTGAGCTTGAACACCTAGCCCTTCAAAAGATGCGTGAAGTTGCTAAGAACTTTGATGAATGGCTTGAAGTCTACAACCAAGCTCCTTCTGATAGTGATCTTAAAGAATTAGCTTTTCAAAAGATGCGTGAAGTTGCTAAGAACTTTGATGAATGGCTTGAAGTCTACAATCAAGCTCCTTCTGATAGTCAGCTTCAACACTTAGCTTTTCAGAAGATGAGTGAAATTGTTAATTAAACAGGAAATTCCTGTACTACTGGTGACTAACATAAATTAGTCACCAGTTTTTTATTTAAATAATATTTTACAAGCTTTACATTGACACAAATAAGTATAAGTGGTTTAATAAAGATTCCTTTCATCTCAAACCACTAATCACCATAAACCGGAGGTAAAATCCATGCATTTTACAATTATCCAAGATCTTCAGGCTCTAGGCATCAATAGTGGTGATGCCACTGAAATAAGTCGCCAGTTGGAGGAAAATGATCGTGCAGAGATTATTCTCGACAAAGATGGCCTAAGTGCTGATGTCCTAGAAGGCGAATGTAGCATCAATGGCTACAAAATTGAGTTAGGTAAAGAGGCCTCTGATGCCAATCAGATCAATCTGATTATCACTAGGCCAAAATATTAACCCGCACGGAAGGAACCCCACTAATGCGGAACTATGGAAAATGAGAGCCTCGCAACATAACGAGGCTCTTTTCTTTTTAAATAAAAACAACCTCCGAAGAAGTTGTTTAATTATTTTAAATCCTTTTTATTTTCTTAAGAAATATATAAGCCAATACTCCGCCAGCTACCGCAGTTATTAATTGCGACCAAGAAAGCATCATAGCTACTTTATTGGCTAGGTCTTTTTTAATTAATAACTCAATTACAACTGAGCTAGTGCTCCATAAAAATAAAAATTTTAAAAAACTAGCAACACCAACACCTAACCAAAAATTCTCTTTTCTAAATAAATCAAAAGTTAAAACTAGAATAATATTACCAATAATAATAAAAGGAATCATCGGTGCTAAAATAGCTGGTAATAATCCAGTTGCTAAAGCAATTGTTGAAGGAAAAACTGCTACCAATATTGCACTCTGACTACCCAACATAATTACTGCAATAAAAAGCATAGCATTTACTATTGGACCAGTTAATCCCTGAATAGGAAAAAGAGGAGCCAGTGAAGCTATGCCCATTATAGCTATAAATTTTACCAAAATAAGTGTTGCTTGTTTATTAAGGGTTAAAGTTTTTGTTAAAGCCATATATTTATTATATTATTTTTTAGGGAAAACTTCTTTTTTCTTTTTACGAAAACTTGTGTGACAAACACTGTGTCTATTTTTGTCATCATTAAAGAAGTCTTTATACATTTTTTTGATAATTGGATTTTCATCAGCGCTACGAGCAACTTTTTTAGTATCTAGATTATATAAAGCAGCTGAACGCTTCTGCCTAATTTCATCATTAATTGGTACTGGTTGTCCTCCGCCTCCAATACATCCACCAAAACAAGCCATTACTTCTACATAATCATAGGCTTTAGGATCTTTTTCTAATTCTTTCAATAATTTTTTAGCGTTAGCAATACCATTGACTACTCCCACTTTAAGAGTTTTACCAGCTATTTTAATTTTAGCTTTTTTAAAGCCTTGAATACCACGCACTTCTTTTAAATTTAATTTAGGCATTCGCTTACCTGTCATTTTCTTATAAGCCGCCCTAAGAGCTGATTCCATTACACCTCCTGAAGAACCATAAATTACACCCGCTCCACTAGGCTTAAGCAATGGAGACTTAGCATTATCTGGCTTAATACTTGCTAAATCAATTTTTTTCTTACGTAATAAATGAGCTAATTCTCTAGTGGTCAATATCTGATCAACAGCTTTCATGCCATTCAAATAATTCTGCTTTCTCTCAATTTCGTATTTTTTAGCTACGCAGGGCATAATGCCAACTACAATAATATCCTTAGGCTTAATATTCATCTGCTTAGCCCAGTAAGTCTTAATAATACCGCCCATGATAACTTGTGGACTACGGACAGTAGTTAAATTTGGTATTAAATCTGGACGATAAAATTCAAGATATTTAACCCAGGCTGGACAACAGGAAGTAAACATTGGTAATGGTTTATCATCTTCAAGTCTTTCAATTAACTCTGTAGCTTCTTCCATAGTAGTCATATCAGCCCCTACACAGACATCAAAAACATGTTCTATGCCTAGAGCTTTGATAGCTGCAATTAATTTTCCAGTAACCACAGTTCCAACTGGCATGCCAAATTCTTCACCAATTGAACTACGAATAGATGGAGCAAATTGAAATACAACCGTCTTACCTTTGACGTCTATATATTTATCTACATCTTCAAATTCTCCGACACCCTCAAAAGCTCCCACCGGACAATGGGTCAAACACTGACCACAATAAATACAATCCTTATCTTTTTTAGAAGAAGGGCAAACTTCATAAAATTTACCTTTCTTTTTATATTCTAAAAAATCTACCCCTTCTTTTTTACAAACATCTACACAAAGTCCACAATCAATACATTTGGAAGTATCAAACTCTAAAGCTGGTCCAAATTTATGAACTGGATAGCCTTTTTTACGATCTTCGTATTTTGTAATTTTTACATCATACTTTTTGGCAAATTCTTTAATAGTACAATCTTGACTATAAATACAATCTCCACATTCTTCACAATGTTCAGAAAATATAAGCTCCAGATTAATTTGTTTAGCCCTAGAAATATTCTTAGAATCTGTGAGAATTTTCATACCATCTTCAACTTGAGTGTTACAAGAAGTATGTAAGCCTTTTTTACCTTTTATTTCTACCAAGCATAATCTACAAGAACCCTGAACTTTTATATCTGGATGATGGCATAGAGTAGTAATATCAATATTATTCTGCTTAGCTATATCCAAAACACTTTGCCCTATTTCAGCGCTATACTTTTTGTTATTTATAAAAATTGAAATCTTCTTAGACATATTTTTTATTTAAAATCCCTCCCCCGCCTCCCTTTGTCAAGGGAGGAGCTACAATCAAAACTTGGTAAGCCCCCTTGACAAAGGGGGTTTGGGGGATTTGAATATTTTTTTAATAAGCGATCTAAAAGGCAAGGGAATAGATTTTCCTAAAGCACAATAGCTAGTATTTTCTAAAACGAAAAATAAATCATCTAAAACTTTTTTATCAAATTGTCTATCTCTAACCATTTCTAATATTCTATAGCTACCTTCTCGACAGGGTGTACATTTATCACAGTTTTCATTCATAAAAAAATCAATCCAAGTACGCATTAGAACCCATGGATCAGTTTGTTCTTTATCATAAATTATAATAGCTCCACTGCCAGATACTTGCTGGGTAGTTTCAGAAGCTAATAATATATCACCACTAGCTCCACCGCCCACTTGCACAAAATAATCAAACTCAGGCAATGCTTTTGTCTCAGTTAATATTTTTTTAATAGACCAAGCTACTGGTAATTCAAATACTCCTTTATAAAATGTCTTACCTGTAATACTATATAGTCTAGTTTTTTTATATTCATTTTTAGAAATTTTGGCAACATAATAAAAAGTTTCTATATTATTTATCAATGTCGGCAATCCATTTATACCTACTTGTCCAGGATAAGGAGGTTTAGTTCTAGGACGAGCTGGTAAATTCTTTTCTATTTCTTCACAAAGTACGGTTTCCTCTCCTGATAAATACCCACCATGCTCTCTAAAAACAGTAATCGGCAAATCCCCTATTAACTTTTCTAACTTCTTTTTATATTTTTTAAAATAATCACGTCTGAGAAAAATAAAAGCCTCAGAACTTTTAAAAGTTTCTAAAGCAATTTTTAATCCCTCAACTAATACTTCTGGATGATTTTTTAATATGTAGCCATCTTTCAATACATTTGGCTCGCCCTCGCTACCATTGGCTACTATATATTTTTTGTCAGCATCTACATCAGCAAACATTTGCCATTTTGAATGTGTCGGAAAATTAGCGCCCCCTCTGCCACGTAAATCAGCTTGTTTTAATTTAGCTATTATATTTTCCTGCCTCGTGGCAAGACGGGTATTTTTCTGCATATACATATTATACAATATTTTAATAAAAATGGCTACAGAAATTGACAAAAAACCTTATTTATGTTAAATTATATTGTTATGAATTCACATGACAATTTAGTTCCTTCACAATTACATTAACAAAGGAGTTAATAAACATGAAAAAAGCACTTAAAACTATTTTAGCAGTAATTTTTGTTTTTTTTCTCAGCTATACGGTAAGTCACTATTCACTAAACCACTTCTAAATATAGCTCACTAAAAACCCCACCTCTTGCACAGCAAAGTGGGGTTTATTTTTTTAGCCAATAAATCCACCGACCTGTTTCTGCCACAATCTATTATATAATCCTTTCTTCTTGGCAATCAATTCTTGATGAGTGCCCTGCTCTACTATCTTTCCTTTATCCAAAACTATAATTCTATCCATCTTCATGATAGTAGAAAGTCTATGGGCGATCACTATTACTGTTTTATCTTTCATTAGATTGGCCAAGGCATTTTGAATAAGCTCTTCTGATTCAGAATCCAAAGAAGAAGTTGCTTCATCCAATACTAAAATTGGAGCATTTTTTAGAATTGCTCTAGCAATGGCAACTCGCTGTCTTTCACCACCAGATAATTTTACTCCACGCTCACCTACATAGGTCTCATATTTTTCTGGAAAATCATCTATAAATTTATTAGCGTAAGCTAATTTAGCAGCTTTTCTAATTTCTACATCTGTAGCTTTTGGCTGACCATAACAAATATTTTCTTTGAGTGTTCTATGAAATAGAATTGGATCTTGATTAACCAAAGATATATTTTTCCACAAAGAATCTTGGCTAAGACTAATTATTTTTTGCTTGTCTATAAAAATTCCACCTCCATCAATATCGTAATTCCTCAATAGTAGATTTACTAGAGTAGATTTACCAGAACCAGATGGTCCAATGAAAGCTATTTTTTCCTGAGCTTTAATATTTAAATTAAAATTAGAAATAATCTCTCTGGTTTTGTGATAAGAAAAATGAACATCTTTAAATTCTATTTGTCCACCATTGATTTTTAATGTTTTCGCGCTTTTAATATCCTTTATTTCATGAGGTGTTTCTAAAATTTCGGTCATTTCTTCTGCTTCCGCCATGGCCTCATAATATTTCCTAATAATACGACCAAAATTCCATAACCTCACTATTATACTAACTAAATAAGTCTGAATTAATACGAATTCACCCACAGAAATAATACCTCTTTGCCAAAGTGAAATAGCATAATACATTATACCAATTTCCAAAACCATCATTAATAATATCTGGCCAGCCTCAAAATAATTAGCCAAATTCCAAGTAAATTGTCTTAATTTTTGTAATTTAGTATTTACTATTTTAAATAATTTTTTTTCTCTATTATAACCTGTAAATAATTTTAAATTTAAATGATTAGTAATTGTATCTGCTAATACTCCTGTAACTTCAGAATTTAACTCTGCTCTTCTCACATCATATTTTAATTTATATAAAGAAAAATAATAATTCACAATCATATAGATTACAGTCCAAGCTAAAATACCTAATCCTAAGAATAAATTTCGTTTACCTAATACTATAATAATTAAAAATATATTTACAAAAATTGGTAAAAAATCCCAAAAAATTAAATCTGTTACTATCTCAAAAGATCTAGAAAACCTATTTACCTTTTTAACAAGTGATCCTACAAAATTATTATTAAAAAAAGAACTAGAGTGTCTATGTAGATAAGCGAAAGAAGAATTGGATATATCAGCCATAGCATTAGTCTGAAAATAAGAAGTCAAAAAACTAGCTACTCTCCAAAAAATCCAAGATATAAAATAAACTGCCAAAACCTTCATCAAGGTATTTTTAAGCAATGGCACTTTATTAAGAGTATCGTCTGTATTGGTTATAATATCAAAAAAATCTTTATAAAAAAGTGGCGCAACAATACTTCCTAATGAACCAATCATTATAGAAATTATTATAAACCAAGGAGTCCACTTATACTGTCTTAAGTGTTTCCAAAAAATCTTGAATGTCTGCTTTGTTAAATATTGCATAAAAGTTTTATAATTATAGCATACTTATTTTAATTGGCTCCGGGGGCAGGATTCGAACCTGCGATATCCACGTTAACAGCGTGGCGTTGTACCACTCAACTACCCCGGAACAATAAAAAAATCGGTCTATTTTGACCGACAACTTCCTAAAATTTAATTTTTGTATATAAAAAGTTAGCGGTTATTTATTCCGTTATTATTCATTAAATTTGTAACTTTTGTATATTTCATATTATTTTTATACTAACAATTTTAGCTTTTTTTGTCAATTTAAATCAAAATTTTACCCCAAACCGTATATTGATACGATTCGGGGTAGTCTGTACTTGTTAACTCACTTCGGAAGTTATTTCGTCATCCTCTGTCAAAGTACGTGCATCGACATAATCGCTTGCTGTGATTTCATCAATACTCATATTTTCCATATGTGTTTGTTCGTCCAATTCACGAATCAAATTTGTCAAAATTTTAAAAATTTTGGCGTCAGTCTTATTCTCGAGATCTATATCTCTTTCCAAAACTTGAACTACTGCCTTCTCATTAGGAAGATCAAGAGCCTTTCCAACTTCTTGCAAAGTAATCTTGTTGAAGACCAAGGCTTCTCGCAATAATGCAAAATGCCTGAACTCAACCACATCGTAATTCAACCGGTCGAGAAAAGACTGAATCCGAATTCGTCTGATACCAAGCGGCCGACGTTCGCCACTCAAATAATATCGAGCCAATCGAACCGAGTCTTCAGGTATTTCAGCAAAATCCATCATAGCTTTGACAATATCAAATAAATATCCATTTGATTTTGATTCTTTCCATAAATGCATCAGACACGCTTTTGTAGTACCACTCATAATAGGGTCGGTACCTTCGCGACGACCAAACCATGGACTATCCATGTTAAATGGAAAAATATTTTTTGTACTCATGAGTTAACCTCCATGTTGTAGTGAACAAGTATCCATAGATAGAAAATCTATGAATTATTAACGAGACTCCTATTTTTAACACAAAAAGACTATTTTGTCAAGCTAAAATAAAAAACAGCTTTAAACAAAATACCCCCTCTGTCTTAACAGACATCTCCCCCTAATTTAGGGGGAGAAAAAGAGGGGGTATTATTTTACTAGCTTATTATCTATCCAATTATGAATAATCTGCTTCATTTTAAGTAAATGCTTGGCTTCTTCAAAAGTATGAGGAGCTCCTTTAATTATATGAATCTCTTTATTATCCGGCATACTATCATATAATTTCATCTGATCTTCTAGGGGCGTGCCTATATCTTTATCTCCAACCATCATTAATATTGGCATAGTAAATTTATGAGCTTCTGGCACTATATCATATTTTAAAATATCTTTTTTAAATGGTTCCCAATCTATTTTCTTAACTACTTCTTTAGTATTTTCTATTTTCATAGCTACTAAATCATCTCTACCAAATTTAGCTAAAGTTTGATGACCACCTATCACAGTTGCAAATGGAGCTATTCCTAATAAACTATCTGGGTGATCTGCTCCATAACGTAAAATACAACCACCTCCCATGCTATGCCCTGCTAAGACAAATGGCTCTTGATACCAATCTTGAGACTTGGACCACTCTATAACATCAGACAAGTCATTATAATAACCTGTGAAAGTTGCCTGACTATAATCTCCATCACTCTCGCCCACTCCATTAGTTACATCAAAACTCACAGCTGTAAAACCCTTATCTGCAAAACTATCTACAAAAGTTTGAATATTACTTTCTTCTTTTATATTTCCCAATCCTGGCATTACAAAAACTAATCCCGTTTGATTATTACTCTTACTTAGATTAACAACAATTTTATTTCCTTGTCTATTTTTTATAAAAAGATTTTCCATATTACTTTTTGTTTACTCTGCCTGTGGTAGGTCTTTTTCTATAGTAAATAAATATTGCCTTAGCTACTTCAATCATAACTACTACACCAACTACTACTGCTAAAATTATTTCCCATTCTTTAAATCCTAGCGGAACTGTTTTTAGTAATTTATTTAAAACAGGTAAATAAACTGCTAATAATTGAGCAATGATTCCTACTACAACCGCACCATTCAAATACTTATTTGCAAAAGGCTTAGCCTTAAATATATTATGTTCCAAACTTTTAATACTAAAAACATAAAATAAAGTGTTGAGTCCTAAGGCTGTGAAAGTTACTGTTCTAGCCAGCTCTACATTTCCTGTAGTGTTGTAAAAATACCAAAAAAGCCATAAATTAGATAAACCAGTAATTAAACTAATTAATACTATTAAAAATTTTCCCTCGAAATCTACTAATGAATTCTGTTTTCTTGGCCTTCTATTCATCACTGAATCCTCTTCTGGCTCCATAGTTAATGATAGAGCTGGAAAACCGTCACTGATTAAATTTACCCATAAAATCTGAGCAGCTAGTAAAGGCAAAGGTATTTGAAGCACCATGCCACCCACCAAAATAATTACTTCTGATAATCCATCTGAAAGAAGATATAATATTACTTTGCGTAGATTATCAAAAATAACCCTACCCTGTTTAATAGCCATTACTATGGTCTGGAAATTATTATCCAATAAAACTAAATCAGCTGTTTCCTTAGCAACATCTGAACCACTAGATACAGCCACACCAATATCAGCCGCTTTAAGTGCGGGAGCATCATTAACTCCATCACCAGTCATAGAGACTACCTCTCCTTTATTTTGCCAGGCTTTGATAATTCGTAACTTATCAGCTGGACTGACCCTAGCATAAACTTTTATACCTTTAATGCGTTTATTAAGCTCTTCATCAGTCATCTTAAGTAGTTCGTCTCCAGTCACAACATTATCATCTTTAAATGACAAACCTAATTCTTTGGCAATACTCTTGGCTGTAAATTTATTATCGCCCGTGATAATTACCGTATTAATCCCTGCTTTCAAAGTGCTCTTCAAAGTTTCTTTAGCTTCTTTACGAAGTGGATCTGACAAGCCCCAAATACCAGCAAATACAAAATCTTTCGGTTCATCTTTAAAATCTTCAAACTTAGAATAATCTTTTGGTATCAGTTGATAAGCGCCAGCTAATACTCTTAAGCCTTGTTTACTAAGTACTTGCCATTGATCATCAAAATAATCACGACGAGCCTTAGTCATATTAGTGGCTTTTTTATCGTGCAAATATTTATTTGAATAAGCTAATATTCTTTCTGGCGCACCTTTTATAAAAACAATATCATGCTTAGAATCATAATTATGCCTAGTGACCATAAATTTTCTACTATGATCAAAAGTAATTTCTTCTATGCGTTGCATCTTTTTCTGATCAGCTTTGATTTCTAAATCATTAGAACCAAAAATCATCAAAGCTTTTTCAGTGGGTGAGCCCAAAACTACCCAATCCTCTCCTGAAGATTCAGGGTTTTGAACCGTAGCATCATTACAAAAGAAGGCTATTTGCGTAATTAAATTAATTTCTCTATTAGACTCTAAATCGCGTAAAGACCCAGCCGATAAATCAAATTGAAATTTATTAGTTACAATATTAGTTACTCTCATCTCTCCTTCTGTCAAAGTGCCTGTCTTATCGGTACATATTACAGTAGTAGAACCTAAAGTCTCAGCTGAAACTAAGCGCCTAACTAAACCTTTACGCTTGAGAATTCTTTGCATGCCAACAGTGAGAATCATAGTCATGCTAATAACTAAGCCCTCTGGAATAGCGGATACTGCCACTGCCACAGCTAAAGTAAACATCTCTACCCAAGGATGCCCTTTAAATATTCCAAAAGCAAATAAGAGTAAAGATATAGCAACAATAATTTTAGTGATATCCTTAGCAAAATTATCAAGTTTTTTCTGAAGTGGGGTTTTGGCTTCCTTGGTTTCTTTAAGCATTACAGTAATCTTACCCATCTCGGTCTTAAAACCAGTATTTACTATTACTGCCCGCGCTCTACCTTCCACTACTAAAGTACCCATAAAAACCATATTAATCCTTTCGGCTAATACAGTACCAATATCTAAACTTTCTAAAGTCTTTTTAACTGGCCAAGATTCTCCAGTTAAAGTAGCTTCATTTACTTCAAAGTCATTAATCTCAATAAGTCGAGCGTCAGCTGGTATTCTATTGCCAGATTCTAAAACTATAATATCACCTGGAACTAATAATCTTGATTCTATTTTCTTTTCTATTCCATCCCGAAATACTAAAGTTTCTTTTTTAACAATTTCATTTAGTTTCTCCAAAGATTTATTGGCTTTAAATTCTTGTATAAAACCAACCACTACATTTATCATTACGGCCGCAAAAATAACATAGGCATCTACGTATTCACCAAAAAAAACTGATATAAAACCAGCTATAATCAAAACATAAACTAAAGCACTTTTAAATTGAGCCGTGAATAAATCCAGTGCTGAAAATTTATTTGCTTGAGCCAAAACATTAAAACCACATTTATCTAATCTCTTTTGAACTTCCGAATGACTAAAGCCTTCTTTAGAGGAATTAAGTGTTTTAAAAATTTTCGCTATCGGCAAATTGTGCCAAGCAATATCCTTTTTTGACATGTTTATATTATAACATAAAAGATTCATTTTTCTAAGCTTGAGTTTTATTGAAATTAAGGTAAAATTAAGATTATGAATACAATAGACAAAATCAAACAAGATATCAAAACTAATATAGAATCAATCTATTCACAAAAAATAGACGATTTTGATTTAGACATTCCACCCCAAGAAGAATTAGGAGATTATGCATTCCCTTGTTTTGATTTAGCTAAAAAATTAAGTAAAAATCCAGTTGAGCTAGCTAAAGAACTAGCTGATAAATATCAAACTGGTGAGTTTATAAATAATACTAAAAATGTCGGCCCTTATTTAAATATTTTTGTAAATAATGATTTTGTTAAAGAATCTATTAATGAAATAATTAAAAATAAAAAATTCGGTCAAAGCAAATTTGGTAAAAATAAAAAAGTACTAATTGAATTTTCTGGACCAAATACTAATAAGCCCCAGCACATTGGACATGTACGAAACGATTGTCTAGGACAATCACTAGTGAATATTTACAGAGCCACTGGATATAAAACAGTTGCGGTTAATATTATAAATGATCGTGGTATTCATATTATAAAAAGTATGTTAGCTTGGCAAAAATTTGCTAAGGGTGAAACTCCCGAATCATCTGGCATTAAAGGTGATCATCTAGTAGGTAAATATTATGTAAAATTTGGACAACTACTTAAAGAAGAAGAAAACGAATATTATTCTACCAAAAATATTAACTTGGCAGATTTAGAAAATCTAGAACGTAAAAAGGTAGAAGAAGAATTTTTGCAACAATCCCCTTTAATGGTAGAGGCTAGAAAGATGCTTATTGCTTGGGAGAATAATGATCCGGAAATAAGAAAACTTTGGAAAATGATGAATGACTGGGTATATGTTGGTTATGACAAAACTTATCATGATTTAGGCATTGAATTTGATCATTTAGACTTTGAGAGTGAAAATTACCTTTTGGGTAAAAATATAATAGAAGAAGGACTAAAGAACAAAGTCTTCTTTAAAAAAGAAGATGGCTCTGTTTGGATAGACCTGAGTGATGAAGGTTTAGATGAAAAACTTGTTTTGAGAAGTGATGGAACTTCAGTTTATATTACTCAAGATCTAGGTACTGCTCATAGAAGGTATAAAAAATTTAAATTTAACAGTTTGATTTATGTTGTTGCTAATGAACAAGATTATCATTTCAAAGTTTTATTTTTGATACTAAAAAAATTAGGCTATACTTGGGCTGAAAGTCTATACCACTTATCCTATGGAATGTTCTCTCTGCCTGGAGGCAAAATAAAATCTCGTGAAGGTAAAACTGCCGATGCCGATGAATTGATTGTTACTATGATAGCTCAAGCCAAAGAAATCATGGCTAAAGCTGAAAAGAAGATAACAACCTCTGAAAAAGAAAATAGAGAAATAGCTAGAATTGTAGGTTTAGGTGCTTTAAAATTTTTCATACTAGGTGCTAACCCACAAAAAAATATAGTTTTCAAACCTGAAGAATCTATTTCTTTTGATGGTTATACTGGCACTTTTATTCAATATACTCATGCCAGAATATCAACCATACTCAGCAAAGCTGATAAAATATCTAAGATTTCTAAAATAAAAGATTTTGATTTTAATAAAGAAGAAAAAAAATTAACTAAACTTTTATTAATATTTCCCAATACTATTCAAAAATCTGCCATAAATCATAATCCTTCTTTACTGACTCAATATTTGTTTGATTTAGCTAAAACTTATAATAATTTTTACCAGCAACATAGCGTTCTAAACGCTGATAATGAAGATACTAAGCAAATTAGGCTCAATATTTCTAAGCTAACAAAACAAGTCTTAAAAGATGGTTTAGCACTACTTGGCATCGAGGCACCAGATGTAATGTAATATTGACAATATACGCATAATTATATATACTAATCTCCGTATTTTACATTTTACGCGCCTATAGCTCAGCCTGGTAGAGCAGCTGCCTTTTAAGCAGACGGTCGGGGGTTCGAATCCCTCTGGGCGCACCATCCTTCGCCAAGGCTACGGATGGCACACCACCTAATATCAGCCAAGCGGCTGTTTTTTTATTTGGGTATAAACTGTCTATAATATAAGCTTGAAAAATAAGGCTAAATAGGTTAAGCTAATTCTACGAATTAATAGCTCAAGATAAAACAGGCATGAGTAAAATACCTCCGCAAAATTTAGAAGCAGAGAGTTCACTTTTAGGCGCTCTACTACTTGATAAAGAGACCATCATTAAGGTTGGCGATGTTTTACGCCCCAGTGATTTCTATAAAGAAGGCAATGGTTTGATTTATCAAGCCATTTTAGACTTGTTTGAAAAACATGAGCCAGCTGATATTTTATCTGTTGGTAATAGACTAGCTGAGAAGAAACAATTAGAAAGCATAGGTGGTAAAGCTTATTTAGCCGAATTGACAGCTTCTGTTCCAAATTCTTCTCACGCTGTATCCTACGCTGATATCATTCACAAAAAAGCTACTCTAAGAAAATTAGAACGCGCCGCAGCTGAAATATCTGAATTTTCTTTTTCTGAAGATAAAGATGTCTCTAGTTTACTAGATCAAGCCGAACAAAAGCTTTTTGCTATTTCTCAAGAATCACTCAAAAAGAATTTTATTCCCATTAAAAATGTTTTAACTGACACTTTTAATCGTATAGATGAACTTCATAAATCAGGTGGACAAGGTGTCCGTGGTATTCCAAGTGGATTTACTGACTTAGATAATAAATTGTCTGGTTTTCAAAACTCTGACCTAATTATCTTAGCGGCTCGGCCATCTCTTGGTAAAACAACTTTAGCTTTGGATATCGCCAGAAATATCGCTGTTAAAACTAATGTGCCAGTTGGTATATTTTCTCTGGAAATGAGTAAAGAACAATTAGTAGATAGATTATTAGCTTCACAGGCTGAAGTTGATCTTTGGAAAATGAGAACTGGTAAACTTTCTGACAAAGAAGAAGATGATGACTTTCCTCGTATTGGTAGAGCTATGGGTGTTTTATCAGAAGCTCCAATATTTATAGATGATAGTGCTAATGCTAATGTAATGGAAATCCGTACTAAGGCCCGTCGTTTAAAAATGGAGCATAATCTTGGCTTTTTAGTAGTTGATTATTTACAATTAATGGATGGTGATTCTGGTGGTTCTGAAAATAGAGTTCAAGAAATATCTAAAATTTCTCGTTCACTTAAACAAATTGCTCGTGAATTGGATATTCCTGTCTTAGCTTTGTCACAGCTTTCTCGTGCTGTAGAATCTAGATCTCCAGCCATTCCAAAACTAGCCGACCTTCGTGAATCTGGGTCTATTGAGCAAGATGCTGATATAGTAATGTTTATCTACAGAAAAGCTAAAGATAAATCACGTGAGTGTCCCGATGAAGAAAGAAATATAGCTGAAATACACATTGATAAACACAGAAATGGTCCAACTGGTATTTGTAGATTCATCTTTGATGAATCTAAGGTATCATTTAAAAACTTAGATAAAAATTATGCGAATATGCTTCCACCAGCCGAAGCTAGTGATGAGGAAATACCTATCCCTAATGCTGGAGGTCCAAAAAGTAATAAACCGCAAGCCGAAATTGGCTGGCAAAATATACCCTAGTTAGTCAAAAAGTTACAAAGTCTAAAGTCTAAAGTCTAAAGTAATCAAGCTAATAAAAATAAATTCTTTGTAATTTTTAAAATAAGGTATAATTATTTAACAAACTTAAATACTTTCTAACTTTATAAACTTTTAACTTAAATTTATGTTCAACAAATTAAAACAATACAATGACCTTAGAAAACAAGCTAACACTATTAAAAGTGCTATGTCTGAGGAAAGCATTGAGGTTAACAACAAGGCTGTTAAAATAGTAATGGATGGCAATCAAGAAATTAAAATCTTAGAGATAAATAAAGACTTCCTATCAAAAGATAAAAAATCTGACTTAGAAAAAGAGATTAAAAGTGGCATTGCTGATGCTATTAAAAAAGTACAACGTAAGATGGCTATGAAAATGCAACAAATGGGTGGTCTAGATAATCTAATGAAATAAAAATGAAGCATCTACCAGACTTTATACAAAGACTGATAAATGAATTTGATAAACTACCTGGAATTGGACCAAAAACTGCTTCCAGGTTGGTTTTTAATTTACTTCATAGAAAAGAAGATATTAAAGAATTGTCTGAAGCTTTGGCTGGCGCTTATAAAAATATTCATCTTTGTCCACAATGCTACAATCTAACAGATGATGGTCTGTGTAGTATTTGTCGTAATCCACAAAGAGATAAAAGCATTATTTGTATAGTAGCTAATAATCAAGATGTAGAGGCTGTAGAAAAAACTTCTGAATTTAATGGCGTCTATCATTTACTTAATGGATTACTCAGCCCCTTAGAAGGTATTACACCTGATAAACTAAAAATAAAAGAACTAGCTGACAGAATAAAAAATAATGGCGTTACAGAAATAATCCTAGCCCTTGATCAAAGTATGGAAGGCGAAGCTACTACTATTTATCTAGTAAAATTTCTTCAAGATTATCCAGTAACAATCACTCAGCTAGCTCGTGGCATACCAATGGGTGCTAATATAGAATACACTGATGAGATTACACTGACTTCGGCATTAAAGAATAGAAAAAAGATATAAACAAAAAATCCCGCTAGAGGCGGGATTTTATATTTGATATTATTTTAAACTACAATCTTATCAATCTTTACTTCAGCTAATTGTTGACGATGACCATAATGTTTTCTATATCTAGTCTTATTTTTATATTTTAAGACATCAATTTTTTTGTCTTTAAAATTTCTTACTAGAGTAGCTTCAACTTTAGCTTTAGCTACAGTAGGATTACCAACTGTTACTTTATCTTTATCTACTAAAAGTAAAACTGTATCAAAAACTACCTTTTTGCCTTCTTCAGCTTCTGGTAACTTTTCAATTTTAATAACGTCGCCTTTGGCAACTTGGTATTGCTTACCACCTGTTTTAATTACTGCTTTCATAGTTTTGTTATTATAACGAGGTAAATATTAACAGAAATATTAGATATTGTCAATCCGTTCGGCTTTGCTCTCTTCGAGCCTGAGCGATGAGGTTTCTGCCTCAGAGCCGATGGCAGGATTGACCCTGAGCGAGTGTAACGAGTCGAATGGGTCAATAATATAGTGTTTATAACACTGTTTGTTTGCTATATTGACAAAATGCTTAAAATATGCTATTATATAGTAATGCTTCGGCATATTTGTTCTCTGTCAAAAATAGGAAATCATTCTGATTTCCTCAACGTTCCAAGGAAGGAACATAAACCCTTGAAGGGAGTCTCTCATGAAAACGACTATTATAGTATTGATAGCTTTAGCTCTCACCGGTATTATAGCCAATGATATCCCCTGGCTCGGCGATAGTCATATCGCTTTTACCATGGAAGATGGTCGCGACTGGTCCAAAGATTTCTACGCCAAAGACCACCAAATTGAATGGTCTGACATTATATTCACTAGAATAGTGAACCCATCTCCCCAACGCTGTGTGTTGGAACTCACCAACATCAATACTGGGCAGACATTCACTGTCCGTCACCGAGACGTATTATCAGGCGACCATTACAAAGTCGTCCTAAAAACTCTCACTGGAGAAATCATCTCCACACACAGCCTAATCATACACCGTCCTTCCTAACTCACAAGGATCCACAATGCATAATGCAACGTGGATCCTATTCTTTTTGTTTAAAAATAAAAACAAGCTTTAATAGCTTGTAGATGTATGCCCTTCGGCTACGCTCTCATTCGAGCCTGAGCGGCGAGACTGTCAGGCCTCAGAGCCGAATGGCAGGACATTCGACTACTCGTTCATAAATATTCTATCAAATGGTCGAAGACCATGAGCGGAGTTCTACGAAGTAGAACGAAGTCGAATGGTGACCCCACAGGGAATCGAACCCTGATTACCAGGTTGAGAACCTGGCGTCCTAACCGTTAGACGATGGGGCCATATAAAAAATATAAATGCCCAACACCCTGAGTGAAATCGAATGGGTGGGGCCTAATAACAAGAGTATTTCTAACAAATATTTAATCTATAGTCAAGTTATTTAACTACTGGCCCCACTAATAAATCTTTAGCCAACCAAGGCTTGTCCATTATTTCATAGACAATTTGTTCCATTTTAGCGCTACGTGATCCCTTAATAAGTATAAGGTCATTTTCTTTTAATCTTTCTTGCAAAAATGCACCTGCTTCGGCAGTAAAAGGAAAGTGATAAATATTATCTTTATCCATACCTGCTTCTTTAGCTCCTCTGGCAATATCACGAGACTTCTCCCCTACTACAAACAAATAATCAATACCTAAACGTACTAACTCTCTACCAATTTCTTGGTGAGCTTCTTCAGTTAAGGCTCCTAATTCTAACATATCTCCTAGAACTGCGAATTTCCTACCCTCTACTGGCATATCAGATAAAATATCTAGCGCTGCCTTAGCAGATTGCGGTGAGGCATTATAAGAATCATCAATTATCCAAGTATTTTTTATTCCTTTTATTAAATTAGTCCTGCCCCTTGCTGGCTTATATTTTAATAACCTCTTAGCTATATCTACTAAATTCATTTCCATATATAAAGCCACAGCTGTTGCACTAGCCGCTGCATAAGCATGCTGCCAACCTAATACATAAGGTAAGAACATAGGCACTTCAGAGCCCTGATGAGTTAATTTAAAACTAGTGCCATAAGTATTATCTCTAGCAGTAATTTTTATATCCGAAATTTTAACATCAGAACCTTCTTTTCTACCAAAACTATAAATCTTAGCCTGACAAGTTTCAATTACTTTTTGCAAATTAGCATCGTCATTGTTTAAAATTGCTAAACCGTCTTTGTTTAATCTATCTAAAATAGAACTCTTTTCTTTAACAATATTGTCTATAGTCTTAAAAAATTCTATGTGGCTAGGTCCAATGGCAGTAATTACTGATATATCTGGCTTGGCAATAGAAGTAAGGTATTTTATATCTCCTGGCTTATCCGCACCCATTTCTAAAACTAATACCTCTGGATAATTTTTATGGCCCAGGCCACCCTCTCTGGCTTCGCCATTCACCTTGTCTTTTATTAATAATAATTTTAAAGCTAATAGGAAAATCCAAAACCAAGCTAATATATTTTTACCTGGTGATTTTTGCTGACCTAAAATAGTAAGTGGCGTGCCAATTTCATTATTAAAATTCTTACTAGGAGCTCTAGTATTAAATTTAGCTTTTAGAACTACTGAAATAGCCTCTTTAGAAGAAGTTTTTCCCACTGAACCAGTGATAGCTATTACTCTGGGCTGGTATTTTTTTATTACCGCCTTAGCCAATAATTTCAAAATAAAATGTAATATTTTTAACATGCTATTATTATCTAATCCCCCAACCCCCTTTGTCAAGGGGGAATTATTTAAAATATTATTTAATACCTCTCAAGTCCCCCTGACAAGGGGGATTTAGGGGGTTTAACGATTAGGTGCTATCTGATAGTATTCTAACAAAAATTTAGCAATTTCACCAAATAATGGTGCAGCTGTATCAGATGAAAATCGAGCTGCCGTAGGATAATCTAATTTAGTAATCATAGTAAATTTTGGATCATCGTTAGGAGCAAAACCTATAAAATTATGGATTGTCTTATCAATATGATATTTACCGGTCTCTGGATTAGCTACCTGAGCTGTACCAGTCTTTCCAGCTACATAATGCCCCTCTACTGCCGCTTTACCAGCATGTCCCGAATCAACTACATGAACCATCATAGCCGACAGCTGAGAAGCCGTACTAAGGTCTATTACTCTCCTATCTTTAACTGGGCCATAAACCTCTTGATATCCATCTGGGTAATCAATTCTACTAACAATATAAGGTTTCATTAATTCTCCTCGATTAGCAATCGCATTAATCGCTGTGACCATCTGCAGTGGTGTTACAGTAATACCTTGCCCATAGGATGCAGTAGCTTTATAAATATCACCTTTTTTAGATAATGAAGAAATATTACCAGCACTATCCTGACTAATAGCTAAACCAGCTTTATCGCCAAAACCAAATTTTTTCATGTAATCTTCAAAAATTTTATTATTAACTTCTGAAGTTGCATAAATAATACCTGTATTTAAAGATGAAGCTAGGACTTCTTTCATATCAACCATGCCATGAGCTTTTAGATCTGAATTTCTAATAGTATAACCACCGGCAAATTTTATTTCTCCCTCATCATTATAAAGAGTACTCGGTGTAACCTTGCTTTGATCAATAGCAATGGCCATGGAAATAGATTTCATTACTGAGCCAGGTTCATAGGCATGATATACTGCTAAATTATTATACACATCACCATTCTCTACTTGGCTGTAATTATTAGGGTCAAAATTAGGATAATTACACATAGCCCTAATAGCTCCAGTAGATGTTTCTAAGATAATTACCGTACCAGACTCTGCTTCATATTGAGCTACGGCTTTTTCTAAAGATTTACAAGCGGCATATTGAACTGTTCGATCAATAGTTAAAATAATGTCTGCTCCATTTTCTACTGCCTTACCATCATTTCCTGTTAATAATCTACCAGCCACATCAGTCTCTCCAACTACCTGACCTTCTAAACCTGCTAAATCATTTTCAAAATAAGCCTCTAAGCCATATTTACCCACTCTATCAATTCCTTGATTTCCATAACCTAAAAATCCAAGAATATGAGAACCAATTTCTTTATCAGGATAATAACGCAAAACATTTTTTACAAAATTTACTCCCAAAGCTGTTAAATCAAGTAATTGATCTTCATCTGATTTACCTTTATTAATATCAAAACGAATCTCTTCAAACCTTTCCTGTAAAATCTCTACTTTTTCTCTAGGAATATCCTTAGCAATTGACTCATAAAATCGATTTTCTTTCTTAATCTTGGCTAAAATTTTATCTTTATCCTCTTGCTCTTCAATGGCTAATACTTCGATAAAAATATCTGCTATATTTTGTGGTCTGGTAATTTTAGATGGATCAACGCTAATTTCATAATAAACCTTATTAACCGCTAAAGGATATAATTGATCATTCTGATTATCACCTACTATAGCAAAAATACGCCCTCTTTCAGGCTTAATATCTTTAACAATTGATCTTTGGTTTAAACCTAAGTTAAAATAATGTTCATTATTTAAAATTTGAACATAAAATAATCGAATTATAATAATCAACATCAAGAAAAAAATACCCCACCAGAGGGCATTTATTCTAAAACCAGATATTTGCACATTCTGAGATCTAAAAAAATTCATATATAATTAACAAGCTTTATTTTAAGGCAACTAAATCATGATCTCCATCTACATAATAAATATTCTCGGCTTGAATTTTTACTAAATCAAGCCTTTGACTCTCTTGCTCAATTCTTTCTGTAGTTTGCAATTCACTAACATTAGTATTATGCAATCTAAGATCATCCTCAGTCATTTTAATTTGCTGACCTAAGTCATTTCTCTCTAAGCTTTGACTATTAGCGTAATTAGTTGAAACTAGCATGGTCATCAATAGTAACACCAAGGTAACTACCATAAAGGTATTTCCTTTTTTGATAATTTGCCAGACACTACTTAATTTTGTTTTTGTTTTTAACATTTTATATTTTTATATTTTTTCTATTACTCTTAATATAGCACTACGACTACGCTTATTCTTAGCTATTTCTTCCTGGCTGGGTTTAATAGCCTTTTTAGTGATTAGCTTAACCTTTGGCTTATTATTACACCTACAAACAGGAGTCTCTAGCGGGCAAATACATCCTCTACTCAAATCCTTGAAATAATGCTTTACAATGCGATCTTCAAGAGAATGAAAACTGATTACTGCCAGGCGCCCGCCTGGAGATAGTATATTATAAGCTTGTGGCAAAACTTTTTGTAAATTACCCAACTCATCATTAACTGCAATACGAAGTGCCTGAAATACCTGAGTGGCTGGGTGAATGCGAAATCGTTTTAAAGATTCTTCTTTTATATTCAATATTCGGAGTATGATGCTGACAAGCATGGAAGTTTTTATAGATTTTTGTTTTTGTTTATCTAAATCTTTTCGCCAAGCGACAAGTCCCTCGGCCAGGCGGCGCGCCTGTTTTACTTCACCATACTCCCGAAATATTTTTAAAATTTGCGCTTCAGTCCAATTCATAACTATATCTGAAGCGGTAAGCGTCTGACCATTTGGATCAAACCTCATGTCCAGTGATCCATGATCCTTGAATGAAAAGCCTCTATCAGCTTTATCCAATTGGTCAGACGATAAACCTAAATCGGCAACAATGCCAGAAATATTTTCGATCTTATGTCTTTTAAGTTCTGATTCTAAATGTACGTAAGAATTATTTGTAATTATTAATCTATCTTTATATTCTTTCAAATTATCTTTAGCAGCCTTAATAGCTCTCTGATCCATCTCAAAAGCCAACAACTTTCCTTGTGGCCCAGTCTTGACTAAAATAGCTTTACTATGTCCTCCGCCTCCCAAAGTAAGGTCAATATAATTCTGATTCTTTTGGGGAGCTAAAAAATGGGTCACCTCATCAACAAGCACGCTGATGTGCTTATAATCTTGGCTCATATTAAATTCCTAAATCTACTAAACCTTCAGCAATCTCATTGGAATCTTTTTCAGAAGTACGTTGATATTTAGACCACATCTTTTCATCCCAAACTTCAAGACGATTATATAAACCAGCAATAACTACTTTCTTATTCAATCCTCCAAATTCTTTTAGATAATCAGGTAAAATAATCCTACCTTGCTTGTCTAAATTAACATCCATAGCTCCAGCCAACATCATACGAGAGAAAGCTCGAGATTTTGCTTGTGAAAAAGGTAAGCTAGCCAACTTGTCGGCTAACTTTTTCCACTCTTTATCTGTATATATGAATAAACAATTGTCTAGTCCTTTAGTAATAACTGCGCCAGACGTAAAAAGCTTCCTAAACTTACTAGGTAAGGCTAAACGGTTCTTATCATCTAGGTTGTATTTATACTCGCCAATAAACATATATAGAATACTTATCCACAGTTATATTTATAAATTCCCCACTTTTTTCCACTTCCATGGGATTTAAATACATTATACCCCACCACTAGCTAAATAGTCAACACAATCCAACACCCTAGTTATCCACATATCTGTGTATAAATACAACATAAAACACCACTTGAAAACAAGTAGTGTTATTTTATCACTAGTCATTCCGTACTAGATACGAAATCTAATTATTTAACTATCTTATACTTTGGCTGTTTTTTAGAAATACTGATATCTACCTCGCGGTTATATTTAGGATTAACAGCTGTAAACTTTTTTATTTTAGCTAATTCTTTTAATAACTTAGCCAAAGCTTGTTCATTATCTTCTTTGAAATAATAATCAGCTACTATTGGCCAATCAAATTGCCAAGCCAAAGTATTAATAATAGTAGTAAATATTTTAACCTGCGTCATACTAGCATCTTTAACTAATAACACACAGTTTGTAAAATCTTGTAATTTTAATTTATTATCATCTAACAATTTTTGAAGATGTAAAAGACTTTTATCCTCTCCTCTGATAATATCAAAATTGTGGGAAATCAAAACTTGGCCGTCACGCACAACTTGCCAAGCTCCCACTTCTTTATTTAATATATTAAAAACTAAGGTCATTTATTTTTCAACACAACTACCAGGACCATCACAGTCAGCATTTCGTAGACAGGGCTGTGCGTCGTCTTCACATGGTGGACTACTAGACCTACAAACTCTTTCACAATAATCAGGGCAATATGAATAGGTAAAATTGTCACATGATTCTTTTTTATTACTACAACTAGCACCAGTTATTAAAAAAAATGATACTAATAAAAATAAAGCTACTTTTTTCATAAATTTTCTATTTATTTATTATTTATCCTTCTTAAAATGCTTAAACTGATAATCCTCTAGTCTTTTTTGTTTAATGCTCTCTGATATTTTATCTACTACTATTACATAGGGATTTGCCCAAATATCATAAATAAATTTATCTGTAATATCTAACCTATACAAATATTCTTTAAGTGGTAAAAATGTATAACGCAAATCCTCTGGCAAACCTTCAGCGATTTTTTTAAGATATTTATCAAATTTAGCTTTATTAACCTTACCAACTATTAATACGTCTGTAACAGCTGGAGATTCAGTTAAAATGCCTGTAAATAATAAAAGCTTTAGCCCCGGAACTTTTGACATCTTATCAGCAATAGCCATTTCCTCTAAAGCCAATGATTTAAAAACTAGATTTTTAATTTCAGTAAATAAAGAAAATTCTAAATTAGTATGATAATACTTTTTACCTGCATCTTCTTCAGACTTAAGAAAACCAAATTTTTCTAAATTAGCTAATTCACGTCTAATAGAATTTAGTTGTAAATTTAATCTTCGAGCCAATTCCCTAACAAAAAATTTTTCTTGAGAGTGCACACAAAAAAACTTTAGTATTTTGGTTCTAGCAACTGACGAAAGTATTTGTTCAAGCATAATATTTATCTAAAAATTTATTTACTAAAATACTTAAATATAGTATAATATTAATTGCTATAAAAGTAAAATCATGTCTTTAAAATACCACAAAATATTTACTCACGACCATATTAATGCTCGAGAGCTCTCTGAAGTATATATGAGTGACTCTTCTGATCATGGTCGTTTGTTTATTATGCTGGAATTACCTAAACATAAACTTGATCAACAAGCTTATATTGATCAATTGATCAATGAAATTGCTACTTACTTTGATACTAGCGGTCAAGATGACCCGGAAATTCTATTAGAAGAAATCCTTCAGCAAATTAACCAACTCTTACCTGAGATGGCTGCTTCTATTAAAATTCGCAATTGGATAAATACTTTAGATCTAGCTGTAGGCATTATTTATAATAATAATACTTATATGGCCAGTATTGGGAATGTTAATGGTCTCTTAGTACAGAACAAACAGATTACTACTATCATGTCTAAAAATACTGAGATTAATCCTAGTAAGGCTTTCTCAGATATAATTTCTGGTGAATTAGATAATGGAGATGGTTTAATTATTTCTACCAATGCTCTTTTTGACTATATTTCTAAAGAAAAAATAAAACAGATAATTAAAAAGTATTCCCCTTCTGCGGCAGCAATCAAAATAAATGAGTTACTAGAAAGTGTGCCTGACTTCGTAACATTTAATTCTATAATAATTAAAAAACCAGGTACTAGTGACAGGGAAATACACCCCCATGAAATTAAAAAATCCATTGATTTAGAAGATGAAGTAGTAACAGACACTATAAAAACCGAAGCAGATCACTCACCCACTGCCCCTCGTACTAAAACAGTTATAGACGTAGGTGGCTTCAAAAATATAGGTCTAGCTAAAAAAATAGGACAGCTGTTTGCTTTAATCGCTTTATATTTCAAAACTATTGGTTCTATTTTTACTTTTGTTGGTAAAAAAATAAAAAACAGCCTACTATTTTTATTTTCACCAAAATTTAGAAAGAAGAAAGAAGAAAAAACTATAGATAATATTAATAAAATAACGCATAAAAAATATTTTTGGTTTCAAAATTTAAATACTAAGAAAAAAATAGCAGTTGTTGTATTATTCGTGATTATTTTAATATTTTTACAAAGCTTAGTATTTTTAACACAAGAAAAAGCTGATGATGATAAAAATGAGCATTACAATAATACTTTGATAACTATTAATACAAAATATAAAGAAGTAGATGCTAAATTAATATATGATGATGAAGAGGCTGCTGAAAAACTACTTTTAGAAATTCAGACTTTAATCCTAGAATTAACAGCAAGCTCTCCAAATCAAGAAGAACAAATAGCTAAACTATCTGAAACAGTATTTCATAAAATAAATAAAATACGCCATATACACGTTGTGCCTTCTCCAGTAGAGCTATTTGATATGAGCGCCTCTCTTGTTAGTACTCAAGATATTGTACAAAAAAATGGCATCTTCTATATTTTTGGTGATAATAAACTTTACCAAATAAAAGATAATCTTCTAGAAGAAATATTTAACTTTACAGGCGAACAAGTAATCCAATCTATGACTGATTGGCCAGACAAAAATAAAATAGTATTGAGCAGTCTTAATGCTAATAATGAAATAAACTATATTATTTTTGATTTAGAAAAAAAAGAAATAACTGGTGATCTGAAACAAGCTATTAATAATACTTCCGTAAAAGATTTAACTGTTTATGGAAACAATCTATACGTTTTAGATAATCAAAACAATCAAATATTCAAATACCCTGAAAGTGGCGGTGGCTTTGCCAATGGACAACCTTGGGTAAAAGAAGAAATAGATACTTCTCAAACTTCCAGTTTAACTATAGATGGCAGTGTTTATATTATAGCTAATGATGGTGGTATCAAAAATCTACTCAAAGGCGTCCTAGAAGAATTTGATTATCATACCCCTCGTCCAAATATAGGAACAGGTGCAATTATCAAAACTTTTAGAGACTCGGCTTACCTATATATTATAGATCCAAATAATAATAGAGTTATTATATTAGATAAAGAAGGTAATATTAAAGATCAATATGCTAGTCAAAAATTTGATGATTTAAAAGACCTAGCCATTGATCCAGACGAAAAAGCAATTTACCTTTTAAATAATCAACATCTATATCTTCTAGCTATAAACGAATAAAAAATTTATACAAAAAAAGACCCTCGTTAGAGAGTCTTTTTTAATTTTGAATTCTTATTTCAAAGTTACAGTACCACCACCATCTTCAAGCTTTTTCTTCATTTCTTCAGCTTCTTCTTTAGATACTCCTTCTTTTACATTTACTGGAGCACCGTCAACCATATCTTTGGCTTCTTTAAGACCAACTTGAGTGATTTCACGAACCGCTTTAATAACACCAATTTTGTTATCACCAGCAGCTGTTAATTCAACGTTGAATGAAGATTTCTCTTCAGCAGCTTCTTCGCCTCCAGCTGGAGCAGCAGCCATAGCTACTGGAGCAGCAGCACTAACGCCAAATTTGTCTTCTAGGATACTTACTAACTCTGAAAGATCTATAACAGACATTTTTTCAACTTCCTCTACAATGCTTTTAAACTTTGCAGGGACTTTTACGTCTTTTTTTTCTTCCGTCTTTTTTTCTTCTGACATATTATTTTTCCTTTCTTAATTTTTTATATAAAATTTAATTAATTTTCTTTTGTATCTTTGATAGCATTTAATACACCGACAAAATTACGTGTAGTGCCAGCTAATACTCCTACCAGACCACTGATTGGACTATTAAGTGAGCCAACTAATTTAGCTAACAATTCTTCTCTTGAAGGTATTGTAGCTAATTTTTTAACCATTTCCGGCATAATGAAAGCATTTTCTAAAATACCACCGCCAAGATTTAAAACTTCACTCTGCTTAGCATACTTATTTAAAATTTTAGCACCAGACACTTCATCATTATATGAAAGTGTAACTGCTACAGATCCAGCTAAATCATCTAATTGATCTGTTTCGCCCATATCTTTAATAGCTTTTCTAAGAAGTGTTTTCTTAACTACTAAATATTCAGCGTCGTTTTGTTTTAGTTCTTGTCTAAGCTCTTGAATTGTTTTTACATTTGAGCCAGTATCTGAACTAAAAATAACTGATTTACTATCTTTAAGCTTATCTTGAACTGCTTTCAAAGCTTCTTTTTTTTGTTCTTTCGTTTTAGCCATATAATTGAGTTTAAAGTTTGAAAGTCAAAAAGTTTGAAAGTCCTATTTATATAAATGTTTAATAAAATATTTATAGACTTTTGGACTTTTGACTTTATAACTAATAAAAATTGCTATTTAAAAAAACCTGCGATAATAACCGCAGACTATGGAAAAATCAAATGATTTTCTAATGTTTTCCTCGGTAGGATATTTAATTCTTGGCTAAGATTAGCTAGAAACCCACTGTCTTTGGCTATTTATATTTGTTTACTCCGCCTCTGGCGGGAATTTATGTGATTATTATATAGTAAAAATTTAATGTTGTCAATCTTGGTCCATATAGAATATATTCAGAACTCTAAACAAAAAAAAGACCCGTCACGTATATACATGACGGGTCATAATCCACTTGGTGGATTAATACGATGTAAAGGTGAACCGTACCACAGCCTCTGGTCCAAATTTGTGATATTGAACCCCAGCCTCAACTCGAAATTTCAAGTTATTCTCCCTCCAGCCATACCGTGGCTGGAGATTGAAAATCAGATAAGGACCAAAGCCATTGCTGACTAGGTGATCATTAATGTCACCCCGACCTTCTGCTTCGAATCCTACCTTAGAAAATTCAATCCGAGCATGGTAATAATATCTTTGTGACCAAAACTGATACTCGAAATTCAAGTATCCCCTTTTGTTATCCCACTTGGGATAATATCGCAGGCCAGTAACCCACTCATTATTCAGAAAATTCCATCCTAATATAGGTTCAAATTCTCCGAATTGTAGACCCAAATATAAGTCAGTAGACTTATATTCATTCGTTTTCAGAACGTCGTGACAGACGATTCCAAAACGAGACTTCACTTCGTCAGACCACTGGCCCATTATGTCCAGTCTAAGTTGAGCCCGTGCCTCATCAGAATTAATGAAATATCCACCACGGGATAAATCCCTAGCTTGAACATTAATAGCCATGAAAATCACAGCCAGCGCTAACACGACGAAAAGTCTCTTTGTAAATATTTTAGAGAACATGATTCTCTCCAATCATTGTTTGGGTCAATAAATTGACCTCGTTTAATTAATTCATCACTCTGAATCAACATAGTATTATATCACAAAATACAAAAGTTGTCAATATAAAAACCCCCTATTTTAGGAGGTTTTTGGCTAAAACTAAGTAAAAATTAGTCTAAATATTGAGCTTTATTTCTCAAATGTTCATCATAATCTAAGCTATATATCACTTCTCCTTCGTGAGTAGTTAGAAAATAATAATAGTTATTATTTGTTGGGTAAACCACCGCTTTGATACTATCTATGCCTGGATTAGATATTGGCCCTGGTGGCAAACCACGATATTTATAAGTATTATATGGTGAATCAATTTCTAAATCAGCGTAACTAGGCTGAGCCAAGCCTTTACCAGTTACATAATTAACTGTTGCGTCAGATTGCAAACCAATATTAGCTTCTAATCTTTTGAGAAACACATCGGCTATCATTCTTTTGTCATCATACTGAGGAACTTCTCTCTCTATAATAGAAGCTAAATTTACTACTTCAAAGATTGTCTTACCTTGTAAAGCAATTTCATCTCTAAGTTCTTGCGTCAATTTTCTATCAAAATTATTTAAAGCTTTTCTAATTAAATCTTCTTCACTAGTTAATTGATCTACAAAATATGTATCTGGAAAAATATAACCCTCCAAGCTAGCCCTATTAGGTGTGTCAGATAAAAAATCATAATCTTCCTGCCAATCACTAGCTTTAGAACTAAGAATCATAAACTTATCACCGTCTAATTCTGCTTTAACTAAAGTATCCCTCATTAAATCTCTAGTCCATCCTTCTAATAATGTAACAGCGTATTGAGATTGTCCTGGTCCTAAAACAAGCAAATTACTTAAATGTCTAATAGAAATATTTTTAGGTATTTCATAAACTCCTGCAATTACCTTAGATTCTGATTTTTTTAACCACAGCCAAGTTTCAAAAACAAATTTATTCTTAATTAGGTTAGAATCATAAAGCTCGCTACTAACCTTATTAACACCCTGACCTTCTTGAATAACAAATGTCTTATTATCTGTACCATTGCCAGAAATAACTGATATTAAAAACCAAATACCAACTATAATTCCAAAAAATATAATTAATTTTATAATAAATTTTGTCATAAGTATTTATCTAATTTTTCTTTTTTTATCTCTTTAAGTAAAAGCTTAATATCTTGAGCTCTATCTGCTGGACAAAGTAATATAGCCTCGTCTGTCTCTACTAATATCATATCCTCTACCCCCACGGTAGCTATTAATTTTTTATCATTAGAACTATATAATAAATTATTTTTACTGTCTATTGATATATTTTTAGTATTAGAAACATTGCTTCCCTGGCCGTCAGACAAGACATCCCTCAAACTACGCCAATGACCAATATCAGCCCAAGTTAATTCTGCTGGTATAACTAATTTATTTGGCATTTTTTCCAAAAGACCAACATCAATAGAAATTTTGTCCACTTTATTATATTCTGCCTCTATTAATGACTCGTCTTTCTCAATATTCAATAAAGCTTGATAATGGGCTGGTAAATATTCCTTATACCATTTTAATAATTCCTTAGCTTTAAATACAAAAAATGCTGCATTCCATAAATAATTACCAGACTCTACATATTCTTTAGCTAAAGTTAAGTCTGGTTTTTCTTTAAAAGACGCTACTTTATAAGTATTTTCTTTTATTTTATCGCCTAATTCAATATAACCAAAGCCAGTTTCAGGATACTTAGGTTTTATACCTATCAATAACATCTGATCCGGTTTTTCTTCAATTATTTGACCAGCTTGTTTAATAATCTCTAAATATTTATCTTCCTCTTTAATAAAATGATCGCTATTTATAGTTACGATACTTGCTTCTTCGTCAATATCCTTTAACTTTAAAGCTGCATAACCAATAGCCATAGCCGTACCTTTTACAGCTGGTTCTCCAAAAATTTGTCTATTTTCTATATTAATTTGCGCTTTGATATCGTCCATCATACTAACGCCAGTTACCACAAAAATATTCTCCTTAGCAAAACCCTTCGAAATACGATCGTAAGTATTTTGAATCAAAGTCTTGTTATTAAGTAATTTTTGAAATTGTTTTGGATTATTTTGACTAGATAGCGGCCAAAGTCTCTTGCCGATACCGCCTGATAATATTACTGGATAAAGCATTTAAGTAAATTTTAGAATTAAAGATAAAATTAATGTATATACAAAAAATAAATAAAAATAATCTCGCTTCATAATAAGCTTTAGTAAGACTAGAGATAAATAACCTATTACAAAAGTAAGTCCAAATGCCAAAATATAAATTGGTTCAAATACAAAACCTCTAGCTGTCAATAAAAACGAACCAAACATAGCCGGAATAGCTACTATGAAAGCATAATTAAATGCTTGCGTTTTCTTTATTTTCATAGCCAAGGCTAAAGCTATTACTGCTCCACTTCTAGACAAGCCTGGTAAAACAGCTAAACCTTGTATTATACCTAAAACAACTGCGTGTTTCCAAGTTAAAGATTTATCTCCTTTGGTAAATTTGCTGGCCAATAATAAAATAGAAGTAATTAAAAACCAATTACTGACAGAATCAATAGTACGGAAAGAATCTATATTTTGATATAAATAATAACCAATTGCTGCTGTAAATATATTAGAGATAATTAGGTACCACCACCAATTTTCTTTTGAATTTTCTTTAGAATTAAAAGGAGCCTTAATAATTTCAATAATCTGTTTTTTGAAAAACAATAAAATTACTGCTAAAGAAGCAATGTGCAAAAATACGTCAAAAGTTAAGCTAGCTTCTTTGATATCCAGCCATTTGGCAAATAAAACTAAATGACCCGAACTAGAAATAGGCAGCCATTCAGCTACTCCTTGTACAATGCTTAATATTAATGCTTCTGTCCACTCCATTTTAATTACTTAATTTTTCTGTTATAATGACTTTACCGCCCACAGGGCGGTCACCCTGTGGGTGATAATCTATACTAAAAAGTATATCATAAATTTACTTATTTAACGCATTACTTATAAATATATGAATGAATACAAGTTTTTCCTAATTCCCCTACTCGCCCTGACAATCAATCAAATCATTAAATTAATCATTTTCCTAATAAAAGGTAGGTTTTCTTGGTCTCAAGTATTTTCCTATGGTGGCATGCCATCTTCTCATACCGCCCTTTCTACTTCATTGGTAATTACTATGGGATATCTCAGAGGTTTAAATTCTCCAGAATTTGCCATAGCCTTGATTATGGCTATTGTGATAGTAAAAGATGCGGCTGGTATTAGACGAAAATTAGGTAAACAAGCCTCCATAATCAACCATTTGATTAAAAAGCTACCAGCTAAAGAAGGCTATAAATTTCCTATCTTAAATGAACGATTTGGTCATACCAACGCTGAAATATTAGTTGGCTTTTTACTTGGTATATTTACTACCTATCTATTAATACAGGCACTAGTATAAATTTAAATTAAGGAACTACCGGTCATTTCCGGTGGTTTTTTTATACCCATAATTTTTAATACCGTTGGCGGAACATCTGCTAATACCCCCACTGGTGTAACATGGCTAAGATCTGTACCAACATTCCCCGCCAAAACACTTTTGCCAGCAAAATCATCACCAATTATAAAAAATGGAACCGGATTATTAGAATGCAGTTTGTTTATCTCACCACTTTGCAAATCATAAAGTTTTTCGGCATTACCATGATCAGCTGTAATTAAAGCCAAGCCGCCATATGATAAAATAGTATCTACTAATTCTCCAATCAACTGATCCAAAATTTCTATAGCCTCAATAGTAGCTTGCATATTCCCAGTATGACCAACCATATCTGGATTAGCATAATTAACTACAATGAAATCATACTGCCCTTCTTTAATAGCTTGAGTAATTTTGGAAGTAAGTTCTCGAGCTGACATAGCTGGCTTCTCAGCATATGAAGTAACTTGAGGTGAAGGAACTAAAACCCTATCCTCGCCTTCATAAATAGTCTCTTGTCCGCCGTTAAAAAAATAAGTAACGTGTGCATATTTTTCCGTTTCGGCAATATGAAGCTGTTTAAGTCCTGCCTCAGACAAAACTCTAGCTAAAGGCATTTCTATAAGTAAAGGTGGAAAAGCTACTTGAACTGGTAAATCTTTTTCGTATTCGGTCATAGTAACCATAAAAAGATTTTGAAAATACGGTCTTTTGAATTTTTCAAAGCCCGGCAAAGTTAAAGCTTGAGTAAGCTGTCGAGCTCTATCAGATCTAAAATTAAAAAATATTACACTATCTCCATCTTTAATAATACCCCTTGGCTTACCAAGATTGTCTAATATCACAGTTGGCACGAACTCTTCGTCATAAACTTTTTTGTCGTATGATTTTTGCACTGCCTCTAAAACATCTTCGTATTTTTCATCTGATTCTCCATCTACCAAAGCTCGCCAAGTCTTGGCTGTTCTATCCCAATTATTATTTCTATCCATGGCCCAAAAACGACCACTCAAACTAGCTATAGTTCCAATACCAATCTTTTTTAACTTTTCCTGAAGTTTGCTAATAAAATTAATACCACTATTATATGGTACATCACGACCATCTAAAAAAGCATGAATGTAAAGTCTGGTTACTTTCTGCTGATGAGCTAATTCTATCAGAGCATACAAATGTTCATTATAACTGTGAATACCACCTGAACTTACTAAACCTATAAGATGCAAGGCAGTGTCATTCTTTTTAGAATTTTCACAAGCTTTGATAAAACTTTCATTATTATAAAATTCTCCATCTGTGATAGCTTTGGTAATTCTAGGTAAATTTTGATAAGGAATAACTCCTGAACCTAAAGAAAGATGACCTACTTGCGAATTACCCATTTCACCCCAAGAAAGCCCTACTGCTTCACCACTAGCGGCCAAAGGCATAATCGGATAGTTCTGTGAATATTTATCAAAATTTGGTGTTTTAGCTAAAGAAATAGCATTGGATCTAGAAGGCGGAGCAATGCCAAATCCATCTAATATTACTAATACAACTGGTCGAGGTCTTTTCATACTTTTTGATAATATTTGTCATTTCGACTAAATCTCGAATTTATGAGAGATGCATGGAGAAATCTAGCTAGATCTCTCGACTTCGCTCGAGATGACAAATTATATTTTATTTAATAATTAAAGATTTTTCACTTATTAATTTTGGTTTCTTGATATTTAAAATATCTAAAATAGTTGGTGCTATATTGGCTAATTTACCATTAGCTATTAATTTAAAATCATCATGATTAACAATAATAAAAGGTACTGGATTAATAGAATGCTCGGTATCAATTTCCTTAGTTTTTAAATTTATCATTTCTTCTACATTCCCATGATCGGCTGTAATAATAACTGTACCTTGTTTAGCTAAAGCTGTTTCAATAATTTTACCAACTGATTTATCTACTGCTTCCACTGCTTCAATGCCAGCCTTTAAATTACCAGTATGCCCAACCATATCAGGCGCTGCAAAATTAGCTAGTACAAAATCATATTTATCAGCTTTAATATCTTTAATAATTCGTTTAGTTAATTCAACAGTGCTCATAGCTGGATCCTCAGCATAAGAATCTACATCCTTAGAAGGAATACTGACCCAATCTTCTCCAGCTACCGGATGCGCATAACCACCATTAAAAAAATAAGTAACGTGAGCGTATTTTTCTGTCTCAGCAATATAACATTGCCTAATATCTCTGAGAGCCATTGGCAAAGTATCTGGAATATCAATGCCAGGATAGGCTGTTAACACGCCCTCTAAGTCTGGCCCAAAATCTGTTAAAGCTACAAACAATAAATTTTCAATCTTTTTACCTGGTTTAAAGGCTCCTGGATTTTTTTTAGTAAAATCTGGCTGAGCAAAAGTTTTGCTCAGTTGTCTAGCCCGATCTGATCTTAAATTAAAAAATACAAGCGCATCATTACTATTAATAGAGCCGATTGCTTTGCCACTTTTATCAACTACAACGGAAGGCTCAATAAATTCATCACTTTCTCCTCTATTATAACCTTGATTTACAGCCTCTACAGCACTAGTAGCCTGATGTCCTTTACCCCTAACTAAAGCATCAAAAGCCAGCTTAGTTCTTGGCCAAGATTTTTTTCTATCCATAGCATAAAAACGACCCATTACACTGGCAATTTTTACTCTGTCACTATTAAATATTGAGGTATATTGGCTAAGAATTTTAAGAGCCGCAAAGGGCGGAGAGTCACGGCCATCACTAAAAAGATGGAGATAAATATTTTGCTTAGTACGCCCAATAAAAAAACTAATTAATGACAAAATATGATCATCGTGAGAATGAGGGCTAGAACCATCTGACAAAAGACCCATTAGATGAATATCTGAATTATTTTCTGTTGCATGACGAGCCGCTTGTAAAAAAGCTGGATTTTTAAAAAAAGTTCCATTATTAATACTCTTAGAAATAATCACCGCATCCTGCTCTATTACTCTGCCTGCCCCAATATTCATATGACCAGCTTCTGAATTACCAGGTTGTTTATTAGGCAAACCAACCGCTTTAGCTGAAGCTTGAAGCAATGTATTAGGATATTTTTTATAAAGAGCATCTATAATTGGAGTTTTAGCTAAAGCAATAGCATTACCCTCTTTTTTATCCCAAATACCCCAGCCATCTAATATTAGAAGCAGTAAAGGCATGTTTGTTTTATCTATATCTAACATATATTATTTCAATTTTTGTTCAATTTTTAACAATCTATTGTATTTAGCAGTTCTTTCTCCTCTAGCAGTTGAGCCTGTTTTAATATAATCAGCATTAACAGCTACTGCTAAATCAGCAATTGTAGTATCAGTTGTTTCTCCGCTCCTATGAGAAACTATTACTTTATAATCATTATCTCTAGCCTCTCTAATAACTTCTAAAGTTTCCGTTAAAGTGCCAATCTGATTAAGTTTAATTAAGATAGTATTAGCTACACCCATTTTTATTCCTTTCTGAAAACGCTCAATATTAGTTACAAAAATATCATCGCCAATTATTTTAATATCATTATTTTTTATAAATTCGTCTTTGCTAATATCAGCCCAAGCCTCCCAGTCTTCTTGATCTAAAGGATCCTCAACTAAAGTTAGTGGATAAAGCTCCATCAAATCAAAATAAAAGTCTATCAATTCATCATCTGTAAAAACCTTGCTTTCTAAATCTAAATTATAAACTTTCTTTTTATCATCATAAAACTCTGAAGCTCCAGCGTCAATTCCTAAAAATATATCTTCACCTGGCTTATAACCACTTGATTCTATAGCGTGAATTATAAATTCAAACACTTGTTTGTGTGATTTTACATTAGGCGCATAACCACCTTCATTGCCTAAATCAGTATCATGTCCAGCAACTTCTAAAAGGTCACCCAATTTATGAAATATTTCACTAGTTTGGCGTAATTTTTCTGAAAAAATCTTAGCTTTTTCGGGAACTAACCAAAATTCCTGAATATTAATATTAGTAGAAGCATGTGCTCCTCCATTGATGACATTAACTACTGGAGTAGGTAATATATATATTTTTAACTTTGGATTATACAAACTTCGTAAATGCTCATAGAGCTCTACATTATTAAATTTAGCAGCCGCATGAGCCACTGCCAAAGAAACTGACAAAATAGCATTTGCTCCTAATTTACTTTTATTATTAGTGCCATCAAGCTCAATCATCAGATTATCAATCTTAACTTGTTGAGTGACTGATAAGCCATTTAATTCCTTATTTAAAATGTCATTAACATTAGCAATGGCCTTTAAAACGCCCTTACCGTCGTATCTATCCTTATCTCCATCTCTAAGTTCATGAGCCTCAAAACGACCAGTGGAAGCCCCTGAAGGTACTGCTGCACTAGCACTTACCCCATTAGAAAGCTCTACTGTAGCTTCAATAGTTGGATTGCCTCGAGAATCAAGAATTTCTATAGCACTTATTTTTTTAATCTTATCTGGCATATAATTTAGTTTATAAAGTTTTAAAGTCTAAAGTCTGAAAGTCATATTATAATGTATTAAACTTTTAACTTTTTGACTTTTGACTTCCGCGAAGCGGATAATTTATCTAAGGCTGGTAGCTTAGCACCTCCTAAAAATGTTAGCATAGCTCCCCCGCCCGTGGATATAAAATGAAATTGTTTATCTAATTTTAATTTTTGAGCCAACTCTACTGTTTCTCCTCCGCCTAATATAACTTTGGCTTTTGATTTAATTAAAGTCTGCATTATTTGTTTAGAACCTTTAATATAGATTGGATTTTCAAAATAGCCAAACGGGCCATTCCAGATCACCAATTTTGCTTTAGCTAATATATCAGTATATTGATTCAAGGTCTCAGGACCAATATCTAATATCATTTCATTTTTAGCTACCTCAGCCACTGTAACAATTTTTCTCTGCTTAGCCTTAAAACTACTGGCTACTGCGGCATCTAAAGGCATTTCTACTATAGTCCCTAATAATTCTTTAGATAATTTAATGGAATCTTTATCAAATAAAGATTTGCCGATACCATAACCACTAGCTTTTAATATAGTATTAGCTACTGCTCCTCCAGTTAATACATTGCCTGCTTTTTTACTAAATTTTTTAATTAACTTAATCTTGGTAGCTGCTTTAGCTCCACCAAATATAATTACCAAGCCTTTTTTAATGCTAAGCACTTCTGATAAATGCTCTATTTCATCTCTAATTAAAAATCCAGCGTAGGCAGGTAGATAATTAGTAATAGCTTCCATAGAAGAATCAGCCCGATGCAAATTACCAAAGGCATCATTAACATAAATATCACCTAATTTGGCCATAGCCTTGGCTAGACGTTTACAATTTAGCTTTTCTCGGGGTTCAAAACGAATATTTTCTAACATTGCCACAGACCCCTTATTCATATCATGACTATCTTCTTCATAATCTCTAAAATCATCTGCCCAAAACTCTATATCCTGTTTTAATTTTTTACTAAGTGCTTGAGAGACTGGTAAAAGAGATAATTTTGGATCTGCTTGACCTTTAGGTCTGCCCAGATGAGCTACAATAATTACCTTAGCTTTTTGCTTAAGTAAATATTTAATACTTGGCACAGCTCTATCTAATCGCCAATCACCATGCCGGTCTACTTTAGCTTGACCATTAAGTGGCACATTAAGATCTAAACGAAGCAATACTCGCTTGCCAGATAGATTTTTTATTTGATCTATTGTTTTTAATTTCATAATAATTAATTATCTCTTGGTATAAAAACACCTGTAACAAAATCAAAATCCGCTAAATCACAAAGAGCTTCTGTAGGAATCTCAGCCAAACCATAATCAAATATCCAAGAATCATTTCTAATAGTAATGCCTAATTTATTTAAGGCTGTCTCTACCTCTTCACTAATTGGCACTTCTTTAAAGCTAATAAAAGCTCCAATTAAACTAGTATTGCCTTTTAAACTATAAATTGAGGCATCTATTTTATCGGAAGCACAACCAGCTGTATATTCTAAAGTATTTTGTTCTACTGGTTGTTTGTTAGTGGAATAAAAAATAAAGCCCAAAACTACGGCTATTACTAGCAAAAAAATCATTATATGTTCTTTTTTCATCCCATTAGAAATTATATAATTAAATAATCACTGTTTTAACCCCGTAATTCCTAAATAATTTAGTGAATTTCTAACGGGACAAGTATAATAAATAAAGAAATTTAATATTAAACTGTAGTAGTATTATAACATTTATAAAAGGTTTTTGGAAACTTCTTTTTAAGTAAATAAAAAACCCCTCATACTATATAATAGTGCGAGGGGTTTAAATTAGGGTGAAAAGAACAGTCATTTCATCAACAACATTTTACGTGTACTGGAATTATTATTAGTAGTCAGACGATAAAAATATACACCTGAACTAACTGTATGACCAGTATGATCACTACCATTCCAGATAGTAGTATGTGTTCCGGCAGATACTACTCCATCCACCAAGGTAGCAACTGGACGTCCTCTAACATCGTAAATAATTAGAGATACTTGTTGTTCACTAGGTAGAGAGTAACTAATGACGGTTTGCGGGTTAAAAGGGTTAGGATGATTATCATCAAGACCGAAGACAATTAAACTATCACCCTCAACTCCAGAAAATACATCCTCGACGATGATGTAATCGTTACGTACTAAAGTGTCAGCCTCTGCTCCATCTCCGATAATTAGTGACACTGTGTAGGTACCAGCTGTTATGTAGATATGGTCAGGGTTTTGTTCTATGGACGTACTGCCATCACCAAAGATCCATTCACTAGAGAAAGATCCTCCTTCTAATTCATTGGTAAACTGGACTGTTAAAGGCGCATCTCCAAACATCGGAGTTGCACTAAAGTTTGCTACAGGCGTAGGAAGATTTACAGTAATGTAATTCATCTTAATATCCAAATCATTTCCACTACTGTTCATTGCCGTCAAACTAACAGTATAATTTCCAGTCACAGTGTAAGTATGGCTAGGGTGTTGACTTGTTGATGTATTACCATCACCGAAATTCCAGAACCAATCATTAGGATTGTTAGTTGACTCATCAGTGAATTGCACATCCAATGGCAATGTACCAGAGGTTGGAGTTGCAAAAAAGGCTGCAACTGGCTGATTAGGGTTAGACTGTACGTAAACAGTCTCAATGGCATAAGTCTGCCATTGACCATCTATTAACCCACGAAAACGGGCAGTGTGATTACCAGATATATAAGGATAAAGATTTAACCATATATACCAGCCGCCACCTGACTCAAATTCAGTGTCATACAGTGAATAACCATAAACTTCTGATCCATTTGGATCCAGAAAATCTAAGCGAAGCTCAGACACAGTGATTGATGACCCGCCTTCATTCCAAATCTCACCTTCAACATGAATTTCTTCACCGACTGTGCCTGGATTGGGATAGATAGTCCAATGACTAAACTGAATATCTGCTCCCGGAGGAGGGCCACCAACATAGATGGTCATGTCGCCATTCATAGTGAAGGGATCGATAGGAATAACCGCTCCACCAACCATGGCGTAGAAGCCGCTATAGCCCTGCTGATCAATCAAACTAAAGGGCTGATCAAAATCAGCTACTTTAATGTCTGAGTGATAGATGCCATCAGATTGACTCCTTGGCATATCCCCGAGACTACTCTGAAAAAAACTTCTGCTCGTGCTAACAGCTCTTCCTCCATGCATTTGCCCAGACTTTGAAACCATCTCATTTGCAGAGAAAGCTCGCGAGTCAGGACTAGCTACTGAGGCTACTTGTCCTCCTATAGAAGCAATGCATTCAGCCCAGGTCATGGGGTTACCATCTGCATCCAGAGGTGTGATCGTACTACTTGCAGGATCCCACTCCAGATAACGTCTCTCCCAATCACCAGCATCATTGGCGTAATTGTCGCCTAAGCGCCAAAAACGCTGTTTGACCTTGCCATATCCATCAGGAGGAAGTTCATTGGTGACTGGAACGCCCAATGAAATCCATCCGTAACCACCTTCCTCTTCGCTCGAGTTCATGTACGTAGCCCAGAAGCCCTCCTTAAGAAGGCGACCTACTCTGGAGCTATTCCACGGATCATTAAAGTAGGTAATGGTAGTCCAAGGCATTGTAAAACCATTATCTTGATCAGAAAAATCCTGCTGTACCTGAAAGTCGCTAACAGGATGCACGTATACACTACCACCGTTGTCCCAGGGATCACCCAAAAGATTTCCAACATTAGCCATGTCGTTATATTTTTGTACAATCTCCTGTGAGATTGTACCGTCAGCAAACTGCCCGACGATGGATGAAGATGCAGGGTGACTAGCAACAAAATCTGACGGATCATACCAATCAGACAACACACAATCATCATATGAATATCCCTGATATCTCCAACCGCCATTACAGGCATACATGGGTGTACTATCGTAATTACCCTTATGAACACCAAAATGAAGATGAGGATCATAAGGCCCACCATTATTTCCTGTATCAGCTATATAACCAATAATAGTAACCCCCCGAAACACTTCCTGATCTACAGAAACTGGTCGAAGCGAATTATTCATATGAGCACACAATGAAACCACATACTCTCCAGACGAGAGTCTATGTTCAATGAGAACAATTCCTCCATAGCCATCAGACTCTCTCGCTTCTTTTACGATGCCATCTGCACACGCATAGATAGGTGTTCCAACTACTGGCATATCATAATCTTCTGCCAGATGATACTGGTCGCTATGAAAACAGTCTCCGTATACACCAAACTCGCATGTTTGAGTGTAGCTGCCATCAAATGGCATCTGAAATCCGTCAACTATTGGTACAATCTGAGCCGACACATTGATACTAATCATCAGTATCAATGTCACAAAAATCATAATTGAACGCAACATAATTCCTTCTCCTTCTTTAGGACTTTTATGTCCTGTTTTAGATAAACGCGCTAATAAAAGCGCTAGAACAATCTCAAACTAAAATCACAAAACTCCTTTCTAAGTTTATTGTTTAACTTGTCAAAGGACAATAAAAGAGTCTAAGCTGAATTGCTTAAACTCTCTATCTTTAAATATAAATTTTTACTTTACCTTAATCTATAAATTGGAAGGTATTTAATATATGATTAATTTGATCCAATACCTCTGACCCACCATAAATTACTCCCGAGATTATAGCCGTCTTATATACATTTGAGATCAGTATATATATACGCTCGTTCATTCCAGATGGCGGGGATAATGGTCCTAAAAAAATAATTGAATTATCATTTTTAAATATATTTTTTTCTGAGACATCTTTTTCTACACCAAGTTCATCTTGCCAAGATTTTGTTAAGTAATCACGCCCCTCTTTTACTAAAACATTAATGTCAGTTGTAGTATCAATATTTATATTTATTCTTCCTAAATCAACCAATAATGGCCTATCGTCATAATTGGGAATAATAACAGTAATTATATTATTCTCTTCTATATTCCAGTTCTCTTTATACTTAAATTCAAAACCATATTCTTCATTACGATAAGTTAACCAATCACTAGTATCCACCTTCGCCAAGGCTTCGGCGGACAGATCAATTTGCTCTTCTGATTGATTAGTATTTACTAAATTATCTTCTTCTATAGGTCTATTAATTTGCAGGTAAATAAAACTACCTGCTAGAATTAAAATAAATAGCGCTAAAATTACATTTTTCTGTTTCATAGAGTTAATATTAATTATAAATAAAGTGTAACATAAATAAGTTATCTTCCAAAATCGCTTTTATTAATCATCTTTATATTCAAAGATAGATATTATTGTCAAAGACCAACTAATAATTAACTCACACCCCACCAAACGGGAACGCCCTATTCATTATTAAATTTGTGGACGTAAATCACTTTTCTTCGCAAAAATGTTTATTTTTAAAAATACCCAATAGAATAAATAAAAAACCCAGGCAAACAAAGATAATAGTCCTGATACGAAAAATACTAAAATCAAAGCTATGCCCCAGCGAGTGTTTATATTATTAAATTGTAATATTTCTTTTAACATAATTTTATAACTTATTCCTCTAATTCATCCCAATCTATATGCTCACCTTCTTTTATATGATACTCACTGATTTCAAAATTTGGTTTAGTTACGTCAAAAGGCAAAAATTTATCTTCATTTAAAAAATAAAGTTCGTTCCAGGCATGTTTCATATTAGAATTATCTTTAATATATTTACCGTCAATAAGTTTTGTCGGGACACCCAATGTTCGAAATATAGAAGCAACTACCGTTGCTAATGACCCACAAGAATACTGTCGATTATCTAATGCATCCTGAGCTGAAATAAAACGAGATTTAGTAAAATCATTTACTATATTTACCTTATGTACCCTTGGATCAAACTCTTGTCTTATAATTTTAAATATACGGTGAACAACTTCTTGATCTATATTTGATAAATCCTCTTTTTTTATTTTATCTAAAAGATATTTGGGGCAATCAAGAGTGTATTTTCCAAATTTTAAATATTTTTTAATTTTTTTGTTTGAAATCATATTTAGTAATTAATATATTTAATATCGATTTTTTAGAGAGGACATTTCTATAAGCCGTCGCTATATTTATAGCCGTCTTATACTTACGCATTAAATATATACTTATAAAAAAATATTGTCAAGAAAATAAGAATAGCAAAATATAAACAACAAAAAATTTTATTACCTATAAATATTCTAAACTCCTCATCCTGCCCCTCGAAGCCTTGAACTTAAGTGAAAGGCGAAGTGAGGTCAATACTCCTCTACTCTTTTAAAAAAATTAAGCAAATAAAAAACAACCTGCGAAGTTAGCATAACCTCGCAGGTTGTTTAAAAATTATTTTTTATTTTTCTTCTGCCTCTTCTTTGTAGGCTGGGGTTTCATGTTCTTTATAAACTGGTATAGTGAATTGAAACACTGAGCCCTTACCACTACCTTCACTTTCAGCCCAAACTTGTCCATTGTGTTCTTTGATGATTTTTTGAGCAATGAAGAGCCCTAGTCCAGATCCCCCGGTATGAATCTGTGCTACTCCCGAACCTCTGACAAATTTTCTAAATAATGTCTTTACTTCTTTTTTATCTATACCAATGCCAGTGTCTGTTACTTTAAAATTTAATTCCCTATCATCTGCATCTACAGTTACAATAATAGAACCTTTAGGGGTATATTTAATAGAATTATCTACTAGGTTGAGCACTACCTCTCGAAGTTTATCAGCATCAGCCAATATAAGTGGCGGAGCCTTTTTCTTTTTCTTGTACTCCAATTTTACTCCTTTTTGTTTGGCTTGATTTATCAATTCAATAATAACACTATCTATCATGTCATTGATTTGGATTGGTTTTTTGTCCAACTTGAGTCTACCAGATTCAATTCTACTGACATTTAAGAAAATATTTATGAGCCTAGCCAAGCGAGCCGAGCTTTCAAAAAGATTTTTTATAACATCATTTATATTTTTTGGTAATGGTCCAAAATCTCCATCAATCATCATAGATAAGTAGCCCTTGATAGCTGATATAGGAGTTCTCAATTGATGAGAAGCAATAGATAAAAATTCTGATTTTGCTTTATCCAATTCTCTCAGCCTAGTGTTGGCATCTTGCAATTCAGCATTAGCACCTTGAAGCGTATTATAAAGCTTTAGATTACGAGAAACTATACCCACTTGATTATTCAAAGCTGACATAATTTCAATATCAAGTGATGATATAGCATCCTTCTTGATAGGTAAATAATATTGTATAACACCAATAATTTTAGCTTCTGAAACTACGGGTACCCCTACTATAGTTTTGATTCCCAATGTTTTTTGAATTTTATCTACTTCTTCTTTCTTGACTGGTGGATTCATAAAATCAGAAAGTTTATCCGAAAAATTAATTTTACCAGTCAAGAATGTCTGAGCACTCAAATTAAAATTTTCTTCCAACTTTGTCCTATACTCTCTAGGTTCTTTTGACAAAATCTGGAAAGCCTTTCTAGTTTGTGCACTATTGGTAATAGCGCCTACTTGCAAATATTGATGCTTGTCATCTACAAAAGTGAGCATACCACCTACATAGCCTAGCTCCGTGGATATACTATCAGCAATCATCTGATTGACCTTTTTCAAATCCAAAGTCTGACTAATCATATTAATCACCACCTGGATAGTAGACAAAAACTTATTTCTTTCTTCCAAAGCAGCATTGACTTCACTAAGACTCTTTGTTCTATCGTCTACTTTTTGTTGTAGCTCTTTATTGAATTGCTCTACCTCTTCATAGAGCTTGGATTTTTCTATTGCTGTAGCAATCTGTGGAGTAAGAACCTCTAAAAAATTAATATCATCTTGTCCATATACATCGCCTGATTGCTTGGCGCCAAAAATTAATATAGCACTTATATTGTCATTTTCAATAACTGGAATAATCATCTCCGCCTTATAGGTCTCCGCTTCTTTTATAAAAGTGCTAATCTCTTTATATTCACTGCGTTTTTCATCTAGACGTCCCAAATCTCGGATAAGCTCATCAATAATCAATATTTTTTTTGTTTGCTTCAAATAATTTATAAACCTCTCTGATAAATTAAACTTTTCTACTTTTTCATCTGAATTTATCAAAAAAGAAAACTCTTCTTTGCTACTTAATACAAAAGACGATATTTCTTTTATCTTTAGTCTTTCTGCTAATAATTGGCTAGTACCTTCTAGTAATTTGTAAAGATTGATTTCTCTGGCTACAACACTACCAATTTCTCGTAGTACTTCCTGATAATCAACTTTATCTCTATAAAATACTCTATCTGTAATTTTTGCCCAAACTTGTTTTACTGGATCAAGAAATACCACAACTATAAATGAAGTGATAATATAAGTAAAAATTTTACTAGTCTGAGTATTACCTCCAACAGCATTACCAACTACTACCACTGCTAAGGCAAAAAAACTAGCTACTGTTGCAACTAATACAGTATATAAAATACTACGTGTTATAAAATATTTTATATTAAAAACCCTATACCTAGTTATAGCATAAGTGATGACTAATGGGTAAAATGAAAAAAGTATTACTGGATAAGGTGGAAAATTAACATTAAATGTTAAAAAGAATACACTACCTCCTCCCGCAAAACCAAAAACCGAAGTAAGAAATATATATTTAACCTGTTGAGCTAAAATTCCCTTTGCTGTTCTCAATCTTAATAATAAAAGAAGTAAACTATACGAAACAACAGCAAAAAAGAAAATAGTAAAATATAAATAAAGAGGCCCTGCATCACACACATAATTAAAAATGAACTTAGGCACAACATCGCTAATAAAAAATTTACTAGGGGTGACTAATAAAAAAAATGAAGATATAGAAAAAGAAATTATAAGTGGTATTTTATAATTTTTAACTTTACCAACAAAGGAAGCCACAAAATATAAAAAAAGTGATGGTATTAAAGCAGCTGCGAAATGTAGCACCCAATTACTATACCAAGAAATATCATGATTATTAGATGTAATCATTAAAAAATAACCAAATGACCAAATTGCGGTAGCTATATTTAATCTAAACCAAGCCCTATTATAAGATATGTGTCTATTTTTAGAATATACTAAAACAGCTGATAATAAACCAACTAAACCACCTATTAATAATGAAATGTTAAAATAATTCATAAAATATTAAACTGATTCTTTAAAATATTTATTACCTAATTTAGATATATCTTTTTCAGATAAAAATGAACCGAGAGCCACTAAAGATTTATATGTCATATTTGTACCATGATGAGGCTCAACATGTATGTCTCCTAAATAATCTTTTTCATTTTTAATACTCTCTAAAACCCCTTTTTCTTTTCCTACAAAAGCATATATAGCAGATTGAGATGAAGAACAAGAGACCGAAGGCTTGTTATGCCCATAATAATTCCATCCTTTGCTAATTTTTTCTGAATTTATATATCCATGCCAATGTGCTAATGCCATACCAGTATTACTCAAAGTCTCTGTAAAATAATTTTTTGAATTAAAATGATTCATTATACTAGCAAAAATAGCATTGCCAACTGCATGAGCTAAAATAACCTTAGTATCAAAAGATGGTTTTGATTTAGTTCCTTCGTATTCTTGTGGAGTTTCTATTATCATTTTTCCCGCAACAAGACCTATCTTCAATATATCTTTATTTATATCTAAATTTGTTTTATTTGAACCAGATCTAGATGTAAGAACCCAAACATCTGGAACTTTTAAAATATATTTATTTTCCAAAAAATTAAAGTATAAAAACAAATTATTATTGTAATAAAAATATTGTTTTGTTTCATCTACTTTTTCTTTTAATTCCAGTGGTGCCTCATTAAAATTATAAATTTTACTGATTTTAACTGGTAACTGTCTGGCTAAAAAACCATAACTCATGCCATTTCTTTTATCTAAATGTAAACTTCCTATCCATCTATAAAAATTATTTTTAAATTTTAATTTATCTATCAATTTTCCTTTCGGATATAAGCCAGTTTTTTCTAATATAGGACCACTTTTTATTATATCACTGGCAAAATCTCTATATTCTATATCATTAGCATTAAAAATCCCTTCCTTTACAGTAAAATCCTTCATGCTCGGAGGTCGTACTGGAGCAGCAATTTTAGGAATAAGATTATTAAAGATAGTAGTATTAAAATTTTCGTATATTTTATAAGTAGGATAAGAGGCGTTAAAGCTATAAATAGTAAATTCAGAATTAGTTACAGCAATTAATAAATTTGTCATATGCCAAGCAAATGAATCTAAAGCAAAATCCATTTGAGCAGAAAAGGATGTTTCGCTATTTATATCATTTGGTCTATCAACTATTGTTACTATAGGATTAAATTTAAAACTAATTGTATTGTCCATAGGCATATTACCAGCCTTTCCATCTCCAGTCATAATTATAGCTACACCTTTCTTAATTTTTTTTCCAGTTTTTATCTTAAAAAAATAACGCTCTTTTTTAAATAACATTAAAAAGTTAGCAAATATTATCCTTATAATATGTTTAAATGTTTTCAAAAAAGGAGGATAAATTAAAGTTTCCTCAAAAGGTAAAACTTCAACTCCAGCTGCTATAAAAGCTTTTTCTAATTTATTGCTAAAAGACGCTACGCTATCACTTACTTCTGAATATTGTGGGAAAAAAGTAACCTTCATATCCCTAGCCATACCTTCTACATCAATTTTTACATTATCATTAAGACCTATAATTTTTTCTATTGTATTTAAATTGAATATCATAAAATTAGTTATACTTTTTTAATATTTTATATCTTTTCAACTTCAAAGTAGGTGTTAAAAATCCATTTTCTTGACTAAACTCTTCTGGCAATAATTTAAAATGATTTATTTGCTCCACTTTAGCATGATCTTTTAATCTTTGATTAAGTTTATCTTCATAAAAATGAATTATCCTCTCATCATCTAAATCAAATTTTAAATTATGTTTGATGCACCATTTTTTTAATTGCTCAAAATTCGGCACTATTAAAGCTGAAATATGTTTATGATTATCACCATAAATCATACTTTGACTAATATAACGACTTTCATTTAATATATTTTCTATAGACTCAGGAAATATATTTTTACCAGTAGAAAGCACTATCACATCTTTGGCTCTACCTATTATAGATATAAAACCGTCTCTATCTATAAAACCCAAGTCACCAGTATGCAGCCAACCTTTCTCATCTACAGCCTCCCTCGTTAATTCCTCAGACTTATAATAACCTTTCATTACATTTGTACCACGAACTAATATCTCTTTATCTTTATTAATAACTACATTATTACAATCTACAGCATGTCCAACTGTACCTGGTCTAGAATTATCAGGACTATTAACTGCTATAATTGGTGATGTCTCTGTCAGACCATAACCCTCTATTATTTTAATGCCAAGATTTTCAAAAAATCTCATCATTTTGAGATCTAAGGACGCTCCTCCAGATATAGCCATACGAAGCCTACCTCCTAAAACTGCTCTGACTTTTTTAAGTGCTATAAAATCCAAAAATAACCAAAGAATATATTTAAAAAAACCTAAATTCTTTTTTCTTTTTAAAACAGCTAATTGCAAACCTTTAAAAAATATTTTTTTCTTAAAGTTACTTGCTGTATCTATTTTATCAAAAACTTTTCCATAAATCTTTTCAAAAATACGGGGCACACTGTTTATAATTGTAGGTTTAGCTTTTTTAATATCATCTATAATACTTTCTTTACTGCGAGCAAAATATATACTAGAGCCACTAAAAATAGACGCATAATATCCTGCAGTTCTCTCAAAAGCATGTGATAATGGTAAGAAGGAAAAAAACCTATCTTTATGAGTAATATTTACATTACGCTTAGCAGCTTCAGTATCAAATATGAAATTCTTATGGCTTAACATTACACCCTTAGGGTCACCAGTAGTGCCTGAAGTATATACAATAGTATGAATATCATCACCTGAAATATTTTGTGGTAACCTAGATAATTTTTTATCTTCATCAAGTATTGGCCAAGAATGCACATGATCACCTGTTAAATCCTGACTATCTCCCACGACTATAATTCGAGCCAGATTTAATTCTTCTATAATAGCCCTGTGTTTATCAAAATAATTACGATGAATCACTAAATACTTACTATCAGAGTGAGAAATTATTTTTTTTATATATTCACTATTATATGTAGTATGGATTGGCACTATTATAATACCCAAGGTAGCTGCCGATAAGTCACTAATAATCCACTCGGGAGAATTAGGCAACATTAAAGCTAATTTTTCTCCCTTAACCCAACCAAAATTATGCCATCTATCTGCTAAACGTCTACGATAAGCATTCAACTGATCATAACTTATTTTTTTATAATGGTCATCAGACAAAAAAGCTAAAGCTGTGTGAGAGCCAAATTCTTTTACAATACTTTTATACTTTTCTGCAATAGTCATATTTATACTAATTTTACCATAAATACTAAGCCCAAACAATTAAATATTAATGCTTTTTATTAACTATTAAACTTATTTTTTAAAAAATCTTGATACTTTTCATCATCTTGTATAATTTGCTGTATTTGATTTCTAATCCAATCTGCTTTTTTAATATTTCCCTGCTTAGCTTTCCAATTCAAATAATCAGCTATCCTACTAGAAATTCTTAAAGTATATTTTATATTAAATAAATTCCTAATACTATCGTTGTCAATTATTCTTAAAAAATCTAAAACTTTTTGTTTAAGATTATCTTCTTTATATAATTCAATATGAATTTTTTTAGCTAACTTACTATCTGCCTCCAAATCTTTTAAAGATGCATCCAGTTTAGTTCCTTGAGGTAAAAGGCATAAAACTTCTTTGTTTTGAGCTAAAACTAAAGCCATTAAATAGCTGGCCTTAGTATCTAGCTTATCTCCCTGAAAAACAAAAGCGTCTACTTTATCCAAACTTCCACCGTCTAGATTTCCTTCTCCAGTTGAACTCAAATTACTAGTTACATCAATACCTGCCTTTTTAAAATAAATCACAATATCTTTAGCATCCTGATTATTTAAATATTGATTACTATAAAAATATATTTTCATGTTTAAGTTTTAAAGTTAATTTAAAAATTCTCCTATAATATTCTGTGTCATTAAGTTTTCAAAATTTTTATTTTTTGATGCCTGACTTAAAGCCCACATCATTTTTATAATAGCTGTATTTTTTGTACAATTTGAAATACTAACTGCACCTTTGACTGGAGATGTAAGATGATAATTATATAAAACAGTTGGTAATTTCCATTTAGCAATTTGATCCTGTTTAGATTTTTCTAAACTTTGATAAGGGCTAACCCTTATAAAGACACCTTTATATTTAGACAATACCTTCTTGTCAAAAAACCAAGGAACACTCGGAATATCATTAATAACCAAAACATCGGCCAATAAATTAGTATTTATTTTTGTTGTTTGTTTATTATATTTTAAATCAGATTTTACATTGATGCCAAAATCTACTTTGCCCCAATATTCATTATCTATACTAGAAAACAAATTGGTATCACTGGCTAAATCAGCTATAACCTTATAGGCTGGTATCAAACGGGTACCAAATATAATTGCTGGAGCTGGTAAAGGCTGTTGAGCTATTTGAATGGCATTTATAAGATTAGCCCGCAAACTAAGTCCGCCATATTTATTTTTAAGATTATTAACAACTTCTTTTTTATCAATAAAACTAGCCCCGCTAACTTGAGAAGCTGTACAAACTATAGTCTTTTTAAAATTTTGCAAAGCAAAACTAAGTGCCAAAGAAGTATTAATTAATTGATCTATTTTAGATACTACTACAAAACCAGCTGCCTCGGCATTTTTTTCAGAAATTATTGCTACTATTTTTTGCCAGACACTTGGTCCTACTAATTCATCTTCACTACTCACAAAAATCGGTTCAATATCGGCTAAAATATTTAACTCCGGCATTTGATTTAACCAATCCTTAATATCTTCTGCTGATTGCACAGCTAAAATATGACCTTGTTCATTTAAAATGCAAGTGCCGCCTGCTAAAATAATAAATATTTTTTTATTTGCTTTAGCCATATATTATTTTTCTTTTCTGTGAAGTATAAGATAAAAAACTACGAAGTTCATTAATAAAGTAGAGGGAGGGCCTATCCATACATGTTTAAAATTACCAAAATAACAAATTATCAAATCAAAATAACTACCAGCCATTAATCCTATTATTATAGCTATCAGTAAAAATAAAATCTGTTTCCTAAAAATATTCTCTGAAACCTTATATTTCTTAATTAAATTAAAAACTGTTGCGAAAACTAAAATGAAAAAATAAACACCGAAAGCAATATATAATGACTTGTTATAATATAATATATATAATGCCTGCTCTATATACTTACTATAATCTATGATAAATAAATTATTTATATAAGGTATAATAATAAAAAAAACAGCTAGTAACAATATAATATAATTAAGTATTTTTGGTATCTTTTTAATAGCAAATGGAAAATAAACTGAGAAGTAAAATAAAGATAAAACTATACCTATAGAAGAAGGGTATGCCAATTTTGCCCAAAAAAGCCAATCATCAGTAGGTAAAACTTGAGCAAAAAATAAACTGAATGCCCACAGAAAGTTAAAAAAAGTTAGTAAAGAAAAATACCGATTTACTTTATTATGTTTAATGCCACGGGAGAAAACTAAAACGCTCATTATCAGATTAATAACGCCAGCGACTAAAAGTAAAATGTTTTGAATGCTCATATAATTTAGTTCAAAAATTTAATTAAGTTTAACAAATAATAAAACCATATTCTATAAAATTAAGCAAATATAAAGTATTACCCTATTTATCCACCATATCCTGCTGATGAAGTAATAAACTACCTACAGCAATATCTAAATACTTATTCAAATCTTCCAGAAATTTCAATTCTTGTATAGCTAGTAATTTATTAGCATTATCTATCATTAAAACTCCTAGTAGTTGTTTATTATAAAAAATTGGTAAGGCTATATCAACATTAATCTCATTCATTTCTTGAAGAAGCATTTTATTAGTAAAAAAATAATCTATTTCCGCTCTATTAACTATTTTCTTATTGTTAGCTAAATATTTAATTAAATCACTATCTAATTTATTAAATAACCTCTCTCCAACTGGAAAAACTTGATAAAAAATATTTGCGTCACTTTTTTTGGAAAGATAAATAAATATTTCTTTGTACTCAATAACTTTACTTATTTCCTTAGATAATTTAACTAACAAAATATCTAAATCCCGACTAGATCTTAATATATCAGCTATTTTATCAATAGATACCTTGAAATTATAATCTGGACTAATAAATAACGCTAAAGCCAAACGATTCGTAATGCTAAATAAAAATGGAGCACTTAAACCAACTACTAAAAGTAAAAATATTACATTATTAATATTATTAAAATCTACTTCAATCAAATTATGGAATAAGAAATAAAAAATATAATATATCAAGCCAGTGATAAATAACTTAAATAAATTCATCAAGGCTTTATAAAAAAGAATTCTAAGATTAAAGAATCTATATCTAAATAAAGCATAAGTAAGAATAATGGTAAAAAATATAGTACTATTCATTCCCAAATGATATAAACCATGTATTCCTAAAATTGGAAATAAAATATTAAATATTAAACCTACAAATGCAGTCAAAGTTGTACCTATAAAAATATAAGCAATCTGACGACGAACAATAGCTCCATATAATTTTCTATTTTTAGCTAAAATATAAAGACCATAAGCCGCTAATACTACAAAATAAGTAGCAAAAAACCAATAGATAGGGCCTGTTACATAAAAAAATCTATCACCATTTACAATTACTTTAGCTATATTATATTGAGTAAAAACGAAAGCAGACATTATTAAAGCTGGCGCTAAATATAATATTTTTTTAATTTTAGAGACATCGTCCCATTTATTGAACAAAGAAAAAACCAAACTAATAAAAGCTGGCGCTAAATATAGAGCTGGTAAAAGACCAGCCTGTACCCCAATTAATAGAATTTCTGCATCCTGATACATTAACCACGTAATATTCAATAATTCTATAATTTGCCATAAAACAAGTAAAAATATCATCCAGAAAAAAGGCCAAGATCTTGCTTTGTCTTTATTAAAAAATATAAAAACTAGCAAAACTATGTTTACTATACATACAAAAAATAAAATTAAAGTAGATAAATCCATAAATTCAATTAAAAGCCGTCAAAAATAAAACGCCGTCTTCAATAGTATAATTATTATGGCATTTTTTACAAAAAAAAGAAAGAGCCAAATATGTGACTCTTTTTTAATTAAAATTTTATCTTATTCATTATAATCCCTGCGGCTACTGCTGCATTAAGTGATTCAGCCTTACCAGATTTCATAATCTTAAAACGTTTATCAGCCATAGTCATTAACTTTCGATCTACTCCTTTAGCCTCATTTCCAATTACTAAAGCTACTTTAGCTTTCTTATCTATATTAAACTCTTCCCCCATCAAATCAGTTACCACAATCTCATAACCTTCTTCTTTAAGGTCTTTGAGTAATTTTTTTAAATTAGCGTCAGGATTAATACTAATATTAAAAACTGAACCCATACTAGCGGCCACTACCTTAGAATTATAGACCTCTACGCAATTCTCGCTCAAAAATAGATGATTAAAACCAAACCAGTCAGCTGTACGAATAATAGTTCCCATATTACCTGGATCGGAAATACTATCCAAAATCAATACATTCTTTGATTTGAAAATAAATTTCTTAGGACGAGGCATATTAAATAGAGCTATCATTCCTAAAGGATTCACTTGTTTTGATATTTTCTTCAAATCCTTATTAGATATACGATAGATATTTTTAAATACCATTCTATCTTCATTTTCAGTATAAAAATTATCTGTTACATAAACAGAATCTAATAATTGATTAGAAAACTCCTCCCAAATTACTTTTGAATTTTCTAATAAAAACTTTTGGTGCTCATCACGATATTTCTTCTTTTTCAGTTTGACCAAAAATTCTATTTGTTTTTTATTAGCTTGCATAAAAATTTATTTACAACAAATTAGTTAAATTAGCCGATAATTGTATTATAGCATAAAAAAATTAGAGACTCACATGCATACAACACACATGAGCCTCTAAGTAGCCCATAACGGGACTCGAACCCGTACCCCTCCCAAATTAGTTGTCGGGAGTTCTATCCAGTTGATCTTATATGAGCTAGTCCTTTTAAAGAACAAATGATGGGGGAAGAAGATTAGTTTGCCAAGACATACTTTTCGACCCAATCACACCAATCCATTGCCTTACAATTAGTAGGTGGAGATTTAATACTTAGCTTGAGCTTAGTACAGATCTCTTTAATAAGCCCTACCCAAGCAACTTCAAGTTTCATTGCAACCTCTACCTCATTTTCAATCGGCAATATCTCACGTAAGTGAGTAATCAGAGACCTCAAGACTTCGACTGAAGCCTTTTCCAAAAGCTCTTTCCTGGCCTCTGACCGATTGTAACGAGTCTGTAAATTATGAGCATCAAAAACAATCTCACTCTTAAATTGCTCAAATAAAGCTCTTTCCTTGTTAATCAGAGTAACAGTACAACCACATGGTGGCAGATTGCTTGGCAAACCACCAATATACACCGTGCAAGTGCCGTCCTTATGAGTTACCTGATTCCTCTTCTCAAGATTAACCTCGATAGAACTAATCTTATGTACCTTATCATAGGTCACATGCTTACCCTTACGAAGAAATCTCAATGTCATACCTACTTCCAAAGCCACATCATCTTGGGGTATCAAACGAATACCCACACAACATAACCCTGAAAAAGTATGGCTAACTTTACCGATAATCTTGTCCTGTTTCATCTGAAACCTCCTTAAATTCTACTCAATGATTGTCAATGAAATGTACTAAAATCAGTAATTATATACTAATTTTTTGACACAAGGCTAAAATTATCGTAAAAAGTGCACTTTGTCAACAACTTAAACAAAAAAATCCCCCTATTTTAACTTCATCCCTATATCCCTTAACAAAGAAAAAAAATAATTAGAAATAAAAAGTCCCACTGTTAAGGGGGATTTAGGGGGTTAAAATAAAATAATAATTTAAAATTTTATATGAATAGCCTTCTGACCATCTGGAGTATCATGTACTTCTACTCCTAAAGCTATTAATTTATCTCTTAACTTATCAGACGCTGTCCAATCTTTATTATCTCTAGCCTTAAGCCTCTCCTCTAATATAATCTTAGCTTCATCCGAAATATCCATAGCATTTTTAACCAAACCCTCTAAACGCAAGCCTAGTACTTCATTCATCTTGTAAATAGTAGCTAATTTAGCGCTATTCTTATAATCTGAGTCAATTACTTTTTGTAAAACAGCTAAGCCTTTAGCGGTGTTAAGATCATTGCTAACGGCTTCATAAAATTCTTCTTCAAGTTTTTTACAAGCACCTTTTGGTTTACCATAAAAAGCTATAGTTCTAATAATTGCCTCTAATCCATTTTGAGCGGCCTGTAATGAAGTCAATGAAAAATTAAGTGGCTTCCGATAATGATTTTGTAAAATTAAAAAACGAAAAGCCATCGGTGAGAAACCTTTAGCTCGTAATTCTTCTAAAGTAACAAAAGTACCCTTAGATTTTGACATCTTAGCACCTTCATATTTAATAAAAGCATTATGTAACCAATAATTCGCCTGTAATTTGCCGGTTACGGCTTCTGATTGAGCCATTTCATTAGGATGATGAACAGTCAAATGATCCATACCGCCAGTATGAATATCAAAAGTGTCGCCTAATTCTAAACGACTCATTACTGAACATTCCAAATGCCAACCAGGAAAACCTAATCCCCAAGGAGATTCCCATTCCATATCTCTAATTTTATCTTCTGGAGAAAATTTCCAAACCGCAAAATCACTTGGGTTCTTTTTTTCGTTATTTTTGGCTACGCGAGCTCCTTCTTTAAGTTCTACATTAGCTAGATTAGCTATCTTACCATAATCTTTTATTTTAGAAGTATCAAAATACATTCCGTCACTTATCTTATACAAATAACCTTTTTTATCTAAAATGCTAGCAAATTCTATTTGCTCCTTAATAACATCAGTAACTCTAAGAAATTTACTAGGCTCATCAATATTAAGACTACACAAATTATTACGAAATACTTTAATAAAAAATTCTGCAATCTGCCAAGCATTTTGTCCAGTTTCACGACTAGCTTTAACTAGCTTATCCTCTCCATCATCAGCATCTGAAGTCAAATGACCAACATCGGTCAAATTCATTACATGCTTAATTTTATATTTATTAATTTTCAATACTCGCTTTAGAACATCCCAAATAATATAGGGCATTAAATTACCAATATGCGGATAATCATAAACAGTCGGCCCACAAGTATAAAGACCCACCTCTTTCTTTTTGATGGGCTTAAACTCCTCTTTTTGTTTAGTTAAACTATTGTATAAACGAATATTCATAGTAATATTTATTGTAACATAAAAATAAGTTTTGTCTAATAAAAAAACTCCTTAAAAAAAGGAGTTTTTGTAAAAATTTAACTAATTTGATCTATCATATCCACTAATCTAACGGAATAACCCCATTCATTATCATACCAAGCAATAATTTTAACTAAATTACCCCCTACCACTTTAGTTAAAGGTAAATCAACAATAGATGATCTAGAATCGCCAATAAAGTCAGATGAAACTACTGGCTCATCGGTTACTCCCAAAATACCTTTATATCTTTTACTTTTACTAGCGGCAATCAAAGCATTATTTACTTGTTTAACTGTTACGTCTTTTTCTAATAAAAAAGTAAAGTCAGACAAAGAAACTACTGGCGTTGGTACACGCACTGCCAAACCATCAAACAAACCTTCTAATTCTGGGATTACTTTAGCGGTAGCTATAGCCGCTCCAGTTGAAGTTGGAATAATATTTTCAGCAGCACTACGACCACGACGTGGATCTTTGTGTGGAGCGTCTACTAATTTTTGACCACCAGTATATGAATGAATAGTAGTTAACATAGCTTTGGCTACTCCAAATTTAGAAACCAATACTTGAGCAACAGGAGCCACGCAATTAGTAGTACAAGAAGCATTAGAAATTACTTTTTGCTTACCGTATTTATCTTCGTTAACTCCCAACAGGAATGTATCAACACCTCCCCCACCTTTAACTGGTGCGGAAATAATTACTTTCTTAGCTCCAGCTTCAATATGAGCACCGGCTGCACCGTCTTTAACAAAAAAACCTGTGCATTCTAACACTACGTCAACTTTTAATTTTTTCCATGGTAATTTTTTAGGATTTGCCTGACTCGTAATCTGATATTTTTTTCCATTTACTGTTATATTATCTTTGCCATGATTTATTTTCTTAGGATAGACACCATAGACTGTGTCATATTTCAATAAATAGGCTAAACTATCGACTGGCGCTAAATCATTGATAGCCACTACCTCATATTTCTGGCTATCTAACATTATTTTAAATGCGGCTCGTCCAATACGTCCAAAACCATTAATAGCTACTCTTATTTTCTTCTTGGCCATAATTTTTGTTTATTTATTATATATGTAACATTATAGCAAAAAAACACTCGCCTCGCTACCGCTTTGGCGAAGCGGGGCCCAACGCGAAGGGCTATTTTGAATTTATTTATCTGACCTTATCTCACAAAGTTTTCCTTCTAAATAAGGATATTCAACTATATTACCATCTATCTTAAGATGGACTGTTTGTTTCATTGGATGAACTCCTACTACTTTGCCTTCTCCAGCACCAGTTTTTATAATATCCCCTTCTTTGGGAAGTTTGCTTCGCTTGTATTTATATACCTCATCTTCAAAACGCAAACAACATTTTAATCTACCGCAAGGACCTGTTAATCTATCAGCTCCACGATGACTGAGCTCTTGATTTTTAATACTATTAGGACTAACACTACCAATAGTATTGAGCCAAGATTTACAACAAAGCGGAATACCACAAGGACCAAAATCGCCAGTTACTTTAGCTGCGTCGCGTACCCCTACTTGTTGCAAGCGAATTTTTTTATGATAATTTTTAACTAAATCTTTAACTAAGTCTCTAAAATCAACTCTAGCACTAGAAATAAAATAAAAAGTCAGTCTTTTACCATCAAAAGATTCTGACATATCTACTAATTTCATAGTATTAAGACCATGCTTATCTATCAATCTTTTACACTCTGTAAAACATTTTAAACCTTCTTTCTTCTGGGCTCTTAATTTTTCTAAATCCTCTTCCCTGAATGGCCTAAGCATTGGCTTAACATCTGATATTTCATTTTGCTCTAAATCTCCGTCCCTTCGACTACGCTTCCCACGCTCTTGCTCTGGATCTTCGACAGAGCTTTCAGTATTTTTTTTCCCTCGACTACGCTCAGGACCTTCGGCTTTAGCATTACTTTTGGGTGCTTCCCATTCTGCCCAATCAGTCACTTGTCCAACATCTTGACCTAAAATAGTATTCACTACCACACTATCACCCACTTCTACCTTGTCTTCTGGTGCCTCAGTAAATTCAGGTAAGAAAAAATATTCTTTATCTAATTTATGAAATTGTACTTTAACGACTTTCATTGGCAACTTTAGTTCCTATATTATTTTTGGTAACTGCTTTGATAAGATTAGCTGGACTATATTTAAATACTGTTAGATCCATTTTATTTTCCCTTGCCATTACAAAGGCAGCAGCATCCATTACTTTTAATTTCTTCTCTAGAGCTTCGCTATAGCTAAGTTTTTTATAAAACTTGGCATTTTTATATTTAACTGGATTTTTGTCATAAACTCCTCGAACATTGGTCGCTTTGTAAATATATTCTGCACCAATCTCATATGCCCTTAGTACTAATGCTGTGTCAGTTGTAAAATATGGCTTGCCTGTGCCAGCAGCAAAAATAACAATATGCTTTTTATTCAAATAGCTATTAGCACGCTTAGCACTATAAGCTGACATAGTAGCTGGAATCACAAATGGCGACAATACCTTGGCTGGTTGCTTCATTTTGGTCAGGACTGCTTGTAAGGCCATAGCATTTATCATTGTAGCTGCCATACCAATATGATCAGCCACCTCTCTATCTATTTCCATATTTTTGACCATACGAGCACGGAATATATTGCCCCCGCCAAGAACAACACCAATTTGATAACCTTGCTTAGCTAACTTTTTAAGGCTATCTGCCAATTTCATAATCTTGCCAAAATCAAGGTTAGCTTCTTGATTACCCTGCTCCATCACCTCACCGGAGAGTTTTATTACAATCCGTTTATTTTTCATCCCGTTAGAAATTAATAATTTTTCTACTTTTATCCCATTAGTATAAAAGTGTTAGAATTTCTAACGGGATTCATTTTTTGATTTTAAAAATCTTATTCTTATTATGGCAAATTGCTCTGAAATTAGCAAGATTCTAAAAACCCCCGCGTCAGACGCAGGGGTTTTCTAAAATATTTTATAATGAATAGTATCCAAAATTTTCTATAGTCGCATTATTTTCTTCTAAAAGCTTTTCAATAGACTTTTTATCGTCTTTAACGTAGGTTTGTTTAATTAAGCATACTTCTGTATAAAATTTATTGACTTTACCTTCTAAAATCTTAACAATCACTTCGGCTGGTTTACCTTCTTTCTTAAGTTGTTCAGTATAGATTTCTTTTTCTTTATCAATAACTTCAGTTGGCACATCTTCAGGTACTAAATATTTTGGTGCCATAGCAGTAGCATGCATTGCAATATCCTTAGCTAGCTCTTCATTTCCACCCTTAAGCACAATAACAGACGCAGCTTTATTATTTGAGTGTAAATAAGTTCCAACTACTTCGCCTTCAAAAATATCAAAATTAGCTAACTGTAAATTCTCACCAATTTTTACAATTAATTCATCCTGAACATGTTTACTGGCCCAAGTAGCGAATTCTTCTTTACCTAATTCCATTAGCTTAGTAGCTAATCCTTGAACAGCGGTTTGGAAATCTTCGTTCTTAGCTACAAAATCCGTTTCACAAGCCAAGGCTACTATAGCTACTTTGTTATCTTTCTGCTCAAAAGCTATAACTCCTTCTTTAACTTCTCTATCAGATTTTTTAGCAGCAATCTTTTGACCTCTTTTTCTTAAAATCTCAATTGCTTTTGCTCTATCACCGTCAGCTTCTTTCAATGCTTTATTAACATCTGACATTCCAGCGCCGGTAATTTGTCTAATTTCTTTGATTAATTCTAATGACATTTTTTTATTTGTTTTATTTAAAATATAATTAAATGCGTGAACCTCTAACGGCATCAGCCATTAAATCAGTAATGATTTCAATAGATTTGATAGCGTCATCATTAGCTGGAATTGGATAAGCAGTCAACTCTGGATTAACATTAGTATCAACCATGGCAATAACTGGAATACCCATTTTATTGGCTTCTGATACTGCAGTGGCTTCTTTCTTTAAATCTACAACAAAGACTGCCTTTGGTAGAGTTTTCATACTTTTAATACCACCTACGTTTTCTGTCAATTTATTGAGTTCTTTTTTAAATTTAACTTGTTCTTTCTTGGTATACATTTCCCAAGTACCATCTTCTTCTTCTCTTTCTAATTTTTCCAATTTTCTAGTCAACTTAACGATGTTCTCAAAATTAGTAAAAGTACCTCCTAGCCAACGGCCAATAATGTAAGGCATACCACAGCTCTCAGCAGCTTCTTTAACAATAGTCTTAGCTTGCTTCTTTGAACCGATAAATAAAATAACACCCCCAGCTTTTACAGTCTTCTCTACAAATTTTATAGCTTCCTCTAAGCCTTTTTGAGTCTTTTGTAGATCAATAATGTGAACGCCGCTACGTTGGGTGTGAATGTAATAGTTGGCTTTGGGGTATCTCTTTGAGGTCTTATGACCAAAATGAACACCTTTCTTCAACAACTCTTCAAGTGTTGGTAATTTCATATTTTTCCTTTCTTTACTTCGCCATAGCTTCAGCATAGGCGAGTTACCCGTATTTTCATATTTAACGGCCATCCTTCGCCAAGGCTTCGGATGGAAGGTCAGTCAAATAATATAGAAAATACTTGTGATTAATTAAACAGGAATACTTTAACATAAATATTTAAATAAATCAAGCCTCTAGGCTTGTTACTTGACAAAATATCTAATTTATACTTATATATAGCTGTAATGTTCCATTGTTTGTTCTCTAAATGAAAGGCACCGTCATGTGTAATAATCTTAACACCCAACCCCCTCCCGTTAAAATTTGCCAAATTTCAGGCAATACCTGCAATATCTGTTTTAAGCATTGCGAAGACGGAGACGTCAAATGTCCTGAAGGACACCAGAAAGGCAAGAAATATAATAGACTCACCCACGGTATTACTTGTCATGCATTACAAGGCAATACTTGTAGTGTCTGTAATAGATTATTCGATAATAAACTGGTTTGTCCTAATGGACACGAAGTTCATAAGGTCTACTATATATAAATAAGACCTTTAGTTAGTTCAGCGCTCTATTAATTTAGAGCGCTGTTTTCTTTTATCCTTGACATTTTATACCTAATTTGTTACTCTGTTGGGGTATTAATTTAGTCTCTGGATCAAATCCGGGACGCAAAAATTAGAAAAAACATATGAAAAAAGACTTACATCCAACATATCATGCTGACGCTAAAGTAGTTTGTGCTTGTGGTGATAAATTTACAGTAGGTTCTACTGTTAAAAAAATTCACACTGAAATCTGTTCAAACTGCCATCCTTTTTATACTGGAAAAGAAAGATTGGTTGATACAGCTGGTCGTGTAGATAGATTCAAAAAAATTACAGAATTACAAGCTAAAACTGCTAAAACTAGAAAAGGTAAAGCAGTTAAAAAGGCTAAAGCTGTTGAAAGAAAACTTGCCAAAGAAAAAGCTAAGATCAAAGCTGAAATTGCAGAAAATTCTAAGCCAAAGACAAAGAAATAACATTACTAAAATACAAAAAGCGCTGATTTTATAATAAGCGTTTTTTTGTTACCACCGCAAAGCGGGGTCCCGCTCTGCGGGATAATATAGTATAATAAATGGGAAGATGCTGAAACTAGTTCAGCATGACAAAACTATGAAATTAGAAGAATACAAACAAAAAGCAAGTGAGTTAGAACAAGAGATGCAAAAACCTAATGTTGTCTCTGACGCTAAACAAATGTCCAAACTTGGCAGAGAATATAATGAAGTCAAGAAAATTTTAGAATTGGCTGAAATTTTTAACAAAGATACGCACGACTTATCTAGCCTAAGAGAATCTATGAAATCAGAAACTGATGATGAGATGATTGCTATGACTCAAGAAGAAGTGAATGTCTTAGAACAAAGAATATCTGATAACGAAGAAAAGATTGATGAGCTGGTTAATCCAGACGACCCAAATGACAAAAAAAATATAATATTAGAAATTAGAGCTGGCACTGGCGGTGATGAATCAGCCCTGTTCGCAGCTGAGCTTTTTCGTATGTATTCACGCTTTGCTGAAGAAATGAATTTTAAAATTAAGATAATGTCATCCAATCGTACTGAAATTGGAGGTTTCAAAGAAATTATTGCTGAAGTTGAAGGAGATAATGTCTATAAACATTTTAAATATGAAAGTGGTGTCCATAGAGTACAGCGTGTACCAGAAACCGAAAAATCAGGCCGTGTACACACTAGCGCTGCTTCAGTGGCAGTAATGCCCGAAGCAGAAGAAATTGACCTTCAAATAGAAGCTAAGGACTTACGTATAGATACTTTCTGTTCTTCTGGAGCTGGCGGTCAATCAGTTAATACTACTTATTCTGCAGTACGCATTACTTACTTACCAACTAATACAGTAGTATCTTGCCAAGATGAAAAATCTCAACTTCAAAATAAAGAAAAAGCTATGGCTATTTTACGTTCTCGTGTCTTAGCTGATATAGAAGCTGAGAAACATGCTAAAAATGCAGCTGAAAGAAAAAGCCAAATAGGTACTGGTGATAGATCAGAAAAAATCAGAACTTATAACTTTTCTCAAGATAGAGTAACTGATCACCGCATAAAATTATCTTTACATAATCTAGATAAAATATTAGATGGCGACTTAATGCCAATAATCAAACCACTATGGCAAGCAGCCAAAGCTCAAAAATAATGAGCATAAAAGAGCTAGTCTCAAAATATAAGAACATAGATATTAATGAATTGGAACAACTCATGGCTTTAGCTTTGCATAAAAATATAGCCTATATTTACAAAAATCCCGATAAATTATTAAGCAGGTCAAATATTCTAACTTTTAAAAAACTATTAAACAAAAGACTAGCTAATTATTCTCTGGCTTATCTACAAAAATATAAAGATTTTTTTAATTTAAAATTTATAGTAAATAAACATACTTTAATCCCCCGTCCAGACAGTGAATTACTAGTAGCTGAAGCTCTGAAAAATACTAGTAATAATCAAAACATTATAGACATTGGCACTGGTTCTGGCGCTTTAATTTTATCTTTAGCTAAAAATAATAAACACACAGCTAATTATGTAGCTACTGATATTTCCGTCAAAGCACTGGACATTGCAAAAACTAACGCCAGAAAATTAAATCTAAAAAATAAAATTAAATTTGTAAAAACTAATCTGCTAAATAATATAGATAATAAATTTGACATAGTCATGGCTAACCTACCCTATCTCACTTCAGCACAGATGCAGGAATCTAGTATAAAAAAAGAGCCGCGCACTGCTTTGGCATCAGGCAAAGATGGCTTGGATCATTATAGAAAATTATTAAAACAATTGCCCAAATATTTAAATAAAAAATATTTAGTGTTACTGGAAATAGACCCCGGTCAAGATAAGGTAATCAAAAAAGAGATTCTTAATAATCTCCCTCAAGCTAATATAAAATTTGTCAAAGACTTGGCCAATAATATACGGGTAGTAAAAATCACAAACTAAAAACTCATGCTAAAAGCGTGAGTTTTAAAATATAAAGAATATTTTATTTGAGGACAGATTTAAAGGCTTCGATAATTTCATCATCAGACCAACCACCTTGTGACTTCAAGCTATCTCCTATTTGACCATCATTCATGCCGCTTAATCTAGCTTGCTCTATATAATCAACTATAGCTTTTTGAACATTATTTGTTATAGGTATCACTTCTTTATTATCTCCTATCACTTTATCAGCTGGCTCTTCATCAAGAAATTTATCTAACAAATGAAAATACAGTTTACCAATAATAATTGATACCGGCACATAAACTACCAAAGAAATACCCATGGTACAAACCAAAGACGCCATAAGGGCAGGTAATTGATTGCTTATTACTGCAATGACTATAATAATAGTCATCCCCACATTAGCTTCTTTCCCCCTACTGCGTTTTTTGGTTAATTTAGTTTCTTCTTTCATGCTATTTCAATTTATTTGGCTAATTTGGAAAAAGCTTCTTTAATTTCATCGTCTGTCCAACCACCCTGTTCTTTCAAAGTGTCTGCTATTTCCTGATCATTCATCTTACTCAATCTAGCTGCTTCTATATAAGTCATTAAAGTAGTCTTAACAACTGATTGATTTTGGGGAGAAGATTTAAGTATTTTTTTTATTACTTTATAAAAAATAGAAAGTATAAATATAGCTGTTGGTATACCTACTACAAACATTAATACTTCATTATCTGCACCAAATCCTATTCCACAAACTATAAGTGCCATTATAAAAAATGCTGCGTGTCCTCCAAAAAATAGTATTGCACCTATTAAAACAATCTTAGTTATTATAATTTTGACATCATTTTTTGTCGCCATATTTTTTATTATTTTCTAATATATAAATCCAATACTTACTAGATGCTATAATAAGTAATAAATAAAATGGTACTGCAAAAATAACTTCAACCGGAACACTAGTAAACAAGAATTTATAACCTGAAAAATTATCCGTAGCACTTGGCCCATAGATTCTATAGCCACTACCAATTAGCCAAGCTTCAATCGGTGTAGTAATCAAACTAGCCACCAATAAATAAACAGCAAATTTTTCTATTAATTTAAGATGTACAAATACCTTATCTACAATACCGACAGCCAACCAAATAATAATAATCCAAATACCAGACATTAATATACTTACGTCACGATAAAAATATGACCAAGCAGGCAATTTAGCATTAACCACCATGGGTTCAATCATTATTTCAAAAAATATAACTGCCAACAAAACAATAATTAAATCTCGTCCCCAGCTAATATTTTTCATTGGAACAATTAATTTTTTATCAATAATTAAAGTCCAAAATTTATAAAAACCAATCACCAAAGTCATAAACACTGGAATATAATATAAAGCTCCCCAAGGAATATTAAACCAAGGAATCATATGATTCTTAATAACTTCCATGGTTTCTGGAGCATAAGATCTAATACCTAGGGCTATTACTGCTTTTTCAGCCCAGAGAGCAATCAAAAACACAAATAATAAATAGAGCAAAAACTTTTTCCATTCTGGTATACTCTTTAAAAATCTATCAATTAATACTACTGGCACCAAAATAATAGTAGCCCAGCCCACTGTCAGCACCCAGGAAACATCGCGATAAACATAAGCCCAGTTCCCTAAATGATAATTGTGCCACATCGGAGCGGTAAAAAATTCAAAAATAAAAACGCCAATAGTTACGATGGCGAATCTAAGTAGAATTTTATTAGTAAATTTTGACAATATTAGCAAAGAAGCTATTGCCATGACAAAAATAAACACTTCAAAAAAAATTATCGGTGTAGTGACGGCTTTATCAAACATACAAGCAGCCGAAGTACATGGTTGAAAAATCATAAAGCTTTTATTAAATTGTTAACTTATATATAAATATTATACTCCAAAAACTATTTATCAACAAGAACAATCTGCGCAACTACTACTTTTACTTTCATCTTTGGACAAATACTTAGAGTCCTTCATTTTGCAACCTCGCCAACTGGCTTGGCTAAAATTTGAATCACTAGACAATCTGTCCCAAATCTTATGCAAAGGTTCTTCCAAAATATTACCAAAAGCAGCATGATTAAAATCACATGGAGATATGTCTCCATAAGGAGAAACATAATAATAACTAGTACCTCCCGAACAACCTGTACTTTTGTAACTAGTGCCATAAGCATACACTAATATACCAGGGTAATCATCCTGATCATTATACTTCTTGGTATAATCAATCATTTCATCTATCCAGGCTCTATTATCAATCAATTCCTTCTTTCCTTTGGCTCTTCCAACAGGTATCATATCAAAAATTAACACCTCATGAATACCCAGCTCCTTGCCTAGCTCTATCAGCTCAGTCAAACGACCACCTCTAAAATCATCTTCAGCTATAGTACAAGAGATTCCTACTGATAGACCACTTTTTTTGGCGACTTCTATACCTTTTAGAGCTCTCTTATATAATCCTGGTTTTTGCCTTATCTTATCATGAGTTTCTTCATCTGCTGAGTCCATTGATATATAAACTCCATCAAGGCCTGACTGTTTAAGTTCTTTTACCTTGTGTTGCAATAACCAACCATTGGTAAACAATATAGCAATAGATAAATCTTTGTTAATAGATTTTATGATTTCTGGCAAATCTTCTCGAAGCAATGGCTCTCCGCCTACTATATTTATAACTGAAACTCCCAAATCTTGAGCATCTTTTATCAACTGTTTACTCTGTTTAGTATCCATTACTTTTCTAGTCTCATCATTGACTGAGTCAAAAAAACTACAATGCTGACAATTTACATTACAAACATCGTTAATAGCGTAGCTCATTAAATTGGGGAAATTTCTATTTTGGATAGTAGAAAATACAGATCTAGAAAAAAGATTTACAGCTGGCTTACTATAAACAGCAGGTGTAGATAATGAATAAACCGGCTTACCATCTCGCCAATGTATTATTTTTTTATGATTTAAATAAATTTCATAGACTCTTTCAAAAAAATCTATAGAATAATTTATAGACTGCGTAGAAATAAACCATTTGAATCTTAACTTGGAAAAAATACTCATAGTGATATAATAAGGTTATGCTAATTAATGAAATTATTTTCTTTATTTTACCGGTACTAATTGCCGGTATTATTCATCATTTTATTATAATCCGCTATAATCTGCTATCTCCGCTAGCCATTCCTATTGATGGCGGACAAAAAATATTCGGACGCTCTAAAACTTGGCGTGGTTTTATAATAATGATTTTTCTTATCGCTCTTATTATCTGGATTTTATCTTATTTTATAAATATACAATTAGCTTACAATATATTCTTAAGTGGGGCAATAATTGGCCTAGGATATTCTCTGGGTGAATTGCCAACCAGCTTCATTAAACGACGTCTTGGTATTGCACCTAGTAATTCTGCATACCACTCCTGGAAAAAATTACTATACGGTCTGGATCAAATTGACTCAGTCATTGGCTCAATTATTGCGCTGATAATTGTTTATAATCCTTCTAATGAACTAATTTGGTCTATATTTATAGTTGGAACTTTATTGCATCTAATAGTAGATAGCTTACTTCACAACTTTGGTTACAAAAAATACTAAATCAAAAAATATATTACTGCTCCGGCTACAATTGGAATAGCCAAATTATCCCAACCCTTGCCCAAGAGACCTTCAAAAATAGTAATCACAATTGCGCCCAATAAAATTTGGGCGATTTTAATTATATCTAAATTATAATCTAAAAAAATAAATGTACTTAATAAAACTAAAAAGCTTATTATTAAAAATATAAAACTACCCTCCCATGTTTTGTTTCCACTAATATTATATTTCAAACGTCCATATCTTTGACCCAATAATCCTCCCAGTCCATCTGCTAAAGCCAACACCAAAACTGCACTCTGGAAAATAATGGCCTTAATAGGCACAAATAAAACAAAAGTAATAGTCAGGCCCACTGGGAATAACACTGCACCCATATTCTGATTATTTATTTTATGAACGCTATCTAATATTTTTTTTCTTTTGGAAATTAAAAGTACTAGTGAAAAAAATATTCCCACAGCTACTGCTGTCCATAGATTCAACCAGATTGGTAATAATACCGAAACAAATCCTCCGCCGATATGGGTAATTTTTCTGGTAATCTCACTGCTAAATCCTTTTTTATATAAAAATTCAGCTAGTAAAAATACTAGAATATATAAAAACAATATTATAAATAATCCGCTGATCATATATTCAATTCATAAACTTTATAACGACGATATACATCCCCTCCTCCAGTCAAATTTAAAATACCTAAATTATCATCTCTCATAGTAGAAAAAATAAAATTATCTACTTTATTTTCTAAAGATTTTTGATACAAAAAATAAAACAAAGCCTTGCCTAGTCCCTTGCCCTGATGTTTTTTGCTGATAGCAAATGTTTTTACAACAACATTAGATTGTTTTTCATTATAAGCATCTTTGAAAGCAAAAGCAAAAGCCACTAAAGCACCTTGCTTGTCTTTGATGAAACAAGAAAAATTATTATCTAGTTCTCTAAAATTTTGTGTAAAATATTCAAATTCTTCTGCACTAATCAAAGTAAAATTCCAAGAATCAACAAATGCCCCTGCCACAATACTATAAATATCTCTTAGACTATCTTTAAAATTATTTTTATCTATCCACTCAAAATTATAAGATTGTTTTTCCAAACTATTGAAATTATCTTCAAATAATGCAAATTTACTATCTGCTAATTTATAAATATGGGAAACATTATTTTGAACTACCTTAAAACCAAATTCCTCAAATATATCTATATAATATTCTCTAAAAAAAGGCTCTGATAAAAAGGGTTTATTATCTTCCGGATAAGAAAGTCTAAAGCTATTCCAAGTATTCAAATTAATGGGGCCTCTAATAGTATTCTTCCCTTTGGCGCTCAAAAAATCCCTTACCGCTTCTAATACCCCAAAAGCATATTTCCTGTCTTCTAGGGCCTCAAAATAGCCCACTACACCTATAGAATCATCTAATCTAGAATCAATTATAGCGCTAGCATGAGCAACTGGCCTATTGTCATCTAATAACAAAAAATTTTCTATTTGACCAAATTTAAAAAATGGATTTTTAGGATCATTTAACATTTTTAGTTCTGCTATTTTTTTCTGAGCTAAGACCGGATATTCCTTATATAATTCTAATATTAAGTCTTTTGTCAAAGACAAGTATCTTTGGTTGTTGTTATTTATTAATTCCATATTGACTAAAAAATAATGAAATAATGGCCAGAGCTAATAGAAAGACAATGACTGGTTTTATATTTTTTGGCTTGGGAAAAGGAAAGCTGGTTAACATTAAATAAGCCATCAATAGTATCAAAAAATTAGATATAATATAAAAATAATCTATAAAATTTATTAACTTTAAAATTATAAACACAAGCACTAATAAATGACTCATAAAAACTGGTAAACCAGGATAATTTTTATCACTACTTTGCCCTGGTACATAACCAACTACATTAAAACGTACTAAACGGATAAGCCCTGATGCTAAAAATAAAAAAATGATTACTAATGACAAATAATCATTCAGACCAAAGAAAAAATAAAAAGCTAAAGCTGGATAAAGCAAATAAATAAAAACATCCACATGTCCATCTAATTGACCCCCAAAATCAGAAGTTTGATTTAATCTTCTAGCTAAATAACCATCAAAAGTATCAGCTATAAAAGCAAATATAACAAAAGCAAAAGACACATAGAAATGGTCTTTGAGCAACAAGACAATGGCTGTCCAAGCAAAAGCAAAAGCCACTAAAGTAACTAAGCTAGGACCATTTATAAATTGTTTTATTTTTGGATCATTCATACATTATTTTTCCGGTACTCAAATCTAATTTTATAAGACTATCATCTTTTATACAACTAATTGCTCCCTCTACGCCGATAATACAGGGTATACCAAGTTCTCTAGCGACTATAGCTGCATGAGACAACATACCACCCCTCTCTATTACTAGCGCCTTAACCAAAGGAAATACCATGGTCCAACCCGGATCGGTCTGTCTGGCAATAAGTATCTTATTGTTAAAATTAGCTTTATTATCAAAATTCGGCATTAATAGCGCCCTTCCCTCTACCAAACATTCTTTTGTTTGAGAAGCTACCACTCCTTTTAAATTGGTAATTTTTTTATTATCAATTTGTACAGATTTTAATTCTAACTCCAGCTCTTTAATTAATTTATTAGTTTCTATACGACGAGGCAAATCTATTTCCTGCCAAAGTTCAATCTCTTCTTTCTTTTTATTTATAATCTCCTGAATCTTATCTTTAGTAATTTCTCCATCTAATACAGAAAAAATTTGCTCAACTTCCAAATAAAATATATCTCGCTGTTTATTTAAAATACCTTCATTTTTTAAATTTGCTCCAATCTGTAAAAAAACCTTTCTAGAAAAACCAAATATTAATGTACGCTTAAATCTAGTCTCTTCTCTGCGATCTATAGAGTTTCTGGCCCATTTCAATATAAAATTTAAAATACCTTTTTTTATAATGAACAAATCTTTAAAAGCTCGAGATTCTCTTACTTCTTTATTTTTATTTTCTTGATGTATATTATCTGAAAGATTATTCTGTAAAAAAATTATAAATGACCGTGGGTCTTCTTTAAGGGTAATGGCCTCTAACTTTAATTCACTAGGCGAACGACTACCAAAATTCTTTAAATAATCAAAAATTGCTAAGCTCACAGAGTTTTTGCTATGATCTGTTTTTAGACTCTGCCAGACAAACAAAGCTTCTTGATTTTTAAAAAGCTCTAATAATTCTCCATCATCTCTAATATTTTTGATTATTCTAGCTATCTCCAAACCGGGATCCAATGATACCAAGGATTTTTGAGAAGATAAACGAAGATAATTATAAACACTTTCATCTTTTAGCCATTTAGCAACTAGAGTGTCTGCTATACCTGTACTAACCATCACTGCCAAATCATTGGCAATGGGTACTTTCCAGCGACTCGTTAGATCAGTGGTTAAAGATAAATATATTTCTCTTAATTTTAATGAACTTTTGTTTTTTAAATCTAGCTTATCTGATTGTAAATAAGTTTTATCAAAATTTTTATTAAAATTTTTGACCAAGTGTCCCATAAAAATAAAATTAAACACTATTTTTATAAACTGCCAAATCAAAAGTGGAAAATCTATAAAATATCTTTGCCAAAAATTATATCTTGTATCACTAGAATGATCATGCTGTTTTTCTACACCCAGCATTTTTTCTAAAAATCTACGATTAAATTTATAGCCAGGTAAAAATGAAACCAAGCGATACCAATTTATCAAATCATAATACATACGGTAACCTATAAAAACCACCATGTTTGGAAACATGTCTTTGTTTTTTTCAATCACCTTGGGACTTACCCCCATCATATCGCAAAAACTTTTATACACCTCCTGATAAACATAGCGCGCAAAAGAAAAAGTAAGCGGCGTAGTAACCCCTGAATAACTTTCAGCTAAATTAGAATTGTCAAAAATATATTTTTTCATCTTATGAAAAAAAAGATTTAATAATAATTAGCAAATCCATACCTAGGGTAAAAAATATTGCATAATTAAAAACCTGCTTAGCTTGATAAGTATTGGCTTTATTCATAAAAGAAAAAATCTTAAGCCATAAAACTGCAAATAAAATAACAGCCGCTACTCCAATAAATAAAATGTTTGAAAAAGAATGTATAGCCAGATAAAAATAAGCTACAATCACTAAGCTGCTAATAATAAAAACTAAAAATGAGGCCCCTCTGATACCGTATTGTGCTGTATAAGTATCTTTTGAACCTATCTCCATATCTTTAGACCTAAATTTTCTAGTTATTTCCAACAAAAACAATTGTCCACCCAAAAAAATAGTCAAAATCCAAATAAAAGAATTACTTAATTCTGCCCAGTCTAAACCAAATAAAGAATAAGTATAAAAAAATAAAGGAATAACTAATATCTCATGAGATAATATATACATTGTAAAATGTTTTTTTAACCAAGCAGCGCAAAAAAACTCTTTAAACATTAATAATGAATAAAGGAAAGTTACCATAAACAAAATAAGTGATGTATATAGATTTGAAAAACCAATAATAATCTCAAAAAATGAAATAACTAATATAACAGAAAAAAGCTCTGACAACTTGATAAACCCCCTGGCCACTGGTCTGTTTGGATAATATTTTAAATCATGATCATAATCCTTGAATTCATCAAATAACCTTAACCTAAACAAGAATAAAAAAAGAGCCAAAAATGGCCAGATAAAAGTATAATATGAAATTCCACTACCTAATGTGTTGTTTTGTATCAACACTCCCATCACCAATACAAATAACAAAGAAAGTGGCACAAATTGTTGGAGTGGAAAACGCTCTTTAGAATATTTATAAATTTTTCTCATGTCTAAAGTATACCAAAAAGTTGCCTCTTCGGCGACTCATTTATTCAAATTTTAAATATTCCTCGCTAGGAACAACCTGTACCCAAGTCTGACCAGCCACGAGCTCTAGCGCGTTTTTGTTTTCATCAAAAAATCTAGTACGGCCATTTCTTATTTCCCAGGTTCCTTCTTGCTGTCCAAATTTATTAAAAACAAATACTTGACCACCAACCTGCGTGTCCATATTTCTTCTTAATTTATCATCAATAGTCTTGGCACCAACTACTTGGACTATCACATTGGCAGCTCTAGCTTGCTCACCAGTATTGTAAATGAATTTATCATCACCTTGCCAACGCAGATAAGTAGCTAATTTGTCATTATATTTCCAATCTACATTATAACCCAAAACAAAATCTATACTAAAATCTAATAGGCCATCGGGACTAGAGCTAGCTTCTATAAAATTCCAATTTTTTTCTAAATTAATATCAGGAACATCATTAATCTCCCCTACTCTTAACCAATTAGCAGAAGAGGTAAACACATTATGTGGAGCGTCTAAATTACTATCTCGCCAAAAATATATTTCTCCAGCTCCAATTTGATCAACTTCATGAAAATTATAGCTATCTATATTATTCAATGCTTTTGGGCTTCCTCCTACATGCATATAAACTCCTTTATAATCATTTGCCCAATCCATAAAATACGGGCGAGCTGATCTAACTGGACCAATTTTATTAATACTTTGACGACTGTCAAAAACTCCCATCAATCTAGTAATATTACCTTCAGCCAATGCTTCATAAACTATATCAGCCTTATTCAAACCATATTGAGGTCTAGCATCATAGGCATTATCAAACATAATAGATATAGCAAAAAAATCCTGATCCTGTGTTTCTAAGACACTACCGTTTAAAGCATGTCTAAAAACTTCACCTTGCTCAATGTTGTCATCTACATTTTCTGAAGACTGACTTGTTTTTGAAGATAAGTAATTAAAAATTCCAAGCCCAAGCAAAATAACTGCCATAAAAATGACAGTTATTGCAATATATATCTTTGACTGATGACTTATCATCAAAAATTTAGTATTAAATTATTTCTTTTCTTCTGACTTAGCATCGCCTTCGGGTTTAGCATCACCTTCGGGTTTAGCTTCACCTTCAGCACCTTCAACTGGAGCTTCACCTTCAGCACCTTCAACGCCTTCGGCAGCCTCAGCGGCTTCAGCAGCAGTTTTAATTATGATCTTCTTAGGTAGAGTAACATTAGCTACTGGATTATTTGGATCATTCATAATAGTTACTTTTTCATCAACAACTAAATCACTAACTACTAATTTCTGCCCCATTTCAACTAAAACACTAACATCAATTTCTATCTTAGCTGGCAGATCACCTGGTAAACATTGTACATCAACTGTTTCAATTTTTTTATTTAATTGACCACCTTGTTCACGTACAACTTTAGAAGTACCTATTAATTCTACGGGAACTTTAGTGCTAACTATCTTCTTAGCATCTATAGCCATAAAATCAACATGAGTAAGTTTATCAGTTACTGGATCTTGTTGATATTCACGAACAATAACTTTAATTTCTTTACCAGCTACTTTAACAGTCACAACATTACTAGTGCCAGCTTCTTTTAATATCTTAAGCAACTCTCTATAATCTACATCCATAGATATAGGTTTTTGAGAAAAACCATAAACAATACCAGGTACTCGCTTACCTGTTCTGATGTCTGTAAGTTGACTTTGTTTATCAACTTTACGTTCGTTTGCTTCTAATATAAATTCCATACTTTTTTAGGGTAAAATTAAAAATTCAATGCGTCTATTTAATCATAAAATATCAATAAAGTCAACCGGCATACGCCGGTTGCCCCGCGAATGCAGGGCAATTGTCACTTTATACTAATATCAAGTAATATAAAACGCATATTAATACAGAACTGGATTCTTAACGATTCCTGATATAAACATTTTGAGATATACCTAAGGCTATCATAATAGCCCACATAGAGCTGCCTCCAGCTGATACTAAGGGCAAAGGAATACCAGTAACAGGTGATATACCCATATTCATACCAATATTAATAAATGTCTGTACCAAAAGCATAGCTGCAATGCCTAATATCAAATAAGCTCCAAAATCATCTTGGCTTTGACGCATCGCCAAAAACAACCTATAGAATATAAATATAAATAAAGCTAGTACCAAAGTAACACCTACTAGACCTAAGTCTTCAGCTATAACAGCAAATATAAAATCCGTGCCTGGTTCTGGTAAAAACCTCAAACTACTTTGAGAACCCAAAGCCAAACCTCTCCCAAAAACCTGCCCTGAACCAACTGCCACTATAGACTGGATAACATTATATCCTGCCCCTTGCGGATCTCTACCAGGATCTATAAAGGTTAATATTCTATCTTGCTGATAAGGTATTAAAATAAAAAACCAAGAAATAACAACCGTTACTAAAAATGCTCCACTTAACCACCAAAAATGTGCTTTTTTAATACCAGTAAAAAGTAAGACAATTATCCAAGTACCTAAAAGCACTAGGGCTGATCCAAGGTCTGGTTGCAACATTACTAATCCCACAAACAATAAAGTCAGTAGACCCGATTTTATAATATGGCTAAACATAAAAAATTCACCAGCGTAATTGGAAAAATATCGGGCCAAAGTTATAATTAAAGCAATCTTGGCAAACTCAACTGGCTGAACATTAAAAAAACCAAAGTTAATCCAACCAGTGGTTCCTTTTACCTCTGAACCAAATATTAATACCGCTACCAAAATCAAAGCAAATAAAATAAAAATAAGCTTGGCATAAGTTAGCCAAACATTATAATTTACACTAGCAAAAAAGAAAAATAGAACAATGCCAGACAAAGCAAAAAATATTTGCTTTCTAAAAACTAAAAAATTATTAGTATCTGTATTTAAACTCAAGCTATATAAAATACTGATGCTTAGCACCAGTAAAATACTCACTGCAAAAAATAAAAGCCAATCTATTTTTTGCCACTTAGCAAAAAAACTAATCATAATCTTTATCTAATATAAAAGTCTGGATCTGCATAAACGTTTTTGAAAATATCTTTATCTAGTTTATTCAAAATTGGAAAAACACTTGCTCTAGTGACTCTAGCCAATCTATTTAGCCAAACAGTTTCTAAGTTTCTAGTCTCCAAAGCTACAAAGTCTTTTGCTTTTAATTCATTTATAGCTACTAAAGTATTCCCATTATACAAAGCTATCTGCCAATCTATTTCCCAAAAATTATAAACTGAATCGTTAAAGGCCTGCCAAGATACTCTACTTGGTAAATCAATAGTTACTTCATCAACAGTTTCTCTGCTGGCTGCCTGAAATTTAATATTAGATATTTCCAAATTAATCTCTGGAAAACTACTATCAATACGATACCAGTCTATATTAGAAATGACTAGCTCTGGATTCCTAATAGCTTTATCAGATTCATAAGCAGTTAAAGATAAAAGCCTTGTCTCGGCTGGATTAATAAAAGCTGTTTTAATTGGTGTGGCTTCCCCTTGAGATACAAAATGATAATCTAAACTTTTAACAGTCCAATCTGTATTTGAATTTTCAACTAAAGCTACAATGTTATATCTTCTATCTCCCAAGGAAATAAAACTTACTTTACTAGTCTCAATATCTTGTGGTGCGTTGGCAGAATGATAAGCCCTCCAATCAAAATTACTTTGTTGAATTTGCCTAGCTGAGGCAGAAAATCCCGCTCCCCTAAAATAATTAATAGCCTTAAATATCAACACGCCGTAAAAAATAACAAAAATTAATATAGTTAATATAAAAACTATTTTTTTAATCAATAATTTGTGAGTAATAAAAAAATATCCTCTATTTAGCTCCTCCTGACTGATTGGTTTATAGTCATCCATTAGAAATATGTTAATGTATATATTATACAATATTTAAGTACTAATGCCAATTATTTGGCAAGACTAGATTAGCTATGTTATAATAATAGCGAATTAAAAAATAAAACAAAAAAAATGTTAGAAACCTCAAAAGATCTATTAAATATTATGTTAGGCTCTTCTGCGTTGATAGTAGCCCTACTATTTTCATGGTTGTTATACCAAACAGCCAGAACTATCAAAGGAGTGAATGATATTATCAAGGTAGTACAAAACATAGTAAGTAATATTGATGAAGGAGTTAATACCTTCAAAGACAAAGCTGGTAATGCCGCAGCCTTTTTGACTGTTTTCATAAAAGGCGCTCAATCAATCTTAACTACTGTTAATAAAAAAAAGACTAGTAGTAAAAAGACTAGCACCAAGAAAAAACAAAAATAAAACCCACTCCGGGACAAGTCCCCCGATATATAAATAATAATTAATATTATCGGGTTTTATTATCAAAAAAAATTTAAATGTTTATTCATCTCCATACTCATTCCCACTATAGTTTGCTCGATGGCCTAGGCACTCCAGATCAATTAATAGCTGAAGCTAAAAAACAAGGGGCTACTGCTTTAGCTTTGACAGATCACGGCAATATGTATGGGGCCATAGAATTTTATCAAAAATGTAAAAAAGCTGATATTAAGCCAATTATTGGTGTAGAGGCTTATATCTCACTATCATCTCTAACAGAAAAAAATGTTAGAGAAAAACCTTATCATTTAATTCTCTTAGCTGAGAACAATGAAGGCTACAAAAATCTTCTAAAGCTAACTACTATAGCTCATTTAGAAGGTTTTTATTATAAACCTCGTATAGATTGGGCTACTCTAAAAAAATATAGTAAAGGTTTAATTGCTAGTACTGCTTGTTTAGGTGGACCATTAGCTAGACATATTAGAGCTGGTCAAAATATTAAAGTAGAAGAAAATATAAAAATACTTTTGGATATTTTTGGACATGATAATTTATTTTTAGAAATGCAAAATCTAAATAATGATGCTCAAAAAATTGTAAATGAAGAATATAAAAAACTATCCAAACAACATAATATACCTTTGATTATTACTAATGACGTTCACTATGTAAAAGCTGAAGATGATAATGCTCAAGATGTTTTACTTTGTATTCAAACTAAGCAAAAACAGAAGGATGAAAATCGAATGAATTATTTGGGCGAAGATTACTCAATGATTGAAGAGTCTAAAACTTTAGAATTATTTGGTCCAGAAGCTCAGGAAGCAATTGATAATACAGCTAAAATAGCTGAACGCTGTAATGTAGCCATAGAATTGGGCGTTATTCAGTTACCAGACTATGAATTACCAGACAATATTAATGCTGACCAAGAACTACATAGATTATGTATTGAGGGTGTAGCTAAAAGGTACAATTTTGAAGCTAAAGATATTCCTCAACATATCCAAGAAAGACTTGATTATGAATTAGGTATTATTACTAAAACTGGCTATGCTACCTATTTTTTAATTGTACAAGACTTTGTAAATTGGGCTAAAGATCAAAAAATTATTGTGGGCCCAGGACGTGGCTCTGCTGCTGGATCATTAGTTTCTTATCTGATTAATGTTACTAATATTGATCCACTAAAATATGATTTAATCTTTGAAAGATTTCTTAATCCAGAGCGTGTATCAATGCCTGATATTGATCTTGATTTTGCTGATACTAGACGCGATGAAGTTATCCGTTATGTTGAAAATAAATATGGTAAAGATCACGTAGCTCAAATCATTACTTTTGGTACGATGGCTGCTCGAGCTGCTATTAGGGATGTAGGACGTGTATTAGGTTATAGCTATGGTCTTTGTGATCAACTAGCTAAAATGATTCCAATGTTTACCTCTCTAAAAGAGGCCTTATCAAATGTAGATGAACTTAAAAAAATATATGAGGAAGATCCAGAATCACAACGTCTATTAGACATGGCTCAAAAATTAGAAGGTCTAGCTCGTCATTCCTCTACTCATGCTTGTGCAGTTTTGATTACCAAAGAACCACTAAGCAACTACACTCCCCTTCAATATGCTAGTGGCGATGATAAAACTATCATTTCCCAATATTCTATGAATCCAGTAGAAGCTCTTGGTCTTCTTAAGATGGATTTCTTGGGATTAAAAAATCTAACTATCTTAGAGCAAACTATAAAAATAGTTGAAGCCACTAAAGATGTCAAAATAGATTTAGATGATTTACCTCTGGATGATAAAAAAACCTTTAGCCTATTTCAGGCCGGTAACACAACTGGTGTTTTTCAATTAGAGTCTGGCGGTATGAAAAGATACCTTAAACAATTGAAGCCAACCGAATTAGAAGATATAATCGCCATGGTCTCTCTTTACCGTCCTGGTCCAATGGAATTTATTCCTGACTTTATTGCTGGCAAACACGGTCATAAAAAAGTACGCTACCTCCATCCTAAATTAGAGCCTATTCTAAAAAATACTTATGGCATTGCTATTTATCAAGAACAAATCATGCGAATTGCTCGTGATTTAGCTGGTTTTAGTTATGGACAAGCTGATGTATTAAGAAAAGCCGTTGGTAAAAAAATTAAAAAATTGCTTGATGAACAAGAAGAAAAGATAGTTTCTGGCATGGTAGATAACGGCATCGACAAAAAAACTGCCAATAAAATATGGGAATTTATTGTGCCTTTTGCTCGTTATGGATTTAATAGATCTCATGCCGCTTGCTACGCTATGATAGCCTATCAAACAGCTTATCTAAAAAGTAATTTTCCTGAGGCCTTCATGGCAGCTTTATTAACTGCCGACCAAGATAATACTGATAGGGTTACGATTGAAATAAAAGAATGTCACAAAATGGGCATTGATGTTTTACCACCTGATGTTAATGAAAGTTTCTCTAATTTTGCTGTAGTAGAAAATTCTGATAAAACCAAAATGAGTAAAATACGTTTTGGTTTAAATGCTATCAAAAACGTTGGACATAATATTGCCAAGGTAATTATTAAAGAAAGAAAAGCTAATGGAAAATATAAATCCGTAGAAGATTTATTAACTCGCATTAAAGATAAAGACTTAAATAAAAAATCCCTGGAAAGCCTTGTGAAGGCAGGTGCCTTAGATTCTTTAATTAGTCGCGGGCAAGCTTTAGGTAATATTGTCACTCTATTAGAATTTAATAAAAAAATTCAAAACGAACACAAAAGTGGGCAAAACAATCTTTTTGCAGATTTACCAATGGCTAGCTCTACCCTATCTTTAAAATTAGATGAATTTGAAGATACAGCTATTGAAACTAGATTGTCTTGGGAAAAAGAATTAATGGGTCTATATATTTCAGATCATCCATTCAAATCATATATTAAAATATTAAAAAAACACGTCACCACTTTAGATAAAATAAAAAGTAAAGAGGGTCAAAGTGTAAAAGTGTCCGGTATAGTTACTAATGTTCATAAAATTATTACTCACAAAGGTCAAGCAATGTTATTTGTGGTTATAGAAGATTCTACAGCTAGTACTGAAATAATAGTTTTCCCTAAAACTTTAGATTTAACCTTCCAACTGTGGCAAGATGAAAATAAAGTAATCGTTGAAGGTAAGGTATCAGACAAAGATGGTCAAGCAAAAATATTAGTAGAAAGAGCTGAATTAATTACTGAAGAATATCTAAATGGTCTTAATGCTAGAAATTTAGCAGACGATAAATTATGGTTAAGCTTACCTCAAGGCTTTGATAAAGAAAAAATGAACGATTTGAAAGCTATTCTTGATACTAGCCCAGGATTAAGCCCTGTATATTTACAAATTAATAATGGCAAGGTAAGAAAAATCAAAATTGACGTTAAAGTATTACCTGATAAACAGCTAAAAGAAAAAATTATAGAATTTTTAGGTCCAGATAGCTGGGAATTGAAAAAAGATTAAAATACTGAAAGCTCTGAGTGTAGTCGAAGAGATGGAGTCAAACACTTATTTCTGCTATAATATAAGCGTTAAATAAAGAATAATATGAATCAAACTATAAAACGAAAATCAAGCAACACTTATTCTAAGTTAGTTGGATTTTTTCTTTTCCTAACTGTCATTGCTATTTTTGTGGTTACCCATTTTGCTCTAGCTAAAGTGCATATCAAAATATATACTGACCTAGAAGAAAAAGAAGCCTCTGTTTTAATAGAAATACAATCTGAAAATAATGAAAATCTATCAGCCGATGCTTTAATAGGTAAAATAATTAACACTGATATAGAAATAACTGCCACTGTAGCTAGTAATAAAGAAACTATTAATAGTGACAAGGCTGGTGGTTATGTAACTATTTATAATAATTACTCTAAAGATCAACCATTAATCAAAACTACTCGCCTACTAACTCCTGATGATAAACTATTTAGACTTAGTGAGGGCGTCACTGTACCAGCGGGCTCACAAGTTAAAGTTTGGGCTGAAGCCGATGGTGAGGGCGAAGGTTTTGTCACTGAGGTTACTACTTTTATAATCCCTGGCCTTTGGGAGGGATTACAAGATAAAATATATGCAAAAAGTTTTGATGGTATGAGCTTACAAAGCATTCCTGGATTTACTGTTAGTCAAGAAAATTTAGATGCTGCCAGAGAACAAATTAGAAAAGAAGCAATTACTCAAAGTTTAGCTATTATAAATGGATTAGTCGCTGACAAATTAGCTATCAATCAAAATAGACTAAAACTATATTTTGAAGATATTAGTAGTAATCAAGTTGGAGACATCAGCGAAGAAACAAGTGTTACTCAAAAAATTACTGCACACGGTTTAATATTCGATCAAGAAAACTTCATTAATAAAGCTAAAGAAAAATTAAGTAAAGAGTTAGAAGGCGGACAAGTTTTAGTAAATTTTGATGAAGAAAAAATAACTTATAATGTTTTGGAAATTAATTTAGAAAAAGACGAAGCCATTCTAGAAGTAAAAACCTCCGTTACTGTCAGTTCTAGTGAAAATATTTGGGATATAGATAAAGGAAAATTAATTGGTTTAAACGAACAAGATTTAAGAGTCTACTTCAAACAATTTAATCCTGAGAAAATAGATATAGAATTTTCACCATTCTGGGTTAAGACAACTCCTCTGCTTAAAGACCATATAATAATAGAATAAATCTTTTCTCTAACCCCTCCGCCCTTCGGGCACCTCCCACCACCTTCGGCGTCCAGGGGAGGTTTTTTAAATATAAAAGCCCCCCCTGTCAAGGGGGATTCAAGGTGAATTGAGTAGGAGACTCAAGAGAGAGTGCCCTGGGGTATAGGGGGTTAAAAAGAAAAGAGCCGAAATCTCAATAAGAGAAATTCGGCTCGATATTAAATTAAGGAGTTAAAAAATAGGAAACACTATGCTGATAATAGCCAATATACAAAATACTATTAAAAATATATTATGATATTTTTTATTATCTATAATAACTGAAAACGCGGTACAAACTCCAACAAACGAAGCAGCAAGCGCAATCCAACTAGAAGTCCCAGTAGCATTATGATGAAGAATAGCAGCAAGCATAGCAGCAAGCGCAGCATAAATACTAAGTAAAGAAGTAATAAAAAGGCTTTTATCTACTCTTTTAAATACATAGCCGCTAATCATCAAAATAATCGCTACTAACAATAAAATTACGTGTTTTGTAAACATTTTTCTCCCCCCTTTTCAAAGTACAAGACTTTAATAAGAATCATTCTTATTATTAAAAACATTTTATATTAGTATATTTTAATGTTTTTGTCAATAGTAAAAACTTTTTTGACATTTTCTACAAAAAGACTATAATTAATAAGCTATTAGATGATTGGAACAACTACCAATTGTTCTCCTGAAAAGGACCTTTTAGGCTAAATCTAAACAAAATTAAAAAAGAGTGCCCACCTATGCTAAAGCTACGGCGGGAACTTGGGTGGAACCATCCTTCGTCTCTCGACAAGCTCGAGACTACGGATGGCAGGCCGCAAGGCTTGCTAATTCAGAGGGATCCCAGGACTAATCTGTCTTGGGTTATTTTATTTTTAAAACGTTTGTCATCCTGAACTAGTTTCAGGATCTCCCAGAAGATTCCGGATCAAGTCCGGAATGACAAGAAAAAAACATTATGTCTAAAGAAAAAATGCACAAAGAACGTCATTCGCTATCACATATATTAGCTATGGCGGTGCTACGAAAATTTCCTGATGCTAAATTAGCTATTGGGCCAGTTATTGATAATGGTTTTTATTATGATTTTCTTTTACCAGAACCTTTGTCAGATAAAGACCTGCCAAAATTAGAAAAAGACATGAAGAAAATTATTTCTCAAAAAATAAAATTTGAGAAAAACGTCAGCTCTAGAGAAGAAGCTTTAAAAAAAGCCAAAAGTAATAAATTTAAAACTGAGCTTATTAATGAATTGCCAGCTGATGAAAAAATAAGTTTTTATGATTCTGGAGACTTTAGTGATCTTTGCGCTGGACCTCATGTAGAGTATAGTACTGAAATTAATCCTAAAGCTTTTAAACTAACTTCTGTCGCTGGAGCCTATTGGCGTGGCGATGAAAAAAATGAAATGCTGACTCGTGTTTATGGAGTAGCTTTTGAAACTAAAGAAGAGTTGGATGAATATCTGGCCATGGTAGAAGAAGCCAAAAAACGTGATCATAGAAAACTTGGTAAAGATTTAGATTTATTTACTTTTTCTGATGTAGTTGGCAAAGGTCTACCATTGTGGACAGTTAAAGGTGCCACAATCAGACGAGAGCTAGAAAGATTTATAGTAGACGAAGAAATTAAACGTGGTTATCAACATGTTTATACTCCTGATATTGCTAAAATTGATTTATACAAAAAATCAGGACATTACCCATATTATAAAGATTCTATGTATGCGCCAATCAAGATTGATAATGAAGAATTCATGCTTAGGCCTATGGCTTGTCCTCATCACTTTGAACTTTATTCAAGTAAACCTAAAAGTTATCGTGATTTACCAATGCGGATTGCTGAATTAGCTAAACTATATCGCTATGAACAATCTGGCGAGTTACATGGCTTGATAAGAGTTAGAAGTTTTTGTTTAGCAGATGCTCATATTATTTGTGCTGATGTTGAACAAGCCAAACAAGAAGTAAAGGGTGCTTTAGATCTAATTGAGTATATTGCTAATACTTTTGGTCTAGAATTTGGTAAAGACTTTACATACCGTTTATCCTTAGGCAATCGTGAAGATGAAAAAAAATATTATAAAGATGATAAAGCTTGGAATCAGGCTGAAAATGTTTTAAGAGAAGTTCTAAAAGATATGAAACATGATTTTGTAGAAGCGGCTGACGAAGCTTCTTTCTATGGTCCTAAAATCGATATCCAAATGAAAAATGTTATGGGTAAAGAAGATACTGCCTTTACTGTTCAATATGACTTTGTAATGCCAGAAAGATTCAATTTGGTCTATACTGATAAAGATAGTAAAGAAAAGAAAGCTATAGTTATCCATAGATCATCTGTTGGAGCTTTGGAGCGCGTTATAGCATTTTTAATTGAACATCATGCTGGTAATTTTCCACTTTGGCTAGCTCCAGTCCAAATAAAAATAATTTCTGTTGGCGAAGGTCATATTGAATATTGCCAGAAAATGGTTAAGGAATTTGGTGAAGAAAGTATTCGTGTTGAATTAGATATATCTGACGAAACAGTCGGTAATAAAATTCGTAAATCATCTCAGGAAAAAATACCTTATACTCTAGTTATTGGTGATAAAGAAATGAGTTCTAAAGATTTAGCTGTTAGAATACGCGGTAAACAAGATTTATTAAATATTCCAAAAGAAAAATTTATAACAAAAATAAAAACAGACATCAAAAATCGTAGCTTAGAATTGTTATAATTAATCTATAATTACATGGAAATTAAAACGGCCCTTACTTACGATGATGTTTTGTTGGTGCCTCAAAAATCCGACATTGTATCTCGTCAGGATGTAAATACTAGTACTAAACTTACTAAAAATATATCCCTTAAAATTCCAATAGTCTCGGCTAATATGGATACTGTTACTGAAAGTGATATGGCCGTTGCTATGTCACTAGCTGGTGGAATTGGTATTATCCATCGTTTTTGTGATATCGAAACTCAAGCCAAAGAAGTGGCTAGAGTAAAAAGAAAACAAAATATTATAATTGATAATCCTTTCTACGTCTCCCCTACTAGCACCTTAGCTGAAGTTAAGGAAAAAATAAAAGAATATAATTGCAAAAGTTTTTTAGTAACTGATAATAGCCAAAAATTATTAGGCATCCTAACTCCGCGTGATGTTACATTTATCAAAGATGAAAATACGCTAGTTAAAGATTTGATGACTCCACAAAAAAAGCTCATTACTGCTCATCATGATATAAGTCCTGAAAGTGCTAAAAAATTAATGCGAGAAAATCGTATTGAAAAATTACCTCTAGTAGATAATGAATTTAGAATAAAAGGATTAATCACTGCCAAAGATATTATAAAAAATTATAATAATATTGGGGCTAGTAAAGATACTAAGGGTCGCCTATTAGTAGGTGCGGCTATTGGCGTACGATCTGACTACATGGCCAGAGCTGAAGCATTAATAAAAGCCGATGTTGATGTGCTAGTACTTGATATTGCTCATGGACATAGTAGTAATGCCATAGAAGCTATTAAAACAATTAAAGACAGATGGCCAAATATAGAAATAATCGGTGGTAATATTGCTACCGGTCAAGCTGCAGTTGATTTAATTAAAGCTGGAGCTGATGCCGTTAAAGTAGGTGTAGGGCCAGGTTCAATTTGCACAACTAGAATTACAACTGGCTTTGGCGTACCACAATTAACTGCGGTTATGAATGTTTATCAAGCTGCTAAAAAATATAATATTCCTGTTATAGCTGACGGTGGCGTCAAACAATCAGGTGATTTAGTTAAGGCACTAGGAGCTGGAGCAGATACTATTATGATGGGTGGGCAACTAGCTGGCACAAAAGAGAGCCCTGGATTACCTATTACATATCAGGGACGTCAGTACAAAATATCTAGAGGCATGGCCAGTCTAACCGCCGCCCTAGCTCGTCCAGATGCTAAAGAAAAAATGAAAGAAATTACTCCCGAAGGTATAGAAGCTCGCGTTCCCTATCGTGGACCAGTAGAAAATATATTAGGACAATACATAGGTGGTCTTCGATCTGGCATGAGCTATGGCAATGCTCGCACCATTGAAGAATTAAAAAAGAATACAAAATTCATTCGCATTACTAATGCTGGCTCTAGAGAATCTAATTCTCATGACAACGAAGTTTTGTAAAACTCTATAAAATGCTATAATAATTCTAGTTAATACTTAATTAGGACTATTATGAAACTATTAAAAATATTCAGCTTGGCTATAATAATTAGCCTTTTAGCTGGCTTTGTGTTTACGCCAATTAAAGCTCAAGAAACAAATTCCGAAGAATTAGCCAATATTTTAGTAGAATTTGAAGCCGATGAGATAGACGCCAAGGCTCTAAACATAGAAGAGCCTGATGCTCTGCCGGGTGAATTTAAATATAATTGGCAAATTTTTAAAGAAAACACTGGTCTATTTTTTACTTTTGATAAAGAAAAGAAAATCAAAAAATTAGAAAAAATATCTAATCGTCGATTACTAGAAGCTAAAAAATTAACTGAAACCGGTACGGCTAATGCAGCTAATCGTGTAGAAGACGCTCTTAAAAGATATGAAGAGGCTAGAAAAAAAATTAGGGTTCGTTTAGAAGCTAATCCAGAATTAAAAGACAAACTACTAGAAAAATTTGACACTAATCAATTAAAACACCAGCAAGTACTTTCCACTGTTACTGAAAAATTAAGAAATAAAATTTCCGAAGATAAGTTAAAGAAATTAGAAAATCTAAAAAAAGCTAATGCACTTCGTTGGTATAATACTAACAAAGATGATATTCAAGTTAGACTAGAAAAGGCTATAGATAATAATAGTGTTGGTAGTAAATTTAAACAGCTAAAAAACATCGCTACTTTAGAAGAACTTGGTGAAATATTACCAGAGGAGGCCAAAGATAAAATAGAAGCTGCTAGAGCTCTAGCTGAAGAAAAATTAACTAATAAATTAGAAAATCTAGATACTGTGGATAAAGAAAAATTTGAAAAATATATTAATAATATTAAAGTTCCAGAACTTACTAAACAAAAATTCATTAGCAACCTCAAAGATAGTAATAAACTTTCTCCGGCTATTAAAGAAAAAGCTAAAAATATTTTCAATAATTATTCCAATACTTTACGTGATAAATTTGAAAATTTAGATGCAGCTGGTAAAAAAAGATTTTTAAATCAATTTGAAAATAAGCTTAGAAGTCATCCAGCTAATATTCAATTTTTAGAAAACCTAGATAGCCCTGAAAATAAAGAGAGAATAAAAAATTTATTAGAAACTCAAGCTGAGGGAGTAAAAGCAAAAATTCAAAAAACTACTGACCCTGCCAAACTTAGATCTCTAGAACAAAATCTAAAAAATTATCCCGCACTAAGACGACAGATACAACAAAGACAAACTGAGATAAGAACTGAAACATATTTAATGCCAGCTCCCGAACTTTCTCCCAATCCTAGTCAATAATATAAACTAAACAGCTCTTCGTGTTGGGCCCCGCTTCGCCAAAGCGGTAGCGAGGCGAGTGTTTTTGACTTCTAATAATAAATTCAGCAATCCTGTTTCAGAGTAAGGTTTGTATTTACCCTCTGCTAGCCTTTTATTTAATTTAGAGCCAAAAGGAGTTTATCATACCAAGTGAAATATAAATTGTTTTGTTAAGAAATAGTCTATGTGGTTGACTATGGCTTTATTGTATTATAAACTTAAAATAGAGATAATTTAAATTTTTATGTTATATAAAGTAATTAGCTGGTTAAAAAATAAATATAAAAATTCTGTTCAAGAACTACGGCCAATAGTGATTAAAGATGTTATGCTGCACACTATGGAAGATAGCTTACATGGTTATTTAGAGATGAAGATACATCATTTGATTAAGAAAAAAGATTATAAGAAAATATTAGTAATTGGTAAGTATGACAGAACTGCTATACGTGGTAACTGCGAAAAAAACGATAAAATTTTTAATTGGGAAAGACCAACAGCGAAAGTAAAAGGAGATAAATTAATTATTCAAGTACCCACCGGAAAAGACTACGTGCAGCATTACGCATCATTGATAGCAACATATTTAGCAATAAATAATAGAGGTTACAAACAAGTTTTTTATATTGAACCAAATGAAGAGGAATGTGAAAGATTAATTTTAGAATCAAACATACAAAAAATTGGGCTCAGAAAGACAGTCATTATAGGCTTTGGACTTCCGCATATGTCAGATAAAAAACAATGGCTTGGTAAGGGACCATATCTCTACAAAAATATAACGTTGGGACGTAATAAACTTACATTACTTGGATGTCAGCATAGTCTTTGGGGGGACATTTCAAGCACTCTAACTAAGCAATTAGCGAAACTGGGAGTCAAAAAACTCATTTACATAGGAAAACTCGGAGTCCTAAATAAAGGTATTGCACCAAATGAATATTTAGCAACAGGAAATTGTAGTTATATTAATGGGAGGGAAATTGAATGGAATAATTTTTTCCAAGATACTAAAAGCTCAAATATTATAAAAGGTAAACATTTTACTAGTCCTTCTATATTAATGGAAGATAAAAAATGGCTAGGTAAAAATAAAACATTTGATTTTGTAGATCCAGAAATTGGACATTTTGCAAAAGGAGCCATGGAATCAGGAATAGAGTTTAGTTATTTACATATAATTTCAAATAATTTGACAGAAATCTTAAATGAAGATTTATCAAATGAAAGAGACAAAGTCGTAATAGAAAAGAGAAGGAGGCTTTTAGCAGAAATCAAAAATATTTTATCTAATACAAATTTATAATCATGGCATATAAAAATACAGAGATAGAGCTTAAATTTTCACTTCCAAATCCAGAAGATGTGATAAATTTTTTGAACATAAATGCAAAAAAAATATTTGACAGCACAGTACAGACAGACACATATTATACGCCAGCGCATAAAAATTTTTTAGACGCAGATTATCCCTATCAGTGGCTTAGGATTAGAGAATCAGACAAAGGTCTGTTCCTTAATTATAAACATTTTTATCCAGAAAATAAAGAAGAAAATGATTATTGTGACGAATTCGAAATATTGGTTGATGACCCAGTAATTAAAGAAATCTTTTTAAGATTAGATTTTAAAAAAATAATAGAAGTAAGAAAAGAGAGAACAAGTTGGGCATATAAAAATGTAGAAATATCCATAGATACAATCAAGGAATTAGGGACCTTTATTGAATTTGAAATAACTACATATTTTGATAATCCAAAGGAAGCAAAAAAGTATCTTCATAAATTAACGAGAGAAATAGGACTCAAGGCTGGTCCGGCAATACACAAAGGTTATCCGCTTATTCTATTAGAGAAAAATAATTTATAAATTTAATTGATAAATATTATTTCTACCCCTACTGTCCTTACGGATAGTAGGGGTATTTATATTCAGATTTGATTTTTTATATTAAAAATACTATACTTTGCCTCATGGTAAAGAATATTAAAAATCCTACCGAAGGTCCAGAGCGAGAGCGTGGGAAGCAAAGTCGAAGGAAAAAATTTCATCTTATTATATTTGGTTGTCAGATGAATTACTCTGATTCTGAAAGATTAACTACTGTCCTAAAAAAAATAGGTTATACAGAAACCAAGCAAGAAGCCGAAGCTGATTTAATAGCTATAGTGGCTTGTTCTGTTAAACAAGCGGCTGTAGATAGAATCCATAGCAAGATACACAAATGGCAACTAACTAAAGAAACCAGACCATTAATAACTATACTATCTGGTTGTGTTTTGGATGCTGATAAAAAGAAATTAGCTCATCAATTTGATTTATTTATTGATATAAAAAATTTAGAAAATTTAGCTGATGATATAGCCAATATTCATCCCGAAGAAAAATTAGCCTTACCAAACTTTTTTGATATTTCACCTAGCTATGGCTCAGACTATAGAGCCTATGTGCCAATTATGACTGGCTGCAATAAATTTTGTTCATACTGTGCTGTCCCCTACACTAGAGGTCGTGAAACTTCTCGCCCATCAAAGCATATTATAAATGAAGTTCAAAAATTATTAGACAAGGGTTATAAAGAAATAGTTTTACTTGGCCAAAATGTAAATAGCTATGGTTTAGACAAAAAGGCCGAAGGTCCTGAGCAAAGCCGAAGGAACAAAGAAATTTCTTTTCCCGAGCTACTCAAAAAAATAGATAGCTTATCAAATCATTTCTGGCTGAAATTCCTAACTAGCCATCCTTATGATATGAGTGATGAGTTGATAACTACCATGTCCAAATGCAAAAATTTAAATGATTATTTACATTTACCTGTTCAATGTGGTTCTGACGAAGTTCTTAAAAAAATGAATCGGCACTATACAGTGGCTGAATACAAAAAATTAATTAAAAAAATAAAAAAACAAATTCCAGGCATGACTTTGTCTACCGACATTATTGTAGGCTTTTGTGGTGAAAGCGATAAAGATTTTGAGGCTACCAAAAAATTAGTGAAAGACGTAGACTATAATTTGATGTATATATCCCAATATTCTACTAGAATTGGCACTGTGGCAGCTAAAATGCATAAAGATGATGTGCCTAAAGCAATAAAAAAAGAACGTTGGCAAATCATGAATGATCAATTGACTATACAATCTTTAGCTTTTAACAAAAATTTGATCAATCAAAAACGTGAAGTGCTGATAGACATAGTTAAACAAGATGATAAACAAAAAAATATATTTATAAATATTGGCAAGTTATCAAATTATTTGCCAGTTTACATAGAAAATAATAAATCCCTAAAAATTGGAGAATTTTATCAAGTAGAAATTACCGAAGCTTTAGATTGGGGCGTTAAAGCAAAATTAATATGAAAAAAGAACGAATCATAATAATCCTCGGTCCAACAGCAGCTGGAAAATCTGACTTAGCAGTTCAAATTGCTAAAGATTTTGATGGTGAGATAATTTCAGCTGATTCCCGTCAAATTTATAAGGGCATGGATATTGCTAGTAATAAAATTACTAAAGATGCCATGCAAAGTATTCCTCATCATCTGTTAGATATTGTTGATCCTAATGAAGATTATTCACTTTTCAATTGGCAACAAGATGCTTTTAAAGCAATTAAAAAAATATTAGCTAAAAATAAATTACCTATTATTGCTGGCGGTACAGGATTATATATCTGTTCTGTTATCCAAAATTACGATATGCATCCTAAAGAGCCCTCTCTCAGAGAATGCCCATATGACTTTATAGTTTTAGGAATAGATCCTGACAGAGAAAAATTATATAACAAAATAAATAAACGTGTAGACAGAATGGTTAACGATGGTTCTATAGACGAAGTTAAAAAAATATATAAAAAATATAATAATAAAGCACTGCCAGCTTTAACTGGTATTGGCTATAAACAAATAATAGAATATTTAAATAATGAAGTTAGTTTAGAAGAGGCTATTGATAAAATAAAGCAAAGCACTCGCAATTATGCCAAACGTCAAATGACTTGGTTCCGACGTATGGAAAAACAAGGCATTGAAATACATTGGAATAAAAATACTAAAGAAATTAAAAAACTTCTAAAAAATTTCCTAAAATAAAATAAATACCCCGTATGTGTTATGCATACGGGGCTTTTTATAAACTCAAAAGGTCAGGCAGCCTTCGTAATATTTTCAATTTTTGGATTCTTACCTGGAACAAATGTAGTTCTGATACCTAAATGAGTATTCTCAACCACCTTACTAATCTGAAACTCCGGATAACCTATAACCAATTTCTCAATCAAATTCGCATGAGGATTGGGTAATAGGTCTTTAGTGACAAAATGGAAGGTGCGGTATTCACCACATTGACCTGGTGTCAATACAATAACTTTGATGCAATCCGAATCTTCGTCTAGTATGCATTCAATTAGTTTCAAACGACACAAAGTGCCATTTTCACCATGCAACTTAATATGAATATCAGGAATACGATGGCCTTTTTCTGCTAAGGTTATTAAACTCAACAAGGCCTCACGGACAGCCTCACCCTTAAAACGAGGTGCAGACTTTTGAATCATCGAGCAATGAGTTGTAATCATGATTAATTCTCCTAGGTAAAGTGACTATTAGTGATAAGAACGAAATCTATTTATTCATACCCTATTTATTAATTTTTGTCAATCCAAGCCCTTCGCGAAGGGCTGGATCAATAATAAAACCCCGCTATTAACAAGGTTATTATTTTTATAATAAATTATTTTAATTTTTTCTTCAGTATTTCCTCTGCTTTTTGTGGATTAGCTTTACCTTTAGACTCTTTCATAAACTGTCCAACAAAAAATTTAAGAAGCGTTTCTTTACCACCTTTATAAGCCTCAGCTTGCTCAGGATTAGACATTATAATTTTAATTGCAATATCCTCCAAAGTACTATCATCATCAATCTGAGCTAAATCTAAACGTTCAGCAATATGACTAGGATCATCATCAGCACCCTCAAACATTTCTTTTAGTATAGATTGTCCAGCCGAACTATTAATAGTTTGCTTATAAATTAAACTAATAAGCTCGGCCATATTTTCAGCACTAATTTTTAAATCTTTAATATCAAAATCTGATTTAATTAAACCAAATAACTCACTACTAATCCAATTGAAAGTAAGTTTGGATAACTTAACCTTCTTATCTTCCCATAGCTTACCAGCTTCATCACTATCTTCATGCAGACCTTCTGCTTTAAATAGCCAAGCTCGCAAATCAGACATTACCTCTTCAAAATAGTTAGCCCACACTTTTTGACTAACTAAAATCCAAGCATCTTCTCCATTAAGACCATATTCTTTAATAAATCTATTTTTCTTGGCAAAAGGAAGCTCTGGCATCAAAGAAATTACTTCCTGCATTAAATTCTTAGAAATAATAAGTAACGGAAGATCAGGCTCTGGAAAATATCTATAATCAGATGACCCTTCTTTAGTCCGCTGAGCTACAGTTTCACCTTTATTTTCATCCCAACCACGAGTTTCGGTTATTGTTGGTGGATTACCTTCATCCCAAAGTTTAGCTTGTCTTATTTCCTCAAACATTAGAGCTTTTTCAACAGCTTTAAATGAATTTAGATTCTTAACCTCTGTTTTTTCATAAAGTTTATTATCACCTACGGGACGAAGAGATATATTAGCATCACATCTAAAATGCCCCTTTTCCATATCAGCATCAGATACATCTAAATAACGAGCAATCAACCTCATCTCCTGTAAAAACTCTTTGGTCTCTTTAGGACTTCTAAAATCAGGCTTAGTAACTATCTCAGCTAATGGCGTACCACCTCTATTAAAATCTACAAAAGTTTTATTATCTTTATGAATATTTTTAGCAGCATCCTCTTCTAAATGAAGTCGCTCTATGCCAATACTCCAGGTTTGATTATCTACATCAATAATTAAATGTCCGTCATGAGACAAAGGTTCGTCAAATTGAGATATCTGATAACCTTTTGGCAAATCTGGATAAAAATAGTTTTTTCTATCGAACTTTGATTGCTTGTTTATCTTACAATTTATAGCTAAAGACATCATCAGGCCCATTTTGACTGCTTCTTTATTTAAAGTTGGCAAAGTACCAGGATGACCTAAGCAAATTGGACAAACTAAAATATTCGGTTCTTTGCCTTCAGAGTCATTAGAACAACTACAAAACATCTTACTCTTTGTCTTGAGCTGTAAATGAATCTCTAAGCCTATAATTGTTTCGTATTTATTCATAAAAAGTTGCTACTTTTGTACTAATTTTTTCTGCAATCTCTTCTATCTGACCAAGAGCTGAAACAACAAACCATTTATCATTCCCTTTGGCTTGATCTAAATAACCTTGCCGAACAGCTTCATGAAATTCCTTTGTTTCTCTATCTAGTCTATCATATTTTTCATCACGCCGTCTATTGACTGCCTCGGCTGGTGTAATATCTAAATAAATAAACAAGTCAGGCTGTAGATCATATTTTGCCCAATTATTCATTTCTTTTATCCTATCTAAATCAAGTTGCCGAGCTGCTCCCTGATAAGCAAAAGTTGAAGAATCAAAACGATCACACAATACAATCTTACCAGTTTTCAAGGCAGGTTTTATAATTTCAGATACATGCTGAGCTCGTGAAGCCAAAAAAAGTAATAGTTCTGCTCGCTTATCCATTTCAATATGCTCTTTGTCCAAAATAATATCTCTAATTTTTTCAGCAATTACCGAATCATTGCCGCCTGGCTCTCTAGTCAAAATTACTTCCAAATTTTTGGCCTTTAAAAATTTATACAACAAATCAATCTGTGTACTTTTACCAGACTTATCTCCACCCTCAAATACTACAAATTTACCTTCCATAATTTTCAACTTTTAAACTTTTCTTAACCCCTCCGCCCCTCGACAAGCTCGGGCCACCTCCCCTTGACAGGGGAGGATTTTGGCAAGTCCCCCTGTCAAGGGGGATTTAGGGGGTTAATATCCGCTTGAAGCAAAACGACCCTCTCCTCTATTTGTCTCATCTAACTCATCTACTTCCTCCACTTCCAAATCTTCATGTTTCTCTATTATCATCTGACAAATACGATCGCCTACTTTTATATTATAAATTTCTGAACCTAAATTGATTAAAATAATTTGAACTTCACCACGATAATTAGAATCAAAAACTCCTCCCATAGTATGAATACCATGTTTAGCTGGTAAACCGCCTCTATCTCTAACATTACCCCAATAACCTCGTGGAATAGCAATGGCTACACCCGTCTCAACAATTATTCTGGCACCTGGTTTTATTTCATAATCTTTATAAGAATAAAAATCCATAGCCGCATCACCCTCCTTCATCATTTGAGGAAGCTGAGCATCTTTATGTAATTTTTTAACTGGTATTTTCATCTATTTACTTAATTCAATATATTTAAATTTTATACCTTCGTATTCTTGTTCTTCAGACTCTGAAACTAAATTTTTAAATTCATTATATTCAGGGAAAAATGTATCGGCTGGCCAAGTTTTATCAATTAAAGTTAAATACAATTTATCAGCAAATTTAATTGACTGAGCATAAATAGAAGCGCCTCCAATAAAAAATACTTCTTCTTCACCAGAATTGTTAGCATGTTCTAAAGCTTCCTCTATAGAATACATAACTTTAGCGTCATCTACACTCCAATCTTTATCTTTAGTCAAAACAATATTTTCTCTATTCGGTAAAGCCTTACCCATGGACTCATAAGTAGTCTGACCCATAATAATCATATGACCAGAAGTAGTTGCTTTGAAATGCTTCAAATCTGGCGGCAAATACACCAATAATTTATTTTGATAGCCAATACCTCTATCTTTGGCTATAGCTGATATAAGACTAATTGTTGTTTTCATAATTTTATACTGCTATCGGCGCTTTAATTCCTGGATGTGGATTGTAGTTTTCAAGAGTAAAATCTTCAAAAACGAAATCCTCTATATTTTTTACATTGGGATTAATTTTCATAGTTGGTAATTTTCTTGGCTTACGAGATAATTGTTTTTTAGCTTGCTCAAAATGATTACTATAAATATGAAGATCACCATAAACATGTACAAAAGTACCAGGTTCAAGGCCGGTAACTTGAGCAATCATCATAAGTAATAATGAATAAGAAGCAATATTAAATGGCACTCCTAAGAAAGTGTCACAACTACGTTGGTACATTTGTAATGACAATTTACCATCAGCTACATAAAATTGAAAAAAACAATGGCAAGGTGGCAAAGCCATATTAGGTATGGCTGGTGGATTCCAAGCTGAAACTATCATGCGCCTATCATTAGGGTTAGTTTTAATCCTATTAATAACATCCATTAGCTGATCTACACCCCCAAAATCACGCCACTGCTTACCATAAATTGGACCGAGCTCTCCCCATTTTTTAGCAAAGGCTTCATCATTTTTTATATTGTCTACATACTCTTTCATTTTTTCTTCCCACTCTGGAGTATACTTAGGAAATTTTTCAGCTAAACCATTGGCTTCTAAATATTTCTGATAAGGCCATTCATTCCAAATCCTAACACCGTTATCTACTAAATATTTTAAATTAGTATCACCTTGTATGAACCAGATAAGCTCATGAATAATGCCTTTTAGAAATACTTTTTTTGTAGTAAGTAAAGGAAAGCCTTCAGATAAATCAAATCTAGCTTGAGCACCAAAAACACTACGCGTACCAACACCAGTACGATCACTTTTATCAATACCTTCGTCCATTATTTTCTGAAGCAAATCTAAATATTGTTTCATACTATTTTATTAACTTATCTAATTGCTTATAAAAATCTTCTAAATTACCATTATTGTCGATTGTAATATCCGCCTGCTTCATCAAATCTGGAATATGTATTTCTGTTTCAGCTTTATGTTCTTTTTTAAATTGCTCAAAAGTTTTTGTAGCATCATCGGTATTTTCTCCACGTTTTAACAAACGTTCAAAGCGCGTTTTTTCATCCACTTCTATAGCTATCATTTTGAAACCTGGAATATCTTTCAAATATTCTATATCGGCTGGCCGACGCATACCATCTATAGCTATTAAGTTAGAATTGGATTTTTTAACATCTTCGGCAATTACCTTAGCCATAAGATCTTGCCCAAAAGCCTCTCTCAAAATTGGCGAAATAATTTGAAAATTTTCTCTAGATTGAGGTAAATATAGTCTATCTAAAACATCTCTGAGCATTGTAGAAAAACGAAAAGTATCTGCTTTATATTTTTCTTTTAAATACTTCGCCGCTGTACCTTTGCCACTAGATATAAGTCCTGTAAACCCTAAAATTATTTTTTGGCCCAGGCCACCCTCTCTGGCTACGCCATTCACCTTGTTATCTTTCATAATTATTTCTTCTCAGTCATTATTTTATTTCTAATTTTCTAATCGGTTTATACTCACGTACTTTTACACCTGCGGCATCAAAAATTTTTCTTGAAGCTTGAAATATATCAATATCACTATATTTATCTTCTTGATATATAACTTCCTTGATACCACTCTGCACTATGGCCTTAGCACATTCATTACAAGGAAATAAATGACAATATAATTTGCCACCTTTAACTGATTTATTAGCATTAAAAATAGCATTAATCTCGGCGTGAACTACATAAGGATATTTAGTTTTCAAAAATTCTTCTTTTTCATAACCACCTTCTCTGTCCCAAGTAAAAGCATCAGCGGCTGTACCTCTAGGAAAACCATTATAACCCAAACCAAGTACAATATTATCACTGTCAACCACTACCGCACCTGTACGAGTTGATGGATCTTTTGATCTTTCAGATATTAAATCAGCCATCAACATAAATGTATCATCCCATGACAAATAGTCCTTTCTTGGCTCTGTTTTTCCTAATTTTGGCATATATTTTATATTATTTTATACTCCTAATTTTAGCAGAAATGACTTGTTTTTTCAAATCGAGGATAACTAAAAAATTTAGCTAAGATTAGCTAAATTTTCTTTAATTTTTTTTGTATATTTTTGTGGTCTGGAATAGTTTCAGACACTAGTCGCCAAAAATGCTTAGAATGGTTCATTTCCCCCAAATGACAAAGCTCATGGACAATAATATAATCAGCTAGTTCAACTGGCAGGATAGCTAAACGATAATTAAAATTAAGATTTTTAGAAGATGAGCAAGACCCCCAACGACTTTTTTGATTACGAATAGCTACTCGATTATACTTAAAATTATAATGTTTATTAAAATATTTAAGCCGCTCCTCTACTAAAACTCTGGCTTGTTTTTTATATTGCTTGATTTCAATTTCTGAATGCTTAATTCCTAAAATAGTCGGATTATTTTTTTTATTCTCAAGTCCCTTAATTATCCAATCGAAACGACTAGTCAAAAATCTTTTAATCAAAAACACTGGATAGGTAATTGGCGCTGTCAAAGTAAGTGTGCCGTCATGCTCAATAGACAATCTTAGATACTTAGTCCTAGATTTTCGTCTAAGAGTATATTCATAATCTTGACCAGCTAGATTTATATTTCTTTTTTCAATTTTTTTAAACATCCTCTTCAACGTTATCTTCTAAGGTGCCCTGAGCGGCTGCAGTATAAGCTCTGACTAATCCACCTGTACCAAGTAGTGTGCCGCCGAAATATCTAATTACTACTATCAAACAATTCATAATCTGTCTTTTTTGTAATAAATAAAGAATTGGCTGACCAGCTGAACCAACTGGCTCTTTGTCATTATCAAACTTTTCCTTAGGCACACCCTCCTCTTGTAGACGATAAGCATAAACCGTATGAGCTGCGCCTTTATATTTACCTTCAAAACTTTCCAAAATACTAGACACTTGCTGCTCATTATCCACATAAAAAGCAAAGCCCAAAAATTTGGACCGCTTTATAGAAAGCTGTGATTGCTTCTCTCTTTTTATTTTATTCATTACTGCTCGTCAACTACTTTGTGTTCTTTATTATTACTTTTATGTTTTTTAGTACCAAAAAATCCACAACAGTTTACACCGTTTTTATCTTTCTTTATCATATTAAGACCTAAGACGATCAAAATGACTGGCCAAAAATAGCCCCAAAAATCTCCTTGGATAATGTCCATTTCTTCAAATAAGAAAAGAATACCCAATATTACTAAAATTAATCCGAACATAATTGTTTTATTAATTGTTATTTAAATATAATTTAATTACATATATAGTATAACTAATTTTCTCAAAATAAACAAAAAAACTGGCAGGCTAAAAGCTACCCGTCAGTATATCTGGAAAAGTAGCAAGGAGGGGCGCTACATTTATCCAAAGCTGACTAGATAGCTTATAGACTATCAGCAAGATAAATCAAATTATCATAAAGGTTTGGTCTTGTCAAATAAGCTAAAATATCTTATAGTTAGCATGCTGAAAAAGCAAAATTTATGCCTACAATTGCCAGAAACAAACAAATCGGCCACAATTTCAAGATTTTAGAAGAATTTGAAGCTGGCTTAGCATTGACTGGTGCTGAAGTAAAATCTATAAAAACTGGTCATATCAGCCTTAAAGGTGCTTTTATATCTATCAAAGATGGACAACCTTATATTAAAAAAATGCATATTCCAATTTATTCCAAAGCCTCTCTCCAAAGTACTCAAAACTATAATACAGATGCTGACAGAAGATTACTTTTAACAAAAAAGGAAATAGCCTATTTATCCAATAAAACCAATGAGAAGGGCTTGACAATAATGCCTATTTCAGTGTATACTACGCGAAGGTTAATCAAGGTAAAAGTTGCTTTGGTTAAAGGAAAAAAGAAATTTGACAAACGAGAAGATATCAAAAGAAAGGATATCAATAGGAACATTTTACAAAAACTAAAAAGTTTTTGACATAGATTTGTTGTGTAATTAGTTTTATAACGAAAATTCTAGATTTTGAGGCATAATTTTTCAAATAATTTTTGAAGTTTAGCTCAAGCTAAGCTGAAAAAATTTATGGAAAATTTAACCAAAATATAAAATTTGCAGTAAAAATAATTATACATACAGATCTACTTAAGGGGATGTTTTTTATTTGATGCCAAATGAAGTGATATGTCGCAAGTTGAGTTCGTAATCTCGTAAAAAATTACAATAAATTAAGTGCTAAAAACACTTTTGCCAAAGTAAAAGAGCTTTTCAAAGTTCCTAGCTTTGCGCCAGTCTTGGCTTAAACGCGCCTCGACCGTTTCCTGGCTAATCCGCCTGAGATTAACTGGAGATGTCATTTTTTCAGGCTAAGAATATTTGGTGTTAGTACAAATGTTTCGAAAAACCCCCAAACTAGCTCGATTATTGATTTTTTGTTAATTTTAGAGTCAATAATTTAAACAACAAAATTAACTAAGCTTGTAGAAATGTATTGTGAAATTTGTCAGACAGGGGTGTGATACCCCTCATCTCCACCATTCGACTCGTAGTAGTTTTACTACTTCTCGCTCATGGTCTTCGACCAGTTAGAACGAGACGAATGCCCTGAGCATAGCCGAAGGGCAGTTTACGTAAAATTACCTTAATCCCTAAAGGATTCAGTCGGAACCATTATTTAAAAAGTTAAGACAAACTTATTAGAACTAAGAGACGCAACAAACCAAAAGTTGTCACTAAGAGGTATTGGATTAATAAACAAATACGTGCCGAAGAAGTTAGAGTTATTAGTGATGAAGACGGTCAACTAGGCATAATGCCAATTGAACAAGCTCTTAACTTGGCAATTGAAAAAGGAATGGACTTAGTAGAAGTCTCCCCTATAGCCAAGCCGCCTGTTTGTAAAATTATCGATTACGGTAAATTTAAGTTTCAACAAAGTCGTAGTGAAAAGAAAGTTAAACGAATTGAAACTAAAGGCGTAAGATTGTCATTAAAGATTGACCAACATGATATGTTGGTAAAACAAAAACAAGTAGAAAAATTTTTAGCTAAAGGCCATAACGTTAAAATCGAGTTAAGATTAAAAGGCCGAGAAAAAGCTTATGCTTTCAAAGATAAAGCTAAAGAAGTAATAAAACAATTTGTAGAAAATCTAGAAGGTGAACATAAATTTGATAATGATATAGCCCAACAAGGAGCTGTATTAAGCGTAGTAATCACTAAAAAATAATTTCATTAATAATATGCCGAAATTAAAAACTAAGAATTTAATCAAGAAAAGAGTAAAAATAACTGGTAAGAAAAAAATTCTTATTAGAGCTGGTGGACAGAATCATTTTAATGCTAGAGAATCCTCAAAAGTTACTAAAAATAAAAGACGTGATAAAAAAATATCATCCGCTAACGTAAAAGCAGTTAAAAAACTGTTACCTTATTTATAATTTCTAAAGAAAGTAAAATACTATGCCAAGAGTAAAAAGAGGCACCACACATGTCAAAAGAAGAAAAAATATCCTTGCTAAAACTAAAGGATATAAATGGGGCCGTAAAAATAAATTAAAGGCAGCTAAAGAAGCTATTCTACACGCTGGTAAGCATGCTATGCGCGATAGGCGCAATAAAAAGAGAGTTAACCGCAGATTATGGCAAACTAAGCTAAATGCTGCTCTTCGTCAACTAGACTGGAAATACTCTACTTTTATTCATGCTATGAAAGTTAAAAAATGCGAATTAGATAGAAAAGTATTATCTCAGATTGCTGAACATGACCCAAAGACTTTTGCTAAAATTGTCGCTGAAATCAAAAAATAAACTTATATTTTAAAACCGCCCGCGTCTGACGCGGGCGGTTTTTTTATTTTATAAATTTTAATAATTTTTTAGGCGGTCGCATCTTATAGAGCCACACTCCTAAATAAACACCTATTGAATCTACTAAAATATCTTGACCAGACCCTACTCTACCCTGTACAAAAACTTGATGTAACTCATCCACAAAGGCATAAACAATAGCAGCCACAATTACAAAAAGTAAATAATGCCTCTGCTGACTGTCCATACTAGAAGCAATTAGATAGGTTAAAACCATAAATACAAATATATGGGCCAGCTTACGTAGTATAAAATCATATTTATAAGGCAAGTCAGTAGCTAACTCTGGAGTGTCCGAAAGATAAAATATCAGATAACCCCATAAAGCAGCTAAAAGTAAAAATAGAAGTTGTTTTTTTTGTTTTACAGAAATCATTTATTTAAAATTTCTTTAGCTTGTTTTATATCATTCTCTATATTGGCTACCAATTTATCTTTGGCAGAAAATTTTTCTACATCTCTAAGTTTAGCCACAAACCTAAAAGAAAGTTCATCTGGAATTTCTTCTAAATGCTCGCCTGAAATTAGATAAGCCTCTAATGATTTTCTTTTATCAGCAAAAGTTGGAATTGACCCATAATGAAAAACCGCCTTATGTTTATTTCCATTTACTATCACTGAACCACAGTAGACACCATAAGAGTGTTCAAAATTATTAGGAATAATAAAATTTAAAGTTGGAAACCCCAACCTTTTTCCTCGGCCAGCTCCCCCAATTACATTAGTGCTATATATTTTATCAAAAGCAGTATTAAGACGAGATACTTTATACATAGCGAATAGAAGAACTACAGCGGCAATATATTGACTAGGAGCTAAAACATTTTTATACAAAAATATATCTATAATCACAGCTAAAAATGGGAAAGTCAGTTCTAAAATAGTAGCTACTTTAACTTGAGTATTTTTCAATCCCCTATAATAAATCCACAAAGCCATCATACCTGTGCTAAAGGCAATAATAACAAAACGCCCCCATTGACTACTAGTAGGTGTTCCTAAACTACTTTGTTGACCTAATATAAATACAAAGCCCAAAGCTAATATAGAGGTAATTAAAAACCTCATACCAGTCACTACGGTATTTGATTTTCTAAGTAGGGCAAAACGAGAAAATGCTGTAGATGATCCCCAGGCAAAAGCGGCTCCTAAAGCAAATAGAGCGGCTATCATTGTTTGATCACCTGTATTAAAGCCTACTAAACCATCTTTAAATGTTACAAAATAAGCAGATACTAAGGCCAAAATTGCCCAGATTAAATATTTTTTACTAATTTTTTCCTTAAGAAATATTACAGCAAAAAGCATAGCAAATACCGGCTGTAATTTTTGAAGTAAAAAGACAACAGAAAAAGAAATAAAATTTACCTTAATCAAAGCTGTAGTAAACCACAAAGTGCCTAGAACACCACTCAAAAGACTGATCAATAATAAAGCTCCCCATTCTTTTTTACTAAAGCTTAATTTCTTTATATTCTTAAATAAAAAAGGAGACAAAATAAATAAACCAATCAAATGTTCATAAAAAACTATAGTAATTGGTGGTAAAGAAAAAAGAGATCTACGTAATATCCCATCTAAAGCCCATAATATAGCGGCCAGCATTATAAAGTATGGCCCAAGTTTTTTGTAATTTATATTCATATAAATAAAGTATAACAAAAAATAGCCCTAATAAAAAGGCTAAATTAATGGCGGGATCGATCCCGCTCAGCGGGACGACCTCCTGCGTGACAGGTATAGAAGATGTTTTATATAATAAAACTAAATAAAGCCACTATAAATATAATAAAGAAAAATAGCAGGGTATAAGCTAAAATATATAAAGCTTTTTTGATTTTTTTATTAATAAATAAATAGACTGGATAAGCAAAGACTAATATTCCACAAAGGGCTACTGAAAAAACTAATAAGAGCAACATTAAAGCTCCTCCCAAAAAATGTGGTGGATCAGGCTTATCAGAAAATCTTTGCATAAAATTAAAAAATTGAGAAACCAAAAAGCAATAAATTGCTATTCCTAATGCCTGCAAAAATCCAACTAACGCTGTGTTTAATTTATCTAACCTCATAATTCAATTATAACAAAAAATCGCCAGAATGGCGATATAGTGGCCTGCCATCCGAAGCTCTGTGAAAAAGCTTGTCGACAGATATTATTGTCATTCTACGCTAAAGCTACGAATGACATCCTTCGCAAGCGAAGGATGGCGGGATCGAAGGGACTCGAACCCTCGACCTCCTGCGTGACAGGCAGGCGTTCTAACCAACTGAACTACGACCCCGTGTTTAAAACAATGATATAATACACTATTTCTGAGGTTTTGGCAAGGGTCTAAGGTATAAATAATACACCACCCCTAAAGCTACCAAAATAAACGCCAAGCTAATTATCTGCGGTAATCGCAAACCAAGTAACAATAAAGTGTCGTCAATGCGAACAAACTCCATAAAGAATCTAATTAACCCATAACCACTAAAATAGCTTAAAGTCAAAATTCCTATTTTTAATTTCAATCTATTTGAAAATAAATATAAAATTATAAATAAAATAAGATTTAAAATAAATTCATAAAAAAAAGTGGGATGGAAATAAATAAAATCTTTATAGCCCTCTACTCTATTAGTCACTTCTATAGGAATACCCCACCAGCCTGCAGTTGGTCTACCAAATAACTCTTGATTAAAATAATTCCCCCACCTACCAATAGCCTGACCCAAAGGCACTGCCAGCACTAGACCATCTGTTAATTTCCAAAAATTTATTTTATGATGCCGTGCCCAAAATACAACTGTCAAAAATCCAAAAAGCAAAGCTCCTTGAATAGACAATCCTCCGTGCCAAACTTTGAATACGTCTATTGGATTTTGTAAATAATAACTAAAATTAAAAAATACTACATGACCAAAACGTGCTCCAATAAGACTAATAATTATTAAATAAAAAATTAAATCTTCAAATTGAGTTACTTTGATAATAGATTTTCTCAAAAAATATTGCCTAGCCTGCCAAGCTGAAATTATAATTGCTAATACCAAAATTAGCCCATACCAATGAATGGTCAATGGGCCAATAGATACAAGTACTGCTTCTGGCAAATATTGTTGCCAAAACATAATTTATAATTCTCCTTTCAAAATATAACCTATAATTTCTTCCCAATATTCATAAGAAAGACCACCACCGATAATTTCACCATTTATAATATAAGTTGGGGTACCTGGAATATCAAGCTCTACGCCACTAGCATAGTCCTGTCTAATTTCACTAGCATATTTTTCATCAGCCAAACAGTCATTAAATTGTGAAATGTCTATTCCTAAATTTTTAGAAAGTAACTTTAAATTCTTTCTATCAAACTGTGGATCACCCTCAAATAATAAATCATGGTATTCCCAATACACTCCCTGTTCGTTAGCACAACTAGCTGCTAAATGAGCATCAAATGCTCCTGGATGAATCCCTTCGGTTGGATAATCTTTAGTAGTAAAACGAAGTAATGGTCCAAATTTTTTCATTACTCTCTTAAGTGTTTCTTGATCTGCTTTACAGAATGGACAAGCAAATGATTCGTAGGCCACTACATTAATAATCGGATTGTCTGCACCTAACCATGGATCGTCATCAGTCATTAAATCAGCTACTAATTTCTGATTGGCCACATATTGTTCTTGACTTAACCAAATATTTAATTTTTCATTATAAATATCGCCTTTTTTAACATGATAATAACCAATACCCACCCTTACAATAAAATAAATAGCTAAAAATAATACCAAGGCAATAAAAACTAAAAATATTCTTCCTGAAACTCTCTTATGCCAAGGCTTGTAATAACTTTTAACCACGGCATCAGACATTCTGTCTTTTATTCTTTTTTTTATTCCCATATTTTTATATTTTTAGTTTTTCTATATAATTTCCTAATTTAAACAAAGTACTTTCGGCAAAAGGTTTAGCTAAAATTTGTAAGCCGATTGGCATACCATTTTTATCTTTAGCTATAGGTAATGATAAACCACAAATACCAGCAATATTAGCTCCCACAGTAAATATATCTGACAAATACATAGTTAAAGGATCTTTTGATTTTTCCCCTATTTTGAAAGCCGTACTTGGTGTAACAGGAGTAATTAAAGCATCCACTTCTTTAAAAACCGCAGCAAAATCATTTTTAATTAAAGTACGAATTTTTTGCGCTTGTTTATAATAAGCATCATAATAACCAGCTGATAAAATATAAGTTCCTAAAATAATTCGACGCTTAGTCTCGGCACCAAAACCATCACTACGAACAGTTTTATACCAATCATCAAGACTAAGACCTTTATCGCCACACATACCATAAAGTATTCCGTCATAACGAGCCAAATTAGAACTAACTTCTGCTGGCATTAAAAGATAATAAGCTGCCAAAGCATAATCAGTATAAGGTAATTTAACTTTCTTAATCTCAAAACCTTGTTTTTCTAAAACTTTTATTTTATCCTCAACTGCTTGCTTAACTTCAGGATTAATTCCTTTGCCAAAATATTCGGCTGGAACACCAATCTTTATTTTCTGAACATCTTTATCTATATCTTTAATATAATCTAATACTTTATCTCTAGAACTAGTAGCATCATATTTATCAAAACCAGCCATTGCATTTAATATATAAGCCAAATCTTTGACCGTTTTAGCCATAGGACCAATCTGATCTAAAGAAGATGCCATAGCCATAGAACCATAACGAGACACTCTACCATAACTAGGTTTAAGTCCTGTTATTCCACAAAATGAAGCTGGTTGTCTAATAGATCCACCTGTATCTGTACCTAAAGAAACAGGGGCTAATGCCGCTGCCACAGCAACTGCGCTACCACCAGACGATCCTCCAGATACTCTAGTCTTATCATATGGATTGAGCACTGGTCCAAAATGTGAATTTTCATTAGAAGACCCCATAGCAAATTCATCACAGTTAGTCTTGCCTAAAATCACCATGCCAGCCTCTTTCAATTTAGCCACAGCTGTAGCAGTATAAGTGGCTTGATAATTCTTTAAAATTTTTGAACCTCCTGTAGCTGACTGACCTTCAACTAAAATAATATCTTTAACTGCTATCGGCACACCAGTCAGTGGTCCAGCTTTTTTACTTTTTATTTTCTTATCAGCTTCCTTAGCCTCAGCCAAAGCATTATCATTTATACTAATAAAAGAATTAGTATCATCCGCTTTAATATTGTCTAAATAGGCCTGAGTCAATTCTGCACTGCTAAACTTAGCAGATTTAAATCCCGCTTGAATACTATCTATATCTAATTTTTGTAAATTAATATCTGACATGTTTACTTATTAAAAACATTAGGTGCAGCTACATATTTTCCATCTTTTTGGCAAGCCTGAGAAATTGCCTCTGGTTTACAAGCCTCTACACTATCTGGTCTAGGACCAACATCGCTATCTTCTATACCGCTAAGACTTTCTTTGACATTTTTAAGATCTAAATTGTTTATTTTATCTACATAAGTCAAAATATCTTGCAATTGACTATTGTAAGATTCTAACTCCTTTTCGCTTAGCTTTAATTTAGCTAAATCAGCTAAATGTAATACTTCTTTTTTATTAAATTCCATGAGTTCATTTTAACTAATATATACTTATTTCGCAACAACTATACTATTTTATTAATTTTAAAAACTCTTGTTCACTAATTATTTTTATACTTGATATTTTTTTAGCTTTAGCTAATTTTGAACCAGGTTTGTCTCCAAAAACTAAATAATCCAATTTTTTACTAACTGAAGATACAATTTTTCCTCCTAAGTTTCTCACTTTATTTTTAGCGCTGTCTCTATCAATATCTAATGAACCAGTAAATAAAAATGTCTGGTCGGCTAATTTATTATTTTTGGATTTTGGATTTTGGATATTTATACCTTGTTTTAAAAATTCATCTAGCAAATCTTGATTATCTTTTAACCAAGCTATAATAGATTTGGCCACTTCTGGACCTACGTCATTAATAGCCTGTAATTCATCAAGGTCAGCTTGGCTAAATTTGTCTAAACTTCCGTAATAATTAGCCAATAAAATAGAAGTTTCCTCACCAACGTGCCGAATACCCAAAGCATAGATAAAATTGCTTAAACCTACGTTTTTTGAGCTCTCAATAGCTTTTAAAAGCTTGAGACTCTTCTTTTGAGCAAAGCCTTCTAAAGGTTCTAAATCTCCTATCTTAAGACTAAAAATATCCGCTGGCGAAACCACCAGATTTTGATCTATAAATTGCCTAACTATACTATTACCCATTCCATCAATATTAAAACCTTTCTTGGAAACAAAATGAATAATAGCTTCTACATTTTGACCATAACATTTTTTATTAGAACAATAATAAGCCACTTCTCCGTCCTTTTTAGTAACTGGCGAATGACAACTTGAGCAAGTTTTTGGAAAAATAAATTTCTTTTCTTTACCAGTGCGTAATTTTGTAAGTGTTTTTACAATATCTGGAATAATATCACCAGCCTTTTGAATTATAACTGTATCACCCACTCTAACGTCTAGTCTGTCTATTTCATCTTGATTGTGTAAAGTTGCTCTGGAAACAGTACTACCAGCTACTGACACTGGCTCTAATATAGCTACTGGCGTCAAAGCTCCCGTCCGACCAATTTGCACTTCAATATCTAAAACTTTAGTAGTCACCTGTTCGGCTGGAAATTTATAAGCCAACATCCAACGCTCGGCTTTACCAATATGCCCTAAGATTTTTTCTTGTCTTAAATCATTTACTACAATTACCGAGCCATCTGTTTCATAAAGTAATTTTTTACGTTTATCTACCCATTGTTTCAAAAAATCTTCAACTTCGTCAATATTTTTACAAAGACGACTGTTCATCTCGGTTTTAAAACCTAATTTATTTAATAGCCTATGCGAATCTTGATGAGTCTGCTGTCCTAAATCTGATATTATTTCAAAAGCTAAACAATCTAATTTACGACTACGAGTTATTTTAGGATCTAACTGTCTAATAGACCCAGCTGCTACATTTCTAGGATTAGCAAAAAGATCTTTTCCTTCTTTAGCTCTTTGTTTATTTAAATTTACAAAAACACCCTTGCTCATTACTACCTCTCCTCTGATTTCTATTATGTTTGGTAATTTTTTACCTTTAAGTGGCCTAAGAGACAAAGGAATACTTTCAATTGTTTTTAAATTGTTAGTTACATCTTCTCCTACGCTACCATCCCCTCGAGTGGCTCCTCGCCAAAATAATCCATTTTTATAAGTTAAAACCACTGTTAGGCCATCTAATTTTAATTCTGTGTAATAATCCTTAATTTTCCCCGCAGAGCGGGATCCCGCTCTGCGGGATAATATTCTTTCATTCCTCTCTCGCCAGTCCTCTATATCACTTCGTGAAAATGCATCAGCTAAAGATAGCACTTTTTTAGAGTGCTTTACTTTTACAAATTTATCTAAAGGCCTACCACTAACTCTTTGAGTTGGCGAATCCACTTTCTTCAATTTTGGAAATTGTTTTTCTAAACTATCTAGCTCTCTTTTTAAAGAATCTAAAGCACCATCTGAAATTTCTTCTGTATCTAAAACATGATAAAGATAACGATGATGATTAATTTCTAAAATCAATTTAGCTATTCTATTTTTAGCTTCGCGTTCTGTCATTATATTACAAATCTTTTTTTAATTCCTCTTCTGAAAAAATTACATAAGAAAATATATTTGATACCGCTCCAAATGATGGCACATCTACCTGTAAGCTATATCTAGCATTTTTAAAAATACCCTCAGCTATTAATGAAGCATTGGAAGCAATCCCTACAATATCATAAGTTAATGGATCATGTGGATCATAATTAACTTTTGTATCATAAGCATAAATATTAAATGACAAAGACTGCACCTCTCCGTCTAAAGGTCTAAAAACAAATCTATAATACTTGTCATCTGTTATATCATATGAGGTCAAGGTATCAGAACAGTTATCATCACTATCATAAGCACAATCACAAACTATAATCTTCTTTTCTGTGCTGGCATTTGAAGCACCTAAAGTGTATTGGGTAATTTCTAATTTATCTGAAGCATGAAAAGGAAAACAATCTTCAATACTCCAAGATATAAAATAACTATGTACATACGAAGGAGATGTAGACGAATCCCAATCTATTAAAGCTGGTAAAGCACCAGATGGATCTATAATATCAACATGAGCTGGGGTAGAAGTATTAATATTATAAGCTGTAAAACCAGCTGAAGCGGTACTAGCTTCTCTATAATAAAAATCAGCATAATGATTATCAACAGAATCAACAATTTCAAACTCATTAAAAGCTAAAGCGTTAAAAGGATCTGTACTTAAATGACCAGCGTCAGAGGGCCAGGCTCCGCGATTTTTTCTAGCATATTTTATATAATAAAGACCTTTTTCAATAGCACTATCGGCCGCATAATAAGCTGATAAAGAATTAGTGGTATTAATCACCATTTTAACTTCCCCTAAAATTATCCTACTCAAAGCCACAGCTGAAGTCATCATTAAAAACAAAATTAAAAGAGACATCACTAAAGCTGCTCCAGCTTGCTCTTTTTGTTTACTCCGCCTTCTCGCCTCGCGTCGAAGCGAGTGGTGGATAATTTTTTGTTTTAAATCTTCCATAAATTATCGTTTATAAACTCTAGAAGAAACAGTAGTTTGAAAAGTGTGTTTTACATTTTTGAATTTATTCTCATCATAATAGGAAGTAGTCATATTAATAGTCACTTTTGGTTGCTGATTAGGTCCTCCACTTACAAAAGGATCGCTAGTTGGTGTAATATGAAAATCCAAACTATCTATATTTATATCATTTAAAGTTGGCGATAATAGTATAGTACCTGCTAAAGGATTAGTGTGCCAAGAATCGCAATTCTTGTAAGCATCTACACAATTATTTAATGTTACATAACGTAGTTCTGTCCAAAGGTAGGCACTGAGACCACTTCTAAAGCTAGTTAGGGCGACTATTTGTCCATTGGCTTTTTCTAAAACAATACAATTGGTAAATACATTACTCTCTCCTACTGCATTAAGCACACTCTCACACCAAGTTTGATCTGGTAAATAATAAACTATAGAACTTGTTCTAATCTCTCTAGCCATCAATTCAAAAGCGTATTGACTATCATTTAATAATTGCTGAGAAGCTGTAGTCCGCATCTGACTATTATTAAAAGCTATATATATAGTAGAAACAGCAAAGACTAATAAACTAAAAATAGATAATGATATTAATATTTCTATCAAAGTAAAACCCTGCCTATCTTTTACAAATTCAAATTTCATTACCTTCTCCAATTATAAATTTTATCTACAATCTCTAGATACTGAATACCATTATCATCCCACTGAACATGCGATATAATTTGAATACCAATATATGTATCATCATCACAATCCGAATTCATAGCAACAATACTTTCATTGCTCTCGGGATCTCCTCCCATTTCATCAACACAAATCCTTTCTAAAAACATTGCCCTAGAATACTTATTTAAAGCACCAGTGACACCATGAGTATAATGATTCTTAGCATCTTTGTATAAATCACAGTCTTCACAAGCTAAAACACAATCCCTAATACTATCATTACATGCACTTTCAAAAGCTACAGGCTCAAGATCATTATAATCAATATAAACATACCCATTAAGAACTGTTAGACCATAATCCCATGTATAAGGAACTCCTTCAGCTATTTCCTCATTAGCTTCTATTTTAAGCCAATTACTATCTCTAACATTCTTAATTAGCTCTATACCTTCACGGGCTAAATTAGCAGCTATAATTTTATCTAAATTATCACGAGAATGATTATAATTTGCCAAGGCTAAAGCTAGAGCCGCTGAAAGACCAATAGTAAAAACAGCTAAGGCTATCATTAACTCTATCAATGTAAAACCAGTTTCACTTTTTTTACTATTTTCTACTAAGCCAATCCTCATATTTTAAAATTTTTTCAACTTAAATTAATTATTATCCTTGAAAAAGGCTAGCAGGATCTTCATCTGGCTCAGGATTAGGCTCTGGGGTTACATATGCATTAAAGCTCTTACCTAAACTCACCCACACATAACCTTCTTCAGCGATTTCTCCTAATTTCAAAATACCTCTATAGCTATCCTCATCATAACCTGCGAAATAATCTACTTCCAAGGCATATACGCCATAGGAATTCGGCTCCATATCAGTATCTACTTCATTTTCTGACTTAAAAGTAAAATAACGTTCAGTAACACTAGGATCATTTAAATCACCTAATTCTATAGAATTGTTGTCTATAGTAACTATTTTAATAACTACATCCTTATCACCATCATAACCAATTGGATCACCATCGCTTTCCAAACCTGAATCCGCAAAAATTGTATAAGTACCAGTCGTTCTGTCAATATAAACTCCGTAGCCTCCTGGTGGATATACATCCCCTAAAGCAACCACATCTACGCCGTATGTTGATGCAGCAGAAAAATTATAAACAGTTTTAGAAACAGCTAAATTTCTAGTATAACGAATATCAGCGGCTAGTTGATCAGTAAACAGCTCTACTTCATCTTTAACATCCCCCTTTATATAGACGACCGAAATAGCAGATATTATAACTATAATAGCAATGGCCATCATCAATTCTATAAAAGTAAGTCCAGTTTGATTAGAAAATATTTTTTTTAACATAATTTTATATTAATAGAATAAAGAAAAATACCAATTTATTAAAGACGGACCCCAAAGCATTGTGACAAAAGTCCCTAGAGCCAAAAAAGTACCAAAAGGAATTTTATCTCCCATCTCTTTGCGCTTAGCTAAAAGTAAGAATACACTAATGAAGCTACCCAAAATATAAGAAATAAAAAGCGCAGTTAAAACATGTGGCCAGCCTAGAATAGCTCCCATAAATACTCCTAGTCTTATATCTCCGCCTCCTATCCAACGTCCTTTAGAAACTACAAACTGAAGTAGAAAAAATCCACCACCTATTACCGCGGCAAAGATTAGATTAAATATAGAAAATCCCAAAAATAAATTAACAATTAAAGCTAAAATAATTCCCGGCCAGACTATTTTATCTAATATCAAATAATATTTAAGATCATAAACAAAAATTATAATCAAAAATGAAACAATCACCCACCAATCTAATAAATGAATAAACTGTAAAGCTGTAGCAGAAGCTAAATCTAAACTAGGAATTACCTTCCAAAAAACCAAGACAAAAGCTAGACCAGTAACAACCTCCAAAAGTGGGTATTGATGAGAGAATTTCTTTTTACAATATCGACAACGGCCTTTTAAGAATAAATAGCTAACTAAAGGTATTAAATCTTTAACATAAAGCCGATGTTTACAAACTAGACACTTTGAATAGCCTTTAACAAAAGATTCTGCTCTATGTAAACGCAAAACAACTACATTTAAGAAGCTACCGACGAAAAGCCCTAAAATAAACACAAAAGCTACCATCATAGTAGCTTTATTATAACATATTTATCCTTATTTTGGCTATCTCATATCATTTACTCACGCAAAGCATTTCTAAATAATTAGACACTCTACAAGTGCCGCCGCTATCTTGAAGGTTCCACACATCCCAAGAATGATTAAGGTCAAATTCTATAATATAACGTTCTTTAGTACTAAGTAAAGTACCCTCCATTACCCACTCTGCCCCTTTGAAATATAAATAATCACCATCTTCATTCAAGCCATTTTCACTGACTACTTTAATATTACTTACTTTCATCTGATCTATAGCTGGATAGCTATAATTTTTAGCAAAATAATTTTCTAAGCTAGTGGCCAAACTTCTAACTTGAGTAACCATTTCCAAATCACGAGCCCTGCTATTATTATAAGTTATTAAAAAAGTTAAAAGGCCTATTAGAACAACCAGTGCTCCAATAAAAATTACTTTTGTTTTTATAGAATAATCAAACATTTTAAATAATTTTATGTACTAAAGTGATACACAACCATCAGAATTATTACATCTAACTACTGGCAATAACGACTCCGGATTATCAGAAATTTCAAATTGCCAAACACCATCTCCGCCCACATCTGGTAATATATTTATATGATTATAGCCTTCTGACATTTGAGCTGGCCAGTCTACATCTATATCTGGTATACAAAGAGAACCACCTGAATAAGATCCTACAGCCTCCATTGGATTTCGAAGAGCAGATTCTTGGCTATCACAAAATATAACCGCCGGCTTAAGAGTAGAACCCCAAGCAATAGCACTAGCTGCCTTAGCCTTTATACGAGCTGAATTTAAATTAACTACTGCTACAGTTGATAAAATACCAATAATAGCAATAACTACTAATAACTCAACTAAAGTAAAACCTTTTTTGTTTTTCATCATACTTTCAAACTTTTGACTTTGTAACTTTATGACTTAATTATTATACCACAAAATTAAAAAACCCTCTATAAAGAAGGTTTTCTAATTTTAAATACGTAATTAAATTATGATGTCTGACAACCATCTTGATCACAGGCAATTGTATTACCATCACCAGAGGCAGTATAATCATAAGTATTGGAACCAAAAGTTGAACTACAGGTAGCACTATATGTATAACCAGATGGCAAGGTTGGCCAAAGACCTGAAGAACCCACACAAATAACTTGTCCTGCTACTGGAGCGCTAGAATCATCACATACAGTAGCACCTGTATATGTTAGATTCAAACCATCATCCTGACAAATTATAGCTGCTGGTATTATACTAGATAAACTACCCTGAACTGATGCAAGTTTAGCCTTATCACGAGCTGAATTTAAATTGACTACTGCTACAGTAGATAAAATACCAATAATAGCAATAACTACTAACAACTCAACTAAAGTAAAACCTTTTTTGTTTATTTTCATTTTTTCACCTCCTCTCAGACCAACACATATTTATTAAAATAGTTACAGCCTGAGATCTCCTAAGGTTCTAACTATATTTCTAATAAAAATATATCGGGGATATTACTAATTTTTATTTTAAATAAAGAACATACTTATTATATCATTTTTTTTGATTTTTGACTACAAGTTTAATCACCCTTCTTTGTCATTTCGACCGAGCGGAGCGAGTGGAGAAATCTAATAATCCTCCTGATAAATCAACCCACCTATCATTATCCTTTTCTATTAAATTAACTTTTTTCTCACGTCGCCATTTTTTTAATTGTTTCTCTCTTTCTATTGCGCTACTTATATCATTTGTATGTTCAAAATAAACTAATTTATATACCTTATATTTACTAGAAAATCCTTTTATCTCTCCTTGTTTGTGCTCTTCTACTCTTCTAGCTAAATTATTAGTAACTCCAATATATAACACCTTCGATATACTCGACATTATATATACATAAAAGTTATATTCTCTCATAAATTCAGTTTATAGATCTCTCGACAAGCTCGAGATGACAAAGGGTTTATGTTTGTAATGACGGCTATGAAATAGTCTGAGCCACTTTGAACATTGGCAACATTATAGCTGCTACCATACCGCCCACACCTACACCCATCACAATCAAAATCAGAGGTTCAATCAAAGAGGTTAAACCATCTACCAAATTATCAATTTCTCTACTATAAAAACTACTCAATTTCTCTAAAACATTATCCAATTTACCAGTCTTTTCACCAATTACCATCATTTGTGAAAGCATCTTAGGCATTAATTTTGATTTAACAAATAAAGTAGCCAAAGAATTACCACCCTCTACTTCATCCACTGTATCAAGTATTAATTTTTCATAGGCTCTATTATCTACTACCTCTGCCGTAATAGTTAAGGCAGAAGTAATTGGAACTCCGCCTCTAATCAGAGTAGCTAAAGACCGAGTAAAACGTACTATATATACCTTTTTAAAAAGGGCTCCAAAAATAGGTATTTGAATTTTTACTGCGTCCCAAGTAAGCTTACCTGTTCCTGATTTTAACCAAAGCCTAAAAAGTAATATTAATCCAGCTACTCCAAAAATTATAAAATACCAATAGTTACTCATAAAGTCTGAAGTACCTATCAATATTCTTGTTACAAGTGGTAGTTCTGCACCAGTTTCCAGAAGCATCTTTGTCATATTTGGTACTACAAAAGTCATCATTAAAAAACCAACTACTACCATACTTGATATTATGAAAACAGGATAAATCATGGCACTCTTGATACGAGAAATCAAATCATAATCTTTTTCCATTTGATCGGCTAAATACTGCAATATTTCATCCAATTTACCAGAAGTCTCGCCTGACTTAACCATGGCTATATAGAAATTACTAAATGTATTACCATGCTTAGATAGAGCGCCAGAAAATCTCATGCCACCCTCTACATCATCAGCCATCTCTATTATTTTGTCTATAAAAATAGGATTAACTGTTTGTTGAGCTAATATTCGTAGAGACTGCACAATAGGCACTGTAGCTGATATCATTACTGATAATTGACGAGAAAATATCACTAAATCTTTATGCTTAACCTTACCAATATTTATATTCCAACCCTTGTCCTGCTTTTTACTAGTTTCTGACAAAGCCAAAACAATTAAGCCTTTTTCACTTAATAATTCTGCGGCATCACTTTCAGTAACTGCTTCTACAGCGCCATTAGTCAATCTGCCATCACTTGTTCTTGCTCTATATTTATATATTGCCATAAAAATATTCTGATAATTCTCCCCTGACAAGGGGAGGCTGGAGGGGTTTAATTCAAACTCTGTGGATCTACAGCCTGATTTCTAGCATCTTCTAAGCTAATTTCACCTACTCTTACTAATTCTAATAATGCTTTATCTAAAGAAACCATACCCTCTTGTTTAGAAGTTTGCATAATACTATTTAACTGCTGTAATTTATCGTCTTTAATAGAACTCCTAACAGCTGGAATATTTACTAATACCTCTGAAACCATTGTCAATCCTCCGCCTACTCTAGGCATTAATCTTTGAGCCACAACTCCTAATAAAGAGTGAGCTAATAAATCTCTACCCCACTCTTTTTTATCAGCTGATATATTACTAATAAATCTCTCCAAAGCAGATATTACTGAATCTGCATCCATAACTAATATAATTAATTTACCACTTTCAGATAATTCTAATATTAATTCCTCCATACCAACTTCATGCATGCAATCTACAAAAACAGCATCGATATCTTCATCAAGCATATTTTTAAGACCGCTAATAAAAGTATTTACATCTTTACCCACACTTCTCTGTTCAATTACTGATTGATTATTAGAAAATAAATATTCTATTGGCTTTTCTAAAGTTTGAATATGAATTCCCTTGTTTTGATTAAGTGTCTCTACCAGAGAAGCTGCCGTAGATGTACGACCACTGCCAAAAGGACCTGTAATAAGAATCAAACCCTTCTCTCTATTTAGAAGTTGCAATAAAGCAGCTGGAACACCCAAATCCTTTGGTGCTCTAATAAACGGTGATATTAAACGTAAAGAAATAGCTAAAAATCCTTTTTGATAAAAAACTTTAGCTCTATATCTACTACGATCAGCCCAATTATATACAGCAACGACTTCTTTTTCTTTGCTCAACTTATCAAAGTCTTCTTTAGTCAAAAAAACTTCCGCTAAAGTATTTAAAATATCTCCAGTCAATATTGCCTGGTCTGCCAAAGTAACCAACCTACCATCCACTCTAATGACTGGATTATTACCAGCCACCAAATGAACATCTGTGGCTTTTCTTTCCGCAGCTGCATTTAATATATCATTTATAATCAAAGTATCTGACATAACTTTATTTTTGTTCGCCTTCTAAAATTACTTTTATTTTACTAATTACCTCTGATGGTACAAAATGAGCTTTAATTAAATAATCATCAGCTCCAAGTTTTAAACAACGATCAATATCCTCTTTTTGAGAATAGTTAGTTAATATTAATACTCTTATCCCTTTGGTGTCCTCTTCCCTCTTTAACTGACTGAGTACCTCAAAACCGCTCATCTCAGGCAGATTAAGATCTAAGAGAATCAAATCAGGCTTTTCTTTTTGAGCAACCTTTAAACCTTGCAAACCATTAATAGCCTCCAAAACCTGAAAACCTTCTAACTCTAATTTAGTAGAATACATCTGCAATAAAAATTCGTCATCTTCAACAATTAGTACTTTTTTATCTTCCATATAATTATATAATTAATATTTAATCCCCCTAAATCCCCCTTTGACAAGGGGGACTTGCCAAAATCTTACTAATTAGCCCTCCCTTGTCAAGGGGAGGTGCCCGAAGGGCGGAGGGGTTACATTTTAGAAACTCTCATGATTTCCTCAATAGTAGTCATACCTAATAAAGCTTTAATAACACCATCTTGTTCCATCGTAATAAACTTTTGTTTAGCTAATTCCTTATCTACCTCACCTCTATCAAAACCTTTGGCAATAATATCTTTGAATCCCCTAGTAACATGAATGGCCTCAGCAATAGATAGTCTTCCCTTATAACCTGTTTGAGCACAACTAGCACAGCCTTTGCCTTTATAGAAAGTAAAACTATTCTTATCAACTTCCCCATAGAAAGCTTCGTCTGGAATGGTACTTAAATGTTCTTTAAGAGTAGCTTCTACTTCCGCTGGTAATTTATCTTCTACTTTACATTTTAAACAAATTTTACGTACCAATCGCTGAGCTACTACTGCATTAATAGTACTAGCTAATAAAAATGGCTCAACTTTCATATCAAAAAGTCTAGGAATAGCTCCAATAGCACTATTAGTATGAAGTGTAGTTAATACGGAATGACCAGTTAAACCAGCATGAATAGCTAATTCAGCTGTTTCATTATCACGAATCTCACCAACCATAATAATATCTGGATCTTGACGAAGTAAGGCACGAAGCCCACTAGCAAAAGTAAAATTAACTTCGGGTCTTATTTGTGATTGATTAACTCCTGGAATATAATATTCAACTGGATCTTCTAAAGTGGCAATATTTACATCTTCTTGATTAAGAAATGATAAAAAAGCAAACAAAGTGGTAGATTTACCAGAACCGGTCGGACCAGTCAATAAAAACATTCCATTCGGTTTATGAACATTTTTTTCAATTATTTTAAGTTGTAAACCTAAAAAACCAAGATCAGAAAAAGTAGGCGCTTTATCTGGAGTGGCTAAAATACGCATTACTACCTTTTCTTGGCCCATTAATGGAATAGTAGATATACGAAAATCAATATCCCGATTATGTACTTTCATACGAATACGACCATCTTGAGGTATCCTAGTTTCATCAATCTTAAGATTAGCCATTACCTTAATCCTAGAAACTAAAGCTGCGTGAACATATATTGGTAATACTATAGTAGTATGAAGTACACCATCAATTCTATATCTTACCTTAGATTGATTACCTACTGGTTCTATATGAATATCAGAAGCACGCCCTTCTATAGCATGACGAAGCACTACCGAAACAATTTTAGAAACTGGAGCGCTTTTCACTACCTCACTAACATCACCATCTAAATCTATCTCTTCTTCTTTAGGAGCAAAAATAGCTTCAGCTGTATCTAAAGCCTCGCCTACTTCTTCACCTAAACTTTCATATTGTTTGGCTGCTGTCCGATAACTATCTTCAGAAATTATATAATATTTGACTTTAAATTTCTTTTTACGTGCTAAATAATTTAGAGCCTCGGTAGCTTTAAAGTTAGTAGGATCAACTATACCAGCCTCTAAATTTACCCCCTCTTTATTAAAGACTACCATCTTATAATTTTCAGATAAGTCTTCTGGCAAAATATTTAATATTTCTGAATCAATTTTACGACCTATTAAACTTGTATATTCAAGATCATAAAAAACACCTTTAGCTTGTACCCAATCTTCATCAGATATCAAAATAGCCCGACGAGTTTGTTTTTCCAGTTCGTCAAAAGTAGCATACTCGCTAGTAGCTAGTTCTTTATATTGATCACTATTTAATAAATCTTTTTCTTTTAAAAAATCTAAAAGTTTTTGTGCTTCTTGTTTTGTCATTAAAAATACTTTAGATTGTAAATTTTATTTATTATTCCCTTAATCCTCAACGCCATCGCCAGTAGAAGTATTAATCACAAAAGGACTTGGATTACCAATGTCTTTTTCTATATCTATATTTATTTCTATATCTTGCAATCTATTAAATTGATCATTAGCATAAAAATTTTCCCAAATAGTGCCTGGGAAAAAATCAACATCCAAAAAATCATTTATATTACTTATGGCATCTGATTTAACTTTAAAAACATAATCTATTTGTATATTGGACAACTCTGTCTGTTCAATATCAAGAGGTTTTAAAGTTTTATAAATCCAAATACCACTACCAATAGCCGCTACAGCTAGTACTGCTAATAAAATTATAATAGTTTTTTTGTCGCTCTTTTTTTTCATAAGAAACTATTGATGATAAGTTATTAGATCTAAGTTAAAAATATAATTAGCTTCTCCTTCGACAGCTATCTCCGCAAAACCAATGGATTGCACATCTAATAAGCGAATATTATTCTCTAAATCTGAAATATAATCTTTGAATTGCCTATAAACTTCAGCACCCGTTGTTTCATCACCTTCAGGTATAAGCTTTGAAATACTAAGATGCACTATTGTAGCCTTAATACCAGTCATAGATAATACATCATCAATTGAGTTCATAGCAGGCTCTTGAGGTTCAATAAACTCGGCATCATCTTCTGATAAATTACTAATATTAGACGCTGATTCATTGAATGATAATTTTTTTGGAGCACCAACACTAAGGTCTATATTTAATAATTGAAAATTATGCTTTTTAGCCAAAAGATCAGACATCACAAAAAGTTCAGCTGTTTGAGCACCATAAGGAACTATCTTTTTTAATAAATCTAAATCTGACTGACGATTATACATTATATCCTTATATTCTGCGTCTAATTCTTCCAATTTTGTAAGTAACAATTCATTCTTCACTTTTCTATCCAATTCTTCTGTATTTTCTAAATTAACTATACTAATATTATCTATCTTTGGTTTTAATATAAACAAATAACTAGCTAATAAAATAGCCAAAACAATAAAAGCTATAATAAATATTATATAACGGTTTGCCAGTAATAATAAATCTGAAGGCTGCTCAAACTCGATTTCTTTTTTATTTTTCTTCATAATAATATTTTATTCTTCGCCACCCTCTTCTTCGTTATCACTTTCATCACCCAAAGGGTGACCACCCTCTGGGTGGTAAATATAATCTGGATTATATGTAAACAATAATGGATTTAATACTAATGTTATATCAAATTCTACATTGGCATTAGCTTTATTATATTGAGCAGCCGACACATCTGCCGATACTACAAATTCTAAAGCCTCTTCCTGTTGCAAAACTTTAATCTGACGAGCCACTGAATCAAAATCTCTTCCAACGGCCTGCAAAGTTATAGCGCCGCTATTACCAGCAGCTAAACCAGAATAATAAATTTCACCTACGGTATATTTTTCTAACAATTGAAAAAAGTTTGTCCAATATAAATGAAAACTCAATAATTTATGTACTGCTTTTATCTCGTCACCTAATTGACTTATATCATTATTTAAATCTTCATAATCCAAAATCTTTTTTTCAAGTGTAGTAATCTGATCTGACCTAGTATTTTTTTGTAATTCTACATTTTTAACTTGAAAAAACAAAAATCCATAGAATATACCGACAATAAAAGCTGAGCCTAAAATGGCAGTTAATAATAAATTTATTATCTGTCCCCAACTTCTAGTTCTAGCGGCAGCTGGGATTAAATCTACACCCCCTCCATTATCTAAAAGTTTGGCTCTAATCCTTGGTTGAGGTTGATGAAATTTTGATAATACTTGTTTTTTTCCCGCGTCGCCGCGAGGCGCGTCTTTCTTTGATTTTGAAGCTTCATTTTTTACAGGAGGTAACTTTTGATCTTGAAGTCCTGGAATAATAGGAATAGAAAAATCACTTGTTTTAGTTTCTTCAGGTTTTACTGGTTCAGAAGCTTTTTCTTCAACTTTAAAAGTCTTTGGTTTTGAATCTTTTAACTCTGGAATAGCTTTAATCTTGTCTTTATCAAGTTTTGGTAATTGATCACTTTTAGTTTTTTTAATTTCTTTTATCTCTTGAGCTATTATTGGCTTAGCTGGAACCTTAACTACTTTGGGAGCCTTTGGCTTAGAAGCAAAAAAAGCTTTTAGTTTATCAAGGAAAGATGACTTCTTTACTTTTTCAACTGACTTAGGTTTAGTTTCATCCTTCACTGAAGTTTTGGATAACACGTCTTTTTTATCATCTTTAATGCCCCCTAAAACACCATCCTTATAATCTATAGTAAAATTATTTATGGGTTTTTTAGCTTCTTTATCTGGAATATGTAAAGTAGTCTTTACTTTCTTATCTTCTACTTTATCTTTTTTCTTTTTATTAGGGTTATAAATTATTTTTGGCCTACCTTTATCTTTCTTTGGCTCTTGCTTAGGTTTATCTAGGCTATCTCCAAATTTTTTAGGCTTATTAAAAACTTTTTTTAATTTACTCCAAAGAGAAGCCCCTGAAGCTTTTTCTTTCTTTTGAGTGGCTTTATCTGGTGATACAAAATCAAAGTCAAATTCTGCTTTATTTTTGACTTTAGATAAAATGCTAGATTCCTTAGACCTAAGATCCTCTGGCATTAAATTTATTCCTTTTTTCTCACCATTTTTATCCATAAATTAAATATCACGCATAGCTAATCCTACTGCCGTAGACATTCTTGGCCCCACCTCTTGAAGAGCTGGTTTAAGATCCAATGGATAAACTATTCTATCCCAAGGATCACCAACTATAACTTGAATATTTAAAAGCTCTGCTAAATATTCTGGTAAACTTGGCAAAAATGCACTACCGCCAGTCAAAACAATTTTATCTATACGACTATTACCTTGCCTCTGATATAATTCAAAAACATATTTTATTTCATTGATAATAGAATTAAGAGACTTTTGAATTGTGTCTGGAACATTCTTAAAACCTCCACCTGCTAAACCAAAATCCCTTTTAAACTGCTCGGCTCTCTCTTTATTTATATTAAGACTATTCATAATAGTCTTGGTAATAAATTCTCCGCCCGTGTCTATACCTCTGTTCAAAATTGGTACTCCTTCTTCTATAATACAAATATCTGCTGTAGTAGCTCCAATATCTACTATCATTACCGTTGAATTATCATTACCAATCAAAGAACGAGATAAAGCAAAGGCCTCTGTTTCTAAACTAAGTAAATTCAACTTAGCCCTTTTAAAAATATCTATATAACGAGCTACTAAATTTTTAGGAGCAGCTGTCAAAAGTATTCTATAATTACTATTATCTGCGCTGGAAGTGATTAATTTATCTTCATTCTTTAAAGTATTTTTTGCGCTACTATTAATATCTGCCTTAGCATCTTTAAAATCTTTGTTTAATTCTTCAGGTAAACTTTCTTTTGCATCTACTGTTTTAGTTATTTTATCTGTTTTTTTAACTTTCTTTTTATTAAGTATTTTCCAGTCCAAAATCATCTCTTCTAAGGGTACTGGAATAAACTTTTTAGCCTCCCATTTTATTGCTGAAGATAAATCTTTCTTTGGCATGGGCGGCAAATTGATAATAAAATTAAATACAGAAAAAGTAGGTAGGGCAGCTACCACTTGCCTAGTTTGAACATTAGATTTTTGAGCAATATCTATTATATAATCCGCTATAATTTGATTGTTTTTATCTATAGCACCACTAAGTACGTTTATAGAAATATCAGCATAACCATAAGTCTTTAATTTAGCTTGATTTTTATAATTTTCAAGCTCAACCATCTTAATACTAGATGTGCCAATGTCAATTCCTAAATAACTAGTAGTACTAGAAAATAAACCCATATTTTTGTTTAATTTTATTTAAAATTCTCTAAATATTTATATAATTATAACATATTTCACCCTTTTAATCCAAAAAATATTTTAATAATCACTAAATCTGGGGATAACGCTAGAAAAGTCTTCAAAACCAGGTGGTGGGTTAGCTTGAAGGCGTCCATCGTTTATAAAACTTTCTGCTGCCTGACCAGTAGCTGGGTCTATATAATATCTTCCTAGGTCAAAATATTTTGCCATAACATTTCCAGAAATAGTCAATGGATTGATAGCACAATCCGTAGTATTACCTACACAAGTAATAATTTGCCCACAATGAGGATCTGGTACGTCTGGCGGTGTAAAGGCACAAGAATTACCATCTCCCAAAACAATAAAAGTACCTGCCAAATCAGTAACCGAATAATTAATTTTTAAATCTCCTTCTATTACCCAAACCAAAGATGGAATACTAATTAAATTTTCAACACCAACTAAATCATACTCAATATTTTCATTGATAATTAAATCACCCTCTACCCAAATTATACCTGCAGCATTTCGCCCTAATCCATCAGTACCTCTTGGCACTGTTATAGGGTCCTCTACAGTTACTGAACCACTTGAAGGCTGATAGTGGTGAATAGCACCATCTCTAGGTGTATTATCCTCAAAGTCAACACTAGAAATAACTCTAATATCTGAACCATATTTATTAATTCCAAGCGCAGCGGCACCACTAAAATCTGTAATTAAGCCATAACGATCAATCTCACCCAAAGCATTAGAATATTTACCATCGTCACCCAGACTAAAAAAATCAATCATTGGCCGATAAGGAAACTCACCTTGGTAAATACCAGCCAGAGTACTAGAACTAACAAAGTTAGTAATACTTCCACCTGACTCAATAAGATAGGAAGCGTTATAATGACCAAAAGGAGGTAGATATTTACCTGTAATACTGCCTCTAGAGTAAATGTTTCCTCCATCTACAGATAGATAAGGCTTAGTAGAAGTTACTACTCTAGGACCAAATTGAAACCAACCCAAGCCATAGGTAGGGCCACCTTCCTCCCAAGCGTTCCATCCCCAACCACAAAGACTGGCCCTTTCTCCATTAGGATCAGCAGGCGGGAAATTACCTACATCAAGATTATAATATTTATGATCAAGCATAACGCCTGGAGAATAATAAGTATCTACGCAAGAGTCACAACTATTAATATTGCCTTGATAGGTATTAATACCGCAAACATTATTATAATTCTCAATAGTACACTCACTACAATTATAAGCCCCAATTAATTTTTTTAAGGAGCCAGTTGGACGGGAAACGCAAGGTGCAGCTCCTCCACAAACAGCATCATTATCTGTACAATCCGCCTCTATATCATAATAACAAGTGCTAATCTCTTCACAGGTCTCACCAGAAGGACAATCCTCGTTATTATTACATGAATTAGAGGAAGTAATACTACACCTACCTGGATAATAAAAATATTCTAGACAATTTTCACAATTATAATCTATAGATACAACAACCGAGCAAGTTTGTGATACGGGTGGGTCTTCTCCTACATCTGGACAATCACCATCTATAGTACAGCTGGTTACTAAATCAAGATTACAAACATACTCATACTCTTCATAACAATTAAAACAACCTTCCAATGGATTATCTGCGCTTGGAGCATCATCATCAGCATCTGCTGGAGAAGCAATCGGAAAACCTAATTTCCAAGCTTCATTATCTATCGCTGCAAAAGCACAGTTACCACTAGCACAATTAGCATTTTCATAGCAAGATATACCATCGTCAGCTCCACCAGAACAACGCCAATCCTCTTGGCTAATAATACTAGCAAAAGTGGTACTAGCTAGAGCATTTAAATGTGTAGTAGAAGTTACTACTGCATAATTTGGCCCATTCGAAAGATCTTGATCAGAAAAACAAACCCATCCCAAAGGAGCACCTGCCCCACTAAGCGCATTACCAGCCCAAATGCAGCCCTCTACATTGCCTGATGTATCTACTTCTAAGCCATAATCCAAGCCCCCTACAGCTTCACAAGTTGAAGAAGCTGTACCTGGAGTATCAAAATCATTATAACAATTTAAACTAAGCCAACCAGCTGCTGAAGACCAAGCCCAACCTCCAATTGGATAGGGATAATCAGTTATTTCGGCAGTGCTAGTTACTGATTTTTGAATCAAAAACAATGAAACTGCTAAAACAGCCATAATCACTATACGACTATAAAAATGGAAATGAAAGTCAGACTTCATTGATATATAAAAACTTAAATTTTAAAATTAAAATTATTTTTTTTCGATAACAACCTGCATATCTGGATAGCTCCAACCGCTACTGCCTGAGCAAATAAACAATTGATCATCCGCAGAATTATAAATCATCCTACCTGTTTCATCAATAGAATCACAATCTGTAGTAGGTGGATCAACAGACACAGTAGCTAAATGTAAATAAGCATTATTACTACCAGCATTATAAAGTCTTAAGGCTCCACGAAACATACCTGCATAATCACTAGAACCTTTATAGGCTATTAACCCAGCTCCTCCAGCAATACTAGATTCAGCTCTAATGCCATATTGTCCAATACCCCCTAAACCAAAGCCCCCGCTTACTGTATTTTCTCCCAGAACACCATATTTACCAGTTAACTGAGCTTCTCCATACACTGCATTTTCATTAGTTGACTCAACATGCAATTGATGATTTGGATTACTAGTACCAATACCTACATAACCAGCACTATCAAATACCACAACATCGTCATCATGCCAAAAACGAAGGTCAGCAGTAGCTTCATCTTGATACATTCCCCAATGATCAGATTCACCTGATTGGATATCTATTTCTGCATTAATGTTAGTAGGTGTCTTAATATGCAAAGACTTATTAGGAATATTAGTACCAATGCCTACATTAGCAATAGTTCCTATGTCATCAACGTAAACTAAACTATTACCACTTAAATCTTGAAAATTAATATCATCGCCAGCTAAAACGAGATCGCCAGTGTCATTCTCTAAATACATAATATTAACGAAGCTGTTTTTATGAAAGCCCTGAATACTAACATCATCATCCATAATAATACTACCGTCACTCACTAACATATTACCGCCACTAACATGGAAGAATTCACTAGGAGCATCCGTACCAATACCTACATTTGGATTTTGAACATTTACATAATCAATACCAACATCATTATCACTCCATATTTGAGTAGATTCTGTTGGCCAAGTATTACGACAATCACTCGCACCAAAACACAAATTTGCGCTGCCGCTTATAAGAATAACATCTTCTCCATCAGGATCTATAGTAATATTATCACCTAATAGTGATTGATCATTCAAATCCAAATTAGTAGTCATTGGATTTAAAACAATATTTTGATTTGCTGTAGTACCAGGAACACTAGTAGGCTCCTGCCAGGCAGCTATAGCATATTTTTGTACAATAGATACACTCAAAACTGACACTATAATTATCAAAAAAGATAAATGCCAATTGTTTACTTTTTTAAACATAATTTTATATTAAATTTTATTATTAATAAGCCTATTATACCATAAAAGACTATTAGGCAACAAGAAAACCGCCCTGACCTCTCGGCCCTGAGCTCGAGGCCGAAGGGGAGAAGTCGAACGGGCGGTTTTAAAAATAAATATTAATTTAAAGTTACAGATAGCCAAACACCATCACAAATATGTAATTGCTTGTTTGCGTAAGAGTAAATCATTCTTCCCTTATCTACTGGCCCATCACAATCTTCCTCAGGAGGTGTTGTTATACCAAGTGATAAATGATCAATTTGTAAATAATTATATGGCTCACCAGTATTATGTTGTAAAATTACATTACCATTAAACCAGGCAGCATAATTTTCTCCTGGACCCTTATCAACATGTAGATAAGCATCGGAATCAATATCTATAGTCCCTATACCTACTCTACCATCGTCAGTAAAAGTTACTCTATTATTTCCATTCCAGAAACGAAGATCAGCAGTAGTTTCATCTTGATATATTCCCCAATAGGCTTCAGATCCACTTTGAATATCTATCTCTGCATTTTCTCCAGAAGGTGACAAAATATGTAAATTCTTGTTTGGAGAATTAGTACCAATGCCCACTTTATTATTAAAATAAACATCCTCTGATGCCTCAATTAATAAATCACCTGTGGTATTCAAAATTAAACCATGTTTTAATTGTAATAAACTACCTTTAGTAGCCCCTCCTAACGTTAAATTATAGTTCTGATCTGGCTCAACACCTATACCAACACTATCAGCATACCAAACACCGTTCAAATGATCTGTCCATAAACCGTCAGTACTTGGCCAAGCAGCTATACAATCATCATTTAGACACAACTTCATACCATCTGAGATACTTAATATTTTATTATCATTTAAAGAATTATCTGCATCAATATTCAAATATGTTCCTATTATTCGCTGACCACCTATCTGTAAATCCTCAATCATTGGATTGACAACTAAATTATTAGCTGGCGTACCACCAGGTAAAGCACCTGGTTCTTGCCATTGAGCTTCTGCATACTGTTGTACCACTGCTAAGCTAAATATTGATACAATAACCACTAGAACTGACAAATGCCAATTATTTACTCTTTTAAACATAAGTTTATATTATTTAATATATTTAATTAGTAGCCACTTGAAGCCAGCCTGTTTCAGTACAAACCTCTAAACAGCCGGCACCTGTTCCGCAATCTAGCTGCCAACCTAGAGCACCATAATTTGCATTATTACAAATTGGCATTGTACTATATGAACCCGATTGTATGGTGCCAGTTGTACTTAAATTACCAGTTGTGCTGATGTTTAATACTTCGGTATTATTAATGCCAAAAGTCATAGGAATATTTTCTGTTGTCCAAAAATCAAAAGTATCATTGTCAGTTGGACCAATCCAAGAATAATCAGTATTCACAACATCACCCCTAACAAATTCCACCTGAGCTGTGTTAGTTTTAGCATTACTATCTAGCCTTAAAATAACGTCAGTATTGTCAAAAAGTTCTAAAATATGTTCATAACTAGGAGTATTTGAACCATCAATAGTAACACGACCAACGAAATAACCAGCGTAATCACCAACATTTCTTTCTCCTTGAATACCTGCACTATCTCCTAAAGTACTATTGTCAGCCACTACGCCTTTAACTCCATATTGTAAACCAGATCCTTTGAGGCCACTATAACCCTCACCATAGATACCCGTACCACCAGCGTGCGGAGAACCAACGCCCCATACACCATCTCCCTCTCCACTGGTTGCTTGACCGTATACTCCTACTCCAGAAAAACTACCAGAACTACCATAGACACCTCTTTGGTCTCCTATAATTTCTAAACCATAACCGCCTGGTTCTAAAATAAAATCTAAATTAGTATTATCTCTAATAACAAAGTTATTTAAATCTAAATCTTCTCTCATAGGATTAAAAACTCCATTATCTTCATCCCAAGAGCCTATACAATCATCTTCAAAACAAATTTCTCCTCCATTAAATACTTGGATAACTTGCAGTCCATCACCATCAATTAGTAAATTACTATCTACTAAATCATGCCCATTAAGTAATAAATCTTCTGTCATGGGATTTACCACCAAACGAAAACCACTAGTCTCCCCTGGTAGTCCTATAGGGTCATTCCATTGCGCCGAGGCATATTGTTGAATAAGAGCAACGCTAATAATTGAAATAATACCTACCAAAACTGACAGGTGCCAATTTTTAATTCCTTTATACATAGTTTTTATTTTAATCTCCTATCTATTAGTAGACAGATAGTAGATATATTATACCACATTTTATTACAAATAGTAATATTTACTAAAAAATACACTCCAAGCTAGCTTAATTATTTTATTGACTAACAAAGTAACGCAAGGTAGAATTATATTATTAATTTAAATAATTTAAACTTAAACACTATGAATAATGTTTTGATTATCATATTAGTAGTAATAGTATTACTAGTTTTATGGCTAATTGGCGTCTATAATAGCCTAATTAGGCTAAAAAACCGAGTTAAAGAGGCTTGGTCTGACATAGATGTACAATTAAAACGTCGTTATGATCTGATTCCAAATTTAATGGAAACAGTGAAGGGTTATATGAAACATGAAGAAGGAGTTCTGGTTAAAGTAACCGAAGCTAGAGCTAATGCTATGAATGCTAAAGGTATTGGAGAAAAAGGTAAGGCTGAAAATATGTTGTCTGAAACTCTAAAAAGTCTTTTTGCTGTAGCTGAAAGCTATCCAGATTTAAAAGCTTCACAAAACTTTCTACAACTTCAGGATGAAATTTCTGATACTGAAAATAAAATTCAAGCTTCCCGTCGTTTCTATAACGGGCAAGTTAGAGATTTCAATACTAAAATTGAAGTATTTCCAAACAACCTAGTGGCTGGCATGCTGAAATTTAAAGCTTGGGATTTCTTTGCTATTGATGAAAAAGAAAAAGAAAACGTAAAAGTAAAATTCTAAACTTCCAAATCCCCCATCCCACTACGCGGGATTGCCCCCTTTGTCAAGGGGGCTTTTTTGTATAAAAATTAATCAAAAAACAAACTAAGCTCCCTCCCTTGTCAAAGGGAGGGCTGGGGAGGGATTTGAAAAAAAATTATTGACAAATAAGCTTTAATATTGTTATATTAAGCTTACAAAAACTAATAAAAACAAGAAAAAATGTACAAACAAATAGATAGTAATAAACGCAAAAGTTTAGCCTTAATGATCCTTTTTGTATTGGTTATAGCCGGAATGGTTTGGGCCTGGGCTCAGTATTCTGAAGGTGGCTATTACATGATTATACCAGCTACTATATTTGCAACTGGTATGAGTGCTATGAGTTTTTTCGCTGGCGACAAAATAGCCCTAAGTACAGCTGGAGCTAAAGAAATCAAAAAAAATGACAACCCTTATCTTTGGCGTATGGTAGAGAATCTTAGTATTACTGCTGGTTTATCTATGCCTAAAGTCCATATTATAGAAGACTCATCTATGAATGCTTTTGCAACTGGTCGAGATCCAGCCCACTCCTCTATTGCTGTTACAACTGGGTTATTGAAAAACCTTAAAAATGAAGAGCTAGAAGGAGTTATAGCTCATGAATTATCTCACGTTAAAAATTACGATATTAGATTAATGATGGTGGTAATAGTTTGCGTAGGTATTATTACACTATTAGCTGATTGGATGATGCGTAGTTTTATATTCCGAGGCCGAGGCCGTGATAATAATAAAGGTAATATTTTAATGATAGTCGGTATTGTCTTAGCTATCTTATCGCCACTATTTGCTAAATTAATCCAAATGGCCGTGTCTAGGAAAAGAGAATTTTTAGCTGACGCTTCTGCCTCTCTTTTAACTCGCTATCCAGAAGGATTAGCTAGCGCCTTAGAAAAAATATCTGCTCAAAATATACCACTAAAAAGAGCAAATAAGGCTACAGCCCACCTTTATATTTCTAGCCCTTTCAAGCGCAAAGGTATGGCTAAATTATTTTCTACTCATCCTCCAGTAACCGAAAGAATAAAAGCTTTAAGAAACATGTAAAACTATATGATAAATAATACTCAAAATATATTAAATAAATTTACTCAACACTTCAAACAAGTGTTGATTAATGCACAAAACACTGCTTTTAGTAAAAAGCACAAAAATATAGAACCAGAAGATTTATTAATCTCATTAATAAAAACTAAAGGATCTTTGGGCTCTGATATTTTGATAAAACAAAATATTGATATTAATTTTTTACACATGGCGGGACATAGCTCTTACCAGAGTATAGCTATTAATCCTGAACATTTACCTCAACCATCCATAGAAACACAAAAAATTATTGAAAAAGCAGTTGTTACAGCTTACAAACATAAACACAAATACATTGGTACCGAACATTTATTATGGGGAATTAGCCAAAGTGCTGACGAAAAAACTACTCAAATATTACAAAAAGCTAAAGTAAACCTACAAAGCCTTAAACAACACCTTAATCTTATCTTAAAGAGCACTTCTAAATTTAGCGCCCTTACAACTGATGAAGAGCTCAAAGAAATTGAAAATATTTTAGATGAAGATAATGAAGGTATTGATAATTTAGAAGGCTTCACTATTAATTTAACTAACGATGAAGTTCAAAAAGATATTGATCCAGTTATAGGTCGTGCCAAAGAAATTGACCGACTAATAGAAATACTTTCTCGTCGTACAAAAAATAATCCAATATTGCTAGGTGATGCCGGTGTAGGAAAAACTGCTATTATAGAAGGTCTAGCTAAAAGAATTACTGAAAATAAAGTACCAGATGTATTGTTAAATAAAACTATTTTAAACTTAGATATTTCTAGTCTAATAGCCGGCACTATGTATAGAGGTGAATTTGAAAATAGATTGAAGCAAGTTATAGCTGAGATTAAAAAAAATCCTAACACTATATTATTTATTGATGAATTACATACTATCATGGGTGCTGGAGCTACTACTGGTTCTTTAGATGCAGCTAATATACTAAAGCCCGCCCTATCTCGCGGTCATTTAAGATGTATTGGTGCTACTACTTTTGAAGAATACAAAAAACATATTGAAAGTGATAAAGCCTTAGAAAGAAGATTTCAGGCTATAATTGTTGAAGAGTCTTCTGATGATGAAGCCTATCAAATATTACAAGGTCTACGAAGTAATTATGAAAAATTTCACAATGTATCTATTGATGATCAAGCTCTAAAAGCTGCTGTAGAACTTAGCAAACGCTTTTTGCCGGATAAGAAACTACCCGATAAAGCTATTGATTTAATAGATGAAGCAGCTGCTCGTCTTAGAGTAAAAAAAACTAAACATGGTTTACTCAAAAAAATAAAAAAACTTCAAGGTGAATTAACTCAAGAACAAGCTAATAAAAAACAAGCCATTCTAGATGAAAAATATTTAGAAGCTTTAGAATACAAAGAACAAGAAGAGCAAATATTAGAAAAATTATTACGCCTAAAAGCTCAACAAGATAAAGTAAAAAATAAAAACTTAGGTCAAATTACTAAAGATGATATTAAGCTTGTCTTGTCTAAAATTACTGGCATACCTCTATCCTCTATTACTACCAATGAGAGTAAAAAACTATTAAAATTAGAAAATAGCATCGCTAAAGATATTTTTGGTCAAGATAAAGCTTTGTCTAAGATATCACATAATATTCGTAAAGCTAAAACTGGTTTAAATAATAAAAACAAACCATTAGCTTCATTTATGTTTTTAGGGCCCAGTGGTGTAGGAAAGACAGCTACCGCTAAACAAATTGCCAAACATGTATTTGGTGGCGCCAAGAATCTCCTTCGTATTGATATGTCAGAATTTTCTGAAAAATTTAATATTTCAAAATTAATTGGCTCGCCAGCTGGTTATGTAGGTTATCGTGAAGGCAATAAATTAACTGATATGGTAAAAAATAAACCATATAGCTTAATATTATTTGATGAAATAGAAAAAGCTCATCCTGATGTTTTTAACTTACTATTACCAATCTTAGAAGAGGGAGAAATGACTGATGCTACCGGAAAAACTATTAATTTTAGAAATTGCGTTATTGCCATGACTTCAAATGTTGGTTTAAATATATTCAATCAAGAGGCAGTTATGGGCTTTGAAACTGATAAAAATAAAGCTAGTTTTAAAAAGAAATCTGAAGAAATACTCGCTTCATTGCATAAACATTTTCCTCCTGAGTTTAGTAACCGCTTAGATAATATTATTGTTTTTGAGCCATTAGATAAAAACACTGCTAGAAAAATAATCAAAAAAGAATTAGCTGATTTATCTCGAAGATTAAATGAACAAGGTATAAATATAAATATTGATACTAAAATTATAAATCACTTATTAAAACAACCTGATATCCTCAAAGAAGGTGCCCGTAGTTTAAAAAGGTTAGTAGATCAACATATATCTAACGTTTTAGCTCATAATTTATTAGATAAACCCACTAAAAAAATAAAAATTAGTCTGGAGAAAAATAAAATACGAGTGAAATAATTTTTAACGGGATGAAGAAGCCCCGCAAAACGGGGTCCCGCCTATGGCGTGAAAAAGCGATGAAAAAATTACTCAACAATTTGCTAGATTTTATATGGCCTCAATTTTGTTTAGGCTGTAATAGAGAAGGATCACTGTGTTGTGGTTTTTGTCTAAATGATATCTTATTAGATGATCTGAAAACTATCAGCTGGCCTGACAAAAATAAATTATATTTTGAGGCTTGTTATAATTGTTGTAATTATCAAGATAAATTAGTTCAAAAAATAATTAAAAACTACAAATATAATTATTTAGAAAATCTAGCAGAGCTTTTAATAGATATTCTAGAAAAACAAGCTCGCCGATTAAATTTAGACAAAAATACTATAGTTGTTAATGCACCCTTGCATAAAAATAAAAAACGCCAACGGGGTTTTGATCAAACAGAGATTCTAGCCAAACAATTAGCCAAGAGATTGTCACTAGACTACTCTCCTCTTCTTATTAGAACTAAAAATAATCCTGCTCAAGCTAAACTAGATAAAACAGCTCGTCAAAAAAATGTAGCTGATATTTTTGCTATAAACAAAAAAGTCGTTCCAAATAAACGACCTAATATATTATTAATAGACGATGTGGTGACTACTGGCTCAACACTCAATCAGGCATCTAAGGTTCTAAAAAAGCTTAATTATACCAAAATTGTTTGCCTGACAATCGCCAAGAACTAGTCTTTACAAAAAGTCAATAATATACTATCATATAGCAGTCTTAAGACATTATGGAGAGTTGGCAGAGTGGTCGAATGCGGTGGTCTTGAAAACCACTGAACCGCAAGGTTCCAGGGGTTCGAATCCCTTACTCTCCGCCAGTCCTCGTAGCTCAGTGGATAGAGCATTTGGTTGCGGACCAAAAGGTCGTAGGTTCGACTCCTGCCGGGGACACCAGTTCAAAGATTAGCTACATTTTATATATTATTCAACTTTGGAGAGATGGCAGAGTGGTTGAATGCGGCACCCTGCTAAGGTGTTATTCCGTTTGTTCGGGATCGAGGGTTCGAATCCCTCTCTCTCCGCCACTTCGAGCTAGCACGAGGATCCTATTTTATAAGGGTCATAGAGCTAGCACGAGGATACTAAAAAACAACTTCATAAGAAGCTGTTTTTTTGTTTAACTTACTTTTGTATTCCCTTAAAATTTTATTACTCAAACCAAAAGCATTACCGTGACTTAATAATCCCGAATAAGAAGCTAAGCTCTGCTCATTGTAATTTTGCTCAAGACGATAAAATATTCGCTTTTTTGTTTTAGTTCGTAAAATCATATGCTTAGGAAAAATTATCCAACCTAAAAAATCAATACCAGAAGAAATGGTCTCAATAGATAATTTATTAGGATGAAGAGAAAGTTTCAAATGCTGTTCAAGAAAATCTGATATTTCCAAAATAAGTTTTTCTAAAAATATTTTATCCCTAGAAAATATTACAAAATCATCTGCATATCTAATATAATATTTTATTTTCAATCTTCGTTTTATAAACTGATCAAACTCATTCATATAAATATTTACGAGGAGTTGACTGGTCAAATTACCTAGTGGTAAACCCTTATCAAAACTATCTATAATCTGCGAAAGAAGCCAAAATGTATTTTCGTCTTTAATATGTTTCCCTAAAATATTTTTGAGTATTTTGTGATCAATATTGGCAAAAAACTTCTTTATATCACATTTGAGCACCCAACAAGTTTTAGTATTATTTTTTGAGACTTTAGAACTAAAATATCGGAAACGATTTATTGCTCTATGCGTTCCTTTGTTAATTCTGCAAGAATATGAATCGTAGATAAATAATCTATCAAAAAATGGATATATTTTTCTATAAATAGCATGATGAACAAGCCTATCACGAACACTAGCTTTATGAATATCTCTTGGTTTGGGATCATTAATTTTAAATGCTTTATATCCACCATGATGATATGTTTTATTTCTAAGTTCTTGGTGAAGTAATAAAATATTATCCATAAAATGAAGTTGGAAAATAGCTACATCTTTCCGTTTTTTTTTGCCGCGCAAAAATTCTCGCCAAGATATTAGCAAATTATCAAAAGAAATGATATTATCATATATATGAATAATTTTTCTACCCCCCCCCCTTAACAGGCCAACAATCTTGCAAAAGATCAAAGAGGCTTATTTGATTTGGATTAATATTGTTCCTCATATTCCTAAAAGTGCACGTTATACAATCAGTGCTAGAATTGAAAATAAATTTCTTGATTTACTTGAACTGTCTTATACTACATATTTTAGTAAAAAAGAAGATAAAAAAGAAAAAATTACCGAATGTATTTTAATTTTAGATACTCTTAAATTTATTATATCTATTGCTTGGGAAGCAAAACTTATTTCCCACAAACAATATGAAGAGATAGCTCTCAAGCTAAATGAAATTGGCAAAATGTTTGGTGGTTGGAGAAATAGTTTGAATAATCCTCAAAAGAAAAACCGTAGACTATAACAGCTACGGAAAAGAAACGTCTTGCGGTAGCGAAAAACGAACTTATTGTTCGAATTCCACCTCTTGTCAGACTTAGCGTTGTTGGCGTTGAGTTTCGGCTGATCACCATTGTGATTCAGATTGAAGACGTTCGGATCGCCATTGCGGTCAGTTGTATGTACAATGCCTTCTATATCACTGCCTAAGTAATCCACAAAAATGAAAAACTATGAGCTGTATATTATTTGGGATCTAAAATCCACCAGCATTGTACACCAAGTTAATTTCTTTTTTAAAGACAAAATATAATTTACTCTACAAGAAGTCTTTAACCGCTTATACCCTCAAATTATATTTGCCAGTCAACTTTCGAAAAGCCTTGACCATCCGATACAAGAAAACTAGTTTGATTATATCAAAAAATTGAGGCGGACAAAAGGATCAAAAAGCCAAAGAATTAAAGAATCTAAAATTAAAATACAAAGTGTCTAAGTTTTCAACTTGCGGAAACGGAAGATGAACTCGCAGTGCGAACGCCACCTCTCGTCAGACTTAGCGTAGGAGGCGTGGAGTCTCGGCTGATCACCATAGCGATCCAGACCGAAGACGCGCGGAAAGCCATGGCGGCCAGTTATTTGTTTCATAGCAATTAACATCCATTCTTTGCTTGTATTTTGTAGTCTAAGCTGGGGACCTACCTCGGCAGGGCAGAGCTCTAGACCTAGCTCTTCTGCTTTTGTATAGATTTCATCAGTAGTAGCACCTTTTGGAAATCCTAGTTGTCCTACAGTAAATCTGACTAATTCATACTTTTCTACTGTTTGACTAAATTCAGTTTTAGCCAAGATATCTTTTCCAAAATTAGATAAATACATATTTTTGTCTTTTAGGGCTTGTGTAGCTGCTTGAAGAGAATCTATCTCTGAATCAGTTTCAAGGGATTGCATAAATATCTTCTTGTCTGGAAAAGATTCGTATAGGTGTGTAATATTTGGGTAGTTTCTGACTACTTGGAAAATATCTACACTCCATTGACCAATGTAGGCTTTAGTATTTTCATTTACTTCGTTGACATCCCAAGCAATTTCACTGGGCTGGCAGTCAAAAACAATGGGAGCGTCTTCTTTGGGATTTCTTTCTTTTTCGTGTTCGACAGGTTGGGAAGTATGAAGTTTGGAGTCTTTTTGGTGTAAAAATTGTTCTGGTGATTTCATAATGTTTAGCTTAAAAACTTGTTTATTGATATTAAAATTATAGCTAAAACATAGGCAAATGTCAAGATTAAATATTACATTCAAGTGTAACTTTACGCCACTGTCCCGTGTCACTTTTGTCACTTTTTAAAAAATATAAGGCGCACGAGGATGCCTTGATTTATAATGAAAAATATTGTAGAATCTCCTTACTGGGCTTGACGGATTGGGGTTCCAGCCCTATGTAGCCCGCCAGGAAAACCCTTATTAGGGGTTTTTTGTTTATCAAAAATTATGGTATAATAAAATTGTTGTATAAATACAAATAATATGCCAAAAAGTAAAAAAGAAGAAAAAATACAAGAAGAAGAAATTTCTAAAAAAGAGATATCAGAAGATAGCCATGAAGAAGATTATGGAGATATTTTGGCAATCTGGGAATTTCCTGAATTCATAAAACACGAACGAGGAAAACTATGGTATATTAGTTTTACTATAGTATTTTTAGCTCTACTGACATACAGTTATTTATCTGATAATTTATTATTTGCTATTATATTAGTTATATTTGCTATATTATATTTCACTTCAATCAAAGAGGATCCAGTTACAATGGAAACTGCTATCACAGAAGATGGAATATTTATTGGTAGTAAATTCATTGAATATGAAGATTTAAGAAGTTTTTATATAATATACTATCCTCCAGAAATAAAAAATTTATACTTTGAAACTAAAAGTGTAATTAAACAACGAATAGTAGTACCATTAGAAGATCAAAATCCAGTTTATATTAGAGAAATATTACTAAATTACTTAGATGAGGATTTAGAGAAAGAAGAAATACCAAGTAGTGAAAGTATATCTAATATATTTAAATTATAAAAATAGTGAAAAATAAAATAATAAGCTGGACTTACTAGTCTGGCTTATTTAAAACTCACTAAAATGAACAATCGTAAACTCAATCTATCTTCTGACTTGAAAGATTTACACGCTATAGCAGTAAATCTGTCTTCTGATTTGAAAAAAATGAATCTAAGAACAATTGAAGATTTACTTTGGTATTTTCCCTATCGTTATAACGATCTTAGCGAAATAAAAAAAATAAGCGATATATCTACTGATGAAATAAATACTGTTTTAGTCAAAATAACAAAAATCAAAAGCTATAGAGCCTGGCGAGCTAAAATGATGATTACCGAACTAACAGCTGAAGATAACAGCGGTCAAATAGAATCCATATGGTTTAGACAAAAATTTATTTCCCAAATATTAAAAGTTGGTGACGAAGTTTATCTATCAGGTAAAGTAAAAAAGCCGAAGGTCTTGAGCAAAGGCGAAAGAAAAAAATCTACTTGGCAATTTATTAGTCCTAGTTATGAAAAGGCTAAAGTAGAATTAATACATAGTGGTCGTCTAGTACCTATATATCATTTGTCTGGAAAAATTACTCAAAAGCAACTTCGTTTTTTAATAAATAAAGCCCTTAAAGAAGTTGTTACAATTGATGATCCTCTGCCAGTAGAAATATTAAATAAAGAAAAATATCCTTGGCTACAAGAATCCTTAAAAGAAATCCATTTTCCAGAAGATAAACGTACTTTAAAAAAAGCCAGCCAACGATTAAAATTCCAAGAATTATTCTACCTACAAATAAAATATCAACTAGCCAAACAGGATTATCAATCTCGAGACACCTATCAAATACCCCTAGATAATATATTAACAAATAAATTAACCAAGGAGCTGCCTTTTAAGCTAACTTTAGACCAACAAAAGGCCCTATATGATGTGTTATCTGACCTTAATCAGCCCATACCCATGAATAGGCTAATCGAAGGCGATGTGGGCTCAGGAAAAACAATAGTAGCTATTTTGGCAAGTCTAAGCGCCATATCTCATGATTTACAAGTAGCTTTTATGGCTCCTACGGAAATATTAGCTAGTCAACATTTTAAAAATATAAAAAAAATATTACCTGCTAAATACCTTAAGGATGTAGCTTTATTAACCAGAACTAATCAAGAACTTGCTAATGGTAAAAAATCTACTAAAAATATTCTATCTAAACAAATAGCAAGTGGAAAACTTAAATTTATTGTTGGTACCCATAGTTTAATTCAGGATAAAATAAATTTTGATAAACTAGGCTTGGTAATTATAGATGAACAACATCGTTTTGGTGTTAAACAAAGAAAGGCACTAAAAAACAAAAATAAAGATGACAAGGCTCCTCATTTATTATCTATGACTGCCACACCTATCCCCCGCACCCTAGCCTTAACTCTTTACGGTGATCTTGATATTTCCCTAATAAAAGAAAAACCACTTGGCCGTAAAGATATAAAAACATTTTTGGTGCCCGATAATAAAAGACAAGACGCCTATAAATTTATATTAGATAAAATAAAAAACAAGGAGCAGGTTTTTGTAATTTGTCCTTTAATTGATGAAAATGACAAATTAGGTCTAAAATCAGTTACAGCTGAATATAAAAAATTAAATAAAGATATATTTCCTGATTTAGATATCAGGATGATACATGGAAAATTAAAATCTAAAACCAAAGAAAAAATAATGGAAGATTTTAAAAATAATAAATTTCCAATATTAGTTTCTACTTCGGTAATTGAAGTAGGCGTTGATATACCCAGGGCTACTATTATGCTTATAGAAAGTGCTGAAAGATTTGGACTTAGTCAATTACATCAATTTCGAGGTCGAATTGGACGTAATGACATGGAAAGTTTTTGTATGCTTTTTACTAGTGATGATTCGAAAATGAATACAAGTCGACTCCAGGCTTTGAGTAAAACCGATAATGGTTTTGAATTAGCTGATCTAGATTTAGAATTACGTGGTAGCGGAGATATATTTGGCAATAATCAAACTGGTCTTATAAAATTAAAAATTGCCAAATTATCAGAAGTTAATTTAATAAAAAAAGCCCAAAAATGGGCTAAAGAAATATTAACTGATAAAAAATATCTCAATAGAAAAGATTTACAAAAAATTATAGATTCTCTAAAAACAGAAGCTCATTTAGAATAATATAAACCTTCGAGGTTATGTATAACCTCGAAGGTTGTTTTTCTATTTAGTCGAAGGGATTTCCAATCATCCAAGAGGCCCAATTTCTCAAAGCTGCTGGAGCCTCTATATGGTATCCGCAACCACATTTCAAATATTCTTCATCAGTACTAGAACTGTTCCGTCCTGGTGCTTTATATATATCACAAATATCCCCCTTTTTATGCTCAAAACCAGCAACATTTACATCATCTGTATATCGGCATTTCATACCAGGATAACAGGGAGCAGAGCCAAGACAATAATAATTACCCATCTGAGTTGATGGTAAAGGCTCTATAATACCGCAAGCAAGTGTTGAAGTTAATTCTATACAATCATCCGGAGGTGGCTGTCTTTCCAATTCTTCTCCAAGATCCAAACTTTTAATAGAGTCAAAATTGTCACTAATCTGACTAAGTAATAATTGCCCACCAAATAAAAGAGCTAGACCAAGTAATACACCTTGCACTATTTGTTTAGCCTCGGTTATTTGTTGAGCATTACCACCTGCCATTAACCAGCGCCAACCAGCAATCACCAACATAAACATCGCTAAAATACCTGCAAAACGAGCTCCATAGATATAAATAGCCACAATATAACTAGCTAAAAAATCACCATTCTCAATGAGAATCTCTTCAGCGGCAAAATTATAACCATTTACTTCAACAGGTATTGGTACATTTGGTTTATATTTTAAATCTATAAGTGACCCAGCAGCTTGAGCATCAAATGATACTAGTAAAATTGAAAAAAATACCAGTAAAAATCCTAAGGCAAATAATTTCTTTTTTCCTACCCCGTTAGAAATTCTTGGTTGTTTTTTTATATTCATATAGTAAAATTAATATTTATTTTAATCCTCCCATCTCTCTCAAGCTCCTTCCCTGTCAAGGGGAGGTCGGGAGGGGTTATTTTATTGTAATCTAATACTTTGTAAATTGCCATCGCCATCTGTGAAATATAAAACTGATCCATCTGAAGATGGGAAAAGATTATTAGCCGTATAAGAACCATTTTGTCCCACTGGACTAGCTATCAAACTTTTTGTACCTGAATTTAAATTTATATAATAAAAATTATCAGGGTAACGCTCGGCTATTTCTGGATAAAGTCCAGCTCCTCGTGGTAATCCTTGCGGAACAGCACAGTACATACCGTCCTCTCCAGCAAAACTACATTTATCTGGCCAAGTAGCTAGATTTAAAGATACTTTTATATCCCCCAATTCGCTAGTTCTACCATTGGTAACCCATAAATTTGGATTATAATTACTTGCTTCATTATAAACACTATATACCATACTAGATCCTTCTGGAGACCAATCAGATTCAAAGCCAGCTCCATCTACTGTAAAAGATTTAAATGATTCACCATTTAAACCAATAGGGTATATTTTTTGTCGTTGAGCATCTATATATTTTCTATGCATAACGGCCACTTGATTATCTGGTGAAAATCCTACAAAAGTATGATGTGCTTGATCGCCAAGCGGCTCAATTAAAGACATTCCTGAACCATCATCATTAGCCAACACCAACCAATTATCTTCTTCATTTGTACCAATCCATTTAGCAGCTATTTTATTATTAGAAGCATCAAAAGAAAAATCTTCCATTTCTATTGGTAAAGTAATTTGTTGGCCTGTTTTAAAATTATATAAAATATTTGAACCATCTGGATACTCTAAAATTGCTTTATCACCATTTCCAGACCAAGTAATTTGATCAACTTGATAAAATAATTTATTACTCAATTCTTCAATCTCTCCATTGGCATTAATACGATAAAATTTTTGAGTTTCTGTATCATAATATTGTAAGCCATTAGGACTGGAAGCAACTCCTTTTACTTCATTAGGAATTAATTCAGTTACAGTTGTTAATCCTCCATTAGCCACATCTGTTATCTTGTCTTGAATATAAGCTTGCCAAGGTAGAGTATCATTAGTATTTCCATTTACATTATCATCTATAATAGTAATATTGCCATTACCAATACCTGGTAAATTACCAGGTCCAAAATCACCACTTGGAGTAATACTGGACGTTGGTTTAAAAAATACTAAATACAAAGCAAAGCCTAAAATAAAGACTAGAATGATGAAACCCATAACTAATGCAATCTTTTTTTTATTCATAATTTTATATTATATTAAAAGAGATCTTTTATATACTCCCATAAAGCCTTACCTAAATAAATTGCTTGCTCTCCAGGAGTTGCTATCATAAATTTAACGGCTGTAATTAATAAACCACCTAATAACACTAATAACGCAAACAGTAATAATCCTATTATAAACCAGAGTATTAATTCCCACCATTCCAATTTAGGAATAATTTTTGACCCTATCAGATTACCAGCTATAGCCTGAACAGTCCATATTATATAAGTAACAATCAAGCCCACACCAGTAGCCCCGAAAGCACCTGCAACGAGCCTAATAGCTCCCCTGCTGGCTACTTTTTTTGCTATTTTTTGTTTTATTTTTTTCTTAGCTTTTTCTTTGGCCTGTCTTTTATATCGTTTAAAAGCCCTACGTGACTTTACTTGAGCTCTTTCTTTAATCCCACTATCATCCTCTTGATCACTTTCTTGACTAAGTTTTTTTTGTAAATTATCTAAACCCACCTGAGGTCCTAATCTTCCAATAGCCTTACCCCCAAGTTTATTGATAGACTGTCTTCTGCGTCCTTGTTCGTCAGCACCACCACTCTGATTGCGCTCTGATTGCGCTGGATCATTATTTTGACCTGTTTCATCATCCGAAGAACGCCCTTGTAACCTACTTCTTATATTTCCTGCTTTTTGTCGTACTCTATCCCCAGCTATACCAGCTGCTGCCTTCATATAAGGCATTGAATGGTCAGCCGCAGCTTGGATATCCTGTGCATGCTGAGCAACATGAGCTAGTAACAAGGTATTACTCACTCCTGGTATGCCTTGAGTCATACCCATTTTTTTAGCAACAGTATTTGCAATAAAGCCAACTGGTATATTAGCAAGTAGTGGAGTCATAGCTAATCTTTAAGCTTATTATCTATAATATGAGCAATATCAGCTATTTTAATTTTAAATTTTTGTACTTCTATATTTTGCATATTTAATATTTCTTCTTTAGATAAATTTTTTTGACTTTTTTCAATAGCCTGCAAGTCTAACACTAATTTTTGACTTAATGACTTCACTAGAATCTCAAAATTGTCTTTTATGGTACTCCCCGCCATTCCTTCGTCAACAGAGGCATCTAAAATAGCCCTGTCTTTTTTTATTCTTTTTTTTACACTAACTATATCCATAAAAATTATTCTTTCCAATAAAATTCATCAACCAACCATTTATCAGCTGATTTAACTAATTTTACACTTGCATCTTGATAATAAATTTTTTGTTCCAATTTATCATTTGTTTCAATTTTTTGAGTACCAATTAAAATTTCTGCCTGATTATCAGTCATACTCACTACATTAGCAGTTAAACTTTTAGTTGTAATACCCTTAAACTTCTCTGCCTCAAAATCTAACTCTATATTTCTAAGATAGTCCTGCATTCTACTTGTACTAAGCGGTAACAGCTCATTTAAATTATTGCCCTGATTATCAGTAGACCAAGAACCAAATCTAGCTACATAATTTTTTGCCAAATTAATAGCTGAAAATTCAGTAGGACTTGCTTCTGGTACTTCTACGTCCTCATATTCTATTTGAGCGCTAGGAGGAGTAAATACTGGTGGCTCTTTATCTAACTGTCCATCTATTTGAGAATTATCATTACTAGTTCTAATTACCCACAACAAGAGAGCTAGAAGTAAAATAATAATTACTACTATCCATAGGATTTTTTTTCTTTTGTAGCCCAGACCACCCTCTCTGGCTGCGCCATTCACCTTGTCTTTATCCATATTATTTACTCTTTAAAATATTAGTAAACTTTAGATTATTTAATTTGTTCTTCATTAGGATTTTTTTCTGCATCAGCTATTATTTGCTCTTCAAATTCTTTTTTAGCTTCTTCAATTTCAAGTAATTGACTTGGATCAGAAGTAATAATTTGATGCTCACCATAAGAAGCTTGTACTTTTATAGCAGCATGTTTAGCTCCAGCAAAAAATATACCTTCGCCTAAACCAGCTTCTAGTAATAAATATTTCTCCCCCTCTGTTAACATAAATGTCTTCTGCACCAAATCAACTGCCGCCGGTGTTTGCTTCATTAATAATTGCAAAGCACAATTAGTCACAATGGCATTTCCATAGGTAGAAGTTAAAAAATCATTAACATCTTGAGTAATAGTAGTGATTCCTAAATAATATTTACGACAACGTTTAATTAAAGCATACATAAATTTAGAACTGTCTTCATGTCTCATCATAATCCAAGCTTCATCTACTACTAACATCCTACGTTTAAGTTCGCTTCTGATAATATTCCAAATATAATTCATAATCATGTACATGGCTATCGGACGAAGCTCCTCCTCTAAATCTCTAATACAAAATACTATTAATTGATTATCTACTGTTATATTAGTGGGGCTATTGAATAATCCTGAAAAAGTACCCTCTGTATATTTTTTAATTCTTAAGGCCATATCCTCTCCACCTTCCATACTAAGCAATACCTCTTCTAAGTCAGACATAATAGGAGGGTCTATATTAGCTAAATCGCTAGCTGCAGTAATATCTTTCTTAGCATAAGTTTCTAAAATTGCTCTATCAAGTAAAGAATCTTCCAAATTGGTAACATCACCAATCATCAATCTAATTAAGCCTTTTAATGTAATGACAGCACTTCTTAAAATGTCCTCCGGCTTACTATCACCACTAATACCTTTTGGCAAATCAAAAGGGTTCATTTTACTTTCAGAATTTAAAGACACATTTATATAAGTACCGCCCACAGCCTCAGAAAGATGTTGATATTCATTTTCTGGATCAATAATAATCACATCTGTACCAAGCATCATTGAACGCAAAACCTCTAATTTAATTGCGTAAGATTTACCGGCACCCGAAGTAGCAAAAACAACCATATTAGCATTTTGCAAAGAAAATCTATCAAATAATATTAAACTATTATTATGTCTATTTATGCCATATAATATTCCGTCGTCTGATGTCAGCTCAGAAGATACAAAAGGAAAGGAGGAAGCAATTGGAGAGCTATTCATATTAGTAGCAATAGACAATTCATCGTTTCCTAGAGCTAAAGTTGAATTAAATCCTTGCTCAGCTTGAAAAAGAGCTCTACGAGAATAAATTAATTGCATTCCTAATAAATTTTCTACTCTATCAGTAGCTAAATCTAACTCATCTTTGTCTTTTGAATAAATAGTAACGTATAAGGCAAATTGAAAGAATTTCTCTGTACCCTGAGTCAATCCATCACGAAGAGCTTCAATATCTTGTAAAGCTGTTTCAGTAATAGGATCACGAGGCGCTCCTTTTTCATGATCAGACATAATCTGAGCCTCCATAGTACCAACCTTATTTTTTAATTGCTTAAGTACCATCTTAATATCCAAAGGATAGAAAAACATGGAAATATCCAGTGTAAGACTTTCATTGATAATTGGAGCAAACCAACCAATAGTTACATAACGCGGATAAGTCATTACAAATAAAGTCCGGACATATAAATTATTAAGCCGCAAATAATGTGGATCTACTTTTAAAGCTGCGGGGGCAATAATATCTCTAACAGACACCACGCCTTCTCTAAAAACTTTTTCAGCTTCAATTAATTGCTTGTCCCGAGCAATATTTTCTTTAGGAGATACTTGAGCTTTTGTATTAACTGACAATTTCTCTAACTCTTTATCTACCTTAACTTCTTTCTGAGCTTGTTTTATTTTATTAAAACCAAACATTATGTTTCAATGGTTAATTTATTTATATCGTCCATCGGTTGCTTTTGAAATAAATCTGGATTATAACTATTATAATAAAGTTCAATTAAAGCCTGAGTACTTAAACGTTGACTGCGCAATCCTAAGCTACCCAAGCCAGAAGCAATAAAGCCACATCGTTTTTCTAATTGTCCACTAAATTCTTCAAAACGTTTACGACTTAAACTAACTACTTTAGCTGAAGAAAAAACTGTAGCCAGCCTAGATTTAAAACTCCTTTTTTTATCATTAAGAGGACTATAAGGCACTACTACATAAAATTTCTTACTCATAATTTGTTCTAAAGTAAGTAACTCTTGAACAAAACCTCGATAATCAGCTGTCTGCATACGAAGTAATTCATTAGTTTGTTCTCTTTCCATTTTTTTTAGTCTGTCCATATAATCATCAATATTCAAAGGACGAGACTGAATTATTATCTGTAGCGGATAATCTAAAGTATTTAAAAAATTAACATAATTACTAATAGTAGCTCTTTGTTCATCTTCTGACTTAAGATCAAAATTTATTGACGCTACCAAAAGCACCCCTCTGACTGTGCCGTCATTTAAAATAACCAAATCATCTCTAATTTCTGCAATATCTAAATATTTTTGGGTTGATGTTGATGGTCTGTCGCCAGCTAATTTTTTATTTTTCATAATATTTTATATTTGTCATTTCGACCAAAGTGGAGAAATCTAGATCTCTCGACTACGCTCGAGATGACAAAAACTCACAGATTATTATATTAAATATTTTTTTCAGAAAAACTAACATTATTTTCCTGATTAGCTTTTTGCTCTCCTTTGTAAATTCCGCCTGTGTCTATTACTAAAGAAAGTTCAGCTAATTTTCTACTTGAAATTAATTTTTTTGGAGTAACAAATACATCTTTTTCTAAACCTTCATCTTTCGATTTAAATTCTTCAGTTCTAATATGTTGTTTATGCCAAACCCGCAAAGATGGCTTCTTAAAAGTTGTCTCAATAAAATTAAGGGCAAATATATGGAATGACGCTCCATTTATTTTATAAAAACCAAAAATGCCAACTAACAAAGCGATAAGCACTGCTAAAAAAATAAATAAAGCAAAATCTGATGTTTTATAGGCAATAAACGCAGCTAAAAAACCGACTAATATTATAATAAATTGCCGAACAGTAATTGGTCCCCAAATTCTATCCTCTATATCTATAAATTGTGGCACTATAAATCTTTCTGGCATAAATTAAAACCTTAATTGTTTATTTAAGTCAGATATGGCAGAAAATTCTTCTATACTAAGTGTATTTTCATTTTTATTTTCATAATCAGTTATAAATTCTGCCACTTCCTTACCCGCTATCATACTTTCTGCACCTAATTGCAAATATAATTTATAAACTTTACTATCACGCCAAGCAGTAATACCCTGCGCCTTTTTGGTATATGATTCTTCTTGTAGTAAATTAATTTTGTCCAAAATCTTTTGAGTTCTTTCATTGGCCGTATTACCTAAACGACGCCAAACTACTAAATCAAAAGACTGTAACTCTTGAACTGGGCCAGTTAAGACACTTTTAGGCATTATTGGAGTTGTTTCTGGCTTAACTGGAGTAACAACATCACTAATAGCTTTTTTTGGTTCCTGTTTTATATTTGGCCTTAATACTTTAGGTAATGATGTTTTCTCTCGACTCTGCTCGAGACCTTCGGCTGGTTTAAATTTTATTTCTGGTTTTTTAGTTGAAATATTTTCACTAGTTGATGGAATTGAAAATCCCTTAGCTGATTTAGATTTTTCTTGCTTCTTTAAAACTGGCTCTGGTTTAACTTCTTTAACTACTGGTGCTTTACTTGTTTTTTCTTTTACAGGTACTTTTAAATTAGGTTTGATTGTCGATAATTCACCAAGAGCATTTTTAATCTCATCTTGGGCTGATATAGACCCTGTTTCATCCTTCACTGAAGTTTCCACCTTCACTGAAGTTTCGGTGGACACGTCAGATAACACGTCTTTTTTATCAATTTTATCCAAAACATCATGCTCCACCTTTTTTAAATTGTCTTTTTTAACTTCAGCTTTTAATTCTACATCATTAACGACTAAACCCCCTGCCGCATCAATTTTATTTTTAATACTTTTAATAACAGATACAATAATGTCAACAATTTTAAGTGAAAGCTTTTTATTTTTTATTAAAACACTATTTGTTAAAAGCTCTCTGGTAATTACAGCACTTTTTCTATTTCTAAAAAAGTTATATAGAATATTTGTAAATATTTTTTTATTTTTGCTATCAAAATCAAGTTTTTGCTTATCTATAATCCGATCCACTATTTTTTCTACACTGTATTTTTTACTATTATCTTGCTGCATGTTTTGAGCAATAAAATCAGCCTCTTCTTTATCATCTGGATGAAATATTAATTCTGATTTATCTTGAGAATTGCCCCCAATGTTTTGTATAGGAATAAAATTATCATCTTTCGGTGCTAAACTACCTTCTGAAACAAATAAATCTTTTTTACTTAATAAAACACCATTTTTTTCATCTTTTTTAGCTTTTAAGGGTCTTAAATTACCCCTTTCATCTTTAATTAAAAGGGCATCTGACCAATTATCGCTATTTAAAATATCAACTACTTTATTATTTGAAGAATCCATGAATTATTGTATATATATTTATTTTTATTTACTATATTATAACATATTTATATGTTATAGCCAATAAATAAAACAACCTCGGAGGTTAAATAACCTCCGAGGTTGTTTTGAAAAAATATTTGATAAACTAGACTCTTTCTACATATTCACCTGTCTCTGTGTTTACAATTACCTTGTCACCTGACTTAATAAATAAAGGAGTCCTAATCTCTAATTCATTTTCTAATACTACTGTCTTAGTAACAGCGCCAGAGCTATTACCCTTTACTCCATCTGGAGCTGATTTAACTTCTAAAGTAATCTTAGTTGGTAAAGCAATAGAAACTGGACTATCATTAAAAACTAATACATCTACTTCTTGCCCATCAATAAGATATTTTACTAAATCTCCTAAATCATCTTTAGAAAATTGAAATTGTTCAAAACTTTCGTTATCCATAAAATGAAATCCATCTTCTTGTTGATAAAGAAAGTTTGCTTTGCGACGAGTAATATCTGCTTCAGCTATATTGTCAGAGCCATTAAAACTTTTTTCTAAAGTACTGCCAGATATAAGATTTTTTAGTTTGGTTTTCATGACTGCCCCTCCTCTGGCCACTTTAATGTGTTGATTCCAGACTACTTGATAGGGTTCGTCATTAATAGAAATTACTCTGCCTAGCTTTAGATCGTTAAGTCCTAGCATATCTTTATTTTGATACGTAAGGAAGTAAAGCCATGAAACGAGCTCTTTTAATAGCTTGAGCTAATTTTCTTTGATGCTTTGAACAAGCACCACTTCTTCTTTTTGGTACAATTTTACCATAGGAAGATGTAAAGCGTTTTAATTGTTGCCAATTTTTGTAATCAATATCGGTCATATTATTTACACAAAAATGACAGTATTTGTTGCTTTGTTTTGTATGCATAAAAATTTAGTTTTATTTAGTCTTTAAAATGGAATATCCTCAATACTAATTTCCTCTTCTGAGCTATCTGAGCTCGGCTTTGGAGTACTAGCTTGATTAACATCCACTACTGGAGTTTTATCCATTGATGGTTGTTCAGTATTAAAATCTCCACCTGATGGAGCACTACCTGCCCTATCTAACATAATCATGTTTTCAGCGATTATTTCAGTACGATATTTCTTTACGCCATTTGGATCATCCCAAGATCTAGTTTGAAGTCTACCTTCAATATAAACCTTTGAACCTTTTTTGAGGTATTGGTTACTAATCTCAGCCAATCTACGCCAAGCTACAATATTATGAAATTCAGCTCTTTCTTGTTTTTGACCATTAGTGTCATTCCAAACTCTATTAGTAGCTATTGAATAAGAAGTAACGTTGTGACCAGTGGGGGTAGTGCGCATTTCAGGATCGCGTACTACATTACCAATGACCATTGCTTTGTTTAGATTCATATAATTACGTTTAAAATATTAATCAAGTTTTGGTGTTTCCAAAATTTCGTCTAATTTTTTATCAATGTCTTCTAATTTTATCTTAGCCTTAACTTCAACTTTTGGAGCTTCTTTCTTAGGTGCGGCTTTTGAAACTGAAACTTTTACTTTTTTAGTTTCTCTACCTCTACCTCTAGCTTTTTCTTTTTCCTCCATCTTAGAAAAATCAACAGCCACATTATCAGCCTCTCCTTCTAATTTGATTATCAAATAACGAAGCAAACTATTATTGTGCTTCAATTTGGTATCCAATTCTTTTAGACTAGCACTGGACTCTGATTCAAATTCCAAACAAACATAAAAACCATGCTTTTGCTTGGCTATTGGGTAGGCCAATTTTCTACGGCCCATAAAATAAGGCTCTCGAGTTATTTTAGCATCGATGCCTTTGAGATAGTCCAAAACCTCTTGATTAACAGATGGATGATCTGTCTCAGCGATAACTGGACTAATAATAAAAGATAGTTCGTATTTCATTTTTCTATCTAATTACCTTAGCTTTAAATACTAAGGGCCCCTTACAGTTAATACAGGGGCGTGGTTAATTAAGATATATTAACTGAACGCAATTTACCATAATAAGAGGCCTGAGTCAAGGTCTATACATTGCGTAAAATAACTATTTAAACTATCATATAGCTATGAATAAATACCTGTTTATGTTGGGTCAGTCTCCTGACCTAGCCAAAGAAGAATTAAAGGCTGTTTTAAGCTCCAAAAACGACCAAATAGAGCTTATTGGCCCTGATTTTGTACTAGCCAACACCAATAAAGAATCAAAGGATTTAATCAATATTTTAGGCGGTACAATTAAAATTGCTCGCTATAATCAAAGCCTAGATAAACTTAGTAATCTAGATGTTTTTCTGTGGTATGATATTTTAGAGAAAAATCTTAAACCAGACAAAAAAAATCATTTTGGCTTTAGTTTATACAATGATAGTAATAATAAATCTATTCAAAAAATAGCTTTTGCCTTGAAAAAATTACTAAAAGAAAATAAATATAAAAGCCGTCTAGTAACTAGCCAAGATGCCATCCTCTCCTCTGTTGTAGTTTCAAAAAATAAATTAATTGGTAACGAGTTATTGATTATAAAACATCAAGATAAATATATATTAGCTCTAACAGAAGCTGTACAAGATTTTGTACGCTATGGTTGGCGTGATATGAAACGTCCTCATCGTGATGATAAAAGTGGCATGCTACCTCCTAAGGTAGCTCAGATGATGGTTAATCTAGCCGAAGGTCTTGACCAAAGCGGAGAGGCTGGAGAAAATAAAAACAAAAATTTATTAGATCCTTTCTGTGGTTCTGGTACAGTACTTCAAGAAGCTATACTCTTGGGTTATCAAAATATATATGGTAGTGATATCAATCCTAGGTCTGTTACAGAAACTACAGAAAACTTAAACTGGCTACTAGAAAATTTTAAGGCTAAAGCTAATCTGAAAATATTAGAGTCTGATATTAAAAATATTGATAAAAAATTAGATGCTAATTCTATAAATACAATTGTAACTGAGCCATTTATGGGTGATGCTCGTCTAATTGCTCGTCTAAATAAAACTTCTGATATAAATAAAATAAAAGACGAACTTCAAATATTATATACGCTAGCTTTTGAAAAATTCAAAAAAATATTATCACCCAAGGCTATGATAGTATTTGTATTTCCAGTATTTAATATAGCTGGCCAAGATATTTATACCTTAGATAAAAAAATTATCTCCCAACTTGGTTTTGAATATAAATTAGATAAAGACATAATTTATAATCGCCCAGGACAAAAAGTAAAACGACAAATCACAGTTTGGCAAAACAAAAAATAGCCTAACCCCCTAAATCCCCACCACCTTCGGCGTCCAGGGGGACTTTTTTGTTTAGACTATATTCCTCCCTTGTCAAAGGGAGGTTAGGAGGGATTTTATAAGCTATCTACCCAAGCAAATTTATTACCTGTGACTTGTATAGCTCGCCATTTAAATTTTTGATCTTGCTTGTCAAAATATATAAGCTGACCTGAATCTGGTATTATATTTGTCATATAAAAAATAGTTACAAAAAGTGATTTTTCATCTAAGGCTAATTTATCTACTAAAAGCATCTCTAAAAAAAATCGCCTGCTTATCAGCTGGTCCATATTCTCATCCCAAGATACTTCCATGCCTTGTCCATATTTTATACCTATAAATCGCTTTAAAATACTTTTAAATCTACTATCCTTTTTAATCATAGAATCAAAAGACTTTCTAGATATTAATAAAGCTAAACAACCCATGACCTTATCCTTGTCTCCCATGCCGATTGACTGCCACAATATATCACGAACTTTATTTATATCTCCCTCGGCTTCAGACATTATAATATCACTAGGAAATAATCCCTCTTGCAAACTCCTTAGATCTTTTTTAAAATCTATTAAAATATTATCAAAGCCAAGTTTATCATCTTTAATTTCTTTATTTAGCAACTTTCTAGCAGGCTGATCTTTGATAACTAACAATTTCTCAGATTTATCAAAATAAAGCTCAACTCCTTGATCATAAGATAATAATAAAAAACGTAAGCTATCTTTATATTTATCATCTAATTTTAAAGAATTCGGACTTTTAGAAATATATTTAGCTCTTTCCAAAGAACTATGTTTACCCGCGCCTAAAAAATGAATATAATCGTCAATCCAATTCTGTACACTTGGATTAATTAGACTACCTTTTTTATTAAATATTTTGTCAGGTGTTAGTTGTAAGCCTTTAAATTCTTTGTGTTGGCTAATTAAATCTTTTACTTTGCCTTGAAAAGTATCTCCTAAAAAATCTTTATTTTTTGAAGCCTTTTTCTTTAGAGGAACTAATTTGGGAACTTTACCTCCTAAACGTAGAATCAACCTATCTACGCCTCCTAAATAATCTTGCAATGGCCAAAATATTTCTATGGCTATTTTAAGAGCTAATTCTCTAAAATCTCCTTGAAATTTACCCGGCATTTTTTCTAATTCTTTTGGCAGATCCAAAATATTCTTTTTTTTAAGAATAATGTCATCCTGTAAAGTATTGATAAATTCAAATTGTGTAAAATTTAAAGATGGATCATTAAATAAAGTATAATTAAAATCTGACATAATACCCCAAATAAAATCTTGCACTTCTTCAGGCAATGCATTTAATTGTATTAGTTTCATTTATAAAGTAAATTAATTATATTTAAGCACCATGCCGTAATTCATTCAAGCCCTTATCAGCAGCTTCCATTCGAGCCTTACGTTCTGATGTGCCAGTTTCCATTGCAGTTGAAACATAAATTTCTCTGTACACTCTTAATTTATTATTTGCAGTTAAACTATCTGTTACTGGCTTAGCTAATTTTTGTCCACTACTTACTACTGCATCTGCAAAAAGTTGAAGCTGTTCAGGATTTGCTGTTTTAAGAAATTGTTTTTGCTGATTTTGATCACCTACTCTAGCTAACTCTTGAACTAAATGTCTTATTCCATCCTTACCAATATCAGCTTCAAATATCCTTGAATAATCTGATCCATCGGTAGCATCTTTTAATGATGCTCTAGAGGCATGATTATCATTATGAGAAACTTCTGAATTTAAGATTTTTCTACGTCTTATATTTTGTAAATGTAATAAATAATTTGTTCGCTTCGTTAATTGTTCTAATTTTTTTGGATCTGTAGTAGTACCTTGCAGCTTATCTAAATCATCTAATTCCTTTGCTGTACTATTATTATTTACACCCTTTATAGCTTCTTCCATCTCCTTCACAAGATTGTCTATATCTGCCTTATAAGCCTCTTTATCAACTTCATATTTTTCTTCAGCTTCAGCGTGCTTATCTGCAGCCTCAACTCGTCCCTCTTCCATTAATTCATCTCTAGCTTGAGCTTTTTTACCTTCTATTCTGTCTTCTGTAGACTCCTCGCTTTTTATTTTCTGCCCGTCGGCACCAACAATCTTAGACTTAGATTCCGGTTCCGCAGCTACTAATTTCTTAGCCCTAGTAATTATATCTGCTTCTTCTGGCTCTGCTACAGTATCTAAAACTGGCTGCCTAGGCTCAAAATTACCTGCTTTATCAAGTTGATGCTGGGCAGCTCTTTCTAAATCGGCAGCTTCAGTTTTTATTGTCATCATAGAATGACCATTAACCATACTCAAAAGCCTATCACTCTCTTCTTCATTATTCATATCCTCCCTCTCAGCTTCAATTTTGGCTCTTTGGCCTTCTAATTCGTCAGATGTAAAATACCTACTTGCTATTCTCTTATTATCATTATGTGTATTCTCATCTATATAATCTTCATGATCTTCATCTAAAGCATGCCGCCTAATAGATTCTTTCCAGCTATCTTCTCTGCCTTTAAATTCATCGTCTGTTTCTCCTTTTACTTTTGTTAAGCTAGTAATAGCTCCGTCTGGAATCTTAATTTCTTGCAATTCCTTATTAATTTTAGCTACAATCATCTGCGCAATTTCATCAGCACCACCAGGATAAACATTCACTATATCTGCCATAAGACCTTGCATTAATTCATTGTTCATTTCTAATTCACCATTATTACCATGAATTAACTCGCCTGCCTCGTCTCTTCTAAGCATTGAACCATCACCTTTATGGTCTGTATCTTGAATTACATTTTCTGTACTTTCCTTTAAAACTTCTCCCCACGCTATTCTAGATTGTGACTCAAGGTTATTAACAGCTCTACCCACATCCCCATTTTTATAATCTTTATGTTTACGCAGAGTATTTAAAAATAATTCTGCATTATGACCATTAGCTGATTCTGCTGACCACCCCGACATTATACCCTTATAACTCTTTCTTTCAATATCTCTATTTATTTCTTTTTCACTGTCATAAACACCTGGATTATGATTATGTATGTCATCAGCTAATCCTTGATTATGCACTCCCTTAGCAGCTTGAACACCAGCTTGCGCTTTTTCAGAAGTATCCATTCTACCCTCTTTAAGTTCATTCTGCCAATAAGCTGCATCTTGAGACCCTGCTCCCCCTAAAGATGTTGCCTTAGACCACCACTTCTGGAATCTATTTCCTGTCAGAGTCTTTTTAGACTCATGAAAACTTGACTTATGTTGATCTAATACATTTTTTGTATCCTCACTATCAAATTCAGCTTCCTTGGCCGGAGCTTCGCCCATACTTTTCTGTGCTTCTCTTTGAAATGCACCTCCATACCCTGGCATTCGATTCCATTTGAAATCTCTAACACCGCCCATAGTTTTACCGGCGTATTGTTTCCATCTGCTATCAGTACTTTTTAATTCATCGGCTTTGGCATCAAATCGAGTAGCTCCGGTAGTTACTCCACTAGCTAGTTTATCTAGCTTTATACTTTTACCAAATTTGCTTTGAGCAAGCATACCCATACCCTTTGTCAAAGACTTAGCTGAACCATCTTCGCTCCTAATCAAACCTCTGGCAATTCCCGCCTTTGCTCTTGTAAAAGCAGCACCTGGATAACGCCGAGCCATTTTACTAGCCCTATCCTGAATCATACTCATACCTTTGCTAGCAAAATTAGCACCTGCAGCACCTGAAGCAGCTGCCTGCTTAATACCAGTCAACAGTAAAGCAATGGCTACTATATAATTTACCATATTGCTAGTTCCTAAAAATTCTGTAGCTCCACTACCTGCAATATCTTCACCATCAGTAAAACTTTTATAGGCATCTCCATTACCAACAATAGTAAGAGTCAGCCACAAGAAAAAAGCTAACATTGGACCACTTACTAAATTAGCTCCGAATTCTTTAGTCCATTTTGAATAAAAAGATTTTGTAGCAGGAAATATACTAGATATAAAAGCTAAGGGAGCTAAGATAATTGCTACCCAAAGAGCTACAATTCTCATAATCAACATCATAACCATCACTCCTATGACTACAACTAAAATCTGTATAAATATAGATGACATTACGAGAGCTACAATATAATCATCTAGATCTGGTCCCGCCAAGTCTGCTCCAACTACATTTTTAGCTATAGTCATTATACCTTGCAAACCAAGGGCTACTACCACTCCACCAGCCATAACATTATCAACAGCGGCAATAAATGTAAGCATTACTACTTGTACAATGTCTATCAAAAATCCAACAATTGTTTTAGAAAAATTAATTAATATAGCAACAATAATTGTCTTTTTTAACAACTGCTGATAACCATAACTGGAAATTCTAAGTATTGTAGCAAAAGCAATTACCAAAAGAATTATTATAAAAAACATGTTGGATAAATCCCTAAGAGCTATCCAACCAGTAATTACTCCTCCTTCACTTGTAAAATTATTATAGCTAGCGACAAATCTAAGTAACTCCAGCTCCAGCTGTAGAAGCCAAGTTAATGGTATAATCCAATATCCCCAAATAAATTGAGCCATTAATCTTAGAAAATCCGTAACACCTGCAAAGGCCCTAAGAGGAAAACCCAAACTTATAGTAAAGATACTTACTAAGTAAAGCCATTTTAATTTTAAGTGATAACTTTTAATTTGCATATTTATATATTGATTTATTGAAAATATTAACCATCATGGACCACTATCCAACCATCAAATGGCATTAATGTTTCCACCATCCAATTATCAGTTACTCTGACACGAGGTTGATAACATGAAGCGTTTGCTATATTTGGTTTAGCAGGTGTGCCAAAAGCACCGTTACAAGCATAAGCTCCCGTGTCATCATACATATAATCATGGTAGAAAATTTTGTAACCATCTTGACAAGCGTCTTCAGTTCCCGCAAATCCCATGAACTGCGGTTCACTGTCTGTTGTATGTGGACTAACATCTCCTGGTGCAAGTAATATAGGATTACACCATTTTGCTGGTAAAGAATTTTTATATTTACCAGGCGTAAAAGAGAAATTATTTCCTGGAGTATCACCCCAATCAACATCCACGCTATAAACTGGCATGTGATCTGGATGAGCATGATAGAAAAATTTAACGTTAACAAATAATGAAGAATTAAGGCCTTGTAAATTTCCGCCATTAACTCCATTAATAGTTATGCCCTCGGCCACTGCCGTTACATTACCTTCATTGTCTCTAGTCTCACAAAGAGCATCTCCACAAGTTGCTAAAATTCTCGGGCTATATTCTGGACCAGCAAACGGATTAGTACCATTTCCACCTCCTAAATTTGTTGCTTCATCTCCATAGAGCTGATATGCACTCTCTTCTGCTATCCATTGCAAATTATAAACTCTAAAGAATAAATCTTGCATTTCTGACAAAGCAGTATTTAAATTAACTGCCAAGTCACTGTTCGGACTACTCATATAATTAAAGAAAGTAGCCGCTGTAATATTATTACTAACATTATAATAAGGCACCCTAGTAGCCACAATAGTATCATTAGTGAAACGGCCTAGGCCAGCACCAAAATGAGAGAAATTTCCTGGATCAGATAAACCAAGGATACTACCATACAAGACCTCATCATCGTCAGCAGCTGCTGGATCAGAAATTATATAGCCATCTGTTTGACTCTTCCAATACCAAGATTGCCAAGGAACTGTACGAACCCTAGAATCTGCTGGGGGAGCAGCACTCCTCCACCAAATATCAGTACGTACAGCTGATAGTAGACCCTCACTATCTAAATGAGTAATAATACGACATTGTTGATAACAATCTAAAGGATCTGCCCCGTCACAATCCGTACCAGAGGTAATAGTAGTATGATCTCCTGTCTCTACATATGCACATTGAGAACAAAATATTCCTAAAGCAGTCCAATCAACTACATTTGTGAACTGATCTGTAAAAGCAGCTTGATTGTCTGTAAGACACTGTTCCTCTTCCTCAAAATCATATATATCTACTTCTGGCCCTATGCCGTCGCCATCGGAAAAACAACTCATAATTTGATTAAATGCTAAATCTGAAACTATTGGAACATACTCAACAGGGCTTCCAGGATATGGAGTAGTTTCTTCATATATATGTGTAAAACAATTATCATAAATAGAGCAAAGATGATCATTGCCTTGATTAAGCTCTAATGATTCAACGCATTCTATAAAATTACACAAAGGATCATCTGAAGTACCATTTAAACACTCCTCCACATTAAAGGTAGAAGCCTCTGTATAATCATCTAAAACCGATGAATAGGCCAGAGATAAAGTATCATCCTGCAAACAACCTCGCCCATGATTTTCGTTAAGTACATCCGCACTAGTGAATTTACAATTTTCTCCACAAGCGCCCTCATAAACTGGCGCGGAAGGGCCAGAATTATCTTCTCCACTATTCAAATCTACATAATAATTAGACTCTAAAGGATTACAAAATATTTCTCTGTTGCGCCACTTATGCAAACCACATTGCCCACTCCTCCATTTACGACTATAAACCTCATGCTCATTATCAGGGTTATTACATTCAAGTGGATCGGCATAAGTTTCACAATGTCCCTCTGTGAAACTATAAGTTTCATCTGGAATAGTCACAAAAGTACTACTACTATCATGACCATCAGCTCTAACATCTTCATCCCAATAAAAACGATGAATATCTTCTGTGGTATCAGTAGCATCAAACATTTCATTTATAATATCCATGAAACTATCTTGTACGGGATAAATATCATTAAAGTTATCAGATCTAGTATATTTATCACTAGGCATAATAATATCTCTACCTACATCCAGATGCGATGGATGCAGGTCATTATTATCAGCTTCCAACCAAGCCCCTGACTCTAATAATGCAGGCCATTCAGCTGCACTATCAAGATTAACTCTAGATCCAGCTGGTACCTTAAGTAAAACATTGCACTGATTATAAGGCTCATTATTATTGAAATAACCACAATAATATCTATCTTCTGCTGTAATATAAGCCTCAGCTACTGCACAGAATAAGGCATCTCGTCCATTTTGTTCAAAATAACCAGCTCCTCTATAATTATTATATAAACTAGCTGTTCCCTTAATTTTCTGAGCTGGATACCATTGATTACAATAGTATGAACTTTCTCCGTCACTAGCCACTGGATTATTAGTATCATACTCTAAACAAATACCTGGCCAGTTTCTAAAAATAATTTCTTCAGTCTTAATAGAACACATACCATCACGCCTAGAAGTACCATCACTCTCATTAGTATCGCAATTATAATTAAATTCACATGAATGTGGTTCTTCATCTTCTAAAATCTGCCCCGAAGTACAAATACCTGGTGGTATTGTCTCGCCGTCTGGTAAGGATTCTGGATAATATAAGGTCTTTTGACCATTGCCATAAGTCACTTTTTTAAATGAACTTTCGCAAGAATTTTCACCAATACTACAAATATTAGCCGCTGTATATTTTACCGACCGCTCTAAATCCTCTCCATCAATAGCACTTGGAAAAGGTGCATCAGCTACAGAATAAGCCCGAGCTTCTATAGCGTAAGCAGAAGTACTAATTTCATTTACCCTTGGATTTATCCAACATATACGATTATGACATTCACCTATAAAGGTATAATCACCATCTGTATTTATTTCAGTGGAACAAGTTTCTTCAACTAGAGGAATTGATGAATCATCTGGATCTACACAACTTGAGTGATAATTTCCAATAGTAATATCTACACTATCTGTTACAGCGTAAGTTAAGCGACTAATTGGATTATCTGTAGTAGTCCCAAAATTATAAACTTGCAAATCCTTAACTGCCAACATATTTGGTATAGAATATCCAGTATATTCTTTATCACTCCATGACATATGTCTTCTCAAGCCAGTGTCACGAGATTGATATTTTTCAAAAGTAAGTGCTTCAACATCTTCATCATAGGAACCCCACTTTTTACATTTAGTAGTATTACTATCTGTGTCATATTGAAATTCAAGACAAGCATCTAAGTCATCACAAATAATCTTATATTCATTTGTATTATCATCAAAAGAGGCAGTAGAAGATTTACAGGCTAACCATTCAGCACATTGTCTATCTTTACTTACTTTTATTAGTTTATTTGAGTCTAAATTACAAGTTGGATCAAAATCTGGATTACAAGCTATTGGACTAGCGCTTGCATTAGAAGCTTCTATATCCTCGTAAGTTTCTTGTGCATCATAAATGACAGTAGATTGACTATGTTCACCATTCCAAGAATTAGCCTCATAAAATAATACGCAACCATCTTGCCTATCAACTACGCCATCACAACTAGTTTCATCAATATTTTCATCATTATAGTAATAATAACTTTTACAATAAGCTGTCCAAGTTTCCCCGTTATTATTACAATCTCTGGCATTATTATAATTTATGTCACTACAATAACCATCTTTACTAGGTGAAATCCAAGCACTTGGCTCGCCTGGTATAGCCGGATAGGCAGATTCACAAGTTGATTGATTGGTATATAATGTAGGATTATCTCTACAATGACCATCAAAATCTATAAAACTAAAATTTATTCCTTTAGGATCACAAGCCACTGGATCGACTGGATCTCTAAAAGCTGTACAAAGATTCTCACTAGCTGGACATTGAGCGGCCATTAAGAAATTATTCCAATATCCGTTAGCCTCGTCACAGTCATCTTTGGTAAAATAGAATAATTGATTAACATCTGATTCGGAAACACTACAATAATCATTAGCTAATACCAATTCTCTAACATCATAATACCCATCATCGTCTGTATCATAATTATCATCTGTATCTGCACAACCCAATGGAATTTCATCGCCTAAGGTAGCTGTCTTAAACCAACCAGACAAGCGACTACCTTCAATGAAAACATTTTGTTGGTAAGTACAAGTTTCAGCTCCTGGATCTTTTAGGTAAAAGACTCCTTTAGCCGTATTATATTCCGCACAATTTAAGCCAGTTGAATCACACATTATTGAAGAATATTTATCTGGATCATTAATTTTATAAACAGAAGTAAATTGTGTTTCATCTAACCTATCTGGAATACCTAAAACTGAACAACCTTTAGCAGCTTGTGGACAATAATTATTAGGATTAGGAACTAAATATTCTAAATTATCTTCTAAGACTGTTAGTTCAGAATAATCACCTTCATTAAAAGTTTCTTCAAAAGGATTAGTAGAATTATGAGTAGCTATAACTGGCATACAGCCAATTGTATTTTCTCTACATAAATGATCAAAAGATTTAAGGTCAAATGCTTGCCCATTTAAATCCACATATGATTGACATCCCAAATGATAGCCATCATATGGTTGATTACAGGCTAGTGGTGTATCCCAAGAATTTCTAACTACGGAAAAATTATTACTTATTTCTTTGATGGTAAAATTATCTATATACAAACTTTGATCATCTAAAGTAGCGTCTGTATTTATTTGAATATCTAATTTATTTATTAAATCTGCCTCTAAATTATCTAAATCGTCTATATGCACAGAAGCTGTATAATAATGCCAACGTCCTGGCTCAATATTTTGCCAAGTACTATCTAGGATTGGATCAATTAATAGCTCATCAAGTACATTGTCATCTTCATCAGCCCCTGCCAGACTCATAGTAAACGAATTTAATATAGCATTATTTCTCATCCACCAAGAAATTTTATATTGTTTATCATTTTGCAGACTTACATTTCTAACATCGCGCATAAATGCCTGCCCTGTCTGTGCTTCCAAAGAATGGCCATTGTCATTTAAAGATACATTAGATATATCAAGTGGATCTCCAATTGATTGCCAAAGCTCATAAGTACCATCTTCAAAATTATCTGCCAATACTTCACGTATGTTATTAGCATTATTACCATAATAGGATCTACAATTATTATTAGTTTCCTGACAATGAATACTTTCCTCTGGCACAGCTTTATAAACTTGACCTGTTAAGCTTCGACGATAATCATGACAATTATCTGTAGCAAAAATTACTCTGTCTTGGAATCTATAATGCTCAGCCCCAGCTTCATCAAAGAATACTCTACAATTTGGATCATTAACTGGGTCATCAACTGGATTATCAGGAGTCTCTGCTCCACAAACCGCTACATTAGAATCTTCAGCAGCTGAATCATCCTGACAAACACCGCCTGCTGGATCCATATTAGTACATGGCGCATCATCAAGATTACTTTCTAAAGCATACCAAGTTTTAATTTGATAACCAGCTACATCAGTACCCTCCCAAGTATAGAACACTGTTCCTTCACTTTCCTCAACACATTGTCTCAAATATGTGAAATATTCTCTACCTTCGCCTCCTTCAGCCACTACATCGAGGTTTGTAAATTCTTCACAACCTATTTCCTGAGCTGGACATTCTTGAGCAGTATTAGGTATAAAATTATAATATTCTACTAAATTATCACCTTCTATAATATCAAAAATATCTACTTGCTCAGTAAATGTCTCATAACCAACACACTCTGCCGGACATAGGTCGTCTTGAACAATAACAGCTGGAATCATTGGATCGCCATTATTTGGAATATAACCCTGACAACCAACTTCATCAGCTGTACACATCATTGTGTCATCATTCATATATATACGAGCTCCATCGCCATAAGCAGTATATGTGGAAACAGCTGACGGCTGAGTTACCATTTCTAATTTTAAATTATCAAAATAATGAGGTAACTCATTCCCATAATTAGAGCCAATACAAATAGAATGGCATGTTACACTATTATTAGTATTAAAAGTTCCTGAAAATTTAGTATAATTTCCGCTTATATCACCAATTTGTAAATATGCACTTGCCTCATCTGGCGGTGCGTTTGGATCATCATTACTTATCTCCATAGAGTCATCTGGTGAAAAAATATTTCCTGGATTACCATTGGCATCATTACAACTATCTAAAGTAATGCGAGCAGGAGCATCACCTCGCTCTTCATCAGTCATATTCAACTTAACGTCTACAGATACTGTATAATTAGTATGTGGACTTAAAGATGAAATCCGTTGACAAGCTGATATATGACTTCCTCCTGCTGGCCGACGAAAAGCAGCTAGAATGGCGTTAGAGTCATTAACTCCTTCTCCTGAAACAGTACTAGCCAACCCACTAAAGCTATCTGGCAAATCATCTGGAGCAGTGCTCCAGATTTCAAAATCACCATTTGGTATTAAATTAGCGCCTGTATCAGGGGCCATGGCAATATATTCATTACAGCCCACATTAGACTCATTACATTCACTAGCTTGTCTATTAAAAAACAAATCATTAGTATCAACTTCAATATCTTCTAAAACCCAATTACCATAAGCATCAATCTCTTGAGAATGACGACGACAACCAGCTTGATCGGCACTACAATATTCTAAACTACTTTCTAAATATGAATTAACACCAAAATCATCATTAGAATAAGTTAAACATCCAGCGTATATTTCGCCAGATTCACAGATTTTACCTTCAAAATTCCAAATATTTTCACTACGCGTACAATAATTAAATTGATCTTCTATACAATTTCCGTCTGAATCTTCCCGTAGGCATACTTTTGGATCAGCACAGTATCGTTGTCTATTACTACTGTCTGGAGATTCTAATACAGGTGAAAAAGCATAAGCCTCACAACGTATAGTTGGAGCTTTCAAAACCCAATCTGGATCTACTAAATGATAAAATGGATTATGAAAATTTCCCTCAACCATAAACTCATTACGAGTCTCATCAATACCAAAAATGCAGTCTCCACCATCTTCAAAACAATCCATAGCTTGCTGTAAAGAAACTGGCGCTCTTAGCGCAGCTAATTCCCAGCCTACTGGAATTATATTGGCTTTTCTTAATTTTACTAAGTTAGTATAACAAAGATTATCTCTATAGCATTTATTGCTACTATTATTAACTGGATCGTCTTTAGGCACCAAAAGCATATTACCATCTATAATGCCCTGCTCAATAGCCTGTTGAATTGTTAATTTATTATTTATAGCTTGTAAAAACGCTGGACTCATTACACAATTATCTGGCTGTCTAAATTGATCGGGACAAATAGCAAATATATCTAAATAATCAAATGACTCAATAGTTTCAATATTTATAGTTTTAAAATCTTTAAAAATATCTGCATTACGAGGTTGGAAAATATTAGCTCCACCTCTTAATCTATCAAGAAGAGTATTTCTATAATCTGTAGAATTAGCATCACTACCAAATAATGACCACATACCTCTCTTAATCCAATTCTTCATTAGTTTAGAAGTAAAGGTATCAAGAAATTTATTTCCAGCGGCTTTCATGATACTAGATAACCTTCCATCAGCTTCTTTTTTCTTCTCCTCTATAGATACCCTGGAAGCTTCAATAGCTGAATTCCACTGCTCAAATGACATATTCATATTAGTCATGCAAGTAACTTGTGTCCACGCTGTAACAACTGTAGCCGTATCTAAATATCCCTGACACTCTGAATATTCTATTTCTTCAACTTTTTCCGCTTCAAGTTTTCTTCTATTTACTTCTGCACTTATTGCAAAGGCTGCTCCCACATCTGTACCCGATTTACTAACTATGTTTTTAAAAAATTCTATAGCGCTAGTCTCACCACTTCTTCTAGGGTCTAATTGAAATTTAATAATATCAGCTTGTACATTATCACCAAATTTTGACCAATTATTTTGCAATTTTCTCCAATCGCAATTACTTGGCCTAGGTGGCATTTCAGTATCTATTAAACCTAAAGTAAGAGTTAATTTTAATTCTAAAGAAGGGCTACAAAGATCAATTCCTAATTCATCAAAACCTAATTCAGTTAATTCACTTAAAAATTCTCCCAGAGCTTTATCTCTGGCAGTTGCCAGGCTTTTTCCAATAGGCACAGTTTTGAATAAAGGCTCGCCACCTGGTCCACCTTCAGCTAAATAAGTAGCCACATCATAGGCTAGACTATTCATAAACATCTCAACTGTTTTATAAGCTAAATCGGACGATAGTTGCCCGTTAACTTTATCATAGGCCTTCTCTACTTGTTCCCATACCCATTTACCACTATTAACTGCAACCACACCTGGCGAAAAAGCTTCGGCTGTTCCTGGGATAACTACCCCTGACAAAATAAAAATTATCAAGCAAATACTAAAAATAAATTTTTTGTAACTAATCATATATTATTATTTATCTATTTTGATATTATTTATCTAATAAATCCTCAGCAACTTTCATTAGCTCTTCATCAGTCATAGAACTAATTTCATTATAATCTACACCAGGCATAAGTAATAAAAAATCTCTAATTTGATCTGGCGTAGTACTGGCATTAAATTTTCCCTCATCTAAAATCTTACTTTCTTCTACTATTCTAAAAATAGTTAATAAATCCTCGTCACTTAAATCATCAAGATCTTCTTGAGGCATACCATTGGCCGCTAAAAATTTTCTAAACTCAGCCGCAGCCGCCTGTTGAAGTGTTAAATTTGAATCAAGGGTTACGTCCTCTATAATATTAGCTAATTTTGTATTTGGAGTAATCAATCTTAACAAATTACATGATTCCCCTATTGGACAAAGTGGATCTTGTCCTAAATTAACTTCTTCGGCATCAGTAAAGCCATCACTATCAGTATCTGGTAAAAACATACTAGTGTAATATTGATACATTTCTTGATAATCAGTTAAACCATCCTGATCCGTATCATTTTCTTTTAAATCAGCCATAGTCTGAGCCGCTTCTTCTTCCTCACTTAATTGTTCAGCTAACCAATCAGGCACATCATATTTTAGAGGATCATAGATATTATCACGTAAACGTGATGAAACTAGTAAAACTACAAAAACAACTAAAATTAAAAAAAACCAGAACCTTAACTGTTTATGGGCTTTAGGAGCTTTATGCAAAATTTGCTGATTATTATCTAAATTAGCTGCATAATTATCACTAGTCAAATCCTCTTGATCTAGTGATTCTAGCTCGTTGTTATTATCAAATTTCTCAATCATCAATTTTATTAACTTGAGTATATTATAACACAAAATTATAAAATAACCAAAATACTATCTAATCTTTTAACACCCTAAATCCCCCTTAACAGGGGGACTTTTTCTTAGCTAGTTTTATTTGGTTTTCTCCCCTGTCAAGGGGAGATGTCCTGAGTGAACGAAGTAAGTCGAAGGACAGAGGGGTTAAATCTCTAAATGTTTTATTATATTTAACCAGTCATCAGTGCTCAATTTTTCGGCTCTAATATTTAAATCCAGGCCTAGCTTATCAAATATTATCTGTAATTTTTCTTTATCTATATCTGAATCGCTTAAAAGATTGTTAAAAAGTTTTTTTCTCTTAAAAGCAAAGCCTCGTTTGATAATTTGCCAAGTTTTTCTTTCGTCAACTTCATAGTCCCAAGCTTTGATGTCATAAATATACAAAATCGCTGAATCTACTTTCGGTTGAGGAAAAAAATTATCTCTATTGACTATGCGAATTATTTTACTCTTAGCATAGAAAGCTACTGACAAGGATAATAGACTCTGCTTTCTATTATCTATTATACGCTCAGCTACTTCTTTCTGAACCATTATAGTCATAGTAAGAGGCTTCTGCTTAGCTAAAACAAATTTTCGTACAAATTTACCCGTTAAATAATATGGGATGTTAGCTACAATTTTATAATCTTTAGCTTGGTATTTATTCAAAAGTTCTTGCCATTGTTCATCTGTCAAAGACAATATATCTTGCCAAATAATTTCTAAATTTTTATTAAGTTTAGCTAATGTACTAAGTAACTCTTGAAGATTTTTATCAATCTCCAAAGCTACTACCTGCCTTGAATTAGTTGTTAATTTCTGTGTTAAAGCTCCCAGACCCGGACCTACTTCCAAAATTAAATCTTGCTTAGTAATTTTTGAACTGCTAATAATATCTTCTAATACCTCGTCAGATACTAAAAAATTCTGACCACGTATTTTATTTGGTGTCAGATGATATTTCTTTAATAAAAATTGTAATTCGTCTATATTCATAAAATTAGAGTAGCATATAAAGCAGAGTCATTGAACCAGCTAATATGAAAGTTATTTTAAATGCTAAAGATTCATCCCCAATAAAAAGAGTAAGCGTATAAATAGCTACAATGGCTAAAATTTTACCAATAATAAGCCCCATTTCGAAAAATAAAATTCTACTCATAACAGCTCTCTTCTTACTTGCTTCTTGGTCTTTGGCCTTTTCATAAGTAATAGCAATCAAAGGAACTGAAATTATATTTTTACCTAATCTAGATAAAGTATCTACAAAAAATACCCCCAAGGTATTAAATATAAATACTCTAAAAAACCAACCTAAAGCATAAACATAAGAACCCAGTGCTAAAATCTTTCGCTTATTTTGAGAATCTGTTAATTTACCAATATAAAAAACTGCTAAGGTAGTAATAAAGGTGGTGGCTGTGATTAATAAACCTAAATCAAAAACATTAGCTACTACAATAGAAATGAAAACAGGCCAAACAATCATCGCTACCAATTCCTCTCCAAAACCAATGTAGGCCAAAAAACTCTTGCGGTTTTCTTTGCTGAATAAATCCTTATAGGCTGTTTTATAAGAAAAACTACCTGGCTTAAGATTCTCTTTGGTAATAAGAGTAGGAATATTTGAAGCTAAAAATATAACAGAAGCCAAGGCAAATAATGCTCCATAACCCCATTGAGAAATAATAAAGCCAGCTAAAACTGGTCCCACAATAAATACCAAAGAAGAGGCTACTGTCATAGCACTAATTTCTTTACCCTCTTCTTCTTGATCAGAAAATCTAGCAAAGTTAGCATGGTAAGCTGGCCAATAAAACATTTTTTGAACAGCAAAAATAAACGGGGTTATATAAAATAGAATTGGATACTTAGCTATAAAAAATAAAGATACATAGAAAATTATAAAAAAGATTGAGCCAATCAGCATAGCTATCTCATAGCCATAACGACGAGCAAACTTCGCTCCTAAAGGTATAATAAAAAAATACAAAGCATAAACAATTAAATAAAATAACATTATATCGTTTAGACTATAGCCAATCTGATAAAGATAAATTGGCTCAAAAATCATCACCAATGCTAAAGCTAAGTTGATTAAAGTAGTAAAAATAAACAACTCCTTAACTTGGCGTTTCATGTGATGTGGTAAAAAACTTTTAATAAAATGCATCATATAAATTAGTTTTTAAAGTTTATAAAGTCCAAAGTTGAAAGTTTTGATTTTTTAATTAAATTTTTCATATAACTTTATGAACTTTTAACTTTCCAACTTTACACTGATGTCTCCTTGACGAAGAATCTCTCCTTTACCTTCGGCAAATTTTACAATAGTAGAATTAGCGCGTTCAGGAAGTTCGCCAACATTAATAAATAAATCTGGTTTTATTTTTGAATCTTTAAATTGTTTTTTAATATCTTCGGGAGTATAAGAATCTGGATTATCCGAAATATTAGCTGAGGTGGCTACGATTGGCTTAGCAAAATTATTAACCAAAGCATCGGCTATTGGATGACTAGAAACTCTCAAAGCTAAATAATCATCACAATGGTGTTGAAGCTTACAATATTTATAGGGCAAAACCAAAGTTAATGGTCCTGGCCAATGCTCTAAAGCTAAACGACGTGACTTATCAGAAAATTCTACCAAGGCACTAGCCGCTATAATATCTGGCACTATAACCGATAAAGGGCTTTTCTTGTCGCGATTCTTTATCTTATAAATTTTAGCTACGGCTGCTTCGTTATAAAAATCACAACCCAATCCATATGAAGTTTCAGTTGGATAAACTATCACTCCCCCCTTATTCAAAACTTCAAGAGCTGTTTGCAAAACTTGAACCTTATTATCTTTAGTTAATATTATTTCTTCCATGTTCTATTTAAGTAAATTTACGAATAAAGTAAAAACTGCTGCAATTATAAAAGTAACTTGTAGTGGAAAGAAAAATAACATTCCCGCTATAAGCACTAGTATCAATATCTTACCAAAATGAATAGCCATTTCTTTAATCAATGTATATTCATCAATATAATGTCCTCGATCGGCTGCTTTTTCATAAACTAGTGTATCAAGTGAAGTACGCAATACTATAATGGCAATAGTATGATAAAGGGAAGCCAAAAATACATGCAGAGCAGAAACTACAATTGTTTTAATTAACCAAGCGCTAGAATTAAGAATTGTGCCTATTCGAACCAATTTTAATTTTTCAAATTTATCTAAAAAATTACCAACTATTAAACGAATTACCAAACCTGCTAAAAGTATAGCTCCCGTAATCATGCCCATGGCATTATATTTTCCGTCTAATAGAAAAAACAAAAACAAAGGCCAAAAGACTCCATTAACTATACCGACTGCCCCATCTGCCATATAGGCCCCAACCATCCGTCTATTAAAAGGATGAAAAAAATATCTGAAAGTTTCCCCATAAGTCCAGGAAACAGTTTCTTTTGTCTTAGGTAAAAATAAAAATGGTATCATTGAAGCAATGCTAATTATCATTGCTACTACAGTTACTAATGAAAAACCCCACTTGGCCATCAAAAATCCAGCCAAAACTGGCGCTATAATAGACAACAATGATGATATAGAAAATAAAACACTAAATTGCTTACCTCTATTTTTTCGACTGGAGAACTTGGCACTATCTGTTTGAAATGGCAACCAAAAAGTACTGCGAATAACAATTAATGACAATGATGCAATAGCAGCAAAAAATATTGGATTGGATGCAAAATGATAAAAAGCAAGAAAATAAGGGATTCTAAACAAAACTCCAATATAAAGACTCTTACGAATACCTATTTTATTCATTAATTGCCCTCCCAAAGGAGCTAGTAAAAAATATCCTAGGGAATGAGAAATAAACCAAACAATCAAGAGGTCTGTATTACCATAGGCCTGATACAAAATAATTGGCAAAAAAAGACCGAAAACATTAAGACCGAAATCAAGTAATATTTTACCAGACCACAAAGACAATAGTCCTTGTGAAAAATGTATTTTTTTATAGTCTTCTACTAAATGAAATTGCATGGGCTGTTATTATTTTTAAATCCCCCAACCCCTTTTGTCAAGGGGGCTTCTTAGTTTATTAATTTTATTTATCCTCCCACTTGATTTAAGCTCCCTCCCTTGACAAAGGGAGGGTTGGGGAGGGATTTACTTTACGACAATACTAATTATTTTATTTTTAATATGAATAAATTTTACCACTTTCTTCTGTTCTATATTTCTAGCTACTTTGGCTCTGGCTAAAATTTCCGCTTGTAAACTTTCAGATGGCTCAGTATCAAAATCTAATTCAATATCATCACGAACTTTTCCATTTACCTGAATACCAATTACCACTTTAGCATCTTTAACTAATTCCTGATCATAGTCTGGCCAAACAAAACTAGCTAAACTATTTTTATTACCTAGAGCCTGCCACATTTCTTCAGCCATGTGCGGAGCAAACGGAGCTAATATTAATACAAATCTCTCAAAAACTTCTTTTGAAATTTCTGACTCTTTATCTAAAGCATTAACTAATATCATCATTTGAGATACCGCCGTATTAAATCGCATATTATCAATATCTTCGCCAACTTTTTTAATACTCTTATGTATTAAATTTTGTACTTCTTTACTTATTTCTTTTTCAACTACCTTATCTTGTAAATCCCAAACTTTATTTAAAAAACGATAAACTCCATTCACACCCTTGTCATCCCAGGCAATGGATTGATCAAAAGGTCCCATAAACATTTCATAAATTCTAACTGTATCAGCACCATATTTTTCTAAATAACCATCTGGATTAATAACATTACCTTTAGATTTAGACATCTTAATACCACCCTCTCCAAGCACCATTCCTTGAGCAGTGCGTTTAGAATACGGCTCATCGCCTATATCTTTATGTTTCGGCACTACACCTATATCAGCTAAAAATTTATAAACAAACCTAGAATAAAGAAGATGTAAAGTAGTATGTTCCATGCCACCATTATACCAATCAACTGGCAGCCAATAATCTGCTTTTTTTCGATCTACTAACTCTTTATTATTTTTAGGATCAGCATAACGAATAAAATACCAATTAGAGCCAGCCCAATTAGGCATTACATCTGTTTCGCGCTTGGCAGAACCTTTACATTTTGGACAAGTAGTCTTAATCCAGTCTTCTGCCTTAGCAAGTGGTGACTCGCCTTCATCATCAGGTTTGAAATCATCTACTTCTGGTAATATAATTGGCAGGTCTTTTTCATCTACACTCTGCCAGCCACACTCTGTACAGTTTATCATTGGAATTGGCTCACCCCAATATCTTTGGCGAGAAAAAATCCAATCATGCAGTTTATAATTTACAGTAGCTTTGCCTAATTTTTTATCTTCTAAATATTTTATTATTTTTTCTTTAAATTCTTCAGTCTCTAGACCATTAAATTTTTCTGAATTTATAGCTAAGCCTTCTTCAATATAAGCAGCCTGTGATATATCTCCACCACTAATTACCTCTCTAATCTCAATATTATATTTCTTAGCAAATTCCCAATCACGTTGATCATGAGCTGGTACAGCCATAATAACCCCTGTACCATAACCCATCATTACATAATCAGCCACAAAAATAGGAATCTCTTCTTTATTTACTGGATTTATAGCTTTAAGCCCTTTTAATTCAATGCCTGTTTTAGCCTTATCTTCACTAGCTCGTTCTATATCAGTTTTTTTAGTTGCTATTTCTATATACTCTTTAATTTCGCTAATATTTTTTATATCTGACTCTAATTTACGAAGTATCGGATGTTCAGGAGCAATAACCATGAAAGTTGCTCCAAATAAAGTGTCTGGTCGAGTAGTAAAAACTTTTAGCTCTTCTGAAACTTTTGACTTTTGACTTTTAACTTTAAACTGTATCTCTGCGCCTTCACTTTTACCAATCCAATCGCTCTGTTGTTTTTTAATTGTTTCTAAAAAATTAATATTATCTAATCCATCTATTAGACGATCAGCATAATCTGTAATTTTCAGCATCCACTGTTCTTTTTCTTTCTTGATTACCTCTCCTCCGCATCTTTCACAAGCGCCAGCCACTACTTCTTCATTAGCCAAACCAATCTTACAGGAAGTGCACCAATTAATATTCTCACTAGATTTGTAAGCTAGCCCTTTTTTAAACATTTGAATAAAAATCCACTGAGTCCATTTATAATATTCTGGATCAGTAGTACTTATAAATCGAGACCAGTCAAAAGCAAAACCAGTTCCTTTTAACTGACGAACAAAATTATCTATATTTTTACGAGTAGTAATTTGCGGATGAGTATTAGTCTTAATAGCATAATTTTCAGCTGGCAAACCAAAAGCATCCATGCCCATTGGAAATAAAACATTAAAACCCTGCATTCTCTTTTTACGACAAATAACATCCATGGCCGTATAAGACCTAAGATGCCCAGTATGCAAACCTTCTCCAGATGGAAAAGGAAATTCTACCAAACCATAAAACTTCTCTCTCTTATCATAATCTTTGGCCTCAAAAGTATTATTATCCTCCCAATACTTTTGCCACTTCTTTTCTATTTTATTAGCTTGATATTTCATAGTTATTTTCATTCCATACTGTCATTTCGAGCGAAGTCCAGCTTAGCTGGATGAAGCCGAGAAATCTATTTTAAAGATCCCTCCACTACGGTCGGGATGACAAGTCATTTATAGTCATAATTTTACCAAGTATAAGCCAAAAAATCAAACCAAAAACCTTGACCTTGACTGTTAAAATATGTTCTGGTATGTTATGATTTATGTTATAAAAAATACTTAAATATTAAGTAAACTATATTAGCCTTTTTATCAAAAAAATACTAAATAAACTAGCTCTCCGCTTAGCAGATAGTTTAGTTTTTCTATATAAAAAATCCCTAAAATTAGGTAATTTTTTTGGCCTATCTTTACTTTGGTTAGGTAAATACACAATTTTTCCTAGTGTATTATTTGTATATAAATATATATTAAAATTCAAGATAAAACTCAAGAATTTAAATTTTAAAAATATAAATTACATAATACTGATCAGAAAATATTTACCAAGTGCTATCATCGTAATTATTATTATATCTGTTACTACAAACAATATTTTTGCCCAAAACTATAGCACTGATGAATATGCTAATCGTACTTTACTATCTAGTATTATAAAACCCAGTGCCGAAGGACAAGAATTATGGAGTGAACTAATTGAAGAAACCGGTCCAGCTACAAACCAAGTACAAGTTGCTAATTATCTAGAAGATCAAGGCACTATTCAACAATTAGTGGTAGTCACTCCTTTTGCAGCTAGTGACGATGACATAACTGATGTTTCACCTGACTCTGCAAGTTTGGTTTTACTCAGTCCAGAAGATAATAAAGCTAGTGATGCGCCAATTGAAATAGCTCGTAAAAAAAATGTAGCATATATCGTCCAATCCGGAGATGTAATTGGTGCTATAGCTCAAAAATTTGGTGTGAGTGCTAATACAATTCTTTGGGAAAATGATTTAACTTGGAGTAGTACTATCCGTCCTGGTCAAAAATTAAATATTCTACAAGATTCTGGTATTAATTACGAAGTTGTATCTGGTGATACTATATTAGCTATTGCTAAAAAATATCAAGCTGATGCTAAAATAATTGTAGAAGCAAATAAATTAGCTGATTCATCTGATATCAGCATTGGCGATCTATTATTTATTCCTGATGGTGTTAGACCTACTAGAGTAGTATCATCCTACAGGCCTCCAACTGTAAACACGCCAAGTATTACTCCACCTAGCGCTCAAGATATACATACTGGTACTAAATTATTATGGCCAGTCCTATCTCATAGAATTACCCAATATTATCATTGGGGACACTCTGGTCTAGATATTGGTGATAAAACTGGTAATCCTATATACGCCGCAGAAGCTGGTAAAATAGAACGGGCTGGCTGGTCAAAAGGTTATGGTTATAATGTTATTATAAATCATGGTAACGGCATTCAGACATTATATGCTCATGCCTCTAAATTATTGGTCAGCGCCGGCGACAGCGTATCCCGTGGTGAAACCATTGCTTTAATTGGTAACACTGGTTGGTCTACTGGCCCTCATCTGCATATGGAAGTTAGAGTTAATAAGGTAAGAAAAAATCCTCTAAATTATATTAAATAATTCTAAACTAAATACCACCCTGATCGACAACCGAATGGGTGGTTTTTTAATATACTAAAAATTATCCTCTATTGATTAAGTAAACTAAATAAATTATGTAAATACCAATCATACTAGCGCCTTGCCACCTCTGTAAAATATTTTTCTTACCGACAAACATAAATAAAAACAGAATAACAGTTGTAACAGCCATAAAATAAACATCAAAATTTAACATCGGTGAAAAAATAAGTGGTCGAATAACTGAACTAAGCCCTAAAATCCAAAAAATATTAAAAATATTTGACCCAATAATATTACCAATTGCAATATCTGATTTATGTTTATAGGCAGCCATAGCACTAGCAGCTAACTCTGGCAATGATGTACCGATAGCCACTACAGTCAAACCAATAAGTGACTCACTCATACCAAGTTGAGCAGCTATCTTAATAGCACCATCTACTATCCACTGACCACCCAAAGCCAGACCAATCATACCACCTATAATCATTAAAATAGATTTCCAATTTTTATATTCCGTAACATCCTCACCTTCACCCTCAGTCCTAGAAAGACCAAAAGTATAATATATAAAAATTATAAAAAATAATAATAATATTGCACCATCTATTCTAGTTAATGATGAAAATCCAAGACCATCAATCATCATATCATTAACTAATAGCCATAACACTACGGCTGCTAAAAGATTTAAAGGAATTTCTTTAGTAACAGTACCTTTTTTAACTGCTAAAGGAAAAACCATAGCTGAAATTCCTAGAATAAGTAATACATTAGAAATATTTGAACCAACAATATTAGCAATTGCTAAATCACTACTGCCATTAAAGGACGCAAATAAATTAACAATTAGTTCTGGAGCAGAAGTACCAAAAGAAACAATAGTTAAACCAATTACTAAATTGGATACCTTATGTTTTTTAGCAATAGAAGAGGCACCATCTACTAACCAATCAGCGCCCTTAATAAGAAAATAAAACCCCGCGATAAATAATGTATAAGTAAGCATAAATTTTGTTTATTATAGCTATATTTTAACATAAATACACAAAATAAAAAACCCACTTTATAAGCGAGTTTTTTATTTAAAAATATAATTTACGCCTCTACTGGAGTTTCAATCTCAGCTGATTTTTCTGATGCAGCTTGCTTCATAATTTCTTTTTCAAATAAAATTGCTCCTAAAACTGTAACTAATATAACAGCCAGTAAAGAAGCAGCTGCCATAGTTTCATCTAAAGCATGATTGGCTAAAGCAACAGCGACAAACACTAAACCAACTTCACCACGAATAGACATGGCCAAACCAACTAATTTACCATCTTGCTTATTCTTAAATAAATATTTAACTAAATATTTACCACCAAAAGCTAAAATTGTAAACAATATAGCCCACAGCCAAACTTTAAAATTCATTAAAGCGGCTCGCGGTAACATGGTACCAATACTTACTAAAAATCCGCCAACAAAAATATGTATATAACCTTCAATTTTTAACCAAGCTTCACGCTTAATTTCATTATCTACTTTTGATAACACTACACCAATACCGAAAGCACCTAGAACCGGCTCTAGCCCTAGCAGAGCAGCTACTGAGGCACCTAGCATCAACATACCAAAGAAAAATCTAGTAAATATTCCTGTACTATTATTTGAGTATTGCCTATTTAAGTAATTAGCAATTTTATCAGCTATACCCATGCTCCATAATACATAGGTAGCTACTAGAAATACTATGACACCAATAGCTAGCAGCACAAAAGGGTTAGTACCACCTTCAACGGCATGTCCAGTTCCAGATGAAGCTATTTTAGCCAAAACTGTTAAAATAACAACACCTAAAATATCATCAATTACTGCCGCACCTACTATTTGATTACCTAAATTTGTCTGTAATTTACCAGCTCGTTTTAAAGCTTCTACAGAAAGTCCTACTGAAGTAGCAGTAAAAATACCTCCCAAGAAAATACTTGGTAACCATTCCAAGCCAATTACATAGTGACCAAGAGCGGCGAAAGAAAGAAGTGGAATAAGTACACCACCAAAAGCTACTGCTGTGGCAATGCCAATATTTTTCTTAAGCAAATCCATATCAAAATGAAGACCAGCTTCAAAAAGAATAAATAACACACCAATTAACCTAGCTAATTCTACACCAGCTGCATCTGGTTGAAGAACACCTAGAACTGCTGGACCAGCAATTACACCCATAATAATTTTACCAGCCATGGGAGCAACACGAATAGCTTTAGCCATTCGACCACCTAAACTAGCAAAAAGTGCCAGGAAGGCAATGTCTATCAACATTGGCATATAATGACTAACTTCGTGATTATGACTATCCACTAGCTTCCCTCTTACAAAATATAAAATCGCTGACATTACAGCAACTTCCAAAGTAAAAAAAAGTAAGGCTTTAAGTTTATCTTTCATAGTAATTTTCTATTTATTTAAATTTATTAATCAATTATTTTACTGTAAAAAAACAGGATTAGTATACAGTAAGCTGATAAAAAAATCAATCCAGCTTCTTCCTTCAGAGGCGGACAGGCGCAAGAGGCTGGATCAATACTTTTTTAAACAAAAAAAGCCCCCCATTAGGGGGCTCAAGTTTATTTTATTACATTAGAACGTATTATTCTAATCTTAATTTTTCTATATCCGTCTCATCTCCAACAGCTCCAATAGTTTTTTTGATTAATTCTTTTATGTCAATTCCTGAATATTCCATGCCTAATTTATTAAGCATGTCCCCTTTTTTATCTAATGCAGCTTTTTTTTCTATAGAATCTTGATCATTTATATCTATATGTTCTGCGCCATGTAACTGATCTTGTTCTTTTTCACTAAGCTCTACACCATGCTCTCTAAGTAAATCCAACATAACATGCTCTTCTATTTTGTCCCACATAGCATCTGACGATTCATCATATTCTTCAATAGCAGCCTGAACAACATCTTTGTCCAATAACACTTCTCCTATTGATTTTTGTACATATTCCTGTGCTTTTTCAACTAAAGCTTCAGAATTTGGTCTGTTTTCAAAATTATTTGACATAATTTTATAATTAATTATTTATATGATTATTTTACTATATTTAATAAAAAATAACAAATTAAAAACCCAGCTAAACTCAGCTAGGTTCAATTTATTCAATCTTTTAGCTATTATCAGGCTCTTCTTCACTAGGAGGGGCAACTGGGCCAGGCTCTGGCATTGGAGCCACTGGAACATGCATACCTTCACTTTTAGGCCACAAAAATAATAAGCCAATTACTAAGGCTGGACCAGACATGAGCAAATATGCTGACCAATGGACATCACCCCAGGCAATCACTATATAAGCAATAGCTGCTAATATCCATAAAATGCCTCCAATTTTTTCCTGCCACAAAGAAATTATTAAAATTCCTAGTAATACTAGAGTTGGCAAAAGATGTGTTAATAACCCCATCCAAGAAAATTTACCTAAATCTAAAACAAATAAAGCTGTCATTAAAATAAATAAAATTGCAAAAACTCTAGTTGCTAATTGAAATGTTTTATTCATATATTTTTATTAAATTTTACCTATTTATATAATACTATATTTTACATTAAAAATAAACTACTGACATTGACAAAAAACTTATTCTTTAGCTAAAATTTGCCAACAATACTAATATTAGTCTATAATAAAAATATATGTTCCTCGTTCATTTTCATCCGGCGCAGAAAAGCGCCATAGCAAGGAGGCAATGCCGCTGAAAACTCAAGATTTATTCTAAGGACTTCCAATCCAATTATCTTCCTCGATTTCTCTTCAAAGCCGACATCGAAATTCCGTTCTCCCCTAACCCCAAGTAACCCACTAACCTATCCACCAGGCTCATATATTATGACTCTGGTAGATCATCCTGGAAATCCTAAATTATTTTCGGGTAAACTGCTCGTCATTGAAGACGAGCTACCAAAAATAATCGGCCTCTCCTGGGAAAGAGCTCAGTTCAGAGCTAACAACAATTCTGGATATGCAGATCTACACTTTGACCTTATAGAGTCACCTCTATCAGTGGTCAATATCAATGACAACACAGAAGAAGAACAAGAATCTTTAGAGATTCCGAACATTGTCGTCTCTGGCTAAACTCAAACAAAATAAGCCCCTGTTCATAAAACAGGGGCTTTTTACTTTTTTAAAAAGAAACACTTTAAATTCTTAAAATTTATTTCAAAGTGTCTTTTACTTTTTTAACTATATCTTCCAAAGACCAATCTGTTTTAATTAAATAATCTACAACATTTTCCTGAATAATCTCGGGTTTATTTTGAGCATCTGCTAAATTACTTAAAATAATCACTGGCACATCTTTGCCCCAATCATCCTGGCGAAGTTCTTTAAGCATAGAGATACCATCCATTCTTGGCATTACTATATCAAGTAATATTAAATCTGGTTTTTTACTCAAAGTCATTTCTAAGCCCTCTTGACCATTTTTGGCTTCTAGTAAATCAAAGTTCTCTGAACTAAATTTACCAACCAATGCCTTAGCTAAAGCTAAATCATCTTCTACTATAAGAAGTACTTTTTTATTCTCCATATATTTTAATTTAATGTATTTTTAATATCTTTTATTATGTCGTCCAAGCGATTATCAGCTTTAGTATAATATTTATCTACGCCAAATTTAATATAAGCCTGAACTTTATCGGAAGTAGCTGTATTAGAAACTACAAAAATTGGCATTTCCTTCCATTTTGAAGCTTCATTTTTTATTTTAGCCACAAAATCCAAACCGTCCTCTTTGCCTAATAAATAATGATCCAGCCAAATAGCATCTATTTTATCTAACTCTTCCAAATAATCCATGCCTTGTTCTACAGATCGTGCCCCAACTACTGTACAACCCTGAAGCTCTAATTTTTTCTTAATAGCATTTAGAAGGGGTGTTTCATCTTCTAAAACTAATACTACTTTATTTTCCATATATTTATTTAAATTATTTTGTATATTCAAGTCCTTTACTACCTTCTTTTGCTTTTATTCCTTTTAGAGGTATTGTAACATAAAATGTCGTTCCTTTGTTTTCCACAGATTTAAACCAAACTTTACCACCAAATTGTTGAATAACAGATTTAACAATATAAAGACCTAAACCAGTACCATCTGTTTCTCTTTCTCTAACATTATCAGCTCTAAATAATTTAGTAAATATATTTTTTTGTTGGGCCTTGGGTATACCCATCCCAGTATCAGATACTTCAATTTTTACATTAGTTTTATCCTTAGTAATACTAATACCAATCTTACCTTTTTCAGGAGTATACTTAAGAGAATTTGATAATAAATTTTGCCAAACAATTCGCATTAATTTATCATCTAAAGTTATCTTTGGTATAGCTTTATCAAACTTTTTAATAACTTTTAATTTCTTCTTAGCAATCAATGGCTTGATTTCATTTAAAACACTCTCTGCCTGAACTATAAGATCAGTTGGCTTTGGATCTACCGCTAAAGTACCCAATTCTATACGAGAGACATTAAGTAAAGCATTCACCAAATCAACCATACGTTGGTTACCTTTATATATTTCTGACACAAACTCTTGTTGACCCTTATTAAGTTTACCTGCATCTTCTGACAAAAGCATCTCGGCATACCAATTAACAGTAGAAAGTGGCGTTCGCAACTGATGAGAGGCTAGAGACACAAACTCTGACTTGGCTCTATCAATTTGTCTTTCTTTAGTTACATCTCTTTCCACAGCTACAATAAATTTTACTTCACCATCATCATCTAATATAGGCGAGATGCTGGTCACAGCATCATAATCTTCACCATTTTTTCTGGTATTAGCTATATCTCCTATAAATGATTTCTTATCTTCGGTAATTGTCTTCCATAATTTCTCATAAAAATCCTCGGCCATATTGCCACTCCAAAGTTTTTTAATACCAGCTTTTTGACCCATAATTTCTTTAGCCGTATAACCAGTAATTGTTTCTACAGCTTGATTAGCATATAAACAAATACCATCTTGATCTGTAATAACAATATGATCTGAAGCATTATCTACGGCTAGTTTAAATTTTTCTAAATCTTTAGCTAGGTCTTCTGTTCTGGCTTTCTCTTCTTCTACATCTTCTAAAATATTTAATACTGCTGCTTGTTGATTTTCAAGTTTCTTACTATTACTAATAATTTCTTTAGTCTGTTTTTTTACTTTTTGATCTATTTCTGATCTTGATTTTTTGATGGCAGAGGTCATGACATCAAAAGCTCGTGACAAATCACCTACTTCGTCTGTAGCATTTGTGCCTACCTTATGTTCAATATCTCCTTCAGTTATTATTTTAATATCTTTTCTCAATCTATTAATAGGGCTTACAATAGATTTACCCACTGAAAAAGCTACAAATAACACCACTAATACAGTAATCAATACAATAAGCACTATATTATTCAATGCTTTATCTATTTCGCTAAATATTGCAGATCCTTCTACCCTACTGACTAATACCCAATAATATTCCTCCCCCTGAATTTTACTAATACTATCACTATAAGCCTGATTACTTCCTGAGTTATCTAAATTTTCTTGTCCACTAGGATAAATTCTGCCAAAGGTCAAAAAACAATCTGTATCTTTACTATAAAATTGGCCTGATTCTTCATTAAAAAATCTAAAAGCTTGAGAACAATGATTATTTATGTTTTCATCATTACCATCAAACATAAACGCCCATTCTTTTTTAGCATCAGGATGATGCAAATAATAACCTTCTTTATTTACCAAATATATTTCTTTTCCAATAGTCGTACCTAGATATGTTTCATCTAGATGACTTAAAAAATTATCTGCATATACATTAGTAATTATAATACCTTTAGATTTATTCTGATTATCAAAAATAGGAGTAGCATACCTTAAGACAGGTACATAAATTGAGTCTTTAACTGTTCCTCTGTTTTCTATACTCTCCCCTTCTATATTCAAATCAAGTGGTGATACAAATACTACTCCTTGCTTAGCTTTCATTGAATCCTCAAAATAATATCTACCTGCTTTATTTTGCAATTCATCGTCTGGAATTCTAAATGTATTATTGCCGTCATTATCTATCCTAACTATTTCTTGCCCATTTTCGTCAATATATCTAATTTGATAATATATTTTTCGTTCCTTAGAAAAAGAAAGAAAATCTCTAGTTAACATTTCTTTAAGCTCTCTTTTATCTTCTTCCTCTTTAGAATTTATAAAATCTTCTATGCTATGAAGTTTACTTAAAAATAAAACCTCTGCTTCCATATTATCTAAAAACACACCTATACTATTCTTTTTCATCATTATATCGTGTGTTTCTTCGCTTAGAGCAGTATCTAATAAATAACCTTTTATATTAGAATATAAGATTGAAGTGACTAAAATTAGAGGGATAACAGTCAATAGCAACATCCCAGTAATTATCTTTGTTTTTATTTTTAAATTTTTAAACATTATTTATCTAGTTTATTTTTGTTTTTATTTTTTAACTCTACCATCTTTAACTCTCTGCCTATCATATGTTTATTTATCTTCTCTAAAGTAGCCGTACGTTCAGCTACTTTATTTTCTATATCAGTAATATTTTTCTGTAACCTAATGGTCATTTTATTAAAACTATTAGCCAAATCCTCTAGCTCATCACCAGTTTTAATATCAACTCTAATCCCAAGATTACCCTTTGCAACAGCCTGACTAGCCTCTTTAAGATTTCCCAATGGTTTTAAAATTCTGTTGATAAACCAAAATACTCCAGCAGCAGAAAACAAAACTGCTAATACTATTATAATACTTAAAATATAAGCTATATTTTTAGCTAGATTAATATAAACACTACTACTTTGTTCTAAAAACAAAAATAATGGAAAGTCTCCAATCGGCACTATACTAACTATCTCTTCTTCTCCGTCTCTTTCATCATATACCTGAAACACTGTGGCCTCTTGTAAGCCATCCAACGCGTCCTTGGGCTCTTGATAAGTTAATTCTTTTATCTCCACACCTTCAAATCTACGCTCTTCTTTAATTTCTAATTTCTCAGCAGCGGTCAACTTACCAATACTGTTATAAAGATGCCCCTCTTCTTCCGACGAAATTATTATCCCGTATTCATCTAAAAGCATTACTTCTCTCTCGCCATATAAACTAAAATGCATACTTTCATCAAGGTTTGTTGGGTTCATCTTTATTATGACTACTCCTAATGTTTGATTATTAGAATTTGTAACTGGCCTTGCGAAATAATAGCCTAATTGTTTACTAGTGGTTCCCAAAACAACACTCAGATTAGCTTCTCCGTTTATAGCTTTCTTAAAATAGCTACGAAATCCATAATTATTACCCGTAAACCTTGGATCAGTAGACACTAAAGTGTCGCCATTCTCATCCATTACATAAATAGCTAAAAAAGAATCTTCAATATTATATAAATTTAGAAAATCTAGAGCATCATCGTGTCCAAATGTCTCTGGATCTTCCAGATATTCTGTTAATTGATCTCTAGTGGCTAATAACTCCGTAAAATTAAAAACATTATCCAAAATACGCTCTGTCTCATGAGAACGTTCATGGGTAGTATCCTTTATACTCGCTATATTTATATCAAATATCACTCCCTTGATGTAATAAAAACTAAAAACAGTAGCCAAAGCACCAAATGCAATTATTAAACCAGCTACAGCAAAAATTAATTTTGATTTAAGAGATCTAATCATCTTTATATTTTATTTATCTAATTTATCTACTAGAGCCATTATTTCTTTATGGTGTTTTTCGATAATACTAGGATCACGAAAATTTTTAGAAAATTCTATTAAATTATCCAAAACTCCTAAAATAGATTTTTTGTCTGGCTTATCAAAATTCCCACCAGTGTCATTAAAAGCTTTTTTTATAATAGTCTTGCAATACTCTTTATTAGCTGGACTTTTTTCGTCTGGACTAAGCCCAGTTTCTGCACAATGTGCTTCATAAAAACAAGATATTACAGCATCCCTAACCATCAACGCTGTAACAGGTCTACTAGTATCAATTCCATATACATTTGTCATATTATTTACCCTCCACTTTCTTTAATTTATTTTTAAGCTCTACCATTTTGAGCTCACGATTTATCATTAATTTATTCATATTTTCTAACTCTTGTATTTTGCTATTAAGGGTTTCATCTGCAATTTTACGTTGATAAGCATTAGCTATTAAACCCGAAATTGTCTTTAAAAACTCTTTATCTAACTCAGTCCATTCTCTGTCCTTTTTTATTTCATCAAAACCAATAAAGCCAAAAAACTTTTCTTTTACATATAATGGTAGAACTAAAATGGCTTTTATATTTTGTGGAGCTAAAATATCGTATAAATCTTTTGGTAATTTATTAATGTTGTTTGATAATACAGCCCCTTCTTTTTTTAATATCTTTTTCCAAGATGGAATAGTGGTATAAGGAACATCTTGTAAATTATTTTTCTGACAGCTCACTCCCTTATTACACCATTCAAAAGTATTACTAGTATTTTTACCATCTGAACTATCTTCAAAAATATACACCCTAGAAACATCTGTATATTCACCTAAAATTTTTAAAGTTTCATTAATTATCTTGTCAAAATTATCTAGCGAGTTAAATTTAATAGCTATATCTGATAATAACTTTTGATGTTCTAGATTTTGTTTTATTTGCACTTCATGTTCCTCTTCCTCTGTAATGTTAGCTATCATTACTAAATCTTCAATTATTTTTCCTTTAGCATCTTTAATAGCGACCGCTCTTATCAAACCAATCTTCTTGTCTGTGCTACCTTTAGAAATAAAATCTAATTTATAAGGAGCTGGTTTCTTGCCCAACATTCTCTGGGCAAATTTTTCCATTACTGTTATTTTCCCTTTGGCAGTAAGAAAAGGCATTTTAAGTAAATTTTTACCTAATATTTCTTCTGGAGAATAATTTAACCAATCAAACAATCTTTGATTGGCCTCTAATATATTTCCTTTATGATCCAATAAAACAATCCCTTCTGGAGAAAGATCAAAAACTGACTTGTATCTACTTTGATCAATTACTTTATCTTGTGACATATTTTTATTTTAACGACTTATACTAATGACAGTATCCTCTGCACTAGGAGCACAGACTGTAAGTTTTGAATTAACATTTTTGACTACAAAATAACCTGTACCGTAGGTACTCTCGCCCGTTGGATCAATTGGTATGGCTGACAAATATTTCTCATTAGTGGTCAAATCGCTCAGTGATATATAACCAGCCACTGTACAAGTTAACCCAGCAATATCTGATTTACATATTTCTGTATGAGTAGCTCCACTAAAACAATCAGCGTTTTCTTGTATAGTCGAAGGTATTACTCCATCATTATCTACATAATATTGATAATTAGCATTCAGTATCGCATTAACGTCTGCTCTTCGTTGAGCGTTTCTATTTTCTTTAAATCTTTTTTGTGGATTTATCACAGTATAAGTAGCCACAGCTAAAATAGCTAACATAACTATAACTAATATTAGCTCAATAAGTGTAAATCCATTTTGCTTTAATCTCTTCATATATATATTATAACACAAATCACTTAATTTTTTATTACTCTCCTGTTAAAATGGCTACTTCTTGCCAAGAAGTAATATTAATTTGAGGATTAATAGTATCTATATTCACCTCCACTTTTCTAACTATAGTTCCTACTGTACTAGAAGCTACAATGTTTCTATTTTGACCACCATTATTAGTTACAAAATATCCACAAGTTCCTTTAGTGAAAACTAAATTACCATAACCTGCAAAAGTGGTACTATCTCTAATCTCCTGCAAAGCACCTTCAGCGCAAGCATTAACTATAGCTTTGGCTTGATTAGACTGTTGTCCAGCAAAACTAATACGAGATGCATCTACTCCAATAAGTAAAATAGAAACTGCAATGCTAATACTAATAGCCCCTATTAACACAATAGTTAGTAGTAGTGAAAATCCTTGTTTGTTTTTTGGATAATAATTTTTCATAATTATCTTAAACTAGCGCTACCATAAAATGTTTTAGTCCAATCATACTCATTACGATTGGTATTATTTACAAAACTAATATCAAATTGTATTCGAATGTTCCCTAGAGTACTTACTTTTGACATATTAGTAAAACTTAAATTACTAACTTCTACTAAATTAGAATTTAAAGCTATCGGCGTAGCTACGCCTTCAGTTAAATATATATAAGTGGAAATATTATTAAATAATGTTGGGTCATCAGCCACATCTACTACATCTAGAGATAAGGTAGTTGCACTAGTGCCAATACTTGGAGAATTTATAGCTTCAGCATTAACAATGGTCTGAGTAATAGTCTGCATTAAATAAGCACCCTGCTGATCTACTTCAGTTATACTTTTGACTTTGGCACGAGAGGATAAATTAGTTTGGAAAAAACTAGTAATTATCAAAAGAATTATAGAACCAATTGCTACATACAAAATTAATTCCACGAGAGTAAATCCTTTTTTGTTACTAAATATTTTCATATAAATTAAAATAATGAACAACAGCAAGTATCATTAGCTGGCTCAGCCACACAATATATATCCCCACCTGATTCATGCGTTTCACTGTTTTTTGAACATTGTTTTTTATTTTGTCTACAAGTACCTAAAGTTTTGCCTATTGAATTACAATAATCTGTACAAGTTGTAACGGGTGGCGGTGAAGCTGCTGAACCAGCCCAATTAGTCAGATAGGAAGTAAAGCTTACCGTACCTGTTCTCTGTGGTGTTTGTTGCCAATCTATTTGAGATACTATCTGTTTAGTATTAGCATCAATAGAAGAAACAGTTACTTGTCTAGTATAAATATCATTTATATCAAAAGAACCAACTAAGCTCCACTCTCCTCCCACATTATACAAACCATAAGTACCATCTACTAAATTGGCGAAGTCATCATCTCTAATATTACGAGTAGCTTCTAATCCTTCCTCAGCTAAAAAAACTGCCCGCGATCTATTACCAGCGAGCATTGTAGATTCCTGACCATAAATTAAATTACCTACCAAAACAGAGAATAATAAAACAAACAAAGCGCTAACTAAGACAATTTCTATTAAAGAAAAACCTTTAGTAGGTAAGCACTCCCTTAGCATTAATTGTAATTGTTTTATTTGCATTAACATTTATAGTAAAAATAGTTGAGCCTGTGCTCTGTGGATCACCACTAAATTTATCAAAAACTATTTCTTGTAACCCTGACACAATAATAACTTCAGCTATTGTATAATTTTCGTCGTAAGCTAGATCTCTAGCAGCATAACTAATTCCTTTAAACAAAGTAATCTGTCCTGAGGCTATATAAACTCCCCAGTTAGAATCTCCGTCACTAGATCTAGATAGAACTTGTGCTCTTCTTAAACTTTGTACCAATTCCATAGAAGCTAATTCTACACTGTTGGAATTTTGGAATCTATTATAAATAGGTGCCGACAAACCTGCCAACACACCTATGAAAACTATCACTAAAATTAATTCAATTAAAGTGAAACCAAAATTATTATTTTTATTTAACTTTGACATACTCAGAGTATACCCAAATAATTTCATCTTCTGTTAATAATACCCTTGTCCATCCATCTTCCTCTTCTAAGAACTGAAAAACCTCACCTGGAGACAATTGACCTACTACCACGCCCTCTGGCTCGTCATACATATCTATATTATTTCCATTATCACCAAGTATTTCTAAAAATATTTTTTCATCCATAACTATCTCTTTGGCTATAATTGTTTTTTCTTCTATAACTACTCTTTCTTCTATTCTAGCTGGTGCACTACTAGCCGGCGCAGCGTTATTAGGATTATTTACATTATCTAATAAACTATAAATAGGTAATATTACACCTATGGCAATAATAGCCACACCAAGGCCTACTAATATTAAAAGTACAGGCTCAAGCATCACTGCTAAATTCTTCGTAGTATTATCCATTTTAGATTCGTAGTTTTCAGCTATTTTAGTAAGGGTACCTGATAAATTACCTGATTGTTCGCCAGCCACAATAATCTGCTGGATAGGCATTGGAATCAACTTTCTTATTCCTTTATATTCTTTAAAGCTCTTCTGAAAAGAATTTCCATCGTCTATACTTTTTCTAAGATAAATATAAAACTCCTTATATTTTTTAGTAGTTGTAGAAGAAATTAAAGAATCCAAAGCATCATTAACTGGCAAACCAGCTTCTAACAAACTTCCTAAAATAAAACCAAAACGCGTTAATTGTACCTGACGTATAAAATCTTTGACCACCGGTACTTTAAATAAAAATGCTTCACCAATAAATTTAGTTTTTCTAAATATAAATACAAAATAAATTAATACCAGCAATAATACTATTACAATTGGTATTAAATTAAGTCCATTGGCACTAACAAAATTGCCAGTATTAATAATTGCTCTTGTAATCCAAGGTAATTCTACGTTAAGGCTAGAAAATACGTTAGATAATTTTGGTAAAACAAACCATGATAAAAATACAGCTACAATAAAAGTAAAAACTAACACAAAAACTGGATAAAGCGTGGCCGATTTTACTTTATCTCTAATAATATTCTCTTTTTGTTGTTGAATATTTATTACCTCTAGATTTTCTGCTAAACGACCTGATTGCTCGCCAATTTCAATCAAAGATATTACATAGGGAGAAAATAAATTTGTACTACCAAGAGCTTTAGACAAATTAGCTCCACTATTTATATCCTCTTCTAGGCCTCTAACCATGCGTTTCATCTGAACCGATTTTAGTTCCACTCTAATAGCTTTTAAAGCCGCTAAAATACTCATGCCAGACGCTAAAAGCATGGATAAGTTTTCTACAAAATATTTTTTCTCTTCTGCTAGACCTATTCTAGACAATAAACCCATCTTTCTATTGACGGGCCTAGCTTGAGGTTTATCTTGTGATTTTTTTTTGAACATTTTATTTTATTTAGATGGAGGAGAAACTCTCATTAATTCTTCTAAGGTAGTTACTCCACTTTTGACTTTTTCTAAACCATCGTCAAACAAGGAAGCGCTACCTTGCTTCTGGGCCAAATCCCATATCTGTTGTTTAGATGGATTTTGAAGTATCAAATCCTGCATCTCAGAACTAATTTCTATAATTTCATAAAGAGCTGTACGGCCAGTATAGCCAGTATCACTACAAACGTTGCATCCCTTACCTCTGTATAGCGTGCTAATTTTATCAGCAGTTTTTGGATCAATATTTTTTACTAATTTTTTTATAATTTTATCTTCTTTATTAATACTAACTCGACAATGTTCACAAATACGTCTAGCCAATCTCTGCGCCACGATTAATTCCAATGTAGAGGCCAATAAAAATGGCTCTACTGCCATATCCAAAAGTCTCGGAATAGAAGTAGCCGCATCATTAGAATGAAATGTAGAAAGAAGTAAATGACCAGTTAAAGCTGCATTAACTGAAATTTCAGCAGTTTCCTCATCTCTAATCTCACCAACCAATATAATATCTGGATCCTGTCTAACAATGGACCTAAGTCCTTTAGCAAAACTTAAATTGGTTTGATTATTAATTTGAATTTGATTTATGCCTGGTATTTTATATTCAACCGGATCTTCAATTGTTGTAATATTTACTTCCGGTTTATTAAGCATTTTAAGAAGTGCGTAGAGAGTAGTAGTTTTACCAGAGCCAGTTGGCCCAGTAACTAATATCATACCAAACGGTTTATTAGCTGCTACCTGAAGGATGTCTTGATGTTTAGCAGATAATCCTAGATTAGAAAAATTTAAATTTTTGACATATTCAGCTAAAATACGGATTACTATTTTTTCCCCATCAAGCGTTGGTACAATTGATATTCTAAGATCTACTTTTTCTGTTTCATTTATTTGATGCCTAACTGAACCATCTTGTGCTGAATTGTGCTCATCAATACGCATGTGGGCCTGCACCTTGATTCTATTTAAAATATTTTCATAATGCTCTTTCGGCATCACGCCAGCCTCATGAAGAACACCATCTATTCTAAAACGAATAGTAACTGTATCTTCGTCTGGTTCAAAATGAATATCAGAAGCCTTATGAGTTAAACCATCATTTATAATTTCATCTAAAATCTCTGGGGCGATCCTCTGCTTACCTTCAATAATTTTAGCAAAACGAGTAGCTAATGATTTTCTATAATGACCAAAAGCTTTATCTATATCATCTGTTACTGAAAAAGTAATTTTTATTTTTTGTTTAGGAAAAATTTCTTGTAGCTTTGTTTCTAAGCCTACTTGTTTTGGATCATCGCTAGTTACGGTGATAGTTTTCTTATCTTCAGCAAATAAAACAACCCTGAATTTCTTGGCAATATTTTCAGGGATTTTCAAAACTTGTTTTTTTGATGGCTCATGAGTATTAAGATCAGCATAAACCACTTCTAAAGATTCAGAAATTGCCTGACCTAAAAGATCTTTAGTAATAATTCCTTCACCAAGTAAATAATCTGTAATCAAAACATTATGAGTTTTAATATACTCCTTAGCTTTATCTAGATCCTCCTGCTCTACATAGTTCTCACGAGCTAGGATATCAATAATTTTTTTGCTATCCAGCTTCATAGATTTTATTTTTAATTTTATTTTTAACTATACACTACAAATGATTACATTTTTTTAATGTAATCAACAATTTCAGACAAAGAAGTGTCTGATTTTACAAAATAGTCAGTAGCTCCTAATTCTTTAGCTTTATTAAAATCTTCTTCTTGCCCTAAATTAGATGTTACTACTATTTTAGTCTTAGTGCCCTGCTCTTTTAATTTTTTTAGCACAGTAAAACCATCCATGCGAGGCATAATCATGTCTAATAGTAATAGATCATAATCATTCTTAGCCATCTCTTCAATAGCTTCCTCGCCATTAAAAGCTGCCTTGGCTTCAAAGCCAGCATGATTCAGTTTTAAAACTAAAGCCTTAGCCATTGGCTTTTCATCTTCAGCTACCAATATTTTTTTAATTAATCCAGCCATAATATTATTTATTTAATCAAATTATAATAGCTATATTATAACATATATAATAATTTTCTAATTTAAAATCCAAACAAAAAAACCGCCTCTTGCCCTAAGAATCGCGCGTGGCCAGAACGGTTTTTTAATAAATATAAAAAATTATTTGTTTTTAAATCTATTTCGTCTTTTCAGTTTCTTACGTCTCCGTCTTTTAACTGATAATCTTTTATTCTTTAATTTTGTTCCCATATCTTATTTGAATTTAACGGTAAAAATGTATCAAAAATTGCTTATTTTGTCAACTCTGCCCCACGAGCTTCTACTACTATCTTTATAAATTTTTGACCATCTATTTTAACCTCTTCTTCTGATGCTACTTTAACATCCTCAAAGAAATTTAAACTATCTATAGCTATAATATCAACATAATATTGATTTAATTCTGTTGTAGTATTACCTCCTTGTGTAGTACTGGCTTCTTCAACATTTTGTGCAGCGACTGATCTTACATACATTTCTTTTTGCTTTGACAATTCGTCCATAGCAGCTATAAAGGCTCTTTCTCTAGTTTCTCCCATTCCTTCAGCTGTCATAGACTTACCAACACCTTCAATATCATCTTCGTTATAATCAGACAATTCAGTTTCTGAAATAAAGAATGTATCAAGCCCATCTTCTGGCGAATCTCCAGCACGATCTATTTCTCTACTTATTAATCTACCAGATGTTAGCACTCCTAAATCTCTATCTCCATCTGCAAAATCATCCACAGAGAAATTAATATCTTCATCTCTATCTATACCAGAAGCACCATCAACGCCCACAAAACCATCAGCTGTAATTTCACCTTCTTCTCTAACTTCACTTGAAGCTATGGGGCTCCAAGACTTGGGCACTTGAATGTGATATTTATCCAAAGCTTGATGTACTTCATCTAAAGTTAACTCTGATGAACGATCAGCTAAATCTGCTAATTCATCATAATCTTTTTCTTGGGCTTGCCCTTCGCTAACTGCCAAAACAGCTATAGCAGCCATAACAACAAAAGTCATATTACCTCGAGCCATATTCCTTTCGAATCCTTTACCTATAGAAGCCACTCTATCTTTCAAAGCTTCTATTTTTCTAGCTAAAAATGATTTGTCTTGCGCCTCTGTATGTTCCATTACTGGATCCTGAGGCATTCCTTCTGGTTTAAACATATAATTATTTTAATAATGTGGTCGTCCTGCCGGGACTTGAACCCGGGACCCCCACTTTATAAGAGTGGTGCTCTAACCGACTGAGCTACAGGACGTTGTACCTGTCCGCCTTTGGCGGAAAACATAAATATTATAGACTACTTAGCGTGTTTTGTGAAGTCCTCTAAGCTCCGTTTATGATATCTAATTTCTTAGATATGTTAGATATAATCTTATCTGTACTAGATTCTATGTCCTTATCTATTATGATTTTGGCTAGATGACGACTACCGCTACCCCCTAAATCTTTGATGAGATCTGTAGCATTAATATTAGCTATACTATAAACCCACGCCTCAGTTTGATAAAGTTCTAATTGATAAAATATTACTGCAACTTGAGTGCCAGGTGTAGATAAAATTAAATCTTTAACCATATCTGAAAAATCTTTGGGCAAATTTTCTAATTCATCATTATTCAAAAATGAGCTAATAATATTATCTTGCTTTTTAAGTCTAGATAAAACCTTGCCCCAGCTTTTAAGAGTGCTTATGTTTTTTGTTCTATAAAGACCTTGAATTATTTTTTCACGTTGAGCACCTTTGATAATAAGCTGTGAAGCTAAAGCTAAACTATCAGGAGTAACTTTAGGAGATTGAAAACTATTAGTAGCTAATATCATACCAGCTAAAAGACAAGTAGCCATTTCTTGATTAATGCCTTTCTTCAAAATATGATAAGAAATTTCTGCCAGTGATGTACTATTGGCCTCTACTATATTTAACTGACCATAATTTTCATTAAGCACTGAAGTATCAATATTTAAAATCGGGCTGCTATGAAAAAAATGTCTATTCTCAATAAACACACTTCCTAAAGATTCAATACTGTCTGCTCCCAAAATAATAATCAAATCATACTTATATTCTCCCCTATCTGTTTGAACATCTTTAGCACTAAAAATTCCATTATCTGGAACTATATCAATAACTAGCTCATCACCACTAACATCATAACTTAATTGTTTTACTTTTGTTTTGGAAATATCTAAAACAATTTTAAACTTATTCAGATTACCAAGGCTCTTTTGTACATTAGTGCCCTTGGGCAAAAAATCATATTTAGCAATCTTACCATCAAAACAGATGTCCGCCTTTTTTTTCTGCTTAGCTAAAAAAATCTGCCAGGCCATTGCTGAGCCTAACACATCCAAATTAGGATTACTGGGACCAGTAATCAATACATTATTAGCTGAAGCTAAAATTTTATCTAATTCTTTGTTTGGTAAATCCATAATATTTTAATTTCGACTATTTAATTTACACTAAAACACCCCTCTCTGTCAAGACATATAAGCCCTCAAATGGTTGACTTTTTTAACGATTTTTAGTAAAGTAAGCACGAAATATAAAAATTATTACTAATAATACACTAAATTCTCCAGTGTATTTAATTTATTAAGAGTATGAATGTAAGCGCCCTAGCCAGACAACTAAAGGTACCTACTAGCGAATTATTAGAAAAGCTCCCCGAGCTAGGATTTGATATTGGTGCTAGAGCAATTAAAGTTAATGATAAATTAGCTCCTAAAATTATAGCTGCTTGGAAAAAAGCTGCTAAGAAAGAGAAATTTAAAACTGACTTATCAAAAATAGAAGAACGCGGTAAAGAAGATGATACCAAAAAAGATCTTAGCGAAGCTAAAGAAATAGCAATTTCTGATACCATAGTCGTTAAAGATATGGCCGAAGAAATGAAACTACCAGTTGCCAAACTAATGGGAGAGTTAATGAAAAATGGCATCATGGTATCTCTTAATGAAAGAATAGATTTTGATACTGCAACTATCATTGCCGAAGACTTAGGATTCAAAGTAGTAAAATCTGACGAAGAAGTATTAGAAGAACAAAGTAAACGTGAAAAATTAGAAAAATTACTTAGTGTTAGAAAAACAAAGTCTAATAAAGCTCCCGTCGTGGTTGTAATGGGCCATGTAGACCATGGTAAAACTAAATTATTAGACTCTATCCGAGAAACAAATGTAGTTGATCAAGAAGCTGGTGGTATTACCCAGCACATTGGTGCTTATCAAGTCACCAAAAAAGATAGGTTGATTACTTTTTTAGATACTCCTGGCCATGAAGCTTTTAAGGCGATGAGAAGTCGTGGCGGTCAAATTGCCGACGTAGCTATTTTAGTTGTAGCTGCTGATGATGGCCTTAAGCCACAGACATTAGAAAGTATTTCTGTAATTCAAAAAGAAAAACTGCCTTTTGTAGTAGCTATTAATAAAATTGATAAAGAAGAAGCTGACGTAGATAGAATAAAACAAGAACTATCAGAGCTTAATCTAATACCTGAAGACTGGGGAGGTAAGACAATCTGTCAGCCAATTTCTGCAAAATTCAAAAAAAATATTTCCGAACTATTAGACACTATACTTTTGATAGCCGACATGGAAGAGTTAAAAGCTGATAATACTGGTAGTGCTGTTGGTACTATTATCGAATCTCATGTAGATAAGAGCGCTGGTCCAGTAGCTACTGTTTTAATCCAAGCTGGCACTTTAAAAATTAGTAATATGTTTTTTGTTGGCTCTGTACCAGGTAAAATTAAAACCATGGAAGACTGGAAAGGTAAAAGTATTACTGAAGCTACTCCAGCTATGCCAGTTAAAATATTAGGTCTAAAAAAATTACCGAGCGTAGGAGAAATATTTGAGGTAATAACCGACAAAAAAGAATACAAAAAGAGACTCAAACAAATGAGCTCTAAAAGTAAGTCAATGAAAACTTCTTCTGGTATAAACAAAAATGGAAATGATAATGACGATGAAGAAAATCCAGATATTGCTAGTCTAAACCTAATAATCAAATCCGATGTTTTAGGTTCTGCCGAAGCTATTGAAGAATCATTATCAAAAATAAAAGTGCCAGACACTTGTGTAAAAATACTTAAAAAAGGTCTGGGTCAAATTACGGAAGATGATATTATAAATGCTGAAGCTACCAATGCTATTATTATTGGTTTTCATATTAAAGAAAATAAAAATATTAATATTTTAGCTGCCGAAAGACACGTTACTATCCTCTACTTTGATATTATCTATAAACTACTTGAAGAAGTAGAAAAAATATTGACCAGTATCAAAGGTAAGAAGATGATTCACAAATTTTTAGGCAAACTTGAAGTATTAGCTATATTTAAAACCGCTAAAAAATCTATGATCATCGGCGGTAAAGTTACTCAAGGTAAAATTACCAAAACTAGTAAAATTAAAGTGTTGAAAGATGGTCAAGTAGAAACTATTGGCGAACTAGCTAGCTTACAAGCTGCCAAAGAAGATGTGGCTGAAGTAGTAGAAGGAAACGAAGCTGGACTAGAATACCAAGGAGATCCAATTATAGAAGTTGGTGATACATTAGAATTTTTTGAAGAAATATATGAGTAAACGTAGTAGCCAAGTAGCTGATCTGATACGTAGCGAACTAAACAAAATCATTATCAAAGATTTTGAACCACCTATGGGTACATTAATAAGTATTTCTGAGGTAACTATCTCTAATGATCTAAAAAATGCTACAGCCTATGTAAGTATTATACCTCAAAATAAATTAGGCAGCGGATTAAGTGCTATTAAAAAGTTTTCTGGACATGCTCAAAAAAAATTAGGAAAACAACTAGCCATCCACACCACTCCTCGAATAAAATGGCTCTTAGATGAAAGAGATCTTAGATACAGTGAAGTAGACGAAGCTTTAAAAGAATAAATTCCCTCTCAAAGTGTAGAGGGTCTTTTTATTGACTCAAAGACTAAAATCAGCTACAATGCTTTGTTATGCAAAATCATAAAACTAACAGTGAAAATATAAAACAAGAGATAGATAAAGCACAAAATATTTTGCTAATCTCTCACCAAAAACCAGATGGCGATACTATTGGTTCAAATCTGGCTTTAATGGCTTACCTTAAAAAACAAAATAAGAATGTAAGTAGTTTTTGTTTACATAAACTACAATCATCATTTGATTTTCTACCAAATGTACATTTAATAACAGATGATCATAAAGTATTTACTAAACAATACGATCTAGTTATAAGCCTAGATTGTGCTAACCTAGAATATGCTGGAGTGAACAAGCTAATGACAGTTTTGCCATTAGGCTATAAATTAATAAATATAGATCATCATATTACTAATCCAAATTATGGCGATATAAATTTAGTAATTCCTGAATCATCTTCAACTGCCGAAGTGTTATATAGATTATTTAAAGACTGGCAAGTTGAATGGGATAGCGATATAGCTACAAGCATTAGCTGTGGTATGATTACTGATACCAATGGGTTCACTAACGCCGCTACTGGCTATCACTGTCTTTATGCAGCCTCTGAAATGGTAAGGCAAGGTGCCAAGCCACATGACATTATAAAAAACGCCCTGCACAATATTGATATTGATAAATTACGTATTTGGGGACGTGCTCTAGAAAGATTAAAAGAGTCTAAACAACATGATATTGTCTATACATGGCTTAGCCAAGCTGATTTTAAAGAATGCGATGTAGACGAGAACTCCACTGAAGGTATTATAAACTTTTTGCATGTTTTAAAAGACGCAAAAGTAATAATGATCTTAACTGAAATGCCAAATAATTTAATCAAAGGCTCTCTAAGAACAGAAGCTAATATAGATTTAACTAAATTAGCTAAAATTTTTGGGGGCGGCGGACATAAAAAAGCAGCTGGCTTCTCCTTGCCAGGCAGACTAGTTTATGATAATAATAAACTAAGAATTGTATAATCAAACCCCCTAAATCCCCCTTGTCAGGGGGACTTGAGTAATATTAAATATAGATTATATTTAATAAACCCCCTTGACAAAGGGGGCCTGGGGGATTAATAAACATATATGTTAATACCAACAGTAATAGAAAAAGTCCCTGGTGGCGAAAGAGCTTACGATATTTATTCTCGCTTACTAAAAGATAGAATAATTTTTCTGGGCGATGCCATAGATGATAAAATTGCCAATTTAATAATTGCCCAATTACTTTTTTTAGATGCTCAAGAGAATAAAAAGCCAATCAAGATGTATATAAACTGCCCAGGTGGCTCTGTAACTGACGGCTTAGCTATTTATGACACCATGCAATATATAAAAAGTCCTGTTTCTACAATTTGCGTCGGTATGGCTGCTTCTATGGCTGCTGTATTATTAGCTAGCGGAGCTAGCGGACAAAGATATGCCTTACCAAACTCTGAAATATTGATACATCAAATAATGGGTGGGGCCAGTGGCCAAGCTTCCGATATAAAAATCAAAGCTGAGCAAATTTTAAAATTAAAAGGTAGGCTAAATAAAATCTTACAGAAACATACTGGCCAAAAACTTACTAAAGTTGAGAAAGATGCTGACCGTGATTATTATATGACTGCCGAAGAGTCCCTAAAGTACGGATTAGTAGACAAAATAATTAAATAAATCTTATTCTGGCAGCCACCCTTCGCATAAAGCTATGGGTGGCTGTTTATTTTTTAAAAAATTGCTTTTCAATTTCTCTAAAATATGATAATATTTTGCCATGGTAAATCTTAGAGACTCTTCAGTCTTGCTTGAACCATTTACCGTCGGACCATTAGCGTATAACATAGTTTGATAGTTGAAAAACTTCGAAAGATGTCATGCATTAAGCTGATGGTCTTTGATTTTAAGTCTTAGTAGCTGCTCTTGATTTTTTATAATGATTATGGTACTATCAGCAATGAGGATTATATAGAAACATTATAAATTCTCAAGAAATTTAATAAATAATTTACTGTTTTGAACTTTTATTGAAGTTTTATACTAGAAATTCTATTTCTATTTCAAAATATTTCAAGGCCTTTAAGCCAAATGATTACTAAAAAAATAAGCTATATTTATACAATCAACTATCAGACTAGATAGATTTTTTTGTTAATCATTCTCTAAAAGAAAAAATAGTAAACTGGAAAGTTTATAAATAATGAACCTATTTCAATTAATTGCCGCGCTAATCATTGGTGCGATTCTTGGTTTTATTATAAAAAAACTATTTACTAGTCAAAGAGTAAACTCTGCCGAAAGAAAAGCTGAAGCAATATTAGCTAAAGCTAATCAAAAATCTAGCGATATACTTTTAGAATCTAAAGATAAGTCTCTAAAACTTATTGAAGAGGCTAAGGTAGAAGAAAAAGAACGTCGTAAGAGTTTACATGACTTAGAAAATAGATTAACCAAGAGAGAAAGTCTTTTTGACAAAAAATTAATGGACTTAGAGGGAGATAAACAAAGTGTTATTAATTCCAAAAAGCAATTAGAAAAAAACAAAACGGAAATAAAAGAAATCCGTAAACAACAATTAGACAAGTTAGAAAAAGTAGCTGCCCTTAGCCAAGAAGATGCTAAGGAAGTTTTGATGAACAATGTAGAAGCTCGTAGTAAAGATGAGTTACTTCATCGTATGCGAAAATTAGAAGAACAGGGCAGTGAAGAGATGGAGGCTAAGGCTAAAGCAATGCTTACTACTGTTATAGAAAGATGTGCAGCCGCTCATACAGTAGAAACTACTACTACTTCTGTTTCATTACCAAACGAGGAAATGAAAGGTAGAATTATTGGTCGTGAAGGTAGAAATATAAAAGCTATAGAACATCTTACTGGTGTAGAAATTATTATTGACGATACACCTGATGCTATATTAGTATCTGCTTTTAATCCTGTTCGTCGTCAACTAGCCAAGAGAGTTTTAGAAAAACTAATGGCCGATGGACGTATCCATCCAGGTAGAGTTGAAGAAACTGTTACTATAGCTAAAAAAGAATTAGCTTTAGATATTAAAAAAGCTGGTGAAGATGCTGCCTATAAGGCTGGCATAGTAGGCTTAGATAATAAATTACTACAAATACTTGGTCGTCTAAAATATAGAACTAGCTACGGACAAAATCAATTACAGCACGCTCTGGAAGTATCACATCTATCAGGACTTTTGGCAGCTGAGCTAAAAGCAAATGTAGCTGTCTGTAAAAAAGGTGGACTATTACATGATTTAGGAAAAGCTCTTGATCATGAAATAAAAGGATCTCATCCAGAAATTGGTTATGACCTAATGAAAAAGTTTGGTCTACCAGAAGAAGTAGCCTATATGTCTACTGCTCATCATGAAGATCATCCAAAAACATTAGAAGGTGTAATAGTAAAAATAGCTGATGCTATATCAGGTTCACGTCCAGGCGCTCGTCGTGATTCTTTTGAAGAATATATTCAACGTCTAAGTGAATTAGAAGATACTGCTAAATCATTTGAAGGTGTAGAAAAAGTCTATGCCATCCAAGCTGGTAGAGAAATAAGAGTATTTGTTTCTCCAGATAAAATAGATGACTATGCTGCTGAAAAATTAGCTAGAGACATAGCTAATAAAATAGAACACGATCTTAAATATCCAGGTGAAATTAGAGTAACTATGATTAGAGAAAAAAGAATAACTGAATATGCCAGATAAAAAATTAATCAAGTCTGACTTGACGAAAATATTATTTTTTGGAGATGTCTCTGGTACCTTAGGCAGACAAGGCATCAAAAAAATGGCTCCTCTTTGGAAAGAAAAATATCAAGCAGATATTATTATTGCTAATGTAGAAAATTTAGCCCACAACAAAGGCCTAACTCTCAAAACTATGGCCGAAATGGCTGAAGCTGGTGTAGAAATGTTTACTGGCGGTAATCATATTTGGAAAAAATATGAAATAGAAAAAATGGCCAAAGAAACTGATTATAAAATAGCTGCTCCAGCTAATGATAGTCGTTGTCCTGAAAAATATCTATTTCAAATCACAGAAGTAAATGGTGCTAAATTAGCAGTCATTAATCTTAATGGCCGTACTTTCATGGAACACGAAACTACCCTTAGTAATCCTTTTATCAAAATAGATAAACTATTAAGCCAAATTCCAAAAAATACTAATATCATAATTGATATGCATGCTGAGGCTACTAGTGATAAAAGAGCCATGGGTCTTTACCTAGACGGTCGTGTGTCAGTCGTACTTGGCACTCATACGCATATACCAACAGCTGATGCCCAAATATTGGAAAAAGGCACTGGCTATTTAACTGATATTGGTATGGTTGGCGCTTATCCATCAGTATTAGGTATCAAACAAGAAATCATTATTGAAAAATTCCTAACTGAATCTAGAATTCGGCATGATTTACCTACAACTGGTCAAATTGAGGTAAATGCAGTATTATTAGAAATAGATAATCATAGTCATAAAACTACGGATATCAAATTACTAAGAGAGATAATTTCACCCACAGGGTGATTGCCCAGTGGGCAGAATTAACCAATAAGTATATGAACAAAGCTCAGCTCATAGAAACACTAGCTATCAAAGCTGGTATTAGCAAAAAGGAGACTGAGGACGTACTCCGAGCTTTCGAAAGCTTGGTAATCGAAAGATTACAGGAGGGTAAAGAAGTGACCTTAACTGGCTTTGGTACTTTCTCTGCGAGAGAGAGACATGCTAGAATGGGTGTTAATCCTAGGAATCCCAAAGAAAGAATACAAATACCTAGGGTAATAGTGCCAAAATTTAAAGCTGGCAAAACTTTAAAAGACTCTCTAAAAAAATAAGTCCTCATGGAACTAAAACTGAAAGATATAAAAAAAGATCCTCGTATTAACTCTTTTGTAGATCAGACGGATAAATATCTCCGTTCTTTAGGTTATACAGATCATGGTCGTCGCCATCTAGATATTGTTAGCGATAGATCAAAAATGTTAGCTAATAAATTTGGCCTAAATATTAAAGATCAAGAGATTGCCTCTATTGCTGGCTGGTGTCATGATATGGGAAATTTTTTAGGTCGCACTCAACATCACTATTGGGGTGGTATGCTTTTTTCTCAATGCTATATCAGTGAAGCTGATCCAACTCAAGTATCTAGAATAATACAAGCCATAGTATCACATGATAAAGACGATTTAAAAATATTGGACAAAATTACCGCCTGTGTAATAATAGCTGATAAATCTGATGTACATCGTAATAGAGTACTAAATAAAAATGCAAAAGAAATTAAAGCTGATATTCATGATAGAGTAAATTATGCTGTTACAGACAATCACTTACTAATAGATAAACAAAAAAAGACAGTTACCCTATCTTTAACTCTTGATACTAAATTTACTAGTATCATGGATTACTTCTCTATTTTTGTAGAACGTATGAACTACTGTCAAAAAGCTGCTGAATATTTAAAGTATGAATTCCATCTTAATATAAACAATACAAAACTAGCTTAGTCATTATATAAAACTAAACCACGCTTTGGACCAATAGTTTGGTCCTTTTTTGTATCCCAATCAAATATAGAAGCCATCAAGTTTTTTTCAGTATAAATAAAATCCGCTCCCCTTCTAGTACCTGGATCATTAGTAATAAACTTGTCATCTTGATAACCTTTAACAACCAACATATGATATTCTGGACCGTTACCAGAAAAAAATGGATTATCTAATTTATGACCATCAGCTGGTATAATTACTGGTATACCTCGATTAAGAAAAACTCTAATCTTGTCAGCTGTTAAATCCTCTATTACTTCAACTCGATATCCAAAAGTAGTCATTGCATATTCAGCTACTGAAGCAGTTGGTAAATTAAAATGCCCACCCCAATTAATTTCTTGCCAAGCTACCATTTCTAATAAAATATTTTCTACCTCTTCCTTAGTGGGGAAATCCTGATTAGCATAATAATAATCAACCATCAGTAAACTAGCCTCTTCACAAGCATCCTGATATGGTTGTTCCCAATCGGCAGTTGGCGCTTGAGAAGTAAATGGCACAGCTAAATTAACACTTATAGATTCTACTTGTTCTACTTCCACTTCTGATTCAACTATACCCCCTCTGTCCTCACGGACATCTCCCCCTAATTTAGGGGGAGAAAGAGAGGGGGTATCATCCTCTATGGCTGGTTCAACAAATTCTTGATGTTTTTTAGCCACAGGTAAATCAAGCTCAATTAAGTCTGGCTGACGATTTTTATATTGCCATGATAATCCTAAAATAATTATCATTATAATTGTTAAAATGTATTTTTTCATAGTATTATACTAACATCAAGCTACTAGATTGACAAATTTATACAAAAAGAAAAGGACCAACATTAGTTGGTCCTATACTTGAATGCCAAATGACTAAAAGCCATCTGGAAAAGTCTCTGGTACTCCGGTGGTGGATAAGTGATTTGCTGCTTCATTCATGAAAGTAAGCATAGTAGTCAATAAGGTGACTGCTAAATCAAATAATCCCGGAGTAAACATCTTGAACAATATCAACATGAATATGAGGTTAAAAAAGCCATAAAGAGCTTTAAACATATAGTTGTTGATTAGTTGCAAGGCCTAAGAAGAATATTTCTTTAGAAACGTTCGACTATTCGTTCCTAGACATGCAATGTCCAAGAAATTCTCTTCAGGATGCTAAACAGGAACACTCCCATCGAGGATCCTGAAGAGAATTTTTATTTAATGAACTACTTACACTTCTCTTATATCATAAAAAATTAAAGAAGTCAACCGTACTACCCTAGTCAAATATCTTAGCTCTATATTGTAGAACTTCTAAAATATGATTATCTTCTATATTTTCTTTAGCCTCTAAATCAGCGATTGTTCTAGCAACTTTTAAAATCTTAAAATAGGCTCTAGCCGAAAGATTAAGATTTTTACTAGCCTCTACTAAAATATTAGTACTGGATTTTGAAATTTTACAAACTTCATTTATTAATTTATTTTTTATATCACAATTTAGAGAAAAATTATAAGCTTCAAATCTTTCATTTTGAATCTGACGAGCTAGGTCCACTCTCTTTGCAATATCTTTAGATAATTCAGCATCAAAATTATTAGCCACTAAATCTTGACTATCAACTTTATCAAGTAAAAGATGTAAATCTATTCTATCTAAAACTGGGCCCGACAATCTTTTTTGATATCTTTTAATATCATTAGAGCCACATTGACACTCTCTGTCTTTGTCAGTTAAAAATCCACAAGGGCAAGGATTAGCAGTAGCCATTAATATAAAATTAGCTGGAAAATTAAGACTACCCTTAACTCTAGAAACAGTAATTAATTTATCTTCTAAGGGTTGGCGCAAAGCTTCAAGTATCTGACGAGGAAATTCTAATATTTCATCTAAAAATAATACATTATTATGAGCTAAAGAAATTTCACCAGGACGAGGCCATGAGCCACCACCAATAATAGCTGCAACTGAAGCTGAATGATGCGGTGATCTAACTATATGGCTATCTATAATAGGTCTATCTTCAGATAAAAGACCAGCTAAACTATATATTTTGCTAGTCTCTAAAATTTCAGGCAGACTAGGTTTTGGCAGAATCGATAAAAATGCCTTGGCCAACATAGTCTTACCTGCACCAGGTGGACCAACCATAAGTACATTATGTCCACCAGCTGCTGATATTTCTAAAACCCGTTTAGCCTGAGCTTGTCCCTTAATCTCAGACATATCAATAGCATGTTTAGCTTTAGAAAAATTTAATTTTGTTAATTCTAAAGCTTTTATTTTATTTTTATTTTCTAAATGCTCCACTAATTGAACTAAATTCTTCACTGCAAAAATATCTATACCCTCTATTACGCCAGCCTCTTTAGCATTTGCAAATGGTAAAAATACTTTTTTAAAACCCATTTCTTTTAAGCTGGCTACCATAACTAATATTCCTGGCACTGATTTAAGATCACCATTCAAAGATAATTCACCAATAAAGGCTGTATTATGATTTACTTCTTTTAATAGCCCGTCAGCAACTAATATGGCCATGGCAATCGGCAAATCATAGGCTCCTCCCTCTTTTTTAATTTGAGCTGGAGCTAAATTAATAACTACTTTTTGTCTAGGGAAAGTAAAGTTACTGTTTTCAATGGCCGCCCAAACTCTTTCTTTAGCCTCTGAAACTGCCGCATCTGGCAAGCCAACTATAATAATCTTAGGTAAGTGCCTACTAAGATTAGCCTCTACTTCAACTAAAACTCCATTTAGACCATATGGCGCAATGCTATAAATTTTTTTCATATAATAAAAAATCACTTTTCTTCCCGAGAAAAGCGACTTAAAAAATGCGTTTTAATTTTAGCCCCCGCAAAAATCAAAACAAAAACTAACCCGTGCCATTCTAATAAAAATTAGAACTCTCACTCTCCCTGACATACGTCAGGTAAAAAACCGCTTTTCTCGGTTAATGACATCTTAGCCCTGTGTTAAATTTTTGTCAAGATTTTTATTTTTTCTATAAAACCATTCATACCATAGAACCCAGACCACACCAATTGAAATATATACATCCGCTAAATTGAAAACCGTAAAGTATGGCATATTTATAAAATCAATTACACCGCCATATTGAATTCTATCCATAAAATTACTAATAGCTCCTACAATAATCATACCCCAAGGCCAAATTAATATACTTCGCCTTTTAAAATCCTTTTTCCAAAACCAAATTAACAAAGCTAATATCAATATTATAATCGGATAGAGTATAAAATAAGTAATGGGCAAAGAAAAAGCCATTTCAGTGTTTATATGAAGATCAAAAAAACCACCCCAAATATCTGGTGATGGATTTTTTAAAATATAGATTTTAGTAAATCTATCTAGAATAAAGATTAATAAAATGCTAAAAAAATATATCATTATCTAAAGTGATTTTTCTTTACATTTCATACAAGCTGTAGCAGATGGAAATGCATTTAAACGTTCTGGATTAATAGGCCTTTCACATTTTTCACAAATACCATAGTTGCCTTCATCAATTTTCTTCAAAGCTTTATTTACATTAAAAAGAGAAATTTCTAAAGTCTTTTCCATAGACAAATTTTTCTCAAACATAGCTACCTCAGCTGCATTTTCATCTTCTTTGTCTCCTAAATCAATAAACTTAGCATCATAATCATTTTCAGCCACTTGATCAGTTGAGCTATCTAACTCTTTTTTTAATTCTTCTCTTCTGACTTCTAAGTTTGCTTTTCTTTCTTTGATAAATTTTGCGTTCATTTTCATAGCTTTGTTGGTTAAAATACTAGCTAAAATACTTTTACATATTAGCAAAAAAACCCTAAATAATCAAGGTTTATAAAGCAAAAAGAAAAGGCGCACGTCTGTGGCCCGCAAATATGGTTTTGTGGCTAGTGGGTGCGCCTTTGGCGCTTTGGCAAACTGATCCGTTTAAACTTTTTTTGTAAGTCGAATTGACCGGATACTTTTTTTGCAAAAGCGTTAATGTTATGCTCATCTTGACTCAGAGCTGCTCATTTCACCATTTAATGGTATCTATCTCTTCATCACGAAGGAATTGGTCACTAGAATTAATGCTCAATTTCTTCGTGTTGAAAGGATGATCCTTTTTATTTTTTTATTTTTGTTTTTCTAAGTGGAAATAGTCAAGGTATTTCCTATTTTTTATAAAAACAGTGGAATGAAAAGGGTTAGACACTAGTTTTTAAGCTAATGTGCAATCCTTTAAAAATTTTATGTAAAGATCATTTATCAACAGACTAAGTATATCATATAATTAGCCTTCTGTCAATCCAAGATATAAGCTAATATTAGTTAAAAAAAGAATATATTTTAATTATTCTTGGCTTCTCTGTCAAATTATATTCTAATATGTTAACAACTTATCCACACTTCTTCGCCAAGGCTACGAAGTGCAGGTATTATTCTTTAAAAACAGATATTTAAGCCTGTTATAGTACTAGTGGTATAAGTAACCATTTGTAGCTCTTCTATGCCGTAATCATCTAAATAATTAGCTGTTATTTGCTCTAAAACCGCTCTATCCTTGATATATACGAAATCTCCTATCTCAGCCTGCTTATTTAAACAATTATCTAGCATATTGCCTAAATATTGATTATTAGAGCTTAAATTTTCTATTAATTTCTTCTGATTACTTAAATAATGCTGATCGCCTATATTCCAGATAAATAACTCCCCTATTTGAGATACCTCTTGGCCATTAATATTATGCTCTTTGATATTTTGATTAGGAGAAGCAACTAATTCTACATAGGCTGTACCATCCTGTAATACCCTTGGTACTTCTTCTACAATAAAATAATCTATAAAATCTAAAATATCTTCTTGCCAATCTCTATCACTAGCCAAAATCCAGCCATCATCTTTTTGCCAAAGTATAGTATCAGTTAAAATCCTCTTTTTAATCACCTCATCATTTAAATTATAGTATGGCAGAGTATCAAAAAATGTTTTTAGGAGCTTAATATCAAAATTATCTACTATGCCACCTCTAAAACCAAAAACTAAATCAAAATCTTTTAATGTTAAAAAGTTTTTAACATCTTTTAACTCACTAGTAGTATTTTCTAATAAACTTATTCTATTTTTACCCCTAGCTGGCTCTTGCCAGTTCAATAATATCTCTTCGCCTACAAAAACTGGCTCCACCAGATCTACTAAAGCTGTCAAAAACTCTGGAGCTTTAGTTTTTTGCCAATAAACACTGATGCCCTCTTCAAAATAAATATTTTTCTCTTCTCTAGGCTCTAAATTACTAATAATATACTCCGAACTTAACAGTAATACGTTCTTGTCTAAAATTAGGGGCTTATATTTTTGTTCCGGTGCATTAAAATCATTTACAAATGACCTCGGTAGTCTAGAAAACCTTAATAAATAATTATTACTTTGTTTCTTTCCTGTTCTAAACCATACAAGCTCTTGTAAATTCAAAAAATTGTTTCCTAAGGCGAGTTCTAAGTCAGTCATCACTTCTTGAGATGCCTCTTGACCAAAAAAATCTTTTGTTAAGGTTTTTTTATTAGTCCAATGATAATAAAAAGAAACATCATCAGATAAATAAGCTAATAGCTGATGTTTAGGGCTACTGGGCCAGAAAATAACTGCTGATATTATTAAAACAACTAAAATAACCATGGAAATGACTATTTTATTATACGTTTTATGTTCTTTTCTTTGTACTAGTTTTAAAAAATCCACAGAATAATTTTTTTACCCTGTTAAATATACGACCACCCCACTAGCGGCGAGGTGGTCGACTAAAAATTATTTTTTGAAAGGCCTTGATCTATTAAATCCTGGTCTTGGTCTTGGGGCATCCTTAAATCCCTCTGGCTTTGGTAAGAAATCTTTCATTGAAAGGCTAACTCTGCCTTTTTCTTTATCAACCTCGGCAACTTTTACTTTAACTACATCGCCTACCTTTATTTTATCAGAAACTTTTTCAACTCTCTCATGAGCAATCTGAGAAATATGTACCATACCATCTTTACCTGGACTCAATTCTACAATAGCACCAATCTCTGTACCTTTATTTCTGTCAGTAACTATTTTTAGCACCTTACCTTCATAAATTTCACCTACTTCTATTTCTTTAACTATATTTTCAACCCAAGCAATTGCTTTTTTAGCACCTTCGCCATCAGTAGAAGTAATCATTACTACACCATCTTGTTCAATGTCAATATTAACATTACAGGTATCAATAATTTCATTGATAACTTTGCCACCAGGGCCGATTACGTCTCTAATCTTCTCTGGATCAATACGTAGACTATTAATACGAGGTGCATGGGGAGAAAGATCTGAACGAACTTCAGAAATTGCCTTCTTCATAGTATCTAAAATATGTTCACGAGCAATTTTGGCCTTGCCTAAAGTCTCTCCTACTACCTTATAAGAAATACCACCTAATTTAATATCAAGTTGAATAGCTGTGATACCATCGCTAGTACCAGCTACTTTAAAGTCCATATGACCAGCATGATCTTCCATACCTTGAATATCAGTTAAAATCTGATAATTGTCTTTATCATTATCATCTACCACTACGCCCATGGCAATACCAGCCACTGGCTTACTAATAGGCACACCAGCATCCATAAGTGATAATGTAGACCCACAAATAGAAGCCTGAGAGGATGATCCATTTGAACCCATAACCTCTGAAACTACTCTAATAGTATATGGAAAATCTTCATTACTTGGTAAAACTGGAATTAAAGCTTTTTCAGCTAAAGCACCGTGACCAATTTCTCTACGTCCAGGACCGCGGTTAGGTTTTACCTCTCCAACGGAATAACCTGGGAAATTATAATGATGCATGTATTTTTTAGTGCCAGATTCTTCCATGGTATCTAAAGTCTGTTCGTCTCCAGGTGATCCAAGAGTAACTATTGAAAGTACTTGAGTTTCACCACGAGAAAATAAACCTGATCCATGAGTACGCGGAAGTAAACCTACTTCTGCTTCCAAATTTCTAACTTCATCAAATTTTCTTTTGTCAGGACGCTTACCATCTTGAAGTACTAATTTTTTGAAAGCCTGAATAAGAGCCTCATCAATCATAGCCACTCCCATAGATCTCATATCTTTGGAAACTTCACTGTCTTCTTTAAGAGATTCGTTTATTTTATCAGTAATTTCATTAATCGAAGCTTTCATTTTTGATTTATCCGGATCAAAACAGTTGTCTAAATTACTTTTAGCTAAAACTTCCTCTACTTTAGTTTTAACTAAATCTATAGTAACTTGTTTTTCTTCAGCTATTTCAATTTCACGTTTTTGAACGCCTTCTTTTTTAATTATATCTTCAATAAAGCTAACCATCTTAGCAATATGCTTACCAGCAAACTGGATAGCCTCAAACATATCATCTTCAACTACTTCTTTAGCGCCAGCCTCAATCATTATAGCTTCTTCTTTTGACCCAGACACAAAAAGATCTAAATCACTTTTAGTTTTAGCTTCTACGCTTGGATTAATTACCCATTCACCCTCTACTCTACCTAATTGTATGCCAGCTAAAGGTCCTTTCCAAGGAATATGGGAAATGCCTAAAGCTATTGAAATAGCCATCATACTAGGAAAAGTAGGATCATTAATACCGTCATATGATAAAACAGTGGCTGTAGCCTGTACATCATTTCTGTCTTTCTCATTAAAAAGTGGTCTAATAGAACGATCTATTAAACGACCAGTCAAAACTGCCTCATCGGTAGCCCGACCTTCTCTTTTAATAAATCTTGAACCTTTAATTTTACCAGCAGCGTATAGCTTTTCCTCATAATCTACCATTAAAGGGAAATAATCTATACCATCTCTAGGTTTAGTAGAAGTAACTACTGTAGCTAAAACTACTGTATCCCCATAGGTAACAGTACAAGCACCGTGAGCTTGTCTAGCTAGTTTACCGATTTCAACTTTTAGTTCTCTACCGGCAATTTCTGTTTTAAATTGTTTGATACTCATATATGAGCTCCTTTCTTAATGTCATGGAGCTGATATGGCAAATTTTAGATTATTAGCTAACTATTAATCTAATACTTACCTACCAACTCTGACTTATTTAATTATTTATATAAACCCCGAACCGAGCCTCTAAATGGCTAATGATTCGGGGCTTTAAATTTATTTCTTTGCTTCTTTTGCTTCGGCTTTAGCTTCTTTTTCTTTAGCTTTAGCTACTTTCTTTGCTTCAGCTTCACGTAATGCTATTGGCTCTTCTATATCAAGCCTCTCTTTTCTGGCAATCTTTAGTTTTAGTATTTTAACCAGCTTTAGAAATCTTTTTTCATCTTCTCTTTCTAGATAACGTAGTAATTTATGGCGAAGTGATACTTTAGCCAGTAAACCACGTCTAGAAGAAACATCTTTCTTATGTTCACGTAGATGCTTAGTTAGCTCCTTAACTTCTTCAGTCAAAATAGCAATTTGCACCTCAGATGAACCAGTGTCATTTTTATGAGTTTTAAATTTCTCAATAATTCGTTGCTTCTTTTTCTTGTCTAACATATTTTATTCGTTATAATCCCGAACCTTAGCGAAACCTCAATTAGACTTTGTCAGGCTGAGCCAAGTATTGGGAAATTAATTATCATACCCTCTATAGTGAGAATACGGGATTATACTAACATTTTTGTATATAAAAGTCAATATCCAATAGTAATGACAAATAATTACATTTGTGTCGTTTTATGTTAAAATAATCATATGATTAAGTATAAACAATATCTAAAATCATTAGACTTAAAATCCTCTACCATTACAAATTATCTTTGGCATGTAAATAAATTTTTAATTTGGCTAGAAGATAATAAATTGACTCAAGCCATTTTAAAAGAATATTTTAACTATTTACTAAAAAAATACAAAAAAGTAAATACTATAAATCTAAGACTTAAGATAATAAATAATTATTTAAAATTCTTGGGTAACAACTTTTCTTTTGATCTTCTATCTGATGAAGAAAATAATATTAAAATATTAACTAAGCAAGAACTAGATACTTTTCTAAAAAATCCCTTAAAAAATAACAAGCTAATTAATTTAAGAGACAAAACTCTATTAGAATTACTTTACTCTTCTGGTCTGAAGGTTGGTCAGTTAGTAAATTTAAAAAAAGATCAAATAGATGACCTACGTCAAGAAATTTTATTAGACAAAAATAAATCTTTAAAAATAAAACCTGGCACTTGGTTATATTTAAAAAAATATCTAGACAAAAGGGATGATGAAATAGCCTATTTGTTTATAAACTTTGATCGCTCTAACAAGTCAGCCAATAAGTCGCTGAGTATTCGTTCGGTAGAAAGGATAATTAACAAATACAGTAAAAATATCAATCCTCCTGTTAACATCAATCCTCAAATACTACGAAATACTCTAGCTTATAAACTAAAATCTGAAGGTGCCCAAAGTGAGCACATCAAATCTGCTCTACACTTTGAAACAAAGAGCGGCGCCAAAAATTATCTTAAAAAAATATAAAAACAGCCCTAAAGATAACTAAGGGGCTGTTTTTTTATATAATTTATTTTTTTAAATTAGCAAAAAAGAAATTTTCTAAATAACCATAAGCTTTTTCTGGGTGATCTTGACCGTTGCCTCCCTGGCTAGCAAAAAGTTCTGTACCATTGGCTTGGCCACAACCTTTTAAAATCGCTGCACCACCGGGATGCTTAGCATCAGCGATATAAGGTGTCACATCATATACTTTGTCATTTATAAGTAGCCAGCAATCTTCTGCACTATTATGCTTGGCAATTTCTGCCAAATCATACTCAACTTGTTTGACTGCACCAGGCTCTGAATTATCAGTTTCCGAAGTCTCACCATTGTCTACTTCTTCATTGATGTTTCTGACATCAACTGGGCCTTCATTTCCATTATCAATTGGGCTCTTAAGACAACCCGTCAATAATAATGGTAAAAACAAGGCTAAAATTATATATTTCATATACTCATATTATTAATTATTATAAATATATAATAGCACATTTTTTTAAAATTGTTAACCTCCTGTAGATATGTTATAATAATATTATATAATCATTAATATTCAGAAATATGACAGATGCTTGTCCTGCATGCGGAAACGAACCTTGCACTTGTGGTGCATAAATCCGCTATAAAATAAAAAATCTCTATTAAATAGAGATTTTTTATTTTAAATATATTTTTATTCTTTTATATCTTCGGAGCTATTAAAAACAAAGCTGTTTAAAATTTTATCATACAAATCCTTGTCCTGCTTATCATTAGTATGAATAATACTAATACTATAAAGCTGCCCTTCTTTTATAAAATAATAATAGTCAGCAGCCCAGGCTTGAGGAGTTTTTGCTTGTATATAATGAAGTGTTTCCAAGCCAGCAATACTAATTTCTTCACCCAATTCATATTCCGGGAAGGGCTTAAACCATTCTGATATATTAGACTCCTCTTCTAATTGATAAAAATTATTACTATAATGAGCTATAGAAATTCTAGGCCACCATTCATTATTTGATAATGGTCCAACAAATTCTACATATTGATCCAGATCATTTCCCATCACAGTAGTTATAGTTGGATAATCTATACTATATCCCAAAAGATCGTTGTTGTATTTTTTCCATTCCAAATCTTCAAAGACAATCTCTTTTTCTTTTTTGGTGACTACCTCTTCTTCTATAATGATCTTTTCAATAGTTTCTTCAAGATCTTTTTCTTCAATGACTTCTTCAGAATCCTCATCTTCGATGACAGCCTCTGATTGAAAAGAGCTCTCAACTAGGTATTCATTATTATTTGTATCCAGGTCATAGACCTCTGCTTTTTGGCAAGCACTAGTAAATACTAATATAAATAACATTACTATTAGGCTTGAAAATATAGTTTTTTTTCTAGTAAACATAAAAATTTTAATAAATTATCCCGCAAAACGGGACCCCGCTATGCGGTGGTAAGCCCTCCTTTGTATAAATAATTATTATCTTTTTAGAGATTATTGTCAATCCAGCTCTTCGCGAAGGGCTGGATCAATATTTTTATTTTTTCCCTTTAATAATATCTAATATATCTTGAGCAGAATTTTCACCAATAGTAGACTCAAAAAAATTAAGATCATCAAATCTTCTAAGTAATACCAAAATTAAAACCACACAAGTTCCAAAAGCTCCTTTAAGAATAGACCCCATAAATTGTGCCTGAGAAGGAATCATAGATACAGAGATTAGTAGTATGATAGCTAAAAATATTAATAAAACCCATTGAAATTTAGGCACATCTTCTTGGTGCAATAAAATCATCTTTTTCCTAATGATTTGTAAGTCTCTTACCATCCTAGCTGCCTCCCTTAGAAAAGAAACACTAAGACCTGAGCCATCGTCTTTTTTTCTCCCTGCCTCAAGTAATAATTCATTTAATTTTATAATAGTGTCTGATTTATGATTAAAATGGTAATCCCAAGCTTGATTTTTTAATATAATTTTATAATGATTTTCTATAATATTTTTTGCCTTTGTCTGAATAGCTTTGCCAAAATAAACAAAATTTCTATAGAAAGTAGACATCATGCCATCAAAAGTTGCGATTTGATTCCTAATAGAACTATAACGTTGTCCCTGACGAGAAATAAAAAATCCAGTGAATATAGCAAATAAAAATGTGGAGATACTTAAAAAAAGATTAGAAAACTCTCCTGTACTTAAAGTAGTACTATAATATATAGTACTCAGTGCCATAAAAATGAAAAATAAAATGAAAAATAACATGTTATTATATTTTAATTATTATTATATTCAAATTAGTTAAGGTATTAACTCACTCCAAGTACAATTTCCAATATTTTGATTGCAAGTATAGCGAGCTTTCCTAGCTGCTTTCTCGCCTATGGCAGTTGACTCTATATGCGAATTACATTCTATATCGTCTCCACAACCCTCTGGCCAAGGAGTAATGATAAGTCCTGGCGTAGTAAACTTAAAACTAAAACCAGACTCTACTACATGTCTTTCTGCAAAATATAATTCAACAACACTATCACCTTCAGCTAAAAATATATCTCCTATCTTAGTAAAAGCCGCATGAGTACCACTATTATTTACTACCACTAAACCATCTTTCATTATCCAAGAATCATCATCAGAGGCTAGCTCATATGCATAATCAGCATCCGCTGGAGCAGTCACTTTAGCTCGCCAATGCATACCAAAATGATAATCATGATCAAAACCCTCTTTATCTTCCCATTCAGTACCATCATAAGGAAACCACATTGAAGTATCTAATTCTAAATTAGCATCAATTTGTTCATGTGTTTTATAATCATCCCAATACCAATCATGATCTAAAGGACTAGGCGTTGGACCGGGATATGGATTCACCTCCATATCAGGATGATTAACTGAATAATTAAAATATTCACCCCACCAACCTGATCCAGGCACAAACTGACACTCAGGAATCGGTGCACACTCACCAGGTATATCAAAAAATTGACTGGTGGACGTAGTATCTCCTACTAATATATCTCTAAAAATATAATTATTGTGTTCTTTACGAAGTTGCATCAAGGCTTCTCCCACACCTGACTCAGCAGCATAAAAACCTTGTGTAGAACTCATAAAAGCATTGAGACTTTCTTTCATATTCAAAGATATTAACAGAACCGACAAAACAATTGAAAGCATGCCAGCTGATACTACAATAGAAGCTATTAAGGCTGCTGCGCCATTTTGTGATTTTAATATTTTCATTATCTTATACTTAAAAAAGTGCTAAAAGATTTTTGTAGATAGCCATAACTATTTCCTGGTGCACCTACCGTTAAAATAAAATCTATTTTGACCCCTTTATTTTGATTTCCATGGGCATCAGATATAGAATATATATTCAAATCACTCACTACCACTTGATTTGAATTTAAAGCTAATGGATTAGCGGTTGATTGATCAGGAAAGCCACTGCCAATATCTTGAACTTGACGATAAATAAGGTCATCCCCTTCTACATCTATACTAAAACGGGTGTCTGGCATCTGATAAAAATGCCAAGCTTCAGCAGCTGGACTAACGTCAGTAATTAAATCTACATTATGAATACGGTTACTTAAAAAATTAATAACAAATCTAGCATTATGTTGTATGGCATGCGAAACTTGTAATTGTTTACGGGCATTGAATATAGACATTAGCATAGAGCTAATAATCAAAAGCAACATCGACATAATAAACAAATAAGTAATGGTTTCTATAAAAGTAAAACCCCCCTCTTTTGAACGAAGCTCAGATATTTGATTTTTAATTTTATTTAATATAATCATGGGTATACAGAATAAGAAATTGTTACTTCTTCTAAAATTGGCACCTCCCAAGAAGAGTCAGAATTTAAAAATAATTTATAACGTATATATCTTTGATCAAGATGAGCATTATAGTTAATTAACTCTTCGGCGGCTACACTATAATAAGTACTACCTGTTCCATCAGGACCAAGATATGTCCAAGATCCACTGGAATTATTGCTAGTAGCAATTTGAAATCTAATATCCGTATCAACTGGTTGTGTGCCTGTAAAAGATATCCAATTATAAGTTACTTGGGCACTACCAGTATCAAAAGTTGAAGATTCAAGAGTACCATAATTTGCATATCCGCAATCTGCTACTTCTGTAGATATAATAAAAAATTCTCCATCATTACTAGAAGTAGCTGCATATATTACAGAACAATTAGCTGACATACCCAAGACATAGCCTGATAAATCAAATTGAGAAACTGGACTAGGGGTAGCTGGTGCACTGATATCTATGACTGATAGTTCTTCATTTAAAAAATTAGTACCAATCAGAGCATAAGGCCCTATAATACTAAAAGAATGAACAGTCTCTCCAATATCATAGGCACCTATATAGGCCGGATCACTAGGATCAGATATCTCAAAAATATAAAATTCTGGATAACTACCACTGTTTTGTGTGCTAATATAGGCTGTATTACCTAATACAAAGACATCTGTGCCTTTTAAATTTCCATCTAAATCATATTCACCTATTTGGTTCAAATTAGCTGGATTAGTTACATCTACAATCTGAAATTCTGCGTCGTCCTCTTCAGTGGCAATATAGACATTGTTTTCTGACAAAAATAATTCTCGAGCTGTGTCGTCTACATCAATCTTGTCCAAATAATCAGGCTCAGCTGGATCCAGTAGACTAAAAGAATATAAGTCATCTCCTTTGACTAAGTACAGCTCTGTTTCATCTACTACCACATCAAAAGCATTACTATTCCCACTTAAATCTTGTGTATCAACTATCGATGGCGAATAAACATCAGACACATCGATAGTTACCAGTTCTTTAGTATTACTATCCGTAGCCAAATAAGCGTAATCATCTTTTACTACTACTGAATTTACTGAGGCACCAATGTTTAAAGATGAGCGCTCAACTGGATTATAAATATCACTGACATCTAATACATAAAATTCACTGCCTGATGAATTATTTTCTGTTACTAAATAAGCTATGCCATTTAATTCATAAACATCATTTTGATCAAAATTACCCGGTACATTAAAATTGGCAGTAGTAGTAGCATCGCTCCAATCAATAAAGCCAGATTTTAGAGTAGCTACCCCTGGCACTGCAATATCAACACCTAGATCTTTGCTAGCAAACTGAGTATCATCAATCCAGCTAGCTTGACCATCTCCGCCAACCCAATCTGTTTGTGTCCAACGCTCAGCCTTCCATCTATAAAAATAGCTTTGAAAAGATTCTACTTTACTAGAGCCTGCTTTAGAGTCCCAAGCAATACTAACCGTAGCCTTTTTCGTATCTGGATCAAAATAACCACCATTAGTAACTATTTCCCCATAACTATGTCCATTAGAAGAATCAAGACGATAAACATCCTCTACACTAATAGTGCGCGTGTATTTATTATCTAATAACTGACTACCGCTATTTAATACCCAAACATTTCCAGACAATTCAACTGAATAATCTCCAACTCCAGTTATTAAATCATTCCAGTTCATTAATTCCACAGCCTCTAAAGCTTCTGTAGAATAAAATAAAGCCTGAGTTCTTTCTTCATTTATATATCTTAATTTATTATTTGAAACAGATACAGTCACAATTAATAAAGTCATAGTACTAATAAAAGAAATGGCTATTAATAGTTCCATTAAAGAAAAGCCTCTTTGTTTTGCTAACTTTCTCATATTAATCAATTTGTCCTGAAGATAAAACTGTTATATTTTTACTAAGTTCTGCTTGAGCTGCTACTATAATACTAATAGTTCCTGTGTTATAAGTGTCACCGTCAAATTTAGAAAATACTACATCGGAAGAATAACCACCGGCACCATCGGTGAAAGTAATATATGAATCTACTATTTCTATATCTCTCAAATCCCAAGTTTTATTATCAGGATCTGAATCATTATAAAAATTACCTGGGAAAATAGTATAAGAACTAGTAGCTAGGCGCATACCCCAGGCACGATTATCAGCTGCTGCTGTAGCTAACTGCTGAGCTCTAACTAAAGCGCTCTTAATTTCATCACGAGCATTAGTAAGTGAAACTTGTCTTTGCCAAACACGATATGCTGAAAAACCCATACTCATAATAATAGCTGCAATCATGAGAACAAATAATATCTCTAGCATACTTACCCCTCTGTGATTTTTTATAAACATAAAAATTATTCGGCAAAAGAATTGGTTAGTTCATACATTGGTCCAATAACTGATACAGCAATAAAACCTACCGCTATTCCAACTATCACTAATAAAACGGGTTCTAAAATTGTAGATAAATTATTTAAAACATTATCAACTCTATCTCCATAGAATTCTGCAATCTTTGCCAATATCTCTTCTAACTGACCTGTAGTTTCTCCTACTTGGACCAACTGTATAGTTAAAGATGGGAATAAATCTGGTCTTTTAGACATGGCTAATTGTAATGATTGCCCTTTTTCTAATTCTTTAGACATTAATAAAATTTCTTTTTTATAATGCAAATTACCAACTGTTTTAGCAACTATTTCCATTGATTGTACAATTCCTAGTCCAGCAGCTAATAAAGCATTAAGATTTCCCGCAAAACGAGTTAAGGCTAATTCTTGATTAATTTTACCTAGAAAAGGTGTTTTTAGAATTACTCTACTCAAAAATAATTTTGGCCCCTCTTTAGAAAAAATGACTTTAATTAATATTATCAAACCTACTAAACCACCTAAGCAAAGATGCCAATAATTTCTTACTACAAAATTAAAAGTTTGTACTGCTACCAAAACAAATGGTAATTTCACTCCACCTGATTCAAAAAGGTCTATTAATTGTGGAAATATAACCATAGCTAAAAAACCACTAACAACCAACAAAGCCAAAATAACTATCATTGGATACATCATAGCTCCAATGACTTTACTACGAAGTTTTTTTTGACGTTTCATAATATCTGCTAAATGACCAAAAGTATCCGACAACATACCAGTATTTTCACCCACTTCTATAGTAGCTATAATCATACTTGAAAATACTTTTGGATAATTTTTCATACCACTGGAAAGCGGTTGACCATTTTCAATATGATAAACTAAATATTCTAGCACCTCTTTAAAGTACTTATTTTTAATTTCTTTTTTAATAGTTTTAAGAGCTGGAGTAAGTGATAAGCCTGCTCTAAGCATAGTAGACATATTACCCATGAAAAGCATTTTATCTGTCAAAGATACTATATTAAACAGCTCCACATTATATTTATGTTTTGGTTTTTTTAATTTTTTTATTACTTTTTCTTCGCCTTTATTAACTTTAAGTTTAGTAGCTTTTTTCTTTTTCTTTTTAGCAGTATAAAGTTTAAAAGATGTCATGACTGGCTTAGCTTTGGTTAATTCTCCATCACCTTTTAATTTGTTAACATCTAAATTAACATCGTTGTCTATTTTTTTACTATTATTATCTAAGTATTCCATATTTATACTCTTTTAATGCGCAATACCTCTTCGATGGTTGTCATACCCAAAAGAACTTTTTGCATACCATCTTCAAAAATAGTAATCATGCCATTTTTTTTGGCAACACTATCTATTTCAACAGATGTACAATTTTGAATAATACAATCACCTATTTCTTTATTATTTTCTAATAATTCTAAAACTGCAATTCTTTTATGGTAGCCTGAACCATTACATCTAGAACAACCTTTTCCTTTATAGAAAGTTAACTTGGAAAAGGAATCAATATCACTTTCAATTAACTTAAGCTCCTTGAAACGATTAAACATTTCTTCCAAATCAAATTCTTGATTAAGACTTTTTAATTGATCTTTAGTTAATTTAAAGCTTTCAATACAATTAAGGCAAATACGCCGTACTAATCTTTGAGCAATTACTAAATTAAGTGTAGAAGCTACTAAAAACGGCTCCACTCCCATATCAGCTAATCTAGGTGGCGCCCCGCTGGCATTATTAGTATGAAGAGTAGATAAAACCAAATGACCAGTCAAACCAGCTCTAACGGAAATTTGAGCTGTATCATTATCTCTAATTTCACCAATCATTATAATATCCGGATCTTGACGAAGTAAGGCCCGTAAACCATTAGCAAAATCATAGCCCGCCTTAGGATTTATTTGAGTTTGATTAACTCTATGCACGCCATATTCTATAGGATCTTCAATTGTAGAAATATTTACTTCCTCTGTGTTCAAAATGTTAAGTACTGAATAAAGTGTGGTAGTTTTACCAGAGCCAGTTGGCCCAACCAATAATATCATACCAAATGGTTTTTTAATTTGCCTCATCATCACTTCCTGATTATTCTCCAAAAATCCCAAATCTTCTAAACTAAGATTTTGAGCATCATCGGTCATCATACGCATCACTATCTTTTCTCCATAAAAAGCTGGTAGCACAGAAACCCTAACTGATTCTTCCTCATCCTCTATTTTAAAAGAAAAGCGACCATCTTGAGGTACACGATGTTCATCTATCCGTAAATTAGACAAAATTTTAATACGGGCTATCAAGGCATCATGTGTAGATGATGGTAATTCTACTACATCATGCAAATCACCATCTACTCTAAAACGTATTACCACAGCGTCTGGCAAGGCTTCTATATGAATATCAGAAGCTTGTTCAAATAAAGCTGACTCTAAAATAGCATCAATAATTTTTATAATAGGAATCTCTACTTCTGTAGGTTTACCATCTACTTTTAATATTTTATCGTTTAGTATTTGATTCAGCTCTTCCTGGATATCTTTTTGATATAAACGAGAGGCAAAAAGAAAATTTTTGTAACTAGTCATAAAGACTTCTACTTTCTTTTTACTGGCTTTTTTTATTAAACTAAGTTGAGTTTTATCTTGCGGATTCACAAAAGCTACTTTGAGCTTACCTTTTTCTAAAGCAAAAGGAATAGCCTTGGCTTGACGAGCGGTTTTTTCATTAATAATATTCAAAACTTCATGATCTAGTTTTCTTTTACGTAAATTAATAAAAGGAACCTTTAATTTATCACTAATTAATTCGTACAAATAACGAGGGTTTAAAAACCCACGCTCTATTAAAACTTCCTCTACTCCTCTGCGACGACGATGAGCATTGTCTTTCGCCTCTTTCCAATCCTCCTCTTTCACTATTTTTGCCTCAAAGAGTATCTTTTTTAGTTCATCTTGTGATATTGGTAAATGAGATGCCATATTTGTTTAAAAAATATAATTTATATATAATATTATACCAGAAATACCCTCTTTAGACAAAATAAAAACCTTCTTCAAAAAATGAAAAAGATTTTTATAAAAAATAAATTACAAAGAATATTTTACTTTTTCTTTTTAATTACTTTTTTCTTCTTAGGCTTAATGGCTTTCTTAATTTTTTTCTTTACACCAAACGAATCAACCAAGGCATCCTCCAAATTAATAAAATCTTTAACTGCCATCTCAATGGAATGATTAAAGCTATCTGATGAAAAAACAACTTTCTTAATCTTAGCCATTTTCTTTTCCATAATAACTGGCAACTTATATAAAGAGCCAAAGGCAGCAATAGAATCTTTCTTAACTTTCAATACATCTCTAGCAATCTTCTCTCCAGGAATTTTAACCATCTTAATTTGTTTTTGTTGCGACTTACTTAAGACCTTTTTAAGCTTATCCAAATCAAGGTTTTGATCAGCTGGCAAAATAATCATATAATAATCTTTATCAGCTTTAACTAATAATGATTTAGCAATTTCGTCCATTTTTCTTTTTAAACTATTAGCAGCATCAATAGCAGTGTAGATTGTTTTATGTTCTAATAGCTCATGTTTGACTCCAGCCTTATCTAAATATTTTATAGTCTTAGCTGGTAATTTTCCCCTTCGACTACGCTCAGGGCTTTTAGGTTTTTTTACTGACATATATTTAAAATAAATTATTAAACCAATAAGGAGTATAATTAAAAGCTAATTGCCATATTAAAGATACAGCAAAAACTGTCCACATTAATGAATAAGCAAAATATTTTTTAACCCATTTAGAATTCACTTTTAAACCTATTTTTTTAAAATAATAGCTATAAAAACTTCTTTCACTTTCATCTACGTCTCCTCTTTCATCTAGCTGAGCTTTAGTTAAAACGCAATTTTTAAAAAGTAAATTTTGTAAATAAAATAAAACGACTATTAAAAATATCCATTGCCATCCTAATACAAAAGGTGTAATCAAATAAGCTAAAATTACTAGCAAATGTACCCAAAACAATAAACCGTAGTCACTTTTTACCATAATAAAAAATTACTTATATATAAAGATTATATCATTTTTAGCCCAAAAACAAAAACACCTCATCGTGCCGAGGTGTTTTTTATTTAAACTATTCTATTTGTTGTAGATACAGTCTCCTGAACCTTTTTGATAGCCCTGGTGAAAGCCTTTGGCAAAAGCAGCTTTACCTCTGTGGCCTTGTCCTAATCCTAACTCGGCTCTAATTTCTTGAGCTCCGTCTCTATCACCAGCCAGCATTAAATCATGCATGTCAATAAATCTATCAAAATTATCAGCTGTAATTATTTCTGATAATCTACCACGACCATTATGCAATTCTACCCAAGCATCATAGTCTTTATTATCAATTGCTTCCATCATTGATTCATGTTTAATTGGATCAAAGTTTGGACTTTGTACATTGGGGTCGCCTTGATAGGCAGACACCATTGTAGAAACCGTTAAAGTTGTAATGACTAAGCCTAAAAATCCGGCTAAGGCATAAAATTTATTATTCTTCATATATTTTTGTTAATTAGTAATTAATTATTAAGTGATTAATCATCTTGTATTAATTACTACGTGTATTTAAAAAATTTCTTTCATTCATTAATGGGCAATCCTCTTTAGCTGCCAGACAACGCTCTCTCATCCAATGCATACCGCGCATTGGTAATATTCTATACATCTCAAAATTCTGCTCATCAATTTTTTGACCAACAATACGCACTGGGTGACCAATCTCTAAAGATAAAAAACCAGGTGTACTTGTATTAAAATGTTTGATGACCCAATCATGACCCTCTATATCTTTGATCACTATATAATCTTTCTCAATAAACACAATTACTCCACCTAAAAGGCCATCATCAATCCGAGACCAAATATGTTGTCGCCTATTTATAAGTTCTTTGTAAAATGGAACTTTTTGTGAAACCACATTATCTATAGTCTTACCGACACCTATATTATATAAAAATGTACCCATTAATATATTAATAATCAAACTTGCTAAAAATATCTTACTTAGAGAAAATTTATAACCCTTTTTGGTATGTCTAAAATAATAATAAGCAATTAAAATAAAAATACCTAAAAATAACAGCCAAAAATATGGTAATGTCAAAAATACAAACTCTAATAAACTATTACTAATACTAGTATAAACATCCCAATCATTATCTATCATCATATATAAAACAACTGCAAATGATAGACTACTTACAACCAAAGCTAAACTAGCTAAAAACCATACCATATAATCTTTAAACAAAAATTGCCAACGTGGCTTTGGCTTAACGTTTTTTATTTTATCTAGTATTTGATCGGAAATGTTTTTTTCACTCATAGATTTATAGTTTAATATCTTGCTCTTTCATTTTTTGTAAAAATTGTTGCTTAGCTCTACTAATTAAAGTAGCTACCGTGCCCATGGGTTTTTTCAAAATATCGGAAATTTCTTTATACTCTTTTTCTTCTAAGAATTTTAAAATTAACACTTCTCTATATTTTAAATCCATGACATTTAAAACCTGACTAATATTAGCTTGTAAATATTTATGATCTAAATCTTTAGTAATATTAAATTCACTAGCTAAATTATTTAATAAATTTTCTACATCAAAACTTGCTCCTTGAGGACGAGATTGTTTTTTTCTATAATTATCTATAACTTCATTATGAGCTATACGATAAATCCAAGAAGAAAATTTTAAATCCTTATCAAAACTATTAATATTTTGGTAGGTCTTTATAAAAATATCTTGTAATAAATCTTCGGTGTCTTCTTTGCCAAGACCAGCTATACGTCTAACATACCTGCCAAGTTTAGCTTCATATCTTTTGATTAAATACAAAAAATTCTCTTGATCTTCTATGGTCAACTTAACTAAATCCTCATCGTTTAAATTGTCTTTATTAACAATATCAGACATATATAGCCTTATTATTATATAATACGTATCATTATATTATTTATTTCATTATACCAGAATTGATTTTTTATTCAAAAAATATTAAAATTAGTAATATAAAAATCAAATAAATAAAAATATGTCTTTAAAACTAAGAACACCCTTTGTAAATGTAAATTTACACACTCCATCAGCTGATGAACAAACTCCCTACGCTAAAACTAGGCAGCCTATTAATGGTCCTTACACTAAAATATATTTAATTCGTCATTGTCATCCTGACTATTCTCTAAAAGAAACTTTAGGTGATGCTAATATGCCTTTGTCTGATTTAGGTCGTGGACAAAGAAAATTACTCAACAAGAAACTAAAGCAAATTGACTTAGATAAAATATATATTAGTGAATTAATTCGCGCTAAAGAAACTGCTCAAGATTTTGCTAAAAAACACAAAAAAAGAATGTATGTAGATAAACGACTTAATGAGGTTGATTGGACTGAATGGTATAAAATAAAATATTTTCGCATGTCAGAAAAAACTCGTGTGAAAAAAATAAAAGAATATAAAACGATGGATAAAGAAATGCATAAATTACATGCAAAATCTCGTCGTCTCCTAGCTGATATTTACAAAAAAAATAAAGGCAAAAAAATTGGCCTTTTCTGCCACGGCAATCTAATTAGATCAATGGTAACAAGTGTCCTGAACACTGATGTAATTGGTTTTTTATCTATGGAAATATATCAATCCTCTGTTACTAAACTGGTAATAGACCGCGATGGCTACATAAAAATAAATTATATAAATAATATTTGCCATTTACCGCATAAACCAAACGAAGATTTATTTCTAGCCGCCCTTAATCAATAACAATTTAATTTTTCTTAATTGTTAAAAAATAACTAGCCAAATAATTAGCTATGGGAATGGATAAAATAATTCCTATACTACCTAATAATGTTCTAACTATCTCTGTCGCAATTATTTCATTATTCATTGCCTGCGAAAAATTGAGTCCAATAGCCTCGCTTTGAGTAAATAATATAAGTAATGGTAATGAAGCGCCAGCATAAGCAAAGAATAAAGTATTTATCATAGAGGTAATATGATCAATGCCAACTTTTAGACTCCTAATATATATCTGTTTATTACTTAAGTCTGGATTAGCTTGCTTAAGTTGTTCCACTGTAGAAACCTGACTAACTATGACATCATCTAATACACCTAAAGTACCAATCAATATTCCAGCTAATAATAAACCCTCTAAGTTAATACTGCCATTACTTGATTCAAGTAAAAATTCGGTTGCCTCTCCTGAATAACCTGATAATCTAGCTAGCTTTGTAAACCATAGAGACAATAAAGCCGTAAGAAACAATGAAATAATTAAAGATGCATTAGCTATGTGTGCCTTTCTATTTATTCCTTGAGTAAAATAAATTGAAAAAATCAAAATTATAATACCTCCCACAACACTTATAATCACTGGATTCGCACCAGCTAATATTTGAGGAACAATAAATTTTAAAATTACAATAAAACTAAATACTAAAGCAAGTAAAGAACGGAAGCCCTTCCATCTACCTACAACTAAAATACTTATAAGAAAAATTATAGCTAACCATAAGATAGAATTGCTCCTATCATAGTCTAAAATAAAAAATATATCATTAGCTTCAATATCCTGACTATAGCTAACTATAATTTTATCACCCTCTTTATAGGGCTGAGTAGCTGCAAATTGATAATTACCAATCCCCTCAAAAATAATTTCTTGATCTTTAAAAGTCCCCTCTAAAGCCTCTAGCTTTAAATTTTGCTGAACCAAATTTCCTGTTTCATCTATTATTTCCTCTTGTTGAATAATTTCAATAACTCTAGCTTTAAACATCTCTTCTGATTGCTGTTCTTGAGCTAAAGAAGAAATTGGTAATATTATTAATAATAGCAAAAATAATTTTTTCATAAATATATTATATCAAAAAACCACTTGTTTATAAAGTGACTTTCTGATGGGGTCCCATCACCCATCCTGAACAAACGAAGTGAGTCAAATAAGAAACCAGTATTAACACAAGGGCAAGGCCGTTATTGTTTTTTATTAAAAATGCTAAGTGCCTTTTCTACCATCGCCTCTGATATACTTTCCCAATTCTTCATCTCTTCAATTTTATCAAGACTATCTATATTATGATCTGTAGAATTTCCTGTGGACGTATCTTCAATGTGTAGTTTTATATTATCATCATCTCCAAATAAAAAACTTAGTACTTCGCCGTTTTGTCCTGGCCGAATATCCCAATCTACACCCTTCTCTTCTCCAAAACTTAATTCAGTTTTTATTTTATTAAAAATCTCATCTTCTCTTGATGTTGGTGATTCTTTAAATTCCATATAATTATTTTAATAATAATTAATACATATATACTATACACTAAAAATCATATTAAGCAAAAACACCTCCACAAAAGAAACGTTCTTATGGGGTGCCCTAGTAGACGATATTAGAACTAAACTAATGTCAGATACTGTTAAAATACCTTCTTTAAATTAATTAATAAAAAATAAAATCTTTTAAATTTTTTTATTTTCAGCCACTTTTTTGCCCATAATAAGATAGGTAATTATTGCAAAAATCCCAAATGAAAAACCTAATACCATAGCCAAGCTTTCGGACCTACCTCGCTTTCCTGCTATAGTAGCACATATAAATCCTAGTCCTAATAAACTTAAAAATATTATAAATTCCATAACTTTAATATTAACTATTTATTTTTAATTTATTTTCCTTTAATTCCTTGGAATCTCCAGCTATTAAATAAGCTAATACTGCTACAATATGTAATGCTATACCCCAAAACGCTCCCCACTTTTCTGAACGTCCTCTATCTCTGGCTAAATGACCACAAGCCAAGGCTGTCCCCATCCATACCAAATAAAGCATAACAAACCCTATAAAATCCAACTCTTTAAATAGCTCTGTAAACATATATTAAATTTTAATAACATTTTAAGTATACCATAAAACAAAAAACGAGCTAAAGTTGGCTCGTTTTTTGATAGGACCCCATTATGGAATATAATAAAAAGAAAATTTATTTCAAATTAATTTTATATATTTCACTAGTTCCTCCTTTAATCACGGTTAGACTATAATTGGTGGCGTCACTCGGTATTTCATAAACAATAACACCGTTCTCTGTTATAGAAGGAGCAAGGTTCCTCATATTAAGATAATTTTTTACATTACCTATTGTATCTCCATAAGATGTAAATTCTCTTCCTTGTTGGTCAACTAATACAAAGCCATCACTAGGAAAAAATGTAAACTCAGTTTTTCCAATATTAGTTATATCCATATCAATAACAATAAATTTTGCATTTTCTTTAGCAATAGCAGGAGCGCCAAAACTCCCAGTAAGTGTTTGAGCTTCTTCTACTCTATTAACTTTTACCTTTATAGTCGCTAATACTACTTCGTCTCCAATGCTTTGCGCTATGACTGAAAAATCATCTTCTTCAATCGCCTCTGTAATAGTTGATGGGGAATTATCTTCATTAAATATTTCATTATCTTGTGGCTCAAAAATATCAGAAATTTCATCAACAGCTCCTTGCACAGCACTTCTAATCTGATAAGCCTTGTATTCCATTCCTGCGAAAAAGCCAACCGCAAGAGTAACTATAATTATTACAATGTGTTTTGTGTACTTCATAAATTTTATTAATTATATTATTATATTATTTACCATAGTGTAATTTTCTGTGACAATTAGCACAAACACATATTAAATTATCTGGATGGTCCCATTTACTAATTGCTAGTTCATCCTTATGATGTGCTTCAGCATATTTCCCACCATTTTTCTTTTCAAAGCCTTCATCACCACAAATTTGGCAAATATAATTATATTTTTTCTTAATCAAATCCGCTATTTTTCTATTTCTAACTATAGCTTTGACAACTCTTATTTTTTCTTGTGCTCTAACATTTTTGGTTTCTTCTGAGATATCTTTCAATAACTTTTCTACATCTTCCGGCTTAATAAAGTTTTTTACCTTAATTTTAATCTTACTAATATCCTCTTCTTGTGGTTCAGAGAAATTACTACTTATTTCAGATAGAGCATTTTCAAAATTACCATATCTACCTATAACAAGCTGTGCCTTATCTTTATCTATAACATTAAACCCTTTAATAACATTATTCTCTTGATATCCTAATAAATCATTTAAATCTGATACTTGAATATAGTCCTCTGTTCCACCAATTAAAAAATAAAGATACTCCCACGTATTGCCATTATTATCATAACCCCATAAAAATTCTGCTAACTCTTTATTATGTAGTGTATATGCTAATTGAGCTACATAAAATATTTTATTATCCCCCGAAAAAAGAACCAAATCTCCTACTCGTGTTCTTTTCCATTTATTAACGTTTATATCTTTTTGTCCTGGTGTAACACCCCAAATTTCTAATTTATTATTTCCAAAAATATTAGATAAATTTAAAATATCAGACTCATTAAGACAACCTTTTATTTCTTCTAATTTCAAGCCCTTCTTAATAGTTTTATCAAAATGCTCCATTGCGGCTTTACTACCAGATGGTTGTAATATTAAATTCTGCATAGCTATAATTTATTATATTTAGTTGCTATTCCTCTTGCCTTGTCTTCTGGATATTTCTTATTATTTTTTTCTATTTTATTTTTTACTGCTATTGAAATATCAATATCTATACTATTAGCAAAATTAAAACAAAAAGAAACTACATCGGCTAGCTCATCTTCTATTTCTTTTTTATACTTGGAATTTTTATTTAACTCACTATTAATTTCTTCCTTTGTCTTCCATAAAAAAAGCTCTAAGAGCTCACTTGCCTCTATAGATATAGCTTCTGCTAAATCCTTGGGATTATGGAATTGTTTCCATTCTCTTTTTTCTCTAAATTCCAACAACAAATCTTTTAATTCCTGAATTGGAGTATTTTTATCGTTTCTTTTCATGATAAACTTTATTATCTTCTTCTTTATATAATGCTTATATTATTACTATATTTCATTAAACACTAGGGGTCAAGACATGGTTGATTTTAAACCTAAAAGAATATAAAATATATATACTAAATACTAGAAATTATCGAACTTACATGGGTAAAATAAAAAAAATAAATGTTGTTGACCTTTTTGCTGGCATAGGTGGCTTTAGTAAGGGCTTTGAAAGAGCTGGATTTAAGGTTGTTTTAGGTATTGATAATTGGGATGTAGCCTTAAAAACCTTTGAAAGAAATCACTCTGGTTCTGAATCACTATGTGAGGATTTAACCAAAATAAACGACCAATATTATAAAAATATTAAAACTAAAACCGATATACTTATAGCTGGCCCTCCTTGTCAGGGCTTTTCCATGTCTGGAACAAGACAAATAGGAGATGCCCGAAACGATCTATTTAAAGAAGTTGTTAGGGCAGCTAAAATTACTGATCCAGAAGTTGTTATAATAGAAAATGTAGTAGGTATATTGTCTATGAAAAATACGGATGGAATATTAGTCAAGGACATCATAAAAGAAACGCTAGAAAAACTGGGATACCATGTAAATTATACTATTTTAAAAGCTTCTGACTATGGCGTACCACAGGCTCGAAGACGTGTTGTTTTTGTTGGTACCAAAAAAGATAACTACGAATTCCCTGATAAAAATAAAGCAAAAGTTACAGTCAAAGATGCTTTTGGTAATCTACCTGATGTTAATAAAAATAAATATTTGTTAGCTAGAACAATTTTTCAAAAAATGATGCAAGGAAGCGTTGGTACTATTCATAATCATGAAGCAATGAGTCATAATGAAAAAGTGCTAAATAGAATAAAACACGTCCCTCAAGGAGGAAACTGGAAAGATATTCCTCCTAAAATATATGATGTTGGGGGAGAACACAGTAATAACTACAGAAGATTAGACCCAAATAAACCATCTATAACCATAAAACATGCTGCTAAATCCATGATAATTCATCCTTTCTTTGATAGAGTAATAACAGCTAGAGAGGCTGCTCGATTACAATCATTCGATGATGATTTTATCATAGAAGGTTCAAAATCTGAGCAACAACAACAATTAGCAAACGCTGTCCCTCCATTACTGGGTTATGCTATAGCCAAAAGTGTTAAAAAATATTTATCAAAAAAATAAATGGCTTTAAAGTTTATAGATTTATTTGCAGGAATTGGTGGTTTTAGAATAGCGCTAGATGGATTAGGCGCTAAGTGTGTTTATAGTTCTGATAATGACAAATATGTCCAGGATGTCTACGAAGAAAACTTTGGTGAAAGGCCAGATGGAGACATAACTCAAGTAATTTCTCAGGATATACCAAATCACGATATATTATGTGGTGGCTTCCCTTGTCAGCCATTTAGCATCGGTGGTTTTAGAAAAGGCTTTGCTGATACAAGAGGTACTTTATTTTTTGATGTTGAAAGAATACTAAGAGAAAAAAAACCAAGAGCATTTATACTTGAAAATGTTAGGGGTCTAGTTAACCATGACGGTGGTAGAACTTTTAATACAATTATAGAAAAACTAGCAAAAACAATTAATGGTCAAGAAAATCTTTTTCCTACTAAAGATAATCTTGGCTATAATGTATTTTACAAAGTTCTAAATTCAAAAGATTATAATATACCACAAAACAGGGAACGTATTTTTATTGTAGGCTTTTTAGAAGATAATGTAGGGTTTGAATTTCCTAAGCCAGTACCACTAACAAAAACTTTAGAAAGCATACTAGATAAAAATGTAAAAAATCATGATATTTCTGAAACAGCTCTATATAATATAGAAAATCATATAAAGAATAGAAGTGGTCTTGATTATAAAAAACCAATCCTTGCATATGAAATTAGGAAATCCAGGGTTGCTTTTAGAAACAATAATACTAGCCCATGCTTAACAGCAAAGATGGGAACAGGAGGAAACAATGTTCCTGTATTAGTACAAAAGAAAAGAAAGCTAACCGTAGAAGAATGCCTTAGAATCCAAGGCTTTCCAAAAAATTTCAAAATGAAGAGTAACAATTCTCAAAGTTATAAACAAATAGGAAATAGTGTTAGTGTCCCCTTAGTAAAAAAAGTTGCAAGAGAAGTTTTAAAAAGTTTGGGTGCTATTTAGGTTTTATAACAATAGTAAAATCACCCTTACTTCTGCCAGATCCAGTCGTTACACGAAAATCATACGGAACTAATTTCCTAAACTTATCTGCTTCAAAAATCCAATAGGCTGTAAATGGCTCATCAAAATTGCCAACTCCCTTAAAAACATAGTCGGCAATTTTTTTATCTTTACTAATTATCTCATATATTGAACTGGTGGCGTTATTTTTTATTTTTTTGGCAATCACAATTTTTTTGTCTTCTTTAACAGCGTCATCAAATAATTCTGATACATCAGCGAATTTTTTTATATAAAAATCTATAAACTTTTTTTTATTTGTTTTCCATCCAATCAAAACAGCTTTATTTTTTTTAAGTTCAGTTTTTCTCAAACAGTATAAAGATGCAGCAGCCCCTAATTCATAACTACCAAATATTTTTCTAAAAGCTTCTGGCCCAGTTTTTAAAATCTGATATTTTTTGGAATCTCTCATTTTTACTGAAATTCCTGTCCTTTCTACCTTCGTGAGCTTATATTTCTCAATATCATCTTCATTTAGTAAATAACCCCTACTCTCTAAATCACTATTATTTATAAAGCCTTTGGCAATATATATATCTGCCTTTGGTTTAATCATTTTTCCTTGCACCCTAGCTAATTGATGTTTTATAACATGCACTGCGAAATGATTTTCTTTATCTAATTTTAAAATCTGCCAAAATTTAGCAGATTGGCTTTTATTATTTAATAATTTTACTAATTCTATTTCTTCAATTGTACCCTCTTTTGTACCTCTGTTCATAAATTCTCTGATATATTTTTTATATCTTTTCCAATGGCACCCCACTTTAACTGAATCTGCCCTCTTCTGTTTTCAAATCTATCAATACCTTTAATATTTCTATTCCAAGCTTGAAAAGTTAAGCCTCCTACAGCGATCACACCTTTTGCCTCATGTTCTTCTTCGCAAAGCCAATCGATAGCATTTTCTGCTGTAATCCAATACCCTTCTTCAACGGTCCCATAATAAATATAATCTACACTGGGACCATTTTTTATACCTTTTATGACAAACCTTTTTAAAAGTTCCCTTTTATGTTCCTTAAAAAAAACTTTCAGCTCAACAATCTCTTCCATATAATTAACTGCAAATTGAGTAGCTCCCAACCTAGAACTAATATTGCCTGAACCGTCAAATGTTCCATCACCCCAAATAAACAAAGCTACATCATTTTTTATGCCTATCGACGCACTATACTTTTGATTTAGAAAAGGTATAAAATCTGATAATTTTTCCTGATGCATGCTATTACCACTTCCTTTTTTTATACTAACATGTCTGATTTCACCACAAAAGATAACTTTAATGTCAGGCTTATTTATTCCCCCTAATTCTTCACATGAAATAATATCGTCACAAACCACGTCAAAATTAAAAATATCCTTTATAAAGGTCTGTAAATTAGCATTCAATTCTACAAATTTCTTGCCATTGATTGCTCCTAATATTTCTTTTTCATTATCAAATCCATCTTTACTCATATTATGTATATCATCCCACTTTTTACCTATAAAATCAAATACATTTGACAAGTTTTTGTTGCTGCGTTACGATGATAATACAATTATAAAAAGGCCACCTTTTCGAAACGAAAAGGGAAGCAAATAAAACGTATGAAATTTATCATACTTTTTTTTATATTAAAATTATGCGCTCAATTCAAAGAAGATTCAAAAAAATACAGCTAACACACCCTGAATTATACTCAATAGTTTGTTTTAATAATGCTATAACTGGTCAAAATTTTTCAAAAGACAGAATAGCGAGATGGTTCAACAAATTAGTTGATAAAGAAGATTATTCTACAATACCAAAAAAACATTGCTTAGCTCATTGCTACAACATCACAAAGTCGACTGTAGCGTACGAAAAACCGGACCAAACAAGCTCTTACAAGCATTTAAAATAGAAATATGCATATTGAACAGGGTTACATAGCATTAGCGCGCATAACAGCGGAAAGTGAGATTTTTCAAGAAAAGCCTCATTCTTGGTTTAAGATTTGGTGTTACTTGCTTATGCGCGCAAATCACAAAAACAACGAACATCACAAAAGAGGGAATAGCTGGGTAAAATACAGTGTGATTATGGAAAGTACTGGCGCGACAAAAGGGCAAGTGTACGGTTGTGTTAAGTGGCTTAAAAAAAGAGGCAGTATAATAGCTAGAAAAAGCACTAGAGGCTTTCATTTTACTATAGTAAATTATGAAAAATACCAAAATCCAAATAACTATAAAAAAGATACAGGCGTGACAGAGAAGCGATACGGACGTGACACTATAAACAACAATGTAAATAATGAAAAGAATGAAATAAATAAAAAAAGACAAAATTACAAAAGTAATATGGGCTCAACTACAGATGAAGATGGTAGACCTACTTTTAATAAAAATGGCAAAAAATGCATAAAAGGCAGTGATAGTGGTACTTATGAGGTATAAAAGATTGATAAAACAATAGATTAACAATGAAAAATGAAATTTTAAAAATAGAAAATGTTGAGATTGACCAGGAAGATATTGAAAAACTTACTGAATTATTTGAATTGCTTTTGGAAATTGATGCTCGCCAAAACAAAAAGATATCCACCCAAGATAAAGGTGCCCAAAAAGACATATGACTATATAATTAATACATAAAATAAGCGCTAAATATGAAGGCAATTATACTCGCCCGAGTTTCAACAGAAGAACAAAAAGAAGCTGGAAATTCCTTACCTGCTCAAATTTCACGTCTAGAAAGATATTGTGAGGGAAAAGAACTTGCCATTATCAAGACTTACAGCTTTGATGAAAGCGCCTACAAAGAAAAACGAACAAACTTTGACAATATATTAAAAGAAATAAAAACCACTAAAGAAAAGATAGCTGTATGTTTTGACAAAGTAGACAGATTCTCTCGTAATGTATTTGACCAGCGTGTTGCTAAGCTATATGACCTTGCAATGGCTAATAAGATTGAACTTCACTTCGCCAACGATAACTTAATTATAAATTCTAGCATATCAGCTACTGAAAAATTCCAATTTGGAATTAACCTTGGACTAGCCAAGTATTATTCTGATGCTATTAGTGACAACACTAAAAGAGCTATAGAAAAGAAGATTCAAGATGGTGAAATTACTGGAAAAGCTCCAATAGGTTACCTAAATACAAAGGATGAAGATAAAAATGTGTTACTAGACCCTGATAGAGCACCTTTTGTTAAAAGAATATTCAAATTATATGCTAGTGAAAACTATTCCATGAAAGGGCTGGTAGATTATTTTGAAAAAGCAGGTCTAAGAAGTAATACGCCACAAAAAAATGTACTAAAACACAACCAAATCGAAGCTATTTTAAAAAATCCATTTTATTATGGTATGCGTAAACATAAAGGTAATATATATCCTCATATATATGAGAAACTAATATCCAAAAAAGAGTTTGATCGTTGCCAAGAAGTACGTAATAAAAAATATAAAGGCAAAAGAAAAGTATCTACCAATGAATATATTTTTAAAAGTTTAATAAAATGTAAAAAATGTGGTTGTGCTATTACACCAGAAATCAAAAAAAATAAATATATATACTATCACTGCACAAATTTCTACGGTAATTGTAATAAAATATATGTACGTGAAGAAGAATTAGTAAAGCCAATAATAGATATTTTAAAAAATCTTAAATTAGCTCCTAAAATTCAGGATCAACTAGTAACAGCACTTCGAAAAAACGAAGAATCAAAAAACGGTTTCCATAAAAGCCAACTCACGAAGCTGCGAGCTGATTATGATAAAGTTGATAATCACCTAAAAATAATGTACGAAGATCGCTTGGATGGTAGATTAACAGCCACAGAATATGATATGCAAGTTGAGAAGCAGAAAATAAAACAACAAGAAATACTACATAACTTAGAAAAATATAAAAACGCCAATACTTCTTATTATATAACAGCTAGTAAAATACTAGATGTAGCTAATCGTGCTTCAGAATTATTTGAAAGTTCTGAAATTGATGAAAAAAGACTAATTCTAAAAAACGTACTTCAGAACTTGAAATTAGACGATAAAAAACTCACATATGAGCTCAAAACCCCTTATAATATGCTATTTTTATACAATACAAAAACACCTTCCAAAAGGAAGGAGTTCTTATGGGGTCCCTTATGGGGTACTTTCAGAACTTTTTTGATGGAGAATCCTGCTGTTTTTTAATATCGTACTCATTCTCTAAACCTATAATATTTCTAAACCTGTTTTCTATAAACCCTTTAGTTATAGGTACCATTTTATTTATTTTGTGCCATGCCTTATTCCATTCTTGTAATCTTTTATGCCCCGGCTCTAAAGATTTTGCTGTCTTATAGTCTATCCAACAATTTTTAAACTCTTTAATTAGTATATCTACCTCATTTGCTAGTTTTTCTTCAAAAAAAATTCGATTATCCTCATAAAAACTAACAAGACTATTATAATCCTTTGATGCTTTCATTGCTTTTTCTTCTTCTAGTGGCTCTCCTGCTTCTTGAAAAGGACACATGTAAGAACTAAAAGATCTGTAAGTACGAGAAATCTTTTTATAAACAATCCTTATAACCTCTGCTCTGTCTCCATGTAATTTGGAGTATTTAATTTTAAATTCTGTAGCATCTTTATATAATGCAAATTTAAACTTCTCAATGTCTTTTGCTAAAGACTGTTGAATAATTTTTTTTATTAACCAAGCAGATGGCCACGCTATCATTCCGGCTATACCTATACTTTCAGAAACTTTATATAAATCCATATTTTTACAATTTATTATACTTAGTAGCTACCCCCTTAGCCTTATCTTCAGGATATTTTTTACTATTCTTCTCTATTTTATTTCTCACAGCTGTTGAAATGTCAATATCAATGCTATTAGCAAAATTTAAACAAAAAGATACTATGTCAGCTAATTCATCTTCTATTTCTTTTTTGAAACCACTGTCTCTCTCCAATTCTCTCTCAACATTTTCTTTTGTTTTCCATAAAAAAAGTTCTAAAAGCTCACTAGCCTCTATAGATATTGCCTCTGCTAAATCCTTTGGGTTATGAAATTGTTTCCAATCTCTTTTTTCTCTAAAGTCTAAAAGCAAATCTTTTAGCTCTTGGACTTGAGTATTTTTATCATTATTTTTCATAGCATACTTTATTATTATACTAATACTATATTCTACTAATTAGGTATGGTCAAATACTGAGTTACTTCTATACTTATGGCTTCATAATAAATTATAAATACTTCGTCATTAGTTTAATAAAATATGCCTATTTGCGCTTGTACAACTCAAGAGGTATACTTTTATTATTGTAAAAAGTTTAATCAAAAATGCTATGACAATTAATCGAAGACGCGCGCCATCAAGTAAGATATCTAGTGAGAAAAAACTAAGTGGCCACCGCCGAGAACAAAACTATGCATCATTGATTGGGGGGAAAGTTATTGGAGGAACCCAAAAAGGTGACGTAAAGGACAAAAATGGAGACCTTCACTCTGTAAAAAGTGGAAAAAAATGGCAAGTATTTCTCTATGGATATAACAGAATCTGTAATAGCTCCTATCTTTCTATTTTGCAGCCATGCCTAGATGCTTTTCCTGAAGATTCAAATCAGTATTTTGAAGATCGCATAAAATGCATTGCTTTTAAAGAAGCGTACGTAGAAGCTCATGGTAGAAATGCAACGAAATCCTTATCCAATAACGATGTCGCGAAGCATTTAGGTGCTAATACCTACGTCGAATCTAAAAATCAACTTGCAACAACTACAAGCTCTACCTGCAATACACTTAATAATAAAGCTAACTTGCGTAACTTCCTTGACGAAGCTCTTTTTAATAATGACGAGGTTAAATATCTAGCAATAAAAGATAGCACCTATAAAAAAGATGGCTTATTTAAAGTCTTTGCAAAGGAAGATGTCCTAGACATTCTTACTGCCAAATTATTTCCTTCTGTATCAATTGCTGGTCGTGTTCCGGTTGACTACAATGTCGCTGGTCAGAAAACACTACTTTGTTATAAAAAAACTGCAAGGCAAACAAAAAATATTGTGGAAATTGAAATCCGAAATGATAGTAGTGTGCACTATAGGCAAGTACGATTCAATATGTATAGTAAAGACGCCTTGTCCTTACTACTAGAGGCACCTCAATGTATCGCTTCCAGTCCACTCGGTGAGCATATAGTTGTATATGGACAAGCTATAAAAACTTTTATAGAAAAAAAAATGGATATAAAATAGACACTAAAAAATTTTATTATCCTATTTCTCAAATATTTGATTAAATATACGTGTTACTAAATTAATGTCCCAACCATTTGCTGCTCTTTTACACAATTGTTGATATGATTGATTACAAAAATTAATTTTCTCTTTTTTGAATCCCATAAGACGATAATGCTCTGTTATCGAATATTTTCTCACAAGCAACTCCTTATTCTTAGGAGGGTGAGCAATTCTCATTTTATTGTGATGGGGCTCGAGAATGGTAACGCTGATCCCATCCTTACGAATATTTTTGTTGTATAAATCTACACATGCTGGTTCCTTAACTATGAAGTCAAGTCCGTATAACTCCTTAAGCCGTTCAATCTGTGTTTGGTTCAAAAAAAGTTCCTCATCTGTTTTTTTATCAAGAAAATCTTTGAAAAATAATTTTAACTCCTCTTTCGGTGGGTCTAGACGAAATGTTGATGGCAAAGTCCCATGATATCCATAGATCCAAAGCCTTGCCCTATTCTGCGGGATACCATAATCTTTGGAATTAAGAAGCTTATAAACTACATCATAGCCAAGCTCAGTCAATTTTTTTACAAGAGTATCCAATGTCTTTCCATGTCTGCTTGTTTGTAAGCCTTTTACGTTTTCAAGTAATATATGTTTTGGCCTTTTAACATCACAAATTCTGATTAAATCGTAAAACAAAGTACCTCTAATATCTTCTTCGCCTCTGCCCAATCCAACCTGTGAAAAAGGCTGACAAGGAAAGCCGCCTGTAAAAAGATCAAAATCCGGGATGTTATTCGGATCAATCTTGGTTATGTCTCCATAGTTTAATATTCCTGGGTGGTTATTTTCAAAAAATTCAATTGCAAATTTATCATTTTCTGAATAGCCAATTACCTCAAAAGGAATTTTTGCTCTTTTTAAGCCATAGGATGCACCTCCATAACCAGCAAAAGCTTCGAATACACGCAGCTTGACTCTGTCTGTATATTTATTTTTAAAATTCTTCTTCATAATTTATTTTTTTATAGCACCCTGCCCTACAGTTTCTCAATACTACTTAATATAAGTTACTATGCACAAGGGTCATTATATTTTATATTATATTTACGAAATAGTAAAATAAAAAAGAGAGAAAATTATTGGTAGATTATGCCTGTATTTATATTCCCCACTTATAAACTATAAAAACAAAAACGCTTGCCAGGTGTTTATAGTCGCGATACGATGATATTATAATTTAATAGCTTCCCACTATAGTTGGGACTCTCGCTATATTCGAGAGCCAAAAAACGTATGATATTAATTCATACTTTTTTTATATTAAAATTATGCGCTCAATACAAAGAAAGATTGCTTAGCTCATTGCTACAACATCACAAAGTCGACTGTAGCGTACGAAATGCCAGGGCTATTACTGTCTTACAAGCGTTTAAAAGCATTCTATGTCAAATGGCACTACTAGAGTATTTTGGAGCGAAATAATCAGCTAAAAATACGTACACTAATAAACCAATATTCTGCTACTTGATATTATAGTAAAAAAGATCTACATTGAAACTATAGTAAATAAACATACAATTATGAAAAGTTTTGCAAGATTCCATAAAACTAAGCCAATAACCAAAACCCTATCACTATCACCTGAATACATGGAATGGAGTGATGCTATTGTAAAAAAATATAGCCTTAAAGGGAAAAATAACTACTCCGCACTAAAAAAAATAATCAAAGACAATGAATTGTTGGATTTAGCCTTGGAATATATTTGCCAGGAAAATATATATAATTATAAAAAAGGTTTACAAAAAAATGAAGACAAAATAGACAAGGCAGCCAGGAAAATTTTAAAATGGGAAGAAAACAATATCAAACAATATCACCAGTTACTATTAGAAATCACAATACTCAGAAATTCCATATTCAACATATCTCATAACTTTAATGCTTCAATAAAAAATAATTTATTATACGGGATTCACGGAAGAGTAAATATTACACAATTTTTGCCCAAAATTATATTATGCAATAAAACAAAACTGAAAAATACTTTTGAGGACTTATATAACTATGAATCGTACCTCGAAATCAGGATTTATGCTGATACAGATATAAGAGATGTCAAAAAAATGCAACTTAGCAAATATAAAAAAGTTCTTTTGGATGACCGGCATAAATTTATAAAAGAAAGTGACTGTAGTGATGATATCGACGAGGATTTTTATTACTACTACTTACGAAAAATGGGAATAAGCAATAAAGATGCTAACAAAAAAATTAATAAAAATATAGACTGGTATTTAGACAGTCAAACGCTGTCTAGAACTGCCAAGAAAATAGGCCTTATTAAAACAAAAAAGAGCAAAGGTGTAAAAAACAAAAAATAAAGTTTTTATTGGTTTTTATAGAAACTAACTATAAGTATAAAATTTACTTATAGTTTTTTAATTATAAAAATATGATAATAAAACAAGGCTACACTAAGTGGGCCCGTCAAACAATTGAAAGTAAAATTTACCAGGAAAAACCCGACAAATGGTTTAAAATTTTCTTTTACTTAGTAATGAGGGCAAACCATAAAACTAATAAATATAATGAAAGAGGTGGCAATTGGGTTAAATACTCTTTGATTATGGAATATACTGGAGCAACAAAAGGACAAGTCGACCATTTTTTTAGATGGATCAAAAAAGAAGGAACTATAACTACTAAAAAAAGTACACGGGGCTTACATTTTACTATTGTAAATTACGACAAATACCAAAATGGTTTAAACTATGAACGCGATATAGGCGCGAAAAATAGGCGAAATAGACGCGACACTATAAACAATAATGAAAAGAATGATAAAAATGACAACCTAGGCAAGGGTAAATTCTATATAGGTACTAGTAATGAAGATAATCAAGCTGTTTACCTTGTAGAAGGAAAATACCGTACCAAAGGTGCTGATGGAGAATTTTACGACTTTGGTGGAGATATAAATAAAATTAAAAAATTTATTGATAAAACAATAGATTAACAATGAAAAATAATAATGTAACAAGTAAAGATAATAGGATTAACCAGGAAGATATTGAAACACTTACTGAATTATTTGAATTACTTTTGGAAATTGATGCTCGCCAAAACGAAAAGATATCCACCTATGATGAGTGTGCCCAAAAAGACAGATGACTATATAATTAATATATAAAATAAGCCCTAAATATGAGAGCAATTATACTCGCCCGAGTTTCAACAGAAGAACAAAAAGAAGCTGGAAATTCCTTACCTGCTCAAATTTCACGTCTAGAAAGATATTGTGAGAGAAATAATTTGGATATTATAAATACTTATAGTTTTGATGAGAGTGCTTATAAAACAAAACGTGATGAATTTGATAAAATCCTAAGTAGCATAAAATCAATAAAAGAAAAGGTAGCTGTATGTTTTGACAAGGTAGATAGATTCTCCCGTAATGTTTTTGACCAGCGTGTTGCTAAACTATATGACCTTGCAATGGCTGATAAGATTGAGCTTCACTTCGCCAACGATAACTTAATTATAAATTCTAGCATATCGGCTACTGAAAAATTTCAATTTGGAATTAACCTAGGACTAGCTAAATACTATTCTGACGCCATTAGCGATAATACTAAACGAGCAATAGAAAATAAAATTAAGGATGGTAAAATTACTGGAAAAGCTCCAATAGGTTACCTAAATATAAAGGATGAAGATAAAAATGTGTTACTAGACCCTGATAGAGCACCTTTTGTTAAAAAAATATTCAAATTATATGCTAGTGAAAACTACTCAATGAAAGGGTTAGTGGATTATTTTGAAAAAGCTGGCCTAAGAAGTAATACACCACAAAAAAATGTACTAAAACATAACCAAATCGAAGCTATTTTAAAAAATCCTTTTTACTATGGAGTGCGTAAATACAAAGGAAACTTATATCCTCATGTATACGAGCCATTAATATCTGAAAAATTATTTACTCGCTGTAAGAATGTTAGAGATAAAAAATATAAAGGTAAGAGAAAAACAGGTAAAAACACTTACATCTTACAAAGATTAATATCATGTAAAAAATGTGGATGCGCCATTACACCAGAAATTGTTAAAAATAAATATATTTACTACCACTGCACAAATTTCCATGGTAATTGTGAAAGAAAATATATTAGAGAAGAAGAATTAGTATCACAAATTACAAATATTCTAGAAAATCTAAAATTAACACCAATAATTCAGGATCAACTAGTAACAGCACTTCGAAAAAATGAAGAGTCAAAAAACAGTTTCCATAAAAACCAACTAATTAAGCTACAAGTTGATTATAATAAAGTTGATAACCACCTAAAAATAATGTACGAAGATCGCTTAGAAGGCAGACTATCAGCTGCAGAATATGATACACAAGTTGAAAAACAAAAAATAAAACAACAAGAAATACTACATAATTTAGAAAAATATAAAAACGCCAACACCTCTTATTATATAACAGCTAGCAAAATACTGGATGTGGCTAGTCGTGCGTCAGAATTATTTGAAAGTTCTGAAATTGATGAAAAAAGACTAATTCTAAAAAACGTACTTCAGAACTTGAAATTAGACGATAAAAAACTCACATATGAACTCAAAACCCCTTATAATATGCTATTTTTATACAATACAAAAACACCTTCCAAGAGGAAGGAGTTCTTATGGGGTGCCCAGAGGGAATCGAACCCTCATTAGCGGCACCACAAGCCGCTGTGTTAACCGTTACACCATGGGCACCGCGTAGAGATTTCGCGATGCGAAACCCACGCGGCACGCCATTTATAAAATAGCGAGCTACGCAGATTTCACAACTTTCTACGTGGATTTTTTCTAAAATACTCTCTTAATTGCTTATCTAAATATTTCTTTCCCGAACCACTTTTTAAAAACTTTTCTCTATTAATAGCATCCTCTTTTAAAAGATACGCTTCATAATAAACAAGTATCCATGGCTTAAATTTAGTAGTATAAGGATCTGAACCATTATTATGATATAATAGCCTCTTTTTAACTGTCCTAGTAAATCCCGTATAGAGAGTTTTCTCTCTTAAACTTTGTAAAACGTACACATAGTACATATCGCTTTTCTTACTAATTACGTGACCAACCATGTTATAATCTCAATCATTTTGTGGCTGTGCCACGTGATGATGCGTCAGCATCATTTTTGTGGCGTGCCACGTGGGCGCAAAGCGCCTTTACGTGGTACCCCCAGCAGGAATCGAACCTACATCTACGGCTTAGAAGGCCGCTGTTCTATCCGTTGAACTATGGGGGCAGAACAAATAATAACTTTATTTAATTGTTTTAAAATACACCACCGTAAATACTCAAGATGTCTGTCGACCGAAGCCTTGGCGAAGGTGGAAACTATGGGAGCAGATATTTTGAACACGAACAACTATAACAACAAACCGCTTTTAAGTCAAGGTAAAATATGCTAAAATAAAGACATAAATAATAATACTAATAGTATGATATATCTTGGAGCGGATCACAATGGTTTTAAAACTAAAGAATACCTTAAAAAATATTTTGATAATAAAAATATTGATTATATTGATTTAGGAAATACTAAATTTCAAAAAACAGATGATTATCCTGACTTTGCCAAAGCTGTAGCTAAAAAAGTTCAAAAATCTAAAAAAGCTACTGGCATTCTTCTTTGTGGCTCAGGACAAGGTATGTGTATAGTCGCTAACAAATTCAAAAATATCCGAGCTATCCTAGGCTGGTCTTCAGCTGCAGCCCGTCGAGCTCGTCATGATGACGATGCTAATATACTCTGCTTACCAGCTTGGCGATTAACTAATGAAAAAACTCTACAAGTAGTCCGAGCTTGGTTAGCTACGGACTTCGGTAATTTAACTCGCTATAAAAGACGTATCAAAAAAATAAATCCCTAGATGCCTAAGAAAAGAATAAAAATAATTCCTTCTATACTATCAAAAAATAAGGCTGAATTTACTAAACATTTTAAAAAAGTCAGCTCTTATTTTAATTATGTTCAAATTGATATTATGGATGGTCAATTTGTAAAACAAAAAAACTCTATTACTCCTGATACTATAAAATATCTAACTCGCCAACATAAATTAGAAATTCACTTGATGGTAGATGGTGTTAGTAAATATATGACACGCTGGGCTAAACTCAAAAATGTTAAAAAAATTATTTGGCATTATGAGGCTAATAAAAATACGCAACGTATAGCAGCTATTAATAAATATCTTAAAGCTAAAAAAATAAAAACTGGTTTAGCAATCAATCCTAATACTTCACTGGCTAGTATAAAAAACATAATCTTTGATTTTGATACTATTCAATTTATGGGTGTAAAACCAGGTAAACAAGGTCAAAAATTTCAAAGTAAAATATTACCTAAAATAAAAGCTCTGCGTTACAAATTTCCTAATATCAATATAGAGGTAGATGGTGCAGTTAACGATAAGACTTTCAGGGCTATTACTAAAGCTGGCGCTAATATAGTCTGTCCGGGATCGTATTTTCAAAAAGCTAACAGTATAAAAGAGGCTTTGGCCAAATTAAAATAAAACCCCGCTTAGCGGGGTTTTTTAAATTATCTATTTAGGCTCTTCTTTCGGGTTTTCAGCTTTATGCACTAGTTTATTATAAATAGGAACTGTAAAATAAAACTGTGATCCAACATGTTTAATACTGTCTACATAAATTTTACCGCCCATTAGTTCCACTAATTGCTTAGTAATCCAAAGTCCTAAACCTGTGCCGACAATACCCTTAGTCTCTTTGCCTTGAATACGGTAAAACTTTTCAAATAAACCTTCTCTCTCTTTAGCATCCATACCAAAACCAGTATCTTTCACATTTAAAGTAACAAATTTTGCATCCTCTATTTTAGCTATCAATTCTATTTCCCCTTGCTTAGTGTATTTAACTGCATTGCCTATCAGATTAACCAAAACTTGTCTAAGTTTATCTTCATCGGCCCAAACTTTTGGCAAATTATCTACTTTAATTAATTTAAACTTAAGACCTTTTTCTTGAATACGGAATTCAAATTCTGCCTCTAAACTCGCCAGTATATCTACCAAGTTAACTACTTTTGAATTTACAGCCAAACGATTTTGTTCTATACGACTAACGTTCAACAGATCCTCTACTAAAGCACCCAGTCTATTAGCTGAAGCTTCCATTATTTTAAATCCTTTTCGGCCTTGTTCGTTAAGATCCCCATAATCACCCTCTAAAGCCATAGATACAAAACCTTTCAAAGTAGTAATAGGTGTTCTTAATTCATGAGAAGCAATGGAAATAAATTCATCTTTCATTTTATCCACTTCTTTGAGTTTCCTAAATAATATAGCATGCTCAAACAGTCTAGTATTAATAGCTAATAGGAGTATTACAATTAATACTGTTATAGCTAATATGGCATATGACTGCGTTAAAGTATCTCTAACTAGCTCGTCAATTAATTTTAGTGATAAGCGCAAACTAAGTAAGGCCTCTTTCTCACCTTGAGAATTTTTTAATGGCATAGCTATTTCCCAAAGACGCTCAGAATCTCCTCCATCCTCTGAAACACCTGAAACTAAAGTAGCCACTGCTTCATTTTGATGCCAAGATATTACATAATTTAAATCACTAGTAGAATTACCAATCTTATTTTCATTAAAACTGGCCACGATTCTAAAATCATCTCCCTCTTTAGTTAAAATATCGAAATTACGTATTTCTATACCTGATGCTTCTATTTGTTTTACTTTAGCTTGGATTTCAGTTTGATCAGCTATACCGTCATAGACGCTACTATCAAAAATCTGACCAACCATTAAAGCTTGTCTTTGTAAAGATATATCAATATCAGTTTGGAAAGCTTTTACAGACCAAATAGTATTAAGGATAATAGCTAAAGGTATTAAAAGAATTAGGACAATAGCATATATTACCTGATGACTTTGCCTAAGTAAAAAATTATTTCCTTTTTTAATCATTACTTACATTTCTAAATTTTGATTTTTACCTTTATGAAGATAGATTATTACTCCTAGAGCTAAAAATACTAAGAAAACTCCTCCTAATATATAATATATAAATAAATTATTTACAGTTGTGGAACTAGAATCTTCATCAAAATAATCATCAGCTGTGACTGCTCTAGCTTCCTTAATTAAGAATGATATTGGTCTTGATTGTTTAACTATCTTACCTGTATCATCGTTAACTGTTACAAACACTCTATGATGACCATCAGTTAAAGAATTCTTAATGTCATATGACCAATTACCGCTGGCATCTGTTTTGGTAGTCATTACTAATGGCAAACCACTATATAAATATAAGTTAACCCAAGCGTTGGCTTCTGCTGTGCCACCCAATTTTAAACCGCCCTCGGAAGTATCTGCCTCAATTACCTTCATCACTCTATCAATCTTGTTTGATTTTACTTTTGGCTGTTCAATAACCATTTCCCCATCCAATGTAACTCTATCAAAATCTGTTCTAGCTTTAATTAAATTACCTGGTCCTATAGGATCATAACCATTTTTAATTTCTTCACCATCTGAATAACCATCTCCATCAGTATCTGAATTATCAATTTCTGTACCATAATATCCTTCTAAATCATCAACCAAACCATCTCCATCAGTATCCAAAATAATTACTGCTTGATTAAGTATGGTTAATTTATCTGCTTCTTCTAAAATTATTTCTTTTTGTGCTTTAGCAACTAATACCCTTATATCTTGACTTGGAGATAATGGTAAAATATCTTGACTACTTACTCCCCACTCTTCCAAGCTATCACTAAGTTCTTGAGTACTAATATTTTGACCAAATAATGGATTAACTACTTGATTAATACTCTGACTCAATCTTTGGCCAACTACCAATCTATTAAGATATTTATTCCTTAAAATACTATTACATAAATTATTATCATCTAATTGACAAGCGACTTGCCCTCCATATTTTTCTAATAAATAATTTTTACATTCTTCCCTATCAATAATATTATTTTCCTGACACTCTAAATCTGTTTCCATCCTAAATAAATAATCTTCACAGGCTAAATCCTCATATATACCTTGTTCTATGCAAGCCTGGTCAAGTAAATCCATGGTAGCTCTAAACCACATACAAGTTTCTTGATCAGATATACCCTGTTCTGTACAAGTACTATAATAATCAATCACTATGTCTTCTGTTATTGAAGAATCATCGCTAGCTTCTGAATCATCTTGCTCTTCTTGAATATTTTCATTTGTGATTTCTTCTTCACTAGCAACTTCTTCATCAACCTCTTCGTCACTAGAGGTTTCATTGTTTGTTATAATTTCAGGTGATTCAATTAGGGTATCGTCAATCAAAGAATCATCCACATCATTCACCTCTTCCAAACTTAATTCATTGAAGTAAGTAACTAGCACTGGCGAACTAGTAACTGAAAAATCCGTAGTAGAATATGTAATAGAAAAAGAGTAATTTCCATTTAGTATTTCATCTGTAATGTCCCCTGAAATAATAGAATAAAAACAATACTGATGTCCTGCTAAACCAGCTTCATCTATAATTTCTTGATCTAAAATTATTTCATAATTACAATATACTGGGGTGTAATCTAAAATATAGTCAGCCTGTTCACTAAATAATTCAAATTGAATATCTAAAACATTAGCACTAGCTATTAAAATATCCCCTGGTCCAAACTGTCCATTGGCTGGCTGATAAGAAATCAAACTTACCTCTTCTTCTGACACATTATCCTCTGTAATCTGCCATTCAAAAGCAAAGGGACCATAGTTAGCTACAATATCATTTCCAAGCGAAGCAGAAGCGGTTAAAATATAAGTACCATTAGTAAAGCCATTTTCTTCAGCTGATACTCCAGACAACCAGCTAGTTCCGTCTCCTATTGGATCAATAAAATGCTCAACGGCAATTTCTGCACTACCTTCTTTAAGCACCAAAAAATTAAATCTATCAGCTGAGAAAGTAGTTGTAAAATCTAATTCTAGATAATCACCAATCACTGGATAATTATCAAAATTATTTCGGCTAAGTTCGTAAACTGGTTCTGCAGTAGTCGTATCTTGATTAGTCTCTAGCTCTTCAACAGGTACATCTTCTGACTCTACAATAATTATATCTGGATCAGTTTCTAGCTCTTCAACAGGCACATCTTCTATAGATAAAACTGCCTCATTTGATGATGTTGAGCTTGCAGAATCTATACCTATTGTAAAACCCGTAGAATCAAATACTAATGGCACAATTACTTCACCGTCAGTAGCTATAACTGAAATTATATATTGCCCATATGGAATGTCAGCCAAATGTATTGTAGATTCCCAAATATCAACACCCTGATCACCTGAACCTACATTTGTAGCCGCTTCTATAAAATTAAAAGATTCTGTAGAGACACTATTGTCAGCAAGACCTACTAAAATAAATTCTATCGTATCAATGACATCACTAAACCCTGCGCTAATATGTACCTCAGCTGTGAGGCTGGTTGTTTCTAAAGGATTAATATTTTGGCCCTCACTAGGATAAATAACATATCCGACAAAAGTCTCAAGAAAAGTATCAATAATAGTAGCGGCAGCTTCAAATTGTCCATTAAGATTAATAATTTGATTTTGAGAATAATAAATATTAGCTGATAAATCATCAAAATTCTGATGAGCTACAACTGACAAATAATATTGGCCTGGTTGATAAGCATAAGTAGTATCCCAAGAACTTTGAGCTAACCAAGTACCATCAGTTGCTAAACTGGCTTGATAATTTTCATCTAAACCAGTAACTAAATTTTTTAGATTAAAATAGACCAAATCATATTGTTGGTCCGCTTGATCAGAAATCATAGCTTGAAAATAAATACTATCTCCAATATTGATATTTTCACTAATAGGCTCTATAAAAACCGCTGACAATAAATTATCATCATTTGAAGCACTTACCGCTACAAAAATTAAAGCTTGCGTAAGTACTAAGGTAGTGAAAAAAATAATTCCCAAATAGTGTTGAATTCGATCTAAAATCATAATAAATTTATTACTTTACCACCCACGGGGTGGTCACCCTGTGGGTGATATTAATTTATTATACCATAAATAAGCCAAACAAAAAAACTGTCGAAACAGTTTTTTTATCCGCCAGCTGGCGGATAAATTTTTATATTATTGACAAGGACAAACTGGAAATTCATTGTGATCTGAAGAATGATTACAATCTAATGGTCCATTCTGTATTTGACAAGTCGGAGAAACATTAATTATAGGTGGACTACCAATTGCACCAAGAGGTGAACAACTTAATGTGCAATTACTAGAATCTATATGTTTCTGCAAAGCACAATATGCATTATCCTCTGAGTCTAAGTCTGGACCATACGTCGCTCCATTCACACAATCTAAATTAAACGTTGAACAAACCTCGCTACAAGTAACATAATCATTTTCCGAAGCATACCAACAATAACCACCCGCATAAACTAAACAATTTATTCTTACTTTTGGCCTTTTTATAATTTCTTCTGAATTATATGAAGCACAAGATCCAACAATTAAATTATCATTAGCATCTTTTTGTAAATAATAACCTGAGTCAGAATTAGAATCTTTATCAGGATCATAAGGTAATTTTCCTAAATACTTATAAAAATCATCGTCATCAATTGTTAAACAAATTTGACTATCCCCTGAACAAGAAAGATTTGAACCGCTTTGTGAAGAACATAAAACCTTTTTATCAGTAGTAACTGAACCCAAAACAGGCAAAACACCCTTGTGATCAGACATATATTCAGCTAGAGCAACAGCTATGAGATTTATGTCTTGCGTTCTTTTATTATTTTTAGCTTCTCCTATTCTAGCCGCCGGCTTAATCAAAGCAAAAACAGCTACTGACAATATTAAAATTATAGATATCGTAATAATCAGTTGCGGCATAGTAAAACCCGCTTGCCCTGCCGTTCGGCTCTGAGGCCTGACGACCTCGTCGCTCAGGCTCGAACGAGAGCGTAGTCGAATGGGTTGTTTATTTTGAAAAAATGTCATAAATTTTTAAGCAAACTCACGAGTCAACTGATCGATGTTCCGAACTTTTACTGGACGCTTAGCTAAAGGCTGACCTTTGAGTTGCGGCAAATGATTTCCATAGCTAGGACGATTGTTTTGATAAAATAATCCATAAGGAATTTTATTTCCCCACACCAAAGCTTCTTTATGAGCAGCCTCTATATTATTGGCTTTATAATTAGCTTGTTTGTCTAAATTATATAATCTATCAAGATAATATTTAAAAGTATTTATCTTGTTAAAAGTAACGCATGGTTGAAATACATCCACTAATGAAAATCCTTCGTGCTTAATAGCTTTTTTAATTAAGCCTGTAAGATGCTCAGCCTGACCAGAAAAACCACGAGACACAAAACCACCTCCGGCTGACAAAGCTAAACTCATTGGATTAGCTCTTACTTCTATCAAGCCATCTGGAGTAGATTTAGTTCTAGTACCTTTATCTGTAGTTGGTGCTGATTGACCAGTAGTTAAAGAATATAAACTATTATCATGAGTAATATAAGTAATATTTGCATTACCTCGTACAGCGTGAATAAAATGAGCCATGCCCTCTCCATAACTATCACCATCACCAGCCATAACTATCACTGTCATATTTTGATTAGCTAACTTAGCTCCCACTGCAGTAGGTAAAGCACGACCATGAAGCGAATGCCAACCATAAGCTTTTAGAAAATTAACTCCATTACCTGAACAACCAATGCCAGCTACTAATAAAACATTCTCTGGTTGCAATTTTAATTCTACTAAGGCATTTTTTAATGCTATAAATATACCAAAATTTCCGCAGCCTGGACACCAACTTGGCTCATAGCTTGTGTTAAAATCTTTTTCTTTCATATTTTTTATTTTATTTGTCAAATCCCCCTAAATCCCCCTTTGACAAGGGGGACTTGCCAAAATTTTACTGGTTAATCCTCCCTTGTCAAAGGGAGGTGTCCTAAGCGAACGAAGTGAGTCGAAGGACGGAGGGATTTTATTAGAATTTTTTTAAAGCATTAATTATTTCTTCCCTAAAGAAAGGGCGTCCATCATATTTGAGTAATTTATTTTTAATCATAATGCCAGTCTCTTGAGTAATCAGATTGCCTAGCTGGCCATTGGGATTATTTTCAATCAATAATATATCTTTAGAACCGTTTAATATCTTTTTAGTAAAGTCTCCGTCAAAAGGCCACAAGTATTGATATTGCATTATTCTAATTTTAGACTTTATCTTGTCAGGCAAAGCCACGTAAGAGTCTAAAACCACGCCTTTATTCGATCCCCAAAAAACTACGGTCTTCTTGGCTTTTGGATTACCATAAATCAAAGGCTTTGGCATAATTTTTCTAAATTCATCTAACTTTCTATACCGCTTATCAACTTGATCAATGCGATTTTGACTATCTTCATTAGAAAAACCATAGGCATCATGCTCATCACTATTAGCAATAAAAAGTCCACCCTTCATACCCGGTAGAGCTCTTGGTGAAATACCATCCTGAGTTACTTTATATCTACCATACTCTTTGATTTTATTTAATTGAGCTTGAGTTAAAATTTTACCTCTATTTATTTTTACATTTTTAGAATTAAATCTTGGCACCGTAGTATTGCCCTCACCAATCAACTTGTCAGATAAAATAAGCACTGGCAATTGATACATATCAGCCCAATTAAGTGCTTGATGTCCCATCTCAAAAGCCTCGCCAGCATCTCCGGGTGCCATTACTATTCTAGGAAAATCACCTTGGGCCGCATGGAGCATAAATTGTAAATCGGCTTGCTCTGTCCAAGTAGGTAAGCCTGTTGCTGGACCACCTCTTTGAACATTAATCATTACCAATGGAGTTTCAGTTAAACCTACTAAACCTAAAGTCTCAGTCATTAAAGCAAAGCCTCCTCCAGAAGTAGCTACCATTGATCTAGCCCCCATATGAGAAGCTCCCAAGGCCATATTAGCTACTGATATTTCATCTTCGGCATGTTTAACTACTAGGCCAGTCTTGGCCGCTATCTTAGCTAAATAATGAAGTATTGATGAAGAAGGAGTCATTGGATAAGCTGCATAAAATCCTAAACCTCCAGCTACAGCTCCCAAGGCCAAAGATTCATTGGCAGTAATTAAAATATTGTCTTTTGCTTTTAAGCTTGGTAATTTACACATGAATTCATCTTCCATATTAGCTTTTACAAAATCATAACCAGCTTTAAGAGCTTTAATATTATTATCTACAATCTTCTTACCTTTTTTAGAAAAAGTTTCTCTAACAATTTTATTAGCTATGGTAAGTGGCTGACCAACTAAATACATAGTGGCTCCTAAAGCTACTACATTTCTCATCAATTCACCGCCGGCTTCTTTAGCTATAGTGGTCAGTGGGATAGCAATGCCTTGTATATTATTATTGCTTAATATTGCTGATGACACTTTAACTTTGTCACTATCATAAATAAAAGCTCCATCTTTATTCATATCTACTAAATTATATTTAATAGTATTTTGGTTTAGAGCTACTAAAATATCAACTTTTTTGAATACACTATTAACTGGCTTGATATCTACTACTAATTGATAGGTATTATGCCCACCTCTAATCAATGATGGATATTCTGTAAAATCAAAAATTTCATAACCAGCTCGCATAAATATTTTTCCAAACATCATGCCAGCTGACTTAATGCCAAAGCCAGCTTCACCGGCAATTTTCCAAATCAAATTATTTTTGCTTTTCATGTTTGTTTTTAAAATTAAAACTTTACTCTTATTATAACATTTTTAAACCAAAATAAAAAACCTTGTATATGACAAGGATTTTTATTTTTATTTTTGTTAGTCGTTTTTTACAACGACCTTAGCCTTTATTAAGACTATGACTAGCTCCATTTTTAATGCAGCATTTTATTTTTGTTAAATTGTAAATTACATCCTATCAAGGAGAATCTTTATTACTCGATTCATGGCCCAGACCACCCTCTCCCCCAGAGGACCCTCTCTCGCTTTGCGATTCACCTTGTCTGGCTACGCCATTCACCTTGTCTTGTTTATCATCTAATGAATTTGACTCATCCTTTTTTTCAACCACCAGTAAATCATCAGGTGGTCTATTTACCAGATCATGTTCTGGCTCTTCTATTATTTGAGTTTCCTTTTTGGAAATTCCCAACAAATTTTTCCAAAATGACATATTTTTAAATTTTAATGTTCTTTTTGTTTATACTACTTGGTTAGCAATATAAGGTAATTGGTGTCCAACTAAAAATTAGTAGGACATAAATTAATTGTTGCATTTTTTTATTTTTATTTTTGTTTTTTAAATTCAATTCCCCCAAATTGAATGCTACTTAGATGGTCCAGAATAATAGACCAAAGAGAAATAAGGTTAAGACCGCCCAATTCTCATGACTTTCCACTTTGGGGCTAGATCGAAATCCAGCTAAGCGAAAAGATTTACATTCTTTCATAATTTTTATTTTTATTTTTATTAAACAGAGTTTCCTACTACAAAAAGGAGAACGCCTGCACCTACTGAACATAAAGCAATTACAGCCCAGTAATCACTATTTTTCAATTTTTGATCGCCTGGCCTAATAACCAGTTTAAATGACTCTACGTTATTATTAAACATAATTAGTCCCTCTCCAAACTACTATTTTTTTAAAAAACATAGAAGTTTTTCGCAAGTTAGCTTTTTAATTATTAAATATTGGGGCTATTTTTCTAAAAGAGTCTAGAAAAATAAAAAATTGGCACAGCTCCTCTCGGAACTTGTTGCCAATTCTAACTTACAAAGACAGTATAGCATGAAAAAAGGCTTTTGTCAAGGTATATATAAAAAAATCGTTTTAGGTTACAATAGTATTATTGTATAATAATTAAATATATTCAGATATGAAAATTGAAGTAGACCGCGAACTTTGTACTAGTGTAGCTACCTGTATTGCAGTAGCTCCAAATACATTTGAATTGGATGATGAGGGTATTGCCATTATTAAAAACCCTAAAGGTGATGATGAAGCTACTATCCTCCAATCAGCTCAAAGCTGCCCAGTTAATGCTATTATCATTTCTGATGACGACGGCAAACAAATTCATCCACCCGTAAAATAGAAAAGAATTTTTATTAAAGTTTTGCCTGTCAAAATTGATAATCAGGCGCTTTTATACTACATTAAAATAATTTATGAAAGATATATACTTAGACTATGCCTCTACTACCCCTACTGATCCTAAAGTAGTAAAGGCGATGGAACCATATTGGACTAAATATTATGGCAATCCATCCAGCCTCTATCAATTAGGCTTAAAAAGTAAAGAAGCCATAACGCAAGCTAAATTAAAAATTAGCCAAGTATTAAATTGCCAAAGTGATGAAATAATATTTACTGGTAGCGGAACTGAAAGTATTAACTTAGCTTTAAAGGGCGTAATGAGTAAAATAAAAGATGGTCATATAATTACCTCTTCTACAGAACATCATGCTGTCCTTCATACTACTGATAGTCTTAAAAAATCTGGACACTCTGTGTCTATCTTGCCAGTTGATGCCGAGGGTTTAATAAAATTAACTGACCTTAGTAAAACTATTAAAGATAATACTCGCCTAGTCTCTATAATGATGGCCAATAATGAAATTGGGGTTATCCAAGATATCCAAAAAATTGGTGCTTTACTAGAACGCTTAAATAAAACTCGCCTTGAAAAAAATTTACCTAAAATATATTTCCATACTGATGCCTGCCAAGCCTCTGGAGTCCTAGACTTAGATGTTAAAAAACTTCATGTAGATCTTTTGACTATTAATGGCTCTAAAACCTACGGTCCTAAAGGAGTTGGCGCTCTATATATAAAAACCGGCACTATTATTGACCCAATTATAGATGGTGGTGGTCAAGAAAATAACTTACGCTCTGGTACTGAAAATGTACCAGGTATTGTTGGACTAGCCACTGCTTTAGAATTAACTAATAAATCAAAAACTAAAGAAAACGCACGCTTAACAAAACTGAGAGACCAATTAATAAAAGGTATTTTAAAAGCTATTCCCAAAACAATCTTAAATGGCCATGCGACTAAAAGACTGCCCAATAACGTAAATATTTCTATCTTAGATGTAGAAGGTGAGGCAATACTACTCTATCTTGATGAAGTAGGTATTCAAGCTTCAACTGGTTCTGCTTGTACTTCTACTACTCTGGATCCTAGTCATGTTATTAGAGCTCTAGGCTGTCCTTATGAGGTCGCTCATGGATCAATGCGTTTTACCCTAGGTAAGTATACTACAGCTACTGATATACAATATGTACTTAAACAATTACCAGAGATAGTTAAGCATTTACGGGCTGCCTCTCCAGTTATAGTAGATATGAAAGAAGTAGCTAAGGCTATTAAAAATGCACCTCGTGAAATAGAAAGCTTATAATTAACCCCCTCCGCCCTTCGGGCACCTCCCCCTTGACAAGGGGAGGAATCAGGAAGTCCCCCTGTCAAGGGGGATTTAGGGGGTTAGAAAAATAATAATTAATCCAATTTATATATATGGCAAAAAAAATTAAAACTACAGCTGCTTGTTCTGTGGACGTAGTACCTAAAAGCACAGATGATACCTGGGTCTATACTGACACAGTTAAAGAACATTTCTTTCATCCTAAAAATCTAGTAACTGATACTACTAAAATGAAAGATTATGATGGATTAGGTATGGTTGGCTCCCCTGCTTGTGGCGACATGATGAAAATTTGGATTAAAGTGGATAAAAAAACTGATAAAATTAAAGAAATGAAGTGGCAAACCTTTGGTTGTGGTTCTGCTATAGCTGCCACATCTATGTTGTCTGTTATGATATCTGAAAAAGGCGGCATGAAAATAGATAAAGCTTTAGCCATCAAGCCTCAAGACATTACCAAGCGTCTGGGAGATTTACCAACTAGAAAAATTCACTGCTCAGTATTAGGCGATAAAGCTCTACGCTCTGCTATTAATAATTATTTTATAAAATCCAAACAAAATGATCGCGTAGTTAAAGAGCAAGTACGCATAATAGATAAAACAGCTAAAGTAACTGACCATGATATAGAAGAGGCTGTTCTTGAAGGTGCTCACACTTTAGAAGCAGTTCAGAAAAAAACTAAAGTAGGCATTGGCAACCCCGAGGTCATACCAGAAGTAGAACAATTAATTAGATTCTATACTGAAAAATATTTCGGTTAATCAGATAGAATAAACACTCGTCATCGCGAGCGAAGTGTGGCGATCCCAATCAGATTGCCACGTCGATTAACTCCTCGCAATGACAAATAAAAAATTAATAATAAAATATATGAGTAAATTTGAAACACCAGCTCTACCTTATGACTATAATGCGCTAGAGCCATACATAGATGAAGCGACTATGAAGATTCATCATAATAAGCACCATGTTGCCTATACCACTAATTTTAATAAAGCCCTAGAAGCTTATCCTAAGATTGCCGAACAATCAGCTGAAGATATTTTAACCAATATAGATTCTTTACCTGAGGAAATTCGTCAGGCAGTCAAAAATCATGGCGGTGGACATGTCCATCATAGCTTTTTTTGGGAAATTATGACTCCAGCTGATCAAAGTGGTCAGCCAGAGGGAGAACTTCTTCAGACTATGAATGATGCTTTTGGTTCTTTTGAAAAATTTAAAGAAGAATTTACTAAAGCTGCTATGACTACCTTTGGTTCTGGCTGGGCCTGGCTATCTGTAGCTGATAATAAGCTAATAATAGAACAAACTAGCAAACAAGATAGTCCTTATTCTTTAGGACACACCCCTATATTAGGAATTGATGTTTGGGAACATGCTTATTATCTAAAATACCAAAATAGACGAGCTGAGTTTGTCGAAAACTTCTTTAATGTGATAAACTGGCTAAAGGTAGCTGAAAAATACCAAGCTACTAAATAAAAATTCACCTGTCATCTCGAGCGTAGTCGAGAGATCTAGCTAGATTTCTCCATTACAGTCGAAATGACAAAATAAAAAATATGGAAACTGAGCGAGATATTATAATTATTGTTAAAGGAGGAACTATCCAAGGAGTGTTTAGCGCTGGAGTGCTGGCCGCCTTTGAGAAGCATAATCTTTATCCTCGTATTCACTCTGTTTATGGCGTATCCTCTGGTGCTCATAACGCAGCTTATTTTTTATCTCATCAAACTGAAATATGTGGTAGATTATATTATGAATACCTTTACAAAAAACATCGTTTTTTAAAAGATTTATCACCTAAAATAATTTGGAAGAAATTTTGGGAACTCTTTATTCATAAAAAACCTTTTGATATTATTGACCTAGACTACGCCCGAGAATTAGAAACCATGGGTGATACTAAATTAGATGTTAAAAAAATTCGTACTTCTCACATTAATTTTTATGCCCGTGTCTTTAACCCCGAAACTTTACGTCTAGAATATCTGGATGGTAAAGTAGATACTATTAATCGTCTTATTCAATCTGCTAAAGTACCACCTTACGCCTACACCAAAATAAAAAACGAATTATATTATGATGGTGGTATAATGCCTACTAGAGATTTTATAAAGAATGTTATTCGTAAGTACCCTGATAAACAAATACTTTATATCTTTAATGACCGGAAAACTCTACCAAGGGTATTAAAATTTTTATTTTGGGACTTACTTGATATATTATTTAAAGCACGCTATCTAGGTCCTATGTATGGTCTTAAACACTTTTTTAGTATTTTGAATTATCCCTACATAGAAACTCTAGCTAAATACAAGAATGTCCATGTAGTCTATGATGAAGCCTGCACTTCTAAAAGAGAAAGAAGTCAGCAAAGAATCTACACTTCATACAAACATGGTTTAGCTAAAGGAGAACAGTTATTAAAGAAAATTAATTTTATTAATTAAATAAATAAAAAAATATATGGAAAATGAAAATTGTTGTGGCGGTGGTTGTGATTATGAATTAAGAATCGGAGCACCAGCCCCAGGCTTTGAAGCAGAAATTTATCATGAAGATGCTACAAAAAAAGTAAAACTAGCAGACTATAAAGGAAAATGGGTTATTCTATTTTTCTATCCAGCTGACTTTACTTTTGTCTGCCCTACTGAGTTGGGTGATCTAGCTGATAGATATGAGGAACTTAAAAACCTTAATACTGAAATACTTTCAGTTTCAACTGATACTGTTTTTGTACATAAGGCTTGGCACGAAGATAGTGATACTATTAAAAAAATAAAATTCCCAATGGTAGCCGATCCAACTCATGAGATATCATGTAAATATAATGTTTTAATTGAAGATGAAGGCTTAGCTTTACGCGGTACTTTCATTATTGACCCTGAGGGAATACTAAAAACCATTGAGGTTCATGATAATGGTATTGGCCGTAATAGTGATGAGCTACTTCGTAAATTACAAGCTGCTCAGTTTGTTCATAAATATGGTGATCAAGTTTGTCCAGCTAATTGGAAACCAGGCGCAGACACTTTAAAACCAGGTTTAGACCTTGTTGGAAAACTTTAAAAATTTATTTTAAACGCCTCGAGTTCAACTCGAGGCGTTTTTTTTATTTTTATGCTATAATTTTATTATGGAAATAGAATACGAAGCAGCTTTTACTAATATTGATAAAGATGAAATTCGCGCTCGCCTAAAGAAAGCCGACGCTAAAATGATTTATCCTGAATTTCTAATGAAAAGATATGTTTGGGATTTTCCCAGTGGTCATGAAATAGAAGGTGGCTGGGCCAGAGTCAGACAAGAAGCCGACTGCATAACAATGAGTATTAAAATTATAAAAGATAATAAAAGTATAGAAGATCAACAAGAAACTTGTATCACTGTCAACAGTTTTGAAGAAGCTCGAGAAATATTAAACACTCTTGGCTGCCAAGAAAAAGCCTATCAAGAAAGCCTACGTGAGCTTTGGAAAATAGGAGATGTAGAAATCACCATAGATGAATGGCCGTTTCTAGAACCCTTTATAGAAATAGAAGGACCTTCTGAACAAGCTGTTAAAGACGTAGCCAAACAATTAGATTTTGATTATTCTAAGGCAATCTTTGGCTCAGTAGATTTTCAATACTTCACTAAATATAAAATTAGTACAAAACAAATTAATACTCATACCCCACGTATAGCATTTGATATGGATAATCCATTTATAAAATAAAAAAATAATCTCTAAAAAAATGGAAATCAAACTAACATCCTATGGCGCCACTGAAGAAGTAACTGGCTCATGTCATCTATTAAATATTGATGGCTATAGAATTTTAGTTGATTGTGGAATGTATCAAGGCTCTTGGGATAACTATGTCAAAAACTGGGATGGTTTTTTGTTTGATCCAAAAAATATAGATGCTGTCATTCTTACCCACGCTCACCTAGATCATTGTGGCCGTTTACCTAAACTTTATGCCAAAGGATATAATGGGCCAATCTATGCCACTGGAGCCACTATTGATTTAGCTAAAATAGTCTTAGAGGACAGTTATTTTATAACAAACGAAAAAGCTTTCCGCAAAAAAATGCCAAAAATGTATAGGCAAGCAGATGTAAATAAAACTATGCAGAGTTTTGTGCCTTTAAATTATTATCAAAAACAAGATCTAAATCCTGATATTAGTTTCAAACTTCATAATGCCGCTCATATTCTAGGCTCATCCATAGTAGAAATTAAAGCAGGCAATAAAACAATTGTTTTTTCTGGTGACATTGGTAGCGAAGACATGCCGCTGGTCAAAGACATTGATATTATAAAACAAGCTGACTATGTAATTTGTGAAGGCACCTATGGCGATCGTATTCACCATGATACTAAAACTCGTGATAAAGAATTAATCAAGGCTGTTCAACGAGCTACTCTCAATCACTCCACTCTGTTAATTGCCATCTTTGCTTTAGAAAGAACTCAAAATATTCTTAAAGTCCTGAATGATTACTACGAATCTCATTTAGATTTTAATGTGCCTGTCTTTCTAGATAGTCCAATGGCTGCCACAGCCACCCAAACATATAAAAAACATCTTGATTATCTAAACGAAGATGCCCAAGATGATATGAAAAGAGATAAAGATATTTTTGACTTTCCTCATCTCAAAATTACTAACCACATTCGTCAATCCAAAGAAATTAATACCGTTCCTCCCCCAAAAATTATTATGGCTGGTTCAGGAATGATGGAAGGTGGTCGTATGATTCATCACCTCTCCCAATATATTGGTGATAAAAATAATAATATTCTATTCATGGGCTTCCAAGTACCGGGTACTTTAGGACATAAAATATTAAATGGGGTTTTTGATTTTGATTACTATGGCCGAAAGATTCCAGTAAAGGCTGTGGCTGATCAAATAGATGGTTTTTCAGCTCACGCTGATCAACCTGCTCTACTCCATTGGCTGAAAGGTTTTAAGCAGCCCAAACAAATATTATTAAACCACGGCGACAAGGAAGTTCTAGCAAAATTTGCTATTGTAATAAAAGATAAGCTTAATTTTGAGACTGAAGTAATAAGATATAACAGCCCTCTAATATTAAAATAAAATAAGCAAACAAAAAACACGCTTTAATTAAATCTAAGGTGTTTTTTATTTATTTATAAACTTCTACGTTTGTTAAGTGGATTTTCCACTTCTTCTTCAGGCTTATCTCTCTTTTCTAATGGCAATTGAGGAAACTTTTCCTTATCTAATCCTCCATTATAAAGGATAGGGTCCATGATATCCTCTTTGACCTTGGGTTTTGATCTACGAAAGGGACCTTTCTTTTTTTTATTGAATTTTTTGAATAATTGAGCCATGAATCTATCATAGCAGATACTTTTTCTTGTGACAATAGTCCTAAAAATGTCATAATTGGACAAAAAAATTTCCATCAACTATAATATATAGACTCAAGTTAAGGTAATTTTGAGGCAAAAATAAAAACAAAAGACAAAAATTTGGCAAACCCACATCTTGTGTGTTATAATGATTTCAGGCACAAGATATAGTAAAAAATAGCTAAAAATTTTGTCCTTTTTTTATCTGAGATGATAAAATTAACAACCCGCCAGAGGCGGAGTAAACAAATCACTAAAAATATATCCCCATGCAGTTAAAAGTAATCAAGAAGCGTGATGGTCGAACAGAAAATTTTGACCAATCTAAGCTAATTTTCTCTCTTTCCCAAGCTATTATCAATACCGGACTAAAAGATAACCCCATTTCTGGAAAACTAACCAAGGAAGTTATCAAATATTTAGAAAATAATTACTCTGAAGACGAAACAGTCACCACTGATGACATCCGATCTGCTGTTAATATAGTATTACTAGATAATAATCACGCTGAAGTAGCTAAAGTTTACTTTAAAACACGTGGGAAAAAGTTAGTAAAAGAAAAAGCTATGGCTTCCGGTATTAGACAAATTAAAAAAAGAGACGGCTCTATTATTGATTTTGATAAAGATAAAATCTTTTCTGCTTTATTTAAAAGCGGACAAACCTCTGGTGAATATGCTCGTGAAGAAGCTCAAAGACTAGCTGATGTAGTAACTGCCATATTAGAACACAAATTTAATGAACATCTTACTCCAAGTGTAGAGCAAATCCAAGATATTATTGAAATTATCCTAATCCAATCCAATTGGGCTAGTACTGCCAAACACTTTATCCTCTATCGTGAACAAAGAAAAAAGATTCGTTTAGAGCAAGGTAAGGAAATTATTTCTGAAGAAGTTAAAAAACTTCAAGAAGCTGGAGTTAATCTTTCTAAACAAGCCAAACATATTATTAATAATTCTACTAATTTTGACGAATTGGGCAGAATTATTTTTTTAGACCGTTATTCCATTAAAGACAAGCGGGAAGACATTGAAGTCGGCGATCTAGTAATTGTTATTACTAAAGAAGATAGAAAATACCCTAAAAAAGACCTAGGCGTTATCAAAGAAATGATCACCGCTGACAAAGCCAAGTTACATATGTTAACTGGTATTTATGCTGATAAAACCAATAATTTTGAATTTGAACAAGATATTTTCAAATGTGATAAACCACGTGAGGCTATCTCTGATGCTCATCGTCGAATTGCTAAAGCAGTCGCTTCTATAGAAACTACTGAAGAAAATAAACAAAAATATTTTGCCGATTTCTTTGAAGCTTTATCAAAAAAATATATTCAACCAGGTGGCCGTATAATGACTGGTGCTAATATAGATCCCCACGGTAACTATACTGGTAATCTTACGCTATTTAATTGTTATGTCTTACCTTCACCATTAGATTCTAGAAAAGCTATAGTAAAAAACAGCCTACATCAAATGGTAGAAGTAATGAGTCGTGGTGGTGGAGTTGGAATGACCCTATCTGCTCTACGTCCTCGCTATGCTTACGTAAAAGGCGTACACGGCAAATCATCTGGCTCTGTATCATGGGCTGGACTATTTTCCTATGCCACAGGTCTAATAGAACAAGGTGGTTCTCGTCGTGGAGCTTTAATGTTAATGCAATGGGACTGGCATCCAGATATACTAGAATTTATTTCCGCTAAAACAGTGGCTGGGCAAATTGAAAATGCTAATATCTCAATCATGATTTCTGATAAATTCATGGAAGCTGTTAAAAATGATGGTAATTGGGATTTAGAATTTCCTGACTATGAAGATCCAGCTTACTCAGATATCTATGATCAACAATGGACTGGCGATTTAGAAGCTTGGAAAGAAGCTGGTTTCCCAACTAAGGTTTACAAAACTATCAAAGCTCGTGAATTATGGAATAAATTAGTTGCTTCTGCTCACGCTAGTGCTGAACCAGGCATAGTATTCATGGAAAGATATAATAAAGAATCCAATTCATACTATTTCAATAAAATAATCTGTACCAATCCATGTGGTGAACAAGGTTTACCAGGCTGGGGAGTATGTAACCTAGGTCACCTATATTTAGCTTCATTCCTAGAAGAAAATGGCCAAGATGAATTAGGCCCAACCTTTGAAGTAAATTGGGATGAACTTAAAAAAGCCGCTCGTACTCTATCTCGCTTCTTAGATAATATTATTGACTTAACTCCCTATCATTTTGAAGAAAACGAAGATAATCAAAAAAATGAACGCCGAGTTGGTGGTGGTACGCTAGGCTTAGGCGAAATGCTTATCAAACTTCGTATGCGTTATGGTTCTGATGAGTCTCTAGTTTTTATAGATGAACTATACAAAACTATTACTTCTGAAATGTATAAAGAATCTTCTCGGATTGCTGCAGAAAAAGGATCTTTCCCTAAATTCAATGCTGATAAATTCCTAGACTCTGGCTTTATGAAAAAAATGCCAGAAGATGTCCGCCAAATGGTTAGAGAAAATGGAATGCGTAATGTTGCTCTGACTACTCAAGCTCCAACCGGAACAGTTGGCTCCATGCTTTCAACCTCAACTGGCATTGAACCCTACTATGCTTTTAAATTCTATAGACAATCTAGACTAGGTTTCCACGAAGTATTGATTCCGCTAGCCCAAGAGTATAAGAGTAATGGCTCTTTACCAAAATTCTTTGTCTCCGCTATGGAATTAGAACCAATGGAACATATTAAAGTTCAAGCTGCTGTGCAAAAATGGACTGACTCCTCTATTTCTAAAACTGCTAATGCTCCAGCTGACTTTACTATAGAACAAACTGCTCAACTTTATGAAAAAGCCTATGAACTTGGTTGTAAGGGAGTAACTATTTATAGAGATAGCTCTCGTGATGAGCAAGTCCTAACTACCGAAGCTGATACAGAAGAAAAAAACCTAGCCTACAACGGCGATCGTGAAGTTACCAAACAAGAACAGATGGAACCATTCAAAGAAGCCGTTAAAGAAGAAATTACTGAAATGCAAAACCCTCGCAAACATGCTGATATAGAATTTCCGGAAGATGATGCCACTGACTATGGCACTGATGTTGGCCAAACCTGCCCTCAATGTAAAAAAGGTATTATGGTCAAATTCGGTGGTTGTACTGAATGCTCCAAGCAATGTGGCATGAAAGGTAGCTGTGATATGAAATAATTTTAAACGGAGGTGAAAACCTCCGTTTTTTAATGTAATAATACTACTATAAAAATAAAAGCTATACTATCTAAATTTGCTATAAAAAAATAATAAACAAAAAACCCCTCTTAACAGGGTTTTAAAATACTGTAAATTATTTTAATAAACGAGGTGGCTTTGTAAATCTACTACTTGGTTTACTAGGATTGGAAATGGTAGACCCACCTCCCAAACCAGAACTTATCCCACCACCTGAACCAGGTCTTGATGAGTCTGATTTACTAGTACCCGCTATTGAAACTGAAGCTCTTCTGTTTTTTAAAAACTCTGGCAGCTCTCGTGATAGAGCTGGTCTAAGTCTAGCCTTTTTAGGCTTAGGTATGGCTGGACTTTTAGCAACTTCAGCTACTTCACCCTTACTCCAATGCTTTAAAATGGCCTTCAAATCCCTTTTATCATCTTTAGTTAAAGACTTATCTTTAAGAGCTTCTCTAAAATCGGCTCTTCGTTTATCTCTAGTATATCTACCAGTCCTAATATCTTTCTTCCGTTTAGTAACAATTTTATTTATAATATCCTCGTTATCAGCTAAATTTTTTAAAGCCCCTCTCTTAGTAGCTTCATAAAGTTTTTTCTTAAAACTACCAGGTCCAAGGGATTTTAAATCTCGTCCAGTAGGTATTTTTTTTCTTATCAAATCATTAATACTCATAGTATTTTGTTTAATATATCTTATATAAATAATAGCATAGTAAAACTATTTTTACTATTTAGATAAAATTTAACAAAATACATAACTTTTTTGTCAATATTTTACCCACCCGTTCGCCGTAGCTATTAGGGTGGGTACTTGGCTTAATCATGTGGGAAGAAATGCTATGATTGCCCAAGCAACGGCAATTATAGAAACGAAAATGATTGAAAGCCGTTTGGTTTGAGAACCTTGGTCGCTTCTACGATTAGATTCATAGGGTTCCACATTTTTCTTTTTGTCACTCATGGCACACCTCCTTTTATGTGAAGAGTCTACTTACAACTTAGTCCTATCTATATTTTTTGTCAAATTAAAGAGCCCGTCTGACATGTAGTCAAACGGGCTTTTCATTTCAATGACCTCTGTGTACTAAAATCCATTTAAAAAATCTGATAACCACTGAACAGCCGGCCATTCTAAAATTACAGCAACGAATAATAGAATGGTCAGGATCATATAAATGATACCCAAGAGAATCCCCCAAGTTACCCTACCTTTGCTTTTCATAACTAGCACCTTTCTTTTGTAATGAACATACTTAATTTATTAATTAACAATCAATATTAATATATTAACCTATTTTTGTCAATTTGATAATATATTACATATATTATCATCCTGAGCGTAGTCGAAGGATCTACTATATTTTTTTACCAAAAATGTTATAATGTTTATATAAATAATAAATAAAAATACTATGGACAATGCTGATAGAAAAAAAATAAAAGACTATCTTAATAGCCCTGATATTGACCTGTTAGAGATAGTTTATGATCAATTTGACACGCCTAACGCTGATTTAGCCAAATGGACCCTTAATTATCGTCTCTATGATAATATGGTTAAACTAAATCAAACTATATTTCAAAGTAGTAAAAACACAGCCAAGTATAATCGCTATATGTTTTGGCTAGCTATCTTAATGGCTATAATTACTTTTTCAAATTTAACTCTAATAATGACTAGCGTCGTCAAATAAAATGACCAAACAGAGTGGTAAAATTCACATCTATACTGGAGATGGCAAAGGAAAAACTACTGCCTCTTTAGGTTTGGCTATCAGAGCGATTGGTAATAATCTTAAAGTTGGCATTATTTATTTTGATAAGGGTGGAGATTATTATGGTGAAAGAAAAATTTTAGATAAATTAAAAAACGATGGATTAAATTATGCAGCTTTTGGAGCACAACGAATGACTGAAGGCAAAGGCTTTCGTTTCAAAAATAACACCGAAGATCTACAACAAGCTCAATTAGCTATAGATCAAGCTATAATCTGGATGAAAGAGGGTTTTGATTTATTAATCCTTGATGAAATCAATACCACCGTAAAAACTAAACTTCTAAAATTAGAAGATATTTTACACTTAATTAGTCAAAAACCAGACAATTTAGAATTAGTCTTGACTGGTCGCCATTGCCCTGATAAAGTAATGGAACAAGCTGATCTAATCACCGAGATGAAAGCTATTAAACATTATATAAAAACAGGCCTGCCAGCTAGGCCAGGAATTGAATTTTGACCCAGAGGGTCATCCTAAACGAAATTCTTGAGCGTAGCCGAAGGATAAAAAAACTATCTATATGAAAAAACTATCTATTTTTATTATCTTAATAATAGCAGTCGGAGCTATTTTTTATTTTTGGCAAGGAAATATAAACACTCGTCCGCAAAATCTAAGTTCAAGTGATAATAAAATAACTGTATCTTTTCAATTTTCAGAACAAGATATAAAACAAGCTAATTTTGAATTCAAAACTCCTGTAAACCTAAGTACAATAACTGAATTTATAAGCAATCAAGAAGCTTGGAACTATCAAGTTGAAGATTATGGGGATATGGGAATCTTGATAACTCAAATCAGAGACAAAGAAAATGGCCAAGATCAAAAATATTGGCAATATTTTGTAAATAATGAACAAGCGCAAATATCAGTTGATAAATATTTTCCAAACAATGGAGAAAATATAGAATGGAAATTTATTGAATCTGAATTTTAAAAAACTATGCATAAAAAAAATCTAGCACTTATAGCAATTATATCATTAATAGCTTTAGCGGCTCGCTTTATTCCTCATGTACCAAACTTCTCTCCTCTGGCTAGCGTAATGTTATTTGCTGGTGTTTATGGACAATCTAAAAAATATATTATCTTACCTCTTATAGCTTTATTTATTTCTGATATATTTTTAGGCTTCTATAAATTAGAAATAATGTTAGCTGTTTATGGATCTTTAGCTATAATTGCTTTAATTGGCTTCTGGTTAAAGAAACACAAAAATATATTAAATGTAACCAGCTCTACTTTAGGCTCTGCTCTATTATTTTTCTTACTAACTAACTTTGCTGTTTGGTATTTTGGATCTTGGTATAGTCATGACCTAGCTGGACTAGCTTTATGCTATAATTTAGCCATCCCATTTTTCAAATCTACCTTAGCTGGTAATATAGTCTACGGTACTCTATTGTTTGGAGTTTATGAAGGAGCTACTTATATGATAAAAGAGCAAAAACTAGCTACAAAAAAATAATTTTTTATAATGAGAATGTCTTGTGAATAGCGGGACGTTTTTTTTATTTTATGTTATAATAAAAGCGTTAAAAAATTATCCGCCAGAGGACGGAGTAAACAAAACAAAAAATGAATATCAACACATTATTTAAAAAAGCTAGCGAAAATGGTGCTTCTGATCTTCATATTATAGTGGGTAGACCGCCAATCCTTAGAATAGATGGCGAACTAAAAATAATTGACGGGGCAACTGAAATTACTAGAGATGCTGCCGAGCAAATGATTTTTAGTATTTTAACCGAAAAACAAAAAACAAAGTTTATTGAAGAAAGAGAATTAGACATTTCATACGAAATTGCCAAATTTTCACGCTACCGAGTTAATATACATTGGGAAAAAGACAACATTGGCTTAGTAGCCCGTGTTATCTCTAATGAAATACCAAAATTAGAAGATTTAGGTCTACCTCCAATTGCTCATAAAATGATAGAACGTACCAGTGGATTATTATTAGTAACTGGACCAACTGGTTGTGGTAAATCTACTACTTTGGCAGCTATGGTAGAAAAAATAAATTCTATGCGCTTTGCTAATATTATAACTTTAGAAGATCCTATAGAATTTATTCATAAATCAGATAAAAGTATTATTAAACAGCGTCAACTTGGTAATGACATGTTATCTTTTGAAGGTGCCTTGCGTCATGTCTTAAGACAGGATCCAAATGTAATTATGGTTGGTGAGGTTAGAGATTTAGAAACCATGTCCGCCACTATTACTTTAGCTGAAACTGGTCACTTAGTATTAGCCACTCTTCATACCCATAATGCATCACAAACTATTGACCGTATTATAGATGTATTTCCTCCTCATCAACAAGCTCAAGTTAGACTTCAATTATCAATTTCTTTAAATGGTATTATTTCTCAACAACTTCTACCAAAAGTTGGTGGAGGTCGTATAGCCGCTAGAGAAATATTAATTAATACTCCCGCAGTAGCTAACATCATTAGAGAAAATAAAATTCCACAAATTAAAAGTGTAATACAAACTAGTGCTGATGAAGGTATGTTTTCTATGGAACAAAATATTAAAGAATTACTACAACAAGGATTAATAGAAGAAACCACTGCCTTAGCTTATATTAATAATCTACAATAATGGCAAAAATAGACTTGGCTAAAATTCCGCTATTTAAAAATTTAAAAGCTGATGAAATAGCACTTATTAAAGATTTTTTAGTTGAAGCAAAATATAATCAAGATGATTTAATATTTTCTAAAGATAGAGTTAGAGATAAAATTATTATAGTAGATGATGGTTTGGTAGTTTTAGAAACTGATCTTAAAGGGCCAAAAACTATAGCCATGTTTAAAGCTGGAGATAGCTTAGGCGAAATGGCTCTGATAGAAAAATCTAGTAAACATTTATATAATGTTAAAGTGGTTAGTCCTGAATTTAATGGCTGGGAGCTATCTAGTTACAATTGGCATACTATTATCAAAAAATCTCCTAAAACCGCTGAAAAAATTTATCAAAATATCGCTCGTAATCTTAAAAATAGATTGACTCATGCTAATAATAAATTAGTAACTCTTTTTGCTACTGGTAAAATGATTGGTAGTTACGATAATTTTAGTGAGCTAAGTCACTCTATTATGGAAATAATTCAAAATATTATACCAAGTAATAAATCACTATTCCTTACCTATTCACCAGAGACTAAGAAGGCTCTAATTCACCAATCTCTGGGTTATCCAGATATCCAAGAAAGTAAAAATTTAGACGCCCATAAAGATAAGGTACTCAATCTACTAGTCAAAGAACCCGGTACTAGTATATTTAATCAAGACAGTTGGCCAAAAGGATCTTCTGATTTACCCTATAAATGTAACAACCTAATTATCTCCCCTATTCATGTTAAAAATAGAGTCTTTGGTTTTATTATTTTAGGAGATAGGTCAGATAAAAATGATTTTAGTGTAAATAATAAAATTCTTCTTAGAGCCATAAGTAGTCAATTGGCTCCAGCTATAGAGAATATGATTTGGGGTAAATTTTCTTCAGCTCAAGCTGAAATAAAAGAAATATACATAGATCCTTTCGCTAAATAGGTTGGTCTTGATTTATTTATATTTTTTTGTTATAGTATGTGCGCTGTAGCTTTAATAAGCTATTTTTAATTTGAAAAGCTAGTAATTTATACAAGCAAGCATCCGTAGCTCAATTGGATAGAGCGGCTGGCTTCGGACCAGTAGGTTGGGGGTTCGAGTCCCTCCGGGTGCACCACACTTCGCTACCGTGCTACGCCATAACGGCTACGCGACGGCTAGAAGCTTCGGCGAGACAAGCAGTTGGTAACAAACAAAAATAAAACCTAAACACCTTAACAATTATTTATTACTAAGTCCGCCCTTATAGCTCAGTTGGTAGAGCAGTTGCCTCTTAAGCAAACGGTCGGGGGTTCAAGTCCCTCTGGGGGCACCATTCGATTACACTCATGATCTAAGACCATTAAAATAATCCTAATATGGGATTGTTTTATTTTCTGCTATCTGGCGTATTATTTTATTCCGAGAATACTCTGAAGGGCAATTCCATGCACATACGAATTACCCCTTCCTTTTTAACAAAATTTCTGCTAAATTAACCTTATGAAAATTACATATCAAGAAGAAACTAAAGAGCGCCTAGATAAATATTTACTAGGTCATTTAGATATTACTCGCAGTCAAATAAAAAAAGTCATTTTAGCTGGATACGTAACAGTTAACGATAAGGAAGCTAGTGTTCATCATTGGCTTCGGGCTGGTGATAAAATAAACTATAATCCCCAAGAAGAGCCAAAGGAAACTAAATTTTTAGCTATTCCAAAAATCATCGCTCAAAGTGATGAATATTTAGTATTAAACAAACCGCACGGATTATTAGTCCACGCTACCGACAAAGGTGAGCTCAATACTCTAGCCGACTGGGTAATGCAAGAATTTCCTCAATCTATAAAAATTGGTGATGATCCGCAAAGACCTTCTATTGTTCATAGGCTAGATAAAGAAGTATCTGGTTTAATTGTCATCCCCCTTACTCAAGATAGTTTTGATAATATTAAAAAACAATTCCAAGACAGAACAATTAAAAAAGAATACACCGCTCTAGTACATGGTCAAATGATCAATGGCCAAGGTGAGATAAATACCCCACTTGAACGTGATCGAAAGACAGGTTTAATGAAAGTTCAGTCTAGTAAATTTACTGGTAAGCCTGCTTTAACCACTTATGAGACAATTAAAAAATTTATAAACTATACTCAAGTCAAAGTACAAATCAAAACTGGTCGCATGCATCAAATTAGAGCTCACTTTTATAGTATTGGTCACTCTATTGTTGGAGATAAATTATACCAAACTAAAGATTTACGTAAAAAGAAAAAAGTATTGGAGCAGAGAATATTTCTTCATGCACACTATTTAAAATTCAAAGATTTAGAAGGCAATTGGCAAGAATTTAATTCTCCATTACCTCATGAGTTACAAGAATTTTTAAACAAAGCAAAATAATGAATCCAATAATTACAATTTCTGGTCCTGGCGGTAGCGGCAAAAGCACTATTGCTAAAGCTCTGGTTAAAGAATATAAAGCTGAACGTATCTATGTAGGTGGTATTCGTAGACAAATTGCTAAAGACAAAGGCATGACTTTGTCTGAATTAAATGAATATGCCCTTACCCATCCTGAGACTGACATTGATGTAGACAAAAAAGCTGCACAAGATGCCCGAGATTTTGCCAAAGATTCTATGGTAATAGTAGAGGGACGTACTCAATTTTACTTTTTACCAGAATCTATAAAGATATATATCAAAGTAACTCTAGAAGAAGGTGCCAAAAGAATATGGAAATCACTCCAGAAAGAAGAAATAAAGCAAGAAAGAAATGAAGCTAAGGTCAATTCTCTAGATGAACTAATAATCAAGAATAAAAGACGCCAAGAAATAGACAAAGAAAGGTATAAAAAGTACTATAATTTGGACCATACGGACGAATCTCAGTATGATTTTGTACTAAATACAACCAATATAAATGCCGCAGAAGCTACCCAAAAAGTAGTTAATTTTATAAACAGCCAGATTTAGATAAAGTATTGACAAAACAAGCTAATTCAGCTAGAATAGACTAGTCATTTTAATACTAATGACTCTTTTTATCCCTTTTATAGGGGATTTCGCCCTATTTTATAATAAGGTGGCTCAATAAGCAAATTAAGATAAAACTATGTCTGAAGACAAAAAGACAACTGAAAAAGAGGTTAAAAAACCTACTGAAAATAAGGATAAGGTGAATGGCGAAGCCAGAGAGAATGGTCTGGGCCAAAAAAAGGCTGTTACTGAAAAAACTCCAGAAATTAAACCTGGTATGACTGTTCGTGTCCACGAAACTATTAGAGAAAAAAATGCCAAAGGTGAAGAAAAAGAAAGAATTCAAGTTTTTGAAGGTATTATATTAGCTAAAAAACATAAGAAAGAAATTGGCGCCACCATTACTGTAAGAAAAGTATCTGGTGGAATTGGCGTAGAAAAAATATTCCCAATTAATTCACCACTTATCACCAAAGTAGAGACTATAAAACAAGCCAAAGTAAGTCGTGCCAAACTTGGTTATCTAAGAGAATATAAGAAAAAACTCAAAGAAACTAAACTTGCATAATAAGCGGGCGTGGTGGAATTGGTAGACACGCAAGGTTGAGGGCCTTGTCCTAATTTTTTTGGGGTGGAGGTTCAAATCCTCTCGCCCGCACCATTCGACTCGCTTCGCTCCCTCATGGTCTTCGACCACATAAATGAGAAGCGAGGTGAATGTCCTGAGCATAGCCGAAGGACTACATTATTACTTAAGGGCCCGTAGCTCAGCTGGCTAGAGCACCTCATTTGCACTGAGGAGGTCGCAGGTTCGATCCCTGTCGGGTCCACCATTCGATTCCGTTCTACATTGTAGAACTTCACTCATGGTCTTCGACCACAAAAGTAAATTTAAAATATATTATCGAATGTCCTGAGCTTGTCGAAGGACTACGTAATTTTTCGGGCGCTTAGCTCAGCTGGCTAGAGCATCTCGTTTACACCGAGAGGGTCGGGGGTTCGAGTCCCTCAGCGCCCACCATTCGATTCCATTCTGCGTTGCAGAATTCCACTCATGGTCTTCGACCATAAAAGTAAATTTAAAAATATAGTATCGAATGTCCTGAGCATAGCCGAAGGGCATAAATATAAATTAATAATCTTGTCCGCAAGGTTATTTTTTGTTATTTTAAAAAAATATTTACAATTTTCACTAAAAACTATTCTCTTGTTTATAAAATTATGGTATAATAAAAATTGTTATAAAACTTAATACGTTTTTTATGAGTATTGGAAACTTTATTGTTGGAATTTTAATCGCTGGTGTTGGTTATTTATTAGTTTGGAAATCAACTTGGTTATTAAATAATTTTGGACGCATCGGTTGGGCAGAAGCACACTTAGGCACTGAGGGTGGCAGTCGACTAATGTATAAACTAATCGGCTTTATTATTATTATGATTGGTTTTTTACATGCTACCAATCTAGGAGGAACATTTATTAATTGGATTGCTCGTAGTATTTTCAATGTTAATGTATCCTAAAATAAAAAGAAAAACAAAAGTCAAATATTTGACATAAAATCCAAAAAAGAAAGGAGGTGTAAAAAATGAAAAAGAAAAAGAAAGTAACTAAGAGAAAAGTAGTTCGAAAAAAAGTTGCTAAGAAAAGAGTAGCTAAAAAAACTACTAAAAAGAGAGTAACTAAGAGAAAAGTTGCGAAAAAGAAAGTAGTTAAAAGAAAAAAAGTTGCTAAGAAAAGAGTAACTAAGAAAAAAACTACTAAAAAGAGAATAGTAAAGAAAAGAAAACCTGCTAAAAAGAGAAAGGTAGTAAAGAAGAAAAAGAAAGTAGTTAAAAAGAGAAAGGTTGCTAAGAAAAAGGTAGCCAAAAGAAAAACTACTAAGAAGAAAGTAGTTAAAAAAAGAAAACCTGCTAAAAAGAAAAAAAGAGTAGTTCGCAGGAAGAAAAAATAAAAATATCTCGTAACATAAAAGCCCATTTACATTCAGTGAAGTAAGCGGGCTTTTATGATACTCTAAATATTAAAATAATTTTGTTTATTTATTTAATTTAGCCTCTTGCCTCTCATCATCAGAAAATATGACTACTTTACCATATTCCCCATCAAAACCAGGAGTCAATTTAATTTTATCCTGACGCATTTTAATTATGCCATTTGCTAAAATATCTGGCATTATAGTTTTAAGCTCTGCTTCTGATAAATCCAAAAGTACTTGGAATTCATTATCTGCCTTAGAAACAATATCTAAAAACAAATTCTGAACTCGCTTACTCTGTTTTCCCATGCCAAAATAATCAGCAATTATATTTGGTAGTGGCACTATACTTTTATATGGAATATGTTTGATTTTATCTATATCTTTTTCGCTTATATTAGCTAATTTGTCTACCTGAGCTAAAACTCCAATAGTGAGCGGTTTTTTACATTTTGGACAAAGTCCTTTTAATTTTTGACTCTCGGCTGGGGAACAAGAAAAACCACAATCACGGTGACCATCTACATGATACATGCCTTCCTCTGGATAAAATTCTATAGTGTATAAAAATCTAGATTTATCTTTACTGGCTATAATATCTATAATTTCATTATAAGTTCGCTCTCTTAATTCCATAACATTAGCTTCTCTACCAATCTGAGGTCCACTGTGAGCATCAGAATTTGAAACTAAAGTAATATCATCAAGTTCTGACAAACGCCAATTCATAATTGGATCAGAAGATAAACCAGTTTCAATCGCTTTGATATGTGGAGTTAATTCTTCAAAACATTCTTTCAATGAATCAAAACCAGATTTAGAACCAAAAACAGCAAACCAAGGTGTCCAAGCGTGAGCTGGAATCATCATAGCTCGTTTATCAATATCAAGCATAATTTGTAAAACATCTTTAGCGCTCATACCAAGTATTGGCCGACCATCAGAGGCAAGTTTTGCCCCTCTATCAGCTAAAGTCTGATTAAATTTACCAGCTGCTTCAAGATTAGGCATCAAAATACAAAGATGTACCCGTCTAGTCTTATCATTCTGCCTATAAATACAAGAAACTTCAGTGGAAATTATAAATCTAACTTTAGAGTCTAAATTTTTCAATTTATATAAACTAGAATTATTATCCTCTTCCAAATTTTTTTGTAAATTTTTATACCAACGCGGATGAGTAAAGTCAGCGCATGATATAATATCAACGCCTTTAATTTCTGCCCATTTTACCATTACATCTAATTCAAAAAACTTAGAAGTAGCCCGAGCATATTTACTATGTATATGAAAATCTATTATTTGTCGCATAAAATTATATTAGCAAATATTTATTTTTTAAGCAAAACAAAAAACGATACTTATGTATTAATTAGAGAAAAAGGCTTAACTCTCGCGACGACCTACTCTCACAGCCCTAATGGACTACTACCATCGGCGCTGAGTCGCTTAACTACTGAGTTCGAAATGGGATCAGGTGTAACCAACTCGCTAGTGCCACGAGAGTAAAACCTTCTTCTTTATCTAATTTCTTACACAAGTATCGTTTTTATACTACTTGTTTTAGTGGGGTGATAATGAATACAACACCTAGAAAAACAATTAGTATCAGAAAGACCAAAACTATTTTGATCATTCCGGTATGTTTATCAATGTTCATGAGCTTATAGAAAATATTTCGTATAAGATCCATCGTGCCAAAGGCACATCCGTCTTCCGACGGAAAAAACTTCCAAAATTTTTAATGGTTGCTATGGATCTATTAGTACTCCTCTGCTAAATGCATTGCTGCAATTACACATAGAGCCTATCAACCTGGTAGTCTCCCAGGGATCTCATAATGAATTCTAATCTTGGGGACGGCTTCGTGCTTATATGCTTTCAGCACTTATCCGCACCGAATGTAGCTACCCAGCAATGCATCTGGTGACACAACTGGTACACTAGAGATTCGTCCTTCTCGGTCCTCTCGTACTAGAGAAGAATCCCCTCAAAATTCAACGCCCGTAGCGGATAGGAGACCGAACTGTCTCACGACGTTCTGAACCCAGCTCGCGTACCGCTTTAATAGGCGAACAGCCTAACCCTTGGGAGCTTCTCCACCCCCAGGATGCGATGAGCCGACATCGAGGTGCCAAACTAGGTCGTCGATGTGGACTCTTGGACCTAATCAGCCTGTTATCCCCGGAGTAACTTTTATCCGTTGAGCTTCCGCCGTCCTATTTCGTACGGTCGGATCACTAACTTCTACTTTCGTAACTGCTCGAGTTGTAGCTCTTGCAGTAAAGCTGGCTTATGCGTTTGCACGACAACTCCTGTTTCCATCAGGAGCTAGCCAACCTTTGTAAACGCCTCCGTTACATTTTGGGAGGCAACCGCCCCAGTTAAACTACCCATCAGATACTGTCCCTGCCCCAGATTCATGGGGCTAGGTTAGATTTAATATTATACAAGGGTGGTATCTCACTGGCGACTCCGTCAGGACTAACGTCCTAACATCAAAGTCTCCCACCTATACTGAACAAACATAGCATTAAATCAATACCAAACTATAGTAAAGCTTCACGGGGTCTTTTCGTCCGGCTACGGGTAACGAGCATCTTTACTCGTCTTGCAATTTCGCCGAGTCCTTCCTTGAGACAGTTATCAAGTCGTTATGCCATTCGTGCAGGTCGGAACTCACCCGACAAGGAATTTCGCTACCTTAGGACCGTTATAGTTACGGCCGGCGTTCATCCGCGCTTCAGTTTGCCCCGTGAAGGGCGCCCCTTAACGTTCGGACACTGGCCAGGCATCAGCCCCTATACATCAGCTTGCGCTTTAGCAGGGACCTGTGTTTTTGGTAAACAGTCGCTTGATATCTTTCGCTGCGGCTCCTCAATAAAGAGGAGCAGGCCTTATCCCTAAGTTACGGCCGCTGTTTTGCCGAGTTCCTAAAGGAAGGTTCTCTCGTACACCTGAGGATACTCTCCTCACCTACCTGTGTTGGTTTTGGTACAGATACTATTATTTTAGCTCTAGAGGTTTTTCTTGGTGACCATTCAATCTAGATCGACTTTGACCGAAGTCGCAGTCTCCCAGCTGATCAAACTTTTTGTGTGCCCGGATTTGCCTGAAGCACAAGTCTTTACAGCCGACGCTCATAACCAAATAGCGCCTAGACATCCAAATCACGTCTCCCCATCGAAAAATAACAGTAGGGCAGGAATATTAACCTGCTTTTCCATCGACTACGCCTTTCGGCCTCGCCTTAGGCCTGCCTAACCCTGGGTTGATTCACATTGCCCAGGAAACCTTAGGTTTGCGGTGTCAGGGATTCTCACCCTAATTTTTGCTACTCATGCCAACATTCTCACTTCTATTCACTCCACGGCTCCTTCCGGTACCGCTTCAACGCAGAATAGAACGCTCCTCTACCGCTTATAGATAAATCTATAAACTCCAATCTTCGGTACTAAGTTTAGCCCCGTTAAATTTTCGGCGCAAAGTAACTTGACTAGTGAGCTGTTACGCTATCTTTAAAGGATGGCTGCTTCTAAGCCAACCTCCTAGTTGTATAAGTTACGATACCACCTTTCACACTTAACTTAGATTTTGGGACCTTAGATATGGATCTGGGCTGTTTCCCTTTTGACCAATGAAGCTTAGCCCCCATGGTCTGACTCCCAAGATATACATAATGGCATTCGGAGTTTGATTGGAATGGGTATGGACGCAATGCCACCCCATCCCATCCAGTGCTCTACCACCAAAACTTAAATCTCGAGGCTAGTCCTAAAACTATTTCGAGGAGAACCAGCTATTGCCAGGTTCGATTAGCATTTCACCTCTTACCACAACTCATCCCCTAGTGTTGCACGGCTAGTGGGTTCGGGCCTCCACGACATGTTACTGTCGCTTCACCCTGGTCATGGCAAGCTCACCTGGTTTCGGGTCTAGTATATGCAGCCTACAAATATTATACCCTTCTCCCGAAGAAGAAGAATATAAAACTTGTTACGGACTATTAATCCTCGCTTTCACTTTACCTTCCTCCCGAAGGAGTTAAATAAGCTACATATAACTAACTCGTTGGCTCATTCTTCAATAGGCACGCCGTCACCCGTTCATACGCAAGCGCATGCATAGGGCTCCGACTCCTTGTAAGTATATGGTTTCAGATACTATTTCATCCCCCTCTCGGGGTGCTTTTCACCTTTCCCTCACGGTACTAGTTCACTATCGATCATCAAAAGTATTTAGCCTTAGCGCATAGTGACGCTAGATTCACACAGGGTTTCACCGGCCCCGTGCTACTCAAGAAAACTATTAACACATTATTCTCACTTTTCATATACAGGGCTATCACCTTCTTTGGCCAGTCTTTCCAGACTGTTCTACTAAACAAAAATATAAATGTTTTGGACCTACAAGCTCCAAAATAATAACTTCTTACAACCCCACACACAGCGTTAAACTTGTAATTATTGCATTATCTCTCACTTCATCCGAAGAATCAGATCAAAATAATTTATCACATGTGTGGTTTAGGCTTTTCCCGTTTCGCTCGCCACTACTCAGGGAATCGAGATACTAATTAAAATTAAAGACAAACTAGTTATCAATAATTTAAATTAGTACATTAATTCTTTCTTTTCCTCCAGCTACTAAGATGTTTCAATTCGCTGGGTCTTCTCTAACTAGCCTATGTATTCAGCTAGCAGTTTCCGCGCTTCACACGGAAGGGTTCCCCCATTCGGAAATCTCCGGATCAGAGCTTGCTTATCAGCTCCCCGAAGCTTATCGCAGATTGCTACGTCCTTCATCGTCTTTTGATGTCAAGGCATCCACCATATACCCTTAATTAGCAACCATCAAAAATTTTAAAAACTTTTGACGGATTAATTTATTCAGTCCCTTACAAAGAACTGAATGGATCCAGCTCCTCTCGAGGGGCTGGATGGATATTTTTTTATTTCAAATATACGAGATATTTTATATAAAGATGCTCATAAACATTGTTGATATTTATGATTTGTGTTGTATTCAATTTTCAAAGTTCACTATTGCTTAACAAGCAATAAGTAGCTTTTTAAAAAAGTCGCGTAAGCCTACTTATTTAAAAAACTACTTGCTGCCAGTTAGTCCTTCGACTGCGCTCAGGATGTATTTTTTGAGGTCTAAAAAATCCGCTCGAGGCGGATATTGCATAAAATAAATTTACCCAAAATCCTTTAAGTTTTATTTATTTTTAGATCAACTATCATTGAAATATTTATATTTATTTAATAGTGCTTTTTACAGCGCTCGTATTATATACTATTTTTTTATACTTGTCAAACCTCTTATCTAACAGTTTGTCCCCAGAAAATATGACTTATAATATCTCCATCTTAAGAAATTGAGAACCAAAATTGATAGCATCTACCTTATGCTCCATCCATATATCCATTTGATAATAATACCTCTTATTCATACGATCCTCCACTACAAATTCTTTATCACCAGAATAGTTTGGAAAACGTACAATTGTGCCTTTTGGCAAGAAATTAGTAGCTATAATACCATCTCTAACATGCGTATTAAAGGCTGTAATAAAGGGAGTAGAGTCAGTTTGACCAACTTCACTATTATAAGCACTAACCATAATATACATTATTCTATCAGCTGGCCTAAGTGGTATTTCAGGTAATGTAGGCCCATTATAATAGGCTTTTATGCTTTCTTTGGGCATAGGACCAATAATAGTCCTATTAAAATCTTGAGAAATACTAACCTGTGGAAAGCTAAAAACAAGCATAGAAACCAATAGAAACAAAGGTTTTAAGCTCTTTTTAAGCTCTTTTTTAAAGTTTTTAATTGAATTGTTAATATTATATTTCATAATTTTAACTAAATTAAAAAATCCCTATTCGTTGGGATATGCCTTCATAATAGCATATATTTTTGATTTTGTCAATAGCGAGACCCCTCGGGATATTTTTAGTTGTACTTGTAGAAAAAAATTGATATAATATACAAACTGTTTTTAACTAAAAAAATAATTAATTATAAAAAAAATATGGAAGAAAATAACAGAAGAGAAAAGAGTGCTATTGATAACCTAAAACCAAAGGCAGCTTTCAAAGCTGGTTTATTTAGTGGTCTAGGTATCATGTTTGCCATTGGTTTTTTTGTCCTGCTGGGCATGATGCTAAATGACAAAGACTTCTCATTAGATAAAATAAATGACGATGATGATATCGTAGTCAATACTAATGAAAATAACAACCCACCTCCTGCTGCTGAGATTAAGATAAACGGTCTTAACGATGACGATTGGGTGCGTGGTGATAAAAATGCAGAAATTACTATTATAGAATTTTCTGATGTTGATTGCCCATTTTGTACTAGATTTCATAATACTATGAATCAAGTAGTGGCTGAATATGACGGCCAAGTAAATTGGGTTTTTAGACACTTCCCATTAACTCAACTTCATCCAGATGCTTTCAAAAAAGCTGAAGCAGCTGAATGTGTAGGTGAACAAGGTGGCAATGATAAATTCTGGGCCTTCATGGATAAAATATTTGAAGGTAATGAAACAATAGCCACTGTAGCTGACGTTGCAGCTTCTGTCGGAGTAGACAAAGGTAAATTTCAAGAATGCCTAGACTCTGGTAAATATACATCTAAAGTTCAAAATCAAAGTCAAGAAGCTCAAGCAGCCGGTGGTCGTGGTACACCATATAGTGTAATCATCGTTGGCAATCAAAAAATTGCTATTCCTGGCGCTCTACCATTTGAAAGCGTAAAAACTTCTCTTGATGCTCTACTAAAATAAGATTGATTCTATTAACCCCACCCTTCGCATAAAGCTTCGGGTGGGGTTTTTGTATTATTAAAAAATAATGTATAATAAACTCAGTTAGAAATTCACGATAATTCACTAAAGTAAAATTATAATATCTTTAATAAATTATTTCACTATAATTTCTAACTGGGTAAACTTAATTTTAAACATTAAAAGATTTTATATATATGAAAAAAGAAAATAGAATTTGGTTTTGGTCTATATCTATTTTAGTCTTAGTATTATTAACCTGGCTAGTAATAAATACTGCTAATCCAAATACTAATGGTTCTACAGTGGTAACAAATCAAGAATGGTCTAAGGGCAACCCAAACGCTTTAGTTACCTTGATAGAATATAGCGATTTTCAATGCCCAGCTTGTGCAATATACTACCAGATGGTAAATAAACTAGCCGATGAGATGGGTGATGATGTGCTTATAATATTCAGACACTTTCCCTTACCATCAATACATTCTCAAGCTGAACTAGCTGCTCAGGCAGCTGAAGCCGCTGGACAACAAGGTGCATTCTGGGATATGCATGATAAATTATTTGAAGAACAACGTGCTTGGTCTAATCAATCTGATGCTAAAGATATATTTATAGGCTATGCTGAAGAATTAAATCTAGATATAGCCAAATTCAAATCAGATATAGCTAATAGCGATATTAAAGACGCTGTTAAAGATGATCGCAAAAGTGGCGATAAAGCCTTGATAGAAGGTACACCAACTTTATTTTTAAATGGGAAAAAAATAAATAACCCAAGATCTTATGACAAACTTAGACAAGCCGTTAAAGACGAGCTCTCAAAAATACAATAAGTTAATATATATATTTACGGCCATTTCGCTGCTAGGATTTTTGGACGCTGTTTATCTTACAACTTCTCATTATACAGGACACATTACTTGTTCTGTTATCTCTGGTTGTCAGGAAGTGTTGGTTAGCCAATATTCTGAAATATTTGGCATACCCCTAGCTCTACTTGGTGCAGGCTATTATCTTTTTATATTAATCAATTCTCTACTCTATATAGACAATCAAAACAAATATAGTAAATTAGTTTTGTCTTATATTCCAATATTTGGTTTTTTATTTTCTATATATCTAATCTATCTAATGTTCTTTGTAATAGAAGCTTTATGCCAATACTGTTTACTATCGGCCGGTAGCTCTACTTTGTTATTCCTATTTAGTATGCTATTAATTAAATGTAAAAAATGTAATAAATAATACTTAACATAATAATTTATGCTGGAAGATTTTAAAAAATTTGCTATAAAAGGCAATGTAATGGATATGGCAGTCGGTGTCGTGATTGGTGCCGCTTTTGGAAAAATAGTTAGCTCTTTTGTAGCTGACATAATTATGCCACCTATAGGTTTATTAATGGGTGGAGTTGATTTCTCAAATTTAGTCATTACCCTTAAAAAAGCTAGTGACGAAGCAGTAGCAGTTACAATTAACTATGGCTCGTTTATAAGCACCCTGCTTGATTTCCTTATCATTGCCTTTGCAATATTTATGGTAATCAAACAAATCAACAAATTAAAAAAGAAAGAGGAGGCTAAGCCAGCTGAACCTACTGAAGATATAATGCTATTAAAAGAAATTAGAGATTCTTTAAAAAAATAAACAAAAACTTCAAATAAAATATTAAAAAACCGTTCTTAATTTAAACTAAAAACGGTTTTTTGTTTATAATATATCTTATTATTATTTTGAATTTCTAACTCGACTATAATCACTATAATTTATTATTGTCTAATTTTCTGCAGATTTTTAGTAACGTACAACAAAGCTCTGATTCGCTAGCTGACTGCCCTCAGGGTGGACGTCTTCGACAAAGAGATTGCCATTTCTCAGATTGAAGGCACCTAAAATATTACGATCATCATTAATTGGCTCCATCGCAATGTTCATATTTTCTTTACTAATATCTTGTAATCTAAGCTGAGGACCTAATTCGGCTGGACATAGTTCTAGTCCAAGATCTTCAATCTTTTGGTAAACTTCCTGTGTATCAGTATAATCTTGGAGTCCAAGTTGCTTAAGTGTAAATTTAGCTAAATTGTATGTTTGTTGTTTTTTACTAAATCTAGTTCGTTTCATAATCTCTTCTGCTCTATAATGAACACTTATATTCTTATCTTTGAGAGCTTGCAAAGCTGCTTCAGGAGAATCTATACCAGGATCAGTCTCTAATGTTTGCATAAATATCTCCTTACCTAGACGTGATTCATGAAGATGCTCTATGTTTGGATATTCCTTTATTATATTTAAAACATCTACATTCCATTCTCCCATGTAAACTTTAGTGTTTTCATCTATTTCTTCTGTATTAGTAGCTATTTCTTCTGATGAACATTCAAAGATAATACAGGCGTCTTCTACTGGGTCTCTTTGTTCTTTTATTTTTTTAACTATAGACACGTCATCGCCATCAAAATCTGAGATACTCCTGTCTGTTTTATAGAGGAATACAAGTGCCTCTTGGTTTAATACTTGTTGTTCTTTATTTTTTTTATAAATACCTCTTACTTCTTGTGATCTGATTTTTTCTCTTTCTCTGTCTTCTTCCGTAGGAAAATTTGAACCAGCTCTACTTCTCTCTGCCCATATTTTTTTTTGTTTTTCCGTAGGCTCAGGAAACCCTTCATTTAATACCATATTATTTTTATATTAATCATTAACTATATAATAGTACCTTTATTATTTTGTATGGTCAAATAAAATAATAAACCGTTTGACTACGCTCAGAACGATTTTTTTATTCTCTAAAAAAGCCAAATATGGTAAAATAAATATATGGGAAAAATAAATATAGAAGAATTAAAAACTACTGCAAATACTATCCGCCAAGACATTATCAAGATGTTATTTAAAGCTGGGTCTGGTCATACTGGCGGCTCTTTAGGTATGGCTGATATTTTTACTGTACTATATTTTAAAATTCTAAAACACACTCCCGAACAAACTAATAACCGATATAGAGATAGACTAATATTATCTAATGGGCACATCTGCCCTGTCCTTTATGCTGCTCTAGCTCGAGCAAATTATTTTCCTCTAGTAAAATTAAAAACATTACGACAAATAAATAGTGGTCTGCAAGGTCATCCTCACCGAGGATCACTACCAGGAATAGAAACCAGCTCTGGGCCGCTAGGCCAGGGAATTTCCCAGGCAGTAGGCATGGCTATGGCTGGTTTTATGAATAAACAAAATCATCATATCTTCTGTATTACTTCCGATGGTGAACATAATGAAGGCCAAGTATGGGAAGCAATTATGACTGCTCATAAATACAAATTAGATAATCTAATAAATATTATAGATAATAACGGCATCCAAATTGACGGACTAACTAAACACATTATGCCACTTGGTTCACTAAGAAAAAAATATGAATCTTTTGGTTGGCATGTCATGGAAATGAATGGACATAATATTAAAAATATTATTAATACCTTAGAAAAAGCTAAAAAAATTAAAAAGCCTGTAGCTATAATAGCTAATACTATTTTAGGTAAAGATGTGTCTTTTATGGAAAACCAATATGTTTGGCATGGTAAGGCTCCTAACGAAGAGGAAAAAAACAAAGCTTTAAAAGAACTACAAAATGCCAAATAAAAAAATACAACTAAAATCAGCTCGAGATGGTTTTGGCGAAGCTCTACTTGAGCTTGGTAAAAAAAATAAAGATATTGTAGTTGTTTCGGCTGACTTAGCTGAATCTACGCGCGCGCATCATTTTGCAAAAAAATATCCAAGTCGTTTTGTAGAAGTAGGCGTGGCTGAACAAAATATGTTAGGTGTTGCTACTGGCTTAGCATTAGAAGGAAAAATTCCATTTGCTACCAGCTTTGGTGCTTTTAGCCCTGGCAGAAATTGGGATCAATTAAGAGTGTCTGTTTGTTATAGTAATGCTAATGTAAAAATAATCGGCAGTCATACTGGACTATCCGTAGGGCCAGACGGAGCTAGTCATCAAGCCTTAGAAGATATTGCTATTACCCGCTGTTTACCAAATCTAGTAGTCTTGGCTCCAGCGGATTTTAAAGAAACTAAATTAGCTACTGTTGCAGCTGCTAAACATCAAGGACCTGTTTATATACGCTTTGCTCGACAAGCTGGTCCAATATTTACCAAGGGTAAATTTGCTATTGGTAAAGCGCAAGTTTTAATACCTGGTAAAGATATTACATTAATTGGCTGTGGACCGATATTAGAAGAAGCACTAATAGCTGCTCGAGAATTAGCCAAAAAAAATATTAAACTTGAAGTAATTAATTCCGCTAGCATTAAGCCGCTAGATAAAAATACTATTTTAAAAAGCGTCAAAAAAACTGGCCGAGTAATTACTCTAGAAGATCATCAGATAATCGGCGGTTTAGGCTCTGCCGTAGCTGAACTATTATCAGAGAAATTACCAACCCCAATTAAAATGATCGGTGTTCGCGATCAATTTGGTCGTTCTGGTAAAGCCGATCAACTTTGGGAAAAATATAAAATGACTCACCCCTATATTATTAAAGAAGTTTTAAATTTACTTAAGAAATAAGATATAAATATATGAAACAAGTCTTTATAGAATTTCAAAAACAATTTGAATACAATCCAATAATAGAAAACAAAAAAAAGTATAAATCTGCTAAAAAATTTATTGTTCTTGGTATGGGCGGCTCTGCTCAAGCACAAGGCATCATTAATAGTGTTGTCCCAGCCTTAAATATTCATACACATAAAGACTATGGCTTGCCAGTTATGTCTGATAAAAAATTAAAAGAATATTTAATAATTGCTAATTCATACTCTGGTAATACTGAAGAGGTTTTGGATGGTTTAAAAATTGCTTACAAGAAAAAACTAAATATTATTGTTATTGCCACTGGCGGTAAATTAATTAAGTTCGCTAAGAAAAATAACTTGCCATATATTCAAATGCCGGACTTTGGTATTCAGCCACGCTCTGCTTTAGGCTTTAATTGTCGAGCTATGCTAAAAGCTATGAATCAGATTAAATTATATAAAGAGCTTGGTGGATTAGCTAAAACTATCAAAGGAAAAAATTATGAAGCTCGTGGTAAAAAACTAGCTAAAACTTTAAAAAATAAAGTGCCTGTAATCTATACTTCAACAAATAATATAATAATAGCTTATCTTTGGAAAATAAAATTTAATGAAACTGGTAAAATTCCAGCTTTCTATAATATCTTCCCTGAACTCAACCATAATGAAATGACTGGCTTTGATATAAAACCTATTACTAAAAAACTTTCTCAAAATTTTCACTTTATTTTTATACGTGACGATAAAGATCATAAACAAATCCAAAAAAGAATGGATGTTGTAACTAAACTATATAAAAAAAGAAAATTAGCAGTTACAAATCTTAAATTGACTGGTAAAAATAAATGGTTTCAAATATTTGCCAATACACTTATCGCTGATTGGGCGTCATACTACACTTCACAGAACTACGGACTAGAGTCAGAACAAGTGCCAATGGTTGAAGACTTCAAGAAATTATTATAAATAATTAATTAACTAACCATAAATATATGGAAAATCACAAACCTAACTTTATGCATATAGCGCATAAACTCAGCATGTTATTCATGCTTTTATTCATAATTTGTTTTGCTTGGTATTGGATAAATCCAGTTCAGCAAGAATTACACCTTAGTCTAATGAAACTTCATTTCTTTGCTTTTAGTGGCATGAATGTTGTTAGTTTTATTTCTGGTCTGGTTCAGAGTTTTATCTGGGGTCATATAGTAGCGGCTCTATTTCTAATTTCTATTAAGGCTTGCAAGGGTAAATGTTGTAAACCAAAATGCTGTGAAGAGGGCGAAGAAATGCACAAAGAATAAATATCCATAAAAACAACCCCGCATTTAGTGGGGTTGTTTTTTATTTAAATTATTTTATAAACGCTGACCTATTCTAGATAAAAGATTAGAATAAATATCAGAAGTTTTATTTATTTTAGCTCTACTATCTATATATTTTTTAACCAAATCTGGCTGAGTTTCAGAAATGTCTATTAAAATAGCAGCTACTAACTCATTATTATCACTAACTACTGAACCAGCTAAAGAGAAAACACCAGTCTCTGCAATATCAATACTTTCTTGATCTTTTTCATTTTCATAATTAAGAGCCAGTATTCTTAACAATTCATCTTTTATCGACTTATATTCTTCAGGCTTATGTTTCGCAATTGTGCCACCTAATTTTTCAATGGCTATAAATTTTTTATCCTTTTTATCGACCACTTCCTGCTCTTTACTTTTAGTCAGAGGCTTATACTGACCGATAATAGCCATATCGCCACCAAAATCTCCATCCTCTTCGTCAGATGATTTCTCAAAATCTATTAAATAGACATCGGCTGGCTGACCATCATCATCTAACTCCACCATAAAATTTCTCTCTGTCAAATCATTATGATAAAAGTCCTCTTTATTTAATACCTTTGTTGTTCTCTCTATTGTTTCAATTATAGCTGAATCCAAAACAAAATCGTGCCTCTTTAAATAATCTAATAGTCTAGTTCTATTAGTTTCATTTAAAATAATACGATCTGAATGTTCAAGACCAATGGCCACAGTAGCCGCTTTAAAAATATCTTCTGTATTTAGTTGCCCTGGATCTACCTCTAATTGATTTTGAGCATTTGAAACAGCTGTCATATTATTAACCTCATCCTTTGGACATCTTTTAATAGCCTCTCTTAATAAATAATTTAAAAAATCTACCCCCTGCACCCTATACATTAATAATGCCCCTACTTTACCACTAGATACATCTATACCTGCCGCATCTAATTTATTTTTTAACTCTTGACTGTGAATAGTTATATCTTTATGAGTATATATTTCTGGTATTTTAGCTAAATTAGCTTTAATTTCTTCAGGCTGACTCTCTATTATTTCTTTAGCTCTAATCTGATCATCTGCTTCTTCTCCGCCTTCTCCTGCATTAAATATTCGTAAAACTTTGGAAACAAAATTATTCTCTGGAATTAAAGCGTCTTCAGAAAAAAAATTATCCCTCATTTTTTGATCTAAATCATCAGCATTAACTTCCAAAATAATGGCGTTCTGCCCTTCATCAAATTTAAGACCATGTTCTAATGAAGACTCAATAAGAGCTTCGATTGGTTCTATTAATTCCTGCTCTGCCTGTACTCCCGTCTCAAGTTTATTCATAATTATTTTATTCTAAATGTAAGATATTTATTACCAAAAAAGTTCCAAAAAGTTACTATAGCTGCAGCCAATAACTTACCTAATAAATAATGTAACTTAAATTGCTCAACAGACATATAGATAATATTATTATTTAATATCAAACCTAAAATGGCAATAGTAAAAAAAACTGGTAATTGCTTTCTACGTTTACCGCTAGATTTAAATGTCCAATGCCTATTAATCCAATAATTAACAGTGGCTGCAAACATAAAAGATATAGAAGCAGATACTAAATAATGTAGACCAACAAAATCAGTCAAAACAAATAAAATACTAAAATCAATAACAGCTGCAATAAAACCAGCTGTAGCATATTTCCCAAATAAATATCTATTATCGTAAATATATTTCCAAGTGATTTTTAACATCTATATTATCTTTACTTTTTATTTCAAGTAATATAATCTTACTATAATAGAGGCTTTAAATCAATCACAATAATAAAAAAAATGTCTAACAAGAAAAAAATAATTATAGTCACTGGTGGAGCTGGTTTTATTGGTGCTAATCTGATAACTAAACTAGTTAAATCAAAATCTAATAAGGTAATTTCATTGGATAATTACTTTAGTGGCTCCAAAAAAAATCATATTAAGGGTGCAGAATATCGACGAGGCCATACTAAAAATATTGCTCGTTATATATCTGAAAAACCTGATATTATTTATCACTTAGGCGAATATTCTAGAGTAGCTGCCAGCTTAGATGAACCTGCTTTAGTTTGGGACCTCAATGTAGCTGGTACTTTTGGTGTTTTAGAATTTTGGAAAAAACATAAGTGTAAATTAATCTATGCTGGATCTTCTACTAAATTCAATAACCGTGATTCAGCACCCTACACTTGGAGCAAGGCTACTAATACCGAATTAATAAAAAATTATAGCAAATGGTATAAATTAAAATATGCCACTGTTTATTTTTATAATGTCTATGGTCCTAAAGAAAGAGCCGGACAATTTGATGGTGCCTATGGAACCATTATTGAAACACTTAAACAGGCCTATTTAAAAAATAAAGTCTGTACTATCAGAAAGCCAGGTACTCAAACCAGAGCTTTCACGCACGTTGATGATACTGTCGCTGGTATTATACTAGCTGGCAAATCAGGCCAAGGAGATAATTATGGAATTTGCGCCAAAGAAACTTATTCTCTTCTCCAAATAGCTAAATTATTTGGCTGTCAGATAAAAATGGCACCCCAAACTAAAACTAGCCGCTCCTCTAAAGCTTTTAGTTCAGCTAAAATAAAAAAACTTGGTTGGAAACAAAAACACACACTACAAGAATATATTGACGATATTAAAAATAAATAATATGAAACGAATTCTAATTTTTTCCTTATCCTATTACCCAAATAATGTAAGTGGTGCCGAAGCAGCTATCAAAGAAATCACTGATCGTATAGATGATATTGAATTTCATATGGTAACCTTGCGTTACAATAACCAACTACCTAAAACGGAAAAAATTGGCAATGTTTTAATTCATAGAATTGGTTTAGTTACTAAAAATCCTAGTACGAAAGATCTGGGTAAATTGCCCCTTGATCTAAATAAGCCACTGTATCAATTTTTAGCCCCTTTTAAAGGAATAATGTTAAATCGTAAATATAAATACGATGCTATTTGGTCTATGATGGCTCATTCTGCTGGAGTACCAGCCGTTATTTACAAAATGTTGTCTCCCAGAGCTAAATTTGCTTTGACTCTCCAAGAGGGCGATCTAACAGATTATATAGAAAAGACGATGAAACCACTGGGGTTTTTATTTACCAATGCTTTCATCAAAGCTGATGTAGTACAAGTAATATCAAATCACCTTGGCGATTGGGCTCGACGTCGTGGTACTAAAGATGAAAATATTGAATTAATTCATAACGGCGCCAACCCTCGTGATTTAAAACCCGTTACCACAGAAGCTGAGCTACTAACCTTAAAACAAAAATTTAATAAACAATCTAATGAAATATACCTCGTCAATACTGCTCGGCTAGTACATCAAAAAGCTAATAATAATACAATTCAAGCTTTGACAAAATTATCAGACAATATAAAACTATTACTAGTTGGAGCTGGGCCAGAAGAGCAAATGCTACGTGATTTAACTAAAAAACTAAATTTAGAGAATAGAGTAATATTTGTGGGATCAGTAGATAGATCAAAAATTAGTAAATATCGTCAAATATCAGATATATTTGTCTGTCCTAGTCGCTCTGAAGGCTTGGGTAATGCATTTTTATCTGCCATGGCTTCTAAGCTACCAGTAGTAGCCACTCAAGAAGGTGGCCTCAAAGAATTTGTATCCAGTGACACTGCCTGGGTAGTAGATAAAGATTCTCCAGATCAAATAGTTGAAGCTATTAAAAATATATTAAATAATCCCGACAAAACAAAAATAATTACTAAAAAAGCCCACCAAATGGTAGCTGAAAAATATAATTGGGATTTAGTAGCTAAAAATATGCGGGCTAAAGTATTTAGCAAAATATTATAAATAAAATAAACTCAGTAAGCCGATTAATGTAAATCTAATTGCCTTTGTTTTTCTTCTTCATCGCGCAAACTATCACGAGATATTTTATACTCCTTTGCTATAGATTCATCTAACTGCTTATCTTCTAAAACACTAACCAAAGCATTGGTCCATAGATCAATGCGTTTTTTATTTAAAACTTTTAAATTACCCTCAGCCTGCTTAAGAGTCTTAACATAGTGCCAAATAAGTTCGGTTAATCTAAAAACTCTCATCAAACGCAAAGATAAGTATTCCTTTTCACTTCTGTTATTTTTTACATAATCAAGTAATAATTTTTCTAAATTTTGATTATAAAGCATCATGAAATTTAAAAACCTAGCCCAACCTTCATACTTATTACCAAATCTAATTGACGAATGATCCAATAGATACATTTCATTGCCGCTAATACGAAAATTATGAGGTACAAAATCCCAGTGAGTTAAAAAATTAGAATATAAATTAATAGTCTTTAAATTCTTTTGAATAAATTTATCAGCCTCTTCTAAGAAACCATTAAGATCTTTTTTATCTGCTAAATTGCCTTGAATATCAGCCACATATCTTTTAAAAGTATCTTGATAGCTTGTAGCGTTCCAAATACCAAATGATTTTCTAATAGTATTAGCATGTTCATAAGTAGTGGCGTGTATCGCTTCCTGAGCCTCAAAAGCTTTAAGAGCTATAAAAAATTGATCTTGTAAAGACCGTGCCAAAAAAGTAGATTCTTGTTCAATAAATTCTGTAATAAAAATAGTATAATCCTCTTTATTAATAAACAAAATTTCCTCTGGTGAAAAAAATATATGATAGGCGAAATTAATCTTTTTTAATACTTGACGAGACTTTCTTTCTTTCTTAATTTCGGCTGACATTCCCTCATCACTGCTAATCTTAATAATAACTTTCCTACCATCTAATTCTCTATAAGCAAGTAATACCAACTTTTTACCCCCCGATAAATAACGTTCTCCACTAATATGCACTTGCTCTTTTTCTAAAATAAAACCAAGCTTCCTTAAAATAGGAGTTACTTTTTCTAACTCTTCATCTCGGTAATTCTGCCAATTTTTTTTATAATTATTATCCATGATTATTTTCTAAGTAAAGAAGCAAAAATATTATGTAATTTATCTATATGAACAGCCCAAGAAAATTTATTTTCCAAAACACTCCTAGCTTCAATTACCAAATCTTTAGACAATTCCTCATTAGAAAAAACCTGAACAATCTTTTTAGCCAAATCTTCAGCTTTTAAATCTCGAACCAATAAACCACATTGACTATCTGAAAAAATTTCTCTATTTATATTAGTATCCCGAGCTATAACTGGAATGCCAGCCAAAAAACTTTGAGTTAATTGTCCTGATATATCAATACCCTCAAAATTATGTACATAGGCTTGCGAAGTTTTTCGTAAATACCAATTTTGAGCTTTAGAAATTTTACCTAAAAAATTTACTCTATCCGCTACTTCTAAATTAGCGGCCAAATCTACCAATCTGTCTTTAGCTGGACCATCACCACTAATTATTAACTGCGCATCTGAATAGGTGTCACTGACAATATCTATAGCCTTAATAATAGTTTCCATGCCAACCCAATCTAATAAAGGTCCGCTGGTAAACACCTGATGTTTTTGTATTTTAAATTCAAAAGGTAATTTTTCTTCTCTGTCTTCTGGATTATAGTTATGAGTAATTTTTGTTTTATCTAATTTATAAGAATTAGCCACTAAATCAGCTAAAACTTTTGAAGACACAATCACTTTGGATGCCTTACGTAAAACTAAAGTTTGAATCCTCATTATCCACTTGTTTTTAGCACTAGAGTCTCTATCAGCTAAAAATTCCTCAATTGGTCTTTCGCTCAAACATAAATTAGTTGATCTTTTCCATGATTCATCCTCAGCAAAATTAACCACCACTGGAATTTTCCTTAAATACTTCACAATAATAGCCGGCAATCCAGCAGCTACGGCATTTTGCACATAAATTAAATCAGCTTGTTTGGACATTTTAAATAATTTCCAAGTGTATTTAAACAGCCTAATAAACAAAGGCTGATGTTTATCTACGAGCACAAAATCTAAGGATTCTTCTATTTCTGCCTGATTAGCGTAAGTTAAAATCTTAAGATCATCCTTATCACTTAAATGTCTGGCTAATTTTTGACAATACAAAGAAATATTTCCTATTTCTGGTGGATATAACGGTGTAGCAATAATGATTTTCATCCCGTATAAAAATTTATTTTATTAATTACAATAAATTTATAAACAAACTATATTGTACTATTCATCCATATAATCCCGTAAATTTCTGACGGGACTCGTATAATATATATTGCCTTAAATAGAACTAATAGTCAATTAAAAAACGCCTATTAAGGCAAATTTTATATACCTAATTTACAAATAAACCAATATTAGCTATTATTAATAGGCATTACGAAATAAATTATTTATAATATAAAAATAAACATGCCCACTAAAAAAATAAAAGTCATTATTGCTGATTTTGATCCTATTACTATTGTTAAAGGGGGGAAATTTAGCGGTTTTGAATTTGAATTTTGGCAAAAAATAGCCAAAGAATTAAAACTCAAATGTGTTTATTCTGAAACTAAATTTGTTGATATTTTTGATAAATTAAAATCAAAAAAAGCAGATGTCGCTATGGCTGGAATTACTAAAAATGCCAAAAGAGAAGAATTTGTTGATTTTTCTCATAATACATTTAATTCTGGCTTGGGTATATTAACTACCCGTAGTAAACGATTAGATGTTTTTCATTATATAAAATTAGTTTTTAATAAAGATATTCGATCAGTATTTATATTATTATCAATTTTCATTTTAGTATCGAGTCATATATTATGGCTGGCCGAGCAAGGAGCTAACAATATTAATAACCATTATTTTCCTGGTATATTTGAAGCTCTGTGGTGGAGTGTAGTGACTGTTAGTACAGTAGGTTATGGTGATTTCGTACCTACTACTTGGTTAGGACGGACAGTTGGCAGTTTTGTAATTTTATCTGGCCTAGGTATATTTGGGCTTTATATTGCTAAAGTTAGTTCGGCTATCACTTTACATGAAATAAAATCAAATATTTCTAGTCCTGATGATCTTAAAGCGAAAAAAGTTGCCACCAAAAGAAATACAACCAGCGTTAAAGCCCTGCAACAACTAGGAGCTACTGTGATAGAAACTAGTACTATTAAAAAGGCTTATAAAATGTTAGCCAAGGAGACTGTAGAAGCAGTTGTATTTGACGCTCCTGTACTTTATAATTTTATCAAAGAAGATAAATCAAATAAATTTATTTTATCAAGTAATTTATTTAGAAAACAGGTTTATGGCTTTTCTTTCCCTGAGAACAGTCCTTTGCGCGAGCAAGTTAACCGAGTAATCTTAAAATTAAAAGAAAATGGCGAATATAAAAAATTATACCAAAAATGGTTTGGGGATCAAAAATTCTATTAGTGTCATTTAAATATAAACAAAAAAAACACCCAGACGGGTGTTTTTTATTTGAAGCACTTTACAAACATTGGTTATAAGTTAATTACCTGCTCTTTTATGAAATTCTTCAATTTTTCCTAAAACTCTAAAAATAAATGGCTCGTCCTTATAATCTTCTTTAAGCCAGACTGGTTTCATATCTTCTAATTCTTCTTCTCCATATTCACCAGCAGCAGCAGTTTGGTGCTCTGTTTCTAAATAAGCTTTGAATTCAGCTATCTGAGTTTTCAAGGTAATCCTCATACCCTCAAAATTATCATCCTCAAACATTTTTTCTATTGCTACTATAGAATCTTTAACCATTGGTAAGTGTTCAAATTCACGTAATTTCTCTGGATAAAATATATACATTGGAATTAAATCACCATAAAATCCTTCATAATTTTCTCCTTCTTCAAAGCCCCCATTTTCAAAAAAATCATTATCTTGCTCTCTTTGTCCTGGTTGAGGTAAAATTTCTAAATCATTATCTCTTGCTATACTTTCTAGTTTACCTTCAAAAGCATGCCCAATTTCATGAATCATTCCTAAGTGCATCTGACTTTGATCATAATCTGGATTTATAGTAACTGCATCACGATCTTCAGGACCTTTAAACTCTGGCTTAAGCCTACTACAATACCCTGCATTATCTTTAGACATTTTTCGAAAACGTACCAATATTTTATCATCCATATAAGGCGCCATTGCTTCTATAATAGTTTTAGCTATTGGTAAGCCATGAGCTTTCTCCAAATTCTCCGTTTCAAAATCAATATTACCTTCTGTGATTAAATCTTCTGATTCTAACTTAATGGGTTCTAATGATTGTTCAAAATTAAATTTTGGCATATTTGTATGTTAATATATATTATAAATAAAGTATACAAAAAAACGCCTATTAAGGCGAATTTTATTTTAGGTTATAAACTCAGGCCTGCCCTTCGGCTACGCTCAGGACATTCGATATCATAAATTCTATATTTACTAGTCTGGTCGAAGACCATGAGTGGAGTTCTACAAAGTAGAACGGAATCGAATGGAGCGGGTAAGGGGAATCGAACCCCTCTCTTCAGGTTGGAAACCTGACATAATAAACCACTATACTATACCCGCTTACGTCCCTAACGGGACTTCAGCGGACTTTCAGCCCGCTGTAAAAATAAATTGTAATGGTCCTAGACCGCCTGAAGCTCCAAAGGAGCAAAAGGTGGTCGGGGTGAGAGGACTCGAACCTCCGACCTCATCGTCCCAAACGACGCGCGCTAGCCAACTGCGCCACACCCCGATATAAAAATTATTTTTTATCTACGTACGAACACTGTACAGTGTCCAGTTTTTCAACTCCTTGAAAATATTTGCAAATAGAAACACTCTCAACTGCACATTTGTGCTCTTCTGTATTTTCAGCTTCATTCCATGGACATTTATCTTGTTCCCAATCTACAGACTTATCAGAAACTTTCATAGCAATACCCATGTTTGCCCCTTTCAACTTTTTCATAACATTATAATATTGAATGGTGCCACGGGGCGGAATTGAACCACCGACACAAGGATTTTCAGTCCTCTGCTCTACCACTGAGCTACCGTGGCTTAAAATTAATTAAGCTATTAAATGTCTTATACTTTTTACTTTTAAACTTGCTGTCCCTCCGCTACGGTCGGGACATTCGATTCTCAAAAAATAGGCTGGTCGTAAGGATATTAATCCTAAAGACCATGAGTGAGACTTTTATTTTTATAAAAGTCGAATCGAATGGTGGGCATGGGAGGACTTGAACCTCCGACCCCCACATTATCAGTGTGGTGCTCTAACCAGCTGAGCTACATGCCCCAACAACCCAAAAGCTTTTTTAAGTACACAACAGAAAAGATAATACCAGAAAAATGACTTTTTGACAAGACCTATCAATACAATATTTTTACAAAAAAACCCCGCTAGCAGCAGGGAATTTTATTTAATAACTTAGAAGTGAGAACTTTTAGTCAATTTTATACCACTAAAATTGGTATTCGACTATGAGTAACTAATTGTGAGACGAGTTACTCTATACTCCTTAGAAAGGAGGTGATCCATCCACAGCTTCCGCTACGGATGCCTTGTTACGACTTCACCCCTATCACCGATCTCACCTTCGTCCAACTAATGTCAGCCTTCGGGTGCTACCGACTCTCTTGGTGTGACGGGCGGTGTGTACAAAGCCCGAGAACGTATTCAACGCTGCGTAGCTGATCAGCGTTTACTAGCGATTCCAACTTCATGAGGTCGAGTTGCAGACCTCAATCCGAACTGAGATTAACTTTGATGGGATTGGCTTCACCTTACGGTTTTGCGACCCATTGTATTAACCATTGTAGCACGTGTGTGGCCCAAGGCGTAAGAGCCATGCTGATTTGACGTCATCCTCACCTTCCTCCCCGTTAAACCGGGGCAGTCTCCCATGACTATTTAACATAGGATAAGGGTTGCGCTCGTTAAAGGACTTAACCTAACATCTCACGACACGAGCTGACGACAACCATGCAGCACCTGTATAGCACTCTCGAAGAAGCTCTGGTTTCCCAGAGTTTGCAGCTATATGTCAAGCCTTGGTAAGGTTCCCCGCTTATCGTCGAATTAAACCACATGCTCCACCGCTTGTGCGGGCTCCCGTCAATTCCTTTGAGTTTTAGTCTTGCGACCGTACTTCCCAGGCGGGGTACTTAAGGCGTTAGCTTAATTAAACAGCACTAAGAGGGTCGATACTCCTAATGCTTAGTACCCATCGTTTACGGCGTGGACTACTGGGGTATCTAATCCCATTCGCTACCCACGCTTTCGTCCCTGAGCGTCAGATCTGTTCCAGCAAACTGCCTTCGCTTTTGGTGTTCCTATCGATATCAACGCATTTTACTACTACACCGACAATTCCGTTTGCCTCTCCCAGTCTCTAGTTTGAAAGTATCAATGGCAGTCTTGAGGTTAAGCCTCAAGATTTGACCATTGACTGTTCAAACCGCCTGCGGACCCTTTACGCCCAATCAATCCGGGTAACGCTCGCCACCTACGTATTACCGCTGCTGCTGGCACGTAGTTAGCAGTGACTTATTCATCAAGTACCGTCACGAATTCGTCCTTGATAAAAGATCTTTACACTCCGAAAAGCGTCATCGATCACGCGGCATTGCTCCTTCAGACTTTCGTCCATTGAGGAAGATTCTCGACTGCAGCCTCCCGTAGGAGTCTGGACAGTGTCTCAGTTCCAGTGAGACGGGTCATGCTCTCACACCCGCTACACGTCGTAGCCTTGGTAAGCTTTTACCTTACCAACAAGCTGATGTGCCGTAGGCCCCTCTCTATCCGCCTGAACTTTACATGGGAACGACTTATGTCCCCCCATGTCTATCAGGTATTATTCCAGATTTCTCCGGGTTATCCCTGAGATAGAGGTAGGTTACCAACGTGTTACTCTCCCGTTTGCCATGCGAGCAAGCTCGCATTCGACTTGCATGCCTTAGACATGCCGCCAGCGTTCACCCTGAGCCAGGATCAAACTCTTAGTAAAAATCTAGATAAATCTAGATTATATAGAATTTGAGTCTCTAGGACTCAATATTGAAAATAATTATTTTAAGTCCTAATTTGAGGACTTTTTAAAGAATTGACTAAAAGCTCATCACTTCCAAGTCATTAAAATTATAAGATTATATTAGGTTGTCTTTATATAATCTCCAAATTGTCAAAATACATTTTTTTCTATACCAAGAAAAAACAGCAAGGTCCAAAAAAAATTTAGACACTACTGTTTTCCCTTTATATGCAACTCAAGTTGTTTTCAATCAGCTACGAAAGATTTACACCTTAAAATTTATGCTCCACAATAATAGAGCAAAATCAATCTTTTGTCAAGCCTTTTATTAGCTAAAAACTACCTTTAGATATTTTAGCTTATTTTCTATATTTTGTTTGTTTATCTCGCCACTCCTCAATCTTGCCGTGATGACCCGAAAGTAATACTTCTGGCACTTTATAGCCTCTAAATTCTTCTGGTCTAGTATATTGAGGAAATTCTATATTAAACTCCCGTGTCTTCTGATCATATTCAGAAAATGATTCCTCTAGGACTGACTCTTCTTTGCCTACTACTCCTGGCACCAATCTAGCTACACTATCTACAATGCAAGCTGCCGCTAATTCACCGCCAGTTAAGACAAAATTACCCAAAGATATTTTTTCATCAATAAAATTATCTACTCTAGCATCTATTGCTTCATAGTGACCAGCAATTAATATTAGTCTTTTATATTTAGATAAGCGTTTAACTTCATTTTGATCTAAAGATTTACCTTGAGGTGACATTAATATCACTCGCGTAGTTTTGCTTTTGCGTTTATATACTTTTTTCAAGGTTTTATAAACTGGTTCGATTTGAATAACCATACCTGGACCTCCACCATAGGGAGTATCATCAACTGTCCTTCGTTTATCTGTAGTCTGTTCACGGATATCATGAGTATTAATTTCAATTAATTTATTTTTTTGCGCCTTACCCAAAATTGAACAGTTAAAATAACTATCTAGTGACTCTGGAAAAATTGTTAGTACATCAAATTTCATAATTTAATAATATTACATATTTAAATAAAATAAAAGACCGCTAAGATTGCGGTCTTTTATTTTAAAATATAAATGTTCGATTATAATTTTAATTCGTCTACATCTGAATCTAATGTTTCAGCCACAGGAGCCGTAACTTCTTCTTTAGGAGCTTCTTGGCCCAGACCACCCTCTCTAGCTTCGCCATTCACCTTGTCTTTAGGGGTTTCTTCCCTAGGAGCTCTTTCTTCACCTTCTTTTTCTGGTTCGTAAACCTTCAAATTGACATAAGAATTATTCTTGTTGCCAATAATACGAAGAAGTGTTCTAAGAGATCTAGCTGTTTGACCTTGTTTACCAATGATCTTCCCCATTTCCTCTGGGTTAACCTTTAGGGTCAAAAGTACGCCTCTTTCATCGATGTTTCTTTCGACAACTACGTCTTCTGGCTTATCAACTAATTCCTTAACAATCATTTCTAAAAAATCTTTGTCTTCCATTTCTTTATTGGTTAATTATCTTTTTATTAATATTATCCTAATCTAAGAATAACTCTAAAAGTATATAATTATTTTTCTCGGTAGTCAACAAATTATTTTGTCTCTTTCTCTTCTTTGGAATCTTCAGCAGGTTTTTCAGTAGCATCAGGTTTAGCTTCCTCGGCTGGAACCTCTTTTTTAGGGGTTTCTTTTTTAGGGGTTTCTTCAGTTTTTTCAACTTCTACTGGAGCTTCTTCTTTCTTACCTTCAACTTCTTTAGCATCTTTTTTAGCGGCTCTCTTTTTAGAAATACTAACTGACTTTTTCTTATCACCTTCTAAAATGCCCTCTTTAATTAAAAGATTGCTAACAGTCTCTGAAGCTTGAGCACCAACTGAAATCCAATGTTTAATACGATCCTCTTTGAGCACAGCTTCTTTGCTATGTGGATTATATTGACCCAAAATCTCAAGATGATTACCGTACATATCTTTGGTTTTCTCAGAAACTACCACTCTGTAGATTGCTTGTTTTTTTCTACCTACTCTTTGTAATCTAATGGCTAACATTTATTAAACTTACTTAATAATAATAACGGGCTAAATATTACTATAATTAAAGACTTATGTCAATATCTAAGCCAATAAAATATTAGACTTTATTTTTAGACTTGTTATAATAATAAATAGTTTAAATTAATAAAATTATAAAAAATGTCTAAAAATCCAAAAATCGGTTTTATAGGTCAAGGTTTTATTGGTAAAAATTATGCTGATGATTTTGAAACTAGGGGCTATGATATTGTTAGATATGATATAAATGGCTACGAAGCTGGTAAAGATAAAATTAAAGATTGCGACATAGTATTAATTGCCGTACCAACACCTACTACTGTAAATGGTTTTGATGATTCTATTATCCAAGAAGTATTGGCTCTAATTGGCAAGGATAAAATTGCAGTTATTAAATCTACTCTGCAAGTTGGTACTACTATTAAAATGCAGAAATTATTTCCTGACATTACTATTATGCATTCTCCTGAATTCTTGAGAGAAAAATATGCAGCTGATGATGCTAAAAATCCAAATAGAAATATTATTGGCATTATAGATGTGAATGATCAAGAGCTGCAAAAAAAAGCCACTACTGTAATGTCTGCTTTAGCTAAAGCACCCTATGAATTAATAACCCAAGTGGAAAATGCTGAGATGATAAAATATGGCGGCAACTGTTTATTATATTTTAGAGTAGTCTTTATGAATATGATGCATGACTTGGCCGAAAAATATAATCTTGATTATGATGTTATCAAAGAAGGCATGAGCTACGATCCTCGCATTGGCGATTCTCACCTTAAAGTAGTTCACAAAGGTGGACGCGGAGCTGGTGGACATTGTTTTATTAAAGACTTTGAGGCTTTTATAGAAATGCTAGGCTCACAAGATTTAAGTGAACAAAAAAAAGCCTCTGAAGCTGTCAGAGATCTCAATGTCAAATACTTAAAAGATTCAAATAAAGATTTAGATCTTCTAGAAGGTATCTACGGAAAATAAAATTCAAGGTGAATGGCGAAGCCAGAGAGGGTGGCCTGGGCCATAAAGAAAAAATAATAAGCCCCACCAAAATAAATCAGCGGGGCTATTTTTTTTTCAAGTGGAAGATTCTACCGAAGCAATGCTAGCTAGAAGAATACCTCTTGGCTCTTGATTATTGGAAAGTACACGAAACTCTTGACTGCCTTGATTGTAATTTGTAGCTTTACGAGCTTTAATAACCTCTCCTTTAGTAGTTATAATAGTAAAATTATTAAGCGGTTTACTGCCTACTAGGGCTTCAATAATTTCTTCCTGCTTAACGATTTTTGCGGCTGCTGGCTTGTCTTTAGACAATGTTTGTCCTCCTTGAATCAGGTGAAAATATTATAGAATTATCAGTTTGTGACTCCTTTCTTGAAAAAATGAATATTAAAGTACGGAATTTTTCCAGTATAGTTATTATCTGTTATTTTGTCAATCAAAAAAACCTCTAACACTAGAGGTTTTTACTAAAATATTATATTTTTATGATGCTATTTCATCAGCTTCATCAAAATTCATAGAAAGTAGCTTGGATATACCATCATCTCCCATAGTAACTCCATAAATTATCTTAGCTTTATGCATAGTGGCTCTATTATGAGTAATAGCTATAAACTGAGTTTTGCTAGATAATTCATCCAATATTTCACTAAAACGAATAGAATTAGCTTCATCAAGTGCAGCATCTACTTCATCAAGCACCACAAATGGCGATGGATTATTAGCAATAATTGCTGAAATCAAAGCAATAGAAGTAAGAGCTTTTTCGCCACCAGAAAGCATATTAATACCAGAAAGTTTTTTACCAGGAGGCACGGCTTTTATCTCAATACCATATTGTTTTTTAACCTCTACTTCTTCCTCATCTAAATCCTCTACTTCTCCATTTTCTCCATTACTAGTTTTTGCTTTTTTCATTTCTGAAATATCTAAAATCAATTCGGCTTTTCCTCCGCTAAATAATTTCTTAAAGTATTGATTAAACAATATATTTATATTTTTGAAAGATTTATCAAATTGTTTAGAGATAGATTCTTCTAAATCTTTAATAATCTTTTCTAAATGCGCTATGGCTTGAGCCAAATCATCGCTTTGTTCTTTTAAGAATGTATAACGCTCGTTTACTTCTTGATATTCTTCTTCTACCACCTCATCTATACCGCCTATAATACTAAGCTGATTCTTTAATTTATAAATTTTATCTTTAGCCTCAGCAGGATTAAATTCTTTAACACTAATCACCTGTAAGCTTGGTATCTCTTCAGAAATTTCTCTATTAAGTTCTTCTTCTCTAGTTTCTAATCTAGCTAAATCTACCTTCACTTCATTTAACTGACTATTTTTACTGTTAAAATTAGCCTGCACTTCTCTAAAAGTTCTTTGAGCTTCTACTAGTGAACGTTTTTTACCATCCTCGGATTCATTGAACTCCTTAATTTGTTTTTCAATATCCTCTACCTCTTTATTTTTAAATTCAATTTGTTTAACTAGAGTGTCTAATTGTTTTTTATTTTCTTCATTACCACCTGATTTATCTAGTAGAGCTTTTTTATCACTATCTAATTTATTTAACTCTTCTGTATCCTTAGCAACTTGTGTTCCTAATTGTTGTAATTCATTTTCCAAAATAGCTAAGCTAGTGCGCGCTTCACTAATTTCAGCCACTAAATTATCTTTACTAGATAACATTTTATTAAACTCCTCTTTCCAGTGTTTTTTATCTTCTTCTTTATTTACTTTTATTTTTTTAGCTAAAGAGCTCATGGATTCAGTAATGCTATAACAAATTTCTTTCAATTTTGGTAAATCATCAAGACTGATCAAGGTATTTAAGGTAGTTTGAAAATCTTTTTGTTGATTAAGAATGTTATTTACTTTAGAAGCCATTTCTTCTGGAGATAAATCATGACCATTACTCAACAAGCGCTCTTCTAATTTAGAAAATGCAGCTAATACCTGCTCTCTCTTCGCTTCTAATATATTTACTTCGTCCTGACTATTATTTAACTTAGACTTTTTTTCTTTAGATAAAAGACTATTTTTATTTATATCATTTCTCAAATTATCTATCCTTTGTTTTAGCCATACTACATCACTTTGACCAGATGACATAAGTTTAAGATCTGAGCGACCTTCTAAAATAGTTTTTTCTTTTAGCAATGTATTTAGCTCGTTTTGATGTTGACCTAATTTATCCTGCAAAATTTCAAAGTTATCTTGACGAGAAGATGTTGTTTCTTCTTTTTCCAACTTGGTTTGTAATTCTATCAACTGCTGATTAAGGTCAGCCACTTTTTTTTGAGCTATTTGAAAAGATGTTCTTTTTTCTCCAAGACTTTTATCTAGATTACCTCGTAAAAAACTATAATAATTTGTTTGTAAGTCTGTTAACTCTTTAGCTAGGCTTTCCCTCTTTTCTAATTTTTTAACTTGCCTAGTTAAAGATCTAAGTCTTGGTTCAAGTTCAGCTAATATTTTACCAGTTTGTTCTAAATTATTTTTAGCATTAGACAATTTATTAACGGACTGATTTTTCTTAATTTGGAATTGCTTAACTCCAGTGGCTTCATCAAAAAATTCTTTTCTTTCCTGGGCAGAAGAAACTAAAATTGAATCAATCATACCCTGACCGATAACACTATAGGTGCGTTGACCAAAATTAGCCTTAGCTAAAAGTAATTGAACATCAAGTAATCTAACCTTGTTATTATTAATTAGATATTCACTATCTCCATTTCTTTCTACTTTTCTAGTAATAATAATTTGCTCATAATCAACGTCGGCCTGCTTATCTTTATTATTCAAATAAAGACTAGCCTGGGCAAAACCAAGCTTATTTTTTTTATCAGAGCCAGCAAATATTACATCCTCTGATTTTTTTCCACGAAGTGTTTTAACACTTTGCTCTCCCAAAACCCAACGGACAGCATCAGCTACATTAGATTTCCCCGATCCATTCGGACCAACAATAACTGTCAGGTCTCTATTAAAGACTAAGGTGGTAGGATGGGCAAAGGATTTAAAACCTTGAATTTCTAATTTTTCTAGATACATTATTAGTTTATAAATAAAAAAATAAACGCCTGAATTAGCGTTATTATTTTAGCATATATTCAAATAATTTTACATATCTAACAGCAGTCAGGAAATAAAAAAATAAAACCCCTCAATACCAATAGGTAACGAGGGGCTTCGTGACTGGACACTGAGATCCAGTATAAGTGTGACGTCGCGAGACTCAAATGGTAATGTTTCACCGCTCTCCTTTAGGAGCCTTAGAAAAACGAACTTCTCTGGGTTACTAATAGCTCTTTCAGGTTACATAATTGTGCTGAAGAGAACATCCATAGTTCCAAAAAATATTACCATCCAAACCAGGAAGGTTAATGAATCTCACGACGCTTATATTGAAGAGTCCCCGGGCCTACATCTGCTAAAAGCAGTGTGTTTATCAAGTTGTTGAGCTCCGAGGACTCCTGATGTCTATGTACATTACGATGATAGATATTACTATAGAATATATTTAATGTCAATACCTAAAGTTTATAAGCCTTATATTAGCCAAACTAGATATACTTCCAAAATAAAAACGCCCTCTCTTGAGGACGCTTAAAATATTACCATTTTTTAACTTCCAAAGCTTTGGCAGCCGCTTGAGTTTGAGCTTCTTGTTTACTATAACCCTCTCCTTTAGCTACTAGATCTTTTTCTATATATACCCCAACTACAAATTTTTTATTGTGATCAGGCCCCGATTCATCCAAAACTCGATAATGAGGTGTTAGACCTGCCTTTTCCTGAGCTCGTTCTTGAAACATGCTCTTAGCATCAATATAGGTTTTGTCTTCAATAATTTTGGCTAGATGAATAATTAAATTTTCATTGATAAATTTAGAAGCTGACTCATAACCTTGATCAAGATAAATAGCTCCCACAATAGCTTCAAAAACATTAGCTAAAATATATTGACGGGCTTTTTTATTACTATCTTGAGATTCTCCTTTAGATAAATACATAAAATCATAAATACCCAAAGTCTCTGAAACAGAAGCTAACCTTTCACCATTTACCAAAGATGATCGCCAATTAGTCAGCACACCCTCTGCTTCACTATAATTTTTATAAAGATAATCAGTTACTACTAATTCTAATACAGCATCTCCTAAAAACTCTAAGCGCTCATTCTGATCAAAAGTAAAATTCTTATGCTCATTTAAATAAGAGCGATGAACTAAGGCATTTTTCAAAAAATCTGTATCTTTAAATTTAATGCCTATTTTATTCTCTAATAAACTGAGTTGTTTTTTCATACTATTTCAATCCTAACTTTTCTAAACCAATATTAAAAATATCTTTAGCATTATCATAATCTAGTCTATCAAAGGCATCTTTCAAAGGAAACCATTTTACATCTTTCAATTCTGTGACATTAGGTACTATTAATTTCTTATCTTTGGCTTCCACCAAAAAATATTTTATTAATTTTCTATATGGTTTTTCATTTGGCTTATGTACCTTGACTTCAGTCTCTCCCAAATATCCTTTGCTGGTCAATTTTTTTAAGCCTGTTTCTTCGGTTAATTCTCTAAGTGCAGCATCTTCCTCTTTTTCGTCTTTTTCTACTTTACCTTTAGAAAAGGTCCATTTATCATAAGCATCCAATATTAAGGCAAAATAATAGCCATCATCTTCTTTACGATAAACCATACCACCAGCTGAAACTTCTCGGATTCCTTGGCTACTAAGATCTTGCTTTTCGCCATTCTTTATCATTTCTTTATAAATACTACCTAAAACGCCATTTACAAATTTACCACTAGAATCTCCACCAAAAGCCTTGGCTAATTCAATAGACTCATTAATAGCTACCTTAGGTGGAATATCTGGATCCAATTTAAGCTCATAAACACCTATTCTCAAAACATTCCGATCAGTAATGGTAATTTGATCAATTGGCCAATCTGGAGCAAAACTAGCAATAATATTATCTAATTCTTTTTGTTTAGCAGTTACATTTTTTATCAAAGCAAAAGAAAAACCCTGATCATCAAAATCAGGTGCAAATTCTTCTTTTGTATAATTAAAGATTTTCTTTATATCTTTCTTACCGGCTGTAAAATCCCACTCAAAGAGTGTTTGTAAAGCTATTGTTCTGGCTAAATGTCTATTGGCCATTTAGAATTATTTTATTTTTTTCTCACCCTTATAATATCCACACTTAGCACAAGCTCTATGTGGTAATAGGCTAGCACCACAGTTTGAACATTTAATACCAGCTTTTTCTTTTAAAGCAAAATGTGAAGCTCTACGTTTTACTGAACCTTTTGTTCGTTTCTTTTTTGGTACACTCATAGTATTTTAGTTAAAAATTTCGCCCACAGGGCGATCTGCCTCTGGCAGAAAGTGCTATGATAATACCCTAAAATTAATAATCAGTCAAGATTAGAGTCTAGCAATTTGCTTAAAAAGTAGCCTAATTATAGCATATTTTGTAGGGCTTGACAAAACAAAAATAACATGCTATTATTCGTAGTTACCGAATAAAGAATCTTATAGAAGCTGTTTTTAGGTAACTGTGTCCACGACAAGCATGGGGATCATTTTTCAGATCTAATTCGGCTCCGGCTTAATTCTTTCGAGAAATGATTTTCTTGGGCACAGTTATCTGGAAGCAGATAAACTTTAAAAATACAAACCAAAATTAAAACCCCGCCAAATTAGCGGGATTTTTTAATTGTCTAAATATTATTCCTCAGTCGAAGTAGCGTTTTCTTCATTTTGTGCTTCTTGATCAGCTAGAAGCTCTTCTTCTGTTACTCCAAATAAACAAACTTCTTGCCAAGGCCTATAGTGACTATAAAAAGTTGTTTCTACTGGCTCAGGTTCATTTGGATATTGCACGCTGTAATCAAATTTAGCATCGGCTCCGTTATGAGCTCGCTCAGTACATTTTTCTGTGCCGACTGGAATCTCTGTTGTTTTAATTATTTTCTTAGCTGGTGGCGTTACAATATTATAAATTTCTGGTTCGGTGGTTATAATTGCACGACCATCTTTAGTTCCCCAAAGGTCAAAATAAAGTTTTGTACCTTCTATGCGCGCTTGAATCAATACATGTTTAGCAGTGTCATTTTTAAACTTATAGTCTGGCCAAGGATTATAAATAGTAGCATCTGTACCAGCTGGTTCATAATATGAAACCCTATAAGAATGATTACGACGTTGAGTAATTGGCAAGCCACTAGCTAAAGTGCTACGAAAAATAGTAGTACCCACCTGACAAAGCCCGCCACCATATTCAGGAATAGTTTGATCCCCTTTAATAACTAACTCCTGTTTATAACCACTCTCTCCATCTATATCTCCCAAAGTAGTTATCAATGAAAACTCTTCCCCTGGTTTAATTAACACACCATGCAAAGCATCAGCTCCTACATTTATATTATGTACACGATTATATGGACTACCAGCAAAGTTAGATTCTCCTATGCCAATAATCTCTACTATTCCTAAATCATTAACGTCACTATTATGTATAGTCGGCTGTGTCTTTATAATTGTTAATTCTAATTCTAGCTCACCTGAATTAATAATTACTTGCTCTAAATTTCTAAGAGCTAGATTTTGCTCAATACTTCTGCCCTCTTGGCTAGAAATAAATTCTGTAACTTTGCCGTTCTCTAAATTAAACCTAGCATCTTGAACTGGAATTTCAATAAACTCTGCAATACTAGATTCGTCTAAATAAGTAATAAATTTTTCTTCTTCAATACCAATATAGTAAGTACCTAAAGCTTGTTTTAACTTTAACCAATTCCTCCAAACATTATTTGGAATGTTCCAATCTTTTTCTTCAAATGTAATATATAAATCGCCTCGTTTAGAAGTGCTTAATATGGCTTCCTTATACTCTTCCAAAACAACACTGGTAATAAGCGCCTTATCTTCTATTACCTCCAAACTAATATCTGTACTAATCAAGCTTTCAATTTGTTCTTGAGTATCTAATAAAGCCTGCTCATAATTAAATGCTTGCCCCGAATTTTCAGCAATAATTTGCAAATCTTTTTCACCTACAAAAGTAAAGCTGGCTTCTTGTTTTTCAACCAGAACATCCTCAAAACTATCACTCAATATTTTTTGATGCTCTTCTTTATCCCAATTATATTCTAAAAGAAAATCTTTTTCGCCTACAAAGGTAAGAAGTTTGCCAATTAAATTCTCCTTATTTTGCCAAGAATTAACTTTCAATAAACTCTTATCAACATTCCATGAAACTATTAAATCCAAACTCTCCGTTGAATCTAAAGCCGAAACACTAGGATTAATAGTTACTGTTTTAGCTGGTGATATATAAACAAACCCTCGTCTGTTCACAAAATCAATTCGTTTATCTAATTTAGTTCTGGCTTCCTCTGCAGTCAATCCACCTATCTCTATTCCTGATATTTTTACATTTGGTAAAAATTTATCCTGATAAATATTATCTAAAGCGGCATCAGCTCCGAAAGCCAGTAGACCTAAAAATATAAAAATAGCGCTTATGATAAATAAACGCTTTTTTAAAAAAATATTTTTTTTAATAACTTTATTGCTCTCCATTTATTCGTTGTTAGTTTCCAAAATTTCATTCAAAACATCTTTGGCTTGTCCTGAAAATTTTTGGCTATCCAAATTTAAATATAATTTTTGATTTTTATCTAAAGAATCACCCAATAGACTTTCAGCAATAACAAGCTCTTGTCCTGATTGAGTTTTAAAAAATAAATTATTTCCTTCTTGTCTATCAAAAGACAATTCTAAATTATTAATTATCATCTTCTACTTTAATATTAATATCTCTTTTTTTAGCCTTTGGTAATTCAATGGTTAAAATTCCATTTCTGATAGTAGCTTTAATTTTAGCTTCTTGCACATCTACTGGCAAAATAATAGATCTAGAAAATCCTCCCCAATAACATTCTTGATAAAAATAATCCTCTTCGCGAATAGTTCTGTCTTTAACTCTTCTCCCGCGAATAGTAATCATGTCATTGTCAAAAGAAATATCAATGCCGTCTGGCTCTACGCCAGCAATGGTAGATTTAATATAAATACTACTGGCATCCTGATAAACATCGACTGACAATTGACCTTCTTCTTCTAATTCTTCCAGCTCATCAATCTCTTCTAAATCGTCTGTTTTTTTAATAACTACTTCTTTGTCTTTTTTATTTTTCTTTTTAGTCATTTTTTTTATTTTAAAATCTCTAAAAGTACTTATATTATAGGTTTTATAAAAGCTTTTGTAAAGAAAATAACAACTATTGACAATAATTTTATATATGATAAAGTGTTTATTGATAATGTTCATCAGATTGTTGTCGTAAAAAGGGCTCCGGAGAATTAGAGAAAACGTTACCTGAAGGTAACTGTTAGGTAGGGCTATCAATAATACATGTTGATAAGTAAATCAAAGCGAGGGGACACTCTCAGTATAGTATGTGGGTACACAATATACAAACTTTGATCGAAAGAGATTATCTACTCCATTACCTTGGGGGAATCATGATTGCCAGGTAGACCTGACTTACTCTAATTTTTATCCTTTACGATGACTTTATGCCCCTCCAGGCTGTACAAACAGTTGGAGGGGTCATTTTTTTATACAAAAAAACAGCCTTAAATGACTGATGCTTGTATGCCCCTCGACTGCGCTCGGGACATTCGACTATTCGTTGATAAATATACTATAGAATGGTCGAAGACCATCGTTCGGCTTTGCTCACGATCTACGATGAGCGAAGTTCTACAAAGTAGAACGGAGTCGAATGGTGGGAACGACTGGATTCGAACCGGTGACCTCTACAATGTCAATGTAGCGCTCTAACCAACTGAGCTACGCCCCCTTTTTTATAAAAAAACTGGCCTGCCATTCGAAGCTCAACTTAAAATCAGAAACCATGGAATATAAGTCATTCTTCGCGTAAAGCTACGAACGACATTCTACACCATAGCGTAGAATGGTACCGGAGAGAGGACTTGAACCTCCACGCCCGAAGGCACTTGGTCCTAAACCAAGCGTGTCTACCAATTTCACCACTCCGGCATAATTTAAAATAACGCCTATATTTATACCTAAAATTTCAACAAATGTCAATAAAAAGCCTCGTTAATTATTATCAACGAGGCTAAATCAAATTAAGCTAATTTCAACTTCTCGGCTACAAAATCTATGTCCTTATCACCTCGGCCAGATAGATTAACTAATATTTTTTTACCTTTACCCATCTTCTTGGCTAGCTTCATGGCAAAGGCAATGGCATGAGCAGTTTCTAGGGCTGGAATAATCCCTTCCACTTTAGATAATTCCATAAAAGCCTCTAAACATTCCTTATCACTAGCTAATTCATACTTTATTCTTTTTATATCTTTCAAAAAACTATGTTGCGGACCAATCCCTGGATAATCAAGTCCTGAGGCTATAGAATAAACTGATTCTGGCTCTCCTTTTTCATCCTGAATTAAATAAGTATGCATACCATGAATATCGCCAGGCTTACCAAGAGTCAATGTAGCCGCATGATCACCAGGATTTAAACTTCGCCCACTTGGTTCCACACCATAAATCTCTATTGCTTCATTCTCTAAAAATGCAGAAAATAATCCAATAGCATTACTACCTCCACCTACACAAGCCACTAAAGCGTCTGGATCTTGTTTACTTATTTCTTTAAATTGTTCTCTAGCTTCCTCACCTACTATACGCTGAAAATCTCGAATCATCATTGGAAAAGGATGCGGCCCAACTACTGAACCAATCCCAAAAAATGTATTTTGAGGATCTTTAACAAACTCACCAAAAGCACTATCAACAGCATCTTTCAAAGTCTTAGTCCCCATTTTAACCGGAACTACTTTAGCGCCCAGTATTTTCATACGAAGAACATTGGGGGCTTGTTTGGCTATATCTATTTCTCCCATATGTATTTCACAAGGTATCCCAACTACAGCTGCTGCTGTGGCTAGAGCTACACCATGTTGCCCAGCACCTGTTTCAGCTAAAAGTTTTTTCTTGCCCATGCGCTTAGCAATCAAGGCTTCGCCTAAGGTATGATTAATTTTATGTGCTCCCGTATGATTAAGATCTTCTCTTTTAAAATAAATTTCAGCCCCACCAATCTTGGCACTCAAATTTTTAGCATAATAAATTGGGCTAGGTCTGCCAACATAATTTTTTAATAAATCTCGCAATTCTTCTTGGAAATCTTTATCGTCTTTAATGTTTAAATAAAAACTTTCAATTTCGTCAAAGATTGGTTTTAAGTCTGGGGGAATTATTTGACCTCCGTACTTACCAAAGTAACCATTCTTATCTGGATTAATATCATATTTTTTCATAATTTTATAATTAATAATTTTTTAAATAAAAAAACCGGTCCAAACCGGCTGTTGCAAATAATAAAAACTCTAAGCACAACACCAGCTCTTAAAATCTTTCCACCAATTTAATTGTTTGTTTATTGTTTTATACATTTTTAAAATTATCCTTTTTTAATTCTTGCGATCCTCTAGTAACAGTAGCTACACCCATGTTCAATCGCTTAGCTATCTCATGTTGAGGTATACCTTGTTTTAATAAACGCACTAGCTCTAATCTCTTAGGCACATGCTCTATTTCAGCTGGAGTGAAAATAGCAGTCAAAAAATTCTGCATTTCTCGCTCTGTCTTAATAGACAAAAGATATTTACTTAGATTTTTTAAATACTTATTCATATATACTATTACACTAGTATAATAGTATAGATACTAAATACTGTCAAGAAAAATATTAATTACTAAATTCCAGCACCTTAACTTCTTTTTGTAAAATGCCAGACATTTTTTCTGTTTCTATTTCTAAATTATAACGTGATTGTAAATTAAGCCAAAATTCTGCTGAAGTACTAAAATATTTTGCCAGACGAAGAGCAGTGTCAGTCGTAATAGCTCTTGAGCTATGTACAATCTCATTAATTCTTATTGGTGCAACACCAATGTCCTTAGCTACACGATACTGACTAATTCCAAAAGGTTTCAAAAATTCTTCCATTAATATTTCACCGGGATGTATTGCTTTTATTTTTTTTGGCATATATTTTATATATATCAATAATAATTATTAATATAATAACGCGATACGTTATGCTTTGTCAAATACTAAAATTTCTCTCTTACTAGATTTTCTTTTTAACAAAATAAATTAAAGAAACTATGGCCAAGCCTATTATAATAAAAACCAACATATTCTTTATATTTGTTTTTCCTTCCTTCCCTAAAACTTGGCTAGTACTAGTACTAATCTCCGTTTCCATGTTTTTATCGGCTTCAATCTTGGCTCCTAAAACTTGTTTAGATACTGATATAGCACCTATATCAAAAGGCACTAATTTAAAACTACTGTCAGTTTCACTAAGTATGCCAGAAACCACCATTTCATCGCCTTTTTTAATCTCTAGTTCTTTGGTAGAAAATTTACTATATACTCTAACTATATAATCTTCTTCTAATTTACTAGCTAAATAAACATTTTTTCCGCTTTTTCTTACTACTATACCTTTAGTATTTATATAAGCGCCCAATAAATATTCTTCTATATCCTCTACTTCGATAATTTCTAAATTTTGTAAATCTACGCTTACATCATTTTGCCAAATATCTTCGGCTATTTTAATTTTTACTCTGGGTAAATCATCAAGTTTAGAAATTTTACCTTGCACTGTTACTAAATCTCCAATTTTTATGTCTGGAAAATTCTTATAATAAGAATAGATTTCTACAATCTCTTCAAAATTAACTTCTAAAAAATTATAGTCTGCTAAATACAAGCTACGCTCGTCTGAATTTACATTATTTATGGCTATTCCTTGAGTAATTATTTCTTGATTTTTCTCTAGGTCTTTTATTTCGGCTATTCCATATATAATTTCTTCGCCTTGCGCCAAAATTTCAGTTGATACATCATCTTTTAAGTCTTCGATAAAAATATTTTGAACACCAGGACTTGGGTCATTGATAGCCCATTCATTATTTTCAAAATCCCAAGCATAAGATTTTCCTTCTGGTATCTTTTCATAAACTACTTCTTGATAAACGCCTCCCAAAGGATTTAACAAACGCACTGAATCACTAGAGTTGTTAAGCGTAATTTTTGTTTCTTCTCTAGCTAATAATAAAAAATCCTTTGCCAAAATAACTGTGCTAGTCGAAAATTCATAAGCTTTACTACCTCCCTCTTGATCATCAAGCTGCCAGGCATATAAATTTATCTCTTCATCACTAGCATTATATAGTTCAATCCATTCATTGTCATCACTACCGACTGGATTAGGAATAAATTCAGAAATTATTAAATCATCTTCGGCCAAATCAATAGCAATCTTGGCTGGCTCTTCGGATTTTATTTCTTCATCATCTTCATTTACTTCTTCGGGTGCTTGAAAAATTTCAATTGAAAATTCAACAGTATCAAAGGCTCCTTCTGGATCACTAACTGTTAAACGTACTGTATAATTACCCAAACTATCAAAAGCGTGTTTTATATTTTCTTTAGTGCTAGTCTGATTATCTCCAAATTCCCAAAGATAATCTAAATCATCCCCTTCTGGATCATAAGAATTTTTAGCAGAAAAATTAAGCTTAATACCAACTAAAAACTCGTCCTCTTCTACGCTTATTTGAGCTATCGGCGCTTGATTAAGGGCTATTTGATTAACTGCTCCAGGCGTAGGTGTTTTAGTCCAAACAAAACCACTGTCAGATTTAGCGTAGGATCGCCCTTCTATAGCTGATTCACTATAAGCCACCGACTGAATAATATCCTCAGCTGGATTCATAATAATAACTGCGTCACCATTAGAATTATTTAAAGAAATACCCGTCACGCTCTTGGGAAGTAATAAATAATTATTGGCCAATAAATTTAAATCCAAAATATCGTCCTGATCAAGTGTAAAAATTCTATTGGAATTATCTTTTATTTTTAAACTATCTAAATTTAATGTCTCCGGACCAATATTATACAATTCTATCCACTCATTACTATCACTACCTTCAGGATTTGGTAAAAATTCATTAATAATCAGTTGTTGCCAAGCTTGGCCTTGGTCTTCCTCTCCGCCTTGGTCGGGATTCTCCTCTGGCGGGACATCTATTTGGCCATCACTATTCATTTGGCCTGGTGTACCCCCTAAATCAGCACTAACTTGCCAATTATCTGGTGAGCTAGTAGCATAATCTATTTTCTCCAAGGAATAACCATCGCCGTCAGCACCCCAAAAAGAATCGTACTGCTCTTCTAGGGCATAACTAGCTCCCCCATCAAAGCTAATAGCCAAACTAGAACTAGAATTTGGTAAATTCATGACTGTGTCATATAAATTTCCAATAAAATTTGGATAGTCTAGCAAAAATTGTTCAGAGTTGTCTGCTAAAACAAAAAAATCTTGGCTAGCTATAGTACTGGTGCCTTGATAGAGATTAATATTATGATTAGATCCATCAAAAAATCGCCAAGTACTACTAACTATTAATTCTTCTGGTCCTGAATTATATAATTCTATCCATTCATGCCCACTATCAGCCCCATCAATATCATACATAATTTCAGAAATGACTAAATCTTGTTCACTGGCCTGAACTTTAAGGCAAAATAATAAAATAAATAATAAAATCGCTTTTTTCAACATAAAATAAATTAATAATTATCTAGTGGGGTGTAAAATTTAATTCCACACCCCACACACAAAGCTAATATCCATAGATCCTGAATGATCTATCAGAATTAGCCGCACCATATAAACGGACAGTGCCTCTAATAGGATCTTTCACCCAAAAACGTTGTCCGTCAAAAGCAAAAATAATAACAAAGTGGCTGTCAACTTCACCAAATGTAATATTTGCTATTACTGGTTGACCAAGTAAAAGTTTTCTAAAAATTTCATGCGCTTGAATATCTCTATATTGTCTAACAGCGCCTGGATAATGCAATGCTTCTGGAAAACGTAATAAATCTCCATTTCCACTATGAGAAAAAAGATAATGTGCTTGCCCGTGAAAATACCAATCATTTAAAATTTGTGGGTCTGAATTATAGCCCCACTTTTTATAAATCATGGCCAAACAAGTAAGCTGTCCGTTTGACTGCCCAATAGTCGCTGCACCATCCCAATTATGTCCCAAAGATTGATCGCACCACCTTTCATCTCTTTGCATAAACAAAGGTACCGACACATAAACACACTGCCCTTGATTTATAGCTTCTTCACTTGGCACTCCTCCATTTGCTAAAAAATCTTCATATTCTATAACTGCGATACTATTAATCTCGTCTGCACTCAAGCCATCCTCAATGTCAATTGACGCCTCCTCTATTTCTGGAATGAAAATTATTTGATCTTCAGTACACCCACCCAAAACTAAAATTATTACTGAAAACAAAATGATACTACCTAAAGTTTTGCTATTCATCACTTTCTCCTTTTTTGGTTTAAAACAAAAACAAGTACAATTAAAATCCCTTCTTTCTTCAAAACTTCCCTACCTCCTTTGTTAAATGTAAAAGAACTCCCAAAATAACTTTTCTTCTAATTATCTTGTCTAAGGCCTGAAGGTACAGGCTAAACTTCAGACCTCAAAGAAGACAACTACTCGTTGTCTTCTATTTGAATTTCTTCGACATCGACGTCCTCTTTAGCTGTTTCGTCTCCTTTTACAGCTTTTTTACTACTGCCGCCTAGCATAATTAACTCAGACAGCACGATTTCTGTCATATAATGTTTATTTTTGTCTTTATCCTCCCAAGAACGATTTTGTAAACGCCCTTCTAAAAATACCTTGGAGCCTTTTTTTAAATAGGTATTAATAATATCTGCTAATCTACCCCAAGCTACTACTCTGTGAAAATCAGCTCTAGTCTTTTTTTCTTTAGTACTAGCGTCACGCCAAGTATAATTAGTAGCTATCCTAAAAAGTGCCAAATTTTGCCCAGATGCCAATGTTTTGGCCTCTGGATCACTAGCTAAATTGCCAATTAAACTTACTTTGTTTAAATCCATATCGCTTTTCTTTCCTTTTCCACCTATTTAGATGAAATTACTTATTAACCTGTCCCCAGCTTGACTGGAGATTGACAAAAAAGCCGTTTTATACTAATCTAGAGTCTGAGACTAACCTAGTTAGCTCTCAAAATCGCTTTTCTTCGCAAAAGCCCCCACTTCGGTGGGGGCTTTTGTACTAAGCCGTCTATCTTAGAGTCGACGGCTTTATTTGTCTCTCCTATCTTAGAGAAATAAAAAGAAGCTGTCAAGAAAAACTATATTTATTTTTGTAAATAATTTTTGAGAAAGCTACGACGATGTATTGAACTTGGTCCTAATTTATCTAAATTCTCATAATGTTTCTTAGTACCATAACCTTTATGTAGCCAAAAATCATAGTGCGGAAAAGCCTTATCTAAACCCATCATCAATCTATCTCGATATACTTTAGCAATTATAGAAGCGGCGGCAATTTCCTGAAATTTATCTTCACCCTTTTTATGAAAATCAATATGTCTTAACTTATCTGGAGCACCTCCTACATAATCAGCTAATATTTTAACCCCTCCCTTAGTCTGATGTAATAAATCTTGGCCCAGCTCATGAAATAACAAAACATTGGCTGCTTGAATTCCATATTTATCTATAAAGTGATTATCAAAAGCCCGAACAGACCAAGTCATATTTTTTATAATCGGCCAAAATAAATCTTCACGTCGCTTAGGGGTAAGTTTTTTTGAATCTTTAACTTGAGACAAAATTTGTTTATTCTTAGCTGAAAAATTATTAAGCACAGCTGCTGCCACAATCGGCCCAGCCAATGGTCCTCTACCCGCCTCATCTATTCCGACAATAAATTTCATCATAACTACATTTTACACCCTTTAACTAAAAAACAAAATACTTCCTAAGCTCAGTCAGGAAGTATTTGTATTTTAAAATCTATAATTAACCTCTTACTTTAGAAGCCTGGGCAATTCTATCAAGAGCTACCATAAATGAAGCTGTACGTAAATCAGTTTTTTTATCTTCGGCCATAGCCCAGATAGCTTCAAAGCTTGGAATCATTCTTTCTTTAAGTTCTTTATCTACCTCTTCTTCTGTCCAATAATTATTAGACAGGTTTTGTAACCATTCAAAGTAAGACACAGTCACACCACCAGCATTAGCTAGTACATCAGGAATAACTATCACTTTATTTTTATACATTATTTCATCTGCCTCTGGAGTAGTTGGACCGTTAGCTAATTCTACAACAAATTTTGCTTTAACATCATTAGCATTGTCTTTAGTAATTTGATTTTCCAAAGCAGCTGGCACTAAGACATCAACTTCAAGTGCAAAAAACTCTTCTAAACTAATTTTCTTGGCTCCCTTGAAAGTCTTGATACTTTTCTTAGCAGCTTTGTGGGTTATTACTTTATCTATATTAAATCCTCTAGCATTATAAATAATACCTTTAGAGTCTGCTAAGGCTACTACTTTATAACCAGCGTCATACATTAATTTAGCCATAATAGATCCAGCGTTGCCAAATCCTTGAATGGCTACTTTTAGATTACTAGGTTTTAATTTTAATTTAGCTACGGCTTGGTTTAGAATATAGAATCCGCCCATGGCTGTAGCGCTGTTTCTTCCCAATGAACCACCATACTCTAATGGTTTGCCAGTTACTACACCGAGGGAAGGCTTACCTTCTAATTTAGAGAACTCATCCGCCATCCAAGCCATAATTTGAGGAGTAGTATAAACATCTGGCGCTGGAATATCTTTCTCAGGTCCAATCACTTCTCTAAAAGCTCTAATCCAAGCCCGAGATAATTTTTCTAATTCAGTTTCAGATAAAGATTTAGGATCAACTATCACTCCACCTTTACCGCCGCCCATTGGAATGCCAACTACAGCTGCCTTGATTGCCATCCAAAAAGCCAAAGCCTTTACTTCATCAAGGTCTACTTGCGGATGAAAACGAATTCCACCTTTATATGGTCCCCGAGCACTATTATATTGTACTCTATAAGCTTGAAAAATTTGCAAAGATCCATCATCCATCCGAATTGGCAATGAAGCCATTACTACTTTTTCTGGACTAGACAATCTAGCCAAAACGTCTTTATCTAATTTTATCAGCTTAGCAGCTTTTTCTAACTGCCTAAGAGCATTATCATATGCATTCATATATTTATTTGTTATTTCTTAGGAGTCCAATCTGGAGCCATCGGTTTATCGCCCTGTAGATGTCTATAAGCTTGTAAGGCTGCTTTACAACCTTCGCCAGCCGAAATAACTGCTTGCTTATAAGTAATTTCAGTAATATCACCAGCGGCAAATATGCCAGGGATATTTGTTTCATTATCTACACTAATCTTTATTTCACCTCTTTCGGTGCGATCTAAATTTAAATTATCCAACCACTTAGTGCTAGCTATATGCCCTATCTCAATAAACACTCCATCGATTTGTATTTCTTTAGTTTCGGTATCTGCAATTTTATAAACGAAAGATTCTACTCTATCTTTACCTTTTATTTCTGAGACAACAGCCTTAAACATCACTTCGATATTTTTATCGGCCATTACTTTATCCGCCAAGACTTGCTCTCCACGAAATTTATCTTTACGAACTAATAAATAAACTTTTTTAGCAATTTTTGACATATATTCAGCAGCATCCAAGGCTGAATTACCACCACCGACTATTACTACAGTCTTATCTCTATAAAGAGGTCCATCACAAGTAGCACAATAGGTAACTCCTCGACCAGTTAATTCTTTCTCGCCGGGTACTTCTAGATTTCTTGGTGTAAGACCAAAAGCTAAAATGACTGTTTTAGCTTTGATAGCTTTTTTAGTCCCAGTATTAACAATAAAACCATCGTCGGTTTTATCTATTTGAGTAACCTCTTCAAATAAAAATTCCGTGCCAGTCTTGGCAGCTTGCGTTTGGAATTTTTGTGCCAAGGCTAACCCTTCTATATTTTCAAAACCTGGATAATTTTCTACATCGTCTGTCAAAGAAATTTGACCACCAATATCTTTGGAAATTATCAAAGTCTTCATAGCTCGACGACTAGTATATATTCCAGCTGTAAGTCCTGAAGGACCACCGCCGACTATTACTACATCATATATTTTATTTTCTCCATCTTTAGAGATTGTGTGTTCAGGCATATATTTAACTTGAATGTTTATCAATCATCTCAAGTAACACATCTTTGTTCTGCATACCAACCATAGTTTCTACATCTTTACCATCTTTAAAGATTTTAATTGTTGGAATACTCATTACTTGATACTCACCTGCTTTAGATTGATTTTCATCAACATTAAGCTTACTTATTTTTACACCCTCTTTATCTTTTAACTCTTCAGCTAATTCATCTACAATTGGACCTTGCATTTTACATGGTCCACACCAAGGTGCCCAAAAATCTACTAAAATAACACCTTTAAATTCTTTTACTTCTTGATTAAAATTTTGATCTGTTAATTCTAATGCCATATTATTTTCTTAATTTATTAACTCTAATGTCATTTCGAGCGAAGTCGAGAAATCTAACTAGATCCCTCCACTGCGGTCGGGATGACACTGGTTTATGTGACGTCAAATAAAACGTCTATTAATTTTAATAATTCTTTTTTCTTAGCTACTCTAGTACCATCATAGCAACCACTAACCTTATCGTCTACTAAAAGTTTAGTAACTGAATCGAGTGACGCTCTAGCTGCTTTAACCTGACATATAATGTCTTCTATATTGCGCTTTTCGTTATACATCTTTTCTACAGCTCGAATTTGCCCTTCAATACGATGAAGTTGGGAAACAATTCGTTCTGGTTTACAGGTTTTTTTCATATTTATAATATATACCCTATGGGGGTATAGTAACACTCTTCTAAAATTCTGTCAAATGAAAAAGCCCGACCATATTTCAGATCGGGCTCTCGAGAAAGAAGAGGCTTATTCGGGCTACTTCCCGGTATCCTCAATAAAGGACATTGCAGATGTAAACCCCTCCTATTATGTTGCTAACAAAATACTGACTCTTCCCTACCTTTACGGCAAGGACAATCGTCAGGATGCTCATTTTCTACAAGCCAATCAATTGCTTGTAAAATACAAACCTTCATCTTTGGCAACATGACTTTCATTGCTTCGGTTACCTCCATACCATTATGTTCAGCTGGGGCTATGTTAGTTACCCCACAAAGAACTGCGTAAGGAATTCCTAATTCACCAGCTAAAACTGCTTCTGGAAATGCTGTTGTCATACCAACAACATCAACACCGTCTGCTAAACGCACCTTCATTTCCGCTGGGGTTTCAAAACGAGGCCCTTTAATACTATTTGCTAGTATTAAATGAGGTGGATTGCAATCTTCCGGATTATCTAAAGCTTGCCTAAGATGAGGACATAAAAGATCCGTGCTTGGCCTATGAAAAGCCAATGAATCACTAAAGCCTTTCCTAGCAAAAGTATAAGAGTCTTGCACATAGTCAATAATATCACTAGGTACAATCAAATCTCCCTGTTCAAAACCTCCAACCTCCTTATAAGGTGTACCAACTGCCGAAGTAGTTAAAATAAGATCAACGTTTTCAAGCTTGTTTCCCAAGACATACATATATGCCTGCCAATTAAGCTTATGAGGTAATAAATATTCCCCTGAATTCTCATGACGACTTACCATAACAATAGGCGGGCTGGTATGAGGAAAGACTGAATAATCAACAACTCCATAAGGGGTACGTGCTGTTTTTTTCGTAACAATAGCATTACCCCAACCCAACATGTCACCCATACCAGTACCACCAATTAATCCGATTTTTTGAAGCTTCATCTTATTTCCTTTCATTTGTAGTGAACATTACACGCTAATCACTCTCTATATAACTCTAATTTTATTAAAATGTCAACAATTATTGACAAATTAGCTAAAATATAAGAAAATGAATTAGTTATATGTTCTTATCATTCTCACACGGAGGTTCTCATGAGTTACAATGAATTATTAAAACAAGCCTTCCAGCTTATGCTTCTGTTTTCAGGAATTGTATTCTTAATCCTCTATAATAGATCCCTTAGGATTAATAATCATTACTGGGCTGAAGAAATTCTACACTTAGCTTGGGCCAATAAGTGGCCAAGTCTAAATGAATTGGAAAAATATCTGCCCGAATTCCCAAAAGTTAATAACCACCTTGTCTACATTGTTAATACTGATAGAGATGGTAACATTTTAGACATGGATCCTGACACTGGTTGTTCTAGTCGTTTAATCGGTTATTACACCGATGGGAAAAACTATGCTCTTACCTTTTTATGGCACGATGGTCTAGATGAAAGCCCCGAATGCATTTGCATTGGAAAACCTGCTATAGGAAAATCTATTTGCAGAATAATCAAGCTGCCAAGGTCTGCTACTTAAAACTAGCAGGCCTTTCTTTTTATTTAAAATAAATACAAAAGACCCTAAATCTAGGCATTTAAGGTCTTTTTTTATCTAATGTTAGCGATAATTATATATTCTTGTCAGAATTAGCCATGCTATTCTTCATCGTTTTCATCTTGTATTTCACCCATTATTTCTTCTAATATATCTTCCATAGTTACTAGGCCCAATAATTCATCCCCTCTCAAAACTACAGCCATATGACTATGTTTTCTACGCATTTTATTGAAAATATTATTTATCTTTTCTTCTGGTTTTAATTTTATAATTGGTTGAATAAAGTTTTCAAGCTGCTCTTCCCTATCCTTACTATTTAAAACCCTCATAATATCTATAACATGCGCATAACCAATAATATTGTCTTTTTGATTGTGATATACAGGATAACGTGAAAAACCAGCCTGCCCCATAAAATATGCCACCTGATCTACATCGGCGTCATCATTTAACACTTTCATTTTATAACGAGGGGTTATAATGTCTTTTACTTCTATATCATTAAATTCTAAAACATTCATAATCATCTCATGCTCCTCAAATTCAATAGTACCTTCCTCTACTGCTAAACGGCTTAGGGCTTTAAATTCTGTTTCTGATACCTTTTCACCTGACTTACCTCGGGTCATTAAAGCTAATAATTTCTCTAAAATATAAACTACTGGGAATAATATAATTTGTAAAATACGTATAACTGGAGCGAATAATAGGGCAATTTTAACTGCATTTATTTGAAAATAAGCTTTTGGATACATTTCTCCAAATATAAGGATAAGTAAGGTCATTACACCTGTGGCAATACCTACTCCAGCTTTACCAAAAATATCCATAGCCGCTAAAGTAGCTAAAGAGGCTGCTCCGATATTTACTAAATTGTTACCCAATAAAATAACTACTAATAGCTTATGTTTCTTTAAAAGTAAGCTTTGTAATAGCTCGGCATTGTGCTTTTTGGCTAAAACAAGCTCTTTTACTTTAGCAGAAGATAGCGAAAATAGGGCAATTTCCATACCAGAAAACCACGAGGAAAGACCCAATAAAATGACTAATGTAAGGTAAATCATATTTTTGTAATAAAAACAGGCCAAAACAGGCCTTTTTTAAAATAGCTTAATCTTATTATTTATACTAGGACCAGATTCGTCCAAATTCATCATATCTATATAATAGCAAATCTTGGTAAATTTATCAAAATAATTAGGTGGTGTCCTCGAGAGGGATCGAACCTCTATCTAAGCCTTAGGAGGGCCTTATTCTATCCATTGAACTACGAGGACTAATTAAGGTGGTCAAAAATGTTATTTATTATTTTTTAGCTTAATATTAGAATAAATAATGTGTCGTAATATATTTTATAAGCCTTAATACTAAGTAAAAAGCTAAGCTTAAGCTAAAAGCCTAATCATTCTAATACAAAACAGCTAAAAAGTCTATATTTAACCCCAAATTATACCCATTTTAAGCCCTTTACATTAGGGTTTTTATTAGCTACTATTAAAGGACTAATATTTTTAAATTAAATCAATAATATAAGCTTATGTTTTCAAAAAATCAAACCACTACACCATCTTCTAAAAACATTGAAACAATTATAGGCCCTTCTGTTAAAGTAGAAGGAAATTTCAAAGGTGAGGGAGATTTAGTGGTTGAAGGTATTGTTGTAGGTAGTCTACAAACCAAAAACAACCTAAAAATAGGCCAAAATGCCTTAGTTGAGGCTAATATTAACGCGAATAATGCTTTTATATCTGGTAAAGTAAAAGGAAATATTATAGTAAAAGGTAAAATAGAAATTACTGGTACAGCTATTATTTTAGGTAATATTAAAGCTCAAATCGTTTCTATTGAAAGTGGTGCTTTAATTAAAGGTGATTTTAACATGCCTGTTGGCAACATTACAGTAGAGGAACCTAGGCCTGAAGTAAAACCAATTAAGTTGGAAGAAGAAAAAAATAAATAATCCTTAATTTCGGGAGTTTATGTATCTATATATTTACGACTCCTTTCTTAATGATAAAAAATACACTGACCTTTTAGTAAAAATAGAAAAAAGGCTTACTGATCTTGGTATCAAGGGAAAGATTGCCCGTTTGTCCATCCTGAAGAATATGAAGGAGATGATTACAGACGGTGTTAAAGAGGGGGTACAAACTGTAGTTGCCATCGGCAACGCACAAACTTTTGCAAAAGTCATCAATGTGGTGGCAGATTTAGATGTTACTCTTGGTTTAATACCAATTGATAATAATAATGAAATTGCTAAAGTTCTAGGTGTACCACCAAAGGTAATGGCCTGTGATGTCTTGGCATCTAGAATTATTAAAAAAATAGACTTAGGAAAAATAAATAATTATTATTTTGTAAATACTGCTCAGATAGAAAACGGAGATGTAACAATTGAGTATAAAGATTTTAAAATTTCTCCTATTACTGAAAAATCAAAAATCACTTTATACAACTTCTCCAGTGGTATAGCTAATTCATCACCAGTAGATGGTGTCCTAGAAGCGGTAATCACTCCCATCAAATCTAATCTCTTTGGTAAAAAGAAAATAGAGGAGACTGTCTTACCTTTTACCAAAATAAAAATTGGTAGTCAGGCCGAGGAACAGGTAGCAATCCTTACTGATGAACAAATTATAATGAAGACCCCAGCTGAAATTACTGTCGTCCCTGCCAAGTTAAAAATTATAGTTGGTAGCGATAGACAATTTGAATAAAATAAAAAATTCGCATAGCTAAAAACCCTTTTAAATAAGGGTTTTTTTGTATATTCTAAAATAGTGTATAAATTATGTGTTCTTTTTTTGTTGGTCTTGTTTTGGGGCATCAATTACTTCTGGCTGATCTTTTTTCTTCTTACCAAAACCTAAAACCATATACTGTTGAATTACTGAAAAGACAGTACTGAGGAACCAATAGAAAGTTAAGCCAGCTGGAAAACGTGAACCAATAAAAACTGTAAAGATAGGCATAATATAAGTCATCTGGGCACCCATACCAGCCATGGCTCCACCACCAGACCCTGGTTTCTTTTTAGCCATCAACATCTTTGATTGCCAAAATTGACCAGCACCAGCTAATAGTGCTAACCAAATACTTTTGTCCGCAAAATTTATAAAACCAAAAGCAATTGGATCTAACATACCTGGATTAGCCACAAAAGAATATAAAGAATCCATAGCATTTTCATTTGTCAGACCATTAAAGAAAACTCTATAGATAGCAAAAAGAAATGGCAACTGGATAAGCATCGGCAAGCAAGAAGAAAATGGATTAACGCCTTTCTTTTTATAAAGAGCCATCAGCTCTGGCCCCATCTTATCTTTATCATCTTTGTATTCCTCTTTCAGTGCCTCTATGGCTGGTTGAAGAGTAGCTAATTCTTTTTGAGATTTAATAGACTTCTTTGACGGAATATAAAGAACCAACTTAATTATAAAAGTTATTATAATAATGGCTACACCTATATCGTGTCCCGGTATAACATTATATATATAAACTAGTAAGTTAAAAATTGGTTGGTAAAAAATTGTAGAAAAAATTTCCATGTTATTTTATTATTTTATTTAATTGGGTCGTGCCCGCCTTCTGATAGGGGATTACAACGTAATATTCTCCAAGTGGTTTTTAGGCCTCCTTTTAAAACCCCGTGTTTATCTATAGCTTGATAGCCATATTCTGAACAATGAGGGTGAAAACGACAAAAACCATGTGGATGATACACTTTAAACCAACCTTGATCTGGAGATAAGGTCTTTTGATATAAACGAATTATTTTTAAAAATAGGTTTTTTAACATCTAAGTCTTATTATAAAGCCTGATCTTATCAAAAGCAAAGTTTATTTGTTTTTTAATAGTAGTAAAATCGAGTTCTAAAACTCTTTTTTTAGCTATTATTAGCACAGAATATCCTGATTTAATATTTGGTAGTAGTTCACGAGCAACCTCTCTGAAATGACGCGCTACTTTATTTCTAACTACAGCTTTTTTATCAACTTTAGTAGAAACAATAAAACCAAATTTAGTAATCTCCTCTTTATTAACCTTATATTTTATTACCATCTCTGGTAAAAAAAAGGTTTGGCCTGTTTTGACCAAGTCCTTTATCTCTTTATCGGTATGTAATCTATTTTCTTTAGGCAACATAAGATTTGCCCTAATATTAGCACAAATTAAACAGCTAGTTCTTTTCTACCTCTGGCTCTTTTTCTACTAAGAATACGACGTCCAGTCTTAGTGGCCATTCTAGCACGGAAACCATGAGTTTTGGCTCTTTTTCTAGTATTTGGTTGATAGGTTCTTTTAGTAGACATATCTTGATTTCAGAATTTCTTAAATATTTTAACCACCAAACAATAACATATTATAAATATTTTTTCAAGGGCTAAGATAAATAAAAAGTTATCCACATTTATCCACAGACTGCTCACATTATATCAACTAAGCACTATATTCTAATAAAATATAATATGTGGTATAGTTATACACAGTTAATTTTTATGGTAAATATTGCCAAAAATATGGAAAATAACGATAAAATCTGGGAAAAAACACTAGGAGAATTAGAACTTTTGATTAGTAAGGCAAATTTTACTACTTGGTTCAAAAATACTTTTGTCGCTCAGCTAGACGAAGAGAATGTCACTATTGGTGTACCTAATGCTTTTACTAAAGTATGGTTGGAAAAGAAATATAATGACCAAATTTTATCAGCCTTAGAAAATGTTTTATCAAAAAATAATCTACAGGTTATCTACAGGGTTATAACTAAGGAGAAATCTGCTAGCATTAGCCAAGAACAGGTTAAAAAAACAATTGAGAAACAAGTCCCTGTTAATAACTCTGCACCTAAAAATGAGGTAAATAATGGAGCTACAGTAGCAAAATTTGGCTTAAACCCAAAATATACATTTAATAGTTTTGTAGTTGGCCCAGGTAATGAACTAGCCCAAGCAGCATCTCACGCCGCGGCCAATAAACCAGGTGAAATATATAATCCTTTATTTATATATGGAGGTGTTGGTTTAGGTAAAACTCATTTAGTCCAAGCGGTTGGTAATTATATTTTATCTAAAGATCCGACAAAAAAGGTTCTTTATATAAATAGTGAAAAATTTACTAACGATTTTATTTTTGCTATTAAATCTGGGCAAACTGATAAATTTAAACAAATGTATCGCAATATTGATGTCTTACTTATAGATGACATTCAATTTATTGCCGGTAAAGAGCAAACTCAAGAAGAATTTTTTCATACTTTCAATGCTCTCCATCAAAATAATAAACAAATTGTAATTTCTTCTGACCGCCCACCAAAAGCTATCCAGTCTATAGAGAATAGATTGGTTTCTCGTTTTGAGTGGGGGATGATTGCCGATATTTCCTCTCCAGATTTAGAAACTAGAGTAGCTATCCTAGAAATTAAAGCTCAAGAAAAGAAATATAAGCTTGATAAAGAAATAATTCATTATGTTGCTGAAAATATCCAAGAAAATATTCGTGAATTAGAGGGAGCTCTTAATAGAATTATTGCCTTCCACCAACTAAACAACACTACACCCACATTAGATAGTGTAAAAGCTATTTTAGGTGGTATCTCAGCCAATCATAGACGAGCTGGCTTAACTCCAAAAAAACTTTTGCAATCTATTATAGTATTTTATGATATTAGTATGGAAAATTTATTAGGACCTAGCCGTAAAAAAGAATTAGTAGTGCCAAGACAGATTGCTATGTTCTTAATGAGAGAGGAGCTCAAGGCTTCTTACCCAAATATTGGTCGTGAGATAGGGGACCGTGATCATACAACTGCTATGCACGCCTGTATTAAAATTACTACTTTGATAGAATCTGATGAGAAAATAAAAAATGATATTCTTGTTCTCCGCCAAAAAATCTACGAATAACTTTGTTGTTTGTAACTTGTTTATAAATATCTCATAAGTCTGTAGATAATTAAATACCAAAATGTGTATAGTTAAGAGACTTATTCACAAAAAAATTTAAAAGCAAAACAGCTGTGTATTAGTCAAAGCTTATCCACTAAAATACACATACTTTACCCCCAGCAAAAATATAAATAAAAACAAAAATTTCCTAAACTTTTAAGCCAAATTCTAAAACTTATTAACATTTCCACAGGCTCTAATACTAATACTTATTTATATTATAATAATAACAAGTAAGAAATAATTATATGAAAATCGTTTGTACTCAAGAAAATTTAAACAAAGGATTATCTCTTGTATCAAATATCGCAAACAAGAGTTCTAATCTTCCTATTTTAAATAATGTCTTGCTTAAAGCAGATAAAGAAGGCTTAACCCTTATAACCACAGACCTAGAACTTGGTATTAAAGTTTCAGTTCGTGGCAAAATAGAAGAAGAAGGGGAATTTACTGTAGATGCTAAGCTTCTTCATAGTTTTGTATCTTTCCTACCTAGGGAAAATATTGAAATAATTCTTAAAGATGATAATTTAGAAATAAAATCTTCAAATCAAGAAACAACTATTAAAGGTTTAGCTTCAGAAGACTTTCCTCTAATCCCTGATATGGATAAAACTAATGTAGTTGAGCTACCAGTCCAAGAATTTAAGAAAAGTCTCAGCCAGACACTCTTAGCAGCCTCTCTAGACACTTCTCGTATAGAGATCAACGCTGTGAATTTTAGTTTTCAAGATAATAATTTAATTTTAGCTGCTACTGATAGTTATCGCTTAGCCGAAAAGAAATTAAATCTTACAAATACTCAAAAAACAGACTTAATAATTCCATTAAAAACACTTCAAGAGCTTAGTAGAATATTAAATGAACAAACAGAAAAGAAACTAAAAATATATTTCAACGAAAACCAAATATTATTTGAATTTGATGGTGTAGAACTTACCTCTCGGGTAATAGATGGAAAATATCCAGACTATAATCAAATAATTCCAGCTGAATTTAAAACTGAAGCTAAGTGTGATATTAATAAGTTGGTTCCTGCTGTAAAATCCGTAGCTTTATTTTGTAAGTCAGGTATAAATGATATTCGTTTGAGTTTAGATTCTAAAAATCAGAAAATAATCATTGCCACCGCCTCTTCAAACACTGGTACTTCCGTAGCTAAAGTTGATGCCAAAATCTCAGGAGAGGATAATGATATTGTTTTCAACTATCGTTATTTATTAGATGGTTTAGCTCAACTAGGAACCACTCAAGTAAATATTAAAATTAATAATAATTCTTCACCAGGTTTGGTTCAACCACTTGGCGATGATAAATATATTTATTTAGTAATGCCTATTAGGCAGTAATTTAAGACCCGCTATTTAGCGGGTTTTTGTTTAAATAAAAAAGGCCCATTGATGTAATCACTGGGCCAGAAGACTAAGATGCTTCCCTTAGGGACTATAAAGTCCAAAAGAGAAAAAACAGAAGGTGTCAGCTATGACAGATTTCCATAAAGGACGAGGCTTGTGGCTACCGAAAGAAGTTACGGATGGTCGTGTCATATAGATGACAAACTTTGGTACAATTTTTTCATGAGCTACCTTCCTTTAAGGGACTATAAGGAAAAAGAAAAGGAAGACTGTGGGCCGCTAAGTTACACAGTCTCCCTTCTAAGCCGACTCAGGTATTCTGTTGTTGCAGCGGAAACAACACAAACCTTTTAGTCGACTTACCCACACGGAAATGTGTGGGTGATTGGTAGTGCTTGCACGGAACTAGCATTCGGCTGGTAAGTGGTCTCATGGAAAAACCAGACTAACTAGGAGATATTAATACTCCACACAAGCACTTGATATAGAACAAAACATTTACTTACATTAGTTTATAATCAATGATTTGTCAATAATCAAAGCTTATTAATCAAAAAAGAGTTTAAAGCCTTTGCAATGTTTTTTATTATTTGTTATAATATGAGTACCTTTATTTAACTCCTGTCGAAAGGGTTTTTAGAGGTAAAATCCTGTCTCATAGGACAGACCGGAAAACACTCTTGCGCGATTGGGGTGTTTTTTGGTTGTTAAAATTTATTAAACAAAAATACCCCTTCTATCCTATCGGACATCTTCCCTTAAATTAGGGGGAGAAAAAAAGAGGGGGTATTATACTATTTTTGGATTCTAAATACTTGACTAGGACAAGAATCAACTACTTGTTGAAAACTCTCTAATTGGCTTTCGTCTATTTCTAAGATGAAGTATCCTTTTTGGGGTTTAGAATTTTCAACTCTGATTAAACCATCAGCATCGTCTATTTCGAAAACTTCTGGCATCAGACTGACACAGGTTCCACAGCTAATACATTTGTCACGGTCAATATATAATTTATATTTTTTCATTTCAATTTTATTTATTTTAATATTTGAGCCTGAGCTAGCCGAAGGCTAGTCATATATTTTTCTGTCTTTTATAATATAAAGTTTATCATTTTTTTTGACTGGCTTATCAACTGAAATAGTAATAATTTGATTAGGCTTAGCTTGTTTAGTTTTTGATTCGTCTGCTAATTGGATAGATTTTATTTTACCAAATAAAACGCCAGTTGTTTCACCAGTGATAGAAAATTTATCACCCATTTTAATATCGTAAGCTTGTAAATCTATTTCAGCTACCTTAGCTTTAGGGAAGTAGTGAGTTACTATACCAGCAAAATATTTTTTTTCACTAGCCTGACTATTACCAGAGGCTGACCATTCATGAAGTGATTTACCGAGATAATATCCATCGCTCATTCCCCTATTGAATACTGTATTTAATTCTTTTTCCCAAGCTAAAACTTTTTTCAAAGTATAAGTACCATCATTAATACTATCTATCGCTTGGCGATAAGCTTTGATAACAGTGGCTACATATTCAGGGGAGCGTCCTCGACCTTCAATTTTTAAACTAGAGATACCAGCCGCTAAAAAGTCTTTTAAAAATCCAATAGTACAAATATCTTTAGGACTCATTACAAATTCATTATCTAAAACCATTTCTTTATTGGTTTCTAAATCAGTTACCTTATATTTACGTCGGCACATTTGACGGCAGGCTCCTCTATTAGCTGAAGAATTTTCATTATATAGACTCATGGAACAGCGACCAGAGATTCCAATACATAGAGCCCCATGAGCAAAGGCTTCAATAGGAATTAAATCACCATCAGGATTAGTAATCTTTTGCTTTTTAATCTCTTGGCTAATTTTAGAAATCATATCTATATTTAACTCGCGAGCCAAAACTATTTGTTGAGCATATTGGCTGAAGAATTTAACGGATTCAATATTAGATACAGAAAGCTGAGTAGAAATATGGAGAGGCATTTTAACGCTGTGAGCATATTGGATAGCGGCCATATCAGCCACAATTACTGCACTAATTTTATTTTCTTTAGCAGTATCAATTAATTTCTTCATCATCTTAATATCATTGTCATAAAGTACCGTATTGATAGTTAAATATGATTTTATATTATGTTCTTGGCAGATTTTAGCTATTTTCTTAAGATCCTCTAAATCAAAATTAGCTGCTGATTGGGAGCGCATATTAATTTGACCAACACCAAAATAAATAGCATCAGCGCCATTATCTATAGCAGCCATTAAAGATTCATAAGAACCAGCTGGAGCTAAGAGTTCTACTTGGTATTTTTCTTTTTTCATCTTATTATAATTGATAGATAATTTTATTTACGCTTTGTCATTTCGACTAAGTCTCGAATTTATGAGAGACGCATGGAGAAATCTAGATCTCTCCACTTCGGTCGAGATGACAAGGGGTAAGTAATAAAGATTTTTAACATATATATAATAACTTGTCTAGCTAAAAAAAAGAAGTCCTGAAGGCATGTGTACATGTGTTCAGGACTGGGAGACATGAGACCATAGTGGTTTAAATGGGCGGAAAAATCCAGATACGGAGATTGTTTAGGTGTTTTGCACACCAGTCATAGAACCAATCACAGGCGTCTAGTATTAATAGAACCATAATTACGAGAAAGAAGAAGAGGAATTTGCCAATGTGGTAGATACCTCTCCATAACTTTTTGCCTCCTTTGGGGATTCCCCGCCAAAGCAAGCTGATGGTTATATAGGCTAGGAGGATAGTCAGGATAACAATGATGGTGTTACCTAGGTATAGGACTGGTTGCCAGACAAAGACCTTTAGAATACCTAGCCAGGAAAAATCACCTGCGATTGATTGATAGCCAGTGCAGATATTAATCATATAGAAATAGATCAGCATTGCACCTAGTCCGTAGTTGTCTGCCCGTCTACTGAAGATTTGATCAGTAGAAAAGTAGTTATGGATTAATACCCAGAGTATCCAACAGACAATCACCAGGAAGAGTAGGCTGTAGACCTGACCGAAGATAAAACCGATGAAAGCTCCTTGGATTAGAGCCAAAAGGCGATCATCGTGCTCTTCTGTCTTTTTGAGTAAGGATAAACTCCATACGTTAGTATGTAGCCAGATGGAGGTCAGCACAAAGAGTGTGTTGATGATTGACCAGGTTAACCAGCTTGGTATGATCGACGGAATCAGCCACAGTGACTGATTTGGAATGTGTAGCCCAAATGGTTTGATGATAGCCATAGCCAGCGAGACCCAAAAGGTTATCAAGCACCAGCGCCATAACGCAATGTTGCGGACAGGATAATTCATGGTAGCAGGAACATCGTTTTGCACAATAGTCTCCTTTGTTTGTAGTGAACGATTTTGAAATCTTATTTATCTAAAACTAACAATTTAAACTACTATATTTAATATTTACTGTCAAGAATTTTTATATAGTTTTTAGATTGAAAAACTGATAAAAGTCTGCTAGAATTACTTTACTATGATAGCTTACCTAAAAGGGAAAATCAGCCAAAAACTAACCAAATCAGCCATTGTTTTATCTGGTGATATTGGTTATGAGGTTTTTTTGAGTTTAAAAAATCTAGATGTTATTAAAATAGACGATAAAGCAGAGTTTTTTATTCATTCTTATATAAAGGAAGATGCTTTTGATCTTTATGGCTTTTATTCTTTAGAAGAATTGGATTTCTTTAAAAAACTTATTTCAGTTTCAGGTATTGGTCCAAAAAGTGCTTTGAATGTATTGGCTTTGGCAGACGTAGATGAGCTTAAACGAGCTATTACTAGTGGAGATTATGCAGTCCTTCAGCAGGTTTCAGGAATTGGTAAGAAAACAGCTGAGCGATTAGTGGTTGAGCTTAAGGAAAAATTTATTATTGATCTATCAAGTGAAGCTATTACCAGTAATAATGGTAAGCAAGTAATAGAAGCTCTGGTATCTTTGGGCTATAAGCAAATAGAAGCTCAAGAAATTGTTAAACAGTTACCAAAAGAAGAAGCTGATTTAGCCACTAAGATAAAACAAGCTCTACAGTTTGTAAATAAAAAATAAATGGAATTAGTAATTGATAATAATAATTACGATGATTTTTTGAAAACCAGATTTGTATCTGGTAATTTTTTACAGTCTAGTTTTTGGCAAGATTTTTTAAACCAACAAAGTATTAGATCTTGGCGAGCTACAGTTTTGGATAATGAACAGGTTGTAGCTACCTGTCTTTTTTATGAAAATAAATTACCATTAGATCGTTCTTATCTTTATGCTTCTAAGGGACCAGTGATTAGTGCTGTTATTTCAGAAGACAAGCGAATCGAAGTTCTAGAATTAATATTATCTAAAGCCAGAGACATTACAGTAGCTACTAGAAAGCAGGAGGAAATATTTTTTAAATTAGAATTAGAAACCAGTGATTTACTTTTAGATAGCCTAACAAAATCTAGAGATGTCCAGCCACGTGATACTTGGGTTTTAGACTTAAACAAAGATGTTAAAATGCTTTTGGGTGATATGCATGCTAAGACTCGTTATAATATTGCTCTAGCTACCAAGAAGGGTGTTAAAGTTAGATTTTCCAGAGAGGCAGAAGATTTAAAACATTTTTTTAGGCTTAATAAAAAAACTGCTAGTCGCAATCAGATAACTACTCATTCAGAAGAATATTATCAGAAACTTTTTAAAGTATTAATTGATAATGATGCGGGTGAATTAGCCGTAGCTGAAATAGATGGTACTGTGGTGGCGATAAATATTTTAGTTAATTTTGGTAAAGCCACTACTTATTTACACGGTGCTTCTGATTATGGTTTTAGAAAATATATGGCTCCTCAACTTTTGCAGTGGGGAAGTATTAAAAGAGCTATGGATATTGGCAAAGAGATTTATGATTTTTGGGGCATTGCCCCTGAAGATGGTAGTAAAGCAAAGTGGGGAGGCTTTACACGCTTTAAAAAATCTTTTGGTGGACGAGCTGTTACTTCTTTAGGAGCACATGATTTGATATATAATACTTCTTGGTATAAGCTTTATAATCTAAGTTCAAAATTAAAACGTTTATTAAAAAGATAATCAAATATGATCAAAAAAGTTCTTATTTCGGCTGCTGGCAGAGGCACTAGAATGTTAGATTTATCTAAAGATAAGCCTAAGCATCTGATAGAAATTAATGGTAAGCCGTTTTTATATTATTTATTGAAAAATCTCAAAGAGGCTGGTTTTGAAGAGATAATAATGGTAGTGGGTTATAAAAAAGAGTTCATGGAAGAGTTCTTAGCAGAATATGGTGGTGAATTTAATATTACCTTAGTTAATCAGTTTGATATTTTAGGAGAAGATAGATATGGTACAGCCTGTCCCTTAGAATGCGTGAAAGATATATTGGTTGGAGAGAGTTTCTTGGCAGTTTATGGTGACAATCTTTACGCAGTAGAAGATCTTAAAAGATTTAATATAGATGATGATTATTCTTATGTAGCAGGATTGCCGCATAGTCATCCAGAAAATTATGGTGTTTTAGCAATAGATGATAAGGATTTATTAAAAAGAATTGTAGAAAAACCCAAAGAGCCAGTTGGCAATTTAATAAATACAGGACTTTATAAATTTACACCAGAGGTTTTTGATTATTTGGATAAAATAAAAATTTCTTCTCGTGGAGAATATGAGTTAACAGACGTTATTAATCTCTTAGCTGCTCAAGGTAAAGTTAAAGCTATGGACCTCAAAGGTATTTGGTTAGATCTTGGTAAGCCAGCCGATGTAGCTAGAGTTGAAAAATATTTAAGCGGTGATTGGGAACCCAGAAAAGATGTTAAAAAAACTAGTTAAAAAAATATTAGGTAAAAAATTATTATTAACTTACCATTTAAGTTTGGCTAAGTTGGCGGCTCTTTATTATGGTCATCCAGCCGATAAATTAATTGTAATTGGAGTGACTGGTACTAATGGAAAAACTACCGTAGTTAATTTTGTCTCACAATATTTAGATAGTTTAAATCAAAAAAATGGTTTAGCCTCCACTGTTAATTTTAAGGTAGCTGACCAGAAGTGGTTGAATGATAAAAAGATGACCATGCTTGGTCGTTTCCAAACCCAGAGACTTTTATCAGATATGGTTAAGGCTGGTTGTAAGTATGCAGTGATAGAAACATCCTCTCAGGGCATAGAACAATTTAGACATATTGGTATTAATTATGATTTAGTAATTTTTACTAATCTTACACCTGAGCATATTGAAGCTCATGGTAGTTTTGAGAATTATAGAGCCTATAAAGAAAAATTATTTAAACATTTAAGTAATTCAAAACAAAAAGTTTTAGATAATAAAAAAATTCCAAAAATTATTGTAAGTAATAATGATGATTTAGAAACTGAGCGTCTAAAAAAATATAAAGTGGATAAATTTGTTACTTATTCTATAGATAATAATTCTGACTATCAGGCTCAAGATATAAAATTAGAAGAGGGGGTAGCTTTTTCTCTAAAAAATAATAAAATAGCTACAAACTTTATTGGACGTTTTAATGTTTATAATATTTTAGCAGCTTTAACAGCTATTAAAGAATTGGGTTTTGATTTAGAAAAATTAACTAAGGCAAGATTAATTGGAATTCCTGGTCGCCAAGAATGGATAGATGAAGGACAAGATTTTAAAGTTTTAGTAGATTATGCTCCTGAACCTGAAAGTTTAGGACAGCTTTATAAAACTCTGACCACAATAAATAAAAGCAGGCTAATTCATGTAATTGGTTCTTGCGGTGGAGGTAGAGACAAGGCACGCCAACCAATTATGGGTAAATTAGCTGGGCAAAAAGCTGACATTGTCATAGTGACCAACGAAGATCCCTATAATGATGATATAAATGAGATTATAGACAATGTAGCTAGCGGAGCTGTAGAAGTGGGCAAAATAGAAGATAAGGATTTATTTAAGATAGAATCTAGGACTCAGGCTATAGCCAGAGCAATTGGTTTAGCTCAAACCAATGATATAGTATTGATTACCGGTAAAGGAGCTGAACAATTTATCTGTGGTCCAAATGGTCAAATGATAGCTCATGATGATCGGCAGGTCGCTAGAGATGTATTAAAAAAATAGCTAAAATTAGTAATATCATAGACTATTTAAATATTTTTTTGACCTATAAATGTGGATAACTTGTAGGTAAATAGCTATATATGTGTATAGAATTGCCTTAAATAGGGCTGATTTGACAAATTTTTTCATCTGTATATATAGTGTTTTTGGCTAAACTTAGCCATTTTTTCTTTAAAAAAACTTAGTTTTTAGGTCTTGAGGCTAAAATCCTTGACAAGAAGTGCTAAATTTGATAATATTGGGCTATGAAATTTTTGGCCGCTAGCCTATTTTAAATAAAAATAAACAACTTTAACTGACCCAAAAGCAGGGTGAGTTTATTTTTTGTGTTCATAATTCGTCTTAGATATAAAGCCCCAATATAGGAGGCTAATTAAACAATATAATTAGCATTATCTTTATGCCTCAAGTAAAAACTCCTACTCGTAAGTATTTTACTACTCTACGAGAAGCTATACCTCTAACAGACTTAGTCGAAGTCCAAAAGAAATCATATGATTGGTTTTTTAAAGAGGGACTCAAAGAACTTTTTGATGAAATTTCTCCAATTACAGACTTTATTGGTCGTGATTTAGAACTTTCTTTTCTAGATTATTATCTAGATGAACCAAAGTTTGACGAAGGTGAGTCAAAAAATAAAAACATTTCCTATGAAGCACCGCTTCGAGTAAATGTACGCTTAGTAAATAAAAGAACTAACGAGGTCAAGGAACAAGAAACATATCTTGGTGATTTTCCATTAATGACTGAAAGAGGAACTTTTATTATTAATGGCGTTGAGCGTGTAATAGTATCCCAACTTATCAGATCAGCTGGTGTATTTTTTACTTCACAAGTTTTAAGAGGTAGAAAATATTATGGAGCCAAACTTATTCCAAATCGTGGTGCTTGGTTAGAAATTGAGACTGATGTTAATGGGATCATTTATGTAAAAATAGATAGAAAAAGAAAAGTACCTGTTACAGCCTTACTTCGTGCTTTTGGATATTTTACTGATGAAGAAATTACAAACTTATTTAAAGACGTAGATACTCATCCAGAAATTAGATTTATTCAAAATACATTAGACAAAGATACTTCTACTAATGAGGCTGAAGGTTTGAAAGAAATTTATCGTCGTATTCGTCCAGGTGATTTAGCTACCACTGATAATGCTAGAAGTCTTATTCATTCAATGTTTTTTGACTTTGATAGATATGATTTTGGTAGAGTGGGTAGATATAAAATCAATGCTCGTTTTTCTTTAGATATTCCAAACAACAAAAAAACCAGAGTGCTCCGTAGAGAGGACTTAATTTTAGTGATTAAAGAAATTGTTAGTCTAAATCTTTCTCAGAATGATGCTGATGATATTGATCATCTTGGTAATCGTCGTGTTAGAGCAATTGGTGAGCTTGTTCAAAATAGATTTCGCATTGGCCTAGCTCGTATGGAAAGAATTATTAAGGATCGTATGAGTACTTTGGATATGAGTAATATTAATCCAAATCAACTTATTAATTCTCGTCCAGTAATTGGTGTGATTAAAGAATTCTTTATGAGTTCTCAACTTTCTCAATTCATGGACCAGGTTAATCCATTAGCTGAGTTAGAACACAAAAGACGTTTATCAGCTATGGGACCAGGTGGTCTATCTAGAGAAAGAGCTGGCTTTGAAGTTCGTGATGTACATAGAACTCATTATGGTCGTATTTGTCCGATTGCTACTCCTGAAGGTCCAAATATTGGTTTAGTAGGTCATTTAGCATCCTATGCTAGAATCAGTGATTTTGGTTTTATTGAAACTCCATACAGAATAGTACTTCATGATGTAGATAATAATCCAAAGGTAACTATTGATAAAATTGCTAGAGAAGATATTAAAACCCCAGACGGTAAAAAATTAATTGTCGCTCAAGGAGCAACTATTAATGCAGCTCAAGCTAAGGAATTAGCTAAACACAAAGAGATTGAGACTGTGCCAATTAAGCCAGTAGTGACTAATGAAATTAGATATGTAGATGCTTTTGAAGAAGAAAAATATAATACTGCCGCAGCTACAACTCCTATTGATGAGAACGGACATTTTGTAAATGATTTTTCTGAAATTAGAATTAATGGCAATCCAAGATATGATAGAGTAGAAAAGATTGATTTTATGGACGTTGCACCAAATCAAATTATTTCTATAGCCACTTCAATGATTCCATTTTTGGAACATGATGATGCGGTGCGTGCTTTGATGGGAACAAATATGCAAAGACAAGCAGTTTCAGTTATTAGACCACAAGCTCCTATTGTAGGAACTGGTATTGAAGCTAAAGCAGCTATTGATTCAGGGCAAGTAGTAGTAGCTAAAGATGACGGAACAGTTACTTATGTTGATAGTCGTCGTATCGAGGTTACTAATAAGAAAAAAGAAGTTATAGTTTACAACTTAAATAAATTTGCTAGATCAAATACCTCTACTAGTATGAACCAACATCCTATAGTAGATAAAGGGGATAAAGTTAAGAAGGGTATAGCTATAGCCGATGGTGCCGCTACCGATCAAGGTGAATTGGCTCTAGGTCAAAACATGTTGGTAGCTTATATGACTTGGGATGGTGGAAACTATGAAGATGCTATTTTAATTTCAGAGCGTGTAGCTAAGAATGATAATTATACTTCAGTTAGTATTGAAGATTATTCAATTGATGTTCGTGATACTAAACTTGGACCGGAAGTAATTACTCGTGATATTCCAAATGTAAGTGAAGAAAAACTTAAAGATTTAGATAGAGAGGGTGTAGTTAGAATTGGTGCTAATGTATCATCTGGTGACATCTTAGTTGGTAAGATTACTCCAAAAGGTGAAACTGAGCTTTCAGCAGAAGAAAAACTTCTTAGAGCTATCTTTGGTGAAAAAGCTAAAGATGTTCGTGATACTTCACTTTATCTAAAACACGGAGAAAGAGGAAAAATTATTGGCGTGAAAGTATTCTCTCGTGATAAAGGAGATAAATTACCAGCTGGTGTAATTAAATCTATTCAGGTTACAGTAGCTCAACTTAGAAAAATACAAGTTGGTGATAAGATGGCTGGACGTCATGGAAATAAAGGTGTTATTTCTCGTGTTGTGCCAGTTTCAGATATGCCATTTTTAGAGGATGGCACACCAGTAGATATAATTTTAAATCCACTTGGTGTTATTTCTCGTATGAATCTCGGACAATTACTTGAGACGCATTTAGGTTTGGCCGCTAGAACTTTAGGTTATAAAGTGGCTAGTCCTCCACTGAATGGTGTAAATGAAGAAGTAATTAGGGGTGAGCTTAAAAAAGCTGGTTGGCCAGAAGATGGCAAATTACAACTTTTTGATGGCCGCACTGGTAAGCCATTTGATAATACAACTACAGTTGGCGTAGCTTATATGCTTAAGTTGAATCATTTAGTAGAAGATAAAATTCATCAAAGATCTATTGGTCCTTACTCATTAGTTACTCAACAACCTTTAGGTGGTAAAGCTCAATTTGGTGGACAGAGATTTGGAGAGATGGAAGTTTGGGCTCTAGAGGCTTATGGTGCTGCAGCCACACTCCAAGAAATGATTACTATCAAATCTGACGATGTGCCAGGTAGATCCAAAGCTTATGAAGCTATTATTAAGGGTGAAGAAATAAATAGATTAAATATTCCGGAATCATTTAATGTGCTAGTTAGAGAGCTCAAAGGTTTGGGCTTAGAAGTTGAATTGATTGGCAAGCGAGAAACTGAAATAGACGATACAAATAAAAAAACCAAAGAGGTCTCAAAAAAAGAGACTCCTGTGGTAGCTGATACTAAAAAAGATAAGACAAAATCAGAAGACTCTAAAGAATAATACATTAGTTCAAAAGTCAGAAAGTCCAAAGTTTAAAAGTGAACGGCTATATAAAAATAAAATACTTTAAACTCTATGATATAGTCTAATCATTTTTTAAAAGACACTTTAACTTTACAACTTTATAAACTTTACAACTTTTAACTCAAATATATATGCCTACTCCATCATCAACAAAAACAACCTTCATGGCTCGAGACAAAACTACTGTCTTAGAGTTTGACGCTATTAAATTAAGATTAGCCTCTCCTGAAGATATTCATGAGTGGTCACACGGCGAAGTAGTGAAGCCAGAGACCATTAATTATCGTACTCAAAAACCAGAGAAAGATGGCTTATTTTGTGAAAAAATATTTGGACCCACTAAAGATTGGGAGTGTTATTGTGGTAAATATAAAAGAATTCGTTATAAAGGAATTACTTGTGATAAATGTGGCGTAGAGGTTACTCGAGCGGTTGTACGTCGTGAGAGAATGGGGCATATTGAATTAGCTGCTCCAGTATCACATATTTGGTTTTTACGTGGCATTCCATCAAAGATTGGCTTAGTACTTGATTTAAGTATTCAAGCTCTTGAAAAGGTAATATACTTTGCTAGTTTTATTTTAACTCACGTTGATGAGCCTGCCCGTAAAGAGACTATTGAACAAATTAAAGGGGAGCTTAAAAATAAACGTAAGCAAATTGATAATGAATTTAGTCAAAGAATTCAAGAATTAAATAATACTAAGAATAAACTAGTTGCTGACGGTCAAGATAAAGTTAAAGTTAATAAACAAATCGAGCAGGATTTGCTGAATCTTAATGTAGCTAAGGTTGATAAAGTAAAAACTCTAGAAGATGCTGCTGACACAGCTCTTAAAGAACTTCGTGAGCTTAAGATGCTCCAAATTATATCTGAAACAAAATATCAAGAGCTAGCTTTACGTTATGGTCATGTTTTTGAAGCTAGTATTGGTGCTGAAGGCATCAGAGATTTATTGAAGAAAGTAAATTTGAAGAAATTATATGAATCATTAGAAGAGGAGATAGACAATTCTATTGCTTCTAAGAGAAAGAAACTAATTAGACGTTCTAGGTTAGTTAAAAGTTTATTAACTAACGGCATACATCCAGAGTGGATGATTATGACTGCTATTCCAGTTATTCCTCCAGATTTAAGACCAATGGTTCAATTAGATGGCGGACGTTTTGCTTCTTCTGACCTGAATGATTTATATAGAAGAGTAATTAATAGAAATAATCGTCTTAAGAGATTGAAAAATTTGAGCGCACCAGAAGTAATTCAAAGAAATGAAAAAAGAATGCTACAAGAGGCTGTAGATGCTTTGATTGATAATAATGCTCGTCAAGGTAAAACAGTAACCGCTTCTACTGGACAAAAAAGATCTCTAAAGAGTATTGCTGACATGTTAAAAGGTAAGCAAGGTCGTTTTAGACAGAACTTACTTGGTAAGCGTGTTGACTATTCTGGCCGTTCTGTAATTGTAGTTGGTCCTCATCTTAAAATTTATCAATGTGGTCTACCAAAAACAATGGCTTTAGAATTATTTAGACCATTTGTAATCTCTCAATTAATTAAACAAGAATTAGTACATAATGTTAGGTCTGCCAATAGATATATTGAAGCTAGACATCCAGAAGTTTGGGCTATACTTGAAGATGTGGTTGTGGGTGCTCATGTGATGTTAAATCGTGCCCCTACTTTACATCGTCTTGGTATCCAAGCTTTTCAACCAACTCTTATTGAGGGTAAGGCTATTCAACTTCACCCATTAGTATGTTCTGCTTTTAATGCTGACTTTGATGGTGATCAAATGGCTGTTCATGTACCTCTTACTGAAGAGGCCAAAGAAGAGGCCAAGACTTTAATGCTGTCATCTAATAATTTATTGAAACCAGCTACAGGTGATCCAGTTGCTGTACCAAACCAAGATATTGTTTGGGGTGGTTATTATCTTACTTATATTGATCCAGATGCAAAAGTAAAAAAAGCTTTTACTAATGAGGATGAGGCTGAGAAAGCTTTTGCTCTAGGAATAATTGGATTGCAAGATCTTATAAAAGTAAGAGTAGCTAGAGCTAAAAATGAAATATTAGAAACTTCTGTCGGTAGAATTTTATTTAATAGAATTTTGCCAGCTGAGATGGAGTATGTAAATAATCTTTTAGATAAAAAAGGCTTAAAGGATATTGTAGCTTTAGCTTTTCGTACCCTGTCTCATGATAAAACAGTGGTTTTACTTGATGAGATTAAAGATATTGCTTTTAAATACATCACTGCTTCAGGCTCATCTTGGGGCATGGATGATATTCCAAAATTAAAGAGTAAAAAAGCCTTAATTCAAGAAGGCGAAACTAAGGTATTGGAAATTAAAGAACAATACAACCAAGGTCTTTTAACTAATAATGAAAGATATATTAAAGTTATTGAGGTCTGGAATGAAATAAAAAATAGAATATATAAAGAGGCTGAAGCTATATTTGATCCAAAAAATTCAGTAGCCTCTATTATTAATTCTGGAGCTCGTGGTTCTATGTCACAAGTAATTCAGATTATGGGTATGAAAGGCTTGGTAATTAATCCGGCTGGTGAAATTATTGAATTGCCAGTTAAAGCTAATTTCCAAGAAGGTTTAGATGTTTTGGAATACTTTATTTCTACTCATGGTACTCGTAAAGGTTTATCCGATACAGCTCTTCGTACTGCTAACGCAGGTTATCTTACCCGTCGTTTAGTAGATGTGTCTCAAGATGTAGTTATTTTAGAAAGTGATTGTAAAGACAAAGAAGGTTTAATAATTACCAAAGAAGAAAGTAAAGAACTAAACGAAACATTAGAGGAGCGATCTATTGGACGTACATTATTAGAAAGTATAGTAGATCCAAAAACTAAAAAAGTTTTGATTAAAAAGGGCGTTTTAGTAAGTAAAGAATTGTCTGAACATATTGGAAAAGTTGATCCAGATTATATTAAGATTAGATCATTACTTTCATGTAAATCTGTTAGAGGTGCTTGTCAAAAATGTTATGGTTTTGATTTAGGTTTCAATAAACCAGTAAAGATTGGTACAGCCGTTGGTATTGTAGCTGCTCAAAGTATTGGTGAGCCAGGTACTCAACTTACTATGAGAACCTTCCATACTGGTGGTGTAGCTGAAAGTGATATTACTCAAGGTTTACCTCGCGTAGAAGAATTATTTGAAGCTCGTCAACCAAAGAAAAAGTCAATTTTGGCTCCAATTTCAGGTATAGTACATATTGATGATGATAATCAATTAATTTCTAAAGAGCAGAGAATTATTAATATCAAACCGCAAGAAATTAGAGTAGAAGAATATGAAATGAGCGAGAGAATTACGCCCAAGGTTGAAGATGGTCAAGAAGTAGAAGCTGATCAAGTAATCTTCCTGGATAAAAAAGACAAGGTTCGTACTAAGCTAGATGGTGTAATAAAATTAACTGCTAAAACTCTTAAGGTCATTAGCAAAGAGGGTAGTATGCAAGAGGTTATTATTCCAGCGGGCTATAATATTTGGGTAAAAAATAAAGATATTGTTAGTGAGGGTCAGCAAATTACCGAAGGTAGTATTGAATTGAAAGAATTATATGCTTTGAAAGGTAAATTAAGTGTACAAAAATATATTATCAAAGAGATTAAGCATATTTATGCTTCTCAGGGTCAAAATTTAAATGATAAACATGTTGAATTAATTGTTAAGCAAATGTTTTCTAGAATTTTGATAAATGAAATTGGTGATACAGAGCTTTTACCAGGAGAGGTTGTAACGTCTACTCAGTTTGAGGAAGCTAACCTTGGTTCTAAAGGAGATAAGGCTAGTGGAGATATATTACTTCTAGGAATTACCAAAGCTGCTTTAACATCTGACTCCTTCCTATCAGCCGCTTCCTTTCAAGAAACAGCTAGAGTATTAATTGACGCTGCTATTTCAGGCAAGGTAGATTATTTGAAGGGTCTTAAAGAAAACGTAATAATTGGTAGAAAGATTCCAGCTGGTACCGGCTTTGAAGCTAAAAAATAAAGCATTTATTTAGAAAGCCCCCTAATTTAGGGGGTTTTTATGTTTGCTAAAGCATTTATTTTTATCTTCAGATATGTTAAAATATAGACACTTATTAAAGAATCTAAAAGAAATGGCTAGAAGAAAAAAAAGAGATTATTATGAAGAAGACGATGAGTTTTTGGGTTTAAATCCCGAAACAAAAAAAGCTATTTTTATAATATTGATATTTACACTAGCTATTTTAAGTGTTTTGTCTATATTTGATATGACAGGTGCTTTTGGTAGAATGCTTAATTTTGCCTTATCTTACGCCTTTGGGCTTGGTGTTTGGTTATTTATTGTTATTTTATTATGGCTTGGCTATCTTTTAATAAGGAGTGGAGTTTACGGAGTAAGAGTAGCTACTTATATTGGCCTTTTTCTTATATTAGTATCTTTTTCAGGAATATTACATTTTTTTGTAAGATATTTTACATTTTCTGAAATAGCTAATACTGGTCGAGGCGGTGGAGCACTTGGTTATTTGATTAGTCATCCAGGTATTAGTATTTTGGGATTTTGGGGAACCATGGTTATTCTGTTAGCTGTGTTATTTATTGGAATATTTTTAGGATTTAATACTTCTTTTGCAGATATTATAACTAAAGCTAAAGCCTTGGGTATTATTAAAGAAAAATTTTTACCAGATCAAGAATATGAAGAAGAGGATGAAGAAGAGGAGCAGGAGTTTGAGGTAGATGAGGATATGGAAGAAGAGGAAGGCTCTGAAGAGGATGAAGAAGAGGAGCAGGAGTTTGAGGTAGATGAGGATATGGAAGAAGAGGAAGGCTCTGAAGAGGAAATTAAAAAACCAAGAAAAAAAATCGTTATACCAGTTGATTTACTTTCTAAATCAAATTCTAAGCCAGATTCAGGGGATGTTGATGCTAATATGAATAAGATCCAAAAGACTTTAGAAAATTTTGGTATTGAAGTTGAGATGGGAGATGTAAATGTTGGACCTACTGTTACACAATATACTCTGCGTCCAGCTGAAGGGGTTCGACTTTCACAAATGCTGACCTTGCAAAATGATTTAGCTTTAGCTCTAGCTGCTCATCCACTTCGTATGGAGGCTCCTATCCCTGGTAAACCATTAGTAGGTATTGAAGTACCAAATAGATCAGTTTCTGTTGTAAAGCTTAGAGAAATTATTGAAAACAACACCTATAAAAAAAGAAAAAACAATCTTTATATATCTTTGGGTAAGGATGTAGCAGGTAGTGCCATTATGGGTAATTTAGCTACCATGCCCCATCTATTAATTGCTGGTTCTACTGGATCGGGGAAATCAGTTTGTATAAATAATGTAATACTTTCTTTAATATATCAAAATTCACCTGATGAATTAAAGTTTATTTTAATTGATCCAAAGAGGGTAGAACTTTCTTCATATAATGATATTCCGCATTTACTTACACCTGTGATTAACGATACAGATAAAGCTATTAACGCTTTGCGTTGGGTAGTTAATGAGATGCATGAAAGATACAAATTACTTCAAGCAGCTGGTAAGAGAAATATTGATAGTTATAACAAAGCAGTTATAGTTAATAAACTGCCTTATATAGTAATAATAGTAGATGAGTTTGCCGCCCTAATGTCTTTGGCTTCTAAAGAAATTGAAGCAGCCGTAGTGTCGTTAGCTCAGATGGCTAGAGCTGTTGGTATTCATTTAATATTAGCCACTCAGAGACCTTCAGTAGACGTGATTACTGGACTTATTAAGGCTAATATTACTTCTAGAATTGCTTTTGCAGTAGCTTCGTCTATGGATTCACGTACTATTATAGATAGCTCAGGAGCTGAGAAATTACTTGGTAAGGGTGATATGTTATTTATGACAGCCGATCTATCTAAGCCTCGTCGTATTCAAGGTGCTTATATATCAGATGAAGAAATTAATGATGTAGTTGCTTTTATAAAAGATAAAGAAGAGCCTGAATATAATGAAAGTATTATAGAGAAAAAAGGAGGCGCTGTGGCTGGTTTTGGAGGCGCTGGAGACTTTGAGGATGATTTAACTTTAGATGCTAAAGAAGTAGTTATTAAGGCCGGCAAAGCTTCAGCTACATTATTACAAAGAAGGCTTAGAGTTGGTTATGCTAGAGCCGCAAGGTTGTTAGATATATTAGAAGAAATGGGAGTGGTTGGTCCATCAGAGGGATCTAAAGCTAGAAGCGTTTTGATTTCACAAGAAGACTTAGAAGAAAATTTTGATTCACCCCTAGATGAGGAGGAAGTGGAAAATGAAGAGATGGATGAGGAACTAGAAGATTCTGATGAAGAAGAGGAAGAAGATAAGTAAAATTAATTATGGCCAGTTTTAGACAGAAGAAGATAAATCGATCTCAAAACTTAGCGGATAAGTTACGGCAAGCCAGACTAGACAAAGAAATTAGTTTAGAAGAGGCCGCTGAAGCTACTAAAATTCAAGTAAAGTATCTAGAGATATTAGAAGAAGGTGATTATCAAAAATTACCTGGAGATATTTATTCCAAAGCTTGGTTGAAGCTTTATGGGAATTTTTTAGATTTACAAGTCAATGAATTATTAGTAGATTATAAAATAGAAAAATCTATTAATAATAAATTGCACAAGGCATCTAATCCAGTTGTTAAGTCTAACAATATTTCCCCTTATAGCATTTTAAAGCCAAGGGTGTTAAAATTTTTAGGAGTCAGTTTATTAATACTAACTTTATTGGCTTACTTAGGCTGGGAAATAAATAATACTATATCCCCTCCCGAAGTAATTATTTTTGAGCCAAGTACTAATTTTAAAACTACCGAGTCCAGTGTCATCATAAAAGGGCAGACTAAATCAGAGGTACAGTTGACTATTAATAATGAATTGGTATTCTTGGATGAGGAGGGTAAGTTTAGTCAATCAATCAATTTGATAAACGGTTTGAATAATTTAGAAATAAGTGCTAAAAAGAAACATAGTAAAGTGAATATAATAGAAATCATTATTTTGCGAGAATCATTAGAATAATAATATAATTAATAAGGCAAGCCTAAGCAGGCAAGTTTGCTGTCTAAGAAAGGATTACACGTATGGTTAAGAAGACTAAGGAAGATGTGGGTCAAGGAGTTAAAAATGCCATTGATCAAATAAGGGAGCGTTTTGGTGAAGGTTCAATTATGAATCTAGGTGATGCTAAGGCTATGGATGTAGCCGCTACTAGTACAGGCTGTTTGTCGCTTGATATTGCTTTAGGGGTAGGAGGTGTGCCCAGAGGCAGGATTATAGAAATTTATGGCCCAGAATCTTCTGGAAAAACTACTTTAGCTCAGCACATAGTAGCTGAAGTACAGAAAGAAGGTGGAGTAGCTGCTTTTGTAGACGCTGAGCATGCATTAGACCCTGAATATGCTAAAAAAATCGGTGTAGATATAGACAAGATGTTGATTTCACAGCCTGACACAGGTGAGCAAGCTTTAGAAATTGTAGAAACACTAGTTAGATCTGGTGGAGTAGATGTAATAGTTATTGATTCTGTAGCTGCCCTAGTGCCAAAGAAGGAAATAGAAGGTGATATGGGAGATTCTCATATGGGTCTTCAAGCTAGACTGATGAGTCAAGCACTTAGAAAATTAGCTGGAATTGTCCATAAGAGTAATACTACTGTCGTTTTCATTAATCAGATTAGAATGAAAATTGGTGTAGTTTTTGGTAATCCAGAAACAACTACTGGTGGCAATGCTTTAAAATTTTATTCTTCTGTGAGAATTGAGGTAAGAAGAGCCGCTGTAATTAAACAAGGAGAAAAAATTATCGGTAATCAAGTCAAAGCTAAAGTTGTGAAAAATAAAGTAGCTGCGCCATTTAAAACAACGGTTTTTGACATCATGTATAATGAAGGTATTTCAGTGGCAGGAGATATGTTAGATACAGGCCTGGCATTTGGTGTGCTTACCAAGGCCGGTAACTCTTATAGTTACGGAGATATCAAGCTTGGAGTAGGTCGTGAAACCGCCAAGACATTTTTGAAAAACGATAAAAAATTGTTAGCAGAACTCAGAAAAAAGGTTTGGAAAGAAAGTAAAAATTCTGAAGAAGAATAAATATTTTGTTAAGCGCCCCTAGCAACTTGCTAGGGGCGGTTTTTATTAGTATAATTTGAACATGTCTACAGTTAATAAAATATTCACAAACACCCTTTGGCAGGTAGCTATTAGAGTCGTCAATATTTTGATTGGCGTTTTTTCTTTGGCTTTAATTACCCGCATGTTAGGTCAGGCTGGTTTTGGTTTTTACACCACTATCTTTGCTTTTGTGCAGCTGTTTGCTATTTTAGCAGACCTGGGTCTTTATATGGCAATGCTTAGAGAGATATCTTCAGTTAAAGACAAGCTTAGTGAAAATAAGATAATAAATAATATATTTACTATTCGCTTAGCCTCTTCTCTTTTGATGTTAATTTTGATTCCAGTGGTTATTCAATTTTTTCCTTATGATCAAGCGGTTAAGACGGGAGTTATATTTTTTATGGGTACATTCTTTTTTCAGAGCCTAATCACCACTTTGACGGCGGTCTTTTCTAAGAAATTAGATATGGCTAAAGTAGCTTTTGTAGATTTTGTAAATAAATTTCTTTATGCTGGATTTTTACTCTACTTATTCTTTTATGGTTTTTCTCTTAAGGTTATAGTTTTGGGCAATTCATTTACCATGGCTTTGTCATTTATTTTACTGTTATTTTTTATACGTCGGCATACTAAATTATCACTAGCCTGGGATTTTAAATATTGGCGAACCGTTTGGCATCGTTCCTGGCCATTAGCTATTACAGTAGTATTAAACTTATTATATTTTAAAGCAGACACTTTAGTTCTATCAGCCTATCGTTCTCCTGAAGAAGTTGGTCTTTATGGAGCTCCTTATCGGGTTTTAGAAGTAATGGCTACTTTTCCTCATATGTTTATGTCCTTGATTTTACCAATCTTTACTGCTTCTTGGGTTGCTAATAAAATAAAAGATCTAAACGATAATTTCCAACACAGTTTTAATTTTTTTAGTATATTATCTATCGCTATGCTTTTTAGTACCTGGCTTATTAGTAGGCCGTTGATGATAAAATTAGCTGGTCAAGAATTTGCCGCTTCGGGAGCAATATTAGATGTATTAATATTAGCTACAGTCGGAATATTTTTCGGTACTTTATTTATTTATCTAATAGTAGCTATTAATGCCCAAAAACAGATGATAAAGTATTTTCTTTGGTCTGCTATTATAGCTTTAGGTGGTTATTTTATACTTATTCCAATGTATTCTTATTGGGGAGCAGCTTATATGACTTTATTTGTAGAGTGGTTAATTGTAATATTTGCTTGGCGAGTAATAAAAAAGAATATAAATATAAGTCTAAAGTTAAATGTTTTATATAAAAGTATTTTAGCTGGAGCTTTTAGTTTTTTAATAGCTTGGACGTTGAGATCATATAATATAGTATTTATTTTATCATTATCTTTATTATTATATTTTGTAATTCTGACTTGGCTCAAGGCCGTTAGTCGGGAACACCTTAAGAAAATATTTTTAAACAAATGATGGATTTATTTTTCGCCATTTTATTAGTCGGTTTCATTTGGTTAAGTTATAGGAAACCACTTTGGGGAGTAGGAGCTGTAATAGTTTTATTACCATCTTATCTTTGGCGTTTTAATATTCTAGGTATACCAACTACTTTTTTAGAGCTTTTGATAGTTTCTTTATTTATAGTTTGGTTACTTAAAGAAAAAAAATATAAAGCAATAAATTTTTCTCTACAAAAAACTTTTGATAATCAAGTGTCTAAAGCTTTGAGATACTTATTAGGTTTGTGGTTATTGGCTGCTATCTTAGCTTTGTTAACAAATTTTAGTTATGCCTCCTTGGGATTATGGCGAGCTTATTTTTTAGAGCCATTAATGTTTTTTCTAATTTTTGTTTATACAGTTAAAGATAAAAAAGATTGGACAGTAATTATAAATTCTCTGGCTTTGTTATTGGCTTGGTTATTTACCGTAGCTATGTATCAGAATTTTACTACTTGGAATTATATTAGTGCTTATAATTTTCCTAATGTTAAGAGGTTAACTGGACTTTTTGCTTATCCAAATGCTTTGAGTCTTTTAACTGCTCCACTGACCGCTTTATTTGCCGGTCTTTGGATTTACACTAAAGACAAATTATTCAACTGGCATTATTTAATATTATTTGTTTTTGGTCTAGTATTGGCTATCATGACAGTCTCTCAAGGTGCTATATTGGCTATTATTTTTTCACTATTTTTAGCTCTAATATTAGCTAAAAAACTCAGAAAAATAGCTATTCCTGTCATTATTTTAGGACTAATTAGTATATTATTAGTTTTACCTAAAATAGATATTAATCCAGAGTTAAATTTACAGTCCAGCTCTTTAGATATTCGTCTAAATCAATGGCAAGAAACAAGTGCTTTGTTAGCTGATAATTTTTTATTAGGTACAGGTTTAAATGGATATCAAAATGCCTTAGAGGCTTATCATCACACAGAGTGGTTAGAAATTTATTTATATCCGCATAATATATTTTTAAACTTTTGGACAGAGATGGGTCTATTAGGTTTATTAGTTTTTATAGGTTTAATAATTTATGTAATTTTATTATTAAAAGATATATTTAAAGCTAATAATAATTTGGCTTGGCCATTATCTATGATGTGGGTGACTTGGTTTATACATGGTTTAGTTGATGTGCCTTATTTTAAAAATGATCTAAGTGTTTTGTTTTTTACAATGTTAGTTTTTACATTAGTAGTTTCTAAATATAAAAAAGATGTCAAAATTTAATAAAATATTTTTTTATCCTTCTAGTTTAGTTTTAATTTTAGTAAATTTAATTCCTTTGTTGGGAGTCTTATTTTTTTCTTGGGATATATTTACTGTTATTATTTTGTATTGGATGGAGTCAGCTGTAATTGGCTTTTTTAATATCTTGAAAATGCAAAAGATAAATAATTATAAATTTACTCCACTAGTGCCATTTTTTATAATGCACTATGTAATTTTTATGTTTGTTCATTTATTTTTTATCCTTCAACTTTTTCAGCCAAATTTAGAATTAGCTTCTGGACAGGTAGCGGCATTTGTTATTGTTTTTGAATATTTCAAAGCTTTGATTATTTCTTTATCTTTTATATTTTTGAGCCATGGTATGTCTTTTGTGTTTAATTTTATAAAAAAACAGGAATTCAAATATGTTAGTCTTAAGAAACAAATGTTTGTGCCTTACAGAAGGATAATTATAATGCATATTATAATTATGTTAGCTGGAGCAGGTATTATATATACAAATTATAGTCAAGAAGTCTCAGCTGTGGTTTTTTTAGTGATTTTAAAAATAATTTTTGACTTAGGCTCTCATATTTTTGAACATCGTAAAAATATTTTAAATTAAGCCATTTACATATAGCTAAAATTTTAGTATAATATACACATGAAAAAAGTTAAGAAAGCTATAGTCGCAGTAGCTGGCTCTGGTACACGATTATTACCAGCCACTAAGTCTATGCCTAAGGAGATGTTACCTATTGTAGACAAACCAGCCATTCAATTGGTAGTTGAAGAATTAGTTGCCGGTGGCATTGAAGACATTATTCTTGTTACAAAATGGGATAAAAAAGTTTTAGAGGATCATTTTGATCATTCTTGGGCCCTTGAATATGAACTAGCTAAGGCTGGTAAGAAAGAAAAGCTGGCTGAAGTTAAGAAAATTTCAGAAATGGCTAATTTTATATACGTTAGACAAAAGGGGCCTTATGGAAATGGTACTCCAGTTTTGTCTGCAGCTAGTTTAGTACATGACGAACCTTTTTTATATGTTTGGGGAGATGATTTAGTTAAATCTAAAGTATCTTTTACCAAACAGATGATTGATGATTATAATAAAACTGGACATTTGATGATTGGTGTACAACAAGTAGCCAAGAATCAAGTTGATAGATATGGGATTGTTAGTCTTAAAAACAGAAAGACTATGCAGTTAGATGGAATTATCGAAAAACCATCTATTAAAAAAGCACCATCTCGTTTAGCAGATTTTGGTCGCATGATACTTAATCAAGAAATTATTGATGTGCTTAAAAAAACTAAATTAGGCAAAGGAAAGGAATTATGGATAGTAGATGCTATTCGTGATTATATAAAAGCTGGCGGAGAATTTTATGCTAAGGAAATTGAAGATGGGCAATGGCTTACTACTGGTGACCCACTTAATTTATTGAAAACAAATTTGGAATATGCTAAAGATAGGCCAGAGCTTAGAACTTTTTTGAAAAAATACCTTAAAACATTAAAATAATTTTTCCAGAATGCTTGTTAAAAAAAGGATAAAAATATTTACACTTCTCATGCTAATGATATTTGTTGTTAGCTCAGGTTTTGGTTGTAAATGGAATCCTTTTAAGAAAAATCCAGCTTCTTATGATCGAGTTACTTTAAATTATTGGGGAGTTTGGGATTCACCAGAACAATTAAAAGCTATAATGGATGATTATAATCAGAGTCATCCTACTATAAGCGTTAAATATAAAAATTTTAGATATGCTGAGTATGAGCGAAAATTGTTAGAAGCTTGGGCTGATGACAGAGGCCCAGATATTTTTGCTATACCATCTACTTGGCTTAAAAGCTATCAGCACAGGATAGTGCCGATGCCAAATACTCACAAGATTCCAGTATATGAATTACAGGGTAGTATTAAACAGGAGTTAGCTGTGGTATTAAAAAACTTTAAAGGCTTATCTCCACAAGATGTAAAAAATCAATATGTTTCAGTGGTATATGAAGATGTAATTTTAGATAATAAGGTTTATGCCTTGCCATATTATCTTGATACTTTAGCAACATTTTATAATATTGATTTGCTTACTCAAGCTGGCATTCCAGAACCAATGGATGATTTTTTTGATCTAGTTGAGCAAGCTCCAAGACTTACTAAGGCCACTGATAGTAATAGAATAATTCAATCAGCTGTAGCCCTAGGAGGTACAGATAATATACCAAGGTTTTTTGACGTATTTTCTAGTATTATGTTACAAAATGGGGTAGAGGCTTCAGGTAAAAATTTTAACCCTTTAGCTAATACAGAATCTTCTACCAGATTAGTACAAGCTTTTAATTTTTATACTGATTTTGCAAGACCAGGTAGGGCTAGTTATAGTTGGAATGCTGATGCAACCGATGCCCTGGAAATGTTTGCTAGCGGCAGGCTAGCCTATATGTTTGGCTATAGTTATCATGCTGATCAACTTAGAAATAGAAATTTACAGTTTGATTGGGATATAAAAAACTTTCCACAAACTAGAGGAGCTAGTGGCACTAAATATTATGCAGATTATTGGGTGAATGTAGTGTCTAAAAAATCAAATAATATTGATGCAGCTTGGAATTTTATTCAAACTACAAGTGCTGCTGATAAAGTAAGTATATATTTAGAGGCTAATAAAAGACCAACAGCTCTTAGAGCTTTAATTGATAGGCAACTTAATGATTATGAATTAGCCACTTTTGCTTCTCAGGTTTTAACGGCTGATAATTGGTATAATGGTTATAATATTTCTTTAGCTGAAAAATTTACAGCTGAAATAATTGATGGTCTTGTATCTGGTGAATTAGTAATGGATCAAGAAGCTACACCAGTTAGTTTATTTGTTAATAAAATTAATCAAACATATGTACCGCCTAATAACTAAAATTTTATTTGTAGCTGGTTTATTTATCCTAGTTCCTCAAATAGCTCAGGCAGGATTTTTGGATGATGCTAACTTAAGTTGTATTAAGAATGGTGATTGTCATTTAGGACATATAGCATTTGGTTTGTCTTTATTAATAAAATATTTACTAGGTATGATGGGGGCAGTGGCTTTATTATATTTTGTATGGGGTGGTCTACAGTGGCTTACATCTGGCGGCAGTGCTGAAAGAGTAAATAGGGGTAAGCAAATTATGCTAAATACATTTTGGGCTATTACGATAGCTTTTAGTAGTTATTTATTAGTTGGATTTTTTGTAAATGATGTTTTAAATGTTAAAGACGGCAGTAATAATTCTATTGATTTTAGAATTCAAGCGGGTGATTTTACACCTCAAAATCTAAATAATAATTCTGAGCCTGATTCCGAGACTGATTCGGAGTCTTGTGAAGAGGAGTGTGGTGATTATGAAGAGTGTACTGGCGTCATTTCCAATTCATTTTGGGAATCATATAGTAATACTTGCATGGATATTTGTAAATATCAGGGTATGATACTTAGTGACTATACGCGTTTCGGTCGTTGTGTGCCGTACGTACTAGTAGGCTGGAGTATAACTCCAGGTGTGCAGTGTGCAGAAAGTAGCCATACTTGCATTTATCACCCATAATAATTATCTATATTTATTAATAAATTATTTTCAAATATTATGTTAATTAAAAAAATTATATTATTTACCCTTTTACTTTTTCCGAATATGGTTAGTGGGCAGGGTACTTCTAGGCGAGTACCTTTACCAAATCCATTGCAAGCAGATAATATCCCAGATTTAGCAGGTCAAATGATTAAGGGTCTATTGGGTATTACGGGAGCTATAGCTCTTTTAATGATGGTTTGGGGTGGTATGCTCTGGATGACTTCAGGGGGTAGTGCTGAGAGACTTAAAAAAGGAAAAGATACTGTTTTGTGGACGATATTAGGCTTAGTAATTATATTTATGAGTTATATAATTATTAATTTCTTATTTACTATTATTGGTGGAAACGCTTAATAGCTTTTAATAAAAAAATTGTAAAATTATTCTTTTTGTTCTATAATTTAATTAAATTTACTATATTTGAAAGGGGGTGAAAAAATGAAAAAAATACTTATTTCTTTAATGGTTTTAGCTCCTACTTTAGCTGCTAAAGCTCAACCTGGAAGCGTTGATGATTGGGGATTTAATGATTTCCAGAATACTAACATTGCTTTAGGCTCAAGGCCTTTAAGAGAAACAATTGGTGGAGTAATTAATATTATTCTAGGTTTTCTAGGAATTTTAACTACTTTAATTATTTTGTTAGGTGGTTTTAAATGGATGACTTCTCAAGGTAATACTGAAAAAGTTGACGAAGCTAAAAAACTTATCGGTGCTGGTATTGTTGGCTTGGTAATTGTATTAACAGCTTACGCTGTATCCAGATTCATATTAAGCGAATTATATACTCAAACTGTTGAATAATGGTTCAATTTATATATGTAGTCTAGACTATAGTAGGTTATTATATAATAACCTACTAGAGCTTACACTATATAGTAAAAACAAAATGAAATTTCAAAAATACAAATTAGTTTTATTATTATTACTTTTTATTCCTCTGGCAGTTTTAGCAGAGACCATTATTGGTCAGGCTGGACTCCAAGAGGCTGCTACCACAGCTGGTTTTGGTAGTAAAACAAATGTTTATCAAGTGGCTGCTAGATTGATTAATGGTTTTTTGACTATTCTTGGAATAGTTTCCACGTATTTTATTTTAACAGCTGGATTTATGTGGATGACTTCTGGGGGTAATGCTGAAAAAGTCTTGGCTGCTAAAACTACCTTAAAAAATGCATTTTTAGGCTTGCTTCTTATTTTAATTTCCTATTCTTTGACCTTATATATAACAAATGCTCTAATGGTAAGCACTGGCCTAAGACTAACTCCAGGCGAGCGATTAGAGTGCGAGGCGTATGAAAGGATAGTAGAAGCACCCGACGGGTCATTTAATTGTCAGAACCGCTGATTATTTTGTAATAAATATCCTAAGAGTTTTAGAGAAACAAAGAATATTAGAAATCATTTAAAATATAAAAATTTAAATAAAAATACCTTCACTAGAAAGGTATTTTTATTTATAAAATAATATAATATTTTGTGTTATAATTAAATTGATGCTAAAAATTATTAAAAAACATAGCAATAAAATACTTTGGGTATCTATTATTATTTATATTTTGCTTTTTAGTTTTTTAAGTCTAAAAAAATATTATGCTTTTGGCTATAATGCGTTTGATTTAGCAATTTTTAATCAAGTTTTTTTTAATACAGCAGAAGGAAGGTGGTTTGATATGACTATCAATCTCAATAGTTATTTGGCTGATCATTTTACACCTATTATATTTTTGTTATTACCAATATACAAATTAATACCTAGACCAGAGACTTTATTGATTTTACAAACCGTTATTTTGGCTTTATCAGCTTGGCCACTTTATAAAATTAGTGAGTATATTAGTAAAGATAGTCTAATATCTTTAGTTGTGGCTATATTGTGGTTGGTCAATCCTTTTATTCATAATGTTAATATTTTTGAATTTCATCTTTTACCTATCGCTATATTTTTATTTTTTTGGCTTTTTTATTTTTATCAAACAAATAATTTTAAATTGTTTGTTTTGTTTTTTATATTTAGCTTATTAGTCAGAGAAGATATAGCATTAATTGTAGTTGGTTTTTCTATTTTATCTTTTTTGGACAAAAGATCTTGGAAGTGGAGATTATTACCACTTTTTGGCTTAATTTATTTTTTTGGTGCTTTAAAATTTATTTCTAGTGTTTATCAAGGAGACAACTATAAATTTATTATTTATTATAGTTGGTTAGGAGGTAATAGTTTGTCAGAAATATTTATGGGTTCAATCATGCATCCAATAAAGGTATTACTTCATGTATTTAGTTTTCAAAATATTTCTACGATTTTTATTTTGTTATTAACTTTTTTATTTTTACCATTAATTTCGCCAAGATATTTTTGGTTAGCTTTCGTGCCATTTATGCAATTTGCTTTGACAGTTGGCTATTTTAATATGACAGTAGTTCGTATGCATTATGGCTTGTATTTTTTACCAACATTATTTATCTCTAATATTTTTTCTTTAGATATTTTAAAAAATAAAAAGAAATTTTTGTTTTCAAAACATATTTATGCCAATGGTAATATTATAAAATTTATTTTCATATTTACAATTATATATTTTTCTATTACTTTGTCACCAATAAAGTATATTTTTAATACTTTTCAGAGTTCTGAAGTCATAGCGCTAAAAAAAGAATTTTTATCCCAGATTCCAAATGAGGCCAGCGTGATGTCAGACGCTGGGTTTGCTAGCGTGCTTAGCAATCGCCAATCTTTGTATCCTATGCTTTATAGTTATTTGGCTAGAACTCAATTTTATACCTATCCTTTTGAAATGCCAGAAGTAGATTATATATTATGGGATAACGAAGATTTTTTTGATATTTTGGTACAAGTAGATGGATCAGTGGAATTTATAAAAAAAAGGAAGCTTGAGCCAAGTAAGCTACCTGTAGCGGAGCATTTTAGGATTTTATTAGATGATTATAATTTAATAAAAATAAAAAACGGTATTTTGTTGTGGCAAAATAAAAAACTTGGTAAGGATATTAATAGTATTATTTTGTATAATGTAGAAAACAAAGAAATTAATTTTGATAATGAAGATTTTTTTGTAGATTATAATTTTGAAAAAGAAGTAAAACAAAATATATTAAGTTTAACTTTTCAAAAAAAACAAGAAGAAAGTATTATGTATTTAGTCCGTTTTTATAAGGATGAGGAATATTTTGATGTAGCTCTAGATTATGGAATTTTGCCAGAGAAATACTGGGAAGATAATTACTTGTATACTTTTTATTATTATTTAAGTAAGGATGTTCAGGCTTATCAAGTGTTTGAATGGAAAGGTAATAATACTTTTGGCAAATATAAAGAAGTAATAGTTAATAAACAAATAAATCCTAAAACAGATATTATTTCAATTGATAAACTATAGTTTTTTGATCTTCATAGACTTTAAGTATTTCAGAATCAATGTCTAAGTTACGAATAAAATTTTCATGACCATCTTTGTCAACAAAGACATGGCTAGCCTTAAAATCTTCTCGGATATATTTACTAACTTTGTACCTGATATCACCACGAGTTATATCTCTGTAAAGCTCATGTAATTCAGAATCATAATTTTCCATGAAAGTTGGATCTAGGCCCATTATATAGTAATTTTGGTCATTATGATAAAAGAGGATTGGCCACTCATCCCAATCACTATGGAATATTACAGACTCAGGTTCTGTATTATTAGCTAGCCATTCAGTAGCACCTTGGAATTTATCTAAAGGATGCATACCAGATAGCTTAACGCTTAATATACGGTCATAACTAACGGCCATAACTAAGCTCAGAAAAACTAACATAGCTAAACTTAAGTATATTTTGATTTGAGTAGTTAAACTATGCCAAAGTTTTTTTAATTTTGACCAATTAATAAAACTTTTAATGTCCTTACTAGCGCTAGCTACAAAAAGCAGAGTGAAGGGCATGTAGTATTCTACATATCTTTTAGATTTTACAGTTAGAATTAAAAATATTAGAGCTAACATAAAAGAAAACCAGCTTAAACGACTGACTTTTTTTATTTGAAAAAATAAAACTACAAAACAAATAGAAGCAACCACAAAAAGATGTGGCGCAGAAGAAATTATTTGCATTATGTTAGTGCCGTACCATTCGCTACCAACTGTAAATTTACTTCCCATATTTACCACACCAATTTGTAAAAATTGTTGGTAATAAAGGTATAAATTTTGTGGCCAGTAGGGATTAATTAAAATACCCAGCCCCAAACCAATTAAAAGATAGAGAGATATTTTTAAACTTGATCGTGGCTTTTTATCACGAGCGAATAAATGCAGAGTTTGATGCCAAAATATTTTTAATTTATTAACATGAATTTTTTGGTGTATTTTCTGAGCTAATAGATATATTCCTAATATTAATATTGCTAGTGGCCATCCGCCATAGAGCCAGACAAATAAAAAACCTAGTATTAAAGATAGGCCTTTTTTTTGTTCAAACAAAGCATATATAATAAACCAGATTATAAGCAAAGATAAACTATTGGCTTTAATTAGGGATATTCTAAAATTTAATCCATTAAGTAATAAAAACCCTAAAGAAAAATAAAATGCCCAAGGAATATACATTTTTTTCAATAGCCAATAAAAAGCTAAGACCATTAAAACAGCAAAGACCACGGCAGCTATTTTTACACCTATTAGAGGATCAAAGAAGTATGTAAATGGAGCTAATAGTAAATGATAAAGTAAATGATGATCAGTAAAGTTATCCCCTAGGCTAGAAAATTGCATCCAAGGTAAGCTTTCTATTAATTTCCCTTCACTTAACCATTTAGCTAGTTTAGCATGATAAAAACCATCTGGATCTCCAATGAAATTATTCCATTGTATACGTCCATAATAAACTGACATTATAATAGTCAGCCATAGATATTCCCAATTCCATTTTTTTGATTTTAACATAGCTTTATTTTATCAAAAATAGACTTAATAATAAAGCATCTAAACAAAAAATCTCCGCCAGGCACGGATGCGGAGATTTAAGAAGAATAATTAATATCTGTATCTTATTATTTAAAGTTCTATCAGTCAAGTGGATAGTTAATTTTATTACTAAAAACTTGTTTTTAGCATTGATTTTTTGGCCTATTATTGATAAGATGATACCAGAAATTGATTAATATATATACTATGAGTGGACACAGTAAATGGTCAACAATTAAGCGTGCTAAGGAAGGCAAAGATGCTAAGCGCAGTAATTTGTTTACTAAATTATCTAAAAATATAGCCGTAGCAGCCAGAGATGGAGCTGATCCAGATATGAATTTTAAATTGAGAATGGCTATTGATAAGGCTAGATCACTTTCTATGCCCAAAGATAATATAGAGAGAGCTGTTAAAAAAGGCAGTGGCGATGATGATGGAGCTAGAATAGAAAGTTATTTATATGAAGGTTATGGACCAGGTGGTGTAGCTTTAATTGTTGAGATTTTAACTGACAATAAAAATAGAAGTGTATCTAATCTTAAACATATCTTAACTAAGCACGGTGGTAATTTAGGCGGTGATGGCAGTGTGCAGTGGATGTTTGCCACTAAAGGTCAAATTACTTTGAATAAAGAAACTTTGAGTGATGAAGAGGAAATGAAGATTATTGAAGCCGGTGCAGAAGATATAGATACTAGCGATGCCAGAATAAAAGTTATTACTGTTTTAGATAATTTGGAGGCTGTAAAAAATAAATTACAGGAAGCTGGCTTTGAGGCTGAATCTTCAGAGATGATTTATTTAGCAAAAGAAAAAATAGCTCCAACTAAAGAAGAGCAGCTTTTAAAATTAATGGATGATTTAGATGATGATGACGATGTTAATAATATTTACACTAACGCCGAGATTTAATGTCAAAATCAAGTAAAATTATTTTAGGCCTTGATCCTGGTTTTGCAGATACTGGCTGGGGTGTTATTTTAAAAGATGGTGCTGGTATAAAATTTGTTGATACTGGCAGTATTCAGACTTCTAAGAAAATACCCTTTAGTGAGCGTTTGGAAATTATATATAAGGAGGTAGATAAATTAATTAAAAAGCATAAGCCAGATATTATAGCTGTTGAAAAATTATTTTTTGCTAAAAATGTAAAGACAGCTTTAGATGTTGGGCAAGCCAGAGGAGTTCTTCTTTTAGCTATTATCAAAAATAAAAAAGAGTTTTTAGAATTTACTCCTTTGCAAATTAAACAAGCAGTCTGCGCAAATGGGCATGCTGATAAAAGGCAAGTAGGTCTTATGGTGAAGACCATATTAAAGTTAAAGGCTGTGCCTAAGCCAGATGATGCGGCTGATGCCTTAGCCACTGCAATTACTGCCTCATTTTTTAATAAAAAATTAGTCTAAAAAATGCCAAAGAAAATAAAAATAGTATCAATTGCTTCAGAAGTTGACCCTTATTCTAAAACAGGCGGTTTAGCTGATGTAGCCAGGTCTTTACCAAAATCTCTTACTAGGTTAGGGCATAAGGTTATTATTATTACACCCTTCTATAAGAAATTTATTAATAGAGATCTTCATAAATTAGAGAAAATTTATAGCGACGTTAGTCTTCATATTGATAAAGAAAATGAATTTAAAGTAGCCTACTATAGAGCTAAATTGATGCCAGGTTTAGAGGTTTATTTTGTTCGTAATGATAAATATTTTTCACGTCGTAAAAATCTTTATGGTTCTAGTCATGAGAATGCACGTTTTTATTTATTTGATGTAGCTGCTCTTAAATTAATATCACTTTTAAAATTTAAAGCAGATATTATTCATTGTCATGATTGGCATGCTGGACTTATTCCATATTTGAAAAAAACTCGTTTCAAAAAAAGCCAAACCTTAGCTAAGGCTGCTACCGTTTATACTATTCATAATTTAGTATTTCAAATGGGTAAAGCTTGGTGGGAAGTGCCGCTAAAGAAAAAAGACAAAGGAAAGAAAGCTCTACCTTTATTTAATGATCCGGACATAGAATATATAAATTTTGCTAAGCGAGGGATATTAGAGGCTGATATTATTAATACAGTGTCAGAAACTTATGCCGAAGAAATCTTGAATAAGAGTTTTGGGCAAGACTTACATAGAGTTTTAAAGAATCGAAAAAATAGATTATTTGGAGTGGTCAATGGAATTGACTATAAAGAATTTAATCCTAAGAATGATCCAAATATTTATAAAAATTATGATCATAAAACAATTAAAAGAAAGAAAATAAATAAAAAGTTTATTCAAAAATTGTTTAAACTGCCAATCAATGAAGATGTGCCGATTATTTGTAGTACCTCTAGAATTGCTTTTCAAAAAGGTTTTGATTTGATACTGAAAATTATCTATCAATTAATGCGTTTTGATTTGCAAATTATTATCATAGGCAGCGGAGACAAAAATTATATAAAAGAACTTAAAAAAGTAGCTAAGAAATATCCAGAAAAGTTAGCCATAATACCATCTCATGAAAAAAATCAAAAGTATGAAACACAAGTTTACGCTGGTGCCGATTTATTATTACTTCCTTCACATTATGAACCATGTGGTATTAATCAGATGAAGAGCTTCCGTTATGGTTGTGTGCCGATTGTTAGAAATACAGGCGGACTTAGTGATACGGTAATTAATTTTGAACCAGGCAATGAAGGTACTGGATTCACTTTTAAAGATTATAATGAAAAGGAATTATTGATTGCTATCACCAGAGCTTTAGAGACATTCAAATATAAAAAAGTTTGGCGAGATTTAGCTTGTCGAGGTATGAAGCCATCATTCTCTTGGGAGCTACCCGCTAAAAAATACATTCAACTATATAAGAAAGCAATAAAATATAAAAAAGAAAATGGGAAATAAAATAACTTGGGTAAATTTTTTACATATCTATCAACCTCCTTGGCAAAATGAGGGGGTAATTGATCAAATATCCTCAGAAAGTTATGAGTACTTGATGACCTTATTTGAAAAGTATCCAAATTTTAGAGCTAGTTTAAATATCACAGGTAATTTGGTAGAGCAGTTAGATAATTATCGTCCAGATTTACTTAAACGCTTGCAAGTTTTAGTAAATAAAGGGCATATTGAATTAACTTCAAGTTCTAAATATCACGCTCTTTTACCACTACTTCCTAAATCAGAAATTAAGAGGCAGATTGAACTTAACCAAGAGACTTTAGCTCAGTACTTTAATTTAGATAAAATTAAGGGTTTTTATATGCCAGAAATGGCTTACTCAGATGATGTAGCGAAAATTGTAAAAAAGATGAACTTCGAATGGATTATTTTAGACCCTATAAACTACAAAGATAATATAGAAGAAGATGTTTTGTATATTAATAAAAAAACAAAACTAAAAGTTGTTTTTAGAAACAGGGCTATATCTAAAGCTTATCCAGCAGAAGTAATTTATAAAAAATTAAAACAAAATGCGCCAAGTGAAACTATTGTAACAGGTAGCGATGGAGAAATTTATGGTCATTTTCATGAAGATTGGCAAGGACACATAGAAAAAATATTAGCTAATAAGAATGTAGAACTTCAAACAGTTGGAAAATATTTATCTTCTTTAGATCAGACTAAAAAGATATCACTTAGAGATGCTTCATGGGAAAGTTTACCGACAGAGTTAAGTCAAAAAATTCCTTTTGCTTTATGGAATGATCCAAAAAATAAAATACATAAATCACTTTGGAAATTAGTTGCCTTGGCCACAAAATTAGTAGATAAATATAAAGAAGATAAAAATTGGCATTGGGCCAGAAATCATTTAGACAGAGGCATGTCATCTTGTACTTTTTGGTGGGCATCAGGTAAAAAGCCTTCTGATTTTTCTCCACTTACTTGGAATCCTGACATGATAGACAATGGTTCTGAGGAATTGATTAAAGCTGTGCGGTCTTTAGATGCCGCTAGCAACAAAGAAAAAATAAAAGCAGAAAAAATTTATATTGACATTAAGAAGACTACTTGGCTTAGCCATTGGAACAAGTATAATAAAAAATAAACTATGAAGCTGTCAGAAAAAACCAGGCAAAGAATCTCCAAATTAGTAGAAAAGGATTTTGCTATAAGTATTTTGAATAAACGTCTACCAAAATATTATAATGATTTTAAAGCTATAAAAAGTCTTAAATTAAAACCATTTAAACATCACTTAGGAATAACAAGTGCAGTTTTTGTTGTAGAGTATAAAATAAAATACATTAATTTAGAAGGCAAAATTAAAGATATAGATATTTTTGTATCAGCCCATTCAGATGGCTCACGCCAGGGGTCTTACAAAAAAACAAAAGTTCTTTATGAAAATGGTTTTAAAGATGGACAATATAGAGTTATTAAACCTTTGTTTTTCTTAGCAGAGCAGAAAGCTTTTTTCTATGTATCTTCACCAGGCAGTAGTTTTTTTGGATTTTTTATTGAAGATACCTCGGTTGATTTAACAGGTGCTATGAAAGTGATTACTGGCTGGATAAACAAATTACACAAAATAGATACTAAGGCTATAGATTATAAATGGCCAGTATTTAACATCTTGGATATGGTACCTTCCCCTAAAAAATTTATTAAAGATTTTTACGCAGAAGATCAAAAATTAGGTAAGAGTATTGATGATTTAGTAAAAGGTTTAGATGAGCAAGATAAAAAATTTAGAAAAAAAATTGGCGACATTTTAATTTATGGTGATTTTCATCCAGAAAATATTATTATGAAAGATCTAAAGGCTAAAGATTTAGAAATGATTGATTTTACAGATATTGCCTTGGGAGATCCAATGATGGATTTAGGTACATTTATTCAGCAATTTGATTTTATGGGACATAATTTTATTTCTAGAAAGGAAATTGATAAACATAAACAAAATTTTATTGAGGCTTATTTTTCTAAAGATTTTAAAGACATTGACATTAAATATATTAATCGTATTAATCTTTATCAATCTTGGACAGCTATGCGTAGTGCGATTTTCCTTTTTTATATGAAAGATGTAACTAATCCTATAGATGATCTTTTAGAAGATAGTATTCAGTATTTAGAGCTAGCTAAAAACAACCAAAAATCCATTAATGTAAATTAGTATGAAAAATCCAAAACATAATATAATATTTGAAGGGCCGGAATTAGTTGGTAAGAGTTATTTGATGAGTCAGGTTTATGATTATCTAGAACCAAAATATAATAGCGGTGGCAAGATAATGGATGGCTGTCATTGGTTTAATTGTGATGTAGGAATTTTTGGTACTAAATTTGGTGAGGTCACCTTAATGAAGTATTTAGAACTTTTTGAAGCCCTAAATGATACTAATGTTATGGCGGAGAAGTTTCATTTGACCGAGGCTGTGTATCAAAAATTATATAACGACAAAGATTTTAATTTTTCAGAGATAGAGGATAGACTGGCCAAGATAAACACCAAAATAATTTTACTTATTTTTGATGAAGATGAAGAGCTTCTAGCTAAAAGGCTTAAAGATAGGCTAGAACTTTATCCTCACTATAGTAGAATAGCTCAGACACCAGCAGATTATATTAAACAACAGAAATTATATTTGGAATTAATTAAAAAAAGTAAATTGGATTATCTAATTATCAATTCCTCTAAGTTACCTAATCCAGCTTTGGTAGATAAGATACTAGATTTTTTAAGAGAATCCACCACAGGCGGAGTAAACAAGTAATAATTAAAACATCCTTTGTATTCAGGGTGTTTTTTGATATAATAAGATTATGAAAAATTACACAGAAGAGTGCCTGCAGGAATCAATAAAATTACTTAAAGAAAATTCTAATAAGTTTGGTGTTTTGGCTAGTGCTCCTACTAAGACAGCTGAAGCCAGAAATTATTTAAGTATTTTTGGTAGAGATGCTTCTATTTGTGCCATGGGTATGGTAGTTAGTGGAGATAAAAGTCTAAAAATGTCAGCTCGTCATAGTTTGGAAACTTTAGCTAAGTACCAAGCTGATAATGGACAGATTGCTTTTTGGGTCAAACCAGAAAAAAAGCAAACAGATTTTTATTATTTAGGTTGTATTGATTCTACACTGTGGTGGTTGATCGCTATAAAATTTTACGATCAGAATATAGGAGAAAATTTGAGTAAAAAATTAGCTAAGAAAATTAAATTAGCTATTAATTGGTTAGAGTGTCAGGAGCATCCCAAAATTTATTTATTACAACAAAATGAAACTAGTGATTGGGCAGATTTAATGCCTCGTTCAGGATTTGTGCTTTATAGTAATGCACTTTGGTATTGGGTAAAGAAGCTTTATAAATTAAAAAATATAGACAAGACTAAAGAATATTTTAATTATATTTTGGATGACAATATAAAGTTACCAGCTAAAGCAATTAAAGAAAATTCTCATTTAAAAACTCTTAAATCTTTTGTGAAAGCAGATAAAAAGAATCCAACTTATCTTAGTTTTGTAAATCATTCTTACGCTGGATATGAAGTTGATGTTTTTGGAAATATCCTAGCCTGTTTAGTTGGCTTAGCTGACGATAAAAAAGCCAAGCAGATTATTAAGTATTTTAGAGATAAAAAAGCCAATCAACCATGGCCTATTAAAACAGTCTTAAATCCCATAAAAAAGAGCGATAAATTATGGAAGGCTTATATGAATAAGCATAATGTTATAAATAGACCTCAGCAGTACCATAATGGCGCTATATGGCCCTTTATAGGCGGTTTTTGGGTAATGTTGCTCTCTATATCAGATGAGAAAATAGCTCACTCAGAGCTGCTTAGATTGGCAGATTTGAATAAACGAGGAAATTGGCAATTTAGAGAGTGGTTTAATGGTCAAAGTGGTCGTCCAGCTGGTATGCCAAGACAATCTTGGAATGCTGCAACTTATATTTTAGCTTATAAAAATATTAAAAATATATAAAAATGGCAAACAAAAAATTATCAATTCTAATGGCTACAGCCGAACTAGCTCCTTTGGCTAAAGTTGGTGGTTTGGGAGATGTGGCTGGTTCACTTCCCAAAGCCTTACAAAAGTTAAATATGTCTATAAAAATGATTATGCCTTTTTATGGAGTGATTGATAAAAAGAGATTTAAAGCTACTTTAGTTAAAAGAAATATTTTCGTAGAAGTAGATTTAAAAAGTGCTAAGTTTGATTTATATAAAACTAAATTACCAGGCTCAAGTATTGATATTTTTTTAATTAAGCATAAAATTTTTAACGGTAAAGTTTATATTGGTAAGCCAAAAAATAGAAAGATAGGTGATGTGGAAAGATTTGTATTTTTCTCCAAAGCTTTAGTGGAAGCTATTAAAATAATGAAGTGGAATATAGATTTAATTCATTGTCATGATTGGCATACAGCTTTAGTACCAACTTTTGTAGATGAATATAGTATTGAAGATAGAAAATTTTCTAATATTAAAACCTTATTAACTATTCATAATTTATCAGTTCAAGGTAGATCATCTTTAGATATTGTAGATTATGCTGGCTTACATCAAGATTTGACTCCAGCTTTGATGGAAGATTATTATGATAAAGACGGGAATCTAATTACTTTGATTAGAATTGGAATTTTGTCAGCTGATTATATTAATACTGTTAGTCCAAACTATGCTAAAGAGATTTTGACTAAAGAATATGGCGAAGGTATGGAAAACTTCTTAGATAGAAGGAAAAAACATTTAGCTGGTATAGTGAATGGCATTGATATAGATTTTTTCAATCCTAAAAAAGATAAGTTTATTAAAAAGAAGTATGATTTGAAGACTGTTTTAAAAAATAAACCAGTTAATAAAAAATATTTACAAACAATGTCTGGATTGCCGACTGAAGACGTGCCAGTGCTAGGCTTAGTGTCTCGTCTTTTTGATCAAAAAGGTTTAGATATTTTGGTGCCAGCTTTAGAAAAGACATTAAAGAAGTATGATTTTCAATTAGTAGTACTTGGTACAGGTGCTCCTGAATATGAAAAGGCTTTCAAGGATTTAGCTAAAGCCTATCCAGACAAAGTCAAAGCTAATATTACTTTCAATGTTGGTTTAGCTCAAGAAATTTATGGAGGAAGTGATTTCTTTCTTATACCATCTCGTTTTGAACCATGTGGATTGGGTCAAATGATAGCTATGCGTTATGGTACAATACCTATAGCCAGACAAACTGGTGGTCTTAAGGATACAGTTACTCATAATAAAACGGGCATTGTATTCAAAAAGTATACGCAAAAGGAAATGATTAAGGCGATTGAACAATCTTTGCGCCTCTATAAAAATAAAGCAAAATTTGTTAAAATGATAAAAGCTGATATGAAAGAAGATTTTTCTTGGGATAGATCAGCTAAAGAATATTTAAAACTATATAATAAATTGAAATAGCCTTATGTCTACAATGAAACAACCAGAATTAAGAAAAGATTATATTCAGGATAAATATGTGATTATTGCGCCTAAGCGTGGTAAAAGACCTCATGATACTATTAAACCAGGCGAGAAACATAAGAAGCAGATGGTTACTTCTTGTATATTTTGTCCTAATAATCTTAAGGATGTGCCAAGTCTATATAAAAAAGGTGATGCAGATAATTGGGATATTAATATTATTGCTAATAAATATCCAGCTGTGTCTTTAGATAATGATAAAGCTTATGGTAAGCAAGAGGTGGTAATTGAAACAGGCGATCATACGGAAGAGTTAGAGGATTTATCTACAGAGCACATTGCTGATTTATTAGAAGCCTATGCAGTTAGAACTAAAGAAATATCTAAGGACGATAAGATTGATTATATTTTGATATTTAAAAATGATGGTGGTGTAGCTGGTGCTAGCTTACAGCATTCCCATTCTCAGATATTTGCTACTCACTTTTTACCACCGCATCTTTTTGATAAGAGTCAGCGACAACAGGCTTATAAATTAACAGAAGGGAATTGTGTTTATTGTGATGTTATTGCCAAAGAATCTAAAGATAAACGTTTAGTTTATAAAGATAAGAATGTAATTGCTTTTACTCCTTACGCTTCTATGTTTAATTACGAAGTTTGGATTATGCCACTTAAGCATCGTGATAATATTACAGAGTTAACAGCGGAAGAGCGAAAATCTTTTGCTAAAATTCTTAAACATGTTTTGAAAAAAATTGGGCAACTTGACTTGCCTTATAATTTTTACTTTCATCAAGTGATAAATGATAATGATCAGCATCTTTATATGAAAGTAGTGCCACGTGGTTCTGTTTGGGCTGGAGTAGAGATTGGTTCAGGTTTAATTATCAATCCAATTGATCCAGCGGATGCCGCAGAGTTTTATCGAGATGGAGTACCAAAATAATAATATTAAAAAACAGCCCTAGGGCTGTTTTTTTGTTTTATTATATTTTTATTTAACCTTAGCGAATTTTCTTTTACCAGCTTGAATAATATCTTCAGCTTTTAGAGATACACTATCTTTCCAGCTAGTTACTTTGGCATTATTAATTCTCATACCTCCACCATCAATTAAACGACGAGCTTCTCCTTTAGAGCTGACAAATTTTAATTCTACTAGTAAGTCTATTGGGCTAATTTTCTTTTTAGAAATTTTTACTTCAGCAATATCATCAGGTGTACCTTTTTTAGCAAAGATATTAGTAAAGTTATTAGCAGCTGCCTGAGCTTTTTTATCTCCATGAAACATTTTAACAATTTCTAAAGCTAATTTTACTTTAGCATCTTTAGGATTAGCAGCTTTCATTATTTTCTTAATCTCAGCAAGAGATAAATGCGTATCGTGAGTAAAAAGTATTTCAATCATTTCATCTGGCTGAGACATAATTTGTCCATACATATCATTGGCGCTAGTATCTAGAAAAACACCAGTACTCTTACTCTTAGACATTAGCTCGCCAGTCTTTGGATTTTCCATTAGTGTTACAGCCACTACAAACTTTTCTTTATTATTTAATTTTCTTTGTAATGTTCGGCCAGCTAGAGCATTAAATATTTGATCAGTGCCACAGATTTCTACATCAACATCCATGGCTACAGAATCATAACCCTGCATCATTGGATAGAGGAATTCATGAAGACCAATCGGCTTGTTGGCTTTGAGACGTTTTTGAAACATGTCTCTTTCAATAGTTTGTTGAACAGTAAAGTTGCTGGCTAGATTAATAAGGTCTTCCATATTTAATTTTGCCAACCAGTCATTGTTGTACATTATCTTGGGTGGATTTTTTTTATCATCAAAAGCCATTAGTGGTTTGATAAGTTCTTTCCATTTTTTTACATTCGCTAATACATCTTTGCGAGTTAGTTGTTGACGGGTTTTTGATTCTCCACTTGGATCACCAATCCGCGCTGTAAAGTCACCAAACAAAACTATTACTTCATGACCCAGCTGACGAAATTTTTCTAAGAGAATAAAATTTTTAGCATGACTTAAATGCAGGGTAGGTGCAGTAGCATCAAAACCAATGTAAAATCTTAATTTTTCTCCACTTAATAATTTTTTGGCAAAATCTTCTTTCTTCGGTAAAATTTCAACGATTGTACCTCGTTCTAGTAGCTCTTGAATTTTTTGCTTATTTGTATTAATCTTAGTCATACTTTTTATTACATTTTAATCTTTTGATATTCAAATTATAGCGTATTTTTGCTATAATTAAAATACTATGCCAATTCCTCAACTCAAGTCAAACTTTAGCAAGAGAAAAATCAACAATATTCATCAACAATTTTCTCATCGTCCTATAGCTAAAATAAGCAAACCGAAGAAAAAGAAGCTTTCGGGTCGTTTTTTGTATAAAAAAAGACCTAAAATGCCAAGGATACCTAAACTAGGAGGCTCCGGAGGCTGGTTTAAGGGTTTAATTAGGCGATTATGGCCTTATATGCTGGGATTAGTGTTCTTAGGTGGTATTTTTATGATAGGCTTATTTGCTTGGTATTCTCGTGATTTACCAGAGCCAGGTCAGATTATGGATAGGTCAGTAGCTCTTAGTACCAAGATATATGATAGAACAGGCGAAGTATTATTATATGAAATACATGGGCCAGAAAATAGAACTTTAGTGAAAATTGCTGATATACCAGAACATGTTGTTAATGCCACTATTGCTATTGAAGATAAGAATTTTTATAATCACAATGGCATCTCTGTTTGGGGAATTATTAGAGGACAGATTATGCCACGCTTGCAAGGTAAAAGAGCTCAGGGTGGATCAACTCTTACTCAACAATTTGTGAAAAACGCGATATTAACCAACGAACGTAAATTATCTCGTAAAATAAAAGAATGGATTATATCTTGGCAGATAGAAAAGAAATATGATAAAGAGCAGATTTTAGAATTTTATTTTAATGAAATTCCTTATGGAGGTTCGATCTATGGAGTAGAAGCAGCCGCTCAGTATTATTTTGATAGGTCTGTTCAGGATTTAACTCCAGCTGAGGCAGCTATTTTAGCAGCCTTACCTCAGGCTCCAACCTTATATTCCCCTTATGGTAATAATAAAGATTTATTAATTGCTCGTCAGCAAACAATATTAGCTTTAATGAAAGATCAGGGTTATATTTCGGAAGAAGAACTTGTAGTTGCTGAAGCTCAAGAATTAGTTTTCAAAAAACGAGCTGAACAAATTAAGGCACCTCATTTTGTGATGTATGTCAGAGAATTATTAGAACAAAAATACGGATCTAGTATTATTCAACAGAGTGGTTGGGAAATTAAAACTTCTTTAGATTGGAATGCTCAACAGGCAGCCCAAAAGATTATAGATGAAAGAGCTGAGGGCAATTTAGAAAATTATCAAGCTAATAATACTGCCCTAGTTTCAATGGATGTTGATACAGGAGAGCTTTTAGCTATGATTGGTTCTAAAGATTATTTTAATGATGAGATAGATGGGCAAGTAAATGTAGCTTTAGCTGAAAGGCAACCAGGTTCATCCTTAAAGCCTTTGGCATATTTAGCGGCTTTTGATAAAGGCTATCGTCCAGATACAATACTTTTTGACATAGAGACTAATTTTGCAGCAGCTGGCGATGATTATATGCCAAGAAATTATGATTTAAAAGAAAGAGGGCCAGTTTCTATGCGTAAGGCTTTAGCTGGTTCACTCAATATTCCAGCAGTTAAGACTTTATATTTAGCAGGAGTACGTAATACGGTAGATTTGGCTAATCGTTTTGGCTACACTACTTTAACTGATCCAGATAGATACGGTTTGTCATTGGTTTTAGGTGGTGGTGAAGTTAAGCTATTAGAGCATGTTAGTGCTTATGCTACTTTTGCCCGAGAAGGTATATATAAAGAACCACTAGCTATTTTGGAAATTAAAGATAGTGCTGGAGAGATTATTGAGAAAAATGATAATAATAAAGGCCGCAGAGTTTTAGAAAAAGAACCCGTTAGAATATTAAATGATGTTTTATCAGATAATGGAGCTAGGGCTTATGTTTTTGGCGAGGCCAATAGATTAACTTTGCCAGATCGACCAGTGGCTGCCAAAACTGGAACAACTAATGATTATCGTGATGCTTGGACTGTAGGCTTTACGCCAAATATTGCCACTGGTGTTTGGGTTGGTAATAATGACAATACAGCTATGGGAGATGGAGCTAGTGGATCTACCATGGCTGCTCCAATTTGGCAGGCTTTTATGAAAGAGATTACTAAAGATAGAGCAATTCAGTATTTTAAAAAAGAAAATATTGGTAAATGTGATAAGCCAATGGTTTGTGGTGAGCTTTCTGGCGCTCAGCCAGTCAGGATTGATACCATGAGTGGTAAATTGGCTACCGAGTATACACCTTACACAACTATAGAGGAGAAAAAGTATCTTGAGGTACATACTATCTTGCATTATATAAATATAAATAATCCTTTAGGAGAGCCGTTGTCAGATCCAAATAAAGAACCACAATATAATCTCTGGGAAGGTCCGATATTAGCCTATGCTGAAGAACAAGGCTATACAAGTCAGCAGCCACCTACAGAATATGATGATATTCATGTACAAGAAGATAGGCCAAATTTGGATTGGAAATTACCAAACCAGAATCAGACGATTACTAGTAGTCATTTAAGTATGAAGGTAGATGTACATGCGCCTAGAGGAGTGCGTCGAGTAGAATATTTCTTGGATGATGAATTAATTGGTACTAGTTATTCCAAACCATTTAATTTTAATTATCAAATAAATCCTTTTATTGTTAATGGTCGTCATGAATTAAAAGCTATTGCTTTTGATGATCGAGATAATTTTAGAGCTAAAAGTATAAATATTAATATAGACCTAGATAGTGCGGCTAGAGATTTCAATTTAGTCTGGCTTAGCCCATCTAGCGGTGACACTCTTAATCTTTTAGATTTCCCAATTAATTTAGAATTAAATTTGGATAAACCAGCTAAAGTAAAGAAAATAGATTTTTATTATATAGACTCAGAAGATAGGTCACGTTGGTTTACTTATATTGAGTCGCCGTACCAAAATAAGTTATCAGTGTATTGGGACAAAGATATTGAGGCCGGAGTTTATAAACTTTATATGGTAGTTAAAGACCAATCAGATAATTTGATAACCACTCCAAGTATTATAGTAAATATAGAATAACGCTCTCGTTTTCACTCGAGCAAGTTAAAAGTCAAAAAGTTTTAAAGTCAAAAAGAAAATACTTTATTTATTAATTAAAGTATTTTCTCAAATAAAAAACATAATAGTTTATTGACTTTTTACTTTAAACGCCCCCTAGGGCGTAACTTTCAAACTTTATAACTTCATTCGTCTATAGACGAATGGTTTAATATCCTTCGCGAGCGTGTATCTGATTAGCTTTTTCAGCGCTTAAGTTATCATCTTCTACTTTTTCATGGATAGGATTAACTGAATTGAGGAAAATTAATAAAACACCCATCACGGCTGTGATAATAGTTAACCAAAGTGGCATATAGATTTCCCAAACATTCAAAAAAGCAAAGATAGCTAAGCAGATCATAAAAATGCCCATTGTAACGTTTAAAGCTGTGGGGCAGTAACAATATTTTCCCATATTATCTACCTCCTTTCTATTTTTAGGAGTATTAAGTACTTTTATATTGTAGCTCTGACTGGTATTTTTTGTCAATTTAGCTTATTTAGTACCACCCACAGGGTGGTCGCCCTGTGGGCGATAATATTTTACGGACATGGTGTAATTAATATATATGTAATAGAATAAGAATATTGTTTTATATAAATAATAAAGATGAATAAAAAAGTATTAGTTTTTGGAAAGTTTGATATTTTGCATCCAGGACATATGCATATTTTAGCTATGGCTAAAAAAATTGGACAAGTGACTATAGTATTAGAGTCTGATCAAAGTATTAAATCTTTGAAACATTATAGTCCTTATAATGATGAGCAGGTTAGAATTAAAAATCTAAAAGATTTTGGTTTTGAGATTTTTGTTAGAAATACTAATCATGATGCTAAGTATTTAATTAATCATCTTCAGCCAGATATTCTATGTATCGGTGAAGACCAAAAATATTTGCAAGATACTTTTTCTAAGTTCGACAATCTAAATTTAGAAATTATAAAGTTTGTTAATAGTAATATTTATAAATCTTCTCGCCTCAAGACTATATTGGAAGATAAGTCAGCTGGAATTTATTTAATAGACAAACCCAAGGGTGTAAATTCTTTTAGGGCAGTGTCAGTTTTGAGAAAAGTTTTAAATACTAAGCGAGTTGGATTTTCAGGCACACTTGATCCTTTGGCTTCAGGTCTTTTGATTGTGGCTAACGGAAAAGCTACTCGTTTGTTAGATTGGTTCCATGACTTACCAAAAATTTACCAGGCGGATGTTTTATTTGGACAGGATTCAGATACCTATGACATGGAAGGTAAGATAGTTGTAAATAAACAAGCTAAATCATTTACTAAAGAAAAATTAGAAGAAATTTTAAATAATTTTTTAGGTAAACAAAATCAGGTAGCACCAATTTATAGTGCAAAAAAAGTAGCTGGTCAAAAATTATATAAATTAGCTAGAGCTGGCAAGCCAGTCAAAGCACCAAGTAAAGAAATTGAGATTCATGAATTAAAAATAAATAAATTCAAATATCCAAATTTGAATTTATTAGTATCAGCATCAGCTGGAACCTATATACGTTCTTTAGCTCATGATCTTGGGCAGGCTATGGAAACAGGAGCTATGTTGTCTGGTTTAAAGCGTATTGCTATAGGTGATTTTAGTGTAAAAAATGCTTTAGCTCTTGAAGAAGTAGATAAAACTAGTTTAGCTAAAAATAAATTAGCAGTACAAGAAGTTATAGATATTATAAATGAACATCTTGCCCAGTAATATCTTTGATAAAACGTCTTATATCAAACTGTTTGAAGTCAGTTTTTTTTAATTTTTGAGCAAAATCATAGAGCGTGATGGTTTTTTCGCCCATTCTACCAAGTTGTTTTTGGTATTTTTTATTAAATTTTTCAGTACTAGTTATAGAGTCGGTAGAATAGTATAATTTCTCTATAATTAACCTCTGTTTCTCTGGTGATACATATTCACTCATAGTATTGACGAATTAGCTTAATTATGTTAACCTTTTACAAGTCTTATTCTAAATAATAAAGGAAAAAAGCATTTATGCCAAATAAGAAAGCCGCAATCAAAGATTTGAAGCAAACTAAAAAGCGTACTTTACGCAATTCTTTGATTAAAAGAAATATTAAGGAAATCATCAAAAAAGGTAAAAAAGCCGTTATAGGTGGACAAAAAGTTGATGAAATTTCAAAAGAACTTCAAAAAGTAGTAGATAAAGCTGTAAAGAATAATATTCTTAAACCTAATGCTGGTAATCGTAAAAAATCTCGTTTTGCTGATATGGTTAAAAGAGTAGCTCCAGTTTCAGAAGCTAAAGTTGAAGACAAAAAATAAATTATATTTAAAATTGCCCCTACGGGGGCTTTTTTGTTTTAATCCCCCAAACCCCCTTTGACAAGGGGACTTTTTTTGCTAGAATTAAATTATGAAAGCCAAAGACTTAATTAAAGAATTAAAAAAATACGCTTCACCAGCGCGTAAGAAATCTAATCAATGGTTTTTTAAAACCGGCAAAGGTCAATATGGTGAGGGGGATAAATTTATTGGCATTACAGTACCAAATACTAGGTTAGTAGCTAAGCAATTTTTAGCTTTAAATTTTGTAGAGCTAGCTAAATTGATGAAATCACCTATTCATGAAATACGTTTAGCAGCTATTTTGATTTTAGTTGAAAGATCTAAACAATCTAGGAAAGCCGAGGATAAATTATTGCAAAAAAAGATTTTAAGTTTTTATCTTAAAAATAGACAATATGTAAATAATTGGGATTTAGTAGATTTATCAGCTCATTATATTTTAGGGCAAGCAATTTTAGATAAAATACAAACTAAACAAATTTTATATAAATATGCCAAGAGCAATAAGCTTTGGGAGAGACGCATAGCTATGATTTCTACTTGGATTTTTATTAGAGAAGGTAAATTAGATGACTGTTTTAAACTTTCTAAAATTTTATTGAAAGATAAAGACAAGGTGAATTGCGGAGCAAGAGAGGGTGGTCTGGGCCAAGATTTGATACACAAGGCAGTTGGTTGGATGCTTAGAGAGGCCTGGAAAAAAGATAGCATTAAAGTAGAAAAGTTTTTAATTACTAATTATAAGAATTTAGCTCGGACAACTTTGCGTTATGCTATAGAGCGAATGGAAGAAACAAAGCGTAAGAGGTTTTTAAAGGGTAATTTTTAGACAAAAATAAAGAGCCGCCGGAAGAGGCTCTTTTTAGTCTCAATGTTATCTGTCACGATTAGCTTTTCGCTTGCCGCTACTAAGCTTTTACTAATTTTTCCTGATTTCCGGCGGCGGCCTTAGTTTATGTGTCTGTTGACACATGAGTTAGTTTGGCCAAAAGCTAACTCTTAATATAAGCTTAACAAAAAGTATTATAAAAATCCAGCCGTAGGTACTGGATTTTTATAGGTCGTTTATCATTTTAGCAAATAGTATTTTTTCTTGACCACTACTGGATTTAAATTTTTCATCAAGATAGAGGAGGTATTTGTATATTTTTTTTAATTGATCTAGTTTATACAAGGCACTTTGTTGATAGGTTTTTTGAGCAATAAATTTTGGTACTTTCAAAACTTGCATTAGGGCAAAATAATTTTTAGCTTTACTACCCAAGGACTTGGCTTTGATTAGTAATCTATACTGGCGAATTATCATTGTTAATATATATTGATGATTTACACCGCTGTCTAATTTTTCTTCAATGAGTTGTAAAGCTAAAGCTTTGTTTTTATTTCCAATGGCATCTATTAGATTAAATATATTTTCATCTACCTTAGCTTGAACTAAAGCTCTTATATCTTCTTCACTAACATCATTTTTAGTAAAGCTTACTAATTTATTTATTTCATTATTTATTTGCCAGAGATTATTACCGACGTAAGTGATTAAAAGTTCTAAGGCAGGCAGGTTGATAGTTTTTGAGTGCTTACTAAATTGTTTTTGCACCCAAGTTTTTAATTGGACAGGTTTCAAAATTTCAAATTCTTCACTAAATTTTAATTTAGATAATTTTTTATATAATTTTAGGCGACTATCAGGTTTGCTAGTTTGAAGAAAAATAATGTAATTCTCATCAGGGCTATCTGCTTGCCCATCCAAGAATTTTATAAGTTGATCTTGCCAAGTTTTTAATTTTTTATTATCAAAAATATTTTTAATAATAATTAGTTTTTTGTCAGCCAAAAAGCCCATTACAGAGACTGCTTGGAAAAAATCATCTGGACTGATTAGTTCACCATCAAGATGTTGAACATTATGTCCACTGGGATCTACCTTCTCTTTAAATTTGTTTTTAATAGCCCTAACCTTTTGATTAGCTCTAAAAGAGTCTTGGCCATAGTAGAAAAATAGCATTTATATTTTGTAATTTTCTAATTTACCCCAGTTGTCACCAGTTTCTAAGTCTACAGTTAGGGGTATTGATAATTCATAGACAGATTCCATACTCTTTTTAACAAACTTAGCCACTTCTTTAAGTTCTTTTTTAGGAACCTCTAAGACTAATTCATCATGAACCTGTAGGACTATTTTAGAGCTCTTCGATACTTTTGGCAAGTCACGATGAAGATTTATCATAGCAAGTTTCATTAGATCAGCCGCAGTACCTTGGACAGGCATATTTATAGCCATACGCTCAGCGGCAGCCCTAAGCATTGGCATAGAAGAATTTATATCAGGTAAATAACGGCGTCGTCCAAATAGAGTTTGACTATAACCATTTTTATGAGCAAAATCTTTGGTGTATTCAATATATTGTTTTACTTTTTTATAAATATCAAAATATTGATCTATAAATTCTTTGGCTTCATTTCTATTAAGATCTGTACGTTGGGATAATCCTAGAGAACCTAAACCATAGAGAATACCAAAATTAACTTCTTTGGCAGTACGTCTAATTTCCTTAGTAACTTCCTCTAGAGGAATTTTATGTATTTCAGCAGCAGTACGAGCATGAATATCTTCGCCTTTTTTAAAAGAAGTCATCATTTTTGGATCCTTAGATATGGCAGCTACTAAACGAAGCTCAATTTGAGAATAATCAGCTGATAGTAATGTATAATCTTTTGGTGCTACAAAAGCTTGGCGTATTTTTTTACCTAATGGAGTGCGAATGGGAATATTTTGTAGATTTGGATTAGAAGAGGAGAGTCTGCCGGTAACAGTTACAGTCTGATTGAAGTTAGTATGGATTCTTTTAGTTTTTTTATTAATTAATTCAGGCAAGGCGCTTACGTAAGTAGATTGTAACTTACTTAGTTCTCTAAATTCTACAATTAATGGAATAATAGCGTGAGTGCCTTTGAGTTTTTCTAATTGAGCAGCATTGGTTGAAAATCCAGTTTTGGTTTTTTTGATACCTTTAACGTTAATTTCTAAATCTTCAAATAGAATTTTCTTTAATTGAGCAGGTGAAGCAATATTAAATTCACTTCCGGCTAACTGATGTATTTCTTTAGTCAATTTAACTAAATCTTTTTTAAGTTGAATTTCCATTTTGCCTAAAAATTTACTATCTAGAGAAATACCAGTTAATTCCATGTCAGCCAGTATAGGGATTAGAGGAATCTCTATTTTTTGTAATAATTCAAAGTTTTTATTAGTTTTTATAATGGAATATAGTTTTTTATATAATCTAAAAGTAATATCAGCATCTTCAGTACCATACCAAGCTAATTTAGCTGGGTTAATAGCCATAATATCTATATCATTTTTCCTTTTAGGTTTTTCGTCTAATAAATCTATTAATTTAAGCTTTTTATAACCTAAATAAGAAAAGGCTAATTCTTCTAAACGTAAACCTCGGCTAGGATTAATTAGATAAGCGGCTAATAAGGTATCAAACGCTACGCCTTTCAATTCTATATCTAAAACTTTTAACACTTTATAATCAAACTTTACGTTATGGCAAATTTTAGCTATTTTATTATTCTCAAAAATTGGTTTTAATTTGGCTAGAACTAGTTTATTAAACTTAGGGTTATTTAATTCTATATAGTAGCCAGTTTTAGCCTGCCAAGAAAAAGAAATTCCTAACATTTTTTCATTTATAACATCCAAGCCAGTCGTTTCAGTGTCAAAGGCAAATATTTTTTGAGCACTAAGGATTTTATAAAAATCTTCAAAACCACTAATATCTTTTATAGTCTTGTAATCGATATCTTTATTTTCAGTGAAGGTATTATTATTAATTTCAGATTTGTGATGAGGTATTTTATTAAGCAGAGAGGTAAATTCTAATTTTTGGAATATTTTATAGACCGCCTCACTATCAAATTCAGAAAATTTAGCTTCTTCCAGCTTCCATTTTAGTGGTACGTCTTTAACAATGGTTACTAAGTGCTGACTTTCATAAGCTTCTTTTTTTTGGTCAAGTAAAAGTTGTTTAATTCGTTCTTTAACATCAGATTTTTCAATTTTTTTATATACATTATCTAAAGATCCAAATTCTTTTATTAAATTGGTAGCACCTTTAGCACCGATTCCTCTAACACCCTTAATATTATCAGAGCTGTCTCCTTGAATAGCCTTGAGATCTATTAATTGAGTTGGTTTTAATCCGTAACGCTCTTCGACAGCCGCAATGTCATAGGTAATGGTTTCATGAAAGCCTCTTTTGAGAGTCAAAACTTTAACTCGGTCATTTACTAATTGTAAGGCGTCTAAGTCTCCAGTAATAATAATAATTTCTAGATCTTCGTGTTGTTCGTAAGCCTCTTTACTAATAGTTCCTAGAACATCATCAGCTTCAAAACCAGCCTTGGTTAAGATGGGGATATTAAAAGCAGCTAGGACATCTTTACTCAAAGGAAACTGATCATAAAATTCATCAGCTTGTTTGACACGCTGGGCTTTATATTCTTTATATTGTTCATGACGAAAAGTTTTTCCAGCTAAATCAAAAGAAGCAATGATATATTCAGGCTTTAATTTTTTAATAATATTTAGAAGTAATGAGGTATAACCAAAAACAGCATTGACTACAGTACCGTCTTTTGTCTTTAGCGGGGGTACAGCATGCCAGGCCCTATGGAGTAGAGCATTACTGTCTATAATCACTAATTTTGGGAGTTTTTTGAGCATATTTATGTGTATTTACTTTAGTTTATAATAGCATTTTTATAGTCTAAAACCAAGTATAAAATATCTTGACTTTATCGGTATTTATTGTATAATACTTGTGTTTTAAGCGAGTGTAGTTCAGTTGGCTAGAACATTTCCTTGCCAAGGAAAAGGTCGCCGGTTCGAGCCCGGTCACTCGCTCCAAACTTGCCGGCGTGGTGGAATTGGTAGACACGCAGGACTTAAAATCCTGTGGCAGTAATGCCGTATCGGTTCAAGTCCGATCGCCGGTACCAAAAAAATAGTCTTATATAAGGCTATTTTTTTATTGACTAAGATGAGTATATATTATAATATCCAGTATAGTAGAAATCGTTCATTTCATTAATTAAAGGAGAAAACCCTATGCCAAGGGAAACGTCAGCAGATAGTCTTAGCTCCGATCTAAATCAATTAGGTTCGGACTGGGTTTTACAGGAAATTGTTGATAATAAACTGTCTAGTAAGTCAGATGTTTCAGAAGGTGCCGGAGCTAAATCGGCGCTTAACATAGTGTCTGCTCCTAAGAAGAGTAGTGCTTCGAACCATAGTTCCGGCAATAATGACTCTGTACTTGTCTTGGATCCGCCAACTGTCAAATTCGAAGAGCTTGTGCTTAAGGCTAAAGAATCAGGACGAATAGGCGGTGAGTTTAAGTGTCCAACTTGTGGTTCTAGATACAATCTTAGGACTGCGGCAACTAAATGTTGTCCGGCTTTATAGCCGAAGGAAGTTAAGAGGCAGATTATAGTAATAATTTGCCTCTTTTTTATATAAACAAAAAAGAGCTTAATAAGCTCAAAAAAGTGGCGTGCCAGTCGAAGCCTAAGCTGAATTGATAAAAAACTATTTATTGCCCATGCTACGCATAAAGCTTCGCAGGGCAGTCTTCGCTTTAGGGCGAAGACTGGAGGCTACCCATCCAGAGGGTAACTTTATTTATTTTCTATTGGAGGCCACGGGCGGAATCGAACCGCCGAATAAAGGTTTTGCAAACCTCTGCCTTACCACTTGGCTACGTGGCCTAAGGATGATAATTTAACAAATATTTATATTTTAGGCAAGTCTAAGCTTTTTAAACTCTTTAAGCATTATAGTGTGCAGTGGTTTATTAGCGGCTAAGATACTGGTTGATGATTTTTTCCAATCTTTGTTTTTCCAGTCAGTAACTTGGGCACCAGACTCTTGTAATAAAATAATACCAGCTGCTACATCCCATAGTTTTGTTTTGGGTACCATATAGACATCTAGATGACCAGCTGCTACCATAGCCATTTGTAAAGTAGTAGAGAAATAATTACGAGACCGATAAGCATTAATTTGAAAATGTTGAAAAGCTTTAAAAGATTTAGTTCTGCTAGATATACCACGGCCATGATTATAACAAACTACTGCTTTATTTAAAACTTTTATTTTAGAAATATGTATAGGTTTATTATTTTTATAAGCACCCTCATTCTTAACAGCCCAATACATTTCATTTAATATTGGTGCATAGGTAACACCCAAGATAACTTCATTTTTATACAGCAAAGCAATAGATACAGTAAAATTTGGATTATGATGAATAAAGTTATTAGTACCGTCTAGTGGATCTATAGTCCAGAAATAATCACTTTTTTTGTCAGTTAGTCCACTTTCTTCACCCAAAAAAGAATATGTAGGGAAATATTTTTTCAGCTTAGTAATAATCATTTTTTCAGCTTTTTTATCACAACGAGTTACAGCTTCGTCAGAGTTTTTATATTCAGTTTTTCCATGCCAATTTAAAAATTCTTTTCCAAGATATTTACCTGCTTGCTGGGCTACTTGCTTCGCAATTTTTAATTCTTTTTTATACATAGTCTATAATTATAAATATTATATTTATTATAACATTTTTATTTTAAACAAAAAAGCCCTATACCGTTATGGTATAGGGCTAAGAATTTATTTAACGATTTTTTGAGCTATTAGCTCAATTATTTTTTGATTAGCCATCATATTAGCTAAGTGTTGGCGATAACCAGGGTGAGAGATGTTTTTGATAGCATCTTTATTATCTTTATGCATCTCGGTCTGTTTTTTAATTTCTTCATCAATTTGTTTATCGTCAATTTTGATTTTTTCCTCTTCAGAAATTTGGCGCATTACTAGAGCGGCCTTTATTCTTTCTTCAGCCTGAGGACGAAAATCTTTTTTCAAATCTTCTTGAGTTTTTTTAATCGATTTTAAGTATCCAGCCATATCCATACCTTGTTGAGAAATACTGTGCTCTAATTCATGAGACATTTTATGTACTTCACTATCAATTAATTTTTCAGGAACATCTTCAATCTTAGCTTGTTTGACTATAGCTTGGATTGCTTCACCTTCAACACGTTGTTTTTCCTTAGACTCTTTATCTTGTTTGATATTATTTGATAATTGAGTTTTTAATTCATCTATAGTTTTCATACCCATTAATTTGGCAAATTCATCATCTAGTTTTGGTAATTCTCTCTCCGCTACGCTAAGTAATTTTACTTTGAATGTTGCTCGCTTACCAGCTAGATTTTTTTGGAAATATTCTTTTGGAAAGCTTAATTCAAATTCTTGCTTATCATCTTTTTTCATTCCAATAATTTTATCCTCAAAACCAGGTATCATGCGACCTTCACCGATTACCATTGGATATTTTGGATTTTTACCACCTTCAATTACTACCTTCTCAATTAAAACTTCAAAATTAACTTCAACTTTATCACCTTTTTTAGCAGCTCGTTCAACAGAACTTTCTTTAACCTGCATATTTTGCAATTGCTCTAAAGTTTTAGCCATATCTTCTTGACTAGCTTTTATTGATTTTTTCTTTATGCTTAGTGTTTGCCATTCACCTAGAGTGACTTTTGGTAATAAAGCTACTGTAGCAGTATAAGAGAGTGGATTGCCCGGAGCAATTTTTTCAACTTTAATTTCAGGTTGTCCTACGCTGGCAATTTTTTCTCTAGTTATAGCTTTATAAAATGAATCGCTAATAATCATATCAAGAGCTTCTTGATAGATGGCCATTTCACCAAATTTATTTTTCACTAATTCATAGGGAGCTTTACCAGGTCTAAAGCCAGGTAATTTTGTTTTTTTACTCATTTTTTCTGCAGCTTTTTCCAAGTGAGGTTTCATTTCCTCTAGAGATACTTCAATAGATAATTCTACTTGGTTTTTCTCTAAATCTTTTTTAGTAATATTCATAATATTTAGGCTATTAATATAGCAACCAGTAATAGTGCTACAACATTTAAAATTTTAATCATTGGATTGATAGCAGGACCAGCTGTATCTTTATAAGGATCACCAACTGTATCACCAGTCACAGCAGCTTTATGAGCTTCAGAGCCCTTACCGCCATGATTACCACTTTCAATATATTTTTTAGCATTATCCCAAGCTCCACCACCTGAAGTCATAGATAAGGCAAGAAATATTCCAGTTACAATACTACCTACTAAGGTACCACCAAGTACTAACCAACCATTGTCTCCTCTAAAAATTAAGACAATAAGGATTGGGACTAATACTGGGATAAGAGCAGGCACTATCATTTGTTTTAAAGCTCCTTTGGTTACAATGTCGACTGCAGAAGTATAGTTTGGTTTTTCGCTACCATCCATAATACCAGGATGTTCTTTAAATTGTCGACGAACTTCTTTAACAATAAAACCAGCAGTTTTACCAACAGCTTCCATTGACATAGCGCTAAAGATATAAGGTAATAAACCACCAATAAATAATCCAGCTAATACATAAGGATTGTCTAATGCAAATTCAAGATTAATATTATGTTTAGCTAAATCTTGCGTATAGGCTGCAAATAAAACTAAGGCAGCTAAGCCAGCTGAGGCAATGGCATAACCTTTAGTAACAGCCTTGGTTGTATTACCAACAGCATCTAAAGGATCAGTAATTTTTCTAACCTCTTCTGGCATTTTAGCCATTTCAGCAATACCACCAGCATTATCTGTAATTGGACCATAGGCATCAATAGTTACAATAATACCAGCTAGAGAAAGCATGGCCATAGCAGCGATAGCAATTCCATATAATCCAGCAAAACTATAAGCAGCTATAATACCAGCCACAATTACTAATACTGGCCAGGCAGTAGCTTTCATAGAAATAGCTAAACCTTGAATAACATTTGTGCCATGACCAGTTTCAGAAGCCTTGGCAATTGATTGCACAGGCTTGTATTTTGTAGAAGTATAATATTCTGTAAGCCAAACAATAAAAGCAGTTACCACTAGACCAACCAAAGAAGCATAATAAATGTCCATATAACTTCTAGATACTAGATCAGCCATCATATGCTTGGTTACAAAGTAAAAGCCAATAGCAGTTAAAACACCAGCAGCAATCAAGCCTTTATATAGAGCCTTCATAATGAGGTCTTTCTTTTCAATTTCTTCTACACTTTTATTTTTAGCTAATCTAATAAAGAATAAGCCAATAATAGAAGATGGAATAGCGATGGCTCCTAGAGCTAAAGGATATAATACTGCATTTTCATTAGCAGTAAACGTAAGTGATCCTAATAACATTGTAGCTACTAAAGTAACAGCATATGTTTCAAATAAGTCAGCGGCCATACCAGCACAATCACCTACATTGTCACCTACATTGTCAGCAATAACAGCTGGGTTTCTTGGATCATCTTCCGGAATACCAGCCTCCACTTTACCAACTAGGTCAGCGCCTACGTCAGCTGCTTTGGTAAAAATACCGCCACCTAGTCTAGCAAAAACTGAAATTAAACTACCACCAAAACCAAGTCCTATTAAGTGATGAACTTCTATAAATGGTAAAGTAAACATAAGGGCTACTCCTAATAGAGCTAAGCCAACTACCAGCATACCCGTTACAGCTCCACCTAGAACAGCTAGGTTCATAGCTGGTTGGATGCCTTGGCGAGCAGCTTCAGCAGTACGGACATTAGTACGAACAGAAATATTCATACCAATAATACCAGCCGCAGCTGATAGAACAGCTCCTACTAAAAATGCTAGGGCTGTGCTCCAGTCAGTAGCAAAGCCTAGGATTATAAATAAAGCTCCTGCTAAATAAGCAATAGTTTTATATTGACGACTAAGGTAAGCTTTGGCACCTATTTGAATGGCCTTAGCAATTTCCTTCATTTTATCGTCTCCAGCAGGGTTTTTTAAGATTTTTTTGATTAGTAGCATACCGAATACGATAGATACTACACTGGCTATAATAGCCAAAAGAATTACATTGTTCATAATGTTCTAATTTATTAATATAAAAATTATTTAATATCTTTGTCTTTTTTAGTAGCCTTAGAAGTTTTTTTACTAGCCTTTTTCTTTGGCTTAGTTTCCTTAACATCCTCATCTTCTTTTTTAGACTTAGCAACTTTTTTTTTCGGTTTTTCCTTTTTATCTTCTTTATCTTCTTTTTTAGTATCTTTCTTTTCTTCTTTTACTTCTTCTTTACTGTTTTTATCCTTAGGTTTTTCATCTTCATCCTTCGCTGAAGCTTCGGACGACACGTCTTTTTTATCACCAGAAATTTTATCACCAGTTTCAGAAGAAATAATGTCTATTTTCCAGCCAGTCAATTTAGCAGCTAATCTTACATTTTGACCACCACGACCAATAGCTAATGATAGTTGGTCATCAACTACTTTCACAGAAGCAGTTTGTTCTTCTTTATTAGTATCAATATTTTCTATTTCGGCCGGGGAAAGAGAATTGGCGATGAACATTTTTTCATCTTCATCCCATTCTATAATATCAATTTTTTCTCCACCTAATTCATTAATAACAGTTTGAACTCTAGAGCCACGTTGACCTACGCAAGAACCAACTGGGTCAATATTTTCTTCAGTAGCGATTACAGCTATCTTTGATCTAGAGCCTGCTTCACGAGCAATAGATTTAATTTCTACTGTACCAGCGGCAATTTCAGGAACTTCAGTAGCAAAAAGTTCATGGACGATATCTGGATGAGTACGAGACAATACAATTTCTGGGCCTTTATTTCCTACACGTACTTCTACGATGTAAAAATTCAGTCGAGCTCCAATATTATATCGTTCAGTTCTAATTTGTTCTTCAATTGGTAGAATTGCATTAGCCTTACCTAAATCAACGATAAATCTTCTACCCTCTTTTCTTTGAATTGTGCCCAATACTAATTCACCTTCCTTATCTTTGTATTCATTGAAGATATGCTCACGTTCAGCTTCACGTAAGCGCTGAACAATTACTTGCTTAGCAGTCTGAGCAGCCATGCGTCCATATTCCTCAGGTACTTCTAATTTAGTTTCTATGATATCGCCAATTTTATAATCACCACCATCTTGATTAGCTTCGGTCAGCATAATTTCTGAGCGGGAATTAAATCTTTTAATTAGCTCATCTTCAGGGATTTCATCACCAGCCTCTTTTTTCTCCTTTTGTTTTTCGACTAGTTTTTCTTCCTCTTCTAAATCTACGTCATCGACTACAGTTTTTACATCAAAAATAGCCGTCTGACCATTGTCAGCGTTAAAAACTGCCTTGATGTTTTGGTTTTTATTGCCAAACTCTTTACGGAAAGCTGCGGCCAGAGCTGCTTCTATAGCTCCGATAATAGCCTCCATAGATAAGTTTTTTTCGTCGGCAATTTGTTTTATAGCTGCTGCTATATCGTTTGTTGCCATAGTTCTTTTTTTTAGTTATTTATCTTATATATAATTATATAAGCTCCTCGGTTCAGAAATATAAATTTATATTATATTTCACTCACCTTACGTCGCTTATAAAAAAGAGCCAGTCTACTATAGTAAACTGACCTTAACATATATAATAATACTCCTTTTTATATATTTAGTCAATATTATATTTGATAGCGTCTAATTTTAGCTTTAGAGCCATTGATTTCAATAATAAAAGCATCTAGATAAAAAAACTCAGATAGTTTCTCCTGCCTGGCTAATAGCTGATAAGTTATATAGATATTGTTTATTTTTTTGTTACTAATACTTTCTTCAGGCCAATAAAATTGCGGACCGTATCTAGTTTTGACCTCTACTACAGTAATTTTGTTATCTTTTTTTAGGACTAGATCAAGCTCACCGTAACGACTATAATAATTTTGGGTAATTAATTTATAACCTAGTTTTTGATAATAACTTAAGGCTATTCGCTCCCCATATTGGCCTAGTGATTTTTTGTTTAACATAAAAACAGATTTTAAGACCTGTTTTTATTAGAAAATGTAATATTAAATAATTATTTTCTTTTTGGTAACCATTTATCAAACTCCTGCTTTTTTTTATCCTGAGCTTCTTTATTGGGTATTTTTGTTTTAGCAAATTTAATAATAAAAGCTAACCAAATTAACATTATGATAATAAAAATTAAGAGCCAGCCACGAGAACCAAGATATATTGTCTTAACCTCTCTAAAAAATACAAATAATAGACCTACTAAACCATTGGTCCAGCCCCAAACTTGTATTTTCTGCCATAGTTTTTTACTTAGCCCTTTTTCGTTTATCTTTTTTTGAGCGTATAGAGCTAATATAATAGAACCTACAAATATTAAAAGTAGTGCTATTCTAATTGGCCAGGAAAAGCCAGCCGGAGGAAAGCGATTGAACATATAAGCTAGGTCAAAAAGTTTTTCTAAATTCATGTGATTATTTTAATTACTTATATGTTAGATAAAAAAACAGCCCTAGTCAAGGGTTGTTTTTTTAAATAAGTTTATTGTTTTATGAATATCATGCCAAAGTGATATTGTCCGGCCTTAAATTGTTGCTCCAATACTAGGTTTGTTTTTTGAGCTTGATTGATTAGATTATTTGGGTCTACTTGTCGATCGCTGTGTGGACCTAGGCCAGTACTAGTATCACTCCAATCAATTATTAACATTTTACCTCCACTTTTTAAGAGCCTGGCTCCTTCGGCAATCATTTTGTCAGTTTCTTTTGATTGGAATAGTGTATTTATTAATAAGACAAAATCTAAAGTAGCCTCTGGTATTTTAGTAGCACCTAATATTTCAATATTACTCCAAACAGTTTTGATATTGTATAGATTAGCCATCCGAGCTTTAGATTCTATATCACTAAGAATAGGTTTTATAATATCTACAGCATAAACCTCTCCTTGATCACCTACTAATCTAGCTGCTTGCAATGTAAACATGCCACCGCCAGTTCCTAAATCAGCCAATCTATTTCCAACTTTAACGGCCAGTATTTTACTTAATATATCATTAGCATTCAATAATTCACTTTTACCAAAGATAGCCGTCTGATCCTGTCGAACATCATTTGCAGGATTTATTTGATTAGCTGCTTCGGGTGGTAAATCTTGATTAGCTATTTGATTGACTGGCGTATCAGATGGAGGTGTCGGATTAGCAAAATTAGGATCAATTGTAGTAGGGTCTTGATTATTAGGAGGGGTTTGTAAATTTTCATTTACGATATTTGTTTCTTCCATAGTATTGTTTACTATTTATATTTGTATTATACCAGATTTTGGTTTTTTATTGAATAATAAGTAAAAAAGAGGTATAGTATATATACTTATTTGAACATACATTAGTAAAATTTTAACCTTATTTTATTGGGGTATTTAATAATTTTAACCTATGAATCTAAGCATCATTATTCCTTTGTACAATGAAGAGGAGTCAATTGGAGAATTGAATAAAAGATTAAAAGAAGTTTTAGTTAAATTAAAAATCAATTATGAAATTTTATATATCGATGATGGTTCTAGAGACACTTCAGTAAAAATATTAAGAACTTTGTCTGCTCAAGATGAGCATTTGCGTATTATAGAGCTTAAGAGAAATTTTGGTAAGTCTATCGCTTTGGCTGTAGGCTTTGAGCAAGTCCTGGGAGATTTAGTTGTTACCATGGATGCAGACCTACAAGATGATCCAGGTGAAATACCAAGGCTTATTGAAAAAATAAATAGTGGCTATGATCTTATTTCAGGTTGGAAATATAAAAGAAAGGATCCTTTTGTAAAAATATTGTCTTCTAAAATTTTTAATTTTACAGTTTCATTACTTTCTGGATTAAAAATTCATGATTTCAATTGTGGTTTCAAAATTTATAAACAAGAAGTAGTAAAGAGTATAGAAGTCTATGGAGAGCTCCATAGATTTTTGCCTTTTCTAGCTTATCAACAAGGATTTAAAGTAGGAGAGCTAAAAGTAAAACATAATACCCGACAGTTTGGAGAATCAAAATATGGACGCTCTGGACTAAAGAGATTGAGTAATTATATTTTGGATCCTATTAATGTAGTTTTCTTGACCAAATATCAAAGAAAGCCAGCTCATTTTTTTGGTAATGTGGGGCTAATTTCTTTTGGGATTGGATTACTCATATCTTTATACCTCACAATTATTTGGTTTACTGGACAAGCTATTGGCAATAGACCATTATTATTTTTGGGAGTACTTCTTATGATTATAGGAATCCAATTAGTATCAATGGGGTTTTTAGGAGAGCTTATTGTTAGAAAGGATATTTCAAAAGATAAAGACAAATATATAAAAAAACAATGATCAGAGATTTTTTTAGTAGTTTAAAAGAAGATAAGTATAAGCGTCATATAGTGTTAGCTTTTTTTCTTTTTGCTGTATTTATTTTTGTGAGTACTCAATTTTATTTAGCTAGTGTTAATGTTTCTTCACGTTTTGCAACCATGAAGGCTTTGGTGGAGCATCAAACTTTTGCAATAGATGATTATCATAGTGTTACCAATGATAAAATTTTCCGCCAAGAACATTATTATTCTTCCAAGCCGCCAGTTTTATCATTGGCAGGAGCAGGAATTTATTATGTGCTGCATAATTTTTTCGCTTTTGACTTACAGATGAAATTTTCAGAAGTAGATATGTCAGTTTATATCATTACTATTATTCTTAGTGGTCTTAGTTATCTGTGGATTTTATTTTTATTTTATAAAATTTTTCAATTATTAAATATAAAAAAGAAATATCAAAGTTGGTTACTTTTAGGTTTTGGTTTGGGTACTTTGTATTTGCCATATGCTACTACTTTAAATAATCATACTATAGCAGGTGCTTTCTTGTTAGCCTCTTTCTATTATTTATTGAAATTAAAATTAAAAGTATTAAAAAATTATAAAAAAGGCTTATTTCTGATGGGTCTTTTTGCGTCTATAGCTGCGGTTTTAGATTTGCCTACTGGCTTATTATTTCTAGTTTTATTTTTTATTTATATTTTTTTTAATTTTCCTAAAAGACAATTATATTTTTATATTTTAGGGGCAATTCCATTCTTAGCTTTACATTTATTTTTAAATTATCAAATAGTAGGTACTTTTTTACCACCGCAATTTTTACCAGAATATTGGGATGGTAATAATAATGTAATCAATTTTTTAGGTGGAAAAAAACAGATAATCACTAAAGTAGCCTTTAACACTAGAAAAAATCCTTTATTTTATATTATAAATATTTTGATAGGCACACATGGTCTTTTTTCTTATTCGCCTATTTTAATTTTTTCATGTTATGGCTTTTGGAAAGTTTTTAAGAATAAGTCATCTTTTAGAAAAGAAGCCATTATTGTTTTATTTGCTTTTTTATCCTTGTTAGCTTTTTATACTTTTAAAATCTCTATATATACAGGAACAGCTTTTGGTTTTCGATGGTTAATAGCTATAACCCCACTTCTTTATATATTTTTAATTAACATTTTTAGTCAGCCTATCAAAATATCTTTTAAAATATCTTTTTTAATAGTCTTATTTTTTTCTACTATTATTTCAATTGTAGGTCTAATAAATCCTTGGAGTAATTTTGTTTTACTTGAGTTATCTGATAGCTCAGCAAAAACTTTAGAATTTCCTTTTTTGGCTAATCTTATTATGCTTTTAAAATAATTTGAATGAAAAGTGCTAAACTATTTTTAATAAACAAAATTCCTCGTAAATATTTAATTATTTTGAGTTTTTTATTTGTTAAAATTTTTAGTATATTTTTTTATGGACATAAATTTTATTGCCCAATTTGCCAAAAATCTTTTTGGAAGTTTTTTGATTATGGACGACCAATTCGTAAAAATGTCCTCTGTCCAGGCTGTTTGTCTTTAGAAAGACATCGTTTGTTATGGTTATTTTTTAAAGATAAAACAAATTTTTTTAAAGATAATATAAGATTATTACACATAGCACCAGAGCAAGCTTTTTATAAGAAGATAAAAAAAATGAACAATGTAGATTATGTAACCAGTGACTTAGAATCCCCATTGGCTCAAGTAAAAGCAGATATAAAAAACTTACCATTTGATGATAATGAATTTGATGTCTTAATCTGTAATCATGTTTTAGAACATATAGATGATGACAAGAAAGCTATGCAAGAAATATGGCGGGTACTTAAGCCAAATGCTTGGGCTATAGTTCAGGTACCTATGGACTTTTCTAGAATTAAGACTTTTGAAGATAAAAATATTACTAGTCCTAAAGATAGGGAAAAATATTTTGGTCAGCATGATCATTTACGTTTGTATGGCTTGGACTACAAAGATCGTTTAGAGCAGGCAGGCTTCAAGGTAGATGCTATTGATTATCTAACTCTTTTGAGCGATAATAGGAAAAAATATTTAGCTTTACCCAAAAAAGAGCTAATTTATTTATTAAGAAAATAATCTTATGTGCGATTCTAGAAATTTTCAAAAATATCATACTAAAAATATAGCTAAAAGGATTTTAATTAATAAATTTTTGTCCACGATAGAAAATATAAGCAACTCTTTGCAAGGAGTGTCTAAGGTTTTGGATATTGGTTGTGGAGAGGCTATGGTTATGCGTAGATTGCATAAAATTAGAAATGATTGGCAGATAGATGGATTGGATATATCTCCAGAAAGTTTACAGGTAGCCAAGAGTATCTTACCAGATAATAATTTTTTTCAAGCTAGTGCTACGGACACAAAATTAAAAGATAAAGAATATGATTTAATTATTAGTTTGGAAGTTTTAGAACACATTGAATCACCACAAAAAGCCTTGGTTGAATATTCTAGATTAACCAAAAAATATTGTCTTATTTCAGTACCATTAGAACCGTTTTTTACTTGGGGTAATCTTTTGAGAGGTAGTAATATAAAATTGTGGGGCAAAGATCCAGAACATGTAAATTTTTGGGGGAAAAGAGGAATAACAAAATTGGTCACTCAATATTTTGATATTATTGAAGTTAGAATTTCTTTTCCTTGGACAATTATCTTAGCAATTAAGAAATAATTTTATGCGTGGAACAATAGGTATAATTTTTATTAGTGTGTTATAATGTATTGGCTTTTATATTAATTTATTATAAACAATGGAATATTTAAATGAGTCAAACAAAAGAATAAGGCATATGTTATCTATGCCATTTATATGGGCTATGATAGTACCTTTAGTTTTTTTAGATATAACACTTTATATTTATCAACAAGTGGTCTTTTATCTTTATGGTTTAAATTATATAGATAGATCAAAGTATATAAAAATAGATAGACATAAATTAGTTTATTTAAGATGGTTTGATAAGGCTAATTGTGTTTATTGTGGCTATGGCAATGGCATTATGGCTTATGCAGCAGCTATCGTAGCTCAAACAGAGTTGTATTGGTGTGGTATAAAACATGAAAAGAATCCAGAATTTATAGCACCTGATCATCATAGTAAATTTGTAGAATACAATGATAAAAAGGGATTTATTAAAAAATATAGAAAATAAGCTTAAACAGACTATTGACATTTAGTTAATTTTTAGTTATTATATTGACGTTCTATTATTTGGCCCCACCCGTTCGGCTTCGCTCAGGGTGTTGGACATTTATTTTTAAGGCCCCATCGTCTAGTGGTTAGGACACTAGGTTTTCATCCTAGCAACCGGAGTTCGATTCTCCGTGGGGTCACCAAAAGCGAATCTTGTATAAACAAGGTTCTTTTTTTGTTTTTTTGAATATGGCTATAGTGCCTTGACATTTATATGAATTAGTGTTAATATACTGTCGAGCAATTATTATTAATTGTTCACAGTATAGTAAGAGTAGAAATGAAGTCGAATTTCGAAGTTACTATGATTAATTCGTTTTTTATTTCTACACACATGAACGGAACAATAAAAAAATTAACTGACAAAAATTTTGGATTTATTAGTCCAGAAGAAGGTGATAAAGATCTTTTCTTTCACGCCAATGAGTTAGTTGACACAAGTTTTGAAGAACTTAGAGAAGGTGACGCTGTTAGCTTTGAATTGTCTGACACTCCAAAGGGACCAGCTGCTACTCAAGTTAAAAGAGTTTAATTCTCTTTCAAACTTATAAATTAAAAAACCGCCTATTCGGGCGGTTTTTTTGTTGCTTGTTATTTTCGATTATCGAGTAGCTCCAGAATAAGTAATAGCCTGCATTACATTCCATTCTTCAGTAGTATTTGGTAAGTAGCCATAGATATATTTGAAAGTCTTAATTCCTTCTCTTTCACTATCAAGGTTTCTATTTTCAGCTTTTTGTTTTAAACCATAAGCCATTAAAGTAATAGCAGCGTTATCATTTGAATCAGACATATTGGAATCACGTAAATATATTTTTTTGAAAGCTAATTTTGCTTTATTTTCAGATGATGTGCTAATTTTGCTTGGCCAACGACCATTGGCAATCTTGATAACGTCTGTTATTTCATTTTCACTTTCTGGTAATTTTCCGTAAGCTGCTTTATAAGAGTGTATTACGGAAGCTCTTTCACCAGCACCCATTTTTTCAGTATTTTGATCTACTCCATAAGTGATAAATTGGTTTAAAGTGTCTCTGACAGATTGAGCTACGCTATTGATATCAGTTACTAAAGAGCGAAGATATTTTATTTCATTAGCTTGTTCTCTAACCTTATCTCTAAGCTCTTGTAATTCAGCTAAAATATCTCCCAATTCACTATTTAGTAATCTTTCAGCGTTATTACGCATTTCTATCAAAGGATCTACTTGTGGTCTTGGATCTGGATTATCATCATCTGTGTCATTTTTTTGATAAGTAAGATGTAATACATTGCCAGGCACTTTGACTTCGGAGCCATATAGAGCAGTTACAGAAAAATAGTAATCTTCACCTTCTTCTAAATAAGAACCAAAGTCTCCGTTGTGATAAGCTCTTGAATTATTAATTAAATAACCTGTGGTAGTAGGGTCAGTAATATATTTTAAATAACCATTAGCTGGGTATTCAGGAGTTGAGTCGTTTTTTGATATAACAATTTTATAACCGTTAAATTGTGAGTGATCAATCATTTCCCATTCTAATAATATGCCAAAAACTCCTTCTTCAGGATCGTAAGAGGCTGTTATTTCTGGAAGAGGATAGCTTATTGGATTAACGCTATCTCCAGGATAAATTAAATTTAAAACATTACCAGCTACTTTTTCACCACAACCATATACAGCAGTTACAGAAAAATAGTAACCTTCACCTTCTTCTAGATAAGAATCAAAATCTCCATTGTGGTAAGAGCTAGAATTATCTACTACATAAGAAGTATTACTAGTATCTGTAATCCAAGCTAGATAACCATTAGTTGGATAAACAGGAGTAGAGTCATTTTTTGAAATAACTACTTTGTAGCCTGATAAATTGCCATGGTTAATTTCATCCCAAGATAATACTATATTATTAGTATTAATATCTGCTGTTATAGTAGGTATAGGATAATTATCATCACAAGCATCAACGGGAGGATTTGTAGCCAGACCTATATTAGGTATAACTAAAATCGTAATAATAAATGAAAATATAAGTTTTTTCATAATTTTTGTTTATTTAATTAACTTATGTATAAGTATAGCAAATACTAAAAATACCGCTAGAGATGGCATTTTTAGTATAAGTGCGTAAATAAATTAGCATTATCACTTGACAGATTGTATTATTGGGTATATATTCATAATATAAACAATAAAGAAAGAATGGAGGTGAGAATATGCCAAATAAAGACGGAACAGGACCAGCTGGTAAAGGTCCACGTACTGGACGCGGTCAAGGTAATTGCGCTGATGGAAACAAAAGCGACGATAAAAGACCACGGCGTGGTATGGGATTAGGACGCAGAGCTGCTAATAAAAAATAAGCTAGCTATTGTATTACATTCATAAAATAATGTAGAATACAGATATGGAAAATAGAAGACGCTTAGGCCGGCCTCGGGCTTGTCGTAAAATAAGTTCAAATATTAAGGTAAATTACTTTAAGCCTAGAGGCCTGCCTCTTAGCAGTTTAAAAGAAGTAGAGTTGACTAAAGAAGAAGTCGAAGCTTTGCGTTTAAAAAATATAAAAAATTTAGATCAAACTAAGTGTGCTGAGACTATGAAAACCTCTCAAAGTACCTTTCAAAGAATATTAGCTAGTGCTTATAAAAAAATGAGTATAGCTATTGTGGAAGGTCAAGCTATTAAAATAATAAAAGAATAATTTAAATGTTTAAAAAGATTTTACTAAGTTTAGCTTTTTTATTTTTACCATTATTATCACAGGCACAAGCTAAGCCAGAGGTTCATTTTTTCTATTCTGATGCATGTCCTCATTGTCATAAAGAGGCTTTGTTTTTAGATAGAATGGAAAATGATTATGGCTCAAAAATTTTAATCAATAGACTAGAAGTTGGTAAAAATCAAGCCAATGTTGATTTAATGTTAGAAATGGCGAGTCAATTAGGGGTAGATGTGTCGGGCGTGCCTTTTACTATAGTGGGGGATAAACATTTTACAGGTTATTATAATGATGAGATAACTGGTAGTCAAATAGAGCAGGCTGTTGAAGATTGGCTGAGTATATCAGCTAATAGCGTTGTGCTTCCTAATAAGCCAATTGGTCAGCCAGAACCGAATGGTTTTGATTCTGATAATGACACAGCTGATTCCCAGCCGATTGTTATAGCAGAAAATTTAGAAAATAATATTGAAGTACCTTTTATTGGACAGATAGATGCTAAGAAATTTTCTCTACCTTTATTATCAATTGTTTTAGGATTCATAGATGGTTTTAATCCTTGCGCTATGTGGGCTTTAATATTTTTGATTTCTCTGCTTTTAGGCATGAAGGACAGAAGAAGAATGTGGATTTTGGGAGTAACTTTTATAGTTGTTTCAGCTTTTGTATATTTTTTATTCATGGCGGCTTGGCTTAATATATTTTTATTTTTAGGTATGGTATTGTGGGTACGGATTGCTATTGGTATTTTAGCACTCGGAGGCGGAAGTTATAATATTAGAGAATTTTTTAAAAATAAATCTGGAACTTGCAAATTAGATGGTCAGGCTAAGAAGAAGCAAGTTTTTGATAAGTTAAAGAATATTACAGAACAAAAGAGTTTTTATTTGGCTTTATTAGGAATTATACTTTTGGCTCTGGCTGTAAATATGGTGGAGCTTATTTGTTCCGCTGGTTTGCCGGCAGTTTATACTCAAGTTTTAGCTCTTAATGATTTGAGTACTTGGCAATATTATTCTTATATTTTGCTTTATATTTTCTTTTTTATGTTGGATGATTTATTGGTGTTTTTTGTTGCTATGGTTACAATGCATATTACTGGTTTGAGCACTAAGTATAGTCGTTATTCTTCTTTAATAGGCGGTGTATTAATGGTAATAATTGGTTTATTACTTTTATTTCGGTATGATATTTTAACATTTACTTAAATATAACAAAAACACCGCTTAGAGAGCGGTGTTTTTTAGTTTATTTATTTTATATATTTTTCATATTTGAGATAATCAGGGCTATCTTTCCAAGTGTGCCAATTTATATCAGGATGAACAGTCTGGCCATTTAATTTGACATACATTATAATAGCTCCAGATGGATAATCTCCATAAACATAGGCATTAACTAACATGTGCCAAGTTTGAGGGCTAATGTAAATATATTTTATTTTTTTATCTAGAGCCTCTTTTAATTCTATAGCTTTAATTTGTTCATGAGCTAAATCTATACGAGGTTTGCCATAAAAAAATTCTATTTTATTATCCCATTTACCTGGGCCTAGAGGATTGTAGCCATTTTTAATTTCTGTACCATCACGATAACCGTCGTTATCTGTGTCAGGATCATATGGGTCTGTACCAATGGCCATTTCTAAGGCATTACTTAATTGGTCATGGTCACTATCTAATCTTTCGGCAGTTTCTTTAACGCCTAGCACTTCACCTTTAGTTACAAAACTTAAACCTTTAACGGATGTTTTCTTTCTGTATATAGCCTCACCAGCATAAATATTATAATAGTAAGCAGTATTAGGATTTAGACCTTCAATAGTAACTTCATGATTAGTAGTTCTTTTTTTGTCATTTATATAAACTTTATTGCTTAGTTTATTTGGAGACGTACCATATTTAATATAAGATTTAGCAGCTAAATTAGATTTGAATTTGATAGTTATTTGTTTATCAGATATTAAATCGGTATTAGAATTTAATGGTTTTATGTTTCTTATTTTTAATTCAGAATCTCTATCAAATTCTTCGTAAATATTAGCTTTAAATGTTTTGCTTCTTTTATTTCCAGCCTTATCTTTAATTACTACTCTAATATAATATTTTGAATACTCATCTAAATTATATAAAAAATATTCTTGGTATATTTTATAGCTGTTTATTTTTTTAACTTTTTTATGGGAGTAGTCATCCTTTTTCCAATAATGAATTTCAGTTTTAACTTTTTCATTAGCTTCCCAAGACAGGGCTACTGTATTACCAATAGTTTGAATAATATCAGCTTCTAAAAAGCGAGGAGCTACAGTATCTTCCATATCATCTGTAGAAAAAGATCTTGTGTAGATTTCTAATTTTTCTCCACTTCTAGAATATAGAGTTATTTGATAATAATAATCTTTATCCTCTTCCAGGCCATACAAATTGGCCTGATGGTTTCTTTTATAATTATTATTTGACCATTTTTTATTTAGATTTTGGGTATCTAAACCATAATAAATTTCACTTTTTACAGCTTCATTAGTACGCCATTTTAGAGTAGCATAGCCATTTTTGATATCTTCTACTTGGATATTATAAGCAGAGATTTGAGCAGAGGCTCTAAATCCAAACCCAAAAGAATTAATGAAAAGGGTAGCGATTATTAGTATTTTTAGCCAATTTTTCATAAATTTAGCTTATTTCTTTAGTTAATAGAGAATTATACCATATTTAGTATAAAATGTCAATGTAATAATATTATAACTTAAATTTTAGATAATGGATACTTTTACCAGCTTTTAGCCATTTTTTTTCAAAATCTGTTTTTATTTTAAGTATATCTTTTATTTCTTTTTGTTTATAAATATTCCTTATCTCCTCTACAATCTTTCCCTTATTATCTTTAATAGTAGCTATAGAATAATCAAATAAATTTTCATCATCAGTTTTAAGATGAAGCAAACCATTCTTTATTAAAACTTTTTTATAGCTTTCTAAAAATCTAAGTGAAGTTAACCTTTTTTTAACTTGTCTTTCACGTGGGAATGGATCTGGAAAAGTAATCCAAATTTCGGAAATAGTGTGTTTAGTAAAAAACTCTTCTAAGCTCTCTATTTGCATTCTAAGAAAAAATAGATTATCTAATTTTTTGTCTAAAGCCTGACTAGCTCCATACCATATTCTCTCGCCTTGAATATCTACGCCAATTATTTTTTTGTTTGGATATTTTTTTGCCAAAGCTAAAGAATAGTCACCTTTGCCGCAAGCCAATTCTAAAATTATTTCTTGAGAATTATCTAGAAAATTATTGAGTTTGTTTTTTGCATTAACTTGATTAAACTGAGCTACATTTTTAAATTCATCAAGTTCAGCAAAGCGTTTTAATTTTTGTCTGGACATATTTAGAGCTTACTACAAAATTGAATAAAAAAAAAGAGGGAGAACCTTTATAATTGACAATAGTATATTTTTAGCTAAAATAAGTAAATCTGTTATAATATAGATATGAGAATATTAGCTATAGAATCATCTTGTGACGAAACAGCTATTGCCATTTTAGAAGGAAATGGTAAGTCTTTAAAATTAAAGAAAAATGCTATATACTCTCAGATTGATATTCATAAACAATACGGTGGAGTAGTTCCAGAAGTAGCTGCTCGTAAGCATGTTGAGACTGTTATTCCATTAATAGATAGCACCTTAGGTAAAAATAAGCTTAAGGGAGTAGACTATGTGGCCGTAACCAGTGGTCCGGGGCTAGTTACTTCCCTTATATTAGGTATGGCTACAGCTAAGACTTTGACATTTGCTAATGATTTGCCTTTGGTAGCAGTTAATCATATGGAAGGGCATGTTTATTCTAATTGGTTATCCAATAAAGAGTTAGTCAAAGATAGTCAGAAATATTTTCCAGCCTTAATATTAGTAGTATCTGGTGGTCATACAGAATTAGTATTAATGCCAGGCCATGGTCAATATCAATTATTGGGGCAAACTTTAGATGATGCAGTAGGTGAAGCTTATGATAAGGTAGCTAAATTACTTGGACTTGGTTATCCAGGCGGACCTATTGTTAGTAAATTAGCTGAACAGGGCAATAAAGAGGCCTATGATTTTCCTAGACCAATGATGGATAAGCCAAATTATGATTTTTCTTTTTCAGGATTAAAAACGGCAGTGCTTTATACATTAGAAAAAAAGAAGCAAGTTAATAAGCAAGACATAAATGATATTTGTGCTTCTTTTCAAACAGCGGCTACTGAAGTGTTAGCTAAAAAGACTATTAAGGCCACTCAAGAATATAATGTAAAATCTATTATGGTAGCTGGTGGTGTATCTGCTAATAAAGACCTTAAACAAGTTTTAAATAAACAAGCTAAAAAAATTGATCTACCATTTTTTTATCCAGATTTAAAATATACAGGAGATAATGCAGCTATGATAGCTACGGCGGCATATTATAATGTGATTAATAAAAAAAATAATATTTTGAAAAATAAAGCTATATTTGATTTAGAACCTCGTTCTAATTGGCAATTAAGCAAAAATTAAATTATAATTATAATAATGAAAGAATATATAAGTAATAATCAAGCTGAAACAGAAAAAATCGCCACTGAATTAGCCAAAGAGCTAAAAGGCGGCGAGCTTTTAGCATTGAGTGGAAATTTAGGAGCTGGTAAAACAGTTTTTGTAAAAGCCTTAGGAAAAGCCTTAGGAGTAGAAGAAAATATTACTAGTCCAACTTTTGTATTAATGAAAGTCTATAATATAGAGTATGAAAGAGCAGATAAATTTGTACATGTTGACTGCTATCGTCTATCAATTCAAGAAGATTTATTTGAAATTGGTTTAGGAGATTACTTAAATTATGATAATATAATAGTAGCTATAGAATGGGCAGACAAGATAGCTAATTTACCTGACACAGCTATTAAAATTCACATAGAATTAATAAAAGATGATAAAAGAAAAATAACTATAATCTAAAATGGCTAAAAAATTAGAAGAAATGGATAAGGCATATGAGCCTAGTAAATATGAAGACAATATATACAAGATTTGGGAAGAGTCTGGCTTTTTTAATCCGGATAATTTAGAGACTAAGGGAAAAGCTTTTACTATTTCCATGCCACCACCAAATGCTACTGGGATTTTACATCTTGGTCATGCAGCAGCTTTAGCTTATGAAGATCTGATGATTAGATATCGTAGGTTAAAAGGAGATAAAGCTCTTTGGGTGCCTGGTACTGATCACGCAGCTATTGCTACTCAGACTAAAGTAGAAAAGATTTTAGCCGAAGAAGGAATAGATAGACAATCTTTAGGTAGAGATAAATTTTTAGCTAGAGTTAAAGAATTTGTGGCTGGTTCGCAAAATACTATTCGTAATCAAACTCGCAAGATGGGCTCTAGTTGTGACTGGTCTAGAGAAAGATATACTTTTGATGAAGGCTTATCTAAGGCAGTTAATGAAGCCTTTATTAGAATGTATGAGGATGGTTTGATTGAAAAAGATTATCGAATAGTTAATTGGTGTCCTCGTTGTGAATCAACTTTAGCTGATGATGAAGTAGAACATCGAGAGCAAGATGCTAAACTTTATTATATAAAGTATGGACCATTTACAGTAGCCACTACTCGTCCTGAAACTAAATTAGCTGATACAGGTGTAGCTGTTAATCCGAGCGATAAACGTTATAAAGAATATGTTGGTCAAACTTTAGATATTGATTTGGCTGGCCACAAAATAAAAGTAAAAGTTTTTGCTGATAAGGAAGTAGATAAAGATTTTGGTAGTGGTGTAGTGGGAGTAACTCCAGCTCATAGTGCTACGGACTATGACTTTGCTCAGCGTCATGGATTAGAAGTAATAAAATTAATAGATGAGCAAGGTATTATAATGCCAGCAGGAGGTAAGTATGCTGGCATGTCAGTACTTAAGGCTAGAGAGGCTTTTGTTAAAGATTTAGAAGCAGCCAAACAAATAGACAAGATAGAGGATTTTAAAAATAACTTATCAATTTGTTATCGTTGCGATACAGCCATTGAACCACTTACTTCGGAGCAGTGGTTTGTTAGAGTAAACAAAGAAATTCCAGGTCGGGGCAAGAGTTTGAAAACTTTAGCTACTCTAGCAGTTAAAAATGGAGATATAAAAATATTACCAGCTAGATTTGAGAAGACTTATTATCATTGGATGGATAATCTTCATGATTGGTGCATTTCTAGGCAAATTTGGTGGGGACATCGTATTCCAGTTTGGTATACCGAGGATGGAGAAATTATAGTAGCTCGTAATGACGCTGAAGCTAAAGAAAAAGCCAAGGGTAAAAAGTTGAGACAAGATGAAGATACATTAGACACTTGGTTTTCTTCTTCACTATGGACTTTTTCCACTTTAGGTTGGCCATCCTCCACCAAGGCTTCGGATGGCAAGCCAGTCCAGGGCAGTGATTTGGAGCAATTCCATCCGACTTCTGTGATGGAAACAGGTTATGATATTATATTTTTCTGGGTGGCTAGAATGATACTAATGACAGAATATATATTAGAGGATAAGCCATTTGAAACAGTTTATCTCCACGGTATGATTAAGGATAAGGCAGGTAAGAAAATGTCTAAATCTTTGGGTAATGGAATTGACCCACTAGAGATGATAGATAAGTTTGGTACCGATGCTTTACGTTTGTCATTAATTATTGGTTCAGCGCCTGGAGCAGATTTAAGATTATATGAAGAAAAAATTGCCGGCTATCGTAATTTTGTAAACAAACTTTGGAATATTTCCAGGTTTATATTTACTTCTGTAGATCAAATTAAAAGAACAGCTAAACAACCTCAAGCTAAAACTTTGGCTGATCGTTGGATTTTGGCGGAACTCAATCAATTAACCGAACAAGTTACTAAAGATTTAGACAAGTATAAATTTTCACCAGCTGGTGAAAAGCTCTATGAATTTACTTGGTCTAAGTTAGCAGATTGGTATTTAGAAATTGCTAAAATAGAAAAGAATAAAGATGAAATTTTACTTTATGTTTTAGAAAGATTATTAATACTGGCCCATCCTTTTACTCCTTTTGTTACAGAAGTTATTTGGGAGCAATTTAAGAGTGATAAGTTATTAATGGTTGAAGAATGGCCTGCTTCTTCTAAATTTGAAGATAGTATTATAGTAGATTTTGCAGAACTTAAAGAATTGGTAGTAGCTATTCGTAATCTTAAGGCTGAAAATAAAATTTCACCTACAGAATTTACAGATTGTTATATTGACTCTAAAGTTTTAGATAAAGAATATTTAATTTTAGCTGCTAAAATGTCTAGAGTAAATTTAGTAGATAAAAAATTAGATTTAGAACCAATTGCTATCAATAGCAGTAAGGTTTATATTAATCTCAAAAAAGAATTATCAGATAAAGATATACAAGATATAGAAAAATTTATAAAGATTACAGAAGCTAAGTTAGCTAATAGCGATTTTGTAAATAATGCACCAGTCAAAGTGATAAAGGATACTAAAAAAAGATTAGCTGAAGCTAAAAACAAAATACAGTAAATAAAAACCCCTCCAGCCTCCCCTTGTCAGGGGAGGATTTTTTAAAATAAAAAAGCCCCCTTGATAAAGGGGGTTTGGGGGGATTAATCTTTAACCTTATCAAATATTTCTTCTATAGAAGTAATACCTTCCATAGCTTTAAGTAAACCATCTTGTAACATAGTAATCATGCCAGCGGCAATGGCTACTTTTTCTATTTCATACTCAGAGGATTTTCCAGATAATATAATTTTTTCTATTTCAGGACTCATGAGCATTACTTCATATATACCAATTCTACCTTTATAACCTAGTTCTTGGCATTTATCACAGCCTTTAGCAGTATAGAATTTAAGATTAGTTAATTCTGGCTTATGACCAGACTCAGCACTAATTTCATTTAGAGCATTCAATATAGCGGTCATAGTAGTATTATCTATTTTAGTATCTTCAACCTTACAATCTGGGCATAATTTTCTAGCTAATCTTTGTCCAATTATAGCATTTAGTGATGGGGCAAGTAAGAATGGTTGAACACCCATAGCTAATAGTCTAGGTATTGTACCAGCCGCAGAATTAGTATGGATAGTAGATAACATTAAATGACCCGTTAGGGCGGCATTAATAGCAGTATCAGCTGTTTCTAGGTCACGGATTTCACCAACCATTACTATATCAGGGTCTTGACGAAGAATAGCCCTTAAGCCTCGAGCAAAAGTATAAATAGATTTCTTTTTTGTTTCCCCAACTACCGTAGGTTCTTGATCAGAGGTATCTGCATTATCTATTTGACTTTGTACAATGCCGGCCAACTTATATTCGATTGGATCTTCTAAGGTAATAATTTTTGTGTCCTCAGTATTGAGTTTATTTAATATGGCATATAGAGTAGTAGTTTTACCAGAACCAGTTGGACCAGTGGTAATAATCATACCATTTGGTTTTTTCATCTCTTCCTGAATATCATTAAATGATTTGCCTTTAAAACCAAGTTGTTCAAATTCTAAACCAACAGAGGATGATTTTAATAGTCTCATTACAATACTTTCACCAAAAGCAGAAGGAATAGAAGAGACCCTGACATCTATTTTGTCATTACTAAGATGAATAGTGAATCTACCATCTTGTGGTTTATTTCCAATATTTAATTTTAATCCAGATAATAATTTAATACGTGAAGATATTTTTGGCCAAGACTCTTTTTCTAGTTTAGCTACTTCATGTAATATACCATCCATACGAAGACGGATTTTTACATCATTTTCTTCAGCTTCAATATGGATATCAGATGCTTTAAATTTTAAACTAGCTGCGATTACTATATTGATAGTTTCAGTTAAGCTAGTTTTTTGTATAAGCTCATCAAGTTTATTAAAAGTTGTTAATTGCTTGTCAAATTTTTCAATATCCTCGGCAGAAATAGCCACACCTTCTATTTGAATGATCTTTGGTATTTTTTTGTATATAGCTACAGCTGTATTAAAACTAGCTTCTGATATTAAATATGTTTTTATTCTAACGTGATATTTTTCAGATAATTCTTTGGCTAGATTATTTACTTGAGGATTATTTGGGTTAAGAGAACCTAGGCGCATTTCTTCGCCAGTATATAAAAAACAAACTGTTTGTAGAGCGTCAGCCTGAGCTTGTTCTATAGTCTTTAAAGCGGCTTGAGAAATTGGAAATTTTTCTAGATTTATATAAGTAATACCAAGAGCATCAGCCTGGACTTGCACGCGTTTTTCTTTTTCTTTAAGTTCTATTTCAGATAATTTAGCACTTAATTTTTGACTTTTGCTATCATTTGAATTATCGACCATGTTTTTTATTTTATTTTAATAACTATAAACAATTATACTTTATTGGTGGTCTTTAAGTCAATTTTACTTATAATAAAAAACCACTCAGAAATGAGTGGTTTTTAAAGATATTTTATTTAGTAAGCTTTGGTAAATGTTTATGAGCTACACGATGAATCTTACCATGGCTTTTGCCAGGAGCTATTAAATCTAAGAAAATAGTAGCCCAAACTATATTATAGAAAGATCCGTGTATGGCGGTACCAGTAATAAATATTACAGCTAATACGAAATAACCTATTAACATTAGCATTGGCGCTAAAATTGGTATCATAAATGATATTAATATAAAGGGTACAATAGCAAATACCATAAGAGTGATAATAGCTACTATAGACAGAATGGTGATTAATAGTAATAGGAAAGCATTCTCTAAAGTAATTATCCAATTTATTCTAAATAGTAACCAAGAATTTACAAAAGCATCGGTGAATTTTTGATTTTTTATTACTACAAATCCAATACCATATCTAGTTACAAATGAGATAATAATTACCAAAGGTACTAAGATGAAGAATACAAATAGTCCTAATATTATATATATTACCCAATCATTGGCATTAGATAGGAAATAAATTAAAGGCATTACTACCATTGATAAGAAGAAATAGACTATCAATGAATTGATAATGTTTAGTCCAAACACTGGCCAAAATTTATCAACGCCATTTTGTAATTGAAGACCCAAAGATTTTTTGACAGATTGCTTACCTTTAGCGCTAGCTGTGTAAGTAAGGCTTGCTTGTGAAGATATAGCTAAAATAGTTATAGCTGAGAATAAAATAAATAATCCAAACAATGCTAATACATCTGGTAAGCTACTCCAAGTAAGATTTGCGTTAGAGAAAGTTACAAAGATATCGACCCACGATTTTATATTAGTACTGATAAAATCAGGGAAGTTATTAGCTAAGCCTGAAAGAGTTTCTATTTCATAATATCCTAATAGAGCTGCAAATAATCCAAAGAACCATACGACTGGATTCTTTCTAGTAATTTGCCAAGCTTTAGGATAGACTGTTCTGTAAAACATAATTTTATTTTTATTTTTTAGATGTCTATATTATACAATAAAATTGATAAAAAAACAAAACCCCTCCAAAAAGAAGAGGGTAAGTTTAATTAATATTTTTAAATAAATCAAAAAGCCTCCCGAGTGGAAGGCTTTTTATTAAGCTAGTAGCTTATTGAATTCGTCTTTTTCTATAGTCTCTTTATCAAGTAATACTTTAACTATCTTTTCCATTTTATCTTTATTATCTTTGATGGTTTTTTCAGCGGTCTTCAAAGCGTCGTCTATATATTTTGATATTTCTTCATCAATAGTCTGAGCTGTTTTTTCACTGTAGTCACGACGTTCATGAATTTCCTTGCCCAAGAAAGGCATTTCATCTTTTTGTCCAAAAGTACGAGGTCCAAGTTTTTCATCCATGCCAAATTGAGTAACCATTTTTCTAGCTGTAGCAGTTGCTCTTTGCAAGTCATTAGAAGCTCCAGTAGTAACTTCACCAAAAAATGTTTTTTCAGCTGCATAACCACCTAATAGAACAGCCATAGAAGCTATAAAGTCAGAATAAGCTGTCATTTTTTTATCTTCTTTTGGTAGATTAATAGTATAACCAGCTGCTCTTCCGCGGGAAATAATAGAAACTTTATGTACAGGATCAGCCTTAGGTAACATATGGGCCATTAAAGCATGTCCAGCTTCATGATAGGCTGTTATTTTCTTTTCAGTTGCAGATAGAATATGACTTTTTCTTTTACGGCCTAATAATACTCTTTCTATAGAATCAAGCACAGTTAGATTACCTATAGTTTTTTTATTAGCTCGCGCTGCAGTGATAGCAGCTTCATTTAATAAATTGGCTAGATCAGCACCAGAAAATCCAGGGGTGCGTTGAGCTACAATTTTTAAGTCAACATCTTTATCCAAAGGTTTTTTCCTAGCGTGAATTTTTAGTATAGCTTCTCTATCTTTTATATCTGGTAAATCAATTACTACTTGTCTATCAAAACGACCAGGACGAAGCAGAGCAGGGTCTAAGACATCAGGTCTATTAGTAGCGGCTAATACTATGACATTGGTTTGATTATCAAAGCCATCCATTTCAACTAATATTTGATTTAAGGTTTGTTCTCTTTCATCGTGAGATCCACCTAGGCCAGCTCCACGTTGACGACCAACTGCATCAATTTCATCTATAAAGATAATACAAGGGGCAGTCTTTTTAGCTTTTTTAAATAAATCTCTGACACGTGAAGCGCCAACACCAACAAACATCTCTACGAATTCAGAACCAGAGATATGAAAAAATGGAACTTTAGCTTCACCGGAGGTTGCTCTAGCCAAAAGAGTTTTACCAGTACCAGGAGAACCAAGCAATAAAACACCCTTAGGAATTTTAGCTCCCATAGTAATAAATTTTTGAGGATGTTTGAGGAATTCTACAATCTCTTCCAAATCTTCTTTAGCTTCTTTAGCACCAGCTACATCTTTAAAGCTTACTTTTATTTTTTGGTTGGCAATTTTAGCGCCAGATTGACCAAAGGTCATAGCCTTACTATTAACTCCTTGAACTTGCCGCATCATAAACCAAATTAAGCCGATAATAAACAAGGCAGGGATGATAAACGGAAGAATCGTTAATAAGAATCCAGAGCTTGGTTCATCGCCAACGCTAATGTCTAGCTGAGAAATTTTTTCAGGAGAGACATTATAATTTTTTAGTACTTCACTAAGAGATTCGTTCATCTCTTTCTTACTAAATTGCTTATTTTCGTCTTTTAGTAATATATCAAGCTCATTACCTTTTACAGTAATACTTTGTACTTCCTCATTATTTATTTCTTGAACTAGTTTAGCAATAGAAATATTCTCGATATTGTCTTGGCTATTATCAAATAGACTAAAAGCAGTCATGATAGCGGCAAATATCAAGAAAAATATTAGGAAATTTTTTAAAATATTTTTCATATAATTTTATTATTTTTTAACCCCGCTAGAGGCCTATTATTAATATTAAGTATATCAAATATCAGGGGATAGTTCTAACGGGGTAAAATTTATAACTTTATTTCTTAGCGTCCTTTTTATCGTCTTTGGCCTTTTCTTCTTTCTTGTCGTCTTTAGTATCTACTTCTTTTTTAGTATCTTTCTTATTTTCTTTAACTTCTGTTACTTCTTTTTTATCGTCCTTCTTTTCTTTCTTATCTTCTTTAGTATCTTTTACTTTTTTAGGTTTTTCATCTTTATCTTCTTTTTTAGTTTCAGTTTTATCCTTTTTTATGTCTTTCTTATCTTCTTTTTTCTTATCATCCTTTTTGTCATCTTTTTTAAGGTCTATTCCTTTTAAAGAAAGTCCTAGACGATGATGTTTTGGTTCGATAGTAAGAATTGTAAATTCATAATCTTTACCAACCGTTACTAAATCTTCAGGATTTGATACTTTTTTAGCACTAAGTTCTGAAATATGAACTAAACCATGAATGTCGTTGTCTAACTCAATAAAAGCTCCAAAAGGATTTACCTTGAGAACTTTACCTTTTACTTTTTGACCGATAGTATATTTAGCTGCTACTTCAGCCCAAGGATCTTTTTGTAATTTTTTAATAGATAGAGATATTTTAGTGTTTTCAATATCGATAATTTCAGCTTTTACATTATCACCAACTTTTATAATATCTCTTGGATTGTCAATTCTTTGCCAGGCAAGTTCTGAAATATGAACTAAACCTTCTAAGCCCTCACCAAATTCTACAAAGGCACCAAAGTCTACTACACCAGTAACTCTACCTTCAACTTGATTGCCAATTTTAAATTTAGAGATAACTTTCTTTTGCCTGTCATTCCAAGCAGCTTTTTCAGAAACAATAAGTTTCTCCTCTTTTTCGTTTATATCAATTACTTTAGTTTTTAGAAGTTGATTTACAAAACTTTTTAGATGAGTCAAAATTTTACTTTTATCTCCACCTTCAATACGAGGATAATGCTCTATAGTAAGTTGTGATACTGGTAAAAATCCTACAACGTTACCAAGTTTGATCATTAGACCACCTTTATTAGCATCTATTACTTTAGATTCAACAATAGTGCCTTCTTTGTAAAGATTTTCTAGATTATCCCAAGCTTTTTGATGGCCAGCCTCACGAAGAGACAATTCCATATAGCCATTTTCGTTATCTAAACCAATAACAGTGGCTGTTGCTTTATCACCAATTTTTAAACCTGAAGTTTCATCTGATTCATCATAGATTTCTCTACCACGGATAATACCAGTGGTGATACTATCTAGATCTAAATAAATTTCATTTTTAGAAAGACTGATAACAATACCAGTCACTAGTTCGCCCTCTTTTGGAATATTAACTGCTTTTTCATCTTGCAGTAATAGGTCCATTGGATTTTGGGCAATTGTTTTTTCTTCTGACATATTAATTATTAATATTTATCCCTATCTCAACTTGAGATTGAGCCTCTAAATTCGTCTTATTTAGAGATAGATTAGTTATTTATAAGCTGCCTTACATTACCATAAAACTTAAAATAAATCAAGTCCTCTAGTCTTAGGCTCTTTTTATCAACAAAACCCTTAAAAATAGGGTAAAAAACTGCATTTTTTGTCTTTACTTTTAGGCTTTTTTATGCTAAAATGTTTAGTATTAAAAGGTATAAAAAATAGCTAAAATATATGATAATTTCATGGCACGGATTTAATTATTTTAAATTAAAAAACACTTCAAATTCTTTAATATTTAATCCTTATGGATTAGATAAAGTAAGTAAATTTTCTAAGGCTAAGGCTGATTTAATTTTATTTTCAGACCCTAGTAAAATAGCCAAGGCTAAATTAAATAAAGAGGCATTCATAGTTGACTCCCCAGGTGAATATGAGGTCAATGATGTTTTTGTTTATGGTCGTGAGGTTAAAGGTAATATTATTTATTATGTTGTCTTTGAAAAAATTAAAATTGCTTTCTTAGGAGAATTTGGACATGGAGATTTAGATAATGGAGATTTAGAACTTATAGAAGGAGCTGATATATTGATTTTGCCAGTTGGTGGAGGAGATTTAACTACAGCTAAAGAGGCTTCTAAAATTATTCAACAAGTAGAACCACGAGTAGTTATACCAAGTTGTCATAAAGCTGGCTCAGGCAAGCTCAAAGCAGACAGTGTAACAGATTTTATAAAAGAATTTGGTGTAAAGCCAGTTGAGGAAGAAAAATATAAAATAAAAAAGAAAGATCTTCCGCAAGAAGATGTACAGTTAATTATACTTAAAACCCAAAAATGATTATTTTTGACTCAGGAGGGAACAAAAATTTAATTTTAATAATTTTAGTAGTATTGTTTACTGGAATTATAGCTTGGCAGTGGGCACTTAGTGATCCTTTTGCGAGCGTAGAAATGGAAAATAATTTTTTATCAAAGATAAGTGAAGATACAGGTGATTCTGTGGATAATATAAAAAATTCTGTAGCACAAGGAATAGCAGACGCAAAAGTAGTAAGTGATGAGGTTAATAAAATAGCACAACAAGAGCAATTAATTGAAGAGGCTAAAAAATATTTAGAAGATAAAGAAAATAATATTTTATTAGCACCAGATAATCAAGAAGATTGTGAATTTCAAGAAGGCGAATGGAAAATTTGGAACGAAAGCACAAAAGAGACTTGTAATTTATTTACTGATGACGCAGATAAAGAATGTAGTGATAGTAGTGAGTGCGAAGCTTATTGTATAATAGATTTGCCAGAAATAGCTATGAAAGATTTACCTTTAGAGACAAAAGGAACTTGCGCGGCTAGGACAATTTGGGAAGGATGTTATTCATTAGTTGAAGAGGGATTAGTTTACGGAATAGTTTGCAATTAATATAGTAGATCCTGAAATAAATTCAGGAAGACAATATAAAATATATGGTAACAAAGAAAAAAAACGTAAAGAAAGAAGATTCTAAAAAACCAAATCAAGATATCTTAATAGACAATAAGGGTAACGTAGAGCCTTTGTCTATTGTTGAAGAAATGGAAACCTCATACATTGATTATGCTATGAGTGTTATTGTTTCTCGTGCTTTACCTGATGTTAGAGATGGTTTAAAGCCGGTTCATCGTCGTATTTTATATGCGATGTGGACTATTGGTTTAAAACATAATGCTAAATTTAGAAAATCAGCCACTGTAGTTGGTGAAGTACTTGGTAAATATCATCCTCATGGAGATGCAGCTGTTTATGCTTCTATGGTTAGAATGGCTCAGGATTTTGCTATGCGTTATCAATTAGTAAATGGCCAGGGAAACTTTGGTTCCGTGGATGGTGATAGTGCAGCGGCCATGCGTTATACGGAAGCTAAATTACAAGCCATAGCTGAAGAGCTAATGTTTGATATTGAAAAAAATACAGTTGATTTCGTGCCAAACTATGATGGTTCACATAAAGAGCCAAGAGTTATGCCAGCTAAGTTACCAAATTTACTTCTAAATGGTACTACTGGTATTGCGGTTGGTATGGCCACTAGTATTCCACCTCATAATCTAGGGGAGCTGATAGATGCGATTACATTATTAATAGATAATCCAAAAACTACTATTGAAGATTTGATGGAAATAGTTAAGGGTCCAGATTTTCCAACTGGCGGTATAATTTATAGTATAGAAGATATAAAGACTGCTTATGCTACTGGTCGTGGTGGTATTGCTATGCGTGGTGAGGCTGAAATTATAGAACCAAAAGCTGGTCAGTATCAAATTGTTATTTCTTCTATTCCTTTTCAAGTTAATAAAGCCAACATGTTAGAGAAGATAGCTCAGTTGGTAAAAGATAAGAAATTAGAAGGCATTAAAGATCTTCGTGATGAATCAGATAAAGATGGCATAAGAGTAGTTGTTGATCTTAAGAAAGATGCTTATCCAAATAAGATTTTAAATAATCTATATAAACATACTCAATTACAGGAGAAATTTCATGTTAATATGTTAGCTTTGATAGATGGAATTCAACCAAGGGTGCTTACTTTACAAAGTATTTTGGAAGAATATATTAAGCATCGTCAAACAGTAGTTACTCGTCGTACTCAATTTGAATTAGATAAAGCTAAAGATAGAGCGCATATTTTAGAAGGTTTGAAAAAAGCTTTAGATAAAATTGATGCCGTTATTAAGCTAATTAGAGCTTCTAAAGATAAGGAAGTAGCTAAGCTTAATTTAATGAAGAAATTTAAATTAAGTGAAAGACAAGCCGTGGCTATTTTAGAAATGAAGCTACAATCTTTGGCTAATATGGAAAGAAAGAGGCTTGAAGATGAGTTAAAAGAGAAAAAGAAATTAATCAAAGAATTAGAGTCTATACTTAATAGTAAGAAAAGAGTATTAAGTATTATCAAAAAAGAACTTAAAGAAATTAGAGATAAATTTGCTGACGAGAGAAAAACTAAGGTAGTTAAGGGGGCTATTGGCAAGATGAATACCAAAGATCTTATTCCAAATGAAGCAACTGTTGTTACTATGACTCATGATGGATATGTTAAGAGGCTTTCTCCAGAAACTTTCCGAACGCAAGGCAGGGGTGGTAAAGGTGTGATAGGTTTAACCACTAAAGAACAAGATGAGGTGCAGATATTTATGTCCACTAGTACTCATGCTGATTTATTATTCTTTACTACTAAGGGCAGAGTATTTCAACTTAAGGCCTATGAAGTACCTCAGCAATCTCGTACTTCTAAAGGTCAAAATATTGTTAATTTCTTACAACTTTCTCCAGAAGAAAAAGTTTCATCTATTATCCAAAGTGAAGATTTTAAAGTTTTTAAATATTTTGTCATGCTAACTAAGCAAGGCGTAATTAAAAGAGTGGAAGTATCTCAATTTGATAATGTACGTAGATCAGGATTAATAGCCATGAAGCTTAAGGGTGATGATGTGCTTAATTGGGTAAGACCTTCATCTGGTAAAGACGATATTATCTTAGCTACTGCTAAAGGACAGGCCATTAGATTTAAAGAAAAGAATGTTAGAGCTATGGGGCGTGGTGCTTCTGGTGTGAGAGCTATTCGTCTTAAAAAAGATGATGTTATAATTGGCATAGATCTTATCCCAGATGGAAAAGCAGCTTCTGATGAGCAGTTGATGGTAGTAATGGCCAATGGTTTTGGTAAGAGAACTTCCGTTGCTTCTTATAAAGTACAAGGTAGGGGTGGATCGGGTATCAAGACTGCCCAAGTAACTACTAAGACTGGTGATATTGCTTCAGCTAAAATAGTATCTACTAGAATAGAAACAGAGGATATAATTATTATTTCTAAAAAAGGACAAGTAATTAGAATGCCTATCAAGTCAGTTAATGTTTTGGGTCGAGCCACTCAAGGGGTGAGATTAATGAAGTTTAAGGATCCTGATGATAAAGTGTCTTCAGTGACATTTATATAAAATCAATCCCCCGCTCGTCGGGGGTTTTTGAGCTCTATTTGTAAATAGCCTATATAAATGATAATCTTTAAATAATATAATATTATGGATTTTGATAGATTAAAAAAATTTATTGATGAACAAGATATAAAATTAGATAAGTTATATAATAATTTTGATAATGATCAGCAAAAAAAGAATTTAGCCTATGCCGTGAAGTTAACAGAAGAAGTTGGTGAACTTAGTGATGAGATACTAGCTTACAATTCTTTTCAAAGGCAAGAAAAATTAGATGTTAAAGGAAAAGATGATTTAGGAGATGAATTTGCTGATGTGATGTTAGTATTATTATTACTTATGAAAAATATGGATATTGATATGGAAAAAGTGTTGAATAAAAAAATAGCCAAATTAGAAAAAAGAAAATAATATGGGAGAAGATAGATTGACATCAGCTAAAGAACAAAATACAGATCGCACTTGGGATCTTACTTTGCGTCCTCAAAAACTTAAAGATTATGTTGGTCAAGAACAGGTTAAAGAAAATCTTGATATTGTGCTTCGTGCTGCTCAAAATAGGAAGGAACCTATAGATCATACATTACTTTATGGCCCTCCAGGGCTTGGCAAGACGACTTTGGCCCATATTATAGCTAAAGAGATGGGAGTAGGAGTTAAGGTAACCTCTGGTCCAGCTATTTCTAAAGCTGGAGATTTGGCAGCCATTATTACCAATCTTCAGGAGGGTGATATTTTATTTATTGATGAGATTCATCGTCTTAATAAAACCATAGAAGAAATCCTTTATCCAGCCATGGAAGATTTTGCTTTAGATCTTATACTTGGCAAGGGCCCATCTGCTCAGATGGTCCGTCTTGATTTGCCGAAGTTTACTTTAATTGGAGCTACTACTAGGTATAATCTTATTTCTTCTCCATTAAGAGATAGGTTTGGAGTAACTTTTAGACTTAATTTTTATACACCAGCTGAGTTAGCTCAAATTGTGAAGCGAGCCGCTGATATTTTAACTATTAAGATTGATGATCAATCTACACTTGAAATTGCTAGTCGTAGTCGGGCAACACCTCGTATTGCTAATCGTATTTTGAAAAGAGTTAGAGATTATGCGCAAGTTAAAGGTGATGGAAATATTTCTTTAGATTTAACCAAACAAGCACTTGATATGATGGCTATAGATAAGTTTGGTTTGGATGATTTAGATAGAAAATTACTTACTGTTTTAGTAGAAAATTTTGGTGGAGGTCCAGTAGGGCTAGGTACTTTAGCAGCTGCTATTCAAGAAGAGTCTGGTACTATTGAAGAAATATTTGAGCCGTATCTTATGCAATTAGGATTATTATCTCGTACTTCTCAAGGTAGGATAGCTACCGATAAAACTTATGAGTATTTAGGAATAGATAAAAAGGGCGATAAAAATAAGTTATTTTAGTTTATGAAGCCTAAATTACTATTACATTCATGTTGTGCACCGTGTTCTATATATGTACTTAGAGAATTAGCCAAAGACTATGATCTAAGTATTTTTTTCTATGATCCAAATATTCATCCTCATACAGAATATATTCAACGTCGTGATGAAATGGCAAATTATGCTAAAAAGATTGGCGTATCTTTTGAAGAAGGTAAATATGATAGCGAAGATTGGTTTAGTAAAACTAAAGGATTAGAAAATGAGCCAGAAAAAGGTAAACGCTGCGAAGTTTGTTTTGATATTCGTTTAGGTGAGACTGCTAGAAAAGCTAAAGATGAGGCTTATGATGCATGGACTACAGTATTAAGTATTTCTCCTCATAAAGATGTTAGTCAAATAAACTGTGTTGGCAATAAATTAGCTAAACAATATGGAGTAAAATTTTTAGAATCCGATTGGAAAAAAAATGATGGATTTAAAATTGCTAGTCAGATGAGTAAAGCGGAAAATTTTTATAGACAAGATTACTGTGGCTGTGTTTATTCCAAATTAGCTAGAGAAAAAGTAATTCAAGCTAGAAAAAATGAAAATTAGTTTATTTGATTTCAAATTACCAAAAGAGCTTATAGCTCAGGAACAAATAAAACCACGCGATCATTCTAGATTGCTAATTTTGGATAAAATTAAAAACAAGATAGCTCATAAACATTTTTATGATTTACCAGATTATCTAACAGCCAATGATGTTTTAGTGCTTAATGAAACTAAAGTATTTCCAGCTAGACTTTATGGTAATAAAAAAACTGGCGGTAAAGTAGAAGTTTTGTTAACTGAAAAACAGGTCAGAGGGAACTGGTTGGCTTTAATAGGAGCTCGTAATTTAAAAATAGGCGATAGTATTTATTTTGCTAAAAAACTAGAAGCCAAGATTACAGCTGTCATATCCCCCACGGGGGGATCGCCCAGTGGGCGAGATGGCAAGACTAAACAAATCAAATTTAATCTGTCAGGGAAAAAATTAGAAAGTATTATAGATAATATTGGGCACACTCCATTACCTCCTTATATTAAAACTAAAGATAGTGCTAAAATTAAAAAAGATTATCAAACAATTTATGCTAAAAGTAGTGGCAGTGCAGCTGCCCCTACAGCAGGACTTCATTTTACCGATAAGATTTTAAAGCAATTAGCTAAGCAGGGAGTTAAAATTTTTAAAGTTACTTTACATGTTGGTTTAGGTACTTTTGCGCCAGTAGAAGTGGAGGATATTAAGAAGCATCAGATTCATCATGAATGGGCTAGCATTGATAAACGTACTGCCGATGTTTTAAATAAATTAAAAAAAGCTAATAAAAATATTATAGCTGTTGGTACTACTAGTGCTAGAACATTAGAAGCTTTTTCTACTAAAGCTGGCCAACTTAAGTCAGGCTCTAAATGGGTAGATATTTATATTTATCCTGGTTATCAATATAAATTTATTGATGATTTGCTTACTAATTTTCACTTACCAAAAAGTTCCCTACTATTTATGGTTTCAGCCTTGGCTAGTCGGGAGTTTATTTTAAAAGCTTATCAGAAAGCAGTAGCTAAAAAATATAGATTTTTTTCTTTCGGTGATGCAATGCTGATAAGTAAAGATAGATTAAAATAAAAAGTTAAGACTGCCCTAAGGGGTGGTTTTTTTGTTAAAAAAAGAATCCCACCTGCCCCAATGTAGGTGGAATTCTAGAAAACTTCCATATTCATATTCAATTGTATTTGTAGACCTGTTGCATAATAACTCACTACTGCAAATCTCATATTTTGGTTAAATTTCCTAAAAATTTCCTTAGCTTATCTTAAGATAGGTTCTCAAAAATTGTTTAAAAAATTTACCTCAAAATCTTAAAATTTCGTTACGTAATTTATTATGCAACAGGTCTAATGTTATCTTTGTTCTAGATATCAAACAAGTAATTTATATTTTTTGTGCTTTTTCATGGAGCACGCTTTACTTATATTAATATTTTGACAAAGAATTTATAACAAAGAACTGGGGCATCTATATTATAGCATAATTACTTTTTAGTTAAAATGAAAATGCACAGTATCTCCATCTTTCATAATATATTCTTTACCTTCCATACGCATATGTCCGGCATCTTTAGCTTGATTCCAGCCCCCATCGTCTAAGAGTAGTTGCCAATCAATTGCTTCAGCTCTAATAAAGCCTTGTTCAAAGTCAGTATGGATTACTCCAGCTGCTTGAGGAGCTTTAGTGCCATTAGTAATCGTCCAAGCCTTGGTTTCTTCAGGGCCAGTTGTGATAAAAGTGATAAGATTTAATAGTTCGTAACTAGCAGTGATTAAATTATCTAAACCACTAGCCGAAATACCCAACTCTTTCATATATTCTTTAGCTTCGCTTTCATCAAGCTCAGCTAATTCAGCTTCAGTCTTGGCACAAATAGAAATTGAATCTTCTGGCAGACCAATATCTTTACCAACGTCAGTTTCATCAATATTGTAGAGATAAATTATTGGCTTAATACTTAATAAATTAAGTTGTTTAATTAATTTAGCCTCTTCTTCATCAAGCTCTAAAGAATTAAGCATTTTATTATCTTCTAGTTGGGTTTTGGTTTTTTCCATTAGAGCTTTTTCCTGATCTAGAATTTTGTCATAGGGACCTTTCATTTTAGAAGTTACTTTGTCTAAATGTTTAGTCACTACATCAAGGTCAGCCATTATTAATTCTAGGTTAATAATTTCTTTATCGTACTCAGGATTAATATCACCATGGACATGGGTAACATTTTTATCAGTAAAATGTCTAATTACTTGGACAATGGCATCTACTTCTCTAATATTGGATAAAAATTTATTACCCAAACCTTCTCCCTCGGAGGCACCTTTGACTAGTCCAGCAATATCTACGAATTCTATAACAGTGGGAATAGTTTTAGCAGATTTGGATAGTTTAGTTAATTTATTTAATCTATCATCTGGCACAGCTACCACACCTACATTTGGATCAATAGTACAAAACGGGTAGTTTGATGCTTCTACCTTGTTTTTAGTTAATGCTTGAAATAGAGTTGATTTACCGACGTTTGGTAAACCTACAATTCCTAGAGAAAATGACATATTTTTTATTATATATTATCGTCAAGTTTACCTTGACAAAATTTATTAATATGCTATAATAGCATTAGAATACACATTGAGAAATACCTCTTATAGGTTCCGTCCTTAAGCGGTATTTTTCTTTTTATAATTAAGTTTTTTCTTTAAATTGTTCATAAATACAATTTTTTCTTTTCCCTCTTTTTTTAATAAACTCGAGCAAGTTTTTAGATAAGGGCTTATTACCATTTTAAGTTTTTTATTTTTGTATAAATATTTTACTAAGCTATAAAAATCACCATCACTAGATACTATTATTGCTTGATCATAATTCTTGAAGTCAACCATAGTTTGAAGTACTAAGTCAGCATCAACATTACCTTTTATATTCCCATCTCCATCAGGAATAGTGGGTTTAAATATCAATATATATCCAGATTTTTGTAATGATGAATATAAATCTTGATTTTCTGGTATATAACCTATAAATAAGTAGGCAGTCTTTACGCCATATTTTTCAGCTAAGTATACTCTAAATTTTTTGAAATTTAAATTCCATCCAAGACTCTTAACGCCTAAGTTTAAATTTTGGCTATCTATAAATGCAAAGTTATTTTCCTTATTTATCATATATAGTATTCTAGACAAATTAAATCATAAAAAGCTTAAACTGGCAATAAAATAAGATTGGATTTTTTTATTTATTTAAGCTATAATATTCCTATTATGAAGAATCTTGATTTTAAAAATGAGCTAAATAAAGAGCAATACGAGGTCGTGACAGGTGGTCAGGGGCCTCATTTAGTTTTGGCTGGAGCAGGAAGTGGCAAGACACGTACTTTAACCTATCGAGCAGCTTGGTTAATAGACCAAGGAGTTAAACCAGAGAAAATATTATTAGTTACTTTTACTAATAAGGCAGCGGCTGAGATGATGTATCGAGTTAAAAGTCTTCTGGGTCTTAAAGTTGAAGATAAGCTTTCATTATGGGGAGGTACTTTTCATTCTCTAGCTAATCGGTTACTTAGAATCTATGGCAAACATATAGATATTAAATCTGATTTTACTATTTTAGATAGTGATGATAGTGATAATTTATTAAAATTAATTTCTAAAGATTATCTTTCTTCACTACCGGCAAAACATCGTCCTTCTCCTGGTGTATTAAGAGAGACTATTAGTTTTGCTACTAATTCTGGTGTTGATATTAAAACTAGTTTAGAAATAAAATTTCCTGAATGGATGGGCTTGCTAACTAATATAGAAAAAATTGCCAGTGAGTATCAAAGACGTAAGAGAGAATCAAATGTTTTAGATTTTGATGATCTGTTAGTTTTTTGGAAGGCTTTAACTGAACATCCAGAGGCTGGAGTCTGGTTACAAAAGAAATGGGAATATATTTTAGTAGATGAATATCAAGATACTAATACTATTCAAGCGGATATTATTTTTAATTTAGCTAAATTACATAATAATGTGCTAGCCGTGGGAGATGATGCTCAAAGTATTTATTCTTTTCGAGCTGCCGACATTAGAAATATTTTGGAATTCCCTGATAAGTTTAAAAAAACTAAAGTACATAAATTAGAAACTAATTATCGTTCCACACCAGAGATATTAGATGTAGCTAATCAAATTATAGCAGCTAATAAAAATCAATTTACCAAAAATCTTAAAGCCAGCAGAGATTCGCATGTTAGGCCAGAATTAGCTGCTCTGATAGACTCAAGTCAAGAGGCTAATTTTATAGTAGATAGGATTGAACAGCATTTTGAGAAAGATTTAAGGGCAGATCAAATAGCAATATTATTTAGAGCAGCCTCATATAGTCAAAATTTAGAAATGGAATTGAATCGTAGGGGTATAGATTATGAAATGAGAGGTGGATTAAGATTTTTTGAAAGAGCTCATATTAAAGATTTACTAGCCTATATAAAAGTACTAGGTAATTTTAGGGATGAAGTAGCTTGGCGAAGAATTTTACAGATGCAAGAGGGCATTGGGCCAGTTACTGCTTTTAAAATTTACCAACAGATAGTTGAAGTAGGTGATTTAGCTAAACTTAGAGAGACTGGTTTAAATATGACTGACAAAGCAGGCGCCTCTTGGTCTAAAATATTAATGGTTATAGATGATTTACTAAAACATAAGCAAGATAACGTCAGTAAATTAATAAATGTAGTAATGGATTTTTATTATCCGTATTTAAAAACAAAGTTTACAGATTATCGTCAAAGGCAAGATGATTTAGAACAGTTAGCTATTTTTGCCTCAGGTTATAAAGAGTTAGATTTATTTTTAAATGAAATAAGTTTGCAAGAAAGTTTTTCTGGTAAAGAATCTGAAAAATCAGAATCTAAAGTAATATTAAGTACTGTGCATCAAGCTAAAGGATTAGAATGGGAGGCAGTCTTTGTAATTAATATGACTGATCAAGCTTTCCCGCACCCATTATGCGTTGGGGAGGCAGAGCGAGAAGAGGAGCGGCGTTTATTTTATGTAGCTTCTACTAGAGCTAGTCGTTATCTTTATTTAACATATCCGATGTCTATGGTTAGGTATGATGGTCATCATACTTTAAAACCATCTCCTTTCTTAGCTGATATCGATAGTAATTTATTTAATAGTAATAATATGTCACGTAGTGCTAGTTATGGTGAATCAGACGGTGTAGAGTATGTCGTTGATCCCGATGGATTTTTACCGGACGTGACTGATTGGTAATAATAAATAGATTTGTTATAATGATATAAATGGAAGAAAATAAAAAAAAGCATGCCCCTCGAAGCCTTGGCGAAGATGGGGATATAATAGTCTTGGATTTAGAGACTAAAAAAAGTTTCGATGAAGTCGGTGGACACCATAATATGGCTAAGCTTGGCGTATCTTTAGTTGGTATTTATTCTTATAATAAGAAACAATATCGTGGATTTAGAGAAGAAGAATTTGGTGAGCTTTTGGAATTATTAAAAAATACCAAGCTAATGATTGGTTTTAATTCTAAGAGTTTTGATAATACAGTATTGCAACCTTATTATAAAGACTTTGATTTGAGTACAATTCCGCATTTAGATATTTTAGAGGAAATAGTTCATGCTCTAGGTCATAGATTGAAGCTAGAAAGTGTAGCACAATCTACACTTGGTTATGGTAAGTCTGGCTCAGGACTTGATGCTATTGCTTATTATAGAAGTAATGATTGGGAGAAATTGACTAGATATTGTTTAGATGATGTCAAAGTAACTAAAGAGGTTTATGAATATGGATTAGCTCATGGAAATATTTGGTATCATAATGCTGGGCGTAAAGAGAATATTGTAGCTCGTTGGGGTAAAAAAAATGGTGATGCTACAATTGAAGAGAAAATAAAACAAGCCTTAGCCGATGGTGATCAGATTGAGATAGAATATATGGATGAAGCAGGCCAGACTACCACTCGAAAGATTGATATTCAAAATATAAATGGCCGAAAAATAAAAGCCTTCTGTCATTTGAGAGATGCTTTACGGATGTTTGACCTTGATAGAGTTAAAAGTATGAAAGTAGTCGGTAAGATGGGTTCTTGGCAAAATACTTTGTTGTAAGAAATAAAAAATCTCGTTTAACGAGATTTTTTTAATATGCTATAATAAAAATATTAAAATTAATTATAAATTATATGGAAGAAGAAAATGAAGTTCAGAATTCAGGAGAAGTTACTCCAGAAGAAAGTCCAGTGATAGCTTTGCAGGAAGCTAGCACAGATTCTCAAGAATTAAAGAGTAATAAAAAGATAATTATAATTATTTCTACCATAGTATCTTTTATTGTAATTATAACTAGCTTTTTTTTATGGCAAAAAGTAATTATTAAAGAAACAGATGAAGTTTCAAATGAAGCACAATTAAAAAATATAGTTAATGAAGAAGAGCAGCAATTAAATAATGAAGAAACTAAAGAAGAAGAAATCTATATTTATAGTTTAGAAGAAATACAAGATTTTCCTGAAGTAAGTTTAGCGATGATTCTGCCGTGTTATTTAAATAGCAATCTAGATTTATTAGAATATTTTGCTGATGAGCTTAAATTCTGGACAGAGGGGTTTTTAGGTGAAGAATTTTGTAGTCGTTTTGAACTTAATCGAGAAGCTTCTCTTTATTTAGAGACAGCTATTAAAACAGATACAGATAATGACGGTTTAAATGATCTTTTAGAATTAATGTATTATACAGATAAAACTAAAACAGATACAGATAATGATGGATATGACGATTTAACAGAGGTGATGTCAATGAATGATCCAAATAATATCCTAACAGAACAAGACAATGCATTTATGATTTTAATTTCAGAGGAATTTGAAAAAAATGATCCCAATGTTGATATTATAAGTTCTTCTTGTCTTTCTTTAAGTAGAAAGAGTCGTCAATTTGATTGTTTAGAACTCGCAAGTAGGCATGAAACAATTGTTGATTTAAGTTTTTGTGATGATATTCAAGGTGTAAATACAGAATATTTGAAGAATAGTTGTATTGATAATATTTTAAAACAGCAAGCCAATGAATCAAATAATGTAGATGAATGCTTGAAATTATCTGGTGAGATGGAAAAATTTTCTTGCTTAAATGACTTTATGATAAAAAATCACACATTAGAACCATGTGAGATAGCTGGCAAAGAAAAATTCACAACTTGTATAAGTGCTTCATATCAAGATGTTTTTGCTGCATTGGAGAATAATAATGACTGTTATAAATATAAAGACTGGTTTAAATTTGAGCGTGAGTTTAATAGCTGCTTAGAAGCTGTTGCTGTAACAAATAAAGATTTTTCTTTTTGTTTTGAAGATTTTAATAATACATCAAATTGTATTAATTCAATGACTATGCAATTAGGATTACCAAAACAATGTGTGTATCACCTTATCAATCCAGTTGCAGTTGATAAAGGGTATAGTTTTTCAACCCATTTTTTTATTAGGTGTATAGAATTTAGCAACAAAGAAATAAGTGAAGAGGAAATTAAGAATATTGCAATTCAGGGATGTTCAGAATTAGATATAAGTAAATCGTCAATAGAAGAGGGTCATGCTATTTTTATAAAAGATTCATGTATTTCAGAGCTGGCTAAACATTTTGAAGATCCCTCATTATGTGATTATGATGAAAATAAAGATGTTTGTTTAGATATGTATAATTAAATAGTATATATAATATATTTATATAAAAAGAGATATTATTTAATATCTCTTTTTGTTTCAGCTAATTTTACGGTATTGTATAAAAGCATAGCAATAGTCATTGGACCAACCCCGCCTGGGACAGGAGTGATAAATTTTACTTTATCAAATACTCCACTATAATCTACATCACCGACAACATAATCCTTATCGATTTTGTTTATTCCAATGTCAATTACAGTGGCATCTTGTTTAACCATATTTTCTTTAATCAAAAAGGGCTGACCACAAGAGACTATTAAAACATCAGCGGCTGATGTTAGTTTTGCTAAATTTTTATCATCAGGCTTTACTAAAGATACTTTCATATTTCTATCGGCTAGTATCTTTATCATTGGTTGAGAAAATATTTTACCCTTTGAAACTATAACTGCTTGCTTGTTGCCTAATTTTTCTTTGGTTTGTTCAATTAATCTCAGAACGCCCAGAGGTAAGCCGGGGGTGATTATAGATTTGTCTTTGAGAAAGTTTTTTATATTTTCTTTATGAAAACCATCCACGTCTTTCTTTGGATCAAGAGCTGTAATTATTTTGTCAGTATCAAATTGCTCTGGTAAAGGTAATTGGACGAGTATGGCATCAACATTTTCATCTTTATTTAAAAAATCTATAGTTTCTAAGAGATGCTCTTGGCTAGTATCAACGTCTAATAAGTATTCATGAAAATCAATACCAACTTCCTGACAAGCTTTTTTCTTTTTAGATACATAAAGCTGGCTAGGGGCATCTTCCCCTACCAAAACAACAGCTAAACCAGGTCTAATATTTTTTTTAGCTAAATCTTCTTTTATTTCTTGTTGTATTTGTTGGCCTATGGCAAGGCCATCTAATATTTTATTCATAATTTTGTTTAAAATTGTCATCTCGACCGAAGTGGAGAGATCTTAAATCAGATTTCTCGATTCGTCGTTTTTCTCCTCACTCGAAATGACAGAGGGGGTTATAATTCTGGGTAAAGTTCAAACTGTTTCATTAAATTTACTATTTTATTTTTATTCTCTTCAGTCGCTTGTTTAGTTTTTAGAGTATCTATTAATATATCAGCAATAATGGCTATTTCTTTTTCTTTAAGACCTCTACTAGTCAAAGCAGCAGTGCCTAATCTAATACCAGAAGGATTAAAAGGCGTCCGTTTATCAAATGGGATCATATTTTTATTAGTAAAAATATTTACTTGATCTAATAATGTTTCGGCTTCTTTTCCAGATAGGCCTAAAGGAGTAATATCTATCATAATTAAATGATTATCAGTGCCATCAGAGACCATTTTAATATCAGCAGCTCTAAATTTATTTTCTAGAGTTTTACAGTTTTTAATTACTTGAGTTTGATAGTCTTTAAACTCAGGCTTCAAAGCTTCACCAAAAGCCACAGCCTTGGCGGCAATGACATGTTCCAGTGGTCCACCTTGCATTCCTGGAAAAACAGCTGAGTCTATTTTTTTAGCTAATTCTTTTTTACACAAAATCATAGCTCCTCTTGGACCACGTAATGTTTTATGAGTTGTTGTTGTTACTACATCAGCATAAGGAATAGGGTCTGGATGAAGTCCAACTGCAACTAGTCCAGCAATATGAGCCATATCTACCATTAGATAAGCACCCACTTCATCGGCTATGTCTCGGAAAGGCTTGAAATCTATCTGGCGTGAATAAGCAGAAGCACCAGCTAGAATTATTTTTGGTTTATGTTTAATAGCTTGAGCACGAACTTCTTCCATATCTATGAGTTCCGTTTCTTTATTTACACCATAGCTAACAAAATTATAGAATTTACCAGAAAAATTAACTGGATGGCCGTGCGTTAAATGTCCTCCATCAGCTAGAGAGAATCCTAGAATAGTATCACCAAGTTCAGCTAGAGCAAAGTAAGCTTCCATATTAGCTTGAGAGCCAGCGTGAGGTTGGACATTAGCATGTTCAGCACCAAAAAGTTTTTTAGCTCGGTCAATCGCTAGTTGTTCAGATTGGTCTATAAATTCATTACCACCATAGTATCTTTTAGAAGGGTAGCCTTCTGCATATTTATTGGTTAATACTGAGCCTACAGTTTGGAGTACAGCTAAAGACACAAAATTTTCAGAAGCAATCATTTCAGCGCCATCTCTTTGACGTTCTAATTCTTGATTGAGTATTTTTGCAATTTTAGGGTCTGTCTTTTTTAAGTTTTTCATTGTTCTGAGCTATTAATAGTGGTATTTAGTTTATCATATTTAACAGTATATGCAATCTTAGCTAGCTTATGGTATAATATAGACAATTAATTTTTTAAAACAGCTTATGAATAAAGCAAAATTTTTTCGTTCGTTTATGGTAATGGCTATTTTTTTATGGTCCATACCACAAAGCGGACAAGCAGTAGATATTGATTGGTTTGGTAATTCCAGTCAAGAAAAAATAAAATATTATGAAGGTTATAATGATGCTTTAGCAGTAGTCACTTCTAATTCTCTTCCTTATAAGACAAGCGTTAGTAGTACAGATGTTAGTGATTTACAAAAACAAATAAATGCATTAACAGCTAAAGTTGATACTTTAAAAGTTACTACTAATATTGATGATAAGGGAGTTGCCACTGTGACTAGCACTGACAATTTTGTTACTAATCCAATGTCAGAAAATTTAGATGTTAATAATTATCGTATTGGAAATTATTCAGCAAGTGACAGAACAGTTCATGTTGATGGTAATTTAAATCTTCGAAACGGGGAATATCCTTGGGCATTGTATAGTACAGAAGTTCATGTAGAAAATTATGAACTAAATCATAATGCCATTGGCTCATATTCTTATGGTGATAGAGCGACTGCGGGACAGTTCACGACAACAGGGGATAATACTAAGGCAGGAAGCTTCTTTGCTGCTGGACCAAATTCTTACGCTGTTTATGCTACAGCTAGTAGTACAAATTCTTACGCTGGATATTTTGATGGAAAAATTAGAGTGTCTGGTGTTGATCCAGAAAAATGGGTGGAAATTGCTTACGCTGGTGATCCTAATGGCGAAGACACAGTTATTCATGGTCAGGGTAAATTTTTAGTTGAAGGTGGAAATGAATTAAAGTTAAGCGCTGGAGAGAAAATAGAATTTCAATGGCACGGCATAGAACCAAAGTTAGTTTTGGACACTGATCAAAAGATAAAAGCTTATACAGATGTTGAGATATTAGATGGCGATTTAACAGTAGATCGTATTAATAGTGGTATTGAGGCTGTATATTTTGATAGTGATGTAAATTTAGCTGGAGGAACTCTTTATGGTAGAAATCTTAACTTCACCACTATGGAAGATAATCAATTATTGTTGAAATCTTCAGCTTTTGGAAATAATTCAACAGCTGGTCTCTTCCAGGCTGTCGGACAAAATAGTATCGCTGTTCATGGAATGGCTTCTAGTACTGGTAGTTTGGCAGGCTTCTTTGTTGGTAAAACAAGATTTAATGGAGATGTAAATATTACCACTGGTAAATTAGGGATTGGTACTTATACACCAAACAAACAGTTGCATGTTTATTCTGAAACAGAAAATGCAGAAATAGACATTCAAAGTGGAGACAATACTCATTGGGGCATCTATCAGGATAATAGTTCAGGTGATTTAAATTTCTGGCACGGTGATAACAAAGTAACATTTGGCAAAAAAGGATTATTTGCAGAAGCTTTTTGTCTAGATAATAAATGTATTAAATCTTGGAAAGACTTAAAAGATATTTTAGAATCAGAAATAGGTTCTGATTCAGATATTAATATAGACAATTCAGCGCGTAGATAAATATTTAATAAACATATTTTAAAATACCTTGGTATTTCCGCCAAGGTATTTTTTTACAAATAGAATAGAGCTCGACTTTGATAGTACGAGCTCTATATTATGTATGATCAATTGAGGCAATCAATGAGTACCTCGCGAGTAAATGACCATTGACCCCTGTCATTCACGTCAGCGTGAATTATACCTTCACGTGCCCAACGGCGCATGGTACCAGCTGAACGTTTAACAATTTTTCCAGCTATTTCGGCTGACAAAGGCATTATCATTCTTTGCCAGAGATCATTAATTTTAGCAACTAAATCTAAATTAGTCATCTGCCAGCGTTGGGCTAGTTCCGAGATAGAATCTTTATCTTCAGCTATCTGTCCATCGTTATCTTCTAATATAGGAAGAATCAAATCACGAATTTTCTTTTGATCTTCCAACATTAGAGGGGGCAATGAGTCTTTGAGTTTGCTAACTTTCTTTAAGTAAGTGATAAAATCACTTTGCCTATCAGAAGAAGTTTCTTGCATGTTAATACCTTTCTGAGAAGTTACTAGATAGTAAGCCCTGAGGCGACCTGGAATTTCCCAAGCTGAAATACCCTTGCGTTTTAACATAGCTTTGAACTTGGAGTTTTGAGGGATTACGCCCCCATTGGCAATCACTGCGATGAAGTGTCTGAGGCCTGGGTTTTCGGGATCAATGCCTGGTGCTTGTCGATATTCTCTTTCGTCTTCTGCTTTGACAAAAGCCAGAAGCATCCTTTGGGTTTCTATAGAGTCGAAGGTGACTCCTAGTTGGCCATCAGTTCTATATAGACTGATGCTTTCTGGTTTGTTTGACAAGATTCACCTCTTTTCGATTTTAGAAAAAGCCTGATAAAGAGTATCTAGCTCTTTGACTAGGTCATTAACATTGAGTTCCGTCTTCTTTATCAAGTTAGGGAATTCCCGAGTATTAGGTACTTTACCCTCTTCGAGAATGGGAATGTAGATGCGCCTAATTCTATAAGCTGTATTGGGCGCAAATTCTTCAATTTGTTTAGCCATTCTGTCTAGTTCAGCAATTAACATTTGCCTAGATTTTTGATCAATATCTTCAACAAAGTCTAGGCGACTAGCAAGTTCTTTGGTCTCTTCATCAAAATCGTATTGACGAGTTTTCATAGCTATTCTCCTCAAGAAAGTTTATTTGTAATGTGCGAACACTATATTTAAGTATATTTTAGATATTTTGTCAAATACTAGAGCTTTTTAGTCATATAAGTTCCTTCTAATTCATAACCAAGTTTTTTATAGTAATTTCGAACACCAATACCTGATATTACAGCTACTTTGCTTAATTCCTTGGTTTTAGTTATCTGTTCAGCCTCGGCCATTAGTTTTTTACCTAATCCCATGTGTTGAGTTTTAGATGTTTCGTCATCTTGATCTTCACTGTAAGTGGGTATCATTTTGCCATAGACATGAAGTTCTCTAACTAGCGAAGCATTTTTTAATTCAGGAAATATGTTTATTTTTGGATTATCATTAAATCTTAGCCTTAAGAAGCCATACAGTTTTGTATTGTCTTCAGATTCAAAGCTAATAAATATTTCATCGCCATCGGAAGCTTTATATTCTCTTTTAACTAAAATCATTTTATCAGTGTCTTGGCTTCTACCTCTAACTTCACGACATCTCAAACACTGACAAGCTTTGCCTTGTTTTTTTAGTTCGACTTGTAAATATTGACGTAAATTTGTAATTTTATTTCCAGCGACAATGCTTTCTTTTGGGATATCTCTAATTAATCTATTGATTCTAATCCAAGGGGGAGTTATTTTTTTTATTTTTAATAATAACTCTAGCAATTCTTTAGCAGAGAATGGTTTGTATTTTCCTTCTTCGTACCATTTATGTAATTCAGCATATTCATTAACCACACAAGGATATATTTTTATTTGATCTGGTTGTAAGCCAGGTGAAGTATATACATATTCCATCATAGCCAAATCCTTAGCAGGCGTAGAGCCAGGTAAGTCAGGCATATAGTGGTGGTCTACTTTAAGACCAACCTCTTTTAACATTTTAGTGGCCTTGATAGATTGTTCAATGCTGTGTCCGCGTACTATTAAGTCTAATATTTTATTATCAGTATGTTGAACGCCAAGCTGAACACGAGTAGTACCTAGAGCTCTCATTCTTTTGAGTTCTTCGGCGTTTATATAGTCAGGTCTAGTTTCTAAAGTCAGGCCGATTATTTTATACTTAGTATCTTCATTTATAGTTTGCTCCTCTTCTAGAGATAGGGGTTTTCTTTTTTTCTTATCGCCAAAAGTATTGGCCGCAAAAAATAAGTCACGTACAAATTCTTTTTGGTACGCTTCAGGATAGACAGACCAAGTGCCACCCAAGACTAATACTTCTAATTTATCTACTTGGTGGCCATTATTTTCTAAAGCTTGAATGCGCATAGTCACTTGGCGGATTGGATCAAATAGATTCATCTTAGCTCTAGCGGCTGCTGGTTCATTTGATAGATAACTTTTTGGCATGTCTGGTTCACTGGGGCAGTAGACACATTTTCCAGGGCAAGCAAATGGTTTAGAGAGGACAGTAATAACTGATACACCACTCATAGTACGCACAGCTCTTTTTACTAATAGCCTAGCAAAGTTTTTATTAGCCTTTAAATTCCCCTTTTTAATCAGGTTTTTATATGATACAATAAGCTTAGCTTTACTAACGGGAGTCATTTTATGACGAGAAAACACCTGACGTAAAGCTTTAACAAATTCAAGTTCGCTAGAGTCTTTATATTCATAAAGTTCTAGTACTATTTCATCTAAAATTTTAGGTTGTTTTATATCCATGAAAAGTGAAAAAATAAAAAATGATTTACGTGAACTCTATAATGATATAGCTAGAGAGTTTTCAGCTACTCGAGCTTATCCTTGGAAAGAGTTACAAGTCTTTATACCACATATAAAGGATAATTTCAAGATATTAGATCTGGGCTGTGGCAATGGAAGACTATTGAAATCCTTAGAACAGTCTGATAAAAAACTTAATTATTTAGGTGTAGATTTTAGTGACCAGCTTATAGCTCAAGCTAGACAGAATCATCCTAAGTCTAAATTTATAACAGCTGATATGTCTGAGCTTTATTTTGAGCCTGAGACTTTTGATATGATATTTATGGTGGCCTCTTTCCATCATCTGCCTACTAGAGCGGAGAGACTAGATTTACTTTTTAAGGTTAATCGTTGGTTAAAGCCAGGCGGACTTCTTTTTATGACTAATTGGAATCTTTGGCAGAAAAAATATATGCGTTACGCTTTAGAAAAGTTTTGGTCTAAACGTTCTTGGAATGACTTTTTTATTCCTTGGACTACCGATGATGGAGGTACAGTTTGGCGTTATTATCATTCTTTCACTACTGGAGAGTTAGTTTATTTACTCAAGACTACGCACTTTGATTTAGAGCCAGAAGGAGTCTATAAAACTAAGTGGAATATAAACGCTTTCGTTAGAAAGCCTAAAAAATAAAAATCACCCCTAGGGTGATTTTTACTTTATTTCGTTATTGTTAGAAGTAGTTTAGAGTTCTATGTTATTTTCTTTCGCAAGTTGTTCTAGTTTTTTAGTAGCATCTTCAACATTGGAAATGTTTTCTGCAGAGATATTACCTATCCCAATTTCTTTGCCTTTATCAAAATCTAATATTTCGCTGAGTTTATCACCTAAAGCTAAATTTTCTCTTGCTACTTTTACAGCATGATCATTTTCCTCGGTCCATTCTTCTCCTTCTTTATGTTTCTTTGTCCCTTCCGACATTGCTTCCAGATGGTCTATAAATTTTCCATGGGTGTCTTTAAATAAACTCATTTTTTCATGATATTTTTCATGCATTTCTTCCCTCTCTTCGATTGTGAGATTATTTTCGGGTGCAGGCATTTGTTCACGTCTGTTCATATTTTTTTATTAATTATTTAATATAAAACTTATATTTGAATGTTACATTATAATAGTCCAAAATGCAAGCAGGGTGGATGTTTTAGGTTTATTGTATTTTTATTTATTATTTATGCTTGACAGAATTCATTAATAAATGTAAATATATAATTGAGTTCACTAATAGGATTAATCTTATTTATTCTTTGTTCTTTGAAAGGAGATAATCATGAGAAATTCATTATTCTACCCAGCTGCCATGGTAATAATAACGTTAGTAGTATTCTTTATTACTCTAGGCCTTACTAAGGATAAAGAAAATGCAATTGTAGCTACTCTTATTGTCGCTGTTGTGATCACTGTCGCTGTTGTTTTTGTTGCTGGCGCTGCTGTTGCTGGCGCTGCTGATTTTTCGGGTTTTGCTGATTCAGCTGTTACCTTTGTAGCTATCGCTGCAATTGTAGCTGCGTTTGCTATTGGCACTCATGCGTTTGTAGCTACTTCTACTGGTGTTACTGCTTTTTTAGTTTTTCTTGCTATAGTTTCTATTAATAGAGCTGGCACAGATGTTAGCAAAAAAAAGTAATTACTACATGTCTAGTTGAATTTATGCTTATCTTTACACCAATGTTTTATTTCATTAAGGCATAAAACAAGTAAGCCCCTTGTGAAAACTTGGGGCTTCTTTTTATTGTATTTTTACTACCTAATATGCTAAAATATAGGCATTATTATTAAGATTAAATGTATGTTTAAAAGAGTTAAATGGCTTATTTTAGCCGCTTTAATAATGTTACCGACATCTGCCTTGGCTTTGACTGGGCATAATGGGGATATTGTAATTTTAGAAAAAAGCGAAGTAATTAATGGCAATTACTATGCAGCTGGTACTACTATAGAGATTAATGGTACAGTTAATGGTGACATTTTTGTAGCTGGTAATACAATAGTAATCAATTCAGAAAATATTAATGGTGATATTTTCGCAGCTGGTAGCAGTATTACAATCAAAGGAAAAGTAAATGGTTCTTTGAGGTTGGCAGGTGAAAATATTGATTTGATGGCAGATGTCAGTGGTAATGCCATGGTAGCTGGTCAAAATTTTAGACTAGATTCAGATAATAAGTTAGATGGACATCTTACTTTTTGGGGACAGATGGTCAATGTAGCTGGTGAAGTTGGTAGACTAGAAGGCGCTTTTGAATCTTTGCGGCTAAGCGGAATTGTAAATAATGATGTAGATGTTTATATATCTTCAGACAAATCCAAAGAAACTTTGAATATTTCTGATGAAGCAAGTATCGGAGGCACATTGTATTATAAATCACTTAAAGAATTGGAAATAAATTCTAATGCAGTTATCGGTGGGGTGTCTTTTAATGAAATAATTAAAGAGACTAAGAAATCAGGCTTCGATAAAGGAAATTTATTTGGCTGGATTATCAATTTATTTGGCATGCTAGTAGTGGGTATGATTGGTTTATACATATGGCCAAAATTTTTCTCAAAATCTTATGGCTTAGTTTATAAAAAACCAGTTAAAACTTTTTTCAAAGGTTTATTGTTATTAATAGTAACTCCATTGGCTAGTATTTTAATAGCAGTTACTGTGATTGGATTACCAGTTGCTATAATAGTTATGATGTTATGGGTAATAACCTTATATTTAGCTAAAGTTATGGCTGCTTGGTTTATTGGTAAATTTGTTAAAGGAAAATTATTTAAAGATGCCAAATGGCATAAGATTTTGATATTAGCGCTAGGTATATTAATTTTTATATTAGTAGCTAAAATTCCATTTATTGGCTCCTTGATAATAATGATAGTTTATCTATTAGCCTGGGGTACTTTTGTTAATATTTTCAAAACTAAAAAAGATTAAGTATGGAATATAATAAAGATTTAGATATTGGTATTTTTAAAGCCTATGACATTAGAGGTATTTATCCATCTCAACTAAATGAGCAAACAGCTTCTTTGATAGCCCAGACTTATCTTAAAGTAGTTTCAGAAAAATTAGGAAAAGAAATTAAAGATTTGAGTATAGGCATTTGTAGAGACAATCGTCATTCTTCTGATCCTTTGATGGATGAAGTAGTTAAAGTATTTTTGAAGTATGGAGTAACTGTAAATGATCTAGGCATGATTTCCATAAATGATTATTATTTTGCGGTAGGTCGTTATAAATATGATGGCGGTATCATGGCCACTGCTTCTCATAATCCACCAGAGTATGGGGGATTCAAGATGACAGTAAAAAATATTGAATATAAAGATAGTATTGAATTTATTAGTGGTAAAGAGCTATTTCAGGTTCTTCAGGATTTAGACTTTCCCATTAAGGCGGAAGAGGTGACTGGTAAGCAAAATACAAAAAACGTTTTTGAGAATCATTTAAAACATATTTTATCATTTGTAGATCTTAAAAAAATAAAACCACTCAAAGTAGTGGTAGATACTGGCGGAGGAATGACAGGAATAATGACTCCTCAGATTTTTGAAAAATTACCTTGTGAGCTTACCCATCTTTTTGCTGAGCTTGATAGTGATTTTAAAGGGCGTGCTCCTAATCCACTTACCAAAGGCTCTTATGATGCTTTGGCTAAAAAAGTTTTAGAGCTTAAAGCAGATCTAGGAGTGATATTTGACGTTGATGGTGATAGAATGTTTTTGGTTAATGAGAAAGGGGAGTTTGTTAAAGGTGATATGGTACTCTTGGTAATAGCCAAATCAATTTTAGCCAAAAATCCAGGTGCTGGTGTAGTATATAATCTAATTTGCTCTCACGCTGTTAAAGATTTGGTTAAAGAGTGGGGTGGCAGGAGTATTCGGAGTGAAGTTGGCTATCTGAATATGGCTCGTCATATGAGAGAAGAGAATGGGATTATGAGTGGAGAAGTTTCAGCTCATTTTGCTTTTGCTAAAAATTATTATGCTGATTCAGGTTTTGTAGCTATGGTTTTAGCACTTCAAGCGATATCTTCAGACGGTAGACCTTTGTCAGAAATTATTGAAGATTTTCATTTATATGAAAAGAGTGAGGAACTAAATTTTGTTGTAAATGATGTTAATTTAGAACTGGATAAATTTAGGAACACATATAAAGAAAATATTTTGGATGAAATTGATGGTATTACAGTAGAGTTTGATAATTGGTGGTTTAATATTCGACCTTCTAATACTGAGCCATTACTTCGTTTAACCGTTGAGGCTAGTTCAAAAGAAATTTTAGAAGAAAAAATAAAAGAATTAGAAAATTTAATAGATTTTAAAGAGAGAAAACAATAATTAATCATTAACTAATATAAACATATGCCATTTTTAGTATTTTTTATTCTCCTTGTATTGTTTATTGTCTTGATTTCAATCAGACAAGTTAATCAATATGAAAGAGGTGTTAGATTCCTTTTAGGTAAATACAAAGGAACAGTAGAGCCAGGCTGGAGATTGATTTGGCCAGTTTTTCAATCAATGACTAAAGTTGATATTCGTGTCAAAGCCGTTGATGTGCCAGATCAAGACGCTATTACTAGAGATAATGTTACTGTAAATGTAAATGCAGTACTTTATTATAAAGTAGTAGCTGTTGATAGGGCTATTTTAGAAGTAGAAGATTTTTATTATGCAGTAAGTCAGCTAGCTCAAACTACTATGCGTGATGTAGTGGGTGAAGTAGAATTAGATGAGTTACTTACTAATCGTGATGAGATTTCTGGCCGTATTCAGCAGATTGTAGATAAGGCTACAGATTCATGGGGGATTAAAGTCCAATCAGTTGATTTGAAACACATTGAATTACCAAAAGACATGCAAAGAACTATTGCCAAACAAGCTGAGGCTGAGCGTGAAAAACGGGCAGTAATTATTAAAGCTCAAGGTGAAGTAATTGCCGCTGATAATATGGGCAAGGCAGCTGATATTTTGTCTAATTCTCCAGGAGCTCTTCATCTTAGGACATTGCAGTCCATTAATGATCTTTCTTCAGATCAATCCAACACTGTGGTACTTGCTATGCCATTAGAAATCCTCCGTGCTTTTGAGGGTTTTAGTAAAGACAAAAAAGCATAGATGATTGGAATATTCGATTCAGGTTATGGCGGTTTAACAATTTTTAAAGATATTGAGAAAAAATTACCTCAGTATGATTATATTTATTTAGGCGATAATGCACGTGCTCCTTATGGAGATAGAAGTCAAAAATTAATATATCAATATAGCCAGGAGGCAGTAGATTATTTATTTGCTAGAGGTTGTAAGTTAATTATTTTTGCTTGCAATACTGCCTCTGCTATGGCGCTTCGTAAATTACAACAAGAATATCTACCCAAAAAATACCCAGGTAGGAATGTATTAGGTGTGATACGTCCTTTGGTAGAGGCTGTATCAGAATTAAAAAAGAATTCTAAGGTAGGCATAATGGCTACAAGTAGTACTGTTGAATCTAATGCTTATGTTAATGAATTTTCTGGTATTAATCCTAGTATTTTAGTTTCAGAACAGGCTTGTCCTTTGTTAGTTCCTTTAATTGAAGAGTCTAGGGAGGCTATGCCTGAGACTAAGATAATTTTAACTGAGTATATTAAACCTCTTAAGAAGGTTAATTTAGATGCAGTAGTTTTAGGGTGTACACATTATGGCTGGCTACAAACTATGATAGAAAAAAGTTTTGGAAGTGAAGTAGTAGTGATGAGAAGTGGACAAATTGTAGCTGATAAATTAGAGGAGTATATAAAAAAGCATTCTGAATATGATTTACCTTCTAAAAATCCAAAAAGAATTTTTTTGACCACTAATGATAATTATAAATTTGATCAAGCTGCCGAGAAATTTCTCGGTCGAAAAATAAAATCTAAAAGCATTAAATTAAAATAAAAAAATATGAAGAACAAAGTCACAATAATTGGAGCTGGCATGGTTGGCTCCACATTAGCATATAGTTTAGTTACCCAAGACAGTGCGGAAGAAATAGCCATAGTTGACCTTAATAAGAAGTTAGTTAAGGCTCAGGTTATGGATTTGCGACATGCGGTACCATTTACAAAAAAGACTCATGTGAAAGTCGGTACTTATAATGATTGTAAAGATAGTGGAGTTGTGGTAATTACCTGTGGAGCCGCTCAAAAACCAGGTGAAACTCGTTTGGCGTTGATTGAAAAAAATACCAAGATTATTCGAGAAATAATGCCTCAAATTTTTAAGGCTAATCCAAATATAGTAGTATTGATGATTACTAATCCAGTAGATGTTTTGACTTATGCTGCTATCAAAATGTTTCCTAAAAAGAAATATCAGATTATGGGCAGTGGAACAACTCTTGATACGGCTCGTTTTAGACACTTGCTTGGTCAAAAATTAAACATCAATGCTAAAAGTATTCATGCTTATATAATGGGAGAGCATGGCGATAGTGAATTCCCAGTTTGGAGTACAGCTAGGATTGGTAATTCCAAATTGCTTGAGCACAAAAATTTTAATAAAAAAGATCAAAAAAAGATATTTGAAGCCACTAAAAACGCAGCCTACACCATTATTGAAGGGAAACAATCTACTTATTATGGTATTGGATCAGCAGCTTCTTATGTGATTAGGGCAATATTACATGACAAGCGTATAATCTTGCCAGTCTCACATTTGATAGAAAATATTTATGGTGTTAAAAATGTCTGTTTATCTACGCCGGCTATAGTTGGCAGTAAGGGTATTATGGAAACCCTACCTTTAGAATTATCAAAAGAAGAGCAAAAATTATTTAAGAATTCTGCTAAAGTATTAAAAAAAGCTATAAAGTCAGTAAAATAATTTTTAGAAAATAAAAAACAGTCCTGAGCATAGTCGAAGGGCTGTTTTTTTGTTATTTATTTTAAACCTACGATTTGTTTAACTTGAGCCATAGTTTGGTCAGCTTGACGTTGGGCTTTCTTGGCTCCATTACGTAATATTTTTTCTACTTTAGATTCATTATCTTCATAATAGGCTATTTTTTCTTGTACTGGCTTTAAAAATTCTAATACAGCCTTAGTCAATTCTTCTTTAAGTTGTAAGCTCATTAGTTTATTAGATTTATGCAAGACCATCATTTCTTCATATTTTTCTTTCTGACCAAAATATGAATATAATTCTAATAAATTTAATATACCTTGCTCATCAGTTACCGCTTTTTTTATTTTTTTAGTTATTGTGACCTCATCATCTCTTATGGCAATATAACTAGCCTCACCATGAGACTTACTCATTTTTTTATCAGGGTATTTAAGAGACATTACACGACGAGCTGGAGAGATAATAGGTTTTGATTCAGGGAAATATCTTTGATAACGGTTATTAAATTTACGGGCAATAATTCGGGTTAACTCTAAATGTTGTAATTGGTCTTCACCAACTGGTACAGTCTCAGCACGATAGAGGAGGATGTCAGCCGCTTGTAAAACTGGATAAGTAAGTAAGCCAGCATTTATATTACCAGTTTTTTTAGATGCCTCATCTTTAAACTGAGTCATTCGTTCAAGTTCTGATACAGGTGTTAGACAATTAAATATCCAAGCTAATTCAGTATGCCCTACTACATCTGATTGGCGAAAAAGTAATGATTTTTTGGGGTCAATTCCTAAAGCTAGAAGGTCTATAGCTAGTTTAAGGCTATTGTCTCTAAGTTCATCGGGATGAATATCAATAGTTAAAGCGTGCATATCTACTATTGAATATATACAATCGTATTTACTTTGTAGGTCTACCCAGTTTTTAAGGGCTCCTAGATAATTTCCCAAATGAATTTTACCTGTTGGCTTAACGCCAGAAAATAGTTTCTTCATTTATTTTTTATAATAGTTTATATTAACATTTTATCTAAATAAAGCCTCAAGGTCAACTCGAGGCTTTAAATTTTATACTTCTATTAATACCGGTAAGATCATTGGTCGTCTTTTTGTCTTCTGAAATATGAATTGCCCAAGAGAATTTCTTAGGGATTCTTTAATATAGACATCGTTTATTTTTCCGTTTGTTTTATTGTGTTCGTTCACAATATTCTTTACTTTAGTACGGATACTCTCTACGATCTCTTTATTTTCTCTCATATAGATAAAACCACGAGATATGATATCGGGGGAATGGATTAATTTACCATTTTTACCAATAGTAGCAATTACTACTACCATGCCATCTTCAGACATCATTCTTCGATCACGTAGCACCACGTGTGATACGTCGCCTACACCTAAACCATCTACAAAGATATATTCAGAGTTAGCTTTTTCTTTAGTTAATGTTCCATTACCCTTGGCATCAAATTCAATAATTTGTCCATTATCAGGAATAAATATTTGATTAACTGGTATGCCAGCCCTTTCGGCTACTTTACCATGTATTTTTAAGAAAGAATGATTACCATAAACAGGAATATGATATTTTGGTTTAACCATTTGAATCATCTCGTATAGATCTTCTTGTTTGGCATGTCCACCTGCGTGAACATCCATCATCTTATAGTTAATTACTTCGGCGCCTTTTCGATATAGATTATCTTTTAATCTTTGAACAGATCTTTCATTACCTGGAATAACAGACGAGGAGAAGATTATAGTATCACCTTTTTCCACTTTAAGTACTCTGTGTTCATTGGTAGCAATACGCATCAGTACAGCATTATCTTCGCCTTGAGCACCAGTACACATAATAAGAATTTTATTATCTGGATAGTCGCGCATATCTTTAAGCTGTATTAGAGTACCTTTTTTTACTTTCATATAGCCTAACTGTTGAGCTAACTCAACATTTCTTTTCATTGAAAAACCCTCAATAACAACTTTTTTATTGATTTTTTCAGCTGCCCAAATAATTTGTTGGATTCTACCAAGCAAAGAAGCAAAGGTACCCACTATAGTTCTACCAGGAGCCTTTTTTAATATTTCATCAATATTATTTTGTATGTCACCTTCAGTTAATTGGTGCCCTGTTTGAGGAGCATTAGTAGAGTCGGCCATCAAAGCAATTACATTTTCTTTAGCCAATGCTTTAATTTTAGCAATTTCAGTAGGAGCATCTCCGGAAGATTTAGGGTCTAGTTTAAAATCTCCAGTGTGAACTATTTTACCATTTGGAGTATCTATAATCACACCTACTGAGCCGGGGATATTGTGACTTACTCCAAAAAAGCTAATTCTAAATTTACCTAAAGCTAATTTTGTAGCAGTAGTAATTGATTTTAACTTTAAGGACTTTTCACCTTTAAAATCTTCTTGGCGTTTAGTAATAATTCCTAAAGTTAGAGGAGTTCCGTAAATAGTAGGATGTCCCATTTTAGGAATAAGATGTGGAATAGCTCCGATATGATCATAGTGACCGTGAGTAATTATAACTCCGCGGATATTTTTTTCTTTACCTTTTAGGTATTCAATATTTGGAATTATATAATCAATACCTGGCATGTCCTCTTCAGGCCATTGTAGACCCATGTCAACTACGATTATATCGTTGCCGTATTCAAAGATGGTCATATTACGACCAACTTCTTCACAGCCACCAATTGGAATAATTCTAAGCTTTTTAGCTCCTAGAGGACTAATCGTTTTACCTGATTTTTTTCTAGGACCCTGAGGTTTTCCACCAGCATGGCGGGCAGGCTTCTTGTTAGTTTTATTTACCTTCTTAGCGTGCTTAAATTTTCTTTTCTTCTTGGCTTTATTACTGCCTGTGTCAACTTGATGCACAGGAGTTTTAGGACCTTGAGTTTTATTTTTATTTTGATTTCCTATGGTTTTTACCTTAGGACCTTGAGTTTTTTTCTTGTTAGTTTTATTTTTGGTACGATTAAACTGCACTCTTTTTGCTTGCGAAGTTGACCCCGCTTTGCGTGGGTTAGGGTGAGTTTTTTTCTTCGTACCTTCAGTACCTGATAATAAATTATCAGTTGAATCTTTCATTGCATTCATAATAGTTTGTTAATTTGTTAATTTGTTATTTCGTAATAATGTTTTAATTATTACGAGAGAGTATACGTTTGGTCTTTATATACCAAGACGTAATATTATTGAATCTATCAGCTGGTAAGTTAATAAACTTTAGATCTTCCATGCCTTTTAATTTATCAGCTGTAGGATAAGTATAAGTTGGGTTATATAAAAATATAGCGAAATTTAATTCTAATAGTTTTTCTTGGAATTTTTGTAGTGGTTCTAAAGAAGCCTCTTCATTTTTAGCATTACGTATGATGTCTAAATAATCATCAATATCTTTATTGGCCATAATGCTTAGATTTAGACCTGGGTGAACATTTTGACTAGAATGCCAAAAAGGATAAGGCCCAGAACTTGTATTTACAACTTGACCAAAAATTAATATTTCATAGTCACGAGTTTCGATAGTGTCTTTTTTAATTTTATCTTTAGAGACAATATCTAATTCAGTTTTAATGCCAATAGCTTGCCAGCTGGCTTGTATGATTGAAGCAATTTTTACGTTTTCTGTTTGATCAATAGTAGTTAATTTAACTTTCAATTCAATAATTTCATCGTTTTTAGTTTGGCTACGGAATTCACCTTCACTTGGCATTGGCCAATCTAAATCGTCTAAGATTTCTTTAGCTTTATTAGGATTATAATCAGCTGCTTTAAAATCGCCGTTATAGCCTAATAGACCAGGTAATATAGGTGTATGGATTATTTGACCATCACCATATAATACTTCGTTTAATATTCTTTGCTTGTCTATAGCTAAAGCTAAAGCTCCACGAAAACTATTGTTAGTTAATAGATTATTATTCTTTGGATTGAAAAATAAACTTGTATATTGAGGAAATTGTAAGTTATGTAAACTTACTTTAGAATTTTTAATATCTTCTTTGTATTCCTTTGGTAAATAAATTAAACCGTCTACATTTTTATTTTGTAAAGCTGTAACAGCAGTTAAAAAGTCAGGATAAAATTTAAAATGTAATTCTTCAATATAGGCTTGATCAAGGTGATAATTATCATTAGACTCTAAAACATATGATTTTATATTACCACTACTTTCTCTGGTAAGAGATTTAAATTTGAATGGACCAGAGCCAATTGGCTTAGTATTTAAATCAGCCAAGTTAGCGCCAAAAGCAGGAATAGAATACCAAAGATGTTCAGGGATAATTCCAATGGTCAATATTGATAAGAATGGAGCAAATGGTTTCTCCAATTTAAATTGAATTGTCTGATCATTTATGACTTGAATGGCAACGCCATTAAAACTGTTTTTAAAAGGACTTTTGTATTCGCTGTTTTTTATACTATTGATTGTAAATAATATATCATCGGCAATAATAGGTTTACCATCGTGCCAACGAAGATCATCTCTAAGTTCAAATGTATAGGTAGTTTGTTCAGCATCAATAGTGTAGCCACTAGCTAGATCGGGGATTAATTGATTTTCCCCATCTTGCTTCATTAGCCCAGAGAATATCAATTTTGTTAAATCTCTATCTACATCGCTAGTAGCTAGTATAGGATTTACCAAATTTGGTACACCAACCATACCCTCGGTATAGGCGCCACCATAATTTGGAATAGCTATTGAGTTTTTGATATAAAAACGCCAACTAATAACAGAGCTAGATACTATAAGTATCACCAGCGCTATTATCATGTGGAGTTTTTCTTGTTTGTTAAGGAATTTAGGCAACTGCTTTAGTTGATCAGGATTAGGAATTTTCTTTTTATTCAGTTGAATTATCAACTGTTGGTTAATATCCTCATCTTCATTTTCATAAATTTTGTCTTTCCCTTTTTTTAGTAAAGAAAAAAACTTAGCGAAGATATTTTGACTTCTATTTTTTACAAAAATCAAAAAACTTTTAATTTTGGAGAAGGTTTTTATATTTTTATTTTAATTATTAGTTATTAACTATTCTACAAATAGATTAGCCAGAGAGGTGGCTAAAAACAGAACAGCTAACAAAATTGTAAATCTAAAAATAAATTTTTCAGCGCCTCTTTTGGTACGATAAACAGAATTTTCGCCACCAAATCCAGCTCCTAGACCAGAGCCTTTTTGTTGCATCAAAACAGTAATCATCAAAAGAATAGAAACTACAATTTGGATAATATAGATTATATTTTTCATTTGTTGTGAAGAGTAATAAATAACTACCTTATACTAGCAAATAAAGGTTTTTTTGTCAATACTAACTTAACCCGTATTTTATCACCTCAGTCTACAATTATTGACTTAGTAGTATATCCATGGTACCATGGTCTCGATATTGTTTATTCGTTTTTAGTGTAATCTTTTTATTTTATGCCTCAATTTATAAACATCAAAGGTGCCAAAGTGCACAATCTTAAAAACGTAGATGTAAAAATTCCACGGGATCAATTCGTGGTAATTACGGGACTTTCTGGATCAGGAAAGTCTTCTTTAGCATTTGATACAATTTATGCTGAAGGCCAAAGACGTTATGTAGAGTCTCTTTCATCCTATGCGCGTCAATTTTTAGATTTAATGGATAAGCCAGATGTAGAACAGATTGATGGTTTGTCTCCAGCAATTTCAATTGATCAAAAGTCTTCTTCTCGCAATCCACGTTCTACAGTTGGTACAGTAACAGAAATTTATGATTATCTTAGATTGTTATTTGCTAAGATTGGTATTCCGCATTGTCATAAATGTGGCAAGGCTTTAATTAAACAAAGTCAAAAAGAAATTACTAATAAAATTTGGCAACTACCGAAAGAATCTGAATTTATAGTTTTAGCTCCAATTATTAAAAATAAAAAAGGTGAACATCGTCAGGTTTTAGAAAGATTGAAAGCCTCAGGTTATAAGAAGTTGAGAATGGACGGAGAATTTTATAGTTTAAAAGAGGCCTTAAAAGTTGATTTAGATAAATATAAAAAACATACTATAGAAGTTGCAATTGATCATTTAAGGTGTGATGGCACTAAAAAGACCAAAGATAGATTGATTCAAGTTGTAAATATTGCTCTAGATTTAGGAAATGGTTTTTTATCAGTTTATTTACCACGAACTAAAGAGGATATTATTTTTAGCGAACACTTTACTTGTCTTGAGCATCCCGAAGTAGTTTTTGCTTCTATTGAATCTAGGAATTTTTCTTTTAATAGTCCTCATGGTGCATGCACTAAATGTACAGGGCTTGGAACTAAGTTAACTGTTGATCCAGATTTAGTTATTCCAAATAAAAAACTAGCTTTAGCTGAAGGAGCTATTCGTCCTTGGTCCAGAACAGCTGCTAATCAAAATTGGTATACAGCCATTGTTGAAGCTGTGGCTAAGAGGTATAGATTTTCTGCTAGAGTGCCAGTGGCTGAATTAACAGACAAACAATTAAATATTATTTTAAATGGTACTGGTGATGAAACTTATAAAATAGATATTGATAAATCAAAATTCAATAATAATAATGTTAATACTTTCGAAGGAGTAATCCCTAATTTAGCCAGAAGATATAGAGAAACTGACTCTGATTATATTCGTTCAGAGATTGAGAGATATATGAGGGTTGAAATCTGCGAAGACTGTCAGGGTAAGAGATTAAAGCCAGAGGTATTAAATATTAAAGTGGCTAATAAGAGCATTTCAGATATTGTATCTCAGAATATTGATGATTTAAAAAAAGAATTTAAAACTTTGTCAAAAAAATTATCTGAAACAGAAAATATTATTGCTAAACAAATAATTAAAGAAATTTCTAATCGTTTAGTATTTTTAGAAAATGTAGGCCTTAATTATCTTACTTTAGATAGAACCGCATCCACTCTGTCAGGTGGCGAAGCTCAGCGTATTCGCTTGGCTACTCAGATTGGTTCTTCATTAACTGGTGTTTTGTATATTTTAGATGAGCCTTCTATTGGTTTACATCAAATGGATAACGCTAAACTTATTACAGCTTTGAAAGACCTTAGGGATTTAGGTAATTCGGTTATAGTAGTAGAGCATGATGAAGAAACAATGTTGGCAGCGGATCATTTAATAGATATTGGTCCAGGAGCTGGAAAGCATGGCGGGGAGATAGTAGCGGCTGGTACGCCACTTAGTATCAAAAAAAATCCTAAGTCTTTGACTGGACAATATATGTCTGGCAAGAAATCAATTATTCCCCCTAAAAAATATAGAAAAGGCAATGGTAAAACTTTGTCTATTTTGGGAGCCAAAGCTTTTAATCTTAAGGATGTAGATGTAGAGTTTCCTTTGGGTAAATTTATTTCTGTTACTGGTGTATCAGGTTCTGGTAAATCAACTTTAATGACTGAAATTTTAGCTAAAGCTTTGACTAAGCATTTTTATAGATCTAAAGATAAGCCAGGTATACATAAAGAAATTATAGGTTTAGAAAACATTGATAAAGTTATTGATATTGATCAATCTCCAATTGGCCGTACACCAAGATCTAATCCAGCTACCTACACAGGTGCTTTTACTTATATTAGAGATTTATTTGCTGACTTACCAGAAGCACAAATCAGAGGCTATAAGGCTGGTAGATTTTCTTTTAATGTTAGAGGTGGACGTTGTGAGAATTGTCAGGGTGATGGATCAATTAAAATTGAGATGAATTTTTTATCAAATGTATATGTAGAGTGTAAGGAATGTCATGGCCGAAGATATAATGATGAAGCTTTAGAAATTCATTATAAAGATAAGGATATTTCAGAATTACTACAAATGACAGCTGATGAGGCTATGAAATTTTTTGATGACGTACCAAATATACATAATAAGTTAAAAACTTTGGTAGATGTAGGACTTGGTTATATTAAACTTGGACAACCAGCCACTACATTATCTGGTGGAGAGGCTCAACGTATTAAGTTGGCTACAGAATTATCACGTCGTTCATCTGGTAAGACTTTATATATTTTAGATGAACCAACTACTGGTTTACATTATCATGATGTTAAGAAGCTTCTAGAAGTTTTACAGCGCTTGGTAGATAAGGGTAATACAGTATTGATAATTGAGCATAATTTAGATGTAATCAAAAGCTCTGACTGGATAATAGACCTTGGTCCAGAAGGTGGTGATAAAGGAGGTTATGTAGTAGCCACTGGTACACCACTTCAAGTAGCTAAGATTAAAGAGTCTCATACTGGTAGATATTTAGCTAAAATGTTTAATAAAAAATAAAAAAAAATCCTCCAATAATGGAGGATTTATTTTTCTTGTAAAAAAACGTATTTTTAAGTATTATAGAACCATGACTGATCTAGAAAGAGCTATAATAAAAACAGTATCTTTCTTCGATATTTTCTCTTATCCACTGACTGCCAGTGAAATTTTTAAGTGGCTTTATAAACCACAGCAAAAATACAGTTTATCTGATATACGAAATACTTTAAAGACTAGTAAAATTTTAAAAAAAGAATTAGCTATTAAAGAAGGTTTTTACCATCTTAAGGGTAGAAATTATATACATCTCAGGCGAAAACAAAATAATAACTTAGCTGAGCGTAAATTTCGTAAGCTAATTTATCTAGCTAAAGTTTATCGTTTTATTCCATTTATCAGGATGGTGGCTGTTTGTAATTCTTTGGGCTATAGTAATGCTAATGAAAAAAGTGATATAGATTTATTTATTATTTCTCGTCGAGGAACTATTTGGTTGGCTCGATTTTTTTCTACTCTGATTGTTAAATTTTCAGGTATGCGTCCTAAGGAGGATAATAAAAAAGATACTTTTTGTCTTAGTTTTTTTGTAGATGAAAAATTTCTGGATATAGAAACTAGTATGATGAATTCGAAAGATATATATTATCCTTATTGGGTTAGTAATTTAATCCCAGTTTATAATCCTGATGGTTTATATGAAAATTTTTTAGAGGCTAATAAGTGGCATAAAAGATATTTACCAAATACTTATCCAAATCAATTTTCTAAAGAAGTTAAAGCTAATAATTTTTCTAAATTTTTTGGTATCTTAGCTAGTTTTATTTTCAATCCGCCAATTATAAAACGTTGGCTATATAATTGGTATCGTAGTTTACAAGTTAGAATTATTGATAAAAATCTAAAAGCTTTGATAAATATTGATACTCGGGTTATAGTTAGTGAAAGAATGCTTAAATTTTATTCTAATGATAATCGGGAATTATTTGCCCGTAAGTGGAGAGAAAGAACTCATAGAATACTTGATAAATATAAAAAATCAAAAATTAATTAAATACTATGTTTAATAAATTTAAACAAAAAAAATCTTGTGAACAATTATTTCAACTTTTCTTAGGATTATTTGTATTACTCATACCTTGGCAAACTAGATGGCTTTTTTATGATTGGCCATTAGGTATAGAACTTTGGCAGTATGGACGACTTAGTCTTTATGCCAGTGCGATTGTTTTAATGTTGGCAGGAATATTTTTTGCCCTGTCTCATAAAAAGGAACTGCATTTTTCTCGCTCTAAATTTTTCTATATACTATTTACTTATTCAGTATTGGTTAGTTTTACTTCCCCAGCGCCCCTAGTATCTTTTTATTATTTGTTTTTAATTTATAGCGCTGCTTTATTTGCTTACTTGGTTAAATTTATTCCCAAGGTTTTTGTTTATAGGGCTTTTTTATTTTCAGGTTTAATACAAGGGCTTTTAGCAATTCGTCAGTTATTCAGCCAGGAGATAATTGCTAATAAGTGGTTGGGTATGGCTGAACATTTACCTGTTACTTTAGGTACAGCAGTGGTGGAGATAGGCGACCAGAGATTACTTAGAGCTTACGGTTCCTTGCCTCATCCAAATATTTTAGGAGGCTTTCTATTTGTAACTATATTTTTTGGAATTTATCTTTGGATTGATATTTATAAAAAAAGTGAAGCCAATATTTGGAACAGATTTTTTAAAAAACCAGCTTTTTGGAATTTAATATTTATAGTTATAGCTATTATTATTAGTACTTATGGTTTGTTAGCTAGTTTTTCTCGTAGCGCTTTATTAGCTTTATTACTTAGTTTATTTTCTTTAGCTTTAATAAATGTTTTTAAAAGAAATTGGTTAACGGTTAGTATTATATCAAAGTATTTAGTAATATTTTTTGTAATTTTTTGGGCTTTTAATTCTTGGTTTCCAGGAGCCTGGTCAGCTAGGGTAGATATGAATGGTCGTTTGGAACAAAAATCAGTTAATGAAAGGGTAGATACTTTAAGTCAATTAGGTTGGGATAGTTATCAAACAGCTTTCTTTGGACAAGGCCTAGGTATGAATACTTTAGTTACTCTTAAAAAATATCCAGATCAGCCAGTTTATAATGTGCAACCAATCCATGACATATTTATATTATTATTTGCCGAGATTGGTTTGATTGGAGCATTTTTTGCTTTTAATGTAGTCAGGAAGATTATAAAATCAGCCAATAAAATTGATATAATGTCTACTAGTTTAATAATGGGCTTGGTAATTATTGGATTATTTGACCATTATCTTTGGACTTCTTGGACAGGCTGGACATTGATGGCTTTAGGCTTGGTTAATCTTTATAAGCATCACAGATAGAGGATTATTGACATTAAAACTAAAATTTTGTAAGATATTAGTACTCAAAAGTAATGAGTGCTAATATTATTTATAATAAAAATATGAATTTAAGACCACTTGGAGATAGGGTGATAGTGCAGGCTTTGCCAAAAGAAGAAACAACTAAGGCTGGTATTATTTTACCAGAAACAGTAAACAAAGAATCCAGACAAGAAGGCAAAATTGTAGCTGTTGGTAATGGTGAAAAAGTTTCTAAATTGGAATTAAGCACTGGACAGAAAGTCGTATTTTCTGAATATGGTGGATCTGAAATAAAAATTGACGGACAAGAATATAAAATATTAAATCATGATGACTTACTCGCTATAGTAGAGTAATTAATCCCCCTAGCCCCCTTTGTCAAGGGGGCTTATAAGAAAAATTAATAACTAAAACTCTTCCTCCCCTGACAAGGGGAGGTGCCCGAAGGGCGGAGGGGTTTTTAAACTAAATATAAATATGGCTAAACAAATTATTTTTAATGAAGAGGCTAGATCTGCAATGAAAAAAGGTGTAGATATTTTAGCTGATTCTGTAAAAGTCACTTTAGGACCAAAAGGACGCAATGTAGTGCTTGACCGTGGTTTTGGTGGACCAACTATTACTAAAGACGGTGTAACAGTGGCTAGAGAAGTTGAGTTAGAAGATAAATTTGAAAATATAGGGGCAGAAATTGTAAAAGAAGTTGCTTCTAAGACTAATGAAGTGGCTGGTGATGGTACAACTACTGCTACAGTCTTAGCTCAAAATATTATTACCGAAGGTTTAAAGAATGTAACAGCTGGTGCTGATCCATTATCCTTGAAGAGAGGTATTGATAAGGCTGCGGAGGCCGTAGTAGCTAACTTAAAAAATATTTCTAAAGAAGTAGCTGATCAAGGCGAGATAGAGCAAGTGGCAGCTATTTCTGCTAATGATAAAGCCATTGGAAAAATTATTGCTTCAGCTATGGAGGCAGTTGGTAAAAATGGTGTAATTACTGTAGAAGAGTCTCAGAGTTTTGGTATTGAAAAAGAAGTAGTAGAAGGCATGCAATTTGATAAAGGCTATGTTTCTCCATATATGGTAACTGATGCTGAAAAGATGCAGGCTGTTTATAGTGATCCAGCTATTTTGATTACAGATGAAAAAATTTCATCTTTACAAGATTTATTACCACTCCTAGAATCTTTAGCTCAATCAGGAAAAAAAGAATTAGTAATTATCGCTGAAGATATAGAAGGTGAAGCTCTAGCTACATTAGTGGTAAATAAAATTAGAGGCGTTTTAAATACTTTGGCTATTAAGTCTCCTGGTTTTGGAGATAGTAAAAAGGAAATGCTACATGACATTGCAGCTTTAACTGGTGCTAAAGTAATATCTGAAGAAGTTGGTCTTAAATTATCTACAGCTACTATTGATATGTTGGGCTCTGCTCATAAAATAGTGGCCACTAAAGATAGTACTACTATAGTAGATGGCAAAGGAGATGTTGATTTAGTTAAAGCCAGAATTTCTCAAATTGAGAACGCTATCAAAAAAGCTGATTCAGATTTTGATAAAGAAAAATTACAAGGACGCCTAGCTAAATTAACAGGTGGCGTAGCAGTTATTAAAGTTGGAGCAGCCACTGAAACAGAAATGAAAGAAATTAAAGATAGAATTGAAGATGCGTTAGCAGCTACTAAAGCCGCAGTTGAAGAAGGAATAGTAGTGGGCGGCGGTGTAGCATATTTAAGATCAATCGAAGTTATTGCAGATTTAGAATTAGATGGTGATGAGGCATTAGGAGCTAATATATTAAAACATGCTTTAAGCGCCCCTTTATTCCAAATTGCTAGTAATGCGGGAAAAGACGGCAGTGTAATTGTGTCTGAAGTTTCTAAGAATAAGGATAATTATGGTTATAATGCCAAAGATGATAAATTTGAAGACTTAGTGCTAGCTGGGATTGTTGATCCTACTAAGGTTGCTAGATCAGCTTTGCAAAATGCAGCTTCAGCAGCGGGTATGTTTTTAACTACTGAGGCAGTTATTACCGATATTCCAAAGCCGGAAGGTGAAGCACCTGCTATGGGTGGCGGTATGCCTGGAATGGGCATGGGTGGCGGTATGCCAATGATGTAATCGAGCTCAGCTCGATTATCCCGCGTATGCGGGATTTATACCCCCCTTTTTTTTGGGTTTTTATGGTATAATTAATAAGTTATAATATTTTATATATATTGCTTTAAAAACTTAAATTTTAATAATTATGAACAAAAAAATCATTTTAATAACTACAATGTTAGCCATGCTTGGTTTGCTTTTTGTTAACTTAGCTCAAGCTAGACAATATGTAGGTCGTTATTCCACTATTTTTGATTTAGATGGTGGCGGGTCTATTAATCTGTCAGACGTTACCTTGATTACCAGCTATTTGCAGTCGAGTAGTGATAGTACCTGTTTTGATCAGTATGAAACAAAACTGGGGACAGCCTATAGTGACGCCGACAGTTGGTGCAGCTCATTATTGGGTATTATCGGGGCTACCTTAAGAGCTGGAGATTACAATGCAATCTCTGATATTACTAACGATGGTTTAGTAAATTTGTCAGATTTAGTTTTATTGACTACTTTTTATGAAAATGATAATGGTGAGGTTTGTCATTATCAGATTGTAAATAATGATTCCGATGCTAATGTTCCCTGGTGCGATGGTATTTATCAGGGCATTGCTGATACCATAGGAGAAGCTGATGGTGGACCTGATTTGAGTCCTGAAGCCATTACAGTATCCCCAGAAGAGCCTATTGTCTGGACGGAAACAGAAATAACACTCCAAGCTAGAAATACTGGTACCACTGCCTTTACTAATCCAGAAATTATTAATGATTTTTTTAGAATGTTAGGTAATTTTGAAGCATCTCAAGAGCTTTTACCAGAAGTTTCTGCAAGTAATCCAATTGAACCAGGTGAAACTTATGAAATTGTATATCGTGGTCAATATACTAAACTGGGTAATCAAAATCTTAGTTTTGTAGTTGATCCTTGGGATAATTTAGATGAATTAAACGAATACAACAATAGTATTACAGCTAGAGTAAGTACATCTGCTTCTTCTGATATCGATTTATCAATTGAAGATATTGATTTTGAATCAGATAATAATTTGCCTAATGAAGTAGGTATTTTATCTGTTACTTTAAAAAATAATGGCGATGCCATTACTAGTTCCTTAGGCGTTTATGATGTAGCTCAAAATTTTATTAGTAAAGATTTTGTTTTCTCTGGTGGATCAAATGATTATTCAGTTGATAGACCCAACAAGCACATCACTAGTAGTTATCCATTTCATGCTGGAGACACTTTGATTATGTCTTGGCAAGGGTATTTTTCATCAGCTGGTAATAAATCTTTACAATGTGAAGTTGATAAATATAATCGTATTGCAGAAACCAATGAAGAAAACAATTCTTTGACCAAGGTGGTGGTTATTGGTTCGGATAGTGCTTCAAGTTATGCGGTTTGTGATCATAATAATGATGGCTTATATAATTTAAGTGACATAGCATTATTTGCTGGTTGCCAAAAAACTTTTGACGCTGATGATGATGGCGATCATGATCTGACGGATGTTGTCTTGTATGCCAGTAATCATGATGACCAGACTTGGTGTGAGCAGTATTTACCTGAGTGTGCTCCAGAGGCCGAAGAAACGCCAGAGCATGTAACATGTGATCATAATAGCGATGGTTTGTACAACCTTACAGACATTGCTTTGTTTGCCAGTTGTAGGAACACTTTTGACGCTGATGATGATGGCGATCATGATCTGACGGATGTTGTCTTGTATGCCAGTAATCATGATGACCAGACTTGGTGTGAGCAGTATTTACCTGAGTGTGCTCCAGAGGCCGAAGCTGATGATTATAGTGATTATTTGACTATTGTCAGAACTAGAGTAGATCAAATTACACAAACTTCGGCCAGAGTATATTGGCAAGCAAGTATAGGTAGTATGGGAGAATATCGCTATGCTACTAGCATGCAAGGTTTAAATAGCGTTACTTGGCGGTCAAATAATGTATTCAATCATCCTGATCAAACAGGTAATATGTTTGCCAGTATGGTAACTTTAAGTAACCTTGAGCCAGATACAAAATATTATGTAGAGTTGAAGAAATTCTATATGAATGGACCAAACTATGTCTATGGAGATAATAAAATAATTACTTTTATTACTTTAAGCGGAGGTGATGATATAGACGTTGAAGATGAAGTAGAAGAGGACATTGATGATAGTCCTCATGTTCCAGTTACATATGTTGATCAAAGTTTAACTAATCGTTTACGCGGTAAGATTTTGCTTCAAGTAGAAGATCATGGTGAAGCTTGGTATGTACGTCCAGATAATGGTAGGCGTATGTATATGAGAGACGGTAGTGCTGCTTATGGCATGATGAGGAATCTAGGATTAGGAATTAGTAATGCAGATTTACAAAAAATACCAGTAGGTATTGAAAAAAGATTTGAATGTTTAGATAGTGATGGAGACGGGCTTTGTAATAAATTAGAAGAAGGCCTGGGTACAGATCCAAATAATTCAGATTCAGATGGAGATGGTCATGATGATGGAACAGAAGTAAGTAGTAACTTTGACCCACTAAGTACGAATAAATTGTTTTATGACAATAGCTTAATTAATAGATTAAGTGGTCAAATACTTCTTCAAGTAGAATCACGTGGTGAAGCTTGGTATATTAATCCTGATGATGGCAAGCGTTATTATATGAAAGATGGTCCAGCAGCTTACCAAATTATGAGATTTCTGAGTTTAGGAATAAGTAATACGGACCTTAGTCAAATTGATATAGAATAAAATAAAAACACCCTTTATCGAGTTCAGCTCGACGAGGGTGTTTTTAAATTGTTCAATTTTTGGTATAATTCACCCTATTAAATAAATTAAAATTAATCTACTACAGATAATTTTATAGATATGCTACTATATATAGTAAGGCATTAATAAAAATATATTTTGTTTTAATTTAATATTTAAATTGCATTTAAATATTATTTAATAGGGTAAAGGCATTAATATAAGCTTATGATTTTTAAAAGATCAAAACAAAAAATAGACAAAGAGGCAGGGATAGAATTTGAAGAATCTACTGAAATATGGGTGGCTGATTTTGGTCATCATAGTGTTGGCGTAGAAGAAGAATTACGACAGGAAGTGGCTAAGCTTAAACCAAAAGTGCAAGCTAGTTTTTCTTGGACCATAGTGTCTATTATTTTATTAGTTTTTATTGTTATTACCGAGCTATTTCTCAGACAAATAGGACTAAAGATGTATTGGTCTGAACAAGCCATCTTTTGGGCTACCTGGGCTTGGCGTTTTATACTTATCATAGTTTGGTTGGCACTGGCTCGTCTTAAATGGTTACTGGCTACCGATAGAATGTTTATTACCACTATCACTTCTTTTGTATCAGCAGTTATTATTTTGGGAGTGATAAAAATCATTTATGTACAGTCAGCTTGGGCTTGGTTGAATTTTTTAGTAGAGCCTATTTGGGTGATATTAATGATAAGCTTTTTGGGAATAATATTAATTAGATTTACAAATAATAAAGATTAATAAATAATAACAAACATATGGAAGTAGATAAAAAAGACGTAGAAGAAAATGCTGTGATGGCAGCTCTTAGTTATATTTGGATACTATGCTTCGTGCCATTATTTTTAAAGAAAAAATCAAAATTTGCACAGTTTCATGCTAAATAAGGCTTGCTCTTATTTGCAGTAGAAATTGTAGCTGGTTGGTTTTTTGGCATTCCAATCATTGGCTGGGCATTAGGATTGGTAGTAATGTTTCTGGCAATATTGGGTGTAGTAAATGCTTTAAGTGGTAAATATTGGGAGATGCCTTTTTTAGGTAAGTATGCTAAAAAAATAAAATTTTAATCCCAGCTCTGTCATTCCGTGCCTGACACGGAATCTAAGGGCGCATTATATAAAAACATAAATTAAATATTAAACTAGATTCTGAAATAAATTCAGAATGACAAATAACAATATGGCAAAGAAGAAAAAAAATATTCTATGGTTTAAAGAAATTAATAATAAAGACGTGCCACGAGTAGGTGGTAAAAACGCATCTTTGGGTGAAATGTATTCAAAGCTTACTAAAAAAGGTGTAGCTATTCCGAATGGCTTTGCAGTTACAGCTCAGGCCTATGATTATTTTGTTACTAGTACGGGAGTAAAAAAACAGATTAAAGAAATTTTAAAAGATTTAAATACTCACGACATTCATAATTTACAAGATAGAGCCAAGGCTGTTCGAACGGCAATTCTCAAAGCAGAATTTCCAGAAGATTTAAAGAAAGATATTGCCGCAGCCTATAAAAAATTATCTAAAGAGTTTCGAATGAAGAATGTGGATGTGGCTGTGCGTTCATCTGCTACAGCTGAAGATTTAGTAGATGCTTCTTTTGCTGGACAACAAGATACTTACCTTAATATTGAAGGGGAGGAAGAATTATTAGATGCTTGTCGTCGTTGTATGGCTTCTTTGTTTACTGATCGAGCTATATCTTATCGTAGCGATAAAGGCTTTGATCATTTTAAAGTAAAATTATCTATCACCGTGCAAAAAATGGTGCGTTCTGATTTAGCTACTTCTGGTGTAATGTTTTCTATTGATACAGAGTCAGGTTTTCGTGACGCAGTATTAATTAATTCTATTTATGGCTTAGGTGAATATATAGTTCAGGGCATGGTTAATCCAGATGAGTTTTATGTACATAAGCCAACCTTGAAACAAGGCTTTAAGCCAATTATTTCCAAGAGCGTAGGCTTGAAGAGAAAGAAAATGGTCTATGATAGCAAATCCAAGAACAATACAAAAAACATGCCAGTGGCCAAGAAAGATCAGGCTAGATTTTCTATTACTGACAAAGAAATTTTGCAGCTAGCTACCTGGGCAGTTCAAATTGAAGACCATTATAAGAAGCCAATGGACATGGAGTGGGCCAAAGATGGTCGCACTGGAAAATTGTTTATTGTTCAAGCTCGTCCAGAAACAGTTCGTTCTCAAGATGATCCAAATACCTTAATTGAATATATTATCAAAGAAAGAGGAAAAATTATTACTGTGGGCGCTTCAGTAGGACAGAAGATTGGAGAGGGTAAGGTCCATATTATTAAAGATGCTAAGAATATAGACAAATTTAAAGCGGGTGAAGTACTAGTTACAGAGATGACTGATCCAGACTGGGAGCCAATCATGAAAATAGCTAGTGCTATTGTGACCAATTCAGGTGGTCGTACTTGCCATGCTGCTATTATTTCTCGTGAAATGGGAATTCCTTGTGTGGTGGGGACAGGTAATGCCACTGAAAAATTGAAAAATGGTCAAAACATAACAGTCTCTTGTGCTGAAGGTGAAAAGGGTTTTGTATATAATGGTTTAATGAAATATGAGGTTAAAAAAACTAACCTTAAGAATTTCAAGAAATCTAAGACTAAAGTAATGATGAATATTGGTAATCCTGAAATGGCTATGGCCCAATCATTCATTCCAAATGAAGGCGTTGGTTTAGCTAGGGAAGAATTTATTATTTCAAATTACATTCGTATTCATCCTTTAGCTTTAATTAATTTTTCAAAATTGAAAAATAAAAAAGACAAAAAATTTATTGAAGAACACACAGCTGCTTATAGCTCTAAGCCACAATTTTTTGTAGACAAGCTTGCCGAAGGTGTAGCTCGTATTGCTGCTAGTTTTTATCCAAAGGATGTTATTATTAGATTGTCTGATTTTAAATCTAATGAATATGCTAGTATGATTGGTGGTGCGCAATTTGAACCAGATGAAAGAAATCCAATGATTGGTTGGCGTGGAGCTAGTCGTTATTATAGTAAAAAGTATTTACCAGCTTTTATATTAGAATGTAAAGCTCTAGTTAAAGTCCGTAAGGAAATGGGCCTTAAGAATTTGAAAATCATGGTGCCATTTTGTCGTACTATAGAAGAAGGTAAAAAAGTTTTGAAAATTATGGCTGATAATGGTTTAAAGCGTGGTGTAGATGGATTGGAAGTTTATGTAATGTGTGAAATTCCATCTAATGTAATTTTGGCAGATCAATTTTGTGAAATCTTCGATGGCTTTTCCATTGGTTCCAATGATTTAACTCAGCTGACTCTAGGAGTAGATCGTGATAGTGAATTAGTATCTCATGTTTATGATGAGCGGAATGATTCAGTTAAAGAATTAATCGGCTATGTCATTGAGGTAGCTAAAAAACATAAACGTAAGATTGGTATTTGCGGTCAGGCGCCATCTGATTTTCCAGACTTTGCTCAGTTTTTGGTAGAGGAAGGCATTGATAGTATCTCTCTTAATCCAGACACAGTAATTAAAACTATGATTGCCATCAAACAAACTGAAGCTAAGAAAAAACGTAGAAAAAAATAAGAATCAAAAAACTCCCCGCTCAGCGGGGAGTTTTTATTTTTGGGTAATTTATTTCTATAACATGCTAGCCCAAAGTGGGATAGTGATAATAGAAAGTGTAGTACTTAGTACTATAGCTCTAGCAATAAATTGTTTGTCTAAACCAAATTTGTCAGCCAAAGCAAAAGGAGTAATAGCTAGAGGCATAGCAATCATAATCATAGATGGAATATATTTGTCCAGATCGCTAGCAAATCCTTTAAGAGCTAAATAAAATATCCCTGGCAATATAAATAGAGTTACAACAGTGAAAGCTGCGACAGGTAGCCATTCTTTGAGTTTGCCAATTTTAGAACTACCAATAAATAAACCAATTACTACTAAAACTACTGGGCTAACAGAATTAGCTAGCATATCTATGGTAGTTTTTAATAATCTTGGTAGATTAATATCAGCTATTGCTACGACTAGTCCTAAGATGATAGCCACTAGCAGGGGATTTTTAATTAGATCAAAGCCAATATGTTTAATAATATCTTGTTTATTTTTTTTATGAAATAATTTACCAATCCAAGATTGACGACTTGCCAGATCATAATCCAAAAAGCCTAAGCCAATAGTAAATAACCAAAATAAGTGCACGCCAATAATTAAACTAACGTCTGGTAAAATTTTTGGGCCATATATTTGAGTTAACACTGGGGGTCCTAGATAAGCAATATTACCAAAGGCTAAACAAATAAATAGTGTTTTGAGGGTTCGTTGTTTAATATTTAGAGACTTGCCTAAGCTGTAAACAATTATAAAACTAATTAGTAAAAATAAAGAATTAGCTATAATAATATCGGCTTGTCCATTTAGAGAGACTTTGGCTAGCGATGCAAATATTAAAGCTGGCAAACCAATATTGAGAGCAAAAGAATTGAGTACTTTTGACCAATGTTCATCTAGATTTTTCCAGCGTTGGATAATAGCAGAGCCAAATATTATTAGAAATAATGGTACGATTACTATGAAGATTTCAAACATATATAATGATTATTAATTAGTATAAATTATTTTATCATATATAAGCTATATTGACTAAAATGGCAATAAAATTTATACTGTAAATCGTATTTATATATTAAGGAAGGGTGGTCCAGCATACGCTGGATAGACGCCGTGGTTGAGTATAATTTAAGGAAGGGTGGTCCAGCATACGCTGGATAGACGCCGTGGTCGAGTATAATTTAAGGAAGGGTGGCTGAGTGGTCGAAAGCGCTACCTTGGAAAGGTAGTGAACGGGAAACCGTTCCGCAGGTTCGAATCCTGTCCCTTCCGCCATTTAATTTAAGAAGAAAAGTGAATATGTATTATACGTATATTTTATTTAGTTTGAAAGATAAAAAGTTTTATATTGGCTTCACAGCTCAATTAAAGAGAAGATTATCAGAACATAAAAGAGGGAAAGTAAAATCTACCAAAAATAGATTACCAATTAGATTGGTTTGTTATGAGTCTTACTTATTTAAAAAAGAAGCAGGCGAAGCGCAATTTGTATTACATAAAGAATTTAGGTCTTTGAAACGGAGATTAACAAGCCATATAACTAATATTGAAAAAACTGGTAAGAAACGTAAGTTAACTGTTGTAGAAAAGAGAATGGTTACTCAGTTGAAGAAAGAATTAGACTTAATAGAAGATAAGATTGAAAAAGAGATAAAAGATATTCAAAAAGAAGTAAAATAGATATAAAAAACAAGCCCTACGGGGCTTGTTTTTATTGTGATTTTGCGTTAAAATTTACGTACTTATGAAAGCAAATAATAATAAAAAAGTATTAGTTTCCGGGTCTATTGTTTATGATAGAATAATGGTTTTTCCGGGTTTATTTAAAGACCATATTTTACCTAATCAAACGCATATTTTAAATGTTAGTTTTACCTTACAAAGAACGGATGAAAGCTTTGGTGGTACAGCTGGGAATATTGCCTATAATTTATCTTTACTTAGAGAGCCGGCTACATTACTTGGTTTAGTGGGGCATGATTTTAGTCGTTATGGTAAATGGCTTAAGAAAAACAAAATTGATTTTTCCAAAGTTAATCAATCAAAAAATGATCCAACTGCTAGTGCCTATATCATGACTGACAAGGCTGATAATCAGATTACTGGATTTTATCCCGGACCAATGGATGTTAAATATTGTTCTTTAGTTAAAAAAATAAAGAATCCATCATTAGCTATTGTTTCCCCAGATTTTAAAACTCGGATGATAGAATATGTAAGATTGTATAAAGAAATGGGCGTAGATTATATTTTCGATCCAGGGCAACAAGTTACCTCATTTACTGCTCCAGAATTACGTCGAGTAATTAAAGGAGCTAAAGTATTGATTGGAAATGATTATGAAATAAAATTAATTTTAAATAAGTTGAAACTTAGTTCCAAAAAATTAGAACAACTAGTAGATATATTAATTGTCACTAAAGGAGCTCAAGGCTCAGAAATATATTCAAGTGAAGGAAGAATTGCCATAGCAGCAGTTAAAGTTAAAAATATAATTGATCCAACCGGAGCTGGCGATGCCTATCGAGCGGGATTAATTAAAGGACTTATTTCTGGAGCTAGTTTACAGAAGGCTGGACAACTAGCTAGTACTATTGCTGCCTACGCTGTAGAAAAGCAGGGAACACAAGTCCATAAATTTACATTAAAAGAATTTACTAATAGGTATAAACAAAATTATAAATAATTAATTCTAACCCCCTAAATCCCCCTTAACAGGGGGACTTCCAAAACTTAATAACCTCCCCTGTCAAGGGGAGGTGCCTGAAGGGCGGAGGGGTTAGGGTAATAAATAAAAAATTATGACACATCACGTTAAGAGTTTGAAATTAGCCGAAGAAGGCAAAAAAAGAATAGAGTGGGCAGATAATGACATGCCAGTTCTTAGAAATGTTAGAGCTAAATTTGCCAAAGGCAAACCATTTAAAGGACAAAAAATGTCAGCCTGTCTTCATGTTACAGCTGAAACAGCTAATTTAGTTAGAGCCTTAAAAGCTGGCGGAGCTGATATATTATTAGTAGCTTCTAATCCATTATCTACTCAAGATGATGTAGCTGCCGCCTTGGTAAAATATTATAAAATACCAGTGATGGCTATCCGCGGTGAAGATAAAAATACATATTATAAACATCTAAATGCCGCTTTAGTTCGTAAGCCAGTTATTACCATGGATGATGGAGCAGACCTTATTTCATTACTTCATAAGAAATATAAAGACTGGGCGCCTAATGTAATGGGTTCTATGGAAGAAACCACAACAGGTGTTATTCGTCTTAAAGCTATGGCAGCTGATGGTAAATTAGAATTACCAGTTATTGCCGTAAACGATGCTCAAACTAAAAATATGTTTGATAATCGTTATGGTACAGGGCAGTCTACTGTAGATGGCATCATTAGAGCCACTGACATGCTTTTAGCTGGTAAATACATAGTAACGGCTGGTTATGGTTGGTGTGGTCGTGGTTTTGCTATGCGTGCACGTGGTATGGGAGCTAAAGTTATAGTTACTGAGGTTGATAAAATTAAAGCTTTAGAGGCAGCTATGGATGGATTTGATGTAATGCCAATAAAAGATGCTGCTAAGATTGGAGATTTATTTTGTACTTTGACTGGAGACATGCATGTTATTAGACCAGAGCATTTTAAATTAATGAAAGATGGAGCGATGGTTTGTAATTCAGGACATTTTGATATAGAAATTGATATAAAAGGTTTGAAAAAAATGTCTACTAAAGTTAAAAAGAATGTTCGTAATTTTGTAGACGAATATCAAATTGGTAAAAAGAGAATTTTTGTCTTAGCTGACGGTAGACTTATTAATCTAGCTGCTGCCGAAGGACATCCAGCCTCTGTAATGGATATGAGTTTTGCTACTCAAGCTTTAGCTAGTGAATATGTTGTTAAAAATTATAAGAAATTAGATAATCAAGTTTATTACGTTCCACAAAAGATAGAAGAAAATGTAGCTGACTTAAAATTAAAAGCAATGGGTATAAACATTGATAAATTAACTCCAGAACAAGAAGAGTATCTTTCTTCTTGGAATATGGGAACATAAATATGAGACTAGCATTAAAAAAAGGATTTTCATTTGGACTGACTTCGGGGATTATAACCACTCTAGGGTTGATGGTTGGACTTTTTTCTGGCACAGCCTCTCAATTAGCAGTTTTAGGAGGTATACTTACTATTGCTGTAGCTGACTCTATGTCTGATGCTCTTGGTATTCACATGTCTGAAGAAACAACGAATAATAATCATTCTCAAGTTTGGGCAATTACAATAGCTACTTTCCTTACTAAACTTATCTTTTCTTTAACTTTTGTTATACCAGTTTTATTATTTGATCTTAGTACAGCAATTTTTGTTAGTATAATATGGGGTTTATTTGCTCTGATAGTAATTAATTACAAATTGGCAAAATCTAAAAAAGAAAATCCCGTTCGACTGATTTTAGAACATCTCTCTATTGCTGTTTTAGTTATTATAGCTACCTATCTAATTGGCATTTGGATATCACACACATTTAAATATTAATTATAGAGTTATGGATATTTATAAATTTGTTGGTATTTTAGGATTAGTGATTATTTCAATAGGCGTTTTTTGGCAAAAGAAATATATAGAAGATTTACTTTATATTGTAGGAGGCATAGCTCTGTTTGTTTATAGTTATCATATCAGAGAATGGATTTTTGTAGTTTTACAGGTTATATTTGTAATATCAGCCTTGGCTCATTTATTTAGACTATTAAAAAAGCAGAATAATAATTAATAAAAAATATATGGCAATTAAAAAAGAAAAATTAATAGAATTATTAAATAAAGATTTAGAAAAAGAGTATGCAGCTGCTATCCAATATATCCAACACGCAGCAGTGATGACGGGCGCCAAATATGGTGATATCATCAAAGAGCTTAAAATTCACGCCAACGAAGAAATTGCTCACGCTCTTGTATTGGCAGATCAAATTGCTTATCTAGGTGGTGTGCCTTCAGTCGAGGTAGAAAAGATTTATATTGATGCTAATAATGAGACTATGTTAGAGCAAGACTTGGCTGGTGAAGAAGATGCTATTAAAAGATACAAAGAGCGCGTTGGGCAAGCTGAAGAATTACAAGAATATGCTCTTTCTCAACAACTTAGAACTATTTTAGCTGACGAACAAGAACACGCTATGGACCTTGAGTCTGCTCTAGGAAAATAATATTTAAAAAACCTAACCTATAAAATTATGTCTAAAAATGATTCAGCTAAGTACGCATTTTTTTACGTGCTATCTCTAGTAGCTTTGGTTTTTATGTCAGTTTCAGTTGGCATTATATTTTTTCAGATTATAAATAAAGGATTTATTGATCTCATTAATGAGTATAGTGGAAACTATAGCGACGGAGCAATGAAATTTGCAATTTCAGCCATTATAATCTCTGCACCGATTTATTATTTTACCAGCAAGCAGATTTATAAAAATCTTAGACAAGGTAAGCTTGATGAAGAAGCCGGCGTACGTAAATGGTTTACTTATCTAATCCTACTGGTTTCAGTGATAGTAATGATTATTTGGTTAATTACTACTATTAGTGGATTTTTAAATGGTGAACTTACTACTAAAGCAATCCTTAAAGCTATTGTGGCCCTAGCAATATCTGGAATTACATTTTCTTTTTATTTTTATGATATTAAAAGAGAAAATATTAAAGGTATTAAAGACAAGGTTATTCAAATTTATTTTTATGCTTCACTTATTATAGTTTTAGGGTCATTTATATTTTCTTTATTCATAGTAGAATCACCAGCCGAAACTAGAAATAGGAAATTAGATGATAGAGTGATTAATAATTTTTATGAGATTGCGGCGGGTGTTAATAATTATTATCAGATGAATAATAAACTTCCGATTAACATAGAAGAGCTTAATGAAGATTCAACTTATCTTAGAGATGATGATTTTATCAATCCAATCACGAAAGAAGCTTATGAATATAAAGTAGTAGATGAAGATGAGTATGAGCTTTGTACTACGTTTAGATATTCTAATTTAGAAGAAGAAAAAGATGAGTATGACTATTATGCTGACAAGATGTGGCTTCATGATGCTGGTTATCAGTGTTTAAAGCAAAAAGTAGAAGACATTGATATTATGAATAAGCCTATGTTAATAAGATAATATATGTATTATAAGAATAACGCATTGGATTAACAGTGCGTTATTTCTTTTGACTAAAGCTCAAATTTAACCTAATATAAGTACATGACTAATCACGTTGAAGAAATAAAGAATAAACTAGACATTGTAGACATAGTTTCTTCATATATAAACCTCCAACAGGCTAGTGGTAATTTTAGGGCTGTTTGTCCATTCCATAATGAGAAAACGCCTAGTTTTATGGTTTCCCGAGAAAAGCAGATTTGGCACTGTTTTGGCTGTGATAAGGGTGGAGATTTGATTAGCTTTGTAGAGGAATACGAAGGTATAGATTTTAAGGAAGCATTAAAGATTTTAGCTGAAAAAGCCAATGTGCCATTGACTGGATTTTCATCTGCCAAGAAAGAAGATAATTCTAAGCTTTATGAAATAAATAAAGAAGCTGCTAAATTTTTTCATAATATATTAGAACAAGATACAGAGGCTAGTAAAAAAGTTCTTAAATATCTTGATAAACGTAAAGTTAAACAAGGTAGTATTATAAATTGGCAATTAGGTTTGTCAGCTGAATCATGGGATGGTCTATTACGATATTTGGTAACTGAAGGATATAAAGAAGAAGATATTTTTAAAGCAGGGCTAATACTTAAGAAAAAAGATGGTAGTGGTTATGTAGACCGTTTTAGGAAGCGATTGATGTTTCCAATTTCTGACACTCAAGGTAGAGTAGTAGCTTTTACTTCTCGTTCATTGGCTGGGATTGTTTATGATGAAGAGGAATTTGGTGGTAAATATGTAAATAGTCCGCAAACAGCTATTTATGATAAAAGTAAAATACTGTATGGTTGGCATTTAGCCAAAGACGTAATACGTCAGAAGAAATATCTTATTGTCGTAGAAGGTAATATGGACGTTATAGCCTCTCATCAAACTTCTGCTAAAAATTCAGTGGCGGTATCTGGTACAGCTTTAACAATTGATCATATCAAACTTATTAAGCGTTATGCCAATAATGTTATTTTAGCTTTTGATGGAGATGCGGCTGGCTCACGGGCTTCATTTAGATCTATCTCACTTTGTTGGAAAGAAGATATGAATGTTAAAATATTAGTTTTACCAAAAGGTAAGGATCCAGCCGATATTATTAAAAGTAATCCCGATCAGTGGTTACAGTTCATAAAAGATTCTATCCCAGTAATGGATTATTATTTTAAGAGAATATTTCAGGCTATTGATATTAATCGGGCAGATCATAAAAAAGTGGCCGTACAGAAATTATTACCAATTATAAAATATTTAAAAACAGCCATAGAACAAGTTCATTATCTTAAAATATTGTCTGATAAATTAAATATACCTTTTGAAATATTGAAAAATGACCTAGACAGTGCTACTTCATTTTTAGAAAAACAAGATACAGTAGTTCAGAAGGTTGTGCAAGAAAAAAAAGATTCAGCTACTCTTTTAGCAGAAAGAATATTCATGATAGCTTTTTTCAAGAATCAATATTTAGATAAATTGATTTCAGAACTTGATCCGGATATGATAATAGAGGACTTTCAAGACCTTTACAAGAAAGTCATTATTTATTATACTAAGCACCAGAATTTAGAGAAATTTGGTAGTTTTGAAGAACTTAGTAATGAGGAAAAAGAAACTTGGATTCGTTTATCTATGTCTGGTGCTAGAGATTATGAGGAGGTAAAAGAGCTAGATATTGCTAATGATTTTGGAAATTTGATTTCCAGGTTAAAAAAAGAATCACTAGACATTCAAAGACAAGATTTGATAAATCAGCTAAGACAAGCTGAGATGTCTGATGATCAAGCTAAACAGGACGAGTTATCACATAAAATAAATTTAATTAATAAAGAGGTTTATAAATTACAGAGCTAAAACATGCCTGTTAAAAAAACTACAACTAAAAAAAAGACTGCTACAAGGAAAGCAGTTAAAAAAACCACTAGCAAAAAAACTAGTGTCAAAAAGCCAAAGGCTAAAAAGACTGTTACTAAAAAGAAAGTAACAGCTAAGAAAATTACAGCTAAAAAAGCTGTTAAGAAAATCGTAGCTAAGAAAAAAGTGACTCCTAAGAAAAAACCAGTAGTCAAAAAGAAAGCTGCTGTAAGTCCTGAGCGAAGTCGAAGGGTCAAAAAGTCTCTACCGAAGATCAAGGCTCCAAAAGTTAAGTTAAATGAGGAAGGTGCTGACCTTCTAATAAAAAAAGCTCATTCTAGAGGTTTTATTACTGAGAATGAAGTATTGCGTATTTTTAATAATTTAGAAGATTATGTACCTCAATTAGAGGAGTTTTTAGATTTATTACAAGATTTAGCTATTCAAGTGATACCTATCGAAGGTAGTATTCTAGATATGGATGATGATAATTCTGAATTATTATCTAAAGCGGGTATTGGCAGTGATTCTAAAAGAGGAGATTTGACAGATATTGCCGCAGATTCTATCCAAATGTATCTACGTGAAATTGGTAAAGTGGCATTATTGAAATCTGAAGAAGAAATGGCTCTAGCTAAACGTAAAGAAAAAGGTGAATTAGAAGCTAAGAAGAAATTAATAGAAGCCAACCTTCGTTTAGTAGTGTCTATCGCTAAAAAATTTACTGGTCGCTCACTTACTTTACTTGATTTAATTCAAGAAGGTAATATTGGTTTATTTAGGGCTGTAGAGAAATTTGATTATCGTAAGGGTTATAAATTTTCTACTTACGCTACTTGGTGGATTCGTCAGGCAATTACTCGTGCTTTGGCTGATCAATCTAGAACTATTCGTATTCCAGTGCACATGGTAGAAACTATTAATCGTTTCAATCAAGTTGAGCGTCGTTTAGTACAAGAACTTGGTCGTGATCCGATGCCAGAAGAAATTGCTGCTGAAATGGGTGAAGAGATTGATAAAATTAGACAAATTATTAAGATTTCTCAAGAGACAGTATCATTGGAAGCATCAGTGGGTGATGATGATGAAGATAGTACTTTGGGAGATTTCATTGAAGACGAAAAAAATATTAGTCCAGACAGGGTGGCTGCTCTTAAACTTTTAGGAGATCATGTCCGTAAAGTAATTGGTGATTTAACACCTCGTGAACAGAAAATATTAGAGATGAGATTTGGTCTAGCCGACGGAGTGGCTCATACTTTAGAAGAGGTTGGTCAAGAATTTGGAGTAACTCGTGAGCGTATTAGACAGATTGAAGCTAAAGCCTTAGAACGTATGAAGAAGCACGAAGATATGCGAAAATTACGAGATTATTAACCCTCGATAAAAATATTTTCAATACCCCCTCTCTTTCTCCCCCTAATTTAGGGGGAGATGTCCGCTAGGACAGAGGGGGTATTTTAATTAAAAAGACTTTATGATATTATAGACATATGTTTATTACAGCGCATACATCAGCCGCTCTATGGATAAGCACTAGAATAACAGATCCTATCTTGGCATTCATATTGGGTATAGTGTCTCATTTTATATTTGATATGATTCCCCATGGCGATGAAAGTTTAGCTGATCACGTTGAAGGTAAGAGAGCTAAGTTTTTATATGAAATGCGAGTCGCTTTTATTGATACTATTTTAGCAGTAGTGCTTATATATTTTTTTGTTAGTCATGGACCAGTGGTTAATCCTTATGTTTTATATCCAGCAGTTTTAGGTACTTGGTTGCCTGACATAGCCTGGATAGCCATAGAACATTTTAAACTTACTAAATTTTATTGGTATATAGTTTATCATGGTAAGTTGCATAATTTTTTTGATTGGCAGTATTCTATAGTCTATGGAGTACCTTTTCAAATTATTGTTACTTTGTCCGTCTTAAAAATGTCTTTTTAATATAATATGAAACTTTTTAAAAAATATCACCATCTTGGATCTGTAGCTCTATGGTTGTTTTTTTTATTTACAAGCATTATTATTTTTGGGCAAATTTTAAACAACTTTTTTGCCTCTGATGATTTTCATTGGCTAGTTATTGCTAGAGATACTAAGCTTAGCTGGCAAATATTTTTGACTAATTACGTAGGTAATCATCAGGGAGGTTCATATAATCCTTTCTTAGTTTTAATATTTAAATTTTTCTATAATTTATTTCATACTAATTATTTTACTTATCATCTAGTCAGTATAATACTTCATGCTACTAATAGTTTTTTAGTATATAAATTAGCTAAGAAGATATTTGATTTAGTAAATATTAAGAATTTTAAAAAACTAGCTGTGTTAGCTGGATTTTTATTCTTACTTTACCCTATTCATGCAGAGGTAATTTCTTGGATAGCTGCTTGGCCGCATTTATGGGTGACTTTATTTTATTTACTAGCTTTAATAAATTATTTTTCTTTTAGGCAGTCTAATAGTATTAAAAATTTTATTTATTCTCTAGTATTTTTTAGTTTAGCTTTACTAACTAAGGAAATTGCTATTTCTTTACCACTAGTAATATTAATTTGGGAAATATATTTTTATTCTTTAAAAAATAAATTTAATATTAAATTCTTTTATCTGCCAGTATATTTTTTCATATTAACTTTATTTTTTGTTCTAAGATATATTTCTACAGGACTTTTCTTTGGTACTTATTCAAATCATAGTCTTAGTTTTATGGCACTTCCTTGGATAGCAAATTTAGCAGCTTTTGGCGGTGATTTGCTTAGTTTTGGATTTCTAAGAACTATCATCCACAAAGGTATTTATCATTATTTAGAGCCAGTAGTTATAATTATTTTAGCTGCTTTAGCTTTTTATTTTTTTATTGTATTAATAAAGAAAAAGTATTTACAATTTGTTAGTTTTGGAGCATTATTCTTTGCATTAATGCCAGCTTTGGTAATGGGGCTTCATCGTACTACTTTTGCAGGAGAAAGATATTTATATTTACCAAGTATATTTTTTATAATTTGGCTTATAATTTTATGCAAAGATTTAAGAGTAAATTTCCAGATAAGTAAATATATATTGATTATATTATTTGTTTTATTTATAGGTATTAATAATTATAAACTTGCTATTTGGGAAGAGGCCAGTGCTTTAAGTAAACAAATAGTAGGTTCTTATAAAAATTTAGAAACCACAAATGGACAAAAGTTTTTAACAGTCGCTCTGCCAGATAATTTAGAAGGAGCTGAGGTATTTAGAAATAATCTTAATCAAGCTTTAGAAATTTATTATCCAGATAACCATCCAGAGATTATTATTGTTTTTGCTCATGTAGCAGTAACTAAAGAAAATAAGAATGATAATTTGCTTAAATGGCGCCAAGATGAATTAGGTTGGTTTGCTGAAAGTATAGATGGTAGTTTTGTCATAACCGGTATTACTTCTATTACTATGAATAATGTTTATTGGGAATTGTGGAATTATAATTATCAAAATTTTACAGCTAATACTATCCGTTTGATACCAGATAGTGGCAGTTTAGAGCAAATAAAAAAAGACGAGTTAGGAATTCTCATCTTTGATCAGGGAGTACTCAAAATATTAGAGTAATTATATATTATCTCCAGCTGTATAGGCAGTACTCCAGCAAGATTGTAAGTTATAGCCGCCAGTTGGACCATCTAGATCTAAAATCTCACCTACTAGGTAGAGGTTTTTTATTAGCTTAGATTGCATAGTCTTAGGATCTACCTCTTTAAGGCTAACTCCACCAGCTGTAACTATGGCTTTGTTAAATCCGTATAAAGACTTAACGTTTAGCTCAAAGTTTTTTAGTAAATGCAATAATTTCTTTCTATCTTCTTTAGTAATAGCGTTGGCTTTCTGATCAGGATCTATAGCAGACAGTTTGATTATCAAAGGAATCAGTTTTCTAGGCAATAAATCACCCAGACTGTTTCTAAATAGTTTGTTATTAGATTTAGCAAAGTCATTTTGGACACGTTTATCTAGAGTTTTGAAATCTAGCTTTGGTTTGTAATCAATAACTAATTTAACATCGCCATTTTTAAGAGCTAAACCTATATTTTTACTCATATCTAGTATTATTGGACCACTCATGCCGTTGCTAGTAAATAAGGCTTCACCAAAACGGCTGTCTATCTTTTTATTAGCTTGATAAATATTAATAGCTACATTTTTGAGACTAAGACCCTCTAATTCTTTAATCAATTTTTCTTTAATTAATATTGGAGTTAGAGAGGCAATGGGCTCTACTATAGTATGGCCCATTTTAGCTAGCCATTGATAGGCATCACCACTGGAGCCAGTCATAGGATAAGATTTACCGCCAGTAGCTATGATATATTTTTTAGCTTGTAATTCTCGGCCCAGACCGCCCTCTCTGGCTTCGCCATTCACCTTGCTTTTATCAACTAAAATTATTTTTGTTATTTCATTGTTTTTAGTAATTATATTTTTTATATTTGTATTATATTTAATCTCTACTTTATGCTCAGCTAGATAATTTTTTAAAATATCTAAAACATCAAGAGAGGAGTCACTGACGGGAAACACCCTATTACCTCTTTCTACTTTGGTAGCTAGGCCTCTAGATTCAAAAAAATTAATAATATCTTTATTACCAAATTTATTTAAAGCAGAAAATAGAAAACGTCCTGGTTTACCAAATAGTTCTACTAAGTTTTTAGTATCAAATTCAGCATTAGTTATATTACAACGGCCTTTGCCGGTAATTACTAATTTTACACCTAGTCTATCATTTTTTTCTAATAGTAAAACATGGGCACCATTTTCAGCTGCTCGTCCAGCGGCCATCATTCCAGTTGGCCCACCACCAATTACTATTAAATCGTATATCATATTAATATATTATATCAAGAATAAAACAAAAAGATACCCTGAGCGTAGCCGAATGGGCATCCTTTTTATATTTATCTTCTGCTTCTAGAAATTCTTTTATTTTTTTTAGCTTTATATTTTCCAGCGCCAACTCTTTTGCCCCTTGGCTTTCTTGGGCCTCTAGAATTGCGGGAATAGTTTCTAGCTCTCCCAGGGCCTTCTGTATCTTTGTCTATAATAATTCGTTTACCTCTGAAATTGGCACCATTGATATGCTTTAGTACTCTGCTTAGATCTTTAGCTTCAACAGTAAAGACTGAAAAGCTTGGCATTAGATTAATCTCACCAAGTTCTAGGCCTTTTAGGTTTGGATTAGAATTGAATAAGTTGAAAAGACTTTTAATATCAAATCTATCATTTTTACCAACATTAATCTTTAGTCTAACACCATTATTATCGCTAAGTTTAGTATTAAAAGCTTTAGTTTTAGCATTTAGATCTGCAGAACGAGTATTTACTAAGCCACTAAATTTATGAGCAATTAGATATTTTATTAAATCATCTTTATGAAGTTTATTTAGCTTTTTAGTCATGGCTTCAAAATAACTTTGTTTAGAAATTTCCTTAATATCAGCCTTGTTTATTTCTTCAATAAAACTATCAATTTGTTTTAAATAAACATCCTCTCCCTTAGGAATTTGTTTATATTCAAATCTTTTGCCAATAATATTTTCTAGGTCTCTAATTCTTCTTCTATCTGCAGGAGTAATAATAGAAACAGCTATACCACTTTTATTAGCTCGGCCAGTACGACCAGTTCTATGAGTATAACCTTCATTTTTATCAGGTAAGTTATAGTTGATTACATGGCTTAGATCAGTTACATCAATACCACGAGCTGCCACATCAGTAGCAACTAATAGACCGCTGTGTTTAGTTTTAAATCTAGCCATTATCTTTGTACGCATATTTTGTGATACATCGCCATGTAATGCTTCTGTATCGTAGCCAGCGCGTTTTAGCTTGTCAGCTACATCTTGAGTTTCTCTTCTAGTACGACAAAAGAGTATTCCATAAACGCCAGGTAGAAAATCTAAGATTCTTTTTAAAGATTCAAAACGATCCCTAGCAGAAACTACATAATATTCGTGGCTTACATTATCAGCACCAACATTTTGTTTACCAGCACTGATTTCTTCAGCCTCTTTCATATATTTTTTAGCGATAGCGTGAACACTTCTAGAAATTGTAGCTGAAAAAAGTAAAGTTTGTCTGTTTTTAGGAGTCTCTGCCAAAATAGCATCTAAGTCATCTTTAAATCCCATGTCTAACATTTCATCGGCTTCATCTAAGACTACCCATTTTATAGTTTGAAGTTTTAAAATATTTCTTTTGATTAAATCACGAACACGTCCCGGAGTTCCAACTACAATATTAGTACCTCTGCGAAGAGCTTTAATTTGAACATCAATTCTTTCACCACCATAAACTGGAGTAACAGAAATTCCTTTTGAGTATTTGGCAAAAGTGGCTATATCTTGAGAAATTTGTAGAGCTAACTCTCTAGTGGGGCAGAGGATTATAGATTGTAATTTTTTATCTTTAGCTTTGATTTGATTTAAAATTGGTAGACCAAAAGCCGCTGTTTTACCAGTGCCAGTTTGAGCTAGGGCTATTAGATCTTTGCTTGATTTTAGGATAAAAGGAATTGCCTTAGCTTGAATAAGCGTAGGTTCAACAAAACCCAAGTCATCAAGACTTGTCATTATATCTTTATTTAAACCCAGTTCTTTAAATTTAGTCATATGTTATTATTTTTCGTAAATACAGGGGCTATAATAACATATTTCATTTATTTTGTCAATGTTAGAAGTATAAACATATTCAAATACTAAATTTTTTTACTATTTAAGAGTAATTAAGGCCTCGTCCTGCCCCGTAGATTGAGCGATAGCGAAATTATACGGGGTCAATGTTAAAGGCTTTAGCTTATTTTTTGGGTATAAAAAAACAGCCTTTAAATATATAAAACATACTTTATCATTAGATAAACATGGCTAAAACTACCCAGCATAACAAAAATATGCCAAATTTCATGCATATCAAAACGATAATTTCTGGGCTTATAGTCTTCTAATATAAAAAATCCAGCACCAATAATATATAGACTACCGCCGCCAAATAGCCAAATCATAGCTTCGGTTGGTAACCATTGAGATAAAGGATAAACAACTGTTAGCATTAAAAGGCCTAATAAAATATATATTAGAGCTGATAGCCAAGATTTCATTTTTATACCTATAGATTTTACAATTATACCAATGATAGATATTAGCCAAATAATTATCAATAATATCAACCCAGCTTTCTGATTATCAATTGTTAAACAAATTGGAGTGTAAGAGCCAGCTATTAATAAGAAAATCATAGAATGATCAATCCGTTGTGATATTTCTTTGACTCTAGTGTCTTGAGGTAAGATATGATAGAAAAAACTAGAAGTATATAATAGGACTAAACTAAATCCAAAAATGGAGAAACCTATAAAATGCATACCAGTTCCTTTGAGAATAGCTAAAATAACCATAACTATCATAGAAATTATAGCAAAGGCTAAACCTATCAAATGGGTTAAAGCACTGACAGGTTCGTTATTTAAATGAAATGGATTAATTATCTCTTTCATAGCTTAAGTATAACAAAAAATTAAATAAAAAACATCCTAGGTATTGACTTAATATCAATAATTATGTATTATGTTACAGCTCTTGTTAATTCTAACGGAGTATAGTAGTTCTTTCAAGGAGGAAAAGTCATGTTAATTCTTGCCAGAAAAATTGATGAGGTGATAATGATTGGTAATAATGTCTCTATTACTATAGCTGATATTAAGTCTAGTCAGGTACAGATTGGGATAACTGCTCCCAAAGAGGTGCCAGTTCACCGATATGAGATTTGGCGTGATATACAAAACGCTGAAAAAAATCTTGCCTTACCTCAACGAAGTAAGAATTAGGGTCATAGACCCTCTTTCGTAGATTAGCCCCACTTTGTGTATACAGAGTGGGGTATTTTTTTTAAAAAGAAAAACCTCAGGTTAGTGAGGTTATTTTTTATTGTGTCATTCTCGAGTATAGTTTTTTGTCATCTCGAGCGTAGTCGAGAGATCTGAGAAATTTAATATTTAGATTTCTCCACTCACTGCTTTCGGTCGAAATGACAATGGGACTCTATCGCTACGCTCCAGAGTGACGAGGGGATTATTTCATTCTCTTTCTATCATTTTCAGTTAGACCTTGTTTCCGTAAGCGGACACTCGTTGGAGTAATCTCTAAATACTCATCGTCTGAGATAAGCTCTAAACCTGTCTCGATAGTTAGGATTGCCGGAGGCGTTAAAGTAATAGCATCATCAGCCCCTGAACTACGCATATTAGTTAATTGTTTACCTTTAATTGGATTAACTGCCATATCAAAACCTTTAGCAGTATTACCAATAACCATACCTTCGTAGACTTCTACGTTTGGTCCAATATATAGATCACCACGTTCTTGGAGATTGAATAATGAAAAGCCCAGAGCTTTACCACTAGCCATAGAAATCATAGAGCCAACATTACGTTTCTTAATTTCACCAGTATAGGGACGATATTCAAGGAAGTGAGAACATAATATACCTTCACCGCGAGTATCAACTGTAAATTCACCACGATAGCCAAGTAGACCACGAGTTGGTATTTCAAATACTATACGCATTTGACCATTCTCAGTATTCATAGCAGTAGCCACACCTTTTCTCTTACCCATCTTTTCCATAACAATACCAGAGCTTACTTCAGGTACATCAATAGTCACTTCTTCAAAAGGTTCAAATTTCTTTCCGTCTCGTTCTTCAATTATAACCTTCGGTTGAGATACTTGTAGTTCATAACCTTCACGACGCATTTGTTCAATTAGAATAGCGGCATGTAATTCACCACGACTGTAGACTTTGAAATATTCACCAGTAAAATCAATCTTCATTCCCACATTAATTTCTAATTCTTTTTCTAAACGTTCTTTAATTTGTTTGCTAGTAACGTATTTACCTTCACGACCAGCTAGAGGAGAGTTATTTACTAAAAAATCTAGAGAGATAGTTGGTTCATCAACAGTAATAGCAGGCAGAGCTTCTTGATCATCAGAGATACAAAGTGTTTCACCAATATCAATCTTGGGAAAACCAGCAATCATGACAATGTCACCTGCTGTAGCTTCTTCAACTTCTTTTCTTTCTAAACCATTGAAAGTAAATAACTTAGCTATACGACCAGTGTCATTGGTTCCATCCATTTTCTTTACCACTAGAGTAGAACCAGTTTTGATAGTACCTTCATAAATTCTACCAATGGCCATTCTTCCTAGAAAATTATCATAGGCTAGATTAAAAACTTGAGTACGCATTGGAGCTTCAGCATCAGCTTTAGCAGCTGGTACTTTTTCTAAAACCGTATCAAGTAATGGGAAAATATCTTTATCTTCGTCAGTTAAATATCTTTTAGCTGTACCGTTTTTAGCAATACTATATACAGTTGTAAAATCTAATTGTTCATCAGTAGCTCCTAGATCCATAAATAATTCAAAAACTTGTTCATGAGCTCTATGAGGATCAGCAGCTGGTTTGTCTATTTTGTTTAAAACTAAAATTGGTTTAAGACCAAGTTCTAGAGATTTCTTTAGAACAAATCTAGTTTGAGGCATTGGACCTTCTTGAGCGTCTACTACTAACAGTACACTATCAATTGATCTTAGTACGCGCTCTACTTCTGAGCCAAAGTCAGCATGACCTGGAGTATCTACAATATTGATCTTGGTATCTTTGTATAGTACAGAAGCATTTTTGGAGTAAATAGTAATACCACGCTCTTGTTCAAGCGTGTTTGAGTCCATAGTAGCACTAGCGTCTACCATACCAGTTTGTTTTAGGATTGCATCAGTTAACGCTGTTTTACCATGGTCAACGTGAGCTATAATTGCGATATTTCTTATTTGCATATTATTTCATTTTAAAACTCCGTCCTGAGCGGAGTCGAAGGGCTTATTTGCATAGGGCAGATGATACTATATTTTGGGGGAAATGTCAAGATTATGGGTTAATAATAAATAAAAAAATTAACCCCCAGTCCAGATATGTTGTCTGAACACGGGGGTTAGTAAGGCATGACGCTCTTTAAGAGTCTTTAGGGACAAGTTCAGGGAACAAGTCGGGGATATTCGGGAAGTCGAGCATTTCTTGGCAATGCGGACATTGACATTGATCTCCATCTCTTTCGTAAATTTCTTTGAAGCAATAGTTGCAGAATTTACCGCTACACTCGGGACAACTCCATTGAGACGTTGCGCAGCGCTTGCAATGAGAGCACCGACTTCTGACCAGATTTACTATAATAGTTGCCATACTATGGCCTCCTTCGGTTAAAGTTACGGAATTGTGACTATTCTTTATATCATAGATTGGGGTGTTTGTCAAGTATTTAAGGGTTTTTCCGTTTTATTCTTTTTGTTTCTTACTCCTTTTTTGCTTAAAAGAGTGGCATAAAGAATTTCCAAAAAAGTACAAAGAGAAAATTGGCTAAAACACCACCTTTTTGATATGATTTATATATGAGATTAAATTAATAATAAAATATTATGATTATTACAACAGGAGAACAAATTCCTGGAAAGAAAATTACTAAAATTTTGGGAATTTCACGTGGCAGTACAGTACGATCACGTAACATTGGCAGAGATATCATTGCAGCTCTAAAAAACATGGTTGGTGGTGAGATTGTGGAGTATACTAGATTGCAAGCAGAGGCACGCGAACAAGCATTACAACGTATGGAGGAGGACGCACAAAAAATGGGTGCAGACGCTATAATAAGTGTACGCATACAAACATCAATGATTATGGACAATGCTTCAGAGATGTTATTTTATGGTACAGCAGTTAAACTTGATTAATATATGCCAGACAATATAATGGAAATTTTAATTTGGGGAACTTTAGGGCTGATTACGCTTTATTTGATTTTCCAAAGAATAAAAGAAAAGAAAAAAGAGGATTTTGAAGATAGAGATAATTAAATAAGAATATGCCAAAACAAAAAACCAGTCTTTCCAGACCGGTTTTTTAATATTTTATTTTTTCTTAGCCTTTTTCTTCACAGGTTTTTTAACTACTGGCTTTTTCTTAGGAGTTTTCTTTTTAACAACTTTTTTTGGAGTTGCATCTTTTCTTTTTCCTAATTTTTTAGTAACCTTTTTCTTAGCTAATTTTTTATTACTAGCTTTTCGGGGAGTAGCTTCTGCTTCAGTAGTTTTTTCTCTTGGAGTTTCATAAGCTAAAGCCTTGATAAGCTCATCAATTTTATAGTTTAAAGTCTTGATGCCTTTTAGAATTTCTTTAGAGCTGTCAGAACCACCACCTTCAAAGCGAGGTTTTCTGTCTCCACCCCTGTCTCTATTTCCACCACCTTGCTTACTAAAGCAGTCACTACAAAATATTGGTTTATTACCAGTTGGTCTAAATGGCACTTCACAATTTTTCTTACAAGCATCACAAACGGCTTTATGCATAGCTGGTCTATCACCTCTATCTCTGTTGAAACCACCACCACCTCTATTAAAACCACCGCCACCTCGTCGGTCGCCACCGCGGTTACCTCTGCCTCTATCAAAGTTTCCCATAAGTTTATATTAGTTATTATAGCTGAATTCTAGCTGTTTTATAGATAAAAAGCAATAGTATAGGGCTTATTAAAGTTTTATTGATTATAATAGAAAATCAAAGCTAAAGCTATATCATCATAGGGGATTTCTTCTTTCAGATAATCAAAAATTACTTTTAGTTTTATAGAACCATCTTTGAGTAGATTAGTTGATTTCTTTTCAAGTTCAATCTTTTTGATAGCTCTGAAAATTTTGCCCAAAGTTTTTGTATCGGGTTTTAGATGATTGAGGTCAAAATCAGGGTATAGTTTAGATATTTTTTTGATATGGCTTATGATTGTTTTGTCAGATATTTTTCTAAGCTTGGCAATTTCAGCTACATTTTTTTTCTTAGCCAATAAATCTTTAGTTAGTTTGAGAGTATTAGTTTTTACAGAAATATTTATTGTTTTTGATTTTGTTTTAAGGTCTTTTTTATTACTTGAGATGTCATCTTCATTAATCGTGCCATTATTTTTTATAATAAATTCTCTAGCTAATAAATCTTTTTCTGCTGTGCTTAGAGCTTCAAATTTATTTTTATGAATATCAGAAGATTCTTTTATTTTTTTATCAATATTTAAAATAAGTTGATCAACCTTAAGGGCCACATCATTTAGTCCCATCAGTCTTAGGCCTTCGGTTGATCTGATTCTTGATAGTGCCACATAACCTTGCCCAGTCTCAAAAGTTTTTGATAGATCAATCTCAGCCGCATCCAGAGTCATGCCCTGTGACTTGTGAATAGTCAAAGCCCAAGCCAGACGTAATGGAAGTTGACTGACTGTTGCCTTTATTTCTCCTTTATTATTTTCTAATTTCCACTCGGCTGGTTCTACAGTAATTTTGCGTCCAGAAAAGATTTTTATAATTGGTGCACCGCTATTTTTATCAAAACTTATTATTTCCCCTAGAGTGCCGTTTATATAACCAGCTTCATAGTTATTTTTAATAAAAATTACCAGAGCTTTTTTCTTTAATTCTAACTCTTCCTTTACCAAAGAGGATTTAAAAATCTTAGCAAGATTCTTTTTAGAGCCTTTATCTCTAGATTGAAATAGTTTTGGTTTGTCTTTTAATAACTCTAATTCTTCTTCATTTATTCTATCTACATCTTTATTGTGTGTATAAAGTCTAGTAACCTTAAAATCAGATTTTAGTTCTTTTTTATAGCAGGAACGAAAGACTTTCATGGATTCTTCAGAAACATCACCTGAACGAATTTCATCAAGAATATTTATCAAAGATTGATCGCTTTGTCTAAATTTTTCTGTGAGATAACAAGATTTTAATTCGGCATTTTTCCAAGCTTCGGCTTGCCAGGCAAATCTTGAGCTATTGCCATGGCTGCTGATTGGCGGTAATTGAAAAAAATCACCAGACAAAACAAGTTGCAGACCACCAAAGGGTTTATCTGAGTATTTGAAGGCTCGCAAAATTTTGTCTATAGAATGAAATAGATCAGGAGATACCATTGATATTTCATCAATTATCAAAACTTTTAATTTATTTATGCGTTTGTGAAGGAATTCTTTTTGTACTAAGCTATCCAGAAACCAATCATCTACACTTTCTCTAATACCAATGCCAAAAAAAGAATGAATGGTCATTCCATTAATATGGGAAGCGGCTATACCTGTGGGAGCGGTAATAGCTAAGGCCATATTTCTTTCCTTTAGATAATCAATATATTGATTTAAAAGATAGGTTTTTCCCGTACCAGCTGAGCCTGTCAAAAAGACATTGTGTCCAGCTTTTAAAATTTCTAGAGCAGTTGTTTGTTTCATTTCATTTTTTAATAAAAATAAGGCACATTAATGCCTGCAATTAATTTAATAATAAATGAAATAGACTTATTAGTCAATTTATCTGTACGTTCTAAATCTAATCTAAATATTCACGTAAGTAATTAAGTAAGCTAGGGGTGTCTGTCACTAGGGAGATTTTAAATCCTAGTTTATTATAAATACCAGATTTTTCTTCACTGTCATCTAGAAGTATTACATCATCATAACTTAGGCTATTTTTTTTGAGGAAAGGGTCAAAAAAGGGTATTTTATCATTTGTTATGTCATATTTTAAGACCTTTAACTCGCTTGATATTAGAAAGTCATCAAAAAATCTATCTAGTCTTAAGCCGCGTATAGTAAATTTTCGGAAAGTATCCATATTATCAGTAGCTATTACTACTTTTATATTTTTTTTGCGTATATCTTTTATAATATCAAGAATATTATTTGAGCATAATTCCATTTTTTCAGAACTTTCTTTCAAAGTATTGAGGATTATTTTTTTATCTAAATTATTTTCTACGGCAAGTTTGTTACAAATTTGTTCTGAGTTCAATGAGCCTCGCATCCACTTTTCAATTAAATGGTTATTTTTTTCAAATAACCAATGATTAATGATTTTATAATAATTATTATGAGGGTGATTTTTGTCAGATAATTGTGACCAAAAAAAAGAATATGAAAGTGTATTATGCCAATCTATGAATAATACCTTAGGATTTTTTTTCATATTGTTTATTAAACTTTTAAGGATTTAATATTTTTTGATAACTAGTTTTATTTTCCTAAGTCTAATACTTCGTCAATGCGTATTTGTTCTACAAATTCTGGTACATGACTGACTAGTATCATAGCTCCTTCATATTTATCTAGTGCTTTGGCTATAATTGGTAGATGACGGAAATTAATATGGTTAGTTGGCTCATCTAAAATAAGTAGTCCCGGCTCTTCTAGCATTAGGCGCGCAAAAGCTACTAGGCCTTTTTGTCCTTCTGAAAGATCTCCAATTTTTGAATAGATAACTTCTTTGCTTAATAGAAATCCAGCTGCCACAGAACGAAGTTTCTCTTCTCTTTGTTCTTTCATGGCTTCCATCAGTGAATCGAAGACAGTAGATTCAAAATCAAGAGTAGAAAAATCTTGTCTATAGTATCCTATTTTTACATCTTCATCTATTTTTGTACCACTCGCTTTACCACTGGCGAGAGCTTCCAATAGTGTGGTCTTACCAATTCCATTGGGACCACTAAGAAGTAGATGTTGTTTTTTTCTTAGTGATATATCTACTTTTTTTTCAATCTGTTTATTATTTTTTATTATACCTACAGAAGAAATATTTATAATTTCTCTAATTAATTCTTTTTGAGCAGGAATTTCAAAATTTCGAATAGCCTTATCTTCACGACGTACATTAACTTTTGATTCTTCCATCTCAGCAGCTTTCTCTCTCATCTTTCTAGCCACCAGTCTCATCTTACCACCTTTGTGGGCAAAGAATTCAGATTTTTCTTTGTTGGCTTTTATTTCTTTTTCATATTGAGCATTTTTTCTTTCTTCTTTTTTGATTTGCTCGGCAATTTCTTCTACCACTGTATAATAATCTCCATTGTATTGATGAACTTGTTTGGTAAACACATCAAGATAGAGGACACCATCGGTAAAACAATTCAAAAAACCAGCATCATGAGAAATAACCAGAACTGTCTTTTCATACATCATCAGAAAAGACGTCAGATGATTAATGCCTTCTTGATCAAGATTATTAGTTGGCTCATCTAAAATTAAAATATCGGGATCTTGAATAATTGCTGAGGCCATCAGTAGTCTAGCCTGCTGTCCACCAGAAAATGTTTTTATTTTTTTATCATGATCTGCTTTGAGATTTACAATATCTAAGACTTCGTCAATTTTTTTATCAATGCTATAGTTTTTTTCATCAAAATATTGTTCAAAAAATTCTCTAAGACTTAGCTCCATTTCTTTTTTAGGAATTACTTGCTTGGCATAGGCAACGGTTAATCCTTTATCAACAGAAATTAGACCATCGTCAGCTTTTAATGCGCCAGTGATTAGATTGAGGATGGTGCTTTTACCAGCTCCGTTTTGTCCCATCAAAGTAAACTTGGAACCTCTACGTAAAGAAAAAGACGCCCCATCTAAAATGGGTTTATTGGAATCATATTTGAAAGAAACATCGCTGAATCTTATGGCTACATTATTGTTGGACATTCTTGGAGTTGATTAATAAATTTGAATAAGCACTAAAATACCATTTTTATGATAATAAAGCAAGGCTGGGGGTTTAAACAAAAAAAACATTGTTATAGGTTGATACTTTTTTATTTAAATCTATTTTGCAGAAGTTTTCTTTTTGATTCTTACTAATCCTATAATACCAATAATATTATTTTAGCGTATTTCATTATAGCAAAAAAATTATAGGCATATAAAATATTAGTATTTGATGTTATTAGTGTAATATTATACAATTAAATAATATTTAATAAATAGAAAATAATAATGAACATTAAAGCTTCTTTTTTCTTAGCTCGAACAACAATCCTTAGGGGTAACAAAGGCACATTGATTATGACTATACTTATCATGACTTTGGCCTATGTTAATCTTATTTTTATTTCATCTGTTTTTGGTGGAATTGTTGAAGCCATTAATGAGCAGTCCATCAAGAATTTGTATAGTAATATTGTGATAGCTCCAGCTGATGATGAGGTTTATATAGAAAATAAATATGCTATGGATTCCATAGATACCATACCTGGTATAGTTGCTAGTTCAGCTCATTATATAAACAATACTTTAATTAGTTACGATGCTAATAATGATGGCAATGATGTTCAGCGGGGAAAATGGATTGTAAAATCAGTTGATGTAGAAGATGAAATAAGAGTAACTCAAATTAGTGATTCCATGATTGAGGGGGAATATTTAGATTCCAATGATAGAGATAAGATTGTAATTGGAAAAGAAATAGCTGGTGGGCACGGCGGAGACTTGGACTATCTTAGTTTAGGAGGAGTGTATGTGGGTGATGAGATAGATATTAAATTTAGTAATGGTATAAGAAGAACTTACACTATTAAAGGTATTTTTTCTACCAAAAATAGTCAGGCAGATCAAATGGCTTTTGTAACTACCAAAGAAATGGAGTCCGTACTTGGTGTTTATAATTTAGCTTCAGAAGTAATAGTAAAAATTAATGATGATGAGCTAGGTCAGGAAGAAAAATATATAAAACAAATAAGACAAACAGGCTTAGTAGACGAGGATATAAAAACTTGGAAGCAATTGACTGGTTTTACTTCTAGCGCCAGTAAAAGCTTTACTATGATTAGTATTATTCTTGGCGCTATTGGTACTGTGGTGGCCGGAGTCACAATATTTATAATTATTTTTGTTAGCATTGTGAATAAAAGAAAGCAGATTGGAATACTTAAAGCTATTGGCATGAAAGAGAGTACTATAATATTATCTTTTGTAATGCAGGCAATTTTTTATGCCGTTATTGGAATTATTTTTGGGGTAAGTATAATTTTATTTCTGATTAGGCCATTTTTTATTAACAATCCATTGGATTTTCCAGTTGGCTGGGTATCGTTAAAAATAACCTTCAATATAATTAGAATAAGTAATATTAGCTTAGTGATAGCTGCTTTGATTGGTGGTTTTATACCTGCTTTTAGAGGTACTAAAGAAAGTATCTTAGATACTATTTGGGGTTAAGTTTTTATAATAGAAATATAAATGATTATTGAAGTAAAAAAATTAAAAAAAACATATGAAGGTAGAGTTCCAACTCATGCTCTTAAGGAGGTTAGCTTTGGAGTTAAAGAGGGTGAATTTGTAGCTTTGATGGGACGAAGTGGTTCAGGTAAATCTACTCTTCTTCATCAACTTGGTCTTTTAGATGCTCCTACATCTGGTGAGATTATTATTGACGGAACAAATGTAATAGATTTTACAGAGAAGCAAAAAACTGAATTTCGTTTAAAAAAATTAGGCTATGTTTTTCAAGCCTATGCTTTACTGCCAGAACTGAGTGCCTTGGAATCAGTTTATTTACCACTTATGCTCACGGGTGTGTCTAAGGCTGAGTATATTAAAACAGCTACTGAAATGTTAGAAAAAGTTGGCTTGGGTGAGCGTATTCATCATTTACCAAAAGAAATGTCTGGTGGTGAGCAACAGCGCGTGGCTATTGCTAGGGCTTTGGTTAATAAGCCAGCTATTTTATTTGCTGATGAGCCAACTGCTAATTTAGATAGTGAATCATCAGAAACTATTTTAAAATTATTCAAGAAACTTAATAAAGATATTGGTCAAACTATAATCATGGTAACTCATGAGCCTGATGATAAAAAACATGTAAATAGAGTTATTTGGCTTAAAGATGGAGTGATTAGACCAGAGGGTACTTAATAAATAAGAATAATTAAAATATTTTATGAAAAATATAATTTTAACAGTATTGTTATTTATAATATTTCCTCTAATTAGTTTTGCTTGGGATGATTGTGTTCATGGTGAAATAAATGATCCTTATCCTGGAAATTGTGCTCGTTATATTGATACAGATAATGATGCTATATGTGATCACTCACAACCAGCTTTAGTTGATAGAAAGGATGATATAAAAGTAGTGACAGCAATAGAAATTGAACAGGATTTTGATAATAAAGTAGACAAAAAACAAATAAGCGGTATTTATCATCTTATACCAATTGCATTGCCATTATTTGTTCTGTATATCCTTTCTCATATTTTATCTAAAAAAAGAATTATAAGTGTAATTAACCATAGAAAATTTTGGAATTTATTATTACTTATTAGTTTTGTTATTTCTGGAGGATTGGGTATTTTATTAATAATTAATATTAATTTCAATCTGAATATACCGTTACCATTTGATATGCTTTTTTGGCATGTAGAAATAGGTATAGTTATGTTTGCAATTACAATTTGTCACATATCATGGCATTTATCTTATTTTAAAAATATACTTAAGTATAAATAAAGTTATTAGACAATAAAAAAGCACCAACGAAAGTTGATGTTTTTTTATTTGGCTCCGAGGGGGGGATTCGAACCCACGACCAATTGGTTAACAGCCAACTGCTCTACCACTGAGCTACCTCGGATCGTTCTTCGCCAAGGCTACGAACGACAGGATAATCTATGTTTTAAAATAGAGTGGCCTGTCATCCGAAGCTTCATAGAAGCGAAGGATGGTAGCAGGGGGGAGAATTGAACTCCCGACCTCAGGCTTATGAGTCCTGCGCTCTAACCAACTGAGCTACCCTGCCTTAGGGGTATATAAAATTAAAATAAATATTTGGTTGAAGACCATGAATGAAATTGAATTGGTAGCGGGGGTCGGACTCGAACCGACGACCTCCAGGTTATGGGCCTGGCGAGCTGCCAACTGCTCTACCCCGCGACATGAAATAAATAAACAAGTGAACAAAGTATAATGTAAAAAGGTTTTTTTGACAAGGTTGCCCTTCGGCTACGCTCAGGACATTCAGTTGAAATATGGTCGTAGACCATGAGCGATGTCGAGCTTAGCTCGACGAGTCGAATGGTGGACCCAACAGGGCTCGAACCTGCGACCTCTTCCATGCCATGGAAGCGCTCTAGCCAACTGAGCTATGGGCCCTTTTTTATAAAAAAGTTGGCCTGCCATTCGAAGCTCAACTTAAAATCAGAAACCATGGAATATAAGTCATTCTTCGCGTAAAGCTACGAACGACATTCTACGCCACAGCGTAGAATGGTACCGAAGAGAGGACTTGAACCTCCACGGGCTTGCGCCCACCAGATTTTGAGTCTAGCGCGTCTACCAGTTCCGCCACTTCGGCTTAATATTCAAAATATCTTAATATACAAACAAACATGATTTTACAATATATTTTGATTTTAGTCAATATACTACCTTTGACAAAATTTGTAAAGTATGCTATAATAATAACATATTACAGTTCACCATATTTTGAGATCACACGCACGGACGGACGTAAGTCCATCACAATTAGGTCAGGAGGATCAAATCATGCAAGCATCAGCTCATTTATTAGCCGAAGGCTTTTATCGCTTCTGCTACCCCGAATCCAAGAGCCCTAGAACCTTGGCCAGAATTACAGTGGATTGCCATTGTACAACTGGGACAAGATGTCCTCTATGTTCTAAACTTATGGACAGTAAAGGGCATTGCCACGGTTGTGGCTACAATTCGGATCTCAGAGTGCGCGTGTAACACACACGCCACATCATTCGCGGAGCCAGGACTCTTATTGTCCTGGCTCTTCCCTTTTTGGTTTGTTTTTTTACAGCGTTTTTGGTATTATAAAAACAAATTAATTAATCGATTTATTATGGAATTTTTAGAAAGTTTAAAAATGTTTTCTTTGTGGGGAAATACCTCATATGATTATTTTATAGCGGCAATTATTTTTATTAGTTTAATAGTAATTCTCAAGACTTTTCAAGTAATTGTCTTGGCGCGACTTCATAAATTAGCTTTACGTACTAAGACAGATTTGGATGATATGTTGATAGAGGTGTTTAAAACAATTAAACCACCTTTTTATTTTTTCATTTCAGTTTATTTTTCAATTAAAATTTTATCAGTGCCAGATGTTTTTAACAAGATATTATTAATTTTATTTTTAGTGGTTATAGTTTTTGAAATAATTCAGGCTATTGCCAGAGTTTTGGATTATATAATGAGGAAATATTTAAATAAGAATAAAGAAGAGGGTGAAGATAACCAACATGCCGATTCAGTAATAAAATTATTACAAGTTATTGTTAAAGTAATTTTGTGGGTTTTGGGTCTAGTACTGATTTTATCTAACCTAGGTTTAGATGTTACTTCTTTAATAGCTGGCATGGGTATTGGTGGTTTGGCCATTGCTCTAGCTTTACAGAATGTATTGAGTGATTTATTTTCCGCTTTTTCTATTTATATAGATAAGCCATTTAAAGCTGGTGATTTTATTAAGCTTGGTACTGACAGTGGTACAGTAGAAAAAATTGGTATGAAGACCACTCGTATTCGTACCCTCCAAGGTGAGCAATTAATTGTTTCTAATCAAGAATTAACTAGCGCTAGAATTCAGAATTTTAGAAGAATGAATAATCGTCGAGTTAGTTTTAAATTGGGAGTGACTTATGATACTTCAGCTAAAAACTTAGAATCTATTCCAGTTATGATTGAAGAGATAGTCGCTAAAGTAAGTTTAGCAACATTTAATCGTTGTCATTTTGTAGAATATGATGACTCAGCTTTAATATTTGATATAGTAATATTTATTGAATCTAAAGAAATGCCAGATTATCTAAAGGCTCGTCAGGAAATTAATTTAGAAATATTTAAGAAATTTGCCAAAGCCAAGATTGAGTTTGCTTATCCAACTCAAACTATTCACCTTCAAAAATAAATGAATATATTATCTTGGAATATAAACGGCATTAGAGCGGCTATCCGCAAGGGCTTTATAGATTTTTTGAAAAAAGCCCAACCAGATATTATTTGCTTGCAAGAAATAAAGATTGACGACGCTAAACGTGCGCAAGAAGATTTTGATTTTATAGATTATCAAGAGTTTTGGAATTCTGCTCAGCGTCCTGGTTATAGTGGTACAGCTATCTTGGTTAAGAATGGTATTAAGGTAGAGTATTTACCTAAGCTTAAATGGGATAATGAAGGGCGCATTCAAGCTCTAGATATTGGTAAATATTATTTGATTAATATTTATTTTCCTAATTCTAAAGATGATCTTAGTCGCCTAGAAGAAAAGATAAAGTGGAATGACAAGCTTTTGATTTATATGAAGAAGCTGGAAAAAAAGAAGCCATTAATTATCACGGGTGACTACAATGTAGCTCACAATGAGATTGATTTGGCTAGACCCAAGCCTAATGTTGGTAATGCGGGATTTACTCTAGAAGAACGCGCTTGGTTTAATAGATTTTTAAGTAAAAATTTTAAAGATACTTTTAGAGAATTGCATCCTAAAAAAATTCAATACAGTTGGTGGTCTTACAGAGCTAATGCTAGAACCAATAATGTTGGTTGGCGTATAGATTATTTTTGTGTGTCAGATAAAATATTAAAAAATGTATCTAAAGCATTTATTTTAGATACAGTACTAGGGTCAGATCATGCCCCTCTGGGTATTGAGATCAAATAATTAGAATATGAAGTCCGGATAATAATTTCTGGCATTCCACAGAAGCCAACCACTAGTTGTTTTGGCTTTTTGAGTTGCTCCAGCTTGAGCGTCTATTTTAGGACCGTCATATATCGCGCCAATATTAAAAGCTTGAAGCCATGGCCTTAATGTAGCTCGTTTGCCAGCCATAGTAGAAGAGCTAATATCTAAACCATAAGTAATAACTGCACCAGGGTGTTCAGCGGAATTGGTAAAACCTAAATAATTTAATGGATAGTGAGATGGATACATCATTGGGCAAACATAATCAAAATACAGAGCCACTCTATCTAGGCGTTGTCCAATATTAAGATCATATTCATCATCAGTGTGATCTAAGACTAAACCAAAAGTATCAATTGATATTGGAGCTAGGCCAGTCAGATTGTCTGAGAGATATTTAAAAAATTTATCTAGCATAGTAACTTTAGTTTCGTTTTCAGGAATATTGTAATATATATTTCCGACATTACCATCTGATGGATAACGCATATAATCAAAATTGATTTCATCAAAACCAAGTTCTATTGCTTCTTTGGCAATTGCTAAATTATATTCCCAAACTTCTTTTTCAGCTGGATCTACCCAAGCTAAACCAGCGTTGTCATACCAAGTATTGCCAGCGTATGTTTGTACAGCTAGGTCAGGCCGCATTCTGGCTAGAGCTGGATCTTGGAAAACAGTTTGACGAGCAATCACGTATATATCAAGGTCATGGAATTCATCTAGAACTTTTTTTAAATCTGGTATACGATTATTTTTGGCCTTGATATTTTGTACGGCTGGTATTTGACTATCGTATAATATATAACCAGAATAATCTTTAATATCTATAATCACAGTATTAATCCTACTGTCTTTTATTTTATTTATAATACGGCTTCGAAATTCATCGTTTCCAGCAGAGTGTGCAGTTAAATAGATGCCTTTTACATAATCTGGTAAATATGATTTTTTAATAAGAACATCTTCAATCGGTTCAGCTTGTTTGGCAAAAAAGGTTTGTTTTATTAAACAAGATTCAGAATTTTTACTAATTAGTGAAAAACTAAGAATAACTACTATTAGTAGAATGAAATAATAAATAGCTGCTTTATTCTTTTTAAACATAATAATATTATAGCAGATATAAACTAGTGTTGCCTAATTACGTAATTTTATCTACAATATATACTATGAAAAAACTTATTATTAGTATATTGTTATTAGCAATTAGTGGATTAGCTTCGGGATGTGTTTTTAGTGATGAATCTAGCCATATTGATGCTGCTGAAGTGCTTGTAGAAGAGTTAAAAGATAGAGAAGAAGTAGTTTTGATTGAGACAGATATGACTTTTTCTACTATTAGTGAAGAAGTGGATATTGGCGGCACATTGATGATGGAAATTTTAACTGTTAGCGAAGAAGTTTATGATTTGGTTAAAATTAGAGTTGGTCGAGATATAAAATTTTATTTTAATAAAGCCACAGGAAATTTTGTCAGATTAATCTATCCTATTGATACAGAAGAAGAATTATTTGTTGAATATAATGAGGAAGGTAATTTAATTGCTGAGCGTAGAGAAATAGAATATCAAATAAAAATTAAGACAGTTCAGGGAGTGATAGAATCTTCTCTTTATGAATCAGCCGTAGAGCAAGATGTAGATATTAGAGCAATTATTGAATTGGCTGATGTTTTTGCTTGGACAGTAGATTTTGGTATGGGTATCAGAGTGGGAGATACTTATAAATTTATATTTGAAGAAAGATATAGAAATGATGAGTATCAAATGCCTGGTGAAATATTAGCTGCCAAGTTTGTAAATAATGGCAAAGTAATAGAAGGCTATAAGTTTTCTGAAGGTCTAGATGAAGACGGTGATTTAGTAGAAGGTTATTATCATCCGACTGGTGAATCAGTTCAAAAGATATTTTTAAAAAATCCAGTGTCATTTAAATATATTAGTTCAGGTTTTACAACGGGTCGTCGTTATGTAGAAGCTTTTAATGTTTCTACTGGCCATCGAGCTATAGACTATGCTGCAGCCTCAGGCACTCCAATTAGGTCAGTAGGAGATGGTACGGTTACTTTTGCCGGTTGGAATTCTCAAGGCTATGGTTATTTGACCAAAATTAGACATAATAGTGTTTTTAGCACTAACTATGCTCATCAAAGTAGGCTGGCGGTTTCTTATGGTCAAAAAGTAAGCCAAGGTCAAATTATTGGCTATGTTGGTTCTACTGGTTTTTCTACTGGACCTCATTTACATTTTGAGATGGTTAAAAATGGCACTAAGATAAATCCTCTGACTATAGATATTCCATCTGATAAATCAATTTCAGAAGACAAGATGGAAGAATTTAAATCTGCGATAGCTGATTGGCAAAAACAATTGAATAATTAAATTAAAACATATGGATAATTTTCAACCAGATTATGTAAAGCAACAAGCCAAAGCTGAAGAAGAGGCTGCTAAATCAAACTGGACTCTTTCTTATCGGATAAAGGGTCTGACTGGCGGAGCCCTTATTATGTTTTTATATACTTATTTTCATCTAGGACAGAATAATCCTAAGATGATTATACTTGGCGGTATATTGGGGTATTTTTTAGGTGGTTTAGCAGGTAGATTTTTTTATACCAAAAAGTAAATTTATGCTATAATTAAACCATATTCAAGGATTTTATGGCTAGGATAATTTCTGTAGTAAATCAAAAAGGAGGAGTTGGAAAAACCACGACATCCATTAACTTGGCGGCGTGGTTAGCTGCTTTTGGCAAAAGAGTTTTGATTATTGATATTGATCCGCAAGGTAATGCCTCATCTGGTTTAGGAATAGATTACAAAAATCTTAGTAAAGGGATGTATGAAGTTTTGACGGATCCTAATACTAGGATTACCGAAGTTATTCGTTCTTATCAACCAAATTTTCACGTTTTACCTACTACACCAGATTTAGCTGGAGCAGCCATTGATTTAGTAGAGATTGAAGATAGGGAATATCAATTAGAAAAACAAATCAAAGAAGTGGCTGATTTATATGATTTTATCTTAATAGATAATCCACCGTCATTAGGTCTACTGACTATCAATGGTTTAGTAGCTTCTCGGGAAATTATTATTCCAGTTCAATGTGAATATTATGCTTTGGAAGGTTTGTCACAGCTATTGAACACTATTGGCTTAATCAAAGAGCACCTTCAGCCAGAGCTTGAAATTTTAGGAGCAGTCATGACTATGTATGATGGTCGTAACAAATTATCTAATGATGTCTTTAATGATTTATACAAAAATTTTCCCGCTCGTATTTTTAGAAGTGTGATACCTAGAAATGTAAAAGTAGCTGAATCTCCATCACACGGTTCGCCACTTAAAGACTATGCACCAAACTCAGTAGGCTCTAATGCTTACAAACGTTTGGCTCAAGAAGTAATATTAGCTAAATAAAAATAAAATTATGCCTGCACTTGGAAAAGGATTGGGTTCTCTCATTCCAAACAAAAAACAAAAATCAGCTATCATGTCATCAGACTTTGATGAAAATCTTGATGATCAAAAAATAGAGCTAGTCGCTCTTGAAGATATAACATCTAATCCTTGGCAACCTCGGACACATTTTGATAGAGATAAATTAGATGAATTAGCCCAATCTATTAAACAGCACGGAATATTGCAGCCTTTAATTGTAAGTAAAGAAGGCGACAAGTATCAGTTGATTGCTGGTGAGAGAAGATTTAAAGCCGCGCAGATATTAGAAATATCAGAAGCGCCAGTTATTGTTAAAGATGTTAGTGATAGAGATAAATTAGAGTTAGCTATTGTAGAGAATATTCAACGTCGTGATCTTAATCCATTGGAAACAGCTAATTCTTATAAGAGATTAGTCGAAGAATTTGGTTTAAGTAATGAAGCTATAGCTGAACAAGTTGGTAAGGGCGTATCTACGGTTGCTAATTTTTTAAGGCTTTTGAAATTGCCAGTGGTAGTTAAAGAAGCGATGGCCAAAGGCGATATTACAATGTCTCACGCTAAAATTATTTTGGCTTATAAAACCAAAGAAGAACAAGTTAAAGCTTTTAAGCAAATTTTAAAAAATGGTTTATCAGTTACTGATTTACATGACATGCAAAAGAAATCTGCCGCTAAAGCTAATAAAGAAAAGCCTCGTGATCCAGTATTAGCCTCTTGGGAAGATAAGTTAACTAAAAATATTGGTGCTAAAGTAAAGATTCAAAAAAGAGGTGAAAAGGGATTTATAAAAATAAATTTTCACTCTCATTCAGAACTTAAAAATATTTTAGATAAATTAGAAGAATAATCAACCCCCTAAATCCCCCTTGTCAGGGGGACTTTTTGTTAGTATTCTCCTCCCCTGACAAGGGGAGGTCGGGAGGGGTTGGTTATTCTTTATTTAACTGAGATTTAATTTTACTCTTAGCCATACTAGTGGCTACCATATTAAGCCAATCTGCATTTGGCTTTTTTCTATTTTTATCAGTGATTATTTCTACTACATCACCAGATTTTAATCTAGTATCTAATGAGGTCATTTGATGATTTATTTTTGCGCCTACACATTGATTGCCGATATCTGTGTGGATGTAATAAGCAAAATCTAAAGTAGTAGCATTAGCTGGTAGTTCCACCACATCACCTTTAGGTGTGAAAACAAATATTTGATCAAGGAACAAATCATTTTTGATATGTTTTATAAATTCAGTATTATCAGTAATAGTTTTTTGTATTTCTATTAAATGTTCTAACCACTTAGGATGTTTTTTTCTTTTGCCCAGTACTCCTATTTCTTTATACCTACTGTGAGCAGCAATACCATATTCAGCTTCTTCATCCATAGCTATAGTACGAATTTGAATTTCAACTATTTTACTAAAGTCAGTAAAAACAGAAGTGTGTAATGACTTATAGCCATTCGGTTTAGCTTGAGCAATATAATCTTTAACGCGTCCTTTTAGTGGGGTCCATTTTTTATGAAGTACTCCCATGACACTATAGCAATCTGCTACATCATCTACAATAATTCTTAACGCTATTAGATCATAAATTTTATTTATATCTTTTCCTTTACGTAATAGTTTTTGATAAATACTATATATACTTTTTATACGGGTACGAATTTGATTAAACTCAATATTATTTTTAGCTAATTCTTTTTGAACTAATTTGTTAATTTTAGTTATATATTTAGTTTCAGATTTTAATCTATCGGCTACCAAATTCATTGTCCATTTATATTCTTCAGGATAGACATAAGGAAAGGCTAGATCTTCTAATTCAGTTTTTATTTTAAACATCCCCAAGCGATTGGCTAGAGGAGCATAGATTTCTAATGTCTCTTGAGCAATACGAAGTCTTTTTTCGGGCCTAACACCTTCCAGGGTTTCCATATTGTGCATTCTGTCAGCCAGTTTGATAATAATTACTCTTAGATCTTGGCTCATAGCTAAGAACATCTTTCTTAGATTTTCAGCATATCTTTCTAAGCCTCTATATTTTAGTGTTCCTAATTTTGTAACACCTTTTACTAAGTAGTGTATTTCTTTGCCAAAATTATTTTTTAAATCCTCAAAAGTAAAGTCAGTATCTTCTGGTACATCGTGTAAGAGTCCCGCAGCTATAGATGGTATATCCATTTTCATCTGAGCTAAATTATATGCTGTAGCTATGGCATGATAAATATAGTCTTCGCCAGTTCTTCTTTTTTGACCTTTATGAGCTTCTGAAGCAAAATGAAAAGCCTTGATAACTATTTTAATGTCATCTTCGCGATAGTTCAAGGTTAATACCTTTTTTAAATCCTCAAAAGTTTTCATAGTTTTATAGGAATGTACTATTTATAGTAATAGTTAGCTAATAAAATAGCAAGAGCCTATCAAAAAACCCCGCCAGAAGCGAGGTTTTTTTATTTTATTCTTCAGTTTGTTTAGATGGAGCTATTTTTTCAGTATAATCACAGTCTTCACACTTAACTGTAGATTTGTTTGCTTGATAAAGCAACTTTTTACAGTCAGGGCAGTTTTTGCCAGTCGGTTTGCCCCATAAGAGATGTTCACATTTTGGATATTGATTACAGCCATAAAATATCTTACCTCTCTTACTACGCTTGGTAACCATTTCACCATCTTTACATAGACCACATTTTACACCAGTGCCTTGATCTTTGCTTTTAGTGGTTTTACATTTTGGATAATCACTACAAGCAATGAATTTTCCAAAGCGTCCAGTCTTAGCGACCATATCTTTGCCACAAGTTGGACAAGGTTCATCAATTTTTTCTACTTCTTCTGGCTTACCATCATCACCAATTGGTTTGGTGTTTTTACATTCTGGATAATTTGTACAAGCTAGGAATTTTCCAAAACGACCTAGTTTGATTACCATATCGTTTTTACACTTGTCGCATTTTTCATCAGTGGCAGTTTCGGTAATTTTCTTTTTGTCTAATTCTTCTTCTTTTTTCATTAGATTTTTTTCAAAGGGTTTATAAAAATCACTTATAATAGGTTGCCATTCTTTTTTACCTTCAGCTATTTCATCTAAATCATCTTCCATCTGAGCGGTAAAATTATAAGATACTATATCATGGAAATGTTCCATTAATAATTTATTTACAATTTCTCCAATTTCAGTTGGAGCTAGGCGTTTTTCTTCTTTAGTTACATATTGTCTAGTAATAATAGTAGAGATAGTTGGGGCATAAGTAGATGGACGGCCAATTCCTAAGGCTTCCATAGCTTTTACTAGGCCAGCTTCTGAATATCTAGCTGGAGGAGTAGTGAAATGTTGTAAGGCCTCTAAAGTGTCTAGATTTAGTATATCGCCTTCAGCTATAGCTGGTAGTTCATTTTCTTCGCTATTATTTTTGTAGATTGCTTTCCAACCAGCAAATTTAGTAACAGTACCAACCGCTTTTAGAGTCCAATCAGTGCCTTTAGAATCAATAGCTACAGAAGTAGTTTCAGTTACAGCTTCAGTCATTTGAGAAGCCACAGCTCTTTGCCAAATCAAAGTATAGATTTTTAATTGCTTTGGATCTAAATATTCTTTGACTGATTCAGGATCGTTTATTACTTCAGTTGGCCTGATAGCTTCATGGGCCTCTTGAGTGAATTTAGCTTTCTTTTTGAAAACACGCCCACCTTCAAACATATATTCTTTACCAAGTTTGTCAGTGACATATTCGTCAGTAGCGCTTTTAAAACTGTCAGATAAGTTAAATGAATCAGTTCTCATATAAGTAATCAAACCATGGCTACCTTTTGAGCCTAATTTAATACCCTCATATAATTGTTGAGCCAGCATCATAATTTGTTTGGCACTATAACCAAAACGTCTGTGAGCATCTTGTTGTAGAGTAGAGGTGGTAAATGGAGCTAGAGGAGCTTTTTTGTGCTCAGTAGCTTTAACATTAGTTACCACTAATTTATTAGCTTTAATATCTTTTTGAGCTTGTTTAGCCTTCTTTTCATCAATATCAAACTTTTTTAAAACTTTATCTGATTCTTTATGAAGAGCAATATCAAATTTAGGAGAATCATCTTTACTAGCTTCTCCTGCTACGGTCCAATACTCTTCAGCTTTAAATTTTCTTCTTTCTTCTTCACGTTCTACTATTAATCTAACAGCTACAGATTGTACACGTCCAGCAGATAAGCCGCGAGTTACTTTTTTCCATAGTAATGGAGAGAGTTTATAGCCTACTAATCTATCAAGTATACGACGGGCTTCTTGAGCATGAAAAAGGTTGATATTCAAATCTCTTGGATTCTCCAGCGCTTCCATTATAGCCTTTTTAGTAATTTCATGAAAAACAATTCTTTTTTGTTTCTTTTTATCTACATTTAATAGTTTTTCCAAATGCCAAGAAATAGCTTCTCCTTCGCGATCTTCATCACTTGCGAAATAGACCATCTCAGCGTCTTTGGCTAATTTTTTAAGTTTGGCTACTTGTTTTTTTGCTTTAAGTGGTACTTCGTAGGTTGGTTCGAAGTTATTTTCAGTATCAACACCTAATTTACTTTTTGGTAAATCTCTAACATGACCATAAGAAGATTCCACGATATAATCTTTTCCGAGGAAGCCTTTAATAGTTTTGGCTTTGGTAGGGGACTCAACGATGACTAATTTAGACATAAAATGTAATTTTAATTTTTCACAATAACTTGGACTATAAAAGAATAGTTATTTTTTGTCAACCTGTAGGTTTTTTAGTATATATTTTTCAGGGACCCATTTCTTCCTTAATTCACCTGCTAAAAAGAAAGATCCTGTTACTAATATTAGGTCATTTGATCTAGCATTTTTCAGGGCAGACTCTAAAGCTTGATAGGGGTCGTTGTATACAGAAATTGGTAAATTTGGCTTGGTTTTTTTGTCCCGCGATCGGGACCCCGCTATGCGGTGGCTAACTTGGTATAGCTTTTTTAAATCGGCAGATTTACGAACATTAACTATAAATCTTGTGATATATAGATTATTAGTAATAGCTAATAATTTTTTAAGGCTAACATTAAGGTCTTTATTTTCCGCAAAAGCCAAAACTAAGTGCAATTTTTTATATTTTTGAGTACTTACAAAAGCAATCAAGTTATCAAGCTTGTCTTTGTTGTGAGCGCCATCTAGTATAACCAGAGGTTTTTTAGAAATGATTTCTTGTCGGCAGATTAATCCAAAGTTATTAATTATTTTTTGTGTATTGGTTGGTTTGATTTTTAATACATCTAAAATATTTAAAGCTAGATTAAGATTGTCTTGTTGCTTGCTAGTTCCAAAATAATTATTAGCTTTATAGTTTTTTATTAGATTTTGATTTTGTATAAACCAAGCTTGTTTTTTCTTACAAGTATTTTTAAATAAAGTTAATAATTTTGTATTTTTTTCTGTACTTAAGAAAATGCTATTCTTTTTTATGATGCCAGCTTTATTTTTAGCAATAGCTGTTTTAGTTTTTCCTAAAATATGAGTGTGATCTAGACCGATATTTGTAATGGCAGTTAATTTTGGCTTAGTTATGACATTAGTAGCATCATGTAAACCACCAAGACCAGCCTCTAGAATTACCCAATCACAAGATTGTTGTTTAAAATACAACAGGGCTATTACTAGCCATACTTCAAAATATGATATAGGATCAGAAAATTTTAAAGTATATTTATCTAACGCAGGTTTAATTTGTTTGGTTAAAATATTATGTAGTTCAGCGGGAGATATTAATTTATTATTGATACTTATTCTTTCAATGCTAGTAGTAGCAAAAGGAGAAGTAAAACTTCCTACCTTTAGATTTGCATCACTTATTAAACTTTCTAAGATTTTAACAGTACTTCCTTTACCGCTGGTACCAGCAATATGAATAAACTTTAAATTAGTCTGTGGATTGTCTACTAAAGTTAAAAATCTTTTTATACGCTCTATAAAAATTTGTTTATTTTTAGGGCCTAGCATGTAAGTGGTCTTGGGAATGTTAGCTAGGCTCTCAAGGAAATTTATATCTTTTTGATATTGGCTAAGCATTTTATTTTTTCTTTAACCATTTAACACCAATGTAAACTAGAGGAGTATCTACCAGGGCTAAGATTATTTTAAGAATATAATAGGGGATAATTAGTTGCCAAATAAAAGCAGCGTCAAATTTTGGTGTCATTTGGTAAAAAGCTAAAAACATAAATAGTACAGTATCAATAAATTGACTAACTATGGTAGATAAATTATTTCTTAGCCATAGCATTTTGCCATTGGTTTTTTTCTTCCAGAATTCAAAAGCCCATATGTCATGAAATTGACTAAATATAAAAGCAATAATAGAAGCTCCAAACATACGAGCGCTACTACTAAAGATATTTACAAAAGCTTCATTATTTTCAGCAAAACGATCAGCTGGAGCAAGATGAATACTTAATTTAATGAATAGATAGCTAAATATTAAGGCAATCACTGTAGACCAAATAAGGTTAGCTACAAATTTTTTGCCTTTTACCTCGGCTAAAATATCTGTAATTAAAAAAGATATAGGCACTAACCATACGCCCACTGAAGTAACTATTGGACCTATGTTTATAATTTTTATACCCACTATATTAGCTAAGAGCATGGAAGTGGTAAAAAGTATTTGCATGACTAATACTTTTTTATCTTGGTCTATATTAAATATTTGTTTCATATTATTTCTAGTTGATTTAAATTATTAAGTTTAATGAGTCCCTTTATTTCCATTGTAGAAATTAGAGGATTTATTTTAGCCAAAGGCATATTTAAGCGAGTGGCTAAATCAACTAGTTTTATAGATTCTGTTTGTAATAAAGAGTAAATTTTAACATGATCTTTATTTTTAAATATTATTTTTTGCTTAATTATTTGTTTATCTATGTTGTAGATTCTTAAAATGTCTTTACTACAGTTGAGTAGACCAGCTCCTGCTTTGATTAATTTATTTGGACCTTGATTTAATAATAGATTGACATTACCGGGTAGGGCCAATACTTCACGTCCTTCATCTATGGCTACTTGAGCAGTAATTAGTGTGCCAGATTTTTTAGCGCCAGATATCACTATAGTTGTTTTGGATAAGCCAGCTAGTATTCTATTTCTTTTGGGAAAATGCCAGAGTTGTGTTTTGGTTTCGGGACTTTGTTCGGATAGTAGTAGTCCGCCATTTTTTATTATTTCTTTAGCTAGAGATAGATTTTCTTGAGGATATAATTTTTTCTCATCAAGGCTAGATCCTAATACAGCAATTGTAGGCAGATGATTATCTAAAGCGTAGCGATGAGCCAAACGATCTATGCCAACAGCTAGACCACTGACTATTACAAGGGGAGTATTTTTTAGGTTAGCAATTATCTTTTCTAAGCTTGTTCGGTGGTAGTCAGTTGTTTTTCTAGAGCCGACAATAGTTAGTAGATTTTTACTGTGTAAAAGTTTCTTATTACCTTTAAAAAATAATAATTTTGGTGGGTCGTATATATTTTTTAATAACTCAGGATAATTATTATCTGAAATATTAATACAACCATTGTTTTTATTCGCTTCTTCAGGGCGAATAGGTAAATCGCTTTTCATACTTTTCTTCTTAATATTCAACTGTTCATTATAATAGTATATGTTTTTAATTTTGTAAAATCCCAACACTTTACTTTATAAAAATTAATTGTTATCATTTATATATAAAATCAGTAATAATTTTATTATGCCTACAAGAAAAACGAGCACTAAAGCTAAGCCCAGAAGAACCATTGCTAAATCTGCAGTCAAAAAAAACGAAGATGCTTTAATGGAATTTGAGCATTTTGTAGCTCAAAAGCCACAGAGCAATAGAGGTAAATCTTGGTTAGCCCTGACATTTGTCATTATTATATTTTTGTTAGGAGCTGCTTGGTTATTTATGTCCAAGGTGGAGACAATGGAAAAAGAATATAAATTTAAGGCAATTTATTTAGATAATGGTCAAACCTATTATGCTAAAGTAGTTAAAGAGGATGCCTTGAATGTTTATTTAGATGAAGTATATTATATACAGATTGAACAGCAGGTTGTTCCAGCTGAAGAGGAGGATGTTGAGCCTCAGATGGTAGATGTGCCAATACTTATCAAGAGAGGCCAAGAACTTCATCGCCCAGAAGGTCTGATGCAAATTAATAGATCAAAATTGATAGCTATAGAAGAGATAGGAGCAGAATCGCAGATATTATCCGAGATAAACAGAATCAGCCAATAATTTTTACGCGTAAATAGAAACCGTCCGCTAGGGCGGTTTTTTATTTGTTACAACTATAAAGTACTTAGGATTACTTTACACTTCTTACTTTATGGTTTATAATATATACACCTTTATGCAAAAGAGGATTAAAGACACAGGATTGGTAAAGATTGGAGAACTAGCCAAAATGTTCTCTGTTTTGCCGTCCACTATTAATTTTTATACTAGAGAAGGATTAATTAAAGAAGCTGGGCGCTCACAGGGCGGTTATCGTCTTTATGATGCTTCAAAAGCTATGCGAGTATTAAAAAAGATAGTTGATATGCAAATCAAGAAAAGATACACCATAGAGGAAATTAAAAGCCGACTATAAACCTCTTGGGCCTTTTTACATGCTTAAAGGCCTGAGAGTTTATATATGAATAATTAACTAAATATTCTTTTTGTCATTTCGACCGAACGAAGTGAGTGGAGAAATCTAGCTAGATCTCTCGACTACGCTCGAGATGACAGGGAGGAGATAATTTTTATGAAACGAAGATTAGATAAAATTTTTAGCATACCAACCCGTAAACAAGTTAAGGTATATCGAGCTAAATGTGCTAAAAAACCAAAGAAAAGTTTATGGCAATATCTTTATTCCATGTTTTTCTAGGAATGTTGTCAAAATGGGCTTTTTCGGTTAGAATAAGCAAACTGAACTAAAACTATAAAATGGTAGATTTTAAAGGAAAAGAAAAGGAAATATTGGATTTTTGGGATAAAAATAAGACTTTCCAAAAATCAATTGACAAGGATGCTCCACAAGGTGATTATCTTTTTTATGATGGCCCTCCTTTTGCCACAGGTACTCCTCACTATGGTCATTTAGTTGGTTCTGTAATGAAAGATGTGGTACCTCGTTATTGGACTATGAAAGGCTACAAAGTTGCTAGGAAATGGGGTTGGGATGTTCATGGTTTACCAATTGAAAATATTGTAGAAAAAGATCTTGGCTTTGAAAGTAAGAAAGATATAGAAAAATATGGTATTAATAAATTTAATGAGAGTTGTCGTTCTCGTGTAATGGAATATGCCGATGCTTGGAAAGATACTATTCGTCGTCTTGGTCGTTGGGTAGATATGGAAAATGACTATAAGACCATGGATTTGAATTACATGGAAAGTGTTTGGTGGGTTTTTAAAGAACTTTGGGACAAGGGGCTTATATATGAGAGTTATCGTTCAATGCATATTTGTCCGCGTTGTGAGACTACTCTTTCTCAATCTGAAGTAACTGAAGGATATAAAGATATTAAAGATTTGTCTGTTACAGCTAAATTTGAATTAGTTGATGAGCCTGGTACATTTATTTTAGCTTGGACAACTACTCCTTGGACTTTGATTGGTAATGTGGCTTTAGCAGTAGGCAAAGATATTGAATATATTAAAATAGAGGATTTTTATATAGAGGGAAAGGGGCATAAACTTGAACCAGATAAAATACCGCCGCCATCTAAATTAAATAAAGTAGTATATATTTTAGCGAAAGAGAGACTAGAGGATTATAAAAAATATTTTGGTAGCCCTAGTCCTAAAATTATAGACACTTTTAAAGGCAAAGATTTACTTGGTAAAAAAGTAAAGCCGCTTTTTGATTATTATTATAATGATAAGAACTTAGAAAATAGAGATAATGGTTGGCAAATATTATCAGCTGATTTTGTAACTACCGAAGAAGGAACTGGCATTGTTCATTTGGCACCAGCTTTTGGTGAAGATGATATGGCATTAGGTAAAGAAAAGAATCTACCTTTTATTCAACACGTAGCTATGGATGGTTTTATTAATAAAGAGGCTATAGATTTTGCGGGATTGAATGTAAAACCAAAAGGCGACCATCAAACAACTGATATAGCTATTATAAAATATCTAGCAGGCAAGGGATTGTTATTTGCTAAAGAAAAATATGAACATAGCTATCCGCATTGTTGGCGTTGTGATACACCACTTTTAAATTACGCAACCTCATCTTGGTTTGTGAATGTTCTAAAGATAAAAGATAATTTATTAAAAAATGCTAAGAAGATTAATTGGATTCCTGAACATATCAAAGCAGGTCGTTTTGGTAAGTGGTTAGAAGGAGCTCGTGATTGGTCAATTTCTCGTCAAAGATTTTGGGGTTCAGTTATCCCATTGTGGACTTGTGATAAGTGTGAAGAGCGAATAGTAGTTGGTTCTGTAGCAGAACTAAAAGAGTTATCTGGCGTAGAAGTAAATGATCTTCATAAGCATGTAGTTGATGAAGTTACTTTTGCTTGCAAATGCGGAGGTAAAATGACACGTATTCCTGATGTGCTTGATTGTTGGTTTGAATCAGGTTCAATGCCTTATGCTCAATTCCACTATCCATTTGAAAATGAGAAAGAATTTGATAAAAAGTTTCCAGCTAAGTTTATTGCTGAAGGTGCTGATCAAACTAGAACTTGGTTTTATTATCTCCATGTTATAGCTGGGGGAATTAAAAATAGTCATGCTTTTGATAATTGTATAGTTAATGGCATTGTTTTAGCAGAGGATGGTAAAAAGATGTCTAAGAGATTGAAAAATTATCCAGAGCCAGACACTGTAATGGAAAAATATGGAGCTGATGCGCTACGTATGTATCTTTTGTCTTCACCGGTAGTAACAGCCGAAAATCTTGCTTTTGTAGAAAAAGATCTTAATACTGTTTATCGTCGTTTCACTGGAATATTACAAAATGTTTTGAATTTCTATTTAATGTTTTCCGGCGACAAGAAATTATCAGGTGAACAGCCAAAGAAAATAGATAATGATTTAGATAAATGGATTGTAAGTAAATTAGTTAAACTTCAACATGAGGTAAGTGCTGAAATGGAAGCCTATAATCTAGTGAAACCAACTCGAGCTATAATTAATTTTGTAGATGGTTTATCTACTTGGTATATCAGAAGATCTAGAGATAGATTTAAAGCAGGTGATAAGCAAGCCATCGAGACATTAGCTTATGTGCTTAAAGAATTAAGTAAAATTATTTCTCCTTTTGCACCAATGAGTGCGGAAATAATTTATTCTGAATTTGAGAATGATAGTGAGTCTGTGCATTTAGAAGAATGGCCAGAGTTAAATAAAAAATTAGTTGATGATAAAGTTTTAACTAATATGGACGCTATAAAAAGTGTTGCAGAAAAAGCTCATGCCTTGCGTGCTAAATCTGGCATGAAAGTTAGACAGCCTTTGGCTAGTTTGGAAGTTAAGGATATTAAATTAGCCAAGAATTATATTGAAATTTTAGAGGATGAACTTAATGTTGAGAGTATTAAAGTTGTTAAAGAAATAAATGTAAGCGATAATTGGATTGTAGATGAAGAAAAAACTCTTTCATTAGATACAAATCTGACCGACGAGCTTAAGGAAAAAGGTGTAGTTAGAGAATTGATTAGATTTATAAATGCCTTAAGAAAAGACGCTGGACTAAAACCAAGTGATAATCCAGTAGAAACATATAATACTAAATCCGATTATTTGAAATCAGTAATTGAAAAATATAAAGATGAATTAGTAGCTGGCACTTCAGCCGGTGATTTAGTAGAAGTTAATGAGAATTCAGAAGCTAACAAAGAAGCCGTAGGCCCTGAGCGTAGTCGAAGGGTAAAAATAAAAAAAGCTGGAAGCCCTGAGCAAAGCCGAGGGGATGAAATTACCTTAGGATTAAAGTTGTAAGTGCATGGCTTTTAAGACCGAAGCATTCGTATTGCGAAGTCGACCTTTCAGAGAGGCTGATAGGATCTATGATATTTTTACTCCTCAGGAAGGTGTAATATCTGTAGTCTTACGTTCAGCCGCTCGGTCTAGAAGTAAATTAGCTGGACACCTAATGCCCTTTAATAAAGTGAAAGTAATGATCGGTCGTGGTAAGATGGATCACATGGCTGGTGCAGTGGTGTTAGAAAATTATGGCAATCTTAGAACAGACCTAAAGAGTATGTCATTAGCATCTTCAGTTGTAGAATTGTTTCTTTATGATAGATCTATGGGTCAGAAGTTTAGAGAATTTTCTTTAATGGAACACATATTTATTATTTTGAATCATCAGGGAATTACTATGAGCAAAAAAATGATGTTAGTCCGAGCTTTTCTCTGGAAATATTTATCTATAGCTGGCTGGCAACCACGTTTTCGATCAGGTAAGCATCCATCTAACGAAGGAATGATGTATATGGAACATGATCATAGCAAATCTGTTCCTATTAGCGGCGAGCTATTCGATTTTTTACAATTTATAATTCAATCCGATTGGCCACAGTTGATTAATCTATCTGTTGATAGCCAGATTAACAAAGAATGGCTTAGGATTTCAAGAATATATTATCAATCAATATTTGAAAGACCCTCTAAATCTTTAAAACTATTCATTTATGGCTAAAATAAAAAAAAGGAGTCTAGACTCAGTCAAAAGAGCTCCGGTTAGAAAACGATCATATGAGGCACCGGCTATTTCAAGAAGAAGGAAGTCAGTACCCAAAGAATATCAAACCTTTAAAAAAGCACCAAAAGGAAAAGGTTCTTGTTTGTGGTTTTTGTTTTTACTGTTTGCAGCTACCTCAGCTGGATTTTGGTATTTTAGTAAACAAAGCACTGAACAAATAGATAATAGTGTGGAATTAGTTATAGATGGTCCAAATAAAATTATTTCAGGTGATCAAGCTACTTATAAGGTGACTTATGAAAATGTAGATACAGTTACTATGCAGAAACTTGAATTATCAGTTCGTTGGCCAAATGGATTTTATTTTGATGAAGCTAGTATTGAACCGATGGATCAAAATGCCACTACTTGGTTATTAGATGATTTGTCTCCTGGTCAAAAAATAGATTTAGAAATTAAAGGACAATTAGTTGGGCAAAAAGATGAAGATTTAACTTCTGCATTTACCTTGTCATATCAACCAGCTAATTTTCATTCAGATTTTAAAGTTAAAGACAGTATAGATACTAAGATTTCAGACTCTAAGATTGAGTTGAATGTTGAAGTTATAGAGAAAACTTTAGTGGCCATGGAGCAAGCTATAAAAATTAATTTTATAAATTTAACAGATGCTAGCCTAGAAGATCTTTATATTGATATATTATATCCAGATGATTTTGAGATTACTGTTGACGAAGGGCCAGTTGATTGTATAGGTGACGACTCAGGCGAGATAACAGATTGTATAGATAGCGATAGTGAACCAACGGAAATTAGCTTTGTACAAGAAGGTGATTATTTTAAATTGACTCTAGAGGCAGAAGAGTTAAAGACTATGTTAATCAATGGAGTTTTTACAATAGATTCTAAAACAGAACAACTATTGGTAGTAGAGGTTGGTAATATGGTAGATGAGAATTTCCGTAGATTATCTAGAATAGAAAAAAATATTACAGTTATCAATCCAAAGTTTGATATGGATTTTCAAATAAATGGCCAAGCAGGCTTACAGGCGCTTAGTTGGGGAGATGAATTGAGATATCAATTAGAGATAACTAATAGTAGTGAGGGTGATGTGTCAGATGTAATAATATCAGCGGTAATAGATGGACAGGTTTTAGATTGGGAGAGCCTTGATACTATTGGTAATTATACTAATAACAATAAAATAACTTGGACCAAAGAGGAAGATGAATCTTTGACTAATTGGCTAGCTGGCGAATCTAGAACTTTTACTTGGCAGTTAGATGTGGTGGGAGAGCCACAGGCAGATCGTATGATAGAAAATATTATCGAGATAAATATAGAAGGCTTAGAAGATTGGCAACAAGTTAGCTCACCTTTAATGTTAACTATTGGCGAGAGTCTTAGCTTTAATAATGGAGTATATTGGGACTTAGGTGGTAGGAGAGTAGGCTCAGGCTTATTACCACCTCAAGTTGACGAGGAAACAGAATATTTAGTAATCTGGTCCTTACCAGAGGCAACTGGTTTATTTGATAATGTCAGTGTTAGTTCTAATTTACCACCACAAGTTGATTTCATCTCCGAGATGGATATTCAGGGTGGTGATTTAGAATTTGATTTGGAATACAGAAGTCTTACTTGGACTATGGAAGGTTTTTCAGATATGATTTTACCTCTAACAGCTTCTTTTATAGTTAGACTTACTCCAGGAGAAGAAAATGTAGGACAAGCCATGACAATATTAAACACTACTACGGTTGATGCTAGCGGCATAGAAGATGTAACAGTTAGATCCAAAGCTATTAAAACATCAGATGTCATGTCAGATAGTAGTGATCCCATAGGTATCGTAGAGTAAAGTCTCCTTGTCATCCCGAGCGTGTAGTCGAGGGATCTGAGTAGATTTCTCCGCTATGGTCGAAATGACAATTTGGTAATTAGCATAATAAGTAAATGTTTAAATTAAAAAAACAATCAAAGAAATCAAAAGCTAGATTGGGAGTACTGAAAACTGCTAGAGGAGAAGTTCGTACTCCTTTTTTTATGCCTATCGCTACTAAGGCAGCTATTAAATCTTTAGAAGCAAAAGATGTTAAAGATTTAGGAGCTGAAATTATTCTTTCCAATACTTATCATAATCTATTAAAACCAGGCACAGAGATTATTAAAAAATTTGGTGGACTTCATAAGTTTATGAATAATGATTTGCCAATACTGACTGATAGTGGTGGTTATCAAGTTTTTTCATTAGCTAAGTTTAGAAAAATAAAAGGTAATAATATTGAGTTTCAATCTCATATTGATGGCTCTCGTCATATATTAAGTCCTAAAAAAGTAATAGACATTCAAGTAACTTTAGGATCTGACATTATGATGGTTTTAGATGAATGTGTGGGATTACCAACTACTAAGGACAAAGCTTTAGAAGCTTTAGAGAGAACTAGTCAGTGGGCAAAGATTGCAATTGATTATAAAAATAAATTAAATACAAAATCAGCCAAAATAAAAAAGCAATTAATTTTTGGAATTATACAGGGTGCTGATTACAAAGATTTACGTATTCGTTCAGCTCAAGAATTGGTAGCTATGAATTTTGATGGCTATGCAGTGGGAGGTTTGGCAGTTGGTGAATCAAGTAAGACTATGTATAAAGTTTTGGATTATACGGTGCCAGAATTACCAGAAAATAAAGCTCGTTATTTAATGGGAGTTGGTTATCCAGATAATATTATAGAAGCTGTTAAGCGTGGTATTGATATGTTTGATTGTGTAATTCCAACTCGTGAAGCTAGACACGGCAGACTTTATATTTGGAAAGGTAAACCTGATGTTACGAAAAAGAATTTCTATACTACTATTAATATTACTAACGCTAAGTTTGCCAAAGATACAAAATCTATTAATAATACAAACTTAAAAAGTTATTCAAAAGCTTATCTTCATCATTTGTTCAAAACTCAAGAGCCGTTAGCTTTGAGATTGGCAACTTTAAATAATTTAAAATTTTATTTAGATATGATGAGGGATATTAGAAGAACAATAAAAAATAATAAACTATAAGTATATGAAAAATGTTAAAGGATTTACTATGGTAGAATTGATAGTTGCTATCGGCATCTTTGTAGTTTTGGCGGCTACTACTTTTTTTCTTCTCAATCCCGCTAAACGCTTGGGTAATGCAAATAATGCTCAGCGTTGGGAAGATATAACAGCCTTGGCTAAGGCTGTAGAGCTTTACCAAATTGACAACGGTACTTTGCCTAGTGACTTGAGTAGCGTGACTGTTTGGACTAATCAAAAGCAAGTTCTTTGTTCTTCGGTTACCTCTTTAACTTGTGATGGACAAGATAGAGATTGTTTGGTGGTAGATGATATAGATTTTTTAGGTAAATATGTAGATAGTTTGCCAATTGATCCTGAAAAGTCAGCAGATACAGACACAGGTTATTATATTACTAGAACCGGAGATGGCATGATGACATTTGGTGCTTGTGATTCTTATGATAGTCAAGAAATTATTTATGTTGCCCGAGCATCTTTAGCAACACACACTTCTACTTGTGGCGATGGGGAGACAACGGGCAATGAAGTTTGTGATGATGGTAATGTTGTCCGTGAAGGTTGTGGTAACGGACAAATTGATGCTGCTGGTACTTATTGCAATGCTAGTTGTGGATCCGTAATTACGATCGATACTACTGAGAAATGTGATTTTTATTCTTGGGACGATGAGTGTGAGGATGTTACCTATGGTTGGCTAACAACAGATGATGTAGGGGGTTATCCATGGTGTGATAGGACTTGTAATCAAAAGATTACTGTGTGCAACGTGGCTGAGTAATTGACAATTTATATTTTTTAATTTAACCGCTGGTACTCCTCGGCGGTTTATTGGTTTTATGGTATAATATATTTGATGACACAAAATATAATAGTACAAGCAGCTAAGATTCTATTAATTGATTTAATAGGTGAATTACTTTATTTTCCTATCTGGTGGTACACTCAAGGACTAAAAAGAGTGGTACTTTATGTTTTTAATTCTATAAAAAATACTAACCGTAATTTAGCGGTAGGTTTAATGTTCAAAAGTTTATTCAAGCCAATGTTCGGTCAGTATGATAGAGAAGGCCGTATCATTAGTTTTTTCTTTAGATTGATTTTAACTTTTGCTCGTACAATTGCATTTTTGATTTTGGTAGCTATTTATCTATTGGCTATTGTATTTTGGATATTGCTACCAGTAGCTGTAGTTTGGGGAATTTATAATAATATCAATACTCTATGGAAGGCCTAAAATTTACAGATTGTCAGGCCTGCGGAGGCCAAGGTAACGTAAACGGAGTGAAATGCTCCACTTGTTTTGCACATCAAAGTTATTATTTTTCTAATAACAATTTTTTATATTTTAGCCATTCAATAAATTATCTTCATATATTTGTACGAGAGCTTCGTAAAACTATTGATATTATTGTCAATTTATTTTTATTGGCGGGAGTATTTCTTACTTTATATTTAGTATATAGCATATTAAATCTTGTTCAATTTGAACCAAGGAACTTATGGTATTTTCTTAATACAGCCAGAGTAGAAAATTTTTATCTATGGGCTTTAATTTTAGCTGATATGTTTTTGTATTATCGTTTGGTAATACCTGGAATTAAAAAAGCTGATAAAGAAAAATTATTATTTAATAAAGATCATAACATTAAACATAATATTGCCGACCATCTTGGTCAGGAAGTATCTAAGATATTAGATAAAGCTTGGCTATTTGGTAAACATAAAAAAGTTTTCCCAGTCTCTGCTTGGCATTTACTTTTTGTTTTGTTAAATGACAGAGATATACGTTTGGTGTTGGCTAGATTAGGTGTTGGGGCTGATAATTTAAAAAAGAATATTGATGAAAGTATACAGAATTTAGTACCTGCGGCTGGTAATGAGAAATTTAATTTTGATAATGAAGCTCGTGATGCGATACTCAATGCTTATTTTCATATGTTAGAGCGTCAAGGTGATTATATTGCGGAAGTTGATTTACTGTATGGGGTAGTTAATGCTAGTGAGTCTGTTAGAAATATGTTTTATGATGTGGATATTGATGAACAAAAAATTGATAATGTAATTGCTTGGGTTAAAATTAATAAAGAATTGGTAACTAGATATAAAAGATTTAGATCAAGATCTGTTTTTAAGCCAAAAGGTGGAATGAATAGATCATATACAGCTATTGCCACTCCAGTTTTAAATAGTTTTTCGCAAGATTTGACTTTGATGGCCAAATCCGGAGCTTTAGGACTTTCTGTAGCTAGAGAAAAAGAAATAACTGAAGTTATTTCTACAGTTGAAAGTAGTTTAGCTAGTGTGGTATTAGTTGGACCTCCAGGTATTGGTAAAGGAAATATAGTAGAGGGTCTAGCCAATCGTATGATGGCTGAGGAAATTCCAGAATTATTTCAAGATAAGAGGTTGGTAGCCATATCAGCTCCAAGTTTAGTTTCTGGCGCAGAAGGAACTGGTAGGTTAGAAGAAAGATTTTTAGCTATCTTAAATGAAACAGCTGCTTCTGGTAATATTATTTTATACATTGAAGATATTCATCAACTAGTTGGAATTTCATCGCAGGGTACAGAGGGTGTATCATTGGCAGAAATTTTAGCTAGTCAAATTCGTAAAAAGAACGTAATAGTAATAGCTACAGCTAATAGTAAAGAATATGTACAATTTATAGAGGGTACTAGTTTAGGTCAGGGACTTAAGAAAATAAATATAACTGAGCCAGATAAAAATCAAACTATTAAAATGATGGAGGCTCATGTTAGTATGGTTGAAGGTCGGCATAGTGTTTATTTCACTTACGATTCTTTGGATGCTATATATGAATTATCTAATAGATATATTACTGATATAGCTCTACCTTCTAAAGCTATAAATTTAATGGATGAGGCAGGTATTATTGTAGCTAAGCGTGGTCAAAAAGATAATTTAGTTAGAGTGGAAGATATTGAAGCTATAGTATCTCATAAAACTAATATTCCTTTGACACAGGTAACTAGTCAAGAGTCTGCTAAGTTACTTAATATGGAAGAAGAAATTCATGAGCGAATAGTAGGTCAAGAGGAGGCAGTTAAGTTGGTTGCTTCAGCTCTTCGTAGAGCTAGAGCAGAGTTACGAGATAAAAACCGTCCAATTGTTAATCTGTTATTCCTAGGGCCAACTGGTGTGGGTAAAACAGAATTAGCTAAAACAGTGGCTGAGAAATATTTTGGTGATGAAAACAATATGATCCGTTTGGATATGAGTGAATATCAGAATAAGACTTCTTTACCAAGATTAATTGGTTCTCCTCAATCTGGTACTCCAGGTTTATTAACTGAAGCTGTTAGACACCAACCTTTTGCTTTATTACTTCTTGATGAAATTGAAAAAGCTCATCCAGATATTTTAACTGTCTTTTTACAAGTTATGGAAGATGGGCGATTGACTGACGCTTTAGGTAGGACAGTTGATTTTACTAATTTAATAATTGTAGCAACTTCAAATGCTGGTACGGCCTTTATTCAAGATCAGATAAATGCTGGAAAGAAAACTAGCGAATTTAAAGATCAATTAATAAAAGAAGAAATTAGGGATATATTTAGACCAGAGTTTATCAATCGTTTTGATGGTACAGTAGTATTTCGTCCACTGACTCAAGAAGAAATATATAAGATTGCCGGCTTTATGCTTAATAAGGTTAAAAAGAGATTAGAAAATAAAGGTATATTACTTGAAGTTACTGAGACTGCTCAACGTGAGTTAGCTGAAGCTGGCTTTGATCCAGTTTTTGGTGCTAGACCATTAAGGCGAGTTATTCAAGAACGAGTTGATAATTCTTTAGCAGAATTTTTATTAACTGGACAACTGGGACGTAGAGATGTGGTAGTTTATGATGTCGGTGGTAAGATTAGTGTTAAAAAACCAACAGGTTATTAATTAATTAATAATATAAATTTATGGAATATGATTATCCAGCATGGGCTATAGGCTTACAATTTGTGTTTATGGTCATAAGTATTGTCTCTATGTGGAAAATATTTATAAAAACCAATCAACCGGGATGGGCTAGTATTATACCTGTTTATAATACGATTATATTTTTACAAATTATTAGAAGACCAGTTTGGTGGATTGTATTATTACTTATACCATTTGTGAATGTAGTGATAGCTATTATGATGATGTCTGATTTTGTTAAAGCTTTTGGTAAGGGTATAGGTTATTTTATAGGCATACTCTTGTTACCTTTTATATTTTATCCAATGTTAGCTTTCGGAGATGCTAAGTATCTTTATGGGCAAGAGGTAAATATGGATCCAAACTTAGGAAAGCCTGATTCACAACCTCAAACTTCAAATCCTAGTCCACCACCAGCTCCAACATCTAGTAATCCTATAGATCCTACTAAGAACGACACAATTTAATTTTAAACCCTGTCATTAATGGCGGGGTTTTTAAAACACTTTTTTTATTTTCCGTCAATCTTGATATTTAAGTTGTTTTTAGGTATAATTTTGTTATTAAAGTATTAAAAATTATCTTCTATGAAAGAATTGCGCAAGTTTGATAAAGTAGTAAATTTAGCCAAAACTAAAGGCTTTATTTTTCCTTCTTCTGAAATCTATGGTGGATTAAATTCTATTTATGATTATGGCCCTTTGGGCACAGAATTAAAAAATAATCTTAAAAAATCCTGGTTTGACTTTATGTTAGCTAGGCGTGATGTTGTTGGTCTTGATTCTTCAATACTAATGCATCCAGAGATATGGAAAGCATCAGGACATCTTGATGGTTTTTCTGATCCATTGGTAGATTGTAAAAAATGCAAAGCTCGTTTTAGGGCTGATAATTTATTAGAGAAGCAAGGCATTAAACCGACCTTTGGAAAAGATAAGGCTCCAGATATGGGAGATATGAAGTGTCCAGATTGTGGAGGAGAGCTGACTGATGTTAGACAGTTTAATCTAATGTTCAAAACATTTATGGGGCCACTGGAAGAAAGTGCTGATCAGATATATATGCGTCCAGAAACTGCTCAAGGTATCTATGTAAATTTTCTCAATGTCATGACCTCTATGCGTATGAAAATGCCTTTTGGTATTGCGCAAATTGGCAAAGCTTTCCGTAATGAAATTACTCCAGGTAATTTTACTTTCCGGATGCGTGAATTTGAGCAAATGGAAATGCAATATTTTGTTCATCCAGATAAAACTAAAGAAGTTTTTGAGAAATGGCAGGAGCTTCGTATGGAGTGGTATAAAGATTTAGGTATTAATCCAGACAATCTTCGTTTTCGTGAGCATGCCAGTGATGAGCTAGCTCATTATGCTAAACGGGCTCTAGATATTGAATATAATTTTGGCTTTTCTAAAAATGAAACTTTTAAAGAGTTAGAAGGCATTCATCATCGAGGCGATTGGGATCTTAGTCAACATCAAAAATATTCTAAACAAAAATTAACCGTCAAAGATGAAGAGGGCAAAGAATATATTCCAAATATTATTGAAACTTCAGGTGGTGTAGATAGAGCTACATTGGCTTTTCTAATGGATGCTTATACTGAAATAGAGGGTGGTCGTAGTACTACTACTAAAAGTAATAAAGATTCAGAAGTGGTTCTTAAATTAGATAAGAGGCTAGCTCCAATTAAGATTGCTATACTGCCACTTTCAAAAAAACCAGAACTAGCTGACACAAGTAATAAAGTTTATGACATGCTTGTTAATAAATATCGTATTCAATATGATGAGACTGGGTCTATTGGTAAGCGTTATCGTCGTCAAGATGAAATTGGTACACCATATTGTGTGACTGTAGACTTTGATTCTCTAGATGATAAGCAAGTGACTGTCAGAGACAGAGACACCATGGAACAAGAGCGTATTGCTATTGATGAGCTTGAAGCTTATTTTCAAGACAAGTTTAAATAAAATAAAAGTTTTTTAATATATGTATAAAAGAATTGTCCGTCGTGATGGCAGTGTAATAATTTTGGCACCCAAGAAAGATACTAAGGCTATTACTTTTGAGGTACTTTATAAAGTTGGTAGTCGTCAAGAAAATGATAAAAATAATGGCGTGTCTCATTTTGTAGAGCATCTTATGTTTAAAGGTACTGAGAGAAGACCAGCTACAGTTGATATTGCCAAAGAACTCGATGGCGTAGGGGCTCAATATAATGCTTTTACAGGCAAAGAATATACTGGTTATTATGTTACAGTAAATAATAGTCATATGACTATGGCCATGGATATGTTAGCGGATATACTTCATAATTCTAAATTTGATAGAGAAGAAATAGATCGAGAAAGAGGTGTGATTGTTGAAGAGATTAATATGTATGAAGACAATCCAATGATGTATATTGAGGAGGTCTTTGAGAATATATTATTTAATGGTACTGATTTAGGTAGGTCTATTGCTGGTCCAAAAGTAAATATTCAAACTATTTCCAGAAATACCCTCTATAATTATCATAAGAAATATTATTATCACGGTAATGCAATCATTGGTTTGGCTGGTAATTTTAACACCACGCAGGCTTTGAAATTAATAGATAAACTTTTTCCAATTTCAAAACGTCAGGCTAGAGTAAAAAATAAAGCTTTGCCAGTTATTAAACAAAGTGCGGCAGTAGTAGAAATAATTAATAGAGATTTGGAACAAGTACAATTAATGTTAGGGTTTCGTACATCTTCTGTAGTTGATAAAGATTTTATTTTAAATCAAGTGATGGCTAATATTTTTGGCGGCACTATGAGTTCTAGATTATTCTTGAATATTAGAGAACGCCAAGGACTTTGTTATTTTATTAAAGCAGGCGTTAGCGGTTATGAGGGGTCTAGTGCATTTGCTATCCACGCGGGGCTTAATAAAGAAAAGATATATGAAGCCTTAGAAGCTATCAAAGAAGAGTTGAATAATTTGGCTAAAGATGGAATTACTAAAGAAGAATTAGCTCAGGCTAAAGAAAATATTAAAGGACGTATGATTCTTAAAATGGAAAGTTCTAGTGCCCAACTTAATTTCTTGATATCTCAAGAAGCCATTGGCCGGCCAATTAAGAGCTTGGATGATAAATTAAAAGAGTTGGATAAAATTTCTTTGAAGCAAATAAATAATTTAGCAAGTAAGATTATAGATTGGTCACAGTCAAATTTGGCCATCATTGGACCATTTAAAAATAAAAATAAATTTGTAAATATACTAAGTAAGTCGAAGGTCAAAAAGTCAAAAGTTAAAAGTAATTAAATTTAAATAATACCCCCACTGTCCTTACGGACATCTCCCCCTAATTTAGGGGGAGAAAGAGAGGGGGTACAAAAACAAACATTAAATAACAATTTTATGTCTAAGCAATTCATTTCAATTACAACGGGAACAATTCTAAGAGTAATATTAATACTATTAGTTTTAGGATTTTTGTTCTTAATAAAAGAAGTTCTGGCTCTATTATTTGTAGCAATTATTTTATCAGCTGCTTTTGATCCATTAATTGATTGGCTACAAAGATTTAAGATTCCAAGGGCCTTGAGTATTATTGGAGTCTATATTGTAGTTTTATCTTTTGTCGGTTGGTCTATTTATCTTTTATCTGGACCTTTAACAGAACAGGTTGTAGATATGACTAGCGCTTTCCCAGAATTTTATAATCAGATTAATCAAAATTTAGGAGCAACTGTAGAGTTAAATAGTTTATTTAGTGAAGACGCGCTCAGTGCTAGTTTTACAGATATTACTAAGAGTTTAGGACAGGCCACTACAGGTATATTTAACGTTTTAAGTTCTGTTTTTGGTGGTATGATTAGTTTCTTTATGGTATTAGTCATTACCTTCTATTTAACAGTAGAAGAAAATAGTATTAAACGTTTTATTAATTCAATTACTCCAGGCAAGCACAAACCTTACGTTTCTAGATTAATCACAGACATACAACATCGTATGGGTTATTGGCTTAGAGGGCAGTTATTATTATCGCTGATAGTTTTTATAATGGTTTATACTGGCTTAGCACTTCTCGGTATAAAATATGCCCTGATATTAGCCTTGATAGCTGGAATATTTGAAATAGTGCCATTTATTGGTCCTTGGATTGCGGCTATTCCAGGTGTATTTTTTGCTTTTTCTCATAGTCCAAGTAAAGCTTTGATGGTGGCTATTATGTATTTTGTAGTCCAACAATTAGAGAATAATTTAATGGTGCCAAAGATTATGGGTAAAAGTACTGGACTTAATCCTTTAGTGGTACTTATTGCCATAATGACAGGCGCTCGCTTAGGCGGTGTGATTGGAGCATTATTAGCTGTGCCAGTAGCTTTAGCTATTGCTGTTTATATAGAGAGTTTAATGGGAGACAAAAAAAGAGATAATAAATTAGCCAAATAAATGCTTTATATAGTAGCAACTCCAATTGGAAATTTGTCAGATATTACACTCAGGGCTTTAGAAACTTTGCAAAGTGCTGATCTTGTATTAGCTGAAGATACCAGAGTAAGTAGAAAACTTTTTAGTCGTCATAATATTGATACTAAACTTATTTCTTGGCATCAACATAGTGATGAAAGAGATTTTCGTAAGTTAAATAAATATTTTGAAGAAAATAAAGATATTGCTTTGATTACTGACGCTGGTAGTCCTGGTGTTTCAGATCCAGGTGGTAAGTTGATTGAATTAGTCTTAGCCAATTTTCCAGACACAGAAATCGTAACTATTCCTGGCGCCTCAGCTTTAACGGCTATGATTTCACTAGCTGGTATTCCTATTGATAGGTTTTTGTTTCTAGGATTTTTGCCACACAAAAAAGGTAGACAAACTTTAATGACAGAGATCAAAGAATCTAAAAGACCTGTTATATTTTTTGAATCAGTCCACCGTATATTAAAAGCTCTAGAGCAATTATCAGATTGTGATAAGCAATTAATAGTAGGCCGTGAATTAACTAAAAAATTTGAAACTGTATACAGAGGTACTGCTAAAGAGATTTTAGAAACATTAAATAATGATAAGAGCCAACAAAAAGGAGAATTTGTAATAATAGTAAATAAATAATTATATGCCAGTAAAAAAACATTTAGGCACTATTAGCATTTTAATGAAAGACAGGCATAGTTATGCAGTAGAGGTGCAAGAAATATTAACTGCTAATGGTCATTTGATTATGGCTCGGATGGGTATTAATCCTGCTCGCACTTGTGTTAAAAAATGTGCAGGAATTATTACTTTAATGGTAGAAGGAAATGTTAAGGAAATAAATGATCTTACTAAGAAACTTGATAAGCTTTATGGCGTAGTAGCCAAGAGCGTGATTATTACTAAATAAAAATTTTAAAATTAATTAAATAAAAATATGGATTTACAAAATGTATTATATTTGCTAAACGTAGTTTTAGCTCTAGGCACTATCTATGCTTGGTATCAATTTTATAAAGTGGTGGCTAATAAATGTGACACTTGTTCTGTAGGCTTACATCAAAGTCCTTTCAAGTCTAAATGTTTTACCGGAGCAGTGTTTTTTACACTAGCATTTGCATTAGCTGTTTGGGCATTAATGCTTGTATAAGATGGAAAAATTTTATATAACCACACCGATATATTACGTAAATGACAAGCCACACATTGGCCACGCATATACTACTATAATAGCCGATGTTTTAGCTCATTTTTGGCGTACTCAAATTGGAGAGGATAATGTGTTCTTTTTAACTGGTACTGATGAACATGGAGCTAAGATTGCTGAAGCAGCCGAGAAAAATAATATTTCACCTCAAAAATTTACAGACAATATAAGTACTTTATTTAAAGAAGCTTGGCATAATTTAGAAATTAGTAATGATTATTTTGTACGTACCACTGATGAAAATCATAAAAAGATTGTTGTTGATATTTTAAAAACTTTAAAACAAGCCAAGACCCCACAAGGTAATGATGTGTTGTACGAAGGAGAATACGAAGGCTTGTATTGCATAGGTTGTGAAAAATTTATTACTGCTAGTGAGTTAGTAGATGATAAATGTCCAGATCATAATAAAGTCCCAGAAAAATTATCTGAGAAAAATTGGTTTTTTAAACTTAGTGATTTTTTACCAAGTATAAAAGAAAAAATTGAATCAGGTGAGTTAATCATATATCCAGAGGGTAGGAAAAAAGAAGTTTTGGGATTGATAAAACAAGGCGTACCAGATATTTCTATTTCTCGTAGTAATAAATCTGTATCTTGGGGCATTGATATACCTTGGGATAAAGACCAAAAGACTTATGTTTGGGTAGACGCTCTTTCAAATTACATTACAGCCTTGGAATATCCTGCAGGAGAAAATTTTAAAAAGTTTTGGCCAGCTGATGTGCATTTAATGGGTTTAGAGATTTTAAAATTTCATACATTATTATGGCCAGCTATGTTGATGGCTTTGGGAGTAGAGTTACCAAAGAGTATGTATATTCATGGATTTTTTACTATAGATGGCAAGAAGATGTCTAAAACTTTGGGGAATGTAATTGATCCTAATGAATTAGTAAACCAATATGGAGCAGAGGTAAGTAAGTATTTAATTTTATCTCAATTCGCTTTTGGAGCAGAGTCAGATATTAAAATAGAGGATTTTCCAATTAAATATAATGCCGATTTAGTAAATGGTTTAGGTAATTTAGTAAATCGAGTGACCAATATGGTAGAACAGTATATGGACGGTAAGATTGATGTTGATTTTAAAGACATGAATCTTGGTCATGAAGAATTAAAACAGCTTCATTTCCGAGAAGCATTATTAACTATCTGGCAGGTGATTGCCAAAGATAATTCTTTAATAGATCAAGAGAAACCTTGGGTATTAGCTAAAGACAAGGTGAATGGCGAAGCCAGAGATGGTGGTCTGGGCCATGAAGCCAATAAAGAGAAATTAACTAAAATACTTCAAGAATTAACATTAGATTTATATAATATTGCTTTAAGCTTAAAACCATTTATGCCTAAAAAATCTAAAGAGATTTTAGATATAATTACAGCTAAGCAAATTAAAAAACCTAGTGAACCATTATTTCCTAGATTGCAAATTAAATAACATTGAGAGGTATTAGATAATAGTGTATTATATATATAAATTAATATAAAAAATAAATATGAATTGGTTTGACATCTTTTTAATCGTAGTGCTATTTATCTTCACTTGGAAGGGCTTTAGGGCCGGATTGGTGGGAGCTATTGGAGGATTTTTTGGAGTAATCTTCGGTGTTTGGGCTGCTTCTCACTATATGCAAGAAGCTGGTGCTTGGATTATGCGGGTAGCAGAATTTGATAATGAATATTTAGCTACGATTATAGGTTTTCTAGCAATTTTCTTGGCTATTAATATTGCGGTTAGTATTGTGGTTTCTATAATTAATAGAGTATTTCACATTATTCCTTTTATTGATTTAATTAATAAACTATTAGGAGCTGTAGTTGGTTTGATTACAGGCGCCCTGGCAGTGTCAGCTATAGTTTATATTATGTCATTATTACCAATCAGCGCTGCTATATCTGGAAATATTTTGGATTCACAGTTAGCTGATATGGCTCTAAATATTGCTTTTGTAGTTAAACCATTTATACCAGGGGCCATTAAAGAATTAAAATCAATTTTTGAAAATGTTAATTGATAGTCACGCGCATTTAAATTTTGAAGCCTATAAAGATGACCTGTCAGAAGTGATAGGTCGTTGCCTTCAGGAAAAGATGAAAGTGATTAATGTTGGGGCAGCTTATGATACTAGTCTTAAGGCAGTGAATTTAGCTTTAGCTGAGCCCAGCTTTCATTCTTCCATTGGTCTTCATCCTATTCATGTTTATGATGAAGAATTTATAGTAGAAAATTTTCAAGATTTAATTAAAAGTAGTAAAGGTAGAGTAGTTGCTATGGGAGAAACTGGTTTTGATTATTTTCACCTTTGGCAAGCTTTAGAAAAACATGATAAATCAGTAGAAGAAGTAAAAGCTAAACAAGCAAAAGTATTCAAGGCTCATATTAAATTAGCTAAAGAAAATAATTTAGCTTTAATAGTTCACGGACGAAATGGTAAAGAGGATAAAACAGCCTATCAAGATATTTATAAATTACTTAAAGACGAAGGGGCTAGCAGAGGGGTAATTCATTGTTATGGTGGTAATTTAGAAGAAGCTAAGAAATTTGTAGAGCTAGGATTTTATCTTGGTTTTACAGGTATAGTCACTTTTGATAAAACGGGTGTGTTGGAAGAAATTATAAAATGGATTCCTGAAGATAAGATGTTAATTGAAACAGACGCTCCTTATCTTACGCCAGTACCTTATCGTGGCAAACGTAATGAGCCGAGCTATGTAAAACACGTGGCAGAAAAGATTGCCGAGATTAAAAATAAAAGCGTAGAAGAGATTATAGAAATTACAGGTAATAATGCTATTAAACTTTTTGGATTAAAATAAGTATATGAAAAGTTTTGAAACAGCAAATAATCCACCACAAGAAGAAGAGTCTTCTTTTAATCCCGAGCAGTCAGAGTTAGTCGATAAAGCAGTAGAAGATATTTCACGAGGTAATTTTGATATTTTAAAAGCAATTGATAGTAATTTACATAAAGAAATCGCCTTAAAGTTATTTGAATTAGGTAAAAGCAGTTTTGTAGCAGAGTTTTTAGATAAATTTCAAGACTTAGATCATAAAGCCATCGCCTTAAAGTTGATTGAAGCAGGAGAAGGTGATTCCGTAGCAGAGTTTTTAGAAAAATTCCAAGACCTGAATCAAGTCATCGCTTTAAAGTTGATTGAAGCAGGAAACGGTGACACTGTAGCATGGAATCTAGATAAATTCCAAGGTCTTGATCATAAAGCCATCGCCTTAAAGTTAATTGAAGCAGAAGACGGTTATTACGTAGCAGCAAATCTAGATAAATTCCAAGGCTTAGATCATAAAGAAATCGTCTTAAAGTTGATTGAAGTAGGAAAAGGTATGTCTGTAGCAGCAAATCTAGATAAATTCCAAGGCTTAGATCATAAAGAAATCGTCTTAAAGTTGATTGAAGTAGGAAAAGGTATGTCTGTAGTAAATTATCTAGATAAATTCCAAGGCTTAGATCATCAAGAAATAGCTATAAAACTCATTGAAGTAGGAGAAGGTGATTTAGTAGCAGAAAGTCTAGATAAATTCCAAGGCTTAGATCAAGAAATTGCTTTTAGATTAATTGAGTCTGGCTATCTCCAACAAGTCTTAAATAATCTAGAAGATAGTTTTTTAGATACTCAAGAAGATAATTTTTTCCTTAAAGCATATAAATCAGAACTAGGCTTACCAAGTAAAGATATATACGATAAATATTTAGAATTAAAACAAGCAGGAGATGAAATTCAGTTAGTTGGGTATATTGAAAAAATAAAAGATCAAGTTGATACTTTAATATCATCAAAAGAACAAGATGAAAATATAACAGAGCAAGAGAACTATAAAGAATTAGTTGAATTAGTATATCCTAATCATGTTGGTGCTTGGACTGACTTTGATAGTAATGAAGCATGCCCAGATAGATCATCAGACCTTGAGAGATTTAAAATCAAAGATGTTTATGAAATAGATTTGTCAGATGGAGTAGAGATGGAGCTTAGAGATAGAGAAGAGAAAAATGAAAAAAATATAGAATATTTAGAGCAATCAATTACTAGTATTCAAAAGAAATTTTCAGAAGTATCTTTTGAAAAAGATAAAATGCTTGGGATATTAGATAATATTTTAGATAAGCATATTGAAAATCTTCCTAACAAAGAAATATTTAAAACTAGAGAAGAAAAAGTATACGCTTTACTATTAGAATCATTAGTAGATAAATTTGATGCACAAGAATTAAAAGAAGTATTAATAGGTTATCAATTTGCAGAGTTTGAAGACATCAAAACATATTTAGAGGGAACTCGAGGAAGAGCTGGAGAAGCGAAAAATCCAGATTATGCTTACCTTTTAGAATTGAGAGAATTTTTTGCTGATCATGTTAAAGAAGTAGAAAGAAAGATATCTACAGAAGCACAATCAAATTCAGACATCGCCGCCTTATTACCAGCTTACTATAGTCAAAAAACAGACTTAGAAAATAGTAATACTAAACAAGATGATATTAATAAATTAAGATTAGATCAACTAGGTTTAAATGGTAATATATTGGAAAGAATAATGAAAGAGCTTAGCAGGCAAACAGATAAAAAAGGTAATCCTTTTGAGTTGGCTGAGTTAGATGAAAATAATGAATTAAAAGCAGGAAAAAAAGGAAAGACTATCGCTGGCATGATAATATCCGAACAAAAGAAAGTCGCTAAAGCAATTAAAACATTAACTGGTAAAGAACTCGATCCAAAATCTATTCATTTAGGAGAATTGAATCTAGAAGAATATTTAAGAGCAAGTAGTGAAATTCAAGAGGGGCAGTATGATGAAGAATTATTTTCCAGATATTTAGTTCAAGCGTTCCAAGGTGTTTTTGAAAAGGAGTTAAGTATTATTGATAAAGAAATAGCTAAGTATCAACCAGAAGATGAAAAGCAAAAAGAAAAGCAAAGAAGAAAATTAGAATGTTTTATTACTAAAAATCATACCTCAGCTCATGCTAGAGGAGTAGGTGGTGTTTGTGTTGCAGGAGATAATCCATATAATGGAGAAGAATCTCAGTGGAATTTAGAAAATTATTTTCAAATGGTTTTGAGAGATAAAGAAACTATGATATGCCAAGGCTTAATTTTATTGCATTATTATGAAGATAATGGTAAAAAAATATTAACAGCATCTTTTAATCCAGCCAACACTTATCTTTACAAGGTCAATGAAACACAGTTGTTTAATAGCTTATTAGATCAATTAACAGAGTTTGCTGAAGATAACGACATAGATACAATAGCGGTTAATCAAAACAAAGGAATAAGAACAAATAGAACTGGTGGAGAATTTGAAGGAGCTATGAATAAAACAATCCGTAAAGAAGATCAGGAAGTTAACTTGTCTGAAACAGAGGATTTTTCATTTACTCCAGAATATAAGCAGAAAGATTTAGATGTTATTTGGCAGAGAGAGTAGATAAGATATTAAATAAAAATGAAGTATTAAAATATTTAAAATAATGGAAGACGATAAAGATTTTAAATTTTCTAAACTTACGCCAGAGAATATTGTTATTAATTATATTCTTGATATGGAGAGTGGTGACTTTGGTATATTAGATGAAGTCAAATCTGCCATTCATCAACAAATAGCTCTTGAATTAATTAAAGTTGGTCAAGAAAAATTACTGGCCAATAATTTAGATAGATTCAAAGATATAGATAAAAGACAAATTGTAGAAGCTGTTATTGAGACTGGAGATAAGATTTTGGCTAAAGAAATAGCTAGGCAGTCAGAAGATTTTGATTGGGATGACATTGGTAAATTTATAGATAAATTATAATATAAATATATGGAATATTTAAGCACAATTTTAATAGTAGTAGGTTTTGCAGTCATTATTTGGTTAATGTTGAAAAATCAGAAGCCTAAAGAAGAGGTAAAAGATGACAAGGCCATGTTAATGCTTCAACAGCAAATAAATGATTTGACTAAGCAGCTAGGAGATAAGATTGATAAGACTAATCAACATTCTTCTAAAATGCTTCAAGATCAATTTATTGAAACTTCTAAAATTTCAAGAGATGTAACTGAAAAACTACTTAAGCTGGAAGAAACTAATAAACAAGTAGTTAGTTTTACTGATCAGCTGCAAAATTTAGAAAAAGTTTTGACCAATGCTAAGACAAGAGGAAATCTTGGTGAGGCAAGTTTGGAAATGATTTTATCAAATATTTTACCGCCTCAGTCATATGAAATGCAATATCATTTTAAAAGCGGTGAAGCAGTAGATGCGGTAGTTAAGATAAAAGATAAGCTTCTGCCAGTAGACGCTAAATTTTCTTTGGAAAATTATCGTCGTATTATTGATGAAAAAGATAAAACTAAAAAATTAGTCTTGGAAAAAGAATTTAAAAATGATTTGAAAAAGAGGATTGACGAAACTTCTAAATATATCCGCCCTAATGAATCTACTTTGGACTTTGCTTTTATGTTTATTCCGGCTGAAGGAATTTATTATGACTTGCTTATAAATGAAGTCGGCGCAGTCAAAGTAAATACTAGAAGTTTGATAGATTATGCTTTTAATGAAAGAAAAGTAATTATAGTTTCTCCAACTACTTTTGCGGCTTATTTACAAACTGTCCTACAAGGACTAAAGGCTTTGCAAATAGAGGAGTCTGCTAAAGAGATTCGTAAGAATGTAGAAAAGTTACAAAAACACATGTCAGCCTATGCTGAATATCAGAGAAAATTGGGCGGTCATTTAGCTACAGTTACAAATGCTTATAATTTTTCCAATAAAGAATTTAAGAAAATAGACAAAGATATACTTAAAATAAGTGGAAAAGGTGGAGATTTAGAGCTAGAAGATGTCGAGAAGCCGAGGTTAGAATAAACCCCTCTGTCCTTCGGACATCTCCCCTTGTCAGGGGAGATTTTTTAAAAAAAGCCCCCTTGATAAAGGGGGTTTGGGGGATTAACAAAAAAAAGAACCCGTACCATTCGCTATTAGGCGAACGATACGGATTATTTACTAGTCGAGCCAGTTCAGGATACGCTTGATTAGCTTTCCATTACTGTCTTCCAGCATGGGTGTGTGACCATAAGGTCCAATGATGATTTTAGCATCATATTTTTGCTTCAACTGCTGTTGAATGTGTAGAGGAAGTATGCGATCACGACTTCCGGCTATAACTAGACAAGGACAATTGATATCAGAAGCGTCTACGCTGATATTTCCCAACAGGATTTGTCGGGCGATTTTGCCTGAGACAAGTTGTAGTTCGTGCGAAGAGAGTTCTTCAGGACAGTTATTGCAGACGATTTCCAAGGCATGTTGCTTGCTGGGTCGGAAAGAGCCATTAAACAGTATTGCCGAGAGGTAGGGCCTAATTCTTTTGGTCATAGGCCAACTTGTGTTAGCAATGCCACGAGGAGCAGCACTGCAGACGAGCACTAGTTTGGGAATCTCCAGTTTGGAGGCTACGACTTGAGCAACTAGACCACCCATGGACCAACCAAAAATGATTGGCAGCGAACCAGTTTCTTCTTTGATGCGTAGACAGGCTTTAATCGCATTATTAATGTATTGCTGAATGGGCGGACTGCCGTTATTACAGAAGTCCATGCTATAGGTCTGATGACCAGCTTTTGTGGTTTCAATGGCCCATTTGAGCCAAATCTCTTTCAGGAACCACATGCCAGTCAGGTACAGAATCGGTTTTTTGCTGGTCATGTTATGACCTCCTGTTTATGAAGAAAAGGACGTATTAGTTCCAGAATAGAACAGATTAATATATCATATTTTAGCTATCTTGTCAATAAATCGACTCTTCAGGTGATTATACATAAAAAACTATTGACATTTGACGTCTAAAGATATATAATGTAGCCGCTTTTGTTTATTAGAAATTTATGCCATCTGTCAAAAATGACAATAAAAATAAAGCCAATAATGAGTGGCTAAGACAAGGAATGCTGATGTTTGCCGAATCTACTGGCTGGATTGCTTTCCCTGTTATTGGAGCTCTATTTTTGGGTCGATGGTTAGACGAAAAGCAAGGAACAGAACCATTATACTTTCTCAGTATTACGGCTGCTGCCTTTATCATTTCTTCTGTGGGAATAGGTATTACAGGAGTTAAATACATGAAAAGAATTGAAAAAGAAGAAACTAAATCGAAGACCCTGAGTGAAGCCGAAGGGAAGAAAAAAGACGAAAATGAGTCAAGAGACAAATAATAATCAAGATATAGATCACGCGTCGGTCGCTGATCATACAAACGAAACAGAAACTCTTCACGCCGAAGGTCTTGAGCAAGGCCGAAAGGCTGAAGATATCATAAATGAAGACGCCCATGGCACTAGTCATGAAGGCGAGGCTCATGACGAACACGAACATACTTTATATGCAGAAACTGTTTTTAATATAGGTGACTTTAATGTCACTAATTCACTGTTGACCTCTTGGGTAGCAGTTTTTTTAATTATCATTTTGTCATTAACTATTAGGGCTAAAAATAGTCGCATCCCAGGAGTTTTTCAAAGTTTCTTAGAAATAATTATAAATGGTGCTTTAGATATGATGGACTTGGTAACTAATGATAGGGCTAAAAGTAAAAAAGTATTTCCAATTATATTTGGAATCTTTTTATTTGTTTTGATTAATAACTGGTTAGGCTTAGTTCCTGGCTTAGGTTCTATTACTTATGACGGTACAGCTATTTTCAGAGGAGCTACGGCTGACTTAAATACAACTTTAGCTTTAGGATTATTTTCTATAGTATCTGCTAATATTTTTGGTATTATGGTTGTCGGTGGCTGGAATTATTTTAATAAATTTGTAAATATAAAAGCCTTAATAGAGATTCCTGGCAAGATAAAAGAAGATTGGACAGTAATCATTATTAATCCTATTATGTTTTTTGTAGGTTTACTAGAAATAATTGGAGAATTTGCTAAAGTAGCTTCATTATCATTTAGGCTTTTTGGTAATATTTTTGCTGGTGAAGTATTGATTGCTTCAATTGCTGCCTTGATTGCTTTTGGAGTGCCATTGCCATTTATGTTTTTAGAGGTTATTGTTGGTATTATTCAGGCACTTATTATTTCAATATTAACTTTAGTATATTATACTATTGCTTCTACTGAACACGCACATTAGGAGGTCATTTTAAAACACACTTCGTCATCCTGAATTTAGTTCAGGATCTCACAATGGGATTCTGAAACAAGTTCAGAATGACAAATATAATTAATATAGATAATCTAGGCGACGTAAAACAATAAAAAAAGATCGACCTGGAATTGTCAGCCCTCCTTCGCATAAAGCTTCGGACGGGTAAAGAAAGGAAAACACATATGGAAGTTGTAGATTTAACTTTAATGGCTAAGGCCATTGCTATCGCTGTGGGTGGTTTTGCTCCAGCCCTAGCTATCGGTAAGATTGGTGCAAAAGCTATGGAATCAATCGGACGTAATCCAGAATCAGCTGGTAAAATCCTAGTACCTATGCTTTTAGTATCAGCTTTTGCTGAAGCTATCGCTATTTACTCATTGATTATTGCTTTTTCAATCAAATAATTGATAGTTTTGAGTGCTCTCTATATATGAGGGCACGACTAAGCAATTAATTTAAATAATAGATATGGAAATTTTAGAATTATTTGGAATCGATTGGAAATTACTAATAGCTCAACTAGTCAATTTTTTGATAGTGGTAGCCGTTTTGTGGTTTTTTGCTTTGAAGCCTTTAACTAAAACAATGCAAAAGAGAAATGATGAGATATCCAAAGGCTTATCAGATGCTAAGGCTGCTGAAGAAAGATTGGAGCAAGTAGAGAAAGAAGTTAAAGAAAAACTAATCGTTACTAAGGGTGATGCAGCTGCTATTTTGGAAGAAGCCAAAAAGTTATCTGAAAATGCCAAGCAAGCCAATTTAGTAAAAACCAAAGAAGAGGTAGCTAAACTTATTGAGAAAGCCAAAGAACAGATTGCCAGTGAAAAAGATGGTATGATTACTGAAATCAAAAGCGAGGTATCTGCCATGGTAGTTACAGCCTTAGAGAAAATTTTATCTACTGGAATTTCTAAAGATCTAGATAAAAAGTATATTGATAAGGTATTAAAAGATTTGAAATAACCCTTCGACTTCGCTCAGGATTTAATTATAAATATATATTAAAGAGTTAAATGAAAAAGAATCAAGTTAAAATTTTAGCCCTAGCTTTATATGAAGCTTCTAAAGATAAGAAAGGCAAAGAATTAGATAAGGTCATTGCTAATTTCTCTGCTTATTTAAGTCAACATTACTTAGTTTCTATGATTCCAAGTATTTTAATTGAACTTGAAAATATTCATTTTTTAAACGAAGGTATTGTAGCTACTAAAGTAACTAGTCCAGCAGAATTAGATAAAACTGAAATTAAAAAGATTAGTGATTTAGTAAAAGCCAAAACTAAACAAGAAGTAGTAGTAAAAACTGAAGAAGATAAAGATCTTGTTGGTGGAGCAGTAATAAAATATAATGATAAAATTATAGATATGTCTATCAGACATCAATTAAACAATTTAGCAAAACAATTAAGTAATTAATAATATGTCTTACGATCATTTAGTAAAAAGTTTGCAAAAGCAACTAGAAGACTGGCAGTCAGATGTTAAAGAAGAGACAGTCGGTGAAATTATCGAAGTAGGTGACGGTATTGCCAAAGTTTCTGGATTATCAGATGTCATGGCTTCCGAGATGCTTGAATTTGAAACCAAGGCTGGAGACAAAGTCTACGGTGTGGTTTTAAACTTAGAAGAATTTGCCGTTGGTGCTATCATCTTAGGTGAATATACAGCTTTAAAAGAAGGCGACAAAGTAAAGCGAACCAAACGTATTCTTGAAGTACCAGTTGGTGAAGCAGTAGTTGGCCGTGTGGTAAACCCACTTGGCGAAGCCATTGATGGTAAAGGTGCCATTAAATCAAAAGATCACTATCCAGTAGAAAAGATTGCTCCTGGTGTTATTACTCGTCAGTCAGTATTTCAACCATTGGAAACTGGTATCAAAGTAATTGATGCTATTATTCCGATTGGTAAAGGACAACGTGAGCTTATTATTGGTGATCGTCAAACTGGTAAAACTGCCTTAGCTATTGATGCTATTATTAATCAAAAGGGCAAGGATGTAGTTTGTATTTATGTTGCTATCGGTCAAAAAGAATCCAAAATTGCTAGAATCGTTGCTAAGTTAGAAGAGACTGGAGCTATGGATTACACTACTATAGTATTAGCTGGTGCATCTGAATCAGCCGCTCTATCTTATATTGCTCCTTACGCTGGATGTTCTATGGGAGAATATTTCATGGATAAAGGAAAAGACGTATTAGTTATATATGATGATTTATCAAAGCACGCTGTAGCCTATCGTCAGATTTCTCTACTTCTAAAGAGACCTCCTGGACGTGAAGCTTATCCTGGTGATGTTTTCTATGTTCACTCAAGATTATTAGAACGTTCTGCTAAGATGAGTGATGCCATGGGTGGAGGATCATTAACAGCTCTTCCTATTATTGAAACTCAAGCTGGTGATATTTCAGCTTATATTCCAACCAACGTAATTTCTATTACCGATGGTCAAATTTTCTTAGAAACAGATTTATTTTATAAAGGTGTTAGGCCAGCTCTATCAACTGGACTTTCAGTATCTCGTGTAGGTTCTGCTGCTCAGAAGAAAGCTATGAAAAAAGTAGCTGGTAAATTAAAGATGGACTTAGCTCAATATAGAGAAATGGAAGCCTTTGCTCAATTTGGATCAGATTTAGATGATGCTACTAAACAATTACTTGATCGTGGTGCCCGTATTACTGAGATTTTAAAACAGGGACAATTTGCTCCATTATCACAAGCTAAGCAAGTGTCTATTATTTACGCAGCTGCTAATGGTCATTTAGACAAAGTACCAGTAGCTAATTTAGCTGTCTTTGAGCAAAAATTATTTACTAGAATGGAAGCTGAAGGTAAAGATGTTTTAGCTAGTATTGAAAAAAGTGGTGAACTTTCAGACGGTGATGAACAAAAACTTAAAACCATCATTGATGACCTAGTAGAGCTAGAAGAAAAAGTTGAAGAAAATAAATAATAATATTAATTAATATTTATGCCCCAGGCAAGTAGAGACATACAAAGAAGAATAAAGTCGGTTAAAAACACCAAAAAAATTACCAAAGCTATGGAATTGGTGTCAGCCGCTAAAATGCGTAAAGCTGTATCAAAAGTATTAGCTTCACGTTCTTATTCTGATTTAGTTTGGGATACGGTGCTTCATTTGGTTAAAAAAGTTGATACTGATAAACATTTGTTTTTTAAAGAGCCAAAAGAAGTTAAAAAAGTTGCTGTGATATTAGTTAGTACTAATCGTGGGCTTTGCGGTAGTTTTAATGCTACATTAGTAAATAAAGTAATAGAGTCTATTAAGATTCATCATCCTGGTGTAATAACTACAGACGTTATGACTTGCGGTACTAAAGGTAGGGACGAAGTTAGAAGACGTAAGATAAATTTAGTGGCTGATTTTCACAAAGAAGATATTACAGCTAATTCAGAAGATATCAGACCAATCTCACATATGATTACTAAGGATTTTATTACTGGTAAATATGATAAGATTTTTGTAGCTTATACTGATTTTATGTCATCTCTTAAACAAGTGCCTCATGTCAAACAACTTTTACCAATCGTACCAGAGATAGACGAGAGATTAGGACATATTAATCATGATAAAGATAAGGTTGAAAATATAAGCGTTGATAGTTTTGCAGAATTTATTTTCGAGCCAGGCATGGAGAAGGTTTTAGATGCTTTCTTACCAAGATTAGTAGAAGTACAGATTTATCAAGCAGTCCTTGAATCTGAAGCTTCTGAACATTCAGCTCGTATGTTTGCTATGAGAAATGCAACTGACGCAGCGGGTGAAATGATTGACGAATTAACATTAGCATATAATCAGGCCAGACAAGCTAGTATTACCAGCGAGATTGCTGAGATTGCTGCCGGTAGTGCCGCTTTAGAATAGTATATAAATTTATTAATAATAATATGGAAAACAAAGGAATAGTAAAACAAATTATTGGACCAGTAGTAGATGTTTACTTTGCTAAAAATTTACCAGAGATTAATAACGCTCTGGAATTAAAATTAGGCAAAGGTACTTTGGTTTTGGAAGTACAAAAACATATGGGTGACAATTTGGTAAGAGCCGTAGCCATGGGAGCTACCGATGGATTGGCTAGAGGAGTAGAAGTCATTAATACAGGCGCTCCAATTTCTGTACCAGTTGGTCAAGAAACTCTAGGACGTATGTTTGGTGTTTTAGGACAAGCTATTGATGGTAAAGAAGAAATTAAAACTAAAATTAAACTTCCAATTCATAGAGCTGCTCCTGCCTTTACAGAGCAAGCTACTCAAACAGAAGTATTTGAAACTGGTATTAAGGTAATTGATCTTATTTGCCCATTTACTAAAGGTGGTAAAGTTGGTTTATTTGGTGGTGCGGGCGTAGGTAAGACAGTAGTTATTCAAGAGCTTATTAGAAATATTGCTGCTGAGCATGAAGGTCTATCAGTATTTGCCGGTGTTGGTGAAAGAACTCGTGAAGGTAACGACCTTTATCATGAAATGAAAGACTCTGGAGTTTTGAAAAATACTACATTAGTGTTTGGTCAAATGAATGAACCACCTGGAGCTCGTCAAAGAGTAGCTTTAACAGCCCTTACTATGGCTGAAAATTTCCGTGATAATGAAGGGAAAGATGTATTGTTATTTGTTGATAATATATTTAGATTTACTCAGGCTGGTTCAGAGGTATCTGCTTTGCTTGGTCGTATGCCTTCAGCTGTGGGTTATCAACCAACTTTAGCTACAGAGATGGGAGAATTACAAGAACGCATTACTTCTACTAAAAAAGGTTCTATTACTTCAGTGCAAGCTGTATATGTACCAGCTGATGATTTAACTGATCCAGCTCCAGCTACTACTTTCGGTCATTTAGATGCTACAGTAGTACTTTCTCGTACTCTAGCTGAGTTAGCTATTTATCCAGCTGTAGATCCACTTGATTCAAGCTCTGTGATTTTAGATCCAGAAGTAGTTGGCCAAGAACATTATGATGTTGCTCGTGAAGTTCAACAAGTTTTACAAAAATATAAAGATCTTCAAGATATTATTGCTATTCTAGGTATGGATGAATTATCAGAAGAAGATAAATTAACTGTTCAACGGGCTCGTAAAGTACAAAAGTTTTTATCACAACCTTTCTTTGTGGCTGAAACATTTACTGGTACTCCAGGTCAATATGCTTCATTAAAAGATACTGTGCGTGGCTTTAAAGAAATTTTAGAAGGTAAGCATGATGATAAACCAGAGCAAGCTTTCTATATGAAGGGCACAATTGACGAAGTAAAATAATTTTATATAAATGAAAGATTTGAAATTAAAAATAGTAACTCCAGAAAAGATACTTTTTGAAGAAAAGGTATCTCAGGTTTCCATTTCTACAGTAATGGGTGAAATTACTATTTTACCAAATCATATACCGCTAGTTTCCCAACTAGCTTCAGGTGAGATAGTAGTTAAACATAATAAAAAAGAAGACGCGTCATCCATAGCTTTAGCGAAGGATGAAGATTTGATGGCTATTTCAGGTGGCTTTGTAGAAGTTTTACCTGATCAAGTAGTTATTTTAGCTGATACTGCTGAACGTGCTGAAGATATCGATGAAGAGCGTGCTGAAGCAGCTAGGCAGAAAGCCGAAGAAGTTTTGAAGACTAAACTAGCTGATGCTGAGTCTTTTATTATGTTTAGAGCTCAGATTGAAAAAGAGATGGCTCGTCTGAAGGTAGTTAGGAAATATAAGAAAAGAGGGGTAAGAACAGGACACAACAACTAAGAAAGGAATACAAAGTTATGGCTAATTTCACAGTACCCAATGACAAGTTAAAGATGCACGAGTGCCCATTGGCAGTCATCAAGTGCGTGGATTTCAGATTCCGTAAAACTGACCAAGAATTCGTGGAGCGTGGTTTGGGTTTTGATGATTTTGATCTTTATTCTTGGCCAGGTGCAGCTAAAGATGTTTTGAAAAATAATGGTTTCAAGACAGACTTTGTTGACAAGATAGTATCGGTTTCTATTGGTTTGCACAAAGTTAAGAAACTACTTCTTCTGTGGCACTGGGATTGCGGGGGCTATGGTGGCTCTAAAGCTTTTCCTTCAGCCGATGAAGAAGAAAGCATCTATCTTAGGGACATGCGTACGGTTAAAGAGATGTTGGTTAGAGAACTACCTGATGATCTAGAGATCATTATGGCTTATAGTAAAAGTGCACCTCAAGGATTAGAGTACAAAGTTGTTGAATAAACTGTTTAGGCCCCCTTTCAGAGAAATCTGGGAGGGGGTATTAATTTTGCCAAAAGTATAGTTTTCAGTTAATATTATGTATATGGCAATTGATTTATCATATCTTAATAAAGATCAAAAACAGGCGGTCACTCATGATCAGGGGCCGGCTATTTTAATTGCTGGGGCTGGTACTGGTAAAACCACCGTTATTACCCAACGAATAGCTTATTTAATAGAAAAAAAGAAAGCTACGCCTGATGAAATATTAGCAGTTACTTTTACTGAAAAAGCAGCTGGTGAGATGATTGAACGGGTAGACAAGCTTTTGCCTTTAGGTTATAGCGATTTATGGATTCATACTTTTCATGGTTTTTGTGAAAAAGTTCTTAAAGACTATGCTTTAGAAATTGGACTGTCTAATGATTTTAAATTATTGGATCAGACAGCTGCCTGGATGTTAGTTAGAGAGAATTTAGATAAGTTTGATTTAAATTATTATGCGCCATTAGGTAATCCAACTAGATTTATCCATGCTTTGCTTAGTCATTTTTCAAGACTAAAAGACGAGGTAGTTTATCCAGAAGAATATATTAAATATACTAAGAGCTTGAAAGTCAGCGCTACTAAAGCTGAGGACAAAGAGGCAGAAAAGGCAGAGATAGCTAGAAATAAAGAAGTTGCTAATGCTTATCATGTTTACCAACAATTGTTATTAGAAAATAATGCTTTAGATTTTGGCGATCTTATAAATTATACTTTAGAATTATTTAAAAAGCGTCCGCCGGTTTTAAAAAAATTCAGGAAGCAATTTAAGTATATTTTAGTAGATGAGTTTCAAGATACTAACTGGGCTCAGTATGAATTGATAAAGATATTAGCTGCCCCAGCTAATAATTTGATGGTCGTTGGTGATGACGATCAAGCTATTTATAAATTCCGTGGGGCTGCCATATCAAATATTTTAAATTTTAAAAAAGAACATACTAAGGATAAGTCCTCCTTCGCCAAGGCTTCGGAGGACGCTCCGCTAGCGCTCCGCGAGATATTTTTAAATGATAATTATAGGTCTGGACAAAAAATATTAGATACAGCTTATAATTTTATACAGCAGAATGATCCAGATAGATTAGAATATCAATATAAAAAAGGTAAGACACCACTTAACAAAAAACTTACCAGTCATGTCAAAGCTAAAGGCTCAGTGGATGTTTTATCCTTTATAGATAAAAATGCTGAGATAGATGGAATATTGGCTAAGATAGTAGATTTAAAGAAAAAAAACCCAGACACGAACTGGTCTGATTTTGCTATATTGGTTAGAGCTAATGATCAGGCTCAGGGCTTTGTGTCTATGATGAGAAAAATAGGTATTCCTCATCAGTTTATGGCTTCTCGTGGTTTATACGCTCAGGATATAGTTCAAGATATTATAGCTTATCTTAAATTGTTAGATAATTATCATGAGTCAGCTGCATTTTTTAGAATTTTATCTTTGCCAGTTACTGGTTTAAATATTGCTAGTATTATTAATTTGAATCATCTAGCTAGAAAAAAAGCTTGGAGTTTGTATTATGCAACTAAGAGTAATCATCGTTACATCCAATTACCAGTCGGAGATCAAAGAATAATAGCCAAAGTAATTTCAGATATAGATAAACATACAGAGCAATCTAAAGAACAGCCAGTTTCTCAAGTAATATATAATTGGCTTGAAGATAGTGGTTATCTTAATATGTTGACTATTGAACAAAATCAATACAATACAGATCAATTGCATTTTCTTAATCAGTTTTTCAGAAAGGTAAGAACTTGGGAGGAAGAATCTATTGAAGATACTTCAGTTCATAATTTCTTAGAAACTCTAGATATGGAGATGCAGTCAGGTGAAATGGGAGCTATGCAATTTGACGCTGAGGCTGGTCCAGATGTAGTTAAGGTCATGACTGTGCACGGCGCTAAAGGTTTAGAATTTAAATATGTATTTATTACTAATTTAGTTCATCTTAGATTTCCATCAACTTCACGTCGTGATCCAATAGAGATGCCTGAGCAATTCATTAAAGAGGATTTACCATCTGGTGATGCTCATCTTCAGGAAGAGCGTCGTTTATTTTATGTAGCTATGACCAGAGCTAAAGAAGCAGTGTATCTAACTTGGGCTAAAAATTACGGCGGTTCTACTACTAAAAAGCCATCTCGTTTTATAGATGAGATTAAAATTGCTAGTAAAGAAATAACTACTCCAATTAAAGAGCCAGATAAAATAAATGCTAAGCAAGTTAAGCCAAATTATCCAGTACCTAAGACATTTTCTTTTTCTCAGTTACGGGCTTATGAATCATGTCCTTGGCAATACTTTTATACTTTTGTAGCCAAAGTACCGACTAAAGGCAATGCTTATTTTAGCTTTGGTAAAACAATGCATTCTACTTTGCAAAAATTCTATCAGTTAATAATTAATAATTCAGAACTAGGCCAAGGAGATTTATTTTCTAAAGGTAAGAAAATAAAACAACCTACTCAAAAAGATTTATTAGGATTTTATGAAGAATCTTGGATTGATGATTGGTATGAATCTGAAGATCAAAAACAAAAATATTATCAAGATGGCATTAGAATATTAAAAGATTATTTTAAAAAGTTTAACAAGAAATTTCTCGAAGATCCTGAGCAAGGCCGAAGGGCAACACCATTGTTTTTGGAAAAAGGCTTTACTATTAAAGTAAAAGATTATAGTTTACGGGGTGTGTTTGATAGAGTAGATGTTCATAGTGAGGCCCCTTCTTCGCGCAAGGCTTCGAAGGACACGTGGGAGATTATTGATTATAAAACTGGTAGAGCTAAAGAAAAACTTAGTTTTGATGATAAAAAGCAATTACTTATTTATCAGATTGCCTCTGAGGAAGTATTTAAACAGTCAGTTAAAGATTTAACCTTCTTTTATTTAAGTAATAATACAGCTGTATCTTTTGTAGGAACTGAAAAAGAAATTACTAAAACCAAAGATTGGATAAAAGCTACTATAGATAATATTGTCAAACATGATTTCACCGCTACACCAGGCCATGTTTGTAGCACTTGTGATTTTAAATCAATTTGTCCGCACGCTAAATTAAGTAAATAATTATGTCTTGGAATAGTTTTAAAGATTTAGCCGATAAGGCAGTAGACAAAAAGGGAATCAAAAGTCAGATTCAAGAGTCTTTAGTATTAGAATCGGCCAATAGAGTGTTAGTTGATTTTTTGTCTGAACAAGCTAAAGATAAGATGAGCGCTATTTATTTTAGGAATGGTATTTTGACAATTGCTGCTTTAGATGATGATTTGTTAAAACAGTTACTTCGAGATAAAGCTTTGTTTATAACTAGTTTAAATAGTAAGCTAGGCGATAATATAGTAGAAGATTTAAATTTTCTGTCATAATTGTTAAGAGGTTGATCCAGCCCTTCGCGAAGGGCTGGATTGATTTTTACTTGTATTTCTTGTATTATTTATATTGATGAACATCAAAGCGTATAATTTAATAATGTTACTAGCCACTGCCTTAGCATGGCTTGGTTTTTTTATAATTATAAGCAGTTTTGACCCTACAGAAGGCTCTTGGTTGGTTTACGCTATGTTCTATAGTATTCTGTTTTTAAGCATTTTAGGAAGCCTATCTATTTTAGGATTTTTATTACGTAGTCTTTTTAATAGAAAAAGAGGTAGGCCAAAAATAATAGCTACAGAATCTTTTCGTCAGGCTATTATATTTTCCGCAGTATTGACTCTAGCTTTAATGTTACAAGCTGCTAGAATACTTACTTGGTGGAATATGGTTTTATTAATTATATTAGCTACTGTAGTAGAGTTTGTAATATTAGTATTTCGTCAAAATAATGAGCGAGCAAAAAATTAATTATATGGAAAAGAAATTAAAAGATCTTAAAGAACAATTTTTAAAAGAAGTAACTGAAGTTAAAGATTCTAAACTTTTGTTAGATTTAAAGACTAAATATTTAGGACGCAAAGGAGAGCTTACTAATGTTCTTAAAGAAGTAAAAGATTTAGCTGTTGAAGAAAAACCAAAAATTGGTAAATTGGCTAATGAAATAAAAATGGAGCTAGCTAGTGTTTTTAGTAAGACTGAGAGAATAATTAAAAACAAACAATCAGGCGGCGGAACGGATTTTGATCCAACTATGCCTGGTACCAGAGAAGAAACTGGCCACCTTCATCCTTCTACTATTGTTCAATACGAAATAGAGGATATTTTTGCACAGATGGGTTTTGGTGTATATGACGGTCCACAAGTAGAATCTGAATATTATAATTTTACAGCTTTGAATACTCCAGAGGATCATCCAGCTAGAGACGCTCAAGATACTTTTTGGTTAGAGCAAGGCTTACTTCTTAGATCTCAAACTTCAAATCTTCAAGTTCGCATGTTAGAAAAATTTGGAGCTCCATTCAGAGGAATTTTTCCGGGTCGTGTATTTAGAAATGAGGCTACTGATGCTAGTCATGATCATACTTTCTATCAACTGGAAGGTTTGATGGTTGATAAAGATATAAATATTGGTAATTTGATTGCAGTTATGAAATCATTTTTGTCTACTTTTTTTAATACTGAAGTGGATGTTAGATTAAGGCCTGGTTTTTTCCCATTTGTGGAACCTGGTTTTGAAATGGACATTAAATGTTTAATCTGTGGTGGAGAAGGTTGTAGTGTTTGTAAACAGTCTGGTTGGCTAGAATTAATGCCTTGCGGCTTAATACATCCAAAAGTAATTAAAGCAGGTGGTCTTGATCCAAAAGAATATTCTGGTTTTGCCTTTGGACTTGGATTTACTAGATTAGTAATGATGCGTTATAAGATTGATGATATTAGATTACTTCAATCAGGCGACTTAAGATTTTTAAAACAATTTTAATATGTATTTATCACTTGATTGGGCAAAAGATTGGATAAAATTACCAAAAGATTTAGAGACAAAGCAATTGGCTCTAGATTTTACTATGGCTATAGTAGAAGTAGAAGAGGTGATTGAACGAGGTGCTAATCTAAAAGATATAGTAGTTGGTAAAATTAATGAAATAGCTAAACATCCAGACGCTGATAGATTAGAGGTCTGCCAAGTTGATATTGGAGATAGTGTAGAGCAAATTGTCTGTGGTGGTATAAACCTTAGTAAAGGCATGTTAGTGGCAGTGGCTAAGGTAGGCTCTAGAGTAAAATGGCACGGAGAAGGTGATTTAGTTATGATGGCTAAAACTAAGATTCGAGGTGTAGAATCTAGTGGTATGATTGCTGCCGCTGAAGAAATTGGCCTAGAAAATCTTTTTCCTCAAAAATCAGATAAAGAAATTCTTGATTTATCAGAACTTAAATTAAAAGCAGGTGAAGAATTAGCTGAAGCTTTAGAGTTAAATGATACTATTATTGATATTGATAATAAATCAATTAACCATCGTCCTGATCTTTGGGGGCAATATGGATTGGCTAGAGAATTAGCAGCTATTTACAAACTTAAATTAAAAGACTATCCAAATTTTGAATTAAAAGGAAAAAACGAAACCAAATTAAAAGTAACAGTAGAGGATAAAAAAAATTGTTTTCGTTATCTTGGTTTAGCTATTAAAAATATTAAAGTAGCCGAGTCTCCTTGGTGGTTAAAGAAGAGACTGGAGGCCGTTGGGATTAGACCTATTAATAATATTGTAGATGTGACTAATTACGTTATGTACGAATTGGGTCAGCCAATGCACGCTTTTGACGCCAAACATATTGAAGGAGATCATATTATAGTTAAACAGGCCGCTAAAGGAGAGAAGTTTATTACATTGGATGGTGAAAATAGGAAATTACCTGAAGGAGCCTTAATGATTGCCGATGCTAAAAAATATGTAGCAATCGCTGGTGTAATGGGTGGTCAAAATAGTGAAATCGGTATAGATACATCAGAAATTATATTAGAGTCTGCTAATTTTAGAGCAGCTAGCGTTAGACGTACTGCTACAGCTATTGGGCTTCGTTCTGAGAGCTCAACTCGCTTTGAGAAGTCTCTTGATCCAGTCTTGGCTGGTACGGCTATTAGAAGAGCAGCTGAATTAATTTTACAGCTTTGTCCCGAGGCTTATATTGCCAGTAAGCTGGTAGATGTAGATAATAATCCATTCAAGCCAGTTACCTTAGAAGTATCTGAAGAATTAATTAATAATCGTTTTGGTTTAATTATCCCAACAGCTGAGATTAAAGATACTTTGCAGAGATTAAAGTTTGATTTAAAATATAAAGCTAAGACTTTTACAATTGGAGTGCCAAGTTTTAGAGCCACTAAAGATATTTCAATTCCAGAAGATATTGTAGAAGAGGTAGCTAGAATTTATGGTTATGACAATATTAAGTTTGAATTACCAAAAGTAAATATTGATAGCCCTAGTGTTAATTTAGATCATGTAGCCGCTAGAGATATCAAAAGATGGTTTAGCTTGTCTCAAAAATATTACGAGCTTTATAATTATCCATTTACTAATCAAGCTTGGGCTAAAAAATTAGGCTTAGAATTAAATAATCATTTGAGGGTAAAGAATGCTCTTAGTCCTGAGCAGGTTTATTTAAATATGTCTTTACTACCAAATCTATTAGCTAGAGCAGAGGAGAATATGCGCTGGTATGATGAATTCAGAATTTATGAGTTAGAGCGTACTTTTGATAAAATTAGTCATGGCACTTACCACACAGATGATTCTAGAAAGAAATTTTTACCAAAACAAGATAAATATTTAGCTGGAGTTGAGGTTAGTAAGAAAAGTAAAGAAGATTTATTTTTATCAATCAAGGGAATGTTTAGCGCTTTGATGGAGCATCTTAATGTTGAAGTGGAATTTGAAGAGTCAGATATTGAATATGCTTCTATAGCTTATGAAATAAAATATAAAGATATTATTTTAGGACAATTTGGTTTATTAGAAGATGGTTTATTTGATAGTAACGATGTAAATGTGAATGTAGCCTTTTGGCAATTAAATTTTACTTTACTACTCAAATATATTAATAAAGTTAAAAAATATGCCACTCTAGCTAAATTTCCAGCAGTTTACAGAGATATGGCAGTAGTGGTAGATAAAGGCCTTAAATGGGCTGATTTAGAGGCTGAGATAGTTAGAATTTCACCACTTATCCGTCATTTAGAGCCATTTGATGTTTTTTCAGGGAAAGGCATTGAAGAGGGTCAGAAATCAATAGCTTGGCATCTTGAATTTAGATCTAATGATCGTACTTTATTAGCTGAAGATGTAGATAAATTAATGGATGATATTTTAGCAATTTTACAGAAAAAATTTAAGGCAATTTTACGCTAATATTAGGTAAAATATTTATATAAAAAAACAATCAATTTTGGTTGTTTTTTTGCTTATTTTATGATAAAATAAGCATAGAGAAATCCCCCAAACCCCCTTTATCAAGGGGGCTTAACAAGCTTAATTTAATGAGGTAGCTCCTCCCTTGTCAAAGGGAGGCGGGGGAGGGATTTAATATAATAATATATGCCAAAAAAAGTAGTAAAAAAACCTGTTAAAGCCGTTAAGAAAACAGCCAAAAAAGCCGAAGGTCCTGAGCAAAGTCGAAGGGCTGTTAAAAATAAAGACGCCTATGGTGCTGCTCAGATTACCGTTTTAGAAGGATTGGATCCAGTTAGAAAAAGACCAGGTATGTATATTGGTAATACAGCCTCTACTGGTCTTCATCATTTAATTTGGGAAGCAGTAGATAATGGTATTGATGAAGCTATGGCTGGTCATGCGGACACAGTTGAAATTACTTTACTTCCAGAAGGAAAAGTATCAGTTTCAGATAATGGTCGTGGTATTCCAGTAGAGAAACATAAAGTCAGTAAAAAATCTGCCTTAGAAACTGTAATGACTACTTTGCATGCTGGTGGTAAATTTGGTGATGGTGGATATAAAGTATCAGGTGGTTTGCATGGCGTTGGTGTTTCTGTAGTTAATGCTTTGTCTATTTGGATGCGAACTGAAGTTAAACGTGATGGTAAACTTTGGGCTCAAGAATATAAGATTGGTAAAGCACAGGGCAAAGTTAAGGCAATTGGCAAAGCTAAAGATACGGGTACAACTCAAATTTGGCTGCCAGATGCATCTATTTTTACAGTTACAGAATTTGATTGGCCAACAATAATAGATCATATTCGTCAGCAAGCCTATCTTACTAAAGGTCTTAAGCTTAATTGTTATGATGAACGTGATCCAAAAAATAAAAAATCACATAAATTTTATTTTGAAGGCGGAATTGCTTCTTACATTAGGCATTTAAATAATGGTCATGATGTAAAGCAAGAAAAAGTATTTTATGTAAATAAAAATAAGGATGAGATAACTGTTGAAGTTGCTTTTCAATATACTAGTGATTTTAGAGAAAATGTTTATGCTTTTGCTAATAATATTTCTAATCCAGAAGGTGGTAGTCATTTGGTTGGTTTCCGGGCAGCATTAACCAGAGTATTAAATAAATATGCCCGTAAGAATAATTTCTTAAAAGAAAAAGATCAAAATTTGACTGCTGAAGATGTTAGGGAAGGCTTAACAGCTATTGTTAGTGTTAAATTACCCGATCCACAGTTTGAAGGACAAACTAAAGCTAAATTAGGTAATGTCGAAGTACGTCCAGCTGTAGAATCAATTTTTTCAGTAGCTTTAGATACGTTTTTAGAAGAAAATCCAAGAGATGCTAAAGATATGCTTGGTAAGTGCTTACTAGCTGCTCAAGCTCGTATGGCTGCTAGATCTGCTAGAGAGACAGTGCTACGTAAAGGGGCTTTAGAGGGGCTTACTTTACCAGGTAAATTATCTGATTGTTCTAGTCGTGATCCAAAAGAATGTGAATTATACATTGTGGAGGGTGATTCTGCTGGAGGTTCTGCTAAACAAGGTAGGGATAGAAGATTTCAAGCTATTCTACCATTGAGAGGTAAAATTCTTAATGTAGAAAGAGCTAGACTTGATAAGATGTTAGCTAATAATGAAGTTAAGAATCTTATAATTGCTTTAGGTACTAATATCGGTGAGCAATTTAATATAGAGAATCTAAGATATGACAGAGTGGTTATTATGACCGATGCCGATGTTGATGGTGCTCATATCAGAACGTTACTTCTTACTTTATTTTATCGATATTTCCCTGAGCTTGTTAAGGGAGGGCATGTTTATGTTGCTCAACCACCGCTATATAGCTTCAAAAAAGGAAAAGAGCTTACTTGGGTTTTTAATGATGCAGAATTGGAGAAGCTTAAAAAGAAACATGGCATTGTTGAAGATGATCTAATTCCAGAAGAAGTAGAAGAAGGCGATGAAGGTCAAGAAATTAAAAATAAAAAAGGCGTTCCTAAGGTCAATATTCAGCGCTATAAAGGTTTAGGTGAAATGAATCCAGGACAGCTTTGGGAAACTACTATGGATCCAGCTACTAGATTAATGAAACAAGTAACTGTTGAAGATGCTGCTAAAGCAGATCAAATTTTTGAGATACTTATGGGAGCTGAAGTAGCGCCACGTAAGAAGTTTATTCAAACTCACGCTAAGTCTGTAAAGAATTTAGATATATAGAGAGGCTTGTCATCTCGAGCGTAGTCGAGAGATCTGAGGATTAGATTTCTCCACTCAGTCTAGCTCAGCTAGACTTCGGTCGAAATGACAAAGGGAATTTAGATATTTAAAAAATAAAAATAAAGCTATGAAAAAACAGAAAGGATTTATTAGTATAATTTTAGCCATTGTTATTACAGCGATATTAGCAGGTGGTAGTACTTATGTTTTAGTGCAAGATCAGGCAGAAAAGCAAATTACAAACGCTGTCCAAGAAACTTCTAAAAATATTCAGCAACAAGCCCAAGTTCAAATGGAAAAATTAGCTGAGCGTATAGAAGAATTAGAAAAAGAGACAGTAATAGAAAAAGAAAAGTCTAATTTAGAAGAGGGACTTGTTTATAAAAATAATAAATATGGTTTTAGTTTGGTTTTTCCAGAGAATTGGCAAGGTTATCAATTTGAAGAGAAAGATAATGGAATATATTTTGGTTTTCCAGAACAATTAGATTTTTGGGCTCTTGGTATTATGAGTCATCAAGGCTGGGATGCTATAAAGAATGAAGAAGGTCCAAAACCCAAGTATGTGACTGAAAATGATGATTACATTTTTGTTTATAGTACTAGTCATGACGAGGTTCCTAGTTTGCAGGGGATGCTTTCGGAAGTAAAAGATATAGTGGAAACTTTTAAATTTTTAGATAATATAGTTGATTGGCAGACTTATACGAATGAAGAATTAGGCATAAGTTTTAAGTATCCATTAGAATTTGTTGAAGATGAGTTTAGTGAATTATTTGGTCAATTATTTAAATCAGAACAAGGACATTTTTGGCTGAAAGCAGAAGATAATATTAAAAACTTAAAAACTTCTCAAGAAATAAAAGATGATTTTTACGCAAATGATGGTTATGGTTATAGCTATGAAGATACTTTTATAGAAGTGGCTGGCATTAATACTTATAAACAAGCTCGTTATGATTTAGGAGTTATAGAAAGATATTATATTCTCCATAATAATAAAATTATTAGAATAAGCTTTGAATTTAATTTTATACCTCAAACAGAAGAATTATTAGTTGAGAAAAAAGCTATTATTGTAGGTATTATAAATACTTTAGAGATTCAATAAATAAAACATAAAATACACTATATTTACATAAAAAGCCCCGAAATTCGGGGCTTTTTAGTTTAATCCTTGACTCAGCTATTTTTTTATGCTATAGTAATCTCGTTATAAACAGCTGCCAGAGCTGTTTTAAAAAACCTTTATTTTAAAAATATGAACAAAATAGTAAGCTATTTTAAAGGAGCCAAAGAAGAACTATCTAAGGTAGTATGGCCAACTAGACAAACAACCATTAATCATACTTTAATGGTTATTGGCGTTTCTATTGCCGTCGCACTTTTTTTAGGAGTAGTTGATTTAGGTCTTAGCCAAGTAGTTGAGAACTTGATTAAATAATTTTAAGATATAAACATATGCCAAAACAAACCGCGCAACAGGGTCGAAGGTGGTATGTATTACATACTTATTCTGGTTATGAAGAGAACGTTTGTCGTAATTTAAGACAACGTATTGAATCTATGGATATGGAAGATAAGATTTTTGATGTTATTATTCCAACCGAGACTAAGATTAAAATTAAGAACGGAAAAAGAAAAACAGTTAAGGAAAAGATTTTTCCAGGCTATGTTTTGGTATCTATGGTAGTAACTGATGCTTCTTGGTATGTAGTTAGAAATACTCCAAACGTAACTGGTTTCGTTGGTTCTGGTACTACACCTACTCCTGTTTCTGAATCAGAAATAAAAGCTCTAATGCAAAGAATGGGTGCTGAAGAACCAGAATTTAAAGTTGATATTGAAGTTGATGAAGTTGTTAAGATTACCGATGGTCCATTTAAAGATCATGAAGGTAAGATTTCCGAAGTTGATGAAGCTCGTGGTAAAGCCAAAGTATTAGTTTCTATGTTTGGTCGTGAGACTCCAGTAGAATTAGATTTTTTACAAATTAAAAAAATATAAATAATAATGAGGGAGCTTGGCTAGTCGGCTGAGCGTTTGCACCTCGTAATAATAAATAATATGGCAAAACAAATAAAACAAATTGTTAAGCTACAAATCCAAGCTGGTAAAGCTACTCCAGCTCCTCCAGTTGGTACAGCTTTAGGGCCCCATGGTTTAGATATTCAAGCTTTTTGTACGCAATTTAATGCAGCTACAAAAGAACGTATGGGAGAAGTAGTACCTGTAGAATTATCTATTTATGAAGATAGAAGTTTTTCTTTTGTTACTAAGACTGCTCCGGCATCTGATATGATAAAGAAAAAACTTAGTTTAAAAAAAGGTTCTGGTAGTCCATTGCAAGAAAAAGTTGCTACATTAAGTGATGCACAACTTACTGAAATTGCAGAAGCTAAAATGCCAGATTTAAATACCGATGACGTAGAACAAGCAAAAAAGATAATTGCTGGTACTGCTCGTCAAATGGGAGTTAAAATAGGAAAATAAATATTCTTCTCTCCTTCGCGTAAAGCTATGGAGGACACGGAGGGAGCTTGGCTAGTCGGTTGAGCGTTTGAACCTCGTAATAATAAATAATTATGTCAAAAGTAAGTAAAAGATTAAAAGAAGCTAAAGCTAAGATTGATAGCGATAAGATTTATAAAATTGAAGAAGCAATCAAATTAGTTAAAGAAACTAGCGTAGTAAAATTTGATGCCTCTATCGAAGTACACGTTAGATTAGGTATTGATCCTAAAAAAGGTGATCAAATTGTTAGAGCTTCCGCAGTACTTCCAAATGGTACTGGTAAAACTATTAGTATAGCCGCTTTTGTACCAGAAGATAGAGCAAAAGAAGCTAAAGATGCTGGCGCTGATTTAGTTGGTAGTGAAGAATTAATTGCTGAGATTAAAAAAACTTCAAAAACAAATTTTGATATTGCGGTTACTGTACCTGAGATGATGCCAAAATTAGCAGTGATTGCTAAAGTACTTGGTCAAAAAGGTCTTATGCCTAATCCCAAGGCTGGTACAATTGGTCCAGATATAACTAAAATGGTTGGTGAGCTTAAAAAAGGTAAAGTATCTTACAAAAATGATAGTACTGCTAATATTCATTTGACTATTGGTAAAACATCATTTGATGATGCTAAGTTACTTGAGAATTTTGCAGTTTTCCTTGAGTCTTTAAAGAAATCAAAACCTCAAAGTTTAAAAAGTACTTTTATTAAAGCTTTATACATTTCATCTTCAATGGGACCTAGTATCAAAGTAAGTATAAATTAAATTTGTCATCCTGAATTTAGTTCAGGATCTAAACCGCTCGTTAGGGCGGTTTTTTGTTTAGTTAATAGGTTGATTATTGCTATATATATTAACTTATGTTAAGTTACAGAGTGTTAAATTATAATAAATAATTATATGGAATTAATATTTAGAGCAGAAGAAAATCAGGAAGAAGAGGTATTATTTGTGCCTGTTTTGAAAGATGATAAAGCTATTACTAATCTAATTAAGTCTTTTGATTATGAAGATGAGTCAGATGTTTTGTCTCGTGTTAAGAAAGAAAATTTTCTAGGTAAAAAAGGGCAAGTATTTGTAATTCACGATGATCAGCAGACAATTGTTTTTATTGGTACTGGACAAGCTAAGAAATTAGCTGCTGAAGATTTTAGAAAAACAGCTGGACATGTTATAGCTTATCTTAAAAAATACAAAGCTAATAAGATTGGTTTAGTAGCTAAGCACTGGCTCAAGGGAACTAGTGACATTAGTCTTCTAGCTCAGTCATTAGCCGAAGGATTATATTTAGCTAATTATGATTTTGATAAATATAAAAAAGTAGACAAAGAAAATATTAAAGTAGATATTAAAGAAATTTATGTTTATCTAATAGACAGTCAAAAAGTAAAATTTACTAAAGCTTGGGATTTAGGAAAATCTTTAGCCGAAGGTACAATTTTAGCTCGTGATTTAGTTAATGAGCCTGCTGGTATAATGACGCCACAATTTTTGGCAGACACTGCTAAGAATATTGCTAAGAATAATAAAAATATTTCGGTTAAAATCTTAGAAGAAGAAGCTATCAAAAAATTAAAGATGAATGCTTTTTTATCTATTGCTAAAGGTTCAGAAGCCAAGCCAAAGTTTATTCATCTAATATATAAACCAACTGGCAAAGCTAAAGACAAGATTGCCTTGGTTGGTAAAGGACTTACCTTTGATAGTGGCGGTCTTAATATCAAGCCTTGGGAAGGTATGTATGATATGAAAATAGATATGTCAGGTGCAGCCACTGTTTTAGGTGTTTTTCAAGCCTTGGCAGCTAGTAATCCAAAAGTAGAAGTACATGGTATTATTGCCGCTTGTGAAAATATGCCTTCTGGTTCTGCTGTTAAACCAGGCGATGTAGTTAGAAATATGCAAGGCAAAAGTATTGAAATAGCTCATACTGATGCAGAGGGCAGAGTTACCTTAGCTGATTCATTGGCCTATGCTCAAAAACAGGGGATTACTAAAATAGTAGATTTAGCTACCTTAACTGGCGCTGTTATTGCGGCTTTAGGTTCTCAATATGCGGGATTCTTTTCTAATAATGATAAGCTAGCTAAAGCTATTTTAAAACAAGCCAAAGATACAGGGGAGACTATGTGGCAGTTACCTTTAGCTCCGGAATATAAAGACATGAATAAATCTAAAATCGCTGACATTAGAAATATATCAAATACTAAGGGCGGTGGCTCTATTATGGCTGCTTGGTTTCTTAATCATTTTATAGAAGATGGAGTAGAGTGGGCTCATATTGATATTGCTGGTCCAGCTTACATAGAGAAATCCATAAATTCGTATACACCAGTTGGTGGTGCAGGATTTGGAGTGCGAACTATCCTTAATTGGCTGAGAAGTATCTAAACAAAAAAAGCCTCATTTATTGGACGAGGCTTTTTGATTTTAATTATATTTATTGGCTGCTTGATCAAAACTTCTAGCCAGTATATTTTCTAGTATTAGATTACTAGTATCTATAATCTCATTTAGCTTTTTCTTTTCTGTACTGGAGAATTTTTTTAGGACAAAGTCTTCAGCTTTACCTTTTTGAGGACCAATACCCAGACGGATTCTTTTAAAGTCTTTAGATTTGAGATGTTCTATTATGGAATCAATACCCTTGTGTCCACCAGCACTGCGATTTTTGGAAATCCTTATTTTTCCATATAGTAAGTCAATATCATCATAAATAACAATTATTCTATTAACAGGAGTTTTGTAATATTGTTTTAAGGCTTTAACCGCTTTACCAGAGTTATTCATATAGGTTAAAGGCTTAGCTAAGATAATTTTTTCTTTTTTACCTTGGAAGCTAGCTATCAAGCTGTTGCTTTGTTTATGTTTAGTCCAACTTATTTCTTTTTTACTAGCTAAAGAATCTGTAGATAGGTAGCCAAAATTATGGCGAGTTTGTTCATACTCTTTATCTGGATTTCCTAGGCCTATTATTAATTTCATATTTATTTTTTATCTTTAGTATTTTGGCTCTTTAGTACTCTAATATGAATAGGAGTACCTTCAAAACCAAACTTATATCTTAAATTATTTTCTATAAACCTTAAATAAGAATCATGTAAATCAGCCTTAAAATCAATTTTGATAGCAAAAATTGGAGGGTTAGTACGAAGTTGCTTAAGGCTATAAATGTAAGGATGTTTAGTGCCTTTACCTCTGGATGGTTTGTGTCTTTTAACTATTGCTTTTAATAGTTTATCTAGAGCATTTTCACTAATAACTTTATTTTTTTCTCCATAAATAGCTATAACACTATCTAATATTTTTTTGATACGTATTTTTTTAGTCGCAGAAGAATATATTACGGGTGCCCATTTTATAAATGGGAAAAATCTTTTGTAATACATATCAAACTCTTTGACAGTATCGGTAGTTTTGTCAGTTATCATGTCCCATTTATTAGCTAATATGACAAGGCCCACGCCAGCCTCATTAGCCTCATCTATCATATGTTTATCTTGCCAAGTTAGTTTTTTACTAACATCAGTTACCAGTATGGCAATGTCAGATTTTTTTATACTTTCAATACTTTGATCAACGGATTGTTTTTCAAAGGCATCAGCTGATTTTTGACTATGACGTCTCATACCAGCGGTATCTACAAAAACTATTTTTTGACCTTCAAAAATAAATTCTATATCTTGAGAATCTCTAGTAGTGTGGGCTGTGGCAGAAACTATTACTCTTTGTTCGCCCAAGATAGCATTAATAATAGAGGATTTGCCAACATTAGGTTTACCAACTACGGCTACTCTTATAATTTTTTCATCAACTGGAGCTTCTTTAAGTCTTTTTTTCTTTTTTAATTTCTTAAGTCTAACAACCACTTCATCTAATAGGTCGCCAGTTCCAACACCATTGATAGCTGAAATAGGCCATGGTTTATCAAAATTAAGCTTATAAAAATCAGCTGTGTGTTGGCGAAGTTTATTATTATCAGTTTTATTAGCCACCAGAATAATAGGTTTTTTATTCTTTTTAAATTCTTTAGCTAATTCAAGATCAGCTGGCATAATGCCAGTTTTAGTATCTACTACAAAAAGTAAAAGATCAGCCTCTTTAATGGCTACTTGAGCTTGTTCTATAATTTGTTGATCTATATCATCATCAGATTGTCTTTCTAAACCGCCAGTATCAATTAAAGAAAAATCCATGTCTTTCCATGAGCAGACTGCGTAATTTCTATCTCTAGTTGTGCCAGCTACACGAGAAGTGATGGCTTTTTGATCTGAAATTAAACGATTAAACAAGGTAGATTTACCTACATTTACTCTTCCGACTATAGCTATTTTGTATAAACTTGCCATATTATTCTGTTATTTCTTCAGTACTAGTAGCTGTAGAGCTGCTTAGTAAAGAAGGATTAATAGTAGTTATTATTTCTATTCCCTCATCTATTATTTGATCTTGTCCTAAAATAATCAAAAAGTCTATTTGTTCTAAATCTCCATCATCATTTCTTATTCCCCAATTTGAGGCTACGACGGCGCTATCATAATCTAATGGAATACTGTTTTTTGCTTTTGTGGAAAAAACACCTTCTAATGATTCTTTAGTTTTGGGATTATTATTAGTATAATCATATATTATGGTGCTAATCTTATCTTGAGTATTAGCATTGCCATACCTTATTATATTATACCCTATTTGGTCTAAATAATTAACTGCCTTAAGAGCTAGACCAGGCACTATAGTGCCATTTTGAATTACTATTTTAGCTTTCTCTTGGCTAGCTTGTTGAAGATCAAATATGTTTTTTATTAATAAATTTATTTGATTATAGTTTCCAGTGACAGGTTGTAATATATAGGCACCATCTTCAGCAATGCCAGCTTTAAGATATCCACCAGGACGATCATCAATTGATTGGGTTACTATATTTTGAGTGTTTAACTCTTTGGCTAGATGTACTAATTTAACGGCTTCCCAAGGTTCAAGATCAGTAGAGGTATATTTGGTAAATAGTGAAAATAGATTAGTAATTTTAGTAGGGTTGATTAGAGTGTTAAAAGAAGTAAGTTTTTCTTTAGCAGCTAATATTACTTTTTGTTGTCTTTTAATACGAGCAAAATCAGAGCCTTCGCCATTATTACCGTGACGAGAGCGAGAGTAGCGAAGAGCTGTTAGGCCATCCATAGTTTGTTTGCCAGCTTCAAAAGAAACGCTTTGCCATTTTTCATCGTAGGTTGGAAATTGATTATCTACAAATGCTATATCTACATTAACCTCTACGCCATCTATAGCATCTATCATTTCTATAAAACCATTAAAATCTACAGCGGCAAAATAGTGTATAGGTGTATCAAAAGTTTTACTTAATACTTGCTTCATTAATTCACCACCACCAATACCATTATTTTGACCAATAGTATAGACGGAGTTTATTTTTCTATAGTTAGCACTATCAATTGGCACAATCATATCACGAGGTAAAGAAAATATAGCGGCTTCCTTACTTGATGGTTTGAAACTGGCTATCATAATAGTATCTGTTAGATACGGACCATTATGTCCAGCACCACCCATGCCCATTAATACAAAATTTATTCTATCTTCTTTTTCGCCATCTAGATATTTTTCTTTACTAGATATAATATGAGTAATTTGTCTGACTAGATAAGAATTTTTTACGCCAGATAAAAAACTGTCATTGTCAGCAGCTAATAAATTAGCAATACCTAGAAAGGCAATAATTAATATTATAAAAAACAAGGGAAGTTTTTTCTTTCCCCGACTTTTGCCAGCCTGATTTTTGTCTTGCTTCTTAGAGTCTATTTTATATTCTTTTTTGAAATTCAGCTTAGGTTTATTTGCTTGGTGCTGAGTATCAAAATTATTGTTCAAATTTTCGTCTAGAAGATTTAGTTTTCTTTTCTTAAAATCCATTTTATTACATTTCTGAAGTATATCAATTATACTAATAAAACAAGTATCAGTCAACCATTATAAGTCTATTTTAGCCCATAATTTATAGGCTTTTATGGAGTTGATTTTAATTTTTGTATTATGTATAATAATCGTATCGATTATATAATTTTATATTTTTTATGGAAGAAAATAAAAAGGAAATACAAGAAAATTTAGCACCCGAAAGTACTGATATGGACATGAGTAATTTTTCAGAAGATGATGAAGATTCTCTAGTTTTATCTTGGTTGAAGAAATTTGGTATATTAGTTTTTGAAGTAGTAAAGGTAGTTTTAATTTCTCTAGCTATTATTTTGCCAATTAGATTATTTTTGGTACAGCCTTTTTATGTAGAAGGGGCGTCAATGGAGCCAAACTTTTATCAAAATGAATATCTTATTATAGATGAGTTATCATACAGATTTAATGAAAAGCAAAGAGGCGAGGTAATAATTTTTAAAAATCCCAAAAACACTCGGGCTTATTTTATAAAAAGAATAATAGGATTGCCAGGGGAGGCAGTATCTATAGATGAGGGCAGGGTCTATATTGATGGAGAGATTTTAGAGGAGGCTTACATAGAAAATTTTTCTTCTGATAAACATGAGGCTATTACTTTAGAAGAAAATGAGTATTTTCTAATGGGAGACAATAGATCAAACAGCTTAGATTCTCGTCAAATTGGTCCCGTTAATGAAAGTTATGTTATAGGAAGAGTGTGGGTTAGAGGTTGGCCTATAAATAGGGTCAATACTTTTAATGTCCCAATTTATGAGAATATTAGTCAATAAATAAGATATATGGCAGCTAAAAAGAAAAAAGTAAAAGTACAATTAGTTAAGGGTATGAAAGATATATTGCCTGATGAGCAATTATATTGGAACCTTATTAGAACCAAAGTAGAAAATTTCGCTAGAAATTATGGCTTTTCTCGTATTGATACGCCAATAGTAGAGGCTACTAGTTTGTTTAAACGAACAGTAGGTGAAGACACCGATGTGGTTAGCAAAGAAATGTACTCTTTTGTTAGTCAGGGTGGTGATAAATTATCGCTTCGTCCTGAGAATACCGCTCCTGTAGTTAGGTCATATATAGAACACGGCATGCTTAATTTGCCTCAACCAGTTAAACTTTTTTACATTGGTCCTCAGTTTCGTCATGATAATCCTCAGGCTGGTCGTTATCGTCAGTTTTGGCAATTTGGTTTTGAAGCTATTGGAGATGAAGATCCGGTAATTGATGCTCAAATGATAGCTATATCATATTTTATTCTCAAGGACTTGGGCTTAGATATTGAAATACAAGTAAATAGTGTAGGTGACAGTGCCTCTAGAACAGAATACATTAAGATTCTTAAAAAATATTATCAAGATAAGAAAAAATCTCTTTGTAAAGATTGTAGTTTAAGATTAAATAAAAATACTTTACGTTTATTAGATTGTAAAAATAAAAAATGCCAAGAATTAGCTGAAGAAACCCCACAAATGGTAGATCATTTGTCAGAAGCAGGTAAAGAACATTTTATGGCAGTTTTGGAATATCTAGACGAATTGGATATCAAATATAGCCTTAATCCCAAAATAGTCAGAGGATTAGACTATTATACTCGTACTGCTTGGGAGATTTTTGAATGTTCAGGCAAAGAGGGTAAGTTAAATGCTCTAGGCGGAGGAGGACGTTATGATGACTTGGTGAATATACTAGGTGGTCGTGAGACACCAGCCATTGGTTTTGCCATTGGGATTGAAAGAGTAATCATGAAAATGCAAGAGGCCAAAGTAGAGATTGATAAAGGCAGGGGTTTTGATATTTATATTGCTCAGCTTGGTATAGAGGCTCGTAAAAAAGCTTTGAACCTTTTTGAAGATTTGAGACGAGCTGGTTTTTCAGTTTCAGAGAACATGTCCAAGAAAGGACTCAAGGATCAATTGGAGGCTGCTGACAAAAAACAAGTTAAATATACTTTGATCATGGGTCAAAAAGAAATTGCCGATGGTACTATACTTATTAGAGATATGGAGAGTGGAGTACAAGAGATTGTTGATTATAAGAAGGTCAAAGCAGAGGTCCGAAAGCGTCTAGATAGAAATATTGCCAAAAATTTAAAGCTTAAGAAATAATCCCCATCTGGGGATTATTTTTTTGTTGACTTTTGTCTTCAAATCTGTCATTATAATGATGAGAATAATTGCTTTTGGCCGTTATTCTTTTGACACTAAGTATAAGATTTTAATAAAAAGAAATGGAGGTGTTTACATGTTAGAAGTTAAGCGTAAAGATGGAGAATCATTTGAAAGCTTAATCCGTAGATTTACCAGAAAAACAATTCAAAGCGGTAAGATTTTACAAGCTAAAAAAATTAGATTTTTTAGTAAAACAGATAGTAAGAAGAAGACCAGGGATACGGCTCTACGTCGTAGAAATATTACAGCACGTTTTGATTATTTGAAAAAAGTTGGTAAATTAGACGATTTTGAACTAAGACGCAAAAAAAGGCGATAATTTTTTATTGGCAAGATATTTATAAATGTCTTTACAAAAAGATATAGAAAAAGATTTTATAGTAGCTTTTAAAGCTAAAAAAGATATAGAAGTGTCTACTTTAAGGATGCTTCGTAGTGCTCTGAAAAATTTGGCGATAGATAAAAAGATTGAAGTTTTAGATGATGACGATGTTTTATCTATTGCCAAGAAAGAGCTCAAGAAGAGGCAAGATTCTATCGAAGCCTTTAGAACAGCTGGGCGTGATGATTTGTTAGCCAGAGAAGAGGCTGAAGCTAAAGTATTACAAGTATATATGCCAGCTATGATGAGCGAAGAAGAAATAGATAAGATAGTAGATACAGTAATATCTGAAGGACATGACAATTTTGGCTTGGTCATGAAAGAAGTCATGACTAGGACCAAAGGTCAGGCAGACGGCAAGACGATTCAGGAAAAAGTAAAGAAAAAATTGAATTTATAAAAATTTATAATTAAATAAAAATCCCATGCTAATTAATAAAAAGATAACTGTTATGTTTATTGTATTTTTGACAGTTATTTTTTTGTTGCCAGAGCTTGCTTTAGCTCAAGCAGCAGATGTTCTTGGTACCAATGATTTGGCTGAAGCGGGAGTCAATCTAGGCACTAGAGACCTTAAAGAAACAATTGCGGGTATAGTTAATATATTCCTTGGGTTTTTGGGGATTCTGGCCACGCTAATTATTCTATACGGTGGGTTTATTTGGATGACCTCTCAAGGCAATACTGAAAAAGTAGATAAAGCTAAGCAGATTTTGATCAATGGAGTGATTGGTCTGACAATTGTGCTTTCATCATATGCTATAGCTAGATTTGTACTACGTGAAGGTTATGATGGTGCTTTTGGAAATGGCAGTGGTAGCTCGGGTGGAGGTTTTAGCTCGGGAGCAGGTTTGGGAGCTGGTACTTTAGATAGTCATTATCCAATTCGTTACGCTACTGATGTAGCTAGAAATACTAATATTTATTTGACTTTCAAGGAGCCGATGGATGTTGATATGATAGTAGCTGATTCAGGTTGTAATACTGATTGTGCGGCTAATAGTGGATTTATTAATTTATATGAGCAAGGCAATACAGAGCCTATTACAGGCGATGATTTATTGATAAGTTATAGTATTGAGCCTAATACTGGCTTTAGGACTTTTCAATTAAATCCAGTTAATGATTTAGGAAACCCTAGAATGGATGTCCGTTATACTATGGTATTGGGTGATTTAGAAACTCAAAATGGATCAGTAGCTTTTCCGCATTCTAATTCTTATACTTGGAATTTTACTACTGGTACTGAGTTTGATTTTACTCCGCCTACAGTAGTATCAGTTAGACCTATAGCAGGCTCTACAGATAATCCCAGAAATAGTGTATTACAAATTAATTTTTCAGAAGCAATAAATCCAGCTTTAGCAACAGGTATAGCTCCTGCTTTTACAAATATTAGCCTTGTGAATCATGACGATGCTTTACCATTGGTATCTGGAGAATATAGAATATCTAATCAATATAGAACCATAGAATTAATCACTACTGATTTATGTGGTGTAAATTCTTGTGGTGGAGATGTATTTTGTCTACCAGCTAGTGATGATACTAGTCCTGACGATTTTGTTGCTCTAGTAACTACCAATATAGCTGATATGGCAGATAATCACTTAGAGTCAGATTATACTTGGGTTTTTGCTACTACCGGTGAAATTGATCTTACTCCACCAACTATTTCTCAGATGCAAAATCCAGATGCTATTTCATTAATCGATCCAATAGAAGTTACCTTTGATAAACAATTATTAGGTAGTTCAATCAACTCAAGTAATATTGGTATTGCGCCAGACATTAATTATTGGATGCGTTTATTAGATGGCGATACAATTAGTATTAGACATGATAGATTTGATCCGTCTAGTTATTACACGCCTACTTTGACTTCTGGTATTAAAGATTTAAGTCAAAATTGTTGGTATCCATGTGTTTGTGATGCTGCTGATGCTTCATGTGTTTGTAATAATAGATTCTGTTCTGGTAATGAAGAGTATTGTGAGGGTAGTTAAATATAAATTAATCACTTGTCATCTCGACCGAAGTGGAGACCTGCCTGCCGGCAAGGCAGGGATCTAGATTTCTCCATGCGCCTCTCATTAATTCGAGACTTAGTCGAAATGACAAACGAGAGGAATTAACAAAATAAATTTCTAAACTGGATGAAAAAAGTATTTTCACTATTAATAAGCAACCTTGTTCTAGCATTAACCTTTGCTAATAAGGCTTTTGCCCAAGAAGAGTTTGGCATTAATGATTTAGCGGATGCAGGAGTAGTCCTGGGGACGCGGTCTATACAAGACACCATTGGAGGAATTATTAATATATTCCTTGGTTTTTTGGGAATACTAGCAACTCTATTGTTATTATACGCTGGTTTTCTATGGATGACTTCTCGAGGTAATGCTGAGAAAGTGGAAAAAGCAAAATTGCTTATCGCTAGTGCGGCTATTGGACTAGTCATTATAGTTTCTGCCTATGCTATTTCTAGATTTATATTAAGCAAATTATACGAAGTGACTGAGCCAGGTGGTGTGGCACCAATCGCTTGTGTACTTGATACTGAGTGTGCTTCTGGCTGTTGTGATACGGCTGGATCAGGTACTTGTCAGCCATATAGTTTTTGTAATCCAACAATAACTTGTTCTGAACCACTTGATGATGATGAGCCGAGAGTTTGCTCTTTAAGTAGAAGTAGTGGTCCAGTGGGTAGTAATTTAACTATTCGTGGCTGGCACTTTGATACTGACGATGATAATTTACCTGGCGTTGGTAGAGTAGAAATAGATGGAGAAGTTGCTGAAATAGTAGAATGTGGCACTTCACAAATGTGGGATGATAGAAGGGTGAGAGTGAAGATTCCAGATTCTCTAGATCCGGGAAATTATGAAGTAATTTTATATAATGATGTCTTACCAACTGGTGTAGAAAGTGTAGAATTTCCTCACTTTGATTTTACAGTTACAGCAGGTATATCTCCAGTTAATGTAGATTGTTTAGTGCCAGACGAAGGACCTGCGGGAATAGTGACTGATGTTACTATTCTGGGTGATGGTTTTACAGATATAGAAGGAAGTTTATCTATGAATGGTTGGTTTGATGATGCCGAAGTAACTTTAATTAATGAAAATTTAAGTATTAACAGTTGGACTGATTTAGAAATTAATATGTCAGTACCAATTAATGCTTTGGCTAGTGATATAGTAGTAGAGGTAGGCGGATATTCAGGTTCAGGATATTTTGATGTAACGTGTGAAGACGAAACTGATTGTGATTCTGGTTGTTGTGATAATAACTCTTGTATGCCTGCCGATGCTTGTAGTGGTACGGTGATTCCAAGTGACAATCAACCATTTATTGATGGTATTTCACCTGAAGATGGTGAAGGTGGCACATTACTTACTATTTTCGGTTATAATTTTGGAACAAGTGTAGGTGTAGTTACTATTGGTGGTGAAATAGCTTTAACACCACCTATTTGTGGAGATGTTTGGACAGACACTTATATAGTGATTCAGACTCCTGGTGATGTTACATCACTTAATGAATTATTAGATGTAGTAGTAACTCAATCAGCTGCTGCTGGAGCAGAATCTAGCGATGCTTCATTTACATGGTTTGAAAGAAATGATACAGTTCGTCCAGGTATTTGTAGCTTAATTCCAGACTATGGTTCTTATGGCGATGCTATAAGTATTCAAGGTGTAAATTTTTCAGATGGTGATATAGCTTATTTTGATGACTTATTTAGTTATGTAAATACTTATGTTGATGATAATAATTTCGATACTGAAGTGCCAAACGTAGTAGGAGTCAACCTTCCAGTAACTATACAGACAAATGATCCAACGCCAATAGCTAGTAACGCATTTCCGTTTTCAGCTTTATCTGTTAGTGGCGGAAATCCAGTTATTATAGAATTGTCTCCAAACAATGGTCCAATGGATTCCTATCTTACGATTATGGGATCAAATTTTGGAAATAATGGAGGTCAAGTATTATTTGATCCAAATTCTGCAGTGGCTGATGATGAAATATTAGGCTTATTTGATTTTCCTGCTCAATGTGGAGATTATTGGTTTGATGATCATATAATTGTCAGAGTGCCAGATACTTTAATAATAGAAGACTCATATTTTATTAGAATAGTTAGACAGAGTGATTCAGCTACTAGTAATGATTTTAATGGTTTTACTGTTACAGATACTTTAGTTGGACCACAGATTTGTGCTATTGATCCAGACAATGGACCAATTGGTAATAGGGTAAATATTTTTGGTGAAAATTTAGGCTCTGACGACGGCACTGTAACTTTTTTTGATAATATTAATACAAGTCATACTGGCTGGAATGCTAATCAAGTGCTTGGTATTGAAATACCAGTTGGAGCTAGCACTGGTCCGGTCATAGTTACAGATAGTGCAGATAATAATAGTAATGGCTTGCCATTTAATGTAGGTGCTTGTACTGGAGATGTTCAGTGTGGTGTTGGTAATGAATGTTGTCCAGGAGAATTTGGAGACTATTGTGATGTGGAGGGTAGTTGTGGAATTACTCTAACTTCATGTTCATACTCTTGGGAGGTTTTTACAGAAGCGGAGCCTTTTGGACTAGTTTATAATTATGACTGTGCTAGCGGATTGCAATCTCCAAGTCCATGGCCAGATCAACATCTAGGTATTGGGGCTGATGGATTTGAAGTGCAACAAGCTTCTTTAGATGCTTTTATAGATTCCAATATTTCAGCTTTGTTTAATCGTGATGTAGATGACGCTGATTTTGATTTAGATACTTATCCAAATAATGTTAGAGTTTGGCAATGTAATACCGGTGGCCCAGTATTAATTATAGGAGATTGTAATACTGAAATATTTGATGCTAATTTAGATGGTGATGGAATTTTGGATATTTTAAATCAAAATACTAATAGAGAGGGCTTTGTATTTGATCCTGCTACAGATTTAGTAGCAAACACTTGGTATCAAGTTAGACTCGGTACTTTTCATACTGAGATTGGTGTAGATAGTTGGAATCCAGATGATGAGCAGCCACCTCTTGATTGGCATTTTAAAACTAGAGACAGTGGTTTGCTTTGCGAGGTTACTTCTGTAGCCGTTACTCCTCAAAGTCCGTCAGCTGATATGTATCCAGGTAGAGAGAAGAATTTTAATGCTTCCCCTCTAGCTGATAATTGTAATATTTGTGGTGGAAATTATGACTGGCAATGGTCTATAGATCATACTCCTGGACCAGCTAGTGACTATGCTAGTATAACTGGACCACCACTAAATACGAGCGTTAATAGAGGGTATACTAGATTAGAAGGTGGTCCTTCAGCTACTCAATTATTATCTGCTGGAGACACTTCTATTACTTTAGAAGCTACTACTACAAGTAACGGATTAGAGATTACAGGACAATCTTTTCCAGTTATATTGGCACCGATTTTAAGAGTAGAAAGTTATGTTCCAAATTGTGATGACTCCTGTGGTGATGCATTGATTTGGGCTCACTTTAATACAGAATTACAACCATCAGGACTGTCTCAGATAGATTTACATCATTGTACTGATGCTACTTGTGCTAATGTTGACGGGTTAGATTTGATAAATAGTATAAACATCTCAAATCCTTATCGTATAGAGGTTGACGGGTTAGCTGATTTAACAGAAGGGGAGACTTACATGGTGACTCTTGATGCTTCAATTGTAAATATATATGGCTATACTCTAGGCACAGATTTTTCATGGCAATTTACAGTCGGAACTGGCAATTGCGTAATGAATGGTGCAGATATTTATCCAGATAATTATACAGCTTATTCATATAATGATATTAACTACCGAGGCTATGCTATAGCTGATGGAGGTTCTTGTGGAGCTCAAGCTATAACTTGTGAAGATTGTGATTGGAATTGGAGTACAAATCCCTATCCTTCAACAATAGCTTCTATTGGCACGGGTTCAGATCATGTTACAGCTGTATTGAGTGGTCTCAACAACAATCCTCCAACTACAGATATATATTTGACCATTGATGGAGGTGGATTAGGTCATAATGAGGTTTTCTATAGTACTCCTTTAACTGTTAACGTTAGTGGAGAAAGCACAGGTATAACAGAATTAGCTGTAAATTCTTATTATCCAGATTGTGGGGCTTGTACTAATTCTTTAGCTGGAATTCGATTTAATTCAGATCTTGAACCAGCTACAGTTATTCCTGCTAATATTAGAATTCATAATAATTATACTGGTGGTAACGTGGGTATAATCAGCATGACAATAGCAGGGGGTGATGAGGTTATTATAGAGCATGATCCATTTATCCTTGGTGATGAATATCAAATAGAGGTTGATGAAGCGGTTACTAACACGGACCTTGATGGTATAACTGGTGGTTGGACATCTCAACCAATTGATATTGAAAATGCAGCTTGTTTGGCTGATGCCGCCGAGGTAAGACCAGTCACAGAAATAGCTGGAGCCAGTGACTCAGTCAATTATTTTGCTCTTCCTACTTATAGTTCTGCAAGTTGTGGAGCGACACCAGTAGACTGTCCTACTTGTAGCTATACTTGGACAAATAACAGCTTGGGAACATTCGGTCTGCTAACTGATCAAGATCCAGTTTTTACTACTTATACTGCTCCGCCATTAGTAGATGGTGCTGGTACTCCTGACAATATGATTCTTGATGTTCAGAGAGGAGCAGTTACATTACCAGTTACACCTGGAACATTAACTATAGACTTAAGTTTAACTGTTGGGCCGGCACTTACTATGTCAGAATATTGGCCAGATTGTGCAGCAAGTGGTAATGCTTGTACTAATTCACAAATTGGTGCCAGATTTAATACTCCAATTGATGCAACAACTTTAGCGGGCAATGCTTATGTAAGAGGTCCAGAGGGATTAATAAGTACAGGAATATTTACTTTAACAAATAGTGACAGGACAGTTACAATTGATACAACAGCATTACAAATGGGAGACACATATAGAGTAACTTTTGGTCCTGATATAGCTAATACATCTGCTAGTATTCTAGGTGTTGCTACAAATTATTCTTTCACTGTCGGCGTGGCAGAATGTCTGATTGACGAAGTTCATGTCCAGCCACCTACAGCTGAAGCAGGAATTAACCAATCTATCCCCTATAGTGTAGAAACAGAGATTACTACCATAGCTGGTTGTGAGCCTATGCCAATTGATTGTGATACATGTACTTATGAGTGGACAGAGGCCGACCCAGAGGATTTAGGCGATTTCAATAACGCCACTTATCCAAATCCTGTATTTACCACCCATCCTACAGTATTCAATGGACAGACTACACAAATAGAATTAGAAGTTAGAGATCAGGGTGAACTTTTTGAAGATACTGGAAGACTAGAAATAGTAATTGAAACTTCAACACTCCCTGAAGTTACTTTAATAGGTTACTTTCCACCAGTCGATGCTATGGCTTTTTATTGTTATAACATATTACCAATGTTTGAATTTGACACATCAGCCGCTAGCTTAGACAGAGGTAGTGTTAGAGATCAAATAGCCTTATATGAAGCTTGTTCTAGCGCTGACGGATGGTGTCCGGTAACTGGTAGTGCTCAATTTGTTGAAGCAGATGGTATTACCGAAGTGTATTTTCAGCCAGATAATCTTTTGAGCCCTAGCACACGACATAGTTTTTTACTTGATGATATTACTTCAGTAGTTAGTGAAGATGACGTATCAGTTACAGTTTTACCTGAGTTGGATTTATTGTCTGGAGAAGAACCAGGAGGTTCTAATTCTCTAAGTTTGCAGTTTAACACCAGTAATGAGATATGTTCTATTCATAGAGTAGTAATTGACTATGATGAAGGAGCTAGGCTATTTACTTGTCTGGATCCTAGAGGCTGTGAAGGTGATGCTGATCCAGTCCCGCTTAATGGCAACCAACATGAATATAGATCTTTAACCTATAGTATAGGTGGTAATTTATTAGGTACTTCAGGCATGACTTATAATTGGATGTCATCCAACGATGCAGTAGTTAGTTTAGTAAATCCAGTTAGTGATAACATATATGGTACAGCTGAATCTAATGGCAATACTAATTTAAGTGTAGAAGTTTATTTAAATTCTGAACCAAGGAATGTATTAACTAATGCAATATCTCTACAAGTAGCTACCTGTGAAGAGCCATGGCCAAGTTTAGATAATTATCCTTGGAATGACGGTGAAGGTTGGAATTTTTCCACTTATTATTGTATAAAATACGATGAGTCATCAGTTGAGCTTCCAAATATAGATATACCAACTAATGTTACATCCCCAGATCAAAATGTTTTAGACGAATTTATAACGACTATTCATTATCCTACTGCTGATAGTGGACAACAACATCCTTATTTAGGTAGTTTAGCTTATTACGATGAAGCAGACAGTAAGAGTAATTCACTTACTACATTAGAATATTTATTAGATGCTAAAAAAGCCAGTGCTCAATCAGGTTCCATTGTTGATATTATTGCCTTTAGAGTTATGGAAAATTCAGGACATCTATCTGTAATGGATTGGTATAATAAATATGCACCAAATTCAAATGAGTCAGGAAGTTTAAGTCAGGTTGATGGTTACGAAGCTTTGCAAGTTGGCAGTACTGTTTATGTAGCAGCTGCTAATGCAGAAGGCGATATGTGGACTAATATATATATTATTGCTCATAATATTGGAGCTAATTCAGAGACTCTCAATATATATAATCAGATGTTAGCTAATTTTAAATTAAATACTAACCTAGCGGTATCTTCTGAAAATTTTTGTAACAGTCAAATGACCAGAAGTTGTAGTAGCGATTTTGATTGTCCAGCTTATTGTGCTGATGCGAGTGGTAATGATGAGCTAGATTGTGAAGCTGGAGGGGCAACTTGGATGCCAGCTGATACATGTAACTCTCCAATGCTTAAATTGCGTCGTGATACTAAACGTCTTAGTGATTTAGTAAATATAAATAATGCTATTTTGGCTTATGGTGAAGCTAATAAAGCTTGTGAGCGTAATAGTTTAATTTCATGTGAAATAGATGATGATTGTCCCGGTGAGAGTGATTGTATTTCTTATTATCCACCTCTAAATGCGGGATCTTATATTAATGGTTTATCTAATAGTTCTTGGCCTTCTTGGCAGGGTGTATTTTCTAATGCTCTGGCTATACTTGCACCGTCAGATCCAGTCGGATTATTTAATGGTTGTCCAGATGGTTATAGTCCTGAGACTTGTTGGAATGAAGCAACTCTAAATTTTATTTGCCCAACTAACTCCTTGGTATATATGTATAATATAGAAGGAATTGGACAGACTTATTATTTAGGAGCTAATTTTGAATATGATGGTATTGTGCCATCACCTGGAATTACCTTTAGTGGTAATTTAAATCCAGTAGTTACTATGGATTTGACACAATCACAGTGTGCAGATGAACCCATAAATGCTCCTGGCTCTACAAGTAGCCCATATTGTGGTAACGGTATAATTGATGTTGATTATTGTACAGTGCCTTGTGAAGGTTGTACTGTTTTCGAATGTATTAATGAAGGAGGATGGTATATACAGGAAGAATGTGATAGTCAATTTTGGAACTTAGCTTGCTCCGAGATACCTCCAGGAGCTGATATTTTTTATTCAATAGTGGGTGATCATGATTGGTGGAATGAGCAGACTGTTGGTTGTTATTCACCAGGTACTATTGATTCAGATAATAATTTAATAGAGTGTACTTGGTATGAGTCAGATCCAGTATTAACAGCTGCTCAGTGTGGTGGTTATTGTGGAGATGGTTTTTTACAATCATATTATGAAACATGCGATGGTAATGTACCAGCTGGTGAGTATACTTGCGTATATGGTGATCCAAATGATTTATCATGTGATAATTGTCAGATAATTTGTAATGATGATGCTGGTACTTATCCAGCTGCCCTTTGCGGTGATGGTCTTTGGTCAGAAGGTATGGAGCAATGTGATCCAAGCGCTAGTCCAAATGGTAATTATGGTTGGGATTGTACAGAGAGTGGCACTATTAATTGTAGTGCTAGTTGTGAACATACTTGTACTGTAGGTGAACCTTATCCAGGTTTTTGTGGAAATGGAGTTGTAAATGGGGAATGTAGTGTTTATTGTTCTGAGTGTGATTCTAATGAAGCGATTCTAACTAATACCATTCGCTGTCATACTGCAGGCGGAGTATGGTCTTCTATTGAAGATTGTGATTATGCAAATTATGAAGCACCATTACCAGAAGATTCTCATGATGGTTTTAGTTATGGTTGTACTCTGTCTTGTGAGTTTGATAATACATATTGTGGTGATGGAGTATGGCAATATGACGCTCAAGAAATGTGTGATTACGGATTAGATAATAACGATGTGCCTGTTTATACTACTCCTGAACCATTATTCTCTGATGAATATAATCAGTATTTATGTAGAGATATAGATACTTATACTGCTACAAATAATAGTACTCACAGAGCTTGTACAGCTACTTTAGGTGGCTATTGTGGTGATGGATATATTCAAGATGGAACAGCTGGCTTTGGTGATTATGATGAAGAATGTGATCCTGGCACTCCTTGGGATGGTATAGCTCCAAATCCAGCAACACCATTACCAGGAGCTAGTAGTATTGCTAATCAATATTCGTGTGATGTTGATTGTGTTGGTACTGTTGGTGGTTATTGCGGTGATGGTGAGGCTCAAATTGATTATGATGAACTTTGTGATGGTCAGGATTATCCGGCTAGACCTTTGCCAAGTCAGTCTGATTTTGAGAATACTTATACTTGTGCAGACGATTGTATGAGCTCAGTTTCTGGTGCTGAGGGTGGCTATTGTGGTGATGGTGTAACAAATCATCAATATTATGAAAGTTGTGATTGGGCAACACTCCCACCTGAGGATTATCCATGGCCTCGTGGAGAGAACATTACTAATTTTTCTACTCAAATAAATCAATATGTTTGTAATGATTGTATAAATCAAGGCGGTTATTGTGGAAACGGACGAATAGATGGAGAATGTAATGTAAATTGTAGTAATTTAATAGATGGAGTATTTACTAGCCCCTATAATTGTACAGACTCAGAATGTAGTGCTGAAGGAGGTGGGTTTACTCCCTATGAGCAATGCGATAGTGGTTTTAATCCAGCTTATGCCATAGATAAAGATATTGATATAGTCTATATTTTTGATATGTCTGCTACTATGTCTTCTGTAGCTAATGAACTCTGTGGAGCTGTTCAAGATGCTATAGATGATATAGATGAAGATTATGAAGATATTAATTATAGAATAAGTATTATGGTATTAGGCGATAATGATGGTGCTATAGCGCTTACTCCAAATATAGCCGATGATTTGCCGGAGCTCTCTCCTTGGCTTCTTGATGATGATCATGGCAATGTATGGTTAGATGAAGCACAGCAAGTATTTACTAATTTAGTTACTGGGTGTGATCTTTACACAGATCCTGATTATCATGATTATGTTCGTTATTTAAGTTTTTATGAAAATGATGATACAGAGTTAGCTTATAATCATATTAATAATGGTGTAAATAGAAATGGTGAACCAACTGTATATGAAACTTGTTCAGATGCCTCTGATCCAGCTGGGCGAGTAGAAAATTGGGGCTATGCTACCAAGAGAATAATTGAAGACTATGAATGGTTAGATGGTTATCAAAGACTAGTTATTCCAATTAGTGACGAAGCAGCCTATTGTGGTAGTAATGGATCTACTATTGAAGATATAGAAAATTGTATTGACGATGGTGGTAATGATATTCTATTGGATATAATAGAATTAGCTAATTTAGAAAATCCAGCTGTGCATGTGAGCCCAGTATTATTTCCTTATGTGCATGAAGATTTAGCTATACATGGTCAGTGTTTGGCTAGTGGCACAGGTGGTGTATTTATGTCTACTACAGATAATTGGGCTGTAACAACTGTGCAAGTTGTAAATGCTACTTTCTGTGATGGCGATGGTGATGGGCATATGGATTGTACTTTAGTACCATAATAAAATATAAATTAAATTATAAGATATGTTTGATGATTTAAAACAAGATAATAATAAGGCGACTCCAGCTCCTGCTGTACCTACGCCTCAAACTACTGCATCTAGCCCAGAGCCAAATGCTCAGGCAACAGCGCCAACACCAGCTCCGATTCCTCAGCCAAATAAAATTGCTGATATGTTTGGTGATGTAGATCCAGTAGCTGTTAATCATGGACCAGTAGATCCAAATAAGCCTAGCGCTATTCAATCTGGTAAAATTAAGCCAATCTCTCAAACTAGTGTACCTAAACCAGAGCTAAGTGCTCAGGCAACAGCACCAACGCCAAGTGCTAAGCCAGTTATTCCAGTACCACAACAAGCAACTCAAACACCAAATATTCCACCAGTTGATTCGATGATGGTTACAGATGATAGATCGTCTAGCCCAATAAAAAAGATAATAATAGCTGTTTTAGTAATTTTACTTTTAGCTATCGCTGGCGGAGCTGTTTATTATTTTTTTCTAAAGGATAGAGGAACAGAGATTATTGCTGATGAGAATATTAATACAGAAGTCTCTTTTAATGAAAATAATAATGTAAATGATGAACCAGTTATTATTGATGACGAACCAATTATTGATTATGATGATCTCGATGATGACTACGATGGTTTAAGTAATGGCTTGGAAAAAATATATGGTACAAATCCAATGGAAGCAGATACAGATAATGATGGTCTTTTTGATCAAGACGAAATAGAAACATATCATACCGATCCATTGGTTACTGATACCGATAGCGATGGTCTTAACGATTATGAAGAAATAATTATTTATAAGACAGATCCAAATGATCCAGATACTGATGGAGATACTTATCAGGATGGTATGGAAGTATCCAGTGGTTATAATCCATTAGGAAATGGAAGACTAATTGAAGGTGAAGAGGACGATAATGATGGATTATTAAATACTAACGAAAATTTATAAAATTATGCTAAACGAACAAGAATCAAAAAAAGACGTAATGAATCATTTGACTGGTTCAGAAGATATTAAATCTAAGGTCAATGAAGATCTAAATACTGATAAAACAAGTATGGATGAATTAAAGGCGTCCATGGGAGTTAAAAAAGAAGCTATCAGTGTTCATTCTATGCCTGGTAAATTTGTAGAAGCTAGTCAGAAAAAAAGTGTTGGCGGAGCTAGTTCTGGGCTTAGTGGTGGCTCTAGTAAAAAAGTGTTACTTATTGCTATTGGGCTTATTTTATTTATTATAATAGTGATTGCTGGTGTTTTATGGTTTGCCAATAAAAATATTCAATCTCCCAATAATCAACCAGTAGCAGTTATAAATGAAAACACCAACGATAATACTAATGACGACATTAATCAAAACGATAATACTAACGATAATCAGAATCAAGTTGAAAATATAAATGACAATACTAATGATAATGTTAATCAAAACGATAATACTAACGATAATCAGCCTCAAAATATAAATGATAATACTAATGATAATCCAGATAATTTAGTTATTTTTGATGCTGATAATGATGGTTTAAGTTATGAAGAGGAATTAGTTTTTTCTACTAACCCAAATTTAGAGGACACTGATAAAGATGGCTATAAAGATGGTCAAGAAATAATTAATTTATTTAATCCATTACTACCATCTAAAGATCTACTTACTTCAGGCTTAGTAATAAGATTTAATAATAGTATATATAATTATTTGTTACTTAGACCAAAAGTTTGGTTAGCTAAAGCTGAGGGAGGTAATTTAGCAGAAATATTAATACTTCCAAATACAGAAACCGGTGAATCATTTTCTATATCAAGCATAAGTAATACTAGCGGACTTTCATTGACTGAGGCCTTAGTTCAAAATGAGGATATTTTAGGTTCAGCAGCTAATTTTGAGAATTATAGTTTAGATGGAAAAGAGGCTTTGCGATCTAAAGATGGTAGAAAAGTAATTAGCTTGAATGGTGAATATATAGTTGTTATTGCCTATGACACTGGCTCTTTGGGTAGTGCTAATTTTGATAGTACTTTTGCTATGATGTTAAATAGTTTTAAATGGTCAGTAGTAGATAATAATCCTAGCGAAGAAGATGAAAGCTAAATTATTAAATATAAATAAGAGAGGACTAAAAGTAGATTTTTCCTGGTTGACTGATTTGGAAAAAATTATTAAGAAAGATTATAAGTTAAAAAAACAAATTTCTATTGCTTTAGTAGGTGAAACAGAAATTAAAAATTTCAATAAGGTTTATAGAAATAAAAATAAAGTAACTGATGTTTTGTCATTTATATTAGACGACAAATATGTTTTGGGAGAAGTATTAATTTGCCTTTCTCAGGCTCGCCGCCAGGCGCAAGAAAGGAATAATACATATAAAGCTGAATTACAACTTTTGACAGTTCACGGAATATTACATCTTCTAGGTTATGATCATGAAATAAGTAAGAAAGAAGCAGCTAGACAAGAATTAGCTGAGCAGAAGATATTAAATAAATTAAACAAATAGTTTATGGATTGGCAATTTTACAAAAATTTTAGATTTGCATTCCGAGGATTGAAGACGGTTTTCTCTACTGAAAAAACTTTTCGTTTGCATACTGTAATTGCTATTCTAGTTATTGCTTATTCCTGGTATCAGGGTATAGAAAAGATTTATTGGGTAGTAGTTTTAATGATTATTGCCTTAGTTATGGCTTTGGAAGTTTTTAATTCAGCTATTGAAAGATTGGTAGATATGCTAGCGCCACGTACCCATAAATTTGCTAAAGAGGTAAAGGATTTATTGGCCGCCATGGTCTTATTAGTTTCATTTTTTGCGGCAGCAATTGGATTTATAGTATTTTTAGCCTAAAAAATTTGGCAAATGTAGATAATTTAGTTATAATTAATAATCATAAGATATAAAATGGTCAGTAATAAAGACATAATAACCAGTTTAGACATTGGCACTAATGCCATTAGGATAGTTATGGGGCAGAAGATGCCCGATGGCCGCCTTAAGATTATTGGTGCCGCTGATACACCTTCAGAGGGAATCATTAGAGGAAGCATTAATTCTATTGAAGATGCTGTTTCTTGTATTTCTGAAACTATTGAAAAGTGTGAGCGCATGACAGGTGTACGTATTGATAAAATAGTGGTAGGTATTTCAGGTGCTCATATTAAGACAGTGGCTAGTAAAGGTGTTGTAGCAGTAGCTAAAGCTAATGAACAAGTAGAGGATTCTGATGTAGAGAGAGCTTTAGAGGTAGCCGAAAGTACTACTACTATGCCAAATTATGAGATATTGCACGTACTACCAATTTCTTATAATTTAGACGACCAGAAGGACATTAAAGAGCCTCAGGGGATGACTGGGGTACGTTTAGAGGTAGCCACGCAAATAGTGATGGCTCTATCATCTCAGGTTAAGAACATGACTAAAGTAATTTATCGTACAGGAGTAGATATAGAGTTTATTGTATTTTCAATTTTAGCAACAGCAGAGGCTGTTTTAACTGCCAAGCAAAAAGAATTAGGTGTGGCTGTGGTAAATATTGGTTCAGCTACTACTTCTTTGGCTGTGTTTGAAGAGGGTAATATATTACATACAGCTGTATTACCAGTTGGTGCTGGACATATTACTAATGATTTAGCTATTGGTTTAAAAACTTCAGTAGACGTAGCCGAGGCTGTTAAACGAGATCATGGTCAAGCAATTAGCGATGGTATTTCTAAGAGAGATGAAGTTGATCTTCATAAATATTCTGAAGATGAAAAGAAAGGTTCTTATGTTTATAAAAAAGATATAGCTGAAATAGGTGAAGCTAGACTAGAAGAAATATTTAGTCTTATTAGAGATGAGCTTAAAATTATTAATCGGGATGGTAAATTACCTTCAGGCATAGTATTGACTGGTGGAGGAGCTAAGATGCCTATGATAGTTGATCTAGCTAAAGAGGTATTAGAATTACCAGTATTTTTAGGTATGCCAGTGGATAATAATTTTCCTATTGATAAATTAAATGATACAGAATATACTACAGCTCTAGGTTTGGTACTTTGGGCAGATAAGAATATGGCAACTGGTGGAAATTTTTTGACTGATATTTCAGCAATTGGTCAAACTACAGATAAAATGAAAAGATGGCTTAAGTCTTTATGGCCTTCATCATAATATTATATTTATTTAAAATTATAAAATAATGGTTAAAAAGAATATCAAAGAAATAGTACCCCCAGTAGAGACTTTTGCTAATATAAAAGTAGTCGGAGTTGGTGGTTCTGGTGGATCAGCTATTAATCGTATGGTAGCCTCTAAAATAAGAGGTGTTGATTTTATTGCAGTGAATACTGATGCTCAAGCCTTACATAGTTCTATTGCACCTAATAAAGTCCACATTGGTAAAACTACTACTAAAGGTTTGGGGGCTGGCATGGATCCAGATTTGGGTCTTAAGAGTGCTGAAGAAAATGAACAAGATATTATAGAAAGAATTGATGGAGCTGATATGGTTTTTATTACTTGTGGATTAGGCGGTGGTACTGGAACAGGTGCGGCACCATTAATAGCCGACCTAGCTAGAGAAGCCGGAGCTCTTACTGTTGCTGTAGTTACCAAACCATTTACATTTGAAGGAGTACACAGGAAAGATATAGCTGAAAGAGGTTTAGAAAAATTAATAGACAAGGTAGATACTATAATTACTATTCCCAATGATAGATTATTACAAATTATTGATAAGAAAACATCGCTTTTAGAAGCTTTCTCAATTGTTGATGAAGTATTAAAACAAGGTGTGCAAGGAATTTCAGAGGTAATTACTGTACCTGGTTTAGTTAATGTGGATTTTGCTGATGTTAAAACCATTATGAATCAATCAGGTAGTGCTTTGATGGGCATTGGTAATGCCACTGGGGAAAGTAGAGCTAGAGATGCTGCTAAGGCAGCCATAGATAGTCCCTTATTAGAACTTTCCATAACTGGTGCTACAGGAGTATTATTTACTATTGCTGGTGGTTCAGATCTTACTATGTTTGAAGTTAATGAAGCAGCTGAAGTAATTACTTCAAGTTGTGATCCAGAGGCTAAAATTATATTTGGTACTGTGATTGATGAATCTTTAGGAGACGAAGTAAAAGTAACAGTAATAGCTACAGGATTTAAAGCTAATGATGATATGCCAGTTAAACCTAATCTTTCTTCTGCGTCTGCACCAATTATGAGTCATCCAGAGACTTTTGCTAAAAAATCTGAAGAAAGAAAAGTTAAACGTGCTTTTGAAAAACAAAAAGAAGATAAAGATGAGGCAGTAGAAGAAATTCCAAAAACCAAAAAAGAAGAAGAGCTTGATATTCCAGCTTTCTTGCGTAAGAAATTAAAAAATAGATAAATGAATTGCCCAGTTTGCAATCATAAAGATACTAAGGTAGTAGACTCTCGTCTTAGTGGCGAGGGTTTTAGTATTCGTCGTCGCCGATCATGTCAAAAATGTGATTTTCGTTTTTCTACAATTGAAGAAATGGAAATTTTGGATCTGACAGTTATTAAACGCGATGGCCACAGAGAGAACTATAATAAAGACAAGTTGATTAGAGGGCTTAGAACTTCTTTAGAAAAGAGGCAATATTTAGAAGAAGATTTTCATAAGTTAGTTAATCAAACTGAAAGAGATATTCAGAAAAAATCTAAGAACGAAGTGACTTCTAAGCAATTAGGAGAAATTGTAATGAAGAGATTAAAATCTTTTGATCAGGTAGCTTATATCCGCTATGCATCTGTTTATAGGTCTTTTAAAGACGCTAAAACATTCCAAAAAGAACTTAATCAGTTGTTAAAAAAGAAAAATATTAAGAAATAATTATGACAGATGAAGAGTTAAGACAAATAATTAAGGAGAATAAGAAAGTTTTGGACGACATTGATAAGAGAATGCACCGTATTGAGAAGAAGTTCGTCTGGAACACTATTTTTGGTTTTATTAAAACAACTATTATTTTAGCGCCGTTGATAATTGGCGCTATTTATCTAACTCCGCTTTTGAAAGATTATGTTAAGATTTTTGAACCAATATTTAGAAATTTACCGGCCACATTACAAAATTTAGCCAAGCCTGCTGATGTTAATAATTCAGGTACTGCAGCGAGTGATACAGACTTAATGTTAGAATCTTTTTGTGATCCAGAAGCTCGTCAATTAATGGTAGATCAACTTTGTAAGTAATGGAAGAATTACGCAATAAAATAAAAAATTTATTAGCTGAAGTTTCCAAAGCTTTGGAAATTTTAGATTTAGATAGCAAAGGAAATAAATTAGAAGAATTAAAGTCTGAGATGAGTTCTCCTGATTTTTGGAATGATCAAGACAAAGCTAAACAAATTAGTTCACAAGCTAGTAATTTAGAAGAACAAATAAATTCTTGGCAAGCATTGTCCCAAGAAGTTTCTGAATTAAATGACTTATCTCAAGACAAGCAAGCCGAGGAATTATTAAAAGATTTAGAAGCTAAATATAAAACACTTTATATTAGATTTCAAGATTTGTCGCAAGAACTTTATTTACAAGGTAAGTACGATGATTTGGCGGCTATAGTAACTATCAATGCTGGCGCTGGAGGAGTGGATGCTCAAGATTGGGCTCAAATGATAGAAAGAATGTATCTTCGTTTGGCTGAACAAAATAATTGGACAGTTAATCATTTATCTCGTTCAGTGGGATCAGAAGCCGGGATTAAAAGTTCAACTTTTAAAGTTAGTGGTTTGCATGTTTATGGCTATCTTAAAAATGAAGCAGGCGTGCATCGTTTAGTAAGATTATCTCCTTTTGATGCGGATCACGCTCGGCATACCTCTTTTGCTATGTTGGAGGTTTTGCCAGAAGTGATACGGCCCGATATAGATATTAAAGATGAAGATTTGCGTATTGATACTTTTAGGGCTTCAGGGCGTGGTGGACAATCAGTTAATACTACTGACTCAGCAGTTCGGATTACACATATTCCCACTGGTTTAGTAACTAGTTGCCAAAACGAGAGATCTCAACTTCAGAATAAAAGACAGGCTCTTACTTATCTCTATGGTAAGTTGCAAAAATATCATGAAGCCGAAAGAGCCGAAGAAAAGAAATTACTTAAAGGAGAATATACAGAGGCTGCTTGGGGAAACCAAATTAGGTCTTATGTTATTCATCCTTATAAGATGGTTAAAGACCATCGTACTAATTATCAATCCAAAGATCCAGATAAAGTTTTCAATGGAGATCTGATGTCTTTTATAAAAGCAAATTTAGAAAAGAATGTAGTTATATAGATTATTTCATGCTATAATGTAGCCATATGTTTGAACATTTAGGTCCAACACCAGAAGTAAGCATAAGTAAAAAACCTACAAATTATAAAATGTATTTAAGTTTGTTGTCTTTTGCTGTTGTCGTATTTATATTTGCTTCTGCTATTGGTCAGGGGCAGCATTCTAGAGCTTTAGAACCAGAGGCTTTATCAGCTCAGGTTTTGGTAGATTCCAGTGATAAGAAAATTGTAAATACTACTAAAAATTTTCCTATTTTCAGTTTTGCAATAGATATTGATAATTCAGATACCTCTTTGTATAAATTAAACATTTTGGTAGATGGTATTTACGATTTGGATTTAATTGGCGACTTAAAATTATTTCACGAGGACGTGCAATTAGGTGGAATACACAAGATTGATACACAGGGCAAGATTCATTTTGATTTATCTGAGTATAAATTGAATCAAGGCCTTAATAATTTCTCTTTATTTTTTAATAATGGTCAGAATATAAAGAGCGGATCTATTTTAAGTTTCAGCATAGAATCTCAAGAAGATATATTTTTGATGAAAGACGACCATATTTTTAAGCCTGATAATGTTTTCCCAATTTCTAGTGGCTTAGTGTCAATTATTAATCAAGGATCAGTGGCAGCCTCTAATGCTTATGTGTTGAATGATTTTTTAATTAATTCAGACGTGCCTCAACAGATTGCTTCTTTTAAATTAAGTTCTATAGGTGAAAGAGTTTCTTTAGATAAAATAAAATTAGCATATAATAATTTTTCTGACGAAGATGTAGAAGATTTAGATTTTATTTTGATACATAATAATAAGCTTATAGCTCAGACTAGATCGGTTGAGGGCAAGATTAATTTTGATTTATCTAAATCCATAGTTTTAAATGATTTAAATAGAGAGACATTTTATTTACATGCTTTGGCTATGCCAGCTGGAGAATATAAATTTTATTTAGAAGCTGTAGAAGCTGAAGGTTTATTATCCGGATTTGATATTGATTTGTCAGTCAGGGTGGATTTAAGTAAGGTGGAGGCTAGAGATTATTTTATAGAATTTAAATCAGGTGATTTAGATAAAAAATTGTCAGAGGGTTGGAATAAATTATATAGTTTAAATATAAAAACCAAAGGAATAGATATTGCTTATCTAAATAAAATAACTTGGCAGGTAGATAAACAAAATTTAGATATTGATGCTATTGAAATTTGGAAAAACGGGGAGCCTTATATAACTAATGTTGTATTAAAGGATAATAAACTAATTGTAAAAATGGATGGTTTAGATCCTATGAATATTTTTAAAGATAACACTGAAATTTTACTTTTAGCCAATCTAAAAGATCTTGGTAAAAAAGCTAGCATTCAGACTTTCATTGTAGGCGATGACGCTGACAGTTCAAATATAAGCTGGTCAGACGGAGAGAGCTTCTATAACAGCTATAAAATTCCTTATTTACCACTTGAGCCTAGTATATTAAGTAATTGATAATAAAATATATTTATTAAAACACCTACAATTTTGTGGGTGTTTTTAGGCTGGAAATTTTTTGTATTTATGCTATAATGTATTTTTTAAAATTTAAGTATAAATATAAAATGAATAAAGATAATTTAATTATTGTAGCTACCATAATAATTTTTGTGCTGGGTATTTATATAGTTATTTTAGATATATAATTTTGACAAATAAACATAAATAAGATTAAATAAAGCAGAGGAAGAAGAATTAAGCGATTTTGATGAGCAAAAGCAAAATATTTTTGTTAGGTAGTCTTATTTTTTTATTGAGCAATTTTATTTATTTGCTCTATTTTGAGGATAAAGCAAACCATAGTTTTGACTATGGTTCTTTTTATACCTTTGAAGCTTTAGTTAAAAATACCGATAAAAAATTAAATGGCTTTCAAGTACTTATTGAACCACAAAATTTAGCCAACTTTTCTGGTGATATTTTAGTTTATACTTATCTTTATCCAGTCTATAGTTACGGTGACAGATTAGAAATATCTTGCAAAATATATCAGCCAGAACCAATTGTAGGTGATGATGGTAAGACTTTCGCCTATGACAAGTATTTAGCTAAAGATAATATAATGGCTACTTGCTTTAGGCCACGGATTAAAATCTTGGGGAAAAATAAAGATTTAGCTTTTTATATTTTAAAGGTTAAAGATTATGCTTGGCAAAATCTTAATGATTATTTGGTAGAGCCTAGTTCGTCTTTGGCCAAGGCTATGTTTTTGGCTACTCGCAGAGAGATTCCAGATGAATTGAGGAATATTTTTGCCAAAGTAGGTCTTAGTCATATGATAGCTATTTCTGGTTTGCACATGGCTATTATTGTTTGGTTAATGCAATCTTTTTTAATAGCTCTAGGATTATCTAGAAAATCATCTCTGTGGTTTTTAATTATTTTTTTGGCAATTTATTTATATATGATTGGATTTCCTAGTTCAGCGGTACGAGCTAGCTGGATGGTTATTATTTTATTATTAGGTCCTTTTTTAGGCCGCAGTACAGAATCTATTTATAGTTTGGTTTTAGTGGCAGATATTTTTATTTTATTTAATCCATACCTATTACTTTACGATATTGGATTTCAGCTATCTTTTTTAGCTGTAGCTGGTTTATTATATTACGTAAAGTTTTTTAATAAGGCTTTAGTTTTCATTCCTACAAAATTTAAGATTAGAGAAGTGATGGCTGTTACTTTAGCGGCCCAGGTATTTACTTGGCCTTTTATTATTTATAATTTTGGTATTTTTTCTTTAATAGCTCCAATAGCTAATTTTTTGATTTTACCATTTCTACCAGCAGTTTTAATATTGTCTATTATTTTAGGCATTTTTGGTGCTTGGTCATTTATAGCTAATATTATTGCTTGGCCGCTTTTTATAATTTTAAAGATTATTGTTCAGATAGCTGAGTTACTGGCCAAAGTGCCCTATGCTTTTGTGATAATAGAAGACTTTTCTTTATTTTATATGTTTTTAGCTTTATTTTTTATGCTAATGATTACTTTGGTATTAAAACCAAAAGATTATGAATAGAGAATATTATGTTTATATTTTTTTAAGAAACCCCTCCCAACCTCCCCTTGTCAGGGGAGGGGTAGAAAGGGGTATTTAAATGGCGATAAGCCCCCTTGACAAAGGGGGTTTGGGGGATTAGTAATCTTATGAATAAAACAATAATTACAATCAGCTTTGTTATATTATCAATTTTATTATTTAGCATTCTGAGAGATAGTAATAAATTACAATTACATTTTTTAAATATTGGTCAGGGAGATGCTATTTTGATTCGTACGCCCGAAGGTCAAAATATTTTAATTGACGGTGGTCCAGATAATAAGCTATTGGCAGAGATAGGCAAAGTATTACCGTGGTGGGAAAGAGAAATTGATTATTTAGTGATTAGCCACTATCACGCTGATCATATGATGGGTTTTATAGAAGTCTTAAATAAATATAAAGTACGAAATGTTTTAGTGGGCGCTCATTTGCCAGATGATTTTTTGTATAGAGTGTGGGTAGATAAATTAGAGGAGAAAAATATAAAACCTACTATTGTTAAGGCAGGGGAGCAATTTATAGTTTCAGAAGATTTGATTTGGCAAATAATATTAGCTGATAGTTATAATAAAGATTATAACGAAAATTCAGTTGTTATGCGTTTGAGCTATAAAGATCAAGATTTTTTGTTTACAGGAGATCTCGGTCAGGAGGGTGAAGAAAAATTATTAGCTAGTGGTTTTAACTTAGAGTCAGAATATTTAAAAGTAGGTCATCATGGCAGTCGTTATTCATCTTCAGAGGCTTTCTTACAGGCTGTACAGCCGAAAATATGTATAATTTCATCAGGAATAGACAATACACATGGACATCCCCACAAAGAGGCTGTAGAGCGTTTGAAAGATGCTGGTTGTCAGATAAAAGATACACAGGATTTAGGTTTAATTAGCTTTGAGATTGACTAAAATTAGTATAAAAGATTGACTAGTTTTATTTTTATAGTTATACTAAAAACACGTTCTTTTAAATACATGTAGTGTCAAATTTTTTTATTACTCAATGAAAGGAGTATTTAGTATAAAGTCATAGAAGACTTTTGTGAATTGATGTATTTGTGAGTACGTAACTATTTTAAGTTGCTAACCAAGGATGGTATTGTATGAGCTTACTACGCAAGGGTTTAGTCTGATTGGATTAATCAAGTCAACCAATCAGGTTATTACAGACTTACATGTAGAAATATTAAGAGGCTCACAAGGGAGTATATTTAAATTTTTGTGCCATTGAGGCCAAAATCAAAATCTCCAAGCATAGCCTTTGCCCGGTTGATTTATCAACCGGGCCTTTTTTACCTTGATTTTTGTGTTTAATTAACATATAATATAATCATCAAATTATTAATAATTTTGCTTTATGGCAGATACAAAAACTAAGATTTTACTTATAGAAGATGAAGAAATGTTGGCCAATATGTACGAGGTCAAGTTTAAAAACGAAGGTTTTGATTTAGAAAAAGCCTTAGATGGAGCAGAGGGTTTAGCCAAGGCTAAAGCTATTAAACCAGACTTTATATTACTAGATATCATCATGCCGAAAATGGATGGTTTTTCAGTGCTTAAGGCTCTTAAGGAAGATGATACTACTAAAGATATTCCAGTTATACTTTTAACAAATTTAGGTCAAGATGAAGATATTCAGAGAGGGAAAGACCTTGGGGCAGTTGGTTATTTAGTAAAAGCTAATCTTACTCCTTCTGAAGTAGTAGAAGAGGTTAAGGCAAAACTTGGCAAAAAATAAAATTGTGTTAATATAAATTAATCTCAGCTCTTAGGAGGGGGATTAATTTTAAAAAATATTTAAGAAAAAATTGGAAAATAGTTTAATTAAATAATCAATTTACTGAGTATGAATTTTAAAGAAGAAAAAACGTATATAATGATTAAGCCAGATGGTGTTAAGAAACGCTTAATTGGTGAAATAATTACTCGTTTTGAACAACGTGATTTAAAGGTAATTGCCTTAGAAATGTTTCAACCAACTACTAAACAGATTGATGAGCATTATCCAAAAGATAAAGCTTGGATTGCTCGTTTAGGACAAAAGACTTTAAGTACTTATGAAAAGTATGGTGTTGATCCTGTCAAAGAACTTGGCATGGACAATGATTATGAGATTGGTAAAATGGTTCGTAAGTGGTTAGTTGACTATATGACTTCTGCTCCATTAGTTAGAATGGTAATACAAGGAGTTCATGCTGTGGATATGGTTAGAAAAATATGTGGTGTTACTTTACCTAATTTAGCTGACATGGGAACAATTAGAGGAGATTACTCAGCTGATTCTCCAGCAGTAGCTAATAGTGAAAGAAGAGCAGTAATGAATTTAGTCCATGCTTCGGAGACTCCTCAAGAAGCTGAACATGAGATTAAGCATTGGTTTGGAACTCGCAAAGTAATATTTGATTACGAACGATTTACAGATTAAATATAAAAAAGAGCTAAGTTTAGCTCTTTTTTTGTTAATGTTTGCGGGGCTATTTCTAAAGTGCTATAATGACATTGTAGCCTCTTCTTTTACAAATATGTAACTCTACAACAATGTTACATTGGGGCCTTATATTGACTGGGATTTTGATCTTCAGTTTGCGGGCACCACCTATTTTAAATAGGGGTCATACATATAAAAGAATGCTACGTAGTCAATTTTATCAGTAACAAAATTTAACATGCTGAAATGTGACTAGCAAAAAGGTGTTTTATCAGTGCGAACTATACAAACGCCTTTTTGTTTTGTTTAAATCCCCCTAAATCCCCCTTTGACAAGGGGGACTTGCTAGATTATTAATGTTTGGGTATATTAAAAATCCTCCCTTGATAAAGGGAGGTGGACTCGAGCGGAGTCGAGAGGACGGAGGGATTTAAAAATAAAATTTATTTTGTAGCTTGTTTCTTTTTCAATTTATTTAGAGTTTTCAAACATGAAGTACAGATAGTCATTCTAGAACCACCCAATTTTTTGGATTGCAAGTTTATTTTCATACTTCTTTTAGTAGCAGTGTTGGAGTGACTACGTCTATTGCCACTTACCTTTCCTCTGTTACAGATATCACATACTTTTGCCATATGCTTGAATTTCTATTTAATTAAGCTATAATTATATATACAACGTAGAATAATTTATCATAAAATTAATTTTTTGTCAAAGCTATGCTAATATCAACATTATTTTCAGACCCTACAATATTTTTAGTTATTATCTTATCTTTAGTCTATGCCTTAACTATTCATGAGTTTTCTCATGCTTTAGTAGCTACTTATTTAGGTGATAATACCGCTAAATTTAGTGGTCGTCTTAATCTCAATCCATTATCTCATATGGAGTTTTTTGGAACCTTAATGCTTCTTTTTGCAGGTTTTGGTTGGGGAAAACCAGTGCCTGTTAATCCATATAATCTCAAATGGAGAAGATGGGGAATGGCTATGGTTTCTTTAGCTGGGCCAGCTTCTAATTTTATTTCAGTAGCTATTTTTGCAGGAATTGTTAATGTTTTAAGTAATTTTGTACCAGCCGGAAGTTTAGTTTTTGACTTCTTATTTTATTTAATATTTATCAATTTTATATTAGGTATATTTAATCTTATACCCATTCCTCCTTTAGATGGCTCAAAAGTACTTTTTGCTATATTACCATCTCATATGGACGATTTTAAACGTAAGTTTAGCGTCAATGGTCCATGGGTATTATTAGGGCTTATATTTTTGGATAGATTCACGGGGCTTAATATTTTTGGCAATATCTTTGGATTTTTTATAAATTTGATATATTTATTATTCTAAAAAACCTTATAAACACCCTAAAGCCTTGACTTTGATATTTTTTTATGTTATCTTATTGACGATATTAAAGCAGGTTTTCGCTTTAAATTATTAATTTTTTGCACTAAAATATGCCAACAGTAAATCAATTATTGAAAAAGCCTAGAAAGAAACAAAAAGCCAAGAGTTCTACTCCAGCTTTGCATACTATTTTAAATAGTTTAAGAAGAAAGAAGACAGAGCTTCCAGAGGGTGCTCCATTTAAACGTGGCGTTTGTATTAAAGTAACAACTAGTACTCCAAAGAAGCCTAACTCCGCTCTTCGTAAAATTGCTAGAGTTAGATTATCTAATGGAATGGAAGTAACTGCTTATATTCCAGGCGAAGGTCATAATTTACAAGAACATAGTATTGTACTTATCCGTGGTGGTAGGGTAAAAGATTTACCTGGTGTTCGTTATCATATCGTCCGTGGTGTCTATGATACTCAAGGAGTAGAAGGTAGAAAACAAGGAAGGTCTTTATACGGAACTAAGAAAGAAAAGAAAGCAAGTAAATAATATTTCAATAAATTCAATATAAATATGAGAGGAAAAAAAGCTCCAAAAAGAAGTATTGCACCAGATCCTAAATTTCAAAGGATTGATATTGCTAAGTTGATTAATTATGTAATGTCTGATGGTAAAAAAACAACAGCTCAAAGAGTTGTTTATAATGCATTTGAATATATTTCTAAAAAAACTAAATTAGATCCTTTAGAAGTTTATGACAACGCTATCAGAAATGTAGCTCCAAGCCTAGAAGTAAAAGGTAAAAGAATTGGTGGTGCTAACTATCAAGTACCGATTGTAGTAACTGGTGAAAGAAAAACTACCTTAGCTTATCGTTGGATTCTTGAAGCGGCTCGTGGTAAAAAAGGTGCTGCTATGTCTAAGAGACTTGGCGATGAATTGATAGCTGCCTCTAATAGTGATGGCGGTGCTATGAAAAAACGTGAAGACGTACAGAGAATGGCTGAATCAAATAAAGCCTTTGCTCACTTTGCTTAAATTAATAATAATTTAGAATAAAGGCAGACTTTGTCTGCATTTTATTTTTAAGAAATAAACTAAACAAAATAATATGGCCCGAGCTCCATTAGAAAAAGTAAGAAACATTGGAATTATCGCTCACATTGATGCTGGTAAAACTACAGTAACAGAGCGTATCCTTTTCTATACTGGTAAAAAACATAAAATTGGTGAAGTCCACGAAGGTGAAGCTGAAATGGATTGGATGGAACAAGAAAAAGAGCGTGGTATTACTATTACCTCAGCTGCTACTACTTGTTTTTGGGATTTACCAGAATGGTTAGGTGGTGATAAAGCTAATATTAATATTATTGATACCCCAGGACACGTTGATTTTACTGTCGAAGTAGAAAGATCATTACGTGTACTTGATGGCGGTGTAATTGTATTTGATGGTGTGGCCGGCGTTGAACCTCAATCTGAAACTGTTTGGAGACAAGCTGATAAATATGAAGTTCCTAGATTAGGTTTTATTAATAAGATGGATAGAATGGGAGCTGACTTCTATTTTGATATGGACACTATCCATGAGAGATTAACCAAAAAAGCTCTTCCAATGCAATTGCCAATCGGTGCTGCTGAAACTTTTGAAGGTATTATTAATCTATTAGAACGTGAAGCTTGGTTTTATCTTGATGAAGATGGCAAGGAATATGAAAAGCGTGAGGTTCCAGCTGATATGAAAGATAAGGTAGAAAAATATCGTGGAGAACTTATTGAAGCTATTGTAGAAAATGATGAAGCTTTGATGGAGAAATATCTTGGCGGTGAAGAACCAGCTTTAGAAGATTTAAAAAAAGTACTTAGAAAAGCTGTAGCTGATAATAAAATTGTTCCAGTACTTTGTGGTTCAGCTCTGAAAAACAAAGGTGTCCAATTTTTACTAGATGCCATTGTAGCTTATTTACCAGCTCCAACTGATGTACCACCAATTGAAGGAACAGAGCCAAGAAATGAAGAGAAAACAATCAAAGTAGCCATTGGTGATGATAAGCCATTTGTAGGCTTAGCATTTAAAGTAGCTACAGATCCTTTTGTAGGTAGACTTACTTTTATGCGTGTTTATGCAGGTACTTTAAAATCTGGTTCTTATGTTTATAATACTAATTCAGATAAGAAAGAAAGAATTGGTCGTATTTTAAGAATGCATGCTAATTCTAGAGAAGAAGTTGATGAAGTGTTTACTGGTGATATTGTAGCTGTAGTAGGTTTGAAAGCTACTACAACTGGACATACCCTATGTGATCCTGATCATCTAGTAGTACTTGAAACTATGGATTTCCCTGATCCAGTAATTTTTGTGGCAGTAGAACCAAAGACCAAACAAGATCAAGAAAAGATGGGTATGGCTTTAGCCAAGCTTACTGAAGAGGATCCTACTTTTACTGTTAGATCTGACGAAGAAACAAATCAGACTATTATTGGCGGTATGGGAGAACTTCATTTAGATATTATTATTGATCGTATGAAACGTGAATTTTCTGTAGAGGCCAATGTTGGTGCTCCTCAAGTTGCTTTCAAAGAAACAATCACTGGTGAAGCTGAAGCTGAAGGTAAATATGTTAAGCAATCAGGTGGTCGTGGTCAGTATGGTCATTGTTGGTTGAAATTAGAACCTCAAGAAGCTGGTAAAGGATTTGAGTTTGTAGAAAAAATTAAAGGTGGTGTTATTCCAAAAGAATATATTGCTCCTATTCAAAAAGGTGTTAAAGAAACTATGGATAATGGCATTTTAGCTGGTTATCAAATTCAAGATATTAAGGTAACTGTCTACGATGGATCTTTCCATGATGTTGATTCATCTGAAGCAGCTTTTAAAGTAGCTGGTTCTATGGCTTTCAAAGAAGCTTTTAAGCAAGCTAAGCCTGTAATTTTAGAGCCTATTATGAAAGTAGAAGCTGTTACCCCAGAACAATATATGGGTGACGTGATTGGTGATTTGAATGCTAAGAGAGGACAAGTATCCGAAATGACTGATAGAGCTGGTGCTAAAGTAATTAATGCTGAAGTGCCATTATCAGAGATGTTTGGTTATGCTACTGCTCTTAGATCTATGACTCAAGGTAGAGCTAGTTATTCAATGGAATTTGCTAAGTATAGTGAAGTGCCTAGAAATGTAGCTGAAGAAATAATGAAAAAAGCTTAAATTTACTCGCCTTGCTACGCGAAGCAGGTATTTTAAAAACTCCTCATTGTTGAATGAGGAGTTTTTTGTTTGATGGATTTTGACCATTAATGACGAGCATCAAGTCTTTTTTGATATTCTGTTTTAATTTTATCATAAAACATAGAAACAGAAATAAATTTAGAAAGTTTTTCAATAACAGGTAGGTGATTTGTTATGACTATGTCAAATTCATGTCTTTCTTCAGCTAATGCAAACATACAATAGCCAATATTTTCAATTGCTTCCCAAAAATCTTTATGTTTTTGATCAGTTGTTGAAGACATGTCAAGAGGAAGAGGAAAATAAGGGTGTAGATTTTGAGGAATAATTTGAGTAATTAATTCTTCAAAGGCTTTCTTTTCGTTTTCTTCATCTTTTTCACTTTTACGGGTGTAGGCAATATCGCCTACAATACTTTCACTGATATCGTGATTGATAGCACATTGCAAAAGAATATAGGGATCGAGCTCATATTGATTACCCGCGTCTAATTCGATAGCAATCATTAATTGTGTAAGCCAAGCAGTTTTTATACTATGTTCAAGTATGCTTTCTTCATACGAGGCATTTAAGCTTTTCCATCTTTTTTCTTTTTGAAGTTTTGCTAATAGATCTCTTAGCCATTTTTCGAATTGGTACATTATTTTCTCCTTTCGTGAGAAATAGTGAATATAACATCGTTTTTTAGGATTTGTAAAATAACATTGTATACTATTTTTTAACAAATATTATAAGATTAGTCAAGTGTAAGTTTTTTGGACAAAAAAAAGACCGCCTATCCTATATTAGGACAGGCGGTGGGTGAGACTTAGGTAGTCAAAGGGACTTGCCCGAGTCTCTTCTCTAAATCATAAAGTTTAGAGTGCGTGAGACCTCGTTCCTCGAGTTGCGGCCAACTCACAGCTTCGTTTTTTAGTGCCAAACGTAGCATCTTAGCCATAATAATTAGCCAGATGTTGGTCGGGTTTTCAAGGATAGAAAACGTTAACCTAGTGTGGGCCAAGAGTAAATAGGTCTCTTGAAAGGGCAGTGCTAATGATTCGCTCAATTTTTTCTCCATTTGCGTTAAAGGTATTCAAGACATCCTTGTAGATGAACGAGGCGCTATAATAACAAATATTTATATTTTTGTCAATAATAAAAGGCGCATTCTTTGTAGAACGCGCCTTCTTGATCGTTTATGGATCAATGACAGAGCTCTATAGGCATGTCGTTTAAAATAACAGTCATGACTTCAAGGTCACTAAATTCCTGATTACAGAATTTCCAGCAGACCTGACCATCCTTGCGGATCAGAAAGCTGATTTTACCAATTATTTCAGGAAACTCCAGTAAAACAGTGGTTAATATTAAATTCTGGACCATGTCTTTTCGTAAATCAATAATTTCTAGTTCTAAATCTAGTTCTCGATAACGGTCACTGTCTTTATCTAGACTCTTGATTTCCGTAAGAATTGCTTTCATCTTGTTTGAGAGCTGGATTTGTAGGCCACATAGACGTTTAGCATCATCGGACATGATGCCGGCTATAGTCTCATTGTCACCTGGTTCACTCGTAGGCAGTTTAACGGTTGCGGGATCGATATCCTTGCTTTGATCTAACAGTTCTTGCAGAATATTCATTTTAGCTCCTTCATAATTCCCTGTAGGGAATTTTAATTAACGGTGTCAAATTATTACTATTAGCTAGTCCACCATTTTAACTGACTAATAGTTTTCAAAATACAGAACTAAAGAATAGTTTTTATTCTTCAAATCAGTATCTTGAAATATGAAAATAACATTTTAGACTATTACTTATAACAAATGTTTTGGCATTAGTCAATTCTTCGACTAACTTAAGATAAATAATAAAACCCCCGCGTCAGACGCGGAAGTCTTATTTATATCCCTCCTAAATTTACTAATTTTTAATAAACTTAGGAGGGAGGCGGTCTTTGTTGAGACATTTTGTTGTCATTTGACCGCCTGTATGTGTGGGGAAAGAGGAGGGAGAGGGGTTATTTGTTGTTGCCCCAGATAGATAAGTTGAGGGACAAAAGTCCTGTAATTATTCCACAACCCAGAAGAGGGTTGTTAGTAGCCCAGCCTATAAAGAGGCCAGAGGCTATAGTTAGGAATGCTGATACTAGATTCATCATGATTTTACTTTCTTTCCGTACCTATATTCCAAGGCACAAAACTGGAGGTGAGAGTGTCAGGGTTCTGACCGAAGTCACCGCTGACCAGACAAATACACTGAAAATATTGAGCAGAGGCCCGATAAAATCTAGCTAAAATTGTCTGTTCTCACTGCTCCAATTTTGTACCTTGGAGATAAATATTTGAAAGAGCTTAATTTGTAATATATCAGTATAGCATATATATATTATTTTGTCAATAGTAAAATCCCTCCCCAGCCCTCCCTTTATCAAGGGAGGGAGCTTGAATTGCCATCTATTAGTTCTATATTTGAAAGTCCCCCTTGACAAAGGGGGATTTTCTTGACAAAAGCTATATTTTTACATAAGATATGGGGACATTAAGTAATTTTTAAGCATAAAAATATGGCAAATTACAAGCAAATGGACAAAGTTTTAGATTTAGCCGCCAAAACTGGTGATAAAGTTATAGTTTTATCTGATCATCATGATCCTTATGTAGTGATGACTGTTAAGGAATATGAGGCTTTGCTTCATGGCCCATCTTCAGTAAAAGGTCTTTCAGAAGATGAACTACTTAGCAAAATCAACCGTGATATAGCGGTTTGGAAGGCTTCTCAAGATGATTTAGGTGATTATAGTTTAGATAATTTTAAGGTAGATACTATTCGTAAGGATGATTTGCCTGCCGATAGGCATGGAAAAGGTGAGGAAAAGTCTAAAAACATTGATGATAAGATTACTGTTGATAAGTCAGCAGTGTCTGAAGAGGATAGATACTATATTGAGCCAGTAGACTAGTATTTTTGCTAATATTAGTCAAAATAGCTTAAATTTTAAGATTATACTCTTAGGGACTTGCCAAAATCTAAAAACAGTGCTATAATCTTTGTGTTTTAAAAAAACGCAAAACTAACAAATAATAATTAATATTTTAAGATAGCTGGTTCACAAACCCTGAATTTTAAGGGGGCTATTAGAAGGAGAAGAAATCAAATGGCAGAAGTTTTTAATAGAGAAAAGCCTCATGTAAATGTAGGTACTATTGGTCACGTAGACCATGGAAAAACTACTCTAACCGCAGCTATGTTAAAAGTATTAGCAGCAGCCGGTGGTGTAGCTCAACAAAAGGACGTTGATCAAATTGACAATGCTCCAGAAGAGAGAGAGCGTGGTATTACAATTGCTACAGCTCACGTTGAATATGAATCAGAAAATAGACACTATGCTCACGTAGATTGTCCAGGTCATGCTGATTATGTAAAAAACATGATTACTGGTGCAGCTCAAATGGATGGTGGAATTTTGGTAGTTTCAGCAGCTGATGGCCCAATGCCTCAAACTAGAGAGCATATTCTATTAGCTCGTCAAGTTGGAGTACCTTATCTTGTAGTTTTCTTAAACAAAATGGACCAAGTGGATGATCCAGAATTGGTTGATTTAGTTGAAGAAGAAATTAGAGATTTATTAAAGAAATATGAATTCCCTGGAGATGAAACTCCAATTATTCGTGGTTCTGCTCTAAAAGCCTTAGAAGATCCAACTGGTGACGCTGCTAAGCCTATTTTAGAATTAGTTAAAGCTATAGACGAATTTATTCCAGAGCCAAAACGTGATACAGACAAGCCTTTCCTAATGCCTATTGAAGATATTTTTTCAATTGAAGGTCGTGGTACAGTAGTAACTGGGCGTATCGATAGAGGTATTATTAAATTGAACGATGAAGTAGAAATGGTTGGTATTAAAGATACTACTAAAACTGTTGTTACTGGTATTGAGATGTTTAATAAACAACTTGAAGAAGGTAGAGCTGGTGATAATGCTGGATTACTTCTTCGTGGTACTAAAAAAGAAGACGTAGAACGTGGTCAAGTTTTAGCTAAGACTGGTTCTATTACTCCTCATACAGAATTTGAGGCTGAGACTTACATTTTAAGTAAAGAAGAAGGTGGACGTCATACTCCATTTTTCAAAGGTTATAAACCTCAGTTTTATATTCGTACAACTGATATTACTGGTGAAGTAATACTTCCAGAAGGTACAGAGATGGTTATGCCTGGTGATACAATTAATTTGACTATCAAGTTAATTGCTCCAGTAGCATTAGAAGAAAAATCAAAGTTCGCTATCCGTGAAGGTGGTCGTACTGTTGGTGCTGGTGTAGTAACCAAAATCATAAAATAAATTTATTTCCCAGTCCTCGCAAGGGGGCTGGGCTTAGTAGTTTAAATTCGTTATTTAAAAAGCATCACCCACAGGGTGATCGCCCGGTGGGCGAAATTAACAATCAAAAAATTTCATGCCAGTCAAAGCTAAAGAAGATACTCAGTCAAGAATTCGTATCAAGATCAGAGCTTATGATCATAAAATCATTGACCAGTCTACCAAGACTATCATTGAGACTGTTGATCGTAGCGGAGCTAAGATCGTTGGACCAATTCCACTGCCTACAGAAAAAAAGAAGTTCACAGTTCTTCGTTCTACATTTGTACACAAAGATGCTCGTGATCAGTATGAAATGAGAGTTCATAAAAGATTATTAGATATTATAAACCCTACTCCACAGACAATTGATGCTTTGCAAAGTCTCAATTTGCCAGCTGGCGTAGATTTGGAAATTAAAATGTAACCCTTCGGCTAACGCTCAGGGTCAAAAATTAAAAATACTTTGTTGGCTTGTATAACCCTATAATATAGGAAGTGTACGGGAAGGCAAAGCGTTTAAGAAGGATAAAAATCGTAAGTTTTTAGAAAATATAATCAAAACTAGATTAGCTTAATAGCTAGTAGTAGCGATTTTATCCTTAAGAGTATTTTAAAAAAGTATTTTTGAAGATAGAATCGCTATTTTTATAGCAATATAAAAGATTAAGAAATATATGGCCAAGTTTATTTTAGGAAGAAAATTGAATATGACCCAGAAGTTCCAAGAAGACGGTCGTGTAGTCCCAGTCACAGTAGTTGAAGCTGGTCCTTGTACAGTTGTTCAAGTAAAGAATAACGATAAGGATGGTTATAACGCTGTTCAGGTGGGATACGCTACTAAGAACAAGAGAGGGATCAATAAACCACTGGCAGGTCATCTAAAGAAATTAGATAGCTTTAGATACTTGAAAGAGTTTAGATTAGATAATGTTGAAAATTTCGAGAGATCAAAAGTTTTTGATGTTACAAGTTTTGCAGTAGGTGATAATTTAAAAGTTACCGCCACTTCAAAAGGTAAGGGTTTTCAAGGTGTAGTAAAGAGACATGGTTTTCATGGTTCTCCAGCTACTCATGGTCATAAAGATCAACTTAGAATGCCTGGCTCTATCGGTGCTACTGACGCAGCTAGAGTATTTAAAGGTACTCGTATGGGCGGTCGCATGGGAACAGATACAGTTACTGTTAAAAATCTTGAACTTATTGAAATTGATGTAGCCAAGAACTTACTTTATGTTAAAGGCGCTGTGCCTGGACATAGAAATTCTTTAGTAACTATTTGGGCTGATGGTGAACTTATTTTTGTTGAAAAGAAAAAAGAAGAACCAAAAGCTGAAGTTAAGAAAGAAGTTAAAGAAGAAAAACCAACTGAAGATAAAAAAGTAGCAGAAAAAGCTCCTGAAGTTAAGAAAGAAGAAAAACCAGTTAAAGAAGAAAAAAAGCCAGAAGTTAAAGAAGTAGCTAAAAAAGAAGTAGCTAAAAAAGAAAAATAATTATATGGCAGATATTAAAGTAAAATTATACGATTTCCAAGGTAAGGAGACAGGAGAAGAAATTCTTGATCCAAAGTTATTTGGTGTAGAAGCTGATCCAGAGATTGTTCATGAAATGGTTGTTGCTCAGCAAAAAAACTCTAGAGATGTTTTAGCTCATACCAAAGGAAGAGCAGAAGTACGTGGTGGTGGTAAAAAACCATGGCGTCAAAAAGGTACTGGTCGTGCTCGTCACGGTTCTATCCGTTCTCCATTGTGGATTGGTGGTGGTATCACTTTTGGACCAACTAAATTTAGAAATTTTTCTGTCAAAGTAAATAAAAAAGTAAAACAAAAAGCTTTGGCTATGGTATTATCTGATAAAGTAGCTAATGATAAATTAGTTTTAGTAGAATCATATAATCTTCCAGAAGCTAAGACAAAAGCTTTACAAACTGCTTTTTCAAAATTACCGAATAAAAGTAGACCAACTTTAGTGGTTACCAAAAACGCTGAAGAAAATATTGTTAGAGCTTCAAAAAATTTACCAAGAGTAGAGACTATCAATTTTGGCAGTCTAAATTTAGTAGATTTAATGAAGAAAGAGTATTTGGTAATTAATAAAGAGTTACTTAAAAAAGTAAGCGAACATTATATATAAATATATGGGATTGTTCAGTAAAAAAACCTCATCCTCTGCTAAAGCTACGGATGATAAAAAAGACGAAAAGAAGAAGGTAATTAAAAAGCCTGAAGTTAAGATTGCTAAGAAAAAAGTCGTCAAGAAATCTAGCAAAAAATCAGGTGAAGCTTATAGATTTTTAATCAGACCAATTATTTCAGAAAAGGCTACTGTAGGGGCTGCTGATGGTAAATATACTTTTGAAGTATCAATGGATGCCAATAAAGTAGCTATCAAAAAAGCTATTGAAGAAGTCTATGGTGTAGTGCCAACTGATATAAATATAATGAACAAAAGGGGAAAGAAAGTTCGTTCTGGTAGGAAGTATGGTCGTACCAAAAATATTAAAAAAGCCATTGTTACACTTAGAAAAGGTGACAGCATCAAATTATACGAAGGTATTTAATAGATAGATATATATGCCAATTAAAGTTTACAAACCAACCACGCCAGCTCGTCGTAAGACTAGCGTCTTAATCAACAAGGACTTATCAAAAAATCGTCCACAAAAAGCATTGACTAAGACTAGAAAACAAAAAGCTGGTAGAAATAACCAAGGCCGTATTTCAGTAAGACATAAAGGTGGCGGAGCTAAGAGACAAATCAGAATTATTGATTTTAGAAGAATCAAATTTGATATGGTCGCTAAAGTTGAGGCTGTCGAATATGATCCAAATAGAAATGCTAATATTGCCTTAGTTGTTTATATTGATGGTGCTAGAAATTATATTTTAGCTCCAGATGGAATGAAAGTTGGAGATAAAGTAATTTCTTCAGAAAAAAAGATTGATATCAAACTTGGTAATCGTCTAATTTTAAGAAATATACCAACTGGTACTACTGTCTATAATGTAGAAATGACTCCAGGTAAGGGCGGTCAAATGGCTCGTTCTGCTGGAAATGGTTTAACATTAATGGCTGTTTATGATGGTAAGGCTCAATTAAAGATGCCAAGTAATGAAATCAGAGTGGTTTCAGAAAAATGTATGGCTTCTGTTGGTGTGCCAAGTAATCCAGAGTATAGAAATATTCGTTGGGGCAAAGCTGGTCGTAAACGTCATATGGGAGTTAGACCTACTGTTCGTGGTAAAGTTATGAATCCCTGTGATCATCCTCATGGTGGTGGTGAAGGTTCAAACCCAATTGGTATGAAACATCCAAAGACTTATAAAGGTAAACCAGCCTACGGTGTGAAGACAAGAAAGAAAAACAAATCTACTGATAAAATGATTGTTAGACGTCGTCCATCTAAAACTGGTAGAAAATAATTTATAATTATTATAAGATATGTCAAGAAGTTTAAAAAAAGGCCCATTTACCGATCCTAAATTACTTAAGAAGATTGAAGGATTGACTCCAGAAAAGGCACAAGTGATCAAAACTTGGTCCAGAGCCTCAGTAATTACACCAGCTATGGTTGGATTTACTTTTGGAGTACATAATGGAAGAAATCATTTAAATGTCCACGTAGTAGAAAATATGGTTGGACATAAATTAGGAGAATTTTCTCCTACCAGAAAGTTTGTTATTCATGGTGGTAAAATGGCTAAAACTCAAGCTAAAGGTAAATAATTTAGATAAATATTTAATATAATATGGTTGAATCAAAAGCAAAATTGAAAAATCTTCGTATATCATCCAAGAAGGTTCGTTTGGTAGCTGATGCTATCCGCGGATTGGATGTTGTTAGTGCTTTGGCAAAACTTCCAATTGTTTTTAAAAAGTCATCTCCAGTTATTGAAAAACTTCTTAAATCAGCTGTAGCTAATGCTATTGATAAACATGGTGTCAAAGAAGAGGATTTGAAGATTAAAAGTATTATAGTAAACAAGGCAATGGATTTGAAACGTTGGAAACCTGCTGCTTTTGGTCGTGCTCATCCATTCAGGAAAGCTTCTTCTCATATAGAAATTGTTTTAGAAACTAAAGAAGGAGTAAAGGTTGCTGCGAAAAAGAAAGTTAAAGAAGAGATTGAGACTGTTGATTTAACTAAGACAGATCAAAAACCAACTTCAAAATCTGATGAGAAAAAAACTAGCGATGGTTCTTCTAAAAAATCATTCAAGGAAGCTATAACTGGCGCTGTTAAAAATAAATCCAACGTTAAAAAAGGTTAATTATATGGGAAAAAAGGTAAATCCAAGAGTATTTAGATTAGGAATGAGTGAGACATGGAGATCTCGCTGGTATTCTGGTCGTGACTTTGCTAAATTTTTGCAACAAGATGTTTCTATGAGAAGAAGTCTAAAGCATGAATTAAGAGATGCTAGTATTGATAGAATTGAAATTGAAAGATCTAGAGGCGAAGTAACGATTAATATTCTAGCTGCTAAACCAGGCTTAATTATTGGTCGTGGTGGTAGTGGTATAGAAGATCTAAAGAAAAAGCTTTTAAAGAAGTTTTTAGATAAAGACACTAAGTTAAGTGTAAATATTAAGGAAGTTTCTCAGCCAAATCTATCTGCTAATATAATTGTAGATGCAATCAGAATTGATATAGAAAAACGTATTCCTTTCCGTCGTGTAATGAAACAAAACGTAGGCAAAGTAATGAAAGCTGGCGCTAAGGGTGTAAAAGTAATACTAGCTGGAAGATTAAATGGTGTAGATATTGCTCGTAGTGAAAAGATAGTTCAAGGTAAAATTCCTTTACATACATTAAGATCAAATATTGATTATAGTAGAGGCGTAGCTAATACTATTTATGGTGTAATTGGTATTAAAGTATGGGTTTATAAAGGAGAATACTTTGATAAAAAAGTAGACAAGGAAGCTAAAAAACCAGCTCCTGTAAAAAGTGCTAAGTTATTTTCTGGTGACGCTATGAAAAAAGCTCCATTAGAAAAATTAGACACTAAAAAAACCAAAGTTAAGAAATAAGATATATGTTAGCACCAAAGAAAGTAAAACATAGAAAATGGCATAGAGGAGATAAGATTAAAGGTAAAGCTACCCGTATGACAAAGGTAAGCTTTGGCGACTATGGTCTAAAAAGTTTATCAACTGCCTGGGTTACTGCTCGTCAGATTGAATCTGCTCGTCGTGCTATTGTTGGTCACATCCAACGTGGTGGTGAAGTGTTTATTCGTATTTTTCCAGACAAGCCAATCACAGCCAAGGGTGCTGAAATGCCCATGGGTAAAGGTAAGGGTGCAGTAGATCATTATGTTGCTGTAGTTAAACCTGGTACTGTTATGTTTGAGATGAGAGGCGTAGATGAAGAAACTGCTAAACGTTCTATGCAACTAGCTTCTTACAAACTGCCAGTTAAGACTAAATTTGTTAGCAAAGAATTAGTATAAAATATTATGAAAATTGCAGAATTAAGAAAATTGGATATAGAGAAATTAAATGAAAAGTTGGTTGAACTTAGAAATAAGAACCGTGAACTTAGATTTTCTATTGCCAATAATCAATTAAAGAATGTTAGAGAATTACGTATAGTAAAGAAAGATATTGCTAAGATTTTGACTGTTTTAAATGAAAAGAGAGTAGTAGCTGAAGCTAAATCTAAAGAAATTAAAGAAGCCAAGAAATAATTTTAAATAAGATGGAAAACAAAGTAATCAAAAGAAAACTTGAAGGTGAAGTAACTAGCGACAAGATGGATAAAACTGTCTCAGTCTCAGTTACTAGTGTAAAAACTCACAGCAAGTATAAGAAACAATATAAGTCATCAAAGAAATACAAAGCTCATGATGAAAATAATGAGTATAAGGTAGGCGACAAAGTCACAATTCAAGAATGTCGTCCAATTTCAAAGGATAAAAGATGGCGTGTAATTAAAAAAGTAAAATAAGAATACCGATATGATTCAACACATGTCCATGTTAAAAATCGCTGATAATTCAGGTGCAAAATTAGTAAAATGCATCAGGGTTTTAGGTGGTTACAAAAAAAGATATGCTCGTATTGGTGATTTGATTACTATTACGGTCAGAAGTGCCCAACCGCATAGTGCTGTTAAAAAAGGGCAAGTACTTCACGCTGTAATTGTCAGACAAAGAAAAGAAGTCAGAAGAAAGAATGGAACTTATATTCGTTTTGATGATAATGCAGCTGTTATTGTAGATAAAAAAACTAAAGAGCTTAAAGGTACTCGTATTTTTGGACCAGTAGCTAGAGAATTAAGAGCAGCTGGATATACCAAACTTGTTTCATTAGCTCCTGAAGTATTATAAATATATGAAGATAAAAGTAAACGATAAAGTACAAGTAATGGCTGGTAAAGACAAGGGTAAAACCGGTAAAGTCTTACAAGTTTTGCCTGAAATGAATAAAGTTGTCGTAGAAGGTATTAATGTTATGTACAAACATATTAAGGCCAGACAAAAAGGTGAAAAAGGTCAACGAGTTCAATTTAATGGACCACTTATTGTTGGTAATTTAATGCTTGTTTGTCCAAAATGTAATAAAGCAAGTCGTCTGGGAGTAAGAATTTCTGAAAATGCAGAAGACAAGAATAAAAAAACAAAAGCAAGATTTTGTAAAAAATGTAACGAAGTAATTGATTAGTATAAATATATGAGCAGATTAGCAGACAAATATAAGAAAAAGTTAAGAGGTGAACTACAAAAGACTTTAGGATTAAGCAATATAATGGCTGTTCCAAAAGTTGAAAAAGTTGTTCTTAATATTGGAATTGGTAAAGCTACTCAAGATAAAAAGTGGATTGAATTAGCTACTTCTATTTTGGAGCGTATCACTGGTCAAAAGCCAGTTACTACCAAGGCTAAGAAATCTATCTCTAACTTTAAAGTGCGTGAAGGTATGGTAGTCGGCGCTAAAGTAACTTTGCGTGGTGAAAAAATGTATGACTTTTTGGATAAATTGGTTAATGTCACTTTTCCAAGATTTAGAGATTTCTTTGGATTAGAACTTAAAAAAGGTTTTGATGGCCATGGAAATTATACAATTGGTCTAAAAGAACATATCGTTTTTCCAGAAATTGGTATGGATGATGTAGAAAGTACTCATGGTTTAGAAATCAGTGTAAATACATCTGCTAAAAATGATAAAGAAGCTTTAGAGCTATTAAAAGTTTTAGGCTTTCCATTTAAAAAATCAAAGACCCTGAGCAAAGTCGAAGGGAATAAGAAAAATTCTAAATAAAGAAATATGGCAACATCAGCACAAATTGCAAGGTCTAAAAAAAAGCCAAAGTATTCAACTAGAAGTACTAATCGTTGTTGGAGATGTGGTAGAAGTCGCGCTTATATGAGAAAGTTTGATCTTTGCCGTATTTGTTTTAGGGAATTAGCCGATAAAGGTGAGATTCCAGGAATTAAAAAATCTAGTTGGTAATTAAATTATAAATTAAAATATCATGACAGATCCTATTGCAGACATGCTAACAAGAATTAGGAATGCCGTGGCCGTTAAAAAGCCAGAGGTGGTTTTGCCTTTCTCAAAATTGAAGTTCAATGTAGCTAAAATTTTGGAAACAGAAAATTATGTAGGCAAAGTAGAAAAAATAACAAATGGTAAATTTGATGAACTTAAGATTGAATTGAAATATACTGCTAAAGGCCCAATCATTCGTCATATTAAGAGAATTTCTACACCTGGACAAAGAATTTATGTAGGTGGTAATGAATTACCTTATGTATTGAATGGTTATGGAATGGCTATTGTTTCTACTTCTAAAGGAATTATGACAAATAAAGAAGCTAAGCGTCAGAATATAGGCGGAGAATTAATGTGTGAAATTTGGTAATATAAAATTATGTCAAGAGTTGGAAAAAAACCGATAGATATACCCCAAGGTGTTGAAGTAAAAATCATCACTGAAGACGAAGGTATTAAAGTAAATGTCAAAGGCCCAAAAGGATCTTTGGAAATTGTTTTACCTCAAGGTGTAGCTATTGAAGAAAAAGATAAGCAAATTATTTTTACAGTAGCTAATCCAGAAGCTGGACCAGATAAAGCTCTGTGGGGGCTTACTAGATCATTAGTTAATAATTTAGTAATAGGCGTCACAGAAGGATTTCTTAAAGAATTAGAAATAAATGGTGTTGGTTTTAAAGTAGCCTTACAAGGTAAAAAATTAGTACTTAATGTTGGATTTTCTCATCAGGTAGAATATGATTTACCAGAGGGTATTGTTGTTGAAGTAGTCAAAAATAATATTAAGATTTCAGGTATTGATAAACAATTAGTTGGACAAGTTGCCGCTGAAATTAGAGCTATTAAAAAACCAGAACCATATAAAGGTAAAGGCATTAAGTATATCGATGAGCAAATTCGTAGAAAAGCTGGTAAAGTTGTTAAAGCAGCTTAATGACCTATTAATATAAAATATTATGAAGGATAAAAATAAAGTAAAAAGAAACAATTTTTTTAGAAGACAGCGTAGAACTAGAGCCAAAATTACGGGTACAAGTGCTAGACCTCGCGTTTCTGTATTTAGAAGTTTGATGCATATAAGTATTCAAGCTATTGATGATGTTGCTAAAAAAACTTTTCTAACTGCTACTGATCAAACTATTAAAGCTAAAGGCACTAAAACTGAAATTGCAGCTTTAGTAGGTGAAGCTTTTGGTAAAAAATTGAAAGGAAAAAAGATTGAGTCAATTATTTTTGACAAAGGTGCTTATAAATACCATGGTAGAGTAAAAGCTCTAGCTGATGGAATTAGAAAAGCAGGTATAAAATTTTAATATATGGAAGATAAAAAGACAACAGACAAGGTGAATGGTGAAGCCAGAGAGGGTGGTCTGGGCCACACTAAGCCAGTTGAAGCTCCAGCAAAAGTTGAAGCTAAAGACACTAAACCAGTCGCAGATCTTGAGCAAAGTCGAAAGACTGAAGCTCCAAAAGAGACTCCGAAGACTGTAGCTCCTCAAGCAGCAGCTGGTCCTAAAAAATTTCCTCCAAGAAGACCAGGTGGTTTCAAAAAGCCTGGTGGTTTTAGAAGACCAGGTGGTAGAAGAAGAATGCCAGACAAACCAAAGGATGATTTTGATCAAAAAGTGTTAGACCTAGCTCGTGTTACTCGTGTAATGGCTGGTGGTAAAAGAATGAAATTCAGAGCCACTATGGTTATTGGCGATAGAAAAGGTAAAGTTGGTGTTGGCGTTGCTAAAGGTGCTGATGTAGCCGCAGCTATTCAAAAGTCAATTGCCAAGGCTAGAAAAAATATTATTGAAGTACCTATTATTGACGGAACCGTACCTCATGAAGTTCGTATTAATGAACATTCAGCAAAATTAATGCTTCGTCCAGCCCGTAAAGGTTCAGGTATTAAAGCTGGCGGTGTAATGCGTATTGTATTAGAATTAGCTGGTATTAAAGACGTGGTAGCTAAGATTTTAGGAACTAATAATAAAGTAAATAATGCTAAAGCTACTATTAAAGCTTTAAATTCTTTTGTGCCTCAGGCCGTGGCTGCTGCCAAAGCATCAAAGCCAAAGCAAGAAGTTCCAAAAGCAGTAGCACCAAAATTTGTTAAAAAATTTACTCCAAAGCCACAACAAGCTCCTAAGAAGGTAGCTCCAAAAGCCGAAGGTCTTGAGCAAAGTCGAAAGGCTGAGGAAGTTAAAAAAGATAAAGAAAGTAAATAAATATGTTAAGTTTACATAATTTAAAAAAAGGAAAAGGTACTGAGAAAAAAAGCAAGAGACTAGGGCGTGGTAATGCTACTGGGAGTGGTAATTATTCTACTCGTGGTATGAAAGGACAACGTTCTCGTTCTGGCGGTAAATCAGGTTTAGCTCTTAGAAGTATTAAGAGTTATCTTTTAAGAATTCCTAAAGTTAGAGGTTTTAAATCTCTAAATAAATCAAAAGCTACTGTAAATGTAGGTGCTTTAGAACAAAAATTTTCTAGTGGAGAAACTATTAATACTAGAGCTATGCTTAAAGCTGGCCTTATTGATACTATTTCAAACGGCGTAAAGATTTTATCTGACGGTAAAATTACTAAAAATTTTACTGTAGAAGCAGAGGATTTTTCTGCTAGTGCTAAAGAAAAAATTGAAGCAGCTGGTGGTAAAATTGTTATTATTACTGTTAAAAAACAACCACTTAAGAAAAAAGCTAACGCCGAAGAGACTGCAGATGAAAAAGTAGCCGAAGAGGTTGAAAAAAAACAAGAGAAAAAAACTAAATAAAAATATTTATGTTAGCCAAATTACAACAAATTTATAAGGCTAAAGACATTAGAAATAATATATTGTTTGTTTTAGCACTTCTAATTGTATTTAGAATAGCCGCTCATATTCCTGTGCCAGGAATTAATGTGGTTGACTTACGTGAATATTTTGCTAGTAACCAAGTTCTAGGGATGTTAAATTTATTCTCTGGTGGTGCTATGCAAAATTTTTCTATTGTAATGCTTGGTGTTGGTCCCTATATTACATCTTCTATTATTTTTCAATTATTAGTTATGATAGTGCCAAAATTAGAAGCTCTATCAAAAGAAGGTGATTACGGTAGACAAAAGATAAATCAATATACTAGATTACTTACTATACCTTTAGCTCTTATTCAGGGTTATAGTTTTATTAGATTACTTTCTAGTCAAACTGGCGGTGCTTTAATGGCAAATATGACTAGTATGCAGCTTGTTACAACTTTGATAATTATAACAGCTGGTACAATATTTTTGATGTGGCTTGGTGAATTAATTACTGAACGTCATATTGGTAATGGTGTTTCATTGCTTATTTTCGCAGGTATTGTAAGTGGTTTGCCACAATCTTTAAGAAATACTTTAATTTCAGTTGATAATACAATGGTTTTGAATTTGTTAATATTTGCTATTATAGCTCTTGTTACTATTGCCGCTATTGTACTTATTACTGAAGGAACTAGAAATATACCAGTTTCATATGCTAGACATGTTGTAGGTAAAAAGAATGTTGGTGGTGTAAAAACTCACTTACCACTTCGTGTTAATCAAGCCGGTGTTATTCCAATCATTTTTGCTATTTCAATAATTATATTTCCACCTATGGTGGCTCAGTTTTTTGTCCGTTCGCAGGTTAGCTGGATAGCTGATTTTTCTCAATGGACAATCGATATTTTTGCCAATCAAGGTTTTTATGCAGTATTTTATTTTATAATGGTTGTATTCTTTGCATTCTTTTATACTTCAGTTATCTTTAAACCAACTGAAATTGCTGAGAATTTACAAAAACAAGGTGGTTTTATTCCAGGCATTAGACCAGGTAGACATACTTCTGGTTATTTAAACTATACTATGAATCGTATCGTTTTAGCTGGAGCTGTATTTTTAGGCTTAGTTGCTATTTTACCATTAGTAGTCGGACCTATTACAGGAGTAGCGACTATTAGTTTAGGTGGTACAAGTCTGTTAATTACAGTAGCTGTAGTTATTGAGACTGTGAAGCAAATTGATGCTCAATTAGTAATGAGAGATTACGAAGGCTTCTAAATTTTTGAAAAAATAATACCCCCACTGTCCTAGCGGACATCTCCCCCTAATTTAGGGGGAGAAAAAAGAGGGGGTATTTTGTTTTGATTTTAAATAGTTAATTTGGTATAATTTCATTGATTATATTAATAAACATATGTCAGAAAAAATTAAAAAAATAGTGTTATTAGGACCTCAGGCCTCAGGAAAGAGTACTCAAGCTAAGGGTATTATTGATTTTTTAGATATTCCAATGATAGCGGCTAGTCAAGTGCTTAGAAGGGTAGTGGCTAAAAACACTAGTTTAAGTAAAAAAATTAAGGAAAAGATGGATCAAGGCTTATTGGTGCCAGATGATCAAATGATTAGTTTGATTTTAGGAGAGCTTGGCGGTAATCATTGCCTTAGAGGATTTTTATTAGATGGTTTTCCTAGAAATCTTAATCAAGCCCAATCCTTAGATGATAGTTGTGGAATAGACAAGGTATTCAATATTGAGATATCTGATCAAGAAGCTATGAAACGTATTTCAGGAAGACGAATTTGTTCTAGTGGCCATGTTTTTCATTTAGAATTTAAGCCATCTAGTAAAGGCGATGTTTGTGATATCTGTGGGGAAGAATTATATCTTAGGGATGATGATAAAGAAGAAGTGGTTAAAAAACGCTTAGCTATTTATAGACAAGAGACTTCTAAGTTATTGGATCATTATAAACGAAAAGATAAGTTAGTTGTTTTTGATGGTCAAAAAGAAATAGCAGATGTTTCAGAGGATATATTAAATTATTTAAAAGAACATGCTGGATAAAAAGAATTCCGAAGAAATAAAAACTCTTAGAGAGGGAGGTAAAATATTAGGGCAAATACTTCGTGAAATTGCTAAAGATGTTAAAGTTGGTAATACTGGTAAGCAATTAAATGCTAAAGCTGAAGAATTGATTAAACAGGCTGGCGGTACACCCTCTTTTAAAAATTATCATGGTTTTCCGGATGCTCTATGTGTATCTATAAATGAAGCAGTGGTACATGGTATTCCTACCGATAAGCCTTTTAAAGAAGGGGATTTAGTTGGTATTGATTTAGGTATGAAATATAAGGGCTTATATACTGATACGGCTATGACAGTTCCAGTAGGTAAAATTAGCTCTGAATCAAAGCAATTACTTGAAGTTACTAAAAAATCACTTGAGATTGCTATTCAACAGCTTAAAGTTGGTGGATATATATCAGACATTGGTAAGGTGATAGAAAAACTTGTTAAGCCATATAATTATGGAATAGTAAGAGATTTAGCTGGCCATGGAGTTGGAAGGCAAGTTCATGAGGACCCTAGTGTGCCAAATTATGATACAGGTAAAAAATCGGTAAAGATTTTTGATGGCATGGTAATTGCTATAGAACCGATGCTTATAATGGGTGGTGATTGGAAAGTAAAAACTAAAAATAATGGTTGGGATGTAATTTCTAAAGACAATAGTTTAACAGCTCATTTTGAACATTCAATAGCCATTACTAAAGATGGCCCAATTATTTTGACAGAATAACCCCCTAAATCCCCCTTGACAGGGGGACTTGCCAAATGAATCCTCCCCTGTCAAGGGGAGGTGCCCGAAGGGCGGAGGGGTTAAGGAAGCTTGAGTAATATAAATGCATAGTATGAATAAAAAGTTTTTAGGAATTGATTATGGTGATAAAAGAGTTGGTTTGTCCTTGGCAGAGGATAAAGGGCCGGCTTTGCCTTTCAAAGTAATTCAGAATACCAAAAACTTAATTCAAGATATTCAAGATGTAATTGATCAAGAGTATATTAACGAAATTGTTGTTGGTTTACCTCATAGTTTTTCTGATCAGGAAAATGAAAGATTAATTATTACTAAAAATTTTATTGAAAAGTTACAAGCTAGTTTAAAAATAAATGTAGCTACAGTTGATGAACAATTAACTTCCAAATTATACGAAAAGATGGGAGTAACTAAAGATATAGATAAATATGCAGCTACAGCTATCTTAGATACTTACTTAAATAAAAGATCTATTACATAATTATTTTTTACTGCAAATTCCATATTTTGACCAAATTTCCTAAAAATTTCTTCAGCTTAGCTTAGGCTAAACTTCAAAAATTGTTTAAAAAATTATGTTTCAAAATCTTAAATTTTCGTTACAAAACTAATTATGCAACAAATCTAACAATGAATCCTAATATTCAAAAATTTATTTTAGTCTTTGCTCTAGCCTTTGTATTGGCTTGGATATTTTCAAAAGCAGTTATTTATTTAGCTCATAAATTTAATATTTTGGATCATCCTAGTGATGATAGAAAAATACATAGACAGCCTACTCCTTTGCTCGGTGGGTTAGCTATCTACATGGCTTTTTTACTGACAGTTTTAATTCTGTGGCAGGGAAATCTATTGTTAGATGGTCGAGTGGATATAAGTCTGATTGGCTGGTTTTTGCTCGGAGGTTTCATTTTAATGGTTAATGGGTATTTAGACGATAAATACTCTTTAGCGCCTTATATCACCATTTTAGGGCCTATTTTAGCCTCTCTAGTGGTTATTTGGGGCGGTCTTAAAATTGCTTATATTACTAATCCTGGCGGCGGAATATTATATTTGGACAATCTATTTGTTTGGGATTTTGTTCCAATATTAATTACGTTTTTATGGATAATGGGCATTACCTATACTACTAAGCTTTTAGATGGTATAGATGGTCTGGCATCTAGCATTGGTTTAATTGCTAGTTTGGTAATTTTTATAGTTAGCCTAGCTTGGGATGTAGATGGGTCTAGCACTTCTTTATTATCATTAGCTTTCGCTGGAGCTATCTTGGGATTTTTAATTTTTAATTGGCATCCTGCTAAAATATTTTTAGGAGAGGGTGGAAGTACTTTAATAGGATTTTCTTTGGGAGTTCTGTCAATTATTTCTGGATCTAAAATTGCTACAGCATTATTAGTTATGGGTTTGCCGGTCTTAGATATTTTTTGGGTAATTATCAGAAGATTGAAAAAAAGACAGGCTTTTTGGCGCGGTGATCAAGAACATTTGCATTTTAGAATGTTGAGAGGTGGATTTTCACAAAAACAAATTGTCTTTTTCCTTAGTTTAGTATCCTTGTCATTTGGAGTGGTATCAATATTTTTTACTACTAAAATAAAAATTACAGCTTTGATTATAGTTTTAGTTTTAATGTTTATGCTTAGCACTTGGTTAAATTATAGGTTATCCGCCACAGGTGGAGTAAACAAAGAAAATGATGCATAGAAACAAATTAATAATAATTATATTTTTTATTCTAGTGGCAATTTTGTTACTTATTTTAAATACCCCCACTGTCCTACGGACATCTCCCCCTAATTTAGGGGGAGAAAGAGAGGGGGTACTAAATATAAATGGTCGTGTATTTCAAACAGAGATAGTTAAAAGCAAGCAAGATATTGCACGTGGTTTATCAGGTAGGGAATCCATAGATAATAATCAAGCTATGTTATTTGTTTTACCAGTTAAGAAAACTTATGTTTTTTGGATGAAGGAAATGAATTTCAATATTGATTTGTTATGGATTGATGGCTATGAAGTTGTGGGTTTTGAAAAAAATATGCAGGCCTTAGAAAATATAACAGCAGATAAAGACTTGCCGGCATATAGTTCGCCTCAAGCAGTTGATAAAGTTTTGGAAATAAAAGCTGGCTCAATTGATAACTTAAATATAAAAGTAGGAGATATCATAGAGTTCGAAAGTAAAAAGTTCTAAAGTGGAAACGTGAGTATTAAAAAATAAGAACTTTTAAACTTTAAACTTATAACTTTAAACTAAAATTATATGACAAAAGAACGTTGGGAAGATATAAAAGCTAATATAAAGCAGAATTTTGAGATAAAGGATGAATATGAGCAAGAGCTAGATCCCGGAATAGCTGAGCTTATAGAATTCATTGGGCCAAAAGGTAGAATGTTAGTTAGTTTTTCTACCAAACCAAAATTATTGGATAAAAAGACTAGTTTTTCCAATAGAGCTGGTTCTGATGTTAAAGTAGAGAAAGTTTATTCTGAAAGTGAGATGGTTTCTTATTTTGATGCTTATACTTGGTCAGAACCTAAGGATGATTGGATAAAACTAGACTCAGAGGCCTTATTTTAGAATCCCTCCGTCACTCGACAAGCTCGTGACACCTCCCTTTGACAAGGGAGAATTAATTAGTTCCCCCCTTGTCAAAGGGGGCTAGGGGGATTAAACTTAATAATATGTATAAAACAAAAAGTGTATTAATTTTAGCAGTGGGTTTTATGTTGGTAGGATTACTAGCAGTATTTCTTACACACGATATAAAACAAGAGCCTATAAGTCTTGTTTCGCAAGAAAGTTATATAGATTACATTAAGCCATTAGTAGATAACGTTTCTATAAATCCTTCATTAGTTAGTGTTAGGGATGTTAAAGAAAATTTATTAAATTTTAAAGGCTCTGATCAATCAATGGGTTCGGCTCATATAGCTTTATTTATGGCTTTTAATACTTGGGAGAAATTTTTATTGACTGGTGATGATAGTGATAGGCAACAGTCTATGAAACATTTTTCTTCAGCGGCAATTTTTTTACCAGAGCTTGATTCAGAAATAAAGATTTTAGAAAATATTTTAAAACAGCAGAATGCTTAAATACCTAACAATATTCCTTAGTCCATTGCTACTCTACTTTAGTTTTTTGTCTTTATTTTATAGTCAAAAGGTTATTCATCATTGGTTGATTATTGTAGTGGTTATTGTAATTTTATTAGCTGGACGTATTTTAGCTCGGAATAAATTTTGGCAGTTTAAAATTTTATGGCTTAACTTAATTTTAGTTTATATTTCTCAATTATTGTTTTTACTGCTATTAATTTCACAAGAAATTAGATATACCTTATCATTTGTCTTAGCTTTAGCTTGGTTGTTAATTTGGTGGTTAATGGCCAAATATTTTGAAAATATAAATAATATAGACAGTGCTAATTATTTAGCAGGTAATAAGTTTTTTTATTATCTTGGTTTTTGGTTTTTATCTACCAGTTTATATTCTTTAGTAATCTTTTTACACTTCCCAATATTTTATGCTTATGCAATTTTGATATTTGCTACATTTTTTTGGGCCTTAGATATTATTAATAGTAGAGGAGAGTCAAATTGGATTTATTTAATCTTTTCTTTATTTCTGTTAAGCCAAATGCTAGCTGTAGTCTATTTATTGCCAGTTAGCTTCTATGTAGCAGGTACTATTGCAACTTTGTGGTTTTTCTTTATAATAGATAGTACTGTTAATAGCTTAAAGACATTTAAAGGATATTTGAGCTTGTTTTTATTGCTTATCTTGCTATTATTAATAACCTCTATAATATAACAAAAATATGGAAGAAAAACACAAACACTTTGCCAGACCGACTAGTCAGAGACCGCCATCTATGTTTAATTTGACGCTTTGGACTATTTTGGTTGGTTTAATAGCTGGATTTGGAGGATATTTACTGGCCAATTATATATTGCCAAGCGATAGTGCTAATTATTTTAATATTAGTAATCCAAATCGTGATATTAAGGTTAGTATTGAACAACCTCTAACTAATTTTGGTGATGACCATCAAAAAAGCATAGCTGGCATTTATAAGATTTTACGAGCTGTATCGCCATCTGTAGGGCAACCTTTATTTTCAGCTGATAATTTCTTAGGTTCAGCTGTAGTAGTTACTTCTGATGGATGGTTAATGACCACTAATCAAGTTGTTGCTAATAATCAAGTTAGTGTAATTTTGGGAGATAAGGTTTATGAAGTAGAGGAGTTATTAGAAGATGAATTTAGTAGTACCGTATTTTTAAAAATTAATGAAGCTTCCTTACAGCCAGTTGATTTTCAATTAATTGATGATATTAAAGTGGGCGAGAAGTTATTTACTATGGTAGATGTGGCTAATAGCTATGATCATCTTTTTGCTACTACTTATTTGAGCAATGCTCATTATTCATCAGATAAATATTTATATACTGATGTAGTAGACTATTATGTAAAGATAACGGGAGAAAATTTAGATAGCGGAGCGCCTTATTTTAATTTAGATGGTAATTTAATTGGTTTATCTTATATCATGTCAGATGAAACAGTATTATTGCCATCTGAGTACCTTCGGCAAGCAGTTAAACACCTTTTAAATGATACAGAACGTCCTAGATTAGGAATTAGATACGTGGACATGGAAAATAATAGTGGCTTTGAGCGTAAGGGTAGTTTGGTTTATAATCCTCAGTATGCCGCTGTAGTTTATAATTCTCCAGCCTACAAGGCAGGCATTAAATCAGGTGATCAAATAGTGGCTATTAATAATGATATAGTATCTAGCTATAGAACTTTGACGGCTGTATTACAGAATTATCGTTTAGGCGACAAAGTGCTTATAAAAATTTTAAGAGACGGAGTAGAACAAGATATAGAAATTTCTTTATAATAAAAAATATCCTTTGCTGAGCCTAGGATATTTTTTTATTTGATTTTTTGTTGAGAGCTAGTTTAATGTGGGGGCTATATTTTTTATTATGTATTTTCCATTTGTCTATATACTGTCCAATACCTTGATCGTCTAATTGGTTGGAGCGACGAGTAGATTGACGAGACCATTCAATCAGTGAAGAAAAATTAATCTTGTATCTTCCTTTAACAATGATATACTTTAGGAGTTCTTCTTTAATAGCTTGCCGAATTGTTTTACTACTTACTCCAAATAGGCGAGCGGCCTCTGAAACTGAAACTCTAATAATACTTTCGTTTTTTATCATATTTTTATAATTAGCGTTTAAAGTAAGTTTTGAATTTATAAAATAATGTTCTTCTTTGTCATTTCGACCGACCTCGAGTGGAACGAGAGGGAGTGGAGAAATCTAATTTATTCATATACTTATAGATCTCTCCATTTCAGTCGAGATGACAAATGATTAATTTATATAAATAAAGTATACACTACTCTATACTTTATTACAATAATGTGGATAAATTAGTCTAACAATGAGCAATTTTGTAAGATGAAAAAAGCCTTAAAAAACAGCTAGCTTTAGCCTCTTTTTCCCTTTACATAAATTTTAAAAAGTGTTATAATCGGTAAGATTTCAATAAATAAAAAATCTTTATTAATAATAAAGAACTAACTAATATATTAATAACTACTTATTTCTTGGCTAATATTAGCTAATAAATAAGCTAGACAATAAACCCAATCGCGCGCTTATTTTAGTGTAATATTTTGGGTATTTTTTACGTCTATATATATGAAGAGTATAAAAAGTAATTTACAAGAGAAAATAGCTTTTTTAAAGCTTAGATCAGGAGATTCTGATGCTTTTGCCTTTTTTTATGATAAATATGTAAAAAGTATTTATCGTTTCATATATATAAAGGTAAGCACTAAGCAAGTTGCTGAAGATTTAACCCAAGACGTTTTTCTAAAAGTTTGGCAACATTTAGTAGATAAGAAAAATGTTAGGAGTTTTCAAGCTTTCATATTTAGAGTAGCTCGTAATACAGTGGTAGATCATTATCGTTCTTCTAAACAGGAATTACCATTGGATTATATGCCAGAGTCAGTAGAGATTGTTGAAGAGCTAATATTATCAGTTGAGAAAAATATGGACGCTGAGTTATTACTAAAAGAGATATCTAGATTAAAGCCAGAGTATCAAGAAGTATTATTGCTCAGATATGTAGAAGACATGTCTATAGATGATATAGCGCATGTAATAGCCAAAGATAAAAATAATGTCCGAGTAATCATTCATAGAGCTCTAAAGAAGTTAAAAACAATCACCAAATTTAATTAACCCCCTAAATCCCCCTTAACAGGGGGACTTCCAAAACTTAATGACCTCCCTTGTCAAGGGGAGGTGCCCGAAGGGCGGAGGGGTTAAGAGTATAAACTAACAAAACTATGAGATTAACCAAAAAAATTTCCAAAATCAAAAATCTGGAAAGTATCCAACCAGATAAAAGATGGGAAAAGACAACTAAGTATGATCTATTAGAAGAGATTTCATCTCAAAATAGATTGATGCAAGCCTACAAACTATCTACTGCTCAGAAGATAGATCTTTTTGTTATGCGTTTTTTCAATCGCGTGGCTCCATCTTTTAGTAAAGCTTTGACAGCTTTTTTAGTTTTTATGATGTTTTTTGGTGTAAATATTGCTGCTCAAGCTTCTGTACCAGGACAGCCTTTATGGCCAGTTAAGAGGTCTATTGAAGAGGCCGAGATAGCACTTACTTTTAGTCCAGTCAACAAGACAGAGGTTTATATCAAACATGTTAATGAAAGAATGGCCGAAATTGATAAAATTCTTGAAAAAGATATAGCACTAGAAGAAGTTGAAGTTCAAGTAAAACAAGATATAGCTATCAAGCAAGCTGTTAGTCATTTAGAACAAGATATAGCTTCTGTAGATTCTGCTTTGCAAGTTGTTAAAGAAGAAAAGGAAGCAATTGAAATAGTGGAGCTAGTTAAAAAAGTTACTAGTGTTACCAAGGGGGCTATTACTGATTTGGAAACGCAAATAGAAGATACAAGTTCTACTATTATAGAAGATGCTTTAGACGGTGCTAAAGATGCAAACGAAGAAGTTAAAGTAGCAGCTGTTGATTTAGCTATAGAAGTTCATGATGAAATAGTGGCAGAAACTTTAATTGCTGAAGAAATAGTTGTGGAAGAATTAAATTCTTCTTCTACGTTAGAAGAAATAACTGCCGAAGGTCCTGAGCAAAGCCGAAGGGAAGAATTAGAGGCAGTTAAAATATTAGTAGCTGAAATCGTAGCTGAACAAATAAAAGATTTATCAGCACAAATAGATACTACTAAAGAAGATGTTGATAATGTAGTTGATGAAGAATTGGTAGAATTGGCTGTAGTAGAAGAAGTAAATGAAGCTTTATTAGAAGAGGAAGAAGTAGTAGTTATACTAGATGATATTGATAATATTAAAGATAATCCAGCCGAAGCAGCGGTTATATTGGATGAAGCTAAGGCATTACTAGAAGAAGGATCTTTTAAAGATGCTATAGAGAAGGTAAGTGAAAGTAAAGAATTGAATGATAAATCAGAAGTGATTCTAGAAAAATTAGATGAGCTTCAAGATGTTACAGAAGAAGTTGTCGAAGAGCTAGAAAATGTAGAGCCTGTTACCGAAGGTCTTGAGCAGGGCCGAAAGATTGAAGTCCTACCAGATACTACTACATCTACCCAAAATTTAGATATTAAACCAGAGGATGAAGAAATAATTGAGTCTTCTGGAATTGATATAGTCGAAGACCCTGAACAAAGTTGAAGGGAAGAGAACGAAGACAAGGTGAATGGCGCAGCCAGAGAAGGTGGTCTGGGCCAAGAAGTGATTATTTTATAATTAATATAGCCCCTGTCGCGACGCACTGATTTAGTCGATCAGAGGCACATAGTCTAAGGATATTTAGTTTTTGTTCCCATGCATGAATGAAGACTAGTATCCCTAGATTATCGCCTAATCGCGCGCGAAATAGGGATTCAGTTTATGGCTAGCTATAGACGGCTATAAACACACACTCTTGTGCTTAGGTCCTACCTATCACAAGATATTAATAAGTGTTCCTAGACAATCTATTTTTTCAGACGAATTTGTAAGCCTATTAATTTAGTTGACCAGAAAGGTCGGCGTGGCTAAGCCGTGGGCTCTAGATTCAATAGTATAAGCCTCCGTATTGTGGAGACGTTTACAAATGAGCTGACTGAATAATGTTTAGAGAACTTTTAAAACCGAACAAATGAGTTTAATAAAAAGACTTTTCGTGTTTTCCTTGGTAATTACCACTGTCCTATGGTCATTTGGTGGCCTAACTGTAAAGGCAGAAGGTAGTTATGGAGCAGGTTCATTACTTGCTAAAGAAGGAGTCGAAGGTACTGCTGTTTATTATATCGGTTCAGATGACCAAAAATATATTTTCCCTGATGGGAAAACTTATTCTACTTGGTATGCAGACTTTAACGACGTTGTTAGAGTTAGCGTAGATGAACTAGATATGTATGACAATGGTGGTACTGTTACGTATCGTGCTGGTACCAAATTGGTAACACATTCCGATACAAATAAAATTTATGCTATAGGTACTGGTGGCGTTGCTCACTGGATTCCTACAGCAGAAGTAGCAGAAGCTTTATATGGCGCTAACTGGGGTTCAATGGTTATGGATGTAATTCCTGGCTTTTTCTCAAGTTACGCAGATGGAGCTGATCTATCTGACACTTATCCAAATGGTACATTACTTCAATTAGGTGAAGATATGTATTATGTAGTGGATGGTGATGTTAGAACATTTGCTGATTCAGATGCATTTGATGCTAACAATTTTGATTATGATAATTTAATCGAAGTTGCTGATGTTGATGCTTATGGAACTGGCGAATCTGTTACTGGTGAAGAAACTGGACTTTCTGGTTTCATGCCAGCTGAAGATGATGGTGATGATGTTGTCTTCGATGGTGAAGTAAGTATTGCTCTTGCTTCTGACACTCCAGCTTCTGGATTGGTAGTTGCTGGTGCTGCTCGTGTACCATTTACAAAGGTAAAATTTTCAAATGGAAGCAGCAGCGATGTCACTGTTGATAGTTTAGTAGTAGAAAGAATGGGATTAGGTCAAGATGCAGCTTTTGCTTCACTAGATCTATTAGATGGTGGCACAATGCTTCCACTTAACCGTTCTTCAAAGAGCTTAAGCTCTCTACATACTGCTTCTTTCAATGATGACTTTGTAGTAGAAGCAAACAGCACAATGTATGTTTACATTGCTGCTAACATGGCTTCTTCTTTAGCTGACTATGCTGGTGAATTTCCAGTATTGGCTGTTAAATCAGTTGTATTAGCTGAAGGATCACTTTCAGGTTCATTACCAATTGCTGGTAATGCTCAAACTTTGAATGGTACTTTGACTATTGGTTCTGCCACAGTTGCTGCCGGTGGAAACAATCCATCAGCTTCTACCAAAGAAGTAGGGACTACTGATTTCATTATTGGTTCTGTTAGAGTTACAGCTGGTTCAGCTGAAGATTTAACTCTTGATAGACTTATCTTCACAAACAATGGTTCTTCTGATCCAGAAGATTTGACTAATGTTGAATTAGTAAATACAAATACTGGTGAAGTTGTAGAAACAATGGAATCACTTTCTAGCGATGCTTTAGATTTTAATGATCTAGCTGTTGCTATTGAAAAAGGTAAGAACGTAACATTTGACCTAAGAGCTGACATTGTCAATGGTTCAGGAAGTTCAATTTCCTATGACATTGACAAACAAGCTGACATCACTGTAACAGGTGATACATATGGTTATATGATTTTACCAACTTATCCAAACTCTTCAGAGCCATATTTTGATGCCAATGATACTACTATTGGTAATGGTTCAATTAGAGTTGAATCTGTTGCAGTTGCTCCAACAAACGTAACTGAAGGTTTGTCAGACGTCACTTTAGGTAAATTCAATTTTGTTGCCAAAGGTGAAGCTATGAACATTACTTCAATTGGTTGGAACTTTGATTTTGTAACTACTGGTACTACTTATACATCAGATATCACAAACGTAACTGTTTATGATGAAGATGGTAATGCTGTAGCTGGTCCAATGGATCCAACTTATGCTACTGGTAGTAACGCAACAACTGATTCTGCTACTGCTACTACAACTGATACAATTACTGTACCAGTTGGTGAAACTACTTATACTGTAAAAGGTGATCTAAGTAGTGATTGGACAGCTAATGATACTATTAAAGCTGGTATTTTTGCTGGTACTATTGTCATGAAGGGTGATATTACTGGTAACACTATTACTGCTACTCCAGCCGGTGCTACACAGTCAACAACTTTGACTGTTAAATCTGCTGCTTCAACAGTAACAGTATCAACTGATCCAGCTGCTCAAACAGTTGTATCTGGCGCTCAAGATTTTGTAGTTGCCAAATACGTGTTTGACGGAGGTACATCTGGTGATGCTGTAGAAATTACAGCTATTAAGCCAACACTAAAAACTACAAATTCTCATCCAGCAGTATTGTCTGGTTGGACATTGTGGGAAGGTGATACTGAAATAGATATTAATGCTGAATCTACTACATGTAGTTCTTCAAACGTTTGTACTACTTTGAGCGGAAGCTCAACAACAACTTTGACTCTAACTGATAACGCTTTAGTTATCCCAGCTGGAGAAACAAAAGTTGTGACTGTAAAAGCAGACGTTGGTACAAGTACTTCAACTGGTAGTTTTGCAGTAGGTCTACAAGATGGCGGTGTTACAGCTGTTGACTCTGATGCTCAAACAGTAACTCCAACTATCACAGGTGCTGATGGTCAATCTATGACTTTGGCTACAGGTGGTACATTGAATGTTGCTGTTTCTACAGATCCAGC